>Ga0209233_1000013_pt1 | contig 1013785 bp, 925 predicted proteins | sample AraplaCL_Cvi_mCL_FD_184269 | JGI IMG/M metagenome (GOLD analysis project Ga0209233, IMG submission 184269) | Arabidopsis root microbial communities from the University of North Carolina, USA - plate scrape CL_Cvi_mCL (SPAdes) (version 2) | ecosystem: Host-associated > Plants > Roots >... | reverse complement strand
TGCTCGAAGTCCGCGCCCTTGCGCCCCTCCGCATACATCTTCATCAGCGGACCCAGGTCGGCCGCCGTCACCGGACGGCGATAGGCATGATGGGCAAGCGTGGTCAAAATCTTCTTCGCACAAGCCTCTTCCCCACCCCCCTTGCCAGGGTGGCACAGGAAAATCTTGCGACGGCTCGCCGTGTCCCCAGCACCCGTCACATCATACGGGCCCGCTACCGAGATCTGCATCACATCGCGAAGGTAGAAGGACTGCGAAACATTCGGTCCGGTCGCGACCGACGGCACGGTCAGCCGCTCGACCCGCGCGCCATCCACCTGGATGTCCAGCGGAATCGGAGCCGGCGCTGCCGCCGGTTCGCGCGGTCCCAACACCGACTTGGGCACCACGCGTTCGTCCAGTGCCAGGTTCTTGGGGAAGGAGGCACCGATGACGCGCAAGCCTGCCTTCAGCGGCACCTTCACTTCGTAGCGGTTGTGAAGGTCAATTTCCCCCTCTTCGGAGGTATTGGCGTTCAGGAAAACCTGAATCGTATAGGTCGCGTCATAGGGCGCATAGAATTTGAACGAACCGCCGCCGCGCGAATCCAGCGGAAGATCGTCGCTGGCGCGTTCGTTATACGACGCGACGCCGAACCCGTTGATGAACAGGTCCTTGGGGACCTTGTAATCGACAGTGATGGGCTTCCTGGAGGTCTGACCCGTCGCCAGCCGCGCGATCTTGCCCGCGACATTGATGTAGCGGTCCATCAAGGTCGGCGACACCGTCAGCACATCGGCAATATTGTCGAAGCCATAACCGGTGTCATCGACCGGAAGCTCGGTGGAGAAGTCCACATCCAGGCCCAACAGATCGCGCACCGCATTGGCATATTCGGTGCGGTTCATGCGCCTGACCGTGGCATGACCGGGATCGGGATGCGCCGCCGCCTGATCGTCCAGCGACTTGGCCAGCCAGGAGGTGAAGGCCACAATCTGTTCCTTGGGCGGACGCGGCATCCCCTTGGGCGGCATCTCGCCCAGGCTCAGCCGGCGCAGGATCTTCTCCCACGTCGCCTGGTTGGCTTGCAGATTGTTGGCATCCAGCGGCACCACCGACATGCCCGCGGTCTTGGCCTTGTCGTTGTGACAGGCCGTGCAGTACTGCATCAGCATGTGCTTGTGATCGTCGGGCGTGACCATCACCGGCACCGACGGCGCCGGTGTCGCGTTCGAGGCGACCTGCGCACCCGCTGTCGTGTCAGCCGAAGCCGCACCCAAAAACGCCATCAATCCCGCAACGGCAGCGGCGCCCAAGGCAAACCCGCCCATCCTGCCAAATGACATATATGATCAACTCCCTGCGGCGGCGGTGATTTTTGGATCGACCGAGTCCAAGCCCGCATCTCTTATGTCCGATCCGGTTTCCAAAGTGAATATCTGTATTCAGCCGGAACTTTGCTGCACCTGCGAACATCCGTTGCCATTGCAACAGACCGATACAAAGCGGCGCTGCCCATCACCCGGAACAATGGGTTAGCGTCCAGCAAACAGGAGACGGGGATGGATCGGCGGACAGTATTAACAGCCATGGGCGCATTGGCGGTAGCAGCACCGGCGCGGGCGCAAGAGGCGCCACACTGGAGTTCTCCAGTGATCGACATGCATTTCCATATCCGCAAGACGCCGGAACTGAACATTGCCCATCAGACGGGCGCGGGCATCACCGCCGCCAACCTTCTGACACCCGTCGCCTCTACGGCCAACGCCAAGGCCCTGCAGGCCCAGAATCCGGTGATGTTCCCCAGCTGGTTCGGGGCAACCGATGTCGCAAAGCCGGAGGCCGAACGGCTATTGACCGAGGCTGTGAAAAGCGGCGCCAAAGGCTTTGGCGAGCTGAAATATCCTGTGGCCGCTGACGGGCCGGAGATGCGCAGGGTCTATGACCTGGCGGCCGAACTGAACGTACCGGTGCTGATCCATTTCCAGGAGGTCAGCCAGGCCGCCGCCGCCGGCGGCTACAATACCGGGGTGAAGCGCTTTGGCGCGATCCTCAAGGCCTATCCCAGAACCAAGTTCATCGGCCATGCCGACGCCTTCTGGGCCAATATCAGCGCCGACTATCACGAACAGGAAGCCTATCCGACCGGCCCGGTCGTGCCGGGCGGCATCACCGACAGACTGTTGTCGGACTATCCCAACCTGTTCGCCGACACCTCCGCCAATTCCGCCAACAATGCCTTGTCGCGCGATCCAGCTTTCACCGCCGACTTCCTCAAGCGCCACCAGGACAAGCTGCATTTCGGCAGCGACTGCAATTGCGACGACGGCAAGGGCGGCGGCGCAGCGCAGAATTCCGACCGCGTTGCCCCGCGCATGCGCGGCAAATGCGTGGCGCAGGAGACCTTGAAGCTGCTCACCGCTTCAACCACGCCGGCAATCTTCCGCAAGATCGCCTGGACCAATGCGCACCGGCTGATCGGGTTGCCGGCTTAAGATTCGATTGCCATTGGCTGTCATGCCCGCGGAAGCGGGCATCCAACTTTTCTGCTGGGCCCCGGCTGCTCGAAGTTGGATTCCCGCTTGCGCGGGAATGACAACGAGGATCAAGGCAGTCCGAACACGATCAGGCTGTCGCCGACCGCGGGGCTGTGAATGAACGCACCGCCGGTTGCTACAACCGCGACATACTGCTTGCCATCCGCGCCCTGATAGGTGATGGGCGAAGCATGGGCGGAGGCGTCCATCTTGTAGGTCCACAGCTCCTTGCCGGTCTTGGTGTCGAAGGCGCGGAAACGGCTGTCATCGGTGGCGCCGATGAAGATCAGGCCGGATGCCGTGGTCAGCGGCGCACCCAGATTGGGCCGGCCCGTATTCTGTTTTCCTTCCGGCATGATGTCGCTCACGCCCAGATTGACGCGCCAGGCGACCTTGCCGGTGTTGACGTTCACCGCCCACAGATCACCCCAGGGCGGATCCTGGCAGGGATAATAGCCATGGCCCGGTATCTCCTGCTCGAAGAAGCTGTCGGGGATATTCGCCGAGGCCCAATAACCGCCCTTCTTCTTCTCAAGCTGTTCGATCGAGCCCATCTCCTGGGTGTTGACGATGAAATAGCCGAGCTTGGGATCGAAGGCGCCACCACCCCATTCCGGGCCGCCGCCCGAACCGGGGAAACGCGCGATCTGGGAATCGCTGGTCAGCGGCGAAAAGGGCACGCTGTCATGCAGGTGATGCGTGGCGATCAGGTTCTTGCAGAAGGCGTTCAGCTCCGGCGTGATGGTGGTGACGTCGGTTGCCGCGGTGAAGCTCTGCCGCGTCGCCAGCGGCGGCGGCGTCACCGGGATTGGCTGGGTCGGCCAGGTCTCTTCGCCCTCGACATTGCTTTTGGGCACCGGCACTTCCTTGACGTCATAGAGCGGCTTGCCGGTCAGGCGATTGAGAATGAACAGATAGCCTGACTTGTTCATCGCCGCGACGGCGGGAATGGTTTTTCCGTCCTTTTTCACATCGAACAGCATGGGCGGGGTCGGCTGGTCCCAGTCCCACACTTCGTGATGCAGAAGCTGGAAGTGCCACAGCCGCTTTCCGGTCATGGCGTCCACCGCCACTAGGGCGTTGCCGAACAGGTTGGCGCCATGGCGGTCGCCGCCCCAGCGGTCGGTGGCCGGCCCGGTGAAGGGCAGGAAGGCGATGCCGCGCTTGTCGTCCACCGTGATCATGTTCCAGATGTTCACGCCGGAACGGTTCTCGGTGCTGCCTGGCGCCCAGGTGTCGTAGCCGAACTCGCCCTTGCGCGGCACGGCATGAAAGGTCCAGACCAGCTTGCCGGTGCGCACGTCCCAGGCGCGCTCGTCGCCCGAGATGCTGCGCGGCTCTTCCGGATTGGAGCCGCCGGTGATGATCAGGTTGCGGTAGATGCCGGCCGGCGATGTCAGGGCATAATTCTTGTCATAGCCCCGCATGATCTCGGGCGTGCGCAGATTGACGAACCCGTTCTCGCCGAATTTCGCGGCCGGCTGGCCGGTCTTCACGTCGATCGCCACCAGCTTGCCGTCATTGGTGCCGAACAGGATCTCGGGCGCATAAACCTTGTCGCCAGGCCAATAAGCGATGCCGCGCGGCGCCGGACGTGTGTTGCCGGGCAGCTTGTAGTTCCAGATTTCCTTGCCGGTGGTGGCATCTAGCGCCACGATGTGGCCGTATGGCGAGCCCAGATACATGACGTTGCCCACTACCAGCGGCGTCGTCTCCGACGTGGCGATGCGCGTCGCATCCGCCGGCTTCATGTGATAGGTCCAGGCCACTTTCAGCGAGGTGACGTTGGCTGGGGTGATCTGGGTCAGCGGCGAGTAGCGCTGGGCGCCGCGGTCGTTGCCGTAATTGGGCCAGTCGGTGCCGGCATCCGAGGCGCCCGCAGTCAACAGAGCCGCAAGACCGGCGCCCATGGCGCAGGACAACACAATCCGCTTCGACATGATGATCTTTCCCCTCTGGATGGGTCTTGCGCCCGTCGCTGCCTGTTTATAGGGAAAGGATGCTTTTGGCGACGGTATTTTCAGGCGTCGGCGGCGCGCAACCGATAACCCACACCCTGCTCGGTCAGGATCAGACTGGGCTGCTCGGGATCGGCTTCCAGCTTCTGGCGCAGAGTGCGGATATAGATGCGCAGATACTGCACATCACTTTCCCCGCCCCATACTTCCTTCAAGATGAATTTGTGGGTCAGCACCTTGCCGGCATGGGCGATCAGAATCCTGAGCAGGTCATATTCCCTGGGCGTCAGTTTCACTTCCGCGCCCCTGACCGTCACGATGCGGCGCACCAGATCGACCGACAGATCGCCGCTCTTGAACAACGGCCGCTCGCCTTCCTGCTGCAGCCGGTGACGCAGGGCGACACGGATGCGCGCCGACAGTTCCTCGACCCCGAACGGCTTGGAGACGTAATCGTCGGCCCCCAGATCGAGCGCCGCAACCTTGCCGGCCTCGTCATCGCGGCTGGATAAAATAATCACGGGCGTGGTCGAACCTTGACCGCGCAACCGCCGCAGCACTTCGAGTCCGTCCATGCCCGGCAGGCCCAGATCCAGCACCACCAAGTCCACCGGATTGCGCCTGAGGAAATCCAGCGCCGCTTCGCCGTCACCGGCTTCCTCGACGCGATAATCCTGTGCCGATAGCGCCGTCTTCAGGAAACGCCGGATGGGCGGTTCGTCATCCACGATCAAGACACGCAGCGGATTCATGGGACGGGCAAGGTCAGGGTGAAGATGGCGCCGCCCAAGCCCTCTTCCAATCTGTCGCTGCGGTTGGCGGCGGTGATGATGCCGCCCATGGCTTCCATGAAACCGCGGGCGATGGCCAGGCCAAGACCCGTGCCGGCGCGCTTCTTGTCGGCGACGCGCACCCGGTAGAATTTGTCGAACACCCGTTCGCGGTCTGCTTCCGGCAGGCCCGGCCCCTCGTCCAGCACCTGCACCTTTATCGTGGTCCCCTCACGGCGTGCACGCAACATGATGGTAGTGGTGGGCGGGGCATATTTGGCGGCATTGTCCAGCAGATTGAACAGCACCTGCTCGAACAGCACGGGATCGAGCTTGAGCATGGGAAGATTGGGCTCCAGCTCCAGAACCAGCTTGTGATTCTGCGTGGGAGCGCGGCGCAAGACACTGCCCACCATGTCGTCCAGATCGATCAGCCCGAGATTGGGCGCCAGCGCACCGGATTCCAGCCGCGTCATGTCCAGGAGATTGGCGATGAAATGATTGAGCCGCTCGGCCTCTTCCTGGATGGTGCCGACCAGTTCATCCTGCTCGCCCGCGCTCAGGCTGTCCCGATAGGCCTTCAGCGAAGATGCCGAACCCAGGATCGACGCCAGCGGCGTGCGCAAGTCATGGCTGATGGAGGTGAGCAGCGCATTGCGCAGCCTTTCCGTTTCTGCCGCCACCCGCGATCTGTCCGCCTCTTCCGCCAGATGCAGCCGCTCGATGGCCAGCGCCGTCTGGTCGGACAGGGAATCCAGAAGCCGCCGCTGGTCCGGTGTCAGCAACTGGCCGTCCTGGTCGCTATCCAGGCCAATGATCGCCACCACGCCGCGCGCGGTGCGCATGGGCAGAAACAGCCGACGCGCGCCTGGCAATGTGTCGGCGCCCCGTCCAGCTTCCTGGCCCTGCTCGAAGGCCCATCTGGCCGCGGCCAGGTCACCCTCGTCCAGCGTGTCTTCCGGCGGATAACCGGCACGCACTTCCAGTTCCTCGCCTTCGGGCATCAACAGCACCACATGCAGGCGCAGCATATGCGCCACCTGATAGGCGGTAGCCCAGAGCAGATCGTCGAGTGTGGCGATGCCCGCCAGCTTGCGGCTGAACCGGTAGAGGTCTTCGGTGGTGGCAGCGCGATGACGCGCCACGATCGCCTGCATGCGCACCCGCGCGGTCAGGTTGCTGGCCGCGGCCGCCACCAGCATGAACACCAGCAAGGTGATCACATTCTCGGGATCGGCAATGGTGAAGGTATAAAGCGGCGGCAGGAAAAAGAAATTGTACGCCAGCGCGCAGATAAGACAGGTGAACAGCGACGGCACGAGCCCGTAGGTGACGGCGCTGGCCAGCACCGCGACCAGCAGCACCAGCGCGACATTGGAAACCGCCAGGCTTTGGCGCAGCAAAAGCCCTACCCCCAGCGCCGCGCCGCTCATCACCAGGCTGCCGGCAAAGGCGCGGGGATCGAACACCGGCCGTTCCGGCGCCGGCTTTGTGGCGATCTCCTGCTTTTCCGCGCGCTCCGGCATCACGTGCACGCTCATCTCGCCCGCACCGCGCACGATCCGCTGGGCAAGTGACGGCGCGACCAATTCGCGCCAGCGTGAGCCACGCGCGGCGGTGGTGACGATATGGGTGATGTTGTTGGCGCGGGCGAACTGGATCACGCCTTCCGCTTCGCTGGCGGCGGGTACCGTGGCTGCCATGCCGCCCATGCGTTCGGCCAGGCGCAGCGCCTGGGCGACACGGTCACGCTCGGCTTCGGTTTCCGCACCGCCGGTCTCGACATGGATGGCGGTCCAGGATGCGCGCAAGCGGTCGGCCAGGCGGCGGGCATAGCGGATCGCCTGGGCCGCGCCGGGCCGCGCATTCACCGTCACCAGCAGCCGCTCACTTGCCTCCCATGGTCCCGAAATGGCGTGGGCGCGCATGTAATCGACCATCTGCGCATCCACCCGCTGGGCGGTGCGGCGCAGGGCCAGCTCCCGCAAGGCGGCCAGGTTGCCGGGCACGAAATAATTCTGCGCCGCGCGCTCTGCGGCATCGGCCAGATAGACCTTGCCGTCCTTCAGGCGCTGCAGCAGGTCTTCGGGCGTGAGGTCGACCAGTTCGATGTCGTCGGCGCGATCCAGAATGGAATCCGGCACTGTCTCGCGCACCCGGACATGGGTGATCTTGGCCACCACATCGTTGAGGCTTTCGATGTGCTGCACATTCAAGGTGGTATAAACGTCGATCCCGGCGGCGAGAATTTCTTCCACGTCCAGATAGCGCTTGGGATGGCGGCTGCCCGGGGCATTGTCATGCGCCAGCTCATCCACCAGCACCAGCCGCGGCCTGCGCTGCAGGATGGCGTCCAGGTCCATCTCGGCAAGCACGCGGCCCTTGTAGGGAATGCGCTTCTTGGGAACGGATTCGATGCCCTTGGTGAGGAGATCGGTTTCCACCCTTCCATGGGTTTCCACCACCCCGATTACGGCATCCAGGCCTTCCAGTTTCCTGCGGCGGGCCTGTACCAGCATCTCATAGGTCTTGCCCACGCCGGGTGCGGCACCCAGAAAGATCTTCAATCGGCCATGACCGACCTGTCCCGCTTCCTTCAGCAGGGCGTCCGGCGATGGTCTGGAATCGGCGTCGGTCATTCCTTCCCGAGTTTAGGCCGAACTGCGGTTCGTTGCTTCAGGATTTCTGGGCGTCCAGCGCCAGATTGAGCTTGAGCACATTGACATGCGGCTCGCCCATCAGCCCGAACAGGCGGCCTTCGGTATTGGCGCCGATCAGGGCCGAGACATCGGCCTGCGACATATGCCGCGCCTTGGCGATACGCGGCACCTGGAACAGCGCCGCGGCCGGGCTGATATCGGGATCAAGCCCGCTGGCCGAGGCCGTCACCAGGTCGTCGGGCACCGGCATAGCGGGATTTTCGGCCGCAAGCTTGGCGGTGTCGGCGGCGATGCGGTCCTTCAGCTTCTTGGCGGTAGGCGAATAGTTGGAGCCGCCGGAGTTGGCGGCGTCATAGCCATTGCCGGCGGCCGAGGGGCGGCCATGGAAATACTTTGCGGACGTGAACTGCTGGCCGATCAGTTCGGAGCCGACGACCACGCCGCTCCTCTCGATCAGGCTGCCATCAGCCTGGCGCGGAAAGATGGCGGTGGCCAGCGCGGTGAAACCGAGCGGGTAAAGAAGTCCGGTGATCAGGGTCATCACCAGGATCATCATGATGGCGGGACGGATATGCTGCATGGTGGCCCTCCTTAAACGAGCCCGATGGCGGTGACGATGAGATCGATGGCCTTGATGCCGACGAAAGGCACAATGATGCCGCCCAGGCCATAGACCAGCAGATTGCGGCGAAGGACATGGGCCGCGCCTTGCGCGCGATATTTCACGCCCTTCAGCGCCAAGGGGATCAACGCCACGATGATCAGCGCATTGAAGATGATCGCCGACAGGATCGCGCTTTGGGGGCTGTGCAGGCCCATGACATTGAGCGCCTGCAGCTGGGGATAGAAAGCCAGGAACATGGCCGGGATGATGGCGAAATATTTCGCCACGTCATTGGCGATGGAAAAAGTGGTCAGCGCCCCGCGGGTCATCAAGAGCTGCTTGCCGATCTCCACGATCTCGATCAGCTTGGTGGGGTCGCTGTCCAGATCGACCATGTTGCCGGCTTCGCGCGCCGCCATGGTGCCGGTGTTCATCGCCACGCCAACATCGGCCTGGGCCAGCGCTGGCGCATCATTGGTGCCATCGCCGCACATGGCGACCAGCTTGCCCTTGGCCTGCTCCTCGCGGATCAGCGTGAGCTTGTTCTCGGGCGTCGCCTGGGCAAGGAAATCGTCAACCCCGGCTTCGGCGGCGATGGCCGCGGCGGTCAACGGGTTGTCGCCGGTGATCATCACGGTGCGGATGCCCATCTGGCGCAGCGCCGTGAAGCGTTCGCGGATGCCGCCTTTGACAATGTCCTTCAGGTGAATGACACCGAGCAGGCGCTTGTTGCGGGCAACAGCCAGCGGCGTGCCGCCAGTCTTGGCGATGCGGTCGGAGATGGCGCTGAGAGCAGCGGCGGCCTGCGGTGAAGGGTTGGCCCAAGCCAGGACGGCATCCACCGCGCCCTTGCGCACCGAACCGTCGATGGCGTCGATGCCGGAAAGGCGGGTCTGGGCGGTGAAGGGCACGAAGGTGCCCCGCGCCGAACCGTCCTTCAGGCCGTATTTGGTCTGCGCCAATGTGACGATCGAGCGGCCTTCGGGCGTCTCGTCGGCGCCGGAAGCGAGGAAGGCGGCCTCGGCCAGTTCCTGCTCGCTCACGCCATCCAACGGCAGGAAGGCCGTGGCCTGGCGATTGCCCAGGGTGATAGTGCCGGTCTTGTCCAGCAGCAGGGTATCAACGTCGCCCGCGGCTTCCACCGCGCGCCCCGACATGGCCAAGACATTAAAGCGCACCAGCCGGTCCATGCCGGCGATGCCGATGGCCGACAAAAGCGCGCCGATGGTGGTGGGGATCAGGGTGACAAACAATGCCACCAGCACCAGCACCGTGATGGCGCCGCCGGCATAGGCCGCATAGGCGGGAATGGTGGCCACCGCGAAGACGAAGATGATGGTGAGGCCCGCCAAGAGGATGTTGAGCGCGATCTCGTTGGGGGTCTTCTGGCGCTCCGCACCTTCCACCAGCGCGATCATGCGGTCGAGGAAAGTCGAGCCGCGGGTGGCGGTGATCTTGACCACGATATAGTCCGACAGCACCCGCGTGCCGCCGGTCACCGCCGAACGGTCGCCGCCGGATTCGCGGATCACCGGCGCGCTTTCGCCGGTGATGGCGCTTTCATCGACCGAGGCGACACCCTCCACCACATCGCCGTCGGAGGGAATGATGTCGCCGGGTTCGACCAGCACCAGGTCGCCCTTCTCCAGCAGCTGCGCCGGCTTGTTGGAAAAGATCTTGGCGCCCTGGTCGGCCAGCACCTTGGCCACCGTGTCGGAACGGGTGCGCCGCAGGGTTTCGGCCTGGGCCTTGCCGCGCCCCTCCGCCACCGCTTCCGCGAAGTTGGCGAACAGCACGGTGAACCAGAGCCAGAGATTGATCTGGAAGGCGAAAGCCAGGTGCGGGTGGCCCTGCACCAGATCACGCAGGAACAGGAAAGTGGTGAGGGTCGCCGTCACTTCCACCACGAACATCACCGGATTGCGCGCCATCGCCCGGGGATCGAGCTTCTTGAAGGCGTTGCCGACGGCCGGCCACAGAATGGCCGGGTCCATCACGCTGCTCTGGGTCTTGGAATATTTGGTCATGGCCAATCTCGATTAAAGAAGTCTCAGAAGAAGGTGCCTGCCTGCATCGCCAGATGTTCGACGATGGGACCGAGCGCCAGAGCCGGGAAGAAGGTGAGACCGCCGACAATCAGGATGACGCCGACCAGAAGGCCGACAAACAGCCCGCCATGGGTCGGGAAAGTGCCCGCGGAGGCCGGCACGATCTTCTTGGTCACCAGGGAGCCCGCCACCGCCATCATGGGGATGATGAAGAGGAAGCGGCCGATCAGCATCGCGAAGCCAAGCGTGGTGTTATAGAAGACCGTGTTGGCGGTGAGCCCCGCAAAGGCGCTGCCATTGTTGCCGGTGGCCGAAGTGAAGGCGTAGAGGATTTCGCTGAAGCCGTGCGGCCCGGTATTGAGCGGGCCCGCAAGACCGGCCTTGGTCACGGCGGCAAGCGCGGTGAAGCCCAGAATATCCAGCGCAAGGACCAGGATCGCCAGCATGGCCATCTTGACCTCTTTCGACTCGATCTTCTTGCCCAGATATTCCGGGGTGCGGCCCACCATCAGCCCGGCCACGAACATGGCGACCACGGCCCAGATCAGCATGCCATACATGCCCGACCCCACGCCGCCGAAGATGATCTCGCCCAGTTCGATATTGACGATGGGGATCAAGCCGCCAAGCGGGGTCAGGCTGTCATGCATGGCGTTGACCGCGCCGCAGGAGGCATCGGTGGTGATGGTGGCGAACAGAGACGACATGGCGGTGCCGAAGCGCACTTCCTTGCCTTCCATGTTGCCGATCGGCTGGGCGACATAGGCGGCGGCGACCGCGGCATTGCCCTGGCCTTCCGCGGCATAGAGCAGGCCGACCCCGGCCAGCATCAACACGCCCATCACGGCGAAGATCGCCCAGCCCTGGCGGGTGTCCTTCACCATGGTGCCGAAGGTGTAGGTGAGCGCGGCGCCGATCGCCAGCAAGGACCACATTTCCAGGAAATTGGTCAGCCAGGTGGGATTTTCGAAGGGGTGCGCCGAGTTGGCGTTGAAGAAGCCGCCGCCATTAGTGCCCAGCATCTTGATCGCTTCCTGGGAGGCCACCGGGCCTTGCGCGATCACTTGCTTGAAGCCGTCGATCCCCACCAGATGGGTATAAGCGCCCAGATTCTGCGGCACGCCCTGCCATACCAGTACCAGCGCGATGATGATCGAGATGGGCAGAAGCACATAAAGCGTGCAGCGGGTCAGGTCGACCCAGAAATTGCCCAGGCTCTTGGCGGAGCGGCGGGCAAAGCCGCGGATCAGGGCGATCGCCAGCGCGATGCCGGTGGCGGCGGACAGGAAATTGTGCACCGTCAATCCGGCCATCTGCACGAGGTAAGACAGCGTGATCTCACCGGAATAGGACTGCCAGTTGGTATTGGTGATGAAACTGGTAGCGGTATTGAAGGCCAGGTCCGGCGTTATCGCGCCCTGCCCGGCCGGGTTGAACGGCAGCGCGGTCTGGAAGCGCTGGATCAGGTAGAGCGAAACGAACCCCGCGACACTGAAAGCCAGCATGGCGATGGTATAGGTCGTCCAGTGCTGCTCTTCGCCCTTGACGCCGCAGATGCGATAGATCACGCGCTCCACCGGCGCCAGGAATTTAATCTCGCCTTCGAAGACCTGGGCCATATAGCGCCCCAGCGGCTTCACGCAGATGATGACCGCGAGGCAGTAGATCGCGATTTGAATCCAGCCATTGACGGTCATGTCAGAACCGCTCCGGACGGATCAGGGCATAGACGAGATAGCCGAACACACCCAAGGTGACGATGGCGGCCAGGATAAAGTCGCCGCTCATCACAGTTTCTCGCAGATCAATGTGTAGCCGATGGCGGCCGCGAAAAAGGCCAGCCCGGCCAACAGGAAAATCGCATCCAGCATGCGCGCCTCCAAACTTCAGGCGCGAATGTCGTCATGTCGGCGTATAGGTTCGATACGCCCCGGAGATCGCAAAAATATAAAAGGTATATAGGCCGGACTAGATCGCGCCCGCCTTGACCTGCTTGACCGCGTAGTCCGCGGCCCGCGCGGTCAGCGCCATGAAGGTCATGGAGGGATTGACGCAACTGGTCGAAGCCATCTGCGATCCGTCGGTGACGAACAGGTTGGCCGCATCATGCGCCTGGCTCCAGCGATTGACCACCGAGCTGCGCGGATCCTCGCCCATGCAGGCGCCGCCCATTTCATGGATGGCATCGCCGGGCACATGCTCTTCATTGATCGAGCCGACACCGGTAAGGCCAGCCGCCTTCATCATCGCTTCGCCCTGCAGGCAGGCGTCGCGCATCATCTTCTGTTCATTGTCGCGGAAAGTGACATTGAACACGGCCAGCGGCACGCCGAAACGGTCCGTCTTGCTGGGGTTCAGGCTCAACGTATTATCCTTGTAGGGCAGGCATTCCCCGAAGGCGGTAAAGCGGATGGTCCAGGGGCCGTATGCCCGCATCGCTTCTTTCATCGCCGCGCCAAAGCCGCCGGCGCCGGCCGGTCCCCGCCCCGCCGCCCCCTGCATGCCATAGCCGCGCACGAAATCGGCGTCGGCATCCTGGCCATTCAAATTTCGGAAGCGCGGGATATAGACGCCATTGGGCCGCCGGCCATAGGCGATGAAGGGCTCCAGCGCGGGGTCCGGCACCGTGCCCCAGAAACTCGCGCGGAAGGCATGGTCCATGATGTAGTGGCCCAGCATGCCGCTGGAATCGGCAAAGCTGCGATCGCTGCCGGGAAGGCGCGAATTCAGCAGGATCTGGGTCGACGACATCGCCGAGGCGCAGAGAAAGACGATGCGCGAGCGATAGACATGGGCCTGGTTGGTGTTCGCATCCACCACCCGCACGCCGGTGACGCGCCTGGTCTTGGGATCATATTCCAGATTGGTCACGACCTGATCCGACATCAGGGTCAGGTTGTTGGTCTTTCTCGCCGCCGGCAGGGTCGCCGACTGGGTGGAGAAATAGGCGCCGAAGGAACAGCCCCGCGCGCACATGTTGCGGTCCTGGCAGCGCGAGCGGCCCTGCTCCGGCTTGTCCTCGGTCATGTTGGCGGTACGGGTGGAAATCACCTTGCGGCCCGGCACGGCCTTCTCCAGCCGGTCCTTCACCCACAGCTCGGCCACATTCATGGGGTGCGGCGGCTGATATTCGCCATCGGGAAGCTGCGGCAGTCCCTCCCTCGATCCGGCGATGCCGGCAAACGTCTCGACATAGGAATACCAGGGTGCGATCTCGTCATAATCGATCGGCCAGGGGCTGCCATGGCCGTCGCGCTTGTTGGCTTCGAAATCGATATGGCTCCAGCGCAGCGCCACCCGGCCCCAGATCAGCGACTTGCCGCCGACCTGGTTGGGTCTGACCCAGCGAAAGGGTTTTGAGTTCTCATAATCGATCGGGTTCAGCCGGTCGTTATTATAGAAGTGGGTCTGGGCGGTCAGGTTGGCGCCGCCCCATTTGGCCATGATGAAATCGCGGTCGGTTTCCGCCGGCGGCAGGTTGCCGCGATAGGCCAGCTGCCAGGGCCCCTTGCCTTCGGTGATGTAATCCTTGCGATGCTCGACCATGCGGCCGCGGTCCAGCATCAGCACCTTCATGCCCTTCTCGCACAGTTCCTTGGCGGCCCAGCCGCCGCTGATGCCGGAACCGATGACGATGGCGTCGAAATCATAATTGGCCATGCATCACCTGTTCAGGATGAAAAGACGCGCCGGACCTGCGCGTAGGGATATCTGCCGTCATAATGGCCGGGCACCGGCACATAAACGCGTTCCTGCTTGCAGCCGATTTCCGAAGTGTAATAGCCGAGGATCGTCATCTGCTTGCAGTGATTGAAAAAGTCGCCGCCCAGATGCTCCTGCATGGCGATCGTCAGGATCTCGTCCTGCTCCTGGGGCGTCAGCGCCGGGAAGGTCTTTTCATATTGGATCCAGGCACGGCCTTCGACCACGCCCAATCCGTTCAGGAAATCGTCGCGTTCCTGCGGCGAATACCAGTCCGCCAGCATCATCTCGATGAAGGCGGGCACGCCGGCGCTGATCGCCCCCGGCGTGTCGGTGGTGGGAATGATGCGTTCGCTGATGGCCGCAACCTGGGCGCGCTGTTCCGGGGTGAACTGGGCTTGCGAGGCGCTGAACCCCGGCACCGCCTCAGCGGCAAGCGCGCGAGCCAGGGGCGTCACCAGTTCGGCGCCCAACAGAGCGATCCCGGCCGCCAGCAGGTCGCGCCGGTCGAATACCGTCATGAAATTCCTCCACCGGAAGTCTTGGGCCACGCCCAAAGGGCATAGCCGAGAGAGATCGTAAGGGACTTGTCCGCCGATGAAAATAGCGGGGGCCTTGAGACGCCGGGTTCCCTATGGTCTAGAACGGACATGAACCGCCTTCTCGATCAGGCTCTCGCATTCCACCAGACCGGCAATCTGGCGGAGGCCGAACGGCTTTATCTTACGCTGATGCAATCGGCGCCGCGCGATGCCAGCGCGCCGCACCTTCTGGGTGTGGTCAGGGCACAGCAGGGCCGCAACCGCGAGGCTCTGGCGCTGATGGAGACGGCGCTGAAACTGAACCCGGATGCGCCGGAAGTTCTGTCCAACTATGGCAATGTGCTGCGTGCGGAGGGGCGGTTGAGCGACGCGCTGGCGGCGCAAGAGCGTGCTTTGAAACGCAAGCCGGATTATGCCGCCGCGTTGAACCGCCGCGCGCTGGTACTGCGCGACCTGGGCCGGCTCGAAGATGCGCTGGTTTCGGCCAATGAGGCCCTGGCGATCCGCCCCCATGACCTGGAGGCGCTGAACACACGCGGCATCATCCTGACCGATCTTGCCCGTTATGACCAAGCACTGGAAAGCTATGACCAGGCGCTGACGGTGGCACCGGGATTCCCCGATACCTTGAACAATCGCGCCCTGGTGCTGAAGACATTGAAGCGCCCCGACGAGGCGCTGGTGGCGGTGGAGCGGGCGCTGACGGGCCAACCCGGATTTGCCGAAGCCTGGAACAACCGTGGCATCATCCTGTTCGAGCTGAAGCGCATGGGCGAGGCCATTGCCAGCTATGAGCGCGCGCTTCAGCTCAGGCCCGATTATGCCGAAGCCTTCAACAACCGGGCCGTCGCGCTGTGGAGCCTGAAACGCTTTGCCGATTCCCTGGCCGATTGCGAACACGCCATCGCGCTCAGGCCTGGCTTTGCCGACGCCTTCTACAATCGCGGCAACGCGCTCTCCGAACTGAACCGGCCCGCGGAAGCGCTGACCAGCTATGAACAGGCCCTGACGATCGATCCCGGCCACCCCAATGCGCTGAGCGGTTTGGCCAACGCCGCCATGACCATCGGCGACTGGGAACGCACCCGGCAACTGGCGCCACGCCTCAAGCAGGCTGTGCTGGAGGGCAACTCCGTGATCCCGCCCTTTGTGGTGATGGGTTATTTCGACGACAACGCGCTGCAGCTGCGCGCCGCGCAAAATTATGTGCGCCAGGCCGGCCCAGGGCCCCTGCCCCGATTGTGGAATGGCGAACGCTATCGCCATGACAGGATCCGGGTCGCTTATCTCTCCGCCGATTTTCACCAGCATGTCACCGCCGCTTTGACCGCTGAAATGTTCGAATGCCACGACCGCGAAAGCTTCGAGGTCACCGCCATGTCGTTCGGGCCCGATGACGCGAGCGCCATGCGGCAGCGGCTGATGCGCAGCTTCGACCGTTTTCATGACGCCCGCCAGCAGAGCGACCGCGAAGTGGCAGCGCTGCTGCGCCAATGGGAAATCGACATCGCCATCGATCTGGGCGGCCATACCAGCGGCGCCCGGCCGTGGGTGCTGGCGCATCGCCCCGCCCCGGTGCAGGCAAAATATATGGGCTATCCGGGCACCTCCGGCAGCGACTTCATCGATTATCTGATCGCCGACCGCACGGTCGTGCCCGAAGACCAGGAGCAGTTCTTCAGCGAGAAGATCGCGCTCCTGCCGGACACTTTGTGGGTCACCGACACAAAGCGCGATGTGCCGGCGGCGCCATCGCGTGCCCAGGCTGGATTGCCAGAGACGGGCTTCGTGTTCTGCTGCTTCAACCATAACTGGAAGATCACGCCGCCCCTGTTCGACATCTGGATGCGGCTGCTCGGACGGGTGGACGGCAGTGTGCTATGGCTGCTGGAAGGCAATGCCAGCATCCGCGACAATCTTCGCCGGGAAGCCAAGGTCCGTGGCATCGCGCCCGATCGCCTGATTTTTGCCGCGCGCACCACGCCGCGTGAACATCTGGCCCGCCAGCAGCTGGCCGACCTGTTTCTCGACACCCTGCCCTATAACGCCCACACCACCGCGAGCGACGCAGTTTGGGTGGGCTTGCCGCTGATCACCACACCGGGCCGGTCGTTTCCCGCACGCGTCGCCGCCAGCATCCTGCAAGCGGCGGAGCTGCCCGAACTGATTACACCGGACCTTGTCGCCTATGAATCCCTGGCGCTGGAGCTGGCCCAGGACCCGGCGGCGCTCGCGGCAATTCGTGAAAAGCTCCGCGCCGGCCGCGATCGCGTGCCGCTGTTCGACACGCCACACTTCACCCGCAATCTGGAAAATCTCTACCGCGCCATGCTGGAGGCGCTATGAGCCTTTCCGGCCCGATCCGGCTTTCGGTCGCCGCGCCCGCCTATAACGAAGGCGAAGGCATCGCCGCTGTGATCGCGGACTGGCACGGCTTCCTGGCCGGCCAGGACCTTGCCGATTTCGAGATCGTGATCTGCAATGACGGCAGCAAAGACGATACCGGCGCCATCCTGGATCGGCTGGCTTTGGCTTTTCCGCAGCTCAAGCCCATCCATTTCGCCGCCAACCAGGGCGCGGCGGCGGCGCTGAACGCGGCCATCGCCGCCACTAAGGGCGATTGGGTCCTGCTCCTGGACAGCGACGGACAGTTTCCCATCCAAAACCTCGGCGCCATGCTGGCGGCGCTGGGCCAATCCGGCGGGCTGGCCGCCATCGGCATCCGCCAGAAGAAAGACGTGGCCTTTGCCCGCTTCGGCAGCTGGGCCAGCGGCGTCCTGTGCAACATGGCCCACGGCAGCCGGCTGAAAGATTTCAATTCCGCCTTCAAACTGGTATCGGGACCTGTCTTGCGCGGGCTGGGGCTGGAAGCCAAGGGCATGAATTACTCGACCGAGGTGACTTCGCGGCTGCTGGAACGCGGCATCGTTCCGGTGGAGGTGGAGATCGAGCATCGTCCACGCACCACCGGCGCAAGCCACATGAAGCTGGTGCGCGGCGCCCGCGACCGCTTCCTGTTCGTGCTCTACATCATCCTGCGCCAGACGCTCCTGAAGCGCGGAATCCTCATCCGGCCCAGGCCATGACCCGCATCGTCCTGTTCTGCGGCGGCCGCGGCAGCGCCACCATCATCCGCGCCCTTCTCAGGCGCACCGATGTGGAGCTGACCCTGATCGTGAACGCCTTCGACGACGGCCTGTCCACCGGCGCGCTGCGCGATTTCATTCCGGGCATGCTGGGCCCGTCGGACTTCCGCAAGAACCTGTCCTATCTGTTCGGCAACTATTCCCAGGCGCAGTATGCGTTGAAAAACCTGATGGAATATCGCCTGCCCGCCGGCGGAGAAATTGAAAGGCTGAGACGCTTCGCCAACGGCAATGGCGCCGTCCTGGATGAGCCGCTGGCAGGCTGGTTCGCGCAACTCGATCCGCCCACGCTTGTGCGGGTCAGAGGTCTGTTGGCGCGCTTCTTCGCCAAGGGTGCCGATTTCGACTATCACGACTGTTCCCTGGGCAATCTGGTATTCGCCGGCGCCTATCTCACCCATGGCGAGGATTTCAACGCGGCGGCTGCCGAGGTGGGCGATCTGGTCGGCACCCGCGCCCGGCTGCTGAATGTTGGCACCCAGCAGAACCGCATATTGGCGGGACTGAAACAGGACGGCACCCTGCTCGCCAGCGAAGCCGAGCTGGTGGGTCCGCAATCCGCCAGTCCCATCACCCATCTTTATCTGCTCGAAAAACCGCTGACCGCGGACGAGAAGCAGCAATTGGCCGCGCTGGACATCTCCGCCAGGCAGGCCTGGCTGGCAGCGCGCGACGCGGTGTCGGGCCTATCGAAGCTGGCGGCAGAGGCCATCGCCGGTGCCGACGTTATTCTCTATGGTCCGGGGACGCAGCATTCCTCGCTGTTTCCCAGCTACCGGATCGCCGCCGCCGCGCTGGCCGCCGCGCCCGCGCCGGTCAAGGCGCTGGTGATGAATCTGGACAGCGACAATGACATTCAGGGCTTGAGCGGCAGCGATGTGGCGGACCGGGCGTTCGCCTATGGCGCGCGCGCCACCCATATCCTGGTCAATGACGATCCCGGCCGGCTGCCAATGGGCGCGCTGGCCGACAGCAGCTATCGCGGCGCGGTGGTGGTGCGCGGCACTTTCACCGCATCGGCACGGCCCCAGGTTCACAACGGCACGGCGGTGACGGATTATGTGATGGGTCTGCAGGCCGAGCATGTCGCGCCATCGGTGGAAATCTTTGCCGACATATTGGGCCGCTCGGTGGCGAGCGATGAACTGGTCGAGGAGTTTCTGGAAACCGACTGGAGCGGCGCCGACGCCCATCTCACCTTGAACCATGTCTCCGCGCCCGGCGCCGGCACAGTCAATCTGGGCGGGTTGTTTCCCGAAAGTGCCTATTTCCGCGACTGGCTGTCCCGCGGCACGTCGGACTATCTGGTCTTGATGACGGGAGACGGCGCCTATCGTTTCGCCGATGTGCTGGCGATCGTCCGGCTGCTGGAACAGCAACAGTCTCTGGGCGGGGTGTTCGGCTCGCGCACCCAGAGCCGGCGGCAGTTCATCACCTCGGTGCGCGCCGCCTATGGCGAGAACAAGCTGCTGTACTGGCTGGGCAAGGCGGCGGCGTTCTTCCTCAGCGCCCTGTTCTATCTGCGCACCGGCGTGATCTTCTCCGATCCACTGACGGGACTGCGCGTCTTCCGGCGCCGCTCCTTGACCGGCCTGCCGCCGGTCAAAGGCGAGGCACCGCTTTCCATCGTCCGCCAGCTGATTGCCGGTGGGGTGGAAGTGGCGGAATTGCCGGTGCTGTACCGCACCTTTTCCGGCTTCACCGATCCCAACTGGCGGGTCCGCCGCGGACTATCCAATCTGGGCAGCCTGCTGCCATGAAAATCTGCGCCGTCATTCCCGCGGCGGGACGCGGCACGCGGCTGGGCAACGATCGGCCGAAAATCCTCACGCCGCTGACGGCCCGCGACACCATCTGGTCGATCCTGCATGCCAAGATCGCGCCGCTGGTCGATCATATCCATCTGGTCCTGTCGCCGGATGGCGCCAGACAATTCCCCGCCCTGCCCGCCAATGTCTCGGTCGGCATACAGCCTGAACCCATCGGCATGGGCGACGCCATCTTTCGCGGCTTCGATATCTGGTCTCGCTATGACGCCGTGCTGATCGTGTGGGGCGATCAGGTGTTTGTGTCTACCGACACCTTGAAGCGCGTCATCGCTGCGCTCGGCCCGGCGCAAATGCATGCCGTACTTCCGGTGACCCGGATGAGCGCGCCCTATGTGGAATATGTCTTCGACGGTCCAAGTCTGACCCGGGTGCTGCAGACCCGCGAGGGCGACAAAACCACGCCAAACGGCTTTTCCGATGTCGGCACCTTCCTGCTGGGTACCGACGGGCTGCGGCCGGCCTGGGAAGACTATTCGCGCGGCGCGCCGCGCGGCCGCGGCACGGGCGAAATAAATTTCCTGCCCTTCCTGCCCTATCTCTCGACGCAGGGCTGGACCATCACGCCGCTGGAGGTGGCCGATCCCACCGAGGCGCGCGGCATCAACACCAAGGACGATCTGGCCTTTTTCCAAAGCCTGTATAACAAGGCTCCATGAAACGCGTGTTGGTCACCGGCGGCGCCGGCTTCATCGGCAGCCATCTTTGCGAGGGGTTGCTGGCGCACGGCCATGGCGTGCGTGTTCTGGACAGCCTGATCTATGGCCGGCGCGAATGGGTGCCGGAGGCTTGTGAATTCCTGGAAGGCGATATCCGCGACCTGGCCACCTGCCATCGCGCCGCCAAGAACATGGACGCGGTTCTGCATTGCGCGGCCATGTCCCGCGCCGCGCCGTCGCAGGAGGCGATCGAAGTCTGCACCGGCTCAAACATTGTGGGCACCCAGAACATGCTGTTGGCGGCGCGCGATGCCGGCGTGCGGCGCTTCGTCTATAGCGGCTCCTCCACCTATTACGGCAATCGCCCGCCGCCGCACCGTGAAAGCGATGCGCCCGACCTGCTCAACATCTATGGCCTGACCAAACGGGTGGGTGAGCAATACACGCTGATGTTCGACGAACAGTTCAACCTGCCGTCACTGGTGCTGCGCTATTTCAATGTCTATGGCCCGCGCCAGCCCGAGACGGGCGCCTATGCCCTGGTGCTGGGCATTTTCCTGAAGCGCAAGGCTGAGGGAAAGCCGCTGGAGATTCATGGCGACGGCTCGCAACGCCGCGATTTCGTGCATGTGCGCGATGTCGTGGCCGCCAATATCGCCGCCCTGGAAAGCAGCGTGCGCGGCGAGGTGTTCAATGTCGGCAGCGGCACCAGCCTGTCGGTTCAGGAACTGGCCGACATGATCTCGCCAGACCAGGTCCATACCCCGGCGCGCAAGAATGATTCCGCGGCGACGCTTGCCGACATTGCCAAGGTCCGCGACCGCCTGGGCTGGTCGACCAAAATCTCTTTCGCCGAAGGGCTGAAAGAGCTGCTCAGGTAACTTTCTCGGCCTGGGTTTCGGGCGACTGTTCCTTCGCCAGCAGTGCGATGGTCGCCAGGATGCAGGCCATTCCCAGCCAGTCCATTGCGCTCCAGCGCAGGCCCAGCCACCACACCGCCAGCAGCGCGGCCGACAAAGGCTCCGCACAGGTGAGCAGGATGGTCTTTTGCGGGCCGATCAGCGCCAGAGCCCTGTTGAACAGGTAAAAGGCCAGCACCGTGCCGAAGACCAGGACGAAGGCAAAGAAGCCGTAAGCTTGGCCGTCCCAAATCCCCTGAACCTTCCAGGGCGCATGAAGCAGGGACAGCGCCAATCCGCCCACCACCATGCCCCAGCCCGCCACCAAGGCAGCGCCATGGCGCTTGAGAAGACCGGCCGGCTGCAAGGAATTGAATGCAGCCGCAACCGCACTGGCCAGCCCCCAGAACAAGGCGGCAGGAGAAATGGACAGGGCGCCGCTCTGCCCATGGGTTGCCAGCACGAAGGTTCCCAGCATCGCAAGCACCACGGCGGCGGTGTCGCGCAACCCGGGGCGCTTCTGTCCAGTCGCCGCCAGCCAGGCCGCGACCATGGCCGGCGCTGTGTATTGCAGCACGGTGGCGGTGGCGGTGTTGGAAGCGCCGATCGCGGCCATATAGGTGTATTGGACCGGCATCATCCCCACCAGGCCGAACAGGACCAGCGGCAATGCGTCGTGCCGCCAGATCGCCAGCACCGCCCGTCCCCGCATCGCCAGCGAAAGCAGAAGCAGCGCCAGCCCGCCGAACAGAAGCCGCATGGTCACCAGCCAGCCGACATCCACGCCGCGATGCTGGAACAGGAATTGCGCGAATGTGCCGCCGACGCCAAACAGCGTGCCGGACAAGATGGCGATGACGAATCCCAGCCCCTTCATGGGATCACAATGACGAACTAACCCGGCTTGCGGAAGCGCAGGGTCATGCGGTCGCTTTCGCCGATCGCGTCATATTTGGCGTGATCGAAATTGGGATTGTCCGGTTGGCCGCTCGGGGCGCTGCGGCGCGTCGGCGGCAGGGTCCACACGCCAAAGGGATGGTCCTTGGTATCCCTGGGATTGGCGTTGATCTCCGAACTGGCCTCCAGCACAAAGCCGGCCTTTTTTGCCATGTTCACAATCGTGGCGGTGGCGACATAGCCGTCACGGGCGTCGCCAATCTGCGGGCGCGGGTCGGCGCGGTGGTCTTCCACTGCCAGAATGCCGCCCGGCTTCAGCACGGCGAAGAAATCCGCCATGCCCTTCTCGGCATAGCCCGGCGTCCACATCCAGTCATGGATATTGCGCGCCGTCAGGACCAGGTCGGCGGAAGCCGCCGGTCCAATCGGTCCCGACTTGTCATTGAAAACCGTATAGGCGATGTCGCCGTAGGTGCGCTTGTTGGCGAACTTCGTTGGCAGCATCTGTCCGGCCTTGCCTTCGGCCGCGATGTAATGGCCGCCGGTCGCCTTGGCATAGGGCGCCAGGATTTCCGTCCAATAGCCATTGGCGGGCGCGATCTCGATGATGGTCTGGCCGGGCTTTACGCCCCAGAAGGTCAGGCTCGCCTGCGGATGACGATATTTGTCGCGAGCGGTATTTTCCGCTGCGCGTGTGGTCGAAGCGACCGCCGCGGCCAGTTTGCTGTCGGCGGCCTGAACCGGAAGTGCCAGCGCCACGCCGAGCGCCAGACCCAGAAGCAGAATGCGTGCGGACATGGGCTTCCTCCAGACCGTCTGCGCAGCCGGACGGAAGCGCGCAGCTATTTTATGTCGCCGGCCTTGAAGTCTTCGGGCCGAAGCGCCGCCATGTGCACGGGTTTCTGGCGCGCATCCGCGACGCCGTCAATATCGGGCGTCTCATACTGGCGGTATTCCGGCATCTGGTCGAGGCGCACGAACTTGTATCCTTCCTCCATCAGGGCGGGAACCACCTGGCGCACCAGTTCGGCGGAACGAAGATGGATGCAATGCATCAGCACCACGCCGCCATCCTTGCGCCGAATCTCGCGGCTATACCCCTTGGCGCAGGTCCTGGCCGACCAGCCCATGTGCCAGCAATCCCAATCCGCCGCGCTCATCACATAACCGTCACGCGACATGGTGATGTCGCCACCCTCGTCCCAATAGATCGGGCCGACATAGCGGCGCAGTTCCGGATCGGCATTGAGGATGTCGGCATGGGCTTTGTGCCAGGCGCCATAAGGCGCGCGGAAATAGAATTTGTCGCCCTTGGCCATCAGGGGCGCGATCTGGTCATGCACATCGCGGATCTGGGCGACCAGCGCCTGGGGATCGCTGTCGAAGCGCGAACTCAGGAAGGCATGGGTGGCGCTGTGATTGGCGAGCAGATGGCCCTCGCGCGCGATACGCGCCAGCACATCGGGATGGCGGTGGGCCTGCTCGCCGACGATGAAGAAGGTCGCCTTGACATGCAGGTCCCTCAGCGCATCCAGCACCTCGTTGGTATGCGCATTGGGTCCGTCGTCAAAGGTCAGCGCGATAGTGTGTTCGTTGCGCAGGCCGGAATGGAAGATGTTCTTCTGCTGGAACAGCGCTAGCTGGACCGGCTTGTCCTGATCGCTTCCTGCCGCCACGGGTGCTGAAAAGCCCAGCAACACGCCCAACACCAACGCAACTTTTCGCATCACTACCCGCCGCGCACATCCCAAATCGCAATTTAATTTACCAGCCGGCCGCTTATGGGCAAGGCGCCACTGGCGCGCCCGCCGTACCATCCCCTAGATTTTCATCGCAATTCACGGGTTGGGGCGCGCCATGACGATTTCACGACGGGCATTCATGGTTAATGCCGCCGCAGCGGCAGCCACCCTTCCCGGTTCCGCCGATGCGGCAAAGCCTGCCGGCGCGCGCGCCTTGCACGAACGGCTGATCTGCCTGGACACCCATCTCGACACCCCCGCCAGCCTGGCCCGGCCCGGCTGGAACGTGATGCAGCGCCATGCCTTCGATCAGGATCTCACCCAGGTCGACTATCCCCGCATGGTGGAAGGCGGGCTGGATGGCGGCTTCTTCGCCATCTACACCCCGCAGGGTCCGCTGACGGCGGAAGGCAAGATGGCGGCGCGCGACGCCGCCTTGCTGCGCGCGGCCGAAATCCGCGAAATGGTGGCGGCCCACCCCGACAAGTTCGAACTCGCCTTTGTGGCCGAAGACGCCGCGCGCATCGCGGCACACGGCAAACGCATCGTCTATCAGAGCATCGAGAACAGCTATCCCCTGGGCGACGACATCACCCTGCTGCGCAGCTTTTACAAACTGGGCGTGCGCATGGTGGGCTTCATCCATTTCAAGACCAACCAGTTCGGCGATTCCGCCACCGACGTGCCGCAATGGAACGGCCTGTCGCGGGCAGGCAAGGAGCTGGCGGCGCTGGGCAACGATCTGGGCATGGTGCTGGATGCGAGCCACGCCGCGGATTCGGTATTCGACCAGATGATGGAAATCTCGCGTGCGCCCATCATCCTGTCCCATTCCGGCTGCCGCGCGGTGCACAATCATCCCCGCAACATCGATGACGGCCGGATCAAGAAGCTGGCGGCCGCCGGCGGCACCATCCAGATCAATTCCTATAACAGCTATCTGGTGGACGTGCCGCCCGATCCGGAGCGCGACAAGGCGCGCGGCGCGCTGATGCAGAAACTGCGCAATCAGGACGACATGACGCCGAAAGAGCGCGCGGCCGCGATGCGCGAGGTGGCGCAGGGCATCAAGGCGCTGGACAAGCGCTATCCCGAGCCCCGCGCCAGTTTCGAGACCTATATGCAGCATGTCACGCACGCGCTCGACCTGGTCGGCCCCGACCATGTCGGGGTGGGCTGCGACTGGGACGGCGGCGGCGGCGTGACCGGCATGGAGGACGTGACCGCCATTCCCAAAATCACCGAAAGACTGGTCAAACTCGGCTATACCGAAAGCCAGCTCGCCAATTTCTGGGGCGGGAATGCGCTGCGTGTGTTAAAGGCAGCACATGAGGCCCGCAAAACAAGCTGACAGGTCGCCATGGCGGAACAGCTGATTTCCGCCTTTGTCACCTTGCTGGTGGTGATCGATCCCATCGGCATGGCGCCGATCTTCATCGGGCTGACCTCTGGCTTGGACGAAACCATCCGCCGCAAGGTCGCGGCCCAGGCCAGCATCATTGCCTTCTGCGTGCTGGCGGGCAGCGCCCTGATTGGCGAGCGCCTGTTGGGGTGGCTGGGGATCTCGCTGGCGGCCTTCCGCATTGCCGGCGGCCTTCTGCTTTTCGCCATCGCCTTCGAAATGGTGTTCCAGCGCCGCACCGAGCGCAAAACCGATCAGGCCGGCCAGCCCGGCACGGCCATCGCCGCTTTTCCGCTGGCCATTCCCCTGATGGCAGGGCCCGGCGCGATCACCGCCATGGTGCTTCTGGCCGGGCGCACCAACCACAATCCGTTCCTGCTGGCCGCGGTGATCGCCATCATGGGCGTGATGATGCTGTCATCCTGGCTGGTGTTCCGCGGCGCGCCCCAGCTGGAACGGCTGCTGGGCCGGCAGGGCGAAGCCATATTGGGCCGCCTGTTGGGCGTGCTTCTGGCCGCGCTCGCCGTGCAATATGTCGCCGACGGCGTCAGGGCGCTGACGCCCTGACCGGGAGCGACCGGCGACCCGAAGCGGCAAGAGCCGCGCAGGGCCCGTCCGGCGCGACCATTTTAATGGGAGCGACCGGCGACCCGTAGCGGCGAGAGCCGCGAGGGCCCGTCCGGCGCGACCATTTTAGATATCGGCGTAGCAGGCTTTTTCTTTTTCCGCGCCGGGTGCGGTGAGCGCGCCGAAACGCGCCGGCCCCACCAGCTGGGCATATTTCCAGATCGCGCCCGAGCCATATTCGGTCTCGCGCGGCTTCCAGCTCTTGGCGCGCTCGGCCAGTTCGGCTTCGCTAACAGCGACCGAGATCTCGCCCGTGCTGGCGTCAAGGGTAATGATGTCGCCGTCCTTGATGTGGGCGATGGGGCCGCCGACGGCGGCTTCCGGACCAACATGGCCGATGCAGAAACCGCGCGTGGCACCGGAGAAGCGCCCATCGGTGATCAGCGCCACCTTGTCGCCCATGCCCTGGCCGTAAAGCGCTGCCGTGGTCGACAGCATCTCGCGCATGCCGGGGCCGCCCTTGGGCCCCTCATAGCGGATCACCAGGACCTCGCCTTCCTTGTATTTGCGGTTCTCGACACATTCGAAGCAGGCTTCTTCATTGTCGAACACCCGCGCCGGACCGACGAAGCGCAGCTCCTTCAGGCCCGCGATCTTCACGATGGCGCCATCGGGCGCCAGATTGCCCTTCAGCGAAACCACGCCGCCGGTGGAGGAGATCGGATTGGAGGTCGGGCGGATCACGTCCTGCTGCGCGTTGAATTTCACGTTCTTCAAGTTCTCGGCCATGGTCTTGCCGGTGACGGTCATCACATCGCCATGCAGGAAGCCGCCATCCAGGAGCGCCTTCAGCACCAGCGGAATGCCGCCGGCCTCGAACAGGTCCTTGGCGACATATTTGCCGCCCGGCTTGAGGTCGCCGATATAGGGCGTCTTGCGGAAAATCTCGCCGACATCGAACAGGTCGAAATCGATCCCTGCCTCGTGCGCCATCGCGGGCAGATGCAGCGCGGCGTTGGTGGAACCGCCGGTGGCGGCTACCGCCATGGCGGCATTCTCGAACGCCTTGCGGGTGACGATGTCGCGGGGACGGATTTTCCTGGCCAGCAATTCCATCACCTGTTCGCCCGCGACGGCACAGAGCGCATCGCGGATCTCGTACGGCGCCGGCGCGCCGCAGCTATAAGGCAGTGCGAGCCCGATCGCTTCGCCCACCATCGCCATGGTGTTGGCGGTGTACTGGCCGCCGCACGAACCCGCCGACGGACAGGCGACCCTTTCCAACTCATCCAGAGTGGCGTCGTCCATCTTGCCCACCGAATGCAGGCCGACCGCTTCGAACAGGTCCTGCACCACCACGTCGCGGCCGCGGAATTTTCCCGGCAGAATGGAGCCGCCATAGATGAAGATGGAGGGCACGTTGAGGCGGATCATCGCCATCATCATGCCCGGCAGGGATTTGTCGCAGCCGGCCATGGCGACCAGCGCGTCATAGGAATGGCCGCGCATGGTGAGTTCGACGGAATCGGCGATCACATCCCGGCTGGCCAAAGATGACTTCATCCCGGCATGGCCCATGGCGATGCCGTCGGTCACGGTGATGGTGCAGAATTCGCGCGGCGTGCCGCGGGCGGCGGCGACACCCTTCTTCACCGCCTGTGCCTGGCGCATGAGCGAGATGTTGCAAGGCGCGGCCTCGTTCCAGGCGGTGGCGACACCCACCAGCGGCTGATGGATCTGCTCCTCCGTCAGCCCCATCGCGTACAGGTAGGAGCGATGCGGCGCGCGCTCCGGTCCTTCGGTGACATGGCGCGAAGGCAGCTTCGACTTGTCGAATTTGGACGACATAAAATTTCCCTGAGAGCGCGAAAACCGGGCGGACTATTGCCGGCCCGGCCTGTCCTGCTCAAGCCGGATTTGGGGATGGCGGCTCTGCGCCACATATCAGTTGAGAATTATTCTAAACTGCCTTGACGCGCTCATCGACGAGTTTTAGAACTATTCCAAACTTAAGGAGAACCGCAATGAGCGCAGACAATCACGCCAAGACAGGCAAATGCCCGGTCATGCATGGCGCCAAGGGCCATTCCAACAAGGATTGGTGGCCGCAAAGCCTCGACCTCAAGATGCTCGATCAGCATTCGCCCCGCGCCAATCCCATGGGCGAAGGTTTCAATTATGCGCTGGCCTTCGACAGCCTCGACCTCCAGGCGCTGATCAAGGACCTGCATGCTCTGATGACCGACAGCCAGCCCTGGTGGCCGGCGGACTTCGGCCATTATGGCGGACTGTTCATCCGCCTGGCCTGGCACAGCGCCGGCACCTATCGGGTGGCGGATGGACGCGGCGGCGCCGGCGGCGGCCAGCAGCGTTTCGCGCCGCTGAACAGCTGGCCCGACAATGCCAATCTCGACAAGGGCCGCCGCCTGCTGTGGCCGATCAAGCAGAAATACGGCAACAAGATCTCCTGGGCCGACCTGTTCGTGCTGGCGGGCAATGTCGCGCTGGAATCCATGGGCTTCAAGACATTCGGCTTTGCCGGCGGCCGCGCCGACCAATGGGAGCCGGAAGAACTCTATTGGGGTCCGGAAGGCACCTGGCTGGGCGACGAGCGCTATTCCGGCGAACGACAGCTGCAGAACCCGCTGGGCGCGGTGCAGATGGGCCTGATCTACGTCAACCCGGAAGGCCCGAACGGCAAGCCCGATCCGGTCGCCTCGGCCCGCGATATCCGCGAGACCTTTGCGCGCATGGCGATGAATGACGAAGAGACCGTGGCGCTGATCGCCGGCGGCCACACCTTCGGCAAAGGCCATGGCGCCGGTGACCCATCCTTTATCGATGCGGAGCCCGAGGGCGCGGTGATCGAGGACCAGGGCCTGGGCTGGAGGAGCCGCCATGCCAGCGGCTTCGGCAAAGACGCCATCACCAGCGGTCTGGAAGTCACCTGGTCGCAGACGCCGACCCAATGGTCGAACCACTTCTTCGACAATCTGTTTAAGTATGAGTGGGAGCTGACCAAGAGCCCGAGCGGCGCCCATCAGTGGGTGGCCAAGGATGCGCCAGCTGATGTGCCGGATGCCCATGACCCGTCGAAGCGGCATCGCCCCACCATGCTGACGTCCGATCTCGCGCTGCGCTTCGATCCGGCTTACGAGAAAATCTCACGCCGGTTCTACGAAAATCCCGACCAGTTCGCGCAAGCCTTTGCACGGGCCTGGTTCAAGCTGACCCATCGCGACATGGGCCCGGTCCAGCGTTACCTGGGACCGCTGGCGCCAAAGGAAACGCTGATCTGGCAGGACCCGGTTCCAAAGGGCCAAGCGGTGAGCGATGCCGAAGCCAAAGTGCTGAAGGAGAAAATCCTCGCCAGCGGCCTCACCGTGTCCGAGCTGGTGTCCACGGCCTGGGCTTCGGCCTCCACCTTCCGCGGTTCCGACAAGCGCGGGGGCGCCAATGGCGCGCGCATTCGCCTCGCCCCGCAAAAGGACTGGGACGTCAACCAGCCGGCGCAGCTTCAGAAGGTGCTGGGCAAGCTGGAAGCGATCCAGAAGGAGCATGGCCCAAAAGAGGATAATAAGATCAGCATCGCCGACCTGATCGTGCTGGGCGGCAATGCGGGCATCGAAAAGGCGGCCAAGGATGCCGGCATCACGGTGAGCGTGCCGTTCACAGGCGGCCGCGGCGATGCGACGGCGGAATGGACCGACGCGGAATCCTTCGCGCCGCTCGAGCCCCGGTCGGACGGCTTTCGCAACTATCGCGCATCCAGGCCGCAACTGATGGCGCCGGAAGAAGCGCTGGTCGACCGCGCCCAGCTGCTGACTTTGTCGGCGCCGGAAATGACGGTGCTGGTGGGCGGCCTGCGGGTGCTGGGCGCCAACGCCAATGGCTCCAAGGCCGGCGTCTTCACCGACAAGATGGGCGTGCTGAGCAACGACTTCTTCGTCAACCTGCTCAGCATGGACACGGTGTGGAACGCCACCGGCGAGAACAGCTATGAAGGCATCGACCGCAAGACCAAAGAACGCAAATGGACGGCCACCCGGGTGGACCTGATCTTCGGTTCGCATTCCCAGCTTCGGGCGCTGGCCGAGGTCTATGCCCAGTCCGACTCAAGGGAAAAGTTCGTGGCGGACTTTGTCCGGGCCTGGACCAAGGTGATGAACGCGGACCGCTACGACCTGGCCTGAAAAAGAAACCCCGGATCGCTTGCGCGGTCCGGGGCTTTTTTCATCAAACAATTGGCAGGCAATATTCAGTAATAGTGCCGCACGCCATTGTGGTCGACATAATAGGCGGCATGCTCGTGACGATAGGCGCGGGCGCGCGCCTCGCGGCGGCAGTCCGAGCGGTTATTGGCGTGGCCGATCGAGTTGCCGATCAAGCCGCCCGCCACGCCGCCGACCGCGGCGCCGACGATGCTGTGCGACGCCAGTCCGCCGACCAGAGCGCCCGAGCCGGCACCCAGAACGGTTTCGGTCGAGGCATCGCCATTGCAGGCGGCAGAGGCAGTCACGGTACCGGCGCCCAGCGCAATCGCAGCAGCGGCGGCAATCTTGGCCAAACGCTTCATGGTTCAATCTCCTGTTTTAAGGGGGCGGCGGCTGGCCAATCCCCCCATTGCACGGTCAAAAACGTACCATGCGGGGCAAAGGTTCCCTTGGGATCAAGGCATGATTGCGGCGCGCTGGTGTCCCGATTCCGAAATTCGCATGATTTTTTATATCGGGCCCTGGGCGAATTTCGGAATCGAAGGGCACCAGCAATTTATTGATTCCAGTGTCGTTTTGGTTTCGGAGTCCGCCGCCTGCCTGATATCGATTATCCAGCGGACTCCGAAACCACGACACTGGCAAGGTTTGATTGCAGCGCCGGATAATCGGTATAGCCGGCCGCGCCGCCGGAATAGAAAGTGGCCGTATTCCATTCATTGAGCGGCGCATGAGTCGCGAATCGCTCCACCAGATCGGGGTTGGCGATATAGAGCTTGCCGAAGGCGATCGCATCCGCCCTGCCCTCGGCCAGGGCCTTTTCCGCGCTGGCCTGGTCGAAGCCTTCATTGGCGATATAGGGCCCGCCAAAGATTTCCTTCAGCTTCGGGCCGATGCTTTCCTTATGGGCGGAGAAGCGCGGCTTGCCCTGGCTGTCGACCAGCTGGGTATTTTCATCCATCACCGCCTCGCGCGCGGCGATCCAGCCGATTTTGCGCCTGCCAAGCTCGCGCGCGACATAGCTGAAGGTGCCCAGCCGGTCGCTGTCGCCCATGTCGTGGGCGTCCATGCGTGGCGCCAGATGCATGCCGACGCGATCGGCGCCCCACACGTCGATGCAGGCATCGGTGACTTCCAGCATCAGCCGGGCACGATTCTCTAGACTGCCGCCATACTGGTCGGTGCGCTTGTTGGTGGAATCCTGCAGGAACTGGTCCAGCAGATAGCCATTGGCGCCGTGGATGTGCACGCCGTCGAAGCCGGCTTTCTTGGCATTCTCGGCGCCGCGCCTGTAGGCAGCGACGATGCCGGGGATTTCGGATGTCTCCAGCGCGCGCGGGGTGGGATAGTCCTGTTCGGGCCGCACCAGCGAGACATGGCCCTTGGGCTTGACCGCGCTGGGCGCTTCGGGAAGCGCGCCATTCAGAAACAGCGAGGCGGAAATGCGCCCCACATGCCAGAGCTGCAGCACCATGCGGCCGCCTGCGTCATGCACGGCCTTGGTGACGGCTTTCCAGCCTTCGGTCTGCTCGTCGGACCAGATGCCCGGCGTGGCGGCATAACCCACGCCCATGGGCGATACCGACGTGGCCTCGGAAATGATCAGGCCGGCGGTGGCGCGCTGGCGATAATATTCGGCCTGCAAGGCCGTGGGCACCCGCTTGTCGGGGGTGGCGCGGCTGCGTGTCAGGGGCGCCATGACAATGCGGTTGGGCAGCTCAAGCGCGCCCAGCTTCAGGGGATCGAACAGGGTGGGCATGGGACCTCTGATTACTTCGACAGCGGTCTAAGAGTTAGGGATGGTGGCGCCGGCCTGCAACCCCTGAAGTTTTGTGTCATTCCCGCGAAAGCGGGAATCCGTGAGCTGCGTCGCGCAAAGCGTGAGCAGGTCCGGTGGACCTGCGAAAGCAGCGAACGCCGCGAGCCCAAAGCGAGCGGCTACGTGCCCGCTTGCGCGGGCATGACAATCAGCCTTGAAGCCGCCCGATTGCGTCGGTCAGCCGCACCGCCAAAGCCTGGGCCTCGGCCCGCTTGTCGCGCTGTTCGGTCAGCACCTCTTCCGGCGCCTTGGAGACGAACTGCTCGTTCGACAGCTTGGCGTCAAAGCGGGCGATCTCGTCCTGGGCTTTCTTGAGATCCTTTTCCAGCCGTGCCCGTTCCTTGGCGAAATCGATGACATCGCCGAGCGGCAAGGCCACCACGGCTTCCTCCAGCACAAACTGGGCCGAACCTTTAGGGATAGAGGGCGCTGCTTGCGCACTCGAAAGTCGCGCCATGGTCCCAATCACATCGATGTGTTTGGCAAGGCGTGCGGCGGCCACCGCCGAAGCGCCGGTCATCACCAGGGGAATCTTGGCACCGGCCGGCACATTCATCTCGGCACGTACCGAACGCACGCCCTTGATAAGCTCGATAACCCAGCGCATTTCCGCGCTGGCGGCATCGGCACCGGGCATCTGTTCGGGCTGCGGCCAATTCTCGACCACAAGCAGGTTGCCGCGCGGCGTCTCGGCCGTCTTCTCCCACAGCTCTTCGGTGATGAACGGCATGAAAGGATGCAGCAGCTTCAGGATTTGGTCACGCGCCCAGGCGGTGGTGGCACGTGTCTCTGCCTTCAGCTCGTCGCTGCTTCCTTGGAATATCGGCTTGGTGATCTCGACATACCAGTCGCAGAACACGTCATAGACAAAATGATAGGCCGCGCCGGCGGCGTCATTGAAGCGAAGCGCTTCGATAGCTCTTGTGACATCCGATACGGCCAGCCAGGTCTCGGAGACGATCCACTTGTTGACGGCATCCTGAACGCTTCGGGGATCAAAACCCGGCACCGTGACGCAGCCATTCATCTCGCAAAAGCGCGAGGTGTTCCACAGCTTGGTGGCGAAGTTGCGGTTGGTCTCCACCCGCGTCGGACCGATGCGCATGTCGCGGCTCTGTCCCGCCGCCAGCGCCAGGGTGAAGCGCAAAGCGTCGGCGCCGAACTCGTCGATCAGGGTGATGGGATCGACCACATTGCCCTTGGTCTTGGACATTTTCGCGCCCTGCTCGTCCAGCACGCGATTGTGGATCAGCACGGTCTTGAACGGCACTTGGCCCAGGAAATGGATGCCCATCATCATCATGCGGGCGACCCAGAAGAAGATGATGTCGAATCCCGTCACCAGCACGCTGGTGGGATAATAACGCGCCAGCTCCGGCGTCTTGTCGGGCCAGCCCAGGGTCGAGAACGGCCACAGCGCCGAAGAGAACCAGGTATCCAGCACATCATCGTCACGGGTCAGCGGTTTGCCGCCGGCCTGCTTTGCCGCCTCGCCTTCGGTTTCGGCGCAATAGACCTTGCCATCCGCGTCATACCAGACCGGAATCTGGTGGCCCCACCACAGCTGGCGGGAGATGCACCAGGGCCGGATGTTCCGCAGCCAGCCGAAATAGACATTGGCCCAGTTCTCCGGAACGAATTTGGTCTCGCCCTTCTCCACCGCGGCAATGGCCTTCTCGGCCAGCGGTTGGACGTTCAGGTACCATTGCTCGGTGAGGAACGGCTCCAGCACCACCGTCTTGGTCTTTTCGTCATGCGGCACGGCATGGGTGATGGGCTCGATTTTATCCAGAAGCCCCAGCGCCTCCAGGTCGGCCACCACCTTCTTGCGCGCGGCTTCGCGCGAAAGGCCGCGATAAGGCGCCGGCACGTCATTGTTGAGCGTGCCGTCCTTGTTGATGATGTTGATGAGGGCGAGCTTGTGGCGCTTGCCGACTTCGAAATCGTTGAAGTCATGACCGGGCGTGATCTTGACCGCGCCGGTGCCTTTTTCGGGATCGGAATATTCGTCGGCGATGATCGGCACCAGCCGCCCAGTCAGCGGCAGCACCGCATGGCGGCCCACCAGCGCCTTGTAACGCGCGTCTTCGGGATGCACCGCCACCGCGGTGTCGCCCAGCATGGTCTCGGGCCTTGTGGTGGCGACGGTGATGAACTGGTCGCTATCCTCGATCGGATATTTGATGTGCCAGAGATGGCCCTTGATCTCGATGTTTTCGACTTCGAGATCCGATACCGCGGTCTGCAGCCGCGGGTCCCAATTGACCAGGCGCTTGTCCTTGTAGATCAGGCCCTGCTTGTAGAGTTCGACGAACACCTTGGTGACGGCGCGCGAAAGTCCCTCGTCCATGGTGAAGCGCTCGCGGCTCCAGTCGGCGGAAGCGCCCAGCCGGTGCTGCTGCTCGACAATGGCACCGCCGGACTCGGCCTTCCACTTCCACACTTCTTCCAGGAATTTCTCGCGGCCCAGGCCGACGCGGCTCATCTGCCGCTCGGCCAGCTGGCGCTCGACGATCAGCTGGGTGGCGATGCCGGCATGGTCGGTGCCCGGCTGCCACAACACATCCTTGCCGCGCATGCGCTCAAAGCGGGCCAGAATGTCCTGCAGGGTGTTGTTGAGGGCGTGCCCGATATGCAGCCGGCCCGTCACATTGGGCGGCGGGATGACGATGGAGAAAGGCTCGGCGCCCGGTCGGTTACCGCATTTGAACGCGCCGGAGGCCTCCCACTGGGCGGCGATGCGCTGTTCCACATCCTTGGGATTGAACGTCTTGTCGAGCATGGCGGGACGCTTTCGGGCTTTTTGCCCGTCAGGTCAAGCCGCAATCACGACGCCAAAGCGCCAGGATTTTTGAGACCTGGCCAGGAGCCACAAGCGATGTGGACTTAACGTCCATGAGCGCAGTGGCGACGCCGTCAGGGCTCAAAAAGACGGCGCTTTAGCGTTTCGCGCCGCGGGCCTTTACAACGCGCTCAACTTCCGCCCGGACGGCGCCTTCCAGCAGCGGCGGGAAATGCTCGTCCATCCATTCGCGGATCAGGGGCTTCATGCGGTCGATCACGGCGGCGGAATTGTCCGACAGATATTTCTGCAGCACCGGCTCGAAGCTTTCGCGCACCGCGCGTTCGAACACGCTCTCCACCGTCGAGCCGTCGACCGGCGCGATGGGGGCACTGCTGCGGGGCTGGGCCACGGGCTCCTCCTCGTCGGGGATGCTGTTGAAGGTGTCTTCCATCGCCTTACGGGTCTGGTCGGAGAAGATGTCGCTGTGCTCCGGGGCCGGGGCGACGTTCTGGAATACGATCTCCTCGGCCGGCGCCGGGGCAGGCTGGGGGACGGGTGCCGGGGCCGGCGGGGCTACAGGCGCGGGCGCCGGCGCGGCGGCTTCGACTTCCTGGGTCAGTTCCAGCACATCCTCATGGACCGGCTGGGCGGCGACCGGCGCGGGCGGCGGCGGGGGTGCTTCCGGGGCGGCGGGAGCGGCTTCCGGGGTGTCTTCCGAGATGATCTTCCGGATGGAGGCAAGGATTTCCTCCATGGTGGGTTCATGCTGAGGGTTCGACATCGGCAGCTCCACAGGCCCGCCAAACAGCTCGGACGGGGCGGTTTCAACGTAGGATAGTGACGGCTAGACAGCAAAGATAGAGTTAATGCCGTAAGCGCGCCGGCCGGTCCGGCCGCACAAAGCCCGGCCAATCCCCCCTTAAAAGACGAAACCCATCGCCTTTTTGAAGCCGGCCAATCCGCCCTTAAAAGACGAAACCCATCGCCTTTTTGAAGCCGGCCAGGACCGGCACGTCGGCGTCAAAATCCGGGCGCTTGCCCACCTGGCCATTCTCCTTGAGGAAGAGCCAGGCCCGGCTCTGGCCGTCCTTCAGCACGGTGACCAGCCGGCCGCCTTCCGCAAGCTGGCCCAGAAGGCTCTCCGGCACCCGCTCGATGGCGCCGTTGACAAAGATAACATCGAACGGCGCCCGGTCCTTGACGCCCTCGATCAGGCCCCCCTGCACCACTTCAACCTTGCCCACAGAATTTGCCAACAACTCACTGGCGATACGAACCAAATCGGCATCCTGCTCCAGCGCCACCACATCGGCGGCGAGCCGCGCCAGCACGGCTGCGGAATAGCCGGTGGCGCAACCGATATCCAAGACCCGGTCGTCCGCCGTCACCTGGGCCAGCTGCACCAGCTTGGCGAAGCTTCTGGGGTCCAGCAGATAGCGGCCCTGCGCCACCTGAACCGGCACATCGGCATAGGCCAGGGCCGTCGCCGCGCGGGGCACGAACTTCTCCCGGGCCACCGCATTCATCGCCGCCAGGATACGGTTGTCAGTGACGTTGGACGGGCGGATCTGGGTCTCGACCATGTTGAAGCGGGCAGATTCGGACATTGGAAACCCCAGGGATTCTTTTCCCCGGCTTATAGGCCGGCTTGGCCCTGCCCGACAACGTGGCGGTTGGTCCCCCTCCGGCCTTCGCTGGCTCGAGAGCCAGCTACGGCCGCCTCCCCCGATACAAGCGCGCTTTCGCGCGCGCCGGGGGAGGCAGTCCTTGTCCACGCGCTGGCCTTTCTGTTATAGCCGCCAGCCGCTCGCCGGGCGCTTTCCGGCAGATTTGTTGAGGCCACGTGGCGGAGTGGTGACGCAGCGGATTGCAAATCCGTGAACCCCGGTTCAATTCCGGGCGTGGCCTCCAAAAACTTCAATAACTTGAGTCACTTGCATGTGAGACTTCGTGAGACTTTTGGGCAAAAAATCTCGAAAGTCTCACTACAAAGTCTCACGCACTTTGATTTTACTGGCCGAATCGAACCTGGGCACGGATTTCCGATCCGTGTACCCTCCGGCGCCATTTCATCACCACTTGAGACGGCCGCATGAACGCTATTGGCGAATTGATCGAGCTTGCCGACACGATCACCCGAGATCGGGAACGGTTGCTCTCTCTCCGACGGGCGTTCGATTCGCTGGAGCATGCCGCGAATGAAATCGACCGCTCTTGGTCTGGCTCGAATATCGGTTACCACGCCCGGGTTTATTATCGCGGCTTTCAACCTACCCCCGCCGGTGCCCTGTTTAGTAGCGAATGGGGGCTGATGGACCGCTGGCCAACCCACCAGCCAGATCCTGGCTGGCAATTACTCGATCACAAGGCAGTAGTAGACGCGGTCATCGCACGGGCTGCCACGGTCGATCCGCAGAAGCTGGAACAGGATCTGGCCCCTTTCCGGAAATTGGTTGGCCGGCATAAGGAGAATTTGGCTTCCATCCTTACGGCTGCAATGAGGTCGACCAAAGACCGATTGCTTGAAAAAAATCTGGACGAAATAGAATCCTTGGAAACACCCGCCCCAGGGGAAGTAGCCCGAAGATTTCTGCCGAAAGGGCAGATATTCACGCGCGACTCGCTGGCGCTTGGGGAAGGTCTGTGCGTGGCGCCCCATCAATCCGTGATCGCGTTACCCTATTCAGGTCAAATTACAGAGAATAATCTATCAAGGCTCGAAGAGATCGCCCGGCTCATTGCGGCGCATCTACAGAGGCTTAATCCAGGGGGACGAAGCGGCGTGCAGACCGGTGGGGCAATCACGTTTATTGGCCATGGCCGCTCCCCGCTGTGGCGGGAACTGAAAGATTTTCTGCAAGATCGGCTGCACCTGAGCGTCAGCGAATTTAATGCGGTTTCTGCCGCTGGCATCCCAACGGTCGAGCGGCTGACTGAAATGCTCAACTCCGCAGCCTTTGCATTCATCATTATGACCGGCGAAGACGAACAGGCCGACGGGCAAGTACATGCTCGGCAAAATGTCATCCACGAAGCCGGCCTGTTTCAAGGTAGATTGGGCTTCGGGAAGGCCATTATCTTGCTGGAAGACGGTTGTGCCGATTTCAGCAACATTCACGGTCTAGGCGTAATTCTATTTCCGAGAGGCCAGATCAGCGCTTGCTTCGAAGAAGTGCGTAAAGTTCTTGAGCGAGAAAAGCTGCAATAAGCCTCAGCCAAATTTGCGTGAGACTTTCGGGGGTAAACACGGTGTATTTCGCGGGAATATTTGAAGTAAGTGTTTGATTTCTTTAGCCCACGGTTTAATTGCAAATCCGTGAACCCCGGTTCAATTCCGGGCGTGGCCTCCAATCCTTCTCCTGCTATCAATGCGGCCGCCAAACCAAACCTTTGGGAGTTCCATGATCCGCCTGTTTTCGGCCGCCTGCATTGCGGCCCTGTTTGCTGTCGCCGCCCCTGCCGCCTTTGCCGCCGACATCGTCGTGCATGACGAAAAGTCCGAGCCGGAAAGCCTTGCCCATGCGCCCGACGGCACCCTGATCGTGGGCAGCGCCTCATCGCCTTTCGTCTATCGCATCCGCCCCGGCTCCACGACCGCTGAGACCTTCATCGATGCCAGTGCCGAAGGCCCCGGCACCTTCTTCTTCGGCCAGCTGGTCGACGGCGGCACGGTATGGAGCTGCATGCTGACGCCGGTGGCCGGTGCCACGCCTGTGGCGCGCCACACCACCCTAATCGGCACCGATCTCAAGACCGGCGCGCGCAAGCTGCGCTGGAGCCTGCCGGGCGCCAACAGCACCTGCAACGACTTCAGCGTGGGTCCCGACAAGGCGCTTTATATCTCCGACACCGCCAATGGCCGCATCTATCGCCTGGCGCCGGGCGCCACCGCGGCCGAGCTGTTCCTGGAAAACCGTCTGCTCAACGGCATCGACGGCATCACCTTCCTGGATGGCGTGCTCTATGTGAACAATGTGTTCTACAACAAGCTCTACCGCATCCCGGTGGACGCCAATGGCAAGCCCGGCACCCCGGTCGACATCTGGATGGATGCGCCGGTCAAGGGCCCCGACGGCATGCGCGCCGCCAATGGCAAGCTGCTTCTGGCCGAGAATGGCACCGGCAAGGTGGACGCGCTGACCATCACGGGCGACACCACCCATGTCACGGTGCTGAAGGATGGGCTCAAGACCCCAACGGCGGTCGAACCGGCCGGCGATACCATCTGGATCGGCGAGCGTGGCGCGGGCAAGGCTGATTCGATTCCCATGCCGAAGTGACCCCCACCGACCGTCACACCGGCCTGCCAAGGGGCGATTTGCCTGAAAATCGTCCGGGGGAAGGAACTTTTTTGCGCAGAGTTAAGGGCTTGTTAACCGTATGGGGCGCATCCTCCTCGCGTCTTCCTTGAAGACACCCCACCATTACCCAACGCCTTGGGGCCGGGATCATTCCCGGCCTCATTTTTCTTTGTAAGAGACGGGGATAGCCGGTTAAGGGCGCCGGTGAATTTCCCGCTTGGTTTGGGTCTTAAGACGCGCTAATACGCCCGTCCTGCTACGTTCCTCGGTAGCTCAGTGGTAGAGCAATCGGCTGTTAACCGGTTGGCCGCAAGTTCGAATCTTGCCCGGGGAGCCATTCTTCCGACGCCTTGAACCAGCCCTGGCCCTTGCCGGGGCTTTTGCTTTCAAGGCACGCGCGGCGCCCGGCATGGAGAACATCCCCGTCTAATATGTTCCATCCCGATCTGGCATACTGGCGACTTGGTACACGAAAGACGCGAGCCATAGACTTGCACCAAAAGGGGGAAATGAAAGTGTTCAAAAAGACCTATCGCGCGGCCTGCCTGCTGGGCCTGATCAGCATCGCTGCAATGGCATCCGTGGCGGCTGCGCAGGAGGTTGGGATGGCGCGGGGCGGCCCGAACGCGCAGGCCGCGATTGTGTCCCCAACCGTGGCCGACGGCAAGGTGACCTTCCGTCTGCGTGCGCCGGCCGCCCAGTCCGTGACTGTGTCCGGTGACTTCGGCCCCGATACACCGCTGACCCGTGACGGCGCGGGTGTGTGGAGCGCCACCGTAGGCCCGTTGAAGCCGGACGAATATGTCTACTACTTCAACGTAGACGGTGTGCAGCTGACCGATCCGTCCAACCCGCAGGTCAAGATCGGCTATGTCCCGAGCACGACCAACAGCATCCTCGATGTGCCAGGGGATGGACCGGCGTTTTACGATATCCAGGACGTGCCGCACGGGGAGCTGCGGACGCTGCTATACAAATCGCGTTCCAATGGCGTGGTGCGCGAGCTGACGGTTTACGTTCCGCCTGGGTACGATGCCAATCCGCATAAGCGTTATCCGGTGCTGTACCTGCTGCATGGTTACGCCAATGACCACCATTCCTGGAGCCGCTACGGCCGCGCCAATACCATTCTCGACAATCTGCTGGCGCAGAAGGAAATCCGGCCATTTATCGTGGTGATGCCGTTGGGGTATGGCGGCGCCTCGGTGAACGGCGACGGCAACGGCGTCCCACCCGCGAAGGCCGGCCCATTCGGCTCAGACTTCGGACTGTACGAGCGGGATATCCTCGAGGACATAATCCCGCTGATCGACGGCAAGTACCGCACCCTCGCCAACCGCGAGAACCGCGCCATCATGGGCTTCTCGATGGGTGGCATGCAGGCGGGCCGCTACGGATTGGCTCACCTGGATACCTTCAGCTATGTGGGCATCATGAGCGCGGGGCTTATCGGCGGCCCTGCATCCGCAGCGGGACCAGACCCGATCGCGGCGCTCTCCCCGACCACCGCGAACAAGCAGTTGAAGCTGCTCTGGATCGGCTGCGGCACCGACGATACGGCGATGGCCGGCGCCCGCCGCACCCACGAGGCGCTGGAGAAGGCCGGGATTCGCCACACCTTTGTGGAGTCCGAAGGCGCCCACCACTGGCGTGTGTGGCGGGGGTATCTGCGCGATGTCGCCCCGCTGCTTTTCCGCTGAACGGAGTGTCGGTCGGGGCCTGACGAGGCGAGAGAGCGGGATCGAGAGTATTCAGTCGGGCAAACCAAAGGTCAGAAGCTGGGTCGATGCGGTGATGGCGATGAACTCCTTGCCGCCAGCCATGTAGACCATCGGCGAGGAATTGACCGGCCCGTTCACGCGGAAATGCCAGAGCGGCTTGCCGGTCTTTTCGTCCAGCGCCAGCAACTGTCCCTCGGCGCTGGCGGCAAAGACGAAGCCGCCGGCGGTGCCCACCAGGCCGGACGACAGGCCGACCCGCACCATGGGGAATTTCCACACCACATTGCCGGTCTTGGCGTCGATCGCCTCGATGCCCTGATCCGGCGGCACGGCCACGGGGCCGCCGCCTACGCCGCGGCCCAGGAACTGTTTGCCCTTTTCGTACGTGACAGGCGCGCTCTGGGCGAAACCCTGTGAGGAGACATATTCCAGGATGAACAGGCCATTCTTGGCGTCATAGGTCGGCGCCTGGAAGTTGGTGCCGCCCACCGCCGGGAACACGACCACGCCGGCGCGCGTCGCCACCGTGGCGGGATCGACCATCGGCCGGCCCTTGGCATCGAAGCCCTTGTTCCAGTTGGTGCGCACGAACGGCTTGGCAAACAGCAGATGCCCGTCCTTGCCGTCCAGCACATAGAAATAGCCGTTGCGGTCGGCATGCAGGATGACCTTGCGCTGTTTGCCGTCCACCACCAGGTCGGTCAGCACATAGTCTTCGGTCGAATCCCAGTCGTGATCGTCATTGGGCGTGAACTGGTAATGCCACTTGATCTTGCCGGTGTCGGGATCGATCGCCAGCACGCTGTCGCTGTAGAGATTGTCGCCCTTGCGGTTCTCGGCATTGTAGTCCGGCGCCGGATTGCCTGTGCCCCAGATCAACAGATGCTGGCCCGCATCATAGCTGCCGGTAAGCCAGGTCGGCGCACCGCCCGTCTTCCAGCTGTCGCCGGACCAGGTCTCGTTGCCCTTCTCGCCCGGCCCCGGAATCGTATAGGTGCGCCACAACCGCTTGCCGGTCGCCGGATCATAGGCATCCAGATAGCCGCGCACGCCAAGCTCGCCGCCCGACATGCCCATGATGATCTTGCCATCCACCGCCAGCGGCGCGCCGGTGAGCTGGTAGCCCGCCAAAGTGTCATCGGTGCGGGTTTCCCACAATTCACGGCCGGTATGGGCGTCGATGGCGATCAGAAGATCATCCAGGGTGCCCACGAACACCCGGCCATCCAGGACCGCCACACCCTTGTTGTTGGGATTGTTCTGGTAGGGATTCTTGATGTCCTGCTTGCGATGGAAGGCCCAGATCTGAAGACCGGTGCGCGCGTCATAGGCAAAGACATCGCCCGAACCGCCCGCGGCATACATCACGCCATCGACCACAACCGGCGTCGCCTCGGTCGCATAGGTGCCGGTCAGCGGGGCAATCCACTTGGCCTGCAGCTGGTTCACATTGGCGGCGGTGATCTGATCCAGCGCGCTGAAATGGGTGCCTTCGTAATCGCCCCAATAGGTCGGCCAGTCCCCGGTCGCCGGATGCGCGATACGCGCATAAGGAAGCACGGGCGCCGGGTTGGCTTTCGCGGTCTCCGCCAGGTTGCGCTTTTTGTGGCCGGCCAGATAGGCCACCACATTGTCGATATCGGTAGACGACAGCCGGCTTTCGACGTCGTTCGGCCAGGCATTGCCGGCCGGCGCCACCTTCACATCCTTCTTGTCGAAGACCGACCAGTGGCCGTCCATCGTTTCCAGCTGGATGTAAAAGGCGTCTTCGTTGCGCACCAGGCCGTGAACCGTCTTGCCGTCGGCTGTCGTCACATCGGCGAAATGGGGCAGCGGCCCGAAGCGGCGGCGGATCTGGTGCAGCATGCCCGTCCGAATCGCGCCAGCCGGCTTGGTGCCTTCCGCCGACAGGTCCGTGGCCAGGTCGGCACCATGTCCGTCGACTTCATGGCAGCTGGCACAGTTGCCCTTGCCGAAAAACACCTGCTCGCCCGCCTTGGCATCGCCGGTGATCTTGCCTGGTGCGCCCAGCTGTCCCGACAGGCTCTTGATATATGTCACCAGCCGCCAGACATCGTCGGACGGCAGGCTGGAGAAAGACGGCATCTGGGTGCCGGGCACGCCGCTTTTGATGGTGGCGAAAATTTCATTATCGCTGCCGCCATGCTGGAAGATGCCGTTGGCCAAGGCCGGCCCGCGGCCGCCGGTGGCGCCCGGCCCATGACAGCCCGAACAGGTGCGGTCGAACAGCGCCGCGCCCTGCGGGATCGCATCGGGATTGTTGGCGAACGGATTGTTGGCAACGTCAGCCAGCTGCGGCGCCGGGGTCTGTGCCGAAAGCCCCGTTAGCATGGCGCAGGTCAATATCGCGCCGGCCGCCGCCAAAATCCCGATTCGCATGCCCGTCCCCGATATGACGCTGATTTCTTGATGCGTGCATACCAGCCCGGCTCATCTTCGTGTAGTCCCGGGCCCTTCAATATTTATAGGCGGTCTGAAGCCAGAAGATGTTCTTGTCGGCAAAGCCGCCCAGCGCGACATTGGCGCCGCGATAGTCGGCATATTGCACCAGCAGGTTGAAATTCTTGTCGACATCCAGTTGTGCCTGCAGATCCCATTCATGGCCGATGCCGGCACCCAGATTGTCGGTGCTGAAGCTGCGGTAATAGGCCGTGCCGGTAAGCGATTTCATGCCGATGGCGTCAGCCGGCAGCGTGTAACTCAGCTTGCCGTAAAGATCGTTCAAGCCATTGGCCGGCGTGGCCAGGAACATGTCGGCCCAGCCGTCGAAACCGTGCGTAGTGGCCAGCGGCGTGGAAAAGCCGATGGTGCCGTTCCCGCCCAGCGATTCATAGCCCACCAGCGCGGTGGCGCCGTCATAGCTGGCGCTTGCTTCGCCCAGCCAATAGTTCAGTCCATAGGACAGCGGATTGTTGGCATAATTGGTCTGGCGGGCATATTCGCCAGTCAGCTTGGCGGAGACACCTTCGATCAAGGCGACGGTATAGTCGGCGCGCGCCCCATAGGTCGCGGTGGAGAGCTTCCACACCGCGGTCTGCTGCGCCGGCAACGTGGCATAACCCGGCGCGGACAGGTCCAGGAGAAAGATATAGCCCTCGAGCCTCAGCCCCGGGACGGCGGTATAGACGCCGTCCATGACATGGCTATTGCTCTTGAAATAATTCGCCTGGGCCGCGGCCGCCGGCACGGTGTTGGATGGCGCCGGAATATCGGGGCCATAGACGCGGTTGACCCGGTAAAGATAGGCATAGCTGAGGCTCAGGCCGTCGATGGAATTGTTGACCGCCGACAGCGAGTCATAGGTCTGCTCATGCTGGCGCCAGCCCGCATTGCCGACAAAACGCTGATTCCCGATCAGGATGCGTTGGCGGCCAATGGTGAACTTGGTATCGAAGTCCGACGTGTAGCTGAGCTGCAATCGGTTCAGTGTCGTCATGCTGGGATCGGCGATGACGGGATACGCGGTCCTGCCATTGCGGGTGCTGTTGAAATTGTCGTCGCCCAGATTCCAGATCTGGTCGAAATCGAAAGCCAGCCCAAGGCCGTTCCAGTTGCCGGTTTCATAGCCCAGCCGTGCCCGCAGGGTTTCGGCATTGCCGTCAAACGCCTTGCTCCTGTCATCGACGGTTTCATAACGCCCGCGCAGATCGATGACCGGCGTGCCTTGCGCGATAAGAGCTGTGAGCGGGTTTTCGGCATAGGCCGTGCCGCCAAGCAGGGCGGCCGCCAGAAGCGCCATGGATATGGTCCTGAAATGCATAAGTCCCCTTCTTCGGCTTTGCGGCCGAAAATAAAAAAAAGCGCCTGGCCGGTGAAGTCATCACCGATCAGACGCCGTTGTCCGAACTGGAGCTGGATGCTCCGCAATGTCTTGGGATGCCGGCCGCCATTGGCCCCTTCGGTGCCGGAAACATCCGGCTTCATCCCGTGGGCGACCCTTGCCGGGATCATTTTGCGTTGCAATAGTGTATTGAGATCAAATGGCTATTTTTTGCTGCACTGCATATTTTGTGGTCGGCCTGCTGCCGAAAGGAGCGGGCTTTGACTAAGCCTTCGGCACACGCATGGCCCTGACTATTCTTCTGATCGACGCCGATGACACCCGCGCCCATGCGCTGGAAGAGAAGCTTGCGGGATTCGCACGCGTGGTCCGCGCCCAGGGAAGCGATATCGCCAGCGCGGTAGAGAAGGACCATCCGGACCTGATCATCGTCGATATGGCCCTGCCCGACCGCGATACGTTGGAGGACATACGCTCGGTATCCTCTGCCAGCCCGGTGGTGATGTTTGCGGCGACCTTCGACCCGGCCTTCGCGCGCGAGGCCATCGCCGCCGGCGTCTGTTCCTATAATTTGTCCGGCGTCGCGCTGGAGGACGTGCGTCCGATCATGGCGTCGGCCATCGCGCTGTTCCAGCGCCATCGTCATGTCGAAACCGAACTGGCCGCGGCGCGCGCGCTTCTGGAAGAACGCCGCCTGATCGAGCGCGCCAAGGCCATTCTGATGAAGGACCGCAGGATGAGCGAGCCGGAAGCCTATCGCTGGCTGCAGAAAAAGGCGATGAACGAAAGCCGCAAGCTCGCCCAGATCGTGGCGGACTTTGTCGCCGCCCACGAGCCGCCGCAGCGGGAGAGAAAATCATGAGCGTGGTCGCCTTCAACAGCCGCCGGTCCGACACCAAGCTGCGCATCGGCTTTCTGCGCCTCACCGATTCCGCGCCCGCCATTGTCGCCCATGAATTCGGCTGGTTCGCGGAAGAAGGCCTGGATACCGAACTGATCGCCGAACCCTCCTGGGCCAATATCGCCGACAAGCTGGCCTATGGCTTTCTGGATGCCGCCATCATCCTGCCGCCGCTGGCCTTTGCCGTGGAACTGGGCCTGCGCGGCGCCAGCCAGCCGCTTCTTATTCCCTGCAATATCTCGCTGGGCGGCAATACCGTCACCTTGGCACGCGCCCTGGCCGCGCCGTTGCGGACGCTGGCGCAACAACGCGGCATTTCCGTCGTCGAAGCCCTGGCGGAAAACCTGAAGGATTGCGACGAGCCCTTGCCGCTCGGCATCGTGCATGCCTATTCCAGCCACAATCTTCTGCTGCGCTACTGGCTGGCGACGGCGGGCCTGCAGGCCGGCCGTGACGTGCGGCTCAAGGTGGTGCCGCCGTCGCGCGCGGTTGAGGCTTTGAAGTCAGGCCAGATTGCCGGCTTCTGCGCTGGCGCCCCCTGGGGCGAGATCGCCATGCGTACCGGCGCCGGCGAAACCATCGCCACCTCCGACGACATCTGGAAAAGCGCCCCGGAAAAAGCTTTCGCCGTCCGCGCCCGCTGGGCCGAGGAAAATCCGGACGCAGTGAGCGGCGCGGTCCGGGCCCTGGCGCGCGCCGCCCAATTCTGCGATGCGCCGGAGAATGCTTCCTATACCGGGGCGTTGCTCTCCAGGCATCGCTATCTCGACGTCGACAGCCATGCGGTGCTGTCGTCGCTTCCGGGTGGCGCGGTTGCCTCGCGCAATCTTTCCCGCTTCTGGCGGCACGCGGCCACCTTTCCCTGGGTCAGCCATGGCCTGTGGTTTCTGAATCAGATGGCGCGCTGGGACATGATCGGCGAGCTGGATGCGGCCGCGCTGGTGGCGCGCGTCTATCGGCCCGACATCTATCGCGCCGCCGTTGCCCCGCTGGGCGTGGATGTTCCGCTGTCCAATTCCAAGACCGAAGGCGCGCATGATCAGCCATGGCAGCTGGATGCCGCGCCCCATGCGATTGCGATGGCCGCCGATCGTTTTTGCGACGGACAGGTCTTTGCACCAGAAAAGGCAACTGCCGCCTCTTAAATTGGCGCACTGCACATGTTTTAAGCGCATTGCCGCCACTGACGCCATGTAACATACTAATATTCCTAACTTTTTCACAAAGACTCGCATTTTTGCACTTGCGAGATGACAGATTTTCGGGTGCCATGATCTCCATCCGGACATTGAGTCCGGCAGGCATCGGTTCAACGGCGAGACGGTGCCTGGTGGAGCGATTTTCGACCACCCGCGGGCCAATGGCGGTTCGCTAACGGCGTCTTCGGACACCGCGCGAGCCATCATCATGAAAACCGCGTTTCTCAAGTCCGGTCATCTGCCCACCCTGATTTCCTGCTTCCTCTATTTCGACATCAGTTTCGCGGTCTGGGTTCTGCTCGGCCCGCTGGCGGTGCTGATTGCGCCGGATCTGCATCTGGACGCCGGCCAGAAGGGCCTGATGGTCGCCGTGCCGGTCCTGGCGGGCGCCGGCCTTCGTTTCCTCAACGGTATTCTGGTAGGCCAGTGGCAGCCGCGGCTGACCGGCGTCATCATGCAGCTGGTGGTGATCGCCGGCCTCACCATCGCCTGGCTCGCCAACATTCACAGCTTCGCCCAGATGCTGATGCTGGGCGTGATCCTGGGCGTTGCCGGCGCCAGCTTCGCGATCGCGCTGCCGATGGTGTCCTACTGGTATCCGCCGGAGCATCAGGGCACCGCATTGGGCTTTGCCGGCGCCGGCAATTCCGGCACCGTCTTCGCCTCGCTCTTTGCGCCGGCGCTGGCGGTTGCTCTGGGCTGGCGCAATGTGCTGGGCCTGGCGGCGCTGCCTTTGCTCGCGGTCTTTATCCTGTTCCTGTTTGCTGCGAAAAACAGCCCCAACAGCCCGCCCAAGAAAAACATGGCCGACTATGCGCGCCTGCTGCGGCAGGGCGACAGCTGGTGGCTGATGTTCTTCTACGGCGTCACCTTCGGCGGCTTTGTCGGCCTGTCATCCTTCCTTCCCATCTATTTCCATGACCAGTACAGGCTCAGTCCGGTGGTGGCCGGCTATTTTACCGCCGCCTGCGTTTTTGCCGGCTCCTTTGTGCGCCCGATCGGTGGCTATCTCGCCGACCGCATCGGCGGGACGCGCGTCTTGTCGGCTGCCTATGCCGTCGTCGCCCTGATTCTTCTGGCGGTCAGCCGCAGCCTGCTGCCGGCCGCGGGCGCGCTGGTGGTCCTGATCATCGGCATGGCCACCCTGGGCATCGGCAATGGCGCGGTGTTTCAGCTGGTGCCCCAGCGTTTCGGCCGCGATGTCGGCTTGATGACCGGCCTGGTCGGCATGACCGGCGGCATCGGCGGTTTCTATCTCGCCGCCAGCCTGGGCTACGCCAAGCAATTCACCGGAAGCTACGCCTTCGGCTTCACCGTCTTTGCCTGCCTGGCGCTGGCAGCCTGGGGCGGAATCAATGCCGTGCGCCTGCGCTGGCGGCGCGAGGCCGCGGGCCTGGCTTTGGTGCGCATCTAGGAGAGCCTCCATGAACATGATCAACGACCCCCGCGAGCATCTGGTCGTCATCGGCAACGGCATGGCCGGAATGCGCACGGTCGAGGAACTGCTGAAGCTGGAGAATGCCAACCGCTTCCGCATTACCGTGTTCGGCGCCGAGCCGCATGTGAACTACAACCGCATCATGCTCTCCAGCGTGCTGGCCGGCGACAAGAGCGTGGACGAGATCGTCATCAACAGCCGCGAATGGTATGACGAGAACGGCATCACGCTGGTCACCAGTGACGCCATCACCAAGATCAATCGCGGCGACAAGACCGTCACTTCGGCGAGCGGCTTGACGGTGCATTACGACCGGCTGCTGATCGCCACCGGCTCGCGCCCGCTGGCGCCGCCCATTCCCGGCCTGAGCCTGCCCGGTGTCTGCGCCTTCCGCGACATCGCCGATGTCGACAAGATGCTGGCGGCCGCCAAAACCCATAAGCGCGCGGTGGTGATCGGCGGCGGGTTGCTGGGCCTGGAAGCTGCCTGGGGGCTCAAGCAGCGCGGCATGTCGGTGGCGCTGGTCCATCTGATGCCCACCCTGATGGAACGCCAGCTCGACGCCGCCGCCGGCCAGATGCTGCAGCGTGACCTGGACCGGCGCGGCATCGCCTTCTTCACCGACGGCCAGACCGAGGAAATCACCGGAACCGAACATGCCGAAGGCGTGCAACTGGCCGACGGGCGTTTCGTGCCGGCCGACCTGGTGGTTCTGGCCATCGGCATCCGTCCCAATATCGACCTGGCCAAGCAGGCGCAGCTGGAAGTCAATCGCGGCATCGTCGTGACTGACGACATGCGTACTTCCGATCCAGAGATTTTCGCGGTCGGAGAATGTGTCGAGCATCGCGGCAATGTCTTTGGTCTTGTCGCCCCGATCTGGGACCAGGCCAAGGTCTGCGCCGCCCGGCTGGCGGGCGATGAAGAAGCCCTGTTCGTCTCCAAGGCGCTGGCCACCAGCCTGAAGATCACCGGCGTCGACGTGTTCTCGGCCGGCGCGCTGATGGCGGCCGATGAGGCCGATGACGAGATCACCCTGCGCGACGACAGCCGCGGTCTTTATAAGAAGATTGTCCTGCGCGACGGCAGGCTGGTGGGCGCGGTGCTCTATGGCGACGTCGCGGACGGCCAGTGGTATCTGCAGATGATGCGCGACAAGGAAGATGTCAGCGCATTGCGCGAACGGCTGGTGTTCGGCCGCGCCTTTGCCGAGGCCGGCAGCGGCAAGCCGGCGACGCCCGATTTCGCCGCCATGCCGGACGACACCCAGATCTGCGGCTGCAATGGCGTGTGCAAGGGAACCATTGTTTCCACCATCCAGGCCAAGAAGCTCTCTTCCTTGTCGGAAGTGCGCGCCCATACCAAGGCATCCGCCTCATGCGGCCAGTGCACCGGCCAGGTCGAAGCCTTGTTGGCCTTCGCCGCCGGCGGCGCCGTCAAGGCTAACAAGAAAACGGTCTGCGACTGCACCGATTACAGCCACGACGAAGTGCGCCAGGGCATTCTCGCGCAAAAGCTCAAGACCATGGACGCGGTGCGCGAAGCCTTTGGCTGGAAGAAGAAGGAAGGCTGCCACAAATGCCGTCCCGCGCTGAATTATTACCTGATCTGCGCCTGGCCCGGTGAATATCGCGACGATTCCCAGTCGCGCTTCGTCAATGAGCGGGTGCACGCCAACATCCAGAAGGATGGCACCTACAGCGTGGTGCCGCGCATGTGGGGCGGACTGACCACGCCGGCCGAACTGCACGCCATCGCCAGTGTGGCGGAGAAGTTCAATATCCCGACGGTGAAGGTCACCGGCGGCCAGCGCATCGACCTGCTGGGTGTCAAGAAGGAAGACCTGCCCGGCGTTTGGAACGATCTGGGCAAGGCGGGCATGGTCTCCGGCCATGCCTATGCCAAGGGCCTGCGCACGGTGAAGACCTGCGTGGGCAGCGAATGGTGCCGCTTCGGCACCCAGGATTCCACCGGCCTGGGCGTCAAGCTGGAGAAGATGTGCTGGGGTTCCTGGACACCCCACAAGGTCAAGTTCGCGGTGTCGGGCTGCCCGCGCAATTGCGCCGAAGCCACCATCAAGGACATGGGCGTGGTCTGTGTCGAGGCCGGCTATGACATTCTGGTCGGCGGTAATGGCGGTGTGGATGTGCGCGTCACCGATCCCCTGGTGCGGGTGGCGACCGAAGAGGAGGTGCTGGAATATGCCGGCGCCTTCATGCAGCTCTACCGCGAGGAGGCGCATTATCTGGAGCGCACCGCACCCTGGATCGCGCGCGTGGGCATCGACTATGTCAAGAAGCGGCTGGTGGAAGACGCACAGGGCCGCGCCGCCCTGCACGCCCGCTTCCTGCGCTCCCAGCTGTTCGCCCAGGTCGATCCCTGGACCGAGCGCGCAATGGGCAAGGACGCGCATGAGTTCGCAACCCTGCCGGCAATCGAGGCGGTGTGACCATGTCCAGCAACTGGAAGAATATCGGACCTCTTTCCAACATTCCGCTGCGCGGCGCCCGCCGGCTGTGCCTGAAGCATGAGGGCCGGCCGGTGGCCGTCTTCCGCACCGGCGAGAACGAAATCTTCGCCCTGCTGGATGAATGTCCGCACAAAAAAGGCCCGCTGTCGGAGGGCATCGTATCCGGCAAGACGGTGACCTGCCCCCTGCACAGCTGGGTGATCGGGCTCGAGGACGGCAAGGCGCAGGAGCCGGATGAAGGCACCACCCAGCCCCTGTCGGTCAAGCTGGTGGACGGCGACATCTATATCCATCTGCCCGAGGCTGTCGGAGCGGCTGCGTGACACGCACCACCTGTCCCTATTGCGGGGTGGGATGCGGTGTGTCGGTCGTGGAGGGCATTCCACGCGGCGACGCCGATCATCCCGCCAATTTCGGGCGCCTGTGCTCCAAAGGCGCGGCGCTGAAGGACACGCTTGCCCTGCCCGACCGGTTGACCGCGCCCATGATGCACGGCCGCGAGGTCAGTTGGGACGCGGCGCTGGACCATATCGCCGCCGAATTCAGCCGCATCCGCACCGAGCATGGGCCGGATGCCATCGCCTTTTACGTATCCGGCCAGTTCCTTACCGAAGATTATTATGTGGCCAACAAGCTGATGAAGGGCTTCATCGGCTCCGGCAATATCGACACCAATTCGCGCCTCTGCATGTCGTCCTCGGTTGCCGGCCATGTGCGCGCCTTTGGCGAAGATATCGTGCCCGGCTGTTATGACGATCTGGAGGAAGCCGATCTGGTGGTGCAGGTCGGCTCCAACATGGCCTGGTGCCATCCGGTGCTCTATCAGCGCCTGATGGCGGCCCGCGACCGGCGGGCTACCCAGATCGTCACCATCGATCCCCGCCGCACCGCGACCGCGGAAAGTGCCGACCTGCACCTGGCGCTGGCGCCGGGCTCTGACGTGATGTTGTGGAGCGGGTTGCTTGCCTGGCTGGCCGACAATGACTGCATCGACCATGACTGGGTAGCGCGCCACGTTTGCGGTTTCGAGGAAAGCGTGGAGGCGGCGCGCCGCGCGGCGCCGTCGCTGGATTTCGTCGCGGCGGCGATCGGGCTCAAAGTCGACGCGGTGCGAAGCTTCTATGAGATGTTTGCGCGCACCGAGCGGGTGGTGACGCTGTATTCCCAGGGCGTGAACCAGTCGGTCAGCGGCACCGACAAGGTCAACGCCATTCTGAATTGCCATCTGGCAACCGGCCGCATCGGCCGCGCCGGCATGGGCCCCTTCTCATTGACAGGCCAGCCCAATGCCATGGGCGGGCGCGAGGTGGGCGGCCTGGCCAACCAGCTGGCGGCGCACATGGGCTTCGTGCGCCAGGACATCGAGCGGGTTGGGCGCTTCTGGAACGCACCCCGGATGGCGACCAAGCCTGGCTTCAAGGCAGTCGATCTGTTCGAAGCCGTGGGCGACGGCCGCGTCAAGGCAGTGTGGATCGCCGCGACCAATCCGGCCGATTCCATGCCGCGCGCAGGCAAGGTGCGCGAGGCGCTGGCCAAATGCCCGCTGGTGATCTCAGCCGATGCCTGGCCCACCGATACCACCAGGCTCGCCCATATTGTGCTGCCCGCGGCCGGCTGGGCGGAGAAGGACGGCACCGTCACCAATTCCGAACGCCGCATTTCCCGCCAGCGCGCTTTTCGGCCCGCGCCCGGTCAGGCACGTCCCGACTGGTGGATGTTTGCGGAAGTGGGCCGGCGAATGGGCTGGGGCGATGCTTTCGCCTATAGCGGCCCGGCCGATATTTTCCGCGAGCATGCCGCCCTGTCGGCGTTCGAGAATGACGGCGCGCGTCTGTTCAATCTGGGGGCGTTGGCCGAGCTGAACGATGCCGGTTACGACCATCTGCCGCCGGTGCAATGGCCGCTGCCCAAGCCGGGGCATGGACCGACGGGTGCGCGCCTGTTCGCCCGTGGCGGTTTCTCCACGCCGGACGGCAGGGCGCGGATGATCCCGCTGGCGCCGTACGCTCCACAAGAAAGTCCGGACTTCCCCCTCACGCTCAATACCGGCCGGGTGCGCGACCAGTGGCATACCATGACCCGCACGGGCCGGGTGCCGCAGCTTATGACCCATGTCGCGGCGCCGGCGCTGGCGCTCAATCCAGGCGACGCCGCCGCCCGCGGCATCACCGATCGCAGCCTGGCAAGGATCGAGAGCACTCAGGGCACAGTGGTGATGCGCGTGGCGCTGGATGACGGTGTGCGTCCCGGCGATGTCTTCGCCCCCATGCACTGGACCGACCAGTTTTCCTCTTCCGGGCCCATCGACCGGCTGGTGCATGCCCTGGTCGATCCCGTTTCCGGCCAGCCCGACCTGAAGGGCACGCCGGTCAAAGTGTCAGCGGCGGCGGAAATCTGGCGCGGCAACCTGTTTCGCCTGGCCGACGGCAATCCCGAATTCAGCCCATCTGTCTGGTGGGCCAAGGTCAAGACCGCAACAGGCTTCGGCTTCGAACTGTCGGGCATCTCGCCACTGGCGCAGGAAATCGCTTCCGAGGCCATGCTGCGCCGGCTTCTGCACATTCCCGCCGAAGCCGAGCTGGTGACCTATTCCGACGCGCGCAAAGGCACCTTCCGTTATGCCGGCATTGTCCATGGCCGGCTGGCGGCCTGTGCCTTTTTCGGTCCAGCGGGCGCGGATTTTCCCGGGCTCGAACAAGCGAAGGCGCTGCTGGGCCGGGAAATCTCGGCGCTGGATCGCATCGCGCTTCTGGCGGGGCTGGACTCCTCGGGCGCAGCCAAGGCCGGCAAGACGGTGTGCGCCTGTTTTTCGGTCAGCGAAGACAGCATCCGCGCCGCCATCCACGATGACGGCCTCAGAACCGCAGCGGATATCGGCAAGGCGCTGAAGGCCGGCACCAATTGCGGCTCCTGCCTTCCCGAGATCAGGAAGCTGATCGCCGCCGCGCTCGATCCGGTGGCCGGATGAACGACAGACCGGCTAGGCGAAACCCTGGCTGCGGCTGGTCTCCTCCTGCGAGAGACTGGCGCGCACCTTGAGCAGGTCGCGCCGCGACACCAGTCCGACCAGCTTGTTGGTCGCCCGCGACAGGATCGGCACCCGTCCCACGTCATGGGCGATCATGCGGTCCGCCAACGCGCCCACGATCTCGTCATCATAACCGGTGAGCAGGGCCGAACCGTCGACCGCCTCCGCCAGGGTGAGTTCCTGTACTTCGGGATCGCCGGCCCAGCCGAGCGCACTGGCGCGTGAGATCATCGCCAGCACCCTGCCCTTGTCATCGATCACCGGATAGCTTTTGTGGCGCGGCATGTCGCCGGAATAGAAGCGCACCGCCTCCTTCACCTTCATCACCGAGGTGAGGCTGTCGACATTGTGGATCATGATGTCGCCCACCCGGCTGCCCAAAAAGGGATCGACACTGTATTCCCGGGTCAGGTGCAGGCCGCGACGGGCGATGCGCTCGGTCAGGATCGAGCGCTTCATCAAGAGCACAGTGACGGTAAAGGCCGCCACCGTGGCAACCAGCAGCGGCAGCAGGATGTGGGTATTGCCCGTCAGCTCGACGGCGAAGAAGGTGGCGGTCAAGGGCGCGCGCATGGTCCCGCCCAAAATCGCCGACATGCCCAGCAGCGCCCAAAAGCCGGCATCGGCGAAGGGAATGAAATGGCCTTCGACCGCGCCCAGGGCCCCGCCCATGATCAGCAGCGGCGCCAACACGCCACCACTGGTGCCCGATGACAAGGCGATCAGCCAGATCACCATCTTGAACAGCAGCAGCATGGTCGCGGCATGACTGTCCAACCCGCCCGCCAGCAGCAGGCGGATATTGTCATAGCCCACGCCCAGCGCCGCGGGCTCGAAATAGCCGCCGATGCCGATCGCGATGCCACCCAGCGCGGGCCACCACATCCAGTGAATGGGAAGACGCAGGAACGCATCCTCGATGGCATAAAGACACAGCGTCATGGCCGCGCTCTGCAGGCCGGCGATCACGCCGACCGCGATGCAGAGGCCGAGCCCCCACCAGGGCAGGAGCGGAATGCCGGCATAGGGAAACAGCGCGCCATGGCCAATCAGAAACGGCCGAAACAGCGCCGCCACCACGCTGGCCACCACCACAGGCACGAAGCTGCGCGGCTTCCATTCAAACAGCAACAGCTCCACGGCCAGCAGCACCGCGGCGATGGGCGTGTTGAAGATCGCCGTCATGCCCGCGGCGGCGCCCGCCACCAACAGGGTCTTGCGCTCGGCCGAGCTCAGGTGAAACAGCTGGGCGAACAGCGAGCCCAGCGCCCCGCCCGTCATGATGATGGGACCTTCGGCGCCGAATGGGCCGCCGGTGCCGATGGAGATGGCGGATGACAGGGGTTTCAGGATCGCCACCTTGGGCGCGACCTTGCTCTGGCCGATCAGGATGGCCTCGATCGCCTCGGGAATGCCGTGGCCGCGGATTTTCTCGGAGCCGTAGCGCGCCATCAGCCCGATGATCAGCCCACCCGCCACGGGAATGAAGATGGTCCAGGCCGGCAGATGGGCGGGGAAATCCCGCATCACGGTCGAGACCGTCTGGTAATAGGCCAGATTGGTGCAGAGCGCGATCAGCTTCAGCAACAGCCAGGCCGCTGCCGTTCCGCCAAGCCCGGCAATAGCGGCCATGCCCGCCAGAAGGAGCAGCCGGGGGCTGGCGGTAAAATCGCCCAGATGATCTTGGAATGCCGGAATTTGCGGTTTAGACATGGAGAATATCCTTCGTGGCAGGCGACATATATCGCGCCACGACATATTGCAATCTCGCGTGTGAAAGGTCGTGTGCTTGGCCAGGTCCCGTAAACCCCTCACGGAAGTCGACTATCGCAACCTGGCGGAGTTTCGCTACGCGCTGCGCCAGTTTCTCGCCTTCAGCGAAGACGCCGCACGCGGCGCGGGCCTGCTGCCCCAGCATCATCAGGCCCTGCTGGCGATTCGGGGCTTCGGCGGCCGGCTGACGGTGGGCGAACTCGCATCCCGGTTGGCGATCAAACCGCACAGCGCCGTGGGGCTGGCCGACCGGCTGGTCGAGGCGGGGCTGGCGCTGCGTCAGACCGGCGCAAAGGACCGCCGCCGCGTCGAACTGACCCTGACGGCCGCGGCCAGCCGCAAATTGGCCGATCTCTCCCAGTCGCATCGCGAAGAGCTCAAGCGCCTGACACCCTCATTGATGCCGCTGCTGAAGAACTGGGGCAAGAGCTAGGCCGCCAGCAAAAGACCCCGCGCTTCACGGCACGGGGTCTTTCCACAGTCCGATGTTAGAAGGTTATCCAGACGCCGTTGCGCCAATAGCCGCGGCCTTCGTGATAGTCGCGCCAGTGGTCGCGGTCACCCCAGGTGCGGTGGAAGTACCAGTCATCGGGATGCCAGGCATAACCGGCACCCGGATAGGCGTAGCGGCTGTCGGTATGCCAGCAATCGCCGTCGCTGTTGCAGACCACATAGGCGGACGCCGGCTGTGCCAGGGCGATGGCCGCGCCGGTTCCGACAAAGGCGGAGATCGCAAGCGCTTTGACAGTTTTGGAGATACGCATGTTTTTCAGCTCCATTGAAAAACCCTCCGCACCAAGAAACGCGGGAACCGTGGTTCCGGTGCCTGCCTGTTCCGTTCCCGGCACCTGCTATGATGCTGCGGTCCGCAAAACCGTGGCGAGGAGCCCGACACATGAGCATCCGGAATTTCAGCGATCATGCCGCCAATGAACGCACCTTTCTGGCCTGGGTGCGCACCTCGATCGCCGTGACTGCTTTCGGATTCCTGGTGGAACGATTCGATCTGTTCGTCTCCCTCGCCGGAGCTGCGGCGCTTGATCGCCACATTACGGTAAGCCGGCCGGATTTCGGCCGCGTCGCCGGTCTGGTGCTGATCATTGCCGGCGTGGCCATGGTGGTGTTGGCGGCATTGCGCTTTGTCAAAACCGCGAAGGAGATCGATGATCCTGCCATTGTGCCGGGCACGGGCTCGCGGCTGGACATCGCGCTGACCGCCCTGCTCGCGGTCCTGGGCGTCGCCCTCTTCTTCTATCTGTCACACGCAGTGACCGCGAAGGCCTGAGTCAGCCCGGCTGCAGCGCCGCGATAAGGGCAAGGCCTTTGGCGATTTCTCCGGCATGGATTTCGCGTGACTGCCGGATCAGCTGGGCTCGTGCCTGGGGCGAGAAAGCCATCTGCTCCGGCGCCTTGGAATAGCGCTGCAGGGTCGCGCTTTGGGCCAGCTTTTCCGCCACCGGCGGCAGGCCGAAATGGCGCAGCAGCTGAGCAAGACTGCCCGGGATATCCGCCAGCATCGTCTCGAAGTCCAGCAGCATCACCCGATCGCCACCGGCGGCTTTTGCCTTTTCCAGGCTATCACGCTCCACCATCCAGGCGATGGCCGCCAGTTCGCCCGCCGAGCCACCTTGCGGCAGTTCGCGGCCCAGAATTTTCGACAGCCGCCTGTGGCGCAGCGCCTCGAAGATCTTGAGATCGGCCTGTCCGGAAGCCGCCGCCAGGATGGCGGTGATATAGGCCTCGGCCGGCAGATGCAGATAGACCGCCCGCATGTCCGGCACCGCGGCCAGAATGTCCGGCGCGATACGGCAGGCGATGCTGGTCGCCTTCAGCACCACCAGGCTGGTCGTCTCGAAGCCGCGCGACCACAGGCGCAGGAAGGTCTTCAGGCGCGCCAGATAGGCTTCCCCACCCGGCGTCTCGTCCGCCATCTCCGCCAAGGTCTGCAGGGGATGCGGCTCGCGCAGGCCGAACACGCCCGGCACCTCGTCCAGCAGCCGCGACAACAAGGTCGAGCCGACATGACCCGTATGGAAGATGGCGTTCAGTGGCCTGGGTTTGACCAGGCCGGCCGATATCGCCACGGGCGCACAGTCGAACCAGGCGGCCGCCATGCCCGGCGCCAGCATGCGGCTGTCCAGGAAGCTCGACAACCGGTAGTCCGCCGCCGACATCCTGACCAGCATCACCCGGTCTTGGCTGGCGTCGAAAGTGTGCGGATAATAAGCTGGCGACGCCGCAATGTCGGTGTCGGTGATGTTCACGTCACACGTCCGCCCAGCGGCGGAACAGGTTGTGGTAAAGCGCGGTCAGCCGCAGCACATCGGGACTGTCGCCCACGGTCTTGCGCAGGTTTTGCACCGAACGGTCCAGGTCGAACAGCATGGCGCGGGCGGCTTCGTCGCGCACCATGCTCTGGATCCAGAAGAAGGACGACCAGCGCACACCCCGCGTCACCGGATTGACCCTGTGCTGGCTGGTCGAGGAATACAGAATGGCGTCGCCGGCCGCGAGCTTGACCGCGTGCCAGCCATAGGTGTCCTCCACCACCAGTTCGCCGCCGTCATAGTCGGCGGGATCAGTGAGAAAGACGGTGCAGGACAGGTCCGTGCGCGAACGCGCGCCGTCATGCTGGATGCGCAGGGCATTGTCGACATGGGTGCCGTAGGTCATGCCTTCTTCGTAGCGGTTGAAGAGCGGCGGCACGACCTTGGCCGGCAGGGCGGCGGAATGAAACAGCTCGTTCTTGCCCAGCGCCTCGGTGATGATCTTGCCCAGCGCGCGTGCCGAGGGCGCCGCCTCGGGCACCTGCAGGTTCTTCTTGGCAAGGGCCGATTGCGGGCCGGCGGTGACCTTGCCGTCCACCCAGTCGCTGTCCTTCAGCATCTGGCGGATATGGTCGACCTGGTCCCTGGTCAGGACGGCGGGGATTTGCAGCAACATGCCAGGGACTTTATAGGCCGACCCGTCCGCGGCAAGAGCAAAGGGGACAAATCCGGCTTCCGGACCCCGGATTCAGAAAATCGTCGCTGGACCAAGGCGGCGCGGCCCTCCCGCCGCGGTGGGTAACTAGCCGCGCGCCTTCTTGCGCGTGCCGGTGTGGCCGCTGCCCTTGGCCTTCAGGCTTTTCTTCAGCGCTGCCATCAGGTCGATGACATTGTCCTCTTCCACCGGTTCGGCGGTGACGAGCTTCTCGCCCTTTTCCTTGCGGCGGATCAGGTCGCGCAGCGCGGTCTCGTAGCGGTCCTTGAACTGCTCGGGCTCGAAAGCGCCTTCCTGCTGCTCGATGATCTTGCGCGCGATCTCCACCATCTGTTTGGCGGGATGGGCGGCGGGAATATCGGCAAAGGCATCGGCGGGACTGACCACCTCATCGCCCATGCGAAGCGTGTAGGCGATTATGCCCTTGCCCCGCGGCTCCAGTGCCACCAGCCGCTCGCGGCCATGCATCACCACCCGGCCGAGCGCGATCCGCCCTGTTTCTTCCAGCGCCGCGCGGATCACCGCATAGGCCTCCACCCCGGCCTTTTCGTCGGGCAAAAGATAATAAGGCATGTTCCAGTAGAGGCGATCGATGTCCTTTTCGTCGACGAAGCGCTCGATCTCGATATTCTTGGTGGTTTCCAGCTTGACCGCCTTCAGTTCGTCATTGCTGAGCACGACATAATGGTTCTTGGAAATCTCATAGCCCTTGACCAGGTCGGAGCGCTCGACGGGGCCCGTATCGGGATCGGTCGGAATCATGCGGATGCGATTGTTGGTTTCCGGGTTCAGCAGATGGAAAGACACGTCGCTTCCCCGGTCGGTCGCGCCGAAAAGCGCCACCGGGCAGGACACCAGCGACAAGCGCAAATTGCCCTGCCACACTGGCCGCGATGACAAATGCGGCTCATTGGAATTGGCAGGCTTGTGATGGCCTCGCGCCTCCGCCGCCTTGTGGGACGGCTTGTGGCCGGTTCTGGCTTTCTTCCTGGCAGTTTTCTTGGCGGCCATCGGACTTTTCCTCACAAAAACCGGAACGGAAACGCATCCAAAGGAACTATGTTTCCGGAAAGGGATGAACTGCAATGGCCGCCAAGAAAAAGACCCGCACCACGACTGCCCGCAAGGCCGCCAAAAAAGCCGCTGCGCCCAAGGCAGCGGCCACCCAAAAGCTGAAAAAATACCAGTCCATGCGCGACTTCGCGGTCACCGCCGAGCCCAGCGGCAAAAAACCTGTGGCCCGGGCCAACAGCTTGCGCTTTGTGATCCAGAAACATGCCGCCACCCGGCTGCATTACGATTTCCGCCTGGAATGGGAGGGCACGTTTAAAAGTTGGGCCGTGACCCGGGGGCCTTCGCTCAATCCCGCCGACAAGAGACTGGCAGTGGAAGTGGAAGATCATCCGCTCGACTATGGCGACTTCGAAGGCACCATTCCCAAGGGCCAATATGGCGGCGGCACGGTGATGCTATGGGACCGCGGCACCTGGGAACCGGATGGCGACGCCGCCAAGATGCTGGCCAAGGGCGACCTGAAATTCACCTTGAACGGGGAGAAGCTCAAAGGCGGCTGGGTACTGGTGCGTATGCGAGGCGACAAGTTCGGCGGCAAGCACAACAACTGGCTTTTGATCAAGCATCACGACAAGTTCGCCAGGGACAGCAATGGCGAGGCCATCCTGAAAAAGGATCATTCGGTGGCGTCAGGCCGCGCGATGGACGCCATTGAGGCCGGCACCGGCAAGAAGCCCAAGCCCTTCATGCGCGCGAAAGCTTTCCGGGCGGATGCGGTCTGGCAATCCAAAAGCCGCAAGGATGACGCCGAAGAAGAACCCGAGCCGGCGGCGAAAGCGAAGCCTGCAGCCAAAGCGAAAAAGATCTCCAAGTTGCCGCGCTTTGTCGAACCCCAGCTCACGCGCCTGGTCGACCAGCCGCCATCGGGTGGTGGCTGGGTGCATGAAGTCAAATTCGACGGCTACCGGATTCAGCTGCATGCCGAAGACGGCAAGGCGAGGCTCTTCACCCGCAAGGGGCTGGACTGGACGCAGAAATTCGCGGCCATTGCCAGGGCGGCGGCGAAACTTCCCGACTGTATTCTGGATGGCGAGGTCTGCGCCCTGGACCATAACGGCGCGCCCGATTTTGCCGCGCTGCAGGCCGCGCTTTCGGATGGCAAATCGGAAAACCTGATCTTCTTTGCCTTCGACCTGATGTTCGCCGAGGGCGAGGACCTGCGGCCCCTGCCCCTTTCCATGCGCAAGGAGCGGCTGGCCCGACTGCTCAAGAAATCGAAGGCGGATTCCCATCTGCGCTTTGTCGAGCATTTTTCCAGCGGCGGCGAGACCGTGCTGCAATCGGCCTGCCGGATGAATCTGGAAGGCATCGTCTCCAAGCGGATGGATGCCCCCTACACGGCGGGGCGCGGCGACAGTTGGGTCAAATCCAAATGCCGCGCCGGCCATGAAGTGGTGCTGGGCGGCTGGAGCACGACACAAGGCAAATTCCGCTCTCTGCTGGTGGGTGTCCACCGTGGCGATCATCTGATCTATGTCGGCCGGGTCGGCACCGGCTATTCCGCCGGCAAGATGAAGCAGCTGATGCCCCGTCTGAAGGAGATGGCTGCCGATGCCTCGCCCTTCACGGGCAAAGGCGCGCCGAAAACGGAACGCGGCGTCCATTGGCTGAAGCCGGAGCTGGTGGCGGAAATCGAGTTTGCCGGCTGGACCGGTGACGGCATGGTGCGCCAAGCTGCCTTCAAGGGCCTGCGCGCCGACAAGCCCGCGCCCGAAGTGGAGGCAGAGACCCCGAAGATGAACAGGAAGCTCGCCCAACCCAAGGCGGTAAAGACCAAAACCGCAAAGGCCAAGATGGAAAGCGTGGTGATGAACATTCCCATCACCCATCCCGACAAGGCGCTATGGCCGGATGCCGGCGACGGCAAGCCGGTGACCAAGCTGGATCTGGCCGAATATTTCGAGACAATCGGTGCCTGGATGCTGCCCCACATCAAAGGCCGGCCCTGTTCGCTGGTGCGCGCGCCCGACGGTATCACAGCCAAGGAGCGCTTCTTCCAGCGTCATGCGGGGCCCGGCCAATCCAGCCTGTTCACCCAGGTCAAGGTTTCGGGCGACCGCAAGCCCTATCTGCAGATCGATCGGGTGGAGGCGCTGGCAGCGGTGGCGCAGGCCGCCGGCCTGGAATTGCATCCCTGGAACTGCGCGCCTGGCAAACCGGATGTGCCGGGCCGTTTTGTCTTCGACTTGGATCCCTCGCCCGGCCTGGATTTTGACGACGTCGTCGCCGCAGCCAAGGAATTGAAGGAGCGGCTGGAGGAATTGGGCCTTGTGCCCTTCGTCAAGACCACCGGCGGCAAGGGCATTCATGTCGTGACGCCCTTCAACGCCGGCACCACCATCGACTGGCCGCAAGCCAAATCCATCGCGCGCGAAATCTGCGCCCGCATGGCGGCCGACAGTCCGGACAAATATCTGCTCAACATGTCCAAGGCCAAGCGCAGGGGCAAAATCTTTCTCGACTATCTGCGCAACGACCGCATGTCGACGGCGGTGGCGCCTCTGAGCCCCCGCGCCCGCGAAGGCGCGCCCGTCTCCATGCCGCTGGAATGGAGCGCGATACGCAAGGGGCTGGACCCCAAGCGCTTCACCATCCGCACCGCGCCGGCGCTGCTGACCAAGAGCAAGCCCTGGAAGGATTACGACAAGGGCGAACGGCCGCTTCTGCCGGTGCTGAGGAAATTGGCGCTTAAATAGCGAGCCTTTCGCGCGTAAGAATGCTTTGAAGTTGGGTTACCGCTTACGCGGGAATGACAACTCTAGCCGCGCTTCCATACCGCGAAGTAGGGCTGGTTCGACAGCGTCGCATTGAAGCCGGGATAGAGCGCCGCCTGCGCGCCATTTTCCAATACAAAGTAATATTGCAGCGGATAGGGCGAATTGGTGTAGGCGCCCGGAATGGATGCCCGGAAGGTGTCGCCTTCCTGCGACATGGCCACGGACTGCCAGCGTTCGCCCTGATTGACATGGCGATAGAAAAGCCGGGCGGAGGGATTTCCTGTTCCGCTCAGCACCACCGGCAAATCGGCGCCGGGGGCAAAGCGGTCCGGCGGGGTGTGATGAGCCCCTGTCATCGATCGCTGCGGCGGCTGCGCGATGGCGACCAGAAGAGCGGCGCCACCATCGCCACCGGGCTGCGCCGCAATGGCGGTCTTCATGGCCGCCAGGTCGGCGTCGATGGCCGCCAGCCTGTCACTCCAATGACCGCGCCGTTGGGGTATTCGGCCATAGGAAACATCGGCGGCATAAACGGCCTTGGCCCTCTCGGCCAGCCTGGCCCAGGCGTCGCGGGCCTGCTGGTAGCTTTCGACCGCCCGCTGACCGGCGTCGCGATTTTTTGCCTTCTGCCACAGCACAAAATAAAGCCCCGCCCGCAACTTGGCAGCGAAAAAGCTTCCAAGACCGCTCTGGATCGCAACATCCTCGACCAGCCGCCGCATGGCGGCATCCGGCGTGGGGTCGATATCGGTCAGGGCGTGCGTGGCTTCGAACGACAGGGCTTCGAGCCAGGCCGCCACTTCGGCCGGTGAATATTTGGCGCTGGCGCGGCCGGCCAACAGATCATCGACATGCTCGCTGATGGTGGAAAAAAGCTGAGGGTCGAGCGGACTGGCATTGGCGAACACCCGCGGCGCGAAGGTGTCGGTGTAAGGCTGAAAGCCGGAATCGCTGACGATCGGCTGGTTGGTATACATCTCCGGCCAATAAGAATGGTTGGAGGCCGACACCATATGCGCACTACTCCACAGCGGCAGGATGCGGCTGGCGGCAGCCAACGCCCGTTCCGCGGAATCCGCACGGGCGCCGAACCTGCGCTTCAGGCCCTTGCGCCAACTGTCGGGTGTGGCATCGGGATTGTAGATCAGCCGGCCCCAAAGCCGGTAGCTCTCGGCGAACTTGCGCCAGTCCTTGGCATTGTCGCTGCCCAGATAGGCATTGCGCCCGCCCGGATGGCCGGAGCCCTCACGGCCTTTGAAGGTCAAGGGCTCGCAGATCTCCACGCCATCGGCATTGCAGAAATTGGCGGCGCGTCCCAAGGCGTGCGCCCAGGCCGGATCGGCGGAGAGCAGATGCTTCTGCGTGCCCGGCCATAGCCGGTAGAGAATGCCGTAGGCGCGGCCCTCCTGATACAGATCGGCATAACCGTAACGGGTGAAGCGCCGTTCGCCATTGGAGACATTGAAAATGCCCTGCTCCATCCGGCTGGGCGCGGGAATTTCAAAGGCGCGGATGTCGGCCTGGTGATAGCCCAGGCTCTGATGCTCGGCGGAGAATTTGGGACCGACCTTCACCGGCTGGCCGGTTTTCACCGCCATGTCGATCATGATCTGGTTGATGCCTTTGGCATGCATCTCGATTTCGATCTTGCGCCCTGCCCCGGCGATGGCTTCGAAAAGCGTCTGCCAGAAATCATAGGTGCCTTCCGGCACGCCACTTTCGCCATGCACGCGCAAGGTGATGCCGGTGATTTCGGGACATTCCTTCAACAGGATCGCCAAGGCATCACGGCTGTAGCGTGCGCCGAGTTTCCAGTCCGCCTTGCCGTCCGCGCCATCCAGCCCATGGATCACATGATCGGAATGGGGGCTGTCGGTCCATTGCCAGGCATGGGTCCAAATCCCGAGCTGGAATTCCAGCCCCCGCGCGCCGGTCTCGGCGGCGATGAATTTCAGGGTGTCGAGATTTTTCTTGCGCTCGCCGGCGGCCAGCGGCGGGGTAATGGTGACGTGATAGCCCGGCACATCGAGCAGATAGGGATAGGGAAAGTGCAGATAGTCGCCGGTGACGCCCTTGGGAAAGTCGTAGCCAAAGCCGAGGGCGAAATTGAACCGGTTGAAACGGGCCGCCACCAGCATGTCGAGATAGGCGCGCCAGCCCTCGCGATCATAGAACCAGGCCTTGTCCTCGATCTCGCTGAGGAAGGCGCGCGCCACGCTGCGCACGCGATTGGGCGAGGTTTCCGCGATCTGGCCATCCAGATGCAGCGCCGCCGGGCCGCCGAATTCCACGCGCTCCGCCAGCTCATGCAGGCCATAGACGAAACCGCGCGTGTCCATGGCCGAGACCAAGACAGCGTCATGGCCCGCGATCTTGCCCGGTACCAGACGAAGCGAATCCGGCTGACCCCAATCGGCCGCTGCGGGAGGAAAATTCGCAATCAGAGGCGAGCGCGGCGCCGCCACCAGGATCAAAAGCCCCTTGGCCTGTTTCTCATCGGTGACGACATTGAGCGTGACGCCATGCGCTTTGAGCGCGGCAGCCAGTTTCTTCGCCGCCAGCGCGACCGGCGCAGCACCGGACTGGTCCAGCAGCGACACATCCCCGGACGCGGCCCAGGCTGGCGCAAGACCCGCGGCCGGCGCGGCGCCCACCAGTTTCAAAAAATTGCGGCGCTGCAAATGTGAAACTCTGTTTTTCATCTCTGTCTCCCGGCCGCGCGGGAGACTATCCGCGTGACTGCCTCCGCGCTACAAGAACGGCATGATCCGTTCTGTTTTTGTCGGAGTAATGCTGCTGTGCAGCGCAGCGCAGGCTGCTTTCGGCCAGCAGACATCGCTTCATCAGGACTGGGTGATTTCCCATCAGCCCGACCGATTCATGGACCGGACCCTGATGGAAGCCTGGGCCGACGCCGACAAAGGCGGCGCTCGCATGGAGCTTTATTGCGACACCGAGAATGGTTTCAGGGTGATGTTTCTGCCCCATCGCGACCTGCTGCCCGAAGGCCCCAGCCGCGTGACCCTGACCATCGACGACGCAAAGCCGGTGGTGCTGAATGCCGACGCGTTCGGCGATGACAATACCGATGTGGTCACTGTCTATGACACCGCCAAAATCCAGCGCGCGCTGGCCAGTGCCCATCACGTCGCGGCGCATTTCCTGGGCGATGGCGGCAGGGCGGGCGACGACAGTTTCACCTTTGGCGATCTCGCGGCCCAGCGCGCCACGCTGATGAAGGTCTGCCCGGTCAGATAACCAGCGACAGGGCCAGGCAGAGCAGCAGGCCCATCACCGCGATGATGGTCTCCAGCACCGACCAGGTCTTGAACATGTTGGGCAGGTTCATGCCCATATATTCCTTCACCAGCCAGAAGCCTGCGTCGTTGATGTGTGAAAAGAAAAGCGAACCCGAACCGATGGAGAGCGCCATCAGCGCCGGACTGAGATGCGGATTGGTGGTGGCGGTGGCGGACATCAGGCCCGACGCGGTGACGATGGCGACCGTGGCCGAGCCGGTGGCCAGCCGCAAGATCACCGCCGTGAACCAGGCCAGCAGCAGCGGCGACAGGCTGACCAGCTGCGAGGCATGGGCGATCACCGCACCCAGCCCCACATCGATCAGCATCTGTTTCAGCGCCCCGCCCGCGCCGATGATCAGCATGATGGCGGAAATCGGGGGCAGCGCGTCGCCCAGCAGCCGCCCCACGGTGCGGGTGTCCTTGCCGATGAAATAACCGAAGGTGAACATCGATAGCAGCACTGCCAGGAGCAGCGCGACGATGGGATTGCCGAAGAAATCGAAGGCAAAGCGCACCGGATTGCCGGCGGGCGCCGCGAGATCCGCGGCCGCCTTGCCCAGCATCAGGAAAATCGGAAACAGGATGGTGAGGATGGTGACGGTGATGTTGGGGGCACGGAACTGCTCGTCGCGATGGGTCAGCCGCCCCACCAGATCCACCGGCGGCGAAGATGAGGCGCGCGGCGCGATCCAGTAGGTGTAAAGCGGTCCCGCCACCACGGCGATCGGGATCGACATCACCAGACCCAGCAGCAGGGTGACGCCCAGATCGGCCTTCATCGCATCGATGGCGACCATGGGGCCCGGATGCGGCGGCACCAGCGCATGCAGCACCGACAATCCCGCAAACACCGGCAGGCCGGCCAGCAGATAGGCGTTGCCTTTAAGCCCGGCCGGATCCTTGGCGACGCGCGCCCCCACATTCAGGATGATCGGCATCATCAGCACCACGCCGGCTTCGAAAAACAGCGGCAGGCCCAGGATCATGGCCACCGCACACATGGTCCAGGGCACCAGCCGGGTGCCGCCCACACTCAACAGCGCATTGGAAACCCGCTCGGCGCCGCCGGAGCTGGCCAGAAGCTGGCCGAACATCGCGCCCAGGGCCAGAAGCACGCCGACATTGGCCAGGGTATCGCCGAAGCCTACGCGAAAGCTTTTCAGCACCTGGTCGGCCGGCGCGCCCGCCCACAGGCCCAGCACAATCGCGCCGACGACCAGGGCCGGAAAGGGATGGACCCTGAGGCGCGCAATGGCGACCACCACCGCCAGAATCACGGCAAGCGCGATGGCCAACAGAAACAGATCGTGCTGCGACATGGTCCCCCCGGACACGACTCAGCCGGGCGTTCCCGGTTCTCGACCCCACGCTAGCACAATAATTGTGCAGGCATAGTGCTGGCCGATCGCAGGCTGTGAATGCTCAGCCCCTGCCGCGGTAGGATTGTACGCCCGGATCAGGCAGCCAGACACCGGAAGGCAGCTTGCCGTCCTGCCAGAAGATATCGATGGGCATGCCGCCGCGCGGATACCAGTAACCCGCCACGCGAATGAATTTCGGCCTGATCGCCCTCTTGATGCGCTTGCCGATCTTCACGGTGCAGTCTTCGTGGAAGCCGCCGATATTGCGGAAGCTGGCCAGGAACAGTTTCAGCGACTTGGATTCGACGATCGATTTCGCCGGCACATAGTCGATGACGAAATGCGCAAAATCGGGCTGGCCGGTAATGGGGCAAAGGGTGGTGAATTCCGGCGCTGTGAAACGCACGACATAATCACTGTCGCCATGCGGATTGGGCACCGCGTCCAGTTCGGCTTCTTCCGGCGATGCCGGGAGCGAAACGGGACGACCCAGTTGGAGATTTTTCTTCACCATTCTTTTTTCATTGCCTCCGGCCGCTCGCTCAAGCTCGCGGCGTTCGTCGTTCAAAATGTTCCACCGGACCACTTTGTCCGCCTTGCGGCGGACCACTCCTCACCCCTCGAACGTACAAGTCTGGCCGTAGGACGGCCGGCGCAACTTCACCCGCGCCACTTCCGGCAGCGCGGCCTTGGCGCGCACATATATATACTTCGCCAGATTCTCGAGGGTGGGAGTGCCAAGCCCCTCGATCTCGTTCAACAGCCGGTGATCCAGGCTTTCGCGGATGGCCTTCAGCGCCCGATCCACTTCCCCGAAATCGCGCAGAAAGCCGGTGGCCGGATCGGCTTCGCCGCGCAGGGTGACTTCCGCATAAAAAGAATGGCCGTGCATGCGGCGGTTTTCCGCCGCGCCATTGCCCAGATAGTGGGCCGCGTCAAAGCCGAATTCCTGTGAAATCTCGATCATCTGCTTCAGGTAAAGGCTGGTGGGGCGGGTTCAAGGGCGGGCATATCGGCCTTTGGGCCCCCAAGGTCAAGGACGGGTCAGGGATTAACGCGAAAAGCTCTTGTCAGGGGCGTCTCGCCCGCGACAATGGCGTCATGCGCAAAAAAACCGTTTCCCATTTCCTGCACACCTGGCTGGTCGAGCCCCTGGCCGCCATCCTGCTGACCGTGTGCGCCACCACCGCCGTGGCGCAGCCCTTCTACATCCCGTCCGGCTCCATGGAGCCGACCCTGCAGATCGGCGATGCGCTGCTGGGCACCAAATTCGCCTATGGCTATAGCCGCTGGTCGTTGCCTTATGGCCTGGGCCCGGTTTCGCAGACCCGCCTGTTCGGCAAGATGCCGGCGCGGGGCGATATCGTGATTTTCCGCAAGCCCGGCGACACCAAAACCATCCTGATCAAGCGGGTGATCGGCCTTCCCGGCGACAGCATCCAGATGGTGCATGGCCGCCTGGTGATCAACGGCCGCCGGGTGCCGCTCGAGCCCGCTGGTACCGGCAAGGTCGAGCAAGCCAACGGCCGGCGCGACGAAATCGGCAAATTCACCGAAACCCTGCCGGGCGGCGTGCGCCATATCATTTTCAAGGCGGGCTGGGACGGGCCGCTGGACGACACGCCCGTCTATAAGGTGCCTGCCAACTGCATCTTTGCCATGGGCGACAATCGCGACAATTCCGAAGACAGCCGGGTGCCGCAGGAGGAAGGCGGCGTCGGTTTCGTCCCGGCCGAGAATCTGATGGCCCGGGCCGACATCATGCTGGGCTCTTATGACTTCCTGAATGCCCATAGCCCGATCAGCTGGCTGGGCCAGTTCCGGCTGTCGCGGTTTTTGCGCCTGATCTGACCCTGCGGAACCTAGTGTGACACTAAGCGCGGTGGTCATTATTGCGTCGCCGTAAGCGCCCATGCTAACTGGCAGCCGCGCTTGCGGGGTGACTCGCGTCAGCGCAAATAACAACAGCTAATTCAATAGCTTAGTCAGAAATCAGCCGGCGGATTGGCGCGAGTTTGCGCCTCGAGCCGACAAGAGGATCACGAGTGGCAAAGGAATCGGCCGAAGGCGGACTGGCAGAGCGTTACGCCCATGCCCTGTTTGAACTGGCCCAGGATGGGGACGCCGTGGATGTGGTGAGTGCCGATCTGGCCTCCCTGCGCCGCGCCCTGGAGACCAGCCCCGACCTGCGCCGCTTGGTGCGTTCGCCGGTGTTCAGCGCCGAGGACCAGGCCAAGGCCCTGAAGGCAGTCCTGGAACAGATGCGCGCCAATGCCCTGACCAGCAAATTCGTGCTGCTGGTGGCACAGAAGCGCCGCCTGCCCGCGCTGAACCAGATCATCCAGGCCTATGAACATCTGATCGCCAAATTCCGTGGCGAGACCGAAGCGGAAGTCACCGCCGCCCGCAATCTGAGCGATGCCGAAATCGCCGAGCTCAAATCCGTTCTCAAATCCCGGCTGGGCAAGGAGCCCCGCCTGCATTCCAAAGTCGATCCCACCTTGCTCGGCGGTCTCGTCGTCAAGGTCGGCTCGCGCATGATCGATTCTTCGCTCCGCACCAAGCTGGATGGCCTGCGTGCGGCCATGAAAGGGTGAGCCGGAAATAGCAATCGCCGGCAGGCGATTGCCCGGCGAACGCCCGGAGCGTAAGCGAAGGGCCGGAACAGAAATAGACTTCTCATCCCTCTGATGAGACAACGGAATACGAACGAAGGAAGCGAATATGGATATCCAACCCGCTGAAATCTCCGCCATCCTCAAGCGCGAGATCCAGAATTTCGGCGCCGAAGCGCAGGTCAGCGAAGTCGGCGAAGTCTTGAGCGTCGGCGACGGCATCGCCCGCGTGCACGGCCTCGACAATGTCCAGGCCGGCGAGATGGTCGAGTTTCCGGGCGGCATCAAGGGCATGGCCCTGAACCTGGAAACCGACAATGTCGGCGTGGTGATCTTCGGCTCCGACGCCACCATCAAGGAAGGCGACGTGGTCAAGCGTACCGGCGCCATCGTGGAAGTGCCGGTGGGCAAGGGCCTGCTCGGCCGCGTCGTCGATCCGCTGGGCAACCCCATCGACGGCAAGGGCGAGCTCACCAATGTGGCCGAGAAGCGCCGCGTCGACGTGAAGGCGCCGGGCATCATTCCGCGCAAGTCGGTGCATGAGCCGGTGCAGACCGGCCTCAAGGCCATCGACACCCTGATCCCGATCGGCCGCGGCCAGCGCGAACTGATCATCGGCGACCGCCAGACCGGCAAGACCGCCGTAGCCATCGACGCCATCATCAACCAGAAGGCCGTCAACGCCGGCACCGACGAAAAGGCCAAGCTCTATTGCATCTATGTCGCGATCGGCCAGAAGCGCTCGACCGTGGCCCAGATCGTCAAGACCCTGGCCGATGCCGGCGCGCTGGAATACACCATCGTCGTCACCGCCACCGCGTCCGAGCCCGCGCCGCTGCAGTTCCTGGCGCCCTTTGCCGGCTGCGCCATGGGCGAATGGTTCCGCGACAATGGCATGCACGCCCTGATCATCTATGACGATCTGTCCAAGCAGGCCGTCGCCTATCGCCAGATGTCGCTCTTGCTGCGCCGCCCGCCGGGCCGCGAAGCCTATCCGGGCGACGTCTTCTATCTGCACTCCCGCTTGCTCGAGCGCGCCGCCAAGCTCAACGAGGACAATGGCGCCGGTTCCTTGACCGCGCTTCCCGTCATCGAAACCCAGGCCAACGACGTGTCGGCCTATATTCCGACCAACGTGATCTCGATCACCGATGGCCAGATCTTCCTGGAAACCGACCTGTTCTATCAGGGCATTCGCCCTGCCGTGAACGTCGGCATCTCGGTGTCGCGCGTGGGCTCCTCGGCCCAGATCAAGGCGATGAAGACAGTCGCCGGCCCGATCAAGGGCGAACTGGCCCAGTATCGCGAGATGGCGGCCTTCGCCAAGTTCGGCTCCGACCTCGACGCCGCCACCCAGAAGATGCTGGCGCGCGGCGAGCGCCTGACCGAGCTGCTCAAGCAGCCGCAGTACAAGCCCTTCGCGGTGGAAGAACAGGTGGCGGTGATCTATGCCGGCACCCGCGGCTATCTCGATCCCTTCCCGACCGCCAAGGTCCAGGCGTTCCAGGATGCCCTGCTCTCCAAGCTCAAGGCCTCCTACCCGCAGTTCCTGGAAGGCATCCGCAAGGAAAAAGCGCTGACGCCCGATCTGGAAACCACCTTGAAGAAGGCGCTGGACGAAGTGTCCAAGTCGTTCGCCTAAGGGATCTGATCCGTCATGGCGTCCGTCAAGGAAATGCGCACCCGGATCGGAAGCGTGAAGTCCACGCAGAAGATCACCAAAGCGCTGCAGATGGTGGCGGCGGCGAAATTGCGCCGCGCCCAGCAGGCTGCCGAAGCGGCGCGCCCCTATGCGCGCGGCATGTCGAATGTGATCGCCAATCTGGCGGCCGGCGTATCGGGCCCGTCGGCGCCGCTGCTGCTGGCCGGCACCGGTAGCGACAAGCGCCACCTGGTCATTGTCGCGACCAGCGACCGCGGCCTCGCCGGCGGTTTCAACTCTAGCATCATCCGCGCCGCGCGCGAGAAGATCGCCGGGCTGATCGCGGCGGGCAAGGACGTCAAGATCATCGCCATCGGCAGGAAGGCCCGCGACGGGCTGCGCCGCTCCTATGGCAATCGGCTGATCGAAACCTATGAAGTGGGGATCAAGGCGCCGACCTTCGCGCTGGTGAAGCCCATCGCGCAGAAGGTGCTCCAGGCCTACACCAATGGCGAATACGACGTCGTTACCCTGGTGCACTCCTCCTTCAAGTCGGTGGTCACCCAGACGCCGCGCGTGCTGCAGCTGATCCCGGCCCAGGTCGAAGCCGCCAGCGGCCCCGCGCCTTTCTATGACTACGAGCCCGATGAGGACGCCATCCTGGGCGAGCTTCTGCCGCAGAACATCTCGGTGCAGCTCTTGACCGCGCTGCTCGAGAACCAGGCCGGCTTCTTCGCCTCCCAGATGACGGCGATGGACAATGCCACCCGCAATGCGGGCGATTTGATCAACGCCCTCACCATCCAGATGAACCGTACCCGCCAGGCGCAGATCACCAAGGAGCTGATTGAAATCATCTCCGGCGCTTCCGCGGTTTAAGTAGTTTTCAATTGTCGCGAGGCCTCACGGCCCCGCTTAGGAAAGAGAGACCAACATGGCCAACTCCAAAGGCAAGCTCATCCAGGTCATCGGCGCCGTCGTCGACGTGGAGTTCGAAGGCGAACTGCCCGCGATTCTGAACGCGCTGGAAACCAAGAACCGCGACGCCAAGACCGGCAAGGAAGTCCGCCTGGTGTTCGAAGTCGCCCAGCATCTGGGCGAGAATGCGGTGCGCGCCATCGCCATGGACACGACCGAGGGCCTGACCCGCGGCCAGGAAGTGGTCGATACCGGCGCGCCCATCCGCGTGCCGGTCGGCCCCGCCACTTTGGGCCGCATCATGAACGTGATCGGCGAGCCGATCGACGAAGCCGGCCCGATCAGTCAGGAACATGTCGCCTCCATCCATCGCGAGGCGCCGACCTTCTCAGAACAGGCCGGTTCGGCCGAAGTTCTGGTCACCGGCATCAAGGTCATCGACCTGCTCTGCCCCTATACCAAGGGCGGCAAGATCGGCCTGTTCGGCGGCGCCGGCGTGGGCAAGACCGTGACCATGCAGGAACTGATCAACAATATCGCCAAGGCCTATGGCGGCTATTCGGTGCTGGCCGGCGTGGGCGAGCGTACCCGCGAGGGCAACGACCTCTATCACGAAATGATCGAGTCCAACGTCAATGTCGACCCCAAGAAGGCAGGTTCGTCGGCCGGCTCGAAGTGCGCCCTGGTCTATGGCCAGATGAACGAGCCGCCGGGCGCGCGCGCCCGCGTGGCCCTGACCGGTCTTTCCGTCGCCGAATATTTCCGCGACCAGGAAGGCAAGGACGTGCTGCTGTTCATCGACAACATCTTCCGCTTCACCCAGGCGGGTTCGGAAGTGTCGGCGCTGCTCGGCCGTATTCCGAGCGCCGTGGGTTATCAGCCGACCCTGGCCACCGAGATGGGCAACCTTCAGGAACGCATCACCTCCACCAACAAGGGTTCGATCACCTCGGTGCAGGCCATTTACGTGCCGGCCGACGACCTGACCGACCCGGCGCCCGCGACCTCGTTCGCGCACCTGGATGCCACCACGGTTCTGTCGCGCGACATCGCTTCGCTCGGCATCTTCCCGGCGGTGGACCCGCTGGACTCCACCTCCCGCATTCTCGATCCCCAGGTGATCGGCGATGAGCACTATTCCGTCGCCCGCCGCGTGCAGGAAGTGCTGCAGCAGTACAAGGCGCTGAAGGACATCATCGCCATTCTGGGCATGGACGAGCTGTCGGAAGAGGACAAGCTGGTGGTGGCGCGCGCCCGCAAGATCCAGCGCTTCCTCTCCCAGCCTTTCTTCGTCGCCGAGCAGTTCACCAACTCGCCCGGCAAGTTCGTGGAGCTGCCCGACACCATCCGCAGCTTCAAGGCCATTGTGGATGGCGAGTGCGACCAGTATCCGGAGCAGGCCTTCTACATGGTCGGCGCCATCGAGGAAGTGGCCGCCAAGGCCCAGAAGATGGCCGCCGAAACCGCCAAGGCCGCCTGATGGCCAGGATCGCCTTTGATCTGGTTTCGCCGGAGCGGCTTTTGCTGTCGACGGAGGCCGACATGGTCACCGTGCCGGGCACCGAAGGGTATCTGGGCGTGATGGCGGGCCATGCGCCCCTGGTCACCACCTTGCGCGCCGGCATGATCGACGTGCAGACCAATGGCCAGGATGACCGTTATTTCATCCGTGGCGGCTTTGCCGAGATCGGGCCGGCCAAGATCACGGTCCTGGCCGAGGAAGCCATCCCCATGACCGAGATGGACCTGGCGGTGCTGGACCAGCGCATTGCCGACGCCCAGGACGACGAAATCGCCGCCAAAAGCGATGGGGAGCGCCTGAAGGCCTCCCAGCTGGTGGACGACCTCAGGCTCGTCCGCGCCGCCTTTTAGGCTGTATTCAGGGTCATAACCGGAACCGGCGCCACTTTGGCGGCCTTCACGGGTTTGCTATACACGGCAGCGAAGCAGCCGGGGTTCCACCGGGGGAGCCAATATGACGGTCGCACCCGTCTACAAGCAGGGCTGGACCATGGACGATATCCATTGGTCCCTGTTCGACCCCTCAAAGGTCGATCCCACATTGCTGGCTGCAGTCAAGGCTGCGGCCCTGGTCGAATACAACGCGCCCGATTACGTCACCTATCTCAAGCGGGTGTTTGCCGGCGGCCATTCCGATACCCTGGCCAACATCGAACAGTGGGGCAAGGAAGAGGCCCAGCACGGCCGGGCGCTTGGCCGCTGGGCCGAGATGGCAGACCCCAGCTTCAAGCTGGAAGAGGCCTTTGTCCGCTTCCGCAAGGGCTATACCCCGGCCCATTTCGCGCCCGAACAGGATGGCTCGGTCCGCGGCTCCCGACGGGGCGAAATGATCGCCCGCTGCGTGGTGGAATCGGGCACCTCCTCCTATTACTCCGCGATCCGCGATGCCTCGGACGAGCCGGTGCTGAAGGAGATCGCGGGCCGCATCGCCGCCGACGAATACCGGCACTACAAGCTGTTCTACGACACGCTGCATGCCCAGCCGGAGCCGGACCTGGGCTTCTGGAAGAAGCTCTGGATCGCCATCGGGCGGGTCCGTGAAGGCGATGACGACGAACTGGCCTATTCCTATTACTGCGCTAATGTTCCGCCTGAGAAAGAGGCGATAACCCCTTATAACCGCAGAAAATATTCCCGTCTCGCCAGCCAGGCCAGCATGACGGTCTACCACCGTCACCATGTCCAGAAGCTGGTGCAGATGGTGGTGAAGGCGGTGGGGGCAAACCCCCATGGCTGGCTGGCCAATCTGGCCGGAGCGCTGCTTTGGCGCCGCCTGTCGGCGAAGGTCGCCTAGGACGCGGGTCTTTTGGCCTCTGGCGTCGTCGCGCCTTCGCTCATGGACGCTTTGGTCCACATCGCTCGGCGCTCCTAGCCAGCGACCAAAGCCCCTCGCGCCTCCTTAGACCGGCTCGAAGGCCCCTGATGCCTCGTTGCGGACCAGGAGCTTGCCGCTGGCGACGCCGAAATAGGCGCCGTGCAGCTGAAGCGAGCCCTCTTCCACCGCGGCTTTCACAAAGGGAAAGGTCATCAGGTTCTTCAGGCTGAGCGCGACCGAGGCGAATTCCAGCTGCCTGAGGTAGCCCTCCCAGTCGTCCTTGGGCGCGCTGACAGCGTCGGCCGCCGGCGCGATCTGGCGCATCCATCGGCCGATGAAGTCGCTTGCCGTCAGCGGCGCGTCGTCGGAGGCAAAGGCCTTGATGCCGCCGCAGAAAGCATGGCCCAGGACCACGATATGGCGCACCCGAAGCGCGCGCACCGCGAATTCCAGCGCCGCACTGGTGCCGTGCTGGTGGCTGATGTCGGTTTCGGGCGTGGTGGGTGGCTCGTAGCGCGGCACCAGGTTGGCGACATTGCGCGCCACCAGGATCTCGCCGGGCGCGGCATCGAAGATCACTTCCGGCGACACCCGGCTGTCGACACAGCCGATCACCATGATGGAGGGCGATTGCCCCTGCCCGGCCAGCTGCTGGTAGCGGCCGCGCTCCACCGCGAACCGCCCCTCGATGAAGGCGCGGTAGCCCTTGGTCAAACGTTCTGGAAACATCGCTTCGCTTTTTGAATGGTCGCGCCGGGCGGCCCTGCACGATTGCTATCGCAATCGCTCCGGGTCGCCGGCCGCTCCTATGTCTTCCTCTTGACCATCATCTGCTTGATTTCGCCGATCGCTTCCGCCGGGTTCAGGCCCTTGGGGCAGGTATTGGCGCAATTCATGATGGTATGACAGCGATAGAGGCGGAACGGGTCTTCCAGATTGTCCAGCCGGTCGCCGGTTTCCTCGTCGCGGCTGTCGATCAGCCAGCGATAGGACTGCAGCAGCGCCGCCGGCCCCAGATAACGCTCGCTGTTCCACCAATAGCTGGGGCACGAGGTCGAGCAGGAGGCGCAGAGAATGCATTCGTAAAGCCCATCCAGCTTGGCGCGGTCTTCCGGCGTCTGTTTCCATTCCTTTTCCGGCTCCGCCGTCTTGGTGCGCAGGTAGGGCTGGATGGAGGCATACTGGGCATAGAAATTGGTCAGGTCGGGCACCAGGTCCTTGACCACATGCATGTGCGGCAGGGGATAGATGCTGACCGCACCCGAACAGTCATTGATCGCCTTGGTGCAGGCGAGCGTGTTGCCGCCGGCGATGTTCATGGCGCAGGAACCGCACACGCCTTCGCGGCAGGAGCGGCGGAAGCTCAGGGTCGGGTCGATCTCGTTCTTGATCTTGATCAGCGCGTCCAGGACCATGGGACCGCAGCTGTCGAGGTCGACGGTGTAGGTGTCGACCGACGGGTTCTCGCCCGTGTCGGGATCGTAGCGATAGACTTTGAATTCCTTGCTGCGCTTGGGCTTCTTGCCATTGGCGGCGGTCTCGGCCGGCCAAACCTTGCCCTTCTTCACCCGGCTGTTCTTGGGCAGCATGATTTCGACCATGAGGGCGACTCCTGAAGGCGGATGAGACTTTGGCTGGAGATTGCCAGCGCCAGCGCCGGCTAACAACCCTGCTCTATGCGACTATCTGCTCGAAGACCCAGGCGATTTCGGTGGGGGCATCCTTGGTGGTGCCGCTGACCACCAGCTGTTCGGCCCGCCGCACCACCGGTCCGCCCAGATAGACGCTTTCCTCCACATCCAAGACGCCCCCGCCGCAGCGGAAGCGCCAGCCCTCGCCGCCCGGCAGCTTGAGCAGGATGCCGCCGCCGTCCAGCCGCGACACCCGCACATCGGGATGGATATGGAATCGCACGGCAAAATGGCGGCCGCTGACGGATTGTCCTTCCACCGGCACCAGCCGGTCGCGGCCCGTCACCATCAACCCTTGCGGCGACATGGTGATCTGGCGCTCGTGGCGCAGGCCGAAGGGCGCCGCATAGGCATCGTGCATGGCTTCCACCGTCCAGCCCTGGGCGGTTTCCACCCGCCGCGAAACCGGCGCCACGGGCCCTTCGATCAGCCGGGGTCCCAGAAGGTCGCGCAAGGGACCGGCGGGCAGGATATGGGCGCTGGAGGTGTCGGCAATGGTGACGGTGGAATGGGCGGCGGTGGCCCTCAGCGCCGCGCTCCAGGCCTGGTGCGACAGGCCGGCGGCGCCGCAATTGACGACAATGCGGTCCTGGCCGGACGACAGTTCGAAGGCGCCGGCCCCGGCATGGGCCTCAAGCGCAAAGGCGCCTTGCGGGGTCTTGCCGCAATCCAGCAGACACAAGGTGCGCCCCGCCACCAGGCGCTGATACCCCGAATGGCGGGCGTGATGGAACGGCTGGCCGCGAATGTCGTCACGCGCCAGAAGGCCGGCGATCATCTTGGCATCGCCTTCCGCGCCGCCATTGAACAGCGCCAGCGCGCCATCGCCATGGCGGAAAAAGCGCAGCATCGGCGCCATGCGGTCGTGAGCGTTGCGCAGCGTGTGCGGCGGCTCCTCACCCACCGCGGTCAGGGCCTCCAGCACCATCACCACATGGCGATAGGCGGTCAGCAGTGCTTCGGGCGAGCGGCTGACATGACCGCCATCCGGCAGGATCTGGCGCGCGATCTCTTCCTCAAGGCGCTGAAGCCCCGTCTCGCGCCGCTTCAGGCTGTCGTCCAGGCATACGCCTGTCAGTGACAGCACCGCAGCGGCTTCGAATCTGGGCACGCCATCGGGAGCTTCGCGCGAGATGCGCTCCAGCAGCTTGGACTGCTCGCGCAGGGACACGAACAGGCGCGAACGCCACATCATCTCGGAATTCAGCACCACCAGCCGGCCATGGCTGAAGATCGAGGCCAGCCGCCGCGCCATGATGTGCGGCAGCCAGACGGGCTCGGAATAGCCGTTATAGCGCTTGACCCATTGGCCGATCAGGTTGGTGGCCAGGCGCCGCGCATTGTCGCCGCCGGCATTGGAAAGCGCGGGCAGCCACTGAAAACTGTGCAACGCCATGTGCCAGGACGGGGTGGGCGGCGGCAGGTCAAAGACCGAAACGCCATCGGGCACGTCCACGCTGACGCCATGGAAGCGAAAGCGCCCGCGCAACAGGCTGTCGGCTTCCTCCAGCCGGCGCGGCGCCGCATCCCAGGGATGAAAGACGATATGGTCGGCCAGCTGGCCCTTGAGCAGATGGCGATAAACAGGATTTCGGCGCCACCACACCCGCAGCGGTGTCGCGACGCGACGCAGACCCGCCTGGAACAGTTCCGGCAGGAGCGGCAGCATCTCGCGCCCCTCCACTTTATCCTCTCAGCGCCGCGATATTGGCGGCGTAGCGCGACGGTCCACCCTGGAATACCGAAGTCCCCGCCACCAGCACGGTGGCGCCTGCGGCGATCGCGCGCCTGGCGGTTTCCGGCGTGATGCCGCCATCGACTTCCAGCGCGATGTCGCGGCCGGTGGCATCGATGCGCTTGCGCGCCGCTTCTATTTTCTTGAGCTGGCTTTCGATGAAGCTCTGGCCGCCAAAGCCGGGATTGACGCTCATGATCAGGATCAGGTCGACCAGGTCCATCAGATTGTCGAGCGCATCGACCGGCGTGCCGGGATTGAGCACCACCCCTGCCCGCTTGCCAAGCTTCTTGATGTGCTGAAGCGTGCGGTGGACATGGGGGCCGGCTTCGGGATGCACCGTCAAGCCGTCGGCGCCGGCCTCGGCAAAAGCGTCCAGATACGGATCGACCGGCGAGATCATCAGATGCACGTCGAAAGGCTTCTTGGCGTGGGGCCTCAGCGCCTTCACAACCAAAGGCCCGATGGTGATGTTGGGCACGAAGTGGCCGTCCATCACATCGACATGGATCCAGTCGGCGCCGGCAGCCTCGATCGCCTCGATCTCCGCGCCCAGCTTGGAGAAATCGGCGGACAGGATGGACGGGGCAATGAGAACCGGTTTGGCCATGGGGGTTAAGTGCCGGATTCTGGGACAGGTTGCAACGCGCGACGATCGCGCGCCACCGCCAGAAGCAGGACCAGGCTGGGCAACCAGATGATCCGCGACTGGTAGCGGTCATGCGGGTTGGAGAAGGTGCCGCAAATGACGGCATTGCCGATCAGTCCCAACAGCACGAGCGCCGGCAGGCTGGCCTCGTCCCACAGCCGCCGCCTGGCGGCATTGTGGAGCAAGAGCAACAGCCCCAGCACCGACAGCACTCCGACCGGCACATGGATCAGGTTCAAGGTCTTGAAGCGCAGCACGCCGCGCTGCTGGCGCGCTTCCAGATAGGCCGGCACCTGGGCCGGGATCAGATGCTTGAACCCCGCTTCCAGGATGGTGAGCTGCGGCTCGATGCCGTCTCCGGTCTTGAACTCCAGAAACTGCTCCACCGAGTCCCTGAGCGCCGCTTCCAGGTTTATCAGCGGATAGCGCAGCACGCTTTCGACGATCATGCGGCCGTCTTCTTCCTGCTGCGCCTTGCTGGTGAAGCCGCCCAGCGCATGGAATTCGCTGGTGGCGCCCCATAGCCAGGCGTTGGCATTGTGCGGCAGCCGGTCCTGGTAAGGGCAAAGCTTCCATTCCTCATGGCCGGCGGGTGGACAGCTGTCTTTCAACAGCCGCTGCACGATACCGTCCTGCATCAGGCGGGCAAACACGAAGACCGAACCCGAGCGGCTGATGAAGACAGTGCCGGTGAGGACGAAATTGCCCGCGAGAATTATGCCGAGCGCGGCGGCCAGCCCAATCAGTCCGCACCGCAGATCGGGACGCGGCAACTTGCGCCGGCCCCGCGCCAACAGCCGCAACAGTGCCGCGCCGATGAGAAGACCCATCTGGAGTCCCAGATGCGAGGGATGGCAGGCAACCGCGACGCCGGTCAGACCCACGATCCCGGCACGACTCGATTTGCCCAACTGCCGGCTGCGGAACAAGAGCAGCCAGGACCCCAGGATCACCGCCGGGGTGAAGATGTCGGGCTCAACCTGCCCCACATACCAGGCGATGCCGGTGGCCAGGCTCAACACCGCGCCGATCAGCGACAGGCCCCACAAGGTGAGGCCGGGCACTTCCATGCGGGCCACGGTCAGGATCAGATAACTTGTCATCACCGCCTGCAGCACCACGATCGGCCACAGGCTGAAGGCGCCGCCGGCCAGGAACAGCAGTTCGGAATAGACCGGCGCGCGCTCCACCAGAAAGACATGGCCCAGCCCCTCCAGCACATAGGCGCCGGTGTCATAAAAGATCAGCGGAAAGCCATTCCAGACCGCGACCGAGAGGAACATCAGGCTGAGGATCGCGATGCCCAAAAGGGCCGCGCCCATGCCCCCAACCGGCATGGCCGGGATGTCCCAAGCCCTTGTCTTCAAGATCGATTCGCGCATTTTGCCCCGTGCGGGAGAATTTGCCGCAAGCCGCGCTGCAAAGCGATAGCAGGATGTGCGAAAGCGCGGTTGACTGGCACCCACGCACACCTAAACTCCGCCCCGGGCTGGAGACCTTCGCAAAAAGGGGAACGTATGGCGGACATTCCGCAAAAATCCATGGCGGCATCACGCCCGCTTTCTCCACATCTCACCATCTATCGCTGGCCCTTCACCATGGCCACGTCCATCACCCATCGCGCCACCGGTATCGGCCTGACGGTGGGTGCGGTCGTGCTGGCCTGGTGGCTGGTCTGCATCTCCAACGGCCCCGACGGCTGGCAGTCTTTCCATGCCGTGTCCGACACGCCCATCGGCCTTCTGATCGTGTTCGGCCTGACCTGGTCTTTGGTCTATCACTTCCTCAACGGCATCCGGCACCTGGCCTGGGACCTGGGCTACGGCTTTCCCAAGCAGACCGCGGAACGCAATAGCGTGATCATCTTCGCGCTCTCCATCATTGGCGCCGTCGCCATTTTCGCGCTGGCCTGGACCGGCCACGGGGGGTACCTGCAATGAGTTCGGCGCAACACAAGGTCGAAGGCATGGGCTCGTCCCATTCCGGCACCGGCCATTTCTGGCACGAGCGCGTCACCGCGGTGGCGCTGATCCCGCTGTCTCTGTGGTTCCTCTATGTGATGCTGGGCCTGGCCGGCACCAGCGAGGTGACCGCGCTGCAGTTCCTCGCCCATCCCTGGAACGCATTGCTGATGGGCGCCTTTGTCAGCTTCTCGCTGTATCACGCCTATCTCGGGCTGCAGGTGGTCATCGACGATTACATCCACACCGCCGGCACCAAGATCTTCCTGCTGCTGTTCTGCCTGCTCAGCGTCATCGCCGTCGGCGTTGTCAGCCTGTTCGCCCTCGTCCGCATCGCAGCCCTGTAAGGACCGCACATGCCCGCCTATAATATCGTTGACCACACATTCGATGTCGTCGTTGTCGGCGCCGGCGGCGCCGGCCTGCGCGCCACGCTCGAATGCGCCCTGCGCGGCCTCAAGACCGCCTGCATCACCAAGGTCTTCCCGACCAGAAGCCACACCGTGGCGGCGCAGGGCGGCGTTGCCGCATCGCTGGGCAATATGGGCGAGGATAATTGGCGCTGGCACATGTACGACACCGTCAAGGGGTCGGACTGGCTGGGCGACCAGGATGCCATCGAATATCTCTGCCGCAACGCGCCGGACGCGGTTTACGAGCTCGAACATTTCGGCATGCCCTTCTCACGCACGGAAGAAGGCAAGATCTATCAGCGCGCCTTTGGCGGCATGACCGCCAATTATGGCCAGGGCATCGTGCAGCGCACCTGCGCCGCCGCCGACCGCACCGGCCACGCCATGCTCCATACCCTTTACGGCCAGTGCGTGAAGCATGAGGTCAATTTCTTCATCGAATATTTCGCCCTCGACCTGATCATGGAAGACGGCGCCTGCCGCGGCGTGATGGCGTGGAATCTGGACGATGGCGCCATCCACCGTTTCCGCGCCCAGAAGGTGATCCTGGCGACCGGCGGTTATGGCCGCGCCTATCAGAGCTGCACCGGCGCCCACACCCAGACAGGCGACGGCAATGCCATGGTGCTGCGCGCCGGCTTGCCGCTGCAGGACATGGAGTTCGTGCAGTTCCATCCCACCGGCATCTTCGGCGCCGGCGTCCTGATCACCGAAGGCGTGCGCGGCGAAGGCGGCTATCTCACCAATTCGGAAGGCGAACGCTTCATGGAGCGTTATGCCCCCAACGCCAAGGACCTGGCCTCGCGCGACGTGGTCTCGCGCGCGATGACCATCGAAATCCGCGAAGGCCGCGGCGTGGGTCCGAACAAGGACCATATCCACCTGCACCTGTCGCATCTGGACCCCAAGATCATCCATGAACGGCTGCCCGGCATCTCGGAATCGGCGCGCATCTTCGCCGGCGTGGACGTGACCAAGGAGCCGATCCCGGTTCTGCCCACCGTCCATTACAATATGGGCGGCATCCCCTGCGCCTATACCGGCGACGCCCTGACGCTCTCCAACGGCAATCCCGATACCGTGGTCCATGGCCTGATGGCAGTGGGCGAAGCGGCCTGTGTGAGCGTGCATGGCGCCAACCGGCTGGGCTCCAATTCGCTGATCGATCTGGTGGTGTTCGGCAAGGCGGCGGGCGTGCAGGCGGCCCAGGAACTGGAAGGCAGTCACAGCCAGCCCGAGCTGCGCAAGGGCGCCGGCGATGAAGCGATCGCCCGCTTCGACCATTTCCGCAACGCCAAGGGGGGAACGCCCACCGCGGTGATGCGCGCGGCCATGCAGAAGGCGATGCAGGAAGACGCCGCGGTATTCCGCACCGGCGAATCGCTGGCCCAGGGCCTCAAGCGCATCGAGGCTATCTATGCCCAGCGCGGCGATGTCGGCATCAAGGACCGCTCGCTGATCTGGAATACCGACCTGGTGGAGACCTTGGAATTCGACAATCTGATCCAGCAGGCGGTGGTGACGGTGGCCGGCGCGGTCAACCGCCTGGAAAGCCGCGGCGCCCACGCGCGCGAAGACTATTCCTCGCGCGACGACGAGAATTGGATGAAGCACACCCTGGCCTGGCTGGACGTCAATACCGGCCAGACGCGCATCGACTATCGTCCAGTCCACACCTACACGCTGACCAACGAGGTCGAGTACATCAAGCCCAAGGCCCGCACCTACTAGGCGGTGCCGTGTTTCGAAGTTCGCGATAGTGCCGATATCAAGGCCCAATGCGAACTTCGGAATCGGGACACCAGCTTCGGACCCGAAGTCTCATTCGCGCGTTATCGTCCGGATAGATGATGCGCATTTGAGGCTTTGCATGTTTACCCGCCTTGTTTTCGCCATGCTGGTGCTTTTCGGCGCTGCAACAGGCGCATTGGCCCAGGCCCAACCGGCCAGCAAATCCACGGTCAGCGCCGCCGCGCCCACGCCCGATGACCGGGCCCGGCAATGGCTGGTGCTGGTCGATGACAAGAACTACGCCCAGAGCTGGAGCGAGGCCGGGAAGGCCTTCCAGAACCGCCAGAAAACCGATGCCTGGGCCGCCAAGGCCGATGCCGAACGCGCGTCCCTCGGCGCCGTCGCCAGCCGCGACCTGAAGTCTGTCGATCTGAGCCGAAACAACATCGCGGTCGTGCGCTATGACACGGTATTCGCCCACAAGGCCCAGGCGGTTGAAACTGTCACCCTGGCCTTCGAGAATGGCGGCTGGTCGGTGACGGACTATTCCCTCAAATAGCGCCAACTAGTCGCCGCAATCTGTTCAGATAAGGTTCAGGTGAAAGACGCGAGTCTTTGGCTTTGACGGCGGTGGAGCGCCGGACATTCAAGGGAGAGAGACATGGCCTTCAAGAAAATCCTTCTGGGCGCCTGCGCGGCCGCGGTTCTTGCCGGCGGCACGGCATGGGCACAGCCCGGCTGGGTGCCGCCCGGCAACGACCCCAATGGCTATTACAGCCAGGCCGACCGCAACGGTTACTACGACCGCGATGGCCGCTATCGCCATATCCGCTATGGCGACCGCTACGACCGCGACTACGGGCCGCCGCCGCCGCCGCCGCCGCCAGCCGCATATGGCCCGCCTCCTCCCGCCTATGGCCCTCCGCCGGCGCCAGTGCGTGACTGCCGCAGAGACAATCGCACCACCGGCACCGTCCTTGGCGCAATCGCCGGCGGCCTGATCGGCGGCTTCGCCAGCCATGGCAATGGCCTTGCCACGGTGGGCGGTGTGATCGGCGGCGGCGTTCTGGGCAACGTCATTGCCGGCGACATGGATTGCGAGGATGAGGCCCAGGCCTATCCGGTCTATGTCGACGGACTGAACGGCGATATCGGCCGGCCCTATCAATGGCGCCGCGGACCCAATCGCGGCACCTTCACCTCCACGCGGGAGTTCCGTCGCGGCGGCCAGGTCTGCCGTGAATTCACCGAGACCACTTGGCGAGGCGATCGCAGCAATACCCGCACCGGCGTCGCCTGCCGCGACATGGGCAATGGCGGCTGGCGTTTCGATTGATCTTTGATCATGGCCCCGGCATTTGCCGGGGCCATGACATTTTGCCATCGCACGCCAGAGCCACTAATCTCCCGGCAACACGTCTTTTCGGGAGACTTTCATGAAATACGTCGTCGCAGCCTTTGCCTTGAGCGCGAGCCTGTTCGCTGGAACCCAGGCCGCGCTTGCCGATGCCTGCAGCGGCCGCGATCATACCGGCGGCACCATTGCCGGCGGCGTACTGGGCGGAGTGCTGGGCGGCGTTCTCACCCACGGTAATGGCGTCGGCATTGTCGGCGGCGCCCTTCTGGGTGGCCTGGCCGGCAATGCCATCTCCCGCGACATGGACTGCGAGGACCGCCCCTATGCCGCGCGCTCCTATGACGAAAGCTTTCACGGTCCGGTTGGACGTCGCTATGAATGGAACCGCGGTCCCAATCACGGCTACATCGTCACCAACCGCGAATATTATCGGGGTCCACGCCTGTGCCGTGACTTCACCCAGGTGGTCTATCGCCGGGGGCGGGAGTTCGACCGCGACGGCACGGCCTGCCGCCGTCGGGATGGCAGCTGGGAATTCTTATAGCCATAGCGGCAGGCCTCTCTTCGATGGTCGCACGGGCTTCGCCTCGCTTGCGCTCGGCAGCCCGATGCTCCGGCTGCCGCCGTCGGGATGGCAGCTGGGAATTCTTATAGCCATAGCGGCAGGCCTCTCTTCGATGGTCGCACGGGCTTCGCCTCGCTTGCGCTCGGCAGCCCGATGCTCCGGCTGCCGCCGTCGGGATGGCAGCTGGGAATTCTTATAGCCGTAGCGGCAGGCCTCTCTTCGATGGTCGCACGGCGTCGCACTACGCTGTCGCTCGCGACCCTCGCTTGCGCTCGGCGGCCCGATGCTCCGGCTGCCGCCGTCGGGATGGCAGCTGGGAATTCCTGTAACCCTTTCCCATCAAAAACAGGCGTTTATGCGGCTTTTTGCACGCGCCGGCCCGGATGGGCAACAATTGGGTAACCATTGACCGCTAGGCTGACGCTCGGGAATTCTCAAGCGTCGAGCCATGGCCGAATCCTGGACAATCAGCGTTGGCGGCCGCGTCTACGGCCCCTACAGCCTGCAACAGATGCAAGGCTTCCACGCCGAGAACCGGCTGGCGGACCATTCGATGGTGGCGCGCGCCGGCGAGGAACAGTTTCATCCCGCCAGTGAAGACCCCGCACTCGCGCCACTGTTTCAGCCCGCGCCTGCCCCGGCCGAAGCCGCTATTTCTTCCGGGCCTGCCGCTGCCGAGCCCGCCCAGCCGCACCGTTTCGGCATGCGCACCGAAGCCGAGGGTCCCGCCCATTTCGTCATCGTCGCCGACATGAAATCGCGCTCGATTACCGGTCTGGAAGAAGAGATTTTCAGCCTGGGCCAGGCACACCGCTTCGGTCCGCAATCCTGGGTCCTCTCCAGCGAAGCTTCGATCAACACCATTCGCAATGCGCTGGTGCAGAAGCTGGGCAAGCTCGACACGCTCTTCATCGTCGATGCCGCCCATGACAAGGCGGCCTGGTTCAATTTCGGCCCGGAAACCGACACGCGCATCCGCAAGCTCTGGACCCGCCCCACCGAATTCTCCGGCGTCGAAAAGCGCAGCGTCAGACGCGCTTGAGTTTTTCGGCGTAACGCCTGGCATTGGCCACATAGATCTCCGCCGATTTCTCGATCCCCGCTTTCTGTTCCGGCGACAGGTCGCGCACCGCCTTGGCGGGCACACCCAGGACCATCTTGCCGTCCTCGAAACTCTTGTCCTCGGTGACCAGTGCGCCGGCCCCGACCAATGAGCGCGCCCCGATGCGGGCGCGGTTGAGCAGGATCGCGCCCATGCCGATCAGGCTGTCGTCCCCCACCATGGCGCTGTGCAGGATGACGCGATGGCCAATGGTCACCCCGCGCCCGATCGTCACGGGCTGTCCCGGATCGGCGTGAATGATGGTATGATCCTGTACATTGGAGTTCGGCCCGATTGTGATCCATTCGTTGTCGCCGCGCAGCACCGCGCCGAACCAGATGCTCGCACCATTCAGTATACGGACCTTCCCGATCACGGCCGCGTCCGGCGCGATCCAGCAATCCTCAGCAATTTCGGGCCTTATATCGTCAAGCGCATAAACCGGCATCTTTCGCAAAACTCCCGCGCGTTACCGATCTGAGTCCGATCGGTCTTGAGAATTTCACACAGCCATTCCCAAAAAACGATACCCTGAACTCAGGCGATGTGATTCGCCGGTTATCGGGGGAAAAGGCACTGGTGCATTTGGCACTGCGTTCGCCGAAAGAGTTCAGGGCCGGGACACCGGGCAGCCCCTCCCCTTCCTTCACACCTCACAGCACCACTCGGGAGTATTCATGGCCAAGCGCTCCATGCGTTCGAAGTCGCGTGACTCTGCCTACGCTCAAGAAAATGTGCATCCGCTTTTCCCCGGCCGCCAAAATCACCAAGGCAAGGGCTGGACGCCGCATGATCCCGATGCCCAGTTCCGGGACCGCAAATACGTAAAGAATGTCCGGGCGATGAGCCCGGCCCAGCAGCAATTCATGGATGCGATCGATGCGCAAAGCGTCGTTCTGGCGCTCGGTCCCGCCGGCACCGGCAAGACCTATCTGGCCATCGCCAAGGCCGTGGAAGCGCTCGAAGCCGGCAAGGTCCAGCGCATCGTCCTGTCGCGCCCGGCGGTCGAAGCCGGCGAAAGCCTGGGCTTCCTGCCCGGCGATTTGACCGAGAAACTGGCGCCCTATTTGCGCCCGCTCTACGACGCCCTCACCGAAAGGCTGGGCACCAAGCGGCTGAAGCAGATGCTGGCCGACGGCATCATCGAGATCGCGCCGGTTGCTTACATGCGCGGGCGCACCTTGAGCGAATGTTTTGTAGTGATCGATGAGGCGCAGAATTGCACCTACACCCAGATCAAGATGCTGCTGACCCGGCTGGGCTGGCGTTCCACCATGGTTCTGACCGGCGATCCCGATCAGACCGACCTGCTGCCGGGTATTTCCGGCCTGGCCGACATCGCCGAGAAGCTGGAAAAACTGCCGGACATTCCGGTGGTGCGGCTTGCGGAAGGCGACATTGTCCGCCACCCGCTGGTCGCCTCGATGCTGACGGTCCTCTGAAACAAGGCGCGGGAGCGATCCTCCCGCGCTTTTTCAGACGGTAACGACGACTTCGATCAGGATCGCGCCCAACACCATCGCCCAATAGGTTGCCAGCCCCAGCGCGAAGATCCACGCCAGTCCGGTGCATTCCTTCTTGCGAAACGATTGGGTGGCATTCTCGAACAGGACACTGGGCCCGGCCAGCACCATCACCGCATAATAGACCAGGGTCTCGCCGCCCGATTTCGGCTTGGTCGCGATCAGCCGATAGATATTGGCGACGATGCCCGAAAGGGTCAGGCCGCCCGCGATGGTGAACAGCACCAGAAGAAGGCTGTGCATGGATCAGCCTTTCCCGCCCTGGAACAATGCGATGAGCCCGAGCCGGGCCTGCGGCCGGGCCTCGGCCAGATCGGCGGCCACAGCCCGCCAATGCCCCCCCAAAGCGGGTAGATGGCCCGTAACCAGGGCAACGAAGAGAAAGGCCGTAGCAGCCCGAAAAAGCAGTGACATGTCCCGGAATGATGCGAATTGATGTTTCCAGGTCACGCGTCGCAAGAATTGGGCAAGTCGGTGGGCCGGTGCTCGTGGACCACCGTATCCGGTGTTAAATGGTCCAGTGGAGCGGATTTGACATTCGCCACCCTGCTTGGCGCGAACAGCCGAAGCGAATGTCAAATCCAAAGCTCCACTGGAATCAAATGTTTGCCAGTGGTCTTTGATTCCAACATTCGCAGCGTGCCTCCCGCAAATAGAATGCGAATGTTGGAATCGGACCACTGGGACGGCGCGAAAATGAGTCACGTGAACCAGAAAGAGGACATTCACCAGCATTCCGGCTGGCTGATCCCGGCCGCGTTCCTCTTCGCCATCCTGCTCCTCTCCGGGCTGTTCCTGGGCTGGTATCTGCGACCGGGACCCAAGACGTCCGCCGCGCCCACCGACCAGGCGACCCTGGTGGAACTGAATGTGGGAACCCAGGCCTTCCGCATTCCCGCCAACTACATCCAGAACAGCGCTGCGCGATCGGGCGGCACACAGAACAGCGTCTCGCTGGCGGCGCTGTTCCCTTCGTGGCATGGCTATTCCGATGCCGAGGCGAAACTGTTTGCCGGCAACGCACCTGATTCCCCGGTGGTGCGGCTGTCGCTGCGCGGCGATGCCCATCCGCTTCAGACGCGCGACCGGCTGGCGCGCATCTATCAGCCCTATATTCTGGATCCCCAGGGAACGTCGGGCCCCTTCGGCCTGACCCAATATGGCTTCGCCAGAAATTCCGGTTATGAGCAGCAGGACCTGTTTGCCGGCGAAGACAATGGGAGGCTGCTGCTGTTCCTCTGCGAGCAGCCCGCGCCCGAACTGGCCAGCCCCAATTGCCTGGTCACCGATCAGCCGCTGGGCAATTCGGTCAGCCTGTCCTGGCGTTTCAAGCGCGCGTGGCTGGCGCGCTGGCGCGAACTGTCACTCGGGGTGAATGCGCTGATGGCGCGCTTCGAAACAAAAGCGAACTGATAACGCCGCAGAGATTTTGCGGCGTGAGCAGGAGCGCCAAGCGATGTGTACAAGCAGTACATGAGCGCAGGCGCGACGAAGTCACGACGCAAAAGATCGCGGCGTTAGCCGCGCGAGGCTGGCGCTTCCGGTAGATCCATCTCCAGGATCGCCATGTTGAAGGCATAGGAGACTTCGCCGTCTTCCTCGTCCTTGAACAGGACGCCGACGAATTCGCCATTGACCTGCACTTCGACGGAATCCGGCTGCTTGGGCCGCTCGACGATGGTTATGGTGTCGAGGCGGAACAGGTTGCGGAGATACTTCTCCAGGCGCCAGATTTCGCTGCGGGTCAAGGCCGGTTCCTCATCAATGGACGCAATTGAAGTCGCATGCCGGGCAAGCAGCGTCAAGCAGGACGGTTGCCCAAGTTCGCTCGCACAGGACTGCCTCCCGGCCCGTCGCTTACGCTCCGTGCGTTCGTCGCTCGAAATGGTCCACCGGACCGTTTCGTTTGCCCTCGTGTTCGCGGGACTGCCTCCCGGCCCGTCGCTTACGCTCCGTGCGTTCGTCGCTCTCGCAGGTCCACTGGACCGTTTCGTTTGCCCTCGTGTTCGCGGGACTGCCTCCCGGCCCGTCGCTTACGCTCCGTGCGTTCGTCGCTCTCGCAGGTCCACTGGACCGTTTCGTTTGCCCTCGTGTTCGCGGGACTGCCTCCCGGCCCGTCGCTTACGCTCCGTGCGTTCGTCGCTCTCGCAGGTCCACTGGACCTGCTCGTCCGCCGCGCTAAAGCGCGGCGGAACGCTCCTCACCCCGTATTGTCCGGCAATTCCTCGATGTAATGGTTCATCGCCTGGGACGGATTTTTGTCGCAATCGCAATTGATCAGCTTGGCGGGCACGCCGACCGCGGTGCAGCCCGGCGGCACGGACTTGAGCACCACCGAGCCCGCGCCCACGCGGCTGTATTCGCCGATCTCGATATTGCCCAGGATCTTGGCGCCCAGCGACAAAAGCACGCCGCGGCGGATCTTGGGATGGCGATCGCCACTTTCCTTGCCGGTGCCACCCAGGGTGACGTCCTGCATGATGGAAACATCGTCCTCCACCACCGCGGTTTCGCCGATGACGATGCCGGTGGCATGATCCAGCATGATGCCGCGGCCGATCGCGGCAGCGGGGTGAATATCGACCGCGAATTTCTGCGAAATGCGGCTCTGCAGGAACAACGCCATCGCCTTGCGGCCTTCGCGCCACAGCCAGTGGGCGACGCGGAAGCTCTCCAGCGCATGGAAGCCTTTATAAAACAGGAAGGCGTCGAGATAGGAATGGCAGGCCGGATCGCGTTCGAACACGGCCGACAGATCGGCCCGCACCGCCTGGCCGAATTCCGCATGGGCCGCAACTGCCTGGTCGAACATCTCGCGGATGGCCAAGGGGCTCAGGTCTTCGCCGCCCAGCTTGCGTGCCAGATGGTAGGACAACGCCTGCTCCAGTCGCTCATGCTGCAGGATGGTGGCATGGACAAATCCGGCCAGCGTAGGCTCGCGTCCTGCCATGGCTTCGGCCTGCTGACGCATGGCCGTCCAGATCGGATCGACAGAGGAGACTTTTTCGCGAGGCGTTGCCATGGAGGTATCCTTGAGGGCCGTGCTTTTACCACGAAAGTTTGTAGAATTTCAAAAACGCCTGAAACCGGGCTTTTTTCCGCTTCCCGCCTAAGATAAGCCCTGTCCCGGCACTTAAAAGCCCGATGAGCGAAAGACTTCCATGTCCCACAAGCCCCAATTCAACCATCCCGCGCCGCAGACAATCGACCTCTTGCTGAGCCGCCGCTCCGGTTCGGCCAAGGCGATGCAGGAACCCGGGCCATCCAGGAAACAACTCGAACAGATCCTGCAGGCCGGCGCGCGCACGCCCGATCACGGCAAGCTGTTTCCCTGGCGCTTCATTGTGTTCGAAGGCAAGGGCCGCGCCCGCGCCGGCGACATTCTGGCCGAGGTGATGACGGCGGAAGGCGAACGCGACAAGCAGGTGGAGGAAGAGCGCGGCCGCTTCCTGCGCGCGCCGGTGGTGATCGGCGTGGTTTCAGCCGCCCGCGAGCAGCACAAGATTCCGGTCTGGGAACAGGAACTGTCGGCCGGCGCGGTGTGCCAGAACATCCTGATCGCGGCGACCGCGCTCGGCTTTGTCGCCAACTGGATTTCGGAATGGTACGCCTATCATCCCGTGGTCAAGGACCGGCTGGGACTGAAGGCCGGCGAACGCATCGCCGGCTTCATCTATATCGGCACCGCGAAGGAAGAACTGGAAGAGCGGCCGCGCCCCGACATGGGCGCGATTGTGACGGTTTTCTAGACCGCGAACAGGAAACTGTAGACGAACACGGCGGCCGCCGTGGCGGCAAAACTGATAACGACAGGCCAGGAATCCATCACACCCTCTCTTGCCCGGGAGAGATGGGTTTTTCCCGTCAGGGCCACAATCCACCCCAAACGCAGGTCTGCTCAGCGAATTCCGATCAGCTTGTGGGTTTGAAGACTGAGACGCCATTGTGGGTTTCTCAGGCAATAGTCGGTCGCCGCCTGGATATTGGCGGCACGGTCCCGATTGTCCATTGGCTGCAGGAAGAAATTGCGGAAATCCTGGCCGGCAAAGCGCTCGGGCTCGGCGCCTGGCTGCGGATAGATCAGCTTCAATTCGTCGCCATGTTTCAATTTTTGCTCGGCATGGGCCTTGGGACTGACACAGATCCAGTCGATGCCGGGCGGCGGCAGCAAGGTGCCGTTGGTTTCTATGCCGATCTCAAAGCCTTCGTCGTGCAGGGCTGCGACAAGCGCCTTGTCGAGCTGCAGCAGCGGTTCGCCGCCGGTGCAGACGATATAGGGCTTGCCCCTGGCATGCTCGGGCCATGTGGTGAAGACCGCCCGGGCCAGCGCCGCCGCATCGGCGAACTTGCCGCCGCCCGGCCCATCGGCTCCGACAAAATCGGTATCGCAGAACTGGCAGACCGCATCCTTGCGATCCTTCTCCAGCCCGCTCCACAGATTGCACCCGGAAAAGCGCAGAAATACCGCGGCGCGCCCCGCCTGGGCGCCTTCGCCTTGCAGGGTGTAATAGATTTCTTTGACCGAGTAGGTCATGCGGCCAGATACTTTTCATAGCCGCGGGCGCGCAGCTCGCACGCCGGACATTGGCCGCAGCCATAGCCCCAGTCATGGCGATGCACCCGGTTGCCTTCATAGCAGGTGACGGTTTCTTCCACGATCAGGTCCACCAGCGTCCTGCTGCCCAGTTCTTCGGCCAGCCGCCAGGTTGCGGCCTTGTCGATCCACATCAAGGGGGTGTGCACCTTGATGTCCCGGGCCAGACCCAGCGACAGGGCCTTTGCCGTCGCCTGAACGGTCCCATCACGGCAATCGGGATAGCCCGAGAAATCGGTCTCGCACATGCCGCCGACCAGATCGCACATGCCGCGCCGATATCCCAGAGCCGCCGCCACGGTCAGAAACAGGATATTGCGCCCCGGCACGAAGGTGGTGGGAAGACCGCTGTCGCCCATCTCGATTTTCATGTCGTCGGTCAGCGCGCTGCCGCCAATTTCCTTCAACACATCCAGTGGCAGAAGATGATCGTCGCCCAGCTTCCCAGCCCAATCGGGAAAGGCGGCGCGCAGCTTTTCCAGAATGCGGGGCCGTGCCGCAAGTTCGGCCGCGTGGCGCTGGCCGTAATCGAAGCCCACCGTTTCGACGCGATCAAAGCGCCGAAGCGCCCATGCGAGACAAACGGTGGAATCCTGCCCGCCGGAAAACAGCACAAGTGCGGATGTCGCCATGGGGCGGTGTTAGCGCGCGGGCCGAAAAAAATCTAGGCAACGCGTACCGCGTCCGGGTATTGGCCGACCCGCGTGGCCGGCAAGGCGATCGTGACGGTGGTGCCCTCGCCGACCGCGCTTTTGACGGTCAGCCGGCCGCCATGCAGTTCGGCCAGCGCCTTGGAAATCGAAAGGCCCAGGCCGGCGCCTTCGAAACGCCGCGCCAGGCTGCCGTCCAGCTGGCGAAACGGCTCCAGCGCCGCGGCGATGGTTTCCTCCGCCATGCCGATGCCGGTGTCCTCCACCATCAAATGCAAGCCGCCATCCTCCTGCCGCCGGGCCGCGAAACGCACATGCCCGCCTTCCGGCGTGAACTTCAGGGCGTTGGCCATCAGATTGCCCAGCGCCTGGGACAAGCGCCGCGGATCGACATAGAGCGACGGCACGCCGGGAGGCACATCGATCTCGATGCTGCGCTTGTCCTGGGTCAGGGCGCGCGCCAGCTTGATGGCGCTTTCCGCCACATCCAGCACATTCTCGCGGCGCGCCTCGATGGTGAGCAGCCCGCCTTCCAGCCGCGACACATCCAGCACGTCGTTGATCACCGCCAGAAGCCGCGCGCCGCTTTTGTGGATGTCGCCGGCATATTCACGGTAGCCCTCATGGCCGACCGGTCCCAGCAACTCGTCACGGATGATTTCGGAAAAGCCCAGCACGGCATTCAGCGGGGTTTTCAGCTCGTGGCTCATGGCGGCCAGGAAGGCAGCCTTCATCTTGTTGGCGATCTCGGCCTGGCGCAGCGCCGCGCGCAAAGCCCGCTCCTGTTCGAACTTTTCGGTGACGTCCTCGACGGTGCCTTCATAGCAGAGCAAGGTGCCCGACCAGTCGCGCACGGCGCGGGCATTTTCCGAAATCCAGATGCGGCGCCCGGACCGATGATGGATTTCCGAGATGAAGTTGGTGACGACGTCATTGGCCTGCATCAAGGCGCGGAATTCGTCGCGCCGCCGCGGATCGGCATAAAGCTGGACTCCAATATCGGTCAGGCCGCTGATCAACGCTTCCGGGGTGGCATAGCCATAGATGTCGGCCAGCGCCTGATTGACCGCGAGATAATGGCCTTCCGGCGTGGTCCGAAAAATGCCTTCCACCGCATGATCGAAGAAGGCGCGGTAACTGGCCTCGCCCGCGGTGACGCGCTTTCTGGTGTTTTCCGCCACGCGTTGCAGCAGCGCCAGCATCGCGCACAACACCGCCAGGATGATCAGGCCGGCGATGAACTGGCCCCCCAGATGGGCGACCAGCCCAAGGCCCACGATCATGCCAGCCACAAACACGGCGAGCGCGGCCGCAAGGCCAGGCGAGCGGCCTTGGCCGGGATTACCCATGGGATCGGTAAGGGATGTCATTGTGCGAACGCTGAAACAGACCTTTGTCTGAAGGCCTTGGTATCGGAAAAACCTAAATGCCCAGTTGAGGTTACGCGGACAGATGGCCGCGGCGGCAAAATCTCGTCTTCAGCCTTTGTCAATCTTCATCGCCAGCGTGTTAAATTGACGCTGGCACCATCTGTCCGGCTGCCCAAAAAGCACACCTCCAGATGCATATCTGCCTCGCAAATATGCAATCCGGAGCGCGGAGATTGTCCGCAAGCGCACTTTGTGTTTGATTGCCGGCTTCGCCGAAATCTCTGACCCAAAACAAGAATGGCCCTGTTCGAGACCATCCAGCCCCTATTCGTGCTTTCAGGTTTCGCCGTCGGATTCCTGGTCGGGATGACCGGTGTTGGCGGCGGTTCGCTGATGACGCCGCTGCTGATCCTTCTGTTCCACGTCCATCCGGTGACGGCCGTGGGCACCGACTTGATTTATGCCAGCGTCACCAAGACCGGGGGCAGCCTGGTGCACGGCCTGAACAAGACCATCGACTGGCGCATCGTGCGGCGGCTGGCGCTGGGCAGCCTGCCCGCCTCCTTGCTGACCATGGCGCTGCTTTGGCTGCTCAAGATCGACCAGGCCTCCTACAGCACGCTGGTGACCAAGATCCTGGGCGTGGCCCTGATCTGCACGGCGCTGGCCTTGTTGTTCCGGCGCCGGCTGCTCGCCAGCTATTCCCGCCGCGTGGGCGTCTTGAGCGAAAGCCAGACCCGCTTTTTCACCGTCCTTACCGGGGTGACGCTGGGCGTGCTGGTCACCATTTCCTCGGTGGGCGCAGGTGCATTGGGCGTCACGGCACTTCTCCTGCTTTATCCCGAATCGCCGGTGGTGAGGATCGCCGGCTCCGACATCACCCATGCGGTGCCGCTGACCCTGGTGGCAGGCATGGGCCATTTGATGAGCGGCGGTGTCGACACGGCCGTTCTGATCTCGTTGTTGTGCGGCTCGCTGCCCGGCATCGTGCTGGCCAGCCTGTTCGCGCCGCGCCTGCCCGACCGCACCTTGCGCATCGTTCTGGCAGCCACCTTGACGATTGTCGCCGTGCGGCTGCTCAGTGCCTGACCGCGCCAATCTCAAGCCACGCGCCTGGCAGCGTATGCTGAGCGGACGCCGGCTGGATCTCCTGGAGCCCAGCCCCCTCGACATCGAAATCGCTGATATCGCGCATGGCCTGGCGCGAGTGGCACGCTGGAACGGGCAGACCAAGGGCGCGCACGCCTTCTCGGTCGCCCAGCACAGCGTCCTGGTGGAACGGCTGGTCAGCGAACTCAATCCGCGCATCACCCGCGAGGCCAGGCTGATGGCGCTGCTGCACGATTCGCCGGAATATGTGGTGGGCGACCTGATCAGCCCCTTCAAGGCCGCGGTCGGCATCAATTACAAGGCGCTGGAAGAACGGCTTCAGGCCGCCATTCATCTGCGTTTCGGCCTGCCCGCACAGATTCCCGCCGCGCTCAAGACCCTGTTCAAGAAAGCCGACCATCTCTCCGCCTATTTCGAGGCGACCCAGCTGGCCGGGTTCGAGGAAAAAGAGGCCCGCCGGCTGTTCGGGGCGCCACCCCGGACAATCAAGACGCCCCGCCTGATCCCGCTTTCGACGGCGGAGGCGCAAAGCCAGTTCCTGGAGAGATTTCACCGCCTTTATGCGCCATAGCTGCTAAAAGCAGGCCATGCCCCGGCTTCTGGTTTCACCGCTTTCCAGTCTCGAAGACGCCATCGCGGCCCATGCGCCCTCGCATCTGGTGAGCCTGTTGTCGCCCGAGCACATGATCGAAACGCCCAGCGGCTTTCCCGTCGACAGGCATCTCAGGCTTGGCGTCAATGACATCGTCGATCCGGCCGCCGGTACCGCGCCGCCCGGACGCGCCCATATCGATGCGCTGCTGGAATTTTCGCGCCAATGGGATACCCGCCAGCCGCTTCTGATTCACTGCTGGGCCGGCATTTCGCGTTCCATGGCCTCGGCCTTCACCATCCTGTGCGACCGGCTGGGACCTGATCGCGAGATCGAGATCGCGCGCGCCATGCGCCAGCGCGCGCCCCATGCCCAGCCCAACCGTCTTCTGGTGCAACATGCCGACGATGCGCTGGGACGCACGGGCAAAATGGTGGCCGCGCTCAACAGCATGGGCCCGCCATTGGTGGTGGAAGAAGGCATCACCACCGCCTTCCCGCTGGTGGGCCTATGAGAGACAGCGCGAAGGAAAGCGTTTCCATTGGCCTGTCCGCCGCGATCGTGGCGGTGGAGGCCGACCGGCCGTCGGTGCTGGTGGTGGCGCATGACGGCAGCGCCGACGCCCTGCCCTTCGGTCCCTTCGATCCCGCTCATCACCGCACCCTGGAATCGGGTCTGCGCAAATGGGTGGGCGAGCAGACCAAGCTCGATCTGGGTTATACCGAACAGCTCTACACATTCGGCGACAAGGGCCGGCATCTCTCGTCCAGCGGCGGCGGCCGGGTCGTCTCGGTGGGCTATCTGGCGCTGACCCGCATGGTGAGCGAAGCGCCCGATACCCAGTGGCGCGGCTGGTATCACTATTTTCCCTGGGAAGACTGGCGCGACAGCAAACCCGCCATGATCGATTCCATAATCCTTCCGGCGCTGAAGAAATTCGTGAAGGAGGCGCCCAATGCCGAGACCGCCGAACTTCGGCGCGAGCGGGTCAATGTCTGTTTCGGCGAAGGCTGGGATGAGGAACGCGTGCTGGAGCGTTACGAGCTTCTCTATGAAGCCGGCCTGGTGGAGGAGTTCTATCGCGACAGCGGCAAGGCCGCGAAAGGGGAAAAGCTGGGTACCCCCATGCTGTTCGACCATCGCCGGATTCTCGCCACCGCCATCGCGCGGCTGCGCGGCAAGCTGAAATACCGTCCGGTGGTATTCGAGCTGATGGCCGCCACCTTCACCCTGCTGGAGCTGCAACGGGTGGTAGAGGCCCTGGCCGGTCTCAGGCTGCACAAGCAGAATTTCCGCCGCCTGGTGGCCGAACAGGGGCTGGTGGAGGGCACAGGAAAATTCTCGGCTCCTGCCCGCGGCCGGCCCGCAGAACTCTTCCATTTCCGCCGGGAAGTGCTGCGGGAACGGCCGGCGCCGGGCGTCAGGCTCGGTGTGCGGCGCGGCAAACTGTCATAAGCATGCAACACAGAGCTGATCTGCGCGTTCCCGTCTCTTGACCCCTTAATGCTCGCGTGTAGCATAAAGCCTCAGACCGGCCTTGAAGGCCGCTTTTTTTGCCCCATATATATACTCGAATTGAGTATTAAGTGGGTCCGGAGGAAGAGATGGGTGTGGAACTGGCCTATACCGACGCCGTGGCGCGTGCCACCGACGGACTTTACGCCAAGGTTTCGCGGTTCATTCCCAAAGTGGAATGGCACGCCTATGCGCCAGTGATCGCCGAGATCAACCGGCTGAAGCGCGCAAAGGATGCCGTCATCCTGGCGCACAATTACATGACGCCCGAGATTTTCCATTGCGTAGGCGATTTCGTCGGCGACAGCCTGGCGCTGGCGCGCGAGGCCGCGCGCACCGATGCCAAGGTGATCGTCCAGGCCGGCGTGCATTTCATGGCCGAGACTTCAAAGATTCTCTCGCCGGAAAAGACCGTGCTGATTCCCAATATGAAGGCGGGCTGCTCGCTCGCCTCCTCCATCACCGGCGCCGATGTGCGGCTCCTGAAACAGAAATATCCCGGCCTGCCGGTGATCACCTATGTGAACACCTCCGCCGAGGTGAAGGCGGAAAGCGACATCTGCTGCACCAGCGGCAATGCCGTGAAGGTGGTCGAGGCCATTGCGAAGGATTTCGGCACCGACACGGTGATCATGATCCCGGACAAATATCTGGCCAGGAATGTCGCCGCCAAGACCGGCGTGAAGGTCATCACCTGGGAGGGATCTTGCGAGGTGCATGAGCGCTTCACCGCCAAGGAAATCCGGGACTATCGCGCCGGCCATCCCGGCATCACCGTGCTGGCCCATCCCGAATGCCCGCCGGACGTGGTGGCGGAAGCCGATTTCGCCGGTTCGACCGCGGCGATGATCAACTATGTCGGCGATCACAAGCCGTCGCGCGTGGTGATGATCACGGAATGTTCGATGAGCGACAATGTTGCCGTCGAACATCCGGACGTGGAATTCGTGCGGCCCTGCAATCTGTGCCCGCACATGAAGCGCATCACCCTGGACGGCATTCTGCACAGTCTCCAGACCATGACCCATGAAGTGATCGTGCCCGCCGATATCGCAGTGCGCGCCAAGGCGCCGATCGATCGCATGCTGCAGGTGAAGGCGTAAACCCATGCCTCATATCGACAACATCGTCGAAACCGACGGCGCACTGATATTGGGCGCGGGCATTGCCGGCCTGTTCACGGCGCTCAAGCTCGCACCCATGCCGTCCATCGTGCTGGCGGGCACTCGGCCGGGCCTGTCAGGCTCCAGCGCCTGGGCGCAAGGCGGCATCGCGGCTTCCGTGGGCGAAGGCGACAGCTGGCAATCCCATGCCCATGACACGATGGTGGCGGGCGCGGGCCTGTGCGACGCCGCCGTGGTCGATCTGGTGGCGCAGGAGGCTCCTGCCCGCATCCACGATCTGCTGAAATTCGGCGCGCCCTTCGACCGCAACAGCGATGGCTCGCTGGCGGTGGGGCGCGAAGCCGCCCATTCCCGCGCCCGCATCGTGCATGTGAAGGGCGATGGCGCCGGCGCCGCGATTTCCGCCACGCTGGCGGCGCGCGCCAGCGAGACCAGCTGCATCACCCTGCTCGAGGGTTTCCATGCCGTGGAACTGGCCATGGAAAACGGCCGCGTCACCGGCCTGTTCGCCCGCTCCGGCCTGGGCGCGCATGCAAGGCTGATCCTGTTCCGCGCCCGCGCGGTGATCCTGGCCACGGGCGGGCTGGGCGCGCTTTATGGCGTCACCACCAATCCGCTGGAGGCGCGCGGCGAGGGCTTAGGCATGGCGGCGCGTGCCGGCGCCCTGATCGCCGATCCGGAATTCGTGCAGTTCCATCCCACCGCCATAGCCATCGGCCGCGACCCCGCGCCGCTTGCCACCGAGGCCCTGCGCGGTGAAGGCGCGGTGCTGATCAATGATCTGGGCGAGCGCTTCATGACCCGCGTTCACGGCGATGCGGAACTGGCGCCGCGCGACATCGTCGCCCGCGCCATCCATCGCCAGATCGTTTCGGGCCGCAAGGTCTTCCTGGATTGCAGCACGGCGATCGGCGCGGACTTCGCGCAGCATTTCCCAACTGTCTATGGCGCCTGCAAGACGGGGGGGATCGATCCGTCGATCCAGCCCATCCCGGTGGCCCCGGCGGCGCACTATCACATGGGCGGCATTGCCACCGACGTGCAGGGCCGCACCTCCCTGCCCGGCCTGTGGGCGGTGGGCGAATGCGCAGCCACGGGCCTTCATGGCGCCAACCGCCTGGCGTCGAACTCGCTGCTCGAAGGCTTGGTGTTCGGCGCCCGCGTCGCCGATGACGTACGCGGCCAGCTGGCCACCGGCGCCATGCGCGGCGTTCCCCCGGCGCCGGAACGTTTCGCCTCGCCGGCGCCGCCGCATGTGCTGCGCGGCGCCATGAGCCGAGACGTGGCGCTGGAACGCAATGAGGAAGGCTTGCGCCATGCGCTTGGCGTGATCCAACGACTGGAAACCACCAGCACCGAGCCCGCGCTGCTCAACATGACGGCGGCCGCCAAGCTGGTCACCGCCGCGGCCTTGGCGCGCACCGAATCCCGCGGCGGCCATTGGCGTGACGATCATCCCCAGACCGCCGCCAAGGGCGTGCGCACCTTCATGACCCTGGCCGATGCCGAACGCATCGCGGCCAATGTCGAGGCGCTGCCGCGCGTCCACGTCCGCAAATGAGTTTGGCGACCATGACGATCGCTTTGGCCTTCACCCGGCCGCCGCATGCCCTGACAGTCGAGCCCCAGGTCCGTGCCGCGCTGGAAGAGGATCTGGGCCGGGCCGGCGACATCACCAGCCAGCTCACCATTCCCGCCGGCAAGACCGCCACGGCCCGGCTGGTCGCCCGCAAGCCCGGCCATATAGCGGGCCTGATCTGCGCCGAGGCCGCCTTCCGGCTGGTGGATCCGGAAGTGACATTTGAAGTGGCTGCGCCGGACGGGTCCGACGTCGCGGCCGGCGCCCCGCTGGCCACCATCAGCGGCTCTGCCCGCAGCATCCTCACCGCCGAGCGCGTGGCCTTGAACTTCCTGGGACCTTTGTCCGGCATCGCCACGGCGACGGCGGCGCTGGTAAAAGCCGTGGAGGGCACTGCCGCACGCATCATCTGCACCCGCAAGACGCTGCCCGGGCTGCGCACGCTTCAGAAATATGCCGTGCGCTGCGGCGGCGGCTTCAATCACCGTTTCGGCCTGGATGACGCCGCCATGATCAAGGACAACCATATCGCCGCCGCGGGCGGCATCGCGCCGGCGCTGGAACGCCTGCGCGCCGGCCTGGGCCACATGGTCAAGATTGAAGTGGAAGTGGATTGCATCGCACAGCTGGAAGAGGCCCTGGCCCATGGCGCCGACACTATCCTGCTGGACAATATGAGCCTGGATGACCTGCGCCGCGCTGTGGCCCTCGCGAAAGGCAAGGCGGTGCTGGAGGCGTCCGGCAACGTCACGCTTCAAACCGTGCGCGCCATCGCCGAAACGGGCGTGGACTACATCAGCTCAGGCGCGATCACGCACAGCGCGCCAAACTTGGATATCGGCCTGGATTTTTAATCCTGTCATGCCCGCGAAAGCGGGCATCCAACCTCATCTCCAGAGCTGCGGCCAGAAAGTTGGATTCCCGCATGCGCGGGAATGACACGTTCCAGCTACGACGCGTGGCTATGAACGCCGCGATAGAAGATGTGATTGCCGATCTGGGTGGTCTTGTCCATCGTGTCGGCCCAATCCGGCGAAACCGACACGGCGTGGAAGTTCAGAGCCCCGCCCGTGGCGTTGCGCAGCGGCACCTGTCCGGTAAGGATCTGGGCAGCCAGCGCCTCGGACTCGCGCCAGGCCGCCATCTGCTTGGGACGATCCATCTCGCCATTGCAGGTGAAGGAGAACTGGCAGCCCGGCCGGCCCTTGCCCTCATAGACCACAGCGCAGATCGAATGGCCGTAATCGCCATGGTTCATGCGGTGGAACACCACTTCGGCGATGGCTTTCTGGCCGCCGGCGCCTTCGCCGCGGGCCTCGTAATACAAGACTTCCGACAGGCATTTGTGCTCGGCCAGAAGCTGGGCCATGGCCACGTCGGTGACCGGGGCCGGCGCCTGGACCACGCGCACCACCTGTTTCGGAATGGCGGCTTTGTCCGCAGACGGATGATTGGTCAGGGAGGCGCCGATGGCAGCGCTCGCCGTGGCCAGGATGATCCCCATCGCGGCCACAAGCACGCGGTCGGAACGCGAAATCGCGTCGTTGGTTTTGTTGGGCATTGGACTGTAACTCTTTCGGCTCTTGGTATTTCGCTTGGTCAATCAGGCTTGGTCTATTTCGCCCTTGCGCTTATTTCCGCCCCTTCGGCGTCTTTGTTCGCAGTTGCTATTTCAATCAGGCTGTTTCGATCGCGCGTCGTCCTTCAAAAGTTCCGAATGGTTCCCAGCACCGTGGTAGAGGCCTAATGCCCCCTCAAAAACGAATCGTCAAATAAATTTTTTCATTAACGTGACAGGCCGTCATATACACCGGAAAAATCCAGCATTTTCCTGCATCGTCCGTACACGCATCAAATGTCGCTGCGAGTCTTTTTCAGCGCCGCCTGGGCGGCCGCAAGACGCGCAACTGGCACGCGGAATGGTGAACAGGAAACATAGTCCAGCCCCGAGTCGTGACAGAAGCGGATGGAATCGGGGTCGCCGCCATGCTCACCGCAGATGCCCAGCTTGAGCTTTTCGCGGGTCTTGCGCCCTCTTTCCGCCGCAATCTGGACGAGTTCACCGACACCGCTGGTATCCAGCGACACAAAGGGATCGCGCGCGATCACATTCTTGGCGAGATAATCGCCGATGAACATGCCGGCATCGTCGCGGGAAATGCCCATGGTGGTCTGGGTGAGATCGTTGGTGCCGAACGAGAAAAATTGCGCGGTCTGGGCGATCTCGCCGGCGCGCAGTGCCGCGCGCGGCAGCTCGATCATCGTTCCGATCATATAATCCGGGGCTTTTCCGCGTTCGCGCCTGATCGCCTCGGCCACGCCCGCGATGCGCGCGGCCAGGATGTCCAGCTCGGATTTGAACGCCACCAGCGGGATCATGATTTCCAGCTGCACCGGCGTCCCGCCCTCTTCTTCCACCGCCAACGCGGCTTCCAGAATGGCACGGGCCTGCATCTCATAGATTTCCGGATAGGTGATGCCCAGCCGGCAGCCGCGATGGCCCAGCATGGGATTGGCCTCATGCAGCGTGATGGCGCGGGCGCGCAACTTCGCTGGCGATGACCCGGCAGCGCGCGCCACTTCCTCGAACTCCTCTTCCTTGTGCGGCAGGAATTCGTGCAGCGGCGGATCGAGCAGACGAATGGTGACGGGCAGTCCCGCCATTTCCTTGAAGATGCCTTCGAAATCGCTGCGCTGCATCGGCAGCAGCTTGGCCAGCGCGGCTTTGCGGTCGGCTTCGGCGTCGGCCAAAATCATCTGGCGCACCGCGATGATGCGGTCGGCCTCGAAGAACATGTGTTCGGTGCGGCACAGGCCGATGCCTTCGGCGCCGAACTTGCGCGCGGTGGCGGCGTCGGCGGGCGTGTCGGCATTGGTGCGGACGCGAAGCTGGCGGACTTGGTCCGCCCAATTCATAAGTGTGCCGAAATCGCCGGTCAGTTCCGGCTGGCGCAGACCCACCTTGCCCTTGAACACCTGGCCCGAAGCGCCATCGATGGTGATGATGTCGCCGCGCTTGATGGTGACGCTGCCGGCGGTCATTTCGCCCCGCGCCGCATCGATCTTGAGCATGCCCGCGCCCGAAACACAGGGCCGGCCCATGCCGCGCGCCACCACGGCGGCGTGACTGGTCATGCCGCCGCGCGCCGTCAAAATGCCCTTGGCCGCATGCATGCCGTGAATGTCTTCCGGGCTGGTTTCGGTACGCACCAGGATCACCGCATGGTGGTCGGCGGCGAGTTTTTCCGCCTCTTCAGCGGTAAAGGCGACTTCGCCCGTGGCCGCGCCCGGCGAGGCGCCCAGACCCACGGCAATCTGTTCCTTGGGCGCATCGGGATCCAGGGTGGGATGCAGCAGCTGGTTCAGCGCTTCCGGCTCCACGCGTTGGACCGCGATCTTCTTGTCGATCAGGCCCTCGCGCTCCATGTCCACCGCCGCCTTCAGCGCGGCTTCGGCCGTGCGCTTGCCGGACCGGGTCTGGAGCATGAAGAGCTTGCCTTCCTGCACCGTGAATTCCACGTCCTGCATGTCGCGGTAATGCTGTTCCAGCTTTTCGCCGATCTCTTTCAGCTCGGCATAGGCCTTGGGCATGGCTTCTTCCATGCTGGGCCGCTTGGAAGCCTGGCGCTCCCGCACGATCCGCGAGATCGGCTGCGGCGTGCGGATGCCAGCCACCACGTCCTCGCCCTGGGCGTTGATCAGGAATTCGCCATACAGCAGCTTCTCGCCGGTGGCCGGATCGCGGGTGAAGGCGACGCCGGTTGCCGACGTATCGCCGCGATTGCCGAACACCATGGCCTGCACGCTGACCGCGGTGCCCCAATCTTCCGGGATATTGTTCAGCTTGCGATAGGTATTGGCGCGGGGGCTTTGCCAGCTGCCGAACACGGCACCGATGGCACCCCACAGCTGTTCCTGCACGTCTTCCGGAAACGGCTTGCCCAGCTGCTGCTGGACGCTTTCCTTGTAGAGCCTGGCGATCCGCTTCAAGTCTTCCGCATCCAGGTCGGTGTCGAGCTCGACGCCCTTGGCGTCCTTCTCGTCATCCAGGATCTGTTCGAAGGCGGCGTGATCGAGCTCCAGCACCACATCGGAGTACATCTGGATGAAGCGGCGATAGCTGTCATAGGCGAAACGCGCATCGCCGGTCAGTTTGGCCAGGCCCTCGGCGGTCGCCTCGTTGAGGCCCAGATTGAGCACCGTATCCATCATGCCGGGCATGGAGACGCGCGCGCCCGAACGCACCGACAAAAGCAACGGCCGTGCGGGATCGCCCAAGGTGCCGCCGGCGATGCGCCCGATCTCGGCCACCGCCTTGTTGACCTGGTCCTTGAGCTCCGGCGGATAGCTTTTGTTGTTGGCGTAATAATAGGTGCAGACTTCGGTGGTGACGGTGAGCCCCGGCGGCACCGGCAGGCCAAGATTGCTCATCTCCGCCAGGTTGGCACCCTTGCCACCCAATAGATTGCGCATGTCGGCCTTGCCTTCGGCTTTGCCGTCGCCGAACGCGTACACCCATTTCGTCATATCGAAGTCCCACTATTTGTCATGGCCCGCCGGAGTGCGAGCCATCCAGTTGCGACAAACCTGCTGCCGCCAAGAAAATCCGAGCCCTCTAGTTCCAAACCATCATTATGTCATCTGGATGGCCCGCAGATGCGGGCCATGACATCGAACCCTAGCCTTCAATTTTTCCAAAATCCGCGACCTGGTGCAGCGTGGCCCTGAGAGAAGCCAGCAGGTTCAATCGGTTCTCACGCACCTGGCGGTCGTCAGCGTTCACTTTGACACCATCAAAGAATGCGTCCACCGGAACGCGCAAGGCGGCCATTTGCTGCATGGCTGCGGCAAAATCTTCTTTTTGCAACAGAGGTGTGATGGCGGCCTTGGCCTTGGCCAGCGCTGCAAACAGCGCTTTCTCCGCCGGCTCGGTGAGATGGATCTCGCTGACCTCGCTGATGAAGGTCTTGGCGTCCTTCTTTTCTTCCACTTTCAAAATGTTGGCGGCGCGCTTGTAGCCGGCCAGCAGATTGGCGCCATCGTCGCTCTTGAGGAAGGCTTGCAGCGCTTCGACCCGCGCCACCAGCCGTACCAAGTTGTCCTCGTACCCAACCCCGAAAACCGCATCAATGAGATCGTGACGGATACCTTTATCCTTCAGGATAACCTTGAGGCGTTCGATAAAGAACAAAAGCAGCGTTATACCGTCAGAAACAATCTTGCTCCCGAGGTCTGCCGGAAACGCGCCTTCGTTTTTGTGAATTCGCAGGGAGCTCCTAAAAATCATCTCCTGCAAATTCGAGAGGATTGCCCCCTTCATTGTCGGGTGGCGGCCGGGCGCTGCTTCAAAATAAAGGCTCACCAATCGTACAGGAAGTTTGTTCTCCAAAATAATGCGGATCACGCCCAGCGCCGCGCGGCGCAATGCGAAGGGATCGCCAGAGCCAGTGGGTTTTTCTCCCGCTGCAAAGAATCCTGTCAGCGCATCCAGCTTGTCGGCCAGCGCCACCGCGATGGCGACCTTCTCGGTCGGGACCGCGTCACTGGGGCCGACCGGCTTGTAGTGATCGCGGATGGCGTCAGCGACGTCGGCATTTTCCTCGTCATGCAGGGCGTAATAGCGGCCCATCACCCCCTGGAGCTCTGGGAATTCGCCCACCACGCCACTGGTCAGGTCGGCCTTGCAGAGATGGGCGGCCCGCTTGGCCATTTCGACATCGGCGCCGATCAGGTGCGCGATCTCGCCCGCCAGTTTCTCGATGCGTTCGACCCGTTCAAATTGCGTGCCCAGTTTGGCGTGGAAAACGATGCCTTTGAGCTTTTCGACCCGGGCCGCCAGCCTGGTTTTGCGATCCTCATCCCAGAAGAATTTGGCGTCGGACAGGCGGGCCCGCAGCACCCGCTCATTGCCGGCGACAATTTCCTTGCCGCCATCCCTGGCAATCATGTTGGCAACCAAGGCGAAGCGGTTGGCCATCCTGCCGGGCATATTTTTTGAAGTTTGGGGCTCGCGCAGGGAGAAATACTTCTGATGCGTGCGCATCGAGGTCTGCAGGATTTCGGCCGGCACATCCATGAACTCATCCTGAATGGTGCCGATATAAACCACCGGCCATTCGGCGAGGCCGGACACTTCCGCCAACAGCCCCTCGTCCGGGATCATTTCCAAGCCATGCACGAACGCGGCCTGCTTCACGCCTTCAAAGATGATGGCCGAACGCTCCTCGGCTTCCAGCACCACATGGGCGGCCTTCAGCTTCTGGGCGTAATCGTCAAAGCGCTTGGCTTCGATCTTGCCTTCCGACAGGAAGCGGTGGCCGCGCGTATGCAGCCCGCTGGAGATGCCGGCAAAACTGAACGGCACCAGCTCGCCATCAAAAGTGCACAGAATGGAATGAAGCGGGCGCACCCAGCGCACCGGCGAGCCCGGCTTCCAGCGCATGCTTTTGGGCCAGGGGAGCTTGGCCATCACCTCGGGAATGATCTCGGCCAGCACATGCGGCGTGTCGCGCCCAGCGCGTTCGATCACCGCCATATAGACATCGCCCTTGGGCGTCTTTTCGATCCTGAGCTGGTCGCGTGTCAGGCCGGTCTTTTTCAGGAAGCCGTCAATCGCGGCCTGCGGCGCGTCCGTCTTGGGGCCTTTCAGCTCTTCGCGCACATCCTTCTGCTTGGCCGGAAGACCTGCGATGGCCAAGGTCAGCCGGCGCGGTCCTGCAAAGGCCTTGGCGCCATCGAACAGATAGCCGCGGTCGGTCAGCGCGCCGACCATCAGCCGCTCCAGATCGCGCGCCGCGCCCGCCTGCATGCGGGCCGGAATTTCTTCCGAGAACAGTTCGAGCAACAGGTCGGGCATCAGCCAAACCTCGGCTTATATTCGCCCATCGGCGTTTCGAGCCAGGCCTCGCAGCAGGCCTGGGCCAGGGCGCGCACCCGGCCGATATAGGCGGCGCGTTCGGTGACGCTGATCACGCCACGCGCATCCAGCAGGTTGAAGGCGTGGCTGGCCTTGATGCACTGGTCATAGGCCGGCAGCGCCAACTTTTTGCCTGACAGCAATTCGCGGCACTGTTTCTCGGCATCCTTGAAATGCTGGAACAGGATCTCGGTGTCGGCGCGCTCGAAGTTATAAGCGCTGAATTCCTGCTCGGCCTGGTGAAAGACCTCGCCATAGCGGAACTGGTCGTTGAACTTCAGGTCGTAGACGAACTCCACGTCCTGCACATACATGGCCAGGCGTTCCAGCCCGTAGGTGATCTCGGCGCAGACCGGATCGCATTCGATCCCGCCCACCTGCTGGAAATAGGTAAACTGGGTGATCTCCATCCCGTCGCACCACACTTCCCAGCCCAGGCCGGCGGCGCCCAGGGTCGGGCTTTCCCAGTCGTCCTCGACAAAGCGGATGTCGTGCACGTCCGGGTCCAGCCCGATGGCGCGGATCGAGCCCAGATACAGCTCCTGCACATTCTCCGGCGCCGGCTTCAGGATCACCTGATACTGGTAATAGTGCTGCAGCCGATTGGGGTTCTCGCCATAACGGCCGTCCGACGGCCGGCGGGAGGGCTGGACGAAAGCCGCGTTCCAGGGGCGCGGACCCAACGCCCGCAGGGTCGTGGCGGGGTGGAAGGTGCCTGCCCCCATCTGGTCGTCATAGGGCTGCAGGATCAGGCAGCCCTGGGCCGCCCAATAATTCTGCAGGGTCAGAATAAGGTCCTGAAAAGCCAATCCTTTTTGAGTCGTTGCTTTGGCCACCGATTCCGCCTGTGTGGGGTGGCCGGAACCTATAGGGGGGCCTTGGTGAGGGCAAGCGCTGCGCCGCGCCGCAGCACGGCGTCGGCCTGCGGGGTCCAGGCGCCGTCCGGCTGGTGCAAAACCAGCCCCGGCAGCAGGACAAAGGGTGCGCGGGACGCCTTCCGGACCTGCACGATCGCCCGCTTGGCCGCCTCGCCCTGGCGCGGCCAGAGCGGCAGGACACAAACGCCTTCGGTGGGCAGCGCTGCCAGTGCTTCCGCCAGCCGATCGGCGCGGATGATGGCGGTAAAAAATCCGCCCGAGACGGTGCGTTGCAGGCCCAGCTTCAACCAATCCTGCAACTGGCCCTGATCGCTGAGCGCGAGGTTGCGCGCGGCATCGGGCGATGCCTGTCCTTCGCCATGAAAGGGCGGGTTGCAGAATACCTGATCGAAATCCTGTTTCAGTTCCGAGGGCAGCGCGAAGATGTCGGCGGCGAGGAACCGCGCCGCCATGCCATTGGCCGCGGCATTGCTCTGTGCCAGCGCCGCCAGCACGGGATCGATCTCCACCCCGGTCACAGTCAGTCCGGCCACCCGCGCCATCAGGCACAGGCTGGCAACGCCCGACCCTGCTCCCAATTCCAAAGTCCGCTCGCCGGCCTTGGCGGGCACGGCAGCGGCCAGGAACACCGCATCGGAGCCCGACTGAAAGCCATCCTCCGGCTGGGCCGCGATGATGCGTCCGTCCAAAAAAGCCATCAGGCCATCGCGTCCGGCACGGCTTCGCGCAACAACCGGTGGGCGCGGTCGAAATCTTCGTCCAGCACCATCAGCCGGCGCGGCAGAAACCCCATGCTGCCGTCCATGACACTGGCATGGGTGTCGAAAATCACGGATTCGATACCTTCCTGCGACAGGACGTTGGCAGCGTAATTCAGGACCACGGGATCCAGTGTTTTCAGCACCATGCGCATGGGATTCTTATAGCCAAACCGCGCCCTTCTGTCGCCGCTGGCATCCCGATTCCGAAGGGGCCCCGCTTGGCTGAGGTCCGGGGGTCCGGTATTCTGGACACGAATGGGCGGGCAGGACACACGGACTCTCCAACACGACACTGGCGTATCGCCGGTGGAGCGGCTGCACGCCCTGATCGCGCCCGGCATGGGCGCAACCGACCGGCTGATCCATGCGCGCATGACCTCTGGGGTGGCGCTGATCCCGGACCTGGCCAAGCATCTGATCGATTCCGGCGGCAAGCGGCTTCGCCCGATGTTGACCCTGGCCGCCGCCGAAGCCGGCGGCTATGCCGGCGACCATCACATCAAACTGGCCGCGGCGGTGGAGTTCATCCATACCGCGACCCTGTTGCATGACGATGTGGTGGACGAAAGCGCGCTTCGCCGCGGCAAGGTTTCCGCCAACCTGATGTGGGGCAACAAGCCCAGCGTGCTGGTGGGCGATTTCCTCTTCTCCCGCGCCTTCCAGTTGATGGTGGAGACAGACAATCTGGCGGTGCTCGACATCCTGGCCGGCGCCTCGGCGATCATCGCCGAGGGCGAAGTCATGCAGCTCAAATCCTCCAACAACCTGTCGGTGACCGAGGGCCATTATCTCGAAGTGGTATCCGCCAAGACAGCGGCGCTGTTCGCGGCGGCGGCGGAATCCGGCGCCCTGCTCTCGGGCCAAGGCCATGATTACGTGTCCGGCATGCGCGCCTATGGCAAGAATCTGGGCATTGCCTTCCAGCTGGTGGATGACGCGCTGGATTATTCCGGCCGCCAGGCGCTGATGGGCAAGACCGTGGGCGATGACTTCCGCGAGGCCAAGATGACGTTGCCGATCATTCTGGCGCATGCCCGGGCGCGCGACGCCGATCGCCCCTTCTGGAAGCGCGTGATCGAGACCGGCAACCAGACCGAAAGCGATCTCGACCGCGCCATAACATTGATCGAGCAGACCGGCGCGATGCAGGAAACCATGTCACGCGCCCGCGCCTATGCCAACGATGCCAAGGGCGCTCTGAAAGTCATGCCGGACAGCGATATCAAGAGCGCGCTGGCGGATATCGCGGACTTCTGCGTCGAACGCGCCTATTGAAGGCTACTTGCCAGGCTTCTCGTATTTGAAGCCCTGCTTTTCCAGGAAATCGAACAGGCCGATGGCGAGCCCCTGCGCGCCGACCGCCGGCATGGTCAGCCGCGCCACCACCGCCCGGGTCAGGGGGCCGGGCTTGTCGCTATGGTCGGCGCGGATGGATTCGAGCGTGATGGTGATCATGCCGTTGGAGACAAAAAAGCCCGTGGCGCCGGAGGCATAGAATTCCGGGGCGTGGGGGTTGTCGACGAACTTGATGTCGGTCTTGGCGGCCATGGGCGAATCCTCCGAGCAGGCAGGGCTCGAGGATTGGCGGCGATGGTTAAATTCGCATTAAAGACCGGTGTCGGAGGGCCCGATATCCTGACCGCCCGTCTCGTGGATGATGCCGTTCTCGGGGACGAAAGTGGGCGCCACCCACCAGCCGGGCGAAGCCTGTGACAGGGTGCGGGCCGCGCGCTGGCAGCAATCGTCATCGGCAAAGATGCCAAAACAGGTGGCGCCGCTGCCGGACATGCGGGCAAGCAGCGCGCCCGGCAGAGCCGCGATCGCCTTCAGCACTTCGCCGATCACCGGCTGAAGCTTAAGCGCGGGCGCTTCCAGGTCGTTGCGGGTGGACTCCAGAAAGCGCAGCAGATCGGCGGTGTCCTCGAAGCGGCCGCGCGGCAGTTTCATCTCAACGCCGGTACGGCTCTCAAGCGCGGCAAAGACGTCTTTGGTCGCGACCGCCACGCCGGGGTTGACCAGAAGCATGGGCACGCGCGGCATGGCTTCGATGGGACGCAATATCTCGCCGCGCCCTTCCATGAAGGCGGCGGCACTGTCGATGCAGACCGGAATGTCGGAACCCAGGGTGGCGCCGACCGCATGCAGGTCGGCGGACATATTCCAGAGCTTGCTCAGCCCGCGCAGGGCCGCCGCCGCGTCGGCCGAGCCGCCGCCGATGCCGGACGCCACCGGCAGGTTCTTGGTCAGGGTCAGCCGGGCGCCGGTGCCGCCAAGGGCGCGGGCGGCGCGCAGAACCAGATTGTTGTCCTCCCCGGCAAGGCCGGCGGCGAAGGGCCCCTCGACCGCCAGCGACAGGCCGACCGCGTCTTCCATCGCCAGCACGTCCCCCAGGCCGGTGAACACCGCCAGGCTCTGCAAGGGATGAAAGCCGTCCTCGCGGCGCTCACCGACATGCAGGAACAGATTGATCTTGGCAGGCGCCGTCTCTTTTATGGTCGCACGTCCTGGCGAAAAATCGTCCCGCGCGCCTTCGCTATTGCTCAAAATAGCCATGATTTTTCTGGGCCGATGCTCCGGGTGATCACGGGTGAGAAACGCTTCAGACGGGCTTTTCGCTCAGGCCGGACTTCAGCTTCTTCTCCAGCGCCGCCTTGTCGGTATCGTCATCGGCAAAGGTCAGCGCATGGCTCCACTGGAAGCGGGCGTCGATATGGTGGCCGGCGCGCCACAGAGCATCACCCAGATGCTCGTTGATGGTGGGATCGCCGGGCACCAGCAGCACCGCGGCTTCTAACGTCTTGGCGGCATCTTCATAACGGCCGAGCTGGTAATAGGCCCAGCCCACGCTGTCCACGATATAGCCGTCATAGGGCCGCAAGGAGCGCGCCTTTTCCAGCATGACCAGCGCCTGAGGAATGTTGCGGCCACGGTCCACCCAGCTATAGCCCAGGTAATTCAGAAGCTCGGGCTGTTCAGGTGACAGTTTCAACGCCGTCTGGATGTCGGCTTCGGAGCCATCCAGCTGCTTGAGCTTCTCCTTGGCCATGGCGCGGGCATAGAACATCGGCCAGTCACGCTTGGAGAGCTGCGGGATCGCCTTTTCCGCATGGTCATAGGCATCCACCGCTTCCTGGAACTTGTCGATGGCGCGGTAGGTATCGCCCAGCGCGACCCAGGCTTCGCTGTCCGTGGGCTGCGCCGTCACCAGCTTTTTCAGGTCGACAATGGCATCGTCGTTCTTGCCCAGCCGCTGCTCGTCCAGCGCCGCCTGGATCTGCGCCATGCGGAAATAGGGCGAGGCCGGTTCGATGGCGTGATAGATGGCAATGGCGGAATCGAACTTGCGCAGGGATTCGAAACGGTCGGCCAGAAGAATCTGGCCCAGGCCCAGATCGGGGCGCAGATACAGCGCCATGCGCAGGAACAGGATGGAGTCGTCGGCGCTTTGGGCGTCGGTAAGCGAGGCGGCGATGCCGAACAGCGCCTCGGCGGCGCCGTCGGCGGGATTGCGGATCAGGCTTTCCGGCTTCTCGCCGGCGGCGATGCGCGCCAGGGCCGGGTGGGTCACACTGGCCAGGCCGCCTTCCTCGATATGGGCCTTGTAGAGCTTGGCGGCTTCGGCGCCCTTGCCTTGGCGCTCCAGGAAACGGCCATAGGCATCGAGGACCCTGGGCGTGGGTGCGCCCGAACCCAGCGCCTTTTTATAGGCCGCCTCGGCCGCCGCGGTGTCGCCCAGATAGTCCTGGATCAGCGCGGCATGGAACGCGGCAATGCCTTCGGTGCCTTTCTGGCTCAACACCGTCTGAAGGTCTTTCTGCACGCCGGCGGTATCGTGCTGCGCCGCCGCCGCCCAGGCATCGAACAAGGACAGGATCAGGGCGGTGAAAGGCCCCTTGGCCGATTGCGTCAGCTGGCTGCGGACATCGGCATAGTCCTTGTGCTTGAAGGCGATCACCGCCAGCGCAAGCCGCGCGCCACGATCGTCGGGCGTCTTGGCCACGACGCTTTGGGCATATTTGCCGGCCGCCTCGAAATCGCCGGAGGTGGTGGCATAGAAGAACGACATCGCCAGCAGCGAGGAATTGCCGGGATCCTCAGACAGCGCCTGGCCGTAATAGCGCGCCGCCTGGCCCAGATCATGATCGTCGGCGGCAAAACGCGCCGCCATATAGGTCGAAAAGACCTGGGACTCCTTGTCATCATCCGAGCGGCTGATGGACTGCTGCTGGCCGGCGCAGCCGGCGAGCAGAAGGGCGATCAAGGGCAGAAAGCGGCGCATTCGTCTCCTACATATTCGCATAATTGGGACCACCGCCGCCTTCGGGCGGGACCCAGGTGATGTTCTGCGACGGGTCCTTAATGTCGCATGTTTTGCAATGGACGCAATTCTGGGCGTTGATCTGGAAACGCGGTCCCGAAGGTTCCTCGACCACTTCATAGACGCCCGCCGGACAATAGCGCTGCGCCGGTTCGCCATATTCGGGCAAATTGACCGAAAGGGGAATGGCCGGATCGCTGAGCACCAGGTGCACCGGCTGGTCTTCCTCGTGATTTGTGCTGGAAAGAAAGACGCTGGACAACCGGTCGAAGGTTAAATGACCGTCAGGCTTGGGATATTGGAGCCTTGGGCTTTGGGCCGCCGGTTTCAGGCTGGCGAAATCCGGTTCCCCATGGCCCAGGGTTCCGAACAGGGAAAGGCCGAACAGCTGGTTGGTCCAGAGGTCCAGGCCGATCAGCGGCAGTGCCAGGACGGTGCCCAAGCGCGACCAGAGCGGCTTGGCATTGCGCACCCGTTTGAGGTCCTTGGCCACCCAGCTCGCGGCATAGGCGGTTTCATATTCGCTCAGCGTGTCGCCGGCCCTGCCCGCCTTCAGCGCTCCGGCCGCTGCCTCCGCCACCAGCATGCCGGTCTTCATCGCGTTATGGCTGCCCTTGATGCGCGGCAGGTTCACGAAGCCCGCGGCACAACCGATCAGCGCACCGCCGGGGAAAGCCAGTTTGGGCACCGACTGAAACCCGCCTTCGGTGATGGCGCGCGCGCCATAGCCGATGCGCTTGCCGCCGGACAGCATTCTGGCAATGACCGGATGGGTCTTGGCGCGCTGGAATTCGCCGAAAGGATCGAGCCAGGGATTTTTGTAATTCAGATGGACGACAAAACCGATGGAACAGAAATTCCCGCCCCAATGATAGACGAACAGACCGCCGCCGGTGTCATTGTCCAGCGGCCAGCCCATGCCATGCAGCACCAGGCCCTTTTTGTGCTGGGCGGCGGGCAACTCCCACAATTCCTTCAGCCCGATGCCGAACTTCTGCGCCTCGCGGCCTTGATGGAGGTCGAATATCTTGCCCAGCTGCTTTGACAGCGAACCCCGCGCGCCTTCCGCGAACAGGGTGTACTTGCCGCGCAATTCCATGCCCGGCGTGTAGCTGTCCTTGTGGTGGCCATCCTTCGCCACGCCCTGGTCGCCGGTGATGACGCCTTTCACCACGCCCTCTTCGACGATCAGGTCATGCGCGGGAAAGCCCGGATAGATTTCCACCCCCAGGCTCTCGGCCTGCTGGCCCAGCCATTTGCAGAGGTTGGACAGGCTGACGATGTAATTGCCGCGATTGCTCATCAGCGGCGGAAACAGGAAATGGGGAATGGCGATGGCATTCGAGGCCGTGAAGAAACAGAAGCGGTCGTCGCGCACTTCGGTTTCCAGCGGCGCGCCTTTTTGCTTCCAGTCGGGGATCAGCTCGTTCAGCGCCTGGGGATCGATCACCGCGCCCGACAGGATATGGGCACCGATCTCCGAGCCTTTTTCCAAGACGCAGACCGAGATTGCCATATCCAGCTGCTTGAGCCGGATCGCCGCCGAAAGCCCGGCCGGCCCGCCGCCCACAATGACGACGTCATAGTCCATGCTTTCCCGGGTGATGTCGGCCATGAATCGCCTTGTTGTCTGGTGTCCCAAATCCGAAGTTCGCTCAGTCTATCGGCGCCATCGATAGCGAACTTCGGATTTAAAGGGACACCAGAATTATATGATTCTGGTGTGGTTTTGGTTCAGAAGTCCCCCAACCGAACTAGACCAGTGACGTGGGGGGACTTCTGAACCACCACACCAGTGTTTTCTAACTGGCCCGGCGACGTCCCGAAAGCCTATGATGGTGCAAATGGCGGACGATAGTTTAACGACCCTGAACTGGCTGGTGGAAGCCGGCGCCGACGAGGCGATTACCGACGAGCCGGTGAACCGGCTGGTGGCGAAAGCCGCGGTCGCGCCAATGCCGGTTGCCCCGCCCCGTCCGGCCGCACCGGCGCGCGCAACGGTTGCAGTACGCGCCCCCGTCGCCGCCCCAGCCGGTGACGATGCCATCGGCGGTGCCATGGCGGCTGCGGCCGCCGCGGGCAGCCTTCCGGAACTGCAGGCGGCCCTCGAAGCCTTCGAAGGCTGTGGCTTGAAACGCACCGCCACCAGCACCGTTTTCGCCGATGGCGTGGCGCATGCGCCGGTGATGCTGATCGGTGAAGCGCCGGGCCGCGACGAAGACCGCAGCGGCAAGCCTTTTGTCGGCCGCGCCGGACAGCTGTTGGACAAGATGCTGGCCTCGATCGGGCTGGACCGCAAAGCCAACGCCTACATTACCAATGTGATCAACTGGCGCCCGCCCGACAATCGCGATCCCTCGCCCGAAGAGGCCGCGGCCTGCCTGCCCTTCCTGCGCCGCCATATCGAACTGGCCAATCCGCAGGTGATCATCCTGCTCGGCGCGGTGGCGGCGCGGCATGTGGTGGGCGTGTCCGACGGTATCATGAAATTGCGCGGCCGCTGGATGGAGTATCGCGTGGGCGACCGCATGGTGCCGCTGATGCCCACGCTTCATCCCGCCTATCTGCTGCGCCAGCCGGCGCACAAAAAGCTGGCCTGGCGGGACCTGCAGTCGGTCCGCGACAGGCTTCGGACTCTTGCCGGAACCGGCGACGCGGTTTAACTAGCGGCATTGCTTCGAAGGGCCGAAAGAAGATTCGCACGCGACTTGCCTTGCTTGGGCTGATGCTCGCCACCACCGCGGCGGTGGCCGAGCCGGCTGTTTCGCCAACGCTGCCGCCTGCCACCATTGTGCCTGCCGCCGCGGCACAGGCGCCCGCGCCGCCGCAGATTCTCAGCACCCAGGATGTCGCGCTCTACAAGCAGATCATGCAGGCCGAGCGCAACGGCCAGCATGCCAGGGCCAAGACCCTGTTCGCCAAAGTCAGCGACACCTCGCTTGAGGGTTATGTCGAGGCCCAGCATTTCCTCTCGGCCCCGTCCAAAAGCATCAATGCCCAGGAGCTGGTCGAGTGGCTGCAGCAATATCGCGACCTGGCGGTGGCGGAAAAAATCTACCGCTTAGCGGTACAGCATTCGACCAGGAAGGTCCGTCATCATCACAAGACCATCCTGGTCGCGGTGGTGACCAACATTCCCGCGCCCAGCGGCGTGGGCCACCGCACCGGCGGTTATGAAGATGTGGAACTGCCCGAGCCGATGCCGTCATCGCCGGCCGCCACGGGCGTGATGCCGGGCATCCTGGCCGCCATCAAGGCCGGCCAGCCCGACCAGGCGCTGGCCCTGATGCAGCAGGTCGCGGCGAGTTGCACGCCCGCCGACAATGCGGTGATGGCGCACCGCATCGCCGCCTCCTATCGCGCCGAAGGCCGCGACGCCGATGCCTACAAATTGGCGATGTCGGTATCCGATCCTTCCGTGCCGCAGCTGATGTGGGATGCCGGTTTTGCCGCCTATCGGCTGGGCGACTGGGCCAATGCCGAAACCCTGCTGGAAAAGCTGGCCGAGACACCGGCGGCGCAGAACAGCCTGCGCGCGCAAGGCGCCTTCTGGGCCGCGCGCGCGCACATGCAGTCGGGTGATCCGCAAAAGGTTGTCACCCTGCTCAACTTCGCCGCCGAAAAGATGCCGAGCTTCTATGGCATGATCGCCGAGCGCATGCTGGGCATCGATAGCCAGTCGGGCTTCGCCGATGCCATCGTCAACCAGGGCGATTTTCGCGACCTGATGGCGGTTCCCGCCGCCCATCGCGCCGTGGCGCTGTGGCAGATCGGCGAGACGGAATTCGTCGGCACCGAACTCAATCGCGCCTTTGTGAACAATAATGAGCGGCTTGATCCCGCCATGGCGGCGCTTGCCCGCGGCATCGGTGTCCCCAATGTCGAGCTGCGCGCCAGCGAGGCCAGTGCGGCGCGCGGCATCATGCTGACCGGCCTGTTCCCGGTGCCGCCCTACAATCCCGATGGCGGTTATCGCATCGACTCCTCGCTGGTGCTGGCCTTTGCCCGTATCGAAAGCCGCTTCCAGACCCAGGCCACCTCGCCGGTGGGCGCGCGCGGGCTGATGCAGCTGATGCCCTCGACCGCGGTGCATTTCGGGGTCAGCGATCCCGACACGCTTTACAATCCCGGCACCTCGCTGGAAGTGGGCCAGCGCTATCTGGAACAGCTGCTGCTGAAACTAGACGGCAATCTGCTGGAGCTGGGCGGCGCCTATAATGCCGGCCCCCTGGCAGTGGACCGCTGGCGCAACACCAAGGCCGGGGGCAACGATCCGCTTTTGTTTGTGGAAAGCATTCCGGTGGCGGAGACGCGTTCATACGTAAAGCGGCTGATGCTCTATCACTGGCTTTATCGCCGTCGCTTCGGGCAGGACGCCAAGAGCCTGGAAGAAACCGCCAGCGGCGAATGGCCGATCTACCGCCCCTATCACGAGACCGTGCCGGCGGGTTCAACTGCCAGCTATGGCCTTCGCCTCAACGCGCAGAATTAAAGATTGACGAGAAGCCGCGACGGCACGCGCAATGTGTGAAGCAGCGTGAGCGCCAGGCCGCGCAGCGTGCCCTTGTGCGGACGCGCGACATTGACGGCGCGGGAACGCAAGCTCACCAGCCTGCGACGACCGATGCGGCGCACCAGATCGGCGTCTTCCATGTCCGAAAGCGCGCGATGGCCGCCAAGCTTTTGATACAGGCGCTTTGGGATCAGCAATCCCTGGTCGCCATAGGGCAACGCGAACAGAGCGGTGCGCAGGTTCGCCTTGGCTTCGGCGCGGCGCGCCTCGCCGCCAAAATCCTCCAGCGCGAAACGGAACACCGCCGCGCGGGGCCGTTCCATGATCGACTGGCTGATGAAGGATTCCGCTTCCACTTCCCAGCCGGTTTCCAGCGCCGTTTCCGGATGCAGGAACAGCAGCCAGTCGCTTTTGGCGGTGGCCGCAGCCTCGGCCATGCGCGCGCCACGGTTCTTGCGGGAATGGATGACATGAGCGCCGGCGCCGTCGGCGATCAGCAGGGTGCTGTCGGTCGAACCGGCGTCGCTGACAATCACCTCGCGCACCACGCCGCGCACCGCCGCCGTGATCAGGCTGTCGAAACAGCGTGGCAGCAGACGTTCGGCATTGTCGGTCGGCACGATGACGGAAATCATGACTGCATAATGACAAAGCTGCTGCTCCGCACAACGCTTTTGCGGTCGCAGCCTGAACGGTTAAACCCCGGTAATAATGCCCGCAAACTGGGCAAAACCGGCATCCGGCTCCCGTCGGCGCCCCCTACTTCAGCGGCACGGCATAGGCGGTGAAGGTCCCCGGATCCTTGCCCTTCAGCGCCGGATCGCGCTGATAATTCAGCTTGGCTTCCAGCACATAGGCCGTGGAACCGACCGTGGTGACGGCGGTGGGCAGCATGTAGTGATCTTTTATCACCCGGATGGTGGCGGTATTTCCCGACACGGTGACTTCATCCAGCCGTCCGTTGCCGTCCTTGCCCCGACCTTCCACCATGAGGATCTTGCCGGCCGCCGAAAGGCGCATGCCGTCGGGCTGATAGACATCCAGGGAGGTGGCGAGGTTGGTGCCCTGCCCGGCCGAGCCATCGGCTTTCATCGGCACGGCAATCACATGATTGCCGTTATAGGTGTTGGTGTAGAGCGTATCGCCCTGCCATACCAAGCCGTCCAGTGACGGATCGGACTTGTCGTTGACGTACCAGACGGTGAGTGCGTCGCTGCCCGCTTCCAGTTTCAGCACCCGCCCGCCCTTGGTGTCGGTGACATAGGCGTCCTTGCCTTTCAGCGCGATGTCGTTGCAGAAGCCGCCGCCCGGGAATTCATGGGTTTTCAGCAGGCCCGCGCTCTTGAGCGAGAAGGTTTTGAGATAGGCGTGATCGCCCTGATCGTCGCAGACATAGAGCGTGCCCGATTTCGCATCCGCCAGCACGCCCAGCACCATACCGAAATTGCCCGCCTGCTTGCTGATCCAGGTCGTGGCGCGCTTCTGGCCCGGCAAGGCACGATAGACTTCGCCCCGACCGAGGCTGCCGATATAGAGCGTGCCGTTCGGTGTGGAGGTCAGGCTTTCCGGAAAGGCCATCGGCGCATCCACCACCACATCGGTGGCGGCGAGCGCCGGCACGGTCAGCGCGGCGAGAGCAAAGGCGGCGGCAAGCGATTTCATCAAGATCTCCCCATTGTATACGGCGATATACCGCGAACTTTATCGTTCTAGCACAGGCCGCGGATCAATTTTGTACTTGCTTTGTTCTTATTTGGGTCTACAGTCCCAAATATGACTACAGTCCTTAACACCACCATCCGATCCGAAGTCCTGCGCGGCCGGGGCGCCGTCTCCAATGCCGTGGGACGCTACGAAAAGCAGACCCGCGTGCTGCTGGATGACGGCTGGGACGATGGCTGGCGCGCCGAGGATGACGCCCCGCCCCCGATCAAGACCGAAGTGATCCATGACGCCACCAGGAGCATCATCGCGAAGAACCAGTCGCCGGACATCAGCTTCGACCAGTCGATCAATCCTTATCGGGGCTGCGAGCATGGCTGCATTTATTGTTTCGCCCGCCCTACCCACGCTTATCTGGGCATGTCTCCGGGGGTGGATTTCGAATCCCGGCTCTTCGCCAAGCCCAATGCCGCGGCGCTTCTGGCCAAGGAGCTGAGCGCGCCCGGCTATGTGCCCAAGGTGATCGCCATGGGCACCAACACCGATCCCTATCAGCCGCTGGAAAAGAAGATGCGCATCACGCGCAGCATTCTTGAGGTGCTGCGCGACTTCCGCCATCCCGTCGCCATTGTCACCAAGTCGCCCTTGATCCTGCGCGACATCGATATCCTGTCCGACATGGCCAAGATGGGCCTGGCCAAGGCGGCGCTGTCGGTGACGACGCTCGACCGCAAGCTGGCGCGGGTGATGGAGCCGCGCGCCGGCACGCCAACCCGGCGGCTGCAGGCGATTCAGGGCCTCTCCGATGCCGGCATTCCCACCGGGGTGATGTTCGCCCCCGCCATTCCGGCCCTGAACGATCATGAGATGGAAGCGGTGCTGAATGCCGCCGCCGGCTATGGCGCCCGCTCGGCCGGCTATGTGCTGCTGCGCCTGCCGCTGGAGATCAAGGACCTGTTCCGCGAATGGCTGGAGGTCAACACGCCCGACCGCGCCAAGCATGTGATGGCGCTGGTGCGCCAGATGCGCGGCGGCAAGGACTATGACAGCAACTGGAACACTCGCATGACCGGCACGGGGGCTTATGCCCAGGTGATGGCGCGCCGCTTCCACATGGCGGTGAAGCGGTTGGGGCTGAACCTGTCCACCGCACCGCTTGCCACCCACAAGTTCAAGCGCCCCGCGCGGGCCGGCGACCAGCTTGCCCTGTTCTGATCAATGCACGCTTTCCAGGTGGCGCAGCTTGTCGGGATTGCGCACCACATAGATGGCGGCGATGCGGCCATCCTCGATCGCCAATGCCGTGGTCTGGACATGGCCGTCCGCCTCCAGGGTGACAAAGCCCGGCAGGCCGTTGATGCGGCCATAGCGCAGCAAGCGTGAGGGATGGTTTGCGAAAACACCCGCCAGGGCGGTGTGCACCTTCATCACATCGTCGGCGCCCGTAAGGATGCGCAGCGCGGCGGGCCGCTTGCCGCCGCCATCGGAATGCAGCAGCACGTCATCCGACAATAGCGACCGCAATTTTCCCAGATCGCCGCTGCGCGAGGCGGCAAAGAAAGCCTCAGCCAGTTCGATGCCATGTTCCGGCGCGACCGCAAAACGCGGCCGTTCGGAGCGCACATGCGCGCGCGCCCGGCTGGCGAGCTGGCGGCAGGCGGCGGCATCGCGGCCGATGGTTTCGGCGATCTCGTCGAAATCCACCCCGAACACGTCATGCAGGATAAAGGCGGCACGCTCCAGCGGCGACAATCGTTCCAAAGCCAGCATCAGCGGCAGGGTGACATCATCGACCTGCTCTTCTTCCTCCACCACCGGATCGGGCAGCCAGGGCCCGATATAGGTCTCGCGCTGGCGCCGCGCCGATTTGAGGACATCCAGACAGAGCCGCGTCACCGTGCGGGAGAGAAACGCCGCCGGCTCGCGCACCGCCGCGCGGTCGGCCGCCAGCCAGCGCAGGAACGCGTCCTGCACCACATCCTCCGCGTCCGCGACCGAGCCCAGCATGCGATAGGCAATGCGGGTCAGCCGCGGACGGAAGCGATCGAAGACAGAGGCGGCGTCTTCGCCGGGCATCAGGCCGCCTTTTGTCCGGCATGAGCCGGATGGCTGACACGGAAGCCGACGCCAAGGCGGTTGAAGCCATTGATCACCACGATCATCATGGTGAGGTTGATCTGTTCATCCGGGCTGAAGACATCCGCGATCATCTGATAGTCCGCATCGGGCGCGTGCGTTTCCGCCACCCGCGTCAAGGATTCGGTCCAGGCCAGGGCGGCGCGCTCGCGCGCATTGTACAGCGGCGACTCCCGCCAGGCATCCAGCATGACGATGCGTTCTTCCGTCTCGCCGGCCTTGCGGGCTTCCATTGTGTGCATGTGCAGGCAGATGGCGCAGCCATTGATCTGGGAGGCGCGGATCTTGACCAGTTCCAGGATGGTGGGTTCCAGGCCGGATTTGGCCACGGTGCCGGCCAGGTCGATCAGGGGCTGCACCAGCTTCATGCCTTGGGCGTAGGGGTTCAATCGGGGGCTCATGATGGGGTCCTTTTCGAGGGTTCACGAACAGGACGAGCGGCCGGGCCCGACTGTGACATGGCGGCAAAAGAAAAAATCAACAGGTTCCCGCGGTCAGCCCGGATTGGCGCGGAACCGGGCCTGATCTAAGGATGGGGCATGCCGCATTACATCTATGAGTCCCGCCTGCTGAAGACCCTCGCCGGTCCGATCTGTGGCGTGGATGAGGCCGGCCGCGGGCCCCTCGCCGGTCCGGTCGTGGCGGCAGCCGTCATTTTGGACAGGAAGCGCATCCCCAGGGGACTGAACGACTCCAAGCAACTGGATGAGGAAACCCGCGAGGCGCTTTTCCCCCGCATCATGGAAATGGCGGTTGCGGTCGGCGTGGGCGAAGCCAGTGTGGGCGAGATCGACCTGGTCAATATCCGCCAGGCCACCCATCTGGCCATGGCGCGCGCGGTACGCGCCTTGAGCGTGGCGGCGGAATTCGCGCTGGTGGATGGCAATGATGCGCCTGCGCTGCCCTGCAAATGCGACACGTTGGTGGATGGCGATGCGCGTTCGGTTTCCATCGCCGCGGCTTCGATCATCGCCAAGGTCACGCGTGACCGCATGATGGTGCGGCTGCATGACGAACACCCGGGCTATAGTTGGAAAAGCAACAAGGGCTATGGCACGCCCGAACATTATGCCGGCCTGCGCCAGCATGGTGTGACGCTGCATCACCGCAAGAGCTTCGGCCCCATCCGCAACCTGCTCCAGGGCCTCGATCCCGCCTTTGAAGAGCCGCCCGTGCTGGTGGCCGGGGAATAATTTTTCACACCCCACAAGATATGGTGTGTGGGTGAATCCGGGGACTCAATCCATAACACTTTGATTCCACGGGACTCTTGACCGGTGAGTCGCGACGAATCAGTGTGATTCCGCTGTTGATATTTTCGAGCGGGACATGGGCACACTGAAACTGGATCAGGTGATTGAGGGCGATTGTGTCGAGCGCATGCGGGGTTTGCCCGAAGGCTGCGCCGACCTGGTGTTCGCCGACCCGCCCTACAATATGCAGCTGCGCGGCGAACTGCGCCGTCCCGACCAGTCCAAGGTCGACGCAGTCGATGACCATTGGGACCAGATCGGGTCCTTTTCCGATTACGACCGCTTCACCCGCCAATGGCTGTCGGCGGCGCGCCGCTGCCTGAAGGACACCGGCTCGCTGTGGGTGATCGGCTCCTATCACAATATCTTCCGCGTCGGCGCGGTGCTGCAGGACCTGGGCTTCTGGATTCTGAACGACGTGGTGTGGCGCAAGTCCAACCCCATGCCCAATTTCAAGGGCCGCCGCTTCACCAACGCGCACGAAACCTTGATCTGGGCGACCAAGAATCCGGAGCAGAAATACACGTTCAACTATGAGGCGATGAAGGCTCTGAATGACGAGCTGCAGATGCGCTCGGACTGGACCCTGCCGATCTGCGCCGGCCATGAACGCCTCAAGGGCGCCGACGGCCAGAAGGCGCACTCGACCCAGAAGCCGGAAGCCTTGCTGCACCGGGTGGTGGTGGCCTCGACCAAGCCGGGCGATGTAATCCTGGACCCCTTCTTCGGCTCCGGCACCACCGGCGCGGTGGCCAAGCGTCTGGGCCGTCACTTCATCGGCATCGAGCGCGAAAAGACCTATGCCGATGTGGCGCGCGCCCGCATCGCCGAAGTGAAAACCGCCGACAGCGAAGTGCTGGAAGTGACCAAATCCAAGCGTGCCGAACCCCGCATTCCCTTCGGCTGGGTGGTGGAACGCGGATTGTTGCCGGTGGGCACCGTCCTGCGCGGCAGCCGCAAGCATCAGACCGCGCGGGTGCGCGCCGACGGCACTTTGGTCACCGCCAACGCCTCGGGTTCGATCCACCAGATGGGCGCGCATGTGCAGGGGCTGGATGCCTGCAATGGCTGGACCTTCTGGCAGTTCGAATTGCCCAACGGCGCGCTGGCGCCGATCGATGTGCTGCGCCAGCAGCTGCGTTCAGGGCTTTCTTGACGAGAACAGCGGGCCATCATTGTCCAGCCCGTGCTCGACGATCTTGCGCATCACCGTGGGCAGCGCGACCTCGCGCAGCTTTTCCGCCGGTACCCAGCTCCCCTTGAAGCTTGGCCGCCGCGCGATGTCGGCGACATAGACTTCGGTTTCCAGTTCGAAATGGGTGAAGCCATGGCGCACGATGCCGGAGCGCTTCTTCCATTTGGCTTCGAACGGTGCCTGGGTCAGCGCCTTTGACGGGGACGGAAAATCCTCGGTCCACGGCCCAAGCGGCGGCTCCAGCATGGAGGCCAGCAATCCCTTGTCCGGGCGCTTGACCAGCAGCACCGCGCCGCTTCCGTCGCGGGCCACGAAAGCGGCGCCGCGCTTCAGCGGCCGCGCGATCTTGGGCGCCTTCACCGGCAACTGCTCCTGAATGCCCTGCTTGCGCGCTAGACACGCGTCTTCCCAGGGACAATTCTGACAGGCCGGCCGCTTGGGCGTGCAGATCGCGGAGCCCAAATCCATCAGCGCCTGGACGAAATCCCCGGCCCTGTCCGGCACCAGCACCGAACATAGCGCGTGCAGTTCGACCTTCGCCTTGGGCATGGGCGTCTGCACGCCATAGAGACGCGCAATCACCCGTTCGGCATTGGCATCCATCGCCGCCTGCTTCTCGTCATAGGCGATCGCGGCGATGGCGCCGGAGGTATAGCCCCCCACGCCGGGCAAAGCGCGCAGCGCTTCCGCGGTCGTGGGAAATTTGCCCCCCATTTCCTGCGCCACCATCTTGGCGGCGGCATGCAGGTTGCGGGCGCGGGCGTAATAGCCAAGTCCCGCCCAGGCTGCCAAAACATCATCCTGCTTCGCGCTCGCCAGAGCGGTGACATTGGGCCAGGCTTTCAGGAATTTTTTGTAATAGCCGGCCACAGCCTGCACCGTGGTCTGCTGCAGCATGATCTCCGACAGCCATATTCTGTAGGGATCGGCGCGTTTGCCTGCCGGCGCGCGCCATGGCAGCACGCGACGATGGATGTCGTACCAGGCGAGCAGCTGTTTTGCTAAATCTGGCTTTTTATTCCTGGCCGGAGGCATACTCGCACCATGGCCCGGACCCCGAAGGAAACACAAGAAGCTGCACCGCCCGCCCGCCGAAACCGCGCCCAGGCGGTGAGCGGCGATGCAGGATCGGTCGCAACCGCCGCTTTCCTGCGCGCCGGCTTCACCGATCCCACGCTCATTCTGCGTTGGGAGGAAATCGCCGGACCCGAAGTGGCGCGCATCGCCCGGCCGATGAAATTCTCCGACGGGCCGTCGGGCGGTATCCTGACCTTGCGGGCGGCGCCGGGTGCGGCGCTGTTTCTGGCGCATGAAAAGCGTCCGCTGTGCGACCGCATCAACGCCTATCTGGGCCGGCCGGCGGTGACGCAGCTGAAATTCAGCCAGGGCGCCTTTGTGCCGCCGTCGCCCAAGCCACCGCGCCCCAAACCACCCGGACCGTTGCCGCCCGACGATCCCAGCCGCCGCTATCATGGGCCCGAAGGCCTGGCCAAGGCATTGCAGGCGCTGGCGCGCCGCCGTTAAAACAGTTCGACCAAACAGAGGGGGCCGCATGTCGCGCAAGACGTGGATCATCCTGGGTGTGATCGTGCTGTTGATCGCCGCCGGCGGCGGGGCCTGGTACTATTTCAGCAGCGATGACGATGACGCGCCGTCCTCGACCGCGGCAGCCACCAGCACCGGCCCGATCTATGAACCGCTGCCAACCGATCACACCTTCGGCAATCCCAAGGCAAAGGTGACGGTGATCGAATATGCCTCGCCCACCTGTCCGGTCTGCGCCAGCTTCATGACGACGCTTTATCCCAAGCTCAAGCGCGACTACATCGACAAGGGCCGCATCTTCTACGTCTATCGCACCTTCCTGCGGAATCCCGACGACGTCGCCGCCGAAAAGCTGGCGCGCTGCCTGCCGAAGGACAAATACATGGCCTTCAATGACCTGCTGTTCCGCAACCAGCAGAAATGGGACTATGAGTTCGGCGTGCCCACGCCCGATGGCGTGCATGCCGCGCTTCTGGAACTGGTGGGCAATATGGGCATGTCGTCCGCCGACGCCGACCGCTGCATCGCCGACAAGAAGGACGAAGATGCCATTGTGAAAGTCGGCGTGGATGGCGAAGCCAAATACAAAGTCGGCGGCACGCCCACCCTTGTCATCAACGGCCAGGGGGAAGCGGGCTTTGAGGATTTCTTTGCCCGGCTGGACGCCGCGCTCGCGAAATCATGACGTATATTCAATGCCTTAGCGCATTGGACCGCCACCGGATTCTCTGCCACAACATCCTCCGCATTTTTTCGGCGGAGAATCAGCGGTGTCGCGCAAAACCCTTTTCATCCTGATCGGCCTGGTCGTCCTGATCGCGGCCGGCGGTATCGGCTATTACTTCATGAGCGGTTCCGGCGATGCGGCCACCGCCAGCGGCCAGGGCTATGAGATCTATCCTACCGACCGCACCCTGGGGAATCGCAATTCCAAGGTGGTGCTGATCGAATATGGCGCGCCCAGCTGCCCGGTCTGCGCCAATTTCAATGCCGGCACCTTCCCGGAACTCAAGACCAAATACATCGACACCGGCAAGATTTTCTACGTCTTCCGAGTGTTCCCGCTGCGCCCCGACGACGGCACGGCCGAGAAAATCGCCCGTTGCCTGCCTGAGGATAAGTACTTCTCGTTCATTGACCTGCTGTTCAAGAATCAACCCAAATGGGACGTTGAGTATGGGGTCCAGTCGCCGGAGGGTGTTCACGACGGTCTGGTCCTTCTGGGGCGCATTGCCGGCATGAGTGCGCAACAGGTGGATCAGTGCATCGCGAACAAAGCTGAGGATGATCGGATCAACAAGGTGTCGTCTGACGGTGAAGCCCGCTACAGCATCACTGGCACGCCCACCTTCATACTGGATGGAACCAATGTGGGGTCGGGCAACATTCCGTTCGACACCATGGCGAAGCTCATCGACGCCGAGCTCGCCAAGCAGCACTAGGGTAGGACATTGAAGTTCACACGCTTACGCCTTTCCGGTTTCAAGTCCTTCGTCGAACCGACGGAGCTTTTCGTCGAGCCCGGCCTGACCGCCGTGATCGGCCCGAACGGCTGCGGCAAGTCCAACCTGTTCGATGCCATGCGCTGGGTGATGGGCGAGACCCGCCCCTCCTCGGTGCGCGGCAGTGAAATGGACGATGTGATCTTCGCCGGCTCGGCCGGCCGGCCTGCCCGCAATGTCGCGGAAGTGACGCTGTTCATCGACAATAGCGACCGCACCGCCGGCGGCGCCTATAACGAGTATGAGACGATCGAGGTGTCGCGCCGCATCGAGCGCGAGGCCGGCAGCGTCTATCGCATCAACGGCCGCGATGTGCGCCAGCGCGATGTCCAGATATTCTTTGCCGATGCCTCGTCGGGCGCCGGTTCCACGGCGTTCGTGCGCCAGGGCCAGATCGGCCTGTTGATCTCGCAGAAGCCCCTGGCACGCCGCGCCATTCTGGAAGAAGCCGCCGGCATCGGCGGCTTGCACCAGCGGCGCCATGAGGCCGAACTGCGCCTGCGGGCGGCGGAAACCAACCTGTCGCGCCTGGAAGACGTGATCAAGGAAGTCGAAAGCCAGCTCGCCAGCCTCAAGCGCCAGGCGCGCCAGGCTTCGCGCTATCGCAATCTCTCCGGTCATATCCGCAAGGCCGAAGCCCTGGCCCATTACCTGCGCTGGACCATGGCCGAAGCGCGCGCCACCACCGCCGCCGAGGAACTGACCAGCGCCGCGACCCTTGTCGCCAATGCCACGGAGCTTGCCGCCAAGGCTTCCACCGTGCAGAGCGAAGCCGCCGCGGTGTTGCCGCCGCTGCGCCAGACCGAAGCCGAACGTGGCGCCGCCCATCACCGCCTGATTGCCCAGCGCGAACAGCTCGATGCCGAAGAGACCCGTGCCCGCGAAGCCGCCCAGCGCGTCCGCCAGCTGATCGCCCAGGCTCAGGCCGACGTCGAGCGCGAGCAGCTGCTGGAGCATGATGCGAACAGCGCCCTGGCCGATCTCGGCAAGGAAGAAGCAAATCTCAGCGCCGCCAATGACAGCGCCGCCGACGACATGGCCGCTGCCGAACAGCTGGCCGCCGAAATGTCGGAGAGCCTGGCGGAGACCGAGCGGCTGCTGGAACGGCTGACCGCCGAACTGGCGGAATGGAATGCCAAGAAGGCGAGCCTGGAGCGCGGCCGCAACATGGCCGCGGCGCTTTCGGAAACCAGCACCAATCAGTTGTCGAGTGCCCAGAAGCGTCTGGACGAAGCCCTGGAACGCGCCGCCGGCGCGCCTGACGTGCAGGCCTGCGAAGCCCAGACCGAAGAAGCGCGCGAGAATGCGATGAAGGCCCGCGCCGCCGCTGCCGAGGCCCGCGCCGCCTTCGCCGCCGCCGAAAACACTGAGCGCGATGCCCGCGATCCGCTGGAAGCCGCCGAGCGCGACGTGCAGCGCCTGGCCGCCGAAGTGAAGGCACTGAGCGAATTGCTGCATCCGGAAGGCGAAGGCCTGTTCCCGCCGCTGGTCGATGCCGTGACGGTCCAGTCCGGTTATGAAGCGGCATTGGCCGCGGCCCTGGGCGACGACTTGCAGGCGCCGCTGGACAATTCCTCGCCGCATCATTGGCGCGACCTGGGCGTGATGGATGCCATCCTGCCCCTGCCCGCCGGCTGCAAGCCGCTGAGCGAATTCGTCAAGGCGCCGGCCGCGCTCGACCGCCGGCTGGCCATGACCGGGCTTGTCTTCCCCGATCAGGGCGCAGCCCTGCAAAGCCAGCTTCAGCCCGGCCAGCGCCTGGTGTCGGCGCGCGGCGATCTGTGGCGCTGGGACGGGTTTATCGCCTCCGCCGACGCGCCGTCGGTGGCGGCCGTGCGTCTGGCGCAGCGCAATCGCCTGACCGCGCTGGAAAGCGAAGTCGAACAGGCCCGCGAGGTTCGAGCCGCCCGTTTCGCGGAATATTCCGCCGCCAAGGACGCGGCCCAGAATGCCCGCGAGGCTTTGCGCCAGGCCGAGGGCAATGAACGCGGTTCCGAGCAGGCGCTGATCACCGCTCAGGATCAGGCGACCCGCGCCGCGCGCGCCGCCGCCGAACGCGCGTCGCAGCTGGCGTCGCTGGAAGCGGAAATCCGCCGCCTTACCCAATCGGTGGAAGCGGCCGAGGAATCCCGCGCCACCGCCCAGGCCGGTCTTGACGAGCTGGGCGATGGCGTTGCGCTGAACGAAGGCGTGGCCGAAACCCGCGCCAAGACGGCGGAAGCGCGCACCAGGGCTGGCGAAGCCCGCGGCGCGCTGGAAGGCCTCAAGCGCGAAGGCGAAGCCCGTCGTACAAGGCTTGCCACCATCGCCGATGAAAAGACCCGCTGGGAAGCACGCAAGGCGCAGGCCCAGGTCCATGTCGCCGAGCTTGCCCGCCGCCAGGAAGAACTGGGCGGCGAACTCGCGGCCGCCGAACAGCTGCCGCAGCAGATCGCCGACAAGCGCAGCGCGCTGCTGGATGCCATCGCCACGGCCGAAGCCGCGCGCAATGAAGCCAGCGATGCCCGCCAGCAGGCCGAGACCTTGCTCGCCGACGCCGACAAGGAAGCCAAGGCCGCCGACGCCGCTTTGTCATCGGCGCGCGAGGAACGCGCCCGTGCCCAGGCGCTGTCGGAAGCGGCCGCTGCCCGCATCGAGGAACTGAAGACCCGCATCCAGGACGAGCTGGAATGCGCGCCGTCCGAACTCGCAGAACGCGCCGAGATCAAGGAGGGCGAGGAACTGCCGCCGCTGGAACAGGCGGAAAAGCGGGTCGAGCGCCTGAAACAGGAACGCGAGCAGCTGGGCGGCGTGAATCTGCGCGCCGAGGAAGAAGCGGCCGAACAGGAAACGCGCATGACCACCCTGGTGGCGGATCGCGACGACCTGACCGGCGCCATCGACCGGCTGCGCCGCGGCATCCAGAGCCTGAACAAGGAAGGCCGCGAACGCCTGCTGGAATCCTTCGAGAAGGTGAATACCAACTTCCAGCAGCTTTTCACCAAGCTGTTCGAAGGCGGCGAAGCCAAGCTCACTTTCACGGAATCCGAAGACCCGCTGGAAGCGGGCCTGGAAATCTTCGCCCGCCCGCCGGGCAAGCGGCTCCAGTCGCTGGCCCTGCTGTCGGGCGGCGAACAGGCGCTGACCGCCATGGCGTTGATCTTCGCGGTGTTCCTGGTGAACCCCGCCCCGGTCTGCGTGCTGGACGAAGTGGACGCGCCGCTGGACGACGCCAATGTCGAGCGTTTCTGCAACATGCTGAACCAGATGACCCAGATGTCGGGGACCCGCTTCCTGGTCATCACCCACCATGCCCTGACCATGAGCCGGATGGACCGGCTGTTCGGGGTCACCATGGCGGAACGCGGGGTTTCCCAGCTGGTATCGGTGTCGCTGGCCGAGGCCGAGAAAATAGCTGCTGAATAAGAGATTCGCTCCAAGTCGCGGCGCGGCTTGGGCGAATCCGCGCGACATAATGCGCGACACCCTTTTTCGCCAGCAATATCAACAACTTGTGGCAGGCTGACTTTCTTGACACCTATGGGGGCCGCACATATGGTCCGCCCGCCTTCGACGCGCCGCGAGGGCTGGTTTTGTGCGGTTTTTTGGGACTTTTGGGAGACGGTTTTGACGGCTCCAGACCCCGACAGGCTGAGCGATCTGGGCAAGCGGCTCGACGAACTTCAGACCCGGCAGGCAGACAGGACCAGGCGTCCGCCGCCAAGCCAGTCGAGTATCGCGTTCCGCTTCGCCACCGAACTGGTGGCGGCGCTGATCGTGGGGGGCGGCCTGGGATGGGGGATCGACTGGCTGTTCGGCCATTTCGGATTTCATACCCGCCCGGCCTTCATGATCGTGTTTTTCATGCTGGGCGCGGCCGCGGGGATCCGCAATGTGATGCGCGCAGCCAAAGAGATTAACGCCGAGATCGCTGAGAAGCGGTCCGACAAGGAGACTGGTTCGTGAATCTGAACCCGATGGAACAGTTTGCCGTCAAGCCGCTGGCCGGCCTGGACAAGCCGCTGTTCGAGATCGCGGGCCATCCGATCTATTTCACCAATCAGGCTTTGCTGATGGTGATCGTGGTCGCCGTCTCGTCGCTGTTCCTCACCCTCGCCGTCAAGCCGAACCGCCTGGTGCCCACCCGCGGCCAGTCGATGGCCGAGATGTCCTATGAGTTTGTCGCCGGCATGATCCATTCGGCGACCGGCGAAGACGGGCTGAAATTCTTCCCCTTCGTCTTCACGCTCTTCATCTTCGTGCTGTGCTGCAATTTCTTCGGCATGGTGCCGGGCAGCTTCACCGTCACCAGCCAGATCGCGGTGACCTTTGCGCTCGCCTCCTTCGTGATCCTGATGGTCATCGTCACCGGCTTCATGAAGCACGGCATCGGCTTTTTGAAGCTGTTCGTGCCGCACGCCCCCTGGTACCTGCTGATATTGCTTGTTCCGATCGAGCTGATCTCTTTCTTCACCCGCCCGATCAGCCTTAGCGTCCGTCTGTTCGCCAACATGCTGGCCGGCCATACCATGCTGGCGGTGTTCGGCGGCTTCGTCGTCGCGCTGGGTACCGCCGGCGGCGTCCTCTCGGCCCTTTCCATCGCACCCATGCTGCTGATCGTGGCGATCATGCTGCTCGAACTGCTGGTCGCGTTCCTGCAGGCCTATGTCTTCGCCATCCTCACCTGCATCTATCTCAACGAAGCGCTTCACCTCCACGATCATCACTAACCACCAAGAAGGGAATTTCTCATGGAACCTGCAGCAGCAAAAATGATCGGCGCGGGCCTTGCCTGTATCGCCCTGGTCGGCGCCGGCATCGGCATCGGCAACGTGTTCGGCAGCTATCTGTCGGGCGCGCTGCGCAATCCGGGCGCTGCCGCCACCCAGACCACCAACCTGCTCCTGGGCTTTGCGCTTTGCGAAGCGACCGGCCTGTTCGGCCTGGTCATCGCGCTCCTGATCCTGTTCGCGTTCTAAGATGGCCGACGCCAGCAACACCACGGCAACGACGGAGCACAAGCCGGCCGGCTTCCCGCCGTTCAAGACAGAGACCTATCCCAGCCAGTTGTTCTGGCTGGCGATAACCTTCTGTTTCCTGTTCGTGGTGCTGTGGCGCGTGGCCGGTCCGCGCATCAATGCGGCGATCACCGGCCGGCGGGGCACCATCAATGCGGCGATCGACGGCGCCGCCAAGGCACGCGCCGATGCGCAAGCCGCACAGGCGGCCTATGAAGACGCGCTGGCCAAGGCGCGTGCCCGCGCCAATGCCCTGGCCGAGGAAACGCGCGCCACGCTGAATGCGGAAATCGCCAAGGCCAAGGCCCAAGCCGATGCCAAGGCGCAGGACGCCATGGCGGCGGCCGACGCGCGCATTGCGGCGACCCGCGAAAGCGCCAAGTCGGCGGTGAGTGCGGCCGCGCGCGACGCGGCCATCGCCATTGTCGAGCGTCTGACCGGCGACAAGGTCTCGGCCGACGAAGCGGCACGCGCCCTCGGAAATTGAGTCAGGGGAACTGAGATGGAAATGCTCCACGATCCCGAAACCTGGGTTGCCGTCGGTTTTGTGCTGGTCCTCGCCCTTCTGGTCTGGAAGGGCGTGCCCGGCATGGTCGGCAAGATGCTGGACCAGCGCGCCGCCGTGATCGCGGCCGAGCTGGAGGAAGCCAAGCGCCTGCGCGCCGAAGCCGCCGCCGTGCTGGCCGACTATCAGAAGCGCGCCGCCGGCGCCGAAGCCGAGGCCAGGAGCATCGTGGAAGCCGCAACGGCCGAAGCCGCCCAGTTCCAGAAAGACGCCCGCGCCGCGCTGGAAACCCAGATCGAGCGCCGCGCCGCGGCCGCCCGGGACAAGATCGCCCAGGCCGAAGCCCATGCCCTGAACGAGATCCGGGGCCTCGCCGCCGATGCCGCCGTCAATGCCGCCCAGAAGCTGATCACCGCCAAGCTGGATGAAAACCGCGCCAGCGGCATGATCGCCGACAGCATCAAGGGTTTGGGCGACAAGCTCAACTAGCCCTGGCATCACCTGCCCGTTTGTGCGTTCATGGGGCGTGAGAAGCGTCGCCATAAAACGCGCCTATGATCGCGCTTCACCCGATGACGGTACCCGTATCCTGGTGGACCGGCTGTGGCCGCGCGGGCTCAGCAAGGCCAAGGCGGCCCTGGATGGCTGGAACAAGGATGTGGCGCCCTCACCGCGGTTGCGCAAATGGTTCGGCCACAAGCCCGAGCGTTTTGCGGAATTCGCCCGGCGTTACCGCGCCGAGCTGAAGCACAATCCCGCACTGGACGAGCTGCGCGCGCAGAAGGGCAAGGTCACCTTGGTCTATGGGGCGCGCGACCCTGCCATCAATCATGCTGTGGTGCTGGCCAAGGTGCTCAAGCCCTGAGGCTTAGTGCACGTCGGCTTCCTTCAGGCCCTCATAATGCATGATGTGATAATAGCCCTGCCAGCTGTTCGAGATCACCGGCGGCGGCAGGCGGGTCAGGGGATCGTCGATCCAGCGGTCGAAATAACCCAGCATCTCGCCTGTCTCATCCACGCCCACCAGCCATTCGCCGCGATACCAGTTGCGCCATTTGCCATATTCGGCACCTTTCTCCATCGCCTTGATGTCGGCGATGGCGGCCAGCGCCTGTTTCACATCCAGGTGCGCCTTAGCCTTGTCGCCGGCCTTGACGCTGCGGATCGCGTCCGACGTCAGCCACAAGAGCCGGTTGCCGTCGCGGTTGATGGCGATTTCGGTCAGCACATAGGCTTCGTAGAAGGGCCTGCGCTCAGTCGGGACCGATACTTCTGCCGCCTTGGCCTCGTTCCACACCGCATCCCAGCGCGGCTGGGCCTCGGCACAAACTTTCAGCTCCCGCGTCATAGTGGTTTCGGCATAATTCTGCTCGATATCGCGGCCGTAATTGGGATCGAAGTTGAAGCCCAGGATGCGCACCGGCACCCATTTCGCCGACTGGCCCACGATGTTGTACCAGGGCGGCGTGATCATGGTGGTCATCATCATCTGCCGCGCTTCGGTGTGATAGATCTGGTCGCCGTAATCGTCGCCATTTTCCAGCTTGGGAATGGCCTTGAAATAGTCTTCCCACACCTTGGCGACCGCGCCGGCGGCCCTGTCGCCGAACTGATGTGACGCCCAGGCTTCATAGGTCGCATGCGCGCCACCCTGTGCCGGCACCCCGCCCCAGGCCGTGTCCATGATCACTTTGGCCGTCATGCTGACGGGCCGGATATCGGAGGTGTTGAGCAGCATATATCCGGTGGCGCCGGCTTTGATGTAGCGGGAGAACTCCGAATAGATGCGGTCCACCGGCACCATCTCCGACAGCTGGTTGGCGCGGCCGTTCAGCATCGCGTCGTGATAGTACATGCCCTGCCCGCGTGCGACCTGACCCTTGTCCTGGATCAGGCCGTAACCGGTATCGGCCCACACGGTGGTGACCTCGGGTGGGATGGTGAGAAAGCCCTCGCTCTTCAGCCGCGCGCCTTCCTGCCAAAGGTCGGTGACGAATTGCGCATTGGGATTGACAGAGCGCACGATTCGCATCTGATCGGCGATCGCCTTGCTGATCAGCGCGCCTTGCGCCTTATCATTGCCCGCCACGCTGGGATCCATGGTGTTGTAGGCGGTATCGGACAGGCCGCGCAGGCCCACCGACCACAGGATTTCCTGCTTGGGATCATAGGCCTTTACCGAATTGGTCCAGGCGCGTTCCAGAATCTCGGGATGTTCGGAATAGTTGTAGGGCACATTGGCCGGCCAGCGCGCCACATTCATGCCCAGCGGAATGGCGTGATGCTGGTTCAGGATCAGCCCCCGCTCGCCCACCCATTTCATCTGCGGGTCGGACGAAAAGGTCCAGGTGCCGGGCACGATCATGTTTCCCTTCAGCCGCAGGATGGTTTCGAAGATCTTGTCTTCCACCGCCTTTGAGATGCCGGAATGATCGCCCTTCTCTCCCGGCGCCCAACCGGTCAGGAGGTCCTCGTCATTGGTGAAGAAGCCACGATACTTGAACAGCGGCGCCGGAAAATGCCGCGACAGGCCGGCAGGAAGAATGACCGACGCCTTTTTCGCCGGCTCTTGATCGTTCCAGTAATACATCGGATCGACACCGAGATAATCCTGGCTGAAGGTGTAGATCGCATAGATGGTGCCGCGCATGTCGGCGCCCGACAGCAGCAGGTGATTGCCCCTGGATGCGATGGCAAAGCTTTCGGTGGCTCCGCCTGTGGCTGGCGCAATTTCGATCGCGGGGCCGTCGGCATGCGCCACGATCTGCGGCTTTGTGCCGAACACCTTGGCCATGTCGCTGGCCAGGTCCTCGGCTGCCTTCTTCACGGGACCGGGCGCGTCCGCGCTTTCCACGATGACGGTCTTTGCATCGACGGTGAGGCCGGCCTGGGCGGTGGCGGGACCAGCAGCGGCAAGCATGAGACCGGCCAGCAAAATGCGATGGCGCATGACGATCATCCCCTGACCCGCTCTCCGGCGGCGTTGTTAGCGGTACCAGGCTAACAGCGCGTCAGGCAATCCGCAAGCGACGACTGGCCGTCTTCTATTTTCCAAGCGAAGGATCGAGCTTGATGGCAGCGGCGATATCGCGCTCCCCATCCTTTTTCTGGCCGAGCTTGTCTTTCGCGCCACCCCGATAGAACAGGGCATCGGCCGAATTGGGTTTCTGCGCAATGATCCTGTCATAATCCGCAATCGCCGACTTGTAATCCTTCGCCTCATAGCGCACTCGAGCACGGTCGCTCAGCGCATCCATGTCGTCGGGCTGCAAGGTCAACGCCTTGTCGAAGTCCGCAATGGCCGCAGCATATTGGCTGCGCATGCCCTTCAATTCGCCACGCAACCGATAGGCCAAGACGAAATCCGGCTTCAGCGCGATCGCCTTGTCGAGGTCGGTGATCGCGGATTCATCGGATGCCTGCGCCAGGCCGCGAAAATAGTAGGCGTTGTAGGTGTTGGGACCGTTGGGATCCAGGGCGATGGCCTTGCTGAAATCGGCCACCGCCAGCGCCTTCTGTCCCTGCCTGACATAGATCGCACCGCGATCGCCGTATGATGCGACGTCATCGGGCTTGAGCCTGATCGCGGCGCTGTAGTCAGCGATCGCCAGGTCGTGATGGCCAAGCGCTTCCTGCGCCATGGCACGGGAGCTGAAACTTTCCGGCTCGTCCTGCTTCAGCTTGATAGCCCGGTCGAAATCCTTGATGGCCAGCTCGTAGTGCTGCAGGCGGAAATGGGCATCGCCTCGCGCATCAAGGGCGTAAAAATCGTCGGGCTTCAATGCAATCGACTTGTCGAAATCGGCGATGGCAAGCTCGTAACGTTCCGCATTGAAGTGCGAAAGGCCACTGTTGTAAAAAGCCAGCGCGGCACTCGCAGCTGCATCGCCTGCCCCACTGCCGTGTTTTGCGAATGCAATGTTGACCTGGTAGCTGTCCGAAATCGTCTTCAGCGCAGCTTCCGATTGGCTGCGGACGGTGCCTGTGCACAATGGCTGGTCGATCTTGCTGGTGAAATCTCGATGCACGCTCATTGTGTCGCCATGGAGCGACCAGTGCGCGATGAACAGCAGATTGGGCGTTTCGACCCGCACATCGTTGGGCAGGCCGTTGAACTGATATCCCGAAGGCGCCTTCAGCGACATATCCTCGCTCTGCTCGGCGCTGATGCAGACGGTCGGCTCACCCGGCTTCATGTTTCCCGGATCGAATGGTCCCATCACCTTGTCGCCGGCCTGCGAAAACAGCCGGAGCCCGCCGGGCATGAAAAAACTGTTTTTACCCGACAGGTTGTCTTCCCAGCCCGGCGATTTGAAAGTGGAGGAAATCGTGTATTCCGCCGCGAAGCTGGTGGGCGAGCCCAGCGCGAAGCTACCGCTGGGATTGTTGTAACCCAGGGCGGCCAACAAACGGGTTGCCGCGGTCGGTCCCGCGCCCTGAATTGCCAGGCCGATGAGCTTGAGGCTGATTGCATAAGGTCCGGTGGCCGTGCTTGTGGTGGTGCCGGAAAGCACACCGTCCTTGTCCAAGGTCGAAACCGTCCTGACCGTTGTTTTGGCCATGCCGGGCTCGACCAGCGGCATCTTGCCCAGGCCGGATGATGTTGCGGAAGCAACAACCATCGGCTTGCCATACTCCTGCAGCGGCAGAATGCCGAAAGGCGCCACCGCGGCGCTGCTGTCAAGATAGAGATTGAACTGGGGGATAAAGGTAATGACGTGATTGAGGGTGGTGAAAGTGGGGACGCTCGTCATTGTATAGCTGGCGTCGCCGTTTATCAGGATGCTCTCGGCGTCGATGCCCTTCGCTTTTAACAGGACCTGCAGAAGAATGTCGTGGTCCTTGCAGTCGCCATAACCGTTGGCGACGATCGAATCCACATCGTGCGGGACAAAGGAACCTGTGCCCAGCTCGATGCCGACATAGCGGATATGCCCGCTGACCCACTCATACAGTTTCTGCGCCTGGGCTTTCGGATCGCTCGTTCCGCTGGTGATTTCATCGGCGAGGGCGCGGGCTTTCGGCGTAACCACTCTTTTGGGCTCGGCCAGCGCGGCATAAGCCCTGCCCAATTGCGCATAGTCCTTGAAGCTGGAGATGAAAAAACTGGGCGTATGCTCAAGCGGCGACAGGGTGGGACTTTCTTCCGTCACTGGCTTGGGCGCTGAATAGTGCCAGCTATAGACCATGTTGGCCCCATCAGCCCGCCGCGCCGCGTCCACGTCATGGGTTTCCACATAAAGCGGAAATGCCTTGGGCGCGGTAATGGTCTCACGCACATCGTCGTAGGCGGACGTGCGTGGGAACACCTCGCTGTAGGAAAAGTGATTTTCAAAATTGGGATGTTTGGTGGTTGTTTTGACCGTATAGACCGCGGTGTCGCCGGCCGCGAATTGCGGAAACACAATCAGCTTGGAACGAACGCCCGTGATCATGGTGGCGTCTCCCCCCTGGGGCGCCCGGTCGTAGATCGCCAGGGGATCGACCGGCATGATTTTGCCGTCGGCTTTGAGTGTGTGGGCATCCACGATCGCAATTTCCTGCGAAGTGGCATCATAGGGAATGCTGGTCTGGCTGACCTGCAGTGCGGCCGCATCGTTACTGGCACGCACTTCTATATGCGTCGTCTGCACATTGCTGCCATCGGCGGAAACCTGGATATCGTTTGTCAGCAACCGCACAACCAGGGTGGGGGCGTCTTTTTGGCCGTCCTGCGCGGCTGCGCCCAATCCAAGACAAAGCAGCAGCGGGATGCACATCCCGAGCGCACGATGATTTATCATTTCCCCAGCCCAACCGAGCGGCAAAGCACGCCACGCCGCGATCGCCACTCTATCGGGATTCTGGGCCGGAAAAAGAGCTTTTTGGCGCCCCTTCCAGTACCAACCGGTTTATTGCTTTTCCGGATACACCACGCGCAGATGCAGCTCTTTCAGCTGCTTCTGGTTCGCCGGGCTGGGCGCGTTCATCAGCAGATCCTGCGCCGACTGGGTCATGGGGAACATGGTGACCTCGCGCAGATTCTCCTCCCCCGCCAGCAGCATGACAATGCGGTCGATGCCCGGCGCGGTGCCGCCATGCGGCGGAGCGCCATAGCGGAAAGCATTCAGCATGCCCTTGAATTTTTCTTCCGTCTCCTCGCGGGCATAACCCGCGATCTCGAAGGCCTTGAGCATCACATCCGGATCATGGTTGCGGATGGCGCCGCTCGACAGTTCATAGCCGTTGCAGACGATGTCGTACTGATAGGCCTTCAAACCCAGGATGGTCTCGGCGTCGCCCTTGTCCAGGGCCAGGAATTTCTCGCGGTCATATTGCGGCATCGAAAAGGGATTGTGGGAGAAGTCGATCTTCTTGTCGTCCTCGTTCCACTCATACATGGGAAAATCGACGATCCAGCAGAATTTGAATTCGTCGTTGGGGATCAGATTCAGCTCGCGGCCGATGCGGGTGCGCGCCATGCCGGCCAGGCTGGCGGCGCGGTCGGCCTTGGCATCGGCCGAGAAGAACAGGGCATCGCCCGCCTTCACCTTGGCGATCTTCGCCATCTCGGCCAGCGCCGCGGCGGGAATGAATTTGGCGATGGGGCCCTTGCCGACCAGGCCGCCATTCTCTTCCTCGAACTGGATATAGCCCAGGCCGGCGGCGCCTTCGCCACGCGCCCATTCGTTCAGCTTGTCGAAGAAGCTGCGCGGCTGCGGCGCCGCACCCGGCGCCGGAATGGCGCGCACCGTCTTGTTCTTGAAAGCCTTGAACTCGACATCGGCGCGACCGAAGACCTCGCTCAAATCCACGATCTCGATTCCGTTGCGCAGGTCGGGCTTGTCGGTGCCGTATTTCAGCATCGCCTCGGCATAGGGAATGCGCGGGAACTGAGCGGCAGGCGTGACCTTCTTGCCCTGACCGAATTCCTCGAACACGCCCGCCAGCACCGGCGCCACGGCATTGAACACATCGTCCTGGGTGACAAAGCTCATTTCCAGATCGAGCTGGTAGAACTCGCCCGGCGAGCGGTCGGCGCGGCCATCCTCATCGCGGAAACAGGGCGCGATCTGGAAATAGCGGTCGAAGCCCGACACCATGATCAGCTGCTTGAACTGCTGCGGCGCCTGGGGCAGCGCATAGAACTGGCCCGGATAGCGGCGCGACGGCACCAGGAAGTCGCGCGCCCCTTCCGGCGAGGACGCAGTCAGGATCGGGGTCTGGAATTCGGTGAAGCCCTGTTCGATCATGCGCCGGCGCAAGGAGGTCACGATGTTCGACCGCAGCATGATGTTCCTGTGCAGCCGCTCGCGCCGCAGATCGAGGAAGCGGTAGGTCAGCCGCGTGTCTTCCGGATAGTCCATGTCGCCGAACACCGGCAGCGGCAGCTCCTGCGCCCTGCCCTGCACCGAACAAGTCTCGATGCGCAATTCGACCTCTCCGGTCGGCAGATCGGAATTGACGGTCTCCGGCGTGCGCGCCACCACCTTGCCCGTAAGCGTCAGCACCCATTCCGAACGCGCCGCATCCACCGCGGCGAAGGCGGCCGCATCCGGCTCGATCACGCATTGGGTGATGCCATAATGGTCGCGCAGGTCGATGAAGATCAGCCCGCCATGGTCGCGCCGCCGGTTGACCCAGCCCGACAGGCGCACATTCGCCCCGACATCGGTCTTGCGAAGCTGGCCGCAGGTGTGGGTGCGATAGGCGTGCATCTGGAAAAATTCCGGTCAAATCATGGGGAAAGGCGCAGGTTTTTGGCGGTTTATGGGGGGTTGGTCAAGGGCGGCCCCGGCGCCGACCCGCCGTGCCGTTTTGGCGGGTTTTTCCCGTCACAAAGCCCCGCTACGGTGCCCGGGTCTTAAGGGAATCGCCATGAAATCCGCCTGCCTGTTCGCCCTCCTGCTGCTGGCCACGCCTGCTCTTGCCCAGCCAGCCAGGCCCCAGCCGCACAACATCATCATCTTCGTCGCCGACGGCCTGCGTTATGGCAGCGTCGAGCCCGGCAACATGCCAAACATGTCGCGCGTGAAAAGCGAAGGCGTGGATTTCACCAACAGCCATTCGCTGTTTCCCACCATCACCACGGTGAACGCCTCGGCCATCGCCACCGGCCATTACATTGGCGACACCGGGGATTTCGGCAATTCCATCTATACCGGCACGCCGATGATCAGCGGCAATGGCAGCGCAATCGCGGGGCTTGAGAACGACACGGTGCTGGCGGAAATGAACCAGAAATTCGGCGGCAATTACCTGAACGAGGATACCATCATCGCGCGGGCGCGCGCGGCCGGCTTCAACACCGCGGTGGTCGGCAAGCTAGGGCCGACCCGAATCCTGGATTCCACCGCCGCGCCCGATGGCAGCCAGACCCTGATCCTGGACGACAATACCGGCCATGAGGGCGGCTTCGGCCTGCCGCAATGGTTCACGCGCCAGATGAAGACCGCCTTTGTCACCGGCGGGGCACCTGGAACCCAGGTGCCCAACATTCCCCAGGAAGTCTGGCTGATGAAGGCCACCACCCGCATCGTGCTGCCGCACTTCGCCGACGCGGGCAAACCCTTTGCCCTGCTGTTCTGGTCGCGCGATCCCGACATGAGCCAGCACAATACCAAGGACAGCGTCGGCGAGTATGAGCCCGGCATCAACGGGCCCTCGGGCCGGGCCGGCACCCGTGACGCCGACACGACCTTGGGCGAACTGCTGGCGGCGCTGAAGGCGCAAGGATTGGACAAGACCACCGATGTCTTCGTCACCGCCGATCATGGCTTTCTCACCGTCGCCCATGCCAGCGCCACCAGCCCCTCGGCGCGGCTCGACCCGGACATGCCCTTGAGCGATCTCTCCAGCGGTTTTTTGGCGGTTGACCTGGCCAGCGCACTCCACACCAGCCTGTTCGATCCGGGCAGGAATTTCAGCCGGGTGGATTATGGCGGCGGCGCCAGGCTCGCGGGCGGCGCCGGTCTTCTGGGCGATCCGCAGAATCCGGATGTGGTGGTGGTGCCCAATGGCGGCGCCGACCTGATCTATCTGCCCAAGGCGAACGCGAAGGAAACGGCGGGCGACATCGTCAAATTCCTCACCACCCAAGATTATGTCGCCGCGATTTTCGTCAACGACAGACTGGGCAAGTTTCCCGGCGCCTTGTCGATGAGCGACGTGAATCTGATGGGATCGGCGAGGACGCCCCAGCCTTCCATCTATGTCAGTTTCCGCAGCTTCGCGGGCGATTGCCCGGGGCTATTGCAATGCGCGGTGGGTGTGCATGACACCCCGCTTGCCACCGGCCAGGGCAGCCATGGCAGCCTGTCGCGGGCCGAGACGCGCAACTTCATGGCCGCCATCGGGCCGGATTTCAAATCCGGCTATGCCGATCCGGCGCCGGTATCCAATGCCGATATCGCACCGACGCTCGCGCATATTGCGGGGCTCGATTTGCCCGCCAAGGGCAAACTCAAGGGCCGTGTGATCGCGGAAGCGCTGCGTGGTGGCGCCGAACCCAGCACTGCCCGTCACATCATCCGGTCGCAGCCCGCCGAAAACGGCGCGGTGACGGTGCTGGATTATCAGCAGGTCGGCGAAGCGCGCTATTTCGATGCCGCCGGCTTTGCCGGCAAGGCGGTGGGGCTGACGCCGTAAGGCATCAGCCCCTTTGGGAGTTCAAGCCACTTTCGCCTGCTGCGGAGCGCTGCAGGCCTTGATCGACAGGATATCGGGCGCCCTGCCGGTCTCCAGGAAGCTCTTGAGGCCCGACAGCACCATCGGCCAGCCACCGGAAATGCCCTTGGCCATGTCCGAGCCGGCCTTGAGCTGATCGTGGATCACGTTCAGCCGCACCACCTCGCCGAACATTTCGATCTCGAAGGTGACGCGGGAATATTCGGACTTCCTGCCGGCATTTTCCGGCGAGACCCAGGAAAGCACCAGCCGGCTGGGTGGACGGCTTTCCAGCACCTCGCCGGTTATGTTGATGGTGTCGGTGCCGTCGATGGTCACCATGTCCCATTTGGAACCGGGCCTGAAATCCGAGACGATGTTGCGGGCCCAGTACTGGCGGGTGAATTCGGGATTGGTGATGGCGTCCCACACCTTCTGCGGCGTGGACGTGATGTAGCTGACATAGACGAATTCGGTTGTCGGTTCGCTCATTGGTCTTTCTCCAGTGCTTGCTTGAGGTTGTGAAGCGCCTGCACGCGGCCCTGCTCGAACTTGCCGATCCAGCGCGTGTAGATCTCGTTGATGGGGACGGGATTGAGGAAGTGCAGTTTCTCGCGGCCTCGCTTGGTGGTGGCGACCAGGTTGGCCTCCTCCAGCAGGTTGAGGTGCTTGGTCACCGCCTGCCGGCTCATGTCATGACCCTCGCAAAGTTCCCCGAGCGTCTGGCCGTTCTTGCGGCGCAGCCGGTCGAGCAACTGCCGGCGGCTGGCGTCGGCAAGGGCTTTGAACACTTTGTCTTCATCGGCAACCATGGCCCTAATATGCAACTATTTAGTTGCATGTCAACTCCCCATTAAAATCCCCCGTTTTTTCCCCGAATCCGCTATCACCACCCCCATGCGGATCGTCGAAACCAATGAGGCGCTTGAGGCTTTTGTGGCCGAACTGGCGCATGCCCCCTATCTGGCGCTGGATACCGAATTCCTGCGCGACCAGACCTATTATCCCAAGCTGTGCCTGATCCAGGTGGCGGCGCCCGGCATCGAGGGCATCATCGATCCCCTCGCCCATCATCTTGACCTGACGCCCTTCTATGACCTGATCCGGCGGCCCGACATCGTCAAGGTGCTGCACGCCGCGCGCCAGGACATTGAGATTTTCTATCTGCAGGGCGGCGTGTTGCCCGATCCTTTGTTCGACAGCCAGATCGCCGCCATGGTGTGCGGCTTTGGCGACGCGGCGTCCTACGAGACGCTCGCGCGCAAGATCGCCCATGTGGAGATCGACAAGTCGGCGCGCTTTACCGACTGGAGCCATCGCCCGCTCTCCAAGCGCCAGCTGGAATATGCCCTGGCCGATGTGACCCATCTGCGCGTGATCTATGAATGGATGAAGGCCAAGCTGGAAAAGAGCGGCCGCGCCTCCTGGGTGGCCGAGGAAGTGGCGGCGCTGCAGGAGCCGTCGCTGTACAGGCTCGACCCCGATCAGGCCTGGAAGCGGCTCAAGCCCCGCACCACCAACAAGCGTTTTCTGGCCGTGCTGGCGGCGCTCGCCGCCTGGCGGGAGCGCGAGGCCCAGGCGCGCGACATTCCTCGCGGGCGCGTATTGAAGGACGAGGCCCTGACCGAGATCGCCGCCCATCCGCCGGAGACGCCGGAAGGGCTGGATCGCATCCGCGCCGTGCCCAAGGGCTTCGGCAATTCGCGGATGGGCAAGGGCCTGATGGAAGCCATTGCGATCGGCAACGAGGCTTCGCCGCCCGACGGGGCCGTTGCCGAACACCGGCAGCGCCGAAGACGCGAACCCTCACCGGCGGTGGTGGATCTGCTGAAGACCCTCCTCAGGTTGCGGGCCGAGGAAGCCGGTGTCGCGCCGCGCTTGATCGCCAATGCCGAGGATATCGAGAAGCTGGCGGCCAATGAGGATGACGATGTCGCCGCCCTGCAGGGCTGGCGGGCCGAGGTTTTCGGCCGCGACGCCATCGCCATGCGCAAGGGAGAACTCGCCATCGCGCTGGAAAAAGGCGAAGCTGTGGTTGTCGAACTGGAGAGCGAGCCGTAAGGCATCCGCCGCTGCCAAGAAATTTCAAGGGAGAAAATCGATGAAGAAGATTCTGATGACGGCGGCGCTTTTGGCGCTGGGCGCAGGCGCGGCGCAAGGTCAGACGCCCCAGCCGGCCGACTGGACCGTCCTGACCATGACCGCCGACACCAACAAGCCCGCCGCCGTCACCTGGGACCGTATCGGCGGCCATGACTGGTGCGGCATTCTCAAATATCTGGACCGCCTCAAGGGCTGCACCATCAATTCTGGCAAGGGCGAAGTGGGCTCGCTGCGCACCGTGATGGTCGGCACCACCGCAACGGTGGAGATGGCGGTGGCACGCACGCCGCTCTCCTACACCTATGCCCAGCCTTTCACGCCGATCTTCTATCACGGCACCATGGCGGTCGAGCCGATCGACGCCACCCACTCCCGGATCGTCTACACCCTGATGTGGAACCAGACCCCGGTGGGCGATGCGGCGGCGCAGGCCGCGGCGCGCGAAGCCCGTCACAAGAGCTTCCAGGCGGCGGTGGACAAGATGGCGGCGGACGCGAACGCCCCCTGATCCCGGCGACAGCTTCAAACGAAAAGGCCGCCTCGAAGGGCGGCCTTTTTGCTTTTCAGGCTTCGTCCAGGTTCACCGACCCGGTCGCGAGCTCGGGCTCATTGGGATCGTAAGGATCCTCGTCGGCGGCCAGTTCCTCGGACGGGTTGGGCACGTCAAAGCCCGAAGGCGGCATGGCTTCCAGGAAGCCGGCGGCCTTGAGCTCGTCCACGCCCGGCAGGTGGGCGACGCTCTCCAGTCCGAACTGGATCAGGAAGGCTTCGGTCGTGCCATAGGTGACGGGCCGGCCAGGGGTGCGCTTGCGGCCCCGGATCTTGATCCAGCCGATCTCCATCAGCATGTCGATGGTGCCCTTGGACATGGCCACACCGCGAATATCCTCGATCTCGGCCCGGGTGACGGGCTGGTGATAGGCGATAATCGCCAGGGTTTCGATCGCGGCCTTGGACAGGCGCTTCTGTTCCGGCTGCTCCTTGCGCAACAGGAAGGCGAGATCGCTTGCCGTGCGGAACTGATATTTTCCGGCGACACAGCAAAGGTTTACGCCGCGCTTTTCATAAACTTCTTCAAGTGCCTGGAGCAGGCCCGGCACGTCCGCGCCTTCAGGCAACGATGTTGACAGTGCCTTTTGGTCCAGCGGTTCAGCGGCGGCGAACAGCAAGGCCTCGACCATCCGCAGATGCTCGGGATTGGCCTTCTCGCCCTCTGCAGGGCTTTCTGCGTCCATCTGGGTTTCGATCGTTTCAATCATCTTGGCTACGCTGCTCATGTCACGCTCCCTGGACGGGGGCTTCCCGGGGCTGGTCCCGGTCCCTTACGAAAATCTCGGCAAAGGGCGCCATCTGCTGAAGCTCGATCTTGCCGTCGCGCGCCATCTCCAGGCAGGCCAGCAGGGTCGAGGCCACGGCCGAGCGCCGGCGCGCGCCGCCCGACCATTCGAAGGGCAAGAGGCGGGTCAGGGCGCTCCAGTCCGAGATCTTGCCCAGCATCCGCTCCAGCCGCTCGCGCGCCTCCTCGATCTGCAGCACCGCCGCGACCTTGGGCGTATAGCTCTTGCCGCCCATCTTGCGGACACGGTCGGTGGCATAGGCCGTGAGCAGGTCGTAAAGCGTATCCTTGTAGGTCCGAAGCTTGACCACATTCACGGGCTCAGGATCGCCGCGGCCGAACACATCGCGGTCCAGCCGCTCACGACCCATCAGCCGGGTCGAGGCGGCGCGCATCGCGTCCAGCCGCTGCAGCCGCCAGCGCAGCCTCGTCGCCATTTCGTCGGCAGTGGGTTCGCCCTCCGGGGTCTTTTCCTGGGGCAGGATCAGGCGCGATTTCAGATAGGCGAGCCACGCCGCCATCACCAGATAATCCGCCGCCAGTTCCAGGTTCAGCCGCTTGGCGGATTCGATGAACTCCAGATACTGCTCGGCCAGCTTCAGGATGGAGATCTTGGCGATATCCACCTTCTGGTTGCGGGCCAGGGTCAAAAGAAGATCGAGCGGGCCTTCGAAGCCGTCCACCTGCACCAGAAGCGCCTGATCGTCAGCGACGATGGCGGTGGATTCGAAGTCGTCGAAATTTTCCGCGGTGTCGGTCATGCGGTCCCCATCAGGGTCGCCAGGCGCGCTTCGGCCGCAGCGGGATCAAAGACGCCCGGCACGCAAAGCTGGGACAGCGCATGCGCGCTGCGCTTCTTCGCCTGGCCTTTCAATTCACTCACTTCCGAAGCCACTTCCTTCATCTCGCTCATGTCGCCATTGCAGTGGAGCACCAGGTCGCAGCCCGCAAAAAGGGCGGCTTTGGCGCGCACCGACAAGGGCCCGTCGAGCGCCTTCATGGAGAGGTCGTCCGACATCAACAGCCCGTCAAATCCTATCTCACCGCGTATCACATCCCGAATGACTTTGGGGCTGGTGGTCGCAGGTCGCTGTGGATCAATCGACTCATAGACAACGTGCGCTGTCATCGCGATGGGGCAGGTGTCAAGGCTTCTGAACGTCACGAAATCGCTGGCGGAAAGTTCCTCGGCCTTGGCCGAAACCCGCGGCAGGTCGAGATGGCTGTCGGCCCCTGCCCGGCCGTGGCCGGGAATGTGTTTCATCACCGGCAGCACGCCGCCGTCCATCAGGCCTTCGATCTGGGCCTTACCCAGGGTGATGATGGTGGCGGGATCGGTGGCAAAAGCCCGGTCGCCGATCACGTCATGGGCGCCAGGGACCGGGACATCCAGGACCGGCAGGCAATCGACATTGATGCCCAGGCTGAAAAGGTCATGGGCGATCAGGCGGGCGTTCAGATAGACCGCCTCGCGGGCGGCTTCCGGATTGGTGTCGTGCAGCGCGCCGAAACGCGCGGCCGGAGGACGGGCATGCCAGTGGGGAGGCTTGAGACGGGCGACGCGGCCGCCTTCCTGGTCGATCAGGATGGGGGCGTTTTCGTCACCAATCGTCGTGCGCAATTCCTGAACCAGCGCTTTGACTTGCACCGGATCGCTAATGTTGCGCGCGAAGAGAATGAAGCCCCAGGGACGCACGTCGCCAAAGAAGCTTTTCTCCTCCGCCGACAGGCTTGTGGCGGAGCAGCCATAGATGGCGCGGCTGCGCATTTAATGTCCCAGGATACAGGCGCCGCCGTCTGCCTTCAGCCGGTCGCACAGGGAGGTGGCCATCTCCTTGTCGGCAAATCCCGCGATCCGAAGGCGGTACCAGGTGCCCTTCTCGCCCAGATTGGCCTGCTGAATGTCATTGCCATAGCCGCCCAGGAGCGCGGCATGCTTGGCCTTGTAGGCCTTCCAGGCCGCGTCGGCGTCAGCCTGGCTTTTGTAGGCGCCGATCTGCAGGACATAGCCACCCGAGGCTGCGGGCTTGGCCGCCGGTGTGGGCGCCGGGCTTGGGGCCGCCTTGGCAGGCGCCTGGGTTGCCGCCGTCCCGCCCAGCTGGCGCGGCGCACCCGTGGCCGGACCGCCGACGGGTGCCGGCGCTGCTGGCGCCGGCTTGGCGGCAGGCTTGGGTGCCTCCGCCACCGGGGTGGAGTTGGCCTGCTGAATCAGGGCAGCCACCGACTTGGGCGGCGCGGCGGCGGGCTTGGCGGGCGCTTCCACCGCCTTGGCGGGTGCCGGTTTGGGCGCCGCGGCCACTTTGGGTGCCGGCTTGGGCGCCTCAGCGGCAGGGGCCGGCGGCGGCGGAGCCGCGGTCACCGGCGGCGGTGGTGCCGGCTTGGGCGCTTCTGCTACCGGCGCCGGTGCAGCCGCAGGCTTGGCAGGGGCCGGTGTGTTGTCGCCATTGTCATCGGGGGGCGCCGGCTGCTCGTAAATCTTGAAACCCTGATAGGGCACGGTGTTGCCGCCCGAACCTTGCGGCGGGGCAACGCGTTCGGGCCCGCTGGCGGCGGTCAGCACCGGGGTCTCGCCCCTGCCCCGCGCCACGCCCTGGGTATAGGCGAGCCAGACCAGGCCGCCGAACATGGCCAGCACCAGAAGCGCCAGCACGATCAGAAGCGGAAGGCGCGAGCCTTCGACATCTTCTTCCTCTTCGGAACCATCAAACACCCGCACCTCGTCGCTGGGCTCATAGACGCCGCGGTCGTAATTGGCCATGGAACTTCCCGAATCTGCGAGACCTGATCTTAGCACCCGCTTCCGGGCGAATCATGCGTCTTTAAAGCTGGATTTCCGTGTGGAAAACCCGCGCATATTCGCTCAAAGCATAACGATCGGTCATGCCGGCTATGTAGTCGCGGGCGACCGTGCCGGGAACGGCCTGGCGTGCGGATCGGGCCCAGTCTTCCGGCAACAGGCCGGGATCGGCGACAAAAGCCTCATAAAGATCGGTCACCACCGCCTGGGCGCGGGTCATGGAGGCCGTCACCCGGGGATGGCGGTACATATTGCGCATCTGAAAGGATTTGAGCGTCTTCAGCCGTGCCAGCAAGGGGGCCGAGAAACTGGCCGTTGCCCGGCCCGCATTCCTGACGGCCGCGGCGCCGGAAAGGCCGGACAGGTTGATGCGGGTCTCGCCCATCACATCCTCCATCAGCTCGCTCATCAGGGTACGGATCAATTCCCCGATGAAGCGCGACAGTTCCAGCTCGCCATGCCGTTCCAGCACGCCTTTGACATGTTCCCCGGCCAGCGGCGCCTCGGTGAGGTCGTGGATGGTGAAGATGCCGGCGCGCAAGCCGTCGTCGATGTCATGGCTGACATAGGCGATGTCGTCCGCCAGTGCCGCCAGCTGCGCCTCCAGCCCCGGCCAGCTCGATAATTCCAGCGGCCAGCGCTTGTCGAAACTGGCAATGGGTCCCGGCAGCGGCCCGGTCAGGGGACCGTTATGCTTCACCAGGCCTTCGAGCGTTTCCCAAGTGAGATTCAATCCATCGAAATCGGCATAGCGGTGTTCGAGCTTGGTGACTATGCGCAGCGCATGGGCATTGTGATCGAAGCCGCCGATATCCCGGGTGACGGCGTCCAGCGCTTCCTCGCCGGCATGGCCGAAAGGCGTGTGGCCAAGATCGTGCGCCAGGGCCACCGTCTCGGCGAGGTCTTCGTCGGCCGAGAGCGTGCGCGCCAGGCTGCGCGCCAGCTGCGCCACTTCCAGCGAATGGGTCAGCCGGGTGCGGTAGTAATCGCCTTCATGCTGCACAAAGACCTGGGTCTTGTGCTTGAGGCGGCGAAAGGCGCTGGAATGGATGATGCGGTCGCGGTCGCGCGAATAGCAGGACCGGGTGGCGCTTTCGGCTTCCGGATAAAACCGGCCGCGGCTTTGTTCCGGCCGTGTCGCATAGGGGGCATGCGGGCCCGGCGGGCTGACAATCGGCCCCAGGAGACGGCCCGGCGGCGCGGGAGAGGCGGGGTTGGTTTCGGCCATGCCGGGGACTACATAGAGGGTGTGTCCCAGACTGCAAGCCGTTCCATGACCGCCATGCCCGTCACGATTTCCGACCGCGCCGCCCGGCGGATCGCCCAGATCCTCAAGGCCGAGGCTGAGCCGACCGCCCTTCGCCTGGCGGTGACCGGCGGCGGCTGTTCCGGTTTCCAGTATAATTTCGCCCTGGACGACACGCAGATGGACGAGGATCTGGTGGTGGAAAAGGATGGCGCGCGGGTGCTGATCGATCCGGTGTCGCTGGATTTCCTGGCCGGATCGGAGATCGACTTCACCGACGACCTGATCGGCCAGGCCTTCAAGGTCAACAATCCCAATGCCACCGCGTCCTGCGGCTGCGGCACCAGCTTCACCGTCTAGTCCTCACCCACCGCGTCATGAAAATCGCCACCTGGAACGTGAACTCTATCAAGGCGCGGCTGGAGCCTGCCTTGGCCTGGCTGAAAGAAGCCAAGCCCGATGTCGTGGCCCTGCAGGAAATCAAGACGGTGGACGAGAACTTCCCCCGCGAGGCCTTCGAGGCGCTGGGCTATAACTGCGCCGTACACGGACAAAAAAGCTATAACGGCGTCGCCCTGCTCTCGCGCCGGCCGATGGAAGACGTGACGCCAAGGCTTCCCGCGCCCGACGGCGCGCTTGACGAACATTCGCGCTATCTGGAAGCGGTCATCACCGGCGACAAGGGCGTGGTGCGGGTCGCCTCGATCTATGCGCCCAATGGCAATCCCTGGCCCGGTCCCAAATTCGACTACAAGCTGGCCTGGCTGGAGCGGCTTCGGCTACATGCCAAAAAGCTTTTGGCCAATGAAGAACCGGTAGTGCTGATGGGCGACTACAACATCATTCCGGAAGACAAGGACGCGGCCAAGCCGAAAGCGTGGCTGAAGGACGCACTGTTCCAGCCGGAGGCGAAAGCAGCGCTGCGCCGACTGGAAAATCTGGGCTATACCGATGCCTTCCGCGCGCTGCATCCGCAGGGCGGCCATTATACCTTCTGGGACTATTTCGGCTCCTGGGAACGGGGCAACGGCATCCGCATCGATCATCTGTTGTTGTCACCGCAAGCCGCCGACCGGCTGAAGGCCTGTCACATCGACAAGGACGTGCGTGGGGCCAGCGAGAAACCGTCGGATCATGTACCGATCTGGGTGGAGTTGAATATCTGACCGTCTTCTTGCCGCCCCAATCTCCGCTATAGTCGTCCCGCCCATGAAATTCCTTCCCATCATCGCCATTCTCCTGCTCTCGGCTGCGCCGTCCATGGCCGCGGACAAGCGCGTCTTCCGCATCGACAGCCTGATCGCCACCCAAAAGGGCAGCGAGGTTCTGCTCCAGGCCAAGGGCGCGGTCTCGACCGGCGGCTGGAGCAAGGCGCGACTCCGCCTCGTCCATAATGACGGACGTGTAATGACAGTGGAGTTTCTTGCCACGCCGCCGCCGCCGGAGATGAGGGTGATCGATGGGCTGGTGCCGGTGACGGCTTCCGCGCAGATCCGGGGCCATGCAGCGACGGTGCATGTGCAGGCCGAGGCCAACGAGATCACTTCCCAGGTCTTGCGCTGATGCAGATTGATGTGATCTCCGACACGGTCTGTCCCTGGTGCTTCATCGGCAAGCGCCGGCTGATGCGCGCCATCGAGCAGCGGCCGAACATCGCCTTTGACGTGAAATGGCGGCCTTACCGGCTGGATCCGACGGTGCCCAAAGGCGGCATGGACCGCCAGGCTTACATGCGCGCCAAGTTCGGCACCGATCCCATGAAGATCGTGGAGATGCACAAGCTGATCGCCCAGGAAGGCGCCAAGGACGGCATCGAATTCGATTTCGCCGCCATCACGCGCCGTCCCGACACGATCGATTCCCATCGCCTGATACGCTGGGCCGAAGGCCATGGCGTGCAGGACGATGTCGTGGAACGGCTGTTCATCGCCTATTTCGAGAATGGCGAGGATATCGGCGACATCCGCGTGCTGGCGGACATTGCCGACATCTGCGGCATGGACGGGGTGGAAGTGGCCCGCATGCTGGAAAGCGACACCGACATCGCGATTGTCGAGCGCGAGGACCAGATCGCGCACGAGATGGGTGTCACCGGCGTGCCGGCGATGATCTTCGGCAACCGCCTGGCGGTGTCGGGCGCGCGCGAACCGGAATTGCTGCTGTCGGTGATCGACCGGGTGAACGAGATGGGCCAAGGCGAACCCCAGGCCGGGGCGGAAGAAGAAGACGCCGAAGCGGACGAATAGCCGCCGCTATTTGCCGTTATATTCGTACCAGGTCAGCCAGCCGGGATCGCGCATGTCCAGGCAGACGACATCACTCGCCCGGCCCCTGCCCTTGATGTCGGTGGTGGCGCAGGCCGCCGGCGCCATGTCGTCGTCCATCTGATAGCGCGTCCAGCTGTGCCCCGTCGTGTCATTGGCCTTGTAGAAATACATGCTCTGGGGCGAGCCATTGCCGCCGGCCACGATCTCGTCATTGCCGTCACCATCCACATCGACCAGGGTCAGGGCGTGGCCGTTGGCGAGCTGATCGTCGATGACCTGGCTGGCATAGCCGCCCTTGCCGTCGGGCAGATGTACCACCACCCGGTTGCCATGGAACGGCTCGATGGTGACATAGAATTTCGCGGCACCGAGACGGCCGATCATCACATCGCTGGAACCGCCGTGCGGCCAGGGCGCATCAAGCCCCGGCGTCAGCGACGTGCGGGTCCATTGGCCGTTTCTGTATTCATGGATATTGGTGCCGGAATAGCCCGAGGTGATCACATCCTGGCGGCCGTCGCCGAACCAATCCTGAATGTCCAGGCCATGGCTGACGCCATGATTTTCCAGGGTGATGGTTTCGCGCTTCCAGCCGTTTTCGGGCCGGTAGACATACAGCGGCGTGACATTGCGGTCGGGATCGGGAAACCCGGTGGCCGTGCCCGCCAGGATCGGCGAGACCACCAGGGCCATTTTTCCGTTCCCGGAAATATCGGCGAAGCGAACGCGATGGGTGGCGGGCACATTGTCGATCACGCGTTCGATCTTCCAGGGCGTCCGCGGATCGCCGTCATGATGCAGGATCGCCACCGTGCCGGTATCCTTGTGCGGGTCGGTATTGAAATGAAAGGCCAGCGCGATCTCGGGAATGCCGTCGCCGTCGATATCGGCCGCATCCATATAGACCGGCTTTGGCGCATCCCTGGCGGTGACGATGACATGCGGCGTCCAACCGGGATTTTCGTACCAGGTGATGGCGTCGGCGGTCAGTCCCAGCGCGACCAGATCCGGCCGGCCATCATGATTCATGTCGGCGACAATCAAGGAATAGCCCTGGCCGATGCCGGACGCGACATGATGAATGGCGAAGGGAGCTGTGACCGGCGGCGCAGGCGTCTGCGCCGCGGCGCAAACGCCAAACAGCAATGGCAGGGCGGCGATCAGCGCAAAACGCATGCGTTTCCCAACTCTTTTGGGTGACGCTAGGCGATTTCGGGAACCTTAGAAAGCGGCTGACTTTACCTGAAGCGCAAAAGACGCCGTCAGGCCGCGTCGGCGACGACCTTGTTGCGGCCAGTGCGCTTGGCGCGATAAAGCGCCTGGTCGGCGCGATGCAGCAACGCATCGGCGGTGTCGCCCTCGCCTTCGGCCTTGGCGATGCCGATGGAGATGGTGATGTTGAGCGCGCCGGGGGCGCGGCTGATCTTGACCGGGGTGGTCTCGATCGACTGGCGCAGGCGTTCGGCGATGTTGGTGGCAAAGGCCATGTCGGTGTCGGGCATGGCGACCACGAATTCCTCGCCGCCATAGCGGCAGGCCAGGTCGATGCCGCGCACATTGGCATTGATGCGGGAGGCGAATTCCTTCAGTACCTCGTCACCGATGTCATGGCCGTGGGTGTCATTGACCTGCTTGAAAAAGTCGATGTCCATGATGACGAAGGCCAGCGGGCGGCCGTTCCTCTTGGCATTGCCCATCAAGGTGTCGAGATGCCGGCTCATGTAACGGCGATTGTGCAGGCCGGTAAGCTGGTCGGTAATCGCCATTTCCAGGCTGAGCTGGACATTGTGGCGCAGCCGGTCGGCATAGCGCTTCTTGCGCAGCTGGGTGCGTACCCGCGCCACCAGCTCGTTCTTGTCGACCGGACGCGTGAGATAGTCGTTGACGCCCATTTCCAGCGCCTGGGTCAGTTTCCGGCGGTCGCCATCGGATACCACCACCAGGATCGGCACATGGCGGCCTTCCGGCAGGGAACGCAGCTGCGAGCACAGGCGCAGGCCGTCGAAGCCGCGCATGCCCAGCGACACCACGATCAGGTCGAAGTCGCCGCCCTTTACCCGGACCAGCGCTTCCTCGAAGGTGTCGGCGGAGGCGACTTCATGCTTGGGGGCTAGCGCGCTGGTAAACCAGGCCACGCTCTCGGCGCGGTCCTCGATCACCAGGATGCGGCCCGATTGATTGGAATCCATCAGCGTTTCAGCCGGATCGATCAGGCCCATGCCCTGGCCCGTCGATTCGCGCATGCGCAATTCGTCGGTCATCATCTTCAGCCGCACCAGCGAGCGCACGCGGGCGAACAGGGCTGCGTCATCCACCGGCTTGGTGAGAAAATCGTCGGCGCCGGCATCCAGGCCGGCGACGCGGTCGGACGGCTGGTCCAAGGCGGTGACCATCACGACGGGAACATGGGCGGTCTTAGGATTGGATTTGATGCGGCGGCAGACCTCGAAACCGTCCATGCCGGGCATCATCACGTCCAGCAGCACGATGTCGGGCGCGCCCGCATCCATCTTGCTCAGGCATTCCAGGCCGTTGAAAGCGGTGATGACTTCGAAATATTCCGCCGTCAGCTTCGCTTCCAGAAGCTTGACGTTGGAGAGGATGTCATCGACGACGAGAACTCGGGCCGTCATGGCGTGTTACCCGATGAAGCGGCGCACGGTATCCAGAAAGCTGGTCACCGAAATGGGCTTGGAGATATAAGCCTCGCATCCGCCCTGGCGGATGACTTCCTCGTCGCCCTTCATGGCGAAGGCGGTGACAGCGACAACGGGAATGGCTTTCAGCGAATCGTCTTCCTTGAGCCATTTGGTGACTTCCAGGCCCGAAACTTCCGGCAGCTGGATGTCCATCAGGATCAGGTCGGGGTGATGCTCGCGGGCAATGTCCAGCGCCTCCATCCCGTCCTTGGTCTGCAGGATGTTGTAGCCATGGGCGTCCAGCAGGTCGTGGAAGAGCTTCATGTTCAGCTCATTGTCCTCCACGATCAGGACAGTCTTGGTTTTCGCGTCCATGGTTCTCTCCGGCGCCGCCCGCGCCCAATTCCAAGGCCCAAAAGGGGCTCTGGCCGTTTTGGCCAGTATTAGGGATTATCTCTTAACGCTCCCTTGACGATGCCCCGAGGATGAACACGGAAAACGCGGAAATTCTGGCCTTGCAGGGCCTTGGCTGGCTGGCCTCCGACGAGGACGGGCTGCAACGATTCTTAAACCTTTCCGGCCTGGATGCGGCCGCCTTGCGGTTTCAGGCGGGAACTTTGGAGATGAATGTCGCGGTTCTGGACTTCCTTTTGGCCCAGGAAGACCTTTTGCTGCGCTTTTGCGAGGCCCAGGCCATTCCCGCCCGCGAGGTTCATCTGGCGCGCCACCGGCTCGGCGGTGACGTCTGATGCGATTCGGCATCGACCTGGGCGGTACCAAGACCGAGATCATGGCGCTGGCCCCCGGTGGCGCGGTGGCGCTGCGCCGCAGGGCGCAAACCCCCAAAAGCTATAACGGCCTTTTGGAACTCCTGGCCGAACTGGTGGCCGGTGCGGATGCCGAACTGGGTACACGCGGCAGCATCGGCATGGCGATTCCCGGCAGCGAAAGTTTTGGCACCGACCTGATCAAGAACGCCAACACCACCTATCTGATCGGCAAGCCGCTGCGGCGTGATCTGGAGCGGGTGCTGGGGCGCAAGGTGCGGCTGGCCAACGACGCCAACTGCTTTGCCCTTTCGGAAGCCAGCGATGGCGCGGCGGCGGGCGCCGGCATCGTGTTCGGGGTGATCGCCGGCACCGGCGTGGGCGGCGGCATCGTGGTTCATGGCAAGGTGCTAGCGGGCGCCCATGGCATCGGCGGGGAATGGGGCCATATCCCCCTGCCCGCGCCGTCGGTGGACGAGGTCCAAACCGCCCCGCTCTGTTATTGCGGCAAGCGCGGCTGCCTAGAAGTCTGGTGCAGCGGGCCGGGGCTTTCGGCGGACTTCAAGCGGGCGACCGGGCGCGACGCGACCGCCGAACAGATCGCCGCCTCCGATGACGCGGAGGAACGGGCCGCGATGGACCGGCTGGTGGACCGTCTCGCCCGCGCCATGGCGACCATGGTCAATATCCTCGATCCCGATGTGATCGTGCTGGGCGGCGGCCTGTCGAATGTGGCGCGGCTTTACACGGATCTGCCGCCGCTGGTGGAGAAATACGGCTTCAATCTGGGTGGACCGCCGAAGATCGTGAAGAACATGCACGGCGATTCGAGTGGCGTTCGCGGAGCAGCGTGGCTCTGGCCGGAGGATCAATCATGAAACTTGGGAGCCTGTTCCAAAGCGAACGCCCCTCGGTTTTTTGGGTCGCTCGTCCATACGCTGGCGCTATGGACCTCGCCGACGCTCCTGGCGTGCGAGGAGCGGCGTGGCTGTGGCCCGAGGCATAGAAACCTGGCCCGGCTTTTGCCGCGACTGCCTGAGCGATGCGACGGATTCCCCCTGTCCCAATTGCGGCTCGTCTCGCATCCTCAGCCATCCCGAGCTGAACAGGCTTTCCATCGCCCATATGGACTGCGACGCCTTCTATGCCGCCATCGAGAAACGCGACGATCCTTCGCTGAAGGACAAGCCCCTGATCGTGGGCGGCGAGGTCCGGGGCGTGGTTTCCACCGCCTGTTACATTGCCCGCACCTATGGCGTGCGTTCGGCCATGCCGATGTTCCAGGCCAGGAAGCTCTGTCCCCATGCCGTCGTGCTGAAACCCCGGCATTCCTACTACAGCGCCGTGGCGCGGCAGATCCGCGGCTTCATGGAAGAGCTGACGCCGCTGGTCGAGCCTTTGTCCCTGGACGAAGCCTATCTCGACCTGTCCGGGACCGAGCGCATCCATCACCAAAGTCCGGCCAAAACCATGGCGGCGCTGGCGCAGCGCATCGAACGCGAAATCCGCATCACCGTCTCGGTCGGGCTGTCGGGCAACAAGTTCCTGGCCAAGCTGGCCAGCGAGCTGGACAAGCCTCGCGGCTTCGCCGTGATCGGCATGGCGGAAGCCAAAAGCTTCCTGCGCGACAAGAAGGTCGGGATCATGCGCGGCGCGGGCAAGGTACTGCAGGCAAAGCTCGAACGCGACGGCATCACGACAATAGGCCAGTTGCAGGACGCCGAACCCAAACTGCTGGCCGAGCGCTATGGCGCGACGGGATTGTGGCTCCATCGCATGGCCAATGCCCAGGATTCTCGCCCCGTCGATCCCGAAGGCGAGATGAAAACCATCTCCTCCGAAACCACCTTCGACAAGGACCTGGCCGGCTATGCGGAGCTGGAAAGCGTGCTGTGGCGCCAGGCCGAGCGGGTCAGCGCCCGCGCCAAGGCAAAAGACCTTGCCGGCAAGACCATTGTGCTGAAACTCAAGACCGCCGATTTCCGCATCCGTACCCGTTCGGCCTCGCTGGATGCGCCCACCCAGCTTGCCGATCGCATTTTCCGCACGGCTCAGGCTGCCCTGAAACGCGAGGCCAATGGCACGCGCTTCCGGCTTCTGGGGGTGGGATTGTCAAATCTGTCGCCCGCGGATGGCGCCGATCCGTCCAGCCTGATCGACACCCAATCCGACAAGCGGGCCGCGGCCGAACGCGCCATGGACAAGATCCGCGCCAAATTCGGCGGTGAATCTGTCGGCACCGGCCGTTCGTTTCGCAACGAACGGCCCATAAAAAAATAGCCGCCGCGCAGGCACGGCGGCGGGGCCGCGCATTCAAAAAGCCGCGCGCCTGAGCTAAGCTTTCGCCATTGCAACAGAGGTTCTTATGACCATCATCGAAGCCCGCCTGAAAGAGCTTGGCATCACGCTTTCCGCCCCGCCCAAGCCTGTCGCCTCCTATGTGCCCTACACCATCAGCGGCAATCAGGTTTTCATCTCCGGGCAGGTGCCGGTCGCCGACGGAGCGCTGAAATATGTCGGCAAGCTTGGCGCGGATTTCAGCGTGGAAGTGGGCCAGGCGGCGGCGCAGCTTTGCGCCATCAACATTCTGTCGGTGCTGCGCGTCGCCTGTGAAGGCGATCTGGACAAGGTGGTGCGCTGCCTGAAGATCAACGTGTTCGTCAACGCCACGCCCGATTATGACAAGCAGCCGGAAGTCGCCAATGGCGCCTCCGACCTGTTCGTGGCGGTGTTCGGGGAATCCGGCCGCCATGCCCGCGCCGCGGTCGGCATGGGCTCCTTGCCGCGCGGTGTCGCGGTGGAAGTGGACGCAACTTTCGAGATTCAGTGAAGGGCGCAATCCGGTGACGCGGGACGCGCCCGCAAGGCTGGTGACCAGCGCCGCGGAAGTGGGCCGGGCGCGCTGGAATGCGTTTGCCAATCCCGAAGGCGTGCCCGATCCCCACCCCTTCACAACCTACGAATTTTTCGCCGCGCTGGAGGAATCGGGCTCTGCCACGCGCAAGACCGGTTGGCAGCCGGCGCATCTGGTCACCTCTGACGGGATGTTGCCGCTGTACCTCAAAAGCCATTCCTATGGCGAATATGTCTTCGATCATGCCTGGGCCGAAGCGCTGGAGCGGGCCGGCGGCGATTATTATCCCAAGCTGCAATGCGCGGTGCCGTTCACGCCCGTCACCGGGCGTCGCCTGTTGGCGGCGTCCGACGCGGCGCGCGAAATGCTGCTCAAGACCGCGGCATCGGCCGTGAAACAGATCGGTGCCTCGTCCCTGCACATCACCTTCCTGCCCGAAAGCGAATGGCGTGCCGCGGGCGAAGCCGGCTATCTGTTGCGCACCAGCCAGCAATTCCATTGGGAAAATCGCGGTTATAAGAACTTCGAGGAATTTCTGGGCGAACTGTCATCGGCCAAGCGCAAGAACTTGCGCAAGGAACGCGCCTCGGTCGCCGCGGCGGGCGTGGAATTCGACTGGCTGACAGGCAAGGACATCACCGAAGCCCATTGGGACCAGTTTTTCGATTTCTATATGGACACGGGCGGGCGCAAATGGGGAACGCCCTATCTCACCCGGGATTTCTTCTCCCGCCTGGGCGAGAGCCTCTCGCACCAGACCCTGCTGGTGATGGCCAAGCTGGGCGGCAGATACATTGCCGGCGCATTGAACCTGTTCGGCGAAGGGACTTTGTTCGGAAGGAACTGGGGCGCGGTCGAATATGTTCCCTTTCTGCATTTCGAGACCTGCTATTATCAGGCAATCGATTTCGCCATTTCCCGCGGTCTGAAAAAGGTTGAGGCCGGCGCGCAAGGAGAACACAAATTGCTGCGCGGTTATCTTCCCGTTCCCACCTACAGCGCGCATTTGATCGTGCATAAGGGGCTGGCGCGGGCGGTGGACGATTTTCTGGAGGCCGAGCGCGCGGCCGTGGCGGAGAATATCGCGGAATTGGCGCAGCATGCGCCGTTCAGGAAGGAAAACTAGATGGCCTATGACAGGAACAACATTTTCGCCAAGATCCTGGGCGGGCAGATCCCCTGCGTGAAGGTCTATGAAGACAGCAAAACACTGGCCTTCATGGATGTGATGCCCGAAGCCGAGGGCCATGTCCTGGTGGTGCCCAAGGAAGATTCGGAAAACATCCTCGATCTGTCTGCCGACGGCATGGCCGCGATGATGGCGACGACACAGAAGGTGGCCAAGGCGGTGGACAAGGCGCTGAAACCCGACGGCATCCTGCTCAAGCAATACAACCGTGCTCCCGCCGGCCAGAGCATCTTCCACGTCCATTTCCACATCGTGCCGCGCTGGGAAGGCGTGGGATTGGCGCCGCATGGCAAAGTCATGGTAGATGCGGCGAAACTGGAACCCATCGCCGCCAAGATACGGAGTGCATTGTGATCCTCGAACGCGCCCTCATCACCGTGAAGCCCGGCCAGGCCGAAGCCTTCAAGGCCGCTTTTGCCAAGGCCCGGCCGCATATCGCGGGGTCGAAAGGCTTCCACAAATGCGAAATGCGCCAGGGCATCGAACATCCGGAAGATTTTCTGCTGCTGGTGTGGTGGGAAACCCTGGAAGACCACACGGTGGGCTTCCGCGAAAGCCAGGCCTTCCAGGAATGGCGCGCCATCCTGGGCCCGCTGTTCGCCGCCCCGCCCGCCGTCGTGCATCATCACGAGCCTCTCTAGGAGCGACAAGCCAGCAGGTTGGGCCGCATTGCGGCCCAACCGTCAGCGATAGGTTGCGCGACCATCAAAAGAGGTTGGGGAAATATAATCGCACTGTCCGGCAGATGTGACAGCGCCTGGTGCTAGCCTTCCGCAAAATGGGAGGCCACATGCGCAAACTTCTGCTCGCCGCACTGCTTCTGGCTGTGTCGCATCCCGCCCTGGCTGATGGGCCCTACAAAATCCTTCGCACCGTCACGGTCGGCGGCGATGGCGGCTTCGATTATATCGTCGCCGACAGCGACGGCCGGCGCCTCTATATCGCGCGCAGCGGCAAGACCAATCCGCGGCTTCTGGCCTTCGATCTCGACAGCCTGAAGCAGGTCGGCGAACTGGACGGCGTCAACGCCCATGGCGCGGTCGTCGATCCCGCCAATCACCACGGCTTTGCTTCATCCAAGCCGCTGACCATGTTCGACAGCACCAGCACCACCCTGTTGAAGAACATTGCGGTGGACGGCAATCCCGACGGACTGACCCTGGATGCCGCTGCGCATCGGGTCTATGTGCTGAGCCACAGCGCGCCCAACATTACCGCCATCAACACCGCCGACGGTTCGGTCATCGGCACGGCCAATCTGGACGCGGCGGTGGAAGAAACCGTGTCCGACGGCCGGGGCCATCTCTATGTCGCGCTGGAAGACAAGGACGCGGTCGGCGTGGTGGATGCAACCACCATGACCGTCACGGCGCGTTATCCGCTGAATGGCCGGGGCGGCACGCCCGCCGGCCTGGCGCTGGATCCCACGAGCCGGGTACTGTTCGTGGCCTGCCGCAATCCGGCGGTGATGGTCATCATGAACGCCGACACCGGCGCCATGATCGCCACCATTCCCATCGGTGCCCAGAATGACGGCGTGCTGTTCGACTCCGCCACCCATGAAGCATTGGCGGCGACGGGCGACGGCCATCTCAGCGTGATCAAGGAGGACGGCCCCGCCAAATTCTCGGTCGAGCAGACGCTGGCCACCATTGCCGGCGCGCGCACCATCGCGTTGGACAAAAAGACCGGCCACATCTTCCTGATGACGGCCGATTACGGCCCGGTGCCCACGGACGCGCCGCCGCCCGCACCGGGACGCATCGCGCGCGGCCCGATGCTGCCGGACAGTTTCAAGATCATCGAGATCGGACGTTAAGAGCAGACCATATGACCCGAGACAACGTGTCATGCCCGCGAAAGCGGGCATCCAACTGATCGTTTGAATGAAAGTTGGATTCTCGCTTGCGCGGGAATGACAATCAAAAAGATCAAACGTCTTCCTGCGCTGCCGGCTTCTTGCCGCTTTTGGGAGCGCGGGGCTTGGCATCCTTGGCCGGGATGAATTCGAAGACCAGCTTGTCTTTCTCCCGGTCGAGCAGCACGCGCACCGTGCCGCCATCCTTCAGCGCGCCGAACAATATCTCGTCCGCCAGGGGCTTCTTGATATTGTCCTGGATGACGCGCGCCAGAGGCCGGGCGCCGAAAGCGTCGTCATAACCCTTTTCACCCAGCCAGCGCGTGGCTTCGGGGGTGAGATCGAAGGTGACATCGCGGTCGGCCAGCTGGGCTTCCAGCTCGAGCACGAACTTCTCCACCACCTTGTCGATGGTGGCGCGAGACAGCGGCGCAAAGGCGATCACCGCATCCAGCCGGTTGCGGAATTCCGGCGTGAACAGCTTCTTGATCGCTTCCTCGTCCTCGCCCTCGCGCTTGCCGCGGCCGAAACCGATGGCGTCCTTGGCGGCGTCGCTGGCGCCCGCATTGGTGGTCATGATCAAGACCACATTGCGGAAGTCGATCTTCTTGCCGTTATGGTCGGTGAGCCGGCCATGGTCCATCACCTGCAACAGGATGTTGAACAGATCGCCATGCGCCTTTTCGATTTCGTCCAGCAGCAGCACGCAATGGGGATGCTGGTCGACGCCGTCGGTTAGGAGGCCGCCCTGGTCGAAGCCGACATAGCCCGGCGGCGCGCCGATCAGGCGCGACACGGTGTGGCGTTCCATATATTCGCTCATGTCGAAGCGCAGGAACTCCACCCCCATGATGGCGGCGAGCTGCTTGGCAACCTCGGTCTTGCCCACGCCGGTGGGGCCCGAGAACAGATAGGAGCCGATGGGCTTTTCCGGCTGGCGCAGACCGGCGCGGGCCAGCTTGATGGCCGATGCCAGGGCATGGATCGCCTTGTCCTGGCCATAGACCACCCTGCCCAGATCGGCTTCCAGAGTCTTGAGCGCCTCGGCGTCGTTCTTGCTGACCGACTTGGAGGGAATGCGGGCGATCTTGGCGATCACCTCTTCCACATCCTTCACGCCGACCACTTTCTTGCGGCGGCTTTCCGGCAACAGCATCTGGGACGCGCCCAGTTCGTCGATCACGTCGATCGCCTTGTCGGGGAGCTTTCTGTCATTGATGTATTTGGCCGACAGCTCCACCGCCGCCTTGATGGCGTCGGCGGTGTAGCGCAGCTTGTGGTAGTTCTCGAAGTAGCTCTTGATGCCCATCAGGATCTTGACCGAATCCTCGACCGTGGGCTCGACCACATCGATCTTCTGGAAGCGGCGCACCAGAGCGCGGTCCTTCTCGAAATACTGGCGGTATTCCTTGTAGGTGGTCGAGCCGATGCAACGCAGCGTGCCCGCCGCCAGCGCCGGCTTGAGCAGGTTGGAGGCATCCATGGCCCCGCCCGAGGTCGCGCCCGCGCCGATCACAGTATGGATTTCGTCAATGAACAGGATGGCGCCCTTGAGGTTCTCCAGCTCCTTGACCACTGTCTTGAGCCGTTCCTCGAAATCGCCGCGATAGCGGGTGCCAGCGATCAAGGAACCCATGTCGAGGGAATAGATGGTGCAGCCGCGCAGGACTTCCGGCACTTCGCCACGGATGATCTTGCGCGCCAGGCCCTCGGCGATCGCCGTCTTGCCCACGCCGGGATCGCCCACGAAGAGCGGATTGTTCTTCTGGCGGCGGCAGAGGATCTGGATGGTGCGCTCGACTTCGGCGGCCCGCCCGATCAGCGGATCGACCTTGCCGGACTTGGCCTTCTCATTGAGGTTGATGCAATAGGCCTCGAGCGCCTCGGTACCCTGCTTGCTCTGCTTCTCCGGCTCGTCCTCTTCGTCGGAACCGCGCACCTGCTTGGGCTGGCTCATGCCCGGGCGCTTGGCGATGCCGTGGCTGATATAGCTCACGGCATCCAGCCGGTTCATGTTCTGCTCCTGCAGGAAATAAACGGCATGGCTTTCGCGCTCGGTGAACAGCGCCACCAGCACATTGGCGCCGGTGACCTCGTCGCGGCCGGAATTCTGGACATGCAGCACGGCGCGCTGCACCACGCGCTGGAAACCGGTGGTGGGCTTGGCCTCCTCCGACTCGTCCATCACCAGGGTGGAGAGGTCCTCGTCGATATATTTCTGCACCGACTTTCTCAGCGCATCCATGTCGACATTGCAGGCCTTCATGACCTGGCTGGCATCGGTGTCATCGATCAGGGCCAGAAGCAGATGCTCCAGCGTGGCGTATTCGTGATGCCGGTCGCTGGCGAGCTTGATGGCGTGGTGCAGTGCCTGTTCCAAACTCCGCGAAAGTGACGGCATCTACTCTTTCTCCATGGTGCACTGTAAAGGATGTTGATGCCGCCTCGAGAATTCAATGACCTGGGCGACTTTTGTCTCCGCGACCTCGAAGGTGAAGATGCCGCAGATCCCTACGCCATGGCGATGGACATGCAGCATCACATCCACAGCCTCCTCGCGGGTCTTGCCGAAAATCTTCTCCAAGATGTGAACAACGAACTCCATCGGCGTGTAGTCGTCGTTCAGCAGAAGCACCTTGTAGAGTGAGGGCTTCTTGGTCTTGGGGCGCGTTTTGGTGACAATTCCGGTGCCGGTGTTGCCCGACCCGTTCTTGCCGTCGTCATTGTCGCCCGGATCCTTCATCAAAGGCTACTGCTTCGCTTTCGCGCCTATCCTAGCGCGGATTGGCCATCTGCCTAGTGGGGGAGCTACCCATCTGGTTACTGCATCTGCAAAATTCAAGCTGGTGCAAAGCAAAAGGGCCCCGGCACTGAAACCGGAGCCCTTCGCAATACGTTACGCGAACGCCTTAGGCGGCGCGGGTCGACTGCACCACGTCCAGCCAGGCCTGCACGCGGCCCTTGAACGGCGCGAAAGTGTCCTTGGTGGCGCTGGTGGCCATTTCGCTGATCTTGGTCAGCTCGCCGACATAGGCTTCAAACGCGGACTTGGCGAAATCGGTCTGGAATTCGAAGGCTTCATGCACCGACTTGGAGCCGAGCACGGCCTTGGTGGCAGCGACGGCGTCTTCGATCGACTGCTTGGAATAGGAATAGAGTTCGCTGTTGATGGTTTCGATGCCCTTGCCGGCAACAGTGGCCGACTTGGTCACGGCATCGGCGGTGTCCTTGCCATAACCGACGAAAGCATCATAACCCTTGAGCGCCTTTTCGAGGCCGGTCTTCAGCGCGGCGGCGCCATTTTCCAGGGCGGTTTCGGCAGTCGTGGCCGCTTTTTCACCGGCCGTCTTCGCTTTGCTCATGTCATGTCCTCTCTGTGAGTTAGGGCACGACCGGTTATCCGGTGGGCCTGTTGCAGTGCAACATGATGTATATGAGCCAACCCCATACAGCCGTCAAGGGTTAATTGTGCGGCGCACCATAATTTTTCTCGAAGGAACCGTTGGAACTTTGGAAACCATCGTTAATCCTTCGTAAATGCCCGGCACGCATAGTAGATTCCTGTTGGTTATTGCGAAAAGTGTCGCAATTTGGTCTTTTGGGATTCGCGAGGGGTTGAGCCGGGTTTGGGAATGTCAGTGTCTTTACCGTATCGCCTCCGCCTTCTGTCTGGGCTTGCCGCTGCCCTTTTCTTAACCACGGGCATGGCCCTGCCGGCTCTGGCCGCCCGCCATCGCCACCATGTCGCCGCCGCCGCGGAAAGCATCGCGCCGGCACTGCACGGGCTTGGCCATCATGGCCACCGCGCCCTGGTCCAGATGCTGGCCAGCCCTACGGATCCCCAGAAAGACGCCGCTTTGGTGGTGGACGGCGCCACCGGCAAAGTCCTTTACGCCCGCAATGAAACCGCTGAGCGCCACCCTGCCTCGCTGACCAAGATGATGACCTTGTACCTGCTGTTCGATGCGCTGAAGGCAGGCAAGATCACCATGCAGACCGAGATGCCGGTCAGCTATCACGCCTCCATCCAGAAGCCGACGAAACTGGGCCTGCGTCCGGGCCAAACCATCTCGGTGGACATGGCGATCCGTTCCCTCGTGATTCGCAGCGCCAACGACGCGGCGGTGGTGATCGCCGAGGCGCTGGGCGGCACGGAATCGCATTTCGCCGAGATGATGACCGAGCGTGCCCGCCAGCTCGGCATGAGGGAAACCAATTACCACAATGCCTCGGGCCTGCCCGATCCGCTGCAGATCACCACGGCATCCGACCTGGCGATTCTGGGCCGGCACCTGGCCTATGATTTCCCGCAGTATTTTGCATATTTCTCCCTGCCCGGCTTCAACTACAAGGGCAGCTGGATCCCCACCCATGACAATCTGATCGGCCGCTATGACGGCGCCGACGGCATCAAGACCGGCTATACCGGCGCCTCCGGATTCAATCTGGTCAGCTCGGTCACCCGTGGCACCACCCACCTGATCGCGGTGGTGATGGGCGGGCGCACGGCAGTACGCCGCGACCTGGAAATGGTGCGCCTGCTGGATCAGACCTTCACCCAGATCAGCGCCAATCCCACCATGGTGGCCAGCCGCACCGTGCCCTGGCAGCAGGTTGCGCAGAGCGCGCCGCCGCCGGCAGCGATCGCAGGTTTCAGCCTCCCGCAGGTTGCAGCGAACCAGATGGCCAGCTTGTCGCCAGTGCCGCAGACCGTTCAGAGCGACGACGAAGACGCGGCCGAAAATGTTCGTGCCCCCGACGAGAACTTCTCGCTGATCCATGCCGAAGGCGCGCTCGCGGCAAAGCCGGCGCCCGCCCCGCCCGCGCCGCAGGCAAAGCCCCAGCCCGCGGTGCCGCCGATGGCGGCCAAGCCGGCGACGCCCGTCCTGGTCGCCAAGGCCGGACCGCCCGCCCCCGCCATTCGTCCCAGCGCCCGTCCTGACACCGCGCTGGCCAGCCAACAGGCCGCACTGGTCAAGACCGCGGTCAACACGGTCGACGCACCCCATCCCCTGATGCGTCCGTCCCTGCATGAGGATGCGGGCGAAGGCGATGCCGATGTTTCGCCAAATCCGACGCCCGGCCACAACTGGACCATCCAGATCGGCGCCTATGCCGACAAGGCGATGGCCGATGCCCAACTCAAGACCTATTACGGCAAGGCCCAGGATGTGCTGGCCCGCGCCAACAGGATCATCGCGCCCATCACCTCGGCGCGGGGCCATGTGCTCTACCGCGCCCGCTTCGGCCTGTTCGCCGAACAGGAAGCGCGCGATGTCTGCTCGCGACTGACCCAGCGCGGCCAGACCTGCTTTGCCGCAGTCCAAACCAGATAATGACAAGAACCGTCACGACGGTGGCGGATCTGCGAGCCGCCCTCGCCGCCGCAAGACCCGCGCGCGTCGGCATGGTGCCCACCATGGGAGCGCTGCACGACGGCCATCTGTCCCTGGTGCGCGAGGCCAGGAAACATGCCGGCCTGGTCGTGGTCAGCATCTTCGTCAATCCCGCCCAGTTCGCGCCGAACGAGGATTTCGACGCCTATCCCCGAACCCTCGAGGCCGATCTGGCCAAGCTGGCAGGCCAGGCCGATCTGGTTTTTGCGCCCAGTGCGCGGGAGATGTATCCGCAAGGCTATGCCACCACCATCAACGTGGCCGGCCCCAGCGCCGGTCTGGAGACGGATTTCCGGCCGCATTTCTTTTCCGGGGTGGCCACCGTGGTGGCCAAGCTTCTGATCGCGGCATCGCCCGATATCGCCGTGTTCGGCGAAAAGGACTATCAGCAGCTGCAGGTCGTCAGGCAGATGGTGCGCGATCTGGCGCTGCCGGTGGAGATCATCGGCGCGCCGACCTTGCGGGAGGCGGACGGATTGGCCCTGTCATCGCGCAATGCCTATCTGGGCGCGGAGGAACGCAAGGTCGCTAGCCGGCTGAACCAGGTCCTGAAAGACGCAATTGCCCGCGCGCGCCAAGGCGATCTTCGCGCCGCCGAAAGCTGGGCTTCACAAGCGCTCCAGCAGGCGGGCTTTGCGTCCGTGGACTATGTCGCCATCCGCGATGCTGAAACGCTCGCGCCGGTGACAGACCTGAAAAGGCCCGCGCGCATCCTGGCGGCGGCCAAGATCGGCAAGACAAGGCTGATCGACAATATGGCTTTCTAATTGATCCCCTCCGTCAGCAACTCGGGTCGGCTTCGTCGACACCTCGTTGCCGACACCTCCCCTTCATGCGCGCTGACGCGCGCGAAGGGGAGGCCGGTCAAGGCCCAGCGGATGGTCGCCGCGCGGAATGCGCGGCTCGCGATTAACCTTCTAAAGTAGGCCCAGCGCCGCCAGTTCGCGCTGCAAGGCTTCCGGCAGGCCTTTTGCCCCCTTTGTGCGCGCCAAGTCCGGCGGCGCATCCTTGTCTTCCAGATAGCGCCAGCCCTGGAAGGCGCGGCGGGGCCGGGCCACCACCGGCACGAGCGCCTTGTCATAGACCAGCCCGCAATGGGGTACGCCGTTGCGCGTGACCGGACGCAAAGCCAAGAGCCGCTGGCGCGCCGCGATCTGGCCCTTGATCACCCAATAAAGCGAACCGCCGTCCAGGACTTCATCGGCGCGTTTGGGTGTCATCCTGGTAATATGAACCAGCTCCGGCTTCTGGCCCTTGGCGCGCTTTTCCTTGAGGCGTTTTTTCTGCCAATCGGCCAATTCCGTAAGGCTGTCGCAGCCGACGCAAAGCTTGATGATGTGAAGCGGCATGGCAGCACGCCTTAACCGCAAGCTGACGGAATTACAATTGCGGATTGCGTGCCCCCTGCCCGTGGCGGCCTGCCTCGGCTGTACAGGGGGACCGACAATAATGACCCACAAAAGGATTCTGCATCTTCTGCTGACATCGGTGATGCTGGCCGGCGCCCGCTGCGGCAACACCGCCGCACCGGCACAGTAAGAAATCGTCAATAAAGACTACCAAAAGCCTGCCTGGAAAACGGGCGGGCTTTTCACTTTCTTTCAATGCTGAACGGTCAAGCTGGCCCGATGCGCCAGCTTCTTTATGTCAGCAATACCCAGCCCGATCTCACGCCAGGCGTGCTGGACGATATCTTGACCGCGTCCCGCCGCAACAATGCCATGATGGGGATCACCGGCCTTCTGCTTTATATCGATGGCGGCTTCCTGCAGATGCTGGAGGGCGACGAACTGGCCCTGCGCGAGCTTTACAACCGCATCGGCAACGACGGCCGCCACAGCGAGCTGCGCCTGATGCTGGACCGCGAATCCGCGGTGCGCGCCTTCCCGGGCTGGAGCATGGGTTTTGAGCGGCCCTGCATGGACGATCCGGAAACGGCCGGCATGTTTGGTGTCGCCCGCGCCGCCATTCATGACCAGCTGTCGCCCAAGACCGGGCGCATCGTGGCGATGATGCTGCAGACATTCTATCGCGTGCAGCACAGTGATCTGCCCGTCAATCTCTACTACGCGGGCTGATTTTGGCGCGGGCGCGCTAACGCTCTCGGCTCGCTGAGCGCGCCGGCGCGTAACTCGTCCGCGGTCAGCTCGCTAAAGCTTTCGCACCCAGATATTGCGGTAATGCACGGCGTTGTTGTGCGCCTGGAGCATGATCGGCCCGTCGCCATGGGCCTTGTAGACCGGCAGCATGCGATAATCGGTCGGGCCTTTGATGGCGAAATTGCCCTGCACCAGGATGCCGTTGAAAAAGACGGTGATGCGCGCCGGCTCCGCCAGGGTGCCGTCGTTATAGAAACGCGGCGCGTAATAGACGATGTCATAACTCTGCCAGGCCGGCGCAGGCTTCTGCGCGTTAACCAGCGGGACGGATTGCTTGTAGATCGCGCCCGCCATGCCGTTCACATAGGTCGGGTTGTTGTAGGTATCCAGCACCTGCACTTCGTAAAGCCCCTGCAGGAAAACGCCGCTATTGCCGCGATCCTGCCCCTTGCGGTCCGGCGGCAGCACCGGGACCATCCATTCGATATGCAGCTGGATGTCGCCGAACTTCTGCTTGGTTTCGATATGGCCGGCCTTGGGACGGTCGACCATCTCGCCATTCTCCACGCCCCACTCCGCCGGCCCGCCATTGACGCTTTCCCAGTTGGACAGGTCCTTGCCGTTGAACAGCACAATGGCGTCCGACGGCGGCTGGCCGATCTCGGCCGCCGGCTCGACCCTGGGCGGCACCGGCGACCAGATCTCCGTGGCTTCGGGCGGCGGCGGCGGATTGCCGCCGGGATATTGCGCCTGGGCTAAAGCGGCGGTGGGCAACAGGGCCAGCAGCAGCGCGAATTTTTTCATTCTGGATCACTCTTCCTGACGGGACGTATTTTGATGTTGCGGTAAAAGACTTCGGCATATTCGGCCTGGAACAGGATCTTGCCGTGGTCCAGCCGGGCCCAGCCGTTGGCGGCTGCGTCCCACTTCCGCATGCCGGTGATGCGCATGTCCACCTGGCCATTGACCAGATAGACGGCGCTGTCGCCGCGCACCACGACATCGACACTGTTCCAGCCGTGATGTTCCAGGTCCGCGGCATGACGGATGCGCACATATTTGCCGTGATCGCCATAGGTCTGGGACTGGCCATCGGGCGCGTAATAGGGCGCGCCATCCTGCAGCGGATCGGGTTGCGGCCGGTAGGTTGCGGCCTTGGTGGCGACATTGGCCTGGGACGAAATCAGCCAAAGGTCGCCGACGTCGCTGTCCTCGATCTGGCATTCGATACCGCGCGGCCAGCTATGCTCCACATCCTCATAGGTGTGAAAGACGATGCCGGCATCCTTGAGGCGCGCCATGCGGGGCGCGAATTTCCTGTCGCCCCATTTGTATTCCAGATGCAGAACGTAATTGGAATATTCGCCTTTGGTCTGGAAATAGGCCGAAGGCTGCGGCGTGCCAGCCTCCTGCCCCGGATAGGTGTGCACCATGCCGTCTTTCACTTCGAACAGGGCGCTGGCAGGCCGACCGTCCACCGGCACGGAGGAATAGGCGATGCGGAAATTGTCCAGGTTTCTGCCGTTGAACAGCGCCGTCCAGCCGCTCGCCGCCATTGCGGGCTGCGTCAGCATCAGCATGACGACGACGCCAAGCCATCTCATGTCAATTCCCCAATGTCGGCATCGGGCTGCATGAAGCCAGCGATTTTAAGCGTCGCGGCCGGGAGCGCAAGCAGGCCGCCGGATGCAGGCTGGCGGAGCCGAACAACCCTGCCGACGGAACTGGCGCCGATCCGGCGCGCCGGCGAAAAAGGCTTCAGTGTCGCGTGAACAGCCCGTGCGGCCCCGTGAGATCGCTCATCAGCATCAGCTTGACCGCGAAACTGTCGGTTCCCGGCGTCAGGCCGAAACCGGCACCGGCTTCGACCGAAATGGGATCGCCGGTATAGTCGGCCACTGCCCATAGCTGGTGAAACTGGTCGCGCGCGGGCATGAAGGCGCGCAGCTGGCCGAAATCGTCATACTCTTCGGCCGCCACCGTCCAGGTCTCGTCGATCTTGTAATCCAGCCGCGAGGCCGGCACGAATTCCAGCCGCGAAAAACCCTTGTAGCTGTTGTCGACGATGGGGTTGAAAGTAAGGCTCCAGCGTTTGTCGTCGCCAAAGCGATAGCCGATGATCGGCCGTATCTCGCCGGTATTGACCTGCGTGTCCCACTGCTTCTGGTTCCAGCTGAACTCGAAATTCACCCCGTAATAGAAATCCTTGTTGGCATTGTCGGGCTGCACGAACAAAGCGCGCAGCTTGAAGCCGTTATAAGTCCAGTTCTGATTGTCGGAATGGGCATAGAGCGGCAGATAGAGCCCGGCCTCGAACCAGGGGGTCACGCCATAGGCCCATTCGGCCACACCGCTATAGGCATGATTGTCGACCAGGCCGCCGGGAAAGTCCGGGTCGCGGGTGCCCGCGATGGTGTAGTTGTTGTGCAGGGTCAGGCCGAGCGTGCCGACATCTTCGATGTCGCCGGTATAGACCTGGATCTCGTCGGTGACGGCCAGCGCGGGCGCGGCTGATGCAGCCAGCAACAATGCGGAAAAAAGACCAAGCCGGCGCAACATGAAATCCCCGCGAACATCCTGCCTGCGGGAATATCATGCTGTTTTGGGCAAACCTGATTTCGCGAAGCAGTCTCAATCAAAACTTGCGTATATTTTTGTCGCGTCTTGGCGGGGCAGCGACAAGTTCAGGGCTGCGGTGCGGCTTGGCGGTCGAAGCCGCCGCCGAGCGCCTTGTACAGCGCCACGGACGCGGCCAGCCGGGCGCGGCGAATGTCCGACAGCTGATCGCGCGCGGTATAAAGAGCGCGTTGGGCGTCGGTCACCACCAGAAAGTCAGCCGAGCCGGCGAGATATTTGCGCCGGGCCGCGGCCAGCACTTTTTCCGCCTGCGTCACCTGCTCGCGCAGGGCGGCTTCCTGCGCCCCCAGATGGGCAAAGCTGCCCAACGCATTCTCGACATCGGAGAAAGAAGCGAGCACCGCGGCGCGATAGGCCGCCAACAGTTCTTCTTCGCGCGCCTCACTCTCCTGGACTTTGCCCTCCCGCTGGCCGCCGTCAAAGATGGTCTGAACGATGCTGGCGGTGCCCAGGATCGCAAGACCCGTGCCTGGCAAGGTATTTACCACCGCGCCCAGCGCCGGATAAGCGATACCGCCGCTCGCGGTCAGCGAAATCGAAGGGAAGAAGGCGGCACGCGCCGCGGCCAGATCGGCATGGGCGCCCTTGAGATTGGCTTCCGCCGTGGCGAGGTCGGGACGCCGCGCCAACAGCTCGGACGGCAGGCCGGGAGCGACGGCAGGCGGAGCGAGCGCCCCGAGCCCCTCCCCGCTGACCATGAATCCTTCCGGCGGCTTGCCCAAGAGGATCGCCAGCGCGTCGCGGGTCTCCAGTTCCTGCTGCTCCAATGCCGGCAATGCCGCCTGTTCGGCGGCGAGCGCCGCGCGCTGCTGGGTGAGATCGGTGGGCGCGCTGTAACCGGCCGTCACCCGCCGCTGCACCAGATTCAATATGTCCTGCGCCGATTTCAGATTGGCGCGGGCCACGGCGATGCGTTCGCGCAGCGAGAGAAGCTGGAAATAAGTGGTGGCCACGCCCGAGGTTACGGTCAGCGCGACGGTCTGGCGGTCGGCCAGGCTGGCGGCACGGGCGGCCTGTGCCGACTCCAGCGCGTCGCGGTTCTTGCCCCAGAAATCCAGCTCATAACTGACCTGGAGGCCCGCGTTGAAATCGGTTTCCTGTGCCGAGGTTGAACCGACCTGGCCATATTGCGGCGTCACCGAACCGGTGGCGCCAACGACCGGCAGAAGCGCCGCCCCGGCCTGGCGGGCCCGCGCATCGGCCTGACGCAGGCGCGCCGCGGCCTGGGCGATATCGAGGTTGTTGGTCTCGGCTTCCCTCATCAGGGTGGAAAGCTCGGCGTCGCCGTAATTGCTCCACCAGTCGCGTGCCGGCCATACCGGCGCATTGGCGGGCGCCTTCTGCTCGAAAGCCGCCGGCACGTCACCGGGCTTGAGCGCGGGCGGCGGCGTGTTGGTGCAGCCGGCAACAGTGACGACGATGACAGAGACAAGAAGCAGCGCGCGCATCATGCCACCGCCTCCTCCGCTTCCAGTTCCCTCGGCTTTGGGCCGCCAAAGCGTTCCGCCAGGGCCGGCAGCACCAGCAGGTTGAGGAGGGTCGAGGTGATCAACCCGCCCAGCACGGTAATGGCCATCGGGCCTTCGATCTCCTGGCCCGGCTGATTGGCGCCGATGGCCAGCGGCATCAGGCCCAACGCGGTGACAGCCGCGGTCATCAGGATCGGCACCAGCCTTTCCTGCGCCCCGCGCAGGATGGTCTCCACATTCCAGGGCGCGCCTTCCACTTCCACCAGATGTTCGTAATGGGCAAGCAGCAGGATGGCGTTGCGGGCGCTGACGCCAAATACCGTGACCAGCCCCACCATGGCGCCCACCGACAGCCCGCTGCCGGTCAGCGCAATGCCCGCCACCGCGCCAATCAGGCTGAAGGGCAGATTGACCAGCACCAGCCAGGTATTGGCGCGCCAGTGAAAACAGATGAACAGCAGCAGCCCGATCAGCACCACCGCGAAGCCGGTATAGATCGCCATCTGCGCCTGGGCTGCCCGTTGGGCTTCGGCCGCACCGGTGAATTCGACATAGACACCGGGCGGCAGCTTCAGGGCATCGACCTTCGCCCGCGCATCCTGTTCGGTCGATTGCAGCGAACGGCCCACGACGTTGAAGGTCAGTGAAACAAAGCGCTGACCGCCGTCATGGGTGATCTTGAAGCGGGTTTCGGTCGGCACCACACGGGCAACTTGTGACAGCGGCACCGGCCCGAAGGGGCTGGCAATCATCATCGATGACAGAAGCTCGGGGCGGTTGCGCGCCTTTTGCGGCAACAACAGGGTGACATCGACAATGCGGGTGCCGGCATAAGTCTGGCCCACCGTGGCGCCCGAATATTCCGTCTCAACCGCTTCCAGCACGTCCTGCATCTTGAGGCCATCGGCCACCAGCGCCGCCGGATCGATATGGATCGCGAAAGTCGGCGTGCCGCTTTGGGGCTTGAACTGCAGGTCGGCGATGCCCGGCGTGCCGCGCAAGGCGGCGGCGATCTTCTGGCCGGTGGCGTCCAGGGTATCGAGCTGGTCGCCGAACACCTTCACATCCACATCGGCGGTTTCGCCGGTCAGGCTTTCGCTGATGCGGTCGCCCAGGAACGTGACGACCTCGGACTGCAGGCCGGGATAATGCGACAGGATCTCGCGCAGGTCGTTCTGCGCCTTGTCCTGATCCACATCGGCGTCCGGTTTCAGCTCGACATGAAATTCGCTCTGATGCGGGCCCCAGGTGTCCTCGCCCAGGGAGGCGCGGCCCACCTGCTGCTCGATGGTGGCGACGTAAGGAAGCGCCAGCACGTCCTTGCTGATGCGTCCGCCCACATTCATCATTTCTTCCAGCGAGCCACCCGGCGTCGACATGGTGACCTGCATCACGAAATGGCCTTCGCGGAAATCGGGCATGAAGCTGCCGCCCATGAAGGGCAGCGCCGCGGCCGCCGCCAGGGTGGCAACGATCAGCACCGCGCCGATGATGCGGAAATTGGCATAGACGCGGGAAATGATGTTGCGCTGCCATTCTTTCAGCTTGCCGATCCATTTCAGGTCGCCATGGGCATCGCGGGCGCTGAGCATCAGGGCGGACAGGGCCGGCGCCGCGGTCAGCGCCACCAGCAGGGATGCGAGCACCGCCAGGATGAAGGCCAGCGCCAGCGGGCCCACGAACTTGCCCTGCACGCTGGACGAGAACAGCTCCGGCAGGAATACCGCGATCACCACCAGGGTGGCGTATACCACGGGTCCGCGAACCTCGAGGGTTGCGTCCGCAATGACCTTGCGGCGGGAACGCGGCTCGGGAAGCTTCGCATTCTCGGCCAGGCGGCGCAGGATATTCTCGATGCCGATGATGGCGTCATCTACCAACACACCCAGCGCGACCGCAAAACCGCCCAAGGTCATGGTGTTCAGGGTCTGGCCCATCTTCTCCAGCACCGCCACGGCCGCCAACAAGGACAAGGGAATGGCCAGGAAGGTGATGAGGGCCGACCGCCAGTCCCGCAGGAACAGGAACAGCACCACCAGGATCAGCACCGCGGCAATCACCAGAGACTGTTCCAGCGAGGCCAGCGCCCGCTCGATGAAGTTGGCCGGTCGGTGCAGCGCCGGATAGACGGTGATGCCCTGCGCCTTCATCGCCGGGATCAGCTGGGCCAAGGCCACTTCCAGCGCGCGGGTGGTCTCCAGCGTGTTGGCACCATATTGGCTGGCCAGGGACAACATCACGCCGGGCTTGCCCATCACCACGGAATCGCCGGAGCGCAACGCCGGCGCCTCGGTCACCTTGGCGATGTCGCCGATGGTGACCGGTGTCTTGCCCCTCACCGCCAGCACCGCATGGGCGATGGCGGACGGATCGGGCGACGGCACCGGGGTCTGGATCAGAACCCGCTGATGGGTCATGTCGACGAAGCCCGCGCCTTTCAGCGCCAGCGCCGCGCGCGCCGCGTCCGACAGGTCGGTCAGGGTGAAGCCATATGAGGCCATCTTCACCACATCGGGCTGGATCTGGATCTGACGCACCGCGCCGCCAAAGATGATGACATGGGCCACGCCCGGCACCGCCAGCAGCGCCGGCTTGAGCACCCATTCGGCCTGGTCGCGCAGCTGATACGGATCAAGCTTGTCCGACAGCAGACCGATCTTGAGCAGGTCCATGGTCGAGGATGTCAGCGGCGACAGGCGCGGCGTATCCACGCCGGTGGGCAAGGTGCCACCCAGTTCGCTCAGCCGTTCCGAGATGCCCTGCCGCGCATTGAAGAGATCGATATTGTCGTTGAACTGGATGGTGATGACCGACAGGCCCGGAATGGATTCCGAACGGATGGTGGCCAGCCCCTGCGAGCCGTTGACGGCATTCTCGATCGGCTTGGTGACGAGCTGTTCGACCTGCTGGGCGGTGAAGCCGGGCGCCTCGGTCTGGATGTCCGCCGTCGACGGCACGAAATCGGGAAATACGTCCAGCGGGGCGCTGCGCGTCGCCCACAGGCCCGCGACCAACGCAATCAGGGTCAGGGTTGCAAGGGTGCCCGCATAGCGAACGCACAGCCCGACAAGCCAGCGCATGGCTTAATCCTCGGCTTCGGTGCTGGGATTGACTTCATGGGCGAGCAGAAGGCCGGCGCCATCCACCACGACCTTGTCGCCCGGCTTGATGCCGGTGACGAAATAGCCGTCGCCCCCCTGGCCGGTATTGAGCGGCCGGTCGGTCGTCACTTTGGTGCGCAGAAAGGTGCGCGGCCCGGTCTGCAGATAGACCCAGGCTTCGCTTTCGCCGAACACTATCGCATTGGCAGGAATTTTCACCCCCGACTGAGCCTGGCCGCTGGGAATGGCGGCCGTCACCCGCTCGTTCTGGGCGAGATCGCTGCCGCGGACAATGGCGTAAAAACTGCGGCCGGGCACCGAAGGATCGGCGGGCGCGTCCCAGATGGTCGTCGAGGTCCAGCTTTTGGCATCCGCCCCCATCCGGCTGATGATCAATTTCGTGGGCGTCTCACCGCCAGTAGCAGGGAATGTCACGCGCACCAGCACGGCGGCGCCGGAACCCAGTTCCTGCATCACCCGTGCACGCGACGCCGCATCGCGGAAAGGCGCGTTCAAGCCGAATGCCGCCTCGCTCTTGCGCCGGGCCAGGGCCAGCTGCGCCTGATCGGCGGTGGCCTTACTCTCGGCCGCTTCCAGCTGCTCGCGCGAGATGGCCGCTTCCTCGCCGGTGGCGAGCGAGCGGGCGCGGGCGGCGGCGGCGGCGCTTTGGGAAGCGGTCGCCTGCGCCGCCAGAAAATCGGAATCCGCCTGGGCGATCGTGTCCAGCGCCGTTACCACGCCATAGCCGCTGACCTGTCCCTGATATCGGGCTGCCACCGCGGGCTGGACGGTGATGCCCAGGCTTGTGATTTCTTCGGCCTTGAGGGTGATGCCGGGCGTATCGGCGTCTTCCTTGGCCGCGGCCTTCTTGTCGTCATTGTCCTTGCCGCAGGCCGAAAGCAGCAACAGTGCCGCAATGGCCCAGATGCCCGACTTGCGCATCAAGGTTCAAACCCGGTGGCAAGGGAGAGGCGCGGAACAGGAATCATGAAAATCTCCGGAAAAGTGCGCGATTATCCCGTCCCGGCATGACAAGAGCTACACGCAAGGCCCATAAATTTTCCCAATATTCCCGGAGGTTAAGAGGTTTCTCGCGTCAATGGGAAGGACACTTGAACCGTCATGCCCACCCTTTCCGGCACAATCTGGATGCGCGCATTGTGCAACTCCGCAATGGCCGCTGCCAGCGACAGGCCCAGGCCATGCCCCGGCTGGGTGCGGCTGGCTTCGCGGCGGTAAAGACGGCGGAACAGCCGCTGATGTTCTTCCACCGGCACGCCCGGCCCATCATCGCTTACGGCAGCCACCGCCTGGCCCTGAACGGTGTGCAGCGACAGGGTGATATGCGTGCCCGCCGGCGTGTGGACGATGGCATTCTCGATCAGGTTGGAAAAAAGCTGGGTGAGGAGCTGGCGGTCACCGCGCACGACAAGGCTGGGTGACGCCGCCAGGCGCAAGGTGTGGTCAGCCTCCTCCGCCACGGGATCGAACATCTCGCGCATCTGCTCCAGCAGCGCAGCAAGATCCACATTGGTGAAGGCGGCACGGCGTTCGCCGCCTTCGATCTGGGCGATACGCAGCAGGGCCGCGAACAGGCCCAGTATCTCATCGGCCTTGGCGATGGCGGTTTCGAGCGCGGCCGCGTGCTCCTCGGGAGTGCGACAGTCGGCACGCGCACGCTCCAGCCGGTGGCGCAGATGGGTCACCGGTGTGCGAAGATCGTGGGCAATGTCGTTGCTGACCTGGGCGAGATTGTCCATCAGCTGGGTGATGCGTGCCAGCATCTCATTGATCGCCTCGGCCAGGCGGTCGAGCTGGTCCTTTGTCCCCCGCACCGGAAGGCGCAAGCTCAGATCGCCGTCCATGATGGCGCGGCAAGCCCGCGCCATGGCATCGGTGCGCCTGAGAAAGCTCCAGCTCACCAGGGTGCCCCCGGCCACCGCCATGAACATGGCGGCGGCAAAAAGGCCCAGCATCACATGCAGGATATGCGTCTGGACCTGATGCAGCCTCGCTGTGCCGCTGCCGGTGAAAATGTAGAGACCGGGCGCCAGGAAAGCCCCCACTCCCAGTACATCACGATTGCCGGTGGCCGGGCTCGCGGCGATATCGACGGTGCCGGTGCGGGCCGCCATGGGGGGCATGTTGCCGGCGATCGCCTTGCCGTCCTGCTGCAGCAGATAGAAATCCGAGGAGACCGGGCCGGCCATCAGCTGATGCACAACTTCACGCGCCTCGGCCACGCCCTCGACGCTATAGCCGTTACGCACCGCGGCAATGTCGCTGGAGGAGAATTGCACGATCTGGTCGCGCAGCGCCTGGTCGGTGATGACCAGCACGAAGGCGCCCAGGGCCAGTATGGAAAGCGAAAAGACGCCGGCATAGAGCGCCGACAGGCGAAAGCCCTCGGTGCGGAGAAACCTAATCGGCACGCAGTGTGTATCCCGCGCCGCGCACGGTATGGATCAGCTCGGTGCCGAAGCCCCGGTCCACCTTGCCGCGCAACCGGCTCATATGGGTTTCCACGATATTGGTGCGCGGATCGAAATGCAGGTCCCAGACCTTTTCCAGCAGCATCGCGCGGGTGACGACGCGGCCGATATTGCGCATCAGAAATTCCAGCAACCGGAATTCCTGCGCCTGCAGCTCGATCGTCCTGCCGGCACGCTGCACGGTGCGCCGGATCAGGTCCACTTCCAGGTCGCCGGCCCTCAGGCGCACCGGCTCGCTGTCGCCCGTGCGCTGGCTCCTGCGGGTGACGGCATGGACGCGCGCCAGAAGCTCGGGAAAGGCGAAAGGTTTTACCAGATAGTCGTCCGCGCCGGCCTGCAAACCTTCCACCCGATCGTCCAGCCCGCTCATGGTGGTGAGAAAGAGGATGGGTGCCTGGCCGCCATCCTCCCGCAGCCGGCGTACCAGGCTGAGGCCATCCAGCCCCGGCAGCATGCGGTCCACGATCACGGCGCCATAGGCACCACTGCGCGCCATTTCCAGCCCGTCGCGGCCGTCATGGCACAATTCCACCTCATGGCCTTCCTTGCCCAGGGCGTAGACGATATGCGCCGAGGTTTCCTTGTCGTCTTCGATCAGCAGGATCTTCACAAGGTTCCCCAGGGACGAAAGCCGCATTTTTCGGTCAACGGCAATGCGATGCAAGTTCAGCGCGTGTGCCGCGGCGCTGACCACCGCCCCATACGCCAATCCCGCCCCATTGTGCAACGCAATAAGCACATTGGATGAATTACCGTCGCCGCTGGCGGGAAGTTGGTCTAATAATATCGAAAAAAGAATCCTTCGAGGAGCGTTCAGGGAAAATGCGCAGCGCGCTCTTGCTGATTTCATCGCTGATGGTGCTGAGTGTGGCCGCGAGCCAGGCCGCGGTATCGCCCGACAAGGACGCGGCCGGCGCCGCGCGGGTCGTTGGTCTGCGGCGGCTGACCCAGGAAGAATACCGCAATTCCATCGCCGACATCTTCGGCCCTGGAATCGAAATCCGCGGCGTGTTCGAGCCGACCATTCGTGTCGGCGGTCTGGAGGCGGCCAGCACCGCGGTGCTGTCGGTGACGCCGGCCGGTTTTGAATCCTATACCAACATGGCCGACAGCATTGCCGGACAGGTCGTAAGCGAGAAATTCCGCACCCGCCTCGCATGCAAGCCGCAATCGCCAAGCGCAGCAGATGACGATTGCGCCCGGCAGATCCTGCAGCATTACGGCCTGCTGCTGTTCCGCCGGCCGTTGACGGCCGAGGAACTCCAAAGCCGCGTGGCGCTGACCCACGCGCTTGCCACCCAGCAAAAGGATTTCTATGCGGGGCTGCGCTATGGCCTTGCCAGCCTGATCCAGGCACCGGACTTCCTGTTCCGCAAGGAGATGGCGGTACCCGATGGCGCCTCGGCCTACACGCTCGATCCCTACAGCAAGGCGTCGCGCCTGTCCTATCTGATGTGGAATACCACGCCGGACGAGGAACTGTTGCGCGCGGCGGGAAGCGGCGCGCTCAGCACTGATGCCGGAATGAACAAGGAAGTCGATCGCCTGATGGCCTCGCCCAGGCTTGAAACCGGCATGCGCGCCTTTTTCAACGACATGCTGGAACTGGACACGTTCGACACGGTGTCGAAGGACAGCATCCTGTATCCCAAATGGGGTGTCGCCATCGCCAACTCGGCCCGGGAAGAGACCCTGCGTTCCACCCTGGACCTGACGCTCGCGAAAAATGGCGATGTGCGCGACCTTATGACGACGCGCAACACCTTCCTAGACCGCAACCTGGCCGCGGTCTATCAAGTCCCCTTCCCGTTCGGCGGCGACTGGGTGCCCTACACCTTTGCGCCGGATTCAGGCCGCAGCGGCATCATCACCCAGGTGAGCATGCTCTCCATGTTCTCCCATCCCGGCCGCTCCTCGCCCACCAAGCGTGGCGTGGCCCTGACCGACATACTGCTCTGTGAGCCCACCCCGACCCCGCCCAACAATGTGGATTTCTCGGTCATCAACGACGCCAGCGGCGGCCTGAAAACCGTGCGCCAGCGGCTGATGGCCCATGCCACCAACCCGGTCTGCGCCGCCTGCCATACCCACAGCGACCCGGTAGGGCTGACCTTGGAGGGCTTTGACACCATCGGCGGGCGCCGCACCACCGAGAATGGCCAGAAGATCGACCTGACCACGGCCATCCGAAATGGCCCCACCATCACCGGCGCCGAGGGCCTGGGGCATTATCTGCACGACAATCCCAAATTCCCCGCCTGCATGGCGCGCAAGCTGTTTGCCTATGCGCGCGGCGAGGACGCCTATCGCACCCGCCCGACGGCGCTGCAAGCCGCCTATCAATCCTTTGTCGATGCCGGTTTCCGCCTGCGCGCGCTCTTGAAGGCGCTGGCGGAGGGACCGGAATTGTACCGCGCGACCCCGCCTGCCGCCGACGGCAAGCTGGCGATGCATTAAGGGAGAATGTCATGAGGCTCGATCGACGCTTCCTTCTTCGCGGCACCTGTCAGGGGGCGCTTGCGGTCATGGCCCTGCCCTTCCTGGATTGCTTCCTGGACAGCAAGGGCCATGCGCTGGCCGCCACGGGGCGTCCGCTGCCGACCCGGTTCAGCACCTATTTCTACGGTCTCGGCCTGACCAAGCAGCTATGGGTGCCCAAGACCGCGGGCAAGGATTATGAAGTGACGGAACAGCTCGCCCCGCTGCAGCCGATGCGCGCCAAGATCAACGTCTTCAGCAATCTGCGCGTAAACGTCGACGGCAATCCCAATTATCAGCATTGGTCAGGGGCCGGCGCCAGCGCCACCGGCATCGCGCCGCGCAAGATCAGCGAATTCGACGGCAAGACCATCGATCAGCAGGTAGCTGACGTGATCAGCCATGGCGCGCGTTTCAAGACGGTATGCGCGTCCTGCGCCGGCGATGCCAAGGAGAGCTACTCCAGCTTGGGCGGCGCCAATGCCCTGCCGGCGGAAGCCTCGCCGCTGGCGCTCTATACCCGCGTGTTCGGCCCAGGCTTCCAGGATCCGTCCAAGGGCGACTGGAAACCGGACCCGCAGGCCATGATCGAGCAAAGCGTGCTGTCGGTAGTGGCGGAGGACCGCAAGCGCGCCATGCTGGAATTGGGGCCGGCCGACCGCGCCCGCATGGACCAGTATTTCACCTCGGTGCGCGAGGCGGAGCTGCAGATGCAGGCCGAGCTGCAACGTCCCGAGATCCGCGCCAAGGTCGCCATTCCGCCGGCGCCGGAAGAGATGACCTGCAACAATGCGCTGCCCAATCTGCGCAAGGTCACCCCCATCATGTCGCGGCTGGCCGCCATCGCCATGGCGACCGACCAGACCCGCGTCTTCCATATGAGCGTGTCGGAACCGGGTTCGCAGATCTTCGTGCCGGGCGACTCGCTGGGCTATCACCAATCCACCCATGAAGAACCGATCGATCCCAAGCTGGGCTATCAGCCGCGGGTGGCCAAATACAACGTCTACAATATGGAGCTGTTCCTCAGTTACATGAAGGAATTGGACGCGGTGCCCGAAGGCGATGGCACGCTTCTGGATCACATGCTGGTCTATGCCTTTACCGACGTCTCCTTTGCCAAGATCCATGCGCTGGACGGCATCCCCGTCTTCACCGCCGGCAGCGCCAGCGGCCGCATGAAGACCGGCTATCACATCGATGCGAATGGCAGCCCGGTCTCCCGCGTCGGCCTGACCGCGCAAAAGGCGATGAACATGTCGCTGGAAAGCTGGGGCGGCGGTTCGATGGAGACCAAAAGCCCGTTCACCGAATTGCTGGCCTGAGGCATATCATGTTTTTGAATTTGCATTCCGGCCGGGCAATTTTGCTGGGGCTTGCCGTCGGTTTTCTGGCCACCTCCAGCGCCGGTGCGGCCGATACCACATCCTCTTCCGCCATGGTGCCGGCTGCAGGGCCGGGCGTCTATTCCGAAACCAGCCAGGGTGCGAACCGCTACCGGCTGACGGTCAAGGGCCACAAATTCACCAGCCGCGACGCGGTCGAAAAATATCTGGCCTGGCGCAGCGCCGATCTGACCTTGGCCAAGGATGATCGCTGGTTCCGCTTCATCGAGACGCGTCACAAGGGAGATACGGCGCCGGTTGCCAAACGCGATCCGGCGGGGCGTCGCTTCAGCTTCCGCATGGAATATTTCCGTCCGGCGTGGCGCTACAAGCTGAAGGGCGACAAGGACTGGAAAGACTGGAGTCCATTCAGCGGCGCGGCCTTCTTCGCCGGTGGCAAGGATGCAGGCACCATCACCGATTTCGAGGCCAGCGCCGACATCCAGCTGCGCAAGGGCCAGATGGACGATGCCGATCCGCTGGCATTCGAAGCCGATGCGCTGTCCGATCTTCTGGTCAATCAGGTTTCGCCGCCCGAACTTTAAAAGCAACGCGCCATGCAACTGCAAAAAACCGTTCTGATACTGGCCCTGGCGGCGCTGGCGGCAACCGGCAGTCCGGCCGGCGCGGCGCCCTGGTCGCGCGGCTTTGTGGTCTCCACGTATGAATATGCGTTCCGCTATGGCGGGCGCGCCAGCTTCAGCCGCGAGGGCGAAATCGAGCCGGGCGTGGATTGCCCGCACGGCAGCACCGTCAACTTCGCCAATCAGAATGAGACCCGCAAGGCGCTTGTGCGCCAGAAGTGGCGCAGTGCGCAGGAAATCGACTCGATCGTGCAGATCCCCGGCCTGGAAAAGGCGCGCGCGCCGGACCTGACGCGCTTCTCGCTTTGGGACCGGGCGCTGTCCTATCGCGGCTACCGGCATGGCATCGAAACCTATGTAAATCCTTTCGCGGCGGACGATCCGGGCGAGCCGGAAGTGGTCAGCCGCATCGGCGACGGCTTCAATCTGGACAGCAAGATCGGCGCGCGCGATTTCATCAGTCCCGACGGCGAAAAAGGCATCGACAATGCCCTTTATCGCGCCTGGGGATGCGACGCGCCCTGGCGCGGCAACGACAACGCGACCCTTGATCTGCGGGCCAACGACAAGATGCAGGAAGGCCTCTACACCATGGTCATCCGCGTTTCGGGCAACAAGGATCCGATGAATGACGATGATGCGGTGGTCGAAATTGGCTACTCACCCGACAAGATCGTCAAGGATGCGCGCGGCCATGTCTCCGCCGACTATTCCTACCGCATCATTCAGCCGGAGCAATATACGAGATTAAAGGCCAAGGTTCGCAATGGCGTGGTGGAGACCGAACAGGTCGGCGAAATGCACGCGCCCCGCATCGCCTGGTTCTATGACCAGACCGGCGATGCCGATTTCCGCCAGGGCCGCATCCGGCTGCAGATCGCCGCCGATGGCACGGCCCGCGGACTTCTGGGCGGATATCGGGACTGGCGCGATCTCTATGCCGAGGACACCTTTGCCCAGGATGGCGGCCAGCAGGGCGTGCGCGAACATGAGGATCATGTCGCGCTGTACTATGCGCTGAAACGCAATGCGGATGGCATGTACGATCCCAAGACGCATCAGTATCTGGGAATCTCCACCGCCTATCGCATCACTGCGGTACCCGCCTATGTGGTGGATCCGGACAGGCCCATGAGCATGCCCGTCCTGGCCGCAGAGGCTGGCCGCAAGGCGGCTTTCGAGGGCATTCGCGCCGCCACCATACGGGCCATAACGACACGGACGCCCCAGGATGTGCCGCCGGGAACGACCGAGGCTGCGGTACCCAGCCTGGAAAAGGACATCGTCGATCTTCCCAGCAAGGACTATTTCCTCAAAACGCTGGACCGGCCTCACTATCCCGACAAAACCGCCGACAGCCGCTAGCGAAAGCCCGCCACGAAGCTGCGCCGTTCTGTCAGTCGAAACTGGCTCCGGGCTTCACGCCCAACTTGCGGAAAAAGATCGCTGCCGGACAAAAGCCGGTGAAGGCGGCTTGAATCATGTTCAGACCGGCAAAGCCGACAAGGAGCAGCCACCAGGGACTGAAAAGATAAGAGAGGCAAAGTCCCAGAAGCACGACAAAGCCGGCAAAGGCCAGCACGGCACGATCCAGATTCATGCGGCTTCTCCCTTGTTGCGGACTTCCGCGAGACGGCGGATACCCACGCCTTCCATGATCCAGCGTTCATAGAAGGGCTCACTCTCGCCCTTGCGAATCTTGTGAATGAAATATTTTTCGAACGCGATCTTGGCGTAGTGGACCCATTTGCCCTGGGCCGACCAGTTGACATTGCGCGGGGGGATTTGCGGCTCGGCAACGAAGGCGACACCGCTGTCGCCGAAATCGGCAAGGCACACCGCGTTCCAGCTTGCCTGGGCGCCGGGCTCACGGCCCGCCAGCAGAGCGGCGACGTTCTTGGCGGTCGCGGTCACCATCGACTCGATCATGAAGCCGGTCTTGGGCACGCCCACCGGAACCGGGGTGGGACCGACCGGGGCAATGGCAACGCCAACGCCGATTGCGAAAATATTCGGAAATTTCGGGTTGCGCTGATGCTTGTCCACGGTCACGAACCCACGCGGGTTGGTCAGCCCTTCGATGCCGCGCACCGCCGCCACCCCGCGGAAAGCCGGAAGCATCATGGCATAGTCGAACGGCAGCTCATGGGTTTTGCGGACTGCGCCATCCTCACCGACTTCTTCCGCAAAGATTTTGCCATTCTCCACATGATGAATCCGGGTGTTGGTTATCCATTTGATATGGCGCTGGCGCAGCTCGCTCTCCATCAGGCCCTTGGTGTCGCCAACGCCATCAAGCCCCAGATGACCGATATAAGGTTCCGGCGTGACAAAGGTCATCGGTACCTTGTCGCGGATACGGCGCTTGCGCAGTTCGGTGTCGAGAATGAAGGCGAACTCGTAAGCGGGCCCAAAACAGGATGCGCCCTGGACCGCCCCGATCACCATGGGCCCGGGATTGCGCGCAAATGCCTCCAGGGCTTCGAAGGCTTTTTCCGCATGGTCCACATGGCAGATGGACTGGGTAAAGCCTTTGGGGCCAAGGCCGGGTATCTCGTCGAATGCCAGGTCGGGGCCTGTTGCGAGTATCAGATAATCGTAGGCGACGCTGGAACCGTCCGTCAGTTCGACGCGGTTCTCCCCCGGATGCACCCTCGCCGCGCCCTGATCGAGATATTCGATATTCTTCTTCGCCATGACCTGGGCGATGTCGATCTCGACTTCATCGCGCTCGCGCCAGCCGGCCGCCACCCAGGGATTGGAGGGCACGAAATGGTAGCGGGGACCTTGGCCGATCACGGTCAGGGAATCGGTTTTGCCCAGTTCCGCCTTCATCTCATAAGCCATCAGCGTTCCGCCCAGGCCCGCACCCACAATCACGACTTTTGCCATGAGAAGCTCCTTTTCCCGTCAGTCTAGGCCCATGCCATCCCGTAGCGCTTTGCGCCGGATCAATGCGTCCCCATGGCGGACGGGCATCATAAACTCGTGATCTTGACAATATATACGAATAATCGTATATACGCATGTATGAAAAGACAAGTCGAACAGATGCGCGACCAGGCCGCGGCCGCGGAAGAAATGTTGAAGGCGCTGGCCAACCGCCACCGACTGATGATCCTCTGCCAGCTGATCGACGAGGAGCATTCCGTCGGTGACTTGGCCGCATCCGTGGGGATCCGCGATTCCACCGTCTCGCAGCATCTCGCCCTGTTGCGCAAAGACGGACTGGTTTCCACCAGGCGTGAGGGCCAGACCATCTGGTACACGCTGGCCAGCGAACCGGTCCGCCGGCTGGTCGGCACGCTTTACGACATTTATTGCGGGCCGCAGGCCATCTGCCGCGCAGCCCCCCTTCCCGTCGCCAGAAAAGGAGCAAGCCATGGCCGCACAAGATCTCGCACCAACTGACATCGCCCGCTGGATGGCCGAACGCGCCATTCTTCTGATCGATGTGCGCGAACCGGATGAATATGCGGCGGAGCGCATCCGTGGCGCCCTGCTCTATCCGCTGTCGACTTTCGATCCCCGCGCCTTGCCAGATATAGGCGACAGCAAGGTCGTATTTCACTGCGGCAGCGGCATGCGGTCGGCCAAGGCTTTGGCGGCCGCACAGGAGGCGGGACTTGCCGTCGCGGGCCATCTGGCCGGCGGCATCAAGGCCTGGAAAGACGCGGGCCTGCCAGTGATCGCCATCGATCCGAATACCGGAAAGCCGCGCGAGCGCTGACGTGCACATCCTCGCAGGCCTTCTCGCCTTTCTTGGTTTCAGCACGCCGCAGCCGGCGCATCCCGTGCCGGCTCCAGCTGCCTATGTCGTGAAGGCAGAGCCTGTCGCGGATGAAAAGTCGGTCTTCGCCACCGTCCAGTCGACCTACACCGTGCCGGCGCGCGTGCGCACCGCCGGAACCATCCTGTCGCTGAAGGTGCGTCAGGGCGATTACGTCACCCAGGGTCAGATCATCGCCACGGTCGCAGACCCCAAGCTCACACTGCAGAGCAATTCCTATGCTGCTCAGGTAGCGGCCGCGCGCGCCCAACTGGAGCAGGCCAAGGCCGATTTCGGCCGGGCGCAACGGCTGATCGGCGCCGGCGCCATCGCCCGCAACCTGTACGACCAGGCGCAGACCAATCTCAATGTCGCCCAGAGCAACCTGAAATCGATCATCGCCCAGGGCGCGGTGGTGCGCGAACAGGCGACCGAAGGCGAGGTTGCCGCCCCTACATCCGGCCGCATCATCGCCGTGCCGGTGACGGCGGGAACCGTGGTGATGCAAGGTGACACGGTGGCGACCGTCGCTCAGCAGAATTTCGTGCTCCGGCTCCAGGTTCCCGAACGCCATGCCCGCTTCCTCAAAGCCGGCGATCCGGTGCGGCTGGATGGAACCGACCTGGGCCTGGCGGGCCCGCATTTCGGCAAGATCTCGCTGATCTATCCCGACGTGGACAATGGCCATGTCGTCGCCGACGCCATCGTCTCGGGCATGGGCGACTATTTCGTGGGCCAGCGCGTGCGGGTCTGGGTCTCGGCCGGCAGCCGCAGCGCCATTCTGGTGCCGGACCGGCTGATCGCGACCCGGGCCGGCATCGACTATGCCCGGCTATGGACCGCCGAGGGCGCGGCCATCGATGTGCCAGTGCAGCGCGGCGATGAGATCCTGCGTCCCGGCCATCCCAGGGAGATCGAGATTCTTTCCGGGCTCAAGGCAGGCGACCGGCTGCTGAGCCCATGAATCTCGGCCTTTCCGGACGCCTGACCGCCGCGACCATCACCTCGCCCCTGACACCGCTCATTCTGATTGCGGCGCTGGCATTCGGTCTTCTCGCGCTGATGGTGATCCCGCGCGAGGAAGAGCCGCAGATCAGCGTGCCCATGGTGGATATCATCGTCCAGGCGGATGGCCTGAAGGCGCCTGACGCGGCCGAACTCGTCACCAAGCCGCTGGAAGAGATTGTCAAAGGCATCAACGGCGTCGAACATGTCTATAGCCAGACCCAGGACGATCGGGTGATGGTGACGGCGCGCTTTTTCACCGGCACCTCCGAAGACGATGCGATCCTGCGTGTGCAGGCCAAGGTCCGCGCCAATTACAACCGTATGCCGCTTGGCATTCCCGAACCTCTGATCGTCGGCCAGGGCATCAACGATGTCGCCATTGTCAGCCTGACCCTCTCGCCCAAGCCGGCCGCGGCAGGGCGCTGGACGGAAAAGGACCTCTATCAGCTGGCCGAAAAGGTCCAGGCCGAACTCGACAAGGTGGACAATATCGGCCTCACCTATATTGCCGGCGGCACGCCAAACGAGATCAGTGTCGAGCCGGACCCGGAGAAACTGTCGCTATTCGGCGTCACCTTGCAGCAGCTGGAAGCCAAGATACAGGGCGCCAACCGCTCGTTTCTGGCCGGCTCGCTTCGGCAGAACGGACGCATGCTGCAAGCAGTCGCCGGGCACACGTTGGATGGCGTGCCCGATATCGGACTTCTTCTGATCACCGCCCGCGACGGCCGGCCGGTCTATGTGCGCGACGTCGCCCGGGTGATCATCGGCCCAAGCCCCGCGGAGCAACATGTTTGGGCGATGACACGCGGCGGGACGAGCTGGAACACGGCGCCGGCCGCGACCATCGCCTTTGCCAAGCGCGCTGGCGCCAATGCCGTGGTGGTTTCCAAGGCGTTGATCGCACAGGCCGAAGGGCTGAAAGGAAACGTGATTCCCGCCGACATCGATGTCCAGATCACGCGCGATTATGGCAAGACGGCGAACGACAAGGCCAACGAGCTTTTGTTCCATCTGGGCCTCGCCACCGTGTCCATCGTGCTGCTGATCGGTTTCGTGGTGGGATGGCGCGAGGCCGCGGTCACCCTGATTGTCATACCGACCACCATCCTCCTCACCCTCTTCGCCGCCAACCTGATGGGTTACACCATCAACCGCGTGAGCCTTTTTGCCCTGATCTTTTCGATCGGCATTCTGGTGGACGATGCCATTGTGGTGGTGGAAAATATTTCCCGGCATTGGGCGATGGGCGACGGCCGCGACCGCATGACCGCCGCGATCGACGCGGTGGCGGAAGTCGGCAATCCCACCATCGTCGCGACCCTTACCGTGGTGGCGGCGCTGCTGCCCATGCTGTTCGTTTCCGGCATGATGGGGCCCTATATGGCGCCCATTCCCGCCAATGCCTCGGCGGCGATGCTGTTCTCATTCTTCGTCGCCATGGTGATCGCGCCCTGGGCGCTTCTGAAAATCTCCGGCAAGCCGCGGCGGCGCCATATCCACGCCGGACATGGCGAAGGCAGGCTGGGAAGCCTTTATCGCCGTCTGGCGGCTCCGATCGTGGCATCGCGGCACAATGCCAAGCGCTTTCTTCTGTATGTCGCGGCGGCGACCGTGCTTGTTTGCATGTTGTTTGTCACCAAGAGCGTGACCGTCAAGCTTCTGCCCTTTGACAACAAGTCCGAGCTGGAAGTGTTGGTGGACCTGCCGGAAGGCGCGAGCCTGGAGGATACGGGACGGGCGCTGTTCCGCGCCGCGGCTGTTGCCGGCCGGATGCCCGAGGTGACCTCCATCCAGGCCTATGCCGGCACGCCCGCGCCCTTCAACTTCAACGGCCTGGTGCGCCATTACTATATGCGCCAGCAGCCGGAACTGGGCGAACTGGCGGTCAATCTTGCCGACAAGTCCGACCGGTCGCGCGAAAGCCATGCCATCGCCATCGACCTGCGCCGCAAAATCCAGGCTCTGCCCTTTCCCGCCGGTACCGTCGTGAAGGTGGTGGAGGTGCCGCCTGGCCCGCCGGTGCTTTCCACCCTGCTGGCGGAAATCTACGGGCCGGACAGCCGAACCCGCCGTGCGGTGGCGCAGGAAACCGAGCGTCTGTTCCGGCAGGTTCCCTATATCGTGGATGTGGATGACAGCTGGGGCGATCCCAGGCCCCGGCTGCGCATCTCCATCGATCAGGACAAGCTGGAATATTTCGGCGTCGAACAGAGCGATGTCTATGACACGCTGAAAGCGCTGATCGGCGGGGTGCCTGTCGGTTATTCCCATCGCGGCACCGACCGCGATCCGATCGAGATCGTGGTGCGCGAGCCCAAGAGTGGCCTGAGCTGGTCACAGCGGCTTGCTTCCACGCCCGTGCCGGCCAATTCCCAGCCCGGAAACAAGGCGGTCGTCGAACTGGGCGATGTCGTGCGGGTGACGGAAGAGAAAGGCACGCCCGTCATCTTCCGCCGCGACGGACACTATTCCGACATGGTGACCGCCGAACTGGCTGGCAGTTTCGAAGCGCCGCTCTATGGCATGATGGCGGTGGACAAGCTCATCAAGTCCCATGATTGGGGCGCCCTGCCCGCCCCGCAATTGCTGATGCATGGCCAACCCACCGATGAGACACACCCTTCCCTGTTATGGGACGGGGAATGGGAGGTGACCTGGGTCACCTTCCGCGACATGGGGGCCGCTTTCGGAGTCGCAATCCTGGGCATCTATGTGCTGGTGGTGGCGCAGTTCAAAAGCTTCAAGCTGCCGCTGGTGATCCTGACACCCATACCGCTGACCCTGATCGGCATCGTGCTCGGCCATTGGCTGTTCGGCGCCCCTTTCACCGCGACCTCGATGATCGGCTTTATCGCGCTTGCCGGCATCATTGTGCGCAATTCCATATTGCTGGTCGATTTCATCCGCCATGGCGCGCAGCCCGGCAAGCCGCTGCGCGAAGTCCTGCTGGAGGCCGGCGCTACCCGTTTCCGCCCCATCGTGCTGACGGCGCTTGCGGCGATGATCGGCGCCGCCACGATCCTCACCGATCCCATCTTCCAGGGATTGGCCATTTCGCTGCTGTTCGGACTTGCGTCTTCGACGCTACTGACGGTGCTCGTCATTCCGGCGATCTATGTCTGGTTCCGGGATACGGAAAAGCCGGTGGGGGCGGCCTGAATTCGTATTCCAAGCCCAACAGACGTCGGAGAAACAGGCGGGGTGAATTTATTCTTGGGACTGACCAGGCATTCGTTCGACCCGCGCCGCGGGTCGAACGAATGGTGCGGTCAAGAAGACTCGAACTTCCACGGGTTGCCCCACTAGCACCTCAAGCTAGCGCGTCTACCGTTCCGCCATGACCGCACGATCAGTGGGAAATATCCCGGTAGGCCGGGGGGTTTAGCAACTGGCCCCCGCCAAGACAAGCCGCAAAGCGGCTGGGCCTTCGCCCGGCTTTTGGGCGGGCTGCCGGTATAACCATCATGCAGTGCCGGCAGAGCCCGCCAGCCTGGATTTGGCTTAGGTTTGGGCGCATGTCCGCACAAGCCCTCTACGCCGTCCTGCTGTTCTCGCTGGTCATGGCCTTCACGCCGGGCCCCAACAACATGATGCTGGCCTCTTCGGGCGCCAAGTACGGCATGCGCCGCACCCTGCCCCACATGCTCGGCGTCACCGCCGGCTTTCCGGTGATGATTCTTCTGGTGGGCCTGGGGCTCGCCTCCATCCTGCTGGCCTCGCCCAGGCTGCAACTGGCAATGAAGATCGTCAGCTGCGCCTATCTCTTGTGGCTGGCGGTGCAGATCGGGCTGAGCAAGTCTGCCGGCGAAACGACGTCCCGCAAGCCGATGAGTTTTTTGGCTGCCGCCGCTTTCCAGTGGGTCAATCCCAAGGCCTGGCTGTATGCGGTGGGCGCAATCAGCGCCTATACCAGCGGAAGCGGGCCCCAGCTTTATCGGCAGGTCGTGATCATCGCCGTGCTGAATGTCGCCGTCAGCCTTGCCTCGACCTCGACCTGGGCGGCGTTCGGCGCCGCCATCCGCCGCTTTCTGCGCACGCCGTTCTGGCTGAGGCTTTTCGATCTGTTGATGGCGGTGCTGCTGGTGGGATCGACCGTCCCGATCCTGCTGGAAATCCGCGACAGTCTTTAGATGCCGCCGCCATCTGTCAGATGGATGCCGCACTCATCCTTGTCCAGGCCCGACCAGCGCCCGGCGCGATAATCCTCGCCGGCCTGGACGCGGCGGGTGCACGGCATGCAGCCGATCGAGGGATAGCCGTCTTCCACCAGCGGATGACGCGGCAGCTTGTGGCGTTCCATGAAGGCTTCCAGCTGGTGCAGGTCCCATTGCCACAGCGGATTGAAGCGCAAGCGGCCCTGGAAGAATTCCACCGGCTGCATGTCGGCCCGCTCGCGGGTCTGGAAGCGCTTCCTGCCCGTGATCTGGGCCAGGAACGGTTCCAGCGCGCGATTCAGGGGCATGGTCTTGCGGAAATCGCAGCAGGCATCGGCGTTCTTCGACCACAAGGTGCCTTCCGGATCGAGCCGGTTGCGCTCATCCAGCGACGGCGACAGCGAGCGCACATCGCCCAGGCCCAGCGTGTCCTGCAGCCGGTCGCGATAACGCAGGGTCTCGCCGAACAGCTTGCCGGTATTGAGGAACAGGATCGGCGTGTTGGGATCGATATCGGCCACCAGCTTGAGCAGCACCGCGCTTTCCGCGCCAAAGGACGACACCACCGCGGTCTTGCCGGCCATCTCGCCGGTCAGCGCCAGTTCCAGGATGCCGTGGGCATCGCGGTCTTTGGCCCGCTCCTGCAAATCCTTCAGCTGGGCGGCGACAACCGCATCGTCGGCTTTTGCGAGCGGACGCAAGCCTCGCCTGGCATCGATAACCGTGACGTTGCTCATAGCCAGCCCATCCGCGTGATCAGCTCACGCACTTGCCCGGAAACTTCCTGCGGCGACAGGCCCTGGCTGCGCCATTTGGCGCGGGCCGCACCCAGCTCCTTCAAGCGCGTCGTCCATTCCGGACCGAATTCCTCGGCCAGATGCTCGCGCAAGGCGCGCGCCAGGCCCGGCACCTGACCTCCGGTGGAGGCGGTCAGAAGCAGCTCGCCCCGGCGCACAATGGCCGGGACGTGGAAATCGCATAGAGGCAGCACGTCTTCGACATTGACCAGCACACCCAGCGCGCGAGCCCGGCCCGCCAGGTCCCTGGCCTCGCCTTCCGGCAGGCCAGCCACGAACAGGACTTGCAGGCCTTCCAGCAGCGCGTCGGGGACGGTTTCCGGCAGGAGGCGCACTTCCACCCCCGCCTCGGCCAGCATCGCCGCCCGGCGGTCGCGGGGCTCGCCCCGGCCGGCCAGGCCGGCCTTGACGTAAATGGGGTTCAGGACAAGGGGAAGCATCACGACCCTCTCAGGATCCGGAGAGGTAGGCCCGACCGCCCTAAAATGCAAGAATTGGGTGGGGAATATATTATACTACGGCAGATATAGTGTTTTATTCGTAGCTCTTCAGCAGATCCACCACGGAAACGGCGATCTTGTCGCCCTGGATCTGGATTTCGCCCTTCGCCACCGGCTTGTCATTGGCCAGGATGGTCACCGGATCGTCCTGATGGCTGTCCAGCTCGATGACGGCGCCGCGGCCCATGCGCAGGAGCTGGTGCATGGGGATCACCGAGCGGCCCAGGACCACCGAGATTTCGACTTTGACATTGTCAACGTTGGAAGCCATGGAGCGCGCGCCTTACATTACAGGTACCCGGCAAGCCTGCCGGAACATGGTTTCGGAAATCTTAATTTTGGACGCCCCCGTAAAGACCCAGCCCGAATGGAAGATCAGCGACCAGCCGGTCGCCTACCCCACGGCCTTGGCCGAAATGGAGGCGCGGGCAGCCGCGATCGCCCAGGGCAGTGCCGGCGAGCTGATCTGGCTGTTGGAACATCCCCCCATCTACACCGCCGGTACCAGCGCCCGTGACAGCGACCTGCTGGATGCGCGCTTTCCCGTCTACCAGACCGGGCGCGGCGGCCAGTTCACCTATCATGGGCCGGGCCAGCGGGTGGGTTATGCGATGCTGGATCTGAAGCGGCGCAAGCCGGACGTGCGCGCCTATGTGCACGATCTGGAACAGTGGCTGATCGAAGCCCTGGCCGAATTCAACGTCAAGGGCGAACGCCGCGAAGGCCGGGTCGGCATCTGGGTGCAGCGCGGCCTGCGCGAAGACAAGATCGCGGCGCTGGGCGTGCGCATCAAACGCTGGGTGACGTTTCACGGCGTGGCGCTGAATGTCGATCCGGACCTCAGCCACTTTTCCGGCATCGTGCCTTGCGGGGTGCGTGCCCATGGCGTGACCAGCCTGGCCGATCTGGGCATCGGCGCCACCATGGCCGATGTCGATGCGGCGCTGAAGAAAAGCTTCGAGAAAGTCTTCGGCTGAGGCGCCATTTTTACCTGTAAAAGCGGGAACTTCCGGTGCTGCAAGGCCGAGCCGATGCTGCACTGCAACCTTGTTTTACAGCATCCCCGAATTCTGATTATTTGCCGTTGGCGCGGGACTCAAAGTCCGGCCGGGGGAAAGAGCCGCCTGGGCGGCTTCATCAAGAACAAGAGCTGCTGATGCGATTGCTGGTTTTGGGTCTTCTTTTGTCCGTCTCGACCTCGGCCTTTGCCGCGGATTCATCCGACCTGCAGAACCGCCTGGACAATACGGTGAGGCCCTTCGTGGGCAAGTATTGTGTTGCCTGCCATTCCGGCCCCCAGCCCACCGGCCAGTTCGATCTCAAGTCCTACACCTCCATGGACCAGGTGAAGGAGGATTTCCCCCGCTGGTCGCTCTTGGCCGAGCGTCTCACCAATCACGAGATGCCGCCCAAGCGGATGCCGCAGCCGCCACAGGCCGCGATCGACCAGATCGTTGCCTTTGTCCATGACGTGCGCGGCGAGGAGATCAAGCGGCTGGGCGGCGATCCCGGCATCGTGCTCGCGCGCCGGCTGAGCAACGCCGAATATGACAACACCATCCGCGACCTGACCGGCCAGGACATGCAGATCGCCAAGCAATTCCCGGTCGATCCCGCCAACACCGCCGGCTTCGACAATTCCGGCGAGACGCTGACCATGTCGCCGGCGCTGTTGAACAAATATCTGCAGGGCGCCCGCCAGATCGCCGATCATATGGTGTTGACGCCCGATGGCATCGACTTTGCGCCCTATTACATGCGGGTGGAAAGCGATCGCGACAAATATTCGATCCAGCGCATCATCGCCTTCTATCAGTCCCAGCCCACCAGCTTTGCCGCCTATTTCGATGCCGCCTGGCGCTATCGTTACAGGAAGGAACTGGGCAAGCCGAAGGCCACGCTCGCCGCCATTGCCGCCGACCAGAAGGTCAGCGCCAAATATCTGCCCATGGTGTGGGGCATCCTGCATGACAAGAACGCTGTCGGCCCCATCGCCAAGCTTCAGGCGATGTGGAACGCCCTGCCCGCGCCGGACGCGGGCAATTCCGACCAGCGCATGGTCCAGACCCACGCGATGGAGAATTTCGTCACCCGCATCCGCGCCCATACCGCCATGCAGTTCTCAGCCCCCATCGTGAAGGGCCTGCCGGGCCAGTCGGAGCCTTTGCACAATTGGCGCCTGCAGGAATATGCCGACAACCATCGCAAGAGCGATCCGGGCGATATCCGGCCCGACAATGTGGCCGAGCCGCTGCCGCCGGAGATTCCGAAATATCCGCCGCTGCATGAAGACGCCTCGCCCCGTTGGGCGGCGATCTCGGCCAATGCCCGCTATGGCGATGCCGATCTGGTTTATCCGGCCGGGCAGAAGGCGAAATACCAGAAGGCGTTCGACCGTTTCGCCTCGGTCTTCCCCGACACTTTTTATGTCAGCGAGCGCGGCCGCTACTGGCCGGACCAGGGCACCGACAATGGCCGCCTGCTGAGCGCCGGCTATCACAATACCGGTGGCTATTACCGCGACGACACCGCGCTGATGCAGCTGATCCTGGACAAAAAGGGCCAGGACCATCTGAACAAGCTGTGGAACGAGTTCGATTTCGTCGCCCACCAGACCGAGCGCACCTGGGTGCAGTACTACTTCAACCAGAGCGGCGAAGTGGACGGCAACATCAACGGCAACCTCTCCACCGAATCCGGTTCCAAGCGCCCGGTCGGGCATGAAGTGACCGACCAGTTCGTGATCTTCCAGATGCGCGACAAGTATCTGGCGCGCTGGGCGATGAACAAGGACCAGAACGATCCCGTCGCGCCCAAGGCCTTCAACTGGCATTACGGGTTGATCAACGCGACCTTGCGCAACATGGAGAAGGAGCATGTCGCGGCCGAGCCCAGGCACCTGGCCGCGCTGGTCAACTTCGCACAACGCGCCTATCGCCGGCCGCTGACGGCCAAGGAGCGCACCGACCTGATCGCCTATTACCACACGCTCAGGGCCAAGGCGCAGCTCAGCCACGAAGACGCGGTGCGCGACACCATTGTCAGCATCCTGATGTCGCCGGACTTCCTCTATCGCTTCGACCTCAACAGCCATGGCGTACCTAAGGCCGCGCTTGCCGCCGCCAGCCTGAAAAGCGGCAAGGCGTTCGAGAGCGAGCCCTTATCGGATTACAGCCTGGCCAACCGGCTGAGCTATTTCCTCTGGGCCAGCATGCCCGATGCCGAGCTGCTCAAGCATGCGGCCGCGGGCGACCTGCACAAGCCGCAGGTGCTGCTCGCCCAGGCGCACCGCATGCTCAAGGACCCCAAGGTCCATGGCCTGGCCACCGAGTTCACCGGCAACTGGCTGGTCTTCCGCCAGTTCGAGACCAACAATTCGGTCGACCGGATGCGGTTCCCCACCTTTGACGACGATCTGCGCGAAGCGATGTTCCAGGAGCCCATCCACCTGATGCAGGACAATATCCAGAACGATCGTTCGGTGCTGGACCTGCTGTACGGCAACACCACCTTCGTCAATCCGCCGCTCGCCCGTCACTACGGCATGCCGGCGGTCGATGGTGACGTGAACACCTGGGTCAAGGTGGATGACGCCGACAAATATGGCCGCGGCGGCATCCTGCCCATGGCGGTGTTCATGACCGAATATTCGCCGGGCCTGCGCACTTCGCCAGTCAAGCGCGGCAACTGGGTGGTGCAGAAGGTGCTGGGCATTCGCGTGCCGCCGCCGCCGCCGGTGGTGCCGGAATTGCCCAGCGACGAATCCAAGACCGACAAGCCGATCCGCGAGATGCTGGCCGAGCATCACAAGAACCCGTTCTGCGCCGGCTGCCATCTGCGCTTCGACTCCTTCGGGCTGGCCTTTGAAGGCTATGGTCCGGTGGGCGACAAGCGCAGCAAGGACCTGGCGGGGCGGCCGATCGATGCCTCCACCACCTATCCGGGCGGCGTGGGGGGCGACGGCTTGAAGGGGCTGAAGGATTTCATCCGCGGCCATCGCGAGGACAATTACGTCACCAACCTCTGCCGCAAGCTGATGGCCTATGCGCTGAACCGCTCGCCGCAGCTGTCGGATGAATCGCTGGTGGACAAGATGAAGACCAATCTGGCCGCGGACGGCTACAAGTTCCGCAGCCTGGTCGACACCTTGATCCTGTCGCCGCAATTCCTCAACCGGCGTGTCACCAGCGACGTGGCCACCGGGCAGACACCCGCGCCGCAGCCCGCCAGCGGCAAACTGATCAAAGCCGATTTCCGCAAGGAGCATTGAGATGACCAGCCTCTCCCAATTCCGTTCCAAGGCTTTTTCCCGCCGTGTGATCCTGAAGGGCGCCGGCTGCTCCATGGCCCTGCCCTGGCTGGAATCGGTGAATGCCTTTGCCGATGACTTCCCCAAGCGCTTTGGCGTGATGTTCCTGGGCTGCGGCATCAACGAGAATTATTGGAGCGCCGAAGGCAATGGCGCCGACATGAAGCTCAGCAAGACGCTGATGCCGCTCGATCCGCTCAAGCAGAAGATCAATGTGATCGACGGGCTTTATGTGAAGGCCCTGACCAACCAGGGCATTCACCCGGCCCAGACCGGCAGCCTGTTGTCGGGCGAGCACATCACCAAGGGCGCCATCATCCATTCCGGCGTCAGCGTCGACCAGGTGATCGCCAATCATGTCGGCGAGGACACGCCGCAATCCTCCATCGTGCTGGCCTGCGAACAGCCGATGACCGGATTCCATGAGACCAATTTCAGCCTCGCCTACAGTTCGCATCTGTCATGGCAGACCCCGGACTCGCCGGTGCCGGTGGAAGTCTATCCGGCGCTGGCCTGGGACAGCCTATTCGACAATCGCGGCAGCCTGCTCAATGTCAGCGTGCTGGACCGCATCAAGGACCAGGCCCAATCGCTGTCGACGAAGATCAGCGCCACCGACAAGGGCAAGGTCGACGAATTCCTCACCAGCGTGCGCGAAGTGGAAAAACGCGTCGAGCTGATGCGCAAGAGCCAGGACAATGCGGCCGATGCCGCCAAGGCCAAGAACATGCCGGTGGCGATGATGCCGCGCCCGGCCAGCGGGTTGCCGGAAGACCTGCGTGACCATGCCAAGCTGATGTGCGATATCGTTGCCATCGCCTTCCAGACCAACAAGACGCGCGTCGCCTCGCTGATCATCAGCCGCGACCTCTCGGCGATGTACTATCCCTTCCTGGACGTGAAGGAAGGCCATCATGCCGCCAGCCACGACAACTCGTCGGAAGGCTATGAGCGCATCTCGCGCTTCCATATCGAACAGTTCGCCTATCTGGCGACCAAGCTCGACGCCATGAAGGAAGGCAATGGCACGGTGCTGGACAATAGCTGCCTGATGTTCATGTCCAACATGTTCGTGGGGCGCAAGCACGACAATTCCCGCCTGCCGCTGGTTCTGGCCGGCGGCCTGGGCGGCACGCTCAAGACCGGGCGTTCGATCAATCTGCTGAATGCCGGCGACGACAAGCGCAACATGTGCAGCCTGTATCTGTCGCTGATGGACCGCTATGGCGTGAAGCTGGACAAGTTCGGCGACACCAGCGCCCGGCTTGAATCTATCTGACCGACCACGCGCGGGCGCTTACAGGGATGGGCGTCTCTTAAAGCCCTTTTCGCCCGGCGGCTCGCTATTGTGCAGGTCGACGGCGCTGACCTTGGCGCCCGGCGGACCCTTGGTCGCGTTGGTGACGAAAATCTCCACCGCCTTGGTCGTCCCCGACACCAGCGCCTCCACCGAGCCGTCGGCGCGGTTGCGGACCCAGCCATCCAGCTTCTGCTGCTCGGCGGCCATCATCAGGAAGTCGCGAAAGCCCACGCCCTGGACAAAGCCATGCACATGGACCCTGAGGGATGTAATATCGTCGCTCACGCCGGTCTCCGCTGCCAGCCCCTAACATAGTCGTCCCGCCTTTTCAGACAAGATGGCCATTCTTTCCCGCTCCATTTCGCTCGCCCTGTTCCGCGCCCATATCGAGAACGGCCTGTCCGTCGCTGTCGGCGTGGGACTGACCGGCGTCACCACTGGTGCCGGACTGGGCTTTGGCGCCGCCGTGGCGGCCGGCTCCGCGGCACTCTGCGTCTCTATCAGCGACCGCACCGATCCCCTGCGCCAGAAGGGCTGGATCATGGGGCTGGCCCTTCTCAGCACTGTCTTCTTCACCGCCCTGTCGTCTTTCGCCCGCTTTTCCACGCCAGCCTTCATTATCGCCACGGCCTTCGTCGGATTGTGGGCCGGCCTGATCTCGGCCTATGGCCGCTGGGTGCTGAGCCTGGCCATGACCTCTGTGCTCGCCTTTGTGTTGGCGATGGGACAGACCTTTGCCAGCCCATCGGACGCTGCCGATCACCTGATGCTGACCGTGTGCGGCGCATTGGGCTATGCCGTCTATGCGGTCATCGTGGCCTGGCTGTTCGACGATCGCGCCCGCCGGCTGCTCCTGGCCGAGGCAATGCATGCCTTTTCCGCCTATCTGCGCGCCAAGGCAGCGCTCTACAATCCCGATGCCACCGGACCGGCCGCCTTCCGCGCCCTCATCGACGCCCACGCCAGCCTGGCCGACCGGCTGCAGGCGGCGCGCGACAGCCTGTTTGCGCGCCGCAGCCGGCGCATGCAGCTGAAACGCATCGACACGCTGGTGGCCCTGCTGGATGCCTTCGAAACCGTGCTGTCCTCGGATGCCGATATCGAGATGCTGCGTGCAGCGCCGCAGCGCGAGCTGATGTGGCGGTTGAACGGCTTTGTCACCCAGATGTCGGACGAAGTCGAACGGCTGACCCTTGCCCTGCGCGTGCGTCACGGCCATCCCGCCTCCTTCAATCACGGCGAAGAGGTCCGCCTGCTGCAGGACGCGGTGGCCGAAGCCCGTGCGCAGGCCCCGGATGACGCGGTGGTACAGGCCTATGCCTCCACCGCCAACAAGCTGGTGTTGGCCGACACTTATGTCGGCGCCTTGGCGCTGGCCCTGGAAGACGTAACGCCGCCCAGCGACCTTGCCGGCAAGCTGAACCTGGACCTGTTCCGGCAAGAAGCCCCGCGGGGTCTCGGCCTGCTGGTACAGCAGTTCCGCTGGCGCGCGCCGGCGCTGCGCTATGCCATCCGCCTGTCGCTGGCGCTGGTGACGGGGCTGGGGCTGACCTTGTGGTTTGGCCGTTTCGACCATGCCAACTGGGTGCTGTTGACCACCGCCCTGATCATGCGTGCCAATTACAGCGTCACCCGCAGAAGGCGCTGGGACCGCATCACCGGCACCCTGATCGGCTGCGCCCTTGCCGTCACCTTCATCAACACCCTGCCCGCGCCCGTGCTGCTGCTCTTCATCGTGCTGGCGGTGGGCACCAGCCATGCCTACGGCCTGGTCGCCTATCGCATCACCGCGATCGGGGCCTCGATCTCATCTCTCCTGCTGCTGCATTTTGTGGCGCCCTTGGTGCATCCGCAATTCTTCGAACGCATTGTCGATACCCTGATCGGCGCCGGCCTCAGTTGGGGCTTCAGCTATCTTCTGCCCAGCTGGGAAAGCGAAGACCTGCCCAAGACGGTTCGTGGCTTGCTGGAGGCCGACGCCTTTTTCGCCGACGCGGCCCTGAGCCTTTCGCCGGTGAACCAGACCTATCGCCTGGCGCGCAAGAAAGCCGTGGATGCCGTGGCGCAGCTGTCCGGCGCCATTCGCCGGCTGGCGGATGAGCCCAACGTCAACCGCCGGGCACTGGCGGCGCTGGGCGAATTGTTGGGCGCCAATTATCTGCTGGCCTCGGACCTTTCCTCCATGCCGGTCCTGGTGAAGCTGCGGGCGCATGAACTGGATGCACCCGCAGCCGCCGCGGCTGTCGCCCGGACCCGCGAGCGGGTTGTGGCCATCCTCGAACCGGACAATGCGCATCACCCGGAAAGCGCAACGCCACAGCGCGACAGCATGGCCGGCATGCATGCCAATGCGGCGATGGAAGTCCTGGCGCGGCGGCTGGACCATATCGAACATTCCGCGCAGAAAGTGGCGCGGCTCGCGGCAAGACCGGTGATCGAGAAGGTCTGACGCCTAGCGTCTGGCGGCCATATCCTTGTCGCGGGCGGCGCGGAATTCGCTGTCCTTGTAGTAATTCGGCCAGAAGTCGCTGTTGGCCAAGTCCTTGCCGGCGAGATAATAGACCCCAAGGTCTTCCACCGGGCCGGACAGGTCCCAGTCGGCGCGCCATTCATCGCTGGGCTGGTGATAGCGGTTGTCGGTGTAGTCATCGATCAGCTTCTGGCCAGCGGCCTTGCCGCCGACCAAGAGGTCGCGCCCGCCATTGGGACTGATGGCGGGAATGCCAAGCTTGGCCAGGCTGAAATGATCGGAGCGATAGAACTCGCCCTTCTCAGGCTCCTGATCCGGCGACAGGGTCCGGTGCTGGGTGGCAAGCGCCTTCTTCAGCACGTCTTCCATTTGCGACTGGCCGGTGCCGGTGGCTTCGATGTCGTGCGAGCGCGGGCGCGGGCCATCGCCATCCAGATTGATCACCCCTACGATATGGTTGCGCGGCCACAGAGGATGGTCGGCGAAATATTCCGAACCCAGCAGGCCCTGCTCTTCCAGGGTCCAGAAAGCGAAGACCAGCGAGCGCTGCGGTTGCGGATCGTGGGCAAACTTCTCCGCCAGCTCCAGCACCATGGCATCGCCCATGCCGTTGTCGACCGCGCCGTTATAGATCTTGTCCTTGCCCGGCAGATTGTCCTTGCGGCCCAGATGGTCCCAATGCGCCGAGAATATCACCACATCGTCGGGATGGGTGGCGCCCGCGATCATGCCCACCACATTGCGTGTCTTGAGATGGCTGATGGTGGAGTGAGCCGTGACATCCAGGCTTTCGCCCGTCATCGGCACGGCCCTGAAGCCGCGCTTGTTGGCGGCGGCCTTGAGCTTCGCATAATCAAGACCGGTGCGGGCGAACAGGTCCTTGGCGGTGTCCAGCGTCATCCAGCCTTCAATCGGCAAGGCCGACTTGTTCTTGTCCTTGGCCTCCAGCCACAGCTTGGCGGCGCCATTGGAGCTCTTCACCACCTGCCATGGATAGGCCGCGGGCTTGGTCTCATGCACGATGATGGCGGCGGCGGCGCCCTGGCGCGCGGCCTCCTCGAACTTGTAGGTCCAGCGGCCGTAATAGGTCATCGCCTTGCCCTTGAAGAGTTTGGGATCGGGATTGGCGTCTTCGTTGCCCGGGTCATTGACCAGGACGACCACGGTCTTGCCCTTCACGTCCACACCGGCATAGTCGTTCCAGTGATATTCCGGCGCCACCACGCCATAGCCGACAAACACCAGGTCCGACTTTTTTACCGCCACGTCGGGACTGGCGAATTGCGGCGTCCAATACACCACGTCGTCGGCGAAACGCGGCGTCACCGTCCCCTTGGGCGTATTGAAGGTCAGATGCGAAGCGGGCGCGTCCAGCGCGATGGAGACGGCCGGGACGGTCTGGAAATAGCTGCCGTGATTGGCTGGCTTGACGCCGATGCGCTTCAGCTCGTCCGCGATCCATTGCGCCGCGGCTTCGCCGGCCGGGGTCCCCGGGCCACGGCCCTCAAAGACGTCGTCGGAAATCGCCTTGTCGCGCGCCGAAAGGTCGGCGGCGGTAATTTCCGCCGATGTCGCCGGGTGGCCGGGCCAGACGGCCAGGGCGGCCGCGGGTAAAAAAATGGCAAGGGCGAAAAGCGCGGGAGCGGTGATGCGGGGCATGGAGAAATCCCGGAGACAGCGCCGTCAGTAAGCCGCAGGCGCGGGCGTCATGCAACCTTTCCCGGGGTTCCGGCCCGCGCCCTAATGTCCGTCGTCGGACCAATGGGGCGGGTCGGACGCCAGCTTGATGACCCCGAAAGTCGCGCCGACCGCGATCAGCTGCGGATTGGAGCCATCGCGCGGGCCCGATGTAATGGCATGGCCCTGGCCGTTGAAATCGGTGATGTTCAAGGTGCCGGTCCAGCCGATGGTCATGTCCACCGCCCGGCGCTGGGTATGACGGCTTTCCAGCGCGGCGGGAAACTGGATCTGATAGCCGCCCATCATCTGCCGGGCGGCGTCGCGGGCCGACGGAACGGCGCCATCATGGCTCCAGTCTATATTCACGCCGTCCATGGGCGCGACCGCTTCCGGGTCCTGGCCGCTACCGCCCACCATGCAGCACCAGTGCATCAGATAAGCGCGCTCGGGCGGCCGGTAGGTATCGGCGATGGTGACAGTCGCGCCGGCCTTCTTCAGCTGCGAAATGAACGCCCGCACCTTGTCACCGAAATCGGGCAACAGGTCATCCAGCGACTGGCTGGCGGGAAAGCGCCCGCACCATTGCGGCCCCGACGGTTCGGTCATGTGATTGCCCTGATTGCCCCGGGGGCGGACGCTACACCGAGTCGGTGGCGGCCAAATCCTCCAAAACCGCCTTGATGCGATGGACGGTGGAATGGAGGTCGCGCTCGGCCTCGCGCCGCCACAGGCGCAGGATCACATAGCCCTGTTCGCTGAGCAGCCGGTCGCGGACGATATGGTTGGAACGGCGGCCCGGCTCGCCCTCTTCCAGCGAGATCACCAGCCCCAATTCGTGCTCGGCAAAATCCAGGGTAAAGGTCTTGAACGGCGACTTGCGGCGGAAGCGGACGCCCTCCATCGCCCTGAGCCGCGCCCACAGCCTGGCTTCCAGCGTGTTGCGAGCCCGGAGCGGCGCCCTTCGCCGCATCAGCGCGCGAGCGTCATCAGTTCGGCCGCCTTGTCCAGCTCCTGTGCCAGACTGACGGCGCGTTTGGCGGCTTCGGCGTCCTCACCCCATTTTTCCGCCTGATAGGTCTCGTCGATCCGCGACAGGGCAAAGGCCTGGGCGCCGGAAATGGCATCACCCGCCACGGCCAGCGCCAGCACCACACTGCCGGTGATGGAAGCGATCACATGCACCGCGCCAAGGGCGAAAGGATCAAGCGCTTCCAGTGCCTGGCGCAGCGCCTGCAGCGCATCCGGACTCTGATCGACATGGGTCAGGCCCTGGGCAATCCGCATATGGGTGCCGTGGCGCCGACGCACCCAGTCAAGCCACGGGTCCCAGCCATCGCGCTGGCGCGCCGCCAGCTCCGGGGGCTGATGGGCGCGATAGCAGAGCAGATCGTTTTCGCCAAAACGCAGGATGGCATCGATCACGCCAGCCCTATTCACCGCTACGCCGTCGACCACCGTATTGGCCAGCCTGAGCAGCGGCATGGAGGTGGCGATGATCTCCTCGCCCTGGACATGCCATTCCTGGGCGATGGCCGCCGCCAGACGCTCGGTCGGCAGCAGCAAGGTGCTGCGGCCTGGCGTTTTGACCGGGCGGCCGTCCAGCAGCACGACAAAACCGCCATCGGTCGGCGCCGCCGCGACATCCGTGTAAAAGCGCTTCATCTCTTTTTCTTGGGCTTTGTGGGAAACGGGTTGCGGCGGTCGTCGGGATCAAAGCCCAGCAGCTGCCAGCTTTTGACCATGTGCGGCGGCAAGGGCGCGGTCACCTGCAGCCGCCCGCCGTCGGGCCGGCCGATATCGATGGAACGGGCATGCAGGTGCAGCCTGTCGGCAATGTCGCCTTTGCCCTTTGCTTCCGCGCCGCCATATTTGAAGTCGCCCACGATGGGCGTGCCCAGGCTGGCCAGATGCACGCGGATCTGGTGGGTGCGTCCGGTGATCGGCCGCGCTGCCACCCAGGCGAATTCCTGACCCGCGGTCCCCATCACCGCATATTCGGTGACCGCTGCCTTGGCATCGTCATCCTCGCTCACCGTCATGCGCTCGTCCCTGCCGCGGTTGCCTTCCTTGGCCAGCGCCGCGCGGATCACGCCATGCTTCTGTTTGGGCACGCCACGGGTCAGCGCCCAATAGACCTTGGAGGTGTCGCGCAGTGCCAGGGACTGCGCCAGCCCGCTGGCGGCCTGGGCGGTGCGCGCCACCAGCAGCACGCCGGAGGTGTCGCGGTCCAGTCGGTGCACAAGCTTGGGCCGGGTGGGTTTTTCATATTGCAAGGAATCCAGCATGCCATCGACATGCTTGGTCAAGCCCGAGCCGCCTTGCGTCGCCAGCCCTGCGGGCTTGTCGATCACGATGACCTGCTTGTCCATGTAGAGGATGCGGTCCGCCAGACTTCCCATGTCTTTGGTCGCCAGCGGATGCTTCATCTCGGCCTGCTGCTTTTCAGGGCGTGCGTCTTTGGCATGAACCACCTGGGGCGGCAGACGCATGGCCTGGCCGGTGGCCACGCGCGTGTTGGCGTCGGCGCGCTTGCCGTCCAGCCGCACCTCGCCCTTGCGCAGCAGTTTCTGCAGCAGGACATGGGTCACGGCGGGATAATGCCGCTTGAACCAGCGGTCCAGGCGGATGCCGTCATCCTCGGCGTCTATGGTGCGCACTTCAGGCATAGAGGGTACGGATGATCCAAAGCCCGCCAAAGAGTGCGGCGATGGAGAGCACAACCGAGCCGACGATATAGGCGGCGGCCTGCATATAGGCCCCTCTTTCCATCAACAGGGCACTGTCCAGCGAGAAGGTGGAGAAGGTCGTATAGCCACCCAGAATACCTGTGGTGAGAAAGGCCCGCACTTCCGGCGTCATCTGGATTTTCAAGGCAGCCAGTTCGGTGATCAGGCCCATCACCAGGCCACCGGTGATATTGACGACGAAAATCCCGAACGGAAATCCCGGCCACCAGGAGGGCTGAATGGCACCGGCGAGAAAGTAGCGGATCAGGGCGCCGAAGCCGCCGCCAACCCCCACCGCAACAATGACCCCCATGCCTATTCCCCTTCCCGCTTCTTGCGCAACTTGGACCAGTATTCCAGCCGCTTGGCAATCTCACGCTCAAAGCCGATATCCTTGGGCGTGTAGAATTGCTGGCGCGCCATGGCGTCGGGGAAATAATTCTGCCCCGAAAAGCCTTGCTCGGCGTCATGGTCATATTGATAGCCCGCGCCATAGCCCAGATTCTTCATCAGCTTGGTCGGCGCATTGAGGATGTGGGCCGGCGGCATCAGCGAGCCGGAGTCCTGCGCGGCGCGTTTGGCGGCGCCCAGCGCCTTGTAAACCGCATTCGATTTGGGGGCGCTGGCCAGATAGAGCACGCATTGCGCCAGCGCCAGCTCGCCTTCCGGCGATCCCAGAAAATCGAACACATCCTTGGCGGCCAGCGCCTGATGCACCGCTTCCGGGTCGGCCAGGCCAATGTCTTCCACCGCGGCGCGCACCAGCCGTCGGGCGATGTAAAGCGGCTGCTCGCCGCCGGCCAGCATGCGCGCCAGCCAGTAGAGCGCCGCGTCGGGATCGGAGCCACGGATCGATTTATGCAGGGCGGAGATGATGTTGTAATGCTCTTCCCGGCTTTTGTCGTAGAGCGGCATGCGCCGCTGCACCGCGCCCACCAGCCCGGCCGGGTCCAGCGGCTTGACTGTCTTCACGCTGGACAGTTCTTCCACCAGATTGAGCAAATAGCGGCCGTCGCCATCGGCCATGGCGCGCAGACTGGCGCGGGCGTCATCGGTCAGCGGCAGCTTTTCGTCGTAGTAGCTTTCCGCCCGCTGCAGCAGGGTCTCCAGCGCCGCGTCGTCCAGCCGGCGCAGCACCAGCACCTGGGCACGCGACAGAAGCGCACCATTCAGCTCAAAAGAGGGATTTTCCGTAGTGGCACCCACCAGGATCACGGTGCCGTCCTCCACGACGGGAAGAAAACTGTCCTGCTGGCTGCGGTTGAAGCGATGGATTTCGTCGATGAACAGCAGGGTGCCCTGCCCGGTTCGGCGCCGGGCGCGCGCCGCCTCGAAGGTCTTCTTTAGATCGGCGACGCCGGAGAACACCGCCGAAAGCTGATCGAAATGCAGGTTGAACGCGGTCGACAGCAGCCGGGCGATGGTGGTCTTGCCGGTGCCCGGCGGTCCCCACAGGATGATGGAATGTGGCCTGGCATTGGCCACCATCCGCCCCAGCGGACCCTCGGGCCCAAGCAGGTGATCCTGCCCCACAACCTCGGACAGGTTTTGGGGTCTCAGCCGGTCGGCCAGGGGCCGTGGGGCGTCACCAGCCAAGCCGCTGGTCTCGAACAGGTCGCTCATGGAGCCTTATAACAAAAAAGCCTCGCGGAAGGGGTTCCGCGAGGCTTCTTGTCAGGCCGAATGGCTCAGAGGCGCCACTTCACTCCGTGAGGCCGATCAGCGAAAGGTCCAGTGGACCTTTCGCCGGCCGAACGCCCGCGGAACGCGGGCATGGATCACAGGCGCCACTTCACGCCAAAAGAAAGATTATTGCTGGTATTGCTGATCCCGGTCAGCCCGCCCGCATTCACGTCATGGGCGTTCTGATAGCGGTACTCGGCAAAAACGCTGGCCTGGTCGGAGACGCGATAGTCCACGCCACCCAGCGCCTGCCAGCCCAACACATCCGAACCGCCGTGGTTGCCCAGACCATTATCGATATTGGTATGGACCAGGCCAAGGCCCGCGCCGCCGTAAATCTCGAACGGCGAATTGGTCGGCAGATGATAGATCGCGTTGCCCATATAGGAGCTGGACTGCAGCCGCGCGTTGGCGGTGTTGGAATAGGTCGACTGGCTGAACAGCCCATCCGCTTCCAGCGAGACGTTCGGCAAATTCCAGTCGTTCAGATAGTAGCCATAGCGGGCGCCGACATTGAAGCCGGTGTCCATTCCGTTTTTGGTGCCGTTCACGTTCAGGCCGGGCGCGAAGGTCGGACCACCCAGCACGGAGATGTACGAATCAGCGCTGGCCGCACCGATGCCCAACACGGATGTGCCCAGAGCCACCGCCACGGCGGAAGCAACAAAAAACTTTTTCATATGACGTCCCTTTGCATGGTGCCCCCCATGCCCAAGGACTAACGCAGATAGTCATGGCCGGTCGCGTTACAAGGGCGACAAAAAATCAGAATTGATCGCGGGCAATAGTGCGTAACAAAGTTTTTTACGCACACACCGCCATCATGTCGCCACGCTTTCGCGCGCATTCACGCCATGATGACAAATGTTATGACATCAAAAGTGATGTTTCATCCGTCTACGGACAGGGTCGGCGTCGATCAGCCTTCCACCGACAGCGTGAGCTTGCGGCCGTCCCGTTCAACCACCATGTCCCAGTGGTTCGTGCTGTTAAGAACATGCACGAGCTCGCCCACGCGGTTGATATTGACGCCATTGATGTTGCGCACGATGTCGCCCGGCTGGAAGCCGTAATTGGCGGCGATGCCGCTGGAATTCACCGCGACGATGGCGACGCCTTTCGACATCACATCGATCTGCAATTCGGTTGCGGTGGCGGGCGAGATATTTTCCACCCGCGCGCCGGTCAGCGGATTGCGCCCACCGATGGTCTGGGCCTCGCGCGGCGGGTTCTCCGGCGGCAAGGCGAGGGTGACGGTGACGTCGCGCCCATTCTTGCCCGACACGACATGCATGCGCACGGTTTCGCCCGGCCGGTGGGTGGCGGTGCGGTAATTCAGCGACTGCATGTCGTCCACCGCGGCACCGTCGACCGACTGCACCACCTCGCCGGACTTCACGCCCGCCTTGCCCAGCGGGCCGGTGGAGTAAACCTCCTTCAGCAGCACGCCGCCCGGCTTGGCCAGGCCCAGGCTGGCCGCGATCTCGCTGGTGACGGGCTGACCGCTGGCGCCGACCCAGGCCAGTTGCACATTGGTCGTGCCGCCGCTCTTGAGGCCGCCTTCCACACCCTCAACAACCCGGCGCACCAGGTTCGCGGGAATGGCAAAACCGATGCCGATGGAACCGCCGCTGCGCGAATAGATGGCGGTGTTGATGCCGGCGAGCTTGCCGTCGGTGGTGACCAGCGCGCCGCCGGAGTTGCCCGGATTGATCGCGGCATCGGTCTGGATGAAGAACTGATAGTCGCCGGCCGACACCTGGGAGCGCGCCAGCGCCGAAACAATGCCCATGGTCACGGTCTGGCCGACGTTGAAGGGGTCGCCGATCGCCAGAACCAGATCGCCCACCTGCACGCCATCGGAATTGGCGAAGGGCACCACCGGCAGGTTTTCGCCATGGGTATCGATCTTGAGCACCGCCAGATCGGTGCGCGGATCGGCCAGCAGCACCTTGGCCTTGAACTCGCGCTTGTCCGACAGCGCCACGGTGATCTCGTTGCCGCCTTCCACGACGTGATTGTTGGTGACGATCAGCCCGTCGCCGCGCACGATGACGCCGGAGCCCAGGCTCTGCTGCACGCGCTGGCGCATTTCCGGCGTGCCGAACAGCTGGCTGAACACCGGATCGTTGAAGAAGGGATTGACCTGGGCCTGGACGATCGTTTTGGAATAAACATTGACCACCGCGGGGGCGACGCGCTTGACGACCGGCGCGAAGGTCAGCTGCACCTGCCCCATCGAGGACGGCGGCGCCGGCAGGGACCGCGGCGCCTGGGGCGCCACGCGCAAGGGCTCGGACTTGTTGTCCGCGGTCAGCGCGGGAAGCGCATACATGCCCGCCGCCGCCAGCGCCACAAGCCCCGCGGCCACCGAAATCGTCCTCATCAACGCCCAGCCTTCCAATGGTTCCTATTTATTCCCGGCCGCACAATTGCGGTATTTCAGCACCGTGGCCAGTGTATCCGGCTCTGACCCTTCGTGGCAGGTCGCCATGATAGCCCGCGCCACACTGCTCATTTCATCCTTCATGGCGCGGGCCTTGTAGGCCTCGTTCTCCACGCAATAGCCGGTCTGGGCGGCGTCATTGTGGCGGGCGACATAGTCGTCAAATGCAGGGCCGCCGACCGCGTCGGGAGGGACCTGAGATGGCGGTATTCCCATTGCGTCGGCCTTCTGGTCGGTGGTCAGGCCGGCGACGGTGAGTAGTTTGGGCTTGGAGGGCAGCTGGCAGAGATCGGTGCCGGAAGCGGCATTTTGCTTGTGGCAGGCCGCGAGAAGCAGAACAGACAGCAAGATCGTGTATTTGCGCATGGTATGACCTTTCGAAAAGTTCCAAATCAAGGTCAAAACGCCTGGAACAGAAAAGAGCCGCATCTGCTCGCTAGGCGCGCGAGCCAAAAGAAAAGGCGGCATCGCTGCCGCCTTAATCTATTGCCAAATCCGGCGAAAATCAGGCTTCCGTTTCGACTTCCACCGGGCCGGAATCCTGCCCCTTGGCGCTTTCGTCACGGTCCACGAACTCGATGATGGCCATGGGGGCATTGTCGCCATGCCGGAAGCCGGCCTTCAGCACGCGGGTATAGCCGCCCGGGCGGCCGGCATAGCGCGGGCCGATCACATCGAACAGCTTGGTCACCTGATCGGCATCCTTGATCTGGGCCAGCGCCTGGCGGCGGGCATGCAGATCCTTGGTGCCGCGGCGCGACAGGGTCACCAGCTTTTCGATGACGGGACGAAGGTCCTTGGCCTTGGGCAAGGTGGTCTTGATCTGCTCATGCTTGATCAGCGCGGCGGTCATGTTGCCCCACATCGCCTTGCGGTGCGAAGCGGTGCGGTTGAACTTGCGTCCCTGATTGCCGTGGCGCATTGGAGGTACTCTCTTTCAAAAATCAGTATTGGTCTTCGTAACGCTTGGCGAGATCTTCGATGTTCTCCGGCGGCCAGCCGGGCACTTCCATGCCCAGATGCAGGCCCATTTCGGCGAGAACCGCCTTGATCTCGTTCAGCGACTTGCGGCCGAAGTTCGGGGTGCGCAGCATCTCGGCTTCGGTCTTCTGGATCAGGTCGCCGATATAGACGATGTTGTCGTTCTTCAGGCAGTTGGCCGAACGCACCGACAGCTCCAGCTCGTCCACCTTCTTGAGCAGGACGGGGTTGAAGGCCAGATCCGGCTTGGCTTCCTCGGTGGCGCGCTCGCGCGGCTCTTCGAAATTGATGAAGACCTGCAGCTGGTCCTGGAGGATGCGCGCGGCATAGGCCACGGCATTGTCCGGAGTGACGGCGCCGTTGGTTTCGACCGTGAGGGTCAGCTTGTCATAGTCGAGGATCTGGCCCTCGCGGGTGTTCTCGACCTTGTAGGAAACCTTCTTGACCGGGGAGAACAGCGAATCGACCGGGATCAGGCCGATCGGCGCATCTTCCGGACGATTGCGGTCGGCAGGCACATAGCCCTTGCCGGTGGCGATGGTGAGCTCCATGCGGAAGTCCACCTTCTCGTCCAGGGTGCAGAGCACCAGGTCGGGATTGAGGATTTCGATGTCAGCCGTGGTCTGGATGTCGCCGGCCTTCACCTCGCCCGGGCCCTGCTTGCGCAGCGCGACGCGCTTGGGGCCTTCGGCATGCATGCGCAGCGCGATCATCTTCACGTTGAGCACGATGTCGGTGACGTCTTCGCGCACGCCCTGGATGGACGAGAATTCGTGCAGCACGCCTTCGATCGAGATGGCGGTGACGGCAGCGCCCTGCAGCGAGGACAAGAGCACGCGGCGCAGCGAGTTGCCGAGCGTCAGGCCAAAGCCGCGTTCCAGCGGTTCGGCGGTGATGGTGGCGATGCGACCCGCGTCATGCCCGGCTTCGGTCTTCAGCTTGCCGGGCTTGATCAGTTCCTGCCAATTCTTCTGAAACATGGTTTTTCCTCATCGTGTCCCGGGCATGTCGGACCATGCCCATACGTGCGACGGGTTAGTGGTACGTCCGAAATCTTATCTCTGGTCGCTCCGGCTCACGCCGACGCTCCTTATACGCGACGACGCTTGGGCGGACGGCAGCCATTGTGCGGAATCGGCGTCACGTCGCGAATCGAAGTGACGACAAGCCCCACAGCCTGCAGCGCGCGCAGCGCCGACTCGCGCCCCGAACCGGGGCCGGAAACTTCCACTTCCAGGGTGCGCATGCCGTGCTCGACCGCCTTGCGGCCGGCATCCTCGGCGGCCATCTGCGCCGCATAGGGCGTGGACTTGCGCGAACCCTTGAAGCCCATCATGCCGGCGGACGACCAGGACACGGCATTGCCCTGCGCGTCGGTGATGGTGACGATGGTATTGTTGAAGGTGGCCGCGACATGGGCCACGCCCACGACAACGTTCTTCTTTTCCTTCTTGCGGGCGCGGCCAGCGGACTTGCCGCCCTTGGTTGCTGCTTCAGCCATGGCTTACTTCGTGACTTTCTTCTTGCCGGCGATCGCTTTGGCAGGGCCTTTGCGGGTGCGGGCGTTGGTGTGAGTGCGCTGGCCGCGGACCGGCAGGCCCTTGCGGTGACGAAGGCCGCGGTAGCAGCCCAGGTCCATCAGACGCTTGATGTTCATGGCGACATCGCGGCGCAGATCGCCTTCGACCAGATAGTCGCGATCGATGATTTCGCGGATCTGGATCACCTCGGACTCGGTCAGGTCGCTGATCCGGCGGGCGGGATCGATCCCCAGCTGGGTGATGATCTGGTGCGCGATGTGCGGCCCGATGCCATGGATGTAGCGAAGGCCGATTTCGACTCGCTTCTGGGTCGGGATATTGACGCCGGCGATACGTGCCACTCTGGTGTCTCCGAAGGCGGTTAAGCCGTTGAACTTGTTAATAAAACCGTGAGCGCCAAAGCTTCAGCCAAAACCGGGCCCGGGCGGTATGCAGAAACGCCCCCAAAACGCGGAAATGACAGGAAAATCTGTCGCGAGGGCGCGGATTATAGGAATGGACCCCCTGCCGTCAACTCCTGGCCGGGATTTATTGTCGCACCGCCCCCTCAGCCCGGAACCGCGTCCAGCACGGCCGCGATCTGGGCCGTCACGGCCTCCACCGGGGCCATGCCGTCCACGGTCTTGAGCTTGCCCTGCCCCCGGTAAAAGTCGATCAGCGGGGCCGTATTCTTGTAATAGACCCCCAAACGGTGGGCCAGGGTCTCCGGGGTATCGTCGGACCTCAGGATACCGCCCGCCTTGATCCGGGCCTCGACCCGGGAAAGCAGCACCGCATCGTCCACCTTCAGTTCCAGGACCAGGTCGATCTTGCGGCCCCGCTCGGCCAGCATCCGGTCCAGCGCCTCGGCCTGGGGGATGGTGCGGGGGAAGCCGTCGAATACCGCGCCATGGGCACAGTCAGGCTGGTCATAGCGCTCGGCGATGATCTTGATCACGGTCTCGTCCGGGACCAGTTCGCCCTTGGCCATCAGCGCCTTGCAGGCCAGGCCCAGCGGCGTGCCGGCCTCGATCGCGGCGCGAAGCATCTCGCCGGTGGAAAGCTGCGGCAGCCCGCGTTTCTCGGTGAGAATTTTGGATTGAGTGCCCTTGCCCGCCCCCGGGGGCCCGAACAGAACCAGATTCACCTGCGCGCTCCCCGCAATCGTGACTTTTTCAAAAGCCCTTCATATTGCTGCGCCACCAGATGGCTCTGGATCTGCGCCACCGTGTCCATCGTCACCGAAACCACGATCAGGATCGAGGTGCCGCCCAGTGAGAAGGAGACGTTGTACTTGTAGAACAGAAATTCCGGAATCAGACAGACGAAGGTCAGATACAGCGCCCCGATCACGGTGATGCGGGTCAGCGTGTAGTCGATGAACTGGGCGCTCTTCTTGCCGGGTCGGATGCCCGGGAAGACGCCACCATACTTTTTCAGATTGTCCGCCGTCTCTTCCGGATTGAAGACGATGGAAGTGTAGAAGAAGGAGAAGAACAGGATCAGCGCGCCATAGAGTATCAGATAAAGCGGCTGGCCGCGGCTGAGATAGGTGACCAGGGTCTGCAGCCATCCCGGCAGGTTCTGGGAGTTGAACTGCGCCACCGTGGTGGGCAAGAGCAGGATCGATGACGCGAAGATCGGCGGGATAACGCCGGAAACGTTGAGCTTCAACGGCAGGTGGGATGAGTCGCCGCCATAGACTTTGTTGCCGACCTGGCGCTTGGGATAGGTGACGAACAGCCGGCGCTGGGCGCGCTCCATGAAAACGATGAAGCCTACCAGCGCCACCGAGAAGAGGATGAAGAAGATGATCAGCAGCGGATTGACGGCGCCGGTGCGGGCCTGTTCCAGGGTCTGGCCGATGAGCTGAGGAAAACGCGCCACGATGCCGGCGAAGATGATCAGCGAAATGCCGTTGCCGACGCCGCGGCTGGTGATCTGCTCGCCGATCCACATCAGAAGGACGGTGCCGCCGGTCAGGGTGATCACCGCGCCGATGCGGAACAGGAGGCCCGGATGCAGCACGATATGGGCCTGGCCGCCGAAATGCTCCAGCCCAAGCGCAATGCCGTAAGCCTGGATCATGGCCAAGGCCACGGTGAAATAGCGGGTGTACTGGTTGATGACCTTGCGGCCGGCCTCGCCTTCCTTCTTCAGCGCTTCCAGTTCGGGAAACACCGTCGTCATCAGCTGGATGATGATGGAGGCGGAGATGTAGGGCATGATGCCCAAGGCAAAGATCGCCATGCGGCCGACCGCGCCGCCGGCCAGGGTATTGAACACGTCGAGCAGTCCGCCGCCGGACTGCTGGATCTGCAAAGCCAGCGCCGCCGGATCGATGCCGGGCATGGGGATATAGGTGCCGACACGCGCCACGATCAGGGCGCCCAGGGTAAAGAAGATGCGGCTGCGCAGCTCCTTCGCCTTGGAGATGGAGCCGAAATTGAAATTGGCGGCCAGTTGTTCGGCTGCAGATGCCATCAGGTGCTCCTGGGAAGTAAGCGCCGATTTTATATGGGGATCGGGCCCCGCCCTTGCGAGCGGGGCAAATCCCGATTTATGCCTTGCGCGCTTCCCGCTTCTTGGCCGAATCCGCGCGGCGCGTCTGGCGCTTGCCCGGCTGACCCTTCTTGTTGCTGTAAACTTTCTTCTGGAAGGTGGTGGTGACCGAGCCGCCGGCCTTTTCAACCGCTTCCTTGGCCGAGGCCGAGGCGCCGGCCACTTCAATGTCGATCTTGGCGGTGATGGCGCCCTTGCCCAGCAGGCGCACGCCGTCGCGGCTCTTGTGGGCCAGCCCCGCCTTGCGCAGCACTTCTTCCGTGATCTTTTCGCCAGCCTTCAGGCGCTTGTCGTCGATCGCCTTCTGGATGCGGTTCAGATTCACTTCCGAGAAATCGTTGGCGAAGATGTTGCGGAAACCGCGCTTGGGCATGCGCATGTGCAGCGGCATCTGGCCGCCTTCAAAGCCATGCACCTGGTTGCCGGTACGCGCCTTGGCGCCCTTGACGCCGCGGCCGCTAGTCTTGCCCAGGCCCGAGGAAGAACCGCGGCCCAGCTTGTCCTTGCGCTTGTGGGCGCCGGGGTTGTTGGCGATCTGGTTCAATTTCATCGTCTTGTTCCTTCGAACTCTTCCGGCCCTTCGCTTGCGCTTTCGGGCGTTCGTCACTCAAAATGGCCCGCTGGACCATTTCGTTCGCTTGCGCGAACCGTTCTTTACTCTTCCACGATCTCGACGAGGTGCTTGACCGCGTTGATCATGCCGCGCACCGACGGCGTATCTTCCAAGGTGCGGGTACGGCGAATTTTGCCGAGTCCCAAGCCACGCAGGGTGGCGGCCTGAATGTCCGGCTTGCGGTTGGCACTGCGGATCTGGCGCACCGTGACCGTCTTTCCGGCTTTTGCTTTCTTCTCGGCCATGACTTTTCTCTCTTAAACTTGGGTTAGGCGCCCGCTTCCGCGGTCTGATCTTCGCGGCGGGCCAGGATTTCCGACACGCTGCGACCGCGACGCTGGGCCACCATGCGGGGGCTCTGCTGGTTCATCAGCGCATCAAAGGTGGCGCGCACCATGTTATAGGGGTTGGAGGTGCCCAGCGACTTGGACACGACATCGCCCACGCCCAGGGCTTCGAACACCGCGCGCATCGGGCCGCCGGCGATGATGCCGGTACCGGCCGGCGCAGGGCGGACCAGCACCTTGCCGGCGCCATGATGGCCGCGCACTTCGTGATGCAGCGTGCGGCCGTCCTTGAGCGGAATGCGGATCAGCGACTTCTTGGCTTCGTCGGTGGCCTTGCGGATGGCTTCCGGCACTTCGCGCGCCTTGCCATGGCCATAGCCGACGCGGCCATTGCCATCGCCCACCACCACCAGGGCGGCGAAACCGAAGCGGCGGCCACCCTTCACGACCTTGGCGACACGGTTGATGTGCACCAGCTTGTCGATCAGGTCGCTGTCTTTTTCCTCGCGGTCGCGGCGGCCACGGCCTTCACCACGGCCACGGCCCTCGCCGCGTCCACCGCGCTCGCCACGTTCACCGCGGCCGCGGCCTTCGCGCTGCTGTTCGCCCTGCTGTTCGGTTGCCATCTATTCCACTTCCTTACTTCTTCAAGGCCCTTCGACCCTGCATTTGGTCTCGTTCGTACGCGTTCTTCGCTGCCGCTCAGAACCTACGAACTCCTCAGAATTCCAGGCCGCCTTCACGGGCCGCGTCTGCGAGCGCCTTGACGCGCCCATGATAGATATAGCCGCCACGGTCGAACATGACCTGTTTCACGCCCTTGGCCAGCGTGCGTTCGGCGATCTTCTTGCCGACGCTGGTGGCCGCTGCCACGTTCCACGACTTGGCTTCCTTGCCGTCCTTCTCGTTGGTGGAGGCGGCGGCGACAGTGACGGCGGTCGCATCGTCGATCACCTGGGCATAGATGTGCTTGCCCGAACGGAAGATGGACAGGCGCGGACGGGTGCCGTGCGTGGTCAGACGGTGACGGGTGCGCGACTGGCGCTTCTTGAAGAGGGGCTGGGTCATTACTTCTTCTTGCCTTCCTTGCGGCGGACATATTCGCCCTCATAGCGCACGCCCTTGCCCTTATAGGGCTCCGGCGGACGCCAGGAACGAATCTCGGCGGCGACCTGGCCGACGAGCTGCTTGTCGATGCCCGACACAGAAATCATGGTGGGCTTTTCGGTGGTGATAGTGATGCCGGCCGGGATCTGATACGGCACGTCGTGGCTGAAGCCGAGCTGAAGGTTCAGCACCTTGCCCTGCACTGCCGCGCGATAGCCGACGCCCTGGATTTCCAGCTTCTGGGTGAAACCTTGGGTCACGCCGGTGACCAGATTGTTCACCAGGGTGCGCGACAGGCCCCACATCTGCGCCGCCTTTTCCATTTCCTTGCGCGGGGTCACATGGATGCCATGGTCGTCCACCGAGGCGGCGACTTCGGACACCAGCTTGACGCTGAGCTCGCCCTTGGGACCCTTGACCTTGACGGTCTGGCCGTCGACCGAGGCGGTGACACCCTTGGGCAGCGCGATTGCTTTCTTGCCAATACGGGACATGACGGCTCCTTAGAACACCTGGCAGAGGACTTCGCCGCCGACATTCTTCTCGCGGGCGGAGGTGTCCGTCATCAGGCCTTGCGGCGTGGACAGGATGGACACGCCCAGGCCCTGACGATGCGGCTTGAGGTCCTTGACCGAGGAATAGACGCGGCGGCCCGGGGTGGAGATGCGCTTCAGCTCGCGGATCACCGGCTGGCCTTCATGATACTTGAGCTCGATTTCCAGCTCCCTGTGGCCCTTGACCTCGATCTCGGCATAGCCGCGGATGAAGCCTTCGGCCTGCAGCACGTCGAGCAGGTTCGTGCGCAGACGCGAGTTGGGCGAGGAAATCTTGTTCTTGCGGCGCAGCTGACCGTTACGGATGCGGGTAATCAGATCGCCAATCGGATCGATGATCATGTTTGCTCCTTACCAGCTCGCCTTGGTCATGCCGGGGATCTGGCCGAAATTCGAAAGAGAGCGCAGCGCGATACGCGACATCTTCACCTTGCGGTAATAGCCCTTGGGACGGCCCGAAAGTTCGCAGCGGTGATGGATGCGCACCTTGGACGAGTTGCGCGGCAACTTGGCCAGCTTGAGGCGGGCCTCGAAGCGTTCCTCGGCCGGCACCTTCATGTCGTCGGCCTTGGCCTTCAGGGCGGCGCGCTTGGCGGCATACTGGGCCACCAGCTTTTCGCGCTTCTTGTTGCGGTTGATCTGACTTGTCTTCGCCATTGTCAGCGCCTCAATTCGTGAAGGGGAACTGGAAGCCTTCGAGCAATGCCCGGGCCTCTTCGTCCGTCTTCGCGGAAGTGTTGAACACGATATCCATGCCCCACACGGTTTCGGTCTTGTCGTAGTCGATTTCCAGGAACACCACATGCTCCTTCATGCCCATGGCATAGTTGCCGCGGCCGTCGAAGGACTTGGGATTGATGCCGCGGAAGTCGCGCACGCGCGGCAGCGCCATGGTGATCAGGCGGTCGACGAATTCGTACATCTGGTCGCCGCGCAGGGTGACCTTGGCGCCGATCGGCAGATCCTTGCGGATCTTGAAGGTCGCGATCGCCTTCTTGGCACGGGTCTGCACCGCCTTCTGGCCGGCGATGGCGGTCAGATCGTTCACGGCCTGCTGGATCTTCTTGCCGTCCGAAGCCGCCTCGCCCGCGCCGATATTCAGCACGACCTTGTTGAGCTTGGGAACCTGCATCACGTTGGTGTAGCCGAACTTCTTCATCAGTTCGGCCTTGATGACGTCGTTGTACCGCTTCTTGAAGCGCGGCACGTAGCCGGCTTCGCGCGCGTGCTCGCCCAGCGCCACATTGGTGCCGGTATTCACTTCACGGCGCTTGGTCGCCTTGGCGGCCTTCGCGTCGGCGCGAGCGGCTTCCTTGGGATTCTTGCTGCCAGAATCAGACATCGATGACCTCACCAGACTTCTTCGCAAAGCGGACCCGGCGGCCGTCGCCCAGCGTCTTGAAACCAATGCGCGTGGCCTGACCCGACTTGGGATCGGCATGCGCGATATTCGACAGATGTATCGGGGCTTCCTTGGTCACGATCCCGGCCTGCTGCGTCTGGGTCTGGCGCTGATGGCGCTTGACCACATTCACGCCCTGGACCAGTGCACGGTTTTCCTTCGGGAAAACCTTCAGCACCGAACCCTTCTTGCCCTTGTCGCTGCCGGAAATGACAACGACCTTGTCGCCCTTGCGGATATTGCTCATCACAGAACCTCCGGGGCGAGCGAGATGATCTTCATCTGGTTCTTGTTGCGCAGCTCGCGGGTAACCGGCCCGAAGATGCGGGTGCCGATCGGCTCGCCCTGGGCATTGACCAGCACCGCGGCATTGCCGTCGAAGCGGATCAGGCTGCCGTCGGGACGGCGCACGCCCTTGGCGGTGCGCACGACCACGGCCTTGAGCACTTCACCCTTCTTCACACGGCCGCGCGGAATGGCTTCCTTCACCGACACCACGATGATGTCGCCGACATCGGCATAGCGGCGGTGCGAACCACCCAGCACCTTGATGCACATCACGCTCTTGGCGCCGGAATTGTCGGCGACATCGAGCTCCGTGGACATCTGAATCATGACTTCAACTCCTTAAACCGCGTCCGGTTACTTGCCGACGCGTTCCAGCACTTCCCAGGTCTTGAGCTTGGAAAGCGGCCGGCATTCCTGAATACGGACAACATCACCGATCTTGAACTCGCCCTTCTCGTCATGGGCGTGATACTTCTTGGAACGGCGCACGGTCTTGCCCATCACCGGATGAATGAAGCGGCGTTCCACCTTCACCACCACGGTCTTGGCATTCTTGTCGCTGACGACGGTGCCCTGCAAAATTCGCTTCGGCATGTTCTTAACCCTTCGCCTGGGCAGCGCGGCGCTGCTCGGTCAAAACTGTCTGGATGCGCGCGATGTCGCGACGCAGGGAACGGATGCGGCCGGTATTCTCGACCTGGCCGTTGGCGCGCTGGAAGCGCAGATTGAACTGCTCCTTCTTCAGGCCGGAGAGCTGGGTGGACAGCTCGTCGGCGCTCTTGGCGCGGAAGTCGTCGGCCTTGGACGCGGCCTTGGCGGCGGTCGTCTTCTTGGCGGACTTCTTGGCTGCTGCTTTCTTTGCCATCTCTCTATTCCTTACAGCCCGGTACGGGTGACGAACTTGGTCGCGATCGACAGCTTCGCCTGGCCCAGACGCATGGCTTCCTTGGCGGTCGCCAGATCGACACCGTCGATCTCGAACAGGATGCGGCCCGGCTTGACCTTGGCGACCCAGAATTCCGGCGCGCCCTTGCCCGAGCCCATGCGGACTTCGGCCGGCTTCTTGGACACCGGAACGTCCGGGAAGATGCGGATCCAGACGCGGCCGGCGCGCTTCATTTCGCGCGTGATGGCGCGACGGGCGGCTTCGATCTCGCGCGCGTTCAGGCGCTCGGGTTCCAGGGCCTTCAGGCCATAGGCGCCGAAGTTCAGGGTGGTGCCGGCCTTGGCGGCGCCATGGATGCGGCCCTTGAACTGCTTGCGGAATTTTGTGCGCTTGGGTGACAGCATGGTTCTTCTCTTTATTCCGCAGCGGCAGGAGCGCGTTCGCGCTCACGCGGCGGACGGTTGCCGCCTTCGGCTTCGCTGGCCTGGCGCTTCTCGGTGGCGAAGGGATCGTGTTCCATGATCTCGCCCTTGAAGATCCAGACCTTGACGCCGCAGGTGCCATAGGTGGTGAAAGCGGTGGCGATGCCGTAGTCGATGTCGGCGCGCAGCGTGTGCAGCGGCACGCGGCCCTCGCGGTACCATTCCACGCGCGCGATTTCCGCGCCGCCCAACCGGCCCGAGCAGGTGATACGGATGCCCAGCGCACCCAGACGCATGGCGGTCTGCACCGCGCGCTTCATCACGCGGCGGAAGGCAACGCGGCGTTCCAGCTGCTGGGCGATGTTCTCGGCCACCAGCTTGGCGTCGATTTCGGGCTTCCTGATTTCCACGATGTTCAGGTGCACCTCATCCGAAGTGTACTTCTGCACGTCGCTCTTCAGCTTTTCGATGTCGGCGCCCTTCTTGCCGATCACCACGCCCGGACGGGCAGAGTGGATGGTGACGCGGCACTTCTTGTGCGGGCGCTCGATGACGATGCGGGAGACGCCGGCGGCCTTCAGCTTGTCGCTGAGATACTCGCGGATCTTGATGTCTTCCTGCAGCAGCTTGCCGTATTCCTTCTTGCCCGCATACCAGCGCGAGTCCCAGGTACGGTTGACGCCGAGGCGCAGTCCGGTCGGATTGACTTTCTGACCCATTAGGCAGCTTCCTTCTTGGCCTTGGTCTTGGCCTTTTGGGCCGCAGGTTTCTTGGCGGAAGACTTGGCCTTGCTCTTGCCTTGGGCGGCAGGCTTGGCCTCTTCCTTCTTTTCTTCTTCGCGCTTCTCTTCGACCACGATGGTGATCTGGCTGAAGAACTTTTCGATGCCGCCGGCATTGCCGCGCGCACGCGCATGGAAGCGTTTCATAACCAGGTTCTTGCCGACGCTGGCTTCCGCAACCACCAGGTCATCCACGTCCAGGTCGTGGTTGTTTTCGGCATTGGCGATGGCCGACTGCAGGGTCTTCTTGACCACGCCGGCAATGCGCTTTTCGGAGAAGGTCAGCACGTTGAGCGCATTGTCGACCTTCTTGCCACGGATCTGCTGCGCCACCAGGTTGAGCTTGCGCGGCGAGACGCGGATGTTGCGGGCGATGGCCATCGCCTGATGGTCGGCCAGGACGCGCGCGCGAGATTGCTTACCCATTAGGCCCTCTTCGCCTTCTTGTCGCCACCGCCGGTGTGGCCGTGGAAGGTGCGGGTGGGCGAGAACTCGCCCAGCTTGTGACCGACCATGTCCTCGGTGACCAGCACGGGGATGTGCTTGTGGCCGTTGTAGACGCCGAAGGTGACGCCCACGAACTGCGGCAGGATGGTGGAACGGCGCGACCAGGTCTTGATCACGTCCTTGCGGCCGGACGAACGGGCGGCTTCCGCCTTCTTGAGCAGATAGCCGTCTACGAACGGGCCTTTCCAGATCGAACGGGTCATGTGCTTGCCTTGCCTTTGCGGGTGCGCACGATGAACTTGGTGGTGCGCTTGTTGACGCGGGTTTTCGCGCCCTTGGTGGGCTTGCCCCAGGGGGTGACCGGGTGACGGCCGCCCTTGGTACGGCCTTCACCGCCGCCATGGGGATGGTCGATCGGGTTCATGGCGGTGCCGCGCACGGAAGGACGACGGCCCTTCCACACATTGCGGCCGGCCTTGCCCAGGATCTCGTTCATGTGGTCGGGATTGGAAACCGCGCCGACCGTGGCCATGCAGGTCAGCGGGATCTTGCGCACTTCCGACGAATTGAGACGCACCAGGGCATAGCTGCCGTCGCGGCCCAGATACTGGGCATAGGCGCCGGCGGAACGCGCCACTTGGCCGCCCTTGCCGGGCTTCATCTCGATATTGTGCACGATGGTGCCCACGGGCATGGCGCCCAGCGGCATGGCATTGCCCACCTTCACGTCGACCTTGTCGCCCGACACGACGCTGTCGCCGACATTCAGGCGCTGCGGCGCCAGGATGTAGGACTGGGTGCCGTCCTTGTACTTGATCAGGGCGATGAAGGCGGTGCGGTTGGGGTCATATTCCAGACGCTCGACCACGGCCGGATCATTGAAGCGGTTGCGCTTGAAGTCGACCAGGCGATAGCGCTGCTTATGACCGCCGCCCTGCCAACGCACGACGACGCGGCCGGTATTGTTGCGGCCACCCTTGGAGGTCTTGCCTTCAGTCAGCGACTTGACCGGGCCGCCCTTGTGCAGGCCGGAACGGTCGATCAGCACCAGCTGGCGCTGGCCATTCGTGTTGGGCTTATAGGTTTTCAGAGCCATAGCTTAGAGACCCGTGGTGATGTCGATTTGGTGGCCCTCTTCCAGGGTCACGATCGCTTTCTTGATGTCGGAGCGCGTATAGGCGCGGCCGCGAGAGGCCTTCTTCTTGCCTTTCACGATGACCGTGTTCACCGCCTTGACCTTGACCTTGAAGAGGTCGGCCACGGCCTTGGCGATCGCCGGCTTGGTGGCGTCCAAGGTCACGCGGAACACGACCTGATTGGCTTCGGTCATGCGCGTCGCCTTTTCGGTGATCACCGGCGAGAGAATGACGTCGTAATTGATGCTCATCCCAGTCGCGCCTCGATCGCTTTGACGGCGGCAGTGGTCAGGACCAGCTTGTCGCTCCTCATGATGTCATAGACGTTGATGCCGGCGACCGGCAGCAGCGCCACATCGGCCAGGTTGCGGGCGCTGAGCTGGAAGTTCTTGTCGAACTCCCCGTCCACCACCAGCGCGCGGCCGACATTGAGCTTGCCGAATTGCTTGGCCAGGGTGCCGGTCTTGATGTCCTTGGACTTGGCTTCGTCCAGGATGACGATTGATCCCGCCTTGGCCTTGGACGACAGCGCGTGCTTGAGGCCCAGCGCCTTCACCTTCTTGGGCAGGTCGAACTCGTGAGAGTGATTGACCGGACCCATCGCCTTGGCGCCGCCCACGAACAGCGGAGCCGAACGGGCGCCGTGACGGGCTTGGCCGGTGCCCTTCTGCTTGTAGAGCTTCTTCTTGGTGCGGTTGATCTCGCCGCGGGTCAGCACCTTGTGCTGGCCGCTGCGGCGCTTGGCGAGCTGCCACACCACCACGCGCTGGATCAGATCCTGGCGCGGCTCCAGGCCGAAGATGGCGTCGTTGAGTTCGACGTCGCCGGCGGCCTTGTTGTCGAGATTGAGGACTTTGGTCTTCATGGTTCTTAGGCCTCGGCCTTCGGTTCTTCAGCGGCAGCAGCCGGAGCAGCAGCAGCAGCGCGCTTCTTCACGGAAGCCGGCATCGGCACGTCCTTGTGCGGGCGCTTGACGGCATCACGCACCATCACCCAGCCGCCCTTGGAGCCCGGCACCGCACCGCGGATCATGATCAGGCCGCGTTCGACATCGACCTTGGCCACTTCCAGATTCTGGGTGGTGACATTGTCGACGCCGTAATGGCCGTGCATCTTCTTGTTCTTGAAGGTCTTGCCGGGATCCTGACGGCCGCCGGTACCACCGAGCGAACGGTGGCTGATCGACACGCCATGGCTGGCTTCCAGACCGCGGAAATTCCAGCGCTTCATCGCGCCGGTGAAACCGCGGCCGATGGTGACGCCGGTGACGTCGACCTTCTGGCCGGCAACGAAGTGATCGGCCTGCAGCTGATCGCCGACTTCCAGCATGTTCGCGGAATCGACACGAAATTCTGCCAGCTTCTTCCTGGGCTCGATTTCGGCCTTGGCAAACTGACCGCGTTCCGCCTTGTTGGCGTTTTTCGGCTTGGCGAAGCCCGACCCGAGCTGGATGGCGGTATAGCCGTCCTTCTCCTGGGTGCGGACAGCTGTGACGGCGCAGCCGTCCAGCTTGAGGACCGTGACCGGGACATGCGTGCCGTCTGCCAAGAACAGACGGGTCATGCCCACCTTCTGCGTGATGACGCCTGTGCGCACCTGACGCTCCTTACAACTTGATCTCGACGTCCACACCGGCAGCCAGGTCGAGCTTCATCAAAGCATCGACGGTCTGCGGAGTGGGCTCGATGATGTCGAGCAGACGCTTATGCGTCCGGATTTCGAACTGTTCGCGGCTCTTCTTGTCAACATGGGCGGACCGGTTCACGGTGAAGCGCTCGATGCCGGTGGGGAGCGGAATGGGACCCCTCACCTGCGCGCCGGTGCGCTTGGCCGTGTTGACGATTTCCCGCGTCGAATTGTCGAGGATCCGATGATCGAAGGCCTTGAGCCGGATGCGGATATTCTGACTTTGCATGGGTTTGTTCCTTCGATACCCGGCCCGATTACTTCAAGATCTTTGCGACGACGCCGGCGCCGACGGTGCGGCCGCCTTCGCGGATGGCGAAGCGCAGCTTCTCTTCCATCGCGATCGGGACGATCAGCTCGACTTCCACCGACACATTGTCGCCCGGCATCACCATCTCGGTGCCCGCCGGCAGCTTGACGATGCCGGTCACGTCGGTGGTGCGGAAATAGAACTGCGGACGATAGTTGGCAAAGAACGGCGTGTGACGGCCGCCCTCTTCCTTCGTCAGGATATAGGCTTCCGCCACAAACTGGGTGTGCGGGGTGACCGAACCGGGCTTGGCCAGAACCTGGCCGCGCTCGATGCCTTCACGCTCGATACCACGCAGAAGCGCGCCGATATTGTCGCCCGCCTGACCCTGGTCCAGCAGCTTCCTGAACATCTCGACGCCGGTGACCGTGGTCTTGGAGGTCGGACGGATGCCGATGATCTCGACTTCCTCGCCCACCTTGACGATGCCGCGCTCCACGCGACCCGTCACCACCGTGCCGCGGCCCGAGATCGAGAACACGTCTTCGATCGGCATCAGGAACGGCTGGTCGATCGGACGATCCGGCTGGGGAATGTATTCGTCGACATTTTTCATCAGCTCAAGAATGGCGTCATGGCCGAGCTTGGGCTCCTTGTTTTCCAAGGCCATCAGGGCCGAACCGCGCACGATCGGAATGTCGTCGCCCGGGAACTGGTAGGAGGACAAGAGCTCGCGCACTTCCATCTCCACCAGGTCCAGCAGCTCCGGATCATCGACCATGTCGCACTTGTTCATGAACACCACCAGCGCCGGCACGCCGACCTGACGCGCCAGAAGAATGTGCTCGCGGGTCTGCGGCATGGGGCCGTCCGACGCCGACACAACCAGGATCGCGCCGTCCATCTGGGCCGCGCCGGTGATCATGTTCTTCACATAGTCCGCATGGCCGGGGCAGTCGACATGGGCATAGTGGCGCTTGCTGGTCTCATACTCGACATGCGCCGTCGAAATCGTGATGCCGCGCGCCTTCTCTTCCGGCGCCTTGTCGATCTGGTCATAGGCCGTGAACGTCGCTCCGCCCGTCTCCGCCAGGACCTTCGTAATCGCTGCCGTCAACGACGTCTTGCCATGGTCGACATGGCCAATCGTCCCAATGTTGCAGTGCGGCTTGTTACGCTCAAACTTTGCTTTCGCCATTGTTCTTCTCCTGAATTCCTAACTTAGGCGTATTTGGCTTTGACTTCGTCCGCGATCGCCTGCGGCACCTGCTCATAGTGATCGAACTGCATCGAATACTGCGCGCGTCCCTGGGACATGGAGCGCAGCGTGTTGATGTAGCCGAACATGTTGGCGAGCGGCACCATGGCGGTGACGACCTGGGCGTTGCCGCGGCTGTCGGTGCCCTGCACCTGGCCGCGGCGGCTGTTCAGGTCGCCGATCACGCCGCCGAGGAAATCCTCGGGCGTCACGACTTCCACCTTCATCACCGGCTCGAGCAGCTTGACCGCGCCCTTGCTGGCGAGCTCGCGGAACGAGGCGCGCGCGGCGATGTCGAAGGTCAGCGCGTTGGAGTCGACTTCGTGATAGGCGCCGTCCACCAAGGTGGCCTTGAAGTCGATCACCGGGAAGCCGGCCAACAGACCGGATTCCTTTTGGGCCTTGAGACCCTTTTCCACCGCCGGGATGAATTCCTTCGGCACCGAACCGCCGACCACTTCATTCTCGAAGACAAAGCCTTCGCCGGGCTGCAGGGGCTCATATTCGATCTTCACCCGCGCGAACTGGCCCGAACCGCCGGTCTGCTTCTTGTGGGTGTAGTCGATGGTGACAGGCTTCGACAGGGTCTCGCGATAGGCAACCTGCGGCGCGCCGACATTGGCGTCGACCTTGTAGGTGCGCTTGAGGATGTCGACTTTGATTTCCAGGTGCAGTTCGCCCATGCCCTTGAGGATGGTCTGGCCGCTTTCCTGGTCGGTGGAGACGCGGAAGGACGGATCTTCCTGGGCCAGACGCACCAGCGCCATGCCCATCTTTTCCTGGTCGGCCTTGGTCTTGGGCTCGATCGCGACCTCGATGACCGGATCGGGGAATTCCATGCGCTCCAGGATCACCGGATTGTTGGGATCGCACAGCGTCTCGCCGGTGGTGGTGAGCTTGAGACCCGCCAGCGCGACGATATCGCCGGCATTGGCCTCCTTCACATCCTCGCGGCTGTTCGCATGCATCAACAACATGCGGCCAACGCGCTCGGTCTTGTCCTTTACCGAGTTCAGCACGCCCGAACCGGACGTGATGGTGCCGGAATAGACACGCATGAAGGTAATGGAGCCGACAAAGGGGTCGTCCATGATCTTGAATGCGAGCCCAGCGAACGGCGCCTTGTCGTCGGCGGGACGCTCGACTTCATTGCCCTTGGAGTCGATGCCTTTGACCGCGGGAATATCCAGCGGCGACGGCAGATAGGCGACCACCGCGTCGAGCAGCGGCTGCACGCCCTTGTTCTTGAAGGCAGAGCCGCACATCACCGGCACGAACTTGAAGTTCATCGTGCCCTTGCGGATCAGCTTCTGAAGCTCTTCATGGGAAGGCTCGGTGCCTTCCAGATACGCTTCCATGGCGGCGTCGTCCATTTCGACGGCCATTTCCACCAGGGCGGAATGCAGCTCGGCAGCCTTGGCGGCGAATTCGGCCGGAATATCGACTTCGTCGAACTTCGCACCCAGCTGCTCATCATGCCAGACCAGCGCCTTCATCTTGACGATGTCGACAATGCCCTTGAAATCGCCTTCCGAGCCGATCGGCCAGGTGATGACCATCGGACGGGTGCCCAGGCGGTCGATCATCATGTCGATGCAACGCTGGAAGTCCGCGCCAGTGCGGTCCATCTTGTTGACAAAGCAGATGCGCGGCACGTGATACTTGTCGGCCTGGCGCCACACGGTTTCGGACTGGGGCTCCACGCCGGCGACCGCGTCGAACACCGCGACCGCGCCGTCCAGCACGCGCATGGAACGCTCCACCTCGATGGTGAAGTCGACATGGCCGGGGGTGTCGATGATGTTGATCCGGTGCTCTTTCCAGAAGCAGGTGGTGGCAGCGCTGGTGATGGTGATGCCGCGTTCCTGTTCCTGCTCCATGAAGTCCATGGTGGCGGCGCCGTCATGCACTTCACCGATCTTGTGGGACTTGCCGGTGTAATAAAGGATGCGCTCGGTCGTGGTGGTCTTGCCGGCATCGATATGCGCGGCAATCCCGATATTCCGGTACATGTTAAGGGGCGTGGTGCGGGCCATGGGGGAGTGTCCGGAGGTTTACCAGCGATAGTGAGAGAAGGCGCGGTTGGCGTCGGCCATCTTGTGGGTGTCTTCGCGCTTCTTGACGGCGGAGCCGCGATTGTTGGCGGCGTCCATCAGCTCGCCCGACAGGCGGCCCTGCATGGTGGGCTCGTTGCGGCCGCGGGCCGCGGTGATCAGCCAGCGGATGGCGAGGGCGCGCGAGCGATCGGCACGCACTTCGACGGGCACCTGATAGGTGGCACCGCCGACGCGGCGGGAGCGCACTTCCAGCGCAGGCGAAACATTGCGCAGCGCTTCGTGGAAAACGACCAGCGGATCCTGCTTGGTCTTGGCGGCGATGGTGTCGAAGGCGCCGTAGATGATGCCTTCGGCGGCCGACTTCTTGCCGTCATACATCAGGGAGTTCATGAACTTGGCGAGGACGAGATCGCCAAACTTGGCGTCCGGGGTGATTTCGCGGCGTTCGGCGCGGTGGCGGCGGGACATCTATAGCTCTCCTTACTTCGGACGCTTGGCGCCGTAGAGCGAGCGGCGCTTCTTGCGATCCTTCACGCCCTGGGTGTCGAGCACGCCGCGGATGATGTGGTAGCGCACGCCCGGTAGGTCCTTGACGCGGCCGCCGCGGATCAGGACCACGCTGTGCTCCTGAAGATTGTGGCCTTCGCCGGGGATATACGTCAGCGCTTCGAAGCCGTTGGTCAGGCGCACCTTGGCGACCTTGCGCAGCGCGGAGTTCGGCTTCTTCGGCGTCGTGGTGTAGACGCGGGTGCAGACGGCGCGCTTTTGCGGGCACTGCTGCAGGGCCGGAACCTTGTTGCGCTTCGGCTTGAAGCCGCGCGGCTTGCGAATGAGCTGATTGACTGTCGGCATTCCCACTTCCCTTTTGCCTGCGCGGCCGCGAGGCTGAACGAAAACCAAAAACCGGACGCGGGAAGCCTTCTTCCCGGTCCGAACTTGCGGAGGACTGAGGTGGTGACCACCCGAGTCGCGCGTCTGAGCTCTTAAACTGGCTTCCCAACAGCGTTTTTGCGGGATTTCCCGCAGACGGCCTGCCCTGGAAGGTGGCGGCTTATACCCACAGGGGTCCGGGGGGTCAAGCGGCGAAAAGCCGGCTTTTCCGGGCTTTTCGCCCAGGTGACAAATATTACAAATGTTTACAAGAGAAACAGGCGTTGCGCCCCGCCGTCAGCCGACCCATAGTGCCATTGAGAAACATCCTTGCCAGATGCCATGACGCGCAATACCCGCGCCATCCCAGTTTCCGTGTCCGTTTCGCGACGGCTGGTGATGTTGTTTGCCGTCCTGGCCTTCGCCTTTCAGGCCTATCTGGTCCAGACACATATACATGGGCAGCCCATTACGCCTGCCCTGAACGCCCATGTTTCCGCGCCGGCCCAGCCGGCGCCCTTCGATCCCCTGGCACCTGCCAATTGCGCCCTGTGCCAGGAAATCCTGCATGCCGGCGCCGCGATTACGCCTGACGCCGCGCCCTTTACCCTGCTGCTGAACTGGATCGCGATGGCACCAGCCGTCACGCATCTGCCCTCTGCCGCCCAAGCACCCCCGACCGGCTGGCACAGCCGGGCGCCGCCGGTCCGCTAACCCTCCCCATCCTTGTTGCTTGGTCCGCGAGCACCCCAAACGGGGTGCGCGCATGCTTTCCAGTTCTGGAGGCGTTCATGCGTAAATCCATTTCGGCCGTATTGCGTCCAGGGACCGCCCTGCCCGCGGCCACACCACGGGAGCCGGGCGCGCTGCTGATCGCGACCCTGACGCTTTCCCTAGTGCTGCCTTTGGCGGGCTGCGCCGTCGGCCCGGACTTCAAGAAGCCGGCCGCCCCGCCAGTCAACACCTATACCCCGGCGCCGCTCGCCACCACCGAGAGCACGCCGGACGTGACAGGGGGCGAGCCGCAACATTTCACCCAGGGCGGCGACATCAGCGGCGACTGGTGGAAGCTGTATCAATCGCCTGCGTTGGAATCGCTGATCGCCCAGGCGCTGAAGAACAATTCCGATCTGAAAGCGGCGCAGGCGGCGCTGAAATCGGCAAACGAAAGCGCGCTGTCCGGCCGCGGCGCCTTCTATCCGCAGCTGGGACTGTCCGCCAGCGCCTTCCATTATCAGCAGCCGGCGACGCTTGCGCCCGTTCCCAGCAACAATGCCATCCAGTACAGCCTGTTCACGCCGCAGCTGAACGTTTCCTACGTGCCGGACGTGTTCGGCCTGCAGCGCCGCACGGTGGAGTCGCTGGATGCCCAGGCGCAGGCGGCGCGCTACCAGATGCTCGCGACCTATACCACCCTGGTGAACAATGTGGTCTCCACCGCCATTCAGGAGGCTTCGGTTCGCCGCCAGATCGAAGCAACCCAGGAAATGATCGCGGCGATGAACAAGTCGCTCGACATTCTCAAATACCAACTGGACCGGGGCTATGCCAGCGGCCTGGATTACAACGCGCAGAAGACCGCGACCGCCGCCGCGAGCGCGACCTTGCCGCCGCTGATCAAGCAGGACGGCCAATTGAAAGATCAGTTGGCGGTGCTGGTGGGCCGCTATCCCAGCGACCAGCCGGCGGAAAAACTGGACCTCGCCACCCTCAAGCTGCCGCAAGACATTCCAGTGACGCTTCCATCCAAACTGGTGGAACAGCGGCCCGACATACAACAAGCCGAGGCCAATCTTCACAACGCCAGCGCCCAGATCGGGGTCGCCGTCGCTGACCGGTTGCCCAACCTCACCCTGGCGGCGCAGGCGGGCAGCTCGGCGCTGGTCTTCAACCAGCTGTTCACCGACGGCACCGATTTCTGGAATGCCGGCGGGACCCTGGCCGCCACCATATTCGACGGCAATGCGCTCTATCACACCGAGCAGGCGGCCAGAGCCAACTACGAGCAATCCGCGGCCCAGTACAAATCCACCGTATTGACGGCGTTTCAGAACGTCGCCGACAGCCTCACCGCGCTTCAGCAGGATGCTGCCGCTCTCAAGACCGCGGCCGCCGCCGACAGCGCGGCCAAGGCGACCCTGGACATTACCCAATATCAATTGAAAGACGGCTACAACAACAGCCTCGCTCTGTTGCAAGCCGAACAGGCCTATCAACAGACGCATATCGCGCTCTTGCAGGCGCAAGCCAGCCGCTATGCCGACACCGCCGCGCTGTTCCAGGCGCTGGGCGGCGGCTGGTGGCACCGTACCGATCTGGGGGACAATGATGCGAAATAACTTCCTGCTGCCGGTGGCGCTTTGCGCGCTGTGTCTGGCGAGCTGTGGCAAGTCTGAAAATGCGCCGGCCAACACCGGCAGCAATGTCACCTTGACCGCGGAACAGCGGCGCAACATCACCATCGCCACGGTGGCGCCTGGCCGCTTCCACCAGACTGTAAACACCACCGGCGTCGTGGACTTCGACAACGACCAAGCGACGGCGATGCTGGCGCCCTTCTCCGGTACCGTGTCGCAGCTTCTGGTCGAGCCCGGCCAGTCGGTCAGGAAAGGCGAGGCCTTGGCCAAGGTGGTCTCACCCGACTATGCCAGCGCGGTTTCCACCTATCGCAAGGCGCTGGTCACCGCCCAGAATGCCCGCAAGCTCGCCGATCTGGACAAGGATCTGCTCGCGCATCAAGGGGTCTCCGCCAAGGAGGCGCAGCAGGCCGAAACCGACGCCGCCAGCGCAGAAGCCGACCGCGATGCTGGCCTGCAGGCACTGCAATCGCTTGGTGTCGATGCGAGCGTCATCCGCGATACACGCGAAGGCAAGAATACCGCAGCGGTGCAAGGCACCATCCGCTCGCCCATCACAGGGACCGTGGTCGAAAAGCTGGTCCAGCCCGGCCAGCTGCTGCAGGCCAGCACCACGCCGGTTTTCACGGTTGCCGATCTTTCGAAAGTCTGGGTCATGGCCCACATTTTCGATACCGATCTGGGCGCGGTCCATGTGGGCGACACCGCGCAGGTCAGCGGTGTGGGCAGGATATTCAAGGGCCGGGTGGACAATATCGCCGCCGAGGTGGACCCCAATACCCGCTCCGTCGCCGTGCGCATCGTGGTGGACAATCCGGGGGAATTCCTCAAGCGGCAGATGTATGTGCAGGTCCGCATCGACGACCGTCAGGAAACGCAGGGCCTTCTGCTTCCGGTCTCGGCCATCCTGCATGACGACGAAAATCTTCCTTACGTCTATGTCGAACAGGCGGACGGCGGCTTCGCCCGCGCCCATGTGGATGTGGGTACCCGCAGCGGCAACAACGTCAGCATCCATGGCGGCGTCAGTGCGGGTCAGCACGTGGTGACCTCCGGCGCCCTGTTCCTCCAGTTCATGCAGCAGCAATGAGCGAGCCCTCCCCGCCGGCCGCGCCGGAATCCCTGCCGCCTCCGCCGCGTTCGATCATGAACCGGCTGGTTTCGTCGTCGCTGCATCAGCCCCTGCTGATCTTCCTGATGACGGCCCTGCTTCTGGGCCTGGGCGTCCGCTCACTCAACCGGCTGCCGGTGGACGCTTATCCCGATCTTTCCCCGCCCATGGCGGAGCTGATCACCCAATGGCCCGGCCATTCTGCCGAAGAGGTAGAAAGGCTGATTACCGTCCCGGTGGAGCGCGGCGTCAATGGCACGCCCCGCATGACGGCGCTGCGCTCGATCTCGCTGTATGGCCTGTCGGACGTGATCCTGACCTTCCAGAACGGCACCGACAATTATTTCGCCAGACAGCAGGTCTACAACGCCATTCCGGGTATCAGCCTGCCCACCGGCGTCACGCCATCGGTCTCGCCCATGTCGAGCCCCTCCGGCCTGATCTACCGCTATGTGCTGCAAAGCCCCGATCGCTCGCCGATGGAGCTCAAGACTTTCGAGAACTGGATTGTCGAGCCGGCCTATCGCTCGGTGCCTGGCGTCGCCGACGATTCCGGTTTCGGCGGCGGCGACATGCAGTATCAGGTGCTGCTCGACCCGGCGAAGGTGGCCGGGGCCGGCCTGTCGGTGACGCAGGTGGAAAGTTCACTGACCTCCAACAATTCCAACGCCGGCGGCGGCTTCTATAGCCAGGGCGGCCAGTTCTATTACGTCACCGGTGTCGGCCGCATCACCTCGACCGAAGACATCGGCAATGTGGTGGTAGCGGTTAATAACGGCACGCCCGTGCTGCTGAAAGACGTCGGCCGGGTGGTGATCGGCATCGCACCCCGCCTGGGCGAATTCGGCTTCCAGAAACAGAACGACGCCGTGGAAGGTGTCATCCTGCTGCGCACCGGCGAGAAGACGCAGGATGTGCTGAAGGGCGTGGAAGCCAAGACCCGCGAGCTGAACGAACAGACCCTGCCAAAGGACGTGAAGGTCGTTCCCTTCTATGACCGCACCGACCTGGTCGCACTGACCATCCACACGGTGGAAGACAATCTGCTGCGCGGCATGCTGCTGGTCGTGGTGGTGCTGATCTTCTTCCTTTACGACGTCAAGGCTGGATTGATCGTGGCCGCGACGATCCCGCTGGCGCTTCTGTTCGCCTTCGTCTGCCTGGATGTACAGGGCGCTTCGGCCAATCTCTTGTCGATCGGCGCCATCGACTTCGGCATCCTGGTCGATGCCGCGGTTGTCATGGTGGAGAACATCTTCCGCCAGATTGCCCAGCGCCACGGGCAGAAATTCAATCTGGTCGACGTCATCCGGCATGCGGCCGCGGAGGTGGACCGGCCGCTGGTCTATGCGGTTGGGGTGATTATTGTCGGATTCCTGCCCATTTACGCACTGAGCGGGCCGTCTTCGCTTCTGTTCAAGCCGATGGCCGACACCATGATCTTCGCCATTATCGGCTCGCTGATCATCACCCTTACGCTTCTACCGGTGCTGTGCGCCTGGTTCATGCGTCGGGATGTGCGCGAAAAGCGCAACAAGGTCCTTGAATGGGTCGTCCAGCGCTATGTTCGCGGCCTGGATTACAGCCTTGCCCATCCCTGGCGCATCGTGGGCGGCTCCGCGCTTGGGCTGGTATTGAGCCTGATACTCGCCTACTTCGTGGGCGCCGAATTCATGCCGCATCTGGATGAAGGGGCGCTGTGGGTCCGTGCCACCATGCCCTACACCATCTCCTATGACGAGGCGGCGAAAATCACGCCCAAGATTCGCGAGGTTCTGGCATCCTATCCGGACGTCACCACCGTGACATCCGAACTGGGCCGCCCCGATGACGGCACCGATCCGACCGGTTTCTTCAATGTCGAATTCTATGTCGGCCTGAAACGCTATTCGGACTGGAGCGGACCCTATTCCGACAAGGCTGCATTGATTGCCGCCATGAACCGGAAACTGTCCCAGTTTCCCGGCATCATCTTCAATTACACCCAGCCCGCCGAGGATGCGGTGGACGAAGCAGAAACGGGCCTAAAAAGCGCGCTGGCGGTAAAGCTCTTCGGCAGCGACCTGAACCTGTTGCAACGCAAGGGACGCGAAATAAAAAAGGTGCTGGAAGGCGTGCGCGGCATCACCCATGTGACCCTGGTGCAGGAACTGGGCCAGCCCAGCCTGACGATCAAGGTCGACCGCGCCAAGATTGCCCGCTACGGCTTGAACGTGGACAGCATCAACGGGCTTATCACCACCGCAATCGGTGGCGATGTCGCCACCCAGGTCGTGCAGGGCGAAAAAGAGTTCGACCTGGTGGTGCGGCTGCAGCAGCAGTATCGCGACAATCCCGACGAGATCGGCAATATTCCGGTCGCCACCCCGGCCGGCCAGCAGATTCCCCTGAAGGACCTTGCCAATATTTCGGTGACCAATGGTGCCAGCTTCATCTACCGCGAAGCCAATTCCCGCTATATCGGCGTGCAGTTCTCGGTCGAAGACCGCGACCTGGCCAGCGCCGTGGATGACGCCATCGCCCAGGTCAAACGCAAGGTCAACATGCCGGCCGGCTATCACGCCGACTGGGGCGGAGAGTACAGCGAGTATACCGCCTCCCGCGGTCAGCTTTATGTGATCCTGCCGCTCACGGTCTTTCTCATTTTCCTGCTGCTGTTCGCTCTCTATAACAATTTCAAATTCCCTCTTATCACCGTGGCCGGCGTGCTCCTGACGGCGCCGGTCGGCGGGATCCTTGCGCTTTATCTCACGGGCACGCCTTTTTCCGTTTCATCGGCCATAGGTTTCCTGGCCCTGTTCGGTGTCTCGGTGCAGACCGCGGTGGTTTATATTTCCTATGTCAATGAGCTCAGGCGCGACGGCACGCCCACCGCGCAAGCGATCCGCGAAGGCGCGATCCTGCGGCTTCGACCGATCATGATGACAGCGCTGGTGGCGGCACTGGGCCTGTTGCCGGCGGCGCTGGCGACCGGCGTCGGCAGCGACAGCCAGCGGCCTTTCGCGCTGGTGATCGTCAGCGGGCTGTTTACCCGGTTGCTGATCAGCGTGTTCCTGATGCCGGCGCTTTACGCCCTGGTGGCGCGATCCGACGACCGCCTGGAAGTGTGAATTCCGATCGTCCCGGCCTCGCGACGCGCGTACATGCACGTCGCTGCGGCGTTCGGCCGGGCAAAAGGTCCACTGGACCTTTTGCCCGGCCTCACCCAAACAGGTCCAGCTTTGTGCCGCTGACGCGGGCTTCGTGCTCCAGAAGCTTGCGCTTCAAAGGCAGGCCGCCACCATAACCGGTGAGGCTGCCATCGGCACCGATCACCCGGTGGCAGGGCACGATCAGGGCGATGGGATTGGCGCCATTGGCGGCACCCACGGCGCGCGCCGCGTTCGGCGAACCTACCCGTTTGGCGATGGCGCCATAGCTGGTGGTGGTGCCGAACGGTATCTCCAGCAGCGCGGCCCAGACTTTCCTGTCGAACTCCGGGCCCTCGGCCTTGAGCTCGAAGTCGAAGTCGCGGCGCTTGCCCTTGGCATACTCATTCACCTGACGCTGCACATCCGCGAGCTTGCGCGGATTGTTTTCGGCCTCAGGATCGACCTTGGCCGCCCCTGTGGCGCGCAGATTGAAGCGCAGCAACCGGCCTTCCTCGTCCACCCAGGCGGCGAAGGCCTGGAACGGCGATTCGATTACACTCCAGAAACGGCGGGTCATGCGGCCTCCTTCAGATAGGTCCACAAATGCATGGTGGCGACGCTGCGATGGGGCGCGAACTGGCTCATCAGCCGGGCGGTTTCTTCGGCATCGGGGCGTTCAGGCAGCTGATGCAGGCGCTGGAGCGCGGTTGCCAGGGCGCTGTCGCCTACCGGTGCCGCGTCGGCAAAGCCCCCGCGCATCAGGACATAGCGTGCCGTCCAGGTGCCGATGCCGCGCTGGGCGGTCAGCGCCTTTTCCGCCGCGATGGCAGAGCCTTCGCCCAGATTTTCGATATCCAGCCGGCCTTCGGCAACGGCGGCGGCGGCATCCACCAGATACTGCGCCTTGGAACGCGAATAGCGCCGCCCCGCCAGCACCGGAACGCCGATGTCGGCCACGCGCGCCGGTGTGGGATGGGCCCGCATGTCGCCGATCTTCTCGCCCGCCAGCGCCACGATTTCGCGGCGCAGGGCGGAAGCGAATTTCACATTGATCTGCTGGCCGATGATGCCCCAGCACAAGGCATCGAAGCCGGTGGGCAACAGCGGCATACGCAAGCCCCGGCGGTTCTGCACAAAAGCGGCATGGCGGGTTTCGAACTGGCTCACATCGTTGGTCAGCGCCAGAACCTTGAGCGCCGCCGCATGAAGCGCCGCCATGGAACCACGGCTCAGTTTGCGCGTGGCATGCACCTTCACCCAGGCCTGGCCCGGCTCGATGCTGATTTCGATCACCGCAGGCCCATCTTCGGTGGAGAGCGCCTTCCAGATACGGTTGCCCTCGCTTTTCTCGCTGACGCTGAGCGGATCGCGGGCGTGATAGCCCAGGATTTCCTTGGCCCGATAGCCGGCCGGCATCTGCAGCATGAACACTTCCGCCCCGTCGAGCGCACGATAGGCGCCGGGCGTCATGCGCATCTGATTGAGGAACTGGCGGTGAAACACCGATTCCGACTCAAAGCCGGCACCGAAGCCGATCTCGGCCACCTTGTCGCCACCGGCCAGAAGTTCCTGCGCCGCGCGCCTGACCCGCATGCGCCTGAGCCAGGCCACCGGCGCCAGATGGGCATGATCGCGATACAGGTCGCCCAGCTTGGTGAGGCTGACACCGGCGGCCCTGGCCAGGGCTGACGCATCGGCAAACTCTTCCGGCTTGCGCGCGACCCTTGCCGCCAAGCCTTCGAACAGAGCGATATTTTCGTCCTCGCCCTTGTAGAAAAGGTCGGGACGGCAGCGCTTGCAGGCGCGCAAGCCCGCCGCCGTGGCTTCGGCTTCGGTGGTGAACAGCCGCACATTCTGTGCCTTCGGCGGTCTGGCCGCACAGGACGGCAGGCAGTAGATGCCCGTGGTCATCACACCGATAATGAACCGGCCATCGAACTTGCCCTTGCGGGCCTCGGCGCGGTTCCAGGACATGGGCTCGGGTAGTTTCATGGGCAGACCTTAGCGCGGCCGGAAATACCTCGCCTCCCAATTTGCCCGCTGGATATGGGGTTCCGGGTCCGGAAAACAATCCGCGCGAAGGCGGCCTCAAGCAGCGAGGGTCGCCTTCGCCAACAAAAAAGGGCCACCCTTGCGGATGGCCCTGATTCGCTTGCGTTTGTGAGGCTACTCGGCCGCCGGCTGGGGTGCTTCCAGCGCCGCGATCGGCTGCTGTTCCGCCTGTTCGGCCTGGATGGCGCGATCGCGTTCGGTGGCGATGTGGCGCAGACGGGCGATAGCCCCGCCGGTGCCCGCCGGGATCAACCGGCCCACGATCACATTCTCCTTCAGGCCTTCCAGCATATCGACCTTGCCATTGACCGCGGCATCGGTGAGGACGCGCGTGGTTTCCTGGAAGGAGGCCGCTGAGAAGACCGAACGGGTCTGCAAGGACGCCTTGGTGATGCCCAAGAGGATGGCGCGGCCTTCGGCGGGCTTGTGACCATCTTCCGCCGCCTTCTTGTTGGCGGCTTCCAGTTCCGCGGCATCGACATGCTCGCCGGCGATCAGCGTGGTTTCGCCGCCTTCGGTGATTTCCAGCTTCTGCATCATCTGGCGGCAGATCACTTCAATATGCTTGTCGTTGATCTTCACGCCCTGCAGGCGATAGACGTCCTGGATTTCCTTCACCAGATAGATCGCCAGTTCCTCCATGCCCTTGATGCGAAGGATGTCATGCGGCGAGGGATTTCCTTCGACGATATAGTCGCCCTTCTCCACATAATCGCCTTCGCGCACGCTGATATGGCGGCCCTTGGGGATCAGATACTCGCTCGGCTCCTGCTTCTCGTTCTTGGGACGAACGATGACACGGCGCTTGTTCTTGTAGTCCTTGCCGAATTCGACAAAGCCGTCGGTCTCGGCCAGCACGGCCGCTTCCTTGGGCTTTCTGGCCTCGAACAGCTCCGCCACGCGCGGCAGACCGCCCGTGATGTCGCGGGTCTTGGCGCCTTCGGTCGGAATACGGGCGATGACGTCGCCCGCCCGGATGGTCGAACCGTCTTCCACCGACAGAATGGCGTCAGGCGAAATCGCGTAACGCGCTTCGCCGCCGGCCGGCAATTGGGTCGGCTTGCCCTTCTTGTCCAGGATGACGATGGTCGGGCGCAGTTCGGGCGCGTTCTTGGAGCCCGTGCCACGGCTGTCCATCACAACCTTGGATGACACGCCGGTCTTTTCGTCCGCCACTTCGCGCACCGTGACGCCGAAGACCAGGTCTTCATACTTCACGGTACCCTCGACGTCGGTCAGGACCGGCAGGGCATTCGGATTCCATTCGGCAAGGCGGTCACCGCGCTTGACGGTGGCACCCTCGTCCACCCGCAGACGCGCACCATAGGTGATGCGGTAGGTGGCGCGTTCCTGGCCCTTATTGTCGGTGATGACGATCTGCATGTTGCGCGACATCGCGATCAGCTCGCCGTCGGAATTCTTGACGACGTTCTTGTTCACGATCTTGATCTTGCCGTCATAGGACGCCTCGATCTTCGACGAGCCGGCAACCTGGGCCGCGCCGCCGATATGGAAGGTGCGCATGGTGAGCTGGGTGCCCGGCTCGCCGATGGACTGGGCGGCAATCACGCCGACAGCCTCGCCGATATTCACCGAGGTACCCCGCGCCAGGTCGCGGCCATAGCACTTGCCGCAGACGCCTTCCGGCAGTTCGCAGGTCAAGACCGAGCGGACGCGCACCTTCTGGACATGCGCCGCCTCGACCTTTTCGGCCAGGTCTTCGGTCACTTCCTTGTTGCGCTTGATGATGATCTCGCCCGTGTCGGGATGCTTCACATCTTCCGCCGTGGTGCGGCCCAGGATGCGCTCGGTGAGCGAAGCCACGACCTGGCCGCCATCGATTTCGGCCTGGACGGTGACACCCTTCTTGGTGCCGCAATCCTCGGACGTGATGATGCAGTCGTTGGCCACGTCGACCAGGCGGCGGGTCAGGTAACCCGAATTCGCCGTCTTCAGCGCGGTGTCGGCCAGGCCCTTGCGGGCGCCGTGGGTGGAGTTGAAGTACTCCAGCACGGTGAGGCCTTCCTTGAAGTTCGACAGGATCGGCGTCTCGATGATCGAGCCGTCGGGGCGCGCCATCAGGCCGCGCATGCCGGCGAGCTGCTTCATCTGCTGCGGCGAACCGCGGGCACCCGAATGGCTCATCATGTAGATGGAGTTCATCTCCTGCACCCGGCCCGTTTCCGGATCGATGCGGGGTTCGGAGATTTCCTTCATCATTTCGGCCGCGACCATGTCGGTGCACTTCGACCAGGTGTCGACGACGAGATTGTACTTCTCCTTGTCGGTGGTCAGACCGTCCTGATACTGCTGCTCATATTCGCGCACCCGGTGACGGGTCTCGTCGATCAGCTTGGTCTTGGAGTCCGGCACGACCATGTCGTCCTTGCCGAAGGAGATGCCGGCCTTGCAGGCTTCGCGGAAGCCCAGCGCCATCAGCGCGTCGGCGAACAGCACGGTTTCCTTCTGGCCGCAGTGACGATAGACCTCGTCGATCAGCTGGCTGATCTCCTGCTTGCGCAGCAGGCGATTGACCAGTTCGAACGGGATCTTGGGGCTGCGCGGCAGGATCTCGGCGATCAGCATCCGGCCCGGCGTGGAGTCCACGCGGCGGGTGATCGGCTTGCCCTCGGCGTCCACCGTCTTGTAGCGCGCCTTGATCTTGGCATGCAGCGTCACCGACTTGGAGAAGAGCGCATGCTCGATCTCGCCGATGTCGTTGAAGGTCATGCCTTCGCCTGGCTCCTTGGGACGTTCCTGGCTCAGATAATAGAGGCCAAGCACGATGTCCTGGGTCGGCACGATGATCGGCTTGCCGTTGGCGGGCGACAGGATGTTGTTGGTCGACATCATCAGAACGCGCGCTTCCAGCTGGGCCTCAAGGCTCAGCGGCACGTGCACGGCCATCTGGTCGCCGTCAAAGTCCGCATTGAAGGCGGTGCAGACCAGCGGATGCAGCTGGATCGCCTTGCCTTCGATCAAGACCGGCTCGAACGCCTGGATGCCCAGGCGGTGAAGGGTCGGGGCGCGGTTGAGCAGGATCGGATGCTCGCGGATGACTTCTTCCAGGATATCCCAGACCTCGGGCTTCTCCTTTTCCACCAGCTTCTTGGACTGCTTGACAGTCTGGCTGAAACCCTTGGCTTCCAGACGCGCATAGATGAACGGCTTGAACAGCTCCAGCGCCATCTTCTTGGGCAGACCGCACTGATGCAGCTTGAGCTCCGGACCGACCACGATCACCGAACGGCCGGAATAGTCGACGCGCTTGCCCAGCAGATTCTGGCGGAAGCGGCCCTGCTTGCCCTTCAGCATGTCGGCCAGCGACTTCAGCGGACGCTTGTTGGCGCCGGTGATGACACGGCCGCGGCGGCCATTGTCGAACAGGGCGTCAACTGATTCCTGCAGCATGCGCTTTTCGTTGCGCACGATGATGTCGGGGGCCTTCAGCTCGATCAGGCGCTTCAGGCGGTTGTTGCGGTTGATGACGCGGCGATAGAGGTCGTTCAGGTCCGACGTGGCGAAGCGGCCGCCATCCAGCGGCACCAGCGGGCGCAGCTCGGGCGGGATCACCGGAATGACCTGCAGGATCATCCATTCCGGGCGGTTGCCGGAATCGATGAAGGCTTCGACCACCTTCAGGCGCTTGACCAGCTTCTTCTGCTTTTCGCCGCCCGGGACTTCCGCCACCTCGCCGCGGATCTCGTCGCGCAGCTTTTCCAGGTCGATTGCCGCCAACAGCTTGCGGATGGCTTCCGCGCCGATCTCGGCGGTGAAGCTGTCATTGCCGTACTCGTCCTGGGCCTTGTAGAACTCGTCCTCGGTCAGGAGCTGACGGTCCTTGAGCGGGGTGAGGCCGGGTTCGATCACGATGTAGTTCTCGAAATAGAGAACCCGCTCCAGATCCTTGAGCGTCATGTCCAGGATCAGGCCGATGCGGCTGGGCAGCGACTTCAGGAACCAGATATGCGCCACCGGCGAGGCCAGCTCGATATGGCCCATGCGGTCGCGGCGCACCTTCTGCACGGTGACTTCGACACCGCACTTTTCGCAGACAATGCCCTTGTACTTCATGCGCTTGTACTTGCCGCACAGGCATTCGTAATCCTTCACCGGCCCGAAGATGCGGGCGCAGAACAGCCCGTCCCGCTCCGGCTTGAAGGTGCGATAGTTGATCGTTTCGGGCTTTTTGATCTCGCCATGGCTCCAGCGCAGGATCTGGTCCGGGCTGGCCAAGGAAATCTTGATGCGGTCGAAGGCGGGAGCTTCCTTCACCGTGCCGAAAACATTCATCAGCTCTTGATTCATACGAGCGTCCTTTCGACTTCTGGACCGGAAGCGCATTCGCGAATTCCGTTCCGTTGTTCCTTTCAAATCTCCGCCCGAAGCCGGGCCCCGGGCGGAATTCTCATTTCTTTCGGCCGGCGTTACTGCGTCGGTCCATTCACCAGTTCGACATTCAGCGACAGCGAACGCATTTCCTTGACCAGCACGTTGAAGGATTCCGGGATACCGGCCTCGAACGTGTCTTCGCCGCGGACGATCGCCTCATACACCTTGGTGCGGCCCGCCACGTCGTCCGACTTCACGGTCAGGATTTCCTGCAGCGTGTAGGCGGCGCCGTAAGCCTCGAGCGCCCAGACTTCCATTTCGCCGAAGCGCTGGCCGCCGAACTGCGCCTTGCCGCCCAAGGGCTGCTGGGTGACCAGCGAATAAGGACCGATCGAACGGGCGTGGATCTTGTCGTCCACCAGATGGTTCAGCTTCAGCATGTAGATGTAGCCGACCGTTACCTGACGGGTGAACGCCTCACCGGTGCGCCCGTCATAGAGGGTCATCTGGCCCGACGAGGTCAGACCCGCCTGTTCCAGCATGTCGACAATGTCGCTTTCCTTGGCGCCGTCGAACACCGGAGTGGCGATCGGAACGCCGAAGCGCAGATTGTCTGCCAGCTCGACCAGGCCGGGCTCGTCGATCTCGCCCAGGCGCTCGTCATTGCCATAGACGCTCTTCAAGTGGCGGCGCAGCGGCTCGTGCTTGCCGTCGCGCTTGACCTTGTCGAGCATGTCGCCGATCTGCCGGCCCAGACCCGAACAGGCCCAGCCCAGATGGGTTTCCAGGATCTGGCCCACATTCATGCGCGAAGGCACGCCCAGCGGATTGAGCACCACGTCCACCGCGGTGCCGTCTTCCAGATGCGGCATGTCCTCGATCGGCACGATACGGCTGATCACGCCCTTGTTGCCGTGACGGCCGGCCATCTTGTCGCCCGGCTGCAGCTTGCGCTTCACCGCCACGAAGACGCGGACCATCTTCATCACGCCCGGGGCCAGTTCGTCGCCGCGGCGCAGCTTCTCCACCTTGTCGGCGAAGCGCTTGTCGAGACGCGACTTGGACTCGTCATATTGCTGGCGCAGGCCTTCGATCTCGGCCATCGCCTTTTCGTTGCGAAGACCGATCTGCCACCACTGATGCTTGGGGATCGTGTCCAGCACCGACTGGGTGATCTTGGTGTCGGGGGCCATGCCCTTGGGACCGGCCGAGGCCGTCTTGTTGAGCAGGATTTCCGACAGGCGCGAGAAGATATTGCGCTCCAGGATCGAAAGCTCGTCGTCGCGGTCTTCCGCCAGACGCTCTTCCTCGGCACGCTCGATCGACATGGCGCGCTGATCCTTGTCCACGCCGTGACGATTGAAGACGCGCACTTCCACGATGGTGCCGGTGACGCCCGGCGGCACGCGCAAGCTGGTGTCGCGGACATCGGCGGCCTTTTCGCCGAAGATGGCGCGCAGCAGCTTTTCTTCCGGGGTCATCGGGGTTTCACCCTTCGGCGTCACCTTGCCCACCAGAATATCGCCCGCCTGCACTTCGGCGCCGATATAGACGATGCCGGCTTCGTCCAGGTTCTTGAGGTTCTCTTCACCGACGTTGGGGATGTCGCGGGTGATTTCCTCCGGACCAAGCTTGGTGTCGCGCGCCATGGTCTCGAATTCCTCGATATGGATCGAGGTGAAGACGTCGTCGCGGACAATGCGCTCGGAGATGAGGATGGAGTCCTCGAAGTTGTAGCCGTTCCAGGGCATGAAGGCGACCAGCGCGTTCTTGCCCAGGGCCAGCTCGCCCAGCTGCGTGGACGGGCCATCGCACACGATGTCGCCCTTCCTCACCACATCACCCACCTTCACCAGCGGACGCTGGTTGATGCAGGTAGAGGCGTTGGAACGCTGGAACTTGCGCAGGCGGTAGATGTCGATGCCCGGCTTGGTGGGATCGGTCTCTTCCGTGGCGCGGATGACGATACGGGTGGCATCCACCTGATCGACCACGCCGGCGCGACGGGCTGAAATGGCGGCACCGGAATCCCGGGCCACAATCTCTTCCATGCCGGTACCCACCAGCGGCGCCTCGGGACGCAGCAGAGGCACGGCCTGGCGCTGCATGTTGGAGCCCATCAGCGCGCGGTTGGCGTCGTCGTTTTCCAGGAACGGCACCAGCGCCGCGGCCACCGACACCAGCTGCTTGGGCGACACGTCGATGAACTGCACCTGGTCAGGCGTGGTCATCACGAAGTTTCCGCCCTTGCGGCAGCTGACCAGTTCGTCGGTCAACCGGTTGCGGCTGTCCACCGTCGCATTGGCCTGGGCCACCATGTACTTGGCCTCTTCCATCGCCGACAGATAGACGACCTCGTCCATCAGGTGCTTGTTGGTCACCTTGCGGTACGGGCTTTCGATGAAGCCATACTTGTTCACGCGCGCGAAGGTCGCCAGCGAGTTGATCAGGCCGATGTTGGGGCCTTCCGGCGTCTCGATCGGGCAGATGCGGCCATAATGGGTCGGGTGCACGTCGCGCACTTCGAAACCGGCGCGCTCACGCGTCAGGCCGCCCGGTCCAAGCGCGGACATGCGGCGCTTGTGGGTCAGTTCCGACAGCGGGTTCTGCTGGTCCATGAACTGCGACAGCTGCGAGGAGCCAAAGAACTCGCGCACAGCGGCCGCAACCGGCTTGGCGTTGATCAGGTCATGCGGCATGACGGTGTCGATATCGACGGCCGACATGCGTTCCTTGATGGCGCGTTCCATGCGCAGCAGGCCGACGCGGAACTGGTTTTCCATCAGCTCGCCCACCGAACGCACGCGGCGGTTGCCGAGATTGTCGATGTCGTCGATTTCGCCGCGCCCGTCGCGCAGCTCCACCAGCGCCTTGAGGATGGCAAGGATATCGTCCTTGCGCAGCACGCGCATCGTGTCGGGCGCATCAAGGCCCATGCGCATGTTCATCTTCACGCGGCCGACCGCGGACAGATCATAGCGTTCCGGATCGAAGAACAGCTGGCCGAAGAGAGTCTCGGCAGTATCGAGCGTCGGCGGCTCGCCGGGACGCATGACGCGATAGATGTCGATCAGCGCCTGCTCGCGGGAGTGGTTCTTGTCCACCGCGAGCGTGTTGCGCAGATAGGGGCCGACATTGATGCCATCGATGTTGAGCACTTCGATGTCATGGAAGCCGGCTTCCAACAGGGTCGCGATATTATCGGCGGTCAGCTCGTCGCCGGCCTCGACATAGATCTCGCCCGTCTCGGGATTGACCATGTCCAGCGCCGAGAAGCGGCCGATCAGTTCGTCCTGGGAGAAGGCGATATTCTTGACGCCCTCTTCCTGCAGCTTGCGCAGGGCACGCACGGTGATCTTGGCGCCGGCTTCCAGCACCACATCGCCGGTCTTGGCATTCTTCCAGTCCGAGGTGGACTTGGCATTGCGCATCCAGCCGGCGTCCAGCGGGGTCGACCAGCTGCCGTCCTTGTTATGCTTGAAGGCGATCTTGCCGTAGAAATAATCCAGGATCTCTTCCTGGGTCAGGCCCAGGGCGTACAGCAACGTCGTCGCCGGCAGCTTCCTGCGGCGGTCGATGCGCACATGCACGATGTCCTTGGCGTCGAACTCAAAGTCCAGCCACGAGCCGCGATAGGGAATGACACGGGCGGCGAACAACAGCTTGCCCGAGGAATGGGTCTTGCCCTTGTCGTGATCAAAGAACACGCCCGGCGAACGGTGCATCTGGGAAACGATGACCCGCTCGGTGCCGTTGACGACGAACGTGCCGTTCTCGGTCATGAAGGGGACGTCGCCCATATAGACGTCCTGTTCCTTGATGTCCTTGACCGACTTGGCGCCGGTTTCCTGGTCCACATCGAACACGATCAGGCGCAGCGTCACCTTCAGCGGCGCGGCAAAGGTCATGGAGCGCTGCTGGCACTCCTCGACGTCGTATTTCGGCTCTTCGAAGTGATAGTCCACATATTCCAGCAGCGAGGACTCCGAGAAGTCCTTGATGGGGAACACCTGGCGGAATACCGCTTCCAGGCCCTCGTCCCGGCGGCCCTCGCCCGGCTTTTCCAGCTGCAGGAACTGGTCGTAGGAGGTGCGCTGAACCTCGATGAGGTTCGGCATCTGCGCGATCTCCTGGATCTTGCCGAAGTTCTTGCGAAGGCGTTTGCGTCCGGTGAAGGAGAGAGTCATTCGTGTAGGTCCTTTACGGCGGTAAAGCCGTGTTTGCCCGGGGTGGGAACCAGCAGTTTCAAACCAATGGCAAATGCCACCGCACCCATCGGCGATTGGCTCGCCGATGGGGGGTGGGTGAACGAAATATGTACGACAACGCGGCTTTTCAACCCGCGGTGCCTCCTTGTTACTTCAACTCGACCTTGGCGCCGGCGTCCTCGAGCTGCTTCTTGATCTTGGCAGCCTCGTCCTTCGGCACGTCGGCCTTCACTTCCTTGGGAGCGCCTTCGACCAGGTCCTTGGCTTCCTTGAGGCCCAGGCCCGTGATCGCACGCACTTCCTTGATGACATTGATCTTCTTGTCGCCCGCATCCGCCAGAATGACCGTGAATTCGGTCTTTTCCGCGGCGGGAGCGGCAGCGCCGCCGGCAGCGGGAGCAGCAGCAACAGCCACCGGAGCGGCGGCGGAGACGCCCCACTTGTCTTCCAGGAGCTTGGCCAGGTCGGCGGCTTCCAGGACGGTCAGCGAGGACAGGTCTTCAACAAGCTTTTCGATCTTCGACATTTCTTACAGTTCCTTCGATTGGTTCAGGTTTGGATGTTTACGTTGTTCAGCAGCCGCCTAAGCCGCGTCCTTCTTGGAATAAGCGCCGATGACACGAGCAAGCTGACCGGCGGGAGCCTGGACGACCCCGGCGATCTTGGTCGCGGGCGCCACAAGCAGACCCACGATCTTGCCACGCAGTTCATCGAGCGACGGCAGGGTGGCGAGGGCTTTCACACCCGCGGCATCCAGCGCCGTGCTTCCGACCGCGCCGCCCAGGATCACGAGCTTCTCGTTATCCTTGGCGTAGGCAGCGGCAACCTTCGAAGCGGCAACCGGGTCATCGCTGACAGCGATGCCGGTGGGCCCCTTGAACAGATGCGCGATGCCTTCGATCGGCGTTCCTTTCAGAGCGCGTACCGCCAGACGGTTCTTGGCGACACGGAACGACGCCCCGTTCGCGCGCATGCGCGAGCGGAGATCGGCCATGTCCTTGACCGTCATGCCGGAATAGTGGGCGACCACCACAGAGCCGGCCTTCGCAAAGACACCGTTCAGGTCTTCGACGACTTCCGCCTTTTTGGCTTTTTCCACTTTGCTCTCCTAACGTCGGCCCGCGTGACGATCCGCGTGCCAACCCTGTTGCTTCAACTCTGCCCCAGGGTCCAAACCCGAACCGGCGATGTTCATCGCAAATCCGGTTTCATTCCCTGTCTGTGCTGGAGGATTTTAAGACCGTGATGGTCTCCAGCAGTCTCGGACAGTCTCTGGCGATCGTCCGCCAGAATTCACTTTGCGGCTTACGCCGCGCCACCCGCCCCGACAGAAGCGAGCGAGATCTTCACGCCCGGTCCCATGGTCGAGGAGATGGAAACCTTCTTCATATAGTTGCCCTTGGCGCCCGACGGCTTGGCCTTGAGCACCGCATCGATGAACGCCTTCACGTTGGCGGCGATGGCGTCTTCGGTGAAGCTCGCCTTGCCGACGCCGGCCTGCACGATGCCCGCCTTCTCCACGCGGAATTCCACCGCGCCGCCCTTGGCGTCCTTGATGGCCTGGGTCACGTCCATGGTGACGGTGCCAACCTTGGGATTGGGCATCAGGTTGCGCGGGCCGAGAACCTTACCGAGACGGCCGACCACGCCCATCATGTCCGGGGTGGCGATGCAGCGGTCGAAGTCGATCTTGCCGGCCTGCACTTCGGCCGCCAGATCTTCCGCGCCCACCAGGTCGGCGCCGGCCTTCTTGGCCTCTTCCGCCTTGGCGCCCTTGGCGAACACCGCGACGCGCAACGAACGGCCCGTGCCCGACGGCAGCGAGACCACGCCGCGCACCATCTGGTCGGCATGCTTGGGATCGACGCCCAGGTTCAGCGACAGCTCGATGGTTTCATCGAACTTGGCGATGGCGCGCGCCTTGATAAGCTTCACCGCTTCTTCGACGGTGTAGCTCTTGTTGCGGTCCAGGCCTTCGGTGATTTTCTTGTAGCGCTTGGTCATGGCCCTTAGTCCCTCACCGTGATGCCCATCGAGCGCGCCGAGCCTTCAATCAGCAGCATGGCGTTTTCGATATCGTTGGCGTTGAGGTCCTTCATCTTGGCTTGGGCGATCTCGCGCACCTGGGCGCGGGTCACGCTGCCGGCCACCGCGATGCCCGGCGCCTTGGAGCCCGACGACAGCTTGGCCGCCTTCTTCAGGAAGTAGGAAGCTGGCGCGGTCTTCATCTCGAAGGTGAAGCTCTTGTCCGAGAACACGGTGATGGTCACCGGGATCGGCATGCCCTTTTCCTGGTCCTGGGTCTTGGCGTTGAACGCCTTGCAGAACTCCATGATGTTGAGGCCGCGCTGACCCAGGGCCGGGCCGATGGGTGGTGACGGATTGGCAGAGCCCGCGGGCACCTGCAGTTTGACGTAACCTGTAATCTTCTTTGCCATGTCTCGCCGCCTCCTTTTTGCGGCTTAGCGGTTCAAACGAAGCTTTCGCTTCTCCCGCGGGATGATGGTTCTTGTCCAAACACGGCCTTGGACCGGCCCTTCCGGGCGAATGCCCGGCAATTCAACAAAGTTACATTTTCTCGACTTGCGTATATTCCAGTTCGACAGGTGTGGCGCGGCCGAAGATCGACACCGCGACCTTCACGCGGCTGCGATCCTCGTCCACTTCCTCGACGACACCGGTGAAGGAGGTGAAGGGGCCGTCGGCCACCCGCACCTGCTCGCCGATCTCGAAAGTGATGGTCGATTTGGGATGTTCCGCGCCCTCGGTCACCTGGTTGAGGATGCGGTCCACCTCGCCCTGGCGCAGCGCCATGGGCTTGTTGTTCTGGCCCAGGAAGCCCGTCACCTTCGCCACATTCTTGACCAGGTGATAGACCTCGTCCGTCAGCTTGGCGTTGAGCAGCACATAGCCGGGCAGGAACTTGTGCTCGGCCTTGATCTTCTGGCCGCGGCGCACTTCCAGCACCTCCTCGGTCGGCACGACGACGTCGGCGACAAAGTCTTCAAGATCCTGCAGCTTGGCCTGGCGCAGGATCTCTTCCTTCACCTTCTTCTCGAAGTTGGAATAGGTGTGAACGATATACCATTTGGCATCGGCCACAGTGCGGGTTCCGGCTTCGCTCATCAGTACAGCCTCCGGGCGCCAATCAAGAGATACTCGCCATATTGCAGAACGAGATCGACCATGAAGAAGAATACCATCGTCAGGCCGACCATGATGAAAACCATCAGGGTGGTGAGCCAGGTTTCCTTCCATGTCGGCCAGGTGACCTTGCTCATCTCCCGGCGCACTTCCTGGAGGAACTGCATCGGCGAGACGCGGCGGCGGGCGACGGGCGCTTCGTCCGTTTCCACTTCCGGCTTTTTCGTCACTTCGGCCATTTCAACTCTTCAACTTCAAACTTGGCAGGGGCGGAGGGACTCGAACCCCCGGCCCTCGGTTTTGGAGACCGATGCTCTACCAGCTGAGCTACACCCCTAGGGAAAACCAAGAATGGCCGGCGCTGGCCGCCGGCCATTCCCATTACTTCAAGATCTTTGCGACGACGCCGGCGCCGACGGTGCGTCCGCCTTCACGGATGGCGAAGCGCAGCTTCTCTTCCATCGCGATCGGAACGATCAGCTCGACTTCCACCGACACATTGTCGCCCGGCATCACCATCTCGGTGCCCGCCGGCAGCTTGACGATGCCGGTCACGTCGGTGGTGCGGAAATAGAACTGCGGACGATAGTTGGCAAAGAACGGCGTGTGACGGCCGCCCTCTTCCTTCGTCAGGATATAGGCTTCCGCCACAAACTGGGTGTGCGGGGTGACCGAACCGGGCTTGGCCAGAACCTGGCCGCGCTCGATGCCTTCACGCTCGATACCACGCAGAAGCGCGCCGATATTGTCGCCCGCCTGACCCTGGTCCAGCAGCTTCCTGAACATCTCGACGCCGGTGACCGTGGTCTTGGAGGTCGGACGGATGCCGATGATCTCGACTTCCTCGCCCACCTTGACGATGCCGCGCTCCACGCGACCCGTCACCACCGTGCCGCGGCCCGAGATCGAGAACACGTCTTCGATCGGCATCAGGAACGGCTGGTCGATCGGACGATCCGGCTGGGGAATGTATTCGTCGACATTTTTCATCAGCTCAAGAATGGCGTCATGGCCGAGCTTGGGCTCCTTGTTTTCCAAGGCCATCAGGGCCGAACCGCGCACGATCGGAATGTCGTCGCCCGGGAACTGGTAGGAGGACAAGAGCTCGCGCACTTCCATCTCCACCAGGTCCAGCAGCTCCGGATCATCGACCATGTCGCACTTGTTCATGAACACCACCAGCGCCGGCACGCCGACCTGACGCGCCAGAAGAATGTGCTCGCGGGTCTGCGGCATGGGGCCGTCCGACGCCGACACAACCAGGATCGCGCCGTCCATCTGGGCCGCGCCGGTGATCATGTTCTTCACATAGTCCGCATGGCCGGGGCAGTCGACATGGGCATAGTGGCGCTTGCTGGTCTCATACTCGACATGCGCCGTCGAAATCGTGATGCCGCGCGCCTTCTCTTCCGGCGCCTTGTCGATCTGGTCATAGGCCGTGAACGTCGCTCCGCCCGTCTCCGCCAGAACCTTCGTAATCGCTGCCGTCAACGACGTCTTGCCATGGTCGACATGGCCAATCGTCCCAATGTTGCAGTGCGGCTTGTTACGCTCAAACTTTGCTTTCGCCATGACTCGTATTCCTGTCTGTTTCGTCTCAAGTGGGCCTTCGCCCGGAAATTTCACTTCGTCTGTTCGTCCGGCTTCGCCGGTTGGCTGGAGCGGGTGAAGGGAATCGAACCCTCGTCATCAGCTTGGAAGGCTGTTGCTCTACCATTGAGCTACACCCGCATCGGGGCACTTCACTCGCTTTGCGCCGTCCTTCGCCGGAAGGTGGTGGGGGAGGTTGGACTCGAACCAACGAAGCTGAAAGCAGCGGATTTACAGTCCGCCCCCTTTGCCACTCGGGACACTCCCCCAATTTTTTAAAATGAAAACAGAGGGTTAAACCCTGCTACCGGCTGGCGTTGCTGCATTCCGCCCGTAAGTGCGCGGACGAGCGAAAATTTACCTCCGAATAAGGGTGTGGCTGCGGATCGCGGGTTATTGTCAAAAGGCACCGGGGTGTCAAGGCCCGTTTGCCCGCAGAAAGGCTGGGATTTTCGCCCGATCGCTTTACCGGGCGCCCCACTTCTTTATAAGCGCCCCATGCGACCCAGATCCTTTGGCAAAAATCGCCGCCCCGAGCCGGGGAAAACCCGCGGAAAGCCTGAAAAAATATCCGCGCCGGCGCGGACAGAGGCCCCGTCCCGGCCACAACCCCGTCCGCAGGCGGCGGCCAGCGGCGCCCAGTGGCTGTATGGCCTCCATGCCGTCCAGGCCGCCCTGGCCAACCCCCGCCGCAAGCTGGGCCGGGCGATTCTGACCCCTCGGGCTGCCGAAACACTGGGTTCCAAGCTGCTCGCCCGGGTCCGGGTCGAAACCCAGGATCCCGGCTCCATCGACCGGCTGCTCCCGCCAGGGGCGGTGCATCAGGGTGCCGCACTGGAAGCCTGGCCGCTCAAATCCCCCGACCTGGACGCAATCCTGGATCAGCCTCAGCCCGCCGGCCGCAAGGTGGTGCTGGTGCTGGACCAGCTCTCCGATCCCCACAATGTCGGCGCCATCCTGCGCACGGCCGCGGCTTTCGGCGTCACCGCGGTGATCGTGCAGGACCGCCATGCCCCACCCCAGTCCGGTGCCTTGGCCAAGGCCGCCTCGGGCGCGCTGGACCTGGTTCCCTATGTCGAAGTGGTCAACATCGCCCGCGCGCTCGATCAACTGGCCGAGCGGGGTTTCTGGCGCATCGCGCTTACGGGCGACGGCGATCAAAGCTTGGCCGAGGCGGTCCCGGCCGGCGACGTGGCGCTGGTGTTGGGTTCGGAAGGTGCGGGCATCCGCCGGCTGGTGCGCGAAAATTGCGAGGCTTCGGCCTTCATCCCGATTTCGGGATCGGTGGAGAGTCTCAACGTCTCCAACGCCGCCGCGATCGCGCTTTACGAACTGAAGCGCTAGGAACCTTGCGCCTTACAGCGCCGTTACCTCCCCCAACAAAGGTTTGGAGGACCCATGCGCTCGCTGCTTCTGTGGGCGATCGGCATTCCGCTGCCGGTCATCATCATATTGTGGCTGGTCACTGGTCACGCTTGAAGTGGGCCACGCCTGACCGCGTCTGTCAGAACAGCGCGGCCACCACGTCGTTGCCACCATAATTCTCGATCCGGATCAGCACGCGATAGCCGTCGGCCATTTTCAGCCTGCCGGCAGAATCGTGCATGAACCTGCCCTGGTTGCTCATCGTTTCGCTGACGGGGTCATAGGCAAAACGCGGCACCGGCCCGCGATACCCTTTGCGGATCAGATCGAACAGCTGCGCCGCATGCTCCGGCGCCAGATGCACGCAGCCGGCGCTGGCGCGCTCTCCGAGTTTTTCGATGTCGCGGCCGGTAGCGGCATGAATGGCAAGGCCCGTCTCCAGCCCTTCGCGTTCCCAGTTGAAGAACATGGCATCGGGCATGTCCTGGTTCCAATTGTAGGAACGATAGGTGCGATACATCCGATCGGGATCGATCTCGTAATAACCGGCAGGCGTGGTGGTGAGGGTGCGCTCGCCGCGCGGGCTGGTCTCGCGCTGCTCGCGGCCGGTGGACGCCGCCCAGTCGTAAAGCAGCTTCAGTGCGCCGGAGCGCTGGCGCGCAAAGACATACATGCGCTGCGACAAGGGCCCGCTATCGGCCTTGCTGACATAGAGGAAGAGATCGAAATTGTTTCGCATCTCCGGCGTCAGCCCGGCTTCCAGCCGCGCCGCCACCAGCTGGCTGCGCCCCTGGATTGGTGCATCCACCGCCGGCGGATCGGGAATGCGCAATCCCGGCGCGGGTTCGTTGCTCGCGATTTTCCTGTTGGTGTCGGGGGCTGGCGCCGCGGGCAGATCGGGCAAGATGGTGATGCCATTCAAATCCGGCTGATCGGCCGCCCGCATGTCCGGCGCTTCGACCATGCGCGGCTGCGGCACCACTATTGCCGTCTGAACATGCACAACCGGCGCCGGCGCCAAGGTCAGCCGCACCACCGCATCAGGCTGTTGCGGGACCAGAAAGGGCTGCACCAGATCGTCATTGGCCATTTGCGCCAGAACGCGGCTTCCCCGGGCGAAATTGGCGATGAGTTCGGGATGCGCAGCAAGGGTCGCGGCCATTGCAAAGACCGACGCGGCTGCGAGGTAGGAAAGAGCCAGAAGCCGAAGGAGGGACATGTCACCGGAAAGCACGCAACGCGCGAGACCATAACGGAACTGACGCCTTCTGTCCCGTTATGGGACAGCCCTTTCTGATGCAGTGGTTAACCAGCTAACAGCTTAGTTTTCGCCGAATTTCCCGCCCCGCGACCAGCCGCGTGGCACGATCCGCCCCGCCTGGGCCCGCTCGCCCCGCCAGTCCTTGAGCTCGGACGGTTCGAACACCCGGCCATTCTCGTCCTTCAATCCGTCTTTCCAGGTGAAGGTGGTGGCGTCCAACAGGCTGCCATCCTTGTAGCGCTGCAGGAACACGCCCTGCCCGCGCCCCATCTCCGGCACCTCCTCCATCTTGAAGATCAGAAGCTTGCGATTCTCGCCAACCACCGCGACGTGATCGCCAGCGGCGGGGCGACAGGAGGCAGCCTCCACGCCCGGCTTCACATTCATCACCCGTTTGCCATTCTTGGTCATGGCCACCGCCTCGTCTTCATTGGTGATGAAGCCATGGCCGGAGGTGGCCGCGACCAGCAGCTTTCGCCCCGGCACATGCACGAACATGGTGACGATATCGGCTTCCGGCGGCAGATCGATGAAGGTGCGGATGGCCTCGCCATTGCCGCGCCCGCCCGGCAGCTTCGAACCGTCCAGCGTGAAAAAGCGTCCATCGGTCGCCAGCAGCATGATCTGGTCGGTGGTCTGGGCATGGAACCAGAAGCGGGCGCGGTCGCCTTCGCGGTATTTGTCGTCCTTGGACTGTTCCTGATGACCTTTCAGAGCGCGCAGCCAGCCCTTGGCGGAACAGACGACCGTAATGGGCTCTTTCTCCACCCGGTTGGCATGTTCCTCGACATGCTCGGCCAGCGCGGTCATCTCCGCCACTTCGGCCGCCTTGGCGATTTCGGTGCGCCGCTTACCTAAGGTGGTCTTGAGGCCGAACCTGGCGTCGATCGCCTTCAATTCCTCGATCAGTTTTTCCGATTTGAGCTTTTCGGAACCGAGCAGCTTGGTCAGTTCCTTGCGCTCCTTGGTCAGGCTGTCATGCTCGCCGCGGATTTCCATCTCTTCCAGCTTGCGCAACGACCTGAGGCGCATGTTGAGGATGGCATCGGCCTGAACCTCGGTCAGGCTGAAGGCTTTCATCAGCTTGGGCTTGGGCTCATCCTCGGTGCGGATGATCTTGATCACCTTGTCGAGGTTGAGGAAGACGGCAAGATAGCCTTCCAGCACCTCCAGCCTTGCAGCGATCTTTTCCAGCCGGAAAGTGGAGCGGCGCTCCAGCACCTCGCGCCGATGGGCGGCAAAGGCGGCCAGAACCTCCTTCAGGCTCATCACCTTGGGCACCAGCCCCTTGTCCAGCACATTCATGTTGAGCGGAATGCGCGCTTCCAGATCGGACGCCCGGAACAGCTGCTCCATCAAGATGTCCGGCTCGACCGCGCGGCTCTTGGGGGTCAGCACAATGCGGATGTCTTCGGTGGACTCGTCGTGAATGTCGTCCAGCAGCGGCAGCTTTTTCTGTTCCAGCAACTCGGCGATGCGCTCGATCAGCTTGGACTTCTGGACCTGATAGGGAATTTCGGTGACGACGATCTGCCAGGCGCCGCGGCTGCCCTCTTCCTTTTCCCAGCGCGCTCGCACCCGGAATGAGCCGCGCCCGGTTTTGTAGGCTTCGGCGATGGTGGCCTGGTCCTCGACCAGAATACCGCCCGTCGGAAAGTCCGGACCCTTGACGAATTTCAGAAGGCTGCGGTCCTGGATGTTGGGATTTTCGATCAGCGCGATGGTCGCGGCGCACAGCTCGCCCAGATTGTGCGGCGGAATGCTGGTCGCCATGCCGACCGCGATGCCGCTGGAACCGTTGGCCAAGAGATTGGGGAACGCCGCCGGCAGGACGGTCGGTTCCTGGGTCTCGCCATCATACGTCGTGCGGAAGTCGACCGCGTTCTCGTCCAGCCCATCCAGCAGCGCGCCGGCCGCTTCGGTCATGCGGCTTTCGGTGTAACGCATGGCGGCGGCGTTATCGCCATCGATGTTGCCGAAATTACCCTGCCCGTCGACCAGCGGATAACGCACGGAAAATTCCTGGGCCAGCCTGACCAGCGCGTCATAGATCGCCTGATCGCCATGGGGATGAAAGGAACCCATCACATCGCCCACCACCTTTGCCGACTTCTTGAAGGCGGAATCGGGATCAAGCCTGAGCAGCCGCATGCCGAACAGGATGCGGCGATGGACCGGCTTCAGCCCGTCGCGGACATCGGGCAGCGCGCGCTGGGTGATGGTGGAAAGCGCATAGGCCAGATAGCGCTCGGCCAGCGCCTTGCTCAGGGGCTCGGAACGGATTTCGTCGGGAACGGCAACCATAGGCGCTTTCTAGTGTCGTGGTTTCGAAGTTCGCCACGCCATCGATATCAGGCTCAAAGCGAACTTCGAAACCTAAACGACACTAGAACTCAATAATTGGCTAGTGTCCTTCGATCTCGAAATTCGCACGCCCTTGATATCAGGCACTGGCGAATTTCGCGATCGGGACACTAGCCTGATTCGCGGGCGATGGACTCCAGCCGCAAACGGGCCGGCGGCATTTCCCTGCCATGGGGGATCAGCACCCGTTCCAGCAGGAAATGCCCGGTCAGGGCCAGACCGGCGGCGATATCGGCCTGTGTCGGCTCGTCGGCAGCAGTGTCCAACAAAAAGGCAGGCAGCGCGAACAGCCGCGCGGCGTAAATTCCGGCGCCGGCGCGCGATACCGCCCGCCCGCTTTTGGGCGAGACATAGGTCAAATCTTCGGTGGCGCCGGTGGCGGCACATTCGCTGAGATCCAGGCCAAAACCCAATGCTTCCAACAGGCCCACCTCCCAACGGATGTAGAGCGTCATCCAATGGGTGGCATCTTGCGACATCATCGCATCCAGCAGCACTTCCGCGCTCAAAAACACCGCGGCATGGGCCTCGCGTTCCGGCATGGCGGCACTGGTCACTGCGGTGAAAGCATTCAGGCCGGCCAGCGCCTCGCGGCTGTCCATCAGCTCGCCGGCACGGGCCTTGGCCAATTCGCAGGTGAAGCTGCCCAGATGTTCTTCCAGCCGCGCGCGCCAATGGACATGCACGCTGTTGCCGGGCTGCAGGCTGGGCTTGAGCCGCCGCGAGGTGCCGCCGCGCACCAGGCCGGCATGGCGGCCATGATCGCGGGTGAGAAGCTCCAGCACCACCCCGGTCTCGCCATGCGGCCGGGACGCCAGGACGACGGCGTCATCATTCCATTCCATTTTATCTGCCCCCCTCTGCCCGCCTCCGCGGGCAAGCCCGCAGGCGGGCATCTCCCCCCATCCGGCGCTTCGCGCCGTGGGGGGCGAAAGCTGGCCGATGCTGGAGGTCGCGCCGCGAAATGCGGCGCTCGAGGCTAATCATTCGGAAAGTCCAGCCCGATCTCTTTATAGTGCTCGCTGTTCTCGGCCCAATCCTCGCGCACCTTCACGAACAGGAACAGATGCACGCGGCGGCCAAACAGGGTCTCAAGCTCCTCGCGCGCCAAGGCGCCGATGGTCTTGATGGTTGCCCCGCCCTTGCCCAGCACGATCGCCTTCTGGCCCTCGCGCTGGACATAGATCACCTGGTCGATCTTGACCGAGCCGTCGCGGCGCTCTTCCCATTTTTCGGTTTCGACCGCTGAGGCATAAGGCAGCTCGTCATGCAGCCGCAGATACAGTTTCTCGCGCGTGACTTCCGCCGCCAGCAGGCGCGACGGTATGTCGGCGGCCTGGTCTTCCGGATAAAGCCATGGACTTTCGGGCATGCGCGCCGCCACCCAGCTCGCCACATCGCCCACGCCCTCGCCTTTCAGCGCCGAGATCAGGAAAACATCCTCGAACACGCCTTCGGCATGGAATTTTTCCACCAGGGGCAACAGATCGGTGCGCTTCATGCCGTCGATCTTGTTCAGCACCAGCGCCCGCCTGGCGCCCTTGCCGGCCTTCAACCCTTCCAAAATCGCCTGGGTGTCGCGCCCCGCGGGAGAGTTGGCATTGGCGGTCAGATCGGCGGCGTCCACGATCAAGAGCAGTGCATCGGCGTCTTCCGCGCCGGCCCAGGCGCTGTTGACCATGGCGCGGTCCAGCCGGCGGCGCGGGCGGAAAATGCCCGGCGTGTCCACGAAGACGATCTGGGTTTCGCCCGCGATGGCGATGCCACGGACAGGCGCACGGGTCGTCTGCACCTTGGGCGTGACGATCGCGACCTTGGAACCCACCAGCGCATTTATCAAGGTGGACTTGCCGGCATTGGGCGCGCCGATGATGGCGCAGAAGCCGCAGCGTTTGGTCATTGGCCCACCGCCGCCAGCAGCTTCGCCGCCGCATCCTGTTCGGCCTGGCGCTTGGAGCCGCCCTCGCCCGTCGCCGGAGCAAATCCCTTCACCTGCGCCTCCACCACAAAACGCGGCGCGTGATCGGGACCGGCCTGTTCCTTCAAGGTATAGACCGGTGCGCCGGCGTCACGGCCGCCGCGTCCTTGCGCCCATTCCTGCAGCCTTGTCTTGGCATCGCGCGTGTCGGAGCCCGGATCGGCGAACATCGGCGCCCACCAACGCAAAATGAACGATCGCGCCGCATCCCAGCCGCCATCCAGATAAAGCGCGGCAATCACCGCCTCCAGCGCGCTGCCGATAATGGGTCCGCGCGCGCGTCCGCCGGCGGCTTCAGACCGGGTCAGGACCAGATGCTCCCACAGCCCGATTTCCTCACCCACCTTGGCGCAGGCTTCCCAGCGCACCAGGGAATGCACCCGCCGCGTCAGCGCGCCTTCGTCTTCGTCCGGATAAAGCCGATAAAGCTCCTCGGCCACCACCAGCGCCAGCACCCGGTCGCCCAGAAATTCCAGCCGCTCGTTGGAACGCGCGGCATCCGCGCCGGCATGGGTCAGCGCGCGCCGAAGAAGCGTTTCGTCGTGAAACTGGTGGCCGAGCTGGTCGGAAAGCGCGCCGCTCATTTCACCAAGGTGAGAATGCGCGAATAGCGGATGGCGAAGGGCCATTTCCAGACTTCCCAGAAGCGCGCCGAGCCGTCGGTGGAGAAGAAGCGGAACAGCGCCTTGCCTTCCAGATTTTCGGCCGGCACATAGCCCACCGCCTCGCGGCTGTCGTCGCTATTGTCGCGATTGTCGCCCATCATGAAATAGTGGTCCGGCGGCACGACAAACAGTTCGGTATTGTCCAGCGGGCCATCCTTGTACTTGTCGATCACGGTATAGCTTTTGCCGCCCGGCAGGGTCTCGCGATATTGGGTCCAGCGTCCGGTCTCGCCATCCAGTTCGCCGACATAATCTTCCACGCGCTGGCGCGGCACCGGCTTGCCGTTCAGATAGAGCACATCGTTGATCATCTGGATGCGGTCGCCCGGCAGGCCAATCACGCGCTTGATGAAGTCGGTGGAATTATCCTGGGGGAATTTGAACACCACCACATCGCCGCGCTGCGGCTCGCGGCTGAGGAAGCGGCCGTGCATGGCATCGCCAAACGGCCAGCCGCCGAAAGGAAAGGTGTAGCGGCTATAGCCATAGGAAAATTTCTCGACGAACAGATAGTCGCCGATCAGCAGCGTGTTCTCCATCGATCCGGTGGGAATATTGAAGGGCTGGAACAGGAAGGTGCGGATCACCACCGCGATCAGGCCGGCATAGATCACCGTCTTGGCCAGGTCGGCCCAGGATTCGCCCTGTTGCTGCCTGGCATCCTGCTTCGCCGCCATCTTGCTATCCGTCATGCTGCTATCCAAATTCGCGAGCGACAAAAGGGGGCAAGCGCCCGTCCTGTCAAGCACTTGGCGGTTAATCTTTGGTGTTTTCCGGCACCGCCGAGATGATGACGATGGCCTGGGCCAGCGGAAAATCATCGGTGATGGTGAGGTCGATCTGGGCGCGATGGCCGGGCGGGGTGATTTTTTCCAGTCTTTTCAGGGCACCGCCGGTGAGCGCCATGGTCGGTTTGCCACCCGGCAGATTGACCACGCCCATGTCGCGCCAAAAGACGCCCTGGTTCAGACCGGTTCCCAATGCCTTGGCGCATGCCTCCTTGGCGGCAAAGCGCTTGGCATAGGACGCGGCGCGTTGCGCGCGGCGGTCGGATTTGGCGCGTTCGATGTCGGTATAGATTCGGGCGAGGAACCGCTCGCCATGGGTTTCGATGGTCTTTTCGATGCGGCGGATGTCGATCAGGTCGTTGCCGATACCGAGGATCATCGACTCAATATCTCCAGACCAATACAGACTGGTTCAGCAATGGCCGATAGCGACAGCGTATCGGCCCGAAACTTCCCGAGGATCATGTCCTCGCCTCGTCCATCAGTTCGCGCATCCGGTGGATCGAAGCTTCCAGACCGATAAACATCGCCTCACCTATCAGGAAGTGGCCGATATTCAACTCCCGGATCTGGGAGATGGCGGCAACGGGTTTCACATTTTCATAGGTGAGGCCGTGGCCGGCATGGATTTCCAGGCCAATGCTTTCGCCATAAGCCGCCGCCTCGCGGATTTTTTCCAGCAGGCGGTCGCGTTCCGCGCCCGACGCGTTGGCATAGGCGCCGGTATGCAGTTCCACCACCGGCGCGCCCAGCGATTTCGAAGCATCGAGCTGGCGGCGATCCGGTTCGATGAACATGGAGACGCGGATACGCGCCGCACCCAGCGCCGAGACGATGGGCGCAAGACGATTGTGCTGGCCAGCGGCATCGATGCCGCCCTCGGTGGTGCGCTCTTCCCGCTTCTCCGGCACGATGCAGGCGGCATGCGGCCGATGCTTCAGCGCAATCGCCATCATCTCGTCAGTCGCCGCCATTTCCAGATTGAGCGGAATGGTCAGCGCCTTCGACAGCCGTGCGATGTCGTCATTGGAAATATGGCGCCGGTCTTCGCGCAGATGGGCGGTGATGCCGTCGGCGCCGGCCGATTGCGCCAGGATGGCGGCGCGCACCGGATCGGGATTGTCGCCACCACGCGCCTGGCGCACGGTGGCGACATGATCGACATTCACGCCCAGGCGCAATTTGGTCACGCCAGACCTCGGCTCCCCGGCTTGACGGCGGGAATGTTCCTCAGATGCGGCGGCAGCTTGTCGGCCGGCCAGGCCTTCACCTTCCACTCCGCCAGCGCGATCAGCGGCACGCCCACCTTGGCCTGACCGCCGGAACGGTCGATCAGGCAACAGGCCGCCACCACTTTGGCGCCGGTCTTCTTGATGGCGGCGATGCATTCGCGGCTCGACACGCCGGTGGAGACGATGTCTTCCACCATCAATACCTTCTGGCCCTTCTTCAGGGTGAAGTTGCGGCGCAGCTGGAACTCGCCATCGACGCGCTCGACATACATGGCGGGCAGGCCCAGCTGGCGGCCCATCTCATAGCCCGGCACGATGCCGCCCACGGCTGGGGACACAATGGCGGTGATCTCGTCCTTGACTTCCTTCTTCACTTTTTCTGCCAGCACCTTGCACAGCTTGGCGGTGCGCTTGGCATCCTGAAACACCAGCGCCTTTTGCAGGAACTTGTCGGAGTGGAGCCCGCTCGACAGGATGAAATGACCTTCCAGCAACGCGCCGGATTTCTTGAATTCGTTGAGGACTTGTTCGACGTTCATATCTCTCTACTCACTATGGGCGGCCCCCGGCCGCGAAGCGGCTAATTGAACAACGGCCGCCCATCCAGGGGACCAAGCACCTTTGTTTGTGACTCTGGATGGCCGGCTCGGAGGCCGGCCATGGAGAGTTATATTACTGCACCGTCTCCGCTTCCCTGACCCGATCGACCGATTCGACCGCGCTCGATACCCGTAGCGCGCCCAGGATGTTCTGCAAATGCGCCACGTCGCGCACTTCCACATCGACAATGAACTCGAAATAGAGCGGATTGCGGTCGGTGACCTTCATGTTGAAGATATTGCCGCCATTGGCGGCAATGGCCGACATGGCGTTGGCCAGCGACCCCGGCTCGTTCTTCACCCGAACCTGGATGCGCGCCACCGACAGGCCCATGTCGGAAGCGCCCTGACCCCAGCCCACATCCAGCCAGTCATTCATGTCATGCGCCTTGTCCAGTTCGGCGCAGTCGATCGTGTGAATGACAAGGCCCTCGCCCGGCGTGTTGATGCCCACGATGCGGTCACCTGGCAGGGGATGGCAGCATTGGCCCAGATTGTAGGAAATGCCTTCGGTCAGGCCACGGATGGAAATCGGCTTGAGCTCACCCGACAGCGGCTTCTTGGCGACCTTGCCGGCGCGCTTCAGTTCCGGGAACACCGCCTGCAGCACCTCGGCGCCGCGCAGCGCGCCCCGCCCCACATCGGCATAGACATCCTCGGCCTTGGCCAGGCGCAATTTCCTGGCGACCTCCTCGATCGCCTTGTCGGTCAGCTCGCGGCCTTCGTCGGTGAAAACCTTGTCCAGAATCTTGCGCCCAAACCGCACATGCTCGTCGCGCTGGGCATGGCGCAGGAAGCGGCGGATTTCGGCCCGCGCCCGGCCTGTCACCACGAACTGTTCCCACATGGGCGAAGGCGAGGAATCGCGCGTGGTGATGATTTCCACCTGGTCGCCATTTTTCAGCGGCGTGTGCAGGGCGACGTGATTGCCATTGACCTTGGCGCCCACCGCACTGTTGCCCAGATCGGTGTGCACGGCATAGGCGAAGTCGATCGGCGTCGCGCCCCGCGGCAGGGAAATCAGCGAGCCTTTGGGGGTGAAGCAGAAGACCTGGTCCTGGTACATGGCGAGCTTGGAATGCTCCAGCACTTCCTCGGCGCTGTCGCCGCGCTCGAGCAGGTCCACCATGTCGCGCAGCCAGCCATAAGTGACGCTGTCTTCTTTCCCGGCCTCCGGGACATGCTCGCGGTAGCGCCAATGGGCGGCGACGCCGCGCTCGGCGATATCATGCATTTCCTGGGTGCGGATCTGAATCTCGACGCGCTGCTTTTCCGGCCCGATCACGGTGGTGTGAATGCTGCGATAGCCGTTGGGCTTGGGCGTGGAGATGAAATCCTTGAAGCGCTCCGGCACCATCTGCCAGCTGGTGTGGATAATGCCCAGCGCGCGATAGCAGTCGGCGGTCGATCCCACGATGACGCGAAAGCCGAAAATGTCGGAGAGCTGTTCGAACGATAGCTTCTTTGTCTGCAGCTTGCGCCAGATGGAGAAAGGCCGCTTGCCGCGGCCATAGACCCAGGCCTCCATGCCATGCTCGGCCAGCCGGCGCTTGATCTGGTCGGCGATGCGTCCCACGCGGTCGCCGCCCACCATGTCGAGGCGGGCGAAGTGGGTGACGATGGAATTGCGCGCTTCCGGGTCCAGTTCCGCAAAGGCCAGATCTTCCAGTTCCTCGCGCATGTTCTGCATGCCGATGCGCCCCGCTAGCGGCGCATAGATATCCACCGTCTCCTGGGCGATGCGGCGACGCTTGTCGGCCTTATCGATATAGCCAAGCGTGCGCATATTGTGCAGCCGGTCGGCCAGCTTGACCAGCAGCACGCGGATATCGCTGGTGATGGCCAGCATCAGCTTGCGGAAATTCTCCGCCTGCTTGGTGCGTTCGGAGAAAACTTCCAGCTGGGACAATTTTGTGACGCCATCCACCAGATTGGCGATCTCCTCGCCAAATTTTTCGCGGATGTCCTCATAGGTCACCAGCGTGTCCTCGATCGTGTCGTGCAACAGCGCGGTCACGATGGTGGGCACATCCAGCTTGAGGTCGGTCAGGATGGCGGCGACTTCCAGCGGATGGGCGAAATAGGGATCGCCCGAGGCGCGGAACTGCTTGCCATGCGCCGTCATGGCATAGACGTAAGCCTTGTTCAGGATGGCTTCGTCGGCGGCGGGATCATAGGCCAGCACCCGCTCGACCAGATCGGTCTGGCGCATCAGCCGGCGCCGGCCGCGCATGGGCGCGGGCGCAGGCTTGGGCGCCGGCATTTCAGCCGAGGGTGTGGAGGCGTGTTCGCTCATCCTGCCAAATATAGGCAGGTTACCGGTAAATCAGAAACTGACACGGGGTCAAAAAGGCGGAAATCTGAGGTTTCCAGGTAGCCGCGCCGGCCCCTCGCTTAAGCTCGGGGCGTTCGTCGCTCGAAATGGTCCACTGGACCATTTCGTTCGCCTTACGGCGAAACGCTCCTCACTCTTCGTAGTCAGCCTCAGGCTCAGGCTGCGGCTCGGCGCGGCGCTGGGCTTCGGTGGTCAGCGCGCGCAGCAGCTCTTCCTCGGTGACCTGGCGGTGCGAGGGATCCTCGCGATCGTCGGTCTCGGGGCGGGCTTCTTCCGGCTCGTCCACTTCGGCGTGCTTCTGCAGCGAACGGATATAATCTTCCTTGGCCTCATCCGGCTTGATCAGCTTGCCGGCGATCTCGCGCAGCGCCACCACCGGATTCTTGTCACGGTCGCGTTCCAGCATGGGCTCGGCCCCGCCCGACAGCTGGCGGGCGCGGAAAGCCGCGGTCAGCACCAGATCAAAACGGTTGGGAATCTTGTCGACGCAATCTTCGACAGTGACGCGGGCCATCGAGTGTCCTTCAATTTCAATAGGTTAGCGGCGCCAGAAGCCGCTGATCCCTCAGGCGAGGCGGGGGAATAACAGAAATGCCGGCGCTAAGCCAGTCCCGAGCGGAGGCTTACCCAAGCGAGGCATTAAAGGCGTTTGGGGGCGTCCCGGTCCGGCAAAGCTGCCAGCAGCGCCCCCACCCCCTTGCCCGACACCGGGTGGTGCCAATCCGGGGCAATTTCGGCCAGGGGGACCAGAACAAAGCTGCGTTCGGCCATCCGGGGATGGGGCAGAACCACCTCGCCCGCCATCACCCGGCCATCATAGTCCAGAAGATCAAGATCCAGCGTTCTTGGCGCGTTGGGCGCGGAACGCAACCGCCCCAGCGCAGTTTCCACACCATGCAAAAGCGCCAAAAGTTCAACGGGTTGGAGGGCGGTCTCGATGACAGCGACCGCATTGACAAAAGCCGGATCGGCCGGGTTTGGCCAGGCCGGGGTTTCATAGAAGGACGAAACGCGGCGGATTTTCACGCCTTTGCCCTCCAGCTCGCCCAGCGCGTGATCCAGCGCACGGGCCGGCTGGCCGGCTGGACCAGGCAGATTGGCGCCTAGGGCGATCAGGATCATGGGCCCGCACCAGGAGATAAGGCGCGCCGCCCTTCAGGTTTGGAGGTCATATGTTGTTTTACCCATCCGAGAAGCTCGCATTGTTCATCGACGGCGCCAATCTTTATGGCGCGGCCAAGGGGCTTCAATTCGACATCGACTATAAGCGGCTTCTGGAGCTGTTTGCGCGCAAGGGCACATTGGTGCGCGCCTTCTACTATACCGCGGTGGCCGAGGATCAGGAATTCTCGCCCCTGCGTCCGCTGGTGGACTGGCTGGATTACAACGGCTTTTCGGTGGTGACCAAGCCGCTCAAGGAATTCACCGACACCCAGGGCCGGCGCCGGGTCAAAGGCAATATGGACATCGAGCTCGCCATCGATGTGATGGAGATGGCCGCCAGCGTCGACCATGTCGTGATCTTTTCCGGCGACGGCGATTTCCGCCGCCTGGTGGAAGCGGTGCAGAGAAAAGGCAAGCGGGTCAGCGTGGTCTCCACCATCCGCACCTCGCCTCCCATGGTGGCGGACGAACTGCGCCGCCAGGCCGACAATTTCATCGAACTGGAGGATCTCAAGAGCCAGATCGCGCGCGAGGGTGGCAAGACGCCCCAGTTTGCTCCAGCCTAGGGGCCGCTTCAGCCTAGACAGGGCGTCGCGTCGGCCTTAGTGCGAGGGGATGAAATCCCCTCTTAGCCCGCCGCACGACTGTCCGCTTTGCCCCAGGCTGAAAGCCTTCCGCGATGCCAACCGCGCGAAATATCCCGACTGGTTCAATGCGCCGGTGCCGAGCTTTGGGCCGCTGGATGCGCGCATCCTGATCGCAGGCCTGGCGCCAGGGCTGCAAGGCGCCAACCGGACGGGGCGGCCCTTCACCGGGGACTGGGCCGGCGACCTGCTCTACGCCACTTTGCTCAAGCATGGCCTGGCCAAGGGCGAATATCACGAACGCCCCGACGACACGCTGGAACTGGTCGATTGCCGCATCGCAAATTCGGTGCGCTGCGTGCCGCCCCAGAACAAGCCCGAACCCAGCGAGATCAAGACCTGCCGCCAGTTCCTGAAATCGGAGCTGGAGACGTTGCCGAATGTGAAAGTGATCCTGGCGCTGGGCAAGATCGCCCATGACTCGGTCTGCGACACGCTTGGGGTGCGCAAAGCCTTGCACCCTTTCAAGCATGGCGTGGCGTACGAGCAGGTTGGCAGGTTCAAGCTGATCTCGAGCTATCACTGCTCGCGCTACAACACCAATACCGGCGTCTTGACCACCGAAATGTTCGAGGATGTGGTCGGCAAGGCAAAAAAACTAGCCGCGATTTCGTAACAGCCGCGCCTTGTCGCGCTGCCAGTCGCGCTGCTTTTCGGTCTCGCGCTTGTCGTGCAGCTTCTTGCCCTTGGCGATGCCCAGCTCGACCTTCGCCCGGCCCTTGGCATTGAAATACATCTTGAGCGGAATGAGCGTCATGCCTTCGCGCTGGATGGCAGCCGACAATTTCGCCACCTCGCGCTTGTGCAGCAGAAGTTTCCTGACCCGTTTGGGCTCATGGTTGAAGCGGCTGGCCTGGGTGTATTCGGGGATATAGGCATTGACCAGGAATAGTTCGCCGTCCTTGGCCTGGGCATAGCTTTCCGAGATGGTCGACTTGCCGGAACGCAGAGATTTCACCTCCGAGCCCACCAGCGCAATACCTGCCTCCAAAGTGTCGCTGATCGCATAGGCGAAACGCGCCTTGCGGTTGTCGGCGATGACCTTGCTGCCGTCGTCTTTTTTCTTGGCCATTCTTAGTTGATGAGCCCGGCCTTCTGCATGGCCGCCTTCACCTGGGCGCGGGCGCCTTCGGTGGCTTCCGCCATCGGCAGGCGCACCGCTTCGCTGCACAGCCCCAGCAGCGAAGCCGCATACTTCACCGGCGCCGGGCTGGTCTCGCAGAACAGGGCATCATGCAGCGGCATCAGCCGGTCCTGATATTCGCGCGCCTTGGCATAGTCGCCGGCGGCACAGGCTGCCTGGAACTCCGCGCACAGGCGCGGCGCGATATTGGCCGTCACGGAAATGCAGCCGACCCCGCCATGGGCGTTGTAGCCCAGTGCGGTGCCGTCCTCGCCCGAGATCAACAGCCAGTCCGGCCCGCAGGCCAGACGCTCCAGCGATGGCCTGGTCAGGTTGGCGGTCGCGTCCTTCACCCCGATGATATTCTTGTGCTTGGCGAGGCGCGCCATGGTGTCGACATTGATCCCCACAATCGCCCGGCCCGGGATGTTGTAGAGGATGATGGGAATGTCGACCGCGTCCGCGATGGCCATGAAGTGGCGATACTGCCCTTCCTGGGTCGGCTTGTTGTAATAGCCGGTGACCGACAGGACCGCATCGCAGCCCACTTCCTTGGCGTGCCTGGTGCGCATGATGGCTTCTTCGGTGGAGTTCGAGCCGGCGCCCGCGATCACCGGCACCCGGCCGCGCGCTTCCTCGACGCACAGCTCGATCACCCGGGCATGCTCGTCATGGCTCAGGGTGGGCGATTCGCCGGTGGTGCCGCACGGCACCAGGCCCTGGGTTCCCTCCGCGATCTGCCAGTTGACCAGCTTGCGGAAAGCCGCCTCGTCCACCTTGCCGTCCTTGAAGGGCGTGATCAGGGCGGTCAGGGAGCCTTTGATGCGGTCGCGAATGGCGGTCATGTCTCGTCTCGATTTCTTGTTGCGACGGTCACATTGTTGCCCGTCTTTTAGGGACCCATTATGGCCCCTAGTGTCGTGGTTTCGAAGTTCGCACCATCATGATATCAAGCCCGGGAGCGAACTTCGAAACCAAAACGACACTAGGAATCAATAAGTTGCTAGTGTCCTTCGATTCCGAAATTCGCACAGAGCCCGATATAGTGATCATGCGAATTTCGGAATCGGGACACTAGCTGGGGCTTTCGTCTAAGCTCTCCGGCGCTTTTCAACAAGCCTTGCTGCCATGCCCTTTCTGCGTGCCTGCCTACTTTCCACTGCCCTCGTCTCGCTGGCGTTCGCCCAGACCTTGCCCCCCAAACCGTTGCCTCAGGGCCTCACCCGCCAGGGCGATGTGGTGATGATGCAGCCGATTCCCGACGGCAGCAGCGAAAGCGGCGCCGCGTCTCTGTCCGGCCCCCGGCCCAGCAAGCTCAGATACCTGTCGGCCGCCGATCATGACCTGTTCGTGCGCGCCTTCGAGGCCGCCGCCCATGGCGACTGGACAGGCGCGCGCGCGCTGGCGGGTCAGGGCCAGAACCCGGTCGCCCGCCAGCTGCTGGAATGGCGCTTTGCCCTGGACAAGAACAGCGGCGCCAGTTTCTCCGACATCGATACCGTCATGAAGGCGACCGAGGCCAAGACCGGCGCGGGCACCTGGCCTTTGCGCGGCACCTTGCAAGCGCGCGCCGAGGCCGCCATCGATCCCAACATGCCACCGGCCCAGGTGATCGCCTGGTTCGGCAGCAAGACACCCACTTCCTCCATCGGCCGCGTCCGGCTGGGCGAGGCGCTGGTGGCCGCCGGCGAAAAGACCAGGGGCGCTGCCCTGATCGCCCGCGGCTGGGCGGAAGGTAGTTTCGACCCACCGGTCGAGCAGGCCATTCTGCAGAAGGACTCTGCCTACCTGACGCCGGAAAGCGACCGCGAGCGCATCGACGCGCTGTTGTGGCGGGGCGAAGTCACGGCCGCCCGGCGCGAACTGTCCCGCGTCGATCCGGCCACCGCCGACATCGCCAATGCCCGGATCGCCCTTTATGCGTACGGCTGGGTCAGGGCGCAGGCGACAGTGGAAAAGCTGGCCAATACGACCGACCCCGGCCTGTTGTTCGACTGGGCGCATGCGCTTCGCATGGCCGGGCGCGACAAGGACGCCCATGCCGTGCTGCTACGCACGCCAGCTGCTCCCATGGTCAAAGAGCATGCCGCGCGCTGGTGGACCGAACTCAGCATTCATGCCCGCGATGCGCTGGCCTCGGCCGAACCGCAGGATGCGGTGGCGTTGATCCGCCACGCCGGCTTCACCTCGGGCGACCTGTATGCCGACCAGGAGTTCCTGGCCGGTTTCATCACCCTGCGCTTCCTGAAAGATCCGTCGGCCGCGCTGGCGGATTTTCAGCGGCTGGACGGGGCGGTGTCGCGCCCGATCAGCAAGTCCCGCGCCCAATATTGGGAAGGCCGCGCCTATGAGGCGATGGGCGACACGGCGAGCGCGCTGTCCCATTACCGCCAGGCCGCCAGCTGGCCGGAGACGTTTTACGGCCAGATAGCGATGGCCCATATCGAGGCCTCGCCCGAGCTTCACCTGACCGACACGGTAGTGGAAGCCGCAGCCGCCAGCGAAGTGGAGGCCGATCCCCTGATGCCCCAGATCAAGGTGCTGGCCGATCTGGGCCAGGAAGAAAATCTGCGCCTGTTCGTGGACCGGGATATCGAGACCTATTCCTCGCCCCGCCATTTGAAACGGCTGATGATCCTCTTGAATGATTGGGGCTATCCGGAGCTTTCCGTCCGCCTGGCCAAGACCGCGAGCTATGCCGGGGCGCCCATGCCCCAATACACGCATCCCCTGGTCACCCTGCCCGCCTATCCGGGGCCGGGCGCGGCGCCTGATCCGGCCTTGGTGCTGGGCCTGATCCGGCAGGAAACCGAATTCGACCCCTATGCCATCTCCAGCGCCGGCGCCAAGGGGCTGATGCAGATGATGCCGGCCTCGGCCAAACTGGCCGCCCGTGACGCCAACCTGCCCTACAAGCCCGATACGCTGCTGACCGACACGGCCTACAACATTGAGCTGGGCATGACCGAGTATCACACCCACATGGACCGGTTCGGCGGTTCCTGGGTGCTGGCCATCGCCAGCTACAATGCCGGGCCCAACAACGTGAAAAAGTGGCTGGCCGCCAACGGCGATCCCCGCCTCACCGATCCCATCGACTGGATCGAGCAGATCCCGTTTGGGGAGACACGCAATTACGTCCAGCGGGTGCTGGAAAATACCGAGGTCTATCGGGCGCGGCTGGCGGGCAAGGATGTGAGCTTGCGGATATTGCCGGATCTGTATGCGCCCAATCCGCCGTCTATGGCGGTGCTGGCGGCAAAGAATTGATTGTCATTCCCGCGAAAGCGGGCATGACAGCTTATTTGAAGATATTGAGCCACTCGCGGGCCAGCCTCTGCGCTTCCGCGATCTGGCCGTTGGTCATTTCGGCGGCCAGCTGGTTGCGCCAGCTCTTGGCGGCTTCCACGCCCCGCACGGCGGCGAGATTGAACCATTTGTGGGCCGCGACCATGTCGATGCCGACACCCTGGCCGGTGGAATAGGCCAGACCGAGATTGTAAAGCGCGTCGGCGCGGCCATCCTTGGCAGCGCGCTCATATTGCGCCAGTGAATCGATGTCGATGCAGGCCACGGCGACGTCCTCTCTCGTCATGCGCGAAATGCAAAATGGCTTTCGCGTTGGCCGGATGGTGCCGTGGGAGAACCTAAGACGCGGTAAACGCCAATTAGCCTTAATTGCTAAGACGCGTTAGGCAGGGTGAACGAACAGTTACCGAGCACGCTGACCGAAAAGTACCTTGCGCTCTTCCTCGCTGATGGGTTTGCGCATTTCGCCCGCCACCGCCTTGCCGCGCACCACCGCCGGACGTTTGCCCACCCGGTCGCGCCAGGCCTTGAGGTTGGGGAATTCATCGAGGGGCACGTGCTTGGAACCGGACAGGACCCAGCTCCAGCACGCGATGTCGGCGATGGAATAGGTCCCGGCCAGGAACTTCTTCGTCGCCAGACGCTTGTTCATGACCCCGAACAGGCGGTGCAGTTCGTCGGTATAGCGCTTCTTGGCGTAGGGAATATCCTCGGTCGCATAGGTGTTGAAGTGGTTGGCCTGACCGGCCATCGGCCCCAGCCCCCCCACCTGCCAGAACAGCCATTCCTCGACCTGGACGCGTGTGCGCTCGTCCTGCGGATAGAAACGGCCGTACTTGCGGCCGAGATATTGGAGGATGGCGCCGGATTCGAAGACAGAGATGGGCCGCCCGCCCGGCCCGTCGGGGTCGACAATCGCGGGCATGCGGTTGTTGGGGGATATCTTCAGGAAGGCAGGGGCGAACTGCTCGCCCTTGCCGATGTTGATGGGGTGGACCTCATAGGGCACCCCCAGCTCTTCCAGCATGATGCTGATCTTGTGGCCGTTGGGGGTGGGCCAATAATAGAGCGCGATCGGCTTGGCGGGCTTGCGCCCCGGGGCCTTGGTCCTTTTCACAGACTTTCTGGTGGATTTCTTCGCCATGGCCGTCCTCCCGATGATGCTGCAGAGCAAATAGGGATCGGACGCGGATCGGCAAGCAGAATTTGGGGACGCTAAAAAAGCTTGGCCGCGGCACCCTGAGGGGCCGCGGCCTTTGCCTTATTCATCGGATACTCCTGAGTGAATGTTCAGGGGTACCGAGAAGAAACTAACTGACCGAGGTCAATTACTTCTTCTTCTTGGCGGCCTTCTTCTTGGTCGCCTTCTTGGCCTTCTTGGCCTTCTTCTTCGCAGCCATGTTCAACTCCTCTATCGTTTGTTCGGGTCCGAACGACTCATGTCGCCCCCCCAAAACGTCATCAATATGAATTACTTGCTTTTTGAAATGCAACTCTGCCGGGGCTTTCGAAAAAGCTCCAAAATCGCGAAATTCAGGAAACCCGCATTTTACAAGGGTTAAATTCGCCATTCCGTATACGGACTAAAAAATGCGAAAAATGCGGCTCTGGTCCGCGATTTGTGCATTTTGTGCGAATCACCCCTCTTCGGGCAGGTTGAGTCGGGTCTTGAGGGCGGCATTGACGGCAGCCGGATTGGCTTTGCCACCCGTCTGTTTCATCACCTGACCGACGAACCAGGCGGCGAGTTTGGGCTTGGCCTTCACCTCTTCCACCTTGTCGGGATTTGCGGCGATCACCGCTTCGATCGCCGCATCGATGGCGCCGGTGTCGGTCACCTGCTTCATGCCGCGCGCTTCGACCACCTGACGAGGATCGCCGCCTTCCGCCCACACGATGTCGAGCAGGTCCTTGGCGATCTTGCCGCTGATGGTCTTGTCCGCGACCATCTGGATGATCGCATTGTTGGCGGCCGCGCTCACCGGCACTTGCGTGATTGACAGGCCGTCACGATTGAGACGGCCCAGCACTTCATTGTTCAGCCAGTTGGCGGCGGACTTTGCGTCCACACCCTTGGCCAGTTCCTCGTAATAGTCGGCAAGTTCGCGTTCGGCGACCAAGACAGAAGCGTCATAAGCAGACAGACCCATCGCCATGAAGCGGGCCTTCTTCTCATCCGGCAGCTCGGGCAGCGACTTTTCGATCGCCTCCACCCAGGCCTGGTCCAGTTCCAGGGGCAAGAGGTCGGGATCGGGGAAATAGCGATAGTCATGCGCTTCTTCCTTGGAGCGCATGGAGCGGGTTTCGCCCTGGCGGCTGTCGAACAGCCTGGTTTCCTGCTGGATGGTGCCGCCCCCCTCGATCACCTCGATCTGGCGGCGGGCTTCATATTCAACGGCCTGCGCGATGAAGCGCATGGAATTGACGTTCTTGATCTCGCAGCGGGTGCCCAGGGTCTTGAAACTGCCCGTCTTGCGGAATTCGTCATAACCGCCCACCCGGCAGACTGAGACATTGACATCGGCGCGCATGGAGCCCTCGTCCATATTGCCGTCGCAGGTGCCCAGATAGCGGACAATGGCACGCAATTTCTTCAGGAAGGCCGCGGCTTCCACGCTGGAACGCATGTGCGGCTTGGTGACGATCTCCATCAGGGCGATGCCCGACCGGTTCAGGTCGACAAAGCTGGAATCGGGGGACTGGTCATGCAGGCTCTTGCCGGCGTCCTGCTCCAGATGCAGGCGCTCGATCCCCACTCGGATGGATTCCCCGTCCTTGAGGTCGATCATCACCTCGCCCTCGCCCACGATGGGGTCCTTGTACTGGCTGATCTGATAGCCCTGGGGCAGGTCGGGATAGAAATAGTTCTTCCGGTCGAAAATCGAACGAAGGTTGATCTTGGCCTTGAGGCCCAGGCCAGTGCGCACCGCCTGTTCGACGCATTTCTCGTTGATCACCGGCAGCATGCCGGGAAAGCCGGCATCGACGAAGCTGACCTGGCTGTTGGGCTCGGCCCCGAACACGGTCGAGGCGCCGGAAAAGAGCTTGGAATTGGACAGGACCTGGGCATGGACTTCCATGCCGATCACGATCTCCCAATCGCCGGTTTCGCCCTTGAGCAATTTGTTCTTCACGAGAGCGTTCATACGGACCACCATTTGGCCGGGGAATGCTTGAAAGCGGCGGCCTGTTCCACCGCCGATGCGGCACGCAACAATGTTGCTTCGTCAAAGGCCTTGCCGATCAGCTGCAAGCCCAGCGGCAGACCATTGGCGGTCAGGCCGGCCGGCACCGAAATGCCCGGCAGGCCAGCCAGGTTCACCGTCACGGTGAAGACGTCCTGCAGATACATTTCCAGCGGATCGGCGGTCTTGGCGCCAACGCCAAAGGCTGGGCCCGGGGTGGCGGGCGTCAAAAGCACGTCGCATTTCTCGAATGCCCGCTCGAAGTCGCGCTTGATCAGGGTCCGCAGCTTCTGGGCGCGGGAGTAATAGGCGTCGTAATAGCCAGCCGACAGCACATAGGTGCCGATCAGGATACGGCGCTGCACTTCGGCGCCGAAGCCCTCCCCCCTGCTCTTTTCGTAAAGCTCGGTGATGTCGCGCACCCCTGGCGCCCGGTAGCCGAACTTGACCCCGTCATAGCGGGCCAGGTTGGACGAGGCTTCCGCCGGCGCCACGATGTAATAAGTGGGCAGTGCGTATTTGGTATGGGGCAGCGAGACCTCGACGATCTCAGCCCCTTGCGCCTTCATCCAGTCCGCGCCCTTGGACCACAGCGCGTCGATCTCCGCCGGCGCCCCGTCGATACGATATTCCTTCGGGATACCGACCTTCAGCCCCTTGATGCCGCCTTCCAGCAGCTTTTCGTAATCGGGCACCGGCACATCCACGCTGGTGGAATCCTTGGGGTCCACGCTGGCCATGGTCTTGAGCATGATCGCGGCGTCCCTGACCGTCTTGGTCATGGGGCCGGCCTGATCCAGCGACGAGGCAAAGGCGACGATGCCGAAGCGCGAGCAACGTCCATAAGTCGGCTTCAGCCCGACCCGGCCGGTGACGGCGGCGGGCTGGCGGATGGAACCGCCCGTGTCGGTGCCGGTCGCAGCCAGGCACAGATCGGCAGCAACCGCGGCCGATGAACCGCCGGACGAACCACCCGGCACCAGATTGGCGTTGCTGTCGCTTGCCCGCCAGGGATTGAACACCGGACCGAAGGCGGATGTCTCATTGGATGAACCCATGGCGAATTCGTCGAGGTTCGTCTTGCCCAGCATCACCGCGCCGGCATCCCACAAATTCTGCGTGACGGTGGATTCATAAGGCGGCACGAAATTGCCCAGGATCCTGGACGCTGCGGTGGTCTTCACACCCTTGGTGCAAAACAGATCCTTGATGGCGAGCGGCAGGCCTTCCAGGGCGCCCATCTGCCCGGCCGCGATGCGCCGGTCGGCGGCATCGGCCGCCAGCAGTGCCTGCTCACCGGCTTCGGTGATGAAGGCATTGAGCGGCCGCGCCTTCTCGATCGCGGTGACGAAAGCGGCGGTCAGCTCGCGGGAGGAGATCTTTTTGGCCCGGATGGCGTCGCGCGCCTCGGCCAAGGTCATGGCGTTCAGATCTGATGAAACGGGGGGCATTATTCGACCACCTTGGGCACGACAAAGAAGTGGTCCTCGCCGCCAGGCGCATTCTGCAGCAGGGCGTCGGCCTGGTTGCCGTCGCTGACCTTGTCCTCGCGCCATTTGAGCTTCTGGGCCACCACCGAGGTCATGGCTGGCACGCCCGCAACATCGACTTCGCCCAGCATCTCGACCCATTGGAAGATGCCGTTCAGTTCGGCGGCCATGGGTTCAAGCCGGCCTTCCGGCACCGAAAGCCGGGCCAGTTTGGCGATGCGTCGCACGGTGTCCTTGTCAACGGACATGGAGTTCCTGCTGTGTTAGGTAGGGTCTGGTAGCTAGCAATCGGGGGGGCCGGAGGCAAGCAAAAGGGCCAAAAAGGGGAACGGGCGTGGCAGTTGTGGCGCTGGAAGAGCTCAAAATCGCGCCCGGCATGCGGCTGTTAGGGCTGGATCTGGGGGAAAAGACCATCGGGCTGGCCCTGTCCGATACCGGGCTTTCCATTGCCACCCCCATGCAGACCCTGAAACGGGGCAAATTCGCCGCCGACGCTGCCCAGCTGGACTTTATAATAAGTGCGCAAGGGGTGGGCGGCCTGGTGGTCGGCCTGCCGCTGAACATGGACGGCTCGGACGGCCCCTCGGCCCAGTCGGCCCGGGCCTTTGGCCGCAACTGGGCAAACCGATCACCCCTCCCCCTCGTATTCCAGGATGAGCGGCTATCCACCAGCGCCGTCACCCGCACCCTGCTCGAGGCCGATGCCTCGCGCCGGCGCCGCGACGAGCTGGTGGACAAAATGGCCGCCGCTTACATTTTGCAGGGTGCGCTGGACAGGTTGCGCAATATTCGATGACAAAAGATTCCGATCCGGCGCGCTTTCTCAAATTCTTCCGCCCGCCCGTCCCCATAGATATCCGCACCGAGCGCATCTTCCTGCTGGTGGGAGCCGCGGCGCTGTTCGCCGGTTTTGATGTGAATATCTTCGGCCTGGCAACGACCCAGATCCAGGCCTCGCTGCATATCGCCGAGAACCAGGTGGGACCGACCGCAGCCTATTTCCGCATCGCGGCCATCTTCGCCATGCTGCTGTCGGCCAGCTCCGACCTGGTGGGACGGCGGCGGCTGCTCCTGTTCACGATTTTCGGCCAGGCGGTCTTCACCCTGCTGACCGCTTTCGTCACCAGCTATGCGCAGTTCGTGGGCGTTCAGTTCCTCACCCGCGTCTTCGGCTATGCCGAGGAGATGCTGCTCTTCGTGGTGATCGCCGAGGAAATCACCGCCAAGGCACGCGGCTGGGCCAATTCCACCACCATCGCCTTTTATTTCACCGGCGCGGGATTCGCGGCGCTGGCTTTCGGGCTGGTCAACATCCTGCCGCATGGCTGGCGCGCGCTCTATGTGATCGGCGCCGTCCCGATATTCCTGGTGGCGATCCTGCGGCAGAAGATGCCGGAAACCCAGCGTTTCGTGGTGCAGGGCGAATCCGGGATCAAGCCCAGCTCGATACTGGACCTGCTCAAGGACATGATGCGGCAATATCCCAGGCGCGTGGTGACGGTCATCATCGCCGCCAGCGCCTTCGGCTTCGCCATTTCCCCGCCCACCCTGCTGGCGCAGAAATACATGCAGGACGCCTATCACTACACGCCATCGCAGGTCAGCATGGTCCTGATCCCCGGCGGCCTGGTGGGCCTGGGCCTCACCATTGTCGCCGGCCGGCTGTCGGACCGGCTGGGCCGCCGGCCCATGGCCATCATCACCGCGGCACTGACCGGCATCAGTTTCTTTTTGTTCTTCAACCATGTCGCCGCCTGGGCGGTACCGGTCCTTTGGGTCGCCGGCTTTTTTGGCTTTTTCGCCGCCGACACCCTGATCGCCGGCTATGCGCTGGAAATTGTTCCGACCCATTATCGCGCCACCGTGGGCGGGCTGCGCTATGCCATTGAAATCGGGATGGGCGCCGCCGCGCTTTACCTGGAGGGATTGCTTTATGACAGGCTGGGCGGACATGGCCCGGCGATTCAACTGTTGCTGGGCACGATCCCGATTGCCATGATCGGGGTCCTCTTCCTGCCGGAGCCGGCAGGCAAGACCCTGGAGGAGATCAGTGGCGGGTAGAGTTATTGCCGCAATCATCCTGTTGTTGCCCGCGGCCGCATCGGCCGCCGAATTGACCTGCAAGAAAAGTCCGGCGCTGACCGGCAGCTGCCGCGAGATAAAGGGCAGCCTCGGACTGACGCCAGGACTGGGCGTCACATTGGTGGGCGAAGACGGCACCAAGACCATCATCAAGGCGCCGCCCGGCACCAATGCCGATATCGCCCCGCCGGTGATGCAGAACTGGCTTTACTGGCAGAGCAAGACCAACTCGATGAAGACCCGCATCGCCGGCAGTTTCGAACTCTGCCCCCTGCCTGCCAGCGTTAATTCCGCCGGGATCAGCGACTTCGGCTGCATCAACCGGGGCTCGCATATCACCCAGGACAAATCATCCCCATAAAGATGGTCCGCCCGGCTTGCCCACACGGCAAGCCGGCATTATAAGCCCGGCTTTAATGACATCGCCGGACACGAGCCCGATCCTGCCGTCCAAGCATCTCTTGGGGATCGACGGGCTTTCTCCCATCCACATCACCGCCCTGCTCGACCTAGCCGAGACTTATGTCGTCCAGGGCCGCGCCGCCGACAAGAAGACGGCGCTGCTGCGCGGCCGCACCCTGATCAACCTGTTCTTCGAGGCTTCGACCCGCACGCAGTCCAGCTTCGAGCTGGCGGGCAAGCGGCTGGGCGCCGATGTGATGAACATGAGCGTGAAGACCTCTTCGGTCTCCAAGGGCGAGACCCTGCTCGACACCGCTTCCACCCTCAACGCCATGCGTCCCGACATTCTGGTGGTGCGCCATCAGGACGCCGGCGCGGCGGAGCTTCTGTCGCGCAAGCTGGACTGCAGCGTGATCAATGCCGGCGACGGCGCCCATGAGCATCCCACCCAGGCGCTGCTCGATGCCCTGACCATCCGCCGCCATCGCGGTTCGTTCGAGGGCCTGGTCGTCGCCATTTGTGGTGACGTGCTGCATAGCCGTGTCGCGCGCTCCAACCTGCGGCTGCTTTCCATGATGGGCGCGCGGGTGCGCCTGGTGGCGCCGCGCACGCTTCTTCCGTCGCAGGCCGACCGTTTCGGGGTCGAAATCTTCACTGACATGCGTGAAGGCCTGGCCGGCGCCGACATCGTGATGATGCTGCGCCTGCAGCTGGAGCGCATGGCCGGCGCCTTTGTGCCTTCCACCCGCGAATATTTCCGCTTCTATGGCCTGGACCGCGACAAGCTGGCCTGCGCCAAGCCTGGTGCTCTGGTCATGCATCCGGGGCCGATGAACCGGGGCGTTGAGATCGCCTCCGACATCGCCGATGACGCATTGGTCAGCCTGATCGCGGAACAGGTTGAGATGGGTGTCGCCATCCGCATGGCCATTCTGGACGCCCTTGCGCGCGGAATCGCGCGCCAACAAACAGAGGCGCGGGGGCTGGCATGAAGCGCATCGCCTTCCGCAATGCCCGCCTGATCGATCCGGCAACCGGGCTGGACGCCAAGGGTGGTTTGCTGGTCGAGAACGGCCGCATCGCCGATGTCGGCCCGCGCCTGTTCAACGATGCCGAGCCGGGCGATCCCGAAGTGATCGACTGCCGTGGTATGATCCTGGCGCCCGGCCTGATCGATGCCCGCGTCTTCACCGGCGAACCCGGTGCGGAGCACCGCGAAAGTCTGGAGTCCGCCAGCGCCGCGGCTGCCGCCGGCGGCGTCACCTCCATGATCGTGATGCCCAACACCGATCCGGTGATCGACGAGCCTTCGCTGGTGGATTTCATCCTGCGCCGCGCTGCCGCCACCGCGAAAGTGCGCGTGTTGCCCACCGCCGCCCTCACCAAGGGCATGGCCGGCGAAACCATGACCGAGATCGGCCTGTTGAAGGAAGCCGGTGCCGTGGCTTTCACCGACGGCGATCGTTCGGTCGCCAATGCGCGGGTGCTGTGCCGGGCACTGGCCTATGCCGCCACATTCGACGCCCTGGTGCTGAGCCACACCGAAGACCCTGAACTTGTGAAAGGCGCCAGTGCGACGGAAGGCGAATTCGCCACGCGCCTTGGCCTGCCCGCCGCGCCGGCCATCGCCGAAGCCATGATGGTGGAACGCGACATCCGCCTGGTCGAACTGACCGGTGCGCGGCTGCACTTTGCCCAGATTTCCACCCGCGCCAGCCTGGACGCCATTGCCGCCGCCAAGGCGCGCCGGCTGCCGGTGACTTGCGGCGTGGCCGCCCATCATTTGACTCTGAACGAGTTGGATGTCGGCTCCTACTACACGTTCCGCAAGGTGCGCCCGCCCCTGCGCAGTGAAGCCGACCGCGCAGCCATGGTTGAAGGCGTGGCCTCGGGCGTGATCGACGTGATCGTTTCCAGCCATGAACCACAAGGCGCCGACACCAAGCGCCAGCCTTATGCCTCGGCCGCGGCCGGCACAGTGGGGCTTGAGACCCTGCTGCCCGCCGCCCTCACCCTCGCGCATGACGGCGCCGCCGGCCTGTCGCAAATTCTGGCTGCCATGACCACCGCGCCGGCACGCATCTTCGGTCTTCCCACCGGAACCCTGGCCAAGGGTGCGCCCGCCGACCTGCTGCTGCTGGACGAAGGCGATCCCTTTGTGGTGGAAGCCGACAAGCTGCACTCCCGCGCCCGCAACACCGCTTTCGAAGGCCGCAAATTCCAGGGCCGTGCCCACGCGACCTTTGTCGGCGGCCAATGTGTATACGCCGCGCGATAGAGCGCAATCTGGAAAATCGGAACGATTTTCCAGGAAATTGCGCGGCAAAACGAAGACTCCGATACCGATCTGCTTCTAGCTTTATTTCGCGCGGGCTGGCATCGTCCGGCCCATGTCGGATGTGGGGATTTCGTTTCATTTTGACCTGATGGCAGCGGCGCTGGCGCTGGGCTATCTGCTGGGCTCCATTCCCTTCGGCCTGTTCTTCACCTTCGCCTCGGGCGCCGGCGATGTGCGCAAGATCGGCTCGGGCAATATCGGCGCCACCAATGTGCTGCGCACCGGCAAAAGATGGGCGGCCGCGGCGACCTTGCTGTGCGATGGCGCCAAGGGGGCGGCGGCCGTGTTGCTGGCGCGCCATTTCATGGCCGGTTTCGAACCTTTCGCCGGACTGGGCGCGGTGCTGGGTCACCTTTTTCCCATCTGGCTGAAGTTCAAGGGCGGCAAGGGCGTGGCCACCTTTCTGGGGGTCTGTTTCGCGCTTTATTGGCCGGTGGGACTGCTGGTGGCGGGGACCTGGATGGCCGCCGCTTTCGTGTGGCGCATTTCCTCACTGTCGGCCCTGATCGCCATTGCCCTGTCATCTGCCTACTTCCTGCTCCTCGGTTTTTATCCTTACGCGGCGCTGGCGCTGCCATTGTCGCTGCTGATCACCTGGATGCACCGCGAAAATATCCGCCGGCTGTTGCAGGGCACCGAACCGCGCATCGGAAAGAAGAGCAGTGCAGCTCAGTGAGCAGGAGCGTCGCGCCTGGCTGAGGCTGGCGCGCACCCAGAATGTCGGTCCGGTTACTTTCCGCAATCTCCTGGCGCGCTTTGGCACGGCGTCCGCGGCGCTGGAGGAACTGCCGCGCATGGCAAGCCGGGGCGGCGGCAAGAACTTCGCGCTGGCGCCGCAAGAAGACGGTGCCCGGGAACTGGAAGCGCTGACGAAGCTGGGTGGAAAGCTGATCGCATCCTGTGAGATGGAATTTCCAGCCGGCCTCAAGGCGCTGGAAGCACCGCCACCGGTCATCAGCGTTCTGGGTCATCCGCATCTGCTGCAGAAGGAAATGGTCGCCATTGTGGGGGCGCGCAACGCCTCCGCGCTGGGGCGCAAATTCGCCGACATATTGGCGCGCGAACTTGGCTTTGCCGGCCTGGTCGTGGTGTCAGGCCTGGCGCGCGGCATCGACGCGGCCGCCCACGAGGCCGCGCTGGCTGTCGGCACGGTCGGCGTGGTCGCCGGGGGCGTGGACATCATCTATCCGCCGGAAAATGAAAAGCTCTATGCCGCGATCAAAAATCAGGGCGTGATCCTGTCGGAGATGCGGCTCGGCGAAGCGCCACAGGCACGCCACTTCCCTCGCCGCAATCGCATCATCTCGGGCCTTTCGCGTGGCGTGGTGGTGGTGGAAGCGGCCGAGAAATCCGGCTCGCTGATCACCGCCAGTTATGCCATCGATCAGGGCCGCGAGGTCTTTGCCGTGCCGGGCTCGCCGCTTGATCCGCGCGCGCGCGGCGCCAACCGGCTGATCAAGGAAGGCGCCACCCTGACGGAAAGCGCCGAAGACATATTGTCAGTTCTGACACCCATGCTGGGCGGCGCCTTTGAAGAGCCCGACAGCCTGTCACCCACACCTGTCACCGAAGCGCTGGAAGCCGAAGCCGACCGTATCCGCACGCGGGTCGAGGAAGCGCTTGGACCGGCGCCGGTGGAAATAGATGAACTCATCCGTCAACTTGGCGCGCCGGTGGCAGCGGTGCTCACTGTCATATTGGAGCTGGAGTTGGCGGGACGCTGCCGGCGCCATCCGGGAAATCGCGTGTCGTGGGCCTGAAAGCCGCCTAGACTTCTCCCATAAAGAAAAATCGGGAGGCAGTTTATGGCAGACACGGCAAACCCCGCGCCTTTGGGGTTGATGGGTTTCGGGCTTACCACCGTTCTTCTGAGCAGCATCAATGCGGGCCTGTTGCCCACCACCGGCGAACCGGTCGTCATTCCGCTGGCGATGGCGTTTGGCGGCACAGCGCAGATCATCGCCGGCATCATGGAATTCAAGACCGGCAATGTATTCGGCGCCACCGCCTTCACCAGTTACGGTGCCTTCTGGTGGTGGTTCGCGCTTCTGGTCATGCTGGGCGGCAATCACATACTGGATTTGTCGGGCGCGGGCAGCGCCATCGGCGTGTGCCTGTTGCTCTGGGGCGTGTTCACCTTCGGGCTGTGGATCTCGACCTTCCGGCTGTCGCGGCTGCTGTTCGCGATCTTCCTGACGCTCTGGCTCGCCTTCTTCCTGTTGGGCGGCGGCGCGGTGATGGCCAATCCCATGCTGCACATGCTGGGCGGCTGGGTCGGTTTGGTCTGTGGCGCGCTGGCCATGTATGGCAGCTTCGCGCTGGTCACCAACGCCACCTATGGCCAAGAGGTCGTTCCGGTCGGGAGCCGCTAAGGCGGTCAAAAATGCGTTCCGGGAACTTCAGGAACTGATTTCCCAGGGAAATCAGTGTGATGCTGCTCGCGCCGGGCTGCCATGCGCGGCACGGCCCCGCTGCGCACTCATGATTTGGTAACGAATGGGCGCTTAACCATAAGAAGAAGGCCTGAGATCACAACCTGAGGTTACTTCTTATGGGGCATAAGCGCGATATAACAACTCTTGGTGGTTGTCCGACCACCCGCCCGCCGTTGACAGGCGGCTGGGGCTTCGACCAGTGTCCCGCCCCGTTTGCCGGTCCCCAACCTTGCAGATCGCCCGAGCGTTCCCAGATAAGCCCCTTCTCACTCCATTCCTAGGTTCTGTTTCCTAAATGAATGTCCTGATCGTCGAATCCCCCGGCAAGGTCAAAGCCATCAACAAGTATCTGGGCAGCAATTATAAAGTGCTGGCCAGCTTCGGGCATATCCGCGACCTGCCGTCCAAGGACGGGTCGGTCAAGCCGGACGAAGACTTCGCCATGACCTGGGACGTGGATGCCCGGGCGGCTTCCAAGATCAAGGACATCGCGGCCGCCGTGAAGGGCGCCGACAAGCTGATCCTGGCCACCGACCCCGACCGCGAGGGCGAGGCCATCAGCTGGCACATTCTGGAAGTGCTCAAGGACAAGAAGCTGCTGAAGGACCTGCCGGTCGAGCGGGTGGCGTTCAACGCCATCACCAAGTCGGCGGTGACCGAGGCGATCCAGCACCCTCGCCAGATCAACAAGGAACTGGTCGACGCCTATCTGGCGCGGCGCGCGCTGGACTATCTGGTGGGCTTTACCCTCTCGCCGGTGTTGTGGCGCAAGCTGCCGGGCGCCCGTTCGGCCGGCCGCGTGCAGAGTGTGGCGCTGCGCCTGATCGTGGAGCGCGAGCAGGAAATCGAGGCCTTCAAGGCGCAGGAATATTGGAGCATCGATGCCGACCTTGTGGCGGAGACCGGCGGCTTCGCCGCCCGCCTGATCCAGCTCGACGGCAAGAAGGTCGAAAAACTGTCGCTGGCCAATCAGGCCGATGCCGATCGCGCCGTTGCCGCCATCCAGGCGCAGAAGTTCAGCGTCGGCAGTGTCGAGGCCAAGCCGGTAAAGCGCAATCCTGCCCCACCCTTCAAGACCTCGACCTTGCAACAGGAAGCCAGCCGCAAGCTGGGTTTCAATGCCAAGCGCACCATGCAGATCGCGCAGGGCCTTTATGAAGGCGTGGAGATCGGCGGCGAAACCACCGGCCTGATCACCTATATGCGTACCGACGGCATCACCATGGTGGCCGAAGCGATCAACGAAGCCCGCGACCTGATCGGCAGGAAATATGGCGCCCGCTACGTGCCCGCCGGCGCCCGCACCTATGCCAACAACAACACCACCGCCCAGGAAGCCCATGAAGCGGTGCGCCCCACCAGCTTCGCCCGCACCCCCGAGGAGGTCGCGCGCTATCTCGATGCCGACGCCGCCAGGCTCTATGAGCTGATCTGGAAGCGCGCCGTCGCCAGCCAGATGGAATCGGCCGAACAGGAACGCACCACGGTGGACGTCATTTCCGCTGACAAGCAGATCACCTTGCGCGCGACCGGCACCGTCACCCTGTTCGACGGCTTCCTCACCCTTTACCTGGAAGGCCAGGACGACGAGTCCGATGAAGACGGCTCGCGTCTGCCCAAGCTGGCCGCGGGCGACGCCACCAAGGTGGAAAAGGTCAATCCGGCGCAGCATTTCACCGAACCGCCGCCGCGCTATTCCGAAGCCAGCCTGGTCAAGAAACTGGAAGAGCTGGGCATTGGCCGCCCCTCGACCTATGCCTCGATCATCTCGACCCTGCGCGACCGCGCCTATGTGCGCATGGACCGCCAGCGCTTCATTCCCGAAGACAAGGGCCGGCTGGTCACCGTCTTCCTGAACAGCTTCTTCCACCGCTATGTGGCTTACGACTTCACCGCCGATCTGGAACAGAAGCTGGACGAGATTTCGGACGGCAAGCTGGACTGGAAACAGCTGCTGCGCGATTTCTGGGCCGAGTTCTCCGCCGCGGTCGGCGAGACCAAAGACCTGCGCATCACACATGTCATCGACGAACTGGAGTCGGTGCTGGCGCCGCACATCTTCCCGCAGGGCGAGGATGGCGTGGACCCCCGCAAGTGCCCTTCCTGCGAGGGCGGCCGGCTGAACCTGAAGCTGGGCCGCTTTGGCGCCTTTATCGGCTGCTCCAACTATCCGGAATGCAAGTTCACCAAGCAGCTGGGCGCCAAGCCCGGCGAAGGCGATACCGGTCCGGTGGAGATCGGCGTCCATCCCGACAATGGCGAGAAGATCACCCTGCGCACCGGGCGCTTTGGGCCCTACGTGCAGCTGGGCGAAGGCGACAAGCCCAAGCGCAGCGGCATTCCACGCGGCACCGACAAGAGCGACGTGGACCTGGAAATGGCGCTCAAGCTGCTGGCCTTGCCGCGCGAAGTCGGTCTGCACCCCGAAGATGGCAAGAAGGTCACCGCCAATTTCGGCCGCTTTGGGCCTTATGTCGCCCATAACGGCATCTATGCCTCACTGGATTCGCCGGAAGACGTGTTCGAGATCGGGCTCAACCGCGCCGTCACCCTGCTGGCCGAGAAGAAAGCCAAGGGTCCGGGCCGCCGCGGCGCGCAAACCTTGAAGGACCTGGGCGCCGCGCCGGACGGCAAGGCGATCAAGGTACTGAAAGGCAAATTCGGTCCCTATGTCAGTGACGGCGAGACCAACGCCACCCTGCCCGAAGGCACCGAGCCCGATGCCGTGACCATGGAACAGGCGCTGGCCCTGATTGCCGAGCGCGCGGCTAAGGGCGGCAAAAAGAAGAAGGCGGCCAAGGCTCCCAAGGCGGAAAAAACGCCAAAAGCCAAGGCTTCCAATGGCGCGGAAAAACCCGCCAAGAAAACAACCTCATCTAAAAAGAAAGCTGCCAAACCAGCCACGGCCAAAGTGTCGGGCAAGGGCAAATCCCAAGGGAAATCGAAGGCCAAAGAGCCCGAGATGGCAGGCGAATAGGACAATTGAAGAAAGACAAACGACCCCAGCACGCGCCCGCCTTGGACAAGGCGCGCGTGCTCGAACTGCTGGCGGAAAATGCCGGCGCCACCAAGCGCGATCTGGCGAAGCTTCTGGGCCTGAAAGGCTCGGACCGCATCATCCTCAAGCGCATCCTGAAAGAGCTGGAAGCCGAAGGCGCTATTGAAGGCCGCAAGAAGACCGGCTTCACCAGACGCGGCGAACTGCCGGAAACAGGCTTGATCGAAGTCACCGGCACCGACGATGACGGTGAAATGCTGGCCCGGCCGCTGAACTGGGACAGCAACGAAGAACCGCCGCGCATCTATGTCATGCCGCCGAAAGACGGCGCCGCGCCCGGACCGGGCGACAGGCTGCTGGCAAAACTCGAAAAGCACGGCGATGATTACGAGGCCCGCATCATCCGCCGGCTGGATCGCGAGACGCAGGAGCGCCTGATCGGCGTGCTGCGTGAGGCGCCGGCCGGGGGCTGGCGGCTGGTACCGATCGATAAAAAGGCGCGCACCGAATATGCGCTGGACAAGGCCGACCTGAACGGCGCCAAGCACAATGAGCTGGTGGCTGCCGAGCCCAGGCCGGGCCGCATCGCCGGCTTTTCCCGGGTCAAGGTTGTCGAGCGCATCGGCAGCATGGAGAGCCCAAAGACCATCAGCTTGATTGCCATCCACGACCACGGCATCCCGACCGAATTCCCCTTAGCCGTGATCGATCAGGCGAAGACTGCAACGCCGGTGGATCCGCGAGGCCGCACCGACCTGCGCGCCATTTCCTTGGTGACCATCGATCCGCCCGATGCCCGCGATCACGACGACGCGATCTGGGCCGGGCTCGATGACGATCCGGCCAATCCGGGCGGCCATATCGTGCTGGTGGCGATCGCCGATGTTGCCCATTACGTCACGCCTGGCTCGGCCCTGGACAAGGAAGCGATCAAGCGCGGCAACAGCGCCTATTTCCCGGACCGGGTGGTGCCGATGCTGCCGGAAGAATTGTCGGCCGATCTGTGCTCATTGAAGGAAGGCGTCGACCGCCCCTGCCTGGTGGCGCGCATGGTGTTCGACCGCCATGGCAAAAAGAAAAATCATTTGTTCCAGCGCGCCGTGATGCGTTCGGCGGCACGGCTGACCTACGCTCGCGCCCAGGCTGCGTTCGACGGCCAGCCCGATGCCGAGATGACCGCGACGGTGCGCAAGACGCTGGCCGATGTCTGGGCCGCGTACAAATCGCTCACCGTTGCGCGCAACCTGCGCGATCCCCTCGACCTGGACCTGCCCGAGCGCCGCGTCATTCTGGGTGCCGACGGCAAGGTTTCTTCCATTGCCTATCGCGAGCGGCTGGAATCCATGAAGCTGATCGAGGAATTCATGGTCCTGGCCAATGTCGCGGCCGCGGAGGCGCTGGAGAAAGCCAAGACCCCGCTGATCTACCGGGTCCATGACACGCCATCGAAAGAGAAGCTTTATGCCTTCTCCGACTTCCTGCGCACCTTGAACATCAGCTTCGCCAAGGGCCAGGTGGTCCAGCCCGGCACCTTCAATCGCATTCTTGCCTTGTCGAAAGGCAAGCCGCACGAAGCGGTGATGAATGATGTGGTGCTGAGAAGCCAGGCCCAGGCAATCTACGATCCTGCCAACATCGGCCATTTCGGCCTGAACCTGGCCAAATATGCCCACTTCACGTCGCCCATCCGCCGCTATGCCGACCTGATCGTGCATCGCGCGCTGATCAGGGCGTTCAAGCTGGGCGATGACGGCCTGACCGATCGCGAGATGGCAACCTTGGGCACGGTGGCGGAGCACATCACCATGACCGAACGGCGCGCCATGGCCGCGGAACGCGATTCCACCGACCGCTACGTCGCCGCCTTCATGGAAGACCGGGTGGGCCAGACGTTCGACGCCCGCGTCACCGGCGTCACCCGCTTTGGCCTGTTCGTGCGGCTGGCGGAATCCGGCGCCGAAGGCCTGATCCCCATCCGCAGCCTGGGTGCGGACTTCTTCCATCATGATGAAAAACGCCAGGCGCTGATCGGCCAACGCACCCGGGTGAGTTACGGCATGGGCGATCCGCTCAAGGTCGAGCTGGTGGAGGCGGCGCCCCTGACCGGCGGCCTGCGTTTCGCCCTGGTGGATTCGGCCGCCGGCCGGGCCGGCAGGCCCCGGCCCGGCAAGCCCGGAAAGCCGCCCAAAAAGGAGCGTTTCCGGGGCAAAAAGCGCTGAAAATCAGGGTCTTGGGCTTAAGTCCTTGACAGGACTGGGGTGGGTAAGCCATTACCCCCGCCCTCGACCTGCCGATTTTTGGAGTTTGTCATGGCGAAGCCCACCACCGCGAAGATCCGCCTCAACAGCGAGGGCGGCTCGGGCTTTTTCTATGTCACCAAGAAGAACACCCGCACCATGACCGAGAAGTTCTCGATCAAGAAGTACGATCCGGTGCTGCGCAAGCATGTCGAGTTCAAGGAAGGCAAGATCAAGTAAGCCTTCCGTTTGTTTGAGCGGACAGGCTAGCCTCCGCGCGCCATGCAGCGCGCTCTTTCCAGACTTTCCAGCGAAACATTTGATGTCCTGATCATCGGTGGCGGCGCCACCGGCTGCTTCACCGCGCGCGATGCGGCCCTGCGCGGGCTGAGCGTCGCGCTGGTGGAGGCACGCGACTTTGCCTCCGCCACCAGCGCCCACAATTCCAAGCTGGCCCATGGCGGGCTGCGCTATCTGCGCAACCTCGAAATCTCGCTGGTGCGCGAGAGCCTGCGCGAAAGACTGGGGCTGATGCGGATGGCCCCGCATCTGGTCAGGCCCCTGCCCTTTCTGCTGCCTCTTTATCGCGCCGGCATCATGGAACGCGCCAAGCTGAAGGCCGGGCTGTCGCTTTACGATCTGCTCTCTTTCGACCGCAATCGGCTGGAAGATCCTGGCCAGCACCTGCCCGGCCATCGCTGGATTAGCCCGAAAGACGCGCTGGCGCGTGAACCGGTATTGAAAGGCGACGGTTTCGAAGGCGCGTTCGAATATTACGACGCCCAGATGTACAGCCCCGAGCGTATCGCGCTGGAAAATCTGGTCGATGCCGATGCCAATGGCGCGGCGATTGCCAATTATGTGGCGGCGGAAAAGCTTTTGCTGCGAGACGACAAGGTCGAAGGCTGCACCGTGCGCGAGACAGTCACCGGCGCGCGGTTCGACATCCGCGCCAGAACCGTGCTGGTGGCGGCCGGTCCCTGGGCCGACATTTTCCTGGAACAGGCGACCGGCCAAAAGGCGGCGCACCGGCTGATCCGCTCCAAGGGCATCCATGTGATGGTGCCTGAAATCGCCAAGGCGGCCCTGACCATCGAGGCGGGCAGCGGTCATCTCTTTGCCCTGCCCTGGCGCGGCCACACTCTGCTGGCTACCACCGATACCGAATTCACCGGCGATCCAGCCACGGTTGCGGTGAGCCAAAGCGACATTGACGGGTTCCTGGCCACCTTCCGCAAATATCTGCCCGCCGCCGATCTCTCGGAGAACCAGGTGGAATTCTTCTATGCCGGCCTGCGCCCCCTGGTCAGCGACGGTTCACCCAAAAATGAAACCAAGAACAGCTACAACGTCAGCCGCCGCGCCGAACTGGTGGATCACGGCAAGGACGGCGCGATGGACGGGCTGTTCTCTGCGCTGGGCGGCAAATACACCACCTCGCGCGATCTGGCGGAGAAGGTCACCGACGCGCTGGTCGCCAAACTCGGCCGCAAAGCACCGGCCTGCACCACCAACAAGGTCGCATTGCCCGGCGGCCGTTTCGAGCGCTTCGATGGCATGCTGCGCGGCTATCAAAAGACCTGGCCGGGCCTCTCGGCCATGCGCCATCTGGCGCATATGCTGGGCGCGCGGCTACCCCTGGCGCTGAAAGGCGCGCGCCTGACCGATCTGGTGCCGCTGAACAAAAGCGGCGACACACCCGCCCAGGTCGCTTTCGCCGTGAACGAGGAAATGGCGCTCACCCTGGAAGATGTGGTGATGCGGCGCACGGGCATCGGCCAGTTCGGGCCGCCCACGGCTCAGGTTCTGGAGAAAGTCGCCAGCCAGATGGCGTCGCGTCTGGGTTGGGATGAAAACAGGAAGGCCGCCGAAATCGCCAGTCTCGATCCGCTCTACAGGACGCAGGCATGACCGCCTTCGTCGTCTTCAATCCCAACTCGGCGGGCGGCAAGACCGGCCATGACTGGGAGGCCATTGAAGCGGCGCTGGAAAAAGTCTTCCCGTTGATGTCCTTCTTTGTCACCACCGCGCCCACCCAGGCCGCGCGCATGGTGCGCGACGCGCTGCGCGACGGCCATATGGAGATTATCGCGGTCGGCGGCGACGGCACCATCAACGAAGCCTTGAACGGTTTTTTCGACAGCGGCGTTGCCGTGTCGCCCGATGCGGTGTTCAGCTTTGTCCATAACGGCCATGACAGCGATCTTTGCCGCAGGCTGGGTGTCTTGCCCGGCTGGCAGGCAGGGGTTGCGCATCTGGCCCACGCCCGCATCCACAAGCGTGATCTCGGCCGCGTCGCCTGTCTGAGCCGTGAAGGCTTTCCGGTGACACGCTATTTCCTGGGCGCTGCCAGCTTCGGGCTTTCCGCCAGCACGGCGCGGGCGGTCGGCCGTGCGCGTATTGCGCGGCTGTTCGGCCATGGTTTCGCCACCACCCTGCACCGGCTTGCCACCCGCGGCCGCTGGCGTGCCACCCGCATCCGGCTGATCAGCGAAGGCCAGGACGAAATCGCCGGCATTGCCAGCGTCTCGGTCTCTCCCAAGCAGGGCCTATTCGAAATGCGGGTGCTGGACGGCCTGAACCGCACAGACCAGGCCCGCAGCTTTCGCACCGCCCGGCTGACCGCGGCTCCCACGCTGGATACGGCGGCACTGGTGGATGTGGAGTGCGATGGCGAGGCAACCGGCGTTTTGCCCGCCACTTTCGAGATTGTTCCCGCCGCCATTAACCTTCGAATATGAACGCCGCCAGGCCATGGCTTTGCGCTAGGATGAGCCTATGAATCCGTGGATTCGCTGGCGCGACGACGAGGCCGAGACCGAACCGGGTTGGCGGTGGCTGGCCGAATGGGTTGCCATGCCCGCGCTTCTGGCGACGCCGGCGCGTCCATTGGCCGAGATGGGCGAACCCGCCTCCCATTTGGATGACGCGGCGCGCGAAAAACTGATCGCGCTTCTGGGCATGGAGCGGGTGAAGCTGGACCTGGCGACACGCGCCTTGCACGCCTCTTCGAGCCTTGCAGATGCCTTGCGGGTGCGCACCGGCGACCTCACCCATCTGCCGGACGCGGTGCTCTATCCCAGAAACCCTGAAGAGGTGGTGACACTGCTCGGGCTCTGTGCCGCCGCCGATGTCGCGGTCGTGACCTTCGGCAGCAACACGCCGCTGCAACGCAGATCCCATGCCGCCCTTGTCAGTCTCAACCTTGCGGCACTGTCGCATCTGATTTCGGTCGACCCGATGTCGGGGCTGGCGAAGGCGGAGGCCGGCATCACGGCGGACGAGCTGGCGCGCCAGCTCGCCGCCCAGGGCATGATGCTGAAAGGCGAGATCGAAGGAAGCCTGGGCGGTCATATCGCTCAAAATGGTCAGGTGCCGTGGCTTCAGGATGTGCGCCTGGCCACCCCGGAAGGTCCGGTTTCGTCCGCGCGCATCGGCGTCAGTGCACTAGGCGCCTTTGGCATCATCACCAGCGCCAGCATCCGCATTCGGGCGCTGCCGGCGAAGACAGACTATCGCCGTTACCTGTTCGCCGATTTCGCGGGCGGGCTGGCGGCCTTGCGCGAAGCCCAGCGCCAGGGCCTGTCGCGCGCGGGCGCATTTTTGTCGGATGCAGGCGAAACCCGCTTCCTGCACCAGATCGACCAGATCGGCAGGCCCAAAACCCTGTCGCAACGGCTGATCGCGCTCTATCGCCAGATCCGTCATTTCGATCGTGAGGCCGCGGCCCTCACCATCGGCTTTTCCGGAACGGACACCGAAGCCGATGCCGCGCGCCGGCGCTTCGACAGTCTGGCCAAAAGACTGGGCGCCCTGGCGCTTGGCCCATGCCGGCCGCAAAACAACGACTATCGGGAGATGCTGCTGGACCGCGGCCTGGCGATGGACTGGGTTGAAACCACCGCCGACTGGTCGAAACTGCCCGGGGTTTATGCCGCGATGCGCGCTGGGCTGGACCGGGCCATGCGCGCCCAGGTGCCGCGGCCGGGCGCCCATGGACTGGTGCTGGTGCGGGTCAGCAACGCTTGCCATGAAGGTGCCAAGCTGCGCTTTACCATCCTTTATCCGCGCATGCTGGGCAGCGACGTGGTCCAGGCCGAAACCATTCGCCAGGCGGGCCTGAAAGCGCTGGCCGATCTTGCGGGTCCGCAAGACGCGCTGGAAGCAAAGCTTGCAGCCAGCATCAAGCAGACGCTCGATCCCAAAAATATCCTGCTCTAGGCCGCGTCCAGCGCCGCCTTGACGGCCTTGGCCGCCTTGGCCACGGCTTGATGGGCCTGTGGCAGCACCGTCTGCAGATAGATGAAGCAATGCACCATGTCGGGATAGTCGGCGATGGTGACCTTCACCCCGGCGGCTTTCAGCTTTTCAGCATAGGCCAGCCCCTCGTCATGCAACGGGTCGTAACCGCCCAGCATCACGAAAGCCGGCGGCAGGCCGCTGAAATCCTTGGCGCGCAGCGGCGACACCCGCGGTGAATTGCGGTCGCTGCCCGGCGGCACATACATCGCGCTGAAATGCTCGATGGTGCGGCGTTCCAGGAAATAGCCCACCGCGAATTCATGCATCGACGAGGTCTCGCCGCCGATCTGGGTGCCGGGAAACAAAAGCATCTGATAGGCAATCTTCGGTCGGGCCTTGTCACGTGCCTGCTGGGTGATGATGGCGGTCAGCATGCCGCCCGCGCTGTCCCCGCCGATGGCGATGCGCCCGCCATCCACGCCGAGATCGGCGGCATTGGCCTCGATCCATTGAAAGGCGGCCCAGGCATCATCCACCGCCGCCGGCCAGGGATGTTCCGGCGCCAGGCGGTAGTCCACCGCAATCACCTTGAAGCCGCCCTCGGCCGCGAACAGCCGGCACAGACCGTCATGGCTCTCGAGGCTGCCCACGACAAAGCCGCCGCCATGAAAATAAATCAGCGTCGGCTGCGGCCCCACCGCCGCGACGGGCGCGTAAGCGCGGGCGCGTATATCGCCGCCGGGACCGGGAATGATGAAATTCTCGATCCTGCCGACCGCGACATCCTTGGGGCCTGTCAGCTGCATCATGCCGGCAAAGCCCTGCCGTGCCATGGCGGGCGGCATTTCCCAAGGCTTCGGGCGCGGGATCGCGGCCGCCTTGTCGAGAAAGGCTTTCACCAACGGATCAAGAGGCATGAGGATCCCCGAACTCGTGCAGGGATGCTAACGCATTAATGGAACTTTGGCAGCAGGCTCGGATCGTTCGCGGGGCTGGCCGCCCCGCTCGCCCCCATCGCGGGCACGGACAATCAGTGGATGGTGATGCGGGCCTCGGGATCGACAAGTCCCGAATTGATGTCGCCGAGCAGGATCAGCATCAGGAACCAGAACTGGGCCCGCTCATGGGCGCCCTCCGCTTCCAGGGTCATGACCGCGCGGCTGGCATATTCCGAAGCCTGCTTGCCGTGTTCGGCGGCCAGGTCGGAAGCAAGACGGTAGAGATCGCCAGTCGTCATCGTCATGGGAAAATCATGACAGATGGCGATGAACAGGGTCTTAACCGAAAATTCATCCCATAAATACAATAGGTTAAGCCGGAACTACAAGGCCGTACCGTGTTTTGCTATATACCCCGGCCAACAAGCGTGGATTTCGGCGTGAGCGGCAGGAACGTCCTTTTGATCGTCGGCGGTGGCATCGCCGCCTACAAGTCGCTTGAGCTTGTGCGCCGGCTGGCCGAGCGCGGGATCAAGACCCGCGCCATCCTGACCAAGGCGGGCGCAGAGTTCGTCACGCCTCTGTCGCTGTCGGCGCTCACCAACGAGAAGGTTCATACCGACCTCTTCAGCCTCACCGACGAGGCCGAGATGGGTCATATCCAGCTGTCGCGGAGCGCCGAGCTGGTGGTGGTGGCGCCGGCCACCGCCGACCTGATGGCCAAGATGGCGAATGGCCTGGCCAATGACCTGGCGTCCACGACCCTGCTCGCAACCGACAAGAAGGTGCTGATGGCGCCAGCCATGAATGTGCGGATGTGGGAAAGCGCGAGCGTGCGCCGTAACCGCGCCCAGCTGGAAAAAGATGGCGTACTGTTCGTCGGCCCGAATGACGGCGAGATGGCCTGCGGCGAGTTTGGGCCCGGCCGCATGGCCGAGCCCTTGGAGATCGCGGCGGCAATCGAAAAAGCGCTTGGCGCGACCGGACCGCTGAAGGGCGTGAAGGCGCTGGTAACGGCAGGTCCCACCCGAGAGCCGGTCGATCCCGTGCGTTTCCTGGCCAATCACTCCAGCGGCAAGCAGGGCTATGCCATTGCCGAAGCACTGGCGCGCGCCGGCGCCGACACCACCCTGATATCGGGTCCGGTCAGCCTGGCCGCGCCAAACGGCGTGAAGCTGACCAAGGTGGTTACGGCGCAGGAAATGCTGGCCGCCTGCGAGGCCGCGCTGCCTGCCGATGTGCTGGTGATGGCCGCGGCCGTGGCCGACTGGCGTCCCGACATTGCCGCCAATTCCAAGATCAAGAAATCGGCCGCCAGTCTCGCGCATGAAAGGGTCGTGCCGCTGATCAAGCTGGTGGAAAATCCCGACATCCTGGCGACCATCGCGCAGGGGCCGAAACGCCCGCGCCTCTTGATCGGCTTCGCCGCCGAGACCGACGATGTGGTTTCCAATGCGGTGGCCAAGCGCGCGCGCAAGGGCGCGGACTGGATCATCGCCAACGACGTCTCGGGCGATGTCATGGGCGGCGACAGGAACCGCATTCACATCGTCAGTGAGACCGGCACGGAAGACTGGCCGGAAATGACAAAAACGGAAGTGGGGGCACGCTTGGCTCAGCGCATCGCGGAAAAGCTTAAAGGCGCGGCATGAAGGTCGGGATCAAGAGACTGCCGCACGCTTCGGATCTGCCCCTGCCCCATTACGCCACCCAGGGTTCGGCCGGCCTCGATCTTCTGGCGGCGGTGGATGAGCCGATCGAATTGCTGCCCGGCCAGCGCATGGCCGTGCCCACCGGCATCGCCATCGAGTTGCCGCTTGGCGTGGAGGCACAGGTCAGACCGCGTTCCGGCCTGGCGTTGAATCACGGCATCACCTGCCTCAATTCCCCCGGCACCATCGACAGCGACTATCGCGGCGAGATCAAGGCGATCCTGATCAATCATGGCGACAAGGTCTTTGTGATTTCGCGCGGCCACAAGATCGCGCAGATGGTGATTGCCCGCCATGAACAGGCCGAACTGGTCGAGGTGGATGCCCTTTCCGACAGCGCCCGCGGCGCGGGCGGTTTCGGGTCCACCGGCATGACAGTGAAATCCTGAATGCTGAAACTGTCCCGCAAGACTCTTTTGGCGCTGGAGGCGGTGATCGACATCGCCTTCAACGCGCGGCCCGAGCCGGTGCAGGCCAAGGAAATCACCGCCCGCCAGGGCGTGCCGCAGCGCTATCTGGAACAGGTGATGCAGCAACTGGTGCGCGCCGGCATCTTGAAAGGCGTGCGCGGCCCGCGCGGCGGCTACCGCCTCGCGCGGGAACGCCGGCGCATCTCGGTGGGCGATGTGGTCCGGGTGGCCGAAAGCATCGAGGACGAAGAGGAGAAGCAGGTTCCCCGCTCCGACCTGGGCCAGCGCATTGTCGCACCCTTTGTCGTCACCCTGCAGGAAGAACTGATGACCCGCCTGGACTCCGTTTCCATCGAGGATCTTTGCCAACGCGCCCGTCATGCCGGTGTCGACACCAATGTGGAGACCGGCGCCGATTTCACGATCTGAAAGGACTTGCCATGCAACAGGGAAAACCCGGCCGCGGCCGCGTCTATGACTCCATCACCCAAACGATCGGCGACACTCCGCTGGTTCGGCTGAACCGCATGCCCAAGGCCGCGGGCGCCAAGGCTGATATCCTGCTGAAGCTGGAATTCTTCAATCCGCTCTCGTCGGTGAAGGACCGCATCGGCGTCAACATGATCGAGGCGATGGAAAAGCAGGGCATCATCTCGCCCGGCAAGAATGTGCTGATCGAACCGACATCGGGCAATACCGGCATCGCGCTGGCCTTTGTCGCCGCCGCCAAGGGCTATCGCCTGATCCTGGTGATGCCGGAAAGCATGTCGCTCGAGCGGCGCAAGATGCTGATGATCCTGGGCGCCCAGATCGAGCTGACCGAAGCCGCCAAGGGCATGAAGGGCGCCATCGCCCGCGCGCATGAACTGGTGGCGGAAAATCCCGGCGCGGTGATCCCTCAGCAGTTCGAGAATCCGGCCAATCCGGAAATCCATCGCGCCACCACGGCGGAGGAAATCTGGAACGACACCGACGGCAAGGTCGACATCGTGATTTCCGGCGTGGGCACGGGCGGCACCATCACCGGCGTCGGCCAGGTGCTGAAAGCCAAGAAGCCGTCGGTCAAGATGATCGCGCTGGAGCCGGAAGACAGCGCCGTCCTGTCAGGCGGCCCGCCCGGCCCGCACAAGATCCAGGGCATCGGCGCCGGATTTGTGCCCGCCATCCTGGACCGCAAGATGATCGACGAAGTCATCACCATTTCGAATGAGACGGCGCTGGAAACCGCGCGGCGCGCGGCACGCGAGGAAGGCATTCCGGTCGGCATTTCGTCGGGCGCGGCCATCGCCGCGGCGCTGGAAGTGGGTGCGCGGCCCGAGAATGCCGGCAAGACGATCGTGGCGATCATTCCGTCTTTTGCGGAACGCTATCTGTCGACGGCGCTATTTGAGGGCCTGTAACAAGTCCGGCCGGTCTGTGCAGATCGCGTCCAGGTCCGCCAGCCGCTCCATGTCGTCGCGGCGGTTGACGGTCCAGGCACCGACCTTCAGACCGCGCTCGCGCGCATAGGCGACATTTTCGGGCGTCGCGTCGGCGAAATGCGGAAACCAGCCTTGGGCCCCTGCCCCGGCGATCATGTCGATCGCCGGCCGCGCGTCACCCGAAAGCCTGTCGGTTGTGAACCAACAGGTGGCACCGCGTTTGACCAGAGGCAGAAAGCCGCGCCAGTCGAAACCGACGAAGATAGTGCGATCCAGAAAGTCCGCCTGCCGGATCACATCATGGGCCGCATCCGCCAGTATCAGCGGATCGGCGCTGTCCTCGCCGGCATCGCATTTCAATTCCACAAAGAGCAGGAAGCGCCGCGTCGCATCCTTTGCCAAACTCACCACCTCATCCAGCGCCGGCACGAGTGCCGGCACCGGCTTCAACAGTGCATGACCCAGCGCATAATCGCTGCCTGGCCGCGCAGTGCCAACATCGAACTGTCGCAATTCTGGAAAGCTCAGATCCTTGATGCGCGGCCCGGGCACGGTCAGCCATGCGCCATCCCGGCGCGCCACATCCTTCATCAGGCGGAAATCGTGATGCACGACAACGACGCCGTCACGGGAGAGCTGCACATCCAGCTCGGCGCCGTCACAGCCGCGCGCAACCGCGTCCGCGAACGCCACCATGGTGTTCTCCGGCATCAGCTGGGCGCCGCCGCGATGGGCGATGTTCATGGGCTGCATGGCTTCTTATACCGGTTTCGCGGGCGTTCATGGCAAGCCCGTGCTATGGCCTCGTCATCATGACGGATCATCTTTCCGACCCCGGCCCGCTGATCCCGGGCCGCCGCCATCACGCCTTCCTCGCGGAGGCGCGCGAGCTGCTGCGCCTGGCGGTGCCGCTGGCCGCCACCCAGCTCGCCCAGATGATCATCCTGGCGACCGACACGGTGATGCTGGGTCATTTCAGCAAGGAAGCGTTGGCGGCCGCGGCGCTGGGCAACACGGTCTATTTCCTGGTCTGGCTACTAGGCAGCGGCATGCCCATGGCGGTGTCGCCGGTCATCGCCCATGTCCAGGGCCGTCATAGCGCCAGCCCCCGGCGCGCGTTGCGCGCCGATGATTTAATCGGCGCCGGGACGGCGCCCAGGCCGCGCGACCGGCGCGAGGTGCGCGTCGCCGTGCGCATGGGGCTGTGGGCGGTCGTGATGTCATTGCCGCCGCTGATGGGCGTGCTGGTTTTCACCCGCCCGATCCTGCTGACGCTGGGCCAGCAGCCGCAACTGGCCGCCGATGCCGCGCTGTTCATCTCGGGCCTGGTCTGGGGCCTGCCCTTCGCGCTGGGCTTTCAGGTGCTGCGCAGTTTCTCCACCGCCTTGTCGCGCGCAGTGCCGCCCTTGGTGGTGATGGGCCTGGCGATCGCCTGGAACGCGATGGGCGACTACACCCTGATCTTCGGGCATTTCGGCGCAACCCGGATGGGCCTGTATGGCGCGGGCGTGGCCAGCGCCAGTTCCAACATTTTCAGTTTCGTGTTGATGCTGGCGATCTGTCTGGGCGTGCCGGCGCTTCGCCGCTACCACATCCTGCACCGGCTCTGGCATCCCGGCTGGCGCTGCTTTGCCGAGCTGTTCAAGCTGGGCCTGCCCATCGGCATCACCATGCTGTTCGAGGTGGCGCTGTTCAATGCCGCGGCGCTGGTGATGGGCACCTTCGGCGTCGCAACCCTTGCGGCGCATCAGATCGCCATCACCATTCCCTCCCTCACCTTCATGATCCCGCTTGGCATCGGGCTGGCCGCCACGGTGCGGGTGGGACTTGCGGCCGGCGCCGGCGACCGGCTCGCGGCACGACGCGCAGGACTGACGGCCATCGCCATGGGCGCCGCCTTCATGTGCGTGACCGCGCTGATCTTGCTGCTGTGGCCGCTTGAGATCGCGACCCTGTGGCTGCCCGCGAGCCGGGAAAATCGCGAAGTGCTGGCGCTGGCGGTCACCTTCCTGCATGTCGCAGCCGCCTTCCAGCTGGTAGACGGCATTCAGGTGACCTCGTCGATGAGTCTCAGAGGGCTCAAGGACGCGCATGGACCGATGTGGATCGCGGGCGCTTCCTATTGGCTGGCGGGCGCGCCCATGTGCCTGTGGCTGGGCTTTGGCACGCCGCTGAAGGGATTCGGCGTCTGGTTGGGACTGGCCTTCGGGCTCGCGGTTGCAGCGATCACATTGACCACGCGCTTTCTACTTCTGTCGAAAAGGCCCCCGCCGCGACACGCGAGTTGACACATCCTTGGGCACCCCCCAACAGTGGAGATATTGAAGGGGAGACGCATAATGAAGGCGACAGCCACCCGCATCCGCTGGCGGGTCATGTTCCTGGTGTTCATCATCGTGACCATCAGCTATCTGGATCGTACGAACCTGTCGGTGGCCGCACCCACCCTGCAGAAACAGCTCCACCTCACCCCCACAGAACTTGGCCTGATCCTCAGCGCCTTTTCCTGGGCCTATGCAGCGGCGCAGATTCCGGCCGGGCTGGTGGCCACCTGGCTCAGGCCCCGGCGTACTTATCTGTATGCATTGTGGGTCTGGTGCATTCTCCTGGCGCTGACCACCACCGCGACCTCTTTCGGTGCCTGGATCGCCTTCCGCATTCCTTTCGGCCTGGCGGAGGCCGTGACCTGGCCGGCCGCGTCGATCCTGCTGAGCCGCTGGTTCCCGCGCCTGGAATATTCGCAAGCCATGTCGCTGCAGAATCTGGGCCTGGTGATCGGCGCGGCCATCGCCCCGCCAATCGTCGCCGTGATCATTTCCTATTGGAGCTGGCAGGCGGCCTTCATCGTTACCGGCCTCATCGCCGGCCTGATGGGCACCTTCTTCTATTTCTATACCAAGGACGATCCGGCCGACGATCCGCGCGTGTCGGCGGACGAACTGGCCTGGATCAAGCACGATCAGGTGCGTGAAGCGCCCGCAATCGCCCCCAAGGGTCTGATCGGCGTGCTGCTGCGCTGCCCGTCTCTGTGGGCGGTCGGGATGGCCAATTTCGGGCTGGACTTCATCAACTTCATGTTCCTCACCTGGTATCCCAGCTATCTCACCACCACCTACCACATGTCGCTGGGACGCATGGGCGTGATGGCCATGGAGCCCTATGTGTTTGGCGTGATCGCGGTGTTGGGCGCGGGCAAGCTGGTCAGGGTGATGTGCGACAGCGGCATGGATTCGGTTGCCGCGCGGCGGATCGTGATCTTCGCAGGATTGCTCTTGGGCACTCTGGCCCTGTTTGCGACCATTGCCGTCTCCAACCTGTATGCTTCGGTGACCGCCATGTCCCTGGGTTATGCCTTTGTGATGTCGATCCTGGGGCCGATGTGGTCCACGCCGGCCGAGATCGCCGGGCCGCAGGGCGTCGGTTTCGCCAGCGGCTTCGTCAATTTCGTCGGCAATGTCGGCGGCATCGGCTCGCCCATCCTGATGGGGGTGATCTTCGAGCGCTTCCACTCCTTCACTCCGGCGATCATGATCTCGGCCGGCGTGACCCTGGCCTGTGGCGTGATCTTCCTGATGCTGTACCGGGTCAAACGCGACCGCGAGATTGTGGCGGCGTTCCTGGCGCCATAAGCGCAATCCGGAAAATCGGAATCGATTTTCCGGCAAATTGCGCGACCGACCAAAAACTTCAGCCGCGCGAGAGGATGAAGATCAGCGCGGCTGCGATCACGCAGGCCAGCAGCACCACGGCTACCCGCCACGGCCGGCTCTGACGCTCCTGCTCGGCGGCGATGGCGCGAGCGGTGTCGGGATGCAGCCGCACCCCGCCTTCCGCCACCATCTGGGAGAATTCTTCCGCATTCTTGACCAGCTGCGGCAGGTCCTGGGCGAGCTTGCCCAGGGCGCCGAAGGTTTCGCCGGCACGGGTGAGCGCGGCCTCCGGCCCCATATTCTCGTGCATCCATTTTTCGGCGACAGGGCGCGCCGCCTCCCAGATGTCGAAATCGGGATCGAGGCCTCTGGCTACGCCTTCCACCACCACCATGGTCTTTTGCAGCAGCACCAGCTGCGGCTGGGCCTGCATGTCGAAGCGGCGGGTGGTTTCGAACAGCTGACCCAGCAGCCGGGCGATGGAAACGTCGCGGGCGCTGCGCCCGAAAATCGGCTCACCGATGGCGCGCAGGGCCTGGGCAAAAGTCTCGATCGAATGATGTGGTGGCACAAAGGAAAATTCGTAATGCAGCTCGGCGACCTTGCGATAGTCGCGCTGCAGGAAACCGGCCAGAGTGCCGGCCATGAAGCGGCGCATGCCGGCATCCAGCCGGCCCATGATGCCGAAATCCACCGCCACCAGCCGGCCCTGCTCGTCGATGAACAGGTTGCCCGGATGCATGTCGGCGTGAAAAAAGCCGTCACGCAGCGCCTGGGTGAGAAAGCTGCGCATGATCAGCACGGCCACCGCACGGGGATCGCGCCCGGCGGCCGCAATGGCCGCAGGGTCGCGCACCGACACGCCATCGATCCATTCGCTGGTCAGCACGGTCTGGGCGGTGCGGGTCCAGTCGATATGGGGCACACGGAACTGTTCCTCGCCGCGCGTGCGCTCATAAAGCTCCGACGCCGCCGCCGCTTCCATGCGCAGGTCCAATTCCAGCGCCACCGAGGCGGCCAGGGTCTGCACAACGGCCATCAAGCGCAACCGCCGCGCCTCCGCCGACAGGCGTTCAGCAACCCTCGCAAACAGCGCCAGGGCTTCGAGGTCGCGGGCGAAATCGTCGCGTACATGCGGGCGCAGCACCTTCACCGCCACCCTGACGGGCGGATCGTCGCTGGTTTGAGCGCGGTGCACCTGGGCGATCGAAGCCGCCGCCAGGGGCGCGCCGAAACTGGAAAACAGCGTTTCCACCGGCTTGCCGAAAGCATCTGCGATCTCGGCGCGGGCCTGGCTTTCCGAGAAAGGCGGCAGCCGGTCCTGCAGATGCTCCAGCGCGCGCGCCATTTCCGCGCCCACAATATCGGGCCGCGTCGCCAGCATCTGGCCGAGCTTGATATAGGCCGGTCCCAATTTCTCGAGCGCCTGGCTGAGGCGGGCGCCCGCTTCGGGACGGCGATTGCGGAAGGCCAGCGCAGGCGGGACCAAAAGCCACACGGCCTGCAACAGCCGGAAAGAACTGGCGACAGCACCCATCAAAGACGCCAGGCCGAATGCATGGCGGCGATGCCGCCCGACAGGTTGCGCACTTTCACCTGCTCCAGGCCTGCATCTGCGATCATCTGGGCGAACTTCGCCTGGGGCGGAAAGCGGCGGATGCTTTCGGCCAGATAGCGATAGGACTCCTCGTCCTTCGCCACCATGCCGCCGATCTTGGGCAAGAGCTTGAAGGAATAGGCATCGTACAGCGCGTCCAGCCCCGGCACTTCCACCTTGGAGAATTCCAGGCAGAGGAAACGTCCGCCAGGCTTCAGCACGCGCCGCGCTTCGGCCAGCGCCCGGTCGATATGCGTGACGTTGCGGATACCGAAAGCGATGGTATAGGCGTCGAAACTGCTGTCCGGGAACGGCAGGCTTTCGGCATTGCCGCACACCCATTCGATGGCAGCTTCGCCTTTCTCCTGTGCGCGGCGCCGGCCCTCGCCCAGCATGTCGGCATTGATGTCGCAAACGGTCACCCCGGCCTCACCGCCCCTGGTCCGCGCCATCTCGACAATGCGGAAAGCGATGTCGCCAGTGCCGCCCGCCACATCCAGGGTCTTCCAGCCCGGGCGCGGATTGAGCCACTCCACCATCGCGTCCTTCCAGATGCGATGGACCCCGGCGCTCATCAGGTCGTTCATCAGGTCATAGCGCGCGGCAACGGAGGAAAAGACCTCTTTGACCAGGCCTTCCTTCTCGCCTTCCGGCACGTCGCGGAAACCAAAACTGGCGGTTTTTTCCGTCATGGGCCGCGAACATAGCCGCCTGCCACTTCCTAGGCTACCGTCGCGGCCCGCGACCCTTTATGACCCCGTCCTCACTGAGCACAGCGGTAAGCCATGCCGGAGTTACCCGAAGTCGAAACCGTGCGTTTGGGCCTGGCCCCGGCCATGGAGGGTCATGTCCTGACCGATGTGGAGACGCGGCGCGGCGACCTGCGCGTGCCCTTCCCCAAGAATTTTGTCGCCCGGCTCAAGGGCCGCAAGGTCAGGCATCTGCGTCGGCGCGCCAAATACATTCTGGCCGATCTCGACAGCGGCGAGACCCTGGTGATCCATCTGGGCATGAGCGGGCGCATGAGCGTTTACGCGCACGGCAAACAGCGCAAGCTGGGCAATTATGTCTATGACACGCCGCCTGATGGCGCCGGCAACGGCAAGCACGATCATGTCGTGTTCGAGACCGACGCGCCGGCCCGCATCGTCTTCAATGACCATCGCCGCTTCGGATTGATGGCCCTGGTCGACACCAAACATCTGGAAGACGACAAGCTCTTTAAGGATATCGGCATCGAGCCGCTGTCGGACGGCTTCAACACCGCGCATCTGGCCAAGGCGCTGGAAGGCAAGAAGACCCCGATAAAATCGGCGCTACTGGATCAGCGGGTGGTGGCGGGGCTGGGCAATATCTATGTCTGCGAAGCGCTATTTCGCGCCGGCATCTCGCCCAAGCGGCTGGCCGGTTCGGTCAGCCGTGAAAAAATCACAACGCTGGTCGCGGCGATCAAGAAAGTGCTGAAGGACGCGATCGCGGCCGGCGGATCGACCTTGCGCGATCATGCCCAGGCCACCGGCGATCCCGGCAATTTCCAGCATCATTTTCTGGTCTATGGCCGTGAGGGCAAGCCTTGTAAGAACCTGGCCTCAAGCAGCGCAGCGGTAGGCCATAAAAGAAGTTGTCCTGGGACCGTAAAGCGCATTGTCCAGTCCGGCCGTTCCACCTTTTACTGTCCCAAATGCCAGACCTGAAGCACACCCCGGCTTTCTTCCCCCGCATGGCGCAGCCATTGGCGGGGGAAGATGTCGCAGCGAGGTGTCGGCGCGAGCCGACCCGAGCTGTGACAGATGGGGGCTCAAAAAAGAGGCGCCGCTTATGAGCTACCAAAATATCAAGACGGAGGTGAACGGCGCCGTCGGCATCGCGACCTTGAACCGGCCCGAGGCGCTGAATGCGCTCAACACAGCGCTGCTCAACGAGCTCGCGGATGCGCTGGAAGCCTGGGACCGCGGCACCGAGGTCCGTTGCATGATCGTCACCGGCAGCGAACGCGCCTTCGCCGCCGGCGCGGACATCAAGGAAATGGCGCCCAAGTCGTTTTCCGAGATGTATCGGGAGAATCTGTTCGGCGATCAGCTGGACCGCATTTCGCGCATCCGCAAACCGATCATTGCGGCCGTGGCAGGCCATGCACTGGGCGGCGGCTGCGAGCTGGCGCTGGCCTGCGATTTCATCATCGCGGCCGATACCGCCAAATTCGGCCAGCCGGAAATCACCCTTGGCATCATGCCAGGCCTGGGCGGCAGCCAGCGGCTGACCAGGATTGTCGGCAAGTCCAAGGCGATGGATCTGTGCCTGACGGGGCGCGTCATGGACGCGGCCGAGGCCGAAGCCAGCGGCTTGGCCGCTCGGGTGGTGCCCGCCGACATGCTGCTCGCGGAGGCGTTGAAGGCGGGCCAGAAGATCGCCGCCCAGTCCTCTCCGGCCGCCCAGATGGTGAAGGAAGCCGTCAACCGAGCCTATGAGACCAGCCTGGCCGAGGGCCTGCATTTCGAGCGCCGGCTGTTCCATGCCATGTTCGCCACCCATGACCAGAAAGAGGGCATGGCCGCCTTTTCCGAGAAGCGCAAACCTGCCTTTAAAGGCGAATAGGCCCGAAATACCCCCGGGTTTTGTTTGACCGGGGCCTGTTTGGGGGGTATATGCCCGCCTCTTTTCGGCAAAATCCAAGGACTGAAGATGCCCAATATCGCCTCCGCCAAGAAGCGCGTCCGCACGACCGCCAAGCGCACCGCCATCAATACGGCGCGCAAGACCCGGGTGCGCGGCTTCATCCGCAAGGTCGAGGAAGCCATCGCCTCTGGTGACAAGAAAGCCGCCCTGGCGGCCCTGAAGGCGGCTGAGCCGGAAATCATGCGCGGCGTGTCCAAGGGCGTGCTGCACAAGAATACCGGCGCACGGAAAGTGTCGCGCCTGACCAAGCGGGTCTCAAAACTGTCAAAATAACGAACCGGCTGGAATCCTTTGGGGATTCAAGTCTAGAACAAGGCCCGGCGCCAAAACCGGGCCTTTTTTATTTGTCCGTGTGCAGAATGTCGGCGAAAAGCCATATTTCGGCAGCGCAACACGGAGCATTTGAAGGCTAAGTGACTGATTCAAAAAAGTTTGATCACAAAGTGGCATTTTCCGTATACGTCACAACGCCTTAGCGAATTTCACAAAAGCGAAAAAATTTTCGAATCAGGCCTTTTGTTCCCAATTTGATCTCTTGTTCGCGCCCTTGGGCTGGGCGTATCTTAACCAACGGACGGGGCGAGCGCTGAATATGTCGAAGACTTCAATAAGTAAAAATAAAGTATTCGACGGGTTGAGTAGCAGTGTCGGATATATCCGACAGTCAAACACTCCCTAAATTCCGCAAATTATGACGCATTTATGCTGGGTGACGACCCCGGCAGTTCTGCAATTGTCTCTAAGGTTTTGCCATGGTCCCTCCCTCTTCTCTCGACTATGCCGGCGACATCAGCGCCACCGAGGCTTGGGACAGGCTCAAGAACGATCCCAAGGCCCAGCTGCTGGATGTGCGCACAACGGCCGAGTGGAACTTTGTCGGCATGCCCGACCTCTCTTCCATCGGCCGGCGTGTGCATTGCGTGGAATGGCAGACTTTTCCCACCGGGGCCCAGAATCCCGGCTTCGTGGTGGAGGCCGGTCAGGCGCTGGACGATCCACGCGCCCCGGTGATGGTCATCTGCCGCTCGGGCGCGCGTTCGCGTGCCGCAGCCATCGCCCTCACCCAGGCCGGTTTCACCCAGGCCTTCAACATAGCGGGCGGATTTGAAGGGGATGCGGACACCCACGGCCACCGCGGCAACGTCAATGGCTGGAAGGCGGGAGGGCTCCCCTGGAGACAGGGCTGACAGGACAGCGTGGCCTATCCGGACAGGAACACCTGCCGGCTCAACGAACGGACAAATGGGTAGACAGACATGGTGCAAGTTGGAAAATCATTGCCGGATTGGCGCACGGCCTGGGTGCAAGTACGCGAGCGCATGCGCCGCGAGCTGGGCGATCCGGTCTTCGAAGCCTGGATCGGGCCGCTGAGCCTGGAATCCTTCGACCATGACGAACTCAAGATCGGCGCCGCCAAGCCGTTTGTGCGCAACTGGGTGGCCAACCACTATGTCGGGCGCATCGAAAAGGCCTTTGCCGCCGAAGGCTTTCATCCCGCCTCCCTGTCGATCGTGATTTCGGCGGCGCCCGCGCCCACCATCGGCGCTGCGATCCCGCGCGAGGCCCAGCACCAGGGTATTGCCGAGACCGCGCCCGCCAGCGTCGCCTATCTCTCGCCGCGCAGCGAAAGCCGCGCCGGTGAAGAGGATAAGGGGCTGTGGAACCGGATGCTGCATCCGCAGCAGACCTTCGACAGCTTCATCCCCGGCAGCGTCAATCAGTTCGGTCACGGCGCAGCCAAGGCCTTTGCCGATGGCCAGCAGGCCGACATTCCGCTGCTCTACATTCATGGCGGTTTCGGCTACGGCAAGACGCATCTCTTGAACGCGGCGGCGCTGGAATTCCGCAAGCGCGGCAAGCGCACCTTGTTCCTGCGCGCCGAAGATTTCATGCGCCATTTCCTGGGCGCGCTCTATCGCAAGGATACGCTGGCCTTCAAGGAAGAGCTGCGCACCGCCGAAGTGCTGATCATCGACGATCTGCAGCATATCTGCCGCTCGGCCGCGACGGCCTCCGAGTTCCTCTACACCGTCAATGCCTTTGCCGACCTGCGCCGGCGGGTGGTGATCGCCGCCGACCGCGCACCGCAGGGCCTGGAAGGTTTGGGCGCCGATGTGAAATCGCGCCTGGCCGGCGGCCTGGTCGTGGGCCTGGACAAGCCGGACCGCGACACGCGGCTGGCCATCTTGAAGTCGCGCGCACTGGAATTCACCCGCCACAAGCCTGATGTGGTGCTGCCGGAAACGGTGCTGGAACGCATTGCCGACATGGACGACGCCTCCCCGCGCGAACTGATCGGCGTCTTCACCAAGCTTGCCACCTATGCCGATCTCACCAAGAAGCCGGTGACGTTGGAAACGGCGGAGGAAGCGGTGGGCCTGCGCGCCGGCCCCGGCGCCAAGACTTCGATCGAGGACATCCAGAGGAAGACGGCGGAGTTCTACAAGCTGGACGTGAAGGACTTTCATTCGCCCCAGCGCGCCCGCCGGGTGGCCCGCCCGCGCCAGGTCGCCATGTATCTGTCGCGCAAGCTCACCACCCGCTCGCTGCCCGAAATCGGCCGGCGCTTCGGCGGCCGCGACCACACCACGGTGCTGCATGCCTGCCGCCGCATCGAGGCCCTGATCGTGGAGGACGCGCTCTTCCGCCAGGAAGTCGATTTCCTCAGCCAGATGCTGCAAAGGCGCCCCGAAATGTGATCCCAAAAGGCCCGGAGAAATCCGGGCCTTTTTGCTTTTGGCGCCCGGCCGGGCGAAGGCCTTCCAGCAAGCCCCGAAAAGCCCGAAAAATGGGCGGAAAACCGGCAAAAATGGATGGGTCCGGGGGTGCGATTTCTTTGCCCTTTCGACCCCTTTTTGGTATGGTCCTTCACTTGAGTCTTGGGGCCATCCGGTATCTCGAAAGTGGGACACTTGCGGCTCTCCCAAACACAAGAAAACGGGGCGTTTTCGGGCCTTATTTTTGGCGCCGGAAAAGCAGGTCAGCTAACCGGTCGGGTGAGAGATGAAGATCAACGTCGAACGCGGCGCATTCCTGAAAGCGCTCAACCATGTGCAAAGCGTGGTGGAGCGCCGCAACACCATTCCGATCCTGTCCAATGTGCTGATCGAGGCGGCCAAGGGCCAGCTCAAGCTCACCGCGACCGACCTGGATATCGAGATCGTCGAGGCGCTGCCGGCGGACGTGCTGCGCAATGGCTCGGCCACCGCGCCGGCCCATATGCTCTACGACATTGTGAGGAAGCTGCCGGAAGGCGCCCAGGTCCAGGCCGAGCTGCTTTCCAGCGAAGGCGGCCGGCTGGCGGTCTCGGCCGGTCATTCGCGCTTTGAGCTGTCCTGCCTGCCGCGGGAGGATTTCCCGCAGATGGCGGCCGGTGCCCTGCCCCACAAGTTCCGCCTGGCGGCCGACGATCTCAAGCGCATCATCGACAAGACGCGCTTTGCCATCTCCACCGAGGAGACCCGCTATTACCTGAACGGCATCTATGTCCACGCCGCCAAGGATGCGAAGCCCCCGGTGATGCGCGCCGTGGCCACCGACGGCCACCGCTTGGCGCGTTATGAACTGGAACTGCCCGATGGCGCCGCCGACATGCCAGGCGTGATCGTACCGCGCAAGACGGTGGGCGAACTGCGCAAGCTGCTGGATGATTCCGACGGCGCCATCGACGTGTCCTTGTCCGATACCAAGATCCAGTTCGGCTTCAATGGCGTGGAGCTGACCTCCAAGCTGATCGACGGCAACTTCCCGCCCTATGAGCGGGTGATCCCGTCGGGCAATGACAAGTCCCTGGCGCTGGAAGCCAAGGAATTTGCCCAGTCGGTGGACCGGGTGTCCACCATCAGCGCCGACAAGACGCGCGCGGTGAAGCTGAACCTCAGCAAGGACAAGGTGACCTTGTCGGTGGTGAACCCCGAAAGCGGTACCGCGACCGAGGATGTGGGCGCGACCTACACGGCCGCCCCGCTGGAGATCGGTTTCAACGCCCGCTATCTGCTCGACATCACCAGCCAGATCGAAGGCAAGGAAGTGCGCTTCCTTTTATCGGACGCGGGTTCGCCCGCCATCATCGAAGACGCGGAGGACGCGCGCACGCTTTACGTCCTCATGCCGCTTCGTGTCTGAGGATTGATTTGACGGCAACGCCGTACACGCGCCCATCCGGCGAGGCTTCAGCCATTTCCAGGCTGGCAGTCACACGCCTGCGCCTGACCAATTTCCGTTCCTATGCGTCCGGTGAACTTGCCGTCAGCGGCGCGCCGGTGGTGCTGGCCGGTCCCAATGGCGCCGGCAAGACCAATGTGCTGGATGCGATCTCGCTGCTGTCGCCGGGCCGTGGTTTGCGCGGCGCCAAGCTGGCCGAACATACCCGCAAGGGCCCTGTCGCCAGCGAAGAGACCTTGTGGGCCGTGGCCGCGACGGTGACGCGCGGCGATACCGAGCATGAGATCGGCACCGGCCTCACCCAGGCGTCAGCCTCAAGGCAGGTGCGCCTCAACGGCGCGCCGGCGCAAAGCTCGGCCGACCTGGGCGAGATCGTGCAGCTGATCTGGCTGACCCCGGCCATGGACCGGTTGTTCATCGAAAGCGCGGGCGGCCGCCGCCGTTTCCTGGATCGGCTGGTGCTGGGCTTCGACGCGGGCCATGCGCGCGCCGCCACCCGCTACGAGACCGCGATGCGCGAGCGTGCCCGGTTGCTGAAATATGGCCCGCGCGATCCGGCCTGGCTGGACGGGCTGGAAAGTGAAATGGCCGAAGCCGGCATCCAGATCGCGCAAGCCCGCGCCAGCACGGTGGAAGGGCTGTCGCGCGCGCTGGCTGAACGCAGCGGCGCTTTTCCGGCCGCGTCGCTGGCGCTGACCGACGAGCTTCATTTGCGTTCGGCCGACGAGCTGCGCGGCCAGTTCGCATCCGGCCGCATGCGCGATGCCGAAGCCGGCCGCACCCTTGTCGGACCCCATACCACCGATCTGGCGGTGCGCCACACCGGCAAGCGTGCCGAGGCACGCGACTGTTCCACCGGCGAGCAGAAGGCGCTTTTGATCTCCATCATGCTGGCGGATGCGCGCGAACTGGCGCGGGCGCGGCAAGGCCTCGCCCCCATCCTGCTGTTGGACGAAATCGCCGCCCATCTGGACGTCGTCCGCCGCGCCGCTTTGTTCGAGGAAATTCACGCGCTGTCCGCCCAGGCCTGGATGACGGGCACCGATCTGTCGCTGTTCGACGGCGCGCGCTGCCAGATATTCGAAGTTCGCGAGGGCGTCTTTCACCCGCAGACTGCGGGCCTACCAAGGTGAAGTAGCATGTCAGAACCCAATATGAACGCCTACAATGCCGACAGCATCAAGGTGCTGAAGGGCCTGGATGCCGTGCGCAAGCGCCCCGGCATGTATATCGGCGACACCGATGACGGCTCGGGCCTGCATCACATGGTCTATGAAGTCGTGGACAATGCCGTGGACGAGGCCTTGGCCGGCCATGCCAACCGCATCGATGTGGTGCTGAACCCCGACGGCTCCTGCACCGTGCGCGACAACGGGCGCGGCATCCCCACCGACATCCACAAGGAAGAAGGCGTGTCGGCGGCGGAAGTCATCATGACCCAGCTGCATGCCGGCGGGAAATTCGACGAGAATGCCTATAAGGTCTCGGGCGGGTTGCATGGCGTGGGCGTGTCGGTCGTCAATGCGCTATCGGAATTCCTGGACCTGCGCATCTGGCGCAATGGCCGCGAATATTACATGCAGTTCCGCCATGGCGATCCGGTCGAGCATCTGGCCGAGGTCGGCCCAGCCGAGGGCAAGAAGGGCACCGAAGTCACCTTCCTGCCTTCGCCCGCGACCTTCACCAAGACCGAATTCGATTTCGCGACGCTGGAACACCGGCTGCGCGAGCTGGCCTTCCTCAATTCCGGCGTCTCCATTACCCTGACCGACAAGCGCGGGGTCGAGGCCAAGGAAACCCACCTGCATTACGAAGGCGGGCTGAAGGCCTTTGTGGAATATCTGGACCGCGCCAAGCAGTCGCTGATCCCCGCGCCGGTGATGATCGTGTCGGAAAAGGACGGCGTGACGGTGGAAATCGCGCTGACCTGGAACGACAGCTATCACGAATCGACGCTCGCCTTCACCAACAACATCCCCCAGCGCGACGGCGGCACCCATGTCGCCGGTTTCCGCGCCGGGCTGACCCGCGTGGTGACCAAATATGCCGACGAGATGCCCCAGACCAAGAAGGACAAGGTGGCGCTGACCGGCGATGATTGCCGCGAAGGCCTGACCTGCATCCTGTCGGTCAAGGTGCCCGATCCCAAATTCTCGTCCCAGACCAAGGACAAGTTGGTGTCATCGGAGGTGCGCCCGATCGTGGAAGGCGCCATCATCGACCAGCTGGGTGCCTGGTTCGAACAGCATCCGGCCGAGGCCAGGACCGTGGTCGGCAAGGTGGTGGAAGCCGCCGCCGCCCGCGAAGCCGCTCGCAAGGCGCGCGAGCTGACCAGGCGCAAGGGCGCGCTGGACGGCGCCTCGCTTCCCGGCAAGCTGGCCGATTGCCAGGAACGCGATCCCGCCAAATGCGAAATCTTCATTGTCGAGGGCGATAGCGCCGGCGGCAGCGCCAAGCAGGGCCGCAACCGCTCCAACCAGGCGGTGCTGCCCTTGCGTGGCAAGATCCTGAACATCGAGCGCGCCCGCTTCGACAAGATGCTGTCCAGCGAGGCGATCGTGAACCTGATCACCGCGCTCGGCACCGGCATCGGGCGCGAGGAATTCAACGCCGACAAGCTGCGCTATCACAAGATCATCATCATGACCGATGCCGACGTGGACGGCGCCCATATCCGCACGCTTCTGCTGACCTTCTTCTATCGCCAGATGCCGGAGCTGATCGAACGCGGCCATGTCTTCATCGCCCAGCCGCCGCTCTACAAGGCGACGCGGGGCAAGTCGGAACGCTATCTGAAGGACGAGCCCGAGCTGCAGGATTACCTGATCGCCGAAGGCGCCGCCGGCGCGGTGCTGACCCTGCATTCGGGCGAAACCATCACCGGCGCGCATCTGGACGAGCTGATCGCCCATGGTCGTCAGGCGGTGGCGGCCTTGAACGGCTTTCCCCGCCACTATCCCCGCTTTGTGCTGGAACAGGCGGCTATCGCCGGCGCGCTCAACCCGGAAATCCTGTCGGATGCCGCCAAGGCAGCGGACGCCGCCAAGTACATCGCCCAGCGCCTGGACACGCTGAGCGAGGAATATGAACGCGGCTGGCATGGCGAGCCGACCTCGGACGGCGGGTTGAAGTTCTGGCGCGAGGTGCGCGGCGTGCGCGAGGCCGTCGCCGTCGACGGCGCCCTGATCGCCTCGGCCGATGCCCGGCGGCTGGACAAGATGGCGGGCGAACTGCAGACCGCCTATCTGCGGGCCGGCACCCTGAAGCGCAAGGACGAGACGCGGGAAATCCGCAGCCCGTCCGAGCTGCTGGACGCGATCTATGACTGGGGCAGGAAGGGCCTGGCCCTGCAGCGCTACAAAGGCCTAGGCGAGATGAACCCCGAACAGCTGTGGGAAACCACCCTGGACGAGAATGCCCGCTCGCTGCTGCTGGTGAAGGTCCAGCATGCCGACGAGGCTGGCGAGCTGTTCGCCAAGCTGATGGGCGACGTGGTCGAGCCGCGCCGGGAATTCATCCAGGACAATGCGCTGTACGCCGCGGTCGACATCTAGATGGGGTGAGGCTGCGGCGCCCATAGGGCGCGAGCATGTCCAGCGGACATGCGAGAGCAGACGAACGCCGCGAGCTAAAGCGAGCGGCCGGGGAAGGAATAGTGAATGGGCTTTCGGTTTCAAAAACGCATCAGCATCCTGCCGGGCGTGCGGATAAACCTGTCCAAGTCCGGCGCCTCGGCCAGCCTGGGCCCGCGCGGCGCCGATGTGAATATCGGCCGCGACGGCGTCACCGCCAATGCCGGGATCCCCGGCACCGGGCTTTCCTATCACCAGAAAATCGGCCGTGGCGGCAGGGGCGGCTGGTTCGGCGTCCTGGCCGTGGTGGCGGGCCTGGGCTTCTGGGCCTTCCAGCATGCCGGCAAGATCGAAGTTTTTTCTCCCCCCTCCGCGGTGGCGGCTGCCAATCCATCCACAGGCTTGTCCACAAAAGCATCCACAGACGCGCCGTCAACTTCGCCTGCGCCTGTCAACACCAGCGGCAACATGCTGCGCTATGTTCATCGCGGAAATTCGATTCTGCGGGCAGAACCAAAGGCTTCCGGAGATATCCTCAAAAGAGAAATGAAGAGCGCGGCCGTAACCCTGGTTTCAGAGGAAGCCGATGGCTGGTCGAAGGTAACAGACGGCAACATCACCGGCTATATGCGCTCGTCGGTGCTGGGCACCGAACCCCCGCAATAATTCTCACGCCCGCGCGCTGACCAGCCAGCAGGCGATCCGGCAGTGGATCATGCCATCGGATTTGGGATAGGCGCGGAAGGCCTCGGTCACCGCCGCCAGCACGCGCGCGCCGACGTCCGGCTCGAACCGGCGCAGCGCCCGCGCCGTGGGCCCCAGGCTGGTGGCCTGAATGCCCGCCTCTTCGGCTGTCTTGCCCATCGGCATCAGCCCGTCATGCCTGTCTATGGCGATGGCGGAAAAGCCGGCATCGGCCAGAATGCCGCGCAACCGGTCCGGGTCGGACAGGGCAAAAGGCCCGGGCGCATGGGGGTCCGCCGGCGGCAAGGGCGGCATCAGGGGCTTGGCGATCTCGAAAGGCATGGCGGCATATTCGTTCTCCGCCACCGGCCGCCAGCAGACGAAGGCGAGGCGCCCGCCAGGCCGGGCCGCCTTGCGCAGATTGGCAAAGGCAGCCGTGGGATCGTCAAAGAACATCACCCCGAAGCGTGACATCAACAGGTCGCGATCCGGCCCGAAGGCATACGTCGCGGCATCGGCTTCAAGGAATTCGACGTTGGCGCGCCCCTCGGCGCGACGACGCGCCAGGGCCAGCAGCTGGCGGGAGACATCCACGCCCAGCACCTGCCCGCCCCCGCCCACCGCATCGGCCGCCAGCAGGCTGGTCTGGCCGGCGCCGCAGCCGATATCCAGCACGCGCTCGCCGGGGCGGATGGCCGCCAGCCCCAGCAGCGCCGTGGTGGCGCTGGCCAGGCTCGCATCCATCACCTGCTGGTTCTTGACCCATTTCTCGCCAGGCGGGCCGTTCCAGTATTCGATCTGGTCCGCATTGGCGATCATGGCGGTCAGCCTTTCGCTTTGTGCTTGCGCTGGGCCAAGGTGCGAAGGCGCAAGGCGTTCAGCTTGATGAAGCCGGCCGCGTCCTTCTGGTCATAGGCGCCCTGGTCGTCCTCGAAGGTGACCAGCTTCTCGCTGTAGAGCGAATAGGGCGAGGACCGCCCCACCACCGTGGCATTGCCCTTGTAGAGCTTCAGCCGGACCGCGCCGGTGACGAATTCCTGGCTCTTGTCGATCAGGGCCTGCAGCATTTCGCGCTCGGGGCTGAACCAGAAGCCGTTATAGATCATCTCGGCATAGCGCGGCATCAGCTCGTCCTTCAGATGGGCGGCGCCGCGGTCCAGGGTGATGGATTCGATGCCGCGATGGGCGGCCAGCAAAATCGTGCCGCCGGGGGTCTCATAGACGCCGCGCGATTTCATGCCGACGAAACGGTTTTCCACCAGATCCAGCCGGCCGATGCCATTGGCCTTGCCCAGCGCGTTCAGCCGGGTCAGCAAGGTCGCCGGCGAAAGCTTCTCGCCATCGATCGATACGGCATCGCCCTTCTCGAACCCGATCTCGATATACGTCGCCTTGTCGGGCGCGTCCTCAGGCGCGATGGTGCGCATATAGACGATGCTTTCCGCTTCCTGGGACGGGTCTTCCAGCACCTTTCCTTCCGACGACGAGTGCAGCAGATTGGCGTCGACCGAGAAAGGCGCCTCGCCGCGCTTGTCCTTGGCGATCGGGATCTGGTGCTGTTCGGCGAATTCCAGCAGCCTGGTGCGGCTGGTGAGGTCCCATTCCCGCCAGGGCGCGATCACCTTGATGCCGGGCTTGAGCGCATAGTAACCCAGCTCGAAGCGCACCTGATCGTTGCCTTTGCCGGTGGCGCCATGGGCGACGGCATCGGCGCCGACTTTCTCGGCGATCTCGATCTGTTTCTTGGCGATCAGGGGCCGGGCGATGGAAGTGCCCAGGAGATAGACGCCCTCATAGACCGCATTGGCGCGGAACATGGGGAAGACGTAATCGCGCACGAATTCCTCGCGCACATCCTCGATGAAGATGTTCTCAGCCTTGATGCCCAGGTTCAGCGCCTTCTGGCGCGCCGGCTCGATCTCCTCGCCCTGGCCCAGATCGGCGGTGAAGGTCACGACCTCGGCGCCATATTCGGTCTGCAGCCACTTCAGGATCACCGACGTGTCCAGCCCGCCGGAATAGGCGAGAACAACCTTTTTGACGTCTTTCCTGGACACGGTGAAATCCCCTCGAAAACGGGGCGGACTATAGGGATTTAGGCCCGAAAATCCACCCCGCCAAAAGCCTGCCCGGGCTGCAAAAACGCCGAAATCACCGCGAGCGGAACCAGCCGGTGACCGACAGGCGGTGCGCGCCGGCAAAGGGCGTCACAAAGCTCACCAGATGCGGCTGCGGCACCGCCAGAATGTTGAGTGCGTTGAAGGTGGGCAGATAGCCTTCCGCGATCTGGCCGCGCCAGTCGGGAAACAGCAGTGCGCCGCCCCAGTCCGGCTGCCAGTGCGGCGTCATGTTCAGGATATAGGCCGCCACTCTTTTCTGCGGCTCGTTGGTGTCGTCATGCACATTGAGGAAATGGCCAGCGCGATAGCGCGTGGCCTGCGCCTCGGCGAAATGGATGGCATTCGAGCCCGTCACCCGGCGCACAAAATCCAGCAGCGGCCGGCTGTTGAGAAAACGGGTGATGGCCGCCAGGTAATGCGACGGGTCGGGATAAGGCTCGCCCTCATGCGACATGGGATGATTGTCGTAGAGATAGTGAAAATCATCGCGGGCCTGGGCATAGACACGGCGGACCAGGTCATTCTCTTGTTCGGGGCTCAGGCTGGCCTCCGGGCGAAGGCGCACATAGCCATCATCCTTGCGGGTGACAATGGAGAATTGCGTCTCCTGATCCAAACAGCGGTGCACGCGCGCGGCACTTTCCGCCGTCAGGATGGCGGGAATATGCACCCGCCGGTCACGGGCATAGGCCGCCGCGATCTTCCCGCTGTCCAGCGCCGGATTGAGTTGGGGATCGGCCATGCTCATATGCGGGCCCGAAACCAGCCGGTGACCGACAGCCGGTGCGCCCCGGCAAAGGGAGAGACAAAACCCACCATATGGTCCTGCGGCACGGCGAAGAGGTTGAGCGCATTGAAGGCCGGCAGATAGCCGCCGGAAAAATGACCGGGGCGGTCGGGAAAGAGCAGCGCCCCGCCCCAATCGGGACGCCAGCGCGGCGTCATGTTCAGCACATAGGCGGCGATGCGGCCCTTGTCATTGCCGTCATCATGGCGGCCCAGAAAATGGCCGCGGCGATAGCGCGCCGCCTGCGCGTCGGCAAAGGCGATTGCCCGATTGCCGGTGACGCGGCGCGCGAAATCCAGAAACGGCGCGCTGTTGAGAAAGCTGACGACCGCGGCTAGCGGATGCGACGGGTCAGCATAAGCCTCGCCATAGCGCGACAGGACATGGCCGTCATAGAGATAGTGGAAGCCAGCCTGCGCGTTGGCATAGGCCGCGTTCATCAGCTCGGCCTCTTTCTGCGGTGTCAGGGCGGCTGCCCGCCAGGCCTGCGCCTGATCATCGCCGGTGCGGCACAGCAGCGAGAAATCGGTTTCCTGCGCCAGAGCGCGATGCACCCGTTCGGCGCTTTCCCGGGTCAGGGCGGATGGAATGTGGACGCGGCGCTCGCGCGCAAAGCTTTCCGCAATCTTGTCCTGGTCCAGCGCCGGGTTAAGCGCCGGCTCCATCAGTGCGGCATGCGGGCGAGCTGCCCCGATTGGATCTTTTCCAAAGCAGTCGCCTCATGCCCCGGCCGCTCGCTCAAGCTCGCGGCTTTCGGCTGCTCTCGCGGGTCCACCGGACCCGCCTCGCGCGCTGCGCGCGCCGCAGCCGAAACCTTGACGCTTTCGCTTTTGAGCTGGCCGCAGGCCGCCATGATGTCGCGGCCGCGCGGCGTTCGCACGGGCGACGCATAGCCGGCGCGATTGAGAACTTCCGCAAATTTCTCGATCTGGCTCCAGTCGGAACATTCGTAAGGCGCGCCGGGCCAGGGATTGAACGGGATCAGGTTGATCTTGGCGGGAATGCCCTTGATCAGCTTCACCAGCTCGCGCGCTTCGGCGATGGAATCGTTCACGCCCTTCAGCATCACATATTCGAAGGTGATGCGCCGCGCGTTGGAGGCGCCGGGATAAGTGCGGCAGGCCTCGATCAGCTCGGCGATCGGGTATTTCTTGTTGATCGGCACGATCACGTCGCGGATGTCGTCCCGCACCGCATGCAGCGAAATGGCCAGGCCCGAGCCGATCTCATGGCCGGCACGCGGGATCATCGGCACCACGCCCGCCGTCGACAGGGTGACCCGGCGCTTGGACAGCGCCAGCCCGTCACCATCGGTCACCGCGGAGAGCGCGGCCTTCACATTGTCGAAATTGTAGAGCGGCTCGCCCATCCCCATCATCACGATATTAGTGACCTTGCGGTCGGGCGCGGTGGACGGCCAGTCCCCCAGCGCGTCACGGGCCACGAACAGCTGGCCCAATATCTCGTCGGGATTGAGATTGCGCACCAGCTTCTGGGTGCCGGTGTGGCAGAAGCGGCAGTTCAAGGTACAGCCGACCTGGGACGACACACACAAGGTGCCGCGGTCGCTTTCGGGAATATAGACGGTCTCGAACTCGATGCCGGGACCGGTGCGCAACAGCCACTTGCGCGTGCCGTCGCTGGAGACCTGGGCGGCGACGATTTCCGGCCGCTCCAAGGTGAACGATCCTTCCAGCAGCGCGCGGAAGTCCTTGGCCAGATTGGACATGGCGGCGAAGTCCCTGGCGCCATGCACATAGATCCAGTTCCACAGCTGGTTCACCCGCATGCCGACAGATTTTTCCGGCACGCCGGCCGCCACGAGCGCGGATTTGAGCGCCTCCCGATCAAGACCAATGAGAGAAAGGCGCCGGTCTGTTTGGTTTCTTGGCATCACATATTGCAGGCGGCGTGGATCTTGGCGATCGCATCGTTGAAGCCCGCCAGGCTGTAGGTGTCGCTGGTCTTGGTGCCGCGCGAACTGGTGCCGCTGGCCACCGCCGACACGCCATTATGCATGGCGTCCATCAGCCGGCCATTGTCGTTCAACTGCTGCAGCCAGGCGCTGGCTTCCTTGCCACTGTTGCGGATGAAGAAAGGGAACTTGTCGCTGCCGACTCCCAGCGCGGCGACACCGTTTTCCTTGCCCTGATAGCCATAGACGATCTGGGGCTCGGCCTTCACCTTGCGCGACGGCCAGTCGGAGATCATCAGATATATGGCACTGCGCTTGGCACCCGTGGGACGGGTGGCGCGGGGCTTGGACAGGGCGTAGCAAGTCATGCTGGAACCCGTGCCGGTGGTATAGGCCGACCAGTTGCCGAACACGCCCAGCAGATTGGCGGGTTCCGCGGCCACCGGGCTCGCCAGCGAAAAGCTCAAGGCGGCGGTCGCGAAAAGTCCCAAAATCCTGTTCATGTCGGCTCCGGTCGAGTGAATCCGCGGCTGGAAATCACAGCGGATTCGGGCGTTTGTATGATCGGGCCACAAGATAGCGGAGGGCAGTTATGCCCCGCAACTACTCTCTTAACCCATAGCCCCGCGAGAACAGCCGCCAAACCAGCCCGCCCAGCGCGGCGATCATCAGCAAGGTCAGCCCGATGGAAAGGCCCTGGGGCGCCTCATCGACGCCGATCATGGCGCCGCGGATGCCGTTGATGAAGTAGAAGAAGGGATTGGCCCACAGCAGCCAGTGCAGCCAGTCGGGCAGCATCTTCATGGTGAAGAAGCTGCCGCCCAGCATGGAAAGCGGCGTCAGGAAGAACACGACCGGCATGTTGAGCTGCTCGAAACTCTTGGACCACAGCCCGATCAGGATGCCCGCCAGCCCGAAGATGATGGAGACCGCCACGATCCAGAACACGAACAGCGGCCAGGATTCGATCGTGGTGGCGCCGAAGCCCAGGCCCAGGACCAGGATGCCGATGCCGGTCACGGTGGCGCGCACCACCACGGTGGAAAGGCTGCCCACCACCATTTCCAGATAGGACAGCGGCGCGACCAGCATCTCTTCCACGAAACGGATGAAGCGGGAGAAATAGATCGCCGAAGACGACTGCAGGAAGGCGGCGTTGATGATGTTCATCATCAGCACGCCCGGCATCACGAACTGGATATATTTGTGGCCGCCGATGGTGCGCATGGTGCCGCCCAGCACAAAGCCGAACACGAAGATGAACAGCAGCGCCGAGCTCCAGGGCGCGATGAAGACCTGGATCGGCACCCGCAGCATGCGTTGCACATCGCGGCGCACGATGGTGTAGAGGCCGATCCAGTTCACGCCCATATGGTTGAGACCCTGCGCGCTCATCTATTGCCCCGCGACATGATCGGCTTCGGCGCCGGTGGCGACCAGATAGGCACGCTCCAGGCTGCCCGGCGTTCCGGCCATTTCTTCCTTGGTGCCTTCGCGCACGACCTTGCCCTTGGCGACGATGGCGATATCGCGGCACAGCCGCTCCACCTCTTCCAGATAGTGCGAGGTGAGCAGGATGGTGCGGCCGTCCTGGTTGATCTCGGTCAAGTAATTCCACAGCACCCGGCGCAATTCCACATCCACGCCGGCGGTCGGCTCGTCCAGGATGATCAGCTTGGGATCGTGCACCAGGGCGCGCGCCAGGACCACGCGGCGCTTCAAGCCCCCCGACAGCTCGCGGAAGCTTTTCTTCAGATGCGGCGTCAGCTCGAACCGCTGCATCAGGTAATCGACACGCGATTTGCGCTGGGCGCGGTTCAAGCCGAAATAGCCGGCCGCCCAGTCCACGATATCGGCGGGCTTGGCGAAGGGATCGACGTTGAATTCCTGAGGGCACAGCCCCACCAGGCGGCGGGCCTCGCGGTAGTTTTTGACGGCATCCAGCCCGAACACCTCGATAGTGCCCGACGTGGGATTGGCGATGCCGGTGATGCAATGGATGGTGGTGGACTTGCCGGCGCCGTTCGGCCCCAGAAAGCCGAAGAAATCGCCCTCATTGATGGTCAGCGACAGGTCGTCGACCGCGACATTGCCGCGGCGATAGACCTTGCGCAGGTTCCTGATCGAAAGTGCGGGTGTGGGCATGCCTGACGTTATATGGACCGCTTGCGGCCTTTGCCAACCTGACGCCACGAAATTTCAGTCTTGCTGTGGCGAATCGGCACGAGCCAGAAGCCCTAGTAGGTACGGGGTCTTGCCAAAGGCGCCCCCCAGGTGTGCGCCGGCGGCAGGTCGGCCTTGCCCGATGGCGTCACCGGCCGGCTATAGCCCCCCTGTGTCATCATCCGGTCGTAAAGCACAATGGCGCCCGCCATGCCGACATTGATGGAAAAGCGGGTCGGTATTTTCACCACGAATTCGCACAGAGACAGCATCCGGGGCGAGAGCGAAAAGCGTTCGGCGCCGAAGACATAGGCGGCGCGCTGGGGGTGGCGGAAACGCGGCAATTCAATCGCGTCATCGGTGATCTCCACCCCGACCAGGCGGCAGCCCAGCGGCAGGCGGAAATCGTCCGGATGCTCGAAGGAATAAAAAGGCAGCGCGCCTTCGGCATTGCTGGTGTCGCTGTTAGCGTCCGACAGTTTCAGCCGCGGGGCGATGGAGAAGAAAAAGCTGGCGTCAAAGGCATGCGCGATCCGGACCAGATTGCCCAGATTCATCGGCTTGGAAACGCCTTCGACACCGACTCCAAAGTAACCGCGCATACGGGCAGAACTAGCCGATTCCAGGCGCCGGCGCCTAACGCTGTTTGGCGGCGGCCGCTGCCGCATCCTGCTGGTCCAGCGCCGGGGTCTGGTACTGCACATCGCGAATGATGCAGATGCCGGGGCTGGCCGGATCGCGGAACATCACCTGGTCCCCCTTGGAAACGCAGGACAGGTCGCTGGTCCCGTGCGTCTTGAAGCGCAGCCCCATCGGGTACTGCAGATTGTAGCACTGGCCCATGAAGTTGACCCGATAACGCTTGCCGCCCTGGTCGATCACGATCAGCGAACGGTTGCCCGGTACAGGCTTGTAATCATACATATTGACCTGGCGCAGGCAGGCCGGTGCTGCCGGCACGGGCGCCGGCGGCTGCGCGATGGCTGGCATGGCTGAAGACAAAAGCGCAGCGGCAAAAAGATAACGGCTCATGCTATCCTCCGTTTGCCCTTCCTGACCGTATGCTATTACGCGGGAACGGATCGGTCGATCCTGACTTTATTTCCACCAACCATCCAAAGACAGCCAGCCTGGACGTCCATGTCTGAAAACCGACCCAAGTCCGGACTGCGCTCTCGCGTACATTCCGCCCCCCTGCTCAAGCAGCTGGGGCCCGGCCTGATCACCGGCGCGGCCGACGATGATCCCAGCGGTATTGCCACCTACAGCCAGGGCGGAGCGCAGTTCGGCTTCAACCTGCTCTGGACCCTGCCCCTCACCTTCCCGTTGATGACCGCGATCCAGATGGTCAGCGCCCTGATCGGGCGGGTCACCGGCCGCGGTCTGGCCTACAATATGGGACAGGTGATGCCGCGTCCGCTGGTGCTGGTGCTGCTGGCCCTGTTGTTCATCGCCAACACCATCAATGTGGGCGCCGATCTGGCGGCGATGGGGGAATCGGCCAAGCTGGTCGTCGGTGTCAACCAGCACGCCGCCACCCTGTTCTTCGCACTGCTGTCGCTGGGGCTTCAGCTTTTCATTCCTTATCGCCGCTATGCGCGCCTGCTGATGGTCCTGACCTTCAGCCTGTATGCCTATGTCGCGGTGCTGTTCTTTCTGCGCCTGGACTGGACGGCGATTGGCGCCGGCCTGATCGGTCTGCATCCCAATCTCACCGACGATGCCGCCACCACGATCGTGGCCATCTTCGGCACCACCATCAGCCCCTATCTGTTTTTCTGGCAGAGCGCGCAGGAAGTCGAGGAGGTCGACCAGAAGCCGGACGTGCATCCGCTGCTGGATGATCCCGGCGAGGCGGACGAGGCCATCACCCGCATCCGCATCGACACCATCGCCGGGATGTTCATTTCCAACGCGATCGCGGTCGCCATCATGGTCGCCACCGCAGCCACCCTGCACGCCCATGGCGTCACCGATATCAACACCGCGGCCCAGGCAGCGCGTGCGCTCGAACCCTTTGCCGGCCGCTTCGCCTTCGCGCTCTTTGCCGTGGGGATCATAGGCACCGGCCTGCTCGCCATTCCCGTGCTGGCGGGATCGGCCGGCTATGCCGTGGCCGAGGCACTGGACTGGAAGACCGGCCTGGACAATATGCCCTGGCAGGCGCGGGGCTTTTATTCGGTGATCGGGGCCGCGGTGATCCTGGGGCTGGGCATCGACTGGTCGCCGCTCGATCCCATCAAGGCGCTTTACTGGAGCGCGGTGGTCAATGGCGTGATCGCGGTGCCGATGATGGCGGCGCTGATGTATGTCGCCGGCCATCGCGGCAAGATGGGCGAATTCCGCGTCGGCTGGGTCCTGGGCGGGCTGGGCTGGCTTTCCACAGCCGTGATGGCCGCCGCCACCGTCACCATGATATATGTGAGCTTTAAGTAGTGAGCTGCGGCCCGCCTAGCGGGTGAGCAGGTCCGGTGGACCTGCGAAAGCAGCAAACGCCGCGAGCGCAAGCGAGCGGCAGGCAAAGGGATACAGCAGGGGTCATTCTGAAATGCATGTTCTGGGCTGGATATTCTTCGGCGCCTTTATAGGCTGGCTGGCCACCTTGCTCATGGGCAAAGAGAGCGGTGGCTGCCTGGTCAATATCGCGCTGGGCCTGGTCGGCGCTTTGGCCGGCGGATTGCTGTTCAGCGCATTGGGCCCGGTTTTCCACTACGAAAATCATGGCTTTGTTGTCTCGACCCTGGTGGCGGTGATCGGCGCCATCATCGTGCTGGCGATCTGGAACGCCTTTACCGGCCACAGACCTTTACGATAAGCCCGCTTCGCCAGCCGCTAATCGGCATACTTCGCGTCGGCATAGCTTTCCGCCGCCGGCTTCACGCCGGTGATGCGGCAGCTCTCGCCATGACCGTCGATGGTGCGCGTGATGATGTCGTCGCCAATCGAGACACAGGTGGTCAGGGAGTGCAGCGAGATGAAGGAGTCGGGATAGATATGGATGCAGGTTGTCGCCAGCCGCGCCGCGCGATGGTCATGGCCGAAGGCGTTCTTGGCCAGAACCTCATGCTGAGAGATCGGACGGGCATTGTAGCGGTTGGTCTCGCTGGCATCGATGCAGAGCGGCTTGTCTTGAGCGAAGGCGGACGAGGCAGCAAAGACCAGGAACAGCACGACATGTTTCATGGGGCTCTCCGAAAGAACGCCCTTCCGGTGGCTTTATAACACCAAAAGCGCGTTCAGCAGAAAGGCGGAATGGGCTTTTTCTGCCCCGGCTGCAGCCCGCCGACATGCGACAGCATCCGCTGATATTGCGGGTCGCCGCGATGATAGGCCAGCGCCCCCTTCATGATCGGACCATTGAAGCTCAAGGTGATGGTGCCGTCCGCCGCCATCAGCGCGGTACCGATGGCCGGCCCGGAGCCGCGGCAATCGGACTGCATGGGCTGGGCCCAGGCAGGGACCGTCAGCAGCAGCAGAAAACAAAGCGTCTTCATTTGGCCAGGAAATCCAGCACCAGCTTTGTCGTGGCTTGGGGATTTTCTTCCATGACCCAGTGGCCCGCATCCGGGATCACGCCGCCCTGGACGTTGCTGGCGACATCATCCAGCTCGGCTTTCATCTTGGTGCCGTAAGATTTTTCCCCACCCAGCGCCAGCACCGGAATGGAAAGCTTGCCCTTGGCGCGGAAGGCCCGATTGTCCACGCCGTCCTGCGGGAAGGCTTTGAACTGCTCGAAAGCGTCATGCATGGCATGCGGCTTGGCATAGAAAACCGTGTAGTGCGCACGCGTCGCCTCATCGATCTTTTCAGGATGGGCCGACAGTTCGTTGTAGAAGCGGTCGAGATAGATGCGCTCGCGGCCCGCCACCAGCCGTTCCTCATCGGGGCCGTAGAAGTTGAAATGCCAGGTCTTGGGATTGGTGAGCTGTGCCGCCCAATTGCCCACGCCCGGGAGCGGCGCGTCGATCACCACCCATTTGCTGATGCGCGCGGGATATTGCGCCGCCAGCGCATAACCCACCATGTTGCCGATGTCGTGGGTGACAAGCTGGGCCTTGTCCACCTTCAGCGCGTCCATCACGCCAGCAATGTCGCGCGCCTCATTGGCCTTGGTGTAGCCCGTGTCGGGATGCGCTGACAGGCCCATGCCGCGCAAGTCGGGCACAATCACGGTGTGGCCGGTCACCAGCCTGGCCGCGATAGGCGCCCACATGTCGCCGGTGTCGCCAAAGCCATGCAGCAGAACCACTGCCGGCCCCTGCCCGCCAACGCGGACATAAAGCTCTGTGCCATTGGTCTTGATGATCTGGGTCTTGAAAGAGGCTGGAAACGGCTCAACTGCGAAGGTGGGCGTGGCAAAAAGCAGCGCAGCCAAGGCGCCCGTCAGCAACCGGATCATAAAGCACCCCGCCTGAAAATTATTCCGCTGCCGGCTTATGGAGATAGATTTCCCCACCAGCCTGCTTGAACTCTTCCGACTTCTTGGCCATGGCGGCGCGGATTTCGGCCGTCGACATGGTGTCGTTCTTGCCCTTGGCGGCGTCGCGCACTTCCTGCGAAATCTTCATGGAGCAGAATTTCGGCCCGCACATAGAACAGAAATGCGCGATCTTGGCGCCTTCGGCCGGCAAGGTCTCGTCGTGATAGAGCTGGGCGGTTTCCGGATCCAAGGCCAGGGCAAATTGGTCGCGCCAGCGGAATTCGAACCGCGCCTTTGACATGGCGTCGTCCCAGATGCGCGCCGCGGGATGGCCCTTGGCCAGGTCGGCGGCATGGGCGGCGATGCGATAGGCGATGACGCCGGCCTTCACGTCATCGCGATCCGGCAGGCCCAGATGCTCCTTGGGCGTGACATAGCAAAGCATGGCGGTGCCGAACCAGCCGATCATGGCGGCGCCGATGGCAGAGGTGATGTGGTCGTAACCCGGCGCCACATCGGTGGTCAGCGGGCCCAGGGTATAGAAGGGCGCCTCGTCGCAGGCTTTCAGCTGCCGATCCATGTTTTCCTTGATCTTGTGCATCGGCACATGGCCGGGGCCTTCGATCATCACCTGCACGTCATGCTTCTGGGCGATGCGGTTCAGCTCGCCCAGGGTATCCAGTTCGGCGAATTGCGCCGCGTCATTGGCGTCGGCGGTCGAGCCGGGACGCAAACCATCGCCCAGCGAAAACGACACATCATATTGCTTGAGGATTTCGCAGATGTCCTCGAAGTGGGTGTAGAGGAAATTCTCCTTGTGATGCGCCAGGCACCATTTGGCCAGGATCGAGCCGCCACGCGAGACGATGCCGGTCACCCGGTCCGCGGTCAGCGGGATGTGCGCCAGACGCACCCCGGCATGGACGGTGAAATAGTCCACGCCCTGCTCGCATTGTTCAATCAGGGTGTCGCGATAAATGTCCCAGGTCAGTTCCTCGGCCACGCCGCCGACCTTTTCCAGCGCCTGATAGATCGGCACGGTGCCGATCGGCACCGGCGAATTGCGCACGATCCATTCGCGGATGGTGTGGATGTGGCGTCCGGTCGACAGGTCCATCACCGTGTCGGCGCCCCAGCGGATCGACCACACCATCTTTTCCACTTCTTCCGCCACGCCGCTGGTCACCGCGCTGTTGCCGATATTGGCGTTGACCTTGGTGAGGAAGTTCCGACCGATGATCATCGGCTCGGTTTCGGGATGGTTGATGTTGGCGGGGATGATGGCGCGGCCGCGCGCAATCTCGTCGCGCACGAATTCCGGCGTGATTTCCTGCGGGATGCTGGCGCCGAAGCTGTTGCCATCGGCCAGCGCACTGCGGCCCAGATTTTCGCGCGCCGCGATATATTTCATTTCCTGGGTGACAATGCCCTGCCGCGCGTAGTGCAGCTGGGTGACGTTCCTACCGGGCTTGGCGCGCAGAAGCTTGACGCCGGCGCGGTCAAACTGCGGCACCGTCAGTTTCTCGCCCGGCTTCAACCCGTCATCTTCGGGCTTGCGATCGCGGCCGACATATTCTTCCACGTCGCCGCGCGACAGGATCCAGTCGCGGCGCAGGCCCTTAAGCCCTTTGTCGATATTGATCTCGACGGAATCGTCCGTATACGGACCGGACGTGTCGTACAGCCTCACAGGCGGCTCGCCGCCGGACAACGCAACCTCGCGGAACGGCACGCTGAAGTTGCCATTGGCCAACATCAGTTTCTTCGAGCCCGGCAGCGGACCGCGGGTGATGGAAAGCGACTTGTCGAGAATGGGCTTGTTCATTGGACCTCTCCCTACGCCGGTCTTCTTCCTCGCAGAAGGGGGGCCGGATCAGGTTCTAAGGGATCGGCGGAATTGCCGTCTCAGCCGCTCGCGCGGCACCCCTGGGAAGCAGTGATCTTACCGCTTTCACCTAGCTGGCGGCAAACTGTTTAAACTCGGAAATCACGCTTTTGACCGCCGCCGCCACGATCTTTTCGCCCGCCGCCACGTTGGCCTGGCTGGGATCGGAACCAATGCGCCCGTCGGGAAAGCGGCGGCGGTAATCGTCGGCATCCAGGATCGGGCCGGTGGGCGCGATGCGCGGGGTCATCGGCACATGCTTCTGGGCCTCGGGATAGCCGAACCAGGTGACGGAAACTTCCGACGGCGTGGCATGGCTGCCCTCGCCAACCGGAAACAGCTGGCGGCACAGGTCCATCACCCCGGGCAGCTCCCACCAGTTGCGCAAGGAACAGCGCAGCGGCGGATGATTGGCGCCGGCGCGGTCAAAGCTGACACCGTGATAGATTTCGGAAAAAGCGGCGGTGATGGTGGCGATGTTGCCGCCATGGCCGTTCAGCCAATAGATACGTTCGAAGCCATGGCGGGCCAGCGACTGGACCCAGTCCGTCATGGCGGCGATCATGGTGGAGGGACGCAAGGTGATGGTGCCTGGAAAGCCCATATGGTGCTGGGCCTGTCCGACATTGAATGTGGGTCCGACCAGGATGCCCGCTTCATCGCCGGCGCGCTTGCCGATGATCTCCGGACACAGCGCGTCGGTGCCCAACAGGCCGTTGGGGCCATGCTGTTCGGTGGAGCCGATGGGGATCAGAATGGCCTTCGACTTGGCCAGATAGGCCTCGATCTCGGGCCAGGTGGAAAGATGAAGTTGCATGGAACGCCTTGCGGAAAACCCGGCGATCATAGCACCATCGTGACCGACACAAGCCCAAAAGAGCCCACAAGATGTCCGAGTCCCTGTTCCCCGTTCCCGAGGAATGGAAAAAGCGCGCCTTCATGACCAAGGCGCAATATGACGCGGCTTATGCGGAGTCGATCAAGGACCCGGACGGTTATTGGCGCAAGGAAGCGGCGCGGCTGACCTGGATGACGCCTTTCACCAAAGTGAAAAACGTCTCCTGGGACCCCGACAATCTGTCGATCAAATGGTTCGAAGATGGCGCCTTGAATGTCTCGGCCAACTGCATCGACCGCCATTTGGAAAAACGCGCCAACCAGACCGCCATCATCTGGGAAGGCGACGATCCGAAAGATTCCAAGTACATCTCCTATCGCGAGCTGCATGCCGAAGTCTGCAAATTCGCCAATGTGCTGAAGGCCCGCGGCGTCCAGAAGGGCGACCGGGTCACCATCTACATGCCCATGATCCCGGAAGCCGCCTATGCCATGCTGGCCTGCTCCCGCATCGGGGCGGTGCATTCGGTGGTCTTCGGCGGTTTCTCGCCCGACAGCCTGGCGGGACGCATCACCGACTGCGATTCCCGGATCGTGATCACCTCGGATGAAGGCGTGCGCGGCGGCAAGCCCGTGCCTCTGAAAAAGAACACCGACGAGGCCCTGGCCAAGGCGCCCAGTGTCACCAGCGTGATTGTGGTGCGACGTACCGGCGGCGCCATCGACATGAAAGCTGGCCGCGATGTCTGGTATCACGAGGAAGCGGCCAAGGTTTCCGCCGACTGCCCGGCCGAGGCGATGGGCGCGGAAGACCCGCTGTTCATTCTTTACACCTCAGGCTCGACCGGAAAGCCCAAGGGCGTGCTGCACACCACCGCCGGCTATCTGCTCTGGTGCGCCTATACCCATCATTATGTGTTCGACTATCACGAGGGCGAGATCTACTGGTGCACCGCCGATGTCGGCTGGGTGACCGGCCACAGCTATATCCTCTATGGCCCGCTGGCCAATGGCGCCACCACCTTGATGTTCGAGGGGGTGCCCAACTATCCCACCAGCTCGCGCTTCTGGGAGGTGATCGACAAGCACAAGGTCAACACCTTTTACACCGCGCCCACCGCCATCCGCGCCCTGATGCGCGACGGTGACGGGCCGGTGAAAAAGACCAGCCGCGCCAGCCTGCGCCTGCTGGGCTCGGTGGGCGAGCCGATCAATCCGGAAGCCTGGTCCTGGTATCACCGGGTGATCGGCGATGGCCGTTGCCCTATCGTAGATACCTGGTGGCAGACCGAAACCGGCGGCCATCTGATCACGCCGCTGCCTGGCGCCACGGAACTGAAACCCGGCTCTGCGACCATGCCCCTGCCCGGCATTGTGCCTGAGATCGTCGATGCCGACGGCAAGGTGCTAGAAGGTGCAGTCACGGGCAATCTCTGCATCGCCGACAGCTGGCCCGGCCAGATGCGCACCGTCTATGGCGACCATCAGCGCTTCATCGACACCTATTTCAAGACCTATCGTGGCAAGTATTTCACCGGCGATGGCTGCCGCCGCGACGAGGACGGCTACTACTGGATCACCGGCCGGGTCGATGACGTGATCAATGTCTCGGGCCACCGCATGGGCACGGCTGAAGTCGAAAGCGCGCTGGTGCTGCACAAGGACGTGGCCGAGGCCGCGGTGGTGGGCTATCCCCACGACATCAAGGGCCAGGGCATCTATGCCTATGTCACCCTCAATGCCGGCGTGCAGCCCAGCGATGCGCTGAATGACGAGCTGAAGAAATTCGTCGGCCATGAGATCGGACCGATCGCCAAACCGGATGTGATCCAGTTCGCGCCTGGCCTGCCCAAGACCCGTTCCGGCAAGATCATGCGCCGCATTTTGCGCAAGATCGCGGAAGGCGATATTTCCAGCCTGGGCGATACCTCGACCCTGGCGGATCCGTCGGCGGTCGACGACCTCGTCAAGAATGCGCGGCGGTAATGTTCGTATTTCTGTATCTGCTGGCGGCGATGGGTGTCGCCTATTGGGCCAAGCTCGACCGGCGCAATCCGGGCATCTGGTTTGTCGCGTCGGTGATCCTGACGCCGCTGGGCGCCAGCCTGGCCTTGATGGTGATGGACCGCTATTTCAGCCGCTAGCCCTTCTTTACGGTGATGGTCGCCGCCGGCGCGCCGCCGCCGGTGTGGCTCTTGTAATTGTCCCACATGAAGAAGCCGACGATGCCGACCGCGACCAGCACGGCGCCCAACAGGAACCCGATAAAGGTATTGGCGCCGCCAGAATTGTCGTCCGCCATTCTGTCCTCCCTGGAAATGTTAACCCCAGAACGGACCTGCGGGCGGATGGTTCCGGTCCCGCTTAACGGCCTCCCCCCATCGCGGCATAGCCGTCCATGGCGGTAGCCAGGTCGATATCCTTTTGCGTCACTCCATTGGCGTCGTGGGTGGCCAGGGTCACATCCACCTTGTTGTAGACGTTGAACCATTCGGGATGGTGATCCATCTTCGCCGCCAGCAGCGCGCAGCGCGTCATGAAGGCGAAGGCGGCATCGAAATCCACGAACTGGAATTTGCGGGTGATCGCCTCGCGGTCCTTGGCCAATTGCCAGTCGGGCAGCCGCTTCAGCGCCGCCTTCAGTTCTTCAATCGTCAATTTTTTAATCGAAGTGGGCGCCATGGAAACCTCTTAAGGGATATTCCTGTTCCACCCGATAGACGCTGCCATCGCTGGTGAGATTGCTGGAATAAAGGCAAAACGCCCCGACATGGAACTCAGGGCTAGTATAGAGCGCATGATGGGTCAGCCACTCCCGCACCTTCTCCAGTTCGGGATGGCGCAGCCGCGCCAACGTCACGTGCGGCGTGAATTTGTGCGCATCCTGCGGCCGGCCGACCCGGCGGATGGCGGTATCCACCTTGCGCTGCAGATGATCGAGCAGGTCGTTCTGACGTGCCGCCGCCCACAAGGAATGCGGCTGCTTGTTGCCGAACTGGCCCACGCCATGCATCTGCAGATCGAAAGCGGGCGCGTCAATGCCGGCCAGCGCGTCATCCAGCGCGCGGGCATCGCGGCCATCCACTTCACCGATGAAGCGCAAGGTCAGATGCAGCTGATCGCGGGTCTGCCAGCGCGCGCCGGGCACCCCACCCTGGAGAAGCAGCAGCGACCTCACCACCGGATCGGGGATCGGCAATGCCACAAACAATCTCATGCGCGGGCAAACGGCAGGCGGCGGCGGAACAACAGGACCGTCGCGCCGTAGCACAGCCCGGCGCAGATCACCGCCGAGGCGAGCGCTGCCACATCGCGCCAGTGACCCGGCATGGCCATCTGGCCCAGGCCAGCGCCGATGCGCGCGCCTACCCCGCAGGCCAGCGCCGCCAGCAGCGCCGCGGGCAGCGCCTGCAGGAATTTGTGCTCGATCGCCAGCAGGGCGCGGCTCTTCCCGGTCCAGGTCAACAACGCGACATTGATCCAGGCGCCCAGCGACGTACCCAAGGCCAGCCCCGCCACGCCCAGATTGAGGCCCCAGACGAACAGCAGCTTCAACACGATGTTGCTGACCAGGGCGATCACGGTTGCGCGCGCCGGAGTCATGGTGTCGTGGCGGGCATAGAAGGTCGCCTGCACGATGCGCAGCAGCGCCATGGCTGGGAGTCCTGCGCCATAAGCCATCAAGGCAAGGGACGACAACCGCGCCGCGCTGCTGTCGAAGGCGCCGTGCAGGAATATGGCACGCATGATGATGCCGGGAATGACCAGGAAGGCGACCATGAAGGGCAAAGTGAACAACAGGCTCATCGCGGCGCTGCGATTCTGCGCCGAGTCCGATCCGGCCGTATCGCCCCTGGCCAGGCGGGTCGACATTTCGGGCAGCAGCACAGTTCCCAATGCAATGCCCAGCACGCCCAAGGGCAGCTGATTGATGCGGTCGGCATAATAGAGCGCGGTGCGGCTGCCGATGGGCAGCAGGCTGGCCAGGATGGTGTCAATGAAGGGCGCGATGACGATGGAGGTTGCGCCGAACGTCACCGCGCCAAAAGCGACGAAGAACTCCTTCATCTCGGCATTCCAGCGCGGCCATGACGGCTTGAGCCACAGCCCGTCGCGCGCGCCCGCCCAGACGATGAAGATCAGCTGCGCCACGCCGCCCGTGAACACGCCCCAGGCGGCGGCGTAGCCGGCATTGGGGAAACGCTGCCAGATCAGAAGCGTGGCGATCATGGCGAGGTTCTGCAGGTTGGACCAGAACGCCCCCGCCCAGAAGCGATCGATGGCGTTGAGCATGGCCGAAAGCTGCACCGCCACCAGGGTCATGATCAGATAGGGAAAGGTGATCCGCGCCAGCGACACGGTGAGGTCGAATTGCGCGCCCGACCAGCCAGGCGCCAGCATCCGCACGATGGCCGGCATGAACAGGCTTGCCAGCACCAGCAGCACGACCTGCGCCAACAGTTGCCAGGAAAACACCGCATTGGCGAAACGGGCGGCATGGGCGTGTTCGCCGCGCGCATGCAGCGCCGCATAGCGCGGCAGGAAGGCGGGATTGATGGTGCCCTCGCCGAAGATTGCGCGGAAATAGTTTGGAAACAGGAAGGCGACAAAGAAGGCATCCGACAGCATGCCGGCGCCGAGCGTCCAGGCCAGCAGCACATCGCGGGCAAAGCCGGTGATGCGCGACAGAAGCGTGAAGCCACTGACCGAAAGAAGCTTCTTGAACATCAGCCCCTGACCAGCTTCTTCACATAAGGCAGAATGCGCGCCACGATCACCTTCACGCCCGCGGGATTGGGATGCATGCCGTCGGCCTGGTTGAGTTTGGGATTGAGCGCCACCCCGTCCAGGATGAAGGGGTAGAATATCACAGGATAGTCTTTCGCCAGCCGCGGATATATCGCGTCGAACTGCTTGACATATTCCGCCCCCAGATTGCGTTGGGCATGCATGCCGGTCAAAAGCACCTTGACGTGATCGGCCTTCAATTTGTCCAGAATGGCCCGCAGGTTCTTCTCGGTTTCCGACGGCGCAATGCCGCGCAGCATGTCATTGGAGCCCAGCTCCAGAATCACCGCATCCGGGTGGTCGGCCAGCGACCAGTCCAGCCGCGCCAGCCCGCCGGCGGTGGTGTCGCCCGATACCCCCGCATTCGTCACCACCGCATCGATGCCGGCGCGCTTGAGCGCGACCTGCAATTGCACGGTGAATTCGGTCCCCGGCGGCAGGCCATAGCCCTGGGTCAGGCTGGTGCCCAGCGCCAGAATCTTCACCGGTTGGGCCGCGACAGCGGTGCCAACGCCCGTCACCGGCCCTGCCCAAACCATCACCGCCAGCAGAACTGTGGTAAGCAACGCCTTGAAACCGCGCGTCATCGTGCCTTTATCCCAGAACAGCATGCACAATCCCCCGCCCGCCCTTTCGCTGCAAGATGTCAGCCTGACGCTCAAAAGCCTGGCGGGACCGGTGGACATTCTGAACCACGTGTCACTAGACGTGGCGCCGGGCGAAACTGTGGCGCTGACCGGGCCTTCCGGTTCCGGCAAGTCGTCGCTTTTGATGGTGGCGGCCGGCCTGGAGAAAGCCACCAGCGGCAAGGTCGCGGTCACCGGCACCGACATCACCAGAATGGGCGAAGACGCGCTGGCGCGATTCAGGCTGGGCCGGGTGGGCGTGGTGTTTCAAAGCTTTCATCTGATTCCCACCATGACCGCGCTGGAAAATGTTGCCGTGCCGCTGGAGCTGATGGGCATGAGCGATGCCTTCGCGCGGGCGGAGAAAGAACTGCGCGCTGTCGGATTGATCCAGCGCACCGATCATTATCCCGGGCAATTGTCGGGCGGCGAGCAGCAGCGCGTGGCCTTGGCCCGCGCACTGGCGCCGGGACCGCAGATCCTGTTCGCCGATGAACCCACCGGCAATCTGGACGGCGCGACCGGCCAGGGCATTGCCGACCTGATCTTTGCGCTGAATGCCGAACGTGGCGCGACACTCTTTCTGGTGACGCATGAGGAGGCGCTGGCCCGGCGCTGCGGCCGCATGCTGCGCATGGCGGACGGAAAAATCGCGAATGCGTGAGCTGATGCTCGCGCTGCGCTTTGCCCGGCGCGAGTTGCGCGGCGGGTTCCAGGGCTTTCGCATCTTCTTTCTCTGCCTGCTCTTGGGCTCGGCCGCGATTTCGGGGGTGGAATCGCTGAGCGACGCCTTCCTGACCGGCCTGCAGGACCAGGGCCAGGTGCTCTTGGGCGGCGATGTCTCGGTCAATCTGGTGCATCGCACTGCCACGCCTGCGGAACGCTCGTTTCTCGATGCCCAGGGCAAAGTCTCCGAAACCATCTCCATGCGCGCCATGGCCTATGCGCGCGACAACAGGAACCGCCAGCTGGTCGAGCTGAAGGGCGTCGACGATCGCTGGCCGCTGTTCGGCGCTCCGACATTCAGCCCGGCGCAAAATCTGCACGATGTGATCGCCTGCGAGGATGACGGCGTGTGCGGCGCCGCGGCCGAGCAAAGCCTGCTGGATCGGCTGCATGTGAAGCGCGGCGACCTGATCCGGCTGGGCAATGCCACATTCCGCATCATGGGCATGCTGGAGAGCGAACCCGACCGCATCTCCACCGGCTTTACCCTGGGGCCGCAGCTGCTGGTCTCGGCGCGCGGGCTGCCTGCCACCGGGCTGGTCACGCCGGAAAGCCTGGTGGACTATACCTATCGCATCGCGCTGAAGAATGTGGGGAGCGAACCGGCACAGTCGCGTGCGGCCATTGCCGCCTTCCGGGCCCGGGCGCAAAGCGCCTTTCCCGACGCCGGCTGGAACATCCGCGACCGCAGCGATGCGGCGCCCGGCATCAAGCGCTTTGTCGAACAGCTGACCATGTTCCTGACTTTGGTCGGGCTGGTGGCGTTGGGCGTGGGCGGCGTGGGCGCGGGCCAGGCGATCCTTGCCTTCCTGGACCGCAAGCGGGCCGACATTGCCATCCTGAAGACGCTCGGCGCATCGGGCGGCTTTGTCTTTCTGGTTTTTTTCCTGCAGGTGATGATGGTCGCGGTCGCGGCGACGGTGTTGGGCGCGGCATTGGGCGCCGCCCTGCCCTTCGCCGCGGTGTGGATTTACGGCGCCAAACTTCCGGTGCCGCCGACCTTCGGGCTTTATCCCGTGCCGCTCGTGCTATCGCTGGCCTTCGGCCTGCTGTCGGCTGTCGCTTTCGCCGTGCCGCCTCTGTCGCGCGCCCGCGCGGTGCCGCCGGCCAGCCTGTTCCGCGATCTGATCGAGCCGGCCAAAGCCGAAGGCCAGAATCTCTACCGCGCCATTTCGGCTGGCGCCGCCATCGGCATCGCCGGACTGACCTTGCTGGTGGCGCCGTCGCCTGTCTTCGCCGCCGAATTCCTCGCCGGCGCGGTCGCGGCTCTGGCGCTGTTGCGATTGCTGGCGGAAGGCTTGCGGCGGATGATCGCCGCTCTGCCCCGCGCACGCTCACCGCTGCTCAGGCTGGCACTGACCAATCTGGTACGGCCCGGCGCCGCGACCGCTGGCGTGATCACCGCGCTGGGGCTGGGCCTCACCTTGCTTGCCACCGTCACGCTTCTCAACGCCACCATCAATGCCCAGGTGTCGGGCGCGCTTCCGGCCCGCGCCCCCAGCTTCTTCTTTGTCGATATCCAGCCGGACGAGACGGCAAGCTTCGACCGCACCATCACCAGCTTTTCCGGCGCCTCCGATTACAAGCGCACACCCATGATCCGCGGCCGCATCACCGCCCTGAACGGGGTGCCGTCGGCAGACGCGAAAGTCGCGCCCGACGCCAAATGGGCTCTGAACGGCGATCGCGGCATCACCTATGCCGCCACGCCACCGCCCGGCACCGTCATTACCCAGGGCCAGTGGTGGCCAGCCAATTACGGCGGTCCCACCTTGATCTCGCTGGATCAATCCATCGCCAAGGGGACGGGGTTGAAGATCGGTGACAGCATGACCCTGAATGTGCTGGGCCGAAGCTTTGACGGCCGCATAGCAAATTTGCGCAAGGTGGATTTCACCACCGGCGGACAGAATTTCGTGCTGGTGCTGTCGCCCGGCCTGATCGACAAGGCGCCGCACGCCTTTCTGGCGACGGTCAGGGTGAGCGACGCACAGGAAAACGCCATGTACATGGCGGTCACCGACCACTTTCCCAACATCTCCACCGTGCGGGTGAAAGATGCCATCCAGCAGGTGCAGGACCTTTTGTCGTCCCTGGCGGACGGTGTCAGCGCCGCAAGCCTGGTCACGATCCTTGCCGGCCTTCTGGTACTGGCTGGCGCGATCGCCGCGGGCGCGCGCGCCCGGCTCTATGACGCCACCATCCTGAAAGTGCTGGGCGCCACCCGCGCCCGAATCGCGCTGGTTTATGCCATCGAATATGGCGTGCTGGGCGCGGCCACCGGCGTGATCGCGCTTGCCGCCGGAACCCTGGCGGCCTGGGTGATCGCCTCCTCCATCCTAGACGTGCCGCTGACTTTCGACCTGAAGGCGGTGCTGGTGACGGTGGCCGGCGGCGGCGCGGCCACCCTGCTTTTCGGCCTGTTGGGGGCCATCGGGGCGCTCCAGACCAGGCCGGCGCGCCGGCTGCGGACGGCTTAAGCGTTGTTAATCCTTCACATTGGCTTTTCGGGCCGTTTCCCGACGGACTTGATACCCCCGTCCCCAACCACGATATACTAGGGGTCAAAGGAGTAACCTATGGCTGACTACGACAACCGACTTGTGCGTGGCGCGACGACCGTCGCCGACACGATGGATACCGGCCTGCGCGCGCACATGCTGCGGGTCTATAACTACATGGTGGGCGCGCTGGCGCTGACCGGGGCGGTGGCTTGGCTGGTCGCCAACACGCCGGCGCTGCTGAACGCCTTCTATCATGAGGTGGTGACCGCCAATGGCGTGGCGCTGTCGCCCACCATCCTGGGCTGGGTGGTGATGCTGGCCCCGCTGGCGCTGGTCTTCTTCCTGTCCTTCCGCATCATGCAGATGAGCCAGCAGGCCGCGCAGGCCACATTCTGGATCTATGCCGCGATGGTGGGCGCTTCGCTTGCTTCCATCCTGATCGTCTATACCGGGGCCAGCGTGGCGACGACCTTCTTCGTCACCGCGGCCACCTTCGGCACCATGAGCCTCTGGGGCTATACCACCAAGCGCGACCTGACCGGCTTTGGCCACTTCCTGTTCATGGGCCTGATCGGCATCCTTCTGGCGATGTTGGTCAACATCTTCTTCAAGTCGCCGGCGATCAACTTCGTGGTCAGCGTGCTGGGCGTGCTGATCTTCACCGGCCTCACCGCCTGGGATACCCAGAAGATCAAGAACACCTATTACATGGTGGGCGGCGATACCGCGGTGGCCGGCAAGGCGGCGATCATGGGCGCGCTCGCGCTCTATCTCGACTTCCTGAACATCTTCCTGTTCCTGCTGCGCTTCATGGGCAACCGGCGCTAAGCGGGAAGCAGCAGTTCCAAAGGATAAGGGCCCGGAGCAATCCGGGCCTTATTCTTTGCCGACGAGGGCCTTCAGGAGTTTCTTGTCGAAAATCTTGAGCACCTGGGCCAGCTCATGGCCGCGCTTGAGAATCACCCCGCCGGCTGCGACCACGCTGTACTGGCCCTGTTTGGCCTTGAGTTTCGGCCGTTTCTCGATTCGGAACAGCGGCATCTCGGAACTGCGCCGGAAAATCGAAAACACCGCGACCTCATCCAGGAAATCCAGCGCGTAATCGCGCCATTCTCCGGCCGAAACCATGCGGCCATAAAGGGTAAGGATGCGATTGAGCTCAAGGCGGTCGAACGAAACCTGCGGAACTGTCGCTGGAGACATGTCACCCGCGCCTTTTTCAACAAGCGCGCGATGTAACGATATCGGTTCTTCCACCATCCGAAGAGAATGATGGTCCTGGAACTCACGCCTCGCAAGCATGCAATGGCGTGATTCCTGTCGAATTTGTCACCCCTGCCCCGAAATGGTCATGATTGAACCAAATCACGGCCACCTTCACGGGCGAGTGTCTCTTCGTCGGTTGGTTGTGACTCGGCTCGGATTAACAAGCCCCCCAGCCCCTTTCCGGGTCGGCGCCGCGCCAACCGACAGTTTCCTTCCACAATCGAATCAGTCGTAGCGAGTGGTGCATCCTCCCCAGCGCGCGCGTAAGCGCGCTTGCGATGGGGAGGTGGCCGTAGCAGCGCTTGCGATGCGAAGGCCGGAGGGGCAACTACTCGCGCATGCCGGCGATGTAAGCGCGAAACCAGGCCGCATATTGCCCGAACAATCCGCCGATGGCGCCGACCAGCGCGCACACCATCACGCCATAAGGAAGGAACCTGTCGGGATGATCGCCCAGCAGATTCGCCACGCCTACGGCGGAGAGGCCGCAGGCCGCCCCGATCACCAATCCGCCCAGGGACCCGGCGGTATAGCCGCGCGCCAGGTCGCGCGCGTAAAGCAGCGCCGCGGTGCCCGCAATCATCATGCTGGCGAACAGCCCGAAATGCAGATCCAGAAAAGGGCGGAAATGCCCCGCCAGCACAAAGCCCGCTTCACACAGGACGCCGACCGCCAGAGCCCGGTCCAGAATCTTGGCGTCGATCAACGTCTTGGCGATTTTTTTCATGGTGAAAGCCTAGCGGGCAAAATGTGGCGGTAAAGCGGGATTTTTGCGCGTCCTTGCGGGAAAAAGCCGATTTCTCTAAGCAGTTCCCTCATGGCGGGCGAAACCCTGACAGCCGATCAGTTCCTGCGGGACCTTTGGTACATGCCGGCGCTGGCGGAAAGCCTCGCTCCCGGCCAGATGCGCCGCGAAATGCTGTTGGGTGAGCCGGTGCTCCTGGGGCGCCTCAAGTCCGGCCAAGCCTTCGCCTTGCGCGACATCTGTCCTCATCGCGGCGTTCCCCTGTCGGCTGGGCGCATTCTTTCAAACGACAGCGTCGAATGCCCCTATCACGGCTGGCGTTTCAAGGCGGACGGCCGCTGCAGCAAGATTCCGTCCCTCACCGGCCATGAAGACCTGGAGGAAGAAAATATCCGGGTGCGCGCCTATCCGGTACGCGAACAGGACGGGCTGATCTGGGTCTATATGGCGTCAAAGCCCGGCGGCGAGCCCAAGACCGAACCGCCGCGGGTGGGCGTGGACCATCCCATGCGCTGGACCGAGATCCAGATCTTCGCCTGCGGCATCGACCATGCCGTGATCGGGCTGATGGACCCGGCGCACGCGGCCTATGTTCACGATCACTGGTGGTGGAAGCGCAAGGCGCGGCTCAAGGAAAAGCATTATGCGCCGCTGCCGGGTGGTTTTGTGATGACCCGGCACAAGCCTTCCAAGCCGGCCTACAGCATCCTGGGCGATGTCAGCACGGAGATCACCTTCGAGCTGCCATCCACCCGATTCGAAAATCTGGAAGGAAGCCTGCTGGGCCGGCGCTTCAAGGTGGTGGGGCTGACGGTCTGCACCCCGCGCGACGCCGAAAAGACCGATGTGATCCAGGTCTTCTATTGGCCCTGGTGGTTGAATTTCATCTATCCCTTTTTCTGGGCGCTGGGCCGCACCTTCATTGCCGACGACCGCAAGATCGTGGAGTTGCAGCGCGAGGGCCTGAAATTCAACCCCAAGCTGATGCTGATCCAGGACAGCGACCAGCCGGCCATCTGGTACCACCGCATCAAGAAGGCCTGGGCGGAATCGACCGAAACCGGCGCGGAATTCGTCAATCCCGTGCAGGAACGGACCCTGCGCTGGAAAAGCTGAGCGGAGTTGTGGCGGAGCATCGGCCGAGGAAAAGCGGCGCTTTTCCACAGAGGCCGTGCGACCATGCAAAAAGTGGGGTTGCGGCCCCGGCCCGACCTCGCTAAACGGTCCCCTTAACCTGCAATTCGGCCGGCCAAAGGCGCCCTCAAAAGCGCCGGTATTTTCGCGCGACGGCCAAAGCCCGCGAGGGTTTTGGCCAATCAGAGAAACCACATGCCCAAACGCACCGATATCCACACCGTTCTGATCATCGGCGCGGGGCCCATTGTCATCGGCCAGGCCTGCGAATTCGACTATTCCGGGGCCCAGGCCTGCAAGGCCCTGCGTGAAGAGGGCTACCGGGTGGTGCTGGTCAATTCCAATCCCGCCACCATCATGACCGACCCGCAGCTTGCGGATGCGACCTATATCGAGCCGATCACGCCGGAGATGGTGGAAAAGATCATCGCCCGCGAGCGCCCCAATGTTCCGCCCGGCAAGGTGTTCGCGCTCCTGCCCACCATGGGCGGGCAGACCGCGCTTAACACCGCGCTCTCCCTGCGCAAGATCGGCGCGCTGGAGCGCCACAATGTCGAGTTGATCGGCGCCACCGCCGACGCCATCGACAAGGCCGAAGACCGCGAGCGCTTCAAGCAGGCGATGCTGGCAATCGGCCTGGACGTGCCCAAGGGCTATACCCTGAAAGGCCAGCTGCGTCAGAAGAAGGATTCCGGCGGCAATCCCATCTATGACGGCAACAACACTCCGGTGATGGAGCTGGCCCCCGAAACGCTCGCCAAGGCGCTGAGCGTGCTGGACGAGGTCGGCCTGCCGGCCGTGATCCGTCCCAGCTTCACCATGGGCGGCACGGGCGGCGGCATCGCCTATAACCGCGAGGAATTCTTCGCCATCGTGGAAGGCGGGCTGGAAGCCAGCCCCACCAATGAAGTGCTGATCGAGGAATCGGTGCTGGGCTGGAAGGAATTCGAGATGGAGGTGGTGCGCGACAAGGCCGACAACGCCATCATCATCTGCTCGATCGAGAATATCGACGCCATGGGCGTGCATACCGGCGACTCGATCACCATCGCCCCTGCCCTCACCCTGACCGACAAGGAGTATCAGCGCATGCGCTCGGCCTCGATCGCGGTATTGCGCGAGATCGGGGTGGAAACCGGCGGCTCCAATGTGCAATGGGCGGTGAATCCCAAGGATGGCCGCATGGTCATCATCGAGATGAATCCGCGCGTCTCGCGCTCCTCGGCGCTGGCATCCAAGGCCACCGGTTTTCCCATCGCCAAGATCGCCGCCAAGCTGGCCTGCGGCTACACCTTGGACGAACTCAAGAACGACATCACCAAGGTCACGCCGGCCAGTTTCGAGCCGACCATCGATTATGTGGTGACCAAGATCCCGCGCTTTGCCTTCGAGAAATTTCCGGGCGCCGAGCCGCTTCTCACCACGTCGATGAAATCGGTGGGCGAGGCCATGGCCATTGGCCGCACCTTCGGCGAGAGCCTGCAAAAGGCGCTGCGCTCACTGGAAACCGGCCTGACCGGTTTTGACGAGATCGCGCTGGATACCGATCCCGCCGCCATCCGCGCCGCCCTGTCACGCGCCACCCCCGACCGCCTGCGGCTGACGGCACAGGCGATGCGCTACAACTTTCCGATTGCCGAAATCCAGCGTCTCACCGGCTACGATCCCTGGTTCCTGGGCGAGATCGAAAACATCATCCGCACCGAAGAAGCCGTGCGCGCGAACGGCCTGCCCCAGGACGCCAAAGCCTTTCGCCAGCTCAAGACCATGGGCTTCTCCGACGCGCGGCTGGCCAAGCTCACCGGCCAGAAGGAAGCGGCCGTGCGGCAGCTGCGCCACGCGCTGGACATCCATCCCTGCTACAAGCGCATCGACACCTGCGCCGCCGAATTCCAGGCGCTGACGCCCTACATGTATTCGACCTATGAGACACCGGTCGGCGGCAAGGTGGTCTGCGAATCCAATCCCACCGACGCAAAGAAGATCATCATCCTGGGCGGCGGACCCAACCGCATCGGCCAGGGCATCGAGTTCGACTATTGCTGCTGCCATGCCGCCTTCTCGCTGTCGGACCAGGGCTATGAAACCATCATGGTCAACTGCAATCCGGAGACGGTCTCCACCGACTATGACACCTCCGACCGGCTTTATTTCGAGCCGCTGACCCTCGAAGACGTGCTGGAGATGATCGCCAAGGAGCAGGAAAAGGGTTCGCTTGCCGGCGTGATCGTGCAGTTCGGCGGACAGACCCCGCTCAAGCTGGCCAATGGCTTGCGCGACGCGGGCGTGCCGATCCTGGGCACCAGCGCCGACGCCATCGACCTGGCTGAGGATCGCAAGCGCTTCCAGGCGCTGCTGGAAGACCTGAAACTGAAGCAGCCGCGCAACGGCACCGCCATGACGGCGGAAGAAACCATCGCCGCGGCAAAGGCGATCGGCTTCCCCGTGATCCTGCGGCCCTCTTATGTGCTAGGCGGCCGCGGCATGGTCGTGGTGTCGGACGAGACCGAACTGAAGAAGCAGGTGGAATCGGGCGAGCTGTTCCGCATCAGTGGCGACAATCCGGTCCTGATCGACGGCTTCCTCAACCGCGCCACCGAAGTCGATGTCGATGCGATCTGTGACAAGGATGGCGACGTCTTCATCGCCGGCATCATGGAGCATATCGAGGAAGCCGGCGTGCATTCCGGCGACTCGGCCTGCTCGCTGCCGCCGCGCTCGTTACGTGCGGAAACCATCGCCGAAATCGAGCGCCAGACCATCGCCATGGCCAGGGCGCTGAAAGTCCAGGGCCTGATGAATGTGCAATATGCCATCCAGGGCGGCGAGATTTACGTCCTTGAAGTCAATCCCCGCGCCAGCCGCACGGTGCCCTTTGTCGCCAAGGCCATCGGGCTGCCCGTGGCCGCGATCGCATCGCGCGTGATGGCGGGCGAAACCCTGAAATCCTTCAACCTCAAAAAGCCCAATCCCCGGCACATCTCGGTCAAGGAAGCGGTCCTGCCCTTCAACCGCTTCCCCGGCGTGGACACGATCCTGGGACCGGAAATGCGCTCCACCGGCGAGGTGATGGGCATGGACGAGAATTTCGGCCGCGCCTTCGCCAAGAGCCAGATCGGCGCCGGCACAAAGCTTCCTACCGGCGGCACCGTGTTCCTGTCGGTCAAGGATGCCGACAAGGACCTGATCGAGGCGCCGGCGCGCGAACTGGTGGCGATGGGCTTCTCGCTGATCGCCACCCGCGGCACGGCAAAGGTGCTGGAAAGCAAGGGCCTGCCGGTCGCGGTGATCAACAAGGTGCTGGAAGGCCGGCCCCATGTCGTGGACGCGCTCAAGAATGGCGAGATCAATCTGGTGTTCAACACCACCGACGGCGTCCAGGCGCTGGCGGACAGTTCCTCGATCCGCCGCGCCGCCCTGACCTTGAAGGTTCCCTACTACACCACCATGGCGGGTGCGGCGGCGGCGACCCAGGCGATCCAGGCGCTGCGCGCAGGTTCGCTTGAGGTGGCACCGCTGCAAAGCTACTGACAGATCAAATGGGATTGCCGCGCGCCGCTCGCTCAAGCTCGCGACTTTCGTTGCTTTCGCAGTCCGCTGGACCCGCTCACCCGCTGCGTGGGCCGCGCCTCAACACTTGAAGTCGCCCCCCTCCAGTCCTACTCTTTGTGACGCACCGCTGACGTGTTATAAAAATTTGTCAGCGAAATCAGTGCCTTAACAATCCATGGTTCCGGCAACCGGGAAGCCCCGGGGCCGCGAGCCTCTTATTGCCGGACGAAAGAACGATGGAAAAAATTCCGATGACCGCCTCGGGCTTCAAGGCCCTGGAGGACGAGCTGAACCGCCTGAAGAATCAGGATCGCCATGAAGTAATCAAGGCGATTGCGGAAGCGCGCGCGCATGGCGACCTGTCGGAGAATGCGGAGTATCACGCCGCCAAGGAGCGCCAGAGCTTCATCGAAGGCCGGGTGATGGAACTGGAAGACCAGATCGGCCGCGCCGATGTCATCGACATTTCCAAGCTGTCGGGCAACAGCGTCAAGTTCGGCGCGACCGTCACCCTGGTGGACGAAGACACCGACGAAGAACGCCGCTTCCAGATCGTGGGCGATCTGGAATCCGATGCGCGCGCGGGCCGCATTTCGCTCTCATCGCCCATCGCCCGCGCCCTGATCGGCAAGACCAAAGGCGACACGGTGGAAGTGGCCGCGCCTGGCGGCGCGCGGTCCTATGAAGTGGTCAAGGTGGAGTTCAAGTAGCGCGGATTTTTTGGTCGCCCGAACAGCGTTGCGGACGGACCAAAAGACCGGCGCTAGATAATTCCCGGAATGAACCGCTTGGTGCGCGCGCGATATTCCCCATATTCGGGATAGGCGCCGGCCAGGACCTGTTCCTCATAATGGCTGCGGATCCATAGCAGCACCACGACCGCCAGCGCGATCAGCCACGATCCGGGCCCCTGGAACTGCATCGCCGTGCCGATGATGGTGACGATCTCCACCGTATAGAGGGGATGGCGCACCCAGGCATAAGGCCCGCTGGTCACCAGCTTGCGCGCCTCGGGCATGATCGAGAAGCTTTTGCCCAGCCTGGACAGCACCAGCAGCGAACCCAGGCTTCCCAGCCCGATCAGGATGGCGGCGAATATCTGCATCGGCAAAGTCAGATGCGCCACCGGCAGCTGCAGGATGCCCACGCCCATGAAGGTGCCGATCACGCCAAAGGCTCGCGGCAGCAGTCCTTGCGAACGCGCCACCGGCCGGTCGCGCACCGCCAGAACCCAGACCAGCAAAAGATCGAAGGCCGCCGCCGCCAGCAGGGCGAAGAACTGCACCCAGACGAACAGGCCGGCTTTTCCGGTGGCGATCAGGGCCCAGTCGCCCGCCAGCACCGCGCGCAACTGCAACGCGCCATAGGCGAACCACAGAATCAGCGGCAACGCGGCGATGGCGTCGTAATATTTGGTCTCCTGCATTTTCAGCAGCTTCAGATCGGCTTCTCCCGGCAAAAGCGCCCATATCATCAGCACAATCCAGCCCAGGCCCAGATTGGCCACGGCCGCGGAAAACGCCACGGAAACCCAATTTGCCGGATCGACCGCCAGTACCGACGGCCAGAGGTAATACAGAACCACGCCCTGCACGGGCGACAAGAGCACGTTCAGCACCAGAATGATGAAGAAGCGCCGGTGCCCGCGATTGAAAGCCAGCACGGACGGCAGGAAATAAAAAAACAGGAATGCCGCCCACAGCAGAAGCGAAATGCTTTTCGCCTGCCCCGTCAAAATCGCCTGCAGCATGATCCCCCCCGTTATGCGTCCTTATGCGGACGTCGCGCCAGGAGCGCCACCAGCTCCGCGACTTCGGCGAATGTTCCATCCGGCGACAATTCCCGCAAGGCCGCCTTCAATGCCGCGGCGAATTCCTCGGCGCGGTCGCCCAGCTTTTCGCGGGAGCAGGTCGACATGGAAAAGGCGCGGCCCACCAGGTCATCCGCCGTGACGTTCTGGTGAATGGTGACAGACAGACCGTCCAGCTGGGTGAAAGCGGAAGCCAGCAGGAAGGGTTCGTAGCGGCTATGGCTCGCGCCGCGGCGTTCGCGGACATGCGCTTCCCGGTCACGACCGAATCTGTCCTGCACCGCGCGCATCACCTTGAACCAGGCATTTTCGGCGACCGGCGGATGGGCATCATGGAACAGCGCCACCCCGCCATCCGGGGTCACGATACGGTCCAGCATCGCAAGCGTGGCGGCGCGGTCCATCCAGTGAAAACTGCGCCCCATGGCGACCAGCCTGAATGGCCCCATATCCGCAGAGAGATCATGGGAGCCGCCCTGGCGCAGGACGACGGACACGCCGGCAGCCCGGGCCGCTTCCCCGCAAACCGCCAGCATGTCCGGTTCCGGGTCCATCGCGGTCACCGCCATGCCCAGGCGGGCGAATCCCACCGCCAGCATGCCGGTGCCCGCACCCAGGTCGAGGACGGGATCGCCGGCCTTCAGCCCCGCCAGGCCAGCGACCCGGGCGATCAACCGGTCCGGATAGGCCAGCCGGTAGCGGTCATAATAGGCCACCGTGCTTCGGAAGCGCCGCGGCCTGTCACCAACATTCATTAGGGAACCTTTTGGACTTTGCTTTGTTCATCATGGGCTTATACTGGCCAAGCTCCATTTTGAACGGATTCGAATGGCAAATATTGCCCTGGTAGACGATGACAAGAACATTCTGGCCTCCGTCAGCATGCTGCTGGAGCAGGAGGGATATCATGTCCGCACCTTCTCCGATGGCGCTGCCGCGCTGACCGCGCTCACCACCACGCCGCCCGATCTTGCCGTGCTGGACATCAAGATGCCGCGCATGGACGGGCTGGAGCTGTTGCGCCGCCTGCGCCAGGCCAACCCCGAACTGCCGGTGATCTTCCTCACCAGCAAGGACGAGGAGATCGACGAGCTGATGGGGCTCAATGCCGGCGCCGATGATTATATCAGGAAGCCCTTCTCCCAGCGGCTGCTCCTGGAGCGTGTGCGCGCGGTGCTGCGCCGCGCAGAGGGCCGTGGCGCGGCGGCGCCCGCCGCCAGCGACGCCGCCAAGAAGGAAGCGCTGGTGCGCGGCAAGCTGGCGCTGGACCCGCAGCGCCATGAATGTACCTGGGACGGCAAGCCCGTGCGCCTGACCGTGACCGAATTCCTGATCCTGCAGGCGCTGGCCCAGCGCCCCGGCTTTGTCAAAAGCCGCGACAGCCTGATGGATGCGGCCTATGACGATCAGGTCTATGTCGACGACCGCACCATCGACAGCCACATCAAGCGGCTGCGCAAGAAGTTCAAGGTGGTGGCCGACGACTTCGACGCCATCGAGACGCTGTACGGCGTCGGATACCGTTACCGCGAATAGTGACGAGGTTTTCCGCCCTCACCTGGCGCATTCTGGGCTTCAATGCGCTGGCGCTGATTGTTCTGACCGGCGGCGTGATCCTGGTACAGGCATCGGGCCGCGGCTTGGTCGAGGAGCGGATCAATTCCATCCAGGCCCAGGCCAATATCGTGGCCGGCACCCTGGCGGAATATGCCACCGATCCCGAGACCCACACCCTGAAAGTGGCGGAGGCTGAACCGCTGCTGGGCCAGCTGATCGCACCCACAAGGCTGCGGGGCCGGCTTTATCTGCCAGGGGGCGAGCTTGCCATCGACACCCGCAACCTCCTGGCCCGCAATGTGGTGCAGACGGGCGAACTGCCGCCGCTGGATACCACCAGCCAGGTCAAGGAATGGCTCAGGCGTGTCTATGACGGGGTGATGGGGGTCAGGCCTTTTGCATCGCTCGAGCCCTATTACGAAGCCGGCGAAGATGGCCGGGTCTATGGCGAAGTGCGCACCGCACTCAGCGGTGCCACGGGAACGGCCGAGCGGGTGGACGACCGCAACCGGCTGGTGCTGTCGGTGGCGGTGCCGATCCAGCGTTTCCGCGCCATTTATGGCGCCCTGTTCCTGTCCACCGAAGGCGGCGACATCAACGACATCGTGCGGGCCGAGCGGCTGACCCTGTTCGAGGTCTTCCTGGTCGCCTTCCTGGTGATGCTGTTCACCTCGCTCTATCTCGCCGGCACCATCGCCGAACCGGTGAAGCGGCTGGCTGCGGCGGCCGATTTGGTGCGTTCCGGCGCGGGCGGGCGCAGCGACATCCCCAATTTTCCCGAGCGCACCGACGAGATCGGCGATCTGGCCGATTCCCTGCGCTCCATGACCGCCAATCTCTATGACCGCATCGACGCGATCGAGAGTTTCGCCGCCGACGTGGCGCATGAACTCAAGAATCCCCTGACTTCGCTGGCGAGCGCGGTGGAAATGTATTCCCGCGCCAAGGACGACGAGAACCGGGCGCGGCTGCTCGCCATCGTGCGCGGCGATATCAAGCGCATCGACCGGTTGATCACCGACATTTCCGATGCTTCGCGGCTGGATGCGGAATTGTCGCGCGAGGCCAAGGAACCGGTGGCGCTGTCCAGGCTGCTTTCCACCATCATCGAGATCTATCGCATGACCGACAATCCGCGCGGCGTCGATTATGTGCTGCGGGACGAACTGCCGGCTGGCGTCATCGTGAGCGGCCGCGATGAAAGGCTGGGCCAGGTGTTCCGCAACCTGATCGACAATGCGGTGTCCTTCAGCCCCGAGCATGGCAAGGTGATCATCAGCGCCTCGCGGCATGAGATGGTGGCGCGGGTGACGGTGGAAGACGAAGGCCCCGGCATCCCGCCCGACAATCTGGAATCCATCTTCGAACGCTTCTACACCGAGCGGCCGGGCGAGAATTTCGGCCGCAATTCGGGCTTGGGCCTGTCCATCGCCCGCCAGATCATCGAAGGCGCCGGCGGGCGCATCTATGCAGAGAACCGCGGGCCCGGAAATGTCCAGGGCCATGGCGCGCGCCTGGTGGTGGAACTGCCGATGGCCGTGCCCCATGGCTGAGGCCAACATCCATGCCAGTTGCGTGGCGATCGGCGGCCTGGGCGTGCTGCTCCTGGGCAAAAGCGGCGTGGGCAAATCCGATATCGCGCTGCAGCTGATCGACCGGGGCGCAACATTGGTGGCCGACGACCGCACCATTCTTTTTGCCGAGAAAGGCGCGCTTTATGCGCGCGCGCCCGCCAGCATCGAGGGGCTTTTGGAGATACGGGGCGTGGGCATTGTTGCATGTCCGGCGCGCGCCAAGGCCAGGATCGCGCTCGTTGTGCAGCTGGGCCGGGAAGGCGCGCGTCTGCCGGCCCCGCGCCATTGGCGGCCGCCATCAAAACTGGGCTTGCAGGTGCAGGTGGCCGAAATCCTTCTGGATGCCCGGCATTCTTCCACGCCGGCCAGGATCCGCGCTGCCCTGGCGGCATTTTCCAAGGGCTTGTTTCGCGAGACTTTTATCACCAAATAGCCTCAAGCAGCGGAGCGGTAGGCGATCCAAAAAATAGCTTCCCCCCGGACGCGCTTTTGATACTGTCCGCGCCGTCGAAGGAAGTTTCATGATCGGCATTGTTCTTGTTACCCATGGGCGCCTCGCCCAGGAATTCATTTCGGCGATGGAGCATATGGTGGGCCCGCAAACCCATCTGCGCGCCGTCTGCATCGGTCCCGAGGATGATATCGAACGCCGCCAGCGCGAAATCGCGGCCGCCGCCAAATCGGTGGATGTGGGCCGCGGCGTCATCATCGCCACGGACATGTTCGGCGGCACGCCCTGCAACCTGGCGCTGACCTTGCTGGAACGCGGCAAGATCGAAGTTCTGGCCGGCGCCAACCTGCCCAGCCTGATCAAGCTGATCGACATCCGCGCCAAGGTGCCGCTGGAACAGGCCGTGAAGGAAGCGATCGAGGCCGGTCGCAAATACATGCGCGCGGGCAGCGCGGATCTGGCCTAGGGCCTCGATGGCTGGACTGTCCGCCAAGGTCGTCATTCCCAACAAGCGCGGCTTGCACGCCCGTGCCAGCGCCAAGATCGTGGAAGCGTCTGCGCGCTTCAAATCCGAGATTCATGTCATCAAGGATGGCACGGCGGTCAATGGCCGCTCGATCATGGGATTGATGATGCTGGCGGCGTCCATGGGCTCGGAAGTGGAAATCACCGCCGAGGGGCCCGATCAGGAAGAAGCGATAAAGGCGATCCTGGCGCTGGTCGAAGCAAAGTTTGGTGAAGAGTGATCTTCGGATCACTCTTCACCAAACTTGCCAAGCCCGCCCACGCGCCAGCGTCTTTGGGCGGGCGCGGCAGGACGGTGAAATGACCCTGCCCATCGCCGCCATCGTCCTTTTCGCGGCCTTGCTTCACGCCTCCTGGAACGCGCTGCTCAAAGGCGGCAGCGACCGGCTGTGGTCCATGACCATCATGGGCGTTGCCACCAGCCTCGCCTGTGCTGCGCTGCTGCCTTTCCTGCCCATACCGTTCCGCGCCAGCTGGCCCTTTCTGATCGGCTCGGCCGTGCTGCATATCGGCTACAACATCTTTCTGATCCGCGCCTATCGCAGCGGCGAGTTCGGATCGGCCTATCCCATCGCGCGCGGTTCCTCGCCTTTGCTGGTCACCCTGGGCGCGGCAGTGGTGGCGCGGGAATCCCCTTCCCTCTCCGGCATTACCGGCATCCTGCTGGTCAGCATCGGCATCATTTCGCTGGCCTTCCGCGGGCGGCGGCTGCCGGAAGCCGGCATCTTCTACGCGCTGGGCACCGGGATGTTCATCGCCGCCTATAGCGTGACGGACGGCATTGGCGGGCGCCTCTCCGGGAGCGCCGTGTCCTATACGTTGTGGATGTGCCTGCTCTGGGGTCTGACAGCCGTGCCGGTCTATTGGCTCAGGCGGCGCAACGGCCATCTGTGGCGCGGCACGCGCGCCACCGGCATGGCGGCGCTCGGCGGGGTGGTTTCACTTCTGGCTTACGGCATCGTCATCTTCGCCATGACGAGGGCGCCGATGGGCAGCGTATCGGCGCTGCGCGAAACCAGCGTCTTGTTCGCGGTCCTGCTGGGGCGGTTGTTTTTTGCTGAACCTCTGACGCCCAGGCGGATAGTATCGGCGCTGGTGATCGCGGCTGGAGCGCTATGCCTGGAATGAGAAACCTGCTCAGGGCCCTGGTCGTGCTGGCCTTGGCGGTGGCGACGCCGGCAAGCGCCCAGGTGCAGCCGTCGCTGCCCAAGGTCATGGCATACCCGACGCTTTGGCACGTCAAAAGCGGTGCGGGCGAGATTTACATGCTGGGCGCCGTGCATATTCTTCCGTCCAATGTGCACTGGCGCACGCCGGTTATCGAACGCGCCTTGTCGCGCAGCGACGTCTTTGTCTTCGAGATGCCCCAGGACGCACAATCGCAAGCCGAGCTGCGGGGCATGGTTCAGGCCCATGGCTATCTGCCCCCCGACCAGAGCCTGAGGGCCAAGCTGCAGGAGGTGTTTCTTGCCGACTATGATGCCGCCCTGGCGGCGTCCGGCTTGCCGGCGGCCCAGGTCGATCACGAGCGGCCCTGGCTTGCCGATCTTCACCTGATGCTCGGCCAGATGCGCCAGCGCGGCTATGGCCCCGACAATGGCGTGGATTCGGTCCTGCTGGCCCAGGCGGTGAAGAACCATAAAGAGACGCGCTATTTCGAGACCGTCGCCGAACAATTCTCCTTCCTGGTGCCCAACGATCCGATGCTCGAGCTGGAAGAGTTCGAAGCCGATCTCAAGGACCTGCGCGACGTATCCGCCGACCTGCAGCCGATGGTGAAGGCCTGGAGCGAAGGCGATCAGGCCAAGCTGAACGAGCTGATCAATGGCGATCTGGATCAGTTTCCCGAGGTCCGCAAGATGCTGCTGGACGACCGCAACAAGCGCTGGGTGCCCAAAATTGAAACCATGCTCAAGGAAAAGCATGTCTTCTTCATCACCGTGGGCGCGGGTCACCTGGCTGGGCCCAAAAGCGTGCCAGCCCTGCTGCGGGCGGATGGATACAAGGTGGAAGGGCCTTAACGACCGCGATCCGCGGTCGTTAAGGCGCCGAGCGGGCCGCGCGCCAGCGACTTGAGGCCCGCGAGGCCGGACCCGCACGACCGCGATCCGCGGTCGTTAAGGCGCCGAGCGGGACGCGCGCCAGCGATTTGAGGCCCGCGAGGCCGGACCCGGACGACCGCGAGCCGCGAGCCGCGAGGCCGGACCCGGACGACCGCAATCCGCGGTCGTTAAGGCCAGACGGGGCGGCAAAGCCCGATCTCTACAATTTTAAATATCGCCTTTGCGCGCCTTTAATCGAGGTTGCGGCACCGTTCAGTCCGAATGGGCGGGGACTGACGCATGCAATTCCGAAACTGGCTGTTGGCCCTGCTGTTCCTGGCGGCGACGCCCGCTTTTGCCGAAGACGACAAGGATAAGGACAAGACCGAGCCGACCGTGCACGCCACCCCGGCCATGTGGACGGTCCACGGCCCCAAAGGCACCGCCTATCTGCTGGGGTCGGTGCATGTGCTGCCCAAGAACATCGAGTGGCAGACGCCGGCCATCAAGGCGGCGATCAAGCGCGCCGACGCCTTCGTATTTGAAATCCCCATGGCCCGCGACAAGCGCGACCAGGGGGCGCTGCTGTTGGCGGCCAATGTGCTGCTGCCGCCCAGCGTTTCCCTGCCGTCCTATTTCGACAAGGAAATGCGCGACGAATTCCGCGCCGCCGTCGAGCATACCCAGATCGACCCGGAAGGCCTGGTGGGATTGCGGCCCTGGGCCGCGGCGATGGAGCTGGAAGACGCGATGAGCGGCAAGCTCACGCTGCACAGCGAGGAAGGGGTCGACAACAAGGTCTATGCGATGGCGGAGGCGCGCGGCGTGCACGACGTGCGCGCGCTCGAGACGCCCGAGCTGGCGCTGCATGCCCTCAAACGCGACGCCAACACCAAGAACGAACTTGGCATATTGCGCGTCGCCATGAAAAAGGCGGCCAGCAAGCCGATGGTCCCGTTCAAGAAGCTTCTGGAGGCGTGGGAGGCCGGCGATACCGCGGCGATCTTGGCCCTGAACACCGCATCGGAAACCCCGGAAGAGCACAAGGCGCTTCTCTATGACCGCAACCGCAACTGGCTGCCCAAGATCGAGAAGATGCTGAACGAAAAGCGCACCTTCTTCATCACCGTGGGCGCCGCGCATCTGGCCGGCGGTCCGGACAGCGTGCCCAACCTGCTGCGGCAGGCAGGTTACAGGGTCGATGGACCGGACGGTGACGCCAGCAAGGTGCCGGACCTGCGTGCGAGACCGGAGCCGGGCCTGCGGGAAAGCAAATCCTAGGCGGCGCGCTTGTAGTGCCTGCCCTCTTCGATTTCCTCAACGATCTTTGAGACGAAGGCGTCCAGATCCTCCGGCTTGCGGCTGGTGATGATGCCATCATCCACCACCACTTGCTGATCGACCCATTTGGCGCCGGCATTTTCCAGGTCCTTGCGCAGCGATGGCCAGGACGTTGCCTGACGGCCTTTGAGGGCATCGGCCTGCACCAGAAGCCATGGCCCGTGGCAGACGGCCGCCACAACCTTGCCGTTGTCGAGGAATGACTTCACCAGCTTCATCACGTCTTGGTCCATGCGCAGCTTATCGGGATTGATTACCCCACCCGGGATCACCAGAGCGGTGAAGTCGCCTTCGCTGGCGTCCTTGATGGCCATGTCCACCTCGGCAGGGCGCCCCCAATCGGTTCTGTCCCAGCCCATGATCTTCTTGCCGTCCGGCGAGGCCACGGTCACGCGCGCCCCTGCCTGGGTGAGCTTGTCGCGCGGGACTTCCAGTTCGGCCTGTTCGAAACCGTTTGTCGCGATGATGAGAATCTTCGACTGCTTGATGCCGGTCATGTTGCTCTCCGAAGGGGTGACCAACAGACAATCCGGGAACCGGCCCTCGGTTCAGAAGGCTGGAAAACCGAGCATTTCCAGCGCCCCAGAACCATATGCAGATTTCTTTATATGTTCCTTGCCCTGCCCCGGTCCGGCTGCTATAGGCGGGGCGCAAAACCAAGGGACCATCCGTTCATGTCTGCCGCCCCTGCCAGCACTTTCAGTGACTATATCGTCAAGGACATCAGCCTGGCCGAATGGGGCCGCAAGGAACTCGCCATTGCCGAGATCGAGATGCCGGGGCTGATGGCGACCCGCGCCGAATACGGCCCCACCCAGCCTCTGAAAGGCGCGCGCATCGCCGGCTCGCTGCACATGACCATCCAGACCGCGGTCCTGATCGAGACGCTCAAGGCCCTGGGCGCCGACATCCGCTGGGTCTCGTGCAACATCTATTCGACGCAGGACCATGCGGCCGCGGCCATCGCCGCCGCCGGCATTCCAGTGTTCGCCGTCAAGGGCGAAAGCCTGAAGGACTATTGGGATTATACCGCCAAGCTGTTCGAATGGCATGGCGGCGGCACGCCCAACATGATCCTGGACGATGGCGGCGATGCCACCATGCTGGTTCATGCCGGACTGCGCGCCGAGAAGGGCGACACCGCTTTCCTGGAAAAGCCCGAGAATGAGGAAGAGGAAGTCTTCTACGCCCTGATCAAGCGGCTCTTGAAGGAAAAGCCCAAGGGCTGGTTCGCCGAGATCGCCGCCAACATCAAGGGCGTGTCGGAAGAGACCACCACCGGCGTGCACCGCCTCTACATCATGGCCAAGGAGGGCAAGCTGCTGTTCCCCGCCATCAACGTGAACGACAGCGTCACCAAGTCCAAGTTCGACAATCTTTACGGCTGCAAGGAATCGCTGGTCGACGGCATCCGCCGCGGCACCGACGTGATGATGGCCGGCAAGGTCGCCATGGTCGCCGGTTTCGGCGACGTGGGCAAAGGCTCCGCCGCCTCGCTGCGCAATGCCGGCTGCCGCGTGATGGTGTCGGAGATCGACCCGATCTGCGCCCTGCAGGCCGCCATGGAAGGCTATGAGGTCGTCACCATGGAAGACGCCGCCCCCAAGGCCGACATCTTCGTCACCGCCACCGGCAATGTCGATGTGATCACGGTGGAGCATATGCGCGCCATGAAGGACCGCGCCATCGTCTGCAACATCGGCCACTTCGACAGCGAGATCCAGGTCAACGCCACCCGCAATTTCAAGTGGCACAACATCAAGCCGCAGGTGGACGAGATCGAATTCCCCGACGGCAAGCGCATCATCCTTCTGTCGGAAGGCCGGCTGGTGAATCTGGGCAACGCCATGGGCCATCCCAGCTTCGTGATGTCGGCCAGCTTCACCAACCAGACCCTGGCGCAGATCGAGCTGTTCACCAATCCGGGCAAGTACGAGAAGAAGGTCTATGTGCTGCCCAAGGCGCTGGACGAAAAAGTGGCCCGCCTGCATCTGGGCAAGATCGGCGCCAAGCTGACCGAACTGAACAAGAAGCAGGCTGACTACATCTCGATCCCGGTTCAGGGTCCCTACAAGCCGGACACCTATCGCTACTAAGCCGTTCGCATTTGCCCGAAAAGCGCGGTCGCCCTGCCGGCGGCCGCGCTTTTTTCCATATTGGTTAAAAATTCCTTGCCGGCGTGCATGCCCCAGGCGGCCGCTGTCGCAATCCGGCACGCGATTCTAATCCCCTGAATTGACTCGGAATTTGGGCGCAACCCTCAAGATGTGGGGCCCTCGGCCGCATCTCGGTTTTAGTAATTTATTAACCACAATCCCTAGGCGGACTCGCCCGTCACAGCTATCTTGTTGATTCCAAAGTGATTCGTCCAAAGGACGAAAGTTAACGGGGGCTGGACGCATGCGTCCCAAAACGGGACATGGGGGCAAGGCGGGATTCAGCGGTTACCGGGGGTTTAACCACCTTCTGGTCACTCTGCTGTCTGTCTTTGTCCCTGTTCCTGCCCTGGCGGCGATGCCTGACGCACTGACTTTTCAGAACGGCAATGTGGTGGTGCTTTCGGCGCTGGCCTGCGGCGGCGTCGCACTCGCCATCGCGGCCGGCCTGTGGGCCCTGGCCGAACAGCGCGCCGCGCGGCGCCTGCGCAAATCCCTGCGAAGCATCAGCGCCAAGACCAAGGCCGCGCTGGGCGAACGCGATGCCCTTCTGGGAGCCTGCCGCGAGGCCCTGGTGGTCTGGGGCCGCGACGGCTCCGGCCCCTTCTCCTATGGCGGCGGCGAGGAAATGCTGCAGTCCTGCCTGAAAGGCGCCGACGCCCTGGCGCTGTCATCCGCGATCGATGGCCTTTCGGATCGCGGCGCCGCCTTTTCCCTTTCCGTCCAGGACAGTCATGGCCGCAAGCTCATGGCCCGCGGCCGCGCCGTGGGTTCGATGGCGGCGGTGTGGATGGAAGAACCACAGATTGCCACCGCCGCCGAACAAGGCGCCGACTACAAGGCGATCCTGGACGCGCTGCCCATTCCGGTATGGGTGCGCGACAAGGGCCTGGCGCTGACCTGGGCCAATCATGCCTTCCTGAGAGGCGCGGGCGCGGCCGACCTGGAAACGGCGCGGCGCGATCAGCTGGCACTGGACAAGAATGAGCGCGAACTGGCGCAGGCTGCGCGGGCCTCCAATGCCCCCCAGCAGTCCAAGCGCTTTTCGGTGGTGGGCGGCCAGCGCCGCGCCATCAATTTCACTCAGATCCCGCTGGGCGATGCCGGGGTAATCGGCGCCGCCGTGGATGTGACCGACACGGCCGCGGCGGAAGCCCGGCTGCAGCAGCATGCCGACGCCCATGCCGACACGCTCGACAAACTGCAAACCGCGGTCGCCATTTTCGGCCGCGACCAGAAGCTCACTTTCTACAATAGGGCCTTCGTCAAGCTGTGGGGCCTGTCCGAAACCTTTCTCGACAAGCACCCCAGCGACGGGGAAATCCTCGACCGGTTGCGCGAGACACGCAAACTGCCGGAACAGCGGGACTTCCAGGCCTGGAAGCGCGCGCGGCTGGCGCTTTACCAGGACGGCGCCCGCGAGCAGCCCAGCGAAGAACCCTGGTATCTGCCGAACGGCCAGACCATCCGGGTGGTGACCCAGCCGCATCCCTTTGGCGGCCTCACTTTCCTCTATGAAGACGTCACCGCGCGCCTGACCCTGGAAAGCGACTACAACACCCTGATCAAGGTGCAGTCGGCGACGCTCGATACCTTGAGCGAGGGCGTTGCGGTGTTCGGGCCGGACGGCAAGCTCAAGCTGCACAATGCCGCCTTTGCCCGCATCTGGGAATTCGATGCCGAGGATCTGGAAGACGAGCCGCATCTGCGCACCATCGCCGCCGTGTCGCGCGACCGTTTCGGCGACAGCCATATCTGGGATCAGCTGATCCAGGCGATCGTTTCAGGCGCGGGCGCGCGCGACCTGGGCGATGTGGAACGTTCCGACCGCTCGGTATTGTCGCTTTCGACCTCTCCCCTGCCCGATGGCGCCACGCTCGTAACCTTCAACGATGTCACCGACCGCTTCCGCATCGAAAATGCGCTGCGCGACCGCAACGAAGGCCTGGAAGCGGCCGACCGCCTCAAATCCGACTTCATCAAGCACGTCTCTTACGAGCTGCGCACGCCGCTGAACACCATCCTGGGCTTTTCCGAGCATCTGGCTTCGGGCGTGCCCGGCCCGCTCAATCCGCAGCAGGAAGAATATGTCCATGCCATCGTCTCGGGCGGCAACACGCTCAAGAACCTGGTCAATGACATACTGGACCTGGCGCTGGTGGAATCCGGGGCACTGCGGCTGGAGCTGGAACGCATCGACCTCAACGGGCTGATTGCCGACATCGCGACCCATGCCCGTGAATGGGCCGCCAAGATGGGCCTTGCCCTGGATGTGGAAGTGCCGCTCAAGGCCGGCGTTTTCCTGGCCGACGCGCGCCGGCTGCGCCAGATCGTGTTCAACCTTCTGTCCAACGCCTTCAAATACACCCCGCGCGGGGGCGCCATCCGCCTGTCAGCCAGGATCGTGGGCGAAGATGTGCAGATCGCCGTGGCCGACAATGGCCCCGGGCTTCCTGCCGAGGTGAAGGCCACCGTGTTCGAGCGTTTCTCGGCCAAGAGTAATGCGGGCGCGCGCGCCGGCGCTGGCCTTGGCCTGGCGCTGGTCAACCGCTTCCTGGAACTGCATGACGGCTGGGTGGAAATCGAAAGCGGCCAGGGCGCGCATCACGGAACGCTGGTGCGTTGCCACCTGCCCCGTCGCGTCCATGACGACGAGCCTTATCCCGAACAGTCCACCGACCGCCGGACGGCTTACCTGTAGGTCAGGCGGCGGTGCCGGTGGAAACCGCCGGCGAGGTGGTGATCGCGGCGGGACCACTGCTGTTGCTGCTGGAGGCTGCCAGCGCGATAGCCGCGGCGGCGGCGCCCACCCCAATGATGATCAAGATCGTACCGCTGTCGTCCCAGTCCTGCGCCTTGTGAACACCGGCCGGCTTGCCCGGCGCCAGCGGATCGGCCCAGGCGGCCGGAGACAGGATCAGGCCAGCCGCAATCGCGGCGATGCAGATATTGCGCATGAAGTCCCTCAGATAGATTCCCTGAAGGCAAAACCCGCAGCCGTCAGGTGGGTTCCCAAAAACGTGCCACGGGGGGGGTGCCGCAAACTCACATATGCTGGGTCTTGGGCAGATTGAGTACGATCCCGTCCAGTTCGGCGCTCATGCGCAGCTGGCAGGACAGCCGGCTATTGGCTTTCACATCCGGGGCGAAGTCCAGCATGGTCTCTTCCATGTCGGTCTTGGGCGGCAATTTCGCTTCCCAGCCGGGCGCGACATAGACCTGACAGGTTGCACAGGCGCAGGCTCCGCCGCAGTCCGCATCGATGCCGGGGATCAGGTGCTTGACCGCCCCTTCCATCAGGGACCAGCCTTCGGGCACCTCCACGGTATGCGCCTGGCCGGTGCTTTCGATATAGGTGGCCTTGTATTTTTGGCCCGCCATCACGCCATCTGCTTCATGGGGATCGAGAGGTCCGCCAGCCTTGCGGCATCGATTGGCTTGCCTTCGGCAATCAGCTTCTTGCCGATCATATATTCCGGCGCCGCATTCACTGCCTCCACTGCCGCAACCTTGCCGTCGCGCAAATGGAAGACCGCGAATTTCCGGCTTGCCGGATCGCCACGCTGAACCAGCATGTCGGTCGGCTGCGCCAGACCGGCAATCTGCAGTTTCAGGTCATACTGGTCGGACCAGAACCATGGCACTTCGCTATAGCTCTTGGGCCGGCCGGCCATGGCCATGGCGGCATGCTTGGCCTGGTCGATGGCGTTCTGCACGCATTCCAGGCGGATCTCATGGCCCTCGCGGCCGACATGGCGGGTGCAGTCGCCCGCCGCCCAGATATGCGGATCGCCGGTCCTGGCATTCCGGTCCACGACAATGCCGTCGGAAACGCCAAGACCCGCCTTTGCCGCCAGTTCGTCACACGGGATCACGCCGATTCCGACCAGCACGATGTCGCACGGATAGCTTTGGCCGCCCGCGATCACCCGTTCGACCTTGCCATTGCCTTCGATCGCCTCGACCCCCGTCTTCAGCTTGAGGGTAACGCCGGCCTTTTCATGCTCGCTTGCATAGAAGTCCGACAAGGCCGGGGAAACCGCGCGCGCCATCAGCCGGTCCATGGCTTCGAATACGGTGACATCCAGCCCGCGCTTGGCGCCGACGGCCGCGACTTCCAGGCCGATATAGCCGCCACCGACAATGGCGATGCGCTTGCCGGCCTGGAAAACTTCCTGCAGCCCATCCACATCGGCGATGGTCTTGAGATAGTGGACGCCCGCAAGGTCGGCGCCGGGACAGCGCAGCCGGCGCACCCGCGCACCGGTGGCCAGCAGCAGCTTGTCGTAGTCGATCTTGCGGCCGTTGGAGAGCTCGACAATCCGCTCGGCACGATGGATGGCGGCGACACTGGTGTTGAGCACCAGCTCGCAATGGCTTTCCGGATAATAGCTGTCGGCCTTGAGAAACAGGCGCGGGCGTTCGAAATTGCCCAGGAGATAGGCCTTGGACAGAGGCGGGCGCTGATAAGGCGGATAAGCCTCGTCGCCGATCATGATGATGGGGGCCTCGACGCCTTCGGCGCGCAGCGACTGGACGGCCTGCGCGCCCGCCTGGCCGGCGCCGACAATCACGATATTTCCGGACATTTTGTGGACAGTTTCTCCAATTTGGCGCGGGGGTTAGCATGCCGGGGGCTGTCTCACAACTGGGCCCACAACAGCGCCCTTTCGAAGCCCAAAAGAGCGGGCTAAAAGCAAACATATGGCCGAAATCGACGAGACCTTCCGCGCGGCATTTGCCCTGCCCGACCTGGACGCCACCGCCCGGCTGGGCGCCTCCATCGCGGGCGGCCTGCGCGCCGGCGATGCGGTGGCACTTTGGGGTGACCTGGGTGCCGGCAAGACCACGCTGGCGCGCGCCATCCTGAAGGCGCTGGGCGTCAGCGAAGAGGTGCCCAGCCCCACCTTCACCCTGGTGCAGAGCTATGACACCAAGCCGGCCGTGTCGCATTACGATCTCTATCGGTTGAAGAGCGGGCGCGAGTTGGAAGAGCTGGGCTTTGAAGAGGCCCTGGTCGACGGCGCGGTACTGGTGGAATGGCCGGAGCGCGCGCCCGAAGCGCTGCCACCCGAAACGCTGCATGTGCGGCTCGGCACCCGTGACGGCGTGCGCACCGCGCGTCTCACGGGACCGGCACGCTGGGAAAAATTGATCCATGTCTGAACGCCATGCCGCAATGAAGGATTTTCTGGCCCGCAGCGGTTGGGGCGACGCCATCGTGACGCCGTTGCCTGGCGATGCCTCCACCCGCCGCTATGCCCGCCTCGCCATGCCCGGCCGCAATGCGATGCTGATGGACCAGCCACAGGCCGCGGAAGGCGCAACCGCGCCCGCCGATGCCAGCGAGGATGTACGCCGCGCGCTGGGCTACAACGCCGTGGCGCGACTGGCCGGGGCCGATTGCGCCCGCTTTGCCGCCGCGGCTGCATGGTTGCGCAGTCACGGGCTCGCCGCGCCGGATGTTTACGCCGCGGACCATGGCCAGGGTTTTGTCATTCTGGAAGATCTGGGCGATGCGCTGTTTGCCGAAGTGCTGGCCGATGGCGGCGATGAGAAGAAATTGTACGAAGCCGCGGTCGAAGTGCTGGCGCGCATTCACGCCAATGATGCACCCCTCTCACTGTCCGCCGACAAGCCGCTGTTCCACTATGATGTGACCGCGCTTCTGGCGGAGACCGATCTGCTGACCGAATGGTTCCTGCCCCTGGCGCTGGGCCGTGCGGCGACCGCGGAAGAAAGCGCGGAACATCGCGCGCTGTGGCGGGCTGCCCTTGCCGGCATTGCCGGCGGCCGCCGGGTTTTCGTGCACCGCGACTACCATGCTGAGAATCTTTTGTGGCTGCCGAGGCGCGACGGCGTTGCGCGTGTGGGCCTCATCGATTTCCAGGACGCGGTCGCGGGCAGCGCGGCCTACGACCTGATCTCACTGACAGAAGATGCACGGCGTGATGTGTCGCCAGAACTGGCCGAAGCCGCCACGCGCCATTACCTGGCCGCCATGAAGGCGCAGGGATCGCGGGTCGACGAAACGGCCTTCCGCCACGAGATGGCGGTGATGGCGGCCCAGCGCAATGCCAAGATCGTGGGCATCTTTGCCCGGCTTTACAGCCGCGACGGCAAGGCGCGCTATCTCGCCTTTCTGCCGCGCGTCTGGGGTTATCTGGAACGCGACCTGTCGCATCCGGCGCTGGCCGGGCTGAAGGCGTGGTACGATCGCGTGATTCCAAAAGACAAACGCGCGCTGGAGATGCCGTGACCGAGATCACCGCCGCCATGATCATGGGCGCAGGGCTTGGCGTCCGCATGCGTCCCTTGACCGATGACCGCCCCAAACCGCTGGTGATGGTCGGCGGCAAGACACTGATCGATCATTCCATCGACCGGCTGGTGGCGGCCGGCGTGACCCGGATCGTGGTCAACCTGCATTACAAGGGCGATATGCTGCGCGCCCATCTGGGCAAGCGGCGCGATGCGGAGTTCATCTTCTCCGATGAAACCGAACAGCTGCTGGACACCGGCGGCGGCGTGGTCAAGGCGCTGCATCATTTCGGCGAGGCGCCGTTCTTTGTGCTGAATTCCGATTCCATCTGGGTCGAGGGTCCCGTCGCGGCGCTGCCCGCCATGATCGAACATTGGGACAGCCAGCGCATGGACGGCCTGCTGCTTCTGGCCGATATGCAGACCGCCATGGGCTATGAAGGCGAAGGCGACTTTGTGTTGAAGGCGCAAGGCCATGTGCTGCGCGCCCGTCACCATGCCGGCGCCGCCTTTGCCTATCCCGGGGTGCAGATCGTCCATCCCCGCCTGTTTGCCGATGCGCCTGCCGGTCCCTTCTCCACCAATCTGATGTGGGATCGCGCCATCACGCGCGGACGCCTTTTCGGTACCGTGCTGGATGGTGTGTGGATCCATGTCGGCACACCCGCGGCGCGCGATGAGGCGGAAGCCTATCTCCGCGAGCCGGCTTGAGGCATCCCAGCGTCTTCACCATCGCCCCCAGCGCCCCGTTTGCGGAGACGCTGGCGCGGGGTCTGATCGCGCGCCTCCATAAGGACAAGGAGGGCGATGATCCGCTGGCCCTGTCACAGGCGATCATCTATCTGCCGACCCGCCGCGCCGCGCGCAGTTTCGGCGACGCCTTCGCCCGGGTGATGGGTGGGGCGGCCCTGTTGCCGCAATTCAGGCCGCTGGGCGACAGCGATGAAGACGAGCTGCTGTTTGATGCCGCGGCAGACGGGCTGGAATTCAAGCCGGCGATTGCGCCGCTGCGCCGCCAGTTGCTTCTGGCCCAGCTGGTGCGGCGCTGGGACCGCACCGATCGCGGCGGCGCGCTTTCCTTCGCGCAATATGCCGCCCTGGCGGACAGCCTGGCCAAGGTGATGGATGAAGTCGAAACCCAGGGGGCGGATCTTTCCAATCTGAAAGACCTGGCGCCGGCGGATCTGGCCGAACATTGGGAAGGCGTCACGCGCTTTCTGGAAGTCATTCGCACCCAGTGGCCGGCCATTCTGGAAGCCGAGGGGACGCTCAATCCCGCCGAACGCCGGGTGCAGGGCCTGAAACAATTGGCGGCGCGACTGGAAACCTCACCGCCGCAAGGCTGGGTGATCGCCGCCGGTTCGACCGGCTCCATTCCCGCCACCGCCGAGTTGCTCAGTGTCATTGCGCGCCTCCCCAAGGGCGCGGTGGTGCTGCCGGGTCTGGACAAAGGGTTGGACCAAAAAAGCTGGAACGATCTCGATCCCGGCCATCCGCAATTCGGCATGGCGCAGCTGCTGCGCACGATCGGCTGCGAGCGTGACGATGTGGACGACTGGTTTGCCGCCAAGACCAATCCGGCACGCGAGATTTTGCTGGCCGAAACCTTGCGGCCGGCGCCCACCACCGACGCCTGGCGCGCTTTGGCCGAAAGCGGCACAGGCGAGATCGCGGCCGGGCTCAAAGACCTTTCGCTTTCGGTCGCCGCCGATCCGGCGCAGGAGGCGCTGGCCATCGCGCTGGCCTTGCGCGAGGCATTGGAAATCCCTGACCGGCGCGCGGCGCTGGTAACGCCCGATCGCAACCTGGCGCGCCGGGTGGCGGCCGAGATGACGCGCTGGGGCATCACCATCGATGACTCCGCGGGCCGGCCCCTCGCCCACACCGCGGCCGGCAGCTTCCTGTGTCTTCTGGCGGAAGCCGCCGATGCCCGCTTCGCACCGGTGCCCTTGCTGGCACTGCTGAAACATCCTTTCGCCCGGCGTGGCGAGGATCATGGGCAGTTCCGCGCCCGGGCCCGCGAACTGGACCGCTGGTGCCTGCGCGGTCCAAGGCCCGATACCGGATTGGACGGCATCGCTGCCAGGATCGAAAGCGCGCGCATCGATCCGCACAACAAGACGATTGCCGAGCCGCTTGCGGCCCTGGCGCTGTGGTGGCGCGGGATCGCCGCCATTCTCGCGCCGCTGGAAAAATTGTTCGCGCAAGGCGATGCCGATATCGGCACATTGTGTGAAGCCCATGTCGCCGCAGCGGAGGCCCTGGCCTGTGATGATCAAGAAGCTTGCCTGTTATGGGCCAATAGCGACGGCGAACTCGCCGCCGAGCTTTGCGCCGCGCTGAAAGAGGATTCCCGCGATCTGCCGCCGATCGAGCCCGGCTCCTACGCGCCCCTGTTCCGCAGCCTGGCGATGAAGGTGCCGGTGCGCGCCGCCTTTGGCCGCCATCCGCGCCTCGCCATCCTGGGTCCGCTGGAAGCGCGGTTGCAGCGCTTCGACCTAACGGTGCTGGGCGGATTGAATGAGGGTACCTGGCCGCGCGGCGCCAGCCACGATCCCTGGTTCTCGCGGCCGATGCGCAAAACCCTGGGGCTGGAACAACCCGAACGCGGCATCGGCCTTTCCGCGCACGATTTCGCCATGCTGGCAGCGGGGCCCTGTGTGCTGTTGACCCGCGCCCTGAAGGTGGATGGTGCGCCCACCACCGCCTCGCGCTGGCTGCAACGCCTGGAACAGTTGACCCGCGGACTGGGATTGGGCGAGGCGTTGAACACCCAGCCGGATTGGGCGGCGCTGGTGGCCCAGATGGCGGAGGTGCCGCAAGCGGCGCGACTGCCCCGCCCGGCCCCCAAGCCGCCGGCCGAGGTGCGCCCCAAGCGCCTGTCGGTGACGGAAATCGAAACCTGGCTGCGCGATCCCTATGCGATCTATGCCAGGCACGTGCTGGGACTGCGCCCACTGGATGCGCTGGACGAGCCCATCGGCCCGCTGGAGCGGGGCAGCATGCTGCACAAGGCGGTCGAGCGCTTCGTCGACACCTATCGCGACGGCCTGCCGGATGACGCCGTCGAACAGCTTGTCGCCATCGCCGACCAGGTTTTTGCGGAGAATGGCACGCCCGCGGCCGCACTGGCCTTGTGGCGGCCACGCTTCCTGGGCGCGGCCCGCGGTTTCGTCGAGGTCGAGCGCGAACGCCGCGCCGCCATCGCGAAATCGCATCTGGAGGTTCGCGGCGAGCTGAAGCTTCCCGGCTTCACCCTGACCGGCATCGCCGACCGCATCGATATTCTGAAAGATGGCAGCGCCGCGATCCTGGATTACAAGACCGGCGCTCCGCCCAGCAACAAGCAGGTGAGCGAGCTGTTGTCGCCGCAATTGCCGCTGGAAGCCGCCATGCTGGCCCAGGATGGTTTCGGCATCGGCGCATACATCGCCGAAGCCCTGATCTATCTCAGCCTGGCCGGCGAAAAGCAGGCACGCAATCCGCAATATATCCCCGACGCCAAGGAACTGGCGGCAGAGGCTGTCGCGCACCTTGCCCGCCGCATTGCCTGGTTCAAGGATGCCGACACACCCTATCGCCCGCGCGTGCGGCCGTTCCGCGCCGACATTGCCGGCGACTATGACCATCTCGCGCGGGTCAAGGAGTGGTCGCCCTCCGGCTGGGGTGAGGAGCCGCAATGATGCGCGACGATTCCATGGTCGCATCCGATCCGGAAATTTCCGCCTGGGTGGCGGCCAATGCCGGTGCCGGCAAGACCTATACGCTGGCCAATCGGGTGGCGCGGCTGCTGCTCACCGGCGCCAGGCCGGAAAAAATCCTTTGCCTCACCTTTACCAAGGCAGCCGCAGCGGAAATGCAGAACCGGCTGTTCAACCAGCTGGGCGGCTGGGCGATGCTGCCCGACGACAGCCTGCGCGAAGAAATCATCCGCATCGGCGGCGATGCCCATGAGGACTTGGCCAAGGCGCGCCGGCTGTTCGCTCAGGCGCTGGAGACGCCGGGCGGCCTGAAAGTCCTGACCCTGCATGCCTTCTGCCAGATCGTGCTGTCACGCTTTCCGCTGGAGGCGCGCGTGCCGCCGGCTTTCGAAGTGCTGGACGATCAGTCCGCGCGCGCCCTGATCGGCGAGGCGCGCCAGCATATGCTGGAGCGCGCCGGTTCCGGCGATGCCGAATTGGCGCAAGCCGTGGCGCTGCTGGTGACGGAAGCCGGCGAATTCAAGCTGTCGGGCATTCTGGATGCGGCGCTGGGCGGAGACAGGCGCAAGCTGGACCGCTTCTTTGCCGACACCACCGATCTGGCAGGACGGGTGCGCCAGGCCCATGGCCTTGAGGAGAGCGACACGATCGCCAGCATCGAAAAGAATTTCTGCGCCGGCCTCGTCCGTGAAATCGAACTCCTGCGCGCTTCGCACGAATGGCTGAGCCGGGGGGCAAAGACCGATATCGAAGCCGCCGACCGGCTGAAGGCGGTGCTGGCGGATGTGCCCAATGCCTTCGCGCCCCTGGGCGTCTTCCTGCTCACCAAGGATGGTGAGCCTCGCAAGCGGCTGGCGACAAAGAAGCTGGCGGATGAACGCGGCGATCTGCTGAATTATCTGACACAACTGTGCGAACGTTATTGCGCCGCGGCCGAGCGCCGGCGTGCCGCCCGCGCCGCCGACCTGGCCCATGCCGCGCTCGTCCTGGTGCGCGCCATGCGCGAAGACTATCGACACGCCAAGCGGCTGCGCGGGGTGCTGGATTATGACGACCTGGTTGTGGAGACCCGCGACCTGCTGGCCCGGCGGCGCGCCGCGGCTTGGGTGCTCTACAAGCTGGATGGCGGCATCGACCATGTCCTGATCGATGAGGCCCAGGATACGAGCCCCGAACAATGGGAAATCGTCAAGAAACTGACCGAGGACTTCTTTTCCGGCCTGGGACGGGAACGCAGCCAGTTGCGCACCATCTTTGCGGTGGGCGACGAGAAACAATCCATCTTCAGCTTCCAGGGCGCCGATCCCGGCCAGTTCGAGATCAATCGCCGCCGCTTCGCGGAAGTGATTGCCGGCGCCGAACAGCATCTGCAAGAAGTGCCGCTGATCACTTCGCGCAGGTCGGCGCCTGATGTCCTGAAATTCGTGGACAAGGTGTTCGAAAGCGAGGCGGCGCGCGCCGGCCTGACCTATAGCGGGGCGGAAATCGTCCACCGGGCCCATCGCGAGACGGCAAAGGGCGGCATCGAATTCTGGCCCGCGCTCAAGCCGGACGAGGAAGAAGAGACCGATTATTATGCGCCCGTCGATGTGGTGCAGAAGGAAAGCCCGGTGGCGCGGCTGGCGGCGCAGATTGCCGGCAAGATCGAGGGCTGGCTGAAAAGCGGGGCGCGGCTGCCCGGCCACGATCGCCCAATCGCGCCGCGCGACATCATGATCCTGTTGCCGCGGCGCGAACCCTTTGGCGGGGAAGTCATCCGCCAGCTGAAACTGAGGCGCGTGCCGGTGGCCGGTGCCGACCGCGTGCGCCTGACGGAGCAGATCGCGGTCATGGACCTGATCGCGCTGGGCCGCTTCGTGCTGCAGCGGGAAGACGACCTCAACCTGGCAGCCTTGCTGCGTTCGCCCTTGTGCGGACTGAGCGAGGAGGACCTGTTTTCCCTCGCCCATAAGCGCAAGGCCGATCTGTGGAGTGCGCTGGTGGCGCGGCATGACGATTTCACCGCCGCCCACGCCTTCCTGTCAGCCTTGCTGGAACGTGCCGACTATGCGCCGCCGTTCGAATTCTATTCCCATGCCTTGACCGCCCTGGGCGGCAAGGAATTGCTCCTGGCGCGGCTGGGCATGGAGTCGGCCGATGCCATCGAGGAATTCATCTCGCTCACCCTGGCCCATGAGCGCGGCCATTCGCCGTCGCTGGAAGGATTCCTCGACTGGGTGGAGCGCGGCTCGGTCGAGATCAAGCGCGACATGGAGCACGGCCGCGACGAGGTGCGGGTGATGACGGTGCATGGTGCCAAGGGGCTGGAAGCAGACATTGTGATCCTGCCCGACACCACCTCCCTGCCCGAACCGCCCAGCCGCAAAGGCCATCTGCTGTATGACGAGGATCGCGTGCTCTTCCCGCTGGCGGATCGCGAAGCCCCGGAAATCGTCAAGCAGGCCAAGGCGCGCGCCGAAGCGGAAACCCTGCGCGAGCATCGCCGCCTGCTCTATGTCGCGCTGACCCGCGCCCGTGACAGGCTTTACGTCTGCGGTTTCGAGAACAAGAAGGGCGTGAAGGAAGGCTCCTGGTACGAGCTGGCACGTGCCGCCGCCCAAAGCCTGGGCGTGACGGTGAGCCAGGGCGATGGCGAGATCATCACCATCGGCGAAACCGGTGAGGAACAAGGCCTCGCGGCCGCCGCCGCGGCTGAGAAGGATCATGCACTGCCAGACTGGATCTCCGAGCCGGCGCCGGTGGAACCGGCCTTGCCACGCCTGATCCGCCCATCGGATGCGGTGGGAGCGCCGCCGCCATCACTTTCGCCGGCGGGCGCCAGCCGTTTTCGCCGCGGATTGGTGGTGCATGCGCTCCTGGCGCGGCTGCCGGAGATCGCGGCCGAGCGTCGGCGTGCCGTTGCCATGACTTTCGTGCAGGCCAGTGGGCTGAAACAGCCGGAAGCCTTGGTCGATGAAACCCTGGCCGTGTTGGAGGATCCCGCCTTTGCCGCAGCCTTTGGACCGGGCAGCCAGGCGGAAGCGGGCCTCCTGGCCGAACTGCCGGAACTGGGTGTCGGCGCGCGGATCAACGGCCGTATCGATCGGCTGGCCGTAACAAATGAGCGCGTGCTGATCCTGGACTACAAGACCAACCGCCCGCCGCCGGCACGCGAAGCCGACGTTCCTGCCGTTTACCTTGCCCAGATGGCGCTCTATCGCGCCGCAGCAGCGAAGGTATTTCCAGGCCGTCGAATCGTGTGCGGGCTGGTCTTCACCGATGGTCCGCGGCTTCTACAGCTTTCGGATGTGGTTCTGGACGCGCAAATGCGCGGGATTCTGGCCCGCCTTGACCCCGAAGGGGGGCGTTCCTAGATATAGCGGTGCAGCAGTTCAGGATCACACCCATGCCGATCAAAGTGTCCGACGCCTCGTTCCAGGCCGATGTCCTGGATGCCAAGAAGCCCGTGCTGGTGGATTTCTGGGCGGAGTGGTGCGGACCTTGCCGCATGATCGCGCCGGCGCTGGATGAGTTGTCGGCCGAGCTCGGCGACAAGGTGACCATCGCCAAGCTGAACATCGACGAGAACCCGCATGTGCCGACCAAGTATGGCGTGCGCGGCATCCCAACCATGATGATCTTCCATCAGGGCCAGGTGGCCGCGACGAAAGTCGGCGCGCTGCCCAAGTCGAAGATCAAAGAGTGGATCGAGTCGTCGATCTAACGTTGTCATGCCCGCGCAAGCGGGCATCCAACTTCAAATCTTCGATCCATAAAAGTTGGATTCCCGCTTGCGCGGGAATGACAGCCTTTAACTGTTCTCCACCAAAACTTTTCCGGCGAGATACAAAGACCCGCAGATCAGGATACGTGGCGATGTTTCCTGGTCGTCCAGCCTAGTCCAGGCAGTGACCTGCAGCATGGCGTCGTCGAGATCTTCCGCAGGTGCCGCATCCAGCCCCGCCTTGCGCGCCGCGTCGTAGAGCGCGCCGGCGCCCAGGCTGTTGGGTTCACCCGGTATCGCCACCGTCACCACATGGCGCGCCAGGCCGTTGAAAGTGCGCAGGAAGCCCAGCGCATCCTTGTTCGAGAGCATGCCGCAGATCAGATAAAGCGGCCGCTCGCCATGCTCCTCCATGTCGGCCATGGCGCGCGACACCGCTTCGGCGCCATGGAGATTGTGGCCGCCGTCCAGCCAGACTTCGGCGCCCTTGGGCGCGGCTTCCACCAGCGGACCCTTGTGCAGCCGCTGCAGCCGCGCCGGCCATTCGACCGTGGCAAGACCGCGTTCGACCGCGGCATCCTGGCCCCAGTCCCGGCCGGCGTGACGCAGGGCCGCGATGGCGACGCCGGCATTCTCGATCTGGTGACGTCCGACCAGCTTGGGCAGCGGAAGATCCAATAGCCCCGTCCCATCTTCATAGACCATGCGGCCATGTTCCTGGCGGCTGACGAAGTCCTGGCCGAACTCGAAGACCGCCACGCCCAGCCGATCCGCCTGGCGCAGGATCACGTCACGGGCGATCTCGCTCTGCGGTCCCACCACCAGAGGCGAGCCTTTCTTGATGATGCCCGCTTTCTCGGCCGCGATGCCGGCCAGATCGTCGCCCAGAAACTCCTTGTGATCCATGCCCACCGGCTGGATCACCGTCATGGCGGGGTTGGGCACCACATTGGTCGCGTCATAAGTGCCGCCCAGTCCGACCTCCAGCACCACCACATCGGCGGGATAGCGCGAAAAGGCCAGGAACATGGCGGCGGCGGTGATCTCGAAGAAGGTGATCTCGCGGCCCTGATTGACCTGTTCCACCTCTTCCAGCAGCGAGACCAGCGCCTCTTCCGAGATCAGCTTGCCCGCCAGGCGGATGCGCTCATGAAAGCGCACCAGATGCGGCGAGGTATGGACATGAACCTTCAGTCCCTGCGCCTCCAGCATGGCGCGCGCGAAGGCGCAGGCACTGCCCTTGCCGTTGGTGCCGGCGACATGGATCACCGGCGGCAGTTTCAAATGCGGATTGCCCAGAGCGGCCAGGAGCCTGAGGATGCGGTCCAGCGCCAGGTCGATCTTCTTGGGATGCAGCGCCAGCAATCGCTTCAATACGGCGTCGCTGCGCGTGGTCTCGGAAAGCATCAGGGAACGGCGGCGATGCCGCCACTACCGGGCCGCCGCGGCATGGAGAGAACCTTGCTGCGCGGCTTTTCCTGCTTCATCAGCATATGCAGCACGCGCGACAGGGTGGCGCGCATCTCCTTCCTGTGCGTGACCATGTCCAGCATGCCATGCTCGAGAAGGTACTCGGCGCGTTGGAATCCTTCCGGCAACTTCTCGCGGATGGTCTGGGCAATGACGCGCGCGCCGGTGAACCCGATCTGGGCACCCGGCTCGGCGATCTGGATGTCGCCCAGCATGGCATAGGAGGCGCTGACGCCGCCGAAGGTGGGATCGGTCAGGACCACCACATAGGGCAGCCCCGCCTCGCGCAGCATGTCGACACAGATGGTGGTGCGCGGCATCTGCATCAGGGAGAGGATGCCTTCCTGCATGCGCGCGCCGCCCGAGGCGACATAAAGGATATAGGGGCGCTTTTCCTTGACCGCGGTCTGCAGGCTTTCCACCAGCGCTTCGCCGACGCCAAGCCCCAGGCTGCCGCCCAGAAAGTCGAAGGGCTGCACCCCGATCATGACGGCAAGGCCATCGATGTTGCCGCGCGCGGCGGTGAAGGCCTCGGGCCGGCCCGTCTTGGCGCGGGCCTGCTTGATCTCGTCGGAATATTTCTTCTCGCCCTTGAAGCGCAGCGGATCGGCGGGAACCGTGGGCGGGACCAGTTCGCTGAAGCTGCCGGGATCGAAGGTGTAGGCGAAACGTTCGGCCGGCCCGATGCGCATATGATGATCGCAATTGGGGCAGACATTCAGATTGGCCACCAGGTCGCGGTGAAAGATCATCTCGCCGCAGGAGGGGCATTTCTTCCAGAGATTTTCCGGGGTGTCGCCGCCGCCCTTGCCCTTGGAAGCCATCAGGCCCTTGATCCGGGGGCGGACGATATTGGTGATCCAGTTCATGCCACGACCTTATCATGACGGGCCTGGTGGGTGGAACCGGCGAGCTTCTTGGCCAGTTCCAGCACCTCGGCGATGATTCTGTCCCGGCCCGCATCCTGATGGGCGGCAACCTGGCTGACAATGGCCGAGCCGACCACCACGCCATCGGCGACGCGCGCCACGCTTGCGGCCTGCTCCGGCGAGCGGATGCCGAAACCCACCGCGCAGGGCAGATGGGTGGCGGCTTTCACCCGCGCCATCGCGGCGCGGACTTCCTCTTCCGGCACGGCCTTGGTTCCGGTGACGCCGGCGACCGAGACATAATAGAGATAGCCGGACGCACCATCGGTGATGCGTTTCAGGCGCGCGTCATCTGTTGTGGGGGTGACAAAGCGGATCAGGTCCACGCCCTGGGCCTTGGCCGGCACCCGCAACACTTCATCTTCTTCCAATGGCAGATCAACCACGATCAGGCCGTCGACACCGCAGGCCGCGACATCCTTGGCGAAGCGCGCGGTGCCATAGGCATGGATGGGATTGTAATAGCCCATCAGCACCAGCGGCGTGTCCTTGTCCAGCTTGCGGAACTTCTCCACCATCTTGAGCACCTTGGCCATGGTGGCGCCGGATTTGAGCGCGCGCACCGACGAGGCCTGCACCGCCGGACCATCGGCCATCGGATCGGTGAAGGGCATGCCCAGCTCGATCACATCGGCGCCGATCCCCGGCAGCTTTTCCAGGATGGCGAAGCTGGTTTCCATGTCGGGATCGCCGGCGGTGATGAAAGGCACGAAAGCGGCGCGGCCTTCCTTCTTCAGCGCGGCGAATTTCGCGGCCAACCTGCTCATATCGTTTCCCGCTTCATATTTTTTCACCGAGGGCATGCGCGACGGAGAAGATATCCTTGTCGCCGCGGCCCGACAGGCAGAGGGCGACAATCTGATCCCTGTTCATCTGCGGCGCCACTTTCACCATATGGGCGATGGCATGGGCGGATTCCAGCGCCGGGATAATGCCTTCCAGCTTGGAAAGCAGCATGAAGGCGTCCAGCGCCTCCTTGTCGGTGACCGAGAAATACTTCACCCGGCCGATATCCTTCAGCCAGCTATGTTCCGGTCCCACGCCCGGATAGTCGAGCCCGGCCGAGATCGAATGGGCTTCGATGATCTGGCCGTCCTGGTCCTGCAGCAGATAAGAGCGCGCACCATGCAGCACGCCGGGCGTGCCCTTGGAAATGGTGGCGGCATGGCGCGGTGTATCCACGCCATCGCCGGCGGCTTCCACGCCATGAATCTCCACATCCGTGTCATCCAGGAAGGGATGAAACATGCCCGCGGCATTGGAGCCGCCGCCGACACAGGCCACCACCAGGTCCGGAAGGCGCCCCTCGCGCTCCCGCATCTGGGCCCGCGTCTCGTTGCCGATCACGGCCTGGAAGTCGCGCACCATGGCGGGATAGGGGTGTGGCCCCACCACCGAACCGATGATGTAGAAAGTATCGTGGACATTGGCGACCCAGTCGCGCAGCGCCTCGTTGGTCGCATCCTTCAAGGTGCGCGAACCGGAAGAAACACCGCGCACTTCCGCGCCCAACAGGCGCATGCGGAAGACGTTGGGCTTCTGCCGCTCCATGTCCACTTCGCCCATATAGACGGTGCAGGGAAGACCGAAGCGCGCCGCCACCGTGGCTGTGGCCACGCCATGCTGGCCGGCGCCCGTTTCGGCGATGATGCGGGTCTTGCCCATGCGCCTGGCCAGAAGGATCTGGCCAAGGCAGTTGTTGATCTTGTGCGCGCCGGTGTGATTGAGGTCTTCGCGCTTGAGATAGATTTTCGGACCCGCGAGATGCGCGCTCAGCCGCTCGGCAAAATAGAGGGGGCTTTCGCGGCCGACATAATGGGTGAGCAGGTCCTGCAGTTCGGCCTGGAAGGCTGGATCTTTTTTTGCCGCCGCATAGGCCTTTTCCAATGACAGGATCAGCGGCATCAGGGTCTCGGCGACAAAGCGGCCGCCATAGGAGCCGAAATGTCCGCCCGCATCCGGACCGCTGCGCAGGGAATTGGGGATCTGGTTCATGCGCTCTGTCTGCTCATGGAGGAAAGCCGCGTTGCGGCGATGAATTGGGCGATGCGCGCGGCGTCCTTGACGCCCGGCGCGCTCTCCACGCCGGAAGACACATCGACCAGCTCCGCGCCCGACAGTTCGATGGCGCGGGCGACATTGTCGGGATCGAGCCCGCCGGCCAGAAACCAGGGCTTGCGGAAAGAACGTCCTGACAGAATCTTCCAGTCGAACGCCGCGCCATGACCGCCCGGACGCTGCGCGCCCTTTGGCGGCCTTGCATCAAACATCAGCATGTCGGCGACCTTTTCATAGTCGAGAGCCGCGGCCAGGTCGGCCGCTTCGGCCACGCCCAACGCCTTGATCACCGGAAGGCCGAAGCGGGCACGGATCTCGGCGGTGCGCGGAACGCTCTCGCCGCCATGCAGCTGCAGGAAGTCCGGCGCCATGGCCTTCACCAGCGCCGCGATCGCAGCATCATCCATGTCACAGACCAGGGCCACGCTTTTCAGCCGGCCCCGCATGTGCTCGGCCAAGGCGCGCGCCTTTTCCAGCACGACAAAGCGCGGCGAGCCGGGATGGAAAACCAACCCGCCATAAACAGCCCCCCCTGCCACCGCCGCATCGATGGCGTCGGGGGTGGTGAGGCCGCAGATTTTGACCTGGATAGCCATGGGCTGGGCTGTATGGGCCCCTCAAACCCGGAAATCAAGCAAAGCCGGGAACCAGCCTTAAGCGACTGGAACGCCTAGACTTTGGGCAATATCCTGGGCCGCCATGGCGGGGTTCGCCGCCCCTGTAATCGGCCGGCCGATCACCAGGATATCGGCGCCCGCATCCCTCGCTTCGGCCGGGCCCATGACCCGCCGCTGGTCGCCCACCGCCGCGCCCGCGGGCCGGATGCCCGGCACCACCAGCAGAAAATCCGGGCCCAGTTCGCGGCGCAGGCGCGTGATCTCATGGGCGGAACAAACCACGCCATCAAGGCCACATTGCTGCGCCAAAGCCGCCAGCCGCAGAACCTGATCGGCCACCGGCGGCGCAAGACCGACCGATGGCAGGTCTTCATCCGACAGGCTGGTCAGCATGGTGACGGCGATCACCCTGGTCGAAGGCGAGACGCTGCGCGCCGCATCCACCGCCGCCCGCATCATCGCCGCGCCGCCCTGGGCATGGACATTCATGATCGAAACGCCCAGCTGCGCCGCCGCCCGGCAGGCGCCGGCGACCGTATTGGGAATATCGTGGAATTTCAGGTCCAGAAAGATCGGCAGGCCACAGCCTTCAAAGCCGCGCACACCATCGGGGCCATGGGCGCTGAAAAACTCCAGCCCGAGCTTCAGGCCGCCAACAGAGCCGCGCACGCGCTCGGCCAGCCGGCGGGCATAATCGAGATCGGTGGTATCGAGGGCGACGTAGACCGGATTGCTGTTCACGCTTCCGGGGTACCGCCATTCAGCCGCTCACGCAATTCCTTGCCGGTGCGGAAGAATGGCGCACGCTTCTGGCCAACCGAAACCGGTTCGCCGGTGCGCGGATTACGGCCCATGCGCGAGGGACGCACCTTCACGCTGAAGGCCCCGAAGCCGCGCAGCTCCACGCGATGACCTTCTGCCAGCGCCTTGCTGATCGAATCCAGGACGGTTGTCACGATGCGCTCGACATCGCGGTGGTAGAGGTGCGGATAGCGGGCCGTCAGGCGCGCAACCAGTTCAGACTTGATCATCCCCATGGCCCCTTCAGGGACAGTGCCCGCGATGGAGTCGCGGTGCTAAACATAATCTTCCAGTTAAGTTCCCGGGCGTCAACGGGAAGCATCTGAAAAATCAGTCTTTTTTCGTCTCAGACCGGCCTTTTGGTCCGTGGGCGATGCATTTTGCCCCGGTTCTGCCCGCATCAGTGGCGGCTTGCACAGTCCCGCTGCCCCATGGAAAGTCGTTTCAAGCAACAAACTATGGGGTGGGATATGAGAATCCGTCATTTTGCCTGCAATTTGGCCCTGGCCGGTGCCTTGATTCTGGGGGCGGGCGCCCAGGCCGCCCCGGCGGCAAAGGAGATCTGGATCGGCGCCTGGGGCTTTGTTCCCACCCCGCTGCCCCCCGGCATGTCCCCTGTCGCAGCCGCCGCCCCAGCGGCGATCCCCTTGGGCAACGGCCAGGCCATGCCGGCGTCTGCGCCCACTTCGCCCCTGCTCGACAATCCCGGCAATGTGCCGCTGGCGATCGCGGAGAGCGACCCTTCCAATGTCACCATCCGTCAGCTGGTGCGCGTGGCGGTGGCGGGAAAGCGCATCCGCCTGCGTCTTTCCAATGAAGGCGGCAGCGATGCGCTCAGCCTGGGCGCGGTGCATGTCGCCGCCGCAGGTCCCGACGGCAGCGCGATCGCGGGCACCGACCGCGCTGTCACATTCGACGGCCGCAACAGCGTCACCATGCCGGCCAGCGCGCCGCTTCTGTCGGATCCGATCGACCTGAAAGTCGATGCGCTGGAAAAGCTGGTGATCTCCATCCACGTGCCGGGGCCTCTCTCGCGGGTCGGCCATAGCCTCTATCAGTATGTCGCCGGCGAACCGGGCGATCACACCGCGGCTGCCAGCCTGCCAGGCCAGCGCATCATGCGCCTGCCCGCGCTGGTGAGTGAAGTGGATGTCGATCCGGCCAGCGCCGACAGCGTGATCGTGGCCTTGGGCGATTCCATCACCGAAGGGGCTGCGTCCACCAACAATGCCTTCCGCGGCTGGCCCGACCGGCTGGCGGAACGGCTCGCGGCCGCCCATTCCAAATGGTCCGTGGTCAATACCGGGATCGGCGGCAATCGCCTGTTGCGCTATGGCACCGGTCCCAGCGCGCTCGCCCGCTTCGATCGCGACGTGCTCAGCGTGCCCGGCGTCAAGGCCATCATCCTGCTGGAAGGCATCAACGATATCGGCCGCGGTTTTTATCCGCCCACCGAGCCGGTCACCGCGGACGCGCTGATCGCGGCCGACCGGCAGATCATTGCCCGCGCCCATGCCAAGGGCATCAAGATCTATGGCGCGACACTCACACCCTATAAGGGCGCGCACTATTACACATCCGAAGGCGAGAAGGTGCGCGAGGCGCTCAATGCCTGGATCAAGACCGGCGGCGCCTTTGACGGGGTGGTGGATTTCGCCCCTTCGGTGGCGGACAAGGCCGATCCCACCACCTTCGACCTGAACTTCAACCTGAGTGACCGATTGCATCCCAACGATGCGGGCTATCAGGCCATGGCCAACGCCATTGACCTGAACCTGTTCAAATAGGCGCCCTGTCGTGTCCGATCCCGCCCTGGAAGCCCATGAGCATGCCGAGCATGCCGAACATGCGGCACATGAAAAGAACCCGTTTGTCAGCCGCGTCTCCATCACCGTCGCCATTTTGGCAGTGATGGCCGCGGCCGCGGGCTCGATGGAGACGGTGGAAGGCGGGCGTGCCATCACCGAATCCAGCGAAGCGGTGCTGGCCCAGGACAAGGCCACCGACAGCTGGAATGAGTATCAGGCCGACAGCCTGAAGCGGCATATGTACGAGATTGCTTCGGTCGCGGGCAGCGCCAAAGCGGAAGCGTATGCCAAGGAAATCTCCAAGGATCGCGACAGCCAGGACAAGGCCCGCGAAAAGGCGCAGGAGGCCGAGAAAGATCGTGATGCGCGGTTGAAGGAAAGCGCGATGCATGAGGAGCGCCATCACTGGCTGACCGGTGCCGCCACCCTGATCGAGATCGGCATCGCCCTCTCCACCGTGGCGATCATCACGTCACGCCGGGCCTTCTGGTTTTCCGCCATGGGTCTTGGCGCAACCGGCGCGGCCTTGTTCGCCGTCGCCTATCTGGGCAACTGAGCGAAACCGTCAGGCGGCTTTTTCTGCCAATTCGCCCTGCTGGATCAGCACGCTGGCGGTGTCGAACAGGCACTGATGCTCGACGATGCGCCCGCCCCTCACTGTCCAGCCGAAGAAAATGTCGAACTGGACATAGCGGCCGCTGGGCTGGTGCAGCGCTTCGGCCTGAAACAGGCCCCACACGCGCTCGCCCTGTGCGATAACGGCGCGTGGCTGAAGCTTGGTGACGTGATAACGCGAAAAAAGCAGTGCGCTGTATTCGCGCACCCCGGCAATGCCGCGATGGACGCCGCCGAAGCGGAAGAATGCCTGCGGCGCCGTGGCGTTCCACACCACGTCGGGGCTGAGTGCGGCAAACATCGGCTCCAGATTGCCTTCCTTGAAGGCGTCCAGGACGCTCAGCATCAGGGCCTTGTTGGACTGTTCCTGTGTCATCAACGATTCAAGCCTCGCATGGCGGCGCAATGCCGGCCGGGGAAAAGAAATTCTGGGAAAAATATCGGGGCAGCCTGCGCGCGAATCGCCCTCGCAGACGCGATGAAATCGGCGCGTGGCTACAGCCAGACACCGGCCAAGTCAACGCATGGCAGTCGCCGCAATGTCGCATGACACTGACATATCGGCGGCCAAGCTGGGAAACCCGCGGCAGGGAACAACATTTCTTAGTCGAACCATCAAGGCGGATGCGATGTCTCTTGCACAGCGTGTAAGCGAAGTGCCGGATGCTTATGAACACGGCAATCTTTCGACGGTGAAACTGCTGGCGGAGGCCGGCTTTCTCGAGAGACCACATTCCCTGACAGTGGGCGATGTGGAGAGCGCGCTGGCCGAGGACCCCAACCTCGCCGAATTGTGGCTGGAAAGAGGCAGGGACCAGCGGCTGGCCGGCGGCTGGGGCATCGAACAGGATCGCGGCCATTATCGGGTGCAGAACTATTCCAGCGGCCAATGTCTGGTGGAACAGGATCGGCTGCATGCCTGTGCCGAATTCATTGTCCGCTATGTCGGCTTTATCCGCCAAGTTGTGCAGCGGCATCCGCGCTAGCAAATCTGCGGGATCGGCCATTTTGCGCTTGCTGCGGCACAGCAAGCGCGAAAGTTTGCGACAGATTGATGAGAAGCTGAACTTGCCGTCAGCGCACCACCCCCTTACGGTCCTGCCAAATTCCGGGGCGTAAAGGACTGTCGAAAATGTTGAATCGTCGCGATCTGCTGGCCAGTGCGTCGGCCCTCACCTTGCTGAGCGCCTTGCCGGCCCGGGCGCAAAGCGCGCTCTCTGCCGAAACCGATTGGCTGCATTATGCCAATGACCTTGCCAGCACCCGCTACGCGCCGCTGGACCAGATCAGCGCCGCCAATTTCGACAAGCTGGAACTTCAGTGGCGCTTCTCCACCAATGCGCTGGGTCCCAGGCTGGATGCGGACTTCATGTCCACCCCTCTGGTGATCAAGGGCCGGCTCTACACCACCGCGGGCTTTCGCCGCGACGTGGTCTGCCTGGACGCGGGCACGGGCGAGCTTTTGTGGATACACCGTTATGACGAAGGCGAGCGCATCGGCAGCCGCGGCGGCGCGGGCCTGGGTGTCGGCTATTGGACCGACGGGACCAACGAACGCATCATCTATGTCACCCGCGGCTACAACATGTTCTCGCTGGACGCCAAGACCGGCGTGCCCGATCCGGCCTTCGGCACGAACGGCATGGTGGACCTGCGCCAGAATGACGACCAGACCATGGACCCCAACAGGGGCGTGATCGGCCTGCATGCCCCGCCGCTGGTGGTGAAGGACACGATCGTGGTGGGCGCGGCCCCCACGCTTTATTCCAAGGGCTATGTGCGCGGCTTCGATATCAAGACGGGCGCGCGCAAGTGGATCTTCCACACCATCCCGCGCAAGGGCGAGGTCGGCTACGAAAGCTGGACCACGCCCGGCCAGGCGGAAGCCGCCGGCAATACGGGCGCCTGGGCGCCGATGTCGGCCGACGCCGATCTGGGCCTGGTCTATGTGCCGGTCGAGCTGCCACAGACCGACATGCTGGGCGTCACCCGCACCGGCAACAACCTGTTCGGCGAAACACTGGTGGCGCTGGATGTCGAGACCGGCGCACGCAAGTGGCACTATCAGATCATCCATCACGGCTTGTGGGACCGCGATATCGGCAGCGCCGGCATCCTCTGCGACATCCCGCACAACGGAAAGATCGTGAAGGCCATCGCCCAGCCCACCAAGCAGGGCTGGGTCTATGTCCTGGATCGCACCAACGGCAAGCCGGTATTTCCGATTCCGGAAAAGCCGGTGCCCAAGGGCAATGTGCCCGGCGAATATTACTCGCCCACCCAGCCCATGCCCAGCGCGCCGCCGCCTTTCGCCCATCAGGGCGTCACCGAGGCCGATCTGGTCGACTGGACACCCGCGATCAAGCAGCGCGCGCTCGACATCGCCAAGCATTATGTGCTGGCCTCGCTCTACACGCCGCCGCCCGTGGTCAATGACCAGATCTTCGGCGCACTGAACATGCCGGGGCTGCAGGGCGGCGCCAACTGGCCGGGCGGCTCCTTCGATCCCGAAACCAATATCCTCTACGTCTATGCCAAGAACCAGATCGAGGTGACGGGCGTGGTTGTGCCGGGCGGCGGCAAGCCGCCCATGCAGCGCGGCGGGCCGCCCTCGGCCGGCAGCGCCGATCCCAATGGCGGCGCCTTTGGCGGCGTCGCCAGCCTGAAGGGTTCGACCGGCCGCATGCGTGGCGTTTTCGCCCATGACGGCATCAACGATCCCATCGTGCCGGGCATGATCTCGATCGAGGGCATCCCCCTGATGAAACCGCCTTACGGCACCGTCACCGCGCTCGACATCGCCAAGGGCACCAAGCTTTGGCAGGTGGTCCATGGCGAGACGCCGGACGCGATCAAGAACCATCCCCTGCTGAAAGGCGTCACCATCCCGCGCACGGGCCAGTCCGGCATTCTGGGCACCCTCACCACCAAGACCCTGGTTATCGTGGGCGATTGCGGCCTCTTCACCGACGAACAGGGCCGCAAGGGCGCGCGCCTCAGGGCCTATGACAAGGCCACCGGCGAGCAACGCGGCGCGGTGTTCATGGACAAGGTGCAGACCGGCGCCGCGATGACCTACATGCACAATGGCAAGCAGTACATCGTGACTGCGGTGGGCAGTTCCTACGGCGCCGACCTGGTTGCCTTTGCCCTGCCGGGTGGCGCGGAAGCTTCAACGATCCGCGAGGAACGCTGAGGGTGCGCCGCATCCACGCGGCGGCGGCGGCGGCGGCGCTTTGCGTGCCGCTTATCGCGATGGGCCAGATGCCCATGCCCAAGCCGCTGCCGGATCCGTTCGGTCCGCCGCAGCGGCATTGGGCGCGTCTGTCCGACGGCAAGCCCTGGGGCCAGAGCGCCGGCATCGAGATCGGCCCGCATGGCGAGATATGGGTGATCGACCGCTGTGGCGCCAACAGCTGCGACGGCTCGAGCCTGGCGGCGGTGCATCAGCTCGATCCCAATACGGGACGGCCGATCAGAAGCATCGGCGCCGGCCTTTTCGCCTTCCCGCATGGCCTGCATGTCGACAAGGACGGCAATGTCTGGGTCACCGATGCCGCCATCAGCAAAGACAAGACCAAGGGCGAGCAGGTCATCAAGCTGTCGCCCGATGGCAAGGTGCTGATGCGGCTGGGCACGGCCGGGGTATCCGCCGGCGGCCCCAGCCACTTCCATGATCCGGGCGATGTGGTCACGGCGCCCAATGGCGACATCTTTGTCGCCGATGGTCACGGAACCGTGGCGATGGATCTTCCACCCGACACCATCACCCGCATCATCAAGTTCAGCGCGGACGGAAAATTCATCAAGGCCTGGGGCAGCCTGGGTTCGGGCAAAAGCCAGTTCCGCAATCCGCACGCCTTGGCGTTCGACGCCCGCGGCCGCCTTTTCGTCGCCGATCGCGTCAATGGCCGCATCCAGATCTTCGACCAGGACGGCAAGTGGCTGACCGAATATCGCGGCTTCAACCACCCCAGCGGTCTCTATATCGACAAGAACGACATGCTCTATGCCAGCGATTACAACAGCGAAGGCCAGAAGGGCATCTATATCGGCGACGCGAAGACCGGAACGCTGAAATATTTCGTGCCGGACGATCAGGCTGGCGAAGGCGTGGCGCTCGGGCCCGACGGCACGCTCTATGCCGCGACGCCCACGGGAATTACCCGGTTCCTGCCGAAGAAGGCGCAATAGCCCGCCGCCGGCCTTGCTGATATTCTTGGTGCAACCCACAAGAATAAAGGGAACGCCATGCTGAACCGCCGCCACTTCATTGTTTCGACTTCGGCTCTTGCCGTGAGCACTCCGGCCTTTGCCACCGGGCTCGACCCGGCGGACAAGGACATCAGCTTCGGCACCACCGGCTCCATCTTCGGCGCCTGGAATGGACCGGGCGGGGCGCTGAAAATGTCCACCGACATGCCGATGATGCTGGCGGATGTGAAGCATTACGGGTTGGAAGGCTTCGAGCCTTATTCCGGCCAAGTGGTTCAGTTCCTCGACAATCCCATGGCGTTCAGGAAAGAACTGGATGCGGCCGGCGTGAAGCTGGCCAGCATCGGCGATCTGCCCCGCAAGCCTTCCGACAAGACCGGCGATACCTCCCTGCCCCGCGGCGCCAATGCGCCGGTGGATTATCCCTGGCTGGGCGGCAAGGGCCGCGAGAAACTGATTGCCGACATGGAGGCCTGCGCCCGCGACTTTCTCCAGCCCCTGGGTGTCGATCACTGGAAGAACAATATGGGGCCGCGGCCGCCGGGCGGTCCCAGCGAGGATCAGCTCAAGGCGCTTGCCGACACCGCCAACGAGATCGGCCGCCGCACCAAGAAGTATGGCGTGCGGCTGTCACTGCATGCCCATATGTGGGGCCCGATGGAACGCGAACATGATTTCCGCCGGGTGATGGAGCTGACCGATCCTAACTATGTCTTCCTGATCATGGACACTGGCCACAATGTGCTGGGCGGCATGGACGTGGTGAAGATGACGGACGAATTCTTTCCCCGCATCACCGAATTCCACCTGAAAGACACGTTCCCGCAATGGCGCGGCAACAAGCAGGGGCCGACGCAGGAGATGCACAAGCAGAAAAGCGTCTATGCCTCGGTCGGCCAGGGCGGTGGCGTCGATTTCCCCGGCGTCTTCGCGGTGATGCGCAAGAAGCGTTTCAAGGGCTGGGCGGTGTTCGACATCGATGCGCCGCGTCCCGGCGACGGCACCGGCAGCGTCGATGACAATATCGCTGCCAGCGTGCGCTATATGCGCGATGTGCTGAAGGTGAAGCTGCCCGCGCCGCCGGCCAAGGGCCTGTTCACGCAAGCCTGACGCTATTCGCAGACAGCCCATGGTGGCGGGATGGCGGGCCTGCGCGCAAAGGGTCAAGGCGCGCGGATGAACAACCCGATCGTGAGTGCGATACCAATCAGCACGGCAGCCGCGCGCAGCACCTTCTGGTTCACGCGCGCGACCAGCCGGCCGCCGATCCAGCCGCCGATCAGCGCACCGACGCAGGCAATCAGGCATTGGGTCCAATGCACCTGAGGCGAGAAGACGAAGATCGCCACGGCGCTGGCATTCATCACGCCGGCCAGCACATTCTTGGTGGCGCTGGCATTGCGGATGGCAAGGCCCGCGGCGGTCAGCGCCGCCAGCATCAGAAAGCCGATGCCGCCGCCGAAATAGCCGCCATAGACCGATATGCAGAATTGGGCGATGCCGGCGCCCAGCCTGCCCAGCACCGGCGGGCGATCCGCCTTCTTGGGCATGAAACTGCCATAGGCAAAGACGGAAGTCGCGAACAGCACCAGCCAGGGCACAAGATGGCTGAAGATGGAGGACGGCGTCACCAGCAGCAGCACCGCACCGGCAATGCCGCCCGCCAGCGAAATCACAATCAGCGCCCGGAAGGAAAGCCCGCCCGCGCCCGAAACATGCTCGCGGCCCGCCAGGCTGGAGGCGACCTGGCCGGGAAACAGTGCGATGGTCGACGTGATATTGGCGGCCAGCGCCGTCATGTTGGTCAGCATCAAGGCGGGCAAGGTGAGAAAGGTACCTCCGCCGGCCAGCGCGTTTTGCACGCCCGCCCACACCGCGACGGCAAATAGGATCACCAATTGTATGCTCATGGTGCCCGCCATGCCACGGCTTCAGGCCAAGGTAAAGGCAAAGGCCCTGCACGCCAGGGTCCAGGAATTGGATGGTAAAGGTGGGCGGATATGGCGGGTACAGATCAGGCCGGACGCCGCAACATCCGGCCGATGGCAAAGCCGATCACGAGGCCTGCGAGGGCGGCGATCAGGGCGAATTTGAAAACCAGGCCAATGAGCTTGAAGACGACAAATGCAACAAGGGCGAGGACGACCGCCAGGCCAACTTCAAAGGTGCGCATCAGGCATTCGCATTGACTTTATCCGCCAGCCTGGCGGCTTCGCGCGCGACCACCTCTTCCTTGCGGGACGGCGGCGGCTCGGTGCGGACCTTCATGGCGCGTGCATCCGGCGGCGCAGCCGCGCGGGGCGCCGGCCTGGGTCGTGGATATTCCATGCCAACGTAACGCGCAAAACAGCGGATCGGTTTAGAGGTAGCCCGGCGAGGTCGGCCACCAGTTGGTTTTCACTGGGGCATCTTTGCGGGATTTGCGGAAACCTTGCGCATGCCGCGGGCTGATGAGGCCCAGGATGAATCCCAGAAGGCCCTGTTTCCTGGGCATCGCGCCGGATTTTTCTGCAAGGATCATGAGGCACCGTGAACCTGTTGCGGGATGGATTATTCAATGCAGTTCCTGCTGCCCGGTTTCGTGTGCCTCCAAAATGCCCTTAAAACTTCTCTGAAATGCCTGGCGCATTTTACGGGGACAGGCATGCGGTCTTTGCGCGGGCCAAAAATAAATCCCGGCCTATAGTGAACCGGATAAGGGGGCTCTGCGTATGCGGGCGCATCTAAGTTGGCGCGACGCGCTTCTGGCGCTGGCAATCGTCTTTGTCTGGGGCACCAATTTCGTGGTGATCCGGGTGGCGCTGAATGCCTTGCCGCCCTTGTTCCTGGCCAGCTTGCGCTTTGTCTTTGTGCTGCTGCCGGCCTGCTTTTTTCTGCCGCGCCCGAAAGTCGCCTGGGCGAATCTGGTAGTCTATGGCGTGTGCATCGGCCTGTTGCAGTTCGGGGCCTGTTCATCGCCATGAACGGGCACATCTCGCCGGGCCTGGCGTCACTGGTGGTGCAGATGCAGGTCTTCTTCACCATCGGCCTCGCCATGCTGCGCACCGGCGAAAGACTGAAGTCTCACCAGTTCGCGGCCTTTGCCCTGGCGCTGGCCGGCATGGGATTGATCGCGGTCCATAACGGCCATGACACCAGCCTTTTCGGCCTGGCCCTGGTGCTGGTGGCGGCCCTGGGATGGGCCATGGGCAACCAGGCCAGCCGCGAGGCTGGGCAGATCAATATGCTGGCCTATGTCGTATGGGCGGCCCTGTTCGCCATTCCACCGCTTCTGGGCCTGTCACTGTGGCTGGAAGGTCCCGCCGCCATTGCCGCCGGCATCGCCCGCGCCACCCCCGTCACCTGGGCGAGCGTGCTGTGGCAATCGGTGGGCAACACCATGTTCGGCTATTCCTGCTGGGCCTGGCTGCTCGCCCGCTATCCCGCTTCGACGATCGCACCCCTGTCGCTTCTGGTCCCCGTGTTCGGCTTTGGCGCCAGCGCACTGCTTCTGGGCGAACCGCTCCCGGCATGGAAGCTGGAAGCCACCGTCCTGATCATGGCGGGACTGGCGGTGAATATCCTGTGGGGGCCGCGCAGGGCGGCTATTCGCGAAGAAGCGGCCTAGCTGCGCGCCTTGAACACCGCATAGGTCAGGGTCTTGCCCGGTGCCGCGTTGAAAGTATGGGGCATCCCGGCCGGGATCAGGACGAAATCGCCGGCCTTCAGCGCCTGGGTCTTGGCCCCGACCTGGTTGCCGCCATGGACCTCGCCGCCGGCGCCGGCATTCGGATTCTCGATGCTGCCGCCATAGGTGAGCACCCCTTCCCCACCCGTGATGGCTACCTGGTCCACCCAATGGGGATGCATCTCCACCGCATTGCCATGGTCCAGCCGCTTCACATACTCGACGTAATAGCTCTCATGGTCGTTCATGAAGGTCGCGCCATAGACCCGGCCCGGCTCCGGCTTGGAGACCTCCTTGTCGATGTCGCCCCCGCTCATGAACTTGAAGACGTCGGGCGAAGTGGCGCGCAGCGCGGTCTGGGCAAAAGCCGGGCTGGCCGCCAGCAGGGCCGCGGCGAGCAGGAAAAAGCGCATGGGGATCTCCTTGGTGCGTGAGGCTTGGTCGCCTTCTGTGACCGGAAGCTTGAGCCACGGCCGGGTCAAAAGAAAGGGGCGCCTTCCCCCGAGGAAGACGCCCCTTTCAAACTGCAAGGCCCTTAGCGGCGGGCTTTCTTCTTCGTCTTCTTCGCCTTCTTGGCCTTTTTGGCCTTCTTGGCGACCGTTTTCGCCGCCTTCTTGGCCTTTTTGGCGGTCTTCTTGGTGGCCTTCTTGGCCGCCTTCTTCGCCTTCTTGGCCTTCCGCTTCGCCTTCTTCACCGGGGCCGCAGGGGTACCCGTGAACAAGCCCGCGACCGCGGCCTCCAGTTCAGCGGCCCGCTCGGCCAATGCACCTTTCTTCGCCATACTTCGACTCCTCATCTGTTGAATGAATTCACGCTAATTGATTCTGCAGTAACAGACAAAAAGGGCGCGGCATTCACGGCGCCCTTCCGCTCAACGCATAAGAATAAAAAAAGGCGCGCCTCGCGGCGCGCCTTTTTGTCTAATTCCGTACTGCCGCGCCAAGCTGCGCTTGGCTTGGCGTTCGGCGGGCTGAAGCTTCACTGGAGCTTCAGCTGATCCGCGTTCGGCGGGCCGAAGCTCCACAGGAGCTTCGGCTGATCCGCGTTCGGCGGGCCGAAGCTCCACAGGAGCTTCGGCTGATCCGCCTCACTCGTCCGACTTCTTCTTGGACGGAGCCTTCTTCTTGAGGGCCGCACCCAGAATGTCGCCCAGGCTGGCGCCCGAGTCGGAGGAGCCATACTGCTCGACCGCTTCCTTCTCCTCGGCCACTTCGCGCGCCTTGATGGAGAGCGAGACCTTGCGGGTCGCCTTGTCCAGGCTGGTGACCAGGGCATCGACCTTGTCGCCCTTGCCGAAGCGTTCCGGACGCTGGTCGTTGCGGTCCCGCGCCAGGTCGGCGCGGCGGATGAAGGACTTGACGCCGCCATCCAGCTCGACCTCGATGCCGCCGTCATTCACTTCCGTGACCGTGCCGGTGACGACCTGGTTCTTGCGCAGCGCGCCGCCGGACGGGCCGGCCTTCTCGATCGGGTCGTTCTCGAGCTGCTTGATGCCCAGGCTGACGCGTTCCTTCTCCACGTCGATATCCAGCACCTTGGCCTTGACCATCTGGCCCTTGGAATAGTCCTTGATGGCTTCCTCGCCCGGCTTGGACCAGGAAAGGTCGGACAGGTGGACCATGCCGTCGATATCGGAATCCAGGCCGATGAACAGGCCGAATTCGGTGATCGACTTGATCTCGCCCTCGATCACGGTGCCGGCGGGATGGCTGGCGGTGAAGGCGGTCCAGGGGTTTTCCTGGGTCTGCTTGAGGCCAAGCGAGATGCGGCGCTTGTTGGAATCGACCTCCAGCACCGCCACGTCCACTTCCGTGCCGGGGGTGACCAGCTTGGAGGGGGCCATGTTCTTCTTGACCCAGGACATTTCGCTGACATGGACCAGGCCTTCCACGCCCGGCTCCAGCTCCACAAAGGCGCCATAGTCGGTGACGTTGGTGACCTTGCCCTTGAACTGCACGCCCACGGGATACTTGGCGGCGACGCCTTCCCACGGATCGGTCTGCAGCTGCTTCATGCCCAGGCTGATGCGCTGGGTTTCATGGTTGATCTTGATGATCTGCACGGTGACGGTCTGGCCCACCGACAGGACTTCGGTCGGGTGGGAAACGCGGCGCCAGGCGATGTCGGTGACGTGCAAGAGGCCGTCCACGCCGCCCAGATCCACAAAGGCGCCATAATCGGTGATGTTCTTCACCACGCCCTCGACGATCTGCTTTTCCTGGAGCGAGGCAACCAGCGAGGTGCGTTCCTCGGCGCGGCGCTCTTCCAGCACGGCGCGGCGCGACACCACGATATTGCCGCGGCGGCGGTCCATCTTCAGGATCTGGAACAGCTGGGGCTGGTTCATCAGCGGGCCGACATCGCGCATCGGGCGCACATCGACCTGCGAGCCGGGCAGGAAGGCCACGGCACCGTCCAGATCGACGGTGAAGCCGCCCTTGACGCGGCCGAAGATCACGCCGGTGACACGGGTCTGGTCGTTGAAGGCCTTTTCCAGCTTGATCCAGCTTTCCTCGCGGCGCGCCTTGTCGCGCGACAGCACGGCTTCGCCCAGCGCGTTCTCGACGCGCTCCAGATACACTTCGACCGTGTCGCCGACCTTGATGTCGGCCGGCACGCCCGGCATGGCGAATTCTTTCAGGGAAATGCGGCCCTCAGTCTTGAGGCCGACATCCACCATGGCGAAATCATTCTCGATCGAGACGATGGTGCCCTTGATGACCGAGCCTTCCTGGGGGCTCTGGGTTTCAAAACTCTGCTCCAGCATCGCCGCGAAATCTTCGCGGGAGGGAGTGGCGATAGAAGCTTCAGTACGTTCCTTGGTAGCGGCGCGAGCCATTCAGATTCCTATGCATGCGTTCATGCCAACCAGTGTGACCTGGCGGACTTCCCAGCCCCTCCAATGATGGAAGAGACCCGGGCGGGTTGGTTTTGGGATCGGTAAGCGGGATGCCCCTGAGGACGCCGGGCCTCCTTAGCCCCTGTGGCGGTCCTTGAGCGCGCCTTCCACCTTGGGAGAAACCAAAGCGAGGGCTGCCGCGAACGCGGCGTCTATACCCAAATCGGAGGTATCCAGCAAGTCGGCGTCCGGAGCCTGTTTCAGGGGGGCGATGGGGCGGGACTTGTCGGCGGCGTCCCGGGCATTGAGCTCGGCCAGCACGTCCTGCTCGGCCCGGCGGATATTCATGCCTTTCAGCTCGCTCCAACGGCGGCGGGCCCGGATTTCCGGCCGGGCGTCCACATAAAGCTTGGCTGTGGCGGTCGGGCAGATGACGGTGCCGATATCGCGGCCGTCCATCACCGCGCCCGGACTGCCGCCCGGGGGATGAGCGAGAAAGTTCCGCTGGAAGTCCAGCAGGGCCGAGCGCACGGCGGGGATGGCGGCGACATGCGAAGCCGCCTTGCCGACTATGTCTGTGCGGATGGCGGGGTCGCCAGCGCGGTTCAGGTCCATGGTCTGGGCACCCTTCACCGCATCGGCCTCATTGGCGGGGTCGCCCTTGGCCTCGAGCACCGCCAGCGCGGTCAGGCGATAAAGCGCACCGGAATCCAGATGGGCGAAGCCGAAATGCGCCGCCAGCCTTTTGGCCAGGGTACCCTTGCCGCTTGCCGCGGTGCCGTCGACGGCGATGACGATACTCATTGTTTGCTTTCTGGGGGCGCTTCCATAACCGCGCCGAGCCCGGCCATCAAATCCTGATATTCGGGGAATGAGGTGGCGATCATGGTGACGTCATCCACCGTCACCGGCTTTTCGCTGGCAAGCCCCATGGTGAGAAAGCTCATGGCGATGCGGTGGTCCATGTGGGTGGCCACAGTGCCGCCACCGGGGACCGCACCGCCCTCCACGATCAGGTCGTCGCCTTCGATCGTGTAGCGCACGCCATTGGCGGTGAGGCCGGCGGCCACTGCTGCCAGGCGGTCGCTTTCCTTGACTCGCAATTCTTCCAGCCCGCGCATCGCGGTCTTGCCATGGGCGAAGCTCGCCGCCACCGACAGGACGGGATATTCGTCGATCATGGATGGGGCGCGCGAGGCGGGCACCTCGACGCCATGCAGGCGCGAATGGCCCACCATTAGATCGCCGATCTCCTCGCCGCCGCTGCTGCGCCGGTTTTTGACGTCGATACGGGCGCCCATCTCCAGCAGGGTCTCGATCAGCCCGATGCGGCGCGGATTGAGCAGGATGGCCGGCAACTCGATCTCGGAGTCCGGCACGATCAGGGCGGCGACAATGGCGAAGGCCGCCGACGAGGGATCGCGCGGCACTTCCACGCTGCAGCCTGTCAGCTTTGCCGGCCCTTCGATGGTGATGACCTCGCCGCCTTCAGGCCGCGGGCCGACCGTGATCGCCGCTCCAAATGCCGCCAGCATCTTTTCGCTGTGATCGCGGGTCAGCGACCCTTGCGAGATGCGGCTGGTGCCTTGCGCATTGATCGCCGCCAGCAGCAGCGCCGACTTCACCTGGGCCGATGCCGTGGCGACATGGACGGTCGCGGCCTTGGCATCCCTGGCGCCGTGCAGGGTCAGCGGCATCAGCGCCTTGGGCCCCTGCCCTTCATAAGTCGCCCCGAAAACCTTGAGCGGATCGACCACCCGCGCCATGGGCCGTGAGCGCAGGGAGGCATCGCCGGTGAAGACAGCGGTAATGGGCGTGGTCGCCATCGCCCCCATCACCAGGCGCGAGCCGGTGCCGGAATTGCCGAAATCCAGTTCCGATTGGGGGCTTTTCCAGTTGCCCACCCCGGTTCCCCGGACCCGCCAGCGGCCGCGACCTTCGGCGGTCAGTTCGGCGCCAAAGCCGCGCAGGGCGCCCGCCGTGGAATGGACGTCGCCGGACTCCAGAAGGCCGGAAATGCGGGTTTCGCCCTCCGCCAGGGCGCCCAGGATCAGGGCGCGCTGGGAAATGGATTTGTCGCCCGGCATCTGGGCAATGCCCTTGAGGGGGCCGGCCCGGCGGGCAGTCAGGGGCAGCGGATTGGCGTTATGCATCAGGGGCTTCAAAAGACCTTTACAGGCGGGGCAACCCGTGGCAAACGCGCCCCTCCGACAACCCCTTCTTCACGGGAAGCACATCTTGGTCAAGGCAGATCTTGGAACCAAACGGGCATGTCCCAGCTGCAATGCGCGGTTTTACGACCTCGCCAAGCGGCCGATCGAATGCCCCAAATGCGGTTTCAGCTATGAGCCCGAAGCGCTGTTCAAGCAGCGCAGGAGCCGTGCCGCCGAGACGGCCGATGCGGGCGTGGTAGCCGCCGCCGATACCGAGGACGAGGAGGAAGACGACGAGGATGAGGACAACGAGTCCGAATCCGAGGAAGAGGAAGAAGCCGAGACCGTCCAGGAGGCGCCGCTGAACGTGGCCGCCACCGGCGAGGACGAAGACGAGGAAGCCGAGGAAGAGGAAGCCGAAGCGGAATCGGGCATGTCGGTGGTGGATGCCGACGAAGCCGAAGGCATCGAGGATATCGAAGTCGAGGACGACGAGGACGAGGAAGACGACGATCTGCTCGGCGAAGTGGAAGACGAGGAAGAGGATGTCTCGGGCATCATCGATCCGGGTATTTCCAAGGACGAAAGCTGATCTTCCTCTAGAGTTTTCCTGCGGGATCGGATACCAGACCGCTCCCATGAATTGGTACGGGGCCATAGCTCAGCTGGGAGAGCGCCTGCATGGCATGCAGGAGGTCAGCGGTTCGATCCCGCTTGGCTCCACCAATTTCCGCCCCAGCCGGCGGATATGACTTTCAACAGCACAGCACGCGGAAATTGGTGGGGCCAAGCGCCCGCAGTGGCGTCAGGCTGCCCTTAGCGGCAGCGTAAGGGCAGCCGCCCGGACGCCACGCAGGGGCGCAGGCGGCCAAACGGCAAATTGCGAAGCACCAGCACAGCACGCGGAAATTGGTGGAGCCAAGCGCCCGCGCGCGACAGCGATTTGAGCGGGCGCCCGGCAGAAGCGCCTTCCCCACCATTACAGTTCTGCCCCCAACTGGCCGGGAATTGGTGGAAGCGGCCAGTTCCGAGGTCCCAGGCGAGCTTCCCTGGTTTTCAAAGATGCAGTCTTGGAAGATGGGACGCCAGCACCACGCAACGCTCCAAATTGCGACTCTAGAGTCACGTTGGAGCTAGTTTATATCAACTAGGTCGCCCCTTCCCGCATCAATAATATTCATCGACGATGATTAGTCCTGATCCGCCAGCACCACCAGCACTCCCGCTCGTACCCGCGCCGCCTGCCGATCCCCCACCACCTATCGTGTACGTGTAGGTTGCCGTAGGACCATTGATGACTAATTCAACGTACTCACCAGAGCCACCACCGCCGCCGGTAATGGTATTCGCAAATGCCCCAACCGAAGCGCCACCACCGCCAGCTCCTGTATTAGTTGCTGCAGCGGTATCGGCTGAAGCACCCCCACCGAGTGCTGAACCACCGCCGCTACCGCCGAAAAATTGGCTGCCGCTGTTGCCGAAAGCGCCACAGCCACCAGTATTGCCTTGGACCCTCAGGCTTGCCGAGCCTGTTGCACTCGTGCCGCCTTGGCCTGCTGTAGCAACCCCACCTCCATGCCCTGCTCCTGCATGAATGCCGTTGAAGATGGTGTCGCCGCCATTGGATCCGCCTGATCCACCGCCCACACCACTTCCTCCACCCCCGCCCCCGCCACCAACCATACGGATATAAAGCTGGAGTGCGCCAGCTGGTGTTGTGTAAGTCGAAGCGGTGCCAGAGGTAAGAACCTGTCGCGTGCCCATTATTTCCGTCTCCGAAAAACCTTATTGTGATTTCTAAAACGACAAAAAGACAATCTAACAACAATGCTAGCACGTTCTTCCAAAGTCGCCTTATAGTCCGCGCGGTTTGCACAATTTGTGTAGCTTCGAGTAATGGGCTACAGCGCTGTTCAAACTTGAACAACGGACATTCAAAAAAAGTAGCACGCTTTCGCGCGTCTCGCGTGCCACCTTGTAACTCAATGACTGAAATACCAAAGGCGGTTGTGAGGGCCTCGCATCATCGCAGCCAAGATAGCGGCCCTAGCGAGCGTGATGCATAGATGACGTAGTCAAACGGCGCTCACGAGCCGCCACCTAAAAACCAATGCCCGGCCTCCGAAACAACCTCACTATCGGGACTTCGGCATAACGATGCACCAGCAGTCCCACGCCCGCGGCGCTGATTACGCAAATCACAAGAACTGCAAAAACATCTGCATGTGGAAATGCGCGGACCGCGAAGGTCAGAATAGCCGCAATGACTATCGGATGAATAAGATAGATCGCGTAGGAGGCGTTACCGATCCATTCGTTGAAACTATCAACGTATGGCACGGCGACCGGTTTGCAACAAATCGCGACGTACAGGATCAAGACAGACAGACCTCCGGCAATCGGGATAAGACCCAACTCACCCTGCGGCACCCATGCAGTTATGATTGCGAGCGATATAAGACAAATTCCCAAACACGCGAGACTGCCGCCTGGTATTTTAGGCAAAAACCAGTTGGGACGGCGCAAGTAGACAATCCCGCACATAAGGCCGAAACCAAAAAGCAGATTGACCGGATTGGCAAGGAAGTCGGCAAGCTCGCGGATGAATGGAGACTGCCCCACCAACAATGGCTTGACCGATATGATCAGGAGTGGTGCGGCAATCCATGTGAGAAGCGGGACAAATCGATATTTGCCCGAATTCAGCATGAGCCCGAATAGAAGATAAAACAGCAATTCGTGCCGAAGAGTCCATATCTGAGGTGGGTCGACAGCGCCGACAGGCCACAGCGTCAACGCCCGAATGTAGGAGGGCCAATGTTGCGTCAACGCTTCCTGGCCGCGCCCCAAAAACCGCAAGGCAATCCACGCAAGAATACATACCCACATGAAGGGCACGATGCGCGCGAAGCGATTCCAGAAAAACCTGCCCGGCGGCGTGCTGGGAACCAGCGTGGCGGGCCGCAGCGCGATATATGCCATGATAAATCCACTGATCACGAAAAACAGATAGACACCCGCAAGGCCGGTCGTTTGTCCCGCGCCTGCACGAAATAATCCGAAGTATTTCCCTTCGCCCATCATTCCGATGGAATGTGCGGTCACGACCGCGAGGCTGGCGTAACCTCTCAGATATTGGATGCCAAGTATCTCGTGTGACTGCTTCAAAGATATTGCGCCACGTTATTTTCAAATATGTACGCGATGGTCGGGCAATTCGGGAACAAACTCGGAGCGAACGTGCCTCTTGCGAAACATTTGGCTATTCGCCTTGTCGATCAGCTTCACCATTCGACGAATCAAGTTGCCAATTTGCGGAACATTTGTAAACGCAAGATCACAGGTTCAATTTCTCCCGATTTGAGGCGTATCAAGCGTCGTCGCCTTGACCGAATCAGCCCTGTGCGCCTCCCGCAGTTTCGTCAAACCGGAATTTTCGAGCCTGGCCGGGGAAACACTGATGTGGAAACCCGTTCACTCCACTGGAGCGACGGAGGACATCATGGATCATAAACTGGCCACAATCGTCGGCGCAGCGGCTGCGTTGGTAGCCGTGCCTGCGTCTCAACAGGCAACGGCTTTTCCGCAGGAGCCCGCAGTCCCCGTCGCGTCAAGCCACGCCGATCTTCTCACACCCATCCCCAATGCGACGGAACGCCTGAAGATCGCGGATGCCGAATGGGCTGCCCGCAAGCCCATGCTGCAACAGGTGCAGTATGGCGGTCCCGTCGATCATCACCACCATCATCACCATCACCACCATCATCATTCCCATGACTGGTACCTCCAGAACGGCTACCGGTGGTTCGGCGGCCGCTGGGTGACCGGCGCCTACTACGCGCATCACCATCACCACCACCATCATCATCACCACCATAACCACGACGGTTATTGAGCCAGGGGGGCGCTAGCCGCCCTGCTTCTTGGCTGCGGCGAACATGCGCCGATAGGTGCCGTCGAACACGGTATGGGTGCTTGAGGTCCAGTGCGTATTGCCTGCCAGCGCGTCACGGCTGGCGGCGATGCGTCTGGCCCGCAGTTCGCGCTCGGCGCTCTCGTCTTCCGGCATTCTCTCGAGGCTGAGCTCGGGATCGGCCGGGATCACGATCAGGCTGATGAAAGGCTCGTCCTTGCGGAAAATATGGGTCCCGCCTTCGGGCGGTGCCTTGAAGATGCAGAAGAACATCATCGGCCACCATTCGCTGCGGATCAGCGCGGGTACCGCCAGCGGCGTGGTATTGGTCGGATCGGTGAAGAAACGCGGATGGGGTTCGGTGCGGACCGCCCAGCCGGGCGGCGGCAGCAGGTCCAATGCCAGCTGATAGGAATAATAGTCTTCGCCGAAGGTCCTGAATGGCGGCCACATCATGTCCGGATCGGGAGGCGCACCCCATTGCGCATCCAGCACAACCTGGCCGTTGCGGCGCTGGACCCGCAGCTCCTCGTCAAAGGGATAAATCAGCTCGATGCCGTATTTGGCGCTCTCGGAAAAAGGCGTGCAGTGCCATGGCTGCTCGTGATTGCCATCCACCCGCGGCTGGGCATCGCCGCCCCAGCCCGGCACGGGCAGCTTGACGGGCTGCGGCGGCGGGCGGTGGCCATGAAGTCGATATTTTACCAGCGGCATGGGGCCTCTCAACGATAACGCCCTTGCTCAACGCGGCTGGGCGCCGGGATATCCCGCCGGCGAAGGCAAGCCCTGCGCGCCATGCCACTTGTATCCGCCCTGTTCCGGAGCCACTTTTCGGCCATGGCCAAGACGCTGTCCCCCCGCCAGATCGAACTCATCGCCAAGGCCCTGGCGGAGCCGCGTCGGGTGGAAATGCTGCGCAAGATCGGTACCGGCGACGGCGCCACGCCCTGCAGCGCACTGCAATGCGACAGCGGCATCACGGCTGCGACCTTCTCCCATCACATGAAGGAGTTGGAGAATGCCGGCCTGATAGAGGTCAGCCGCGAAGGCAAGTTCGCTTATCTGAAGCTGAACCGGCCGGTGCTGGATGCTTATCGGGCTGAACTCGCCAAAATCTAGGGCGTCGTCGTCGTCGACTGTGTCTGGGGATTGACCTGGTTGTTGCCATTGCCGCCATTGCTGGCGGTAGCGGCCACGATCACCACCGCAATGACCGCGCCGGCCCCGATCAGCGCCACGCCCGTGCGGGTCTGCTGGGCGGCCTGGACGCCGGCCGACTGGCCAGGTTTGAGCGGCGGGGGCTGCGGGGCCGGACGCCGGTCCTGGGCCGAGGCGGGCGACGCCGACAGCAGGCCGGCGGCCGCAAGCGCCGTCAAAAACCGAAATCCGCTCATTCCCCGCCTCGTAACGCCTTATCCCATCTGGGGAATCTGACGGAATTGCGACGAAATCCCTACGCGACCTTGAAAGACTTATCCATCGTTACGATGTTTGTCTAACTATCGAATTATCTAGGAGACAGAGATGAGCAAGTTGCAGGGCAAAGTCGCAGTGGTCACAGGCGCCTCCAAAGGCATCGGCGCCGGCATCGCCAAGGCGTTGGGCGCGGCCGGGGCCTCGGTGGTGGTCAATTACGCCTCCGACAAAGCCGGGGCCGAAAGGACGGTGGCCGACATCAAGGCCAAGGGTGGCAAGGCCGTGGCGGTGCATGGGGACGTATCAAAATCCGCCGATGTGAAACATCTGTTCACGGAGACCAAGAAGACCTATGGCCGGCTCGACGTGCTGGTGAACAATGCCGGCGTCTTCAAGTTCGCTCCGCTGGAACAAGCGGAAGAGAGCGAATATCAGCGGCAGTTCGGCATCAATGTCTGGGGCACCATCCAGGCGACGCGCGAGGCGCTGCCGCTGTTTGGGCCGGAAGGCGGCAGCGTCATCAACATTTCGTCGATCGTCAGCCGCATGGGCCTTCCCGGTTCTTCCATCTATGCCGGCACCAAGGGCGCGGTGGATACCATCACCCAGGTGCTGGCCTCCGAGCTTGGCCCGCGCAAGATCCGGGTCAATTCCATCAATCCCGGCATGATCGAAAGTGAAGGCGCCCATGCCGCTGGCATCATCGGCAGCGACATGCAGAAGAATGTCGAGGCAAGTGCGCCGCTCGGCCGCATCGGCCAGCCCGAGGACGTGGCCAAGGTGGCGGTGTTTCTGGCCAGCGACGAGGCCGGCTGGCTGACAGGGGAGCGCATCTCCGCCTCCGGCGGCCACCGCTAATCGGATCGTTGAACTGAAGGCATGCCCCGTCTATGACGGGGCATGCGTTTTTCCGGCAAGCACATCGTTGTCACGGGCGCGGCCTCGGGCCTGGGGCTTGCCATAGCGCAAGCGGCCCAGGCCGAAGGCGCCACCATCACGGCCATCGATCGTGTGGCCTCGCCTTTCGACAACAGCCGCATCTGTGACATTGCCGACGAAGATCAGGTCAGCCGCGCGCTCGCGGGTCTGCCGCGGCTCGATGCGGTGGTCAACAGCGCCGGGATCGCGCGCCGCGCCAAGGTCGACGAGACCAACATGGCCGATTACGACGCGGTGATGGCCGTGAATGTGCGCGGCGCCTTTCTGGTCTCCAAACACGCCCTGCCCCACTTGCGCAGTTATGGCGGCGCCATCCTGCATCTGTCGTCGGGCGTGGCCACCACGGGAACCCGCAACCGGGCGGCCTATAGCGCCAGCAAGGGGGCGATCATATCTCTGACCCGCAACATGGCGCTGGATTACGCCGCCGACAGGGTGCGGGTGAATTGCCTGTGTCCCGGCTTCGTCAACACGCCGCTTCTGGCCAGCATGCCGCCGGAACGCCGCGCCAGGCTGGCGGCGCTGCATCCCCTGGGCCGGATGGGTGAGGTGAGCGACATCGCGCCGATGGCATTGTTCCTGATTTCCGATCAGGCGTCCTGGATCACCGGCCAGGCCATTGCGGTGGATGGCGGTTATAACGTCGGCCATATGGACGACATTTAAGCGCTTGCCTTTGGCCTAGCTTTTCTTGGCGAACGAAGTGAGCTTAGAAAAGCTGGCCCCGCTTCGAGGCCGCACCGCGGCCGAGGGCGGTGTACCGCCGGCGGCGTCCCTTGTCGCTCATGGGCCTTTGCGCCCACATCGCTCGCTCCTGGCCGGCGACCAAAATTCGGCGCGCTTTGCCCTGTACCTCGTCTGTCGACACAATTAGAACAAGACTGTTTTCCAAGCCGGGCGTTACAGTCCCGCCGTTTTTCCGGATCCGTTGTCCTTGACCGCCCTGATCGACGCCCGCTCGCTTCCCGACGCCACCGTCCTTACCCCTGACCTTGCGATCATCGGCGGGGGGCCCGCGGGCATTTCGCTGGCACTGGCGCTGGCCAACAGCAAGCTCAACATCGTGCTGCTGGAGTCCGGTGGCCTGAATTTCGACCCCAACATCCAGAACATGTATGCCGGCACCGAGACAGGCGTGCGTTACACCGCGCTGGATGCGGGTCGCCTGCGCTTTCTCGGTGGCTCGACCAATCACTGGGGCGGCTGGTGCCGGCCGATGGATGCGATCGATTTTGAAGCGCGGGACTGGATGCCCCATTCCGGTTGGCCGATCACGCGCAAGGCGCTGGAGCCCTATTATCCCCGCGCCCAGGAGCTGGTGGAGGCCGGTACCTGGATGTACGACAAATCAGACGCCACCATGGCGGCGTTGGCGCCGCTGGTGCCACTGGCGGCCGGCGGGATCTATACCAGCTGGTTTCAGTTCTCCAAGACGCGCGACAGCGTGCTGCCCACCTATTTCGGCCATCGCTATCAACAGGAGCTGCGCGCGGCCAGGAACGTCACGCCGTACACCAACGCCAATATCACGGCCATCCGGCTGGCCGCGGACGGCAAGCGCGTGGATCGCCTGGATGTCGCGACCTTGAATGACAAGCGCTTCACCGTGAAGCCCCGCCAGGTGGTGCTGGCCTGTGGCGGCATGGAGAATGCGCGGCTGCTGCTGGTGTCCAATGATGTGATGACGATGGGCGTCGGCAACCAGAATGATCTGGTCGGCCGGTTTTTCGCCGACAATCCCATCCCGCGCGATGTCGCCACGCTGGTGTCATTCGCCGGCCCCCTGCCCGCCTATTATGGCAACAACACCACCATCGCCAACGGCACGATCCTGAAGGCCACTTTCGCGCCCACCATGGCATGGCGGCGCCAGGCCGGCATGCCCGGTTCGCTCACCACCGTGGACGATCTCGTCGATCTGGATGAGACGGGCCGGGCGGCGGTCGTGACCACAGCGCTGGCGCTGGGGGTGGATGCATCGAACGCGAAAGCCTATTCCCTGGGTTGCGGCATGGAGCTTGAGCCTGATCCCGAGCGCCGCTTGACGTTGAGCGCCGAGAAGGATGCGCTCGGCCTGCCGCGGCTGAAGCTGGACATGCGCATTTCCGATTCCGACTTCGCGCGCTATCGCAAGACCCTGGTGGAATTCGGGCGCCAGTTGCTGGGCTCACGCGCCGGCATGTTGCGGCTGAAGTGCAGCAGCCGCGACGACTGGATGAAGACCATGGACTGGGGCAACCACCATCTGGGCACCACCCGCATGAGCGATGATCCCAGACAGGGCGTGGTGGATGCGGACTGCAAGGTTCATGGCGTGGAAAACCTTCATATCGCCGGCAGCTCGGTATTTCCCACCTACAGCGCGTCCAACCCCACACTGAACCTTGTCGCGCTGACGCTTAGGCTGGGCGACCACCTGAAAAAGGTGATGACATGAAGCGGCGAACCTTGATCGGTGGCGTGGCAGCGGCCGGGGCGGTGGTCGCGGGAGGAATTTACCGCTTCACCAACCTGTTCGTGAAACACTATCCGCCCACGCCCTATGATGACCTGCTCGACAGGCTGACGGACCGCGAGCAGGCAGCCAGGCTGGGCGCGAAGGCTGCCGGGACATTCGATGTTCCGGGCAAGGCGGCCGCGCTGCGGGCCAGCCTGCAGGGCCAAAGTCTGGGCGCCACGGCTACCGCCGACATCGCCGCCGGACGCCTGGTGGAAGTGGATGGCTGGGTGCTGCCGCAAACAGTGGCGTGGCTGTCGGCGCTGGCAGCGAAAATCTAGACCGGTTTCGCGGGTATCAACCCGCGCAGCGAATTGCCCAAAAAGACTTCGCCCTTGAGATCATCCGGGGTGAGGACCGCCTCGCGCGTTTCGCCGCGAGCGAGCAATTCAGCGCGCAGGATGCCGGGCAGCAGGCCGCAGGTCAGAGAAGGCGTGAGCAATATCCCATCGCGGCGGACAAAAATATTGCTGCGCGCCCCTTCGGTCAGCTCGCCCCGCTCGTTGCAGAACAGCATCTCGTCCGAGCCGGGATGCTCGCGGTCATACAATTCGCGCCAGCTGGTTTTGTGCCTCAACAGGACGTCGCTGCTTTGGCTTCGTACCGGCGAAATGCGGAAGGTCCAGTGCGCCGGATTGGGCGGCAGATCATGCGCCGTCGCCAGATGCTGTCCCGCTTCATCCAGCATCAACCGCACGCGAGAGGCGCCGGCCCTGCCCTGGACGGCGGAAACCAATGCACTGCGCGCGGCACGCCCGTCAAAGGAAAGACCCAGCACCCGCGCGGACGCCTGCATTCGCTCCAGATGCTGCTCCAGCCGGATAAAACCATTTTCATGGCGCAGGGTCTCGATCAGCGCCAGCTGCTGGCGGCCGGCTTCGAAGAAGCGCGCCTTCACCAGGCATTCGCCATACTCGCCGGCGGCGCTGGAATCCTGCACCACCCCACCGCCAATTCCCAGTTCGCCGCGATCACCCGCGATCGTCAGTGTCCGTATGGCGACATTGAAACGAGCACTGCCATCAGGCGCGAAATGACCCACCGCGCCGCAATAGGCACCGCGCGGCGAACTTTCCAGTTCGCGCAAAATCTCCATGGCGCGGATCTTGGGTGCACCCGTGACCGAGCCGCAGGGAAACAGAGCGCGCAGGATATCGGCCATGCCGGCATCAGCGCGTTTCCTGGCACGCACCGTGGAGACCATGGCATGCAGGGTCGGATAGGTCTCGACCTTGAAAAGATCCTGCACCTCCACGCTGCCGCTTTCAGCGATGCGGCTGAGATCGTTGCGGATCAGATCCACGATCATCAGGTTTTCGGCACGATCCTTGACACTGTCGGCGAGGCGCGCGCGTTGCTGCGCATCGTCGCCGGCGCGCGCCATGGTCCCTTTCATGGGTCGCACCGTGATCGCGCCATCAGCCCGCAAATCGAAAAAAAGCTCCGGCGACAGGCTGACGATGGAACGCTCGCCATCCGCAACGAAGCCGCAATGCGCCGCGCCGCTCGCCGCCCGCAAGCGCTCATAGAGCGCCAGCGGATCACCCAGGAATGCAAAGCCGGCGCGAAAACTGAGATTGGCCTGATAGATGTCGCCCGCGGCGACATAATCCTTCACCTTTGTGAATCGCAGACCGTAGGCGACCTCATCCCATTGCGGCCGCAGGCGCCCGGCATAGGCGCGGCCTTCGGGCGCGGGTGCCTGGGCCTGGGGCGCCTCGAACACCCCCAGCCGCAGCAGCGGCCCGGGCGGCGGCGGCCCCAGGCGGGGCTCCAGCGCCATGCCCAGCTCGTAGCCCAGCCAGCCCGCGACGTACCGGCCCTGGGCCAAGGCTGCCGTCACGGCCGCCAGGGCGGCCGGTACCTCGTCCGCCGTATCGGCCCGGATGCGCTCCAGGGGGGCGGAAAAGACCTGTCGGGGGCCGTCGTCCAGAATGACCAGCATGGGCGGGTTTTGCCCGCCTCCCGCCCCCGGTTCAACGCCCGCGGAACCAGAAGCAACTCCCGGTTGTTTCCCCCTTGCGACCGCATCTTGAACGCAAGCGGGCGCACCCCATCTTTGTTCTACCGGTCGCCCATCCTGGGGGCCGGACAGCCGCTCAAAGGAGGGCTGGACGTGAACAGGCAGACAATCTTCGCAAGCCCCTACCTGCTGGGCTTCGACCATCTGGAAAGGCTGTTGGAGCGCACCGCGAGAACCGCGGGCGATTCCTATCCGCCCTACAATATCGAAGAATTGCCCAGCGACAGCGCGGGCAATGAAGGCGGCGGCATTCGCATCACCATCGCCGTGGCAGGCTTCTCAAAAGATGAGCTCAGCGTCACCGAAGAGGACCGCCAGCTGGTGGTCCGCGGGCGTCAGGCGGAAGCAAACGGCAAAACGTTCCTTCACCGTGGCATTGCGGCGCGGCAATTTTTGCGAAGCTTCGTCCTGGCGGACGGCATCGAAGTTACCGCTGCCGCGTTGGCAAATGGATTGTTGAAGATCGATTTGACCCGCAAGCAGGTCCAGCCAAGCGTGCGGGTGATAGACATCAGGACTGGAGGTTGACATGACGGACAGATTTGAAAGCGATGACCTGGATGACGGCAAATTTGTGGCCAGCCGAATCGCGTACATCAAGCCCACGGGCAGCGAAGAGGCACACCGCCTTGGCCTGATCCCGGCGAACATCGATCTGCCCGATGGCATGAAGCTCTATGTCCTGCATGCCGAAGACGGCAGCGTGCTGGGCTTCACTGACGGTTATGCTTCCGCCTATGGCGCGGCGGTGCAGAACGAACTCACGCCGGTGAGCGTCCACTAAGGACAGCGTGAAACGGAAAAGCAAAGGCCGCGGCAGGTGACGTGCCGCGGCCTTTCTGTTTAATTGGGCCCATGCGCCAGATCGTCCTCGCCCTCGCCCTTTGCCTCGCCGCCACTGCTGCGTTTGCGCAGCCGGCCCCGCCGCCCGCTGACGGTGGCGCGGCACAAGCGCCAGCCGCCGGCCAGCCGCCAGCCGATGCCACGCAACCGGCGCCCACGCCGCAAGCCGTGGCCCCTGCCCCAACCAACCCGCCCATGACGGGGCCCAGGCTGCTGATCTCGACCTCGATGGGCGACATCACGCTTCAGCTGGATTCGGTGCGCGCGCCCAAGACCGTCGCCAATGTGCTGCGCTATGTGAAGGAGAAGCATTACGACAACACCGCCTTCTACCGGGTGGCGAAGGGCTTTGTGATCCAGATGGGCAGCTTCGACGCCAAGGGCAAACCCCATGGCATTCATCCCGGTCCGGTGCCGCTTGAAGCAGATAACGGGCTTTCGAACCTGCGCGGCACGGTCGCCATGGCGCGAGCCGACGCGCCCGACAGCGCCACTGCCGAGTTCTTCATCAACCTGGATGATAATGTGCGGTTGAATCATGCCGCCGACGATCCCGGCAACACCACCGGTTATGCGGTTTTTGGCCAGGTGACGTCAGGGATGGATGTGGTGGATGCCATCGGCAATGTGCCGGTGGGCGACAATGGCCCCATGCCGGGCCAGGCGCCGGTAACGCCGATTGTTGTCAAGAAAGTGACGCTGCTGAAATAGCGGCTTAGGCCGCAGCGGTTCCCGCGCCGTTCTTGTCGCCGATGAGAATCGCGTAGAGCGCTTCCGGGTTTTTCGCGGCGCGCAGCTTCTCGCACACCGCCTTATCGCGCAGCAGGCGCGACACCCGCGCCAGCGCCTTCAGATGATCGGCACCGGCATTTTCCGGAGCCAGCAGCATGAACACCAGATCCACCGGCTGGCTGTCCACCGCTTCGTAATCGATCGGATTTTCCAGCCGCGCGAAAATGCCGGTGATGGTCTTGGCTTCGGTCATGCGGCCATGGGGAATGGCGATACCGGCGCCAACCCCCGTCGTGCCCAGACGCTCGCGTTCCACCAGGGTCTCGAAAATCCGGCGTTCCGACAGCCGGGTGAGGCCGTGGGCACGAGCCGCAAGTTCCTGCAACAGCTGCTTTTTGGACTGCGCCTTCAGACTTGAAAGGACGGCATCGGGCGCGAGCAGATCGGCGATGTTCATCAAGGATCCCGGTGGTGAGCGGAAGTTTGGTTCGCCCCGGTCCGGGGGGCCCTGCCCAAAAGCGGCGGGTTCATAGGCCGGTGCCCCGGCAAAGTCAATCTTGACTTAAATCTCGTACTTAACGGGCAAAAGCGGAGCTTGTGCCCGCCTTGAGCCGGCGGCGTTCCACCGAGGACGGGATGCGCAGCGCCTCGCGATATTTGGCCACCGTGCGGCGGGCGATGTTCACGCCATCGGCCGTCAGCAAGGACACAATGCGATCGTCGGAAAGAATTTCGCGCGGCTCCTCATTCTCGATCATTTCGCGGATGCGATCGCGCACCGCTTCGGCGGAATGCGATTCGGCGCCATCCACCGACTGGATCGAGGCGGTGAAGAAGTATTTGAGCTCGAACAGGCCGCGCGGCGTGGCGATGTATTTGTTGGAGGTGACGCGGCTGACGGTGGATTCGTGCATCGAGATCGCGTCGGCGATGATTCGCAGATTGAGCGGCCGCAGATGCCGCACGCCATGCGTGAGAAAGGCGTCCTGGTGGCGCACGATTTCACTGGCCACTTTCAGAATGGTCTTGGCGCGCTGGTCCAGGCTTTTCACCAGCCAGTTGGCATTGTTGAGACAGTCGGCTAGGTAATTCTTGCTGTCCTTGTCGCGCGCGGTCCTCGACACGGTGCCGTAATACTGGTTGTTGACCAGAAGGCGCGGCAGGGTGTCGGAATTCAGTTCCACCAGCCAGCTTCCGTCCGGACCTTCCTTCACAAACACGTCCGGCACCACCGGCGTCACCGGCTCGCTGCCGAAGGCCAGGCCGGGCTTGGGATTGAGATGGCGGATCTCCGAAATCATGTCGGCGATGTCTTCGGCATCGACGCCGCAGAGGGCCGTCAACTGACTGATGTCGCGGCGCGCCACCAGATCCAGACGGGTCAGCAGCGCCTGCATCGCCGGGTCCAGCCGGTCCTTGGCCTTGAGCTGCAGCGCCAGGCATTCGGAAAGGTCGCGCGCGCCCACCCCGACAGGATCAAAGCCCTGCAACACGCCCAGCACGGCCTGCACGTCTTCCAGCTCGCAGCCGAGCCGGTTCGCCACGTCCATCAGGTCGGCGCGCAAATAGCCGGTCTCGTCCACCGCATCGATCAGCGCCATCAGGATCATGCGGTCCTCGGGCAGCAGCGCGGCGATGGAAAGCTGGTTCTCCAGATGATCCTTGAGCGAGGCTTCCGCCGTGATGGAGGATTCCAGCCCATCCTCGCCTTCATAGGCGTTGCCGGACTTGACGGTGGTCCAGTCGGTCAGCGAGCTGGTCTGAGGACCTTCCGCCGCCTTGGCCCGGGGCTCATCGGCATCATACATATTGTCATGCGCGGCCTCGTCCAGGTCGGAGGCCTTGGAGAAATCCTCGCGCGACAACGCTTCGTCGGCGCGCTCGTTGCTGGCGCCCTCGCCCGCGGTTTCGGGCGCGTCGCTCACCAGCGCCGCCTCGCGGTCATCGCGCTCCAGGAGGGGATTGCGCTCCAGCTCCTGCTCGCAATATTCGGCCAGCTCGATATTCGACAGCTGCAGCAGCTTGATCGCCTGCTGCAGTTGCGGGGTCATGACCAGGGACTGGCCCTGGCGAATCTCAAGTCTTTGACCGACCCCAGCCATGATACCTACAGGGTGAATTTCTCGCCGAGATAGACGCGCCGCACATCGCGGTCGTTGACGATCTCGGCAGGCGTGCCTTCCTTCAGCACGCGTCCGTCATGAAGAATGTAGGCGCGGTCGATCACATCCAGCGCGTCGCGCACATTGTGATCGGTGATCAGGACGCCGATGCCGCGGTCTTTCAGGTGCTTGACCAGGTCGCGGATTTCGCCCACCGCGATGGGATCGATGCCGGCGAAGGGTTCGTCCAGCAGGATGTAAGAGGGATGGGTCGCCAGGCAGCGTGCGATCTCGACGCGGCGGCGCTCACCGCCCGACAGCGCCACCGACGGCGTGTTGCGGATATGGGTGATGCCGAATTCCGCCAACAGTGCCTCGACCATGGCTTCCAGGCGCGCGCCATCGGGCTCCAGAAGCTCGGCGGTGGCGCGGATATTCTGTTCGGCGGTCAGGCCGCGGAAGATCGAGGCTTCCTGCGGCAGATAGCCGATGCCCAGGCGCGCGCGGCGGTACATGGGCAGCTTGGTCACGTCATGGCCATCGACCTCGATCGAGCCGGTGTCGGCCGGGATCAAGCCGGTGATCATGTAGAAGCAGGTGGTCTTGCCGGCGCCATTGGGACCCAGCAGTCCCACCGCCTCGCCACGCTTTAACGAAAGGCTAACCGAACGCACCACCGGCCGCTTGTTGAAACTCTTGCCGATGCGCGAAACCACAAGACCCTTGCCGCCTTCGACCAGGCGCAGGCCATCGGGGCCGTTCTCGCCCGGATTTTCGGCAATTTCGCTGCTTTTGTCGCCGTATACGTCGCTCATGGGCAAAAACCATGCCTGTTTGTGTTTAAGGAACGATGAAAATCCACATTCGTGCCCCTATTGTGACTGGGTATTGGGCATGAAGACGCTTTGCACCCGGCCGCCCGGATTGTTTGGCGACTTGGCGCCGGCGGCGGTCATCACCATCTGGCCCGTCACCAGATTGACCGTGACCTGGGTTCCCCGCATCACATCCTTGCCCTTCTTCAGCACGACATTGCCCGTCATCAGAACGGTGCGCGGCACCACGGAATAAACGGCGTTGTCGCCGGTGGCGGTGCCGGTATTGGGGGAATCCACCACCACATTGCCGCTGGCGAATATCTTGTCGGTCTTGCCGTTGACGGTGGTCATGTGCACCGAGTTGGCGCGCATGCGCGTGTCGGCCTGCACCACCAGCACATTGCCGGTCCAGGTGCCGGTCTTGCCGTTGAGATCGGCCTGGAAATTGTCGGACGAAATGTTGATCGGCGCATTATTGTCGTGATTGCCGAGCAGCGGCTTGGAAGAAGCCGTCGTCGCGGCCTGGGCCGGAACCGCAAGAGCGGCAAAGGCCGCGAGAAGAACAAGGGCGCGTTTCATTTTTTGCTCCCGAAAAGCGTCATTTGGACGTGACCGGTCAGGGTAAGGATGTCGGTGGCGCGGTCGGCGTGAAACTGGTCGGCGCGCAGCGTTCCGTCCGGTCCCTGCCCTGTCACGGTTTCATGGCCGTGGATCATGCTCTGCTTGAGATTGGCCGACGCGCTGTTGGAATGCAGCTCATAACCCTTGGCGGTATAGACATCGATGCCGTTGTAAAGCTCGAGCTGGCCGGTGGTCATGTCCACCAAGCCGGTGCGAGCGCGGGCATTGATCCAGTCACCCTTGTCCAGCGACAGATCGGCTTCCATGTTCTTCAGCACCGCCCGCTTGGGGTTGTGGGCATCCTGCACCGCGCGCTCGGCGGTGATGACATAGGGATTGCCCTTGGAGTCGCTGCCCGACAGGCGCGGCTTCATCATGGTGAGGTCGTTCTTCACCCGGCCCAGCCGCTCATAGGACATCTGCAGCTGGCGCGGCATGCGCTGAACGAAGAAGAAGGCCAGGACCGCGGCAATGATCAAAAAAGCGCCCAGCGCCAGCACCCGCTTCATCAGCACGACAAAACGGGAATAGCGCAGCGCCTCCATGGTGGTGGTGCGCACCCGCGCCGACCAGTCATAACCCGAGGCGGAAGGACCTTTCTCGGACACCATGCTCATGCCAGCCCTGCGCGCAGGCAGTCATGGATATGGATCACGCCCTTTGGCGCGGGATCGTTCTCGGCCAGGACGAAAAGCTGGGTGATCTTCTTTTCCGTCATCAGGGTCAGCGCTTCCGCCGCAAGCTGATCAGGGCGGGCGACCTTGGGATTCTTGGTCATGACTTCGCAGGCCTTGCGGTTCTCGATACCGGCGGCATGGCGGCGGATATCGCCGTCGGTGACGATGCCAACCAGCGCGCCCTTGTCGTCGACAATCCCGACACAGCCAAGCATGCCCGACGCCATGGTCAGCAAGACCTCGCGCATCGGCGTTTCGGGCCTTGCCAGCGGCACCGCATCGCCCTGGTGCATCAGATCGCGCACGCGGATCAGGGCGCGGCCCAGACTGCCGCCGGGATGAAAGTCGCGATACTGGTCGGGCGAAAATCCCTTGCGCTCCATCAGCGCCACCGCCAGCGCGTCGCCCAGGCTGATCATCATGGTGGTGGAGGTGGTGGGCGCCATGCCCATGGGACAGGCTTCAGGGGCGCGCGGCAGCACCAGCTTCACATCCGCCGCCTTGATCAGGGTCGAATCCGGATTGGCGCCGATGGCGATGATCGGGATGCGATGACGCTTGGCATAGGTGATCAGGTCCGACAGTTCCGCCGTCTCTCCGCCCCAGGACAGCAGCAGGAGCACATCCTGGCGGGTGACGGCGCCCATGTCGCCATGGCTGGCCTCGGCGGGATGGACGAAATAGGCCGGCGTGCCGGTGGAGGACAAAGTGGCTGCGATCTTGCGGGCGACATGGCCGGACTTGCCCATGCCGCTGACGATGATCCGGCCGGGTCTATTGTGATCCTGGGCCGCCAGCATCAGGCCGACGGCATGGCTGAAATCGCCATTCAGGGCATCCGCCAGCCCGGTGAGGGCCTCGCTAGCCATGGTCAGCACCCGGCGGGCAGCCGCCAAATCGTCGTTGGCCGTATCGCCAGAAAGGGTGTGCAACGGGGCCTTGGAGGTCGCCATCTAAGCCTTTGATATTGCGTAGTATTGCCAATACGCAGGATAACTTTGGCCAGATTACGGCCGCGTTAAGCGAATTTCGTGCCAAGTTTCGCCCGAAACGGGGGTCCAGGGCAAGGCGGCGAGTGACGGCCCGCAACGCGGGTGAGCAGGTCCAGCGGACCTGCGAAAGGAGCAAGCGCCGCGAGCTGGGGCGAGCGGCCGGACGGCCGCCTCTTCGATCCTCAATGCGCGAAGATGTCGACTTCTTCCCAGCCGGCGAGATCAAGGTTCGCGCGGGCGGGCAGGAAATCAAAACAGGCCTGGGCCAGCTCGGTGCGGCCTTCCCGCGCCAGCATCGCGTCCAGCGCGGTCTTGAGCTGGTGCAGATAGGCGACATCATTGGCGGCGTAGGCCAGCTGCTTTTCGGTCAGATCCTTGGCGCCCCAGTCCGAGGACTGCTGTTCCTTGGACAGATCGACATTCAGCAGTTCGCGCACCAGGTCCTTCAGGCCATGTTTGTCCGTGTACGTCCGAACCAGCTTGGAGGCGATCTTGGTGCAATAGACCGGCTTGCACTCCACCCCCAGATATTGCCGGAACATGGCGATATCGAAACGGGCGAAATGGAACAGCTTGGTCACCTTGGGATCGCCCAGAAGCTTCTTGAGATTGGGCGCCGCATACTGGCCGGCAGCGAACTGCACGGCATGGCAGATCCCGTCGCCGGCCGACAGCTGCGCCAGGCACAGCCGGTCGCGCTGGGGGTTTAGACCCAATGTTTCGGTATCGATGGCGACCAGAGAACCGAGGTCCAGCCCGTCCGGCAAATCGCCCTGGTAAAGCTTGATCTTCATGGGGCTCCAATAGCGCAGCGGGCGGTTAATTAATAGAGTGGGCCCATGCAAGCCTGGGCACAAAAGCTGAAGAAGGAGGGCGGGCCGGGCGCGTTGTTGTCGCTGCTGCTGCACCTGCTGCTGCTTGCGATGGCGGTCTGGTATGTGCACGAGCGCCCATCCCTGACCGAAAACCAGCTGCGCGCCCTGCCCGTCGATCTGGTGATCGGCGGCACCATGGGCCAGCAGGCTTCGACCGCGCCGGCGACCCGGCTGCAGGTGGCAAGGCCCCATCCGGAAAGCGCGCCGGTGCCCGAAGGGACCAGTCCCCAGGGCACCAAGGAGCCTGAGGACGAACTGTCGGCCAAACTGCGCGCGCTGGCGCAACTGAAGACGCCGGATGCAGCCTTGCCCAATGCCGACAACAGCGCCGCGCCCGGTGGCGCCGGCAGTGGCGAGGGCGAAGGCAATTACGCGCTCAAGGATTTCATCCGGGCGCAGATCCTGCGCCGCTGGCTGCCCGATCTTTCCATTCCGGGTGCGCGCAACATGCCGGTGCTGGTGCGGATCAGGCTGCTCAAAAGCGGCGACATCGACAATGTGATCATTGTCGACCAGCAACGCTTCGTCACCGACAAGGCGTTCCGCGACATGGCGCTGTCGGCGCGCGATGCCGCGCTCCTGGCCTCGCCCATCCAATGGCCCGGCGGGCTGAGCCAGAAAAGCCAGACCCTGACCATCACGCTCGATCCGAAAGCGGTGCTGCGCTGACGCGACGTTGGGCGGGAAACCGTAGCCTCCCGCCCTGTCACTCAGCGCGCGGGCTGATGTGCCTGTGCCAGATGCGCCAGCACGGTTATGCGCACGCCGTTTGGATCAAGCAGCGAAAACCGGCGAATGCCCATCGGTTTGTCCGCCAGCGGCTCGACGATGACGCAGCCCTGCTCAAGGGCCCGGGCATGAAGTTCGCTGACGCTTTCCGGATAACCGACATCCATGGCAAAGCCGGGCGGCAAGGCCGCGGCTTCCGCGGCATCGCCATTCAATGTCACCTGCTGTTTGGGCTCGGTCGGAGAGGCAAACATCAGCATGCCGCCCTGGTCCATAACGGTCTTGAAGCCCAGAAAATCCTCGTAAAAGGAACGGCTGGCCGGCAAATCCAAAGCCCTGATATCGGGAACGGTTCTTACAATGGTCATGGGACGCTTCTCCTTTGACGGCCTGCGGCCGTCGGTTCGGAGACGCTGCAAGACGGCAGAATAGGACTGGCCGGTTCTTTCGGCCTTCGCCCGCACGATGCGCTTGAAATCCTTGTCAGCCGTCATTCGGCGCCTCTTGCCCCCGGGCGGAGATCCCCAACCTCCCCGTCCAAAGGCGGGCTGCCGATGTCCGGCGACCGATGAGAATCTGCTCCCCTTTGCCTCTGTCATGGCGATCCGGTTGGGGCGGATCGAAAGAGGTCAAGCGCACGGTCACGCTTCAACAAGCTTCGACCGCCAAAGATGCGTTGTCAACGGGCGCCTAGGGCAGATCCCGCGCGATGCGAAAGCCGGTCAGGGTTGAATAGTCATAATCCTGGTCGGCGCCGTCCTGGGCCGCCGCCACCCGCGCGGCGCTGCGCACAAAAATCGGTATGTTGTTCCAGGCGCCGCCGCGAATGACATGGCGGATGCAGAAACTGTCGGTCCAGGCGCGGCCGTCATTGGGTGCGTTCACATAGCTGGGATGCCAGCAATCGGCGGTCCATTCCCAGGCATTGCCCAGCATGCCGGAAAGCCCAAAACCGTTGGTGGGAAAGGCATCGACCGGCCCCAGCAGGCGATCGTCCCATTGGCTGCCGCAGCCATTGCAGTTGGCATGGCCGCCGCCGACATCATCACCCCACCAGCGCGTGGTGGTGGTGCCGGCGCGGGCGGCATATTCCCATTCCGCTTCGCTGGGCAGGCGATAGGGATTGCGATTGCCGATCTCGGGATGGGCGGCGCGCGCCTTGGCGTTGATCCAGGCGATGTAGGCCTCGGCGTCTTTCCAATCCAGGCAGACCGCCGGCCAGCGCGGCGGCTCGACATCGGTGGGCGTCGTCGCCAGCCCGCGCTTCAGCTGCCGCCACCCCAGACCCAGAAGCGGATTGCAGGGCTGGGGCTGGTAACCGGTGGCATCGAGAAAGGCCAGGAATTCCTCGCTGGTCACCGGATATTTGGCCAACGCAAAAGCCTTCAGCGTCACCACATGCTGGGGCCCTTCGGAATCAAAGCGCCCCGGTTCATGCGCCGGGCTGCCCATCAGGAATTTGCCGGCCGGGATGCCCACCATCTGCGGGCACTCCGGACATTCGCTGAATTCACGGCTGGGTTTGGCCTGGCCGCCCAAAAGGACCGTGGCGGCCAGAATCAGGATAACCCGGTATTTCATGATCCGCATCAAAGCAGGAACGGAGCGGATGGGAAACCGTTTGGACCTGAAGGAAAGGACAGGTTCATGATCCGCAAGCTGACCAACGGCAAGTACCGGCTCTATTCCCGCAAGAAGAATCCCAAGACCGGCAAGCGCCGCAACCTGGGCACCTTCGAGACGCGCAAGGCGGCGGAAAAGCACGAGCGTGCCGTGCAGTATTTCAAGCACCACTAGCAGCGTTCTCGCCTTTGCCGTATCAGGGCGGCATGAACATTCTGGTTGCCTGCGACAGCTTCAAGGACGCCCTGCCCGCCGACCAGGTCTGCGCCGCCATCGCGCGCGGGCTGAAACAGGCATATCCCGGTGTGGAGGTGACCGAGATGCCCCTGTCGGATGGGGGCGAAGGTCTTCTGGACGTGCTGGGGCGGGCGCTGGACCTCAGCTGGATCGACAAGCAGGTCGCCGACCCGCTCGGCCGGCCGGTGATGGGGCGCTATGGCCTGTCCGCCGACGGCAAGACCGCGGTGGTGGAAATGGCACGGGCTTCGGGCCTGCAACTGCTGAGCCTGGAAGAACGCGATCCGCGCAAGACCTCGACTTTCGGCACTGGCGAACTGCTGGCCGACGCCAAGGCACGCGGCGCGCGCCGCGCCCTGCTCGCCATCGGCGGCAGCGCCACCAACGATGCCGGCATCGGTGCCGCCGCAGCGCTGGGCTGGCGCTTTCTGGATGCAAACGGCAAGGACGTGCCCCCGGACGGGGGGCACATGAAAGATGTTGCCAGGCTGGTGGCCGCGCCGGCGCCGTTCGAGAAAGTGGAAGTGTTGTGTGACGTCACCAACCCGCTTTACGGGCCCACGGGCGCGGCCTGGATCTATGGCCGCCAGAAGGGCGGCAGCGATGCGGTGCTGACGGAATTGGATGCCGGCCTGAAGCACATTGCCGAGGCGGTGAAGAAACAGTTGGGCCGCGATGTCGCCGAGATGCCCGGTGCCGGCGCCGCCGGTGGCCTGGGCTATGGCGCGGTCGCCTTTTTGAATGCCGAGCTGCGTCGCGGCATCGAGATCGTGCTCGACATTACCGGCTTTGACACAGCCGCGGCAAAGGCCGACCTGATCATCACCGGTGAAGGCCATCTGGACGGCCAGAGCGCGCAAGGCAAACTGATCCAGGGCCTGTGCGGCCGCAGCCGCGGGACGCCGGTGATCGCGCTGTGTGGAAAGCTGTCGGCCTCGGCCGAACAGGTCAAAGCCATTGGCCTCAAGGCGGCTTATTCCATCAACCCGGAAGAACGCCCCCTGGCCGAGATGCTGGCCAATACGGCGATCAATCTGGAAAAGACGGCAGCCGCTCTGGCGCTTTAAAGCGCCAGCAGCGCGCTGTCTTCGAGACCGGGCGCACGGAAGGCGGGGTCCACCGCCATATCCAGCACCATCGGGTGATGATCGCTGGGGCCTTTGTCCAGCACTTCCGACGCAGAACAGACCAGGCCGCGCGCGATGCAGCGGTCGAGCCTGAGCGCGATGATGTTGCCGGCGCGATGGGTGCGCTGGCGCGGACCGATATCGGAAAAACCCTGGAAGCCCACCGGCCCCACCGCGTTGAAATCGCCGATGATCGCGGCCGGGCCCCGCATCTGTTCCATGATGTGGCGCAACTGGAAGCGGTTGAGGAATTGGCCGTGGCTCAGATGCACATTGGCGATGGTGATGCCGTGGAAGGAAACGATCTGCGCCAGGCGCGGCGGCACGCGGCCCGGCAAGATCGAATAGGGCAGCCTGATCTCGGTCGATGGGGGAAAGGGATGCGGGCTCCAGGCCGCCAGGCCATAGATGCGCGCCTGCATGGGATGACGGAAGAAATGCCCACCCACCAGAGACGGCAATTCGGTGATATCCTCGGTGCATTCCTGCAGCAGCAGCAGATCGGGCTGATGGCTTTTCACCAGTCTGCACACATCGGTGACGTTGGCGCCGACCCGGCGCAGCAGATTCCAGCTGATTACGCGCAGCCGGCCATCGGCATGACTGGGAAAACTGGGTACCATGCTATTTAAACTGGCAAAGAAGGAAACCGGTTGCAGGCCAAATCATTTATACTGGCCGCCAGTATAAGAATAACCCGGGCCTTTCGTCCATGTTTCCCTCACTCGCTTTCTGGTCTTCCCCCGCCATGGCGGCGGCGGTGGCCGTGCTGCATGTCAGCCTGGCGGTGGTCGTCACCATCGACGTGCTGCTGAAGAAAAGCGATGTGCGCGGCGCCCTGGGCTGGATCGGGGCGGTGTGGTTCGCGCCCGTCCTGGGCTCCCTGATCTATTACATGTTCGGCATCAACCGGGTGAGCCGGCGCGCGCTGAAGTTCAGCCGGCTGCGGGAAAAACAGGCAGATGCGCTGGTCACTCCCGATGTGGAGGCCTCCCCCAACATCAAGCAACTCTGCATCGTGAGCGGGCGCGTGACCCACAGTCCGCTAACCGGCGGTAATGCCCTCGAGATCCTGCAGGGCGGCGATGAAGCCTATCCGCAAATGCTGGCGGCGATCAGGGCCGCGCAGCATTCGGTCGCCATGAGCTCTTATATCTTCCGCAATGACGCGGCGGGACGGGAATTCGCCGACGCCCTGATCGAGGCGGTGAAACGCGGCGTTCAGGTGCGTGTGCTGCTGGACGGCGTCGGTGCCGGTTACGTCTATCCGGAAATTTTCTACCGCATGCGGCGCGGCGGCGTAAAAGCAGCGCGCTTCCTGCACACATGGCTGCCCTGGCGCATGCCGTTCCTCAACATGCGCAACCATCGCAAGATTCTGGTCAGCGACGGCAGACTGGCCTTTGTCGGCGGCATCAATATCGGCGCGGAAAATTCCGCCCGCCTGTCGGGCGCGGACCAGATTCACGACGTGCATTTTCGTGTCGAAGGCCCGGTGGTGCGGATGATCATGGATGCCTTTGCCCGCGATTGGAGTTTCACCACCGCGGAATCGCTGGACGCCGACTGCTGGTGGCCGGCCCTCAAGCCGGCGGGCACGGCTTTCGCGCGGGGCCTGCGCTCGGGCCCGGATTCCGATATCTACCGGCTGGAAACTGTGCTGGGCGCGGCGCTGAGCCTGGCACAACACCATATACGCATCATCACGCCCTATTTCCTGCCCGACTCACGCCTGCAATTCGCCATCCAGCAGGCGGCTCTGCGCGGGGTTACGGTGGAGATCGTACTGCCGCAGGAAAGCGACCAGCGCGTCATGCAATGGGCGATGCTGGGACATCTGCGCTTTTTCCGTTACATCCGGGCCAAGGTCGTCACCACCCCACCACCGTTCGACCACACCAAGCTGTGCACCATTGACGGGGAATGGGCGCTGATCGGCAGCTCCAATTGGGATGCACGGAGCTTCCGGCTGAATTTCGAATTCGACCTGGAAGTTACCGACCGCAAGCTGACCGCGGCGCTGGACGCACTGATCGATGCGCGTATCGCGGCAGGCACCGACGTCACACCCGACATGCTGGCGGCCGAACCCTTGTGGAAAAGACTGCGCAACGCCGCCGCGCGCCTGTTGATGCCTTATCTGTGAGATGCGGCGCCGCATGGCGCACCGCGAATTGCCGCGCGCCCTACTTTTTCGATCCCCTGCCAAGGAGAAACTTTTGCGACGGGCTTAACGGCTTGTCCTTGCGGTGAACACAACCCATCCAGCAACAAGGACGGCGCATCCCTTCCTTGAGTTGCGCGGCCGTTCTTTGAACATGTTCTTTTCTCTTCTCCGGCGTCTTGACCGACTCCGCCCAGCAAATCCATTCATTGCGCGCCAGCGGCGTAATGTCTTCCCACTTTGCCAGTGCGGCCTTGTCGGCCAGGAGGATTTTCTTCAGGTCCGCCGGCAGTTTGTGGACCACGCCCTCTGAAATCGCCCGCTTGCTCATGCCGCAACCTAGCGCGTTTTCTTTATCGCGTGCTGCCTGATCGCAACGGCCCAGATGGCAAGCCCGCCAATGGCAAGGCCTGCGCCCACCAGGCCGGTCGAGGCCAGGCCAAGACCGTGCGCAATAGCGATGCCGCCCAGGAACGGGCCCAATGCATTGGCGACATTGAAGGCGGAGTGATTGAGCGCCGCGGCCAGGGTTTGCGCCTCGCCCGCCACATCCATCAGCCGGGTTTGCAGCACCGGCCCCAGCGCGCCCCCCAGTCCGATGGCAAAGACCGAAAGCGTGATGGTCCAGAGATGGCCGACGGCGAAGCTGTAAAGCGTCAAGGTCGCGGCGAACCACACCAGCAGCCAGCCTGCCGTCGCCATCAGCCGGCCATGGGCAAGGCGCGGCACGATCATCAGCCCCGACATCATGCCGGCGCCGAACACGGCAAAAACCAGTGGCACCAGGCCTTCGCGCACATGGGTTACCGACAGCAACGTATTGGCCAAATAGGTATAGACGCTGAACAGCCCGCCAAAACCGACGGCGCCAATCGCAAGCGTCAGCAGCACATCGCGGTTTTTCAACGCGCCGAGTTCGGTCATGGGGCTGGCGCCTTTCGGCGGCGGCTGATGCGGCGCGAACAGCGCCACCAGGGTGGCGGTGACGAGCGACAGCACCGCCACGATGCCGAAGCCCCAGCGCCAGCCGATCGCCTGCCCCAGCCATTCGGCGGAAGGAACGCCGATGATGGTCGCCACCGTCAGTCCCATCAGCACCCGGGCCGCAGCCTGGGCGCGGCGTTCCTCGCTCACCAGCGAGGCGGCGACCAGCATGGCCACCCCGAAATAGGCGCCATGCGGCAGGCCGCTGATGAAGCGCAGCAGCAGCATCCGATGAAAGGACGGCACCAGCCCGGTCAGGCCATTGGCAATGGCGAAGACGATCATCAGCCCGATCAGGAGATCGCGGCGTGGTATGCGCGCCGCCAGGACCGCGATCAGCGGCGCGCCCAGCACCACGCCCAGGGCGTAGGCGCTGATGGCATGGCCGGCGGTAGGCGGGGCTATTCCCAGATCGCGCGCGAAATAGGGAAGCAGGCTCATGGTGGCGAATTCGGTTGTGCCGATGGCAAAGCCCCCGACCGCCAACGCGAAATGCACCAAATCCGGATGACGCGCCAAAACCGCCACTCTTTGCCGAAAACGCCCTCTACGATGGGCGACGTGTTACGCCAATGCGGCTAAAACGCGCCACCATTTTGCGCCGGACGGGCTGTGGTGAGCGTTGGCCACGCATGCTAAGCACCGCCCTGGGGTCATTCCGGGGCGGGTCATGTCCATCATCACACGGATGCTGCTTGCGGCGGGCCTGTTCCTGCCGGCGGTTGCCGCGGCCGAACCCGTCTCCAATGCGGTGGCCGATGCCGATGCCCGCGCCGCCGCCCTGGTCAAGCAGATGACGCATGATGAGCGCAATCTGCTGCTCCACGGCTTCTTTTCCCGGCCCAACCAGATCAACAAGCTGCCGCAGATCGGCGCGCCCTTCGCCGCCGGCTACACGCCAGGCATCGCCCGGCTGGGCATTCCCCAGCTGGCGGAAACCGATGCCAGCCTTGGCGTCGCCTGGATCAATGGCAAGCGGGCGAGGAACGCCACCGCGCTGCCCTCCAGCATGGCGCTGGCGGCCACCTGGGATTTGCAGATTGCCTATAACGGCAGCGCGGCCATCGCCCAGGATGCGCGCGCCAGCGGCTTGAACGTGCTGCTGGCCGGGGGCGTCGACCTGACCCGCGAACCCCGCAATGGACGTAATTTCGAATATCTGGGCGAGGACCCGCTCCTGGCCGGAACCCTGGCCGGCGAAACCATCCGTGCCATCCAGGACCAGCATGTGATGTCCACCGTCAAACATTACGCGCTGAACGCCCAGGAGACCCAGCAAAGCGCCATCGGCGTGAACATTTCGGAAAGCGCGGCGCGCGAAAGCGATCTCCTGGCCTTCGAGATCGCCATCGATCGCGGCAATCCCGGCGCGGTGATGTGCGCCTACAATCACTTCAACGGGCCTTTTTCCTGCGGCAGCGATTTCCTGCTCAACAGGGTCTTGAAGCAGGACTGGCACTATCCCGGCTTCGTGATGTCGGACTGGGGCGCCAATCATTCCACCGCCGATGCGCTTGCCGGACTGGACCGGGAATCGGGCGAGGAATTCGACAGCCAGATTTTCTTCGGCGCGCCTCTGGCGGCGCTGGATGGCAAGGACCCTGCCTATACCGCGCGCGTCACCGACATGAACCAGCGCATCCTGCGTTCCATGATCGCCAACCATCTGTTCGACGATCCGCCCAGGATCAGCAATCCCGATATTGCCCGGGGTGAGGCGGCAGCACGGGCCGAAGCTGCCGCCGGCGCGGTGCTGCTGAAGAATAACGGCATCCTGCCGCTGCTGCGGACAGCCAAGCGCATCGCGGTGATCGGCGGCTATGCCAATATCGGGGTGATGTCGGGCGGCGGTTCGTCCCAGGTGGCGCCGCAATCCGGACCCGCCCTGGCCATTCCCACCACCTATGCCGCCGATGACTGGCAGGCAATTTTTCTGATGCCCGGCGCACCCGTCAGGGCGATCGCGACACGGGCGCCGGCCGCCCATGTCACATTCGATAATGGCGCCTATCCTGCCTTTGCCGCCGCCCGCGCCCGGGATGCCGACGTCGCCATCGTCTTCGCCACACAATGGACCACGGAAGGCCTGGATGTGCCCGATCTCAATCTTCCCAACGGACAGGATGCGCTGATCGCGGCCGTCGCCGCCGCCAATCCCCACACCATCGTGGTGCTGGAGACCGGCGGGCCCGTGCTGATGCCCTGGCTGGACAAGACCGCGGCGGTGCTGGAGGCCTGGTATCCCGGCATCAAGGGCGCCGACGCCATCGCCGATATCCTGTTCGGCGACGTCAACCCGTCGGGCCGCCTGCCCGTCACCTTCCCGGCGTCACTGGACCAGCTGCCACGGCCCGCACTCGACGGGCTGTTCAACTTCGGTCCCGGTGTCGCGGTGAATTACGACATCGAAGGCTCCGATGTCGGCTATCGCTGGTATGCGCGCAAGAACCTGACGCCGTTGTTCCCCTTCGGTTTCGGCCTGTCCTATACCAGCTTCCGCTATGACAATCTGGAGCTGCGCAGCGAAGGCAACAGTCTTACCGCCAGCTTCACCGTCACCAACACCGGCAATCGCCAGGGCCGTGACATACCCCAGCTTTATGTGACCGCACGCGGCAACATGAAAGGCCAGCGCCTGGCGGGCTGGGCCGTGGTCGACCTGGCCCCCGGCGCAAGCTCGCGCGTCACGGTGGAGGCCGATCCGCGTATCCTCTGCGACTGGTCGGTGCAGCGCCACCGCTGGTCGATGCCCGCCGGCCGCTATGATGTGACGGTCAACAGTTCTGCGACCAGTGTCGGCTTGAGTGGTTCCACCGGCCTTGAGGCACGCTTGCTGCCGCCGTGACATGCCCGGCCGCAGAGCGAAGCCTTGAGCACAGCGGCGACGCGATAAATCCGCTTCTTAGAGCTGCAGCGGCAAATCGGGAACCGCTTCCTCGCCGCTGAAAGACCGGTTCTGGTCCAGGGCGCGACCGGAGCCGAAGCGGATGCCGTTTTGCGCGGCGGCGGCAAGCATCTCCTCGCTGTCGATGTCGTGCAGGAAGGCGAATGCCTTCTGGTCGGCCGCGCGGCGCGCCAGTTTTTTCGACGCCGCCGCCAAATCGCCGCCGTCCCAGTTTTTCAGCGAGGCGCCCAGGCCGACCGCCCCGAGGCGGACATCCAGCTGGGGAAGATTTCGCAGGGAGTGAAAGGCCACGGTAAGGCGAACATTGGGGATCTGCAGCATCGCCACCATCTCGGCCAGCCGGCCCAGCGGCGTTCCGATTGGCACCTGCTCGACCCTGAGCAGAAGCGGACAGGTCGCGACGGTTTGAGCAGCCTTGAGTGCACCGATATAGTGAATGCGCGAATGAAAGCCCGACAGGGTTTCGTAGCTGACGCCTACGCCCAGGGCACATACCTTCTGCGCGGCATGCACCCGCTGGGCATAGCCGGCCGCGGCGTTCAACAGCGCGATCTCCATGTCCAGCACATGGGATTCGGTGGCGGGGAGCAACACACGCCGCGCGCTGATGGGGGCCCGGTCGGCGCCCGAAAAGGCGGAACAGAAAAAAGACGCGCTCTTGCGGTTCTTGAGGTCCCAGATCGGATAAAAGCGGAAATCTATGCCGGCGGCGTGCGCGTGAGCACGTGCCTTGCCGATCCAGGCAAGTCCCGCTTTGGCCATTTCCTGCGCGCGCCAGCCCGGATCGATGGATTTGGGCGTCACAATGGTTTCCTTGCCCTGCCGTTCCAGGACCTCTGTGATGCGGGCGGCGTCGGCGAGCTTTCCGTTCAGCTCGGTATTGGAAACCTGCCCCACCAGGCTGCGGACCGCGATATCGTCGATATCGGACCCGAACAGAAGCTCGCACACTTTCTGCGCCACGCTGGCACAGGCAAGATCGGCGGCTTCCACCGAAAGATCGTGAAAGGTGACGACATAGGACATCTCGTCCACACGCAGGAAATGATCGCGCGGGCCCTGTGTCTGATGCAGCGTCTTTTCGAACAATTTGTGGACGAGATCGGAGAGGCGTTCCCACTTCTCGCCCAGCTTCGCCTTGATGGGCTCGAGATGGAGGACATGCAGCTTCGCAGCCGTCACCGTGCTGGGCGCGGGACGGGCATCACTGTCAATCCATTCCAGGTCCGAAACGCTGTCCATGGTCCTCTCGCAGCAAGCTCCAGAGGCTGCGCAAGGTTTCCATTTTGCTGCCGGTAAGACTACCAAACCCTAAAGAGACCGCGGCAAAGGTGCGGAACTCCAGGGCCAAAACGGGGCCGATACGGGATTCTACCTACTGGCCGCGGGCGTCCTATTTGGCAGCTGACGACTGGGCCGGCTGCACCAGCCCACCGTCGGCCGCTTCCGCCGGCAGGTCGACCGCGATCCGGGTTCCCGGCTTGATGCCGCCAGCCAGGTTGACGACGTCACCGTCGGTGGAGGCCACCGCGACCTTGATGTAATGCAGGCGCGAATCCTCGCCCACCACCGCCACAAACTGATCATTGCCGCGGGTGATCAGCGCGCCCACCGGCACCTGGGTGGCGCTCGTTACCGGCACATGCAGGGTCATGTAGGCAAAGCTGCCGCCCAGAAGAAAATTGTCCTTGTTGTCCAGTACTACCTCAACGAGCATGGTGCGGGTGCGCGGATCGAGCTGGCCCGACACCCGGGTGATCTTGGCGGTGACGGAGCGGCCGGTATTGGCGGCGTCGACGATCTGAACCTCATCGCCCTGATGGACGAAAGGCGCCACTTCCTGCTGGACATAGGCATCGATGCGGAGCCGCGTGTCGTCGGATACCGTCACGACCGGCTGGGCCGCGGTCTGGCTGGTCGTGGCGTTCTGCACCAGCGCGCCGGGATCGGCGAAACGCGCCGTCACCTGGCCGTCGAAAGGCGCGGTCAGCCGCTCATAGGATTTGAGGGTCGCATACTGGTCGAGCGCGGCCTTGGCGACGCGCGCATCGGCATCGGCCTGGTCGGCCTGCTGGGCAGCGATGGCGCTCTGGCGCAAGAGCTGGTCATAGCGCTGGGCAATGCGCTGCTTGTTGATCAGGTCGGCGCGGGCGCTGTTGTACTGGGCATCGGTTTCCTGGGACTCGATGGTGGCAAGCAACTGGCCCGCCTTCACATGGTCGCCCTTGTCCACCAGCACCTTGGCAAGATAACCGCTGACCTTGGCGTAAAGCGTGGCCTGTTGATAGGGCGTGACGCTGGCCAGAACCGTCACGGTCTGAAGCGCCGGCGCGGCATCGGCTTTCACCATCTGCACGATCGGCCCCTTGGCGGTCGCATCCGCCAACCCGCTGCGCTCGGACGACAGATTGACGTGATGCCATACGACCACAGCCACTGCCACGATGGCGGCGGCAACCAGGACCAGGATCGCGGCGTGGCGGAAACCACCGCCGCCAGCCCCTCTGTTTCCAGATCCGGTCATGCGGGCGAACTCCCTGAAGCATGGGCGTCCCGTGTCTCTTCCTCGAAACGCTTGTCGAGGGCGAAGAGGGACGGCGGCTGTTTGCGCAAAAGAATATAGGCGATGGGCACCAGGAACAGCGTGGCAAGGGTGGCGAACAGGAGGCCACCGATCACGGCGCGGCCCAGCGGCGCGTTCTGCTCACCCGCCTCGCCCAGCCCCAGCGCCATGGGGATCATGCCCAGGATCATTGCCATGGCGGTCATCAGGATGGGGCGCAGGCGTGTGCGCCCGGCCTCGATCACCGCTTCCAGGGCCGACAGATTCTGGCGCACCCGGATCTCGTTGGCGAAGCTCACCACCAGGATGGAGTTGGACACCGAAATGCCGACCGACATGATCGCGCCCATCAGGGATTCCACATTGATGGTGGTGCCAGTCAAAGCCAGCATCCACAGGATGCCCATCAGGGCGCCCGGCACAGCCATCATGATGATCAGCGGATCGACCCAGGACTGAAACAGCACCACCAGCAGGGCATAGACCAGGATCACCGCCAGGATCAGCCCTTCGCCCAGATCGGTGAAAGCGGTGTTCATCACTTCGTTCTGGCCGCGGATGGTGATGGCGGTGGTGGCCGGCAGCGACGGCTTCATTTTCGCGATCACCTTCGACAGGTCGGCCGCGACGCCGCCCAGATCGCGGCCGTCCACATTGGCATCGACGTCGATCACCCGCTGCACGGTGTAATGATTGATGGATTCCATGTCGGTATAGGGCGCAACTTCCGCAATGTCGGACAGCCGCAGCGTAGGAGCGCCAGGCGTGGCGGAGATCGGATTGGCCGCGACCGCCGCACTTGCCATCGGCATGTTCATCAGTTCGGACACAGTGGAAACCTGCGGCAGCGGCATCTGCACCGCGACGACATAGTTGACGCCATTGATGGGGCTGAGCCAGAAGGACGGCGACACGCCGGAACTGGACGACAGGCCGGTCAGCATGTTGTTGGCGATGTCACGCTGATTGAGGCCGATCTCGGCCGCGCGCTGGCGGTCGACATTTATTTTCAGCCCCGGATAGGACATCACCTGCTGAACATGGGCATCGACGACGCCCGGGATCTTTTCCATCGACGCCAGAATCTGGCGGCCTATGTCATAGGACTTGTTGATGTCGGCGCCGTTGATCTGCACGTCCAGCGGCGCGGCCAGGCCGAAATTCAGCACCTGGCTGACGATATCGGCGGTCTGGAAATAGAAGGTCGCGCCGGGAAAGGCGTGCGGCAGCTGGCGGCGCATCTCGCGCATGTAATCCGCCGAGGGCTTATGGCCTTCGCCGAGCTGGATCAGGATTTCCGCGTCCATCCCGCTGACATTGTCGGTCGGCACCAGCGCCAGGTTGTAATAGATCGGAATGCCGATCATGTCGTTGATGGTGTGCAGCTCGGCAGGCGGAATGATCTGGCGGATGTGCCGTTCCACATCCAGGACCTGGCGCTCGGTCTCTTCGATGCGGGTGCCTGGCGGGGCGCGGTAATGCAGCTTGATGATGCCGACATCGGCGGTGGGGAAGAAATCCGTGCCGATGATGGTGAACAGGCCGGCGGTCATGAGCAACAGGAGGCCGACGCAGACCAGCACGAATTTGCGCTGTTCCAGCGCCACCGCGAGAACGCGACCATAGCCGTTGCGCAGGCGAATGAAGCCACGCTCGAAAGCGCCGAATATGCCCTTGCCCTCGCCCTCCTGGTGCACATGGTCGGTCAAGATGAAGCGGGAAAAGGCCGGCACCACGGTGAAGGACAGGATGTAGGACGCCACCATCGCCAGCACCACGGTGATGGCCAACGGGATAAAGAGAAAGCGTGCCGGGCCTTCCAGCAGCACGACGGGGAAAAAGACGATGCAGATGGCCAGGGTCGCCACGGTCAACGGCTGGATGACTTCCGCGGAACCTTCCAGGATCGCCAGGGTCAGGCCTTTGCCCAGGGTTTGGTTGCGGTGGATGTTCTCGATGGTCACGGTGGCATTGTCGACCAACAGGCCAATGGCCAGCGCCAGCCCGCCCAGGGTCATCAGGTTGATGCTCTGGCCTGTCAGCAGCAACCCGATCAGGCCCGCGCCGATCGACAAGGGAATTGACAGCGACACCACCACGGTGCTGCGCCAGTCGCCCAGGAACAGCAGGATCATCAACGAGACCAGGATCGAGGAAATCACCGCCTCGCGGATCACGTTGGTGACGGCAGCACGCACAAAGATCGACTGGTCGAAGTCGAGCCTGAGCTCCATCCCCTTGGGTGCTGCCGCCTGGATCTGGGGCAAGAGATCGCGGGTGGCATCCACCACCGCCAGGGTTGAGGCATCGGCATGTTTCAGGATGGCCAGATAGGTGGCGCGCTTGCCGTCGACATGCACGATATTGTTCTGGACGGCGTAGGAATCCTTCACCACCCCGACATCGCCCAGAAGCACGGGCACGCCGTTCACCACGCCGATGGGGATATTCTTGAACTCATCCACCGCTTCGGGGCTGGAATTCAGCGACACATTATATTCATGGCCGCCGATCCGGGCGGTGCCTGCCGGCACGATCACGTTGGAGTTCTGAAGCGCGGTCAGCACCGCGCTGGCCGACAGGCCCTTGGCGCTGAGCTTGGCCGGATCGACATAGATCATGATCTGGCGCGTCTTGCCGCCGAACGGCGCCGGCGATGACAGGCCCTGAATGGTGAACAGCTTGATGCGGATGAAGTTCAGCGCATAGTCGGCCAGCTGCTGCTCGGGCAATGTCTTGCTCGAGATGGTCATCTGCACCACCGGCACATTGGCGGCGTTGTACTGGATGACGGTGGGCGGCGACATGCCCGGCGGCACAAGATGGATCACCGTCGAGTTGACGGCATTGACCTGGGCGATGGAGGCGCCGACATCGGTGCCCGGCTGGAAATAGACCTTCAGGATGCCGACGCCGGGAATGGCCTGGGATTCGATGCGGCTGATGCCATTGACGGTGGTGGAATAGGCGCGTTCGCTGATCAGGTTGACGCGCCGCTCCATGTCGGTGGCCGACAGGCCGGGATAGGACCACACCACCAGCACCACCGGGATGTCGATGACCGGAAAAATATCGACGATCATCCGGGTGACGGACAGCACACCCAGAAGCGCGATCAGCAAGGCTGCGATGGCCGCGGTATAAGGGCGGCGCAGGGCGAGACGAACAAAAGACAGCAAGGTGGCTGTTCCGGCGAAACCGCTCGTGTTTTACGGCACGGGACAAAAGCCTGCCAATTGGACAAAAACGCTTTGCTGCCGTGCAGCCATGCCCATGTTGGCGGAAAGGTTTTATTTGCTTGGGCAACTATTGGCGGTCGCCGCGAGGCATGGCCCGGCGCCTAGCCATAACCGATTGATATAAGGGAACAATTACTGGCCCTGCTTGCCCTGCCGGGTCTTGAACAGGATGTAGCGCATGATGGGGCCCTTGAGCAGCTGCTCGTGCCACAGGCCGGCCGGCAAAATCACGACATCGCCGGCATGCAGCATCACGCTCTTGCCGCCGGTTATCGCCTCGCCGGTGAATTCTCCGGGCGCGGTCTGCTTCGGGTTGCTGGCGGTGTCGCCATAATTGAGCAGCACATCGCCTTCCTGGATCACCAGTTCCTTATTCCAGCCCATATGCTTTTCGACATGGCCGGAGACCAGGCGCTTGTGGAACGACATGTTGAATTTGTCATCCCGGGCGATGATGGGCATGTCGGTGCCGGAAACCATCTGGGCGGCTTGGGCAGCAGTGATGTGTTGGAACTTAACCTGTCCCTGGGCCTCACCCATCATGGCCAGCGATGCGGTGAGCAGGGCCGCGGCGGTGAAGTTTCTCATGCGCTTTTTCCTCCTTCGCGCCTCGCGGGATCAGGGGCCGACCTTGGCCCCTTCCCGTGCCCGCGCCACGATATAGGCCTGTATCGCGCGCACCTGTTCGGCATTCAGGATTTTCTGGAAGGACGGCATGCCCAGCGCGGCGCGCTTTCCGCCAAGGACAATGCCTTCGATCCCCTCCAGCGTCTCCTTGCTGGCATAGCGCAGATCCGGCAGCGGACCGGCGACCGCCTTGGAGCCATGGCAGCCGGCGCAATTCTCGCCAAAAAGCAGTTCGCCCTGGTGGATGACCTCGGGCGACGTGCTTGTGGCGATGTCCGGCGCGACGGGCGGATTCTTGTGGCCATAGACAGGCGCCTTGAGCGTGGCGTTGCCGCCAATCATGAAGGTCAGGAGGCGGCCATAGCCCGGTTTGACATGACCCCAGGCCGGATCGTTGCCCAAACCATCAGGCCCCCCCCAACCCGCCAGCACCGATACATATTGCACACCGTCGACCTGGTAGGTCACCGGCGGCGCCATGATCCCGGTGCCGGCATCAAAGCTCCACAGCTGTTTGCCGTCGGTGGCGCGATAGGCCGCCAGCACGCCATCGGCGCGGCCCTGGAACACCAGATTTCCCGCCGTGGCCAGAACGCCGCCTCCCACTGCGGTGGGATAGTTGGCATGCCAGGCGGCGCGTTGGGTCACGGGATTCCAGGCGAGCAACTCGCCAACCGGCAGCGGCATGGCCTGCAGCTGGGCCTTGAGCGGACCCTCATAGGCCTTTTCGTTGCCCAAGTTGTTCTTGTCGGGATTGTAGGTCCAGTTGGGGTCGGGCACATGCAGCGCCTCGGTGCCGGTCTTGGCTGGCAGATAGACCAGCCCCGTAACCGGACTGAAGGCCATCGGATTCCAGTTGTGTGCGCCATCCGGCGCCGGCGAAATGATCGCCGGTTTGTCGGCCACGCCAGGAACCTCGATAGGTTTGCCGCTCTTGGGATCCAGTCCGGTCGCCCAGGTGATGCCGCTCACGAACGGCTTGCCGGAAATGAATTCACCGGTCGCGCGGTCCAGAACATAGAAAAAGCCGTTCTTGTTGGCCTGCATGATGACCTTGCGCGTCTTGCCGCCGATCTGCAGATCGGCCTGCACCAGAGGCTGGGTGGAATCGAAATCCCAATTGTCGCTGGGCGTGGTCTGGAAATACCAGGCAAGCTCGCCCGTCTTTGCGCGAACGGCGATGATCGAGGCTGTGTAGAGGCTCTGCCCGCCATGGCGCAGGGTGCGGTACCAGGCGGTAGGATTGCCGGTGCCGAAATACAGCAGATCCAGCGCGGGGTCATAGACGATCCCTTCCCAGGTCGTGCCGCCGCCACCCACCTTCCACCATTCACCGCTCCAGGTCTTGGCCGCGGTTTCCATCGCTTTGGACTCAAAACCTTTCGAAGGATCGCCAGGCACGGTGTAGAAGCGCCAGGCCATCTTGCCGGTCTCGGCGTCATAGGCCGAGATATATCCGCGCACGCCATATTCGGCGCCGGCATTGCCGATGATCACCTTGCCGCCGGCGATGCGCGGCGCGCTGGTGATGGCGTAAGGCTTGGCCTTGTCGATGGTCGACACATCCCAGACCGGCTGGCCGGTGTGTTCGTCGATCGCGATCAGCCGGCCGTCCAGGGTGCCGACATAGATTTTGCCGTGATAGAGCGCCAGGCCGCGGTTGACCACATCGCAGCAGATGAAATAGGCGCGCGCGCGTTCCACCTTGGGATCATAGGTCCAGAGCGTCTTTCCGGTCTTGGCATCGATGGCATAGACCACGCTCCACGAGCCCGAGGTGTAGAGGATGCCGTTCTCCACCAGCGGCGTCGCTTCCAGTCCGCGCGTGGTGCCCATTTCACGGCTCCAGGCCAGGCCCAGCCTGCCGATTGTCTGTTCATTGATCTGGGTGAGCGGACTGAAGCGGTGATCGTCATAGGTGCGGCCGTACATCAGCCAGTTTGACGCATCGCGATCCGCGGCGCGAAGCTCGGCATCTCCAATGGGCGCGGCGCGCCCGCCGCCCGGCAGCAACAAAAGGGAAGATATCGCACAGGCAACAAGGCTGTTCTTCAGCATGGCAAATCTCCGAAGCGTGGATGCAAGCCGATATGCAGGCACAGGGATGCTGTTCGCTGGATAGGAAGATGGTGGCGCGAACGCGCCGGTATGGTGTGCCCCCTCCCACATCTTGTTTTTGTTATTTAGGCACAGGCCGGCGGGTGGTGGCAATCTTGCAGGCGCTAACGCACCGTCAGCTCGGCAAGATCGCGCACATCGCGCCCGGCATGAGCCTCGCCCGGTATCACCAGACGCAGGCTTGGAAGCGGCGCACCATCCTTCTGGTAGGCGACGATCACCTGCTTGCCCTCGAATTTCGGGTCGATTTCCCCGATCGCGATCGCTGCGCCATAACCGTCGGTGCCGCGCGCGATAATGACATGCTGGAGATAGGCGCCGTGCCCTTTCTCCTCGACGGTGCCGGCCTTGTCGATCAGGACCATCAGCGGCACGCCCTTCCAGCTGCCGCTGGCGGCATCATGGCCCTGGAGGGTGACGCTGGCCGATGGCAGCGCCGCCAGATCCGCCATGCTGTAGCGCGCGGGTATTTTCACCGCGCCGTCGAGGCGAAGACTGGTGCTGGGGGATGACGTTTCCTGCGCCAAAGCCGGTGTCATCAGGATCAACCACAACAACAGGCTGCGCATCGCGTCCTCCGGTCAAAGCACCGTTGGAACTATTGCAATATCACGGGGGCTTGGGAACAGGTTTGCGGCGCCCAGAACGGCGCGGCTTGGCGCTGGCCCGGACCATGCCGGACAGGGTTTCAAGCTCGGCCTCGACAGCGCGGGCGGCGCGGTTTTCGACCCGCCGGAAAATCTTGAGCAGGCTTGAACCCAATTCGGTCAGTTCGGTGCCGCCGCCATCGGCCCCGCCGATCGCGCTGGTCACTATGGCGCCGTTGAAGGTTTCCTGCATCTCATGAATCAAAAGCCAGGCCTTGCGGTAGCTCATGTTCATGGAGGCAGCCGCGGCCCGGATGGAGCCATGGGTCACCACCCGTTCCAGAAGCTCCGCCATGCCAGGTCCCAGCGCGCTGCCGGAAGGCTCGAAATCAATGCGGATAAAAAGCCTGGCGGTCATGGGTTCCGGAGCATGGCGCAATGCGCGCGAAGGGTCCAGCGCCGGGCCGGCCGGGCGGGGCGCCGGCACGCCAATAACCCGTTGCGACACAAACATAATATTCGGCGGTTGCGGCCTCTTTCGCCACCTTCCCTTTGGCGGGGCGATGCGTTATTTCTCGCAGCAAGTTCTTGGCACAACAAAGGGACACGCATTCATGAAGAAGATCACCATTTCCGCCGGCCTTCTGTTCGGCGCCGTTACCCTGGTTTCCGCCGCGGCCTTGGCCGATACCTGCTCGACCGGCTGCACCATCCAGACCAAGAAGCCGTCCGCCACCCAGAAGGGCCAGTTCGACTACACGCTGAGCTGCATCAAGGATTCCAGCGGCGATGAGCTGATCGCCAAGGTCACCGCGGCGACCGACGCGGCCGCCAAGGCGCTCGGCGTCAAGAAGTGCTGATCCAGGCCTGAAATCTTCGAACACGCAACGGGTCCGGCCTTCAGGCCGGGCCCGTTTTCGTTTCCGCCTGCGCTTCGCCTTCGGCCGGCAGCGTCAGTGTCTCCAGCCATTTGATCAGGGCGCTGTGGTCGTTGCTGTAGCCCAGCCGGTCTTCCGCCTGGGTCAGCAGGGATTCCGTCTCTGTCATCAGGGGCAGCATCAGGCCGGCGGCACGGGCCACCCGCTCTGCCAGCGCGACATTGGCATGCAGCACGCCCAGCTGCAGGCCCGTCTTGAAGCGGCGGCTGGCGACTTCGTTGCGCAGCACCTGCCCCACCGCCGCGCCCCCCAAGGCGTCGCAGACATCCAGGAGAGTGCCGGGCTGAAAACCGAAATGGCTGCCCAGCCGGATCGCCTCGCTGGCCGCCAAAAGCCGCACAGCGCGCATATAATCGGCAATCGCCACCGCCGCCTGGGCGGAGCCGGTGGCGCCCGCCCGGATCACCTTCGCCGCCAGGGTCTCCAGCACCGGACGGCAACGTTCCACCGCTTCATCTTCGCCACCCACCAGGATGGTAAGACGCCCTTCCCTGGCGTCGTCCGGCGTGCCGAAAGCCGGCGCGTCCACCAGGCGCACATTGTGCTTCGCCAGATCGGCCGCCAATTGCACCGTTTCCAGCGGATCGGTCGTGCCGATGTCCACCACCAGGCCTTCGCCCTTGAAGCCGGTGGCCAGCCCTTCCCAGCCGAAAAAGACGTCGCGCATTTCCGCGGCCGACGGCAGGCAGGTGATCACGATGTCGCAAAGCTGGGCGACCATCTTGGGCGAGCCCAAGGACAGGCCGCCGAAAGTGCCGGTAAAGATGCGGGGCGTCTGCTCATGGGTGTCATAGACCATGAGGTTCGGATAGCCGTTCCACAGCAGGCGCATCCCGGCGCGCGAGCCAAAAGCCCCGATGCCGATAATGCCGATTTTCAGGTTGGACATGGACGCCAAGGCCCTCTGTTACGGGGGCGTGATCGTCAACGTCTCGTCCAGCAGGAAGATATCGGTCAGGAGCGTGCGCAAATGGACCGAGGCGTTCAGATTGTCGATCAACTGGGAGCTGATGGCGGGCCTGGACAGGACCAGGCCGATGGCGGCGCCTGCTCTGGCCGCATCCTGACGCATGACGTCCAGGAATTGGCGGGCGGCAGGATCGGCAAGTTGGGCTGAGGCGATCACGTCCAGGGCCTTCTGCGACCGTTCGAGATAGGCGCGGATGCCCGAACTGGACGTGTCGGTGTCATTGACCTTGCCCTGGGCGGCATAGGCCAGCATGTATTCATAAGTCTCTTCAATGACATCGATCGCCCCGGCCAGATCCAGGGATGCACCATCACCAGACATCACTACTCCTTTTTACGAGACGGGCGCGCCCGGCGGAACCTTATAGACCAGGCCGGGCTGAAACCGACAGGTCAGTCTTGCGACGGCTTCCAGCGCGAAGGGTCATAATGATCCCCATATTCCTTGCGCGTCATCCAGCCCCGCAGCATCGAGCGGGTCAGATGCCATTCGTCGGGCCGAAGCGCGAAATAGACATGGATCATCACCATGGTGATCAACGCCATGGCGGCGAAATCATGCAGCGAATAGACCACGCCCCAACCGTGATCGGTGAACCAGTAGGGATCGCGCTTCCAGAAAGGCGTATCGATGTGGCGCAGCATCAAAAGGCCTGAGCCGATGCCGCACAGGATCAGGACCGCCACCGCGGCGTGATAGAGCTTCTGCGCCATGCTGTATTTGCCGGGCCTGGCCAGCGGCGCGCTGATGTCCTTGCCGTCCGGCACCATGTTCATGATTTTCTGGAAGAACAGCGAGCGGATGATGTGGAACAGCACCGCCAGGGTCAGTACCAGGCCGGTAATCCAATGGATCTCCAGCCACTCGAATTTCCAGCCCAGGATGGGAAGGAAGGCGGTCGCCATCAAGGTCAGGATCGAGATCGCCATCACCCAATGGTAGATGCGGTCCACCAGTTTGTGCCGCTCGACGCGGCCATCTGCGGCCTGCGAACTCATGAAACCCCCGTACTGCCTAATGCGCGCTATTGTTATTGGAAGGCAGGACCCATTTGAAGATCGCGTGGACCAGAATTACGGCCACGCCGAGGGCCACGAAATATTGAATGAGATCAAAGGAACCCCCAATGATCTCCCGATCCCCGTAGACAGAGGTCGCATAGCGGAACAGTTCCACTTAAAGCTCCTGCTCAGGCCGTGGCGCCGCGGATGGCACGGGTGACCAGGTTCGCCATCAGCGGGATCTTGAACCCGTTATAGTTCACCGGCCGCGCATCCCGGGTGGAGGACTGGCCGGCGATGGTGGCGATATCGGCATTCTGCGCCTTGCCCTTGATGATCTCCTCCGCCCCCGTCAGGCGATGCGGCACGGCGCTGACACCGCCAACCACGATGCGGCTGTCCTGGATGGTGCCACCCGAAACACGGATCGCAGCAGCGACATTGACCAGCGGGAAGTCCCAGGCGTTGCGGTCGGTGACCTTCTCGAAATAGAAGTTCGCCCCGGCCCAGGTCTTGGGCAGCCGGATGGTGGTGAGGATTTCTTCCGGCTTGGTCGCGGTCAGCCTGGTGATGTCGACATTGGGACCGACAAAGAAGTCCTGCGCGCTCATCACCCGTTGGCCGCTGGAGCTTTGGATCACGAACTGGGCATCCAGCGCGGTCAGCGCCGGCGAACCGTCGGACGACGAGACCGCGATGCAGCGGTCGGCGCCGAACAAGGCATGCTCGCGGTTGACCCCTTCCGGCGTGTCGGCAAAGCAGGTGGTGCCGCCGGCGCGGTAGCAAGGCAGGCCGTAGCGGAAATAAAGGCAGCGCGCATTCTGCGAGGCATTGCCGCCGATGGTGCCATGGTTGCGGATCTGCGGACTCGCCACGTGACCGACCGCATCCGACAACAGGCGATAATTGGCTTTGATCAGCGGATGGTTCTCGATCTCGGTCAGGGTGGTCAGCGCCCCGATCTCAACGCCATCGGGGGTCTGCTTGATGCCTTTCAGTTCGGGAATGCGGGTCAGGTCGACCACCGCCTTGGGCCGCACCACGCGGTCCTTGAACCAGTCCAGGCTGTCGTAACCGCCGGCCAGTTTCCAGGCGTCCTTGCCGTAACTGTCCAGGAGAGAGAAGGCATCCTTGAGCTGCACCGGCTGGTACAGATCGAACGGGGCCATGACATCTTTGACGATCATGTGTCTTCTCCCTCAAACCGTGTTGACCTGCAGGGGCTTGTGCGCCGGCGGGCGCCCCGACAGGTGATTGAGGATCATGTCCGCGGTGACCGGCGTGCGGTTGAACAGATGGCCGCCAAGCGCATCGGCGATCGCCGACACGATGCAGGACGAGCCCGAACCCAGTGACGGCTCGCCCACGCCCTTGATGCCCAAGGGATGCTGCGGATCGGCTTTCTCGACGGCCTGCCAGGCGATGCTGGGGGGCACGTCGAGATAGGTCGGCACCTTGCCCTGGTGGAAGCCCACCGCGGCGGGAATGCCCAGCTTGGGATCGTAGAGGTGGCGTTCCAGATGGGCGAGACCAATGCCCAGGATCTGGCCGCCGGCGATCTGGTGCCCCAGACCCAGCGGGAACAGCACGGTTCCGACATCGACCACGCTCATGCATTCCTTGATTTCCACCACGCCGGTCTCGGTGTCGATCTCCACCTCGGCGACGTTGCACGTCAGGCCCGGCGTGGTGCCGACGCGCGGCAGCATATCCTTGGCGGCAGCGATCAGGCCGGTGCCGGCGATCATGGCGACCGAACTCTTTGTGATGGGATTGAGCTCGTCGGGCACTTCCTTGCCGCTGTATTTGCCCCCCAGCGCGATGGCCTTCTGCGCCGCCTGCTGGTAGGTGATCGACTTGCCGCCGCCCTTGTGAACGACCTTTTCGTCGGCCAGCTCATAATCGTCGGCCTTGCCGCCCAGCATCTGGGCCGCGATGTCGGTGAGCTTGGCCTTCATGTCCATCGCCGCCGCATACATGGTGCGCGACTGGGTCGAAGCGGTGAGACTGCCGGCCTGCGGTGAATTGAACGGCAGGCCGCGCCTGGTATCGCCGCGCTCGATCACGACATTGTCCCAGCTCACATTGAGCAGGTCGGGCGCGACGCGAGCGGTGGAGGCCCAGGAATGGGTGCCCAGATTGCCCACGCCGGTATGGACGTGCAGCTTGCCGTCGGCGGTGATGCGCAGGAGGCCGTCAAAGCCGTTGGAGCCGGCGGAATGATAGCCCTGGCCGATGCCGATGCCGGTCAGCTTGGTGCCGTTCTTCTGGCCGGAGCGCTTTTTGCGTTCTTCCCAGTTGCTGAAAGTCCTCAACTTCACCAGCGCGTCCTTGATGAAGGCGCTGGTCACCGGCCCCTGGTCCTTGCCGAACTTGGCGTTGGAGTCCGGCGCATTGATGATGCGGATCTCGAACCGGTCGATGTTGAGCTGGCGCGCCGCCTTGTCCATCATCGGTTCGATCATGTTCACCAGCTGGTTCTCACCCGGGCCGCGCTGGGCGCCGACCGGAATGGTGTTGGTGAGAACCGGGACGGTGCGGAAGCGCATGGCCTGCGGCTGATACAACAGGCTCATGGCGCCGGCCGCGGCGCGGAAATCGCCCGCCGTCGGCATCGGCCCGCTTTCCTGCACGATATAAAGGTCGGCGGCCGTCATCTTGCCGTTGGGCGCGAAGCCCATCTTGATATAGCCCTGGAAGCCCGGACGCGCGCTGCCGATGCCATATTCCTCATAGCGGGAAATGCGGTGCATCACCGGCCGGTTGATCTTCTTGGACATCAAGGCGGCGATCGCCATGTTGGGATAGCCGGGAATCTTGCTGCCGAAGCCGCCGCCGCAATATTCGGCGATGAAGACCAGCTGATCCGGCTTGATGCCGATATACCGGGCGATATTGGCGATGGCCGCGGTATGGCTCTGGTTGGAGCCATGCAGGAAGCACTTGCCGCCCTGCCAATAGGCGAAGGCGCTGCGCGGCTCCATGCAGTTGTGCGACATGGTGCCGGAAACGAAATTCTCCTCGATGATCACCTTGGCTTTCTTGAAGCCGTCATCGATGCTGCCATACTCCCATTCCTCGGCCGGGCGGCCCAAGGGCATCTTGGTGTCGCCCGCGGCGGCGAAATCCGCGCCATCCCATTTGACGGTCTGCAGCTTGATCTGGCCGGCCGCGACATTGCCGCCGGAGCGCGCATTGGGACCGCCCGGAAACAGGCTTTCCAGCGGATCGACCACATGGGGCAATTCCTGGAAATCGATCTTGATGGCCTCGATGGCATCGACCGCGGCCTCTTCGCTTTCGGCCGCCACCGCCAGGATGGGCTCGCCGACATAGAAGGTCTCATCCTTGGCAAAGATGCCTTGCGCGGGCGGCGGGAATTGCGGCACGTCGTCGGCCGTCAGGATGCCGACCACGCCCGGCATCTTCAGCGCCGCCGACGTGTCGATGCTGCGGATCTTGGCATGCGGAATGGGGCTGGTCAGGGTCTTGCAGAAGACCATGTTGTCGGCCCGGAAGTCTTCCGAATATTTCGCCCGGCCTGTGACCTTGGCCTCGATGTCCGGGACCGTGAAATCCTTGCCGATCAGCTTGTGTTCGTTTGCCATGGATCAAGCCTCCCGCGACGCGCGCATGACCGCTTTCAGGTAGTGGTCATACGCACCGCACTTGCAAAGATTGCCGGACATGCCGCGCCGCGCCTCGTCTATGGTCGGATGCGGGTTGTTGTTCAGCAGCGCCACCGCGGCAACGACCTGGCCCGAGGTGCAGAAGCCGCATTGCGGTCCCAGCTCCGCGATCATCGCCTTCTGTACCTTGTGCAGGCCGCCATCGGGACCGGCGATGCCTTCGATGGTGGTGATCTTGCGGCCCCGCGCCGCCTGGGTGAGCGTCGAGCAGGAATAGGTGGTCACGCCGTCCAGCATCACCGTGCAGGCGCCGCATTCGGCGCGATCACAGGAGAGCTTGGTGCCGGTCAGGCCCAGCTTGTAGCGAATCGTATGGGCCAACGTCTCGTGCGGAGCCACGTCGACGCGGCGGTCGCGGCCGTTGACGTTCAGCGTGATCAGCCGTTCCACCGAACCGGCCGCCGGGCGCCTGGCCGTGCGGTCGTAAACCACATAACCGACCGCGGAGACGGCGACGCCGGAAGCGATTACGCCCTTGATGACACTGCGTCTTGTGGCGCGCAGCCGCCCCTGCTCGGAACCGGACTTGTCGGCGTCAGACATGATGCCCTCGCAAAATTTCCAAAGGACCGGCTGTCGGGTTTCCCCCGCGCGATTGGTTTTTCTTCGGTCTTTCAGACCACCAACCTGACGCCCCAACAGCTGTTCAGATGGCGGAAAATTATCACAAGCCGGAGCAAGGACAAGTGTGCGGCCGCGAAACGTGACCACCGATCACGAAATTATCTCGCGCAATTTTCGTGATGTATAGCGCGATACAACGTTAGCAGTTGCACACTCAACGCCCGGCGTTGAGGCGATGGTGAAGCTCCAGACTGGCGGCAAACGCGGCTTTCAAATCCTGCTTGGACGTCAGCGATGCCAATGCGGAATCCCGGCACATGCTGGCGTCGGCGCTGCCATTGTCCTGCGCGAGATCGCACCAGGCAAAAGCCTGGACATAACTCTGGCTGACGCCCTGACCGTAAAAATAGAGGCTTCCCAGCATCATCTGGCCTTCCGCCTGGCCATGCTCAGCCGCCTTGCGCAACCAATAGGCAGCTTTCTTGTCATCCACCGCCATGCCGAAGCCGCGGTGATACATGAAACCCAACCCAGCCTGGGAGGCGGCGTCATCATTCTGCGCCAGCGGCTCCCAGATGCTTTTCGCGCGCGCATAATCGCCGCTGTTGTAGGCAGACAGACCGTTACGGAAAGCCTGGTCGGCCGGCGCAGCACCGCCGGCAACAGCGCAAACACACAGCAGCAGGGCAAACGGGATTTTTTTCAACCACTTGAACAAGTTGCGTTCGCCCGAAAAGGATCGTCCCGAAAATGTAATACTATCGTCATCCGCGGCGAGGAGAAAATGGCCCGGCCGCGACAATGTTCCGGACATCAATCAGCGGATCAGAACGCCAGGCGCACGGACAGGATAAAGTTGTGATCATAGACCGGTGTCAAAGCCGGCGCCGTGACGAGATGGGGCGAGAGCGCCGTCTGATAGCCGCCGCCCGCGATCAGCCGCATGCCATCGCCGATTTCGAATCGTCCCAGAATCAGGCCCACCGTCATGAAAAGCTGGTTGCGCCCGTTGCGCGTCCCTCCCGACCAGGTTGTGTCGTTGAATTCGATCTCCGGCCAGAAATATTGATTCAGGTGATATTGCAGGGCGACATTGCTGGTAATGGCCGTCCCGATAGCGCTGTAGCGGTCCGTCGGGATGGCAGCGCTGATGGTTGCCTGCACGTCGAAATCGCCCCAGCCCTTGCCCGCCGCGAGCGTGGGCGTGATGACCCAGGAATGATTGGTGAAAGCCGTCGATCCTGTCGGCGCCTGTACCCCCAGGAAGGCTGAGACGATGTAATTGCCATTGTCTTCATTCGCGCTCAGCAGCCGCTGCTTGACCACCAGAAACGGCCAGTCGCCCCAGCCTGAAGCCGGATTTTTGACACTGCGTTCCTGATAGGACGGCAGGTTGATCAGCACCTCATTGGTCGTGGTGGGAATGAGCTCCAGCCCCTTGCCGGAGTCGAATTGGTCGATGTGGGCGCCCGTGCCGGTATGCTCCCAATACTGGTCGTAGCGGAATTCCTCCTCCAGGCGCGGCGTGACCGTGGCCAGCGGGGTCATCCAGTGTGGCTGGCTTCCTTGCGCTTCGGTGACACGACTGCGCCAGCCGTCGAAATAATCAGAAAAATCGTCAGCCCTTGCCGCAACCGGCAGCAACATGGCCGATGCCAGACATCCCGTCACCCAAAGCCGCATTACGCCCCCTCGATATATTCAAACGTATATCACGATATCCAAACGAATATCACGGGGCCACATCCATCGAAGAGAATTCACAGCAAATGCGCCTTGGCGATGGCCCAGACTGGCCGGCCCGGCGCCAGCGCCAGCTCGCGGGCGGCCTGCGGGGTGACGCGCGAAAACAGATGGCCGACCGGCGCGGCCAGTTCGACCAGCACGCTCTGATCATTTTCCGGCCGAAGCGCGGTGACCTGCCCCGCCAGCACATTGCGGGCGGACAGGCCGTGCGGCGCCTCGCTCGCCAGCAACACCTGGTCGGCCCTGAGCCAGATCGCGCCGCGCCTGTTGTCCGCTACAAGCAGCCTGTCGGCTGCGATCGCCGCGCCCGTATCGCGTTCATCCAGCAGGGACTGAAAGGCCGCCTGCCGGCTGGCGGTGGCGAAATCGCCCGCCGCCACGACCACACCCGCCTGGAGCGCAACCAGATGGCTCCCCAGTGCCGCGGCATCGTCGATATTGTGGGTCACCACCAGCATGGGCAGCTGATGGACCTTGTGCAGGTCCAGCAGGGTGGCGATGAAGGCGCGGCGGCGGATGCCATCGAGTGCCGCAAAAGGCTCGTCCAGCAGCAGGAAATCCGGACGCGAGGCCAGCGCCCTTGCCAGCGCCACCCGGCTCTTCTCGCCGCCGGACAGATTGCCGGTCGGCCGGTCGAGCAACGGCACAATATCAAAGAAGCGCGCCACCTCTTCGACTTGAAGGCCGGCTTGCGGCGCACGGTGCGCGGCATAGGCGATATTCTGACGGACTGTAAGATGCGGGAACAGCCGCGCATCCTGAAAGACCAGACCGAGGCCGCGCCGGTGTGGCGGCAGGTCGCCGATACTGTCCGCACCCAAGGTGACGATGCCCCGATCGGGCCGCTTCAGCCCCGCCAGCACCGACAGAAGTGTCGTCTTGCCGCTGCCCGAAGGTCCGAACAGGACAGTGATGCCTTTCGCCGGCGCGCTGAAGCGTGCGCGAAGGCTGAAAGCCCCCTGCTCCACTTCGATGTCCGCTTCCAGGGCTTTCATCCGGCCAGCCGCCGCACCGCCCAGCGCTGCAGCAGCGCTGCCGCCGCCAGCCCCAGCATCGCCAGGATAAAAGACAGGACCGCCAGCCGCATGGCTTCGGCCTCGCCGCCGGGCTGTTGCAACACCGCATAGATCGCCAGCGGCAATGTCTGGGTTTGGCCGGGAATATTGGCGGCAAAAGTGATCACGGCACCGAACTCGCCCAGCGCCGTGGCGAAGGCCATCACCATCCCCGCCAGGATGCCGGGTCCCGCCAGCGGCAAGGCGATGGAGACAAAGCGGTCCATTGGTCCGGCGCGAAGCACCGCCGCGGCCTCGAACAGATTGCGGTCGGTGGCTTCAAAGGCCAGGCGAATGCTGCGCACGAAAACCGGGAAGATCATCACCGCGGTGGCCAGCGCCGCGCCCTTGGCGGTGAAGGCCAGATGAATGCCCGCCCCCGCCAACACGCTTCCGATCGGGCCGCGCTGTCCAAACAGCATCAGCAGGACAAAGCCCACCAGCACCGGGGGCAGGATGATCGGCAGGTGGGTGACGCCTTCCAGCGCCAGCTTGCCGGGAAAGCGGCGTGACAGGGCGAACGCCATGGCCACGGCAAAAGGCAGCGACCACAGGACCGCATTGACCGCCACCCACAGGCTGGTGGCCAGGATCTGCGCTTCCTCGCCGCTCAGCATCCGGGATTATCCAGCGGCAGCACGTCCACCAGCGCGCCCTCCACCATCGCCGGCGCATCGGGCAACTGGCGGATCAGGGCATTGGCGGCGGCAAAGACCGAGATCAGGGAGGAATCCTGGTCCTCGAAGGCCTGCACTATCAACTGCCCGTCGGAGTCGATGGAGAGCAGGCTGCGCAGATAGTGTTCGCGCGGACCATTGGCCGGCAAAGCGCGCGCCAGGCGGGCGCGGCGAAAACGCGGCTCGGGCTCGCGGCCTTGCAAAGCAAGAAGCAATGGCTTGAGGAAAAGCTCGGCGCAGACCATTGCCGATGCGGGATTGCCCGGCAGCCCCAGCACCGGCCCAGCCGGCGTCCTCCCGAACCAGGTCGGCTTGCCCGGCCGCACCGCAACCTTGTCGACGAGGAATTGAAGGCCAAGCTCCATCAACGCCGGACGGGCATGATCATGATCGCCGACCGAGGCGCCACCGATCACCACCAGAAGATCGCTATCGCGAAGCCCCTGCTCTGCCGCTTGGGCGATCGCACCGACATCGTCGCGCGCCACGCCCAGCCGATGGGCGGCGCCGCCCCAGCTTCTGACCAACGCGGCAATGCCATGGGTGGCGGAATCGAAAATCTGCCAAGGCCCCGGCACCGTGCCGGGCGCCGCCAGTTCATCGCCACTGGACAAAATGGCGACACGTGGCTGGCGCACCACCGGCAACGCCGCGGCGCCGGCCGCCGCCGCCAGCGATAAGCCTACCCCATCCAGAGTCCGGCCACGTGTCAGCAGCAGAGTGCCGGCTTTGAAATCGCAACCGCGCCGGCGCACATGCTGGCCGGGATGGGAGGCCGGAACCTCGATGCCATTTTGCCCAGTGCGTACATCCTCTTGAATGACGACACTATCGGCGCCTTCGGGCACTGCGGCGCCGGTCGAGATGCGCACGGTCGATCCCTGGTCGCACAGCCTGGCGAAACCGCGGCCCGCGGCGGATTCGCCCACCAGCCGCAGCATGCCCGGCGTATCGGCGCTCCTCACCGCATAGCCATCCATGGCCGAGACATCGAAAGGCGGCTGGTCCCGTGAGGCGCGGATATCATCGGCCAGAACCCGGCCCAGCGCCTGTTCCAGCGTGACACTTTCGGCTGCAAGCGGCGCGACGCCGGCCAGCATCGCCAGACGCGCCTCGGCCACCTTGGCAAGACCCGGCTTGGCAGGCTTGCGGTCCTGTGACACGTTATTCCCCATCGTATCAAACGCTTGCTGAGACGCTAAGCCGGGAAACCCTCCTTGTCCACCAATCGCCGCGCCGCCTTTCTGTCCCTGCTGTTGCTGTGCTCCCCTGCTGTCGCCCTCGCACAAACGGCGGCGCCGGTCACGGTGTTTGCCGCCGCCTCCCTCACCGACAGCCTGAAGGCCGTGGCGGAGGCCTACAAGGCCAGGACCGGCGCGACGATCACCCTTTCCTTCGGCGCGTCATCCAGCCTGGCGCGCCAGATCGAACAGGGCGCCCAGGCCGACATCTTCATGTCGGCCGATACCGACTGGATGGATTATCTTCAGAAAGGCGGCCATATCGCGGATGCAACGCGCAAGGATCTGCTAGGCAACGAGCTGGTGCTGGTGGCAGCGTCGGATGCCAAGCCGGCGCCCGCCATCGCACCGCGTTTCGACCTGGCCGGTGCGCTGGGCGACGGAAAGTTGGCGCTGGCCGATCCCGCCTCGGTGCCGGCAGGCAAATATGGCAAGGCCGCGCTGATCGCGCTGGGCGTATGGGATAGTGTCGCGACCAAACTGGCGCCGGCCGAGAATGTGCGGGTAGCGCTGGAATATGTGGCGCGCGGCGAAGCGCCCTACGGCATCGTCTATGCCACAGACGCCAAGGTGGCGCCCGGCGTGCATGTGGCGGGCATATTTCCCGAAAACACGCATCCGCCGATCGTCTATCCCGTGGCACTGACCAGACATGCTTCGCCGGCGGCACAGGCTTTTCTGGATTTCCTCAAAGGCCCGCAAGCAAAGGCGATCTTCGAGAAAGCCGGCTTCAGCGTCCGCTAACGCGGCCGCACATAGTCGCCGGAGGCGCCGCCATGCTTTTCCAGCAGGGTGATCCCTTCGATCACCATGGCGCGATCGGACGCCTTCAGCATGTCATAGATGGTGAGACAGGCGACCGACACCGCCGTCAGGGCCTCCATCTCGACCCCGGTCTGGCCGCTGGTCTTCGCGCGCGCCGTCACCACCAGGGCGCCGGCGGCTTCGTCGGCAGCGATTTCCACCTTGACGCTGCTGAGCGCGATCTGATGGCAGAGGGGGATCAACTCGGCCGTGCGTTTGGCCGCCATGATGCCGGCAAACTCGGCCGCGGCGCGCACGCTGCCTTTTTTGGAATCTCCGGCCAGCGCCTTCTTCAGGGTTTCCGCGGTCATGCGCACCCGGCCCGTCGCCACCGCCTCACGCACAGTCACCGGCTTTGCGCCCACATCCACCATGCGCGCCTGGCCGGTCGAATCCAGGTGAGTCAGGTCGTCGGCCATCATGCTTCCTGAAAGCGCGGCATCAGCTCCGCCAGATTGCAGGGGCGCAGCCGGCTGTCGATCTGCCAGCGGATCAGCTTGTCCCAGCCATCCTTGCAGGCGCCATTGGAGCCCGGCAGGCAGAAGATCAGCTTGCCTTTGGCCAGACCGGCGCAGGCGCGGCTTTGCATGGTGGAAAGTCCCACGCTCTGAAAGCTGATCATGTGCCAGACCGTCTCGAAACCCTCGATGGTCTTGTCGAACAGCGGACGCGCTGCTTCCGGGGTGACGTCGCGCCCGGTAAGGCCGGTGCCGCCGGTGGAGATGATCACCTGCACATCCGGATCAACGATCCAGGCCTGAAGCTGGGCGCGAATCTGGGCGACATCGTCGCGGACCATGGAGCGTCCTGCCAGCACATGACCGTCGCGCACAACCCGGTCTGCCAACAGCTGGCCTGACGTGTCGTTTTCCGCGGTGCGCGTATCCGACACCGTCATCACCGCCACGCGCAAAGGCCGGAACGCAATCTCGTCGGAGAGCTTGCCGCCGCCGGGCACCTGCAAAACCTCGCTCACGCCACTTCCTTTCCAGCCACGGCACGCCGCGCATGGTCCTCGGGCCGGGGTTCGATCCAGCGCGCGCCGGCCGGCCCGGTTTCCTTTTTCCACAAGGGCGCGTCGGTCTTGAGATAATCCATCAGGATCCGGACCGTGTCGAAGGCTTCGCCGCGATGGGTGGCGAGTGCCGCCACCAGCACGATGGCTTGGCCCGGCGCGATCTTTCCCACCCGGTGAATGACCAGCAGGTCCAGACAGCCGAAACGGCGATGGATCTCGTCGGCCAGGCGCGTGATTTCATGCTCGGTGAAACCGGGATAGTGATCGATGCTGAGTTCCGACACCACGGCCCCATCCGTCGCGGCGCGGCAATAGCCGACGAAACTGGCCAGCGCGCCGGCGTCATCACGGCCGGCGATGAAAGATGCGATCTCAGCCTGCGGATCAAAGGCGTCCGGCGTCACACGCACGATCATGTCAGCCACCACTCATGGGCGGCAGAAAAGCGATCTCGTCGCCATCGCGCACGCAAGCCGACATGTCATGCGCCACCGTCTGGTTCAGGACGATGCGGGTCTGGGTCGCGGCAATGGCGCGGCCCAAAAGCGGCGCGGTGCGCCCGACCCAGTCGCGCAGATCGGAAAGGGTTTTGACCTCGCCGGGAAGAGCAACCTCCGACAGGTTGGCCGGCGCGGCATCGCCGAGCTTGCCCAGGAAAACCAGCCGGACCACCTCAGCCCCCGGTCATCGACATGTGACGGGCAACAGCTGGCTTGTCGCCTTTCACCGGCAAAAGGAAGTCGTGCGACTTGGGCTTGGCCGCCACCGCCTGGTCGATCAAGGCGTTCAGCGCGGCGTCGTCCGCCGACGCACGCAGGGCGGCGCGCAAGTCCACCGACGCCTCCTGGCCCAGGCACATGAACAAGGTGCCGGTGCAGGTCAGCCGCACCCGGTTGCAGCTGTCGCAGAAATTGTGGGTTAAAGGCGTGATGAAGCCCAGCTTGCCGCCGGTTTCGGATACCCGCACATAGCGCGCCGGACCGCCGCTGCGCTCCACGCTTTCCGCCAGGGTCCAGAAGGATTCCAGTTCCTGACGCACAGTCTTGAGCGACAGGAACTGGTCGGTTCTGTCTTCATCCACCACCCCCAACGGCATGGTTTCGATCAGCGTAATGTCCATGCCGCCTTCATGCGCCCACTGGATGATGCGGGGCAGTTCGGTGGCATTGTCGCGCTTCAGCGCCACGGTGTTGACCTTGACCTTGAGGCCGGCGTCCTTTGCGGCGGTGATGCCCTCCAGCACCTGCGGCAGGCAATCGGAGCGTGCGATGCGGGCAAAGGTGGCCCGGTCCAGACTGTCCAGCGAGACATTGACCCGCCGCACCCCGGCATCCGCCAGGGGCTTGGCAAATTCCCGCAGGCGCACGCCATTGGTGGTCAGGGTGAGTTCGTCCAGGGCGCCGCTGTCCAGGTGCCGCGAAAGCCCCTTTATTAATGTCATGATGCCGCGCCGCATTAGGGGCTCGCCACCGGTAAGCCTCAGCTTGCGCACGCCACGGTTGACGAAGATGGTGCACAGCCGTTCCAGCTCTTCCAGGGTGAGCACGTCCCGCTTGGGGAGGAACTGCATGTCCTCGCTCATACAATAGGTGCAGCGCAGGTTGCAGCGGTCGGTCACCGAGACGCGCACATATTCCACCTTCCGGCCGAAGGTGTCCGTCAGGCGGTCTTTTGCGGCCAGTTCCAAGGACATGGCCCAACTATAGGCCATAACCCCCAGCCGCAACACACGTCTTATGCCATGGCGGCCCGGCAAATTTTGGCTAGATTAACAAGAAAAGCCCGGCCTGCCGGGCACCGGGAGCACAACCTATGACGGCCTTTCCCGCCACCGAATCCGACGTACTGGCCATTGCGGCGCGCTGGCTGGACGAGGGTCACGCCGTGGCGCTGGCGACGGTGGTCAAGACCAGCGGGTCGGCGCCGCGCCAGGGCGGAAGCCATATCGCGGTGCGCGATGACGGCGCCTTTGCCGGCTCGGTTTCGGCCGGCTGTGTCGAGGGCGCGGTGATCGAGGCCGCCCAGGCCGCGCTGGCCGATGGCAAACATCGCAGCCTGTCCTTCGGGGTCAGCGATGCCGGCGTATTCGAAGCCGGCCTGCTCTGCGGCGGCGAGATCGAAATCCTGGTCGAACCGGTCGTCTGATATGCGGCGCGCGGTCCTGGAGCAGTTGATGGCGGCGCGGCGCGAGGGCCGCGTGATCGTGCGCGCCCTGGATGTGAAAAGTGGCGCGGAACAGCTGATCGACCCGGCGACGGACACGACTGCGCTGGGCAGGGCCGCCGCCGTCGCGGCGCAGGACGATGCCAGCCATCGGGTGACCATCGAGGGGCGCACATGGCTGCTCACGGCCTACAACACGCCCTGGGAGTTGGTCGTAATCGGCGCGGTGCATATTGCCCAGGCGTTGGCCGCCATGGCCGGGCCGGCTGGTTATCGGCTGCGCGTGATCGATCCGCGCGCGCCCTATGCCACCGAGGAGCGTTTTCCCGGAATCGCGCTGCAACGCGAATGGCCCGACGAGGCGCTGGCGCGCCAGCCCTTGGGCGCGCGTAGCGCCCTGATCGCGCTGGCGCACGATCCGAAACTGGACGATGCGGCGCTGGCGGCGGCACTCACCTCGCCTGCCTTCTATATCGGCGCGCTGGGATCGATGCGCACCCATGCGCGGCGGCTGGCGCGGCTGGAAGCCCAGGGATTTTCGCCGGCGCAACTGTCGCGAATCCGCGGCCCTGTCGGTCTGGCGATCGGCGCCAGGTCGCCCGCCGAGATCGCCGTCGCGGTCCTGGCCGAACTTGTCCAGCGCCGCCGCGCGCCGGGCCCCAGGATCGCCGGCATCGTGCTGGCCGCCGGCATGTCCCGCAGGATGGGACAGAACAAGCTGACGGTGACGCTGGAAGGCAAACCCATGGTGCGCCATGCGGTGGAGGCCGCCCTGGCGGCAAAGCTGGATCCCGTCATCGTGGTGACCGGGCATGATGCGGACGCCGTGCGACGTGCGCTGGCCGGCCTGCCGGTGCGTTTCATATATAATGACGCCTTCGCCAGCGGCCTCAGCTCGTCCTTGCGAGCGGGGATCGCGGCGGTGCCGCAAACTTCTGACGGCGCCATGGTCCTGCTGGGGGACATGCCCGCGGTCAGTCCCGAATTGATCAGCCGGCTTGCGGCGGCCTTTGCCCCGGCGGAGTCGCGCGCCATCTGCGTGGCGACGGCGCATGGCAAGCGGGGGCATCCGGTCATTTGGGCACGCCGGTTCTTTTCCGACATTGCGCAGCTGGAGGGCGATGCCGGCGCACGCAGCCTGATGGCCCGGCACAGTGCGCAACTGTGCGAAGTGGAAGCCGGGGATGGCGCCCCCCTGGCAGACATCGATACGCCTGAAGCGCTGGTGGCTTACACGCGCTGATGGGCTTGCCCTGACACAAGGGCAACGCAATGGCGCACCATGACGGCTTCTTCCTGGGCCGGGACGACCTTTGCGGACAAGCGACCGATCCACGCCAGGCGTGACAGAATGGCCTGCCGCGTGTCGCCGTCATGCTCGCCGATGCCGCCGCTGAAGACCAGCAGATCAATGCCGCCCAACACCGTGGCCATGGCGGCGGCCGCCTTGGCGATGCCGATGGCAAACATGTCCAGTGCCAGGCGGCTCTCTTCGCCGCCCAGCGCGCGCAGCCGGCGCGGATCGCCGCCCGCTCCGGAAATTGCCGCCATGCCGCTTTTGCGGCTGAGCATGTCCTCCAGACTGTCGACCGTCTGTCCCTGGCGCAGCAGATAGATCAACAGCCCCGGATCGAGATCGCCGCTGCGGGTTTCCATGATCACCCCGCCGTCGGGGGTAAAGCCCATGCTGGTATCGAACGATCTTCCATCCCTGATCGCGGTCACGCTGGCGCCGCCGCCCAGATGGGCGATGACCAGCCGGTGCGGCACCGGATCAAGCTGAGCTAGAATGGACTCGCAGGACAGGCCGTGAAAGCCATAGCGGCGCACGGCCGGGCCGAGATCCTTCGGCAGCGGCAGGCGCGCCGCCGCGGCCGGCAAGCCGGCATGAAAAGCGGTATCCATGCAGGCGACTTGCGCCGTCCCGGGAAAGGCGTGCTGCGCCAGATCCAGCACGGCGAGCGCGGGCGGATTGTGCAACGGCGCCAGCGCGCTTGCCTTGTCCAGTGCATCGCGGATGGACGCATCGATGACGCAGTGTGCCAGGACAAGCGGGCCGCCGTGAACAATCCGGTGGCCGATCGCCGATGGATTTAATCCCCGTTTTTGCACAAACCGCAAAACGGCACGCGCGGCATCCTGCAGCGTCGCGCATGCTTCATTTTGAATGGATTGTCCGGCAGCATCCCTGACGTCCAGACAAGCATCGGCGCTGCCGAAGCCCTGGGCAGAGCCGGCGAAAAGCACAGCACCGTCTGGTTGCGCAATCCGGAATTTGAGCGATGCCGAACCGGCATTCAAAGCCAGAACCGTCATTGCGGCATCCAGCGCCAATTCGCGATCTCGGGCATGTCCGTACCGTGCTCGCTGATATACAGCTTGTGGCGCTCCATCGCGCCCCAATAAAGCTCTTCAGCCTCGGCATAGCGCGGCCTCAGCTTGGCGACGCGCCGGAAGCTATTGAGCATGAGAGAGAAGCGGTCGAGCCGGTTCAACACCACCATGTCGAACGGCGTGGTGGTGGTGCCCTCCTCGTTGAAGCCGTGAACATGGAAGTTGGCGTGATTGGCCCGGTCATAGGTCAGCTTGTGGATCAGGGCGGGATAACCGTGATGAGCGAAAATCACCGGCTTGTCGGCGGTGAACAGGGTTTCAAAGTCTTTCTCATTGAGGCCATGGGGATGCTCGTCGGCCGGCGCCAGGGTCATCAGGTCCACGATATTGACGACGCGGATGCCGAGTTCGGGCGCATGCTCGCGAAGCAGCATGACCGCCGCCAAGGTCTCCATGGTGGGAATGTCGCCGGCGCAGGCCATCACCACATCCGGATCCTCATTTGCTGTGCCGGCCCATTCCCAGATACCCGCACCGGCCACGCAGTGGCGGACCGCGGCATCCATATCCAACCACTGCCAGGCCGGCTGCTTGCCGGCGACGATGACGTTGATGTAGTTGCGGCTTTTCAGGCAGTGATCCGCCACCGACAGAAGGCAGTTGGCATCCGGCGGCAGATAGATGCGGGCGATGTCGGCCTTCTTGTTGGCGACGAGATCGATGAAGCCGGGATCCTGGTGGCTGAAGCCGTTATGGTCCTGACGCCAGACATGGCTGGTGAGAAGATAGTTCAGCGAGGCGATGGGCGCGCGCCAGGGAATGTCCTTGCAGGATTTGATCCATTTGGCGTGCTGGTTGACCATGGAATCCACGATGTGGACGAAGGCCTCATAGCAGCTGAACAGGCCGTGGCGGCCGGTGAGCAGATAGCCCTCCAGCCATCCCTGGCACATATGCTCGCTGAGGATTTCCAGCACCCGCCCGTCCGCCGCCAGATTCATGTCCGTCGGTTTCCTGGCGGCCATCCATTCTTTTTTTGTCGCCTTGTAAACTTCATCAAGACGGTTGGAAGCGGTTTCATCCGGCCCGAACAGGCGGAAGTTCCTGGCATCGGCATTCAGGACAAAGACTTGCCGCAGATATTGGCCCAGCACGCGTGTCGCCTCGCCCAGGCTCTGGCCCGGCCTGTCTACCGGCAGCGCGAAGTCGCGAAAGGACGGCAGCGACAAAGGCGCCAGCAGTTCACCGCCATTGGCGTGCGGATTCATGCCCAGCCGGCGATGGCCGGTGGGCGCCAATGCCGCCAGATCGTCCTTGAGCTTGCCGTTCGCATCGAACAAGCGATCCGGCCGGTAGCCCTTCATCCAGCGTTCCAGGATCTTCAGATGGCCGGGCTTGTCCACATGCTCGATCGGCACCTGATGCGCACGCCACGTGCCTTCCACCGGCAATCCGTCCACCTTTTTCGGACCGGTCCAGCCCTTGGGCGTTACCAGCACGATCATCGGCCAGCGCGGACGCCGAGGCTCGCCGCGACCGGTGCGCGCCTTGCGCTGGATCGCCTGGATGGTGCTGACGCATCTGTCCATTGCCGCCGCCATCTTGCGGTGCATGGGAATGGGATCATGGCCTTCGACGAAGACCGGCTCGTAACCATAACCCTTGAGCAAGGCGGTCAACTCGCTGCGCTCGATACGGGCCAGAATGGTGGGATTGGCGATCTTGTAGCCATTGAGATGCAGCACCGGCAGCACCGCGCCATCACGCCTGGGATCGAGGAACTTGTTGGAATGCCAGCTGGTGGCCAAGGGGCCGGTCTCAGCTTCGCCATCGCCCACGATACACGTGACGATCAGATCGGGATTGTCAAAGGCCGCGCCATAGGCGTGCGCCAGGGAATAGCCCAATTCGCCCCCTTCATGGATCGAGCCCGGCGTTTCCGGAGAGGCATGGCTGGGCACGCCATAGGGCCAGGAGAATTGCCGGAACAGCCTCTCAAGGCCATTGGCGTTGCGTTCGATCGCCGGAAAACGCTCCGTATAGGAGCCTTCGAGATAGGCATTGGCCACGATGCCGGGTCCGCCATGACCCGGACCCGTGATCAGGATCATGTTCAGATCCCGCTCCTTGATGACGCGGTTCAAGTGGACGTAAACGAAGTTCAGCCCGGGCGTGGTGCCCCAATGTCCCAGAAGCCGCGGCTTGATGTCGTCAGGCTTCAATGATTGGCGCAGAAGCGCGTTTTTCTGGAGATAGACCTGCCCCACCGACAAATAATTCGCGGCGAACCAGTAGCGGTTCATGGCCTCGAAATCGGGCCGCCTGCTTCTCGACTTTTTCATGCGCGTCCTGGTCGACCGGCGATTCATTTCAATCTCACCAGATTATGAGGCCCCACCTTCGTGACATTTGATCGGGCGCAAGGCGAAACCCGCCGGACAACGTAAGTTCAAACTATGAACCTGAAAACAAACGATGTTTTTCATCTGATCGCATGGGTCGACCATGACATTGCCCGCCTTTATGCGGTAACGCGCGAGCATCTCGAAGAGATCGGCGTCGTGCATGCTCCCAACCAGGGACTGGGGAATGTCCATCACAAATCGGGCACGCCGGGTAGCGGGCACAATCATCCCTCGCCGGTCTTTCTCAGGGACGTGACCACGGCCCTGGCGCAGGCCCACGAGATCCTGATCGTCGGTCCGTCCGATGCGAAGTTTGCACTGGAAAAATACCTCAAATCCAACGCCCCCATGCTGGCCAAGCGCATCGTGGGTGTCGAACCCATGGGACGCGCGGGACAGGCAGAGCTTCACGCCTTTGCGAGCCTTTATTTCCGCCAGGCCGACCGGATGGGTAAAACCACGTCCTGAATTTTTCCGGCATTCCCTTAAAGGCCTAACCGCAACCGGTCCTTGCCTTGCGGCTCGCCTCCACCAGAAGAAGCGCCAGCGCCACCGACGCCAGGCGCGTGCGCGGCGGGTCCGCCCGGCTGGTCAGGATTATGGGAAGCCGTGCTCCCAGCACAATGCCGGCACCGTCGGCACCATCGAAAAATGTCAGCTGCTTGGCCAGCATGTTGCCCGCTTCCAGGTCAGGCACCAGCAGGATATCGGCGCGGCCGGCGACAGGAGACACAATGCCTTTGGTTCGCGCCGCCTCCAGGCTGACGGCATTGTCGAAGGCGAGCGGGCCGTCCAGCTCGCCGCCCTTGATTTGATCCCGGTCCGCCATCTTGCAAAGCGCAGCCGCATCCAAGGTCGAACGCAGCTTGCCGGTCACCGTCTCGACGGCGGAAAGTATCGCCACCTTGGGACGCGCAATCCCCAGAACATGCGCCAGGTCGATGGCGTTCTGGCAAATGTCGCGCTTGTCATCCAGGCCGGGCGCGATATTGATCGCCGCGTCGGTAATCATCAAAGGCCGGGGATAGGCCGCCACATCAAAAAGATAGGCGTGGCTGATGCGGCGCCCCGTCGCCAGCCCCGTCTGTGGCGCGACCACCTCATGCATCAACTCGTCGGTGTGCAGGCTGCCTTTCATCAAGGCATCGATTTCACCACGCCGCGCCATTGCCATCGCCTCCGCCGCGGCGGCGTGGCTGTGAGGGACCGCCACCAGCCGGAAGGCGCCGATATCCAGATTTTCCGCCGCGGCAACCGCGCGAATCTTGGCTTCAGGTCCCACCAGCACGGGAAGGATGAGGCCCGCCTGGGCCGCTTCGACGGCTGCCGTCAACGAGGCTGCATCGCAAGGATGGACCACCGCGGTCAAGGCCGGCTTCAGGCCGGCGCAGCGATGGATCAGCTGGTTGTGACGCAGATGCTCATGCACATGCACATCCGGCAGATCGGCGCTGGAAAGGCGGCGCGCCTGCGCCGGCGCCCTGACCGTCACCCTGCCGCTCAAAACCGCCTGGTCGCTGTCGGCCTCGCGCGCCGTAATATCAAGGACCACGATATCCGGCGGCCGCTTTTCGCGCACGGTCGTGGTGGTGACAAGCCTGGTGCCGACCGTCAGCGGCTTCACCAATCCGATTTCCAGCGCGACCGGAATGCTCCCCGGACCGGGGAAATTCTCGGCTGCAGCCAATGCGAGCACAAAATTGTTCCAGCCCTTCCCTTCGCCGGGAGTGCCGGAGAGAACCGACATGATTTCCGCATCCCGAACGGAAAATGCGCGCGTGCTGGTCACAGACTGGCCGATCGCCAGCTCCGCATATGCATGATCGGAAATGTTGAGGGGAGCATCCATAAGGACAAGACTACCCCATGCCACAGCGCCGGCATTGATCAAGCTCAAGTCCCGCGTGTTCCAACGCAGGCTGGTTCAGTCGAAGCTCATGCGGTCGTCGACCCAGCTGACACCGGGCGCCGACCAGGCAGCATCCTCGATGGCATTGCGCTCGTGCCAGTTATGGACGGTCCCTTCGAGAACCACCCGGCCACCGTCCTCGACGCATACGCTGATATTGGGCATGCGGACCATGGCGTTGCGCTGCAGGGCCGCCTCGATCTGCGATTTGACGGCCACCGGGTCGGCATGCGGCTTGACCGTTATGCCATTGACGAAACCCTTGATGCCCGACAGCCGGTGGATCAGGGCCTCGACTGCGGTCCGCTGGTAGTTCCATTTCACTTCGCCGCTCAGGCCCACCCACCCATCCTGCACTTTCACATGGATGGCGCCCTCAGGCACGATCGCGCTCCAATGCAGAAGATTAACGGCCCGCCGGGCGATCTCGTCATCGGCGGTCTTCTTGTCCTCGGCAAAACGTACCTTGAGCTCGTCGGCGATCGCCTTGACGCCCTTGATGCGTCTGGCCGCCCTTTCCGCCGCCAGCTTTTCGGCATAGCTCTCGACATGCCCACTCAAGGTCACGACGCCCTTTTCCACGGCCACGCCGATATTGGCGGCGTTGATGGCCGGCTCGAATTCCAGTTCGTCGATCACATGGCGGCGCAGAGCCATGTCCGCGATATTCCTGATTTTGGCCTGCAGCATCTGTTCCTCGCTTCGCACGCTGGCTGTCGTGGCCACTTACTATGATCCGCCCGCGCCGCTGCCCTTTGCGCCTGATCAAATCCGCGCCGCCGAGCGGATAAATTTGACGGCTGCGATTCTTCAGAAAGCGGCGGCGCCGCGCGGGTTTCCCGTATCCGGTTCATTCCACCAGCCGCCGCCCAGGCTCACGAACAGCGCCACGGTGTCCTGGTAACGCTGGGCCCGGGTTTCAATTGCGGAGATTTCAGCCTGATGGACCAGGACATCCGCCAGCAGCAGATCGGAATAGGTGGCAAGGCCGGCCCGATAATTCACTTCTGTGAGCTTCAACGCGCGGCGGCTTGTCTGAAGTGCCTGTTCACGGACCGACAGCGCCTGGGCATCATGTTCAAGGGCGCGCAGCGCGTCCGCCACCTGCTGAAAGCCCTCCAGGACCGTCTGCCGATATTGGGCATCGGCGGCATCAAATGCATCCCTGGCCGCCTCCTTGCGGAACCAGAGGCTGCCACCATTGAAGATGGGTTGGGTTATCCCGGCGCCGATGCTCCAGGCATTGCTTGCGCCCGAAAAAAAGCTGGCCGAGGACGCGGCGCTGTATCCCACCGAACCGTCCAGGGTGATACTGGGGAACATGGCCGCGGTGGCCACGCCGATATCGGCGCTGGCAGCATGCAGCGCCGCTTCGGCTTCCAGAATGTCCGGGCGCCGGCGCACCAGATCAGAGGGCAGCGACAAGGGGACATCCCGCGGCAGGGAAATCTGCGCAAAGTCGACGGCGGCGGGCTGCACATCCGCCGGCAGGCGGCCTTCCAGCACTGCCAGAAGATGCTGCGCCCGGGAAAGTTGCTGCCCCAGCGCCGGCATCGTGGCTTGCGTCGTCTCCAGCTGGCTCTGCAGGCTCAATTCGGCCGCATAGGTTCCAATGCCTGCCATCGCCTGTACATGCGCCAGGCGAACCTGGCTTTGTTCGGTCTTTGCGATCGCTTCCGTGGCATCGATCTCTGCCCGATAGGCGGCGATGGCGATCAAGGTGTTAGCGATATTGGCGGCCAGGGTCAGCGAAGCGGCGCGGCCGACATTGCGCTGGAGATCCACCTGGGCTCCCAGCGCCTCGACCGTGCGCCGTTCCCCGCCAAAGACATCCAGCACATAGCCGACGCTGGCGGAGAGCGTGACCAGGTTGAAGGTACCCTGGTTGAACTTGAGTGGGGAGGCATTGCCGGAAGGATGTTCGCGTGCGGCGCCGGCGGCGGCGGCGATCTGCGGATAAAAGATGCCCTGCCCGCTGCGCAATTCATCCTGGGCCTGGCGCAGGTTGGCCTGCGCCACCGCGATGGTGGGGCTTGCGGCCAGTCCCTGCTTCACCGCGTCATTGAGCGTGGCATTGCCGAACAGCCGCCACCAATCCGGCGGCAGACTGGCCGCGGTGGAGAAATGCTGGGCAACTCCGAAAGCCGCATCGGTGGCCGCCGGGTCTCCACCTGCGGCATAGGAAATAGCCACGGGCGCCGCCGGCTTCCCGAAATCGGGCCCGACCGTGCAGCCGGCCGTCAATATTGCCGCCAGCGCGACGACAAGACCCCTATTTGCTGCCGATATACACATCGACCAATTGTCCGGGATAAAGCGTGAGATCGCGCGGCAGGCTGAGGCGGAATACGACCGGCAGCACACGCACATCGACCTGCTCCAGCCGTTGGTTGGAAAGCTGGATCTTGGGCGAGACATAGGGCTGCATGCGTTCATAGGACAGCGGCACGGCCCGATTGGTGCCCCGCACATACATGGTCGCCGCCATATGCTCCGGTGCCGGCAGCCGGCCGATCAGGATTTCATCCACATAGCAGCGCACTTCCAGCTCGCGCGGCGATGAGCCCATCACAATCACCGGAGCATAACCCTGGGTGTAGGGGTCGTAGGCGCCCTGGGCCGAGACATAGCTGCCCGTCATGGTGGCGATCGACATCACGATGCCGTCCTGCGGCGCGCGGATGGTGTATTTGCGCAGCAGCGCTTCCGATGCGGCCGCCGAGCGCACCAGCGCATCATATTGGGAACGCGCGACAGCCAGGTTGGCTTGGGCCGTCATGACGGCATTGTGCTCGGTGTCGAGCGCATCGCGGCTGACCGCTTGCGGATCGAGTTGGCTCGCCGCGAGCTGCTTGGCATAGGTATCGGAGACCATCTTCAGGCTGGCCCGTGCGCTTTGCATTTGGGCCGCGGCGACGCCCATCTGCGCTTTCTGCTGTTCCGTTGTCTGCTTTTGCACGGAATCATCAATTCTCAGCAGCGGCTGGCCGGATTTCACCCGATCCCCTTCGGAAACCAGCACCTGGGTGACGGGTCCCGGCACTTCGGGAAAAATGGCAATATTGACGCCATGCGACTGGAGGCTCTCCACGATGCCATTCGCATAGATCCCCTTGGCGTAGGGATTGGCCGCCGGGTTGAAAGCCGGCGGCTGGGCCGGGATGGGCTGCGCCGAGACATAAGCGTTCACCACGCCCGCCACCAGGCCGGCAAAGGCCAGCACGAAAAGCCCCTTGATGCCCAGCAGACCGCGGGCAAAAGCGACAATGGAGGTCTTGGAACCCAAGGTCATGCGGGCGTCGCAACTGCGTTTGCGATCCTCTCATGCGCCCGTCCTGCACCGATCGCCTTGATTTCCGTCAAGCGGCCGTCCGCCATCTCCATCAGGCGGTCGCCGAATTCCAAAATGCGCGCATCATGGGTGATGATGATGATGCAGCGAGACTGGTTGAGGATTTCATCCCGGATAAACTTGACGATGCTGCGGCCGGTATCGCCATCGAGTGAGGCGGTCGGCTCGTCGAGAACCAGTATGTCCGGGCGGCCAACGATGGCGCGCGCGATCGCCACACGCTGCTGCTCGCCGCCGCTGAGCTTGACCGGGGGCAATTCGGACCGCGAACCCAGGCCGACGATCTCGAGATCGCGCCGGGCTTCCGCCAGCGCGTCCTGCCAGTCGCGCCGCTGCAGGATCAGCGGCACCGCGACATTCTCCGCCGTCGTCAGGCGCGGAAACAGATGATAGTCCTGAAAGACAAAGCCCAGGCGCTTGAGGCGAAACTCCGCCAACCGATCGGCCGAGAGGGTCCAGATATCGGTGCCTTCTATTTCCACCTTGCCGGCATTGGGGCGCAAGATGCCGGAAATCATGCTGAGCATCGTGGTCTTGCCGCTGCCCGAAGGACCCACCACCAGCAGGATCTCGCCGAAATAGGCTTCGAAGCTGACCCCGCGCACCGCCAGGGCGATGGCTTCGCCTTCACCAAATTTCTTGGTCAGGTCCACCGCCCTTATCGCAACCTTGGGCATGACTAGCTCCGGAAGATGTCGAAGGGTTCGATATGCAGGACCTTGCGCACGCCGACATAGCTGGATACGGCAGCGATGATCACCACCATGCCCAGCGCCAGGCCGATATTGCCGAAGGTGATGATGGCGGCATAATCGGGCAGCCTCAGATGCGCCAGCCAGATGATCAGGGCGCAGATGCCCAGTCCCAGGCCAAAGCCGGTGAGCGCCGTGAAAGTTGCCTGGAACAGGATCATGGCGATCAGCTCGCCGCCCTTGGCGCCGATCGCCTTCAACGCTCCAAACTTGTCGATATTCTCGATGATGAAGGTGTAGAAGGTTTGACCGGATATCGATAGGCCCACAATGAAGCTGATCACCGTCATCAGCAGCAGGTTGATGCCGAGGCCGGTCTGATACATGTAGAAATCGGAAATCTTGGCGGTGAACTGGTCCTTGGTCAGGGCCAGATAGCCCATCTCATGAACCCTGGCCTCGATGGCGTCGATATCGCCGGCGCCTTTGGGTTCGACCAGAATATAGGCGGTGGTGAAACGCGTGCTGGGAAGATATTGGCGGGCGCGGTTGTAGGTGGTGTAGAGCGTGGGAATGCCGAAAAGGCCGGCGCTTGCCACATGAGCGATGCCGACAATGCGGGCATGATGGTCGTTCAACTCGAATTCCATGCCCACCCCGGGGCTTTCCAGCTTGGAATATTCCGCATCGCGGACCACGAAGAAGCCGTTTTCCGCGAATATGTCCTGGATGTTTCCCTGCAACAGGCTGGGACGGCCGAACAGCGTGCTGTCATCCAGCCCGATCACATTGGCGGCCTGATAGGCGCCGTCTTTCAGCTTGACCAGGCCGATGCCCGAATAGAGCGGGACCGCATATTTCACGCCGGGAAGAGAACGCACCTGGTCCAGCACGTAATCGGGCATGGGGATGGCATTCGCCACGGTCTGAACGGCGGGGTCCATCACCCAGATGCTGGCGCCGGTGTTATAGACCGTGGCCGAGGCGCGGCTGAGCACACCGGCGAAAAGCGATGTCATCTGCATCATCAGGGATACGGCGAAGGTAATGCCGATCAGAAGCGCTGCAAATTTGGCGCGATCATTGACCAGCAGCTTGTAGGCAATCTTGAGAATTCCCAGCATGGCATTGTCCGTGGCGGAAACTGACAATGCGTCCAGCCCGCCATCCGGGCGTTGATTTCGCGCAAGCAGGCTCGACGGTGGAACATTTCATCGGTGTCACCGTCTGGGTTTGATCTCGCACAAATCCGGCCGGTCTTGCGGCAAATCAAGGCAATCCCATGCCGCGGGCGCTAATTTTTTTGGCAAATTGCTGGGGACCAGATGGCACTTCAACTGACTTTTTTGGGCGGCGCCGGGACCGTTACCGGCTCCAAATATCTTCTGCAGAACGGGGAGCACCGCATCCTGATCGATTGCGGTCTTTTCCAGGGCTACAAGGCGCTGCGGCTGCGCAACTGGGCGGCGTTGCCCCTATCACCAAAACAAATCGACGCGGTGGTCCTCACCCATGCCCACCTGGATCATTCGGGCTATCTTCCCCTGCTGGTTCGCAACGGCTTTCGCGGCCAGGCCATCTGTAGCGATGCCAGCGCGGCGCTTTGCGCGATCCTGCTTCCGGATTCCGGTCACTTGCAGGAGCAGGACGCGGCTTATGCAAACCGTCACAAATTCTCCAAGCACCATCCTGCATTGCCGCTTTATACCGAGGAAGATGCCCGCAAGGCGCTAAGCCATCTCAAGCCGACGCCCTTTGACCAGCCCGTGACATTGCCGGGGGGAGCGCGGCTGCGCTTCGTGCATGCGGGACATATACTGGGCGCGGCCACCGCCATCATCGAGTGGGAGAACAGAACGATCGTCTTTTCCGGTGATATCGGCCGCTATGACGATCCACTGATGCCCGATCCGGTGACACCGGATCAGGCGGATTATCTGCTTCTGGAATCCACTTATGGCGACCGGTTGCATGACCGCGCCGATCCCCAGGTCGAACTGGCTGCCATCATCGGGCGGACGATCCATCGCGGCGGCAGCGTGATCGTGCCCGCTTTTGCGGTCGGCCGGGCGCAGAGTCTTCTCTACCATCTCGCCCAGGTAAAGCGTGCGGGCCGCCTGCCGCCGCTATTGCCCGTCTTTCTCGACAGCCCCATGGCGATCGACGCGACAGACATATTCATGCGCCATCCCGCCGACCACAAGCTGGACGCCCGGCAGCTCAAGATCCTGCATGACGGGGTGCGCTATGTGCAGACCGCTGAGGAATCGAGAGCTCTCACGGCCAGCCCGATGGCGAAGGTCATCATTTCCGCCAGCGGCATGGCCACCGGAGGCCGGGTACTTCATCATCTGGAACATTATGCGGGCGATCCCCGCAACACGATCTTGTTCACCGGCTTTCAGGCGGGCGGCACCCGCGGTGCCGCCATGGTCGCCGGCGCGCAGTCGATCAAGATGTTCGGCCGCTACATTCCGGTGCGCGCGGAGGTGCACAACCTTTCCATGCTGTCCGCCCACGCCGATAGCGGCGAGCTCATGCGTTGGGCCACGAAATTGAGCAAACCGCCGCGTCAGACATTCGTCATCCATGGCGAGGCGCAGAGCGCCGACACGCTGCGTCGCGAATTGCAGGACCGGCTCGATTGGACCTGCCTGGTTCCCGACCATGGTCAAAGCGTGGCCCTGGCATGATCGCCGATCCCCATCAGCTCACGGCCCGGCGGCTCGGGATCGACACCCATGCCGAGGCTGTGGTCTTCCTGCGCAAGGACAGCGTCATCTGCCGCTCGGAAGGATTTACCTCCCACAACCGGATATTACTGATCTCCGCCACGCGCCGGGTGATCGCCACGCTTTATCAGGTTGAAGGCGATCTTCTGCACCGCAACGAGGCCGGCTTTTCCGATTCGACCTGGCAGCTTCTTGAACTCAAGGAAGGCGACATCATCCGTGCCGAGCATGCCGCGCCGGTGGAATCGCTCAGCCAGGTTCGGCGCCGCATTTTTGGACAGCGGCTGGACGAAGCGGGCATTCATCAGATCATAAGAGACGTGGTCGCGGGGCGCTATTCGGCCATCGAGATTACCGCCTTCATCACCGCCTGCGCGGCCCAGCCGCTGAACCGGGAAGAGATCACCTCCCTCACCCGCGCGATGGTGTCGAATGGCGAGCGGCTCAGCTGGAACCGGGCGGTGGTCGCCGACAAGCATTCCGTGGGCGGCCTGCCCGGAAACCGCACGACCCCGATCATCGTGGCCATTTGCGCCGCACTGGGGCTGACCATACCCAAGACATCGTCGCGGGCGATCACATCGCCAGCCGGAACCGCCGATGTAATGGAGACGCTGACGTCTGTCGCGCTGGACGAAACCGCAATGCGACGCGCCGTGGAGCGGGAAAACGGATGCATTGCCTGGGGGGGCGCGGTGGCGCTCAGCCCGGCCGACGACATCCTGATCCGTATCGAACGCGCGCTGGACATCGACAGCGAAGGCCAGATGATCGCATCGATCCTGTCGAAGAAGATCGCCGCGGGTATTACCCATCTTGTCGTGGACATGCCCGTCGGACCCACCGCCAAGGTCCGCAACCCCGAAGCGGCTGCCGCCCTGGAAAAAGGATTGATGGATGTCGCCGGGGTGTTCGGGATGCAGCTGAAGGTGGTTCACGGCGATGGCAGCCAGCCGATTGGACGCGGCATTGGACCGGCACTGGAAGCGCGCGATGTGCTGGCCGTGCTGCGATGCGACCCGGATGCGCCACAGGATCTTCGCGAACGCGCCCTCACCTTGGCTGGCGCGTTATTGGAGCTGGCAGAAAAAACGCCCGCCGGCCAAGGCAGGACCGAAGCGGCGCGCGTGCTGGACGATGGCCGCGCCTGGACCAAATTCCAGCGCATTTGCGAAGCGCAAGGGGGCATGCGCGTGCCGCCGCAGGCGAGCCATCATGAGAGTCTCACTGCTTCCCATGCAGGAACGGTGATAGAGATAGACAATCGCCGCATCGCGCGGCTGGCAAAGCTGGCAGGCGCACCGGAAGACCGGGCCGCCGGCGTGGAGCTGCACGTGCATGTTGGGCAGCGTGTGGCGGCGGGTACACCGCTTTGCACGGTTCACGCCGAGGCGGAAGGCGGCCTGACCTACGCGCTTACCTATGCCGCCGCGAATGCGGATTTGTTTCGGCTGGTGGCATCATGAAGCCGCTTTTCCTGGCGCTGCCTGGAAACGAGAAAGCTGCAGGCCGGCTGGCCATGGCGGTTGGCGGCGATGTCTGCGCCAGCGAATTGCGCACCTTTCCCGATGGGGAATCCTATATCCGCATCAAGGATGATCCGGCAGGCCGCATGGCGGTGCTGGTCTGCAGCCTGGCGCACCCGAACGCAAAATTCCTGCCGCTGGTCTTTGCCGCGGATACTTTGCGCGAATTGGGCGCGCACAAGGTCGGCCTGGTGGCGCCCTATCTGGCCTACATGCGCCAGGATTGCCGCTTTCATCCGGGCGAAGCGGTAACCTCGAAGAGCTTCGCCGGCCTGATTTCGCGCAGCTTCGACTGGCTTCTCACCATCGATCCGCATTTGCACCGCTATACGTCCCTGGACCAGATCTATTCCATTCCCTGCCATGTGCTTCATGCCGGGCCGGTGGTGGCAGGCTGGATAGAACGCCATGTTGAGCGGCCATTCCTCATCGGTCCCGATGGTGAAAGCCGGCAGTGGGTGGCGGCGGTAGCGGCGGGTTGCGGCGCGGGATATGGCGTCTTGCAAAAAAATCGGCTGGGCGACCGGGCGGTGGCAATCGACGCGTCGGGCCTGCGAATTCCCCCGGATGTGACACCGGTGTTGCTGGACGATATCGTCTCAAGCGGGACGACCGTGCTGCAGGCGATGGCGGAAATCCGGCGGCAGACGAGCGTGCCGGCCGTGGCCATCGCGATCCACGGCCTCGCAGACCCGGATCTGGACACCAGACTGGCAAAAACGGGCACACGCCTGGTGACGACCAACAGCATCGCGGGCACCCATGCCGAAATCGACATCGTCCCGCTGCTGGCTTCCGGCCTTTCCGAACTGGCCCTGACGTGACAGGCCGGCAGGCGATCAGGCCAAACTGGCACGCAGCTGGGTGTAGGAATGCGGCGGCAAGGTACAATTCAGGCGATTACCGGACGCGCTTGTCGTGCTGGTGTGGGCCGATACCAGGGTCTTGCCGAAATCGTTTTCGGCCTTGATGTCGGGACCATTAACCTCTGACACGGCAACCTGCCCCGAGAAATTCTTGTCTTCCAGCAGGACCGTGACGTCCATGGGCTGGTCCTGGTGGCGGTTGACGACATTGACCACCAGATTGTTGCCCTCGATCGAGCCCGAGGCATCGATATAGGCCACACTGTCGAAGCGCTTGCTCTTGTAGGTAGGGCTCTCGACCAGAAGCCGCAGGCTGTTGCCTTTCACATGGTTGGCGAAAAGCTGCAGCGGGTAATAGATGGTCTGCAGGAACAATCCCCTGTCGTTGGTGAAGATGGGCGCAATCACATTCACCAGCTGCGCCAGGTTTGCGATCTTGACCACATCGGCATGGTTGACCAGCGAATTGAGGAAGCCGGCAACCACCAGCGCGTCCTCCAGATTGTAATGTTCTTCCAGGATGCGGCGGCCGCGCTGGCTGTCACCGCGCGCGCGATACCAGACATTCCATTCGTCCAGCGCGATGTGGATCTGGCGGCCGTCCTTGGCGAGCTGGCCGGTCACGTGATCGACCCGGGTTGCCATGGCCGCCTGGATCAGCCCGGCAAGTATCTCGATCTTCTGGTCCATTTCGATCGGGCTGGCGACAAAGTCCGCATAATCGTTGGTCGGATTGCCGACATAGAGATGCAGCGAGATATAGTCGGCGTAATCCTTCAGCGATTCCAACACAGTGCGGTTCCAGCCGATCGGATCGGAGCCGGGGCGAAAATTCGAAGCGCCCGCGGCGATCAGCTTGACCGAGGGGTCCGTCAGCTTGGCGAGCTTGGCGGCTTCAAGCGCGAAGGCGGCATAATCGGAAGCCGAGCGGTGGCCCATCTGCCAATAGCCGTCCATCTCATTGCCCAGGCCCCAATATTTCACACCCCAAGGCTTGTCGCGGCCGTTGCGCTTACGCTCGCGCACGATCTCGGTGTCCTGGCTGCCATTGACATATTCGACCCATTGCTGGGCATCGACCCAGCTGCCGGTGCCCAGGTTGAGGCAGATATAGGGCTCCGCGCCGATCTTCTCGACATAGTCCATGAATTCATGGGTGCCGAAACGGTTGTCCTCCACCGTGCCCCAGGCCATTTCCAGGCGCCGCGGCCGCCTGTCGCGCGGGCCGATGCCGTCGCGCCAATTGTAGTTCGAGGAAAAATTGCCGCCCGGCCAGCGCAGGAAGGGGACATTCATGTCCTTCACCGCCGTCATCACATCCTTGCGGAAACCTTCCTTGTCAGAGAGCTGCGAACCTTCATCAAAGATGCCGCCGGTGATGCAGCGGCCCAGGTGTTCGATGAAATTGCCGAATATCTTCTTGTCGATCTCGCCGCGATGACGCTCGCTATGCACGCTGATGCTGGCGGTGGCGGCGCTGGCGGGTCCGGCCTGCATCACGAGCGGCGCGGCCGCCGAGCCGGCCAGCATGGTCCTGCGTGAAATCGTCATGTCACCCCCCCCCGATACTCTTGTTATCACCTTGCCGCAGGGCGCGGCCAGATTGCTGCCTTGACGGACAGCGCTCAGACCGCGGTGAAAGTCCGCACGCTGAAGCCGTCGAAATTGGCCTGCATCTGATCCCACACTTTGGTGTGCAGGTCGGTCGCCACCCATGTCTGCTGCGCGCCCTGGCTTTCGAACGCAATGATCAGGGCATGGCCGCCGCCTTCGCTCGGCCGCAGGAATTCCACACTGACAAAGCCTGGCTGCGCCGAAATGGCGGCGCGGAAGGGGCCGCAATAGGTTTTTTCCGCATCCTGCTCCCGGCCGGCCTTCACCTTGATATCGACAATCAGAACATACACGGCAACCTCACTATTATGTCTGCCGGTCAGCGTGGACCGGTGCGCAGCCGGCTTTCTTCCGTCAGCATGTAGGCTTTTTTGGCCTCGAAATCGCGCGCGATGCCGATGACCATGAACTCCAGCGGTGCATTTCCGCTTGCCGCGAAAGCCCGGGATTCGCCCAGCGCCGCCGGCACCGCATCGCCGGCCTTGATATGCGCGGTTTCTCCATCGATGGTCGCAGTACCCTCGCCGCTCATCACATAATAGACCTCGGCCATGTCCGGCTTGACGTTGGGACCGGCGGTGACACCGGGCGGCAGCAGCAGGTGATCGACATAGGACCAGGTCGTGTAAAAGGTCGAGGGATCAAGACCGCGATGATACATGGCCGTGCCCTTGCCGCCCTCGAAGTTCGGCATCGGCTTGTCCAGCGACTTGTCCAGGTTCATGTGAATGAATTGCGGGATCGCGTCCTTGGGGGCACCGACGCGGCCGTCATCCAGATTCCAGGCATCGTAGAAATGCGGCAGCAGACCTACATTGATGTTCATCCACTGCACCGGCTTGTTCGACTGGTTGGTGATGGCGTGGCTGTGACCAAGCCGCGCCACTGCGCCGGCCGGGCCCTTCAACACCGAGGTGCGGCTGTCGATGCTGTATTCCGCTTCGCCATCCAGGATGACGAACATCTCCTCGCAATAATTGTGGAAGTGCTCGCCGATGCCGCCGCCGGGCGGCAGCACGCCGCGATGCAGGAAGAAGAGATTGACGCCCAGGTTGAACTTGGCGGTGTCGCCGCGGCCATCGAACAGGGCCATATAATCCATCGGTCCCGAACCATTATGGACGGAAGGGTGGTGCGGATAGTCCGGACCCGCGCCATGGGCGATGCGCTGGGCCAGCGGCACATGGGTGCGCGACAGGGGACTCGACGCTGTATAGGGATCCGCCGGGAACGTCATGCCCGCCACCTGGGCCAGAGCCGCTGCCGGCGCCAGTGCCAGCAATCCTGCCAACAGTCCTGCTTTCAGCATTCCCGCCTCCCCGATTTCCTATACGCGATCTGAAGCCGCGCTGTTGTTAACTCCGACAATAGAGCATGCGTCCCGTTCCGGCTCAATGGGGCACGTAAGGGGTGTAATAGCGGTGCAGCGGCGTCTGGCCCGGTATCGCATTGGGTGCGAGCTCGGTGGAGAATTTCTGGATCAATAGCCGCAGCGCAGCAATATTCGGCGACGCCGCCCGCAGCAGTTCCACCTGCCGGGTCGGCAGATCGCGCATGCCAACAAGCTGAGCCGCTTCCAGGGTATTGGCTTCGGTTTCGGCGATGACCATGCCGTCGAACCAGTCGGGATGGGGATTATCGATCCATTTCTGCGCGTCCTGCAGCACGCCGGAGGTGATGCCCTCGCGGTCGGACTGTTCCATGACGACGTCCTTGCCGCGGTTGCGGTAGAAACCGAACAGGGCGGCGACGATGGAGGGATCGCGGATGGTGCCGTCGGCATAAGTGATGCCGTGCACATTGCCCCAGAAGGGCGCGATCATCAGCTCGAAGATCGACCAGCCCATGTGATGCTTGTTATGCTCCTCCAGCTCGATGTCATAGGGGTTGGCGCGCCCGACACAGGCCATCTCATTGTTGATCGCGGGCTTCTTCAGCGCGGCCGCCATCTTCTGCGCCCGCACGATATCGACATCGATCTGGGCCCGGGTCTGGGAATAATCGTGATGCGCCAGGACGTCGACCACGTCCGCGGTCGCTTGCGTGCAATCCAGCATCATGCAGCCAATAGTGACCGGCGTGTCATGGTCGATCTCCTTCAGGGTCTGGGCCATGAAGCGTGCGACCTTGATCCGCTGCGGCTGGTTGGTGTTGGGCAGCGCCGCCGGCGGATGCACCCAGTCCGGTTCGTTGGCGGCGTCCCACATCATCAAGCCTGGCTCGTTGCCCACGGTGCGCACCAGGTCCTGGGCATATTCGCGCAGCTTTGGCTTGGCGCTTTCCTCGAACAGGTCCGGCATCATGGCCGCGGGGCCACTCACCACCACGAACATCACCCCGATGTGATGGGCAAAGGCGGTACGGGTGAAATCCTTGATGTTGGCGTCATAGCTGGCCCGATTGGCGACCCAGGCATGATAAGAGAGAAAGACGCGCGCCGAATTCAGCTTCAGCCGCTCGGCATAGCCCATGTCGCGGTCGATCTCCGCGTGATCGTACTTGACCCACTTGTCCTCGCCGACCTTCACGCTCGCCGGGTTGTAGTTGAAGCCGCGCAGGTCGGAATAATCCGGCGCGAACTTGATGCCGCCGGACTTGGCCTGGGCCGGGAGCGCCACCAAGGCCGCCAGCGCGGCCAGGAGCAGTGTCTTGCGGGTTCGTGACATTATCGTCTCCTCCTGAGCGGTGCGGGCGCGCGATGGGCGAGAATGGCGCAATGACAGGGTGCGCGCCAGCCAGGCGACGCCCGGCGACGGTCGCAAGCCCGCCTATCGCCGAGACGGCTTCTTCTTGCTGCGCGCGGACGAGGCCTGCCTGGCGCCGGAGATCATGCTGGGCCATTTTGGCGCGGTGGTGATGTCGATCAACGCCAGATCCACCAGCTGCGCCATCGCCCGGCGGGCCGCCGCCGCGTTGCCGCCCTCGATCGCCTTGAAGACCTTGAGATGATCGGGCATCGGATCGCGCTTCAAGGGCTCGTAACGCTGCTTGAATATCGTGGACCAGCTGATCGCCGCAATGATGCTGCTGGTCATGGAGGCAAGGAACGCATTGCCCGAAGCCTCCAGCAGCGCAATGTGAAAGCGCTCGTCGGCATCACGCCATTCCGGCGTATTGGGCTTGTAGCGGGTCATGATTTCCACCGCCGCCGCCATGGGCTTGAGCTGATGCGCACTCCGACGCTCGGCGGCCAGCGCCGCGGCCTCGGGTTCGACCATGCGGCGTAGTTCGAACAGGCTGTAGACCAGGGTATAGTCAGGCTCGATCTGGAATATCCAGGACAGCACATCCGGATCCAGCAGATGCCAGGCGGAACGGTCATTGACCCTGGTGCCGGCCTTGGGCTTGGAGGTCACCAGCCCCTTGGCGATCAGGATGCGAACCGCTTCCCGATAGGCCGAGCGGGAGACCTTGCGCTGGTCGCTGGCTTCGACCTCCCCTTCCAGCACCATGCCCGGATGCAGCATGCCTGACACGATCTTGATCCCCAGGTCACGCGCGATGGTGCCTGGTATGCGCAGACTGGACGGCGTGGTCTTTTTCACAAGCGGATTATGGATCGACAGCCTCAATTACAAATTGCACAGGATTTGCGCCCTCGCAAGGGCGCGGTCCGCCCATCCAGCGCACCCCTCGGATAGGCATGGCCGCTCTTTTCACCGCCTTTATTGTCTGACAATTGGAAAGGCGGACACAAGGCCAGACGAGCATGCCGCATTGCGGCGCGGCGGATCCGACTTCGAGGAGTTACCGGCAGAAGAGGATCCTGCTCCTCTCCTCGTCAGGAAGCGCATTCCAGGATGCGACAAGGGTTTCGATTTCGAGAGGCGCCTTGCAATCCTGTGGCGGCGCCTCGCCGGCCGCCCGGTAGTGATTACAATAAGAGGTACGAAAAGCCATGGTCGGCAGGCCGGAATGGGCCGTCTTGACCTTCCGGGATTGGACCGCGGCCCACATGATGCGGTCGCATATCGGCCCGAATTTCCGCGGCATGAGCCCCCACAGCGGCAAAAGAGCGAAAGCCTTGCTCAGATAGAGCAGACAGCTCGTATCGGCAAAATTCAGGCCGTCGGATTCGGGGTCGAGGGTTTTCAGGACGGAGCCATCCATGCGGTGCAACGACCGCGCGGACGTGCACAAGGCAGCGCCCGTCTGCTCATGGAGCGCCAGAAGGCTGGAAATATGGTCGGGACGATACCAGTTGTCGGCATCCAGAAGCGCGATCGCGTCATGGCCTTCCGATACGGCGATGGCGGCGCCGACAGCGCGTCCCAGATTGCCATTGTCGCCATGTCCGCCGCCGGGAAGAACGACATGGCGGGATACGGACCGGGAAACCCAGTCCTTGGAAAAACCATCCGCCACCACAATATGGGTCACCGGACAGGTCTGTGCCGAGACGGACTCCAGGCATTGCCGCAGCACATCGTCCGCTTCACGAAAATAAGGGGTGACCACCGCCACGCGCATCATGCAGCTTCTCGTTTCGCCGATTGTCGTGCATACCTTCTATCACGCCCATTGGCAAAGCATCCTCTGGCCTGCAGTTCGATCAAACCCCACCAGCTCCGTGAAGGACGGCGACATGGAAAAACCTGCGCGACATATGGCGGCAAGAAAACGCGTGCTGGTTACCGGCGGGGCGGGCTTCATCGGGTCTCACCTTTGCGAAGCGTTGCTGGGTCAGGGCCAAGAAGTCCTGTGCGTCGACAACTTCTTTACCGGCTCGCGGCGCAATGTCGAACATCTGCGGAACAATCCGCGGTTCGAGCTGTTGCGCCATGACGTAACCTTCCCGCTCTTTGTCGAGGTGGACGCGGTGTACAATCTTGCCTGCCCGGCATCGCCCATCCACTATCAATTCGATCCCGTGCAAACGACCAAGACCAGCGTGCTGGGCGCCGTCAATATGCTGGGCCTGGCCAAACGATTGCGGATCCCGATCCTGCAGGCCTCGACTTCGGAAGTGTACGGCGATCCGATCGTGCACCCGCAACCCGAAACTTATTGGGGCAATGTGAACCCCATAGGCCCCCGCTCATGCTATGACGAAGGCAAACGCTGCGCCGAGACCCTGTTTTTCGACTATCACCGCCAGCACGGCTTGCGCATCAAGGTCGCGCGCATTTTCAACACCTATGGTTCGCGGATGCATCCCAACGATGGCCGGGTCGTTTCGAATTTCATCGTTCAAGCCCTGAAGGGCGAAGACATCACCATCTGTGGCGATGGCCGACAGACCCGCTCTTTCTGCCATGTCGATGACCTGGTGAGCGGCCTGATCAAACTGATGGCAACGGCAGACCACGTCACCGGGCCGATCAATCTGGGAAATCCAAGCGAACTTTCCATTCGCGCGCTCGCCGACATGATCCTGGACATCACGGCCAGCAAGTCCAAGCTGGTCGAGCGGCCGCTTCCGCACAACGATCCCAAACAGCGCCAGCCTGACATTGCCATGGCGAGAGATCTGCTCGGTTGGGAGCCCCAGGTTCAGCTGCGGGAAGGGCTGACGAAAACGATCGGCTATTTTGAAGACTTGCTCAGGTCTGGAGCAGCCTGACGACCGAAACCCCCGCGACCGGCACGCCGTTGCCGGTCTGCCGCCGCCTTACATCTGGACACGGGCACAGCCCGGATTTACTCATTTGTTCCGCGCGCGGCGAAGGCAACCACATAAAAACCTGCCGCGACGGACGTCCAAGGGGGACTTCGATGAAAACGCCGGAAGACAGGAAAATGGCCGCAGAAACCGGTGCCGCGCCGCGAACCACATCGCGCCGCCAGGCCATGGAGGTGGTTGGCGCGACGGTTTCCGCCGGCGTGATCGGAACGACGATGCCTGCGTACAGTGCACCGGTTCCCGCCGCGCTTCATGTGCCGGTCCCGCCGCCGGTCCTGGTCCCGCGAGGAGACCTTGTGGATGTGCTCGAATACGAACCGCAGGCGCGTCTCGTGTTGGGACCGGCAAAGGTTGCGCCGATCTTGGGTAGTGACCGCACCATTACCGATCGCATTACCTTGCGTCCACGGATGAATATCCCCACGCGGGACCTTGACCTGACATGCACCTTGTTCGGGGACCAGCACTTCACGCCGATCATCATAGGCCCCATGGCCAACCAGAAGCGGTTCCACCCCGAAGGCGAAGCCGCCATGGCGCGTGGGGCTTCCGCGGCGAAAGCCGCGATGGTCGTAAGCAGCGACGCAAGTGTGCCGCTGGCGGCGATCGCCGAGGCCGCCACCACGCCTTTATGGCTGCAGGTCTATGCCCAAAGTCCCAAAGTGAAGGATGTGCTGGCGGAGGCCAGCGCACACCATGCCAAGGCGGTGATCGTGACGGTCAATGCCGGCACATCCGCCAGCGCGCCCTCGACACCAGGGGCGCACATCGATTGGGCGGCGGTTGAAGGCGTGATCAAGGACACATCGCTGCCCGTGATCGTAAAGGGCATCACACGGCCGGAAGATGCGAAGGAGGCCGTCGCCCGCGGCGCCAAGGGCGTGGTGGTGTCGAACTATCGTGGCGGCAACGCGGCCGGGCTTCCCGGCACCTTGCTTCTCATCGCGCCGATCGTTCAAGCCGTTGGCGACCGGGTGCCGGTGCTGGTCGATGGCAGCTTCCGCCGCGGCACCGACATTGTGAAGGCGCTGGGCTTTGGCGCCAAGGGTGTCCTGATCGGCCGGCCGGTGATGTGGGGCCTGGCGGCTTACGGCGCCGACGGCGTGCAGGGTGTTGTCGAGATGCTGCAGACAGAACTGGCGCGATATATGTGCATGTGCGGCCGTCCATCCCTCGCGGCAGTCGATTCCAGCCTGGTGCGCGTTCATGCGCCGCTTCCCGCCACAAGGACCAACCATGGCTGATATCGAACGATCCTGGCTCACAAATCCCGCCCGGCGCCATGCGCTGGCCCGTCTGGCCGGCCTGATGGCAGCTTCTCCGGTCGCCGCGTCCATGGCGCAGCCCGATCCCCGGCCACTCAGCGAGCATCATCGCGTGTTGAGCCTGGCCGAGATGCAGACGGCCTTCGATTTCGAGCCCGTCTTCTTCGGCAATGTGCTTCTGCCGGTGTATGACTATACCGCGCATGGAGACGGGTCGGAATTCACGCTTCGGCGCAATCGCCAGGCGTTCGACTGGGTCGACATCGTGCCCGGGCGCACACCGGTGCCGGCCTCGCAGGTCGATCTTTCGTCCGAATTGCTCGGCGTGAAAATGAAATTCCCCATCATTGTGGCGCCGACGGCGGCGATGACGCCGCTTCATCCCGATGGCGAGATCGGGATGTTCAAGGCGGCAAACGCGGCTTCGAACACCTTGATGATCCTGAGCATCAATACCAGCACGCCGGCGGCCAAGGTTGCGCCTGCCGTGCCGGGCGCCACCTTGTGGGGCCAGTTCTATCCGCTGGAGAATCTGGCGGCGACCCAGAAATCGATGGATGCCTACCAGAATGCGGGCGTGAACGGCATCGTCGTCACCGTCGATCAGCAGGCGTCCTATTACGAACGCACCCAACAGGACCGCAATCTCGGCGGGCGAGCTGCCCGTACGGGCGGGCTGCGCGCAGCTGCCGAAGACGCCGCGACCGGTGCGGCGCGCTACCGGATCAACGGCTTTCGCCTGTGGTACACATGGCAATATATCGATGCCATGCGAAAGATGGTGAAAGGGCCGTTGCTGGTCAAAGGCATTCTGGATCCACAGGATGCCAGGCTGGCGATCGAGCACGGCGCGGACGCGATCATCGTGTCAAATCATGGCGGGCGCTCGATGGATTATGGTCCCTCGACCTTGGAAGTGCTGCCCGAGATCGTGGCCGCCGTGAACGGCCGTATCCCCGTCGTGTTCGATAGTGGCATCCGCCGCGGCGCGGATATCTTCAAGGCGCTGGCCCTGGGAGCCAATGCCATCATGCTGGGACGCACCACGCGTTGGGGCCTTGCCGCTTACGGCACTGCCGGCGCTCAGCGCGTGATCGAGATATTGCAGCAGGAATTGGTCCAGGCGGCGGCCGCTGCCGGGTGCGCCAGACTGACAGATATCAACAAGACTACGGTGCGGGCCAACTTCGTGTAATGCCGGCCAAGGTCGGGAGCGCCACGTCAGCGCTGTGACTGCCTACCCCGGCGTAATCCTGAGCAAGCTGTTCGTGTCTGTGAGCACATAGAGCGCGCCATCCGGCCCCTCGCGTACATCCCGGATACGTTGGTGCAACTCTGTAAGCAGCGGTTCCTCCGCAACGACCTTGTCGTCCGGCGAGAGCGTCAGCCGGTCGAGCATGGTACCCCGCAAGGCGCCAACGAACAGACTGCCCTTCCAGGCGGGAAACAGGTCGCCGCGGTAAAAGGCCAGACCCGACGGTGCGATCGTGGGATCCCAGTAGTAACGCGGATCGACCATGCCGCTATGATGGGTCGCGCCCATATTGACCACCCACCCTGGATAATCGATGCCGTGGGTCACGACAGGCCAGCCGTAATTCTTGCCTTTCTCGATGATGTTCAATTCGTCTCCCCCGCGCGGACCGTCTTCCACCTCCCACAGCCGGCCTTTGTCGTCAAAGGCCAGGCCCTCCTGGCTGCGCACGCCTGTCGCCCAAATCTCCGGCAGGGCATCGGGCTGGCCAATGAACGGATTGCCCGGGGCCGGCGCGCCATCGGGGGTAATCTTGATGATCTTCCCCAGATGGGTCGAAAGCTCCTGCGAGACATTCCAGGCGGGCGGCTGAAGCTTGGTGCTGTCACGGTCGCCGATCGTGACATAGAGATTTCCATCCCGGTCGATGGCGATGCGGCTGCCTTGCTTGGTCGGGTAAAGATTGACTGACACGGCAGGACGCGTCCGGAAAATCACCTTCACGTCCGCAAGGGAAGCGGCCGGCTCATCCAATCTGGCGCTCGCAACCACAATGCGGCTCTGCGCGCCGTCCCTGCCGACATCCTTCTGCGGACCTGCGGGCTCGTCGTAGCTGAAGAACAGGCGGTGATTGCTCTTAAACTTGGGATCGAGCGCCACATCCAGCAAGCCGCCCTGACCGCCTTCCCAGACAACCTCTGGAACATTCTTCAATTCGGTGATGGCGCCCGCAGAATCGACGATTATCATCTGGCCCTGGCGCTGAGTGACCAGCATCTTGCCGTCCGGCAGGAACTGCAACGCCCAGGGGCGCACCAATTTGTCGGAAATGACGGTGACCTTATACGGCGAGCTGGCGTGATAGGGTGCACGCGTCTGGCCAGGGAAATCCGGCGCGTCATCCTGCTTTTCGGGCCAACGCGTCTCGATCGGCTTGCCCTCCTGCTTGCGCCAGGCCAGTTGCGCATACAGGGGTACGTCGTTCTTTGATCGTTGTGCCTGGGCGGTTGACGGCGCGGCGTTCGCGGTTGCACTGAAATTCTTCGCGAGATAAGCCACGACTTTATCGAGATCCGCCGGCGCCACTTGCGCACCATTGGCGATCATCTGATTAACCGTGTCAGACCATTGTGCCGCGCTCATGCGCTGGGAGGTCACCAAGCCGATGTCGTGGCATTGCGTGCAGGACCGGGCGACAATGGCACCCCCTTCGCCGGCGGGGAGCGTCTCAGCAATTGCAGGTGCAGCGACCAGCATTGCCGCGGCGCCCAGGAATATTCCAGCAAAATGAGAAGTCATGCGGCGGCCATTCCAAGCGAATGCGGTGGATTTGTTTCGATCGGCAACAGGAAGAACAATATGCAACCATGAATTTCCGGCAGCCTCCTCAACGACGGTACTGTACGACCTTGTCACTGTAATAGCTGCTAATCCAGAGGCCTTGGCCGACCATGGCTGCGCCGGTCGCTCCGCCAAAGTCATCATCGCCTCCCCGCGCCAGTACCTTGGTCCGCATGGTCTCCGGATCCATCTCCAAAACCGTAAAGCCTGCCTGGCAGGGAACGTGCTGTCCACGGCAGGTCATGACATTGACCGGATCGGCGTTTTGACCGGCGATCAGGATGGTGCCCTTGTCCGTCAAACGCAGATTGTCGGGCAGGAAATTCAGGTGGATACTTCGCGGGGGCACGCTGCCATCCAGCGCGAATTTCCAAATCTTGTAATCCGACCATTCGCTGATAAAGACCCACTTGCCGTCCGCCGTGATCGCGGCCCCGTTGGCGCCCGACATTTTGATTGGCGTAAATTCCGTCCACCCCCCTCCTGGTGTCCATTTCAGGACACCTCCGGTTTCGGTGCCATTCTCCATATCGTCAAGAACATGCGGATTGGGCTTATGAATGAAATCGGTGGCAATCATGCCGCCACCGGGCAATGCGGTCACGCTGTTGCCGCTGGCCCCCATGGGCAGAACCACGCATCCGATCCATTCCGCGCGGGGCGCCGCCGAGTCTCCAAGGATGTGAAAGAATTCAATCGACTCGCGGCCGCGATGGTTGACCGATATGACATTGTAGCCACCATCCTGCCGGCGCTCCAGGTTGATGCCATGGGGGGCGAACGCACCGGCCAGCGGACCAGGACAATCCTTGAAGCGGACCCTATCCTGATTGTCGCTTGCCTGCGGCGCAGGATACAGCGCGATGTTGTTCGCTGGATTGCCGGTGTCGATCAGCGAAAGTCCTCCGCGCGTTCCAGCATCGGTCTTGGGCAACGCCCCTGCCACCAGCCATTTGGTGCCTGGCAACCCGATGATGTCTTCGGGCGAAAGGCCAGATGCAGCCGGGCCGGCCCGTCGGAAGCTCGGCTCCCCGAAACCTTGCATCTGCGAAAAGGCGGCGGAGGAAGCGAAGCCGCATGCCAAAGCGCCCATAACAGCGAAACGGAGTAACATCTATCTGCCAGCCTCCCAAGATGACGGCGCGCCGGGCGCGCCCATCAGAAGCTACCCCGAACACCCATCGGATGTTGCATTCATAGCGAACTGCCAAAGAAAGGTCGCCGGGGGATTTAGGCCGGAGATTTGAATTTCGGAGGATTTTCTGTGTTGCCTGCCGCCGCGACAAAGACGGCCAGTTTGGCTTGCCGTAATTGACTGGCAGAAATTGCATGGCGTCCAGACTGGAGAACGACCTCGGAGGCTGACCTAACGGGAAGCCAGTCGACTGTCATACAGGCAGCGGCTTTCGCGCCAAATCTCAAAGCGCTTCCCGGTTGCCATCAGTGGCTGAACGCGTTTCAGCACCGCGCCGACGCTAAAAGCCCTGCAATGTAACGGGATGTCTTCCCCATCGTCCTTGCTCAAACGGATTTCATAAATCTGCATAGCACTTTCATCTGCGAAATTCGCTCCCTGGTATCGGACCCTTGCGCACCGCGCGTTGATTTCGATCAAGATGGATCAGCGCGCCGGGAGCAACCGGTTCCGGCATTGGACAGCTGCGGCCGGATGGTTGAGCCGGATCAAGGACTGGAACCAAATTGCGGTCCAGATAAGGCGTTGCCCTCTAGCGGGCGAGCGCTGGAATGGATGCAGTAGTGTTGGATTCTGAAATGGTCCCGCAGGCGCGGGCCCAGATACTGATTGCGTTTCTCTTGATCGGCCTGGGCCTCGCCGGTCTTGTTTCGAGTGCCCGCGCCTCGGAAGTAGGCACTGCAATCCTGGTTTACCACCGCTTCGACCCGGCACTGGCTGGATCGACCACGGTTACTGTTCCGGCTTTGGAAGCGCAGCTCGCCTGGCTTTCGCGGCATGGGTACCGGATCATCCCCCTGCACGAGGCCGTCGCCGAGTTGAACGAGACCAACCAACGCCGGCGCGCTCCTTCCGCGGCGATTACAATCGATGATGGTCATAGATCCGTCTACACGATGCTTTTTCCGCTGATCCGCAAGGCGGGCATTCCTGTCACGGTATTCATCTATCCGTCGGCCATCTCCAATGCCTCCTATGCGCTCACCTGGGCGCAGTTAAAAGAAATGGAGGCGTCCGGCCTTGTCGATATTGAGTCCCACACTTACTGGCACCCAAACTTCAAGACAGAACAGCGGCGGCTAAGTCCGGCTGCTTATCGGTCCTTGGTGGACACCCAACTCCGCCAGTCCAAGGCAATTCTGGAAAAGCGGCTCGGCAAGTCGGTGGACCAGCTGGCTTGGCCGTTTGGCATTGTGGACCAGGACCTCGAAGTGGCCGCCCGGCGGGCCGGCTATACCACTGGGTTTGCATATACCGGCGGCCCGGCCCAACCGGGAGATGACGTGCTCGCCCTGCCCCGCATTCCGATCACCGATGCCGACGTCGGCAGCCGGTTTGGGGCACTTATCGCCAGCCGAGAAAAGAAACTGCCATGAACTTTTGGATGCGCCTCATCGTTGCCTTCTTCTTGACTGCGAGCTTGGGCGGCCCAGCTCAGGCACGCCCCATCGCCGGGCGGATCCTCGACGCGACAACCGGCACGCCAATTCGGGACGCCTATGTCGTGGAGAATGGAACTTACATTCCCGTGGATGATGCGGGCGCCTTTCGCCTGTCGGGTAGCGGCGACACTATTTTCGCACGCGCACCGGGGTACCGCGCAATGACCATCCACACAGCGGCTCTGGATGATTCTGGCGGCGCGGCGAAGCTCATACCACTTAAGCCCCACGCGCTTTATCTCACGGTCTATGGGATCGGCTCAAAAACTTTACGCGAAGGAGCGCTATCGCTGATCCGCAAGGGCGCGGCCAACGCCCTGGTGATAGACCTCAAAGGCGATCGCGGGCTCGTCCCCTATCCCAGCGCCGCGGCTCAGGCGGTCAACCCTGCCGCCCGCAAGTTGACCACGATCCGGGATCTTGCCGGGCTTGCCCGCGGCATGCATGCCCAGGGTGTCTACCTCATCGCCCGGATCGTTGTGTTCAAGGACGACCCGCTGGCCACAGCAAGGCCGGACCTCGCGGTCAAATATGCCGATGGCCGACTGTTCCGCGATCGCGAGCATCTGGCCTGGGTCGATCCCTTCCAGCCCGCTGTGCGCGCTTATGACATAGCGCTGGCCGTGGAAGCAGCCCGCGCCGGCTTCGATGAGATCCAATTCGACTATCTGCGCTTCCCCGATTCTTCCGCCGAGTTTCGCCTGGCGCAGCCTTCCACCAGGCAGACCAGGACCACGGCGATCGCCGGCTTCCTGGCGGAAGCGCGACATGCGCTGGCCCCCTACAATGTCTATCTGGCCGCAGACATTTTTGGCTATACCTGCTGGAACCGGAGCGATACCGGGATCGGTCAAGATATTGAGACAATCGCGCCGAACGTCGATTACCTGTCGCCGATGCTTTATCCGTCCGGGTTTCAGTTCGGCATCCCCGGGGTCCGCAATCCCGTTGGCAACGCTTATGCCATCGTGCGTAATTCCCTTGACCAAGCCCAAGCGCGGCTTAAGCTTTCCCCAAGACATTTTCGGCCATGGCTGCAGGCGTTCCGGGACTATGCTTTCGATCGGCGCCGGTTCGATGCGGACGAGATTGCCAAACAGGTCACGGCTGCTGAGGATTTCGGGTCGGACGGATGGATGCTCTGGAACGCCAGCAATCTCTATCCCCAAACGGGGCTGGTCGCCGCACTGTCCGGTCGCGTGTCCGTTGCGGCGCAACCTTCCTGGCAAGCACCCTGTTCCTGACTTTCAGCCCGGCGCGGGTCAATGCGGACGTGGGTTCGTCGCTGAACCTCTCCGCCGAAATCACACCGATCGTCGCGCACGATCTGGCGGCCGGCCACGTTCCCGGCGCGGTCGTGGTTGTGAGCAGACAGGGGAAAATCGCTTTCCGGCAGGCCTTCGGCCTGCGGATGACAGAGCCGGCGCCCGCTCAACTTCGTACTGACGACATTTTCGATCTCGCCTCACTCACAAAGGTCATCGCCACGACGACGGCGATCATGCAGCTGGTCGAACAGGGCCGTATCCAGTTGGATGCGCCGGCGGCGACCTACTGGCCCGCATTCGCCGCGAACAGCAAGGAAGCGATCACCATTCGACAGCTGCTCACGCACACATCGGGGCTGGCGCCGGACCTGGATCTTTCCACCAGTTGGCGCGGACGCGATGACGGGCTCGCGCGCGCCGCTGCGGCACGGACAGTTCGCGCGCCAGGGACAGCCTTCCTCTACAGCGACATCAACTTCATTGTGCTTGGCGAGATCGTGGCCCGCGTCAGCGGCGAACCGCTTGATATCTATGTGCAGGATCATGTGTTCGAGCCGCTCGGCATGACAACGACCGGGTTTCATCCTCCTGCCTCCAGTCTCGACCGCATTGTGGCCACAGACCGTGAGCAGGGGCACCTGCGCTGGGGCGAGGTCCAGGATCCGACGGCCTACCGGATGGGTGGGGTGGCCGGCCACGCCGGCCTATTCTCCACTGCCGACGATCTCGCGCGCTTTGCAACCATGTTGCTCAGAGGCGGCGAGCTTGACGGCGCGCGGATTCTACAACCCGCGACCGTCACCTTGATGACCCAGGCGCAAGCCCTACCTGGCGGCACGCGGCGCGGCTTAGGTTGGGATATGGCCTCGCCTTACGCGCAAGGCCTCGATCAGTGGTTCGGACCGATGAGTTTCGGCCATACCGGCTATACCGGTTGTTTGATGTGGATTGACCCCGCCACCCAAACTTATCTGATCGTTCTGACAAGCCGCCTGCATCCGGACGGCGGGGGCGACGTCAAGCCACTGCGCCAGGATCTTGGCCGCCTTGTGGGAACACTTATCCGCTCCAGAAGCTGAGTGCGGTTCACAAGCTATTCGATCCGCTGCGTTTTCCCTATGGGGCGCCTGCCGGTCCATGCGGAACCACCAATGCCGATCTTCAGGATAATGGCAGCGACTTGAGCCGCATCAAGTCATCCGATGCTCTTCCGGCTTATCGTAAAAAGACGATTTGGAACGAAGAGGATCGATATCATGCAGACGCCGCTTTTGATGAAAGCCGCTCGTTATGTGGTCTTGGCTGGCGCGTTGGCGGTTGGAGGTTGTGCCAGCACCGACGAGCTCAAACATGCTCAGGCAACCGCCGATCAGGCTTTGCAGGCTGCCCAGTCCGCCGGCCAGCGGGCCGATGCCGCCATGGCCGCCGCCAATGCCGCTGGCGCCAAGGCAGATGCCGCCTCCGGCAAAGCAGATTCCGCCGTTGCCACGGCGAATATTGCTTCGGCAAACGCCAATGCTGCGACCCAGACCGCGAATGCGACAAGCGACAAGGTCGACCGCATGTTCGCGAAGAGCCTGAAGAAGTAGCAAAGAGCTACCGTGTTGGCATCACCTAACCTGGGATTTGCGATATTCCTGGTTCTTGTGGGTTTTTGCTCGGGTGCGGCGGCGGAAACTTTCGCGCTCGCACCCGGGCAAGCGCTCGTGGGATCGATCAATTACTACACCACCCAAAGTGACGATACGTTGCTCGACGTTGCCCGCAACAACGATCTGGGATACGGCCAGCTCATTACCGCCAACAGCGAAACCGACCCATGGCTCCCCGGGCCAGGTCACGAGATCTTGCTGCCTCACGCTTATATTCTGCCTGCAGGTCCGCGCAAAGGCATCGTGATCGATCTGGCGGCGCAGCGGCTATACTATTTTCCACCGGGCGGAAAAACGGTTGAGACCTACCCTATCGGCACCGGCGACCAAGTCGGAATGACGCCTCAAGGCACCACGCGCATCGTGGCCAAGACCACACACCCGGCCTGGTACCCTCCAGCATCGATCCGCGCGGAACAGCCGGAGCTGCCGGTGATGGTGCCCCCGGGGCCGGACAACCCGCTGGGCGATTACGCTCTGCGCTTGGGCTGGGCAGGCTATCTGATCCATGGCACCAACAAGCCATATGGCGTCGGCCGCAATGTAAGTCACGGCTGCATACGGCTTTATCCGGAAGACATAGAAAAGCTGTTTCGCAAGGTTTCCGTAGGTACAGCCGTGCGGGTGATCGACGAAGAGATGCGGCTTGCCTGGTCTGGGGGCGAACTTTACCTGGCGCTGGCGCCGAGCCACGCCCAGATCGACGAAATCAGCCAGAACCAGCCTATGAGCCCGCTTGTGCCCCCCGATCTTGCCATGCGGGTCACCCAAGCGGCAGGGCAGCAAGCTGCGCGTATCGACTGGCAGATGGTGAATTGGATTGCCGACAAAAGGCCCGGCGTGCCGATCGCCATCACCGAAACGCCGCCCTCTGTGGGCGATATTACGCAATGATGCCGTGATCCGGCGCCAAGCGTGGCGCTGTTTTCTGGCCGCGGTGCTGCGATCCGTTTCTTTTGCGCCGCCAGATGGTCGGGAACAGAATCCCAACTCACAGTCGAGCTGGGACAGGGCGGTATATACGGACGTAGCCAGCGCTATGGCCTGTTGGACCATGACTTGATGAACTTTTTCTGTTCCATAAAATCGCCGGCGGACTTGATCCGGGACAAACAAATGGCTGCCAGAAACAAAAAGAAATCAAACCTTCCCTCAGGCGCTGGCATTCTTGCCCGCAGATTCCCCGAAATATGGGAAAGCTATGCGGCGCTGGGCGAACGCTGCGCAGAAGGTGGCCCGCTGGATGTCAAGATGCGCCATCTGATCAAGATTGCGCTGGCAGCAGGCGTCGGCTCCGAAGGCGCTGTCCATTCCCATGTTCGCCGGGGACTGGCGGAAGGATTGACAAGGGAAGAAATCCACCATGTCGCGCTTCTTGCCATACCCACACTGGGACTGCCGGCGGCCGTGCGCACCATGACCTGGATGGATGATCTTCTGGAAGACCGGCGCAAGCGCCGCTAGCGGGTATCATCTTGCCGCGTTCGAATGCGTCAGTGCCCATCGCAGCATCTCGTTCAGACATGCTGCCCCGGGTGCTTGCGCATCCTGAATGCGGCCAATCAGCTTGACCCAGGCTTCATCATCGGCACGTCGGGTGAAATCTTCAACCGCCTGGAGGGCAAAGGCGCCAGCGTCACAACCCCGGTCACCGGCGGCCTGGTCGAGCCTTGCCACTATTGCGATGTCTCCGGCCTCCGCCATCAGCCTTTGGACTTCGGACGGGTCTTCCAGCAGCTCCAGAATTTCGCCCAATGTTGTCATGCCGCGATCGCCTTTCCGGCTTCCATCTCCACGCCTTCGATTTGCGCTGTCTCGACCAGGCGGGCGATAAGAGCGGCCGCGCCCCGCCGCCACTGGCGCTCGCTCAGAAGCGCAGCGATCTTCTCCTGAACATAGGAGAACGGAAGCAACTTTCCTGCGATGCGCGCATCCAAGCGGAGGATGTGATATCCGAACCGGGTCTTGACGGGCGTGGGCGCGATCTCCCCAATCGCCAAAGAGCACAACGCCGCTTCGAATTCCGGCACGGTATCTCCAGGCGCCAGCTGGCCTAACCGACCGCCGCCACTCCTGGAGCTGCAATCGGACCGCTCCCGGGCCAGGCTTTCAAACAGATCCGCATGATGAGCAAGTTCTGCCAGAGCTGCTTTGGCCGCGGCTTCGGCCCTCGCCGCTGCCCCCGTCTCGCGCGGATCGACGGCAAAAAGGATGTGAGACGCTTCGACCAGTTCGGGTGAGCGAAATTGGTCGCAATGGCTGTCATAATAAGCGCGACAGTCCACCTCGGCGATTTCACCGATCGGCAGACAGGTTTCCAGCAACAGGCGGATTTGCGCCTCCTCCGCGGTTTCCCGTTTGCCCTCCTCTACTATTTCCGGCGCGGCTTGCATGCCACGCCGCGCAGCCTCTTCCAGCAGAAGAGTTCTGATGATCAACGCCCTGGCCGCTGCCTGGAAGGCGGCAGCCGGTGTGCGGGCCGGATGATGCTGCGCCTCCGCTGCAATCATCTGGGGCGGCAGCGTTACACCATTGAGCTTGATTGCCGGCCTCGCCATCACGCCCTCCCCGCCTGGCGTTTTGTTCGCACGATCTGATAGCCGCGCCGACCGAAATACCAGATCGGTGCGCTCCAGATGTGAACCAGCCGCGTGAAAGGAAAAATCAAAAACAGCGTCATTCCCAGCACGAGATGGCATTTGAACACCGGCGACACGTCGAGCACATAGGCCGCGGCGTCGGGCCTCAGCGTCACGATGTGCTGCGCCCAGTTCATCAACGCCACCATCTCCACGCCGTCGAGGTGATGCAGGGACACGAAAATCGTGCCGAGCCCAAGGAGAAGCTGCGCCAGCAGCAGAACCAGAACCGCAATATCCGCGAAGGAGGATGTTTTGCGGATGCGCGGATCGGACAGGCGCCGATGCAAGAGCATGACGAGTCCGACGAGGCACAGGCTGCCCGCCACTCCGCCTACGACAATGGCGACCAGCTGTTTGGCCGTATGGGAAATCCCCAACGCCTCGAAAATGGCCACGGGTGTCAGCAGACCACCGGTATGGCCGAACAGGATGACCAGAATACCGCCATGGAACAGATTGCTGCCCCAGATCATTTGGCGGCGGCGCAGCAGCTGGCTGGATTGGCTGCGCCAGCCATATTGCTCGCGGTCGAAGCGGATCAGGCTGCCCAGCAGGAACACCGAAAGGCAGATATAAGGGTAAATGCCAAAGAGGACGGTATTGAGGGCCTGATTCATGCCGGGCCTCCAGCGACGGTCTTTTCAGCGGGCGCTTGCATTCGTCGGAGCATGTCGCTCGCCCGCGGACATCCGCCATCGGCGGCGTCACCCGGCCCAAAGCGGACTTCCGCTTCCTCCCACGCCTTGTCGAGAGCGGCGAGATCCATGGGGTCTTCCATTTTCTGTTTGCGCAGCTCTTCCAAAATCTCTTCCGACGGCGCGGTATGCGCCAAAGAGACCAGCGCCTGCATGATGGCCCCATAGCTGCTGTTGCGCTTTTTCAATCGCTCGCCCAGCGCCTGGAAAATATGCGCGGCCTCAGCCAGCGAGGCCCTGGCGTCTGCCTCGGGCTGGGTGGAAAGAAATTCCAGGAACAGCGGGATATAATCCGGCAGCTCGTTGCGGGCGAGATCGAAACCGGCCTGCCGATACCTCTCCAGCAGCGAAACCATCGCCTGGCCGCGGTCACGGGATTCGCCATGAACATGCTCAAACATGTACAAGGAGAGTGAGCGCGTGCGGTCGAACAGATCGACATAGGCCGCCTGGCAATCCAGAAGATCGCGGCCGGCCATTTCATCAATCAGGCTTGAAACGGCCGCGCGATGATCCGGCTGCAGAAGCCGTTCCACATGCAGGGCCAGATTCATCTCGCGAGCGGCCGCCTTCAAATCTGCCGTCGGATAGGAAAGCAGTGCGCTGAGAACTTTGTAAGTTGCGATCATTGTTACACTCCCGCCGGGTCCGGCAGCTTATGCTTTTTGGGAACATTGAAGATGTTGGCCTGGCTGGTGCCATCGGAACAGCCATTGCCAAACGTGAACCCGCAGCCGGTTTTCAGGTCAAAGGCATCCTCATGCTGCTCGCGATGGGAGGTCGGGATGACGAAGCGATCTTCGTAATTGGCGATAGCCAGGATCCGGTACATTTCGTCAATCTGGGAAGGCTTGAGCCCCACCCGGGCGGCCAGACCTTCGTCGATAACGCCATCGACCGTCTTGGACCGCATGTAGGCCCGCATGGCCATCATCCGTTCCAGCGCCAGCGCCACCGGCTCTTCCTTGCCCGCGGTCAGCATGTTGGCGAGATATTTGAGCGGAATGCGAAGCGAACGCACGTCCGGCATCACGCCCTCCAAGTCTATCTGGCCTTTCTCCGCGGCAGATTGGATCGGCGACAGCGGCGGCACATACCAGACCATTGGCAAAGTGCGGTATTCGGGGTGCAACGGGAAGGCCACCTTCCAATCCATCGCCATTTTCCAGACGGGTGATTTCTTCGCAGCCTCCAGCCAGGCGTGGGAGATGCCATCCGCCCTGGCCTGTTCCTGGACCTTGGGATCAAACGGATCCAGAAAGACGGAAAGCTGGGCCTCATAGAGATCGCCTTCGTCCGGCGTCGCGGCGGCCTCGGCGATACGGTCGGCATCGTAGAGCACGACACCGAGATAGCGGATGCGCCCGACGCAGGTTTCCGAACAGACGGTGGGCTGGCCGACCTCCAGCCGGGGATAGCAGAGAATGCACTTCTCCGATTTACCCGACTGCCAGTTGTAATAGACCTTCTTGTAGGGACAGCCGGAAACGCACATGCGCCAGCCGCGGCACTTGTCCTGGTCGATGAGAACAATGCCATCCTCCTCGCGCTTGTAGATAGCGCCAGAGGGGCACACCGCCACGCAGGCTGGGTTGAGGCAGTGCTCGCACAGCCTGGGCAGATACATCATGAAGGTGTTCTCGAACTGCCCGTAAATTTCCTTCTGCACGCCCTCGAAATTGACGTCCTGAGAGCGTTTGGAGAATTCTCCCCCCAGGATTTCTTCCCAGTTGGGGCCGCCCACGATCTTCTCCATGGTCTGACCCGTGATCAGCGACTTCGGCCGGGCGGTTGGCATGGTCTTGGATGACGGTGCCGTGTGCAGATTCTGGTAATCGAAGGTGAAGGGCTCGTAATAGTCGTCGATTTCCGGCAAGTCCGGATTGGCGAAGATGTTGGCCAGGATGCGCCACTTCGCGCCCAGCCGCGGCTGCAGCTTGCCGTTGCGCTTGACTTGCCAGCCGCCCTTCCAGCGCTTCTGGTTTTCCCAGTCCCTGGGATAGCCGATACCAGGCTTGGTCTCGACATTGTTGAACCAGGCGTATTCCACACCTTCGCGCGAGGTCCAGACATTCTTGCAAGTGACCGAGCAAGTATGGCAGCCGATACACTTGTCCAGATTGAGCACCATGGCGATTTGCGCACGGACTTTCATCAGACAACCTCCGCGCTTTTGGGCGCCTTTTCTTCCAGCCAATCGGTTTTGGCCTGTTTGCGGACAATCACGAATTCATCGCGGTTGGAGCCGACGGTACCGTAATAGTTGAAGCCGTAGCTTTGCTGGGCATAGCCACCGATCATGTGGGTCGGCTTCAGGACCGTGCGCGTCACCGAATTGTGGATGCCGCCACGCGTGCCGGTGATCTCCGAGCCCGGCATGTTCACGATCTTTTCCTGGGCGTGGTACATCATGCACATGCCCTCCGGCACCCGTTGGGACACCACGGCGCGGGCCACCAGCGCTCCGTTGAGATTGTACGCCTCGATCCAGTCATTGTCGGAAATGCCCGCCCTTGCGGCATCCTTCTCGCTGATCCAGACAATGGGGCCGCCGCGCGACAGGGTCAGCATGAGAAGATTGTCGCTATAGGTCGAGTGGATGCCCCACTTCTGGTGCGGCGTGATGAAATTGAGCACCAATTGGCGATTGCCGTTGTCCTTGGATTGGATGATCGGGTTGATCGTCTTGGTATCGATGGGCGGCCGATAGGAAACGAACTGCTCGCCAAAGGCCTGCATCCAGGGATGATCCTGGAACAGTTGCTGGCGGCCGGTGAGCGTGCGCCAGGGGATCAGCTCATGCACATTGGTATAGCCGGCATTGTAGCAGACCTTTTCGGATTCGATGCCGGACCAGGTGGGCGAGGAGATGATCTTGCGCGGCTGGGCCTGGATATCGCGATAGCGGATCTTTTCGTCTTCCTTGGCCTCGGCAAGATGGTGGTGCTCGCGTCCCGTGATCTCGGCCAACGCTTTCCAAGAGCGCACCGCCACTTCGCCGTTTGTTTCCGGCGCCAGCGACAGGATCACTTCTGTCGCATCTATGTCGGTTTCGATGCGCGGCAGCCCCTTGGTCGGCCCCTCGTCTTCCACCACGCCATTGAGCGAGGCCAGGAGATCGATCTCATGCTCGGTCTGCCAACCAATTCCCTTGCCGCCATTACCCAGAGAGCGCATCAGGGGACCCAGTGCCGTGAAGCGCTTGTAGAGATTGGGATAATCGCGTTCCACCACGGCGACCGATGCCATGGTCTTGCCCGGCAGCGGGGTCACATCGCCCTTGCCCCAATCCTTCACACCCAAAGGCTGGGCGAGTTCGCCCGGCGTATCGTGCTGCATCGGGGTGAGCACAACATCCTTTTCCACGCCAAGCACTTCGGGCGCCACCGCCGAAAATGTTGCGGCCAGGCCTTTATAGATGTCCCAGTCGCTGCGGCTCTCCCACACCGGGTCCACCGCGGCGCTCAGCGGATGGATGAACGGATGCATATCCGAAGTGTTCAGGTCATTCTTCTCGTACCAGGTCGCGGTGGGCAGGACGATGTCGGAATAGACACAGGTCGTAGACATGCGGAAGTCCAGTGTCACCAGCAGGTCGAGCTTTCCTTCCGGCGCTTCCTCTCTCCACACCACTTCCTGCGGCTTCTGTTCGCCGGTTTCGCCCAGATCCTTCCCCTGGACGCCGTGAACCGTGCCCAGAAGATGCTTGAGGAAATACTCATGTCCCTTGCCGCTGGAACCCAGAAGATTGGACCGCCAGACAAACAGATTGCGCGGCCAATTCACCGGGTTGTCGGGATCCTGGCAGGCGAGTTTCAAATCACCCTTCACCAGCGCGTCACGGATGTAATCGGGGGCGCTTTTGCCTGAAGCGGCCGCGGCCTTGGCAACATCCAGGGGGTTGGCCTGAAGCTGCGGCGCCGATGGCAGCCAGCCCATGCGTTCGGCGCGGACATTGAAGTCGATCAAGCTGCCTTGCCAGTCTTCCTTTTTCGCCAGCGGCGAAAGGATCTCGTCCACTGCCAGGGTTTCGTAGCGCCACTGGTCGGAATGGGCGTACCAATAGGAGGTTGCGTTCATGTGCCGCGGCGGACGTCCCCAGTCCAGCGCGAAGGCCAATGGCGTCCAGCCCGTCTGCGGCCTGAGTTTTTCTTGGCCCACATAGTGCGACCAGCCGCCACCTTCCTGGCCGACACAACCGCACAGCACCAGCATGTTGATGATGCCGCGATAGTTCATGTCCATGTGGTACCAGTGATTTATGCCGGCGCCGAGAATGACCATGGACTTGCCTTTGGTCTTCTCGGCGTTGCTGGCAAAGGCGCGCGCCACCGAAATCACCAGATCGCGCTTCACGCCAGTAATGGCCTCCTGCCAGGCCGGCGTATAAGGGACATTGTCGTCAAAACTGGCCGCGACATTGTCGCCGCCAAGGCCCCTGTCCACGCCGTAATTGGCGCACAGCAGGTCGAACACGGTGGTCACATAGGCGGGGCCGTCCGTCAGTTCGATCCGGCGCACCGGAATATTGCGCGTCAGGACGTCGTCATGGTTCGTCCCGGCAAAGTAATCATGGTGACGATTGCCGAAATAGGGAAAGGCGACCGGTAATATATCGTCACGGCTCTCCTTCACCGACATCGCCAGGCGGACATGTGCCTCACCGGCGCGTTCCTCCAAATTCCACTCGCCTTTTTCACCCCAGCGGAAACCGATGGAGCCTTGCGGCACAACAATGCTGCCTGTGATCTCGTCGAACGCCACGGTTTTCCATTCGGGGTTGTTGCTCTCCCCCAGGGCGCTGGCGAAGTCGCTTGCGCGCAGGAACCGGTCGGGGACATGACGGCCATCCTGCTGTTTGAGCCGAACAAGGAAAGGCATGTCGCTGAAGCGGCGGCAATAATCGATGAAATAGGGCACCTGCCGCTCGACATGAAATTCCTTGAGAATGACATGGCCAAACGCCATGGCCAGCGCAGCATCCGTTCCCTGCTTGGGATGGAGCCAGAGATCGCCGAATTTGGCGGCTTCGCTATAGTCCGGCGTGATCACGACGCTCCTGGCGCCGCGATAACGCGCTTCGGTATAGAAATGCGCGTCCGGCGTGCGGGTCTGGGGCACATTCGAGCCCCACAAGAGCAGGAAACCGGCATTGTACCAGTCGGCGCTTTCCGGCACGTCGGTCTGCTCGCCCCAGGTCTGCGGCGAAGATGGCGGCAAGTCGCAATACCAGTCGTAGAAGCTCAGGCAGACACCGCCCAGCAAAGACAGATAACGCGTGCCGGCAGCATAAGAGACCATGGACATGGCCGGGATGGGCGAGAAGCCGGCGATGCGATCGGGACCATATTTGCGGATGGTATAGGCATTTGCGGCGGCGATGATCTCGTTCGCCTCTTCCCAGTCCAGACGGACAAAACCGCCCAGGCCGCGCTGCGCCGTGTATTGCTTGCGCTTCTGCGCATCCTCGACGATGGAGGCCCAGGCCTTGACCGGGCTGAGGCTTTTGCGCGCCTCGCGCCACAGCCGCACCAGGGCCGAACGCACCATGGGATATTTCAAACGGTTGCCGCTGTAGAGGTACCAGGAATAGCTGGCGCCGCGGGCGCAGCCGCGCGGCTCGTGGTTGGGCAGGCCGGGACGGGTGCGGGGGTAATCGGTCTGCTGGGTTTCCCAGGTAACGATACCGCCCTTGACATAGATCTTCCAGCTGCAGGAGCCGGTGCAATTCACGCCATGGGTGGAGCGCACGATCTTGTCGTGCGACCAGCGCTGACGATAGGCATTCTCCCACTGCCGGTCTTCGACCGTGGTCACGCCATGGCCTTGGGAAAAACTGCCCTCATACTTCCTGAAGAATGTCAGGCGATCCAGAAACTGGCTCATGAGAAATCCTATCGATGTGCGGAGGAATGGCCGCCATGCAGTTCGGCCATCTCTGGCAACTGCGGCAAGGCGCGCAAAGCCGGTACTTTGCGCTCCATGTGGCGGATGGCGCCTTGCATCCAGGTGAGCGCGGCCGCCACCAGGACAAAGAGAAGCATGAAGCAGCTGGTCCACACGCCCGTGAGATCATTCATCACGCCAAAGGCGATGGGCAGGAAGAAACCTCCCAACCCGCCTATTGCGCCTACCAGCCCGCCGACGGCGCCGACATGCTGCGGGTAATAGACCGGTATGTGTTTGTAGACGGCGGCCATGCCGATCGCCATGAAGAAACCCAGCACGATGGTAAGACCGACGAAGACGTCCAGCGGGATGCCGAAGGAGAAGGCGATCGGTCCGCGGATCCCATGCACGACGTAATCGGTTTCCGGATAAGACAGCGCAAAACAGGCAATGATGGAGACACTGAAGGTCGTGTACATCACCGCACGGGCGCCGATCCGGTCCGAGATCCAGCCCCCCAGCGCGCGAAACAGGCCGGCTGGCAGCGCAAAGGCCGTGGTCAGAAGGCCCGCCCGCGCCAGCGACAGGCCATACATGCCCATGTAATAGCGCGGCAACCAGCTGGCGAGCGCGACAAAGGCGCCGAAGACGAAGAAGTAATAAAGGGAGAAGCGCCAAACCTGCAGCCGCGCCAGAGGCGCGAGCTGGTCGGAAAGCTTGCGCGCCTTCAGCACACCGGATGCGCGAGCGGCGCTGGCGGGGTCCTCCTTCGTGAAGACAAAGAACAGGGCGGCGGCGGCGGCCAAGACGGCGGCATAGATCTGGACCGTTCCGCGCCAGCCGAAGGCAGCGACCAGCAAGGGAGCGCCGAAACTGGTGAGAGCAGTACCTACCGTGCCGGCGCCAAATATCCCTAAGGCGGTGCCCTGATGTTCGCGGTCAAACCAGTTGGAGACGTAGGAAACGCCCGCCGCGAAAGAGCCGCCGGCGAAACCGAGCCCCAGGGCAGTCAGCAGGAACCACTCATAGCGCGAAACGATCGAGACACTGTAGACAGCGCCCGCGGTCAGCAGCATCAGGACGGCGAGAACCCTTCTGCCGCCAAATTTGTCGCTTAATATTCCCAGGAAGATGCGGCTCAAGGCGCCGGTCAGCACCGGTGTCGCCACCAGCAGGCCGAATTCCGAATCGTTCAGGCCCAGCTGCTGCTTGATACGCACCCCGATAATCGAGAACAGCGTCCAGACTGCAAAGCAAAGGGTGAAGGCGACGGTCGAAAAGCCAAGTGCTTGATATCGCGAAGATTTCCGCGCAGCTCCCGCAACCATGACGTTGGCCACCATGAAAGGCCCCTGTTGACGCCCAAGCCCCTTGCCTGAACGCAACCACGCTATTGTCTCAGGGCAAGACTAGCCTTGATCTGGATCAAGGCGACTCCGGCTTTCCCATCGCATTTTCCACCGTCGGCTGCGTAAGCGGCGAGAGGAAGCGATGACGGACAGCAAGACATACGCGCTTTCGCGGATAGCGAGCCTGTCCGCCCTTCCCCCTGCCTTGCTGGAACGCATGGCCACGTCCGCCGGCTTGCAAAGAATCGGCAAAGGGTCGGTCCTGTTTCGGGAAGGCGAGCGGGCACACTTTGTCTACGGTCTGGTGGAAGGCACCGTTGCCCTCGAAAGCGGGCCGCCCGGCGAAGAAACCATCGTCGATTTCCTGGAGAGCGGCGACATCCTTTTGGTGCCGCCGGCCCTGCTGGATATGCCTTATATGATCACAGCCCGTGCCGTGAGCGACCTGGTCGTGGTTCTGTTTCCGGCGGAGGAGTTCCGCCACCTTGCGGAAACCGAGATCGCGCTCTCCGCGGCGCTGAACCGCGTGCTTTCGGCGCATTGGCGGCTCCTGCTGCGCCACCTAACCGACGCAAAGACCCGGGACGCGGATACGCGGCTGGCTCAATATCTCTCCAATCTCTCAGGACGCGACCGCGGTCCCGCCCAACTCACCCTTCCCGGTTCCAAGAAAGATCTCGCGGCACACCTGGGAATGACACCAGCAACCCTTTCGCGCTCGCTCAAACGCCTTGTGTCTCTTGGCGTGCACAGCAAAGGGACAGACATCGAGATCGACGACGTTGCCCGCCTTTGCGCGACACAAGCCGCCTCCAGACAGCAAGAGGGCTCAAGCGCGGGCCAATGAGAACGGAGTCTGCGATACAACGTTTCGCGCTTTTCGAGAGCGGCTTTCGTCCTTTTTTCCTGTTGGCCGGCCGGGATGCGCGGCCGAGTCGGTCCTTACAGCCTAGCGGCGTGGGCGAACCGCGAAGGCCTCGAGATCATCTATATCGATAATTGCTATCTGAAGGTACCTGTGGGACGCGACACGCTCCTTGGCCTATTTCAACAGGCTTTATGGCACCCAAGACCCTTTCCCTGTGGCCCTGCTAGCCGCTTTCGGGCCCGAATGGGAATTCATGATCGGGGCCGAAGAATTCTAGAATCTGCCGGCCGCGGTCAGCCTGCCGGCGCGACCGGATTCGCCACTGGATCGACCGCTTGCAGTCGCGGTTTATTCCGAGATCTGTTCTGTTCGGCACCACCGGCAATGCCACCGCCACTGACAAAGATTTTACTGACGTGTCAGTGATCTCGCTGTCAGTTGCCAGTGACGGAAACCGCGCGCCAGGTGCGCAGAGACAAGCACCAATAAAGCCCCAAAAACTGACGGTTTGGGACTCGAACTCGAATTTTTGCTAGGTTTTCTGCGGCTTTTCGCGCGTAAACTTGGTGCCAGAAGAGGTGCCCATCGTCTAACCGCTTGAAATTGTAGGGACTTGTCCACGCCAAACCCGCACGTCCGTACCAACTAAATACCAACCGCCTCATTGTCGTTGGTTCGGCGGCTATCAAATACTCAACGAACGCCGGTGAAGTTATACAGCAGTCCAACGAGATATCCAATGTGGGCACGCTTGCGGCAGACCCCAGCAATCAAAAGTGGCGATGTGACTTCGTCCATCTGAAATGTGGGCGCCAATGGGGTGGCGATCAATGTTGCGATCGGCCATCTGGACCGGGAGTCCTATTCGGTATTCGGGGAGGCGCGGGTACCCCTTCTTTACTACGCGAGTCCGCCATAAGAGGCTTCAACTACCATTGCGACGGCCGTCCAGGAATACAGGCTGCGTCCAGGCCCGCTGGCCATTGCTGTCCATAACGGCAGCACGGACGTAACTCTCACGCCCAGTAAAGCGATATGCTGGATTCGGACCATATACGATTGCCAGGGTCTGGCCGTTCTGGCCAACAAAGCGCGTGACAAATCGCGCTCCGTTGGCGGACTTCTGATGAATGGTCAGTGTCAGGTTTTCTTTCGACACCGAAATATCGTCCAAGGCGACACCGTTGGAGGCGTAAAACGCGCCCTGCTCTATTGCCCTGCGAACGGCAGTGGCAGTCAGCTCCGGAGCGCGAACGACAATCCAAGCCTGACCGGGCGCGGCGGATTTGACATTGTAGACTTCCGGCTCAGTGAAGGAGTGGCTGTCGTCGCTACCGACACCCCATACGACTTTGCCCTTTGAAAGCAGGATGTCCCAATAACCTTCAGCTGATGGATGAACGTCGCCGGTGCCGTCATCCCCTCCCAAATTGTTGATGCCGCCCTGTCCGTTCCAAATCTCCAGCAAGGTGCCGTCGGGAACATTGTCCAGATCGCTAGGTTTGACTGACCAGCGGTAGTTGGGATGATTGACTTGCACCAGTGCGCCCTCTGCCTTTATCGCGGCGATGTTGGCATCAATGGTTTGACCGATCGGAACAGTCGCTGAGGCAGTTGCGCCACACCCCGCGCCCATACATTTCTGTTCACCTTGCGGCCATACGACTATCTTCGCGAATAGCGCGTTCAAATGCGCCGCTGAACGTTTTGGATCAGCGCCCCATTGCGTTATTTCCTGACCCGGAAGCAGAAGGAAGCGATCCTTTGCACCAAAAATTGCGTTCAGCGCGGCGACATCGGTGATGTACTCGTGATCGGTGATGAATAGAAACTGATAGTCATGCTCCTTGTACCAGCGCGCCACCACATCCGGAGAGGAATCGCCGTCGCTGTTGACGCTGTGGGCGTGGGTATTGCCCCGGTACCAGTGCAAAGCCGGCGCGGAATCAGCGGCATAAACCGTCGGGCCGGTAAAAAAACCGGCAAGCACCGCCCAAAACAGAAGACGCATATATAATCCTCCCCATCCGATTATATAGACGCATATAGGGGCTAAACCCCTATTCGCTCTGGACATTTTCGATTTTGCCCGCAAAAAAACCTACAGCAATCAAGGCCCGTGGATAAATACAGGCTGGGTCCAACTACATCGGCCATCGCTGCCGGTGAGGTCCGCCCAAATATAGGCCTAGCGGCCGGTAAGACGGTATTTGCCATCTGATTGGAATCAGACCGCTAAGGTGACTTTAGGAACTCGTCCGTGGGGTTCTTGCCCGAAGCCAGCCACGTCTCGTTTCGTGTCTGTTGCTGCCTCAACTTCTCCCAACGAACTGGCCGTTCAGGATCCCATTCTGATTTGGGCGGGACGATGCCCATAAGCCAAAAACGAAACCAATCCAGTTCGAGCATGGCGTTTGACATTCGCGCCAACGGGGCTTGAAGCGTATGTTCTTCATCAGGGTACCAATTGAAGTCTACCGGCTTTCCGCTTGCCCACAAGGCGCTGTAGAGCTCTGCGCCATCCATGGGCGACGTTCCATGATAGATGATGAGCGCGGGCGTGCGAACCTCAGAGGCATTCCATGCAGGCGAAGCCTTCATCATCTCTGCCTGCACATGTTCGATGCTTTTCGTTTGAATCCCAGTACCGCTTGAGCTGAGCAGCTGTTGCAAACTGTGTGCAGAAAGCAATGCATTGAAGCCATAGTCGATGCTATAGCCATCAACGATGACTGCAGCGGCAAATTGGTTTTCGCCCTTGGAGTGGGTCAATGCAAATTGCAGCTCAAATGCGGTGCTGCTGAACCCCATCGCCGCACACCGTTGACCATCCACGAGACCCCTTGCCACAAGTTCCCGCCTAGGACCAAAAAACTGCTCGGTGCCGACATCATGGCTGTATCTGGTATCGGGTGCGGTCTCGGGCTCCCTTGCCATAAACACCAGAATACCCTGGGCTGCCATCAATTGGATAGGAAAGTTGCCAGCCCGGTATCCATCCTGATCTTCAAGGACAAAGCTATGATCGTCCCAACTCTTAGCCATGATTACGCAGGGATATTTCACGCCGGCTTTGTAGTTGCTGGGAAATACGATGAAGCCAGAATAACGCAGCCCTCTGCTGATCCAATCGAGACGTTGAATATTCCCCAGCCGGCGTTGGGAGATATACGGATTTATGTTTGTGAGTGCGGTCAACTGACCAGTGGCGATGACCTTGGAATATAGCTGGGGCTGTGCAGTTAGCGATTGCTCCAGGAAGGCGATCCTGGTTGACCCAGCGGAAATAAGTTCATTCCTTCCTTGATCGCTTAATGGCGCCGGCCCCTTTTTTTGGTCAATCAATTGGACCTGGGCAGCGACGGACCAAGCAGGGCGATTTCCCGTGGCCGTCATTGCGAGTACGTACTGCGTGCCCGTTCTGGTCAAGAGCGAGGCATGGCCTTTCGCGGGATCAAATGCCGACAACTGCGCCTCGTCGTGATTCGTGTTTCCCAACGGATGCATCAATTCCGAGGTGCCACACGTCTTTGCATCTACAGACCAGTAGGGAACCAGACCGGACCTGAAGAGGGCCGGATAGCTGACGAAACTCAAGTCTCCAGCGGTAATAGAATTGCCAGGGCTGATGGGCGTCGGCCCGATCACGGCGTAATATCTGGAGTCAGGGCTCCATCCGACAACGAGCGCTCCGGGGGAGGAAAACGCCAAGCGCCCCTGGATACCCTTTAGGTCTGCGGCGCCCCTCGCCGGAAGCGTAGCCGGCAGGTCCAGCAGAATCGGCAATATTCCTCTGAACTCCCCTTCACGAATCGCGGAGGCACGGCTGGCGCGCCACAAGGGATTATTTGACCAATTTACCGGCGGAGTGCTTCGACCATCTTGCTGACGTGCTGAAAATGCTAGCTTTCTGCCGTCCGGCGACATCGCCAGGGAAATCGCATTGGCATAGCCGAGCGCGACCGACGGCCGCCCGATGTCAAACACGCGCAATTCTGTGTCCGCGCCTCTCGGACCCCGCGTGAGACTCCCGCCCGGATAGAGAACGCCCTTGGAAAATTGTAATGGCGGATAAGGCAGAAAATCATCCGGCCCGATGACAACGTTGGTTTTGGATTTGAAGCGGGCTTGCGATTTCCGCAGTTGCAGTAAATATTCCGGCGAAACGGCTGTTATCGCAAAACGCGTCCCTGCGGAGTTTGCGGCAAACGCTGTGATGGACCTCGGCTCGCTAAACAGAGCCGTGATCCGCTTGGAGAATATCCTTATCGCAGAAATTATGGGGTACGTTCGACCCACGGGTTGGTGCAGGAGCAGAAGTGACCGGGAATCACCTGTCCACTCAATCTGAAAGCGTGCCGCTCCATTGGGACCTATCGGCGCCGCGCGGGTTCGAAATTCGATTAAGGGCCTGGCAGAGGTTTTCTGAGCCGGCACGACGTAAACAACCAGCTCGTTTGCATTTTGTCCGAGGTTCGGTTCTCGCAGCACGTAGGCCAAAAGGCTCTCGTCGGGTGACAGCTGAATGGCCTCAAATCGCTTAAAGCGAATCGTATCCGCGACCGTGATATTTCTCGGAACGCTACCGGGCCCCTGCCCAGGCCCAGCGAGCGCCAAATCACAAATCGCAACCAGCGCCAGGACTATCACCCCGGCGCTGGCCATACGGGCAATCGCCATCCCAATCGTGCCTATCTACCAGTCCTTGGTGAGCGTAAGTCCAATGGTGCGGCCTACGATGCTGGCGTTTGCGGGATCGTATCCGCCAACAAAATCGACGAAGGGTGGCGACTTATCGAACAGGTTGCGGATCGCCACATTCAGCTTGACCCCGGCAAAGGGCTGCGGCGCATCCTGAAATTCGTAACCACCCACCAAGTCGAACGTCGTCCAGGACGAGACTGACCGTACCGCCGGCGCGTCAGATAGATCCTGGTAGCTGTCTACGTAATTGACGAATACTCCGGCAGAGAATGGACCATGATTCCAACCAACCGATCCCCGAATGCGCAGATCGTTTGGCTGACCATTTTGGTTGAGAAAGCCGGTGAGCGACGCTAGCGCTGTCGTGGCTATCTTGTAGGTAAATATCTTCGTGCCTGTGCCGCCGATCGTCCACTGATCAGCGCCGGTAGAAAAGGTATAAGTAAGAGATAGGTCCAATCCATTGGTATCGACAACCGAGGAATTAGCCTGCCGGCCATCTATGATGACTGCGACTGGCAGCTGAGTACAAGTGGCGGGTGGATTGAGTCCACTCGCGCAGGCCGCGGCGATCTGTGCACTCGTCGGCGACCGCATCACATAGGGCGCGAAAATCGGATTGGTAAGGATCTGGGCGGTGGCCACACCCGAGATTGGAGCGACCAGCCGGTCAGTATAGTGGATATCGTAATAGTCCAGGTTTGCACGCAGGCCTTCGATGAATTCCGGCGTGTACGTGGCACCTAGCGTCCACGTGGTCGCTCGTTCCGGGCTCAGGTAAGGATTCCCACCCTTCAGGGTCAATGTTTTTGACGATCCAGTCGGCGATAGGGGATCCTTTGTTGTGGAATAGGTTACTGTGTTCGCACTGTTATCCAATGAAGTGAAGTCAGGCGCTCGAAACGAGCGACCCCAAGTCCCGTTCAGCTTTAGCGACTGGACGGGAGACCACTCCATACCAAAGTGGGGCGTAACTTGGTCCCCAAAGCTCGTGTAATGCTCGTACCGCACCGCCGCCGACACGGAAAGCCGCTCGATGCCTGGCAGACTATTACCCGCACCGACAAGGGGGATGGCGACTTCTCCAAACAGCGAGTCGACCTCTCGTTGGTCATGGAAGACCGTACCTGTGGCCAACGTTACAGATTGAATGGTTGTACCCTTGGCGGTCTCGCGTCGGACTTCGCCCCCGAAAGCGGCCGTTGTCGCACCGCCAGGAAGATCGAACAGCTCGCCGGACAGAAGTCCGTTGACGTCGTATATGCGATCGTCAGCGAGCGTCCTGGTGATCTGCGTTAACATAGCGATCGTGGAGGCGGACTGCGGTTGGGATCCAAAGAGATTCAGGGACTGGGTTGGATCGGAACTTGATACGGCGGCGTTCACGGCATTTGAGTTGATGGAGGTAATCTGTCGATCTACGGTACCCTGCGAATAGTCGGCACTGAGCGTACCGACCCAGCCGGCCGGAAGGTTGGCCTTTATGCCGACCACGCCATTCCAGGTCTGAGACAGTGCCGTTGCCCTACCCGATGGATCCTGCAGATCATAGTCAACGATCACACCGAGCTTCCCGCCGGAGGGGTCGAAATAGAATGGGTTGTTCGTCGGAACTACCGGTTCTGTAATGATGTCGGTATTCGGCGACTCTGTGAAGCGATTTGAATAAAGTCCCTGAGCAAAGAGCGTCACAGCGCTTCCCAAATCCTGCTCGGCCGAGAAGAAAACCTTATGGGACTGGTTCTCTGGGATGATCGGAACCGATGAATTGTACACATCAAAGATGTTGTAGGTATTCGGAGTAAATTGTGCAGCCGTAAGCGCGGTGCCATTTTGTCCCTTCGGGATGGCATAAAATAGCCCGCTCGAAAGGCTCAAGATTGTTCCGGGGTTGGAGTCAAAATACTCCCCCAACAGAAGGAAGTTCGTTCCTCCCTTGCCCGAATTATCGCCGGTTATGCCTCTGTCGCCAGGGTTGAGCGCAAAATCATGCTCAAACTCATAGGTGAGAAGAAACCGGCCACCGTCCCAGTGCGTGCCGTAGGTTGCGGCGAGAGAAAGCCCACCTCCACCACCCTGCGTGGTGATATTGCCGTTAAACCGCGTTTCGAAGCCGTCATAGTCCTTTCGCAGGATGTAATTGACGACACCGCCCACGGCATCAGAGCCGTACACCGCCGATGCGCCATCGGGGACTATCTCGACACGCTCAATTGCTGACAGGGGAATGCCAGAGACATCGGTGAACAAAGCTTGGGTGCCGCCTGGCGCGAGCCTTTCGCCATCAATGAGCACCAAGGTCGACGACGAGCCAAGCCCTCGCAAGTTGACGCCCTGACCATAGCCGGTATTTGCATTGCCACCGCGGTTGGCGACACCCCCGGTACTGCCATAAGCAGCCCCATCAAGACTCGGTCCGGCATTAGAGTTCTGGGGCAGAGACCGAACGACATCCGCGGCGGAGGTGAATCCTTGTTGGGTAATCTGGGACTTGTCGATCACGATGACCTGTGCGCCTATCGGCGCCTGGCCAGCAATGTGAGTGCCAGTTACCGTCACCGTCTCTGTGGGGATCAAGGACTGCTCTGCCGCCTCATTTGAGGCGGCTTGGACGTTTTTTGATCGTACCACGATACCGCCGGTGGCGGAGCGCTGCGTCGAAAGATCGGTGCCGGCCAAGAGCTTGCCCAGCGCTATGTCTGAGGTCATGTTGCCATGCAGAGCTGGCGCAGACTTGCCGGCGACCATGGTGTCGGAAAAGATGATCTGCTGATTGGAGGCGTGTGCGAAGTCCCGCAGCGCGGCGCCGAGCGGTTCGGCCGGGATGTCGAAACTGAAGCTCTGCTGTTGCGCTTGAGCGGCGCCTGCCAATAGTACCCAAGATAGGGTGCCGACCAACGCCGAGTTACGTAGAAGCGCTTTTCGCGCTTGACACAAAAACATCAAAACCCCCGACCCTTACCGGTGTGCCTTGCGCCCCTCGCAAGACGTTCGGCTGTTAGGACGGAAAATCGGGACGGACACCTAAGGAGACGCGCCAATTAATTTAGTTTTTTTCCTTCAGCACGATTTTCCCCGAATCCGTGGGTACGGCCTTCAATGGCAGAAACTGTGTCACAATATCGACAAACGAATTCACGTCGCCGGCGTTGAAGACGCCGCTGATCCGCATCTTGGCGGCTTTGGGATCGTCCACTTCCACGGGCGTGTTGGTGTAGCGATTAACCCTGGCGACCACATCCGCCAGCTGCTCGTCGTCGAACATCAACTGGCCATTGGTCCAGGCTGTGACTCGCTGGATATTTGCGGGCTCCACCTCTGGGGGTGCTGCCGGAATGGCGGCCAGCTGCTGACCAGCCTTGAGTTCAACCGAGACCGGGCGGATTTTCACGACGGCGCCGGTGGGACGCGAAACCGCACTGGTACTCTGATCGAGCACAACGACATGGCCTTCGATAAGCGTGACCAGAACGCGGCTGCCGGCGATATCCACATTGAAGGCGGTACCCGTGGCAATCACTTTCTGGTCACCTGCCAGAACGGAAAACGGCCTTAGCACATCATGGGCAACATCGAACCGGGCCTGGCCGTGAAGAAGGTGCAACTCGCGAGCAGCGCGGGTATAGCGGACTGTGACTTCGCTGTTGGAATCCAGAGAAACCCGCGAACCGTCCGGGAGCGAGATGATGCGCCGCTCATGCAAGGCGGTGGCATAATCGTCAGGACGATCCAGCCAAAGATAGGCGCCCCAGCCGGCAGCGACGAGCATCAGACAGGCGGCGGCCGCCGCGCCCAGACGCCAGCGGCTTTTCCACATGGTGTAGCGGGCGCCTGCACGGCGGGCATTCTGCAGCGCCGCCAAACGGACCTTGACGGATGCCGGCTCCGCTTTCTGGTTTTCGAGGAAGCTCCAGGGGGCATCGATTTCCCGCCAGACGGCGACATTGGCCTCGTCGGCCAGCCACTCCTGGAAGGCCGGCGTGGTTTCTGCTCCGGTCTCCGTTAGATGCAGCCGCCAGGCGGCCGCTTCCATCAGGCGTTGCGCCTTGGCGCGGGCTTCCGCTTCTTTCATGGCGCGCCTGGATCGAAGCGCTGCGACAGATGGATGGACGCCCGCATCAGATGCTTCTGAACAGTGGACAGACCCATATTGTAGAGCGCGGCGATTTCTTTTTGTTTCATGCCTTCCAACCGAAAGAGCACAAAAATGCTCTTTGTCCGTTCCCCAAGTTCATCGAGGCACTCATAGACCTCTTCCAAGCTCTGGCGACCTATTAAGACGCGTTCCGGCTGCCGACCCTCCACCAGGTCATGACATATTTGTTCAAGCAGCGCTGGCTCAAAGGTCGAGAATGGGACTTGCCGCCCCTTGAATGCATCTCGACCCCGATCGGCTAAGAGATTGCTGGCGACACGAAAGACAAAGGCACTGGGGTTGTCGGCGGCACCGAAGCCGGGCGAGCCGACCAAGCGCACAAAGGTCTCCTGGGTCAAATCCTCAGCTTCCGCCCTATTGCCCACGCGCCGCTGAAAATAGACCATCAGCGGCCCCCGAAATTGCTGGTCAAGGTCCGTTAAGGTCGTGCTGTGTTTGGCTTGATCGTCCCTCGACATCAGATGCAACCCAGTGGCACAAAAACTATCATGTGCGGGCCATAGATGACCGGATTTTATTTTTGCCAATGGCGTAGGTGTTTTGGCCGGATTTCCGTCTTCGAACCCTCGGGATGAGGCGTCCGCGATTGAATTGCAACTGCCCCTGATTGGCTATTATGAATGGTTCAAAGGCAATTAAGGCCTGTCTTCGTTAAGGATTTTCAGAGGACCGTCATGATGCACGCTCGGATAGCAGCATTTTTCGTCGCCGCCTTGTGGACGATCCCACTTGCGGCTCTGGCCGATGAAGGCATGTGGACCTATGACAATTTCCCCAGCACGGCGGTAAAGGCCAAATACGGTGTCACTATCGATGCTGCTTGGCTGGGGCGAGTCCAACGCGCTTCGGCGCGACTGTCCAGCGGCTGTTCGTCATCCGTCGTCACCGGCGCGGGCCTGGTGCTCACCAACCACCATTGCGTGCGCGCCTGCGCTCAGCAGCTGTCCACCGCCGGCACCAATTATGCCGAAGACGGTTTCTCAGCCGTAAAGCAGGAAGATGAAAAGCTCTGTCCCGGCATGGTGGCGGAGATCCTAGATACGATCACCGATGTCACTTCCGCCATCAATGCCGCCACCATAGGCAAGAGCGGCGGTGACTTCGTCAAGGCGCGCGATGCCGCTATCGGCGCGGCCGAGAAGCAGGGCTGCGCCGGGCGCGAGGCGCTGTATCGCTGCCAGGTGATCACCCTGTACCAGGGTGGCCAGTACAAGCTCTATGCTTATCGCAAATATTCCGATGTACGGCTGGTGTTCGCGCCGGAAGGCCAGACCGCCTTCTTCGGGGGCGATCCCGACAATTTCAACTTCCCTCGCTACGATCTGGATTTTTCCTTTCTGCGGCTTTACGAGAATGGTAAGCCCGCCGTCACGCCGGCGCACCTGACCTGGCGCGACACCCCGCCGAAAGAGGGCGAGCCGATCTTCATCTCCGGCAACCCCGGCTCAACACAACGATTACTGACAGCCGAGCAACTGATATCCCTACGCGATCAGACCCTTCCCGAGACTCTAGTCCTCTATTCCGAACTGCGCGGCCGGCTGATCCGCTTCGGCGAGGAAAGTAGCGAGCACAACCGCATCGCCAACGACCTGCTGTTCGGCGTCGAGAACAGGTTCAAAGCCTTGCACGGTGAGGAACAGGCGCTAGTGGACCCCGCCCTGATCACGGCAAAGACAAAATACGATGCCGACCTTAAGGCTGCAGTGCAGAAAGACGCTAAGCTAGCCGCCGCCATTGGCGATCCCTGGGGCGAGACCGCGGCGGTGCAGCCGGTGCGCCGCGCACTATACAAGCCCTATTATTTCATGGAGGCGCGCGCCGGGATCGGCTCGGATCTGTTTCGATATGCCCGCCTGCTGGTGCGGGCCGGCGAGGAACGCACCAAGTCCGACCGCGACCGTCTGCCGGAATATTCTGATTCCAAGCTGGCCTTGCTGGAAAAACAGGTTACCGACGCCCAGCCGGTCTATCCTGAACTGGAACAGCTGACCCTGGAATTCTGGCTGTCCAAACTGCGCGAGAATCTCACTGCCGACGCCGAAGGCACCAAGATATTCCTGGACAGGGATTCGCCGGAGGACGTGGCGGCGAGGCTGTCGAAATCTCAGCTAGCCGACGCCGCCTACCGAAAGCAATTGTGGGACGGGGGTAAGGTCGCCGTCGCTGCCAGCAACGATCCGATGATCAAGTTTGTTCTTGCGACTGACGCCGCTAGCCGCGCCATCCGTAAGGAGTACGAAAACAAGGTAACAGGCCCCAGCGATCGCGCCGCCGAGCGCATCGCCAAGGCCCGCTTCGCCATCCATGGTACCAGCGACTATCCCGACGCCACCTTCTCGCTCAGGCTGAGCTATGGCGCGGTCCAGGGCTGGACCGACAATGGGGTAACGGTGAAGCCTTTCACCTATTTTAGCGGGCTGTGGCAGCGCGCCACCGGCCAATTTCCCTTCAACCTGGCGCCCAGATGGCAGACCGCCCAGAGCAAGGTGAACCCGGACACGGTGTTCGATTTTGTCAGCAACAACGATATCATCGGCGGCAACTCGGGCTCGCCTGCCATTGGCGCCAGGGGCGAAGTGGTGGGCGCGGTGTTCGACGGCAATATCGAAAGCTTAGGCGGGGCCTTCGGGTTCGACGACCGAGTCAACCGCGCCGTCACTGTCTCCACCGCCGCCGTCACCGAGGCGCTGAAAAAAGTCTATGGCAATGACCGGCTGGTGAGCGAATTACTGACGCGATGAAAATTATTCTTTGTGCGCCAGCGACTGGGTAAACCGATCTGTCGTAGCAACATTTATTTCCCAGATCGCACTGGCGGTCGGAAAACCCACGGCCACAATCGAAGACGTTTGGTTCGATCGCGCCCCTCAACGACACTATGGTCGTCATGGTTTGCAGCCTAAAGCATGCATCAAGGGACGGGCCAGCCGTATAGCGAGCAAACCGCCAGCGGCAGAGATCGCCGCATGCAGGCCCCAGAAAGAAGCGGGGGGCACCCTGTCATAAAATGTCCCGATCCAGCCCAGCATCAGATTGGCGACGAAGAGCGACATGAACAGTAAGCCCATCAAAGTCGACCGCATGGCTGGTGGCGCGGCGCGCGACACGAGTGCCATGGCGGTGGGCCAGTAATAGAGAAACGCCACGCCCAATAGTACGTCATAGGTGATTGGATACAGTATTGAGATAGGTCCCTTGAACAGGGAGCCCGCCATCAGCAGCAGATTTGCGACGGCAGCTATCCAGGCACCGATGGCAATTTTCACGATCTCTACAGGTTCCCGACCCGAAATTGCCTGTCGCCGCCAAAAGGCAATCAACGGCGCCACCGCAATGATACACACCAAGGAGTCGACGGATGCAAACCACACAACCGGCACATGAAAGCCCAGCAGGTCGAGATTCACGCGGCGCGCAATCCACACCAGGCCCATGTTGAGGTTCTGATAGTAGGCAATAGACTGAAAGACGGTCAGTGCGCGTCGACGGAAGTACGTGATCGCGCGCGGATCGTTCAAGGCCATCCCGGAAAGTGAAATCATCGCTACCACCCGTGCCATGGGCAGCACCGATCTGCGCGACAGGCGTAGACGTGCGCCCCAACATGATCGGGCTATCGGCTCCGGCTGGTACTGCATGGCCTACTATGAGAGCCGGACAACGGAGAATCAGCGGCCGGCTAGTGCGTCTTGTAGGCCTTGGGCGGCTTTCGGGCCTGTGAAGCCTGTTCATAGGCGTAACCGTAGGAAATCAGGGCAGCTTCTGACCACGGCATCCCGATAAACGAAATGCCCACGGGCATGCCATCGACAAAGCCGGCAGGCACGACCAGATCCGGGTACCCCGCGAGCGCCACCAGCCCGCTTGCCGAAAGCCGGTTTGCCCCGGGTGGGCGTGACGCCAACCCGACAACAGGGTCGGATTCATCGGGCTTGATCACACCCGCGGGACCGCCGGCAAGAACCACCAGGGCGTCGACATGGTATTTTTCCATCGCCTTGCCGTAACCGTCCTTCCCGGCCCTTGTCTTGGCGTCATGTACGATCCGGGCATATTCGGGGTCGGTCGCGCGCGAAAGGGTCGCGGCGCTTTCCATGCGGTCCTGGGAATGCAGCTTCTCGTGTTTCTCCGTCTTGTTGAATTGCATGACATCCGCAAGCGTGCGCGTCCTTACGGCGGGCGGCGCCGCCTTGAGATAGGCGGCCAGGTCGGGCTTGAAATCATAAGCCTCGACCTGGCGCACTTCGATCGACAGATCCGCAAAATTGTCCGTGGGAATCTCCACCAGCTCCGCTCCCTGCGCCTTGAGCACTGCAAGGGCGTTGTCAAACACCGGCTTGGTCTTGTCGGAATAGCCGCTGAAGCCCCGGATGACTCCGATGCGCTTGCCCTTCAGCGCACTGGTTTCAAGGTTGTCGGCATAGTTGACCTTGTGGGCGTCAGCGTCCTTTGTCGCAGGATCGGCCGGATCGGTGCCCGCCATGACCGTCAGCATCATGGCTGCATCCTTTACGGTCCTGGCCATTGGGCCAGCCGTATCCAGCGTGGAGCTTATGGGCACGATGCCATGGCGGGAGATCAGTCCGACCGTCGGGCGCAGGCCGACTACGCCGTTGACATTGGCAGGCCCCCATATCGAACCGGTCGTATCGGATCCCACCGCACCCGCGGCCAAACTCGCGGCCGCAATGATGCCGGGCCCGGAACTGGACCCCGCGGCTGACCGGGTCAGGTCATACGGATTGTGAGGCGTCCCGCCGACGGTCGAGCCGGCAAAGCCCTTGGTCGTCCGCAGCCCGGCCCATTGCGACAGATTGGCTTTTCCCAGAATGACCGCGCCAGCGGCGCGCAACCGGCGCACCAGCCCGGCATCCTTGGCCGGCACATTGTCGATAAGGGCGTAAGATCCGGCCGTGGTCGCCATGCCGACCGCATCTATATTGTCCTTGAGCATGATCGGCACGCCATCCAGCGGACCCAGGGCGTGCCCGGCCTTGCGGCGCTTGTCCGATGCCGCGGCCTGTTTGAGCGCATCGGGCGCGATCAAGATGACCGAATGCAACTGGCCGTCATATGTCCTGATACGTTCCATATAGGCTTTGGTGATGGCGACCGCGCTGGCCTTGCCCGTCGAAAGATCACGCGATATCTGCGCGAGTGGCGCTTCCTCCACGCCATAGGCAGCGGGCTTTTCTTGCGCCCACGCCACCGGCGCACAAGCCAGCAAAACCGGAACCATCAAATAGCAATGGGAACGGACCCGTGACATTGGCAACCTCCGTTGTCTGACGCGGATATCTTGGCCCGGGCGGCCGTGGGGAGAGGAAGCACCCTCTCCCCGGTCACAGTTTGTCAGTAGGTGTCGAAATACCGCTGGACCTTCGTCCAGTCCTTGGTCTTGGACAGCGCCAGCTGCAGCAACAGGCGGGCCTTTTCCGGCGGCAGGTTATCGCCGTTCACCAAATGCGCCTTGAGGCGCTGCGGCACTTCCTGCACCCGGCCGCTGCGCGTCCGCGTGGTGATGACAACAATGACCCCCTTGGCCTGGGCTCGCTTCACGGCCGCCGTCTCGCTTGCGGTTATCGCACCGGCGCCGTATCCGTCGATCACCAGACCTTTGGCACCATGCTGCACGGCCGCGTCAATGACATAGCCAGGCGCTTCGGTGTAGGCGTAAAACGCTTCCACCGTCGGAAGCTGCTTCAGGTCCGTCCCCGCAAACTCCGACTCTGTCGTATGCTTGCGCGCCGGCGCGCGATAGAATTTCACCTTGTCCGGGTCCGCGAAGCCAAGCGCGCCTACGTCGATGCTCTTGAACGTCTCCACGCGATAAGCGCTGGTCTTTGTCACATCGCGCGCGGCATTGATGTACTGGTTCATGCAGTGAAGCACGCCCAGCCCCTTGGCGGCGGGATCCGCGGCCACGCGCACTGCATCATACAGGTTGAGTGGGCCGTCGCCGGAGATGCCCGACCACGGACGCTGCGACCCGACAAAGACGATCGGTTTGTCCGTGTCGACGACGAGGTTCATATAGAACGCAACCTCGGCCATCGTATTCGTGCCATGGGTCACGACAACACCATCGATGGTCGGGTCTTTTGCGATCTCGTTCAGCCTGTGCGCCACGCGTGCGATGTCACCGAAATTGTCGCCCTTCTTCTTCGCAGCCTTCGCATTGTCGCGCATGTCCTCCGTCGTGACGCGCGCGACATTCTGCAGCTCGGGGAGATCATGCAGCCAGTCCTGGGGATTCACGGCGGGACCGTCCCCATAGTGGGTCAGGTTCATGCGGTCCTTGGCGCGGGAGGCAATCGTGCCCCCCATCGACAGGATAACGATATGCGGCAGTTTGGACCGGTCCTGCACGATGGGCGGCTGTCCGGCCGTGGGAATTTCCTGTGCCGGCGCTGATACGACGGATACGAGGGGCACCATGAGGGTAAGGAAAGCCAGAACTTTCTTCATGCCAATCTCCTGATGGAAACGAGTTCGCGAAAAGACGGAACAGGTCTCAGTATTCTTCAAACATCCGCTGGATTTCTTTCGGATCGGTGGTCTTGGTCAGCGCCAGCCGCAGCAACATGCGCGATTTCTGGGCGTTGAGATTGTCCGCCGTGACCACCCCGCTCTCTTCCATGCGCGTGGAGTTCAGGACGCGGCCGCTTCCCTTCCGATCGCTTTGTGCAAATACGACCCCCTTGGTGCGGGCATCCTTTATCGCTGCCCTGTTACCGGGCGAACTGTCATCCAGGACGATCCCCTTGGCCCCCGCTGCCACCTCTGCGTCAATGCAGGCGCGGTCGCCTTCCTGATAGCCGTAGCAGATATCGACCTTGGGCAGGTCGGTCAGGTTGTCGACGTCAAACTCCGACTTGTATGTGTGCCTGTACAAAAGGTGGCGGTAAAAAACGATGCGGTCTTCGTCCGCGAAGCCGATCGGACCGAGATCGCGCGTTTCGAACGTATTCACGCGCTCTGTATTGGTCTTGGTCACATCGCGCGCTGCCTGGATCTCTTCATTCAGCAGGATCATGACGCCGTTCTTGCGCGCTTCCGGATCGGCCGCCACACGGATCGCGTTATAGAGATTGAATGGGCCATCGCGGCTGATGGAAGTAAATGGCCTCATCGCTCCGACAACCACCACGGGCTTGTCGGAGTGAATGACGAGATTCAGGAAGTAGGCCGTCTCTTCCATCGTCGCCGTGCCGTGCGTGACGACCGCACCCGCGGTATCGGGCCGCGCCAGCCAGGCGTTGATCTGCTTGGCCAGCTTCAGCAGAATCTCGGTATTGATGCCGCCGCTTCCCGTCTCAGCTATATCTTCATAGCTGAGGTCCGCGACCTTGGCGGCTTCGGGAATATCCGCTAGCAGCTTGTCCGGCGGAATAGACCCGGCCTTGTAGCCATACTGCATGTCCCGATTATTGGCATATCCGGAGATCGTGCCTCCCGTGGCGAAGAGCCTGACCTTGGGCAGCCCTTGCGCGTTTGCGGATACTGCCGCACACGCGACCAGCAGGACCATGCCCAGGCTCCTTAGACAATTTCGAGCCGCTCTCCAGACAAACGAATTCGGCATGTTTTCTCCTTTGCGTCCAAACACACGGCGTTATGCGATTTCACATCCGGCAGGAGCGGCGACGCTTTCCGGGACGGGCGCGTCGTCTGATCGTCGGCAATGCGGCTACTCCTTCTGCGCCTTCTTCACCGGACCGAACGCCGGCGGCGCCATGCGGTGCTTAGTTGCCTGCTCGTAGATCGACGCGACTTGGATCACGATCGGCTCATCGCCTGGGCCCGCCCAGAACGAGATCCCATAGGGCATCGGGTGCTTCATCGTCGTCCGGTCCGTTTCGTTGGCGACGGAGCGGTAGTTGTCCTGCTTGGCATTCAATTCCAGCCTGGGCTCGTAGATGACGCTGTTGAAGCCTGCGGGGACGGTGATTTCGGGAATGCCCAGATCGGCGCTCAGGGGGAAGCGCCCTATCGGCCGGTTGTTGACCTGGGGCTGGCTGGCGCCGCCATGCAGGGCTGGCGGAATGGTAATTGTCGGATTGACCAGGACATCGAGGTTGTTTTCGCGCATGACCTTGTCGATCACCATGCGCATGACATCGCGCATCTTCATGCGCTGGGTTATGCCGGGCGAAGAGATGTCGAGCTTGGCAGCCGAATTCTGCATCGCCACCGCATGTGCATCGTTGAAATTCTTGGTGTTGGCGATCAGGGAGGCCCAGTCGACGACCCTGCTGTCACCGCGCCGGATCAGATACTGCTCCATGTGATAGGGAAAACTGTGTATCTGCGGCGATGCGCTCACGCTGCGCAGGTTGAGCGCATCGGAGAGCGGCGCCTTGCCTTCCGCGAGATTTGCGATGTAGTCGCGGCTGTTGATGTTCTGGCCCGGCAGGGCGAACTGCAGCTTGTCCGACGGCTTGCTGACGCCCTCGTCTCCGCCGAAGCCGTCGCCGCCGCGGCCGGTCTCGCCGACATGGCTGAGGAAGTATTCGGGCATGTGGACCGGCAGGATCTCGGCCAGGGCCTGCTGGAACGTATACTTCATGTTGGGCACGTCCGGATCGTCGGGATAGAGCGGGTCCTGGGATTCGACGATCTCGGCGCCGAGCTGATCGCGCAGGACCTTCTTGATCTCCGCGTCCACCCGATCGCTGACGGCCACGTCATTGGCGCTGTGCTTGACCATGAATTCGCGCACGATGCCGATCCGCAGACCGGCGAGCGGCTTCGCGGGATCCTTCGCATCGGCGTTCACGCCCACGAACGAACTGTACGGCACCTTGGAAATCAGGCCTTTGGGCAGGGCCGTATAGATGTCACGCGGGTCGAAATATCCCCGTTCCGGGTCCTTGATGGCGTCCAGCACGGTCGCCGCGTCCTTGACGGTCTTGCACTGGATGCCCGCGCGATCGAGATACGGGTCGGAGCCGATAGCGCCGCCATAGGGGATCAGACCTTTGGTGGTAACCATGCCGACCACACCGGCGCGCCAGGCCGGTTGACGGCAGGAACCGCCGGTCTCTTCGCAGATGGAGCAGGTCGCGAGGTTGGCGCCGACCGACACCGCCGATCCGGAACTGGAACCCCCGGTCTCGCGCGCGGTGTCGTAGGGATTGCAGGGGGCTCCCCCCCACGTGCTGCGCGCCGAATTCCCGCCAATATCGCGATGCGTGACCTTAGCCGCATTGGGCACCGGCGGGTTGCTGGGACCTGCATTGTATTCGGACAACGTCGCCTTGGCATAGATGATCGCACCCTTGGCGCGCAGTTCGGCAACGACGGTCGAATCCCTCGGCGGCGCATCGGTCGCGTAGTTCGTGTCAGCCCCGCCGGTGCTACGCATGTCCCTGGTGTCGTAAACGTCCTTGAAAGACATCACGGCGCAATACATCGGCATCGCCTTCAGGTCGGGGTGCCGGCCATATTGCTTGTCCAGCGCTGCGGCGCGCTCCAGCGCGTCGGGCTGCTGGCGGAATTTCTCACAAGCCGCCGGCGCATTCGCGGGCAGCGGCTTGCCCGGAGGCGCATCGAATGCGCCCTTGCACGTCACCGAGCGCTCGCCGCGGATATTCAGCGTGCTGAGCGCGTTGAGCTGGCCGGCATCCGGTATGCCGACAATCATGCCGTATTGCTGCGCGACCTTGGGATCGGAAGCCGTCGACTCCAGCCGTCCATAGTCGAGCGGCAATCCCTTATATTTGTCCAGGTTCGGGAGAAATTTGCTCGCCGCGACCGTGGCGGTCGGGAATTTCAAGGGCGATCCGGCGCGGACAGCACCGAGCCTGCTCTGCACCGATCTGCCATCCGCAGTCACCAGGGCGGTGCAAATGCCATTATAGGCCCTGGCGCGGGAGATATACGCCTGCACCACTTGTTGACACGTGGTCTGGCCGTTCTGGATCGCGGTCTGAATGTCCTCGATACTGGCCTCTTCGACCTGAAACGCGAAAGCGGGAGCCGACAGGCCCGCAAGCAACGCGCCGAGTGTTGCGATCCCTGCCAGACGCGAAGCGTGCGAAATGTTCACGATGATCCCCGATTATCCACGAACCAGAAGCCACTTACTCCGTGCCGCACATGCCGGAGGGTTGAATGTCCCGCCGGCATGGCGCGGACGTTCGGCACTCACATTTTGAACCGGAAGCCCCCATGGAACACCGTGCCGAGCCGGTCATAGAGGGGATTGCTGTTGCCCACGAAGAAGCTGCTCGGATTGTTGTTGGTCAGGTTTTCGACATTGAAGAACAGCTCGGTGTCGAGACCTTCAAACTTCGGTCGATAGGTGAAAGTCAGGTCCATATAGAAAGCGCCTGGCATGTAATTGTCATTGATCGTGGCGAGAGGCGCTGTGAGGTTCGGGCAGCCGGAGGTGCACTGGGTATATTGCCGGCTGCGCACGCCAGAGCCGATACCCCGGCCGACCCATGTCAACGCATAGCTGCCGGCATCATAGGTGGCTGACACATTATAGCTCCAATGGGGAACGCCGCCGCTGTTGGAGCCGGCAGTTCTGGTGATGTTGCCCAGGGGATCGATGCTGGTCTGTTGCCAGATATTGGTGGCGAGTCCGTGCAAGGCCACGGTACCGGCCCAGGGACCACCGAAGTCAGCCAGGTCCTTCTCATAGCTGGCTTCCAGATCGATGCCTGCCTCCTTCATGTATGCGGTGTTGGCGGCGGTGGAGGTGACGACCGAGAGCGTACCGTTCGCATCGCGTTGGATGAACGGGCAATAGGCCGAGACGTGGTTCACATAACAGGCAATCACCACATTTTGCGAGCTGAGCGAGGAGATGACATTGTTCATCTGCACCTGGAACAGGTCCACCGACGCGTTGAAGCCCGAGAACCAGGTCGGCGAATAGACCGTGCCGACGCCCGTCTGGTCGGCCACCTCTGGTTTCAGGTTGGGGTTGCCCAGGGTCGGCGAAAGGACGTTGGCGATGGTCTTGGGTGGAGTGGTCGAATAATCGATGATCGAGCCTTGACCGACGCGGCCGCCGGAATACAGATCGCCCAGCGAAGGCGCCCGGATGTCGCGCGAACGGGTGGCCCGCAGGCGCAAGCCTTCCAGAAAGCCAGGCGGCGCGTCATAGACCAGGCCAACCTTGTACGTCATGACATTGCCCGATGAACTGTAGCCGGTTTCACGGACGGCCATGTCCAGATCAAGTTCCTCTGCCCAGGAATAGTCATGTGCCAAGGGGACGACGGCTTCGACAAAGCCTTCGTTGACAGAGACCCCGCCGATGGCCGGATGGTAATTGCCCAGGAAGAAGCCATTGGCCATGTCGGTCGGCGTGGAAACCCCGTTCACAGATTCCTGCCGATGCTCGATGCCTGTGGACACCGACACCGTGCCCGCCCACAGGTCGAAGGGATTGCCGCGCAGCACACCGCCGAAAGTTTCCTGGCCGATTTCGGTATGCATCTGGCTGACGCCGCCCAGGGCATAGGCGATGGCAGTCGGCGTATTCATGCCCACGCCCATTGGATTGTAGGGGATGCAGCCATTGGTGGGATTGGTCAACGTCGAGCGGCAGATCGGATAGCCGGTCTTCGGGTCCGTCACGACATCCGTCGCCTGCTGGTAAGTCGCCACGACCGGAGAGTTGACCGCCTGATCGTCCACCAGCGCCCGGCTGGCCGAGCCATAGGCATTCCACGTCCAGTTACTGCCCAGAAAATCAAAATCACCGTTAGCGCCCAGGACAAAATATTGCTTCTGACGCGTGTTGGCGGGACCGGTCGCACCGATATCGGTGTTCAACTGACCCAAAGAAAAGGACGAAATATTCGCCGCTGTCATACGCGCCTTCACCACCGCGGGAATGAAGGGGTTGTCGCTTTTGATGGTGAGGACCTGGCCCGAGGTGCAGCAATAGCTCAGGACCTGGGCGTTCGAATACAGGACGTTGGCAAAGACCTCGAAATGATCGGTGACGTCATAGCTGACCCGGCCAAAGAAATTCTGGCGATCCAGCCGGTCATCCAGCGAGGTGGTGTATTGTTCGCCGCTGTCGGTGAGCGCCGGATAGGTCTCCCTATAGTCGCCGCCGATCATAAAGTTGTTGCCGGTGCTGAGCGCGCCATAATTGAAGTTGCGCGGCACGCCGCCGGGGCCGAAATCGGTTCCCATCAGCGCCGTGTTTCCGATCAGGCCGCCGGGCGTGTAAATGCCGCTGCCGACATGTCGTGCAACAGTGTAAAATGGCAGGCCGTTGGTGGTGGTATAGCCAGGGGTATTGACCATGTCCCAGGCATTGTTCGTCACCCAGCTTCTGGCACTGCCATGCAGGATGCCATCGGTGTGGGATACCGACCCGCTCAGCAGAACGTGCCCCCGTCCACCCATAAACCCAAAACCCGCGGTCAGACTCGCGTTTGCCTGCGGATCGTCGCCATAGATGGTCAGGCCGCCTTGCAGCGTGCCCTTCACACCGGTGAAGTCCTTGTCCAGAATGAAATTCACCACGCCGGCCAGCGCGTCGGAGCCATATTGGGCGGAAGCGCCGCCGGTGACGACATCGATGCGCTTGACCAGTGCGTCCGGAAATTCGTTGATGTCCACCTCACCGGCGGTGGTGGCGCCGCTTTCAGAAGACGGGCCAATGCGCATGCCGTCGAACAGAACGAGGGTGCGGTTGTTACCCAATTTGCGGATATTGAGGCCGGCGACACCGCCGTTGCCGTCGCTGACGCTGTTGCCCGAGCTGCGCGGACCCGTGCTGCCCGCGAGCGCCGGCAGCTTGACCAGGTAATCCGACAAATTCGTTGGAGCGTTCGCATTGATGTCGTCGACGCCCACAACCCTCAAGGGGGTGGGTGCCGAATACCCATTACGCAAAACCTGCGTGCCGGTGACGACTACATCTTCTGTCGCCGGTGCCGTGGCTTCGGCTATGGTCTGGGCAAAAGCCGATTCATTGAGGCCGGCTGCAAATGTCAGAGAAACGCCTGACAGCAATATCGCCTTTAAGGCAGTCTTTTTGGAAAACGCGCGCAGAATTCCGCGACGGCCGAAGCCGCCAGAACGATAGACACCTAACATACCAGCCCCTTTTATGTTGGCCCGGAACACTGCTGTTGCCGTCAGGCCTTGAAAGCAGCGTTACCGTCTGGCGGAAAGTGATCCGCCTGTTCTGGTACTACGCGCGACAAGATGGATCGCCGACAGATCGGTGAAAGAGAACTGGCGTCAATGGGCGCATTTCTACCGATATAACTTGATGTTTGTCGTGCGCCGCGCTCCGCGACGACATGGGATGCGCAAAAAATGATCGGCCTGCGCAAAGTGAAAGCAGCAGTGAAAGCGCAAGGTGCGATCAAATGTCCGATTTCGGAAAATTCGCTCCGGCACCATGCCAAAAGCGACCAAACCACTTCCAGCACGGCTTGACTGCCAAATCGGGATGCCGTGTGCTGATCATACGGCGACACTGGCATTTCAGTGTACGGAGGTTGGTTTTGTTGACGGAAGGCCGGGCTGCTGTTCGCATCGATGTCCTCTATGAGAGACACGGCAACGAACTCCGGCGCTTTCTCATGTCCCGCCTGCGAAACCGAAGCGACATCGACGATTGCATCCAGGAGACCTTCTTCAACGTCTGGCGCCAGGAAATTCGTGGCACGCTACGCGAAGACATACGCGGCTACCTGTTCACCACGGCAATGAACGTAGCGCGGGATATCTGCCGTCGCGGCCGCGCAAGGAAGGAAGCGCTGCAGGAACCCTTGTCGGATCATATAGACTCCATACGCAGCACAGATGACGCCGACGGGCTTGTCTCGTCGCGGGAGGGTTTGCGCCTTGTGGAAGACGAATTGGCCAATGTCAGGCCCTCGGCCAGAAAAGTCTTCCTTCTCCATCACGTCAGACAAATGCCGTTCGATGAGATAGCCCGCCATCTCGGCATATCGACACGAACCGTCGAGCGCGAAATGGCCAGGGCCTTGACGCATTTGCAAACGGCCCTGGGCGAAAAGATAAAAGAGATCCTGGGCTGAAGACCCGCCATGGTTTGTGCCGGGCAGGCGGGACCCGCAGCGAGATTTCGCGCTCCCGCCTTAAAGCATTCGCCTTTGTGGAATCATTTCCGGATTCGCGGTGTCGCTGCGTTCCTTGCGGATACGTAGTTGTCGAAGGGATCGTCGACTGCAGACCGCTGCTTCGGCGGCCCCGGCTTTACACTTCGGATCGGCCGCCACCTATGCCGATCGGAGGTACGGATCCTCGCGCCTTCGGAGCCGATCACTTGGAATTCAGCCGATGTTTCATGATTTAAAGCTATGCACACCGACCTGGCGCCGCCATGTCATAGCCGGTGTGGCAGCCGCGATTGTTGCCTTGCCGGCTCCGGTGGCATATGGCGAAACGCTTTCGGCATCCGGCCTTCCCATCACCGATATCGGCCCGCAACACGACTCGCACAAACCCAATATTGTCGTCATCGATGCCGGCGGGACGCTCGAGGCCACGGCCCGCGACCGGATCAGCTATTTGCACTATTCCGGCGGCATAAAAGGTGGCGTTGCGACGGTCCTGAAAGACCTGTATCCGGAGCTGGCGGGGGTGGCGAATATTTCCGTGGTACAGGTGGGTGGCATTCTGGGTGCATCCGGAGGCGTCGGCAATGAGGCTCTGTACAAGGTGTCGCGCGCCATCGACGCAGAACTCGCAAGAAGCGACGTCGATGGCGTGGTCGTGACCGGCGGTACCAGCGTGCTCGAGGAAGACGCCTATTTCTTCGACCTGACGGTGCAATCGGACAAGCCGGTCGTCGCGACGGGCGCGATGCATCAGTACGGAACATTCACCTACGACGCCTACACCAACCTGTTCAGCTCGATCCGGCTCGCTGCGAGCGGAAAGACAACCTGCTTTGGCACCGTGGTGCTGCTGAACGACCAGTTCTTCGCTGCGCGCGATGTCTCGAAGACGGACGGGTACCGCATGGACACGTTCAAGGACCGTATCTATGGCCCCCTGGGGGTTGTGAACGAAGATCACATCCTTTCCCGCCGCGCGCCGGGCCGCATCACCAAATGCGGTACGGCCGCATGGAAGACCCCCTTCGATCTCAGTAAGACGACCCCTGAAAGACTGGCGCCGGTTGAGATTGTCTACGGCCATGTGGAAGGCGACGCCAGCGCCATCAGCGCCCCGGTCGCCGCGGGATTCAAGGGTATCGTCACCGCAGGCTTCGGCCCGGGAGATATCTCCCGGCCGCTCATCAAGGCGCGCGAAGAAGCCATCAAAAAAGGTGTCCTGTTCGTGGCGGCCACACGCACGGGCGGCGAAGGCACCTATGACGCCGGCTTGCCGGGCATCATTGGCGGAGGCGACCTGCTCCCTCAGAAAGCGCGGCTTCTTCTCCAGCTCGGCCTTAGCTTTAGCAACGATCAGGCGCAAATTCGCCAGTGGTTTTCAACATTTGGCGATCCGGAATTCGACATCGGCAACGCGCGGAAGGGAAAATAGCTGCGGGATATGAGCCGATGCAAACCGGCATTCAGCCGCCAGGTTTCACATTTTCCACCGGACCCCAGCCCGGAAAACGCGGCCCAGCGTATCGTATATTCCGGGCGACTGGCTCAGCAGCGCAAAGTCAGGATTGTTGTTAGCAAGATTTTCCACCGTAAGGAAAATATCGGCGGTATCGAGCCCGGAAACCTTGACCCGATAGCGGAACGAAAGGTCCATGTAGAACTTCCCGGGAAGCTGGTTGTTGTCGATCGTATAATAGGCGCTTGAACCAGGGCATGCCTGCGAACATTGCGTATACAGCCTATTGCGAACACCGGCACTGAATCCCCGGCCGGTCCACACGGCGGAATAATCCTCGGTTTCATACCCCAGCGACAGATTGGCGGTCCAACGCGGCGCGCCATTCGCATTGTTGACGCCTGCTCCAGGCGTGACCAACCCGGTCGGGCTGACGGTGGTCAGGACCATCGTGTTGTTCGCAAGCAGCCGCAGAAAGAAATCGCCGTCCCAAGATTCCATCAGATCTGAAAGATACTTCCTGTAGGAGGCTTCGATGTCGAAACCTGATGTCCTGGCATAGGCGGTGTTGGCGGATTGGAGATATATGATGTGGATCGCGCCGTTGCCGTCCCGTTGAATGCGATCGCAGTATGTCAGGCTGCCCACATAGCAGGCATTCACCTCATCCTGTGCGGACAGCGAAGCGATTGCACCGCCTATATCAGTTTCAAAATAGTCCACCGACGCATTGAATCCGGGAAACCAGGCGGGTTGATAGACCACCCCGGCACCGGTTGTGTCGGCCGTTTCAGGCGTCAGCATGTTGTTGCCGATCCTGACCGTCAGAATGTTCGGCGTGGTGGTATTGTTGCGGAACGGGTCGATCACGTTTCCCTGCCCGCTTTGGCCGCCGGAAAACAGTTCGCCGAGGTTTGGTGCGCGGATGTCGCGCGATCGCGTGGCCCGAATGCGAACGCCGTCGAAGGGCGTGTCATAAGTCGCGCCGACCTTCCAGGTCGCGACATTTCCCGAAGTGCTGTAACCGGTTTCCCGGATAGCCAGATTAAGGTCCAGAGTCCTGGCCCAGGCGACGTCGCGCGCCAGAGGAATGACGGTTTCGGCGAATCCTTCCGCAACCTCATATGACCCGAATGTCGGGTGAAAATTGCCGACAAAGAACCCGTTGGCCTGGTCTGTCGCCGTGGCGTTTCCGGACACGCCCAGCGTCCGATATTCAAAGCCCGCCGCGACCGATACGGGGCCGGCCGGCACCATCACTGGCTCTCCACGAATCGTTGCCGTGACATCGTTCTGGTCAAGCGTTTGGCTCAAATGCCCCGTCCCCCCGACGGCGTAGGCCAGCGCGCTGGCGCCGTTCATACCTGTTCCCATTGGGTTGTAGGGCACGCAACCATTGGCGGGGTCGATGAGCGTGGAGGCACAGACCGGCCCGCCGGTCGCGGGATTGATCACGACGTCGACCGCATTCTGAAAACTGGCGGTGATAGGATCATTTATTGCGGTCACGCCGGTCCATGAAATGCTCCGGCTGGCTTTGGCATCCCACGACCAGCTCGTGCCCAAGGCATCGAAGCTGTCTTTGGCGCCGACGGCGAGCAGGCCTAACCTGTGGGAGTCATCCGCACCCGCCGCGCCGAGATCGGCATTCCAGACATTCAAATGAAAGGAGGACAGGCCAAGCGCCGTCATCTGCGCCTGCACCGGCGCCGGAATGAAAGGATTCCCGGAATATATGGTGGCCGATTCCGACGAGGAGCAGCAAAAACCGAAACTCTCGGTGCTGGCATATAGAAACTGGGCGAAGAGCTGAAGCCGGTCGCTGATATCGAAGCTGGCGCGCGCAAATATATTCTGGCGCGAAACGCGATCATCCAGCGATGAGATATCCGATTCCGAACTGTCGGTGAGAGCACCCACTGTTTCTTGCCAATTGCCGCCGATCATGACCGCCCCCCCCGAACTGAGCGTGCCATAATTGAAAGCGCGCGGAACGCCGCCTGGACCGAAATCGGTTCCCCGCAGCGGACCGGTATCTATAAGGCCACCTGGAGAAAACAGGCCGCTGCCGACCTGCTTGGCGATGATGTAGAAGGGTTGTCCGTTGGTATCCGTGTAGTTCGGATTGGGGATCTGGTCATAACCCTGCCGCAACCACGACCGGCTGTTGCCGTGCATAACGCCACTGACATGACTGACGGAACCGCTCATCAGTATATGACCGCGGCCGTCATGGAAGGGCATGCCCCAGGTCAGATTGACCAGGTATTGCCGGTCGTCGCCATAACCAGTGACCCCGCCTTCAATGGTCCCTTTCAGGCCGGTGAAGCTTTTGTCTAGGACGAGATTGACGACACCCGAAAGCGCATCGGAGCCATAAGCCGCCGATGCCCCACCGGCAACCACATCAACATGGGAAATCAATTGATCGGGCAGCAGGTTAACGTCGACAGAACCGCCCTGGCGGTTGAAGCCGCTAATCGACGATGGTACGATCCGCATGCCATCGAGCAAAACAAGCGTTCTTCCGGCGCCCAATGAACGCAGGTTCAGGTTGCTGACACCGCCGTTGCCATCGCTGAGGCTGGTAGAACTGTTGCGCGCCAGCTGGCTGTTTGCGAATCCGGGAATCTTGTTGAGGAAGTTCGCCACGTCTGTGGGCGCATCACGCTCGATTTCGTCGACGGACAGGACGGTCAAGGGGGTGGGCGATTTATAGCCGTCACGAACGATCTGCGTCCCCGTGACCACTATCGCTTCCAATGGCGGCGGCATGGCCGGCTGCGCACCGGATTGGGCCTGGCCGTTTTGCGCCCGGTTGCGCTGATACAGATCGGATTGGCCGGACAATTCGGAGGGGTGCAACCTTGCCAGCGCGACAATGTAGCTATCGTTTCCGGCCGGCCTGACGACTAGAGGCGTGCCTTCGATCAAAAGCTTCAGCGCCTCCTCGATCCTCAGATTGCCTGAGACGCCTTTTGTACGCAGCACACCGATCTGATCGGGCGAGTATATGAACGAAAATCCAGTAGCCGCTTCAATACCCTTGATACCCTCCGTCATCGTCGACGGGCCGATACTGAATATGTAACGGCGCTCGAGATTTTGCGACCAGGCGGCTGTGCTCAGCACCGTGGGTAAAAACAGCAACGCCATCAGCAGAACCAGAGCTTTGACCGCAAAAAGCCAGCCGAACGCGCTTAAGGTCCTGCCACCATCTGCTCGGCCCAACTATGTCAACTCCGACACGCCACCCGTGTCCGCCAACCGACCTCTGAAAGCCTCCTTTGCCCTTGGGGAAAGGCGTGCATTGAAATTGGACTGACGACAACCCGGCTGAATACTACGCTGGCTGCTACCAATTCCCGACAGGTCTTCACATCGCGAAGCCCGGTAAAGCCCGCAGGCGGAGGGCGTTGGAGACTATTTTCGATGTCGCCGCACTCGAGACGCCTAACTAATGGCTTTATTGCACAAAGTTTGAGCGATGGTCGCGGACAAGATTTCACGACCGTCGTGGCACGAAATGGTGACGCCGGCAGATCTTGCTTGTGACGGTGACGAATAATGCCGAAGACATATGGCGAGGCAGAAGCCTGGACGAACGCTTAACATCTGTCGTTGACGGAAAATGAATGCGCGCCACGTAGTGCTGAAGAGGATTATCTCACCCAGGAAGTACTGCGAGCGTTGGAGATCGAATTGCCAAACCTGAGGCCATCGATTAGAAAGAGGCTCTATTACACTTCACCGAACACGTACCATTCGAAGAAATTGCCCGATAACTGGGCATGTCAAACGCTCGGTAGGAAATGTCACAGACTCAATCTCACCTGCAAGCGATCTTGATCGGCGCTTTCAGAACCGTTTTGGAATAGGACGGCATGTTCCGTTCAATACCCAAGACCGCTGCGGAATGGATGGCCCGCATCAGTTCCGGCAAGCTTTCGGACGCTGACCAGCGCGACCTGGAAAAATGGCTTGCGCAAAAGCCTGACAACAAAAGGGAGCTGGAGAAATCGCGCCAGCTATGGCTGCTGTCGGCGCAACTGCGCGGTAGCCCGATCGCGCAAGCCTTGTTGCAACGCGATGACGTTGCCGGCCGACCCAAAACGTGGCTGGCCAACGGTTCGCTCCATCGCTACTTCGTCCCCGCTGCGGCCGCAACAGTTACTCTCGTTTCCCTTCTCGCTCTGCCGCAGATCGAGCGATTTTTCTCGCCTTTCCGAACTGCAGCCGACAGTGTCACCACCGCGCGCGGCGAGATTGCGAATTACACCCTGCCCGATGGCTCGACCTTGACGCTGGATGCCTCCTCCTCCCTTCGCATCGCGTTCACTGACAAGCAACGCGTTATCTATCTGAGCGGTGGCGAAGGGTTTTTCGATGTGAAGCACAACCCTTCCCGCCCGTTCATCGTGGTGGCCGGAAAAAAGCAAGTAGTCGTCGCAGGAACGAAATTCAACGTCGACTACTTTCCGAAAGAGAGCGACATAGAGGTGGCCGTCGTAGAAGGCCTTGTCAACGTTACCTTCCCCACCTCGAGTGCTGTGAACAAGACAGTGCCAATCAAACAGAACGAGGTGGTTCTGTTCCCCGCCGACGGATCCACCGTTCGTCGTCCCATCAGCGCTTCGCACGCTTCCGCCTGGCGTGAAGGGAAATTGTATTTCGATGGCGCACAGCTCAGTGAAGTTCTAGCAAGCGTTAATCGCCACCTCCAGAAACCCCTGGTCGTCAGCAATCCGGAGATAGGCAAGCGAACCGTCACGGGCGTGTTTCAAGCTGGCGATCTAAATGCGGTACTGATGTCCCTGAATGACCTGTATGGCCTGAAAGGCAGGGAACTGGCAGACAAGTGGCTGCTCGTCCAGGATCCCAAAGTGTCGCCGCCAAATTGAATGACTGCAGGAGAGGTATGGCCGAAATAACGGCGACAATCTGTTCATGATCAAGGACCAGCGCATCACAACTTCATACGTGATTGAAGCCTTGCGGATAGGATAACGGCACAGGGGCGGTGCTTGACGCCCTCTTCCTGACCTCGGGCATGTTCGGACTGCCAGAGATACGAATAGCGGATGACAAGGCCGGAAACCGGCTTTGGAAGGGCCACGCCCTTTAGCCGACTTCGTGATTAAAGGCAGCCGCCTCTGGTGCAGCTACTGCCCGTTCAATCGCAGCGATGTCCTCAGCCGTAAAGTCGGCAATGCCGAGTACCTCACGATCGCGTCGCTTGAGCCGATGGTATTCCTGTGAGGACAAAATAACGGTCCGTTCGCGACCATTACGCGTGACGACCACAGGCTCAGTGAGAGCCAGGTCCTGATAGCGACCGAAGTTCTTTTGGACTTCTGCAGATGAGACTTTGACCATTACCGGCTCCTACTCAACGCGGAACCGAAAGTCGCTGCACTCTGATCAGTTTGACTGCCGCCGTTGAGGAATATGTTCGAGTCCCAATCGCGCCTTCAAACCGTGTTGAATGCGGCGCATTTATTGGTTTCGGACTTCGTGTTCGCTGAATACCACCAAAATACCATCCCACTGGTTCGGCTCGCAGATCCACCAACTCGAGTAAACAGTCTGATTGGTCCTTTTAAATAAAGGGCCTCCGAGACAATAACCGTTCGGCTCGTGCTGATCTCGAACGTTGCCGAACAATAGTTCGTGTCCCGTCTTAACTCTATTAAGTCATTGATTTTATTTGATAATTTTGAAATGGTGCCCAGAAGAGGACTCCCAAACGCTTGGTAAGCTCTTGAAAGCGTTAGAGTCAGCATCTCCATACTGTTTCAGATACCATCAAAATACCAACACGGCCGTCGGGTATCAACGAATTTCGGCGGACGTGGACGGACAAAGCCCTGAAATCGCAGCACTTTGTCACCTCATGATGGTATCTGAAATCGAGCGCCAGTGCCATCCAGCTAACCGACGAGCTGAAATTCTCGCTGAAGCTCGACTAGCGCGTTCCGGGCGTCGTTGTCGGCACCGTGGATAACGGCGGCTCGATCCCGACCACTGCCCAATTTCTCCTCTGGTCGTTCCTCGGAATGATAGAGACAGACCTGACGTGCTGCGAGCCTGGCAACATCCTCAGGTGTGCCACACACATCCGCTCGATTTCCAGCGCCGAAAGCGGCTGCCGACTGACCTGCATGTTCATGGCTGTACCCCCGCTCTGAGGTTACATCGATTCGGGGCGTCTAAATTGCCGCTGTGCACTGGCGGGGTTGGACTGGTTTATGGCCCGTCGCAGGCGCCGGTTAGTTGCTGCTCGGATTACGGAGGAAATTTAAAAGGGACGGCACCTGCACCAACCGCCGCCGACCGATCTTGACCGCCTTTACGGCGCCCCCGTCGATCAGCTCATAAAGCTTTGTCCGTCCAAAGCCCGCGGCCGAACATGCCTCGGCTATTGAACAGGTTGGCCGTTGGGAGAACGGAATGGCCGGATGCTTCGCATCCATTACTTGGGTCATACTCTACCTTTCGCTTTCATGGGTTCGTTTGGGCTGCCAAGTGAGATTGGCCGTAGCTCCACCTTCGTTCTCGAAAAGCGTCATCGAAAGCCCCGCTGGGAACGCAGGGTCAGACAGCTTCAGGCTAAAGCGTTCGCCCGTGCCGCTGACCTGGGAGGCCTGGCGCCAAGCCGCTCCAACCTCCGCACGCCCGACATACACTTTGAAGTCGGGGGCGCGGTCATTCGCCCGGTCGTCATTCGGAACGAGCCGCAGCTTTGCGTTGATGGTTAGGGTCCGCAGCCAACCTTCCCATCCTCCATCCTTGGTCGCGTTGAACACTGCGGCAAGGGCCATCGACTAATCCTTCGGGTCTTTCCGCGTGGCAGGACGTTTGCTCCTCCGCTCGCCTTTACCGCGTTGAATGAAGCTGCGGTCCCCGTCGAGAAACTTTTGCAGCATGAAAGGAACAAGGTCGACGACCTTTTCATCGTCGCCATAGGTCTCCTTATAAGCGCCGGCATAAGCCTGAAGTTGCCGATCGAGGTCGGGACTGATCTGGATCGACATTTTGACTGGCGTACGGTCGGGAAGCTTTTGAAGTTTTAGATCGGGCATCTTGGCTATCCTCTGTAGGGTCGTAAAACGATGTCTTTATGGACGATGACGCGGAGCGGCCAGCCGGGCCGGACCTTGATCGTCGGCTGGATGTTGAGATTTTTCTGCGTGATCTGCTGGCCCGCCTGGTTCACGCTATCCTGCGTGGACTGGCGGATCGACATGATGAGGTCGCTTTGGCCGTTGATGGCTAGCTCGCTGCCAACACCGAGCAAAGTCGAAATCGCAACCCCTTTGAGAAGCTGCCAGGTGTGATAATCGACCTGATCCTCCAGGCCGGAATAGCCGGTTGTGTCCGTCGCAGGCAGATTGTCGATCTGCATCGACGATCCGTCAGGCATGATGATGCGCTGCCAGACCAGCAAAGCTCGGCTCTGGCCGAACGCGATCACGCTGTCGTAAGTCCCGACCAGCCGTGATCCCTGCGGGATGAGCAGTATCTTGCCGGAGACGGTATCATAGACGTTCTGGGTGATCTGGGCGACGACTAGACCTGGCAGGTCGGAATCCAGGCCCGTTATCAGACTGGCGGATATCAGCGTGCCAGCCATAACTTCATAGGGCGACACCGGGTCTTGGATTTGATGGGGGTTGTAAACGCTCTTTCCGTCTGTGGCGTTAACGAAGTCGAGCTTGCGACCTGCATCGGCTGGATCGCGCATAGGATCGAGTGCCAGGCCGGCGCTGGGCTGGTTGGCGAAGGACGGCGGCAGGCCCGCCGCATTGGCGACCGTGCTGGCCACACCCGAATGCCCGGCGCCGGCGCCGAAGAATATTCCGCCTTCGTTGGCCTGCCGGGAGAGTTGCGCCAAACGCAGCTCCTCCGCGTGGGCAGTCTCGCCTTCGGACGCAGAACCGGACGGCGCCAGCCCCAGGCCGTTGCGCGCACGAAGCTCGGCGCGTCCTAGGTCGCCGGGAAGCGGCGCACCCAAGACCGGCGGTTTGACCTTGTCATAGCCCGACGGCAGCGCCGACAACCCGTCCGCCTTGGGCTGGCGGTCCGTGTTGTAAAGCTCCTGGCCGGTGGCTTGGCCGTGCTTCGCACCTGTGCCGAGCGCGAACCAGGCTGCAAGGAAGACGGCGATGGCCGTTCCTCCAAGAGCCGCGACAACAACCTTGCGTTTGAAGCGGGTTACGGGACGGGGTTGCGACCGAAGCACCAGGCTTTCGGGGGCAACCTTTCCGGCGCCTGCCGGGATTGCAGCATCGCTCATCGGTTATCGACCCTGTGTGCTCCGGGCGTCCGCGGTCTGAACCGAAGACGAGCGCTTGATTTTCACGATCTGCTGATGGTCCTGGCCGAAGCGCAGCTCGGCTTGCATAAAGAGCTGGTCCACGACGTAGTAGTTTCCGCGCACCCGGTAATTCACCAGGTCGTGATTGCCGTTGGGGCCGGAGACGAAAAGCGGCGGCGCATCGCCCTGGCTGAGGGCGCTGGGAAACTCGATGTAGACATGCGTGCCGTCATCGAACGCCCGAACGGGCTTCCAGGCGACGTTGTCGCCGCTGATCGTGTAGCCGAAGTGCAGGTTTTCGACCGCCGGTAGGCCATCCAGCGGCGACGCGGCTGCCGTGCTCGCCGGCATTTGCTTCACCAACCCATCTTGCGGATAGGTCCAGGACACCGCCGCCATGAAAGTTTCGGGGGTGCTTTGCAATTCCAGGTGATAGCTGCGGCGATCGGTGGTGATGACCAGATTGGTCTTCAGGCCCGAGGCATAAGGCTTGGCCAGGACATGAACCTGCTTGGTGGGGCCGCTCCCGCTTGTGGTGTCGCCGACCACCCACCGCGTGGTATCGCCGGCCGAAATCGCTGTCAGGCCTTCGCCCGGCTGCAGCGCGATGTCGCTGACCTCTTGGGGCGTGGCGTACAGGCGATACAGCGCGCCATCGGAATAGTTGTAGACCTGGATGGCGTTGATGTAGCCGTCGGTCGAAGGCTCTTGAAGGGCGGCGTTATTCGCAGCGACAACCCGCTGTGTCGGGGTCCTCGCCGCAACCTTGTGCTTTCCCACCGGCGGTAGCTTCACCGCGGGCATCGAGTCAACCGTCGAGACCGGTACGGATTGAACGAATGCAGCCGGGATGATGTGCGGTGCCGGGTCATCCTGGAGCTGCGCCGCCTGCATGGGAGCGTCATTGCGCATGAAAGAAGGCATCCAGGCGCAGGCGGACAGGCTGGCGCAGAACGGGATCAGGATAAAAGCGCGGGCGGCGGTGTGCATGAAGATCTCCTTCAGTTGTCGAGTTCGCGGGACCAGTTGAGGGCATTGATGTAGATGCCAAGCGGATTGCGCTTGAGGATGTCGGCGGTGGCCGGCGCCTTGCTGACGACGGACAGGATCGAGGTCCACCGCTCGGTTTTGGCGAGCGTGTCGTGATCGTAAATCTGCTCGGTCCACTTCACCTGGAAGGAATTGTCCGACACGCGAACGACGCTGTTGATTTGGACCGATACTGTGCGCTGCCCAATTGCCTTGAACGGGTCGTTGGCCTGGGCGTATTGATTGAGCGCCAGCGCTCCGTGGTCGGTGGTGTAGTCGTAGGCTTCGAGCCAGTTGCGGCGGACGATCACGGGATCGGTGCTGAGGCTGCGGACGTCCATGACGAACCGCCCCAAGTACCAGGCGATTTCAGCATCCGTCGGAACATAGGTCTGCGAGACGGGATTGACCGCTTGCACCGCGCCGAACTTGTCCACCTGCACCACATAGGGCGCGACACGGCTTTGCATCGACTGCCATGTCAGCGCTCCGCCAAAACAGAGCGACAGGCCAAGGGCACCGAACGACATGAGCCGCCAGTTCTTCGCCTGGACACGGGCGGAGCCGATGCGGTCGTCCCACACCTGACCGGCCCGCTGATGCGGGGTCGCGGGTTCGGGTGTCAGGCTGTAGCGTTGAATAGAGCGGCGGAACATTAAGCCTCCTTCTGGTCGAGGTCGGGGTTGGCGGCGGCGCCGGGTCGGTCGCCGTCTTTGATGGCTTGGCTTGTCGTGTGAGCGTGGGCGCGGCGCCGACCTTCGCTCTGCATCCTGCGCGCCCATGCGGGCGGCGTGCCGGGTGTTCCTTGCGGGCCGCCAGCGGTGCCGGCTGTACCGTTCTCATTCGCAGGCCGGCCGGTCCGCGTTCCCCCGGTGGCGCGAAATGCGGCATCGCCACCGCTCTTCGCGCGACCGGTGGCGTCTTCCCAGACGCCTTTGCCCCAATTCTCGGCTGCCTGCCGCGCTGCCCCCATACCGGCCGCAGCGACGCCACCGAGACCTGCGGCAACGCCCGCGGCTCCCTTCTCACCTGAGGTCGCGCGCGCCATTTGATAGGCCATGGCGGCACCGCCACCGAGGGCGCTCCCAGCCTGGATCGCGCCCTTGCCGGCGTTGACGGTCCCGCGTGCTGCTCCGTGCGCGGCGGCGCCAGCCAGCGCCGTCGTTCCCACAAGCGCCCCGGTCGCGCCAAGAGCGGCACCGGCTCCAAGCTGCGGAGCACCGGACACCAGGCCGGTCGCGATCCCAGGCCCAAAAATGCCAAGGCCGAACAGCGAGAGCGCGGCCAACACCAAGGTCATGGCCTGCTGCAGGCTCACGTCCTGCCCGGCGGGGATGGCGGATGTAAATTGTGAGAAGAATGTGTTGCCGATGCCGACAATGACCGCCAGCACCATCACCTTGATCCCTGATGAAACCACGTTTCCTAGGACGCGCTCAGCCAGAAATGCGGTTTTGCCCCACAATGCGAAGGGGACCAGGATAAAGCCGGCGAGCGTCGTCAGCTTGAACTCAAGAATGGTGATGAAAAGCTGCACTGCCAGCACGAAAAACGACAGCACGACGATGAACCATGCGCCCACAAGGACCAGGATGGTCACGAGGTGCGTAAAGACAGTGGTAAAGCCGAGAAGCTTGCCGGCTTGCTGCACCAACGGATACGCGGCCGTGAATCCTGTTCCCGCAAGTTTGCCTGGACGCAAAAGGTCGGCTGCCGACATGCCACCGCCCGACGCCGTCAAGCCGAGCTGCGAAAACGAGTTAAAGATCAGCGTCGCCAGCGTGTGGAAGTTGTTGATGATGTAGGCGAAGGCGCCGATGTAGAGCACCTTCTTGATGAGCCGTGCGAGGACATTGGCTTCTCCGTCCATCGCCCAAAACAGCGCTGCCAAGGTGATGTCGATGCCGATCAGAATCGAGCTGAGTCCACCAACGTCACCCTGCAGAAGTCCGAACCCACTATCGATGTAGGTGATGAACGTCTGCATAAATTGGTCGATGACGTTTAGATTATTCATCGGGAGACCTATTGCGGCGCGTAGGCGTTGTTGCTGCCCAGAAAGGTTTGAAATTGGGTCTGGCCGTCTTGCTCGGCTTCGGCGTTACGCGCCTGATCCAACGCCGTCGCGCGATATTGCGCGGCCATGAGATTCTGGATTTGGAGTTGTTGCTTGGTGGAAAGCGCGATGAGCTGGTTGGTGGCCTGGGTAACCGCCAAGTTGCCGGTGGCGCTCTGGGAGTCGTTGGTGAGCTTGTTCAGGGTTGCGGTGTCAGCCTGGACGTTCTGGACGACCTGGGCCTGCACCTTGAGCGTGTCCTGGAACGCGGACATCGAGTTCTGCCACCGCTGCTGCGCGTCCGCCGTCAGCGTCGCCGTGCCGGTGCCGGCCGGATAGGACATGGGATAAGCCCGCGTCCAAGCCGCGATGGTCGAATTGACGTTGAACGAGATGCCCTGGGCCTGGTTCATCAAGTTGGTGATTTGCGTGAGCGAGTTCACCATGCCGCTGATCTGAGAAATATCATTCAGCGGATTGAGATTGCTCGCCATGTTCTGCAGCATCATCGCCTGGTTCTGCAGCGACTGGATCTGATTGTTGATCTGCTGCAAGGCGCGCGCCGCCGTCAGAAGATTCTGAGCGTAGTTTTGCGGATCGAAGACCGTCCATTGCGCCTGGGCCGGCGAGACTATGACGGTCGTAACGAGCAATGCGGCCGCGAGTGCGGATCGAAGCAATTTCATTCGGCTGCCTCCAAGGCTTGTTCGGGGGATAGAAGATCGGCGGCCCACCGCAGGCCGCGCGCGATCAAGAAGCGGCGAGCGAAGCCAGCGCGACCTTCGGCGGCAACGCGGTCGATAAGGTGTTGATCGGCCGGTGAGCTGGCGCCGCAGAATGCCAGCGCAATGGGGCCAAGGCCCAATTCAAACAGCCGGTTTCCGCGCCGGGATTGGAGGTAGTATTGCCGCTTGGGCACGGACCGGGCGATCAGCTCGATTTGGCGATCATTCAACCCGAATTGCTCGTAGAAGGAGCGGCTTCGCGGTTCTACTGCCCGTTCGTTCGGCAGGAAGATGCGCTGCGGACAGCTTTCGATGATCGCCGGAGCAATTTCCGAGTTGGCGATGTCCGCCAGGGATTGGGTTGCGAAAATGACGGAGACGTTTTTCTTCCGAAGCACCTTCAGCCATTCGCGAATGCGTGCGGCAAACGCCGGATTGTCGAGATAGACCCAGGCTTCGTCTAAGATCAGCAGAGTTGGCTTGCCGGTGAATCGGCTCTCCAGCCGGTGGAAAAGATAGGTCAGAACCGGCAGCACCACCCGCGTATGGTGCAAAAGTCCTTCAGTCTCGAAGCATTGCACGTCCGCCAGGGCGAGCTTGTCTTCAGCGGCGTCCAACAATCGCCCAAAAGGCCCTTCTAGGGTGTAGCCCTGAAGCGCGGACTTCAGAGCATTTGACTGGAGCAAAAGCGACAGGCCGGTCAGGGTCCGCTCTTCAATTGGCGCCGATGCCAAGCTGGTCAGTGCTGACCAGACCGTTTCCTTGATTTCCGGCGTGATGACGACTGCTTCGTGTTCAAGAAGCGAGACGACCCAATCTGCGGCCCAACTCCGCTCCGCCGCGTTGTCGATTTCACGGAGAGGCTGGAAGGCCAGCCCGCCGTCGAGGCCCAAATCGTGATGGGAGCCTTCCATCGAAAGGACGGCGGCCCGGGCCGAGTTGCCCTTGTCGAAGAAATAGACTTGCGAACCGGCGTAGCGGCGAAATTGCATAGCCAAGAGCGACAGCAACACAGATTTGCCGGCGCCGGTCGGCCCCACGATGAGTCCATGGCCGACATCGCCCACATGGGTCGAGAAGCGGAACGGTGTCGATCCGCTCGTCTCGGCATGGAATAGCGCCGGCGCCTGGAGATGGTCGTTCTGGCGTGGTCCGGCCCATACCGATGACAGCGGCATCAAATGGGCGAGATTGAGCGTGTGAACCAGCGGCTGGCGGACGTTCGCGTAAACGTGTCCTGGCAGGCTGCCCAGCCACGCTTCCACCGCATTGAGGCTTTCGCGGATTGTGGTAAAGCCCAGACCGTTGATGACCCGTTCGACGGCGCGGACCTTCTCTTCGACCCGATGTAGATCGGGATCGCTGACGCAAATCGTCGTTGTCAGATATCCGAACGAAACATTGTCGCCGCCAAGGGCCTGCAGGGCGGCATCCGCGTCCACCATCTTGTTGTCGGCGTCGGAGTCGAGGAGTTGAACCGGCTCGTTGTGCATCACTTCGCGCACGAACTGGCTTATCGACTTGCGCTTGTTGAACCATTGGCGGCGAAGGTTCGTGAGCGCCTTGTTCGCCCGCGTCTTGTCGAGCGCGATGAAGCGCGTGCTCCACCGATAGGGAAATTCCAGGTGGTTCAAGGCGTCGAGGATGCCGGGCTGCGTCGTACCGGGAAATCCGAGAATGGTGACGCAACGCAGGTGCTCGTCACCCAGAACGGGCATCAGGCCGCCGCGCAGCGGTGTGTCCGCCAGGATGGCGTCCAAATACATGGGGGTCTCGGGCGGCGACACCCGGTGGCGCTTGGTCGAAACCGTGCCATGGAGGTAGGTCAGCGTCTCGGCGTCGTCCAGGGCCGAAATCTCGGCCAAGACCTGGCCAAGCAAGTCCTGTGCACGGTCGGTCTCCGCCACGAAAGCGGCCATCTCGTAACGCCAGTCGCGGGCGCTGTGGTCGTTGGGCGTCTCGATCAGAACGCGCTCTGCGCTGGCGACATTGTCGGCCGGCGGCATGAAAAGCAGCGTGAGGTAATAGCCAGTCTCAAAATGGTGCCTGGTCGCGCGGCGCCCGGCCTCGGCGACAGCTCCGCCACTTTCGAACTGTGCGCGCCGCTCTTCGTCCACCAGCCATGTCGCGTCGTCGGGGAATGATGAATCAGGATAGCCCGGCGCCCGGTAGCGTTCCGCTTCCAGGAAAACGGCCCAGCCGGAACCGAACCGACGCATCACGTTATTGATGCGCGCACACGCGGCGACTAACTCGGACTCGGTGGCGCTCTCAAGGTCCGGCCCGCGGAAGCGGAAAGTACGCTGCAGGCTGCCGTCTTTGTTGAGGACGACGCCCGGCGCTACAAGGGCAGCCCAGGGCAAGTGATCGGCAAGCCGGTCGGTCTTCTGACGATATTCCACAAGGCTCAGCATTTGAGATAGCTCCTTTGGCGAAGATGCCGACGAAGCACCTCGACAAAATCTGGATCGCGCTTCGCTGCGAAGACCGCGATGGAATGGCCGACGATCCACAACAGCAGCCCGGCCAGCCAAAGCCGCAGGCCTAGCCCCAGCGCAGCCGCCAGAGTGCCGTTGGCGATGGCAATCGCCCGTGGGGCGCCGGCCAAAAGGACCGGCTCGGTCAAGGACCGGTAGAGCGGGACTTCAAACCCTTCGATCATGGCAGCAGTGCGCCGCCGCCGAATGAGAAGAACGACAGGAAGAAGCTGGACGCCGTGAAGGCGATGGACAGGCCGAACACGATCTGGACCAGCTTGCGAAAGCCGCCCGCCGTCTCGCCGAAGGCCAAGCCGAGGCCCGTCAGAATGATGATGATGACGGCGACGATCTTGGCGACCGGACCCTGTACCGAGTCGAGGATCTGCTGAAGCGGCTGCTCCCACGGCATGTTGGTGCCTGCCGCGTAGGCGAAGCCGATCATGCCAAAATAAAGAAGTGTGATGGTGGCGGGGATGCGGACGCGCATAAATCTCTCCTTCAGCGGGCCATAAGCCATTGGTGGTGGATGTGGGTGAGCTTGTAATTTCCGTCGGTATCAAGGCCATCCAGGCTGGTAATCGTCTCGATCCGACGCGTGATGCCCCGACCGCTAATGAAGACGATGGTATCGATGGCTTCGGCGATAAGCCGGCGCGGCACGGTCGTCACGACCTCCTGAATGAGCTGTTCCAGACGGTAGAGCGCGCTTTCGGCCGAATTGGCGTGAACGGTGGCGATCCCGCCGGGATGGCCGGTATTCCATGCCTTCAGCATGTCGAGTGCTTCCGCACCCCGGACCTCGCCGACGATGATCCGGTCGGGGCGTAAACGCAGTGTCGAGCGCACAAGATCGGCCAAGCTCACGATGCCGGGCTTGGTCCGCAGCGCAACGCAGTCAGGCGCGGTACACTGCAATTCGCGCGTGTCCTCGATGAGGATGACGCGCTCGTCCAAGCTGGCGACCTCAGCCAAGAGTGCATTCGCCAATGTGGTCTTGCCGGAGCTGGTGCCCCCCGCAACCAGCACGTTCTTACGGTCCGTGACGGCCTTTCGGAGCGCGCCGGCCTGGGCGTCCGTCATGATCCGGTCGGCGACGTAGTCCTTCAGCCCATAGACCCGCTTCGCCGGTTTGCGGATGGAAAAACATGGTGCGGTGGCAACCGGGGGCAGCAGTCCTTCAAAGCGCTCGCCTGCTTCGCCTTCGCCGCGCGAAGGCAACTCGGCGCTGACGATGGGATTGTTGGCATGGACTTCCTGGCGTATGTGGCTGGCGACCAGGCGGATCACCCGTTCCACCTCTCCCGCAGTAAGGCTCGTCTCGGTCTGCGACCGGCCTTCGCCCAAGCGGTCGAGCCGCAATACGCCGTCGGGATTGACCATGACTTCGACGACCAACGGGTCTGCCAAAGCCTGCGCGATGGCAGGCCCCATCGCGGTCCTCAACATCGCCGCGCGGCGGTCGCGGCTTTCGTCGCCCGAGCCAGACGCGCTCATTCGGCAGCCTCCATGGCGGGTGCGACGGGTTTGGTCTGGCGTCCGGCCGCGAGCTGACGGCCCACGGTTTCGATGAACGATTGGTATCGTGCCTCGGCTTGCGCGCGCCGTGACGCCAGTTCGGATTCTGGCGGCATCCCTGCCACCAGGAAATGATGGCGGACAAATTCCGCCAAGGTATGGATGACAATGCGCTGGTCTCGCTCAACGCGGTCGATCTGGCCGCTGATGCGGTTCATTCGGGTCTGAAGCAGGCTGTCGAGCGTATCGGCCGCCTCGTGGTCGAAATAACTCTGCAGCGCGGCTTCCACGATCTTCGCCTTACTCATGCCCGGCCGCGCTGCAAATTCAGCCAGGCGCCGCGTGACGGCTTCGTCGAGGTGGAGGTTGTGGCGGGGTTTGGTGCTTGCCATGGTCAGAAGGCCGGGAGGATGTCGTCGTGGTGGGCGCGGTGGTCGCCTTCGTTCATGGCGTGCGCCCGACCGACGGTTGCGGCCCGCCGCAATCGCGTAAGAGCATCCTCGCCGCCGCATTGATCGTCATCGATCGTCTCGGGTTCGGGGCTTTCGACAGGCCGGACAGTCGCATCCGCATCGCCAGGCACGCGCTCTAGGCTCCGGCCTTCCTCCGGCTCGTCGCAGCGGTTGCCGTCAGATGCCAAGTCGAGATGGGCGGCGCGTGTCTGCGTGCCCCAATCGTTGGGCCGCCCTGGCGGGCAATCGGGATACTCGCCTGCGCTTCCCAAGTCCGGCGCCGGCAGGACGCGGGTGGTGAAATTGGCGTCCTCGTAATATTTGAGCTTCTTGGCGCGGATCGGCGCGTGGCTGGACACCATCACCAATTCGTCATTGGGCGGCAGTTGCATCACTTCGCCGGGTGTCAGAAGCGCGCGGGCGGTCTCTTGCTTTGAGACCATGACGTGACTGAGCCACGGTGCCAGCCGATGCCCCGCGTAATTGCGCTGTGCCCGCAACTCGGTCGCCGTTCCCAGCGCATCGGATATGCGCTTGGCGGTGCGCTCGTCGTTGGACGAAAATGCGATACGGACGTGGCAATTGTCGAGAATGGCGTTGTTCTCGCCGTAAGCCTTTGAGATCTGATTGAGAGATTGCGCGATCAGATAGGCCCGAATGCCGTACCCCGCCATGAATGCCAAAGCTGTTTCAAAGAAGTCCAGGCGGCCTAGCGCCGGAAATTCGTCCAGCATCAGAAGCAGCTTGTACTTGCGGCTCTTGGACGGGTCGCCCTCCAGCCGTTCGGTCAAGCACCGACCGATCTGATTGAGGATCAGGCGCACTAAAGGCTTCGTGCGCGAAATGTCGGACGGCGGGATCACCAGGAACAACGAAACCGGGCGCTGTGCATCGACAAGGTCGGCGATACGCCAGTCGCAACCGGATATCGCCTGTGCGACGGTGGGATCGCGGTAGAGGCCCAGGAACGACATGGCAGTCGAAAGAACGCCGGACCGTTCGTTCTCCGATTTGTTAAGTACTTCACGGGCAGCAGACGCGACAACCGGATGAACGCGCGGGCAGTCCTCGCTCCCCAGATGGTTGGTCGCCATCATCTGCCGAAGCGAGGCTTCAAAGGAGCGGCGGGGATCGGACATGAAGCTCGCCACCCGCGCCAAGGTCTTCTCTTCCTCGGCGTACAGAACGTGAAGGATGACCCCGACCAAAAGAGAGTGACTGGTCTTCTCCCAATGGTTGCGCCGTTCCAGGGCGCCTTCTGGGTCCACCAGAATGTCGGCGATGTTTTGAACGTCCCGCACTTCATGCGGACCCTTGCGCACCTCCAACAAAGGATTGTACCGGGCGCTGCGCGGGTCGGTTGGGTTGAACAGCAGGCAATGGGAGAAGCGGCTTCGCCACCCGGCGGTCAACTGCCAGTTCTCGCCCTTGATGTCGTGGATGACGACGCTATGGGTCCAGGCCAACAGCGTTGGCACGACCAGGCCCACGCCCTTGCCGGAGCGCGTCGGCGCGAACGCCATGACGTGTTCGGGACCATTGTGGCGCAAGTATTGGTTTGCGTACCGACCCAGAAAGACGCCGGCTGGTTCGAATAGACCCGCTTCCGCTATGTCCTGCTCGGAAGCCCAGCGGGACGAACCATAGGTCGTGACGTTCTGATTTTGCCGCGCGCGCCACAGTGAACCGGCCACCGCCACGCCGCAGCCGGCGAAGCCGCTGGCGGCGGCCATGCCGCCCGCTTCATTGAAGATCGTCGGCGCGTAGGCTTCATAGGCATACCACCAGACGAACAGCGCCCAAGTCGGATAGATCGGAATATCGAAGAGATGGAACCAGGGGGCGCCGAGCTGGGGCTGAAACCCGAGACGCCAAGCGGCCCATTCCGTCGCGAACCAAATGCCGCCGATGGCAATGGAAAGAACCGAAATGATCGTGCCGATGAGAAGCTTGGTGGGTGTCAAGGCTGTCTCCTTTGCGAATCAGGAGACACCCGAAACGTCGGTTGCGAAAACCGCGTTTATTCACGATCAACCCCGACCAATCACGCAGTGCAACGTCGAGTGTTCAATCTGGCAGGAGGATCAGCTGCAAATCGTAACGGACCTGGGCCCATAATGCAGCGCGCCAAAGAAAGGACTCTGGCGCCCCAGAAAATCGCTCAACCGGCACACCGCGCACGAACCTCCGAAGGAGCGCCTTGTTTCGCCGGCTCGAACGCCGTCGCTGGCGCGACACAGTCAGAAACGTTTCCTCGTTTGGCACTTTACGACGGTATCGCTCGCCCTCTTGCGAATAGACTCTGAAGTATGGCGAGCTTGGGACGAAGGAAACGTGATGCTCATCATGGAAGTCCGGCAAGAGAATCTCGCCGGGCAAAAAGAAGCCAGAATTGTTAATGACGCTTTGTGTCTGCGCCTGCAGCCGAAGTCCTTGGAGACTTGGGGCACCGCTTGAGGCGTAAAAGACAGAGTGCCCAGCTGCTTCAAGTGTTTGCAGTTGTTTATGCTGCCAATAGGCCATCTTGCGATGCAGATGCATTCGGTAGACAGGCTTGGTCGTGAAATCTCCCGCCTGAAATTCATGCGCATTGCCATAGGTCATGACATTGGAGCGCTTGAACTGGAGGAAATGGAGCGTGCCGCTGAGGTCTACGCTCGCGTCATAGCCGCCGCCGGGTTGCGCTTCCTGATGCGGGGTTAGGAAATTTAGAAATAGCGGCCCGCCTCCGTGCTTGGTCTCAAGCTCTCGCAAGAGTAGAAACGCATAGGTGGTCTCTGAATAATCGGGCCAGGCCACATCGCCTCCAGAAAATGGGCGTCACAATGATCGAACAAGCTGAATTGGATGAACACCTGAAGCCGATTGTCGACGCCGGCTATGAGATTAATCCGCCGGGCTTAGTCAGACTGCAAGGGTGGAATGAGATCCTCCTGCAAATCGCGCAGGCCAAGCATTTCCTCGCCGCGCTTCGCGACACGTCCAGCGAACTTGGGGACCTCGGGAGCCTATTCACCCAAAGCGCCTATTTCTTGGCCTTCCTGACGATTTATGGCAAGTGCTTCACTGGCGCTGGCGGGCACCGGATCACACTCGACGAAAAGGACGCCTTCCGGGGCAAGCCTGACGCGACCCGTGATGGGCACGCCCGCATCATGATTCTACGCCACACGTTTGCCGCTCACAATTCTGACTCGGGTCTCGTAGCAACCACAATGGCCGCGAAGACAGAGGGGGATACCATCATGGTGAAGCATATCGTAACTCAGGCTATGCCGCTTGGTGAGCTGCCAGCTTTCGGAGCGGTGCTGCAAGCGCTCGAAGACTATGTCGTGTTGCGGCTCAACAGTCGCCTCGACAAGCTGGAAGCGCATCTGGAGAAAAAGATCGTCTTGGACTAGCTGCCAGGCATCGATGGTCCGCGAGATCGTCCTATTGTCCAAGATATTTTATCCCCCATAGAAATTGCCTGGACAGATTTGCCGATCTGTCGCTCCAAAATCGGGCGCCACGGTACAAGAGTGAAATCCCGGCTGCGCTCGATAATCGCAAACTTGCCGCTGAGTAGCTGCACAGGACCCCGGCATACTCCTTCGATCTTTCCATCACTCGCCTGGGCGAACGGCTTGCCGACCGAAGGGCTGAGTGTCGCCCCGGTCTGGGTCAATTCCTGCGCCCGCAACGCCGCGGCCATATCGCGGGGGTAATAGACCCGATCTTGGCGCTGGCTGGCGAACCCTTCGGCAATCAAGAACTTCCGGCGCTGCGCCAAGGATTGCCGCACCTCGTGACCGAACCCTGTTTCGGCCAGTGCAATCGGCGCCTCGGCGATCAACTCGCGATCAAGCCACGTCAACGCCCGCGCGGCTCGCAACCGATCGATTGGCACCGGCGACAGCACTTCGACCCGCATACTCTCCCGGGTGCGGTCGAACGCGGCACCGTTGACGACGTGATTGGCGGGGATCGACCAAGTGCCGTCTTGATGCCGCTCGGCCAGCGTTCCGACCCGCCGCATGGCTTCCAGTCGGCGCACATGCGCTTCGACATATTCCGGCCTGGCCGTCGGATCGAAGGCGCGGTGGAGGTCGGGACTGTAGGTGCCGCCATTGGCGCGGGCGATGGCTTCAACCGTCCGGTCAACTTCGCGCTCGCCTGTGCTGGGGGGCGCCAGCCGCACCACCGCTCCCCCTGTCACGGCCGAGTCGGCGGTCTCAGGAACGACGGCGTAATGGACTCGGCCATCTGTCCCGTCGATCACCAGATAGTGCATCCCACTCCGCTCGTCGCTGAGACCGCGTGAGACAACCTGGCCGACCAAAGGTTCGGTGCGCTCCCTGTGCGTCACCATATCGGCGAGACCACGTCCCTTCGCTTTATCGCCCAGCGCCCGGTGCATCGTCTTGATGATGTCGGCACGTTCGCCCAATTCCCGCAGCGTTGCTTCCAAGGCGGGATCAAGCCGCCAGCTTCCCGGCGCGTCTTCGTGCGCCAATCCCAGCCCTCCCAAGGTCTGCAAACGGCCAGCCCAATTTTCATGGCTGACGCTGGCCGGGTTGTCGGCAATTCCGACCGCGCCTTCAGGGCTGACGGCACGGCATAGCATCCGGTCGATATCCGTGAAGCGTTCCTGTTCCACCTGTCGCGCAAAGCGGCCTTCGATTTCGAGGTCGGTTCGCGGCCCCAGATCGAGTGTGACGATTTCCGCGGCGCGTTCGCGCATTCCGTGCGCGATGTAGTCGCGCGCGATGACCAAGTCTTGGCCCAGGTCATCTTTACCCCGTAGCACGATATGGGTGTGAGGGTGGCCGGTGTTGTGGTGATCCACCGCGACCCAATCGAGACTGGTCCCCAGGTCTGCTTCCATCCGCGCCATGAGCTTTCGGACGAACGGCTTAAGGTCTTCGTACTCGCCGGCGTCCTCGGCCGAAACGATAAAGCGAAACTGGTGGCGATCCCCCTCGGCGCGCTTGAGGAAGTCACCGCCTTCGACGCGGTCGGCGTCCCGGCTGTAAAGCTCGCCCGGCGCCCCCTCGACCGTCACGCCGTCGCGTTGGATATAGCGCAGATGCTGGGCGGCGGCTTTCGCCCCTTGACCGCGCATCTTGACGATGCGGGTTTTCACGACCACCCGGCGCGACCGGAACGGCGACAAACGATCCCGCTGCGCCAGCACCTTTCCGGCGCCGTAGCCGCGCGCAACTCGGCTTCCCACGAAGGCCCGCGAGGCCCCATTGCCAGGGCCAGCGAACGCAGCGGCGCGCAAGACGCGCTGGAGATAGGTTTTGCCCCGGCCGCCACCCGATGAGCGGATGCGTCCAAGCCGTGGCTCGAAGTCGCGCTCGTCCGTCATGGTGCAACCGTTGCACGCCAACGGAGGTGCGTTGCACCCCCGAAAAAGATGTGCAGACAACAGCATGGGGCGCAGGATGCACCATCGCTTTTATCTTGCCCTCCCGCACAAAATTCCCGACTGCGCCGATCAAACCGCATTCTCACCCTCACGAATGACTAGAGGAAAGCGTCACGAACAGCGCGCCAGCCGGAGCCACAGGGACAAAGATCGTGTCCTTCGCGTGCGACTTCGGGGCTGCGGCATGAAGAACCGCACCGCCAGAAAATGCCGATTCCGCGCCAGGGGCGATGGCCGCGAGATACTGCAAGGTCTCGTCGGGAAGCGCCTGACGGCCTGGCAGATAGGCGTCAAAGCGGCCTGGTCCGGCGTTGTACGCGGCAAACATGCCGGGGTAGCCGTAGCGGGCATACATCTGCCGAAGGTATGCGGTGCCCGCCAAGATATTGTCGCGCGGCTGGTAGGCGTCCGGCCCCAATCCGTATTGCCGGCGCAGGTCGTCATAGGTGCGCGGCATGATCTGCATCAGTCCCATCGCGCCTGCTTTGGAGGTGATCGGGCGACCATTTAGCATGGTGCGGCCACCGCTTTCCTGCTCCATCACCGCTGAAACCCAGGCCTCGGGGAGTTGGAATTGCGATGCCGCGTGCGACACCATGGGATGCCAAGTTTGCGCGGGCGTAGCGGGTATAGCCTGGCCTGCACAGTGCGCGCCGACGAAGATCCCGCAGCCGGTAAGGAGACCTAGTATGTCCATACGGGTTCAATCCTTTCGATAAGATTGGCTTTGGCGGTGGGTCCAAAATAGCGGCCGTCGAACGACATGGCTGGCTTGGTAAGGACAAACACCTGGTCGCCGCGAAGCCGCTGGCAGCCGCTCCAATGCGGCAGTGAGCGGCCCAGATGATCATGGTTGAGCGCTACAGCCCGGATGGTCCCATTGACGCGAACCAGCCCGCCAGCGCGGCAAATCGTGTCACCGGGAAGGCCAGCAATCCGCTTCACCATTGGCACATTGCGGGGAATGTAATGCCGCACTGCCGCCAACGTGCGGGCCGCATCGGGCGCGTAGATCAGCACCCAATCCTGCGGACTCACTGGGCCGTTGGATCGTCGGTAAAGACCGAGAGGCGCGCTGGCGGTGACATTCCATATCAGGAGCGGTTTCGGCGAAACAATCGCTTCTGCCAAGGTGCCGATGATGACCACTGCCGCGATCACGCTAGCGCGGTGTCGCATCTTCAACGGCATTGAAAACGTGCGAGCGCGACCAGGCTTCCAGGTCGTCGATGTGATAGCGGATGTACCGCCCATGCTTGCGGAACGGCGGGCCTTTGCCGGTCTGGCGCATCTTTTCGAGCGTACGCCACGATAACTTTATGAAGTCGCCAGCTTGCACTTGAGTCAAGAAGGGGCTGGCTGGACGCGCGGCGGGCGCGCCCGGTTTTGGTTCCATCATACCCACACCATCAGTTTTTTTCTGGCGATTGGGCACGACAGCGACAGGCACTTTCGTGCCCCCCGCGCGCTAACTTTTGCGAATCACAACCATGAAGCGAAAGGGCGAAAATCACGATTCAGATTTCCGCCGTACACGGAGTGGCCCCGCGCTGGTTGAAGCGCAGGGCCGTCGCGACTGCCTTCAATCTGCCGGATTCCAGATCACCGCCTGCACGTCCGGATCATCCTGGCCGGCGGCCTTGCCGAGGTTGGCGTAGAGCTTGCCGAACGCGGGGTCCTGCAAGGTGAGAGAAATGAATTCCTTGTCGGAAGTCTGGCCGGTTTTGATCCAGCCGGCACCAATCTCGACCGTGCCGCTATAGACGCGGAAGTCGGGCTGCTTGTCGCCGCTCTTGTTGGTATTGGCCAGGATGTCGATGGGGGCTTTGAAGGACAGGGTCTTGAGCTGGCCCTTGAAGTTGCCGTCCTTTTGCTTCGTGACGTGACCGATGGCAGGCATATGTCGTCTCCTATTTGGTCGCCGGGGAGACCATTCTCCCTTGCGACGGCGGACCGTTTCGGGCGGAGGACGGACAACCGAACCCGGCCACTTGGCCGGGCGGAAGCGCAGCGGACGACTTGAGCGGACAGCTTTTTTGAAGGGCGAAGCCCGTGCGCGAGGAGCCGCGCGCAAGTACCGAAGGGGCGAGCACGGCGGGGAAAAAAGCTGAACGCGATGGTTTCGGAAGGGCCGGACCCGCCCGTAGGTTCCAGCCTTACAGCAAGGGAGATATGTCACCCCGACCGCTGGAGACGATTGCTGCCAGTCCGTCCAGGAGCGGAAAGGTCAGGCAAGAAGGAAGTGAGAAACAACCCACTTTACGCCACCGACAGCGGCCAATCCCGCTAGGCGCGGTCGCGCAGCGCGCGTTCGATCTTGCGGTCGGTCTTATATTGGCCCAGCGCATAAACCGCCCAGATCGTCGCCGGTATCCAACCGATCAACGTGATTTGGAGCAGCAGGCAGAACAAGCCCGCCAAGGGACGGCCAATGGTGAAAAAGGTGAGCCAGGGCAGGAAAAGAGCGATCAGCAGACGCATGCAATCCTCCGAAAGTGCCAAAGACTGCAACGGCGGGCGCCACTTTCCTCCGGCGATTTTCGCGTTTCGGATTTTCGCCCGTCCGCTAGGAGAAGGGACCGCCGCGCCCACCGGGCGCGGCGGAATTTTCCTCGTCAGGTTCCCGTCGCGGGAAACTGCATCCAGCCAGGACACCATTGCGAACCTTCTGCAGCCTTCGCCAACGCGGCCCGCTGATCCTTCACCTTGGCCGAAACCATGCGGTCCGCCACCTTCTTTCCAGCCACTTCGGCCAACATGCTGTTGACCGCATCGCGGTCCCGCAGCAGGTCGAAGAAGGCGCCATCCGGGGTCCAATGGCCGCGCGGATTGACCTTGGCGTATTCGCCATAGGCGTCCACCACGTCGCCGCCCGATGCCAGCGTCTCGGCCATCACGAAGGCTCCGATCCGGCCCACATCGGCGTCTTTCAGCTTCAACAAACGCTCGAAGACCCGCATGGTCAGGTCGCCGCATTGCCCCGCAATCTGCTCGCCATCACCGTCCGCCAAAGCGGAACCCAGCAGCTTGCAGACTGCTTTGGCCTCCGCAGCGAACAGGGTCTGGCCCTCGCTTGCGATCACGCTATCGCGGACCGCATCGCTATCGGGACGGCGGCCATCGGGCGAAACCCGCCAATTGCCCTCGGCGGCTATCGCGTGAGCGATCAGCAACCGCAGGGCATCGCTGGGGCGCGACAGCAGCGCCAGCCGCACGGCGGCATGGCGGTGCAGATCGAGATAGTTGCGCATCGTTTTGTTGATGGGAGAGCGCGGCGGGGCCTTCTCCTGCGGCTCGTCCGTCTTGCTCGCGGACTTGGCTTTCTTGGAGCGGTTGGCCTCGGCTTGAGTGGTGTAGCCTTCATGAACGCGCACTTCGCCTGTTCGGGTCGGCTCGATGAACACGCGCCCGCCAGCCCTCTTGCTGGCCTTCACGAAATCCCATGATGGGAATTGCTTGCCGCGTTCCAGCACGATCACTTCTGACCAGTTCGCCGCAAGATAGGCATCGCGGCGGGCGGCAATGGCTTCGTCCTGGGCCGTCCAGAAATCCTCGGCGCTGGCAAAATATCCGTCTTCGCCAAACAGGTCGCCCACGATGTTGCCGCGATAGGTGGCAAGATCGAACAGCGCGAATTTGGTGGCGATTGCAGCGCCACCAAAGAGCCAGCCTTTCAGTTGGTGGCCGGTAGGCGCGTTGCTGTCGGCGTATAGCGTGAGCCAGTCCCGCTGCTGGGTCTTGGTCGCCATCGTGAGAAGTTGCAGGTCTGACGGGTCGAGTTCTTCGCTGCGATACAAGTCGCGGATCGCGGGCAGCAAGTTCGCCAGCGCAAGACGCTGGTTCACTTTATGCTCGGTAATCCCGAAGGTGGCGGCGATTTCGCTGGGCTTTTTGCCGAGTTTGATAAGGCCGACATAGGTCTCGTATTCGGTCAGCTCGTCGGCGTCTTCACGCGCCACGTTCTCGATCAGTGAGATTTCCAGCGCTTCGGCATCGCTGCAATTCTCGCGCAAATCGCACTCGATGGGCGGAAACGCGCCCTTCTCATTCGCAATAACGCGGGCGGCATAGTAGCGCCGCCTACCGGCGAGGATTTCATAACCGGCATTGTTGGGCCGCACGATAAGCGGCGTGAGGATGCCTTTCTCGCGCACGGTAGGCAGAATATTGGCCGATAGCTCGGCCATGCGTTTGAGGCTGGGCGGCTTCTTCTCGGCGCGCATGTTGAAGGGTGAGACGTGCAGATTGTCGAGGCTGATGGCTGTTTGCATGATGGTGACTCCTTAGGATTGCGCGGGCGTCAAGCAGCAACAGGCGCGCCCGCTTGCGCCTGTGTCGGGATCGAAAGCAGGAAGTCGCTGGCCTTGCTGGCGTGGCTGGCGGCGTGAAAAATCGCGCGGTTGTCGGACTTCAAGACCGCCAACCAGTTCGCGAGATAGTCGGCATGGCGTACCTGAGGGATGATGCCCAAATGCGCGCACAGGAAAGCGCTGGTCAGTTCGGCAATCAGTTCTTCGCGGGCGTATGCCGTAGTCCCGAAGCGTCCGGTTAGGTCGCGTTTCAGGCGCGTGGGGTGAGCGGTCCAATGGCCGAGTTCATGCAGCGCGGTGCAGTAATAGTCGGCGGGCGTGACGAAGCTGCCGCGCGGCGGCAAGCGGATGAAATCCTCGCCCAAATGATAAAAGGCTTCGCCGCCCGCCTCGCGGATCGTCGCGCCGCTTCCGCAAATCAGTTCTTCCGCGCCGGGGTGTTTCTCGGTTTCGGGATAGGTTGGCGGCGGCGGGACGATGTGGGCGGGAAGCCCGTCGCACTGCTCGACGTTGAACACCGTGAAGCGTTTCAGGAACGGAACGCGGGATGGATCGTCGCCGCTTTCCCGCGCCCGTTCGCGTTCGCCCTTGGGGACGAAGTTGTCCGCAAAGCAGATGACGGTGCCTTTCTCACCCTTGCGGACATGACCGCCAAGGCTCAGGGCTTGGCGAAAGGTCAACCATTCCTGATTGGCAAAGCCGCGCCGGATCACGGCGTCCCACAGGATCAGGATATTGATGCCGGAATAGAATTTTCGGCTCGCGGCGCTGCGCGGCATTCCCAAGTGAACTGCGCTGCGCGACCATGGGCGCACCCACGGCACGACGCCTTGCTCCATTTCCGCGACGATGCGGGCGGTGACTTCTTCGTAGAGGGAAACGCGGCTCTCGCCGCTGGCTTGCTGTTGGGTGTCTGGGCGCATCTGGCTCCTCCGGCTCGCTAAAATCCGCAACCCGCCCCCGGAAAGCGGGGTGGGCGGCGAAATGCGACCGACAGGCCCGCCCTTGAGGCGGTCCGCACCCGAAGGGCTGTAGCGAAGCGAAGGACCGGCGAAGCCGGTTGCGGGCCGCCGTGGCGGGCCTACAAGGGAGCGCCGCCCACCCCGATTTTCCGGGGGACGGCCTCAAACAAAGCCGGCGGCCATTAGGCCGCCGTCCTAACCTCTTGCGTCAGGGATCGAAGCCCTTAGGGCCGGGACGCACCTTTGCGGCCCGGTTCACGAGAGCCCGGCCGCGGCAACGCCGCGGGACGCCCGGATGGCGGTTGAAGGGAATCTAGTGCCGGCCGGATTTCGCGATTCTGCGACTTTTTTGATTGCGCGGCGGACGCAAAAGATCGGCGGGCGCCACGGCCAGTGCGACTGCAATTTCGTAAAGAGTAATCACAGACGGGTTTCGGCGGCCGTTCTCCAGGCCACTCAAATATTGCTGTGAGAAGCCCGACTTCTCAGCAAAAGCTTCTTGCGTGAATCCGCGTAACTTGCGGGTTCGGCGCACATTCGCCCCAACTATAGCGCGCATATCCATGCGCGTCAGAAGACAGTGTTACATCATTTAAGTTTATCAACTATAGTATGTGTCCAGACCGCCACTCTCAGGTGCGCGGGGCTGCCGATGATTATTCGACTAAAGCGCCTTTTGGGCTCTCAAATAAAAGGCCCAATTGATGTACATTGACCCAGGGGGAATGGAGCGTAGCGTGGGTTCGAGACGTCCACCTAGTGTAAAGAACGAGGCGCCGACTGGTTCGACGGTGACATCTTACGACCGCGAACAATTCCAACGCTACATTCGACTTCTTGATGCGAAGGCTGCCGGCATGAGTGAAGACGATATGTGCCGGACCATTTTGGATATCGATCCCGACACGAACCGTCTGGATGCGCTTCGCGTTCTGAGCAGTCATCTCAATCGAGCGATTTGGATGTCGAAAACGGGCTATCGAGCCATCTAGGCAAGGAGTCGAAGATAGCCACCCTGCGTTAGCCTCTTCCCCGCGGCGACCGCCCGGCGCACATGGTCTCTTAGGAAGTCCCAGTCCCGTTCCGCGACGGCGGACCCGTACACTGCGTGTGCGATGGACCGGTGCGACGTATCCTGCGCATACGCATCAAGGACCATCGCCAAATGTGCAAATCTTGGCCCTCGGCGTTGGCGAACGTAAAGATGTGCTCTTAGTCGCTTGTGGTGCGCCAAATCACTCAATTTTCTTAACGACAAAATGCGGCGGTCAGCACCTTTCTCTGGCAGTGGGTCAACAAGGTAAGTCGCCCGGCCTTCGTCGCAGTCGCCTGAAATAACCAGTTGCAGGTACCGTCCGCTGCAGCTGTACAGAACATGCCGCTGTCCGCGCTCCGTGTGAGAGAGTTGAGTGCGTGTGCATGTCACCGAAGACAATAGGCTTTTTCGGTCACTGCGCTGCGCCACCAATGGCAAAACCGAGGGATTATCCTCTGGCTTCCAGAACACCAAAGCAGATCGTGCATCCGCAGTGGGATCGGTGATATCCAACAGACCCCATTTCGCCGCCTGCCGTTGCCTATCGATCGCGGGCGCTTGCGCGAACTTCACAAAGTCTTCTTGGTATCCCGGATTACGACGCAGAAATTCCCAAGCCCAGCCTTCCGTTGATAACGAGAGCATCCATTCATAGCCAGTGGGAGGTGTTTTTTGTGCAGGCACTATCGTGTCCTCACTGTTTGTGATTCGGCAACTCGTTGGATGTCATTCTCAACATGGGACAACCTCAGGTGCACTAGTCCTGGATGAAAGATTGTCTTCCAATTTTTGGAAGAGTGTCGAAGCAACCGCAATTATGGATGTCAGATGACCTTTGTTTCGCCTCCGTCGACGCAAAGAGCAGAACCCATAATCCAGTGGCTCTCCGGCGCGAATAGGAACGCGATGGCGTTCGCAATGTCTTCCGGTTGACCATACCGGGAAATGCCCATCTCGGCTGCAAAGCTTCCGATAGCCTGTTCCAATGTCAGCCCTTTGTTGGCCGCATACGCCTTCAGCATTGTTTGCCGGCGCTCTGTCATTATCGAGCCGGGCACGATCGTGTTGACCTGGATTCCGTCCCTAACGCCCGCCTCTGCGAAAGCCTTAGACAGCGCCAGGATGGCGGCATTGATCGTGCCAACAGCGGCAAAAGCCGCTTTGGGGGTGTACGCCGACGTCCCGGAGGTTATGGCCACCGAGCCTTTCGTCTCTTTCAGGGCGGTCCAGGCTGCGAGGGTCAGTCGTCTTGCAGAGTGGAATTTCAGCGCCAAGCCATCGTCCCATTCATCGTCGGAAAGAGAGAACAAGTCCCGCTGAGGAACCGCGCCGGCGATGCAAGCAAGGGCGTCGATCTGGCCGAATTTGTCGAGCGTGCCGCCTACGATAGCCGACGCCGCCTCTGATAATTTTAGATCGTGGACCAAGGTAAGCGGTTCGGCACCTGCGGCGCGGACAGCGTCGGCCGTTTCCTGGAGTGCCGTCTTATCGCGGGCGACAATAGCAACGGCCGCAAAATCTTCGGCCAAGCGTATGGCGGTTGCCCGACCGATGCCGCGACTGGCACCGGTCACGATTGCGACTCTTTTCATGTTGCAGACTTTCTTCGAGCGTTTGCCTTGATGGGAGCGTGGCCGCCACTCGGTGGCGACCACGCTATCGCGTCAGCCCAGCGCCTTTGCGAGGAAGTCACGAATTGCAGCCCCGATTTCTCGCGCGTGCGTTTCGAGTGCGAAATGGCCGCTTTCTACGAATTGCACTTGGGCGGATGGTACATCCCGCTTGTATGCTTCAGCGCCAGGAGGAATGAAAAACGGATCGTTCTTGCCCCAGATCGCCAGCACAGGCGGGGTGTGCTTACGCAAATACGCTTGGTTCACCTCGAACAGCCCGACGTTGTGCTGATAGTCGAAGAGAAGATCGAGCTGAATTTCGTCGTTTCCCGGGCGAGAAAGATAGAAGTCATCGAGGTTGCGCCCATCCGGGGACACCTGGTCGGGGTTTGCCACGCCGTGCGTGTACTGAAAGAGCGTGGTCTGCGGAGCCAGAAAACCGCGAAGCGCATCCCGGTTGGCTTGCGTCGGCTCCTTCCAGTAAGCCATCACCGGCGCAAAAGCCTCGGAGACACCATCCAGATAGGTATTCCCGTTCTGGGTGATGATGGCGGTCACTCGCTCGGGATGGGCCACAGCCAGTCGGAAGCCGATAGGGGCGCCGTAGTCGAACATGTAGATGGCATAGGTGTTGAGACCCAAGACTTCCGTGAAGCGGTCTACCGTCTTGGCAATGCTGTCGAAGGTATAGCGGTATTTGTCTCTGGCCGGTTGCTCGGTCATGCCGAAGCCGGGAAAGTCGGGCGCAACGATGTGATAGTGGCTCGCCAATTCGGGGATGAGATCGCGAAACATGTGGCTGGCACTGGGGAATCCATGCAGCAATAAGACTGTCGGGCGCGAGACGTCTCCGGCATCGCGATAGAAGACCTTGAGTCCGTCAACATCGACGGTTTTGTAGTTGTTGATCATGGCAATTCTCCTGAGGTTGGTTCGGGTTGGGTGGTTACGTACGGGTTTGGGCCAGGGCTGCGACGCGCTCGCGCGTGCTTCCCATCATGTCGCTCATCTGGGCCGCTACGGCTTCGCGGATCGGTGCCGGCGCTGTGTCCTCGCTACCCGCGTTGAATGGAGGCGCGGGCGAGTATTCGAGTGCAAGTTGGACGCATTGAGCGGCGGCGTCTCCCCGAAGTTCGGCGATCAGCGTCATGGCGAAGTCTGCCCCGGCTGTTACGCCGCCGCCGGTAATTACATTGCCGTCGCGCACAACACGGCCTTTTTCGGGGATCGCGCCAAAGCTGGGCAGAATATCCAGCCAAGCCCAATGGGAGGTTGCGCGCTTATCTTGCAAGAGGCCGGCAGCTCCCAGAATCAGGGACCCGGAGCAGACGGAGGTGATGTATTTGGCGCGCGTCGCTAAACGACCAACAGCCGCCATAAAGCTGGTGTTCTCCATGGCGTCAATGCAGCCTAATCCGCCGGGGACGCAGAGCACGTCGCACTCCAACACTTTGCTCAAGTCGGCAAGCCGATCAAACGTCAGGCCGTGAGAGTCGACAGGCTTCGCGCCAAGGGAGGCGACGGAAACCGCAATGTCAGGAATCATGGATAGGAACTGGTGCGGCGCGGTGAAATCGAGCTGCGTCACGTTGTTGTAAACGGGGATGACGACTTTGGTCATTTTAGAAGCGTCCTTCTGATGCAGTTGTGAGGGCCGGCATTTGAGTAACTGCGGGAAAGTCGATGTTGGTGTCAGCGACTTTGTTGAGGTAATTGAGGAAGGTCGTCTCCGCGACGAGCCCGATGATTTCTATTATTTGCGGTTCTGCATAACCGGCTGCCTTTACGGCGTTTAGATCGGTATCCGTTACCTGGCCGCGCTTCTCAGCTACTGACACCGAAAATTCCACCGCAGCGTTTGCCTTCTCGTCTTTCGACTGACCCTGGCGATTTAAGGTGATTTCTTCGGGAGGCAGCTTTGCGAAGTTCGTTGCCAGGTACGTGTGCGCGGAGAGGCAATATTCGCACGCGTTTACCTGGGAAATAGCTAGCGCGATGCGCTCGCGCGTTTTGGGGTTGAGAACATTGGAAAGCCCGTCCTGGAATGCGGTGAAAGCTTGCAGCACTGTCGGATTTCGGCCGAGCAGTCGCGCGTAATTGGGGACGATCCCCATCTTCCGGTAGATCGTATCCAACACCGGCTTGCTAGCGGCCGGCGCTTCGTCACGGGTGCAGATTTGCAGACGAGACATTGGTGTTCCTGAGATGTAGTTGGTGATGGGGCAAAGGCGGTGGACTGGACACTGGATGTCCAGTCCACACCGTCGGGGATCAAGCCGCCTTCTTGACGTGAAGCGCCGGGAAAGTGGCGTCGGTCTCGGTCTGGAAGGTGTTGTTGAAGAGGTTGGTGATGAAGCTGAAAGCTGTCTCCGCGACGATGTCCACGATTTCAGCGTCGCTGAAGCCAGCCGCGCGAACAGCCGCGAAGTCAGCGTCTTCCACATGGCCACGCGACTTCGCCACCTTGTAGGCGAACTGCAGCGCCGCGTCGGCCTTTGGGTCGGTCGAATGACCAGTGCGGTTCAGCTCCAGATCGTCCATTTCCAGGCCGTTGAGCTTGTGGCCGAGATAGGTGTGCGCGGACAGGCAGTAGCTGCAACCGTTCACTTCCGCGGTCATGACATGGATGCGCTCGCGGGTCTTGTGACCCAGGCTCTTACCGAGCGTGGCGTGCATGTCGGCGATCGCCTTCAGGGCGTCCGGCGACTGAGCGATCATGGCGAAGAAGTTCGGGACCACGCCCAGCACCTTCTCGTAGTTGGCGAGAATAGGCTGGGCCTTGGGGGAGGCTTCTTCTTTGGTGAGGATTTTGACGCGTGCCATTGGAATTCTCCGATTTGCGACCGAGCCACATTGGCTTCGGTGCAGTGGAGAATGGTCGCTTCCGCCGGAAAGAATAATCCGGTCTTTTCGAGAGTGTTCCTTCCACAGAGTGGAATAATCGAGTCCGTGTGAAATTGGCGCCTGACGGCGTTTCCTAGGTACTTGGACTCAACTTCGCCAAGGCCGCCCGCAGCTCTTTGGCCGCGAAGTCGAGAAACACGCGCATCTTTAAGGGAAGTTGGCCGTGGGCTGCATGGATCAGGTGCACCGGAATGGGCTCGACATCATACTTCTGCAGAACCTGCACGAGCTTTCCCGCCTTCAATAGCTCCGGGCAATGGTAACGGTAGACCCGCGTGAACCCGGTCTGGCGTACCGCTGCTTGGACGGCGGCATCCGCAGAAGTCACAGAAAGTCTTGGCGCAATCGGGACAGTAAAACCGCGCTTGGTGGCGGGGTCGCGGAACGCCCAGGTTGTTGTGGCGGGGCCGGCGAAAATTACGCACGGCAGCGATTCTAATTCCTTGGGATGCTTGGGGGCACCGTGGGCGGCGATCAGATCGGGTGACGCACAAACGAGCGTCGCCATCGAACCGACGCGGGTCGCGATCATGCTGCTATCAGGTAGGGCGCCAAGACGGACCGCCATGTCGACATTCTCATCCAACAAGTGGAGATTTCGATCCGACAGCAGCAAGCGGACATTGATGTCTGGATAGGTCGCGAGAAATTCCGTGACGATGGGCAGAATGTACTTCTGCCCGAACAACACGGGGGCCGTTAGAACCAGCTCGCCGCGTGGTGTTGTGTATTCGCCTGAGGCCGTCCGTTCAACCTCGTCAATTTCTTCCATGATGCGCTTGGCGCCATCGACATAGGAGCGGCCGGCATCGGTCAGCGCCAGTTTGCGGGTGGATCGCTGCAGAAGCTTAGTGCCCAAATAAGCTTCCAGCTCGCTCACCTTTCTGCTGACGGTGGGCAGCGGCATGTTCAGTTCTTTTGCTGCTGCCGTCAGGCTGCCACGCTCGACGGTGAGCAAGACAATCGACATCGCTTCAAGTCGGTCCATTTCAGTCTTCCATTCTACGGAAGTAACAGTCTCGAAAAGAGGATATTATTCGGCTGGACGAAACATAGCAATCTCCTCCTCGAAGCAGCGCAGGAGACGACAATGTCCATTTCGACCGTTCAACAAACCTTTCTACCGCACGGCCCTCAAGGCCGTGGGCAGGTCTGGCGAACCATCGAAGCCGTCGGTCTAACCCAGGTTTATGCGCGGGCCTACCGCGTCTTCTTGTGGCTTTCGATGGTGCAAATCATCGGTATTGGCGCAGCGATAGTCCTGCCCGTCATGTCGGGTGTGATCGCGATCACAGCCGGTTTTGCGAGCGCATCCCGTGATTGCCCAAGCGTCGCTGCATCGGTCGCTTGCGCGCTCGGCGTCAGGGAGTGCGCACCGAGAATCTGAACGGGCACCGGTGCTGCTTCGACCGCCGAACCAATCTCAGAAAGACCGGCCCGTTCGCTGCCGGGACATAGCGAACTTTCATGAATCCTTTTCCACACGCAGGAGACTTAAAATGACCAACTCGACCAATATCGTAAGAGACTTCTATGCAAAACTTTCCGCTGGCGACGCGGCTGGCGCCCTAGGCCTCATGGCCGCTGACATCGAGTGGATCACGATGTGGCACTACAAGGTGGATGGACGGGGACCGGAGCGTGTTGCGGAAGACTTGTTCAAGCCGCTGATGGCAGAATGGTCGAGCTTTTCGCTAGTCCCGACCGATTTCATCACTGAGGGTGACACTGTGGTGTCGCTCGGCGATTTCACGGGCGTCCACGCTGAAACAGGCAAACGCGCCGATGCACGTTATGCGCATGTCTGGACTGTGAAGGACGGCAAAATTTCCAAGTTCAGGCAGTATATCGATACCCTAGCGATCGCGAGCGCGCGTCCCTTGCAGGACGGTCCCGTAATCCCATTCGCAAAGTATCTTTCCTAGAGCGCCGCGGGCTGCTGCAAGGCCCCCCGGAATGTAGCAATTAGCTACTGCTCGGGGGGCTGGCGCTCGGCGCATTTATTCGAATACTTTGCTCATGGCGCGCAAACTCAAGACCTTCATTACGTCCATAGGCTTTTACGACATGGCGATTGCTGCGCCTTCCATGAAGGCGGCGCTGGAGGCGTGGGGCAGCAACCAAAACTTGTTTCACCAGGGGACGGCGGAAGAAACCGACGATGCCGCCATTGTGAAGGCAACCCTCGCGCAACCCGGTGTGGTACTGCGGCGCCCAGTCGGCACGACCGGAGTGTATAAGGAAAAGCCGGACGCCCCCCAGGCGCTTCCTGCCGACGCGCCGCGCCGGGCGAAGCCCGCGAAGGCGAAGCGCAAGGCCAAGGCGAAGCCGGCTAAAGCCGGCGAGAAGAAGGCCGATAGCGCCGCGATCCTGTCGTTCGAGAAGGCCAAAGCCAAGCGCGAGGCCGCGCGAAAGGCCGAAGAAGCGCGTGAAGAATTGCAGGGTAAGAAAGACCGAGCCCGCATCGAGCGCGCAGTCGCAAAAGCAGACGCTGCGCTGGGAAAGGCGAAGGCGAAGCACGAAGGCATTCTCGCGGCGATTGAAGCGGAACGCGACAAGCTTGATCGTCGCGCGACCGCGGAACGCAAGCGTTGGGACGCGGAGCGACACGAGCTGGAAGTCGCCCGCGAAAAGGCGACCGACTAAAGCAGGCCGTCGGGACTTCTGACAGGGGTCCTGTCTCTGGATGTCAATGCTTTGGCTATTTCCGCTTCGCCTCAGCAGCAGCCTTGGCTTTCGGCTTCGGCTTGGACTTTTTCTTTTCCGGCGCCAGCTTGATCCAGGTAGGCGCGTGGTCGCTAGTCTTTTCCCAGCTTCGAACCTCGCGGTCCACACCTGCGGCCCGTAAGAACGGCTTGAGGTCAGGCGATAAAAGCAAATGGTCGATGCGCAGGCCCGCATCGCGGGCGTACGCGTTTCGGAAGTAATCCCAGAACGTGTAGATGCGTAATCCGGGATGCAGTGTGCGCAAACTGTCGGTCCAGCCCTGCGCAATCAGCTTGGCATAGGCCGCGCGCACTTCTTTGCGAAATAACGCGTCATTGGTCCACCGCTCCGGTTTATAGACGTCCAGCTCGGTCGGCATGACGTTAAAGTCGCCCGCCAGGACGACCGGCTTGCCCGAGGTCAAAAGCTTCTTGGCATGGCGCTGCAGTCGCGCGAACCAAGCCAGCTTGTACTCGAACTTGGGACCGGGCCAAGGATTGCCGTTGGGCAGATACAGACCGCCCACAATCAAGCCATCGACATCGGCTTCTATATAGCGGCTGTGCAAATCATCGGGATCGCCGGGCAGTCCGCGCCGCCGCTCAATGGGCGCTTTGCCTCTGGCGAGAATGGCGACACCGTTCCAAGACTTCTGACCATGCCAGATGGCACCATATCCTGCCGCGGCAATTTCCTTGGCGGGAAACCGCTCCTGCGGCGCCTTCAATTCTTGCAAGCAGACAATGTCGGGGTGCGATTCACTCAGCCAGCGCAGCAGGACCGGCAACCGACCATTTACCCCGTTTACATTGTAGGTGGCGAGCTTCACGCAGCCTCGACCGCTCTATCAGCCCCGCAGCGACTTGGAGACTTTCTTTCGGCTATTGCCAACCTTCTTCACCGCCTTGCGAACAGCGCCGGCCGACTTTTTGGTTTTTTTGGCCTCATAGGCGACCTCGTACTTCTGACCACCTGCGACGCGGGCGCGGTCCTGGGCCCGGCCACGCGTCGTCTTCGTCTTCGTTTTCGAGACTTTCTTGACTTTCTTCTTGGTGGCCATGCGGGCCCTCCTGAAATGGTTCCTCGGAAACGAAAACAATTCGAGAGTCTTTGGGTTCCGGCGCAGGCACAAACGAATCAGTCGCTATCCGCAAGCGACGCAAACCACTCGGCATATGGCGTGTTCTTGGCAAGGTAGCGGTTGTAGTCTTTGGCTCCGTCGCGCCACCATACCGGGCCACGCTCGCCCAACCCACGCTTTGCGCGGTCTACAGCGGCGCGCGCGAATTTCATTTCCTTCGATCCAGTTTTTGCAGCGCCGACTTTCCGGCGTGCTGCCATGAGCTGCCCGGTAAGCCGTTGTTGTGCCGCCTTTGTCAGTTTAGGATTGGTCGCTCGCCAAAGCCTACCGCGCACAACGATATAGCGTCCGTCAGGCGTGACGGGCGGCGCCTCATTTGTCAAAGCAGTCCGCCAGGATCTCGGACAGTCGGCTTGGCCCGCTTCGTCTTGGAAGCCGCGCGCTCTTCTTTCGACATTCGCCAATTGATGCCTTCGACAGTTCGTAAGCAGGCTTTCGCCTGGTCGGGCGTTGCATCGTTTTGGCCCAACCAGGTCTCCCAATCGTCTTTGGCCAAAAAGGCGGGCATCCGATCCGCCTCCGCGTGTTCAGTCGAAAGCGTACGGATCAACGCATTGGCCGGGACTGTTACCATGACGCAAGCCAGGAGCGGCGCGGGCAATTCGGCAATCTCGAAGCCCTCGAACAGCATGGCGATGGCGCCGGCTGGTTCGTTACCGAGCGTGATGGTGTGCTGCTCGGTCACCTTTGGCGCAGTCTGCTTGCCCTCGTTGAACGTCTTGATAACCAGGATACCGCGCTGGGCATTTTTGAAGGCAGGCGCGAAAGTCGGCTTGCTATCAATCGTTTCCGATCGCGCGTGTATCGGATCAGGCGACTTCCAGTTGCCCCGGCGCGGAAAGCCCCAGCGCATGGGAACGACGCGACGCTTTTTCGATTCAGCGTCCCAGATGATGATGTTGAGTTGGCTCATGACCCGGAAAGCGGCTTCCTGGTCGTTGCCTGCGCCCTCGGTGGCGCTGAAGGCTTGGCTGAAATCGACCACCTCCGACCAGGACGCCATAGCCGTGAATTTACCGCACATGGTCAGCCTTGCAGTGGAGACGTACCGAAGTTGTCAAATAGCTCTTTCACGCTGGCGTAGATATGCGCAGCTCCGGCCGCTGCCAACGAGTCGCTCGACCACCCTCCTGAGCGCAAGGCAATGGTTCTGACATCGACGTGCAGCGCGGACACGACATCGTAAGGCGTGTCACCGATAGCGAGGGTTTCGCTTGCTGCCATAGGAAATACCTGCGCCAGTGCAGCCGCAAAAATGTCGCCTGCGGGCTTTGAATTGGCGACATCATCCTTCGAAACGGTGCCTGTCAGCATGGCGCCAACCCTTAAGAGTTTCACGTAGTGATCGACTTCAGCTTTTTCCGCTGACGACGCCAAGATAACTTGCTTGCCTTTGGCATGAACCATTTCAACTAAATCGGTGGCATTGGGGAATGCTTCGATTTGGTCCAGATAGCGAAGCCGAAAAATTTCGCCGTGGCGACTGGCAATTTTCTCGCTGGAACCAGACGACAGATCGGGAAGCAAGGTCGGAAGCATTTGGTCCGCGCCCTTTCCAATCTGGCTGCGGATGTCGTTTTTGGGAACAAGGTGGCCGCTTTCGCGGAAAGCCTCATCCCAGGCCATGACGTGAAATTCGTTGGAGTCTACCAACGTACCGTCGATGTCGAAGAACACGGCTTTTAGCGGCATCGGCTCAATCCCCAAGGCATCGAAAAATTTTTCGCGGCCCGAACTTTGGAATCGCTGGGCTTTTCCGAAACGCCCAAAGCCGCGATCCGCATCCGGGATTGACTCGCGACCCCAAAAGGAACGAAAGGGGAACATACAGCCAAGTCGCCAGTTGAATCCACCCATGACAGCCGCCCCAGCCCAATCGGTCACCCTTCGAGAGCAAATCCGCCGGATCGAGGCCGGAAGCCGGGTTTCCTGCGGATTTTTGCCGTTCGGGGTGCCAGAGATTGATGACCGGCTGCCCGGCGGCGGCTTGGCGCTGGGCGCCCTTCACGAAGTCGCTGGAGGGGCCAATGGGGCGCTGGATGGAGCGGCAGCGGCCCAGTTTGCTGCCGGCATCCTGGCCCGGACACACGGCCAAATTCTCTGGTGCCTGTCGCGGCGGGATCTGTTTGCTCCGGCTTTGGCTCTGGCCGGTCTTCACCCGGACCGGGTCATCTACGCCGAGGCCGTGTCGGAAAAGGCCATCTTGGCCTGTTTCGAGGAAGGCCTCAGACATGGCGGGCTTGCCGGCGTGGTGGCGGAGGTCGCCAAGCTGCCGATGACGCCGTCGCGGCGCCTCCAACTCGCTGCGGAGTCCACCGGCACCATCGGCATCGCGATCCGCCGATGGCGAAGGCAGACCGAAGCTGCAGATTTCGGACAGCCGACGGCCAGCACGACACGCTGGCGGGTGACGGCCCTGCCTTCGTCACCATTGCCAGTTCCAGGGGTAGGACGGCCGCGATGGCTGCTGGAGTTGATCCGGGCGCGTGCCGGGGAATGCGCGGATTTTGAGGTCGAAGGCTGTGACGAAGAGGGTCGCATCGCTATTCCTGCCAAGCTGGTCTACCGACCGGCTCAGGCGGTCCATGGGCGCGAACGCGCCATCGCTTGATACGCCTCTCGTTCTGATCGGCCATGAAGGCCGGCGGCGCGTGGTGATCGCCGCCGACCAAGCTGCGCGCCGCGTCGGGCTTAGGATCGGTATGCCAGCGACGAAAGCCCAAGCCCTCGTTGCAGGCCTGGTGATGAAGGACGCCGAGCCGGAAGCCGATGGCGACGCTCTGGAAAAGCTCGCGGTGTGGATGCAGCGGCATTATTCGCCGCTGGTGACCGTTCATCATCCCGACGGACTGATTTTGGATGTCACCGGCGTTTCGCATCTTTTCGATGGCGAAGCTGCCATGCTGAAAGGGATGGCACGCAAGCTGGCCGACGTGGGCTGCGGTGCGCGTCTTGCAATCGCACCGACCTATGGGGCGGCCTATGCGCTTTCGCATTGTGTCGCCAATCCAACCTTCGTTCTGGACGCCGCGAAGCTGGCAGAGGCATTGGAGCTGTTGCCGCTGGCGGCATTGCGCTTGCCGGCTGAGATGGTGGCCGGCCTCAAGAAGCTTGGCTTTGAGCGCATTGGCGAACTGGACGCAACGCCGCGCCCACCGTTGACGCTGCGGTTCGGGCCGCCGGTCGGCCTTCGGCTTGACCAGGCTTATGGCCGGGTCAGCGAACCCTTTGATCCGATCATCCCGGCAGAAACACCGCATGTCCGTAAGAATTTCGCCGAACCCATCGGCGCCCCTGAGACCATCGCGCGGTACATCGGCGTTTTGGTCGAGCAGCTCTCGGCTGAGTTGGAGGTGAAAGGTCTGGGCGCACGTAAGCTCGATTTGGTCTGCTTTCGTGTTGATAACGCGATCCAAGCCGTGCGCGTCGGCACATCCCGCCCGCTGCGGGACGTAAAGCGCCTTACCAAACTGCTGTCGGACAAGATTGAGACGATCGACCCTGGCTTTGGGATTGAGACGATGACGCTAACCGCGTTGGTGGCGGAGCCATTGGCCTACCGCGGCTCCGTGTCAGGATTGGGTGAGCCGGAAACCAAAGACGTATCGGGCTTAATCGACACGCTGACAAATAGGATTGGCGAGGCACAGATTTACCGCCTTGCGCCCTTGGAGAGCGACGTTCCCGAACGCGCGATCCAACGGGTGACGCCGTTGGCACCCGCAAGCGGCGCCAACTGGCCGCCGCATTGGCCGCGTCCGTCGCGCCTGCTCAATCCGCCCGAACCAATAGAAACCGTGGCGCTACTGCCCGACCATCCACCTGCTGCCTTTACATGGCGCGGCTTTCGTCGCCGCGTCGCCCGTGCTGACGGGCCGGAACGGATTTTCGGTGAATGGTGGAAATCGGAAGCCGAGCGCAATGCGGTTCGCGATTACTTCCAGGTCGAGGATGATGCCGGCGAGCGTTACTGGCTGTTCCGCGCGGGTGATGGGGAGGATCACAAGACAGGTTCGCATCGCTGGTTTTTGCATGGGGTGTTCGCTTGAGCGGCTATGTGGAGCTGCAATGCGCTTCGCACTTCTCATTCCTGCGCGGTGTGTCGTCGGCGGAGGAGCTGTTTGCTACGGCTTCGATGCTGGGCATGGAGGCATTGGCGGTCACCGATCTGAACACATTGTCAGGGATTGTGCGCGCGCATGAAGCCGCTCGCACCACCAGAGTCCGGCTGATCGTGGGGTGCCGGCTGCGTCTGCGTGATGGTGCCGACCTATTAGTCTATCCGAAAGATCGCGCCGCTTATTCCAGGCTTTGCCGGCTTCTGAGTGTTGGCAAAGGCCGCGCTGGCAAGGCCAAGTGTGACCTTGGTTGGGAGGATGTCGAGGCCTGGGCCGAGGGCATGATTGCCGTCCTTGTGCCGGACCTGGTCAACCCCAGTCTGCGTACCCGATTGCATCGGATGAAATCCATCTTTGGCAATGACGGATATTGCGCTCTGACGCTGAGGCGGAGGCCTCGTGATGCTGTGCGCCTTCATCGCATCATCCAGATGGCAGGCGAAGCCGCCGTCCTGCCGGTTGCAACCAATGATGTGCTGTTTCACGAGCCCGGCAGGCGCGTGCTGCAGAATGTCGTCACCTGTGTCCGTGAGGGCTGCACTATCGACACCGCGGGGTTCAAGCTGGAACGGCACGCCGACCGCTACCTGAAGCCGCCCGACGAAATGGCGCGGCTCTTCCGGCTATGGCCGGAAGCGGTCGCTCGGAGTGTAGAGATTGCCGATCAACTGCGCTTCTCGCTGGACGAACTGGCATACCAATATCCTCACGAAGTCTGCATCCCTGGCATGACGCCCCAAGCAGCGTTAGAAAAGCTGACGTGGGAGGCTACCGGCACGCGCTATCCCGAAGGGCTCCCGGACAACGTCGAGAAGACGTTGCGGCATGAGCTGACACTGATCCAGGCCTTGGGATATGCGCCGTACTTCCTGACTGTCCATTCCATCGTCCGCTTTGCAAGAAGCCAAGGCATCCTTTGTCAGGGCCGCGGATCAGCCGCCAATTCGGCCGTCTGCTATGTCCTGGGCATTACCTCTATCGACCCAGAGCGCAATGACCTGCTGTTTGAACGCTTCGTGAGCCAGGAACGCAAAGAGCCCCCTGACATCGATGTGGACTTTGAACATGAACGCCGCGAAGAAGTAATCCAGTGGGTTTACAACAGCTATGGCCGTCACCGGGCGGCGCTATGCTCAACCGTTATCCGCTATCGTGCGCGCGGCGCCTTGCGCGACGTAGCGAAAGCGATGGGACTGCCGGAAGACATGATAAAAATGCTGTCCGGCCAGGTCTGGGGCTGGTCGGAAGAAGGCGTCGAGCCCAAGCACGCCGAAGAACTCAATCTCAATCTTTCTGACCACCGGCTGAAGCTGACCCTGGAGTTGGCCCGCCAATTGATTGGCGCACCCCGCCATCTATCCCAGCATCCCGGCGGCTTTGTGCTGACGGAAGAACGCTTGGACGATCTTGTACCCATCGAGCCTGCGGCGATGGAAGATCGTCAGGTCGTGGAGTGGGACAAGGACGACATTGACGCACTGAAATTCATGAAAGTGGATGTGCTGGCGCTGGGCATGTTGTCGTGTATGCGCAAAGGGCTGGATCTGCTGCGTGAACACAAGTGCATTGACCTCGACCTCGCCACCATCCCATCGGAAGACCCACGCACTTACGCGATGATCCGCAAAGCGGACACACTCGGCACATTCCAGATTGAAAGCCGGGCGCAAATGGCGATGCTTCCCCGGCTCAAGCCGCGCACCTTCTACGACCTAGTGATTGAAGTTGCCATCGTGCGGCCTGGTCCAATCCAAGGCGACATGGTCCACCCCTACCTTCGCCGACGCGAGGGCAAGGAGGAAGTGATCTATCCCAAGCCTGAACTAGAGAAAGTTTTGGGCAAAACGCTAGGCGTACCACTATTCCAGGAACAGGCCATGCGGGTTGCCATCGAGTGTGCCGGCTTCACGCCGGGCGAAGCGGATCAGCTACGCCGCGCCATGGCGACCTTCAAGTTCACCGGCGGCGTGTCTGCGTTTGGTGAAAAGCTGGTTACCGGAATGATGGAGCGCGGATACGATGAGGAGTTCGCGCGGCGGACCTTTGCGCAATTGGAAGGTTTTGGGTCATACGGCTTCCCAGAGAGTCATGCCGCAAGTTTTGCGCTGATCGCCTACGCTTCCTCATGGCTGAAATGCTGGCACCCCGACGTGTTCTGTGCCTCACTGCTAAATGCCCAGCCTATGGGATTTTATGCGCCGGCTCAGATTGTGCGGGACGCTATTGACCATGGCGTAGAGGTGCGGCCCGTCGATCTTAACGCTTCGCGTTGGGACTGCACGTTGGAGCCAACCGGCAGCGATAGCCGGCTTGCAGTGCGGCTCGGATTTCGGCTTGTTGCTGGTCTGAAGAATGAGGATGGAGCCGCTTTGACAGCGGCTCGCGCCGACACGCCATTTGCTGACGTTCAAGACGCTTGGCGCCGCAGCGGTGTGCAAGTGTCATCGCTGGTTCGGCTTGCCGAAGCAGACGCATTCAGCCCCTCCATGGGGCTTGCCCGGCGAGATGCCCTTTGGGCTATCAAAGCGCTTCGGGATAACCCGTTACCCCTGTTCGCCAGCAAGGCTGTCGAACAGGCATTGCCGGAAGTGAATGAGGTTGCCGTCCGCCTGAAGGCCATGACGGCCGGCCATGAGGTCATCGAGGACTACGCCCATACCGGCCTAACGCTGCGCGCCCATCCGGTGACATTCTTGCGCCCCGAATTGACCGAGAAGAAAATAATTACCTGCGCAGATGCGACCGGTCGGTCCGACAAGCGGAAGATCACAACTGCGGGCCTCGTTCTGGTCCGGCAACGCCCAGGCTCTGCCAAAGGCGTGATGTTCATCACCATCGAAGATGAAACGGGGACCGCAAATCTGGTGGTCTGGCCAAGTCTTTATGAGAAGCAGCGCCAAATCGTCCATGGCGCACACATGCTGGCGGTCGAAGGCCGGGTACAGCGCGAGGGTCTGGTCGTCCATATCGTGGCGGACAAACTAATCGATCTGTCCGACCAGCTCGCCAGCATCGGCGACCCCGAAGACGGCTTTCCGTTGCCGCATGGCCGCGGTGATGAATTTCACCGGGGCGGCGAGCCTGATCCGAGGGATAGGCCGCCTCGCAAGGTTCGAGACATCTATGTTCCCGATTTGCATATCGACACGCTAAAGCTCAAGCCGCGAAATTTTCGATAGCCTGCGCGCCCAAATGGAATTGCCTCTTTTTAAGGACAGAAACATCTGTAATGTTTGAGCGGGTCGGGGAGATCGAAATGCCAAAATCCAAGAAAAGCGTGCAACGCGAGAACGCGGTCGAAAACGAAATCACTCCGACTGCCCGAAACATTCTATCAGCTGTTGGCGAGATTTCACATGAAGCTGAAGCGTCTTTAAACACGCCTGATGCCGACATTTCGACGGTTCTTGCCGCGGGCAACACCCTCAATAACGCCCGCGCCATGCAAACGTTGGGGGCAGTTGCTGAAGAGCGCCGAGCGGGACTTCTCCAAGCCCTGAAAGAGCCTGCCATCGCACGTGTCGTAGTTAAAACAGCGGACGGCACACTCAGGACGCTTTACTTCCTTCGAGCCACGCCGCCGAAATCATCAGCCGCAGGCGCATCACTAGCAAGTCTGCGCTCACCTACAGGCAGACTAGCTGCCTTACCCATTGGAGATAGCATCTCCTTGGGTAGTCAGACTTATGAGGTCGTGGAACGCGCGACCATACGCCCAGAGCGCGCATCCGACGATTGGGACTCGATAAACACAACATTTGAAGCGGACGGCTACGGCCCAATATCGATTACCTCGCTGCGCGCGCTTTTGAATTTATCAGATACTAGCGTCGACGATGATCCACTTGAGGCGCTCTTAGCAGAGGGCAGAGAACGCGATGTCGTCTATGAAGGTATCCGGCGAAACGTCCTCACAAAAATGGGCCTGCGGGACCAACCCTTGCTCGATCAATACCAGGACGAGATATTCCGCCTTTCCCTTGCCGCTCGTATCGCAATTCTAGGTCCGCCAGGAAGCGGCAAAACGACCACTCTCATTAAGCGCTTGGGTTTAAAGCTAGACTGGGCATACCTGGCTGACGACGAACGAGCGCTGGTACTTCAAAGCTTAGCTAAGCCGGAGGGTCATCGCCAAAGCTGGTTGATGTTCACCCCAACCGAACTTTTGAAGCAATATGTGAAAGAAGCATTCGCCCGAGAAGGTATTCCGGCTTCAGACGAAAGAATCCACACGTGGGCAGACTTTCGTCACGACCTTGCGAGGAACAGCTTGCGGTTCTTACGAACAGCAAATAGTCGAGCAGGGTTTGTTCTTGAGGAAGAAGCACGCACGATTTCCGGAGATACACCGCTCCATCAAATCGAATGGGCGGACGATTTCTTCGATTGGCGAATTGCGGACTTTTGGGATCGGCTCAGTGAAAACGCATCGCTTCTGGTGAATAGCGAAAATCCCCAAGCAGCTTCCCTAGGCACCGCATTGGCGGACGCAATAGAATTGCGGAACCTGGAAGACAGGTTCACCGCCATCGGGGTACTCGACGCGCCCTTACGGGACATCGTTGCCCGCTTCGGTGCAGAAATTGATGAGATTACTCGCAAGGCACTTTCAAGATATCTCCGAGCAGATAATACACTCCTAGACTCTCTATTGGCCTTCATTTCGACATTGGACGACGATGAGGATGCCGATGATGCAGATAGTGAAGAAGAGGACGAACCAAGCGCACCAACTCGAGGCCGCGAAGCGGCTTTCGAGGCTTACAAGCAAGCTGCTCGCGCCCAAGCGCGGGCCGCAGTATCGCGTCGACAAATTGGACCCTCCACTCGCGCTGGTCGGTTACTTGCATGGTTGGGTGAACGCGTACTTACAAGCGAAGAAGCTCGTGCAGTAGGTGACCGCCTCTTAGTTCAGTCTTCGAGCCGCGCGTTCATGAACTCTGTTAGAACATTCGTTTTTGGCGCTCCTCGTCAATACCGAAGGTATCGCAGAGACCGCGGGGCGCGCTGGTATAGAGAAAGTTCGACGCTTGGGGCTGCACTTGCACCACTCGAAGCGGATCTTCTCATCTTGGCGACACTTAAAGCTGCCCGCGTCCTGTTCAGAAATTCCAGGATTGTTAGCGACCTCGATCAACAGCGAAATTCGTCGTTGAGAGTGATCGCAGACATTTTACGGAATCAAGTGCTGGTTGACGAAGCAACCGACTTTGGGCCGATACAATTAGCGTGTATGGAGGCCTTGAGCGACCCTTCGACTAATGCTTTCGTTGCTTGCGGTGACTTTAATCAGCGCATTACGCCCTGGGGAGCGCGAAGCGTTGAAGACCTGCAATGGGCCGTTCCGAAGATCGCAGTAAGCACTATCAATATCTCCTACCGGCACACATTGGAGTTAAATGGACTTGCCCGAGAGATTGTGTTGCTATCTGACCCGCAGGCAGTGCCAGTTAAACTTCCAGAAAATGTCGACAATACGGGCGTCCCGCCCGTTCTTGGGACTGGACTGAGCAATCAAAATGACATTTGTTTTTGGCTGTTCTCGCGCATTTCAGAAATAGAGCGGCACACTCGAGAGTTCCCGTCAGTAGCAATTTTAGTTAGCTGCGAGGAGGATGTTCAGCCGATTGCGCTAAAGCTCGACCGATTACTGAAAGGAATCAATCTTCGAGCAGTCGCGTGCCCAAATGGCCAGGTCGTAGGCCGAGATAGCGACGTGAGAGTATTTGATGTTCAACACATTAAGGGACTCGAATTCGAAGCTGTCTTTTTCGTCGATCTTGACCGACTTGCGGCAACTATCCCGGACCTTTTCGATAAATTTCTCTATGTCGGAACCACCAGGGCCGCTACGTATCTAGGCTTAACTGTGGCCGAAAGCGCCTTGCCAGAGAAAATCGCTTCTCTAGGAAGGCTCTTCACTGCCAGCTGGCTCAATTGAATAGCGTAGCTCGTCTATGCTGCTAAGAGCCACGCTTCCGATTTTTAGCGGACTTGTTTCCGTGCGGCTTATGCGTAGCAAGTTTGTCGAGCAATTTATCGACTAGAGTCTCAGCTTGGCTGGGATTCGGCATAACCTCGTAAATCAGACTTAGTACTTCGCGGTATACTCGCCGTGAGCCGGGCTTGAGAACTGCGAATGGGTCTTTGCTGGGCCGCGAATTTCGTAAAATAGCCTCGACATCCTGCCGAGTGGTTGAACAACGCTTGATTAGATCGTCTTTCGTTGGATCATCCAGGTATCGATTGGAAGTAATTGCTTCCATAGCTTCAAGCGCTTTATTAGCCTCCCTCGCGTGTCTAGCTCTCTCATCATCGCTAATCACCCGCCGGCGGGTCGATCGCGCTTCAGCCGTCGCACGCTCCGAAAGCAAATCAAATTCACGCAACCACTTTCGGGCAATTGAGCTGTGACGACACCGCTTCGATATGTCTCGAATAATCGGCCCCATCTGATTTAATACGTTGTCGTAGTGAATGTTCTGCTCAAAATGATCCCGACGACCATTGGGAATAACTCGCTTGTCGAAAATATGAACCTCTCCAACAGTCCAGGCATTGAATCTTGGTTCTGGAAAGAGCTCTTCGACCAGTGCATTATCTCCGACCTGAACGTTTCCAACTCTGAATCGTATGCCCTTGACCAAACCATCGTTGGGCAATGCGCCAGAATATCCGTGGTGAGCAACCCACATTAGTGCAGCGGGCTCACCATCATTCCCGGCTATAGTGTGGAGCTCTAGTTCCTCGAATCGGTCGAGTTCTTCTTCGCGCGTGCCAACCTTATTCCTATGCGGCCGATACAGCGGCCGCTCGCTGTCATTAATGAAAATCTCCACGTTTCCCAGATTCACGTGGCCTTCTAGCGCCGCGTGAATTTTCTCTCCGTAGCGGAAGCCAGGAGCGAACGGAACCGGCGCGACCTGGCTAAGATAGCGTTGCACTTCAGTTGGGTTGAGAAGCCGATCGTTGCGGTGCCTAACAACGCCCCGGAGTTCTACTTCGAAAAAGTGGAGGGGATAGGCAGAACCAGGTATGTCGCGCACCGCTACGATGCTTTTGATTAGCGCTGAGATGTCCGATTTCGCATCAGTCGCACGCAAGCCCGACTTCAGCTCGCGACAATCCCAACGCATTTCAGAAACACTATTGTCGCCTTTGGCGCGGGACCTGAATATCAATTCCTGACAGTACCCCAACCCCGCGAGACGCCCTACGCCTCGGAAGCCGCGCGCTGCTGTGCCTCGTTTTGTGCTTGCGCCGATGCTGCACAGGCGCGAAATGAATTCCTTCGCCGGTATGCCGGTTCCATTATCACGTATGCGAATTGTACGAGCGGATGGATCGACGGAAATCTCGACACGCGCAGTGTCGCGGCGAGTTGTGCCTAATTCTACTGCGTGGTCCAGCGAGTCGGCGGCGTTCTGGACGTATTCCCGATAAATCGTCATAGGATCGACGTACATCGAAGAACTGAGAAGTTCTAAAACGTCTTTGCCTATATGGATCGCGCCAGCGGCAGTTTTCCAACTACTGTCGCCGGCTCGTTCTTTTGAAAGCTCGGCTACTCTTCCTTGCACGGTCATGCTGATACCCTAGTAGGCCTTGTACGCTTTTTAGGCGCCGCGACGCTTGGCTCTGTATCGACAAAATCCAGTCCCGCATCTTCGACGAACTCGTCTTCCGCCAGCCCTCCCTCGCCAACTAGCGATTGCTTGTTGAGAGCTTTCTGCTTGCGCCAGATCTCAAACAGCTCGACCTTTTGTTTCGGCGTGTAAAATGGAAGGACCGCCCTGATATTTTCGCTCAAAGTCTGGGCTGCTAGATCGCGGAAATTCCGCGGATCGCATGACGACAATAAACTCATTAACTCCGCACGCTCGTCGGCCGTCAGTCGCGAAAGAGTACGCTGATATTCATCGAACTCTGGGCGACCGTCATATCTTTCGTACCAATCCCGGTTGAAGATATAGTCGTGCGGCAACATTAGGATGTTATCGAATTCCTGAGCAGTATCACCGAATGCTCGCTTAAAGAACTCTGGCTCGCCGCTCACCACGCCGTGCGTTGCCTGCAAGACCGTTTGGACTGAACGAAGCTGATATCGTGACCACCGCTCACCGACGTGTCCGCGATCGGGACGATCAGTCGGCTGGTACCGCATCGGGAACGACCAAATCCGGATACCAAGCTCTTCATTCAGCGTGACGTTCAAGCGCATTCGCTCAAACAGATCAGCTGGGCTATCGTGAAAGTTGTAAAGCATGTAGTTGGACAGCTCACCGAGCCCAAACTCATGTGCGTAGCGAATCGCCGTTTCGTAAGGACCTTTCAGCCCAAGGTGATCGAACGCGATTCGCAGAGGGCGCAAACAAATTGACGACAGCTCCCTCAAATACATCTTGTCTTTGCAAAGAATTCTCGCGTCTACCCCTTGGTTGAAGTCGACGCGGCGTTGCACGGCGGTGCGCTCGTGAGCGCGCCGTATTTTGGCGCCCGGGATGAACCCTAAGTCTCGGATTTCTGCGATAACTTCCTTAAAGCGGGGCGAGGCAACGACATTGTTATCCATGAGAATAAGGTCCTTCTTGGGACCGTAAATCTCATCAATCGCTTTCACCAATTCCGTGAGGGATTCCGTGTCGCGTTGCGCGCCCTCAAGTTTTGGTACACCGCAAAATGTGCATTTCCGTATGCAGCCTCGGGACGTGTAGGCGAAGTAGGCGTCCCGGACAGGATAACGATATTCAATTTGATCTATAATGGAGTAGTCCGGGATCAAATCTTCGATTGGCTGTCCCTGGAGGTCGTCGGAGTACAATTCCTCGGAAAAGTCATCGAGCTGAAGTGACTCAGCGGGAGGTTTTGCCAATAGTCCTTTGATAAATCTGATGCCTTGCCAGCGTGGCTCCGACAGGAACTTATCGTGCATCAACGAGGTGGCTATACCGCCGACAAAGACTTTGTCGGACTGTCCGTTTGCCACCCTCAAGGCGAAATCGATTGTTTCTGCGATTTTCGCAAATTCAAATGAGAACAGCGTGGTGACGTAAATACGATCCCACGCCTTGCCGAGCACAGAGGAGTCTTCTCCTTTGATGAAACGAACGTGATCCTTTTTCCCACGCGGCCCGTGGTATTGGGCAATCTTCATCAGACCGAGTGGCGGATATTTGTTTTTGTATCCCGGTTCGATCAGCAAAATGTTTTTATTGGCCATTTGACACAACCTTAAATCTGGCTTGGCGCCGCGCTTCTCTAATCATGCGTACTGCGGTTTTGACTCCACCTTCACCACCGAGGCCCTGGAGAGGACCTTCGGTTGACCAGTCAAATTCGGTAGCGAAGTCCGAAAGTGCAGAGACGAAATACCTTTTGTCGATGGTTTGGCCTTTGGTAGCGTCTAAAATAAGGTCCGCCGCTATTTCCATTAGCGCATACACGCCTATTCCTTTGGTGACCATGTGCTTGCGTGGATTCGACCACTGCTCGGGCAGCACAACTGCAACGGCGGACCAGAAATTCATGACCATTTGTGCGACAGCGTCGATAGGAGTCTTTTGCGTGACTTTCGACTTCGCTAGAAAGTGCTTGATCGATTTCTGTAGCGTACGAAGTGAAGCACGCCTGGTCATTCCGGAGGTCGACACCCCTCCGAAGTCGAGTTGGCGATACCATGGCGATGTGGGGTCGTTCTTCAGAAAAATTGCAATATAAAGTTCGGGGCGGTCTCCAGCGAGGTCGGCCGCCATCTGCGCGTCATGAAAATCAAGTAGGCTCGTACTTAAACCTTTTGCTTTGCTATTTATAACGCTGAAAACCTCCATTTCTTCTCGCACGTTTAGGCCGATGAAAAACATGAATGGAAGTTCTATCGATAGGTCTGCGAGATGACCGAGACGGTGTTGACAGTCCACTTGCGCCAGTACCTTTGGGCTGTCGCCGACAATACGAAGTGTCACTTTGCCATTGTCGAGCTCTGAGATAGTCCAACAACTCGCCGTGTCAGGGCGCAGATTGAACGTCAAAGGAATTGTGGTGCTTGCCGGCTTCTGGATGTAACGCCTGAAATCGAGGCTATGCTGTGCATTAAAACGGCGCTGGTATCCGCGGCCGGTATCCTCGTCGAGAACGTCTGCGAAACTCAGTGAGTGCAGTACGCTTGCTGGAGCGAAGCCGATGAGGACAGTTCGTCCGGCTGACATGCCGGAGATGCACGTAATTTCCACCTGCTAACGCCCCTTTTCTCCGAAACCACGAATCTGCACCCACCCAGTGCAAGTTCGTGATTCCCCTAGCACAATTTGCAGAGTCGGACGAATAAAATCGAATGCTTTCTCGCCAACTACCGCAACTTTCGGTAGTCCTTTCAAGGGGCAATACGACGGCGTAGGGGCGGCGACCCGCGAAGCGGTCAAAGCATACCAGCAGCCGACAGATCGGGGTTGGGTATGCAAATAAGCCAGGTTCCAGTTGCAGATATTGTATTAGACGAGCGCAACCCCCGCATTGCTCATATTTTCGAAGGGATTAAGAGCGGGGGAAACGCTCAAGATTGGATGACCATGGCGCTGGGACAAGCCGCGCCGGAAGATGCAGAAGGTGGCAGCTCGGCTTCGACGTATTCGTCGTTAAAAGCCTCTATCAGAGCGCACCAGGGACTGATTAATCCCATTATCGTGACGCCGAATTCCGACGGCAAGTACGTCGTTATCGAGGGAAACACACGCGTCGCCATCTATAGGGAGCTTGCGGAAGAAGAGGCTCCAGGTGACTGGAGCAAAATTGCCGCAATCATCCACCCAGGGCTTGCCGAGGAAGGTGAGCATGCGATCCGCCTTCAGGCACATCTAGTGGGGCCGAGGCCGTGGCGCCCGTTTGCAAAAGCAAAATACCTGCACGATTTGTATGCCAATCAAAAGCTTTCCATCACTCAGATATTGGACTTTTGCGGCGGAACTGCTCGACGGAAGGAAATTGAGCAATACATCGCGGCATATAAAGATATGACGGAGCATTTTTTGCCGCTTGCTGCAGCTGCAGGAGCGCCGCCGGACTACGCAAGGTTTAGTTCATTCGTCGAACTTCAGAATATCAAGCCAGCAATTACACGGGCCGGACACACTGTCGACGAATTTGCAAAGTGGGTCTTTGAGAACCGGTTAGCGCCGCAGCAACTGGTTCGCGCGCTGCCACGTATCCTTTCGAATCCTGAAGCCAAGCGCCAATTCTTCCTCCACAACGCACGTGAAGCCGTAAAGGTGCTGGATCAGCCGGCGCCGAATGCCGTCCTTGGAAGCGCATCTTTAGAGCAACTCGCTACCGCCCTGGCTGTAAAAATCCGACAGCTAAATTGGCCCGATGTGCAGGCAATGAAACAAGACACAGGCTCCCCGCAGACCCAATCACTTATGTCCTGTTACGACGAGCTGAAGGCGCTCGGTGAAACCTTGGGAACGATTTCCGATGCCTGAAGGCGATACTCATCGCCAATTAGTTCAACATCTCACCCGGGCGGTTATGTCCCGGCGTCCGGGTCCGATGTCCGTTTTTAACGACGGGCAAAGTCTATTTCTCGGCGGCGCCCCACCACCAGCTTTGGGCGACTCCAGGCCAGACATATACGCACTCGATAGTCAGACTAAGCATGTGATCATTGGAGAAGCTAAGAGCGCGAAGGATATCGAGAACCTGCACACAGAAAGACAGCTATCAAACTACTTTTCCCATTTGGCCGAATGCCCAACAGGGGAGCTCTTGATAGCTGTACCGTATGTATGCGCCGGCACGGCGCATCGCCTATGCTTATCCACCAGAAAGAAGCTAGGTCTCGGGCACGTACCGTTCGAAATAAGCGGCTGGTTCCTCGGCACTAAACCATACGTCGAGACTTGGAATGGCTGAATCCTACACGTTTGAATTGCTTTCCGAACCAAAGCTGACGGCGAAACATCAAGCATTCTCGTACCAAGAAGAAGCCGCCCAGTTTGTAAGTGGTCGCGACTACAGCGCAATCTTCCATGAGCAAGGCCTCGGTAAGACCAAGATCGCTATCGATGCCGCGCTGACATGGTTGCAGAAGAAAGAAGTCGACACGATCCTTGTGTTCACAAAAAAGGGCTTGATCGACAATTGGAGCGCAGAATTCGGCGAGCACAGTTTCATAAAGCCTACGGTGCTGACGGAAAGTAGCACTTCCAACTATTATGTATTCACCTCGCCGACGCGCGCTGTACTGGCGCACTATGAAGTGGCAAAAAAAGAAGAAAAGCGCCTTGCAATATGGCTTAAGACTAGGCGAGTGGCGGCCATTCTTGACGAAGCCGTCAAAATAAAGAACCCAGACTCCGATTTGACCAAGGCCTTCTTTCGGCTATCTCCCCTTTTCACCAAGCGCGTCATCATGACCGGTACGCCGGCGGCCAATCGCCCCTTCGACGTATGGGCACCAATATTCTTCTTGGACGCGGGCAAGGCGCTGGGTGCAGATTTCCCCAGTTTCAAACACGCCACAGACATACCTAAAGGTCACGAGGTTACCGACGAAGAACGTAAAGCCTACGCTGTCCGTCTCTCCGACGTCCAAGAAAAGCTATCCGAAATTTCAATGAGAGAGACAAAAAATGGCGGCAAGATCGAATTGCCAGACAAAGAGTTCATCCGCATTGATTGCGAATGGGAGCCAACTCAATTCGAGCTTTACCGGCAGATCAAAGAAGAACTTCGGGCAATAGTTGTTCGAAACGGCCAACTGATCCAAGAAGACCAAGACTCAACTCTTAAAAGACTGCTGAGATTAGTTCAGGTGACCAGCTTTCCTGCGCTAGTTGATGAGACCTACACGCAAGATCCTGGCAAGTTTCGGCCCCTTTACGATCTTGTCTCGGATATCGTCGCGAAACAGGAAAAGGTGATCGTCTTCACGCAATTCAACGAAACATCGCGCTGGCTAGCCAAACAATTAAAGCCATTTGGCTCTTTGTTGCTCAACGGCACGATGCAAATGCGCGATAGAACGCAATCTGTTAGGTGGTTCAAAGAAAATGCGGAAGATAACGTGCTCATAGCGACCATTGGAGCAGCTAAGGAAGGATTGACGCTAACGGTGGCCAACCACGTTGTTTTTTACGATCGAGGGTACAGCCTAGATGACTACTTGCAAAGCCAAGATCGTATCCACAGAGTTTCGCAGACCCGCAAGTGCTACGTTTACAACCTGATAATGTCTGACTCTGTGGATGAATGGATTGATGCACTGATCGAGCAAAAGAAGTTAGCGGCTCAACTGACACAAGGCGATATCCAGGAAGTCCAATACGAGACGAAGGCCGACTATTCGTTCTCAGAAATTCTTCAAGGAATTCTTGGCACATGAGTTCTCAAGCGGACGCACTACTTTCGATCGAAGACGAGCGCGCAGATACAATTACTCTGCGCGGTAGAGAAATTCCTGTGACGGTGGGTTTCGCCGAGCAGGCGTCTCTGCGCTTCTATACGGAAAATCCCCGCATTTACTCTCACCTTTGGAAAGAAGGTGGCGCCGAGCCCAGCCAGCAAGATATTTTCGAGATTCTCTCAAAGCGGGAGCATGTTCGTGAGGTGCTTGTTCCGTCCATACGAGCAAATGGTGGCTTGATCGAGCCGGTGCTCGTTCGTGGAACTGTTGTGCTGGAGGGAAACAGCAGACTGGCCGCCTACCGACTTCTCGCTCAGACAGACGCTATTAAATGGCGGCGCATTCGAGTTAGGCAGCTCCCGACCTCCACCACCGATGCGGATATCTTCTCTCTTCTGGGCGAGTATCATATTGTCGGAAAGGCGGACTGGGCACCATTCGAGCAGGCTGGATACCTGTATCGCCGTCATAAGACTCATTCCGTACCTCAAGATCAACTCGCGCGCGAAATCGGACTGACGGTAGGAAAAATCAGACATCTGATTGAGGTGTATGATTTTATGATTGAGGTTGACGACCGAAATTCAAATCGTTGGAGTTATTATGATGAACTATGCAGGGGGCGGAAGTTTGATAAGGCCAAGCAAGCGTTTCCTGATTTCGTTGACGTTATCGTTGAAAAAATAAAGACGGGCGAGATTGAACGCGCGGTTGATGTGCGAGATCGCCTCCCGCTAATCGTCAAAGCCGGAGGCAACACACTCAGGAGATTTGTCACTGGAAAATTGTCGTTCGAGAAAGCGGTCCAAGACGCCCGTGAGCGCGGTGCCGGCGACTATAATGCTAAGATGCTTCGCGATTTTCGAAATTGGATTGCGGAGGAGCAACTGAACGCGGAATTCTCCAAAGCTGGCGAGAAAGAAAAGGGGGCTCTAAAATATGAGCTCGAAAAGATAGACCGTCGGGTTAAGAAGCTTTTGTCCTTGTTGAATTAGATACTCCTCAGCTACGGGGTGGATAGGACATGGAAAGCCTTGCCATTGCGATACGGCCGCCACTCCTCCATCGTCACGATTGCTTCAATTGGTCGAGGTAATTGGCCCACCACGACATCATTTTCACGCGCTCATCCCAAAACATCCCGCGCGCGTACGCCCGCCTGACCGCATTCTTATCGATATGGGCAAGTTGCCGTTCAACGGCGTCCGGACTCCATTTGCCCGACTCGTTCAGCAGAGTAGATGCAGTCGCTCGGAACCCGTGAGAGGTCATCTCGGTGTCCGAATAACCCATTCGCCTAAGAGCGAGGTTCATAGTGTTTTCGGAGATGGGTCGGTCAGATTTTGCGAGACCTGGGAAGACAAAGGCCATGTGACCCGTGACCTTTTTCAACTCCTCTAGAATTGCGATCGCCTGCTTCGGCAATGGAATTTGGTGCTCCCGCCGCATCTTCGTTCGGTCGGCAGGAATCGTCCAAACAGCCTTGGCAAAGTCGTATTCGGGCCAACGTGAGAGCCGCAATTCGCCTGGGCGGGGGAAAAGAATGGGCATCAATTTTAGCGCGGCAATAGTCGTCGGTTGACCATCAAAACCTTCGATCGCTCGCAATAAGCCACCAAGTTTCTTCGGATCGGTGATAGCTGCCCTTGGGGTAACTTTAGGCGAAATAAGCGCGCCTTTGAGCACTGGAGTGGGGTCAAACTCAGCGCGGGAAGTGGCTACGGCATAGCGAAAAACCGACCCGATAGTGGCGCGGAGCCGGCGGGCAGTTTCGAAGCATCCGCGCACTTCGACTTCCTGCAGGACTGTGAGAACATCCATCGGCTTGATGGTGACAATTGGCATTTCCCCAAGGCTCGGATAGGCAAAATCGAGCAGCCACTTTTTCTTTATCATAGTTGGGGTAGCGAGCCCCTCTTTGCGCCGCTTTTCGACGTATTCGAGCGCAATTTCCTTAAATGTGGGAAGCTGTTCGGCAGCATTTGCGACAGGCGCCAAAGACCAGTTTTGCGCCGGGTCGAGGCCATCCCGGAGCATCTTTCTCGCTCGTTCGCGCTGCGACCTTGCTTCCCCAAGGCCGACTTCAGGATACGGGCCGAAGGCCATTTGGCGCTGCTTGCCATCGTGTCTATAGGCGAAATTCCAGAGCTTGGAGCCGGTCGTTTGGACCCAAAGCTGCAAGCCATCGCCATCGTAGAGCTTTAGCCGCTCTGAACCGGGCTTGGCCGCGCGGCAGGCTGCATCCGTAAGTGCCATTTGTCTCTCCTATCGAAGAGATGCTCAAAACCACGCTTTTTGAGCCGTACCATCAACCCCGATTTTGGGGTGTCCAATACCATCAGGATACCATCGGATAGATCGGGTACCCCAGAGCGCCGGCGGACGTCGGCGGACGAAAGTGCCTATTTCTGGGAATTTTCGACTCTACCGGACATCAGCGGACGCGGCCGGTAGAACAAATGGTGCCCAGAAGAGGACTCGAACCTCCACGCCTTGCAGCGCTAGTACCTGAAACTAGTGCGTCTACCAATTCCGCCATCTGGGCACGGGCCGACCCCAAAGGGCCGACGGTAGGGGCGCGATGTTTAGGGGCGCCTCCCCCCCAAGTCAATACTGACCAAACCCTGCTTTTCGCGGCCAAAAAACCCTGTCCAGACCACCGGCCGACCCCCTAAATTGGGCAGCCATGTCGCTTGCGCTGCCCATCCCAATGCCGACCATTCCCCAGGTTTTCGCCCGGCAGGGTTTCGTCGTCATCAACCGGCTGGCGCCGGAGGCCATACTGCCCAATGTGCGCGACCATCGGATGGCACGCGCCGCCACCGGCCAGATCGTCACCGATGACGAACAGCTGCCTTATGCTGGGAAAAGCCTGACCCAGGTCTTCCTGCATCATGTCGACCAGACCGGGCATTATGCGGAAGAAAAAATCGACCGCCGCCCGGCGCCAGCCATGCCATTCGGCACCCGCATGCCGAAACAATCGTAACTCTTCCGCTTTATCAAGGACGCAATGACAATGACGACGAATCTGGTGACGGTCTTTGGCGGCTCGGGCTTTCTGGGCCGCCATACGGTTCGGGCGCTGGCCCGCGCCGGCTGGCGCATCAAGGTGGCCACGCGCCATCCCAGCCGCGGCTTCTTCCTTCGGCCATTGGGCACGGTCGGTCAGATCGATTTCGTCAAATGCGATGTCACCGACGCCGAATCCGTGGCCCGTGCGCTGGCCGGTTCCAGTGCCGTCGTCAACCTAACCGGTATTCTGTTCGAGAAAGGACAGACTTTCGAGGATGTCCAGGCCGACGGTGCTGCTAACATCGCGCAATGTGCAGCCGCCGCCGGCGTGGGCGCGCTGGTGCATGTTTCCGCGATCGGCGCCGATACGGAGTCCGATGCACATTATGCCGCGACCAAGGCACAGGGCGAACAGGCGGTACGCGAAGCCTTCCCCAATGCCGTGATCCTGCGTCCCTCGCTCATTTTCGGGCCCGAAGACGGCTTCTTCAACAAATTCGCCGCCCTGGCGCGCTTTCTGCCTGCCCTGCCCCTGATCGGCGGCGGCAAAACCCGCTTCCAGCCGGTGTTCGTCGGCGATGTCGCCCAGGCCATCCTGGCGGCAATCGCGCGCCAGGACGGCCGCACCTATGAACTGGGCGGGCCCACAATCTATACCTTCAAGGAACTGATGCAGCTGATCCTGCGCGAAACCGGCCGCAAGCGCGCACTGATTCCGGTGCCGTTCGGCATTGCCGCGCTCAAAGCCATGTTCCTGCAGATTCTGCCCAATCCGCTCTTGACGCTGGATCAGGTGCGGCTGCTGCGCCACGACAATGTCGTGTCGGCAACCGCGGCCGGGCTTTCGGATCTCGGCATTACCCCAACCTCGGCAGAAGCGGTAATCCCGTCCTATCTGTGGCGCTATCGGGCCAAGGGCGAATATGCCGACCAGGCGCGCAGCGCCGCCTCGTAAGGCTCAGTGAATCGCCAGGTAAGCAACCAACGCGATACCGGCCGCAATCCGGTACCAGCCGAACGGCTTGAGGCCGTATTTCGTGACGATGTGAAGGAATTCCTTGATCACGAAGAACGCCACGATGAAGGACACGACAAAGCCGATGGCGATGTCGAGATCCTGGTGACGGCTCAGCGCGCCGGCTTTGTGGTGCAGTTCCAGGATCGTCGCCCCGGTCATGGTGGGCACCGCCAGATAGAAAGTGAAAAGCGTTGCCGCCTTGCGGTCCACGCCCAGAAGCTCGCCGCCCAGGATGGTGGCACCGGAGCGCGAAACGCCAGGGATGATCGACAGGATCTGGCAGCAGCCGATCTGGAAAGCCTTGAGCAGTGGCAGCTTGTCGCCTTCGAAGAAACGGGGTTTGGGGGCGATGCGCTCGAACACCAGAATGATCAGCCCGCCCACGATCCAGCAGCCGGCAATGAAAGGCATGGCAAATTGAGGATTGAGCAACACCTCGTCCAGCAGCTTTTTCAGCGCCAGCCCGGCCACCACCGAAGGCAGCAGGGCCAGGATCAGCCCCAGCGCGAAACGGCGGGCGTCGGTCGATGTGGGAAGGCCGATCAGCGCTTTCCAGAAAACCTGGAAATAGATCGCCACCACCGCCAGGATCGCGCCCAGCTGGATCACGACCGTAAAAGCCTCCCACTCATCCCCCAGGCCCAGCAGCCTTTCGGTTACCAGCAGGTGCGCGGTCGAGGAGATGGGCAGGAATTCGGTGATGCCTTCGACCACCCCCAAGATCAGGGACATCAGGATATCGTGCATGTGGGAAGCGCTCGCGAGGGGTGGCGGCAACTGTTAGCATCGCCGCCCGCCTCGCGCATCCAATAACTTTTGGTATTGTGACGGTCATGGGGCGGGGAATCGGAAAGGGCTTGGTGTGGCGCGGCCGCGGGATCGCGTGGCGCGTGGCCGCCATCCTCTTCATCTTTCTGGTACCGGCCCCGATCCTGCTCCTGTTGCTGTTCCGCTATGTGCCGGTGCCCGGCACGCCGGAGATGCTGCTTAGCCTGATCGAAGGCAAAGGCGCCAGCTACAGCTGGAGCGACGACATCTCGCCCCGCCTGGAGCGGGCGGTGATCGGCGCCGAGGACCAGAACTTCTGCACCCATCACGGCTTTGACTGGAAGAGCATCGACAAGGCGATGCAGGAGCACAAGCGTCATCCCGACAAGCCGATGCGCGGCGCCAGCACCATCTCGCAACAGGCCGCGCGCACCCTGTTCCTGCTGCCGGTGAGAAGCTGGGTCCGCAAGGGGCTCGAGGCCTATCTGACGGTGTTGATGGAACAGCTCTGGCCGAAGAAGCGCATTCTTCAGGCCTACCTCAATCTGGTGGACTGGGGCGATGGCATTTTCGGCGCCGAGGCCGCGGCCCGGGCCTATTTCGGAACCGATGCATCGTCGCTGGATGCGGCCGAAGCCGCCCGGCTGGCCGCGATCCTGCCCAATCCGCATAAATGGCGGGCCGCCCATCCCGGCCGCTATGTCCGCCGCCGGACCGCCAATCTGGAAGGCCGCAGTGCCATGGTGGTACGCGATGGCTTGAACTTTTGCGTTAAGTGAAGCTCTCGCTTACAAGCAACAGCCATGCGCCGTCTTATTCATTTGATGCTGTCGCCCAGTTGCCGCCTGGCCCGCCTGATGGTTGGGGAAAAGCGGGTCGCCTGCGATCCAGTGATCGCGGAAGACGCCCGCAACCCCATGCCGGTATTCGTGGACATGGATGGAACTCGCGCCGAGGGCGTGTGGGCCATTCTGGATCATCTGGAAACCAACTATCCCGACCGTCCCCTGGCCCCGGCCGATGATGCCGCGCGGCGCAGCGCCTTGCGCTGGGTGGACTGGGCGATGGGGCCGTTTCACGAACAGGTCACCCAGCGCATCGTCTATGAGAAGGCCGGGCAGCGTTTTACGGGCGCCGCCTTCTCGCGCGCGCCAGACATGAACACCATCCGCGCCGGCCGCGAGGAACTGAAGGTGGCGTTGGCCGCCATCGGGCGCGCCGCCGAAACCAACGGCAACCTCGCCTGCCGCGATACCACCCTGGGCGATCTGGCGGTCGCGGCGCATCTGTCGGCGCTGGACTATTTCGGCGAAGTGCCATGGAACGATTTTGCCGCCGCCAATGAATGGTATGTGCGGATGAAGTCGCGGCCTTCCTTCCGCTCGATCCTGTCTGACCGCGTGCCGGGCCAGCCTCCCGTCGCCCATTATGCCGAACTCGATTTCTGACGCGATCAAGGCGCGCGCGAAGGCCGAAGGCTTAGCCCCGGAGCGTAATCTCGCGAAACACCTTCGCGTCGCATTATAATGGCCTTCGTGCGAGATTACGCGACCATCAAACGAAACATCGAAGCCCAGGCGCGAAGCGCGGGCTTCGATGTGGTGCGTTTTGCCGATGCGCGCGCCAATCCCGACAATGCGGCGCGTCTGGGCGCCTTTCTGGAAGCCGGCCATCATGGCGACATGGACTGGATGGAAAGCCGCGCGCAATGGCGCGCCGATCCATTGGCGATGTGGCCTGACGCCCGGAGCGTCATCGTGCTGGGCCTGAATTATGGGCCCGAAGGTGATCCGTTGGCCATCCTCGCGCGCAAAGACCGCGCTACGATCTCGGTCTATGCCCAGGGCGATGATTATCACGATGTGGTCAAGAAGAAGCTGAAGGCTTTGGCGGGCCATATTTTCCAGGCTTACGGCGCCGAGGTGAAGGTCTTTGTCGATACCGCGCCGGTGATGGAAAAGCCCTTGGCGCAGAAGGCCGGCCTGGGCTGGCAGGGCAAGCACACCAATCTGGTGTCGCGCGACTTCGGTTCCTGGCTGTTCCTGGGCTCGATCTTCACCACCCTGGAATTGCCTGCCGATGCAGCGGAAGAAGATCATTGCGGCAATTGCCATGCCTGCCTGGACATCTGCCCGACCAATGCCTTTCCCGCGCCCTACCGGCTGGATGCACGGCGCTGCATCTCCTATCTCACCATCGAGAATAAAGGTCCGATCCCGCGGGAATTCCGCCGGGCGATGGGCAATCGGATCTATGGCTGCGACGATTGCCTGGCGGTTTGTCCCTGGAACAAGTACGCCAGCCGCAGCGTGGAGCTGAAGCTTCAGGCGCGAGAGGAATTGAAGGCACCGCCTCTGGCCGAATTGGCCGCGCTGGACGGCGCCGCTTTTCGCGCCCTGTTCCGCAAATCGCCGGTCAAGCGCATAGGCCGCGAGCGTTTCCTGCGCAATGTGATGATCGCCATCGGCAACAGTGCCGATCCCGCGCTGGCAAAAGCGGCTCGCGATGCGCTGGATGATCCCTCCCCGCTGGTGCGCGGCGCCGCAGCCTGGGCGCTGTCGCGGCTGCTGCCGCGGGAAGAATTCGACGCCCTGGCGCAAGCCCGCGCGGCGCATGAAGCTGACGCCACCGTGCGCGCCGAATGGGTCAGGGACTGAGGGCCTCGAGATTTTCCTTCGCCTGGGCCGCGGTCTCGCCCGACGCGCTTTTCAGCGCCGCCTGAAAATCCCGCCGTGCGCCGTTGAAGTCGCCCAGCTGCTTGCGCAACAGGCCACGCTCGACCAGCGCATCGCCATCGCCCGGCTTGAGCTTCAGCGCCAGTTCGATATCGGCATTGGCTTCTGCGTAATGCTGCAGGGCGCGCCGCGCACTGGCACGCAGCACCAGAAGATCGGCACGTTGGGGCGAAAGCTGCAACGCCGCGTTCAGGTCCAGATCCACTTCGTGCCAGTCGTGACGCATGGCCTGGGCACGGGCCAGATCGGCGAACAGGTCGGCATCGCCGGCCGACAAGGCCAGCGCCCCCTGGAAGCTTTGCACCGCATGGGCGCCGTCGCCCGCCAGAAGCCAGGCATTGCCCGCCTGGTCATACAGCGCCACACGGAATGACACGTCCGGCACCCCGCGATCGGCGGCCAGGTGATCCAGGCGCTGGGCTGCTTCCGCGTAATGTTTGAGCCCCACCAGCGCCAGTGCCGCGCAGTGCTGGGCCGGCACGCCGCCACCTGATTTCGCCCAGGCCTCCGCATCGGTGAGTGCAGCGGCCGGGTTCAGATTGGAGGTGGAAAGGCAGCTGCGATAATGCACCGAATCCGACGGCGCACGGCCGGTACCGATGGCAGCCCAGGCGATCGCCGGCCAGGTGCTGAGCAGGGCGGCAATCAGTGTGCGGTGCAAGGGCAACAGTGTGGCAGGCATGACGGAAACCCTATCAGCAATAAGCGCTGGTGTCGTGGTTTCGAAGTCCGCAACCCAACCGATATCAGGCTCGAAGCGGACTTCGAAACCGAACGACACCAAAATCAATAAATTGCTAGTGCCCTGCGATCCCGAAATTCGCCCGGAATTTGATATAGAGATAATGCGAATTTCGGGATCTGGGCACTAGGGCAGCCATGAAATCCTGTTAGGCTGATCCCACAAGGGAAGCGCTCATGACTTTTATACGTCTTATCGCAGTTTTTCTGCTGCTGGCGATTGCGCAGGCCATGGCGCAGGACGCGCCACTGGACCAGCAGCTTCCCCCGCGCGCGGCGCCCACAAGGCATGTCCAAGTCGGCCAGCTGCCTACCATGGACACCACCCCGGCCTTCGATCCCGGCCAGGCGACCGCCCGTTATCTCGCCAAAGTAAATGGTGCCGCGCGGGCCCGGTCCGACGCCTATTTCGAGGGCGGCTACTGGCTGAAGCTGGTCGATCTGCTTTATGCGCTGGCCGTGGCGGCGGCCCTGCTATGGTCGCAAGCCTCCCTGCGTATCCAGGAATGGGCGGAAGCGCGCACCCACAGCCGAAGCGGCCAGGTGATGCTGTATGCTGCCTTTTACGTCCCTATCGTCACGGTCGCGACCCTGCCGCTCACCTTGTACGAAGGGTTTTTCCGCGAACACGCCTACGGCCTGTCCAACCAGAGCTTCCTGCAATGGCTGGGCGACTTCGGCATCGACTTTGCCGTGAATTTTGTCGCGGCCCTGATCTTCCTGCCACTGCTCTATGCCGCCATCCGGAGAGCCGGGGAAGCCTGGTGGATCTGGGGCGCGGGCCTGGCCATCGCCTTCAATATCGTCGCGGCCGTGATCTGGCCGGTCTTCGTCGCCCCACTCTACAATCATTATTCGCCCCTGCCCGACAGTCCTCTCAAGGCGCAAATCCTGTCGCTGGCGCGCGCCAATGACGTGCCGGCTTCCAATGTCTGGCTGGTCGATGCCTCACGCCAGTCCAACCGCGTGTCGGCCAATGTCTCGGGCTTCCTGGGCACCGCGCGTATTTCGCTGAACGACAACCTGCTCAAACAGGGTACGTCCGACGAAGTGCTGTCGGCGCTGGGCCATGAGATGGGCCATTACGTCATGGGTCATGTCACTCGCGACATTCTGATGTTCGGCCTGGTGATCATTCTGGGATTTGCCTTCACCAACTGGGGCTATCTGCTGATGCTGGAATTCTTTGGCGGCCAATGGCAGGTGCGCAAGGTGAGCGAAGTGGCAGGTCTGCCCCTGCTGGTCGCCATGGCCAGCATTTTCATGTTCCTGGCGACACCCCTGACCAATTCCATCACCCGCACCGCCGAACAGCAGGCCGACATTTTCGGCCTGGATGCGGTGCGCAAGCCCGATGCCTTCGCCACTACGATCCTGAAGCTGTCCACCTATCGCAAGCTCGAACCCGGCAAATGGGAAGAAATGATCTTCTATGATCATCCTTCCGGGCGAACGCGCATCGAGACGGCAATGCGCTGGAAGAAGGAACATATTGCCGATCCCGACATCCGGGACACGGCGAAACTGCCTTAAGCCCGGAATTCCGCTGAGAGCGCCGAATAGAGCGGAGCCTCGTTCATCCGGCTAAGCAAGGTTTCGCATGCCTTGCGCGCCTCCGCATCCCAGTCGGCAGTCAGCGAGGCCGCCAGCTGCGCCTGGCTTTTCAGGATCACGCCATCGTCCAGGATCTTCAGGCCATTGTCGCGCAAGGTGGCGCCGGTGGTGGTGATGTCCACGATCACCTCCGCGGTGCCTGCAGCCGGCGCGCCTTCCGTCGCGCCCGCGCTGGGCACGATGCGGTAGTCGGAAATGCGGGCCTGGGCGAAGAAGCTGCGGGTGAGCTGGGCATATTTGGTCGCCACCCGCAGGCGCCGGCGATGGGTCTGGGCATAAGCGGCGCAGACATCGTCCAGGTCGGCCATGCTGGAGACATCGATCCAATATTGCGACACCGCCACCACCACGTCGGCAAAGCCGAAGCCCAGCGGCTTGATCAGATGCATGCGGCCCTTGAGTTCCGGTGCTTCCTCGCGCAGCAGGTCCTCGCCGGTGATGCCCAGATGAATGTCGCCGGCCAGAAGCGCGGAAGCGATTTCCGAGGCCGACAACAGCATCACTTCGACATCGGGCAGACCGGCAAAGCTGGCTCGATAACCGCGGGCGCCGGCGGTCTGCTCCATCACCAGTCCGCGCTCGGCGAACCAGGCGTGGCAATTCTCTTTCAGGCGGCCCTTGGAGGGAATGGCGAGCGACAGCATCACGCCACCGCCTTTGCAGCCATCAGGCGCTCGGTACGGATGGCGCAGCCGATGGCGCTGACCGGCTGCTTGGCGCCCAGGCTTTCCAGCAAGGTGTCATAACGGCCGCCGCCCGCAACCTGGACGGGGCCTTCCTTGTCGCGCGCCCACAGTTCAAAGACAAAGCCGGTGTAATATTCCATGTTGCGGCCGAAATGGGCGGTGAACCGCACGCGGTCGGCCGCGACGCCCAATGATTTGAGCGTGGCCAGTCGCGCATCCATTGCCGCCAGCTGCACATCCAGATTGATGTTCGTCGTCTTAAGCAGCGCACGCACTTCCGCCAATGCCTGTTCCGCCGGACCGGAAATATCCAGCAGCTTGGCGATGGCGTCGGCCATCGCCGGATCGAGCCGCAAGGCGGCGGCCTCCGCGGCGCGATCCAGCGCGCGGGCGATGATTTCCGCGCGGGTGCGCCCGGCGGCAGGGGCATCGCCCTGTTTGTCCAGCAGCGCCTCGATCTCGGCTTTGGTGCCCGGCAGCTTCGCGGTGCCATCGCCATGCCCCAGCCAATAAAGCAGGCTTTCGACATAGCCGGCGCGCCAGAAATGCCGCTTCAGCCGCGCGCGCCATTGTTTGGGCAAGGCCAGCGCATCGACCAGCGCGTTGAACAGGGCCAGATCGCCGATGCGCAACGAAAAGTCTTTCAATCCTGCGACCCGCAACGCCTCGATCGCCAGGGACAGAATTTCGGTTTCGCCGGCGGTGCGATCCTCCAGCCCCAGCAGTTCGGCGCCGGCCTGGAAGAACTGGGTGGGACGGTGCGGCTCGCCCGGCTGATGGCGGAAGGCCAGGCCGTTGTAGCAGATGCGCGCCGGCCATTTGCGGTTGGCCAAAATGGCATCGCGGCAGATCGGAATGGTGAGATCGGGGCGCAAGGCCAGGTCGCGGCCCGACGGATCGGTCAGAGTGAAAGTGCGGCGGCGGATTTCCTCGCCCGAACGGTCGAGGAAGATCTCCGCCGGCTGCAGCACCGACGGCTCCTCATGCACATAGCCGCGGCCCGCGAACAGGCCCAGGATGGCGTCCGCCTGCGCGCCCAGCGCCTGAAGGGCGCCCGCGTCATAATAGGGAAAGGTCGCCACTAGCCCCTTCCCTTCAGCATCGCCTTGATTTCAGCCACCAGATTGGCGCGCGCCACGCTTTTCTGCGCCTCGCGATTGCCGACCCATTCGGCCCGGCTTTCCACCGATTTGGCCAGCTCGGCGCCCAGCGCCAGGTCTTTCAAGGTGACCTCGCCGCGCGCGCGTTCGTCGCCGCCTTCGATAACGGCGATGGCCGCGCCGCGCTTGTCGGCATATTTGAACTGGTCGCCCATCTTGCCGTTGCCGACATAGGCTTCGGCGCGAATGCCGGCCGCGCGCAGCTCCTGCGCCATGGCAAAGCTTCCCGCAGCATCACCCTTGTCGAATACCGTCACCACGACCAGCGGCGGCAGGGCAGCCTTCTTGCCGTGCAGCGCCGACAGCAAACGGCTGACGCCGATGGAAATACCGGCCGCGGGCACCCGCTGGCCGGTGAAGCGCGCCACCAGATCGTCGTAGCGCCCGCCGCTGGCGATGGAGCCGAACACGACTTCCTCGCCCGCTTCGTTGGTGACAGCGCCGGTCAGTTCGCCTTCCCAAACCGGGCCGGTGTAATAGTCCAGGCCACGCACCACGCCGGTGTCGAACATCACGCGGTCGGGACCATAGCCCGCGGCCGACAACAGCTTCACGATCGCTTCCAGCTCGTTCAACCCCTCTGCGCCAACCTTGCTGGCCGAAATCAAAGTGGCGATCTGGTTGAGATGGGCCTCTTCGTCCTTGGCGTCGGGCGCGACAAAGGCCAGCACGCGCTGCGCCTGGTCGTCGCTTAGGCCGGCACCCTTGGTGAAGTCGCCGGATTCATCCTTGCGACCCGCGCCCAGCAGCGCGGACACGCCTGCCACGCCCAGCCGGTCCATCTTGTCGATCGCGCGCAGCACAATGCCGCGCCGCTCGCGGTCTTCCAGCGGGATGCCGGCTACTTCCAGCACGCCATCCAACAGCTTGCGATTGTTGAGCTTGACCAAATAGGCGCCGCGCGGAAGCCCCAGCGCTTCCAACGTGTCGCACAGCATCATCAGCAGTTCGGCATCGGCCGACGCGCTCGCCGAACCCACTGTGTCGGCATCGAACTGGGTGAACTCGCGGTAGCGCCCCGGCCCCGGCTTTTCATTGCGCCACACCGTGCCGGTCTGATAGCGGCGAAACGGCTTGGGCAGGTTCTGGAAATTGGCGGCGACATGACGCGCCAGGGGCGCCGTCAGGTCATAGCGCAGGCTCATCCACTGCTCGTCATCGTCCTTGAGCGAGAACACGCCTTCATTGGGCCGGTCGACGTCGGGCAGGAACTTGCCCAGCGCGTCGGTATATTCGAAGGCCGGCGTCTCCAGCGGCTCGAAGCCATAGCTTTCATAGACGGCGCGGATGGTCGCCAGCATCTTCTGCTCGGCCATGATCTCGGCCGCGCCGCGGTCTCGGAAACCGCGCGGCAGGCGGGCCTTGGGTTTGGATGGCTTGGGCGAACTCATGGGCTTTGTGCGGAATCTTGAGGTTGGCGGGGGTTGTACCGGCCCCCGGACAAGGCGGCAAGGAACCGCCTGCCATTCATAAATATATATTATAAGTCAAATACTTACGGGCGCACTGCTTTACCCCTTGCGCGATCCCATGCTGCAGTGCGAACTACCAAAAAGCTTCGGAGAGCACTCTTGGCGCAAAACAAAGTCTATCCCGACGCCGCCGCGGCGCTGAAAGGCCTCACCTTTGACGGCATGACGGTGATGTCGGGCGGCTTCGGCCTGTCGGGCAATCCAGAGAACCTGATCGCCGCGCTGAAGGAAGACGGGGTCAAGAACATGACCGTGATCGCCAACAATTGCGGCGCCGATGGGCTGGGCCTGTGGGTGCTACTGAACAACGGCCAGATCAAAAAGATGATCTCGTCCTATGTGGGCGAGAACAAGCTGTTCGAGGAGCTGTTCCTGACCGGCAAGCTGGAGCTGGAGCTGAACCCGCAGGGCACCCTGGCCGAGCGCATCCGCGCCGGCGGCGCCGGCATTCCCGCCTTCTACACGCGAACCGGCGTGGGCACGGTGGTGGCGGAGGGAAAGCCGACCGAAGTGTTCGACGGCGTAACCTATGTGCGGGAGAGATGGCTGCGCGCCGACCTCGCCATGGTGAAAGCCTGGAAGGGCGATACCGAAGGCAACCTGATCTATCGAAAGACCGCGCGCAACTTCAATCCGGTGATGGCCACGGCCGGTAAGGTCACCATCGCGGAAGTGGAAGAACTGGTCGAACCCGGCCAGCTCGACCCCGACGCCATCCACACACCGGGCATTTTCGTGCAGCGCATCCTCAAGGGCAAAAATTACAAGAAACCGATCGAGCGGGTGACGACGCGGCCGCGGGCCGGCGCCGCCACCGGGGAGGAAGTGTGATGGGCTGGAGCCGCGAAGAGATCGCCGCCCGCGCCGCGCGCGAATTGAAAGACGGGTTCTATGTCAATCTGGGCATCGGCATTCCGACCCTGGTGGCCAACTATATTCCCGCCGGACTGAAGGTCACCCTGCAGAGCGAGAACGGCATGCTGGGCATGGGGCCCTTCCCCTATCCGGGCGAAGAAGATCCCGACCTGATCAATGCCGGCAAGCAGACCATCACCGAACTGCCGACCACCAGCTATTTCTCCTCCGCCGACAGTTTCGCCATGATCCGCGGTGGCCATATCGACCTGTCGGTGCTGGGTGCGATGGAAGTGTCGGAAGACGGCGACATCGCCAACTGGATGATCCCCGGCAAGATGGTCAAGGGCATGGGCGGCGCCATGGACCTGGTGGCCGGCGTCAAGAAAATCGTGGTGGTGATGGAACACACCAACAAGGCCGGCGAAAGCAAGGTGCTGAAGAAATGCTCCCTGCCCCTGACCGGGACCCAATGCGTGGACATGATCATCAGCGATCTGTGCGTCTTTGCCTTGGAGCGCGGCAAAGCGGGACTGAAATTAATTGAACTGGCGCCCGGGGTCACGCTAGAAGAGGTGACCGCGAAAACAGAAGCAAAATTCACCAGCGCGCTCTAACGACCTCGATGTCCCCACGCCTGCAGCGTCGCCTTTGGCGGCATCACCTGCCTTTGGCGCTGATCTCGGCGCTCGGCGCCTTTCTGCTTTATGTCACACGCGACTATTCCGATGTGCTGACGCGGCTGAGCTTTTCCACCGCATGGCCGGCGCTGGTGCTTCTGACGCTGACCTTGCTGATCGGGCCCTGGCGGGCGCTGAAGGGAAAAACCTCCGCATTCTCGCTGGATCTGCGGCGCGACATTGGCATCTGGGCCGGCATTCTCGGCCTGCTGCATACCGGCATCGGACAGTGTGTCCATCTGCGCGGACGGCCCTGGCTCTATTATGTCTATGAAAAATGGAATGAGCATGTCGTGCCCATCCGGCATGACGTTTTCGGCTTTTCCAACTTCACCGGCCTGTTCGCGGCCCTGATCCTGCTGGCGGCACTTGCCACCTCCAACGATGCCAGCATGCGCGCGATGGGCAATCGCCCCTGGAAAAGCTTGCAGCGCTGGAATTATGCCGGCTTCGCGCTGGCCGGCTTGCATACATTCGGGTATCTCGTCGGCATCGAGAGCCTGAAAACCGCTTCCATCGTCACAGCCATGCTGTGCGTGCTGGTGGCGGCATCGCTGCAATGGGCGGGTTACCGCCGCCACATCCGCGCTGGCGAATAAAAATCCCGGCGGTTCGTGCCGCCGGGATTGTGTTGCCGTGATCCCTGTTACTGCGCCGCGACGCCGCCCACTATCGTCGAACCGGTGCCGCTGCATCCGGGCTGGCCGTAGCGCACGAACTTCTGGATTCGCTTTCCGGTGTCCACTTCCGCGGTATAGATGTTGCCATGGCTGTCCAGGCTGACCTGGTGCAGCCAGTGGAACTGACCGGCATTGCGCCCCGAACGGCCCAGCCGTCCCAATTCCTGCAGATTGGCCCGGTTGAGCAGATAGATGGTCATGTTGGAATTGTCGCCGACATAAAGGCAGCTCTGCGCCTTGTCCTTGGAGAAGTTCAGCGACACCGAGGTGCCCGGCATGGCGGGAATGGTTTCGGTGTTGCCGCTGATCCACTGTTCGGCGACGAAGCCGCACTTGCCAGCCGCCCCATCGGGATTGCTGCAAGGCTTGCCCAGATTCGGATCGTTCTTGTCGAAGACCTGGATGCGGTCGTTGCCGCGGTCGCAGACATAGATCTTGCCATCATCGGCGATCTTCACGCAGTGCACCGGGTTACGGAAGAAGGCCGGCTTCTTCACGTCCTTCAGCCGGTCATCGACCCAGCGTCCGGCCGCCGCGGCGCCGGCATCGTCCACCGGGTTGGAGCCATAGGCGCCGAAATGACCGATATATTTTCCGGTAGTGGCATCCACGATCAGGATGCGGCGGTTGCCATAACCGTCGGCGACATAGAGCCGGTTGGTCTTGGCATCCACCACCATGTCGGCCGGCAGATAGAGCAAGGGCGTGCCATTGATGCCGCCATTGGTGTCATTGCTGGCGGGCGCGCTGGGCGTGCCGCCGATGCGCATCTTGAAATTGCCGTCCATGTCGAACTTCAACACAAAGCCGTCGCCGCCATCCTTGTGGGTGGTCCAGGACGAATTGGGATCGACCGGCTTCACGCCATTGCCGGCCAGCCACACGTTGTCGTTCTGGTCGACATAAATGCCGTGCTCGCTGTTGGGCCAGATGCAGCCGTCAGCGGCCTTGCAATGGCTCTCCAGCCAGCCCGGATCGGCCGGGCCTCCCCAGGCGCGCAGCAGCTTGCCGTTGGTGTCGAACTCCAGCACCGACGGTGCGGCATTGCAGCAGTCGCCCACGGCGCCATGGGGCCGGGCAAATCCCAGCCCGTTCTTGCCGCCGGAACCGCCGCGTGTGTCCAGCGCCGCCTCGTCGGTCGTCATGGTGCGCGGGCGGTTGTAGATCCAGATGTGATCGTGATGGTCGACATAAAGCCCGCCGATCTGGCCGAGCAGCCAATTGTGCGGCAAGGGCGCCGGCCAGCCCGGATCGGAGACGAAGTCCGGCGTCTTGGCGCCCGGCGATTTGTGATAGACCCCGGTATTGGCATAGAGCCGGTCCAGGATCGACTGATCCTTCTTCGCCGTATCGGCGGCCAGCGCGCCAAACATCATTCCCGGTGCCAGCATTGCTGCCAGCACAAACCCAAACTTGCGCATCCTGAAGTCCCCTATTTTTGCGTGAGCTGATCCTGCGGCACTTCGATCACCAGCACCCGCTTGGGCGCCTTGCCGACCTTCACGCGCGCGATTTCCTTTTCGCTGCGCGCATCCAGGATCGAAGTATCGTCACTGTCGGCATTGCTGACGGCCATGTACTTGCCGTCCGCGGACTGTCCCAGCCAGTTGGGACATGCCCCCACCGTGATCTTCTTGCTGAGCTTCCTGGTAACGGTGTCATAAACATAAAGGCCGCTGTCGGCCACCGAAGTGATCCAGAGCTTCCTGCCATCCTTGCTGAGCGCCAGGCCATGGACCGGCGTATTGGGCGGCTCGACCTTGCAACTCATCCAGGGCATGGGCGGCAGCGCGATCTGAGTCATGGTCTGGCCCGGAATATCGATCACGGCGACGCCATGCAGGCCGCTCAGCGCGGTATAGAGCGTCTTCTCATCCGCTGTGACGACGAAGGGGCGCGGATCGCCCGCCACCTTCACGTCATTGGTGATTTCCATCTTGGAAAGATCGATGCGGCGGATGAAGAAATTGTCCCGCGCCTCGCAATAAACAATGGTGTTGCTGCCGCCTTCCGGGATGAAGCAGTTGTGCGGATGGCGCACCTCGAACGTCTTGACGATGGCGTTCTGGGCCGTGTCCACCACCACCGCGCTATTGGCCGGCGCCAAGAGCGGCACCACCACATAGCGGCCGTCGCTGGTGGCGGCGCATTCATTCGGCTGGCCAGGAAGCGCGATCGTGCCGGTGACGGTGTTGGTCTTGGTGTCCACCACCTTCAGCGCGTGTTCGGATTCGATGGTGACATAGGCGTGACGGCCGTCGGCCGGGGCGCAGACGCCGTGCACGATCGGACCGACCTTGATGGTGGTGATCACCTTTTGCGTCGGCAGGTCGATGACAGTGACGTCGTCGCCCTGGCTGTTGGCGACGTAAAGGATCGGTCGCGTGGCGGCGCCGGCGCCAGTAATGACGGCGGCGCTCAGGCCCAGAAACAGCAAAATCCTGCGGAACATGCCTATCGCCCCTTGGTTTTCCTCCTGTTTAGCCGAAGGGCGGGAACGGGACCAGCCTAACCCACAGAGCCGAATTTTGTGCGCTGCGCCAAAGTCGGCGGTCAGCCGTCACTGCCCTTTGCAGAAACGCCAAGCAGCGAGGTCTGATGCCGCCGGAGCAGGAAAATGCCGGCCTCCAGCGCCAGGGCCGCCAGAAACGGCGACAGGGCCACCGCCGTGCCGTCTTCCTCGTCCTCGACGCGCCAGAGCGCCCCGACAAGGCAAAGTCCCATACCGACAAGCAGAAGTTTGCGCATGACTGATTCCGCGATCTTCGGCAGGAAACGCCGCCTCCCGATCCCAGTTCCCGGGTCTGTCCTCGCTCCGCCCGGACGGTCACAAATTCTGTCGGGTCCTGACAGCGGCGACAATTGCTTCCCGAAAATCCTCGCTTTTCGCGGAGCCTGGGCGTGGCGTGACGGCAGCGTCATTTACTTGCGCGCTTTTAAGGGGACGCAAACCGAAGGAAATGTGATGTCGAAACGTTTCGACAAGCGATGAGCAATATGGTGCGTACCTGGATCGCGATTTCGCTCATGATGGTGTTTGGCCTATGCACGGCCTTCGCCATCACCATGCTGGCAGCCTACGCGATCAATGAGCACTGCACTGAACAGATGGCGTGGGACGGAAATTGCTGACGGGTCGCACCGCCGCAATAGACTTGTGCCGACGACAATAGCGGCCGAATATCCCGCCGGATATTGACCGAGCCCCGCATGGACGTCGCCAGAGCCCTGTTCCGCCTCCTGATCGCCTCGGCCATCGGCTGGCTCGGCTTTTGGGGCTGGCGTTATGCACAAGGCTGCATCCATGCCCGGGGCGCCGTCTTCTTCTGTCCCAATGCCAGCGGCGAGGCGTTGGTCAGGACCGACACCCTCGGCATGGCCGTCCATCTGCTGGCGCTGCCGCTGGCAAGTGCGGGAATTTGCTTCTGGATCTGGCGCAGCCAGCGCCTGGCGCGCGACTAGATCATTTGAGCAAGGTCGCCGCCGCGCCCCGGACCGTATCGATGTCCTGCTGGCGCGAGCGCAGTTCGGAATAAACCGGCATCATGGCGGGGGTCCCGGTCAGGGTTTCTACTTGCTGATTGTATTCAATGGCGATCCGGTCGCAGTCCTCGAAATCATGCTCCCATGCTCCGCCAGACATGTGCTGCAGACAGGCCGCCATGGCAGCGGCAATCACCGGATTCATGCGAGCGTCTTCCCAGCCAAAGATGCGCATAAAAAGCCCCGCCGTTCCGTCGGCGGGGCTTTGGTCACAACCGGATTTGGGGAGGGGCTTTCAATCCGGTTGTGACCAGATGCTAGCCTGGCGCAGATGAACCCAGCATGAATTACAACGCGGAAATGTTGGCGACGTCGGCCTAAAGCCAGTTGCGCCAGAGAAACGAAGTCACCTCGACCAGCTCCAGCAGCCGCTGGGCCAAAGGACGGCGGCGCCATTCCTCACGGCTGATCGGCTTGGCCCGCGACAGGTCATGATCGAACATGCGCTCGAAGGCGGCGGCCGTGTCCCTGCCCAGCACGACGGCATCCACCTCGTCATTGAATACCACACTGCGCGGATCGAAATTGGACGAGCCGATTGCCGTCCATACGCCGTCGATCGAGGCGCTTTTGGAATGCAGGACTTCATTCTGCACTTCGTAAATCTTGACACCCGCCTCCAGAAGGTAACCGTAGTGCGAGCGGCCCACCGCCAGCGCCATCTTGGAATCGCTGTCGCTCGGCAGAAGCAGCCGCACATCGACACCGCGCCTGGCGGCCGCGATAAGGTCCTGCTCCTCCTGGTCCGTAGGCACGAAATAGGCCGCGCTCAGCCAGACATTTTTCTCGGCATTGCGGATCGCCGACAGCAGCGTGACATAGAAGCGCGGTACTTTTTCGTCCGGCGTAGAGCCCACTATCCGCATCACTTCGTGGCCCTCGGGCGCAATGCTGGGGAAATATTGCGCACGGTCGAAGGCCGGGCCTTTCTGCTCATCCCAATGCCGGAAGAACAGGGTCTGCAGCTGCGATACCACGGGACCCTCGATCTCAAGATCGGTATCGCGCCAATAGGGGGCCGTCTTCCCCCCGGCCCCGCCGGAACCCGCCAGGGTCTGGTAGGTGGTGCTGAGATTGATGCCGCCGACAATCGCTTTCTCGCCATCCACCACCAGGATTTTGCGATGATCGCGGAAATTGAAGGTCACCGGATTCAGCGGATTATAGTCCACGATCTGCACGCCGGCATCACGCAGCCGGCGGAAGAAATCGGGCGGGGTGCTGCCGGAGCCGAAACTGTCGTAGATGATGTTCACCGCCACGCCCTGCTGGCGCTTGGAGATCAGAAGATCGGAGAGATGCACGCCCTCCGCCTCCACATCCTCGATGATGTAATATTCGAGATCGATGCTGGTTTTTGCGGCGCGCATGGCGGCGAACATGGCGGCAAAAGTCTCGCGCCCGTCGATCAGGATATGCGTGGCGTTGCCCGCCACCAGCGGTGTTTCCGCCACCGCTTCCTCGATCGCGGTATGGCGCTTCAGAATGCCGGCCTCGCCCGGCTCCGGCGCGATCTTGTCCAGCAGGGCCCGGCTTTGCGCCGCCGTAAGCGGCCCGCGCGCACCCATGATGTGCGCCGCCTCCGGCGATGGCGTGTCGTTAACCTTGGGCACCGCGGCGCAGCTCGCCAACAGCATGCAGACCGCCGCGACTGTCAGCTTGCGCATGCCTGTTTTCGTCATCTTGCTGGCGGAAATGCCCTGCCGCCGGCAAAGTTCCGAATGAGCTTCGCGGCGGCTAGCAGATGGTACAGTTGGGTGGGTTCGAACCACCGACCTCCGGATCCACAATCCGGCGCTCTAACCAACTGAGCTACAACTGCACACACGGCCTTGCGGCCAACTCCCGAGCCCTTGTCCGGCGCTCTCCCCGGGGCGTGCTTGGCTGCACGCCCGTCCTCGGGCAACGCCCTCGGACCCAACTGAGCTACAACTGCACACACGGCCTTGCGGCCAAGGACCGGCGTTCTAGGGGCGGACCATAGCAAAAGCAAGGCTTTAGACGCTTCCAGACCGCCCGAAAGCCGCACTTTGCGAGCCCGGCCGCAAGGCCCCGGCCGGCAAATCCGGCGCAAGTTCTTGATCAACGGGCTTTTCCGGTGGAACACAGGCAATAGCCGATTCTGCCCCGGACCCGTTTCAACTGTAACTTTGGCAAAGCTCCGTTAGTCTCGATCCATGAAATTGCGGCGTCGCGTTCTTCTCGCCCTGGCTGTCCTGCTTGTTGCAGCGGTGGCCGCCCTGTTCTTCTTCACCCGCCCTCCGCCCACCCTTACCGTGATGACCTGGCCCGGCACCTATGGGCGGGCCCAGACCAACGCCCAGATGCATCCTTATGGCGCGGACAAGGCCGTGGATGTGCGTCCCGCCTTCTGGGATGGCGACCTCGCCGATGTGCGCGCCATGGTGGAAAAGCACCAGTACAAGGCCGATGTGATCGACTTCGAGCTGCCGAAGGCGGTCGAGGCCTGCAACGGCAAGCTGCTGGAAAAAATCAACCCCGCGATCCTGCCGGCAGGCGCCAATGGGGTGTCCGCCGCTCGTGACTTCGTCCCCGGCGCCATCGGCCCCTGCTGGGTGGGCAGCCAGGTCTATTCCCAGATCATAGCCTTCTCCCCCGGGTTGAGACACGCGCCCAGAAGCCTGGCCGATTTTTTTGACACCCGGCACTTTCCCGGCCGCCGCGCAATGAACCGGGCCTCGGCCAAGTTCAATCTGGAGATGGCACTGATTGCCGATGGCGTGGCGCCGGAAGCCGTTTACAAGACCCTGGAGACACCCGATGGCCTGGCGCGCGCCTTTGCCCGGCTGAAGGCGCTCAATCCGATCTGGGCCCATGACAGCAAGGACGCGCTGGACTGGCTGAAGAATGGTCACGCGGTGATGGTGACGGCGCTGAATGGCGACATCGCCAATCTGAAGGATTTCAGCCCCGATATCCTCTGGGACCACCAGCTTTACGAGATGGATGCGTTCGGCGTTCCCGCCGGCGATCCCAACAAGGAGCGGGCGATGGATTATATCGCCTACGCTACCGGCAGCGGGCCGCTGGCCGGGGTGGCAAGCCGCGTGCCCTATGGCCCTGCGCGGCGCTCATCCCTGCCGCTGGTCAAGCCCAATCCCGAAACCGGTCAGGCGATGGCGGGACTGCTGCCCACCGCGCCAGAGAATTTCCGCAACGCCTTCGCCGTGGACGATAGCTGGTGGCTGGCGCATGGCGCCGCCATCGCGCCACGCTGGCAGGAGTTCGTGTCCCGATGACGGGCTATGCGCTGCGCCGTCTTCTGGGCGCCATTCCCACGCTGTTCGTGATCGTCACGCTGGCCTTCTTCATGATGCGCGCGGCGCCGGGCGGGCCGTTCGACAATCAGCGCAAGCTCACGCCGGAAGTGGAGCGCAACATCAAGGCGGCTTACGATCTCGACAAGCCGCTGTATCAGCAATATCTGATCTATCTGGGCAAGCTGGCGCATGGCGACCTGGGCCCATCCTACAAGAACAAGGATTTCACCGTCGTGCAGTTGATCGCCACCGGCCTGCCGGTGAGCGCGCGATTGGGTCTTTCCGCCATGGCGCTGGCGCTGTTGCTGGGGACCGCAATGGGCGCGACGGCGGCGCTGAAACAGAACCGGTGGGAAGATTATTCGGTCATGACCGTGGCGATGCTGGGCATCACCATTCCCACTTTCGTCACCGCGCCCATCCTCACGCTGCTTCTGGGAATCTATGCGGGATGGCTGCCGGTGGGCGGCTGGAATGGCGGCGCGCTGATCAACATGATCCTGCCGGTGAGCGTGCTGGCGCTGCCCCAGACGGCGATCGTGGCGCGGTTGATGCGCGGCTCGATGATTGAAGTGCTGCGCGCCAACTATATCCGCACCGCCCGCGCCAAGGGCCTGCCGGCGCACCGCATCGTGCTCGCCCACGCCCTGAGAGCGGCCGCCCTGCCGCTGGTCAGTTACCTGGGGCCAGCACTGGCTGCCATTCTGACCGGCTCGCTGGTGGTGGAGGAGATTTTCGGCCTGCCCGGCATCGGCCGCTATTTCGTGCAAGGCGCGCTGAACCGCGACTACACGCTCGTGCTGGGAGTGGTGATCTGTTACGCGAGTTTGATCATCGCGCTCAATTTCCTGGCCGACATCGCCTATGGCCTTCTGGATCCGCGGGTACGGCTGTCGTGATCGCCACTGGCCAGACCCTGAAAACAACCCAAGACATGATGGGCCGCAGCCTGTGGGTGGATGCGCGACGGCGTCTGCTGAAGAACCGCGCCGCGCTTGCCGGCATGATCATATTGGGGCTGATCGCGCTGCTGGCGGTATTGGCCCCCCTGCTCTCGCCCTTCGCCTATGATGAGGTCAATTACGACATCATTGAATGCGCGCCGGCCTGGTGGCCCGCGCATGCCGCCTGCATCGCCTCGGGGCACATTTTCGGCACCGATGCGATAGGGCGCGACCTGTTCGTGCGCGTTCTGTTCGGGGCGCGGGTTTCGCTGGCGGTGGGACTGGTGGCGACTTTGGTGTCGCTGCTGATCGGGGTCCTGTATGGCGCGGTTGCCGGCTACGCGGGCGGCCGGCTGGACGGGTTGATGATGCGCATCGTCGATGTGCTTTACTCGCTGCCCTTCATCTTCTTCGTCATCATCCTGATGGTGATGTTCGACCGCAACTTCATCTTGTTGTTTGTTGCGATCGGGGCGGTGGAATGGCTGACCATGGCACGCATCGTCCGCGGCCAGACCCTGTCCATCAAGCAGAAGGAATTCATCGAGGCGGCGCGCGCCGGCGGCGTCGGCCCGCTCGGCATCATTGTCCGCCATGTCATTCCCAATGTGGTGGGGCCGGTGATGGTCTATGTCACCTTGACGGTGCCGGGCGTGATCCTGACCGAGAGCTTCCTGTCCTTTCTCGGCTTGGGCATCCAGGAACCCCTGACCAGCTGGGGCGTCCTGATCTCCGACGGCGCCGACCAGATGGAAACCGCGCCCTGGATGCTGCTGTTCCCTGCTCTGTTCATGGCGGTGACCCTGTTCTGCTTCAACTTCATCGGCGACGGCCTGCGCGACGCATTGGATCCTCAAGACCGATGACCCCGCTGTTGGAAATCACCGATCTGAATGTGCGCTTCGACACCGCCGACGGCGCCGTCGAAGCGGTGAAAAGTGCCAGCCTCACCATCGAGGAGGGCGAGTGCCTGGGGGTGGTGGGCGAATCAGGCTCTGGCAAGAGCCAGCTTTTCCTGGCAGCTTTCGGCCTGATCGCCTCCAACGGCAAGGTCAGCGGCAGCGTCAAATACCGCGGCGAAGAAATCCTGGGCGCCTCGCCGAAGCGGCTGAACGCGCTGCGCGGCCAGGCCGTCACCATGATCTTCCAGGACCCGCTGACCTCCTTGACGCCACACATGCGTGTGGGCGACCAGATCATCGAGGCGCTGATGCTGCACCAAAAAATGTCGCGCGCCGAGGCCATGACACGGGCGCGGGCGATGCTGGACTATGTCCGCATCCCCGAAAGCGCGCGGCGCCTCAGGCAATATCCGCACGAACTTTCCGGCGGCATGCGCCAACGGGTGATGATCGCCATGGCCACCATCACCGGCCCCGACCTGATCGTTGCCGACGAACCCACCACCGCGCTGGATGTCACGGTCCAGGCCCAGATCCTGGAAATCCTGCGCGCGCTCAAGAGCGACAAAAAGACCGCCATCGCCATGATCAGCCATGACATGGGCGTGATCGCCGGCCTGGCGGACCGGGTGCAGGTGATGCGCCGGGGTGAAATCGTGGAATGCGGCAGCGCCGACCAAGTATTCTATGCGCCGCGCAACGACTACACCCGCGCCCTGCTGGCGGCCATCCCCAAGGCCGACGAAACCCCGCCGCCGGCAACCGCGGTGGGCGCGCCGCTGCTGACCGTGGACGATCTCAAGGTGAGTTTTCCCGTCAAGAGCGGCCTTTTCGCCAAGGCGCAAAGCTTGCGGGCGGTGGATGGCGTGAGCTTCACCCTGCACCAGGGCGAGACATTGGGAGTGGTGGGAGAATCCGGTTGCGGCAAGTCCACCCTGGCGCGGGCAGTGATGAAACTCGCGCCAAAAACCGCAGGCCGCGTCGTGTGGCTGGGCCGCGATCTGGATGCTGCGACGGAATCGGACCTGCGAGCCTTGCGCGAGGACTTTCAGATCGTATTCCAGGACCCGCTGGCTTCGCTCGATCCCCGCATGCCCATCGGCCAATCCATCGGCGAACCGCTGAAGGCGCTGGAGCCGAGCCTTTCGCGCGAAACCGTTCGCGGCAAGGTGCGTGCGGCCATGGCGCGGGTGGGACTGGATCCCGCCTGGATCAACCGCTACCCGCATGAATTGTCCGGCGGCCAGAACCAGCGCGTGGGGCTTGCCCGCGCCATGGTGGTGGGTCCGAAAATGCTGGTTTGCGACGAAGCGGTCAGTGCGTTGGACGTCACCATCCAGGCCCAGATCGTTGAACTGATCCGCAGTCTTCAGATCGAGACCGGTCTGTCGCTGATCTTTATCAGCCACGACCTCTCGGTGGTGCGCCGGCTGTCACATCGCGTGATGGTTCTCTATCTGGGACGGGTGGTGGAACTCGCCCCCGCCGCGGCGCTGTATGAAGAGCCGCGCCATCCCTATACCCGCGCCCTGTTGTCGGCGGTTCTGTCGCCTGATCCGAAGGCCGAGCGGGCCAGGAAAAGAGAGCTTTTGACCGGCGACCTGCCCTCGCCGCTGGACCCGAAGGCCCAGCTCACTTTTCTGAAATCCCGCCTGGATACGCCCGATTACCGGCCCAAACTGGTGGAAGTCGCGCCACGACATTTTGTGGCCGAACATGATTAGCCGCCCCTGACGGGGCTCGCGAAGCATGCTATAAACCGCGCATGCGCCGCCCTCCGCATGCGGCGCGCGCAAACAGTTCAGGATGGAGACGCCATAAAACAATCTGGGAGGTAACAGTGACCAATCTGCAGGAATTCCATCATGCCGAAGACGCGCCGGACAAACGGTCCCGCACCATGGTGGCAGTTGTCATAGCACTCGTGATGGCCGGCTTCGCTGTCTATGTCTATGAATCCGGAATGTGGAATCCACAGCCCACGCAGCCCGTCGCGGACAGCCAGTTGCCAGCGCACTGAATTCGAAAGCCGCCCCTGACCGGGGCGGCTTTTTTCATTTGACGCGCACAACCTTGTGATGCCGGTTTTCATCGCCCATCACGAGATTGAAGGAGTGCAGCGCTCCTTGCGTGATGGTGACCCGCATGCTGGATGCGGGCTCGCGCCAGTCGACGGGGGATTTGGAGGCGTCTTCCTCGGTCTGTTTCCATACCTGCCCGTCTGGAAGGGTGACGACAAAGCCCTTGGCTGTCACCTGATAGGACTGGATGGGGGCGTTGTTGACGACATCCGATCCACCGAACACATCGAAAATGCCCGACCGCTTGGGCGGGGGCGGCGGACCGGTGCGCACCGCCGCGCGCGTAACGGTGGCGGGCAACGGCACAGCCCCGGCGGGCGCGGCGCTGGGTTGCGACGTCTGCTGCAACAGCTTGAGTTGTGACTGGGGGGCGGGGGACAGACCCAGCCAGGCCCGCATCGGCTGGGCCGCGCCGTAATAACAATCCAGCCACTGGCGATCGTCCTGCAAGGCGGCGCAGCGGGTCATGCCGTTGACCACATCCTCGCGCGCATCGGCCAGGACCGGCAGCGGTTGAAGCGCCGCGGCCGCGATCACCGCCGCCAAAATCAACTTGACCATTCTATCCCCCAAGAAACCATTGAATAGCCTGCCATAAACCCGGCAAATGCTGTCTGGAACATCGTAGAAGGTCTTGATGGCATCGGGCAAGGCATGGGACCGGCGCCTCGCGCTGGCCGGGGGTGCGGCGCTGGCGGCGGGTGTGGGTTATCTCGGCTTTCTCCCGCGCCGCCAGCGGCCCCGCCATCCCGCCGAGCCAGGAACCCTATACAAAGGAAACGCCGCCGAGCCGGAGTCGCTCGATCCTTCGCTGGTCCAGGGATACCAGGAGCAGGAAATCCTGGGCGATCTGATGGTAGGGCTGATGGATACCGATCCGTCCGGCCGTGCTGTGTCCGGCATGGCGACACATTGGGACTTCTCACCCGACGGATTGACCTGGATCTTTCATCTGCGCGAGGCGCTGTGGTCGGATGGCAGGCCGGTGACGGCCGACGACTTCGTCTTTTCCTGGCGTCATCTGGTCGATCCGGCAACAGCGTCAGTCTATGCCTATTTCGGCTATGTGATGCGCAACGGGCTCGCCATCAACAGGGGCAAGATGCCGACCACCGCGCTGGGCGCCCACGCGCTGGATGCGCGCACTCTGCAAGTGCAGCTGGAACATCCTGCGCCCTATATGCTCCAGATGATGACCCACGCGACCATGTGCGCACAGCCACGCCATGTGGTGGCGGCGAAGGGACGCGCCTGGGCCCGGCCTGGCAGCTATGTCGGCAACGGTCCATTTCTTCTCAAAGAGTGGGTGCCCAACGGTCATGTCACCCTGGAGAAAAATCCGCTCTTCTACGACGCCGCCAATGTCTCGCTGAAGAAGGTCATCTACTATCCGACCGACGATTATGGCGCGGCGCTGCAGCGCTTCCGCGCCGGTGAGCTGGATTTTCAAGACCGCCTTCCGGGCGCGCAGATCGACTGGATCAGGCAGCATATGCCTGAGACGCTTCACCCGGTGCCGCAGCTCATCACCGACATGATCGCCGTCAACCTCGACCGCAAGCCCTTCGACGATATTCGGGTGCGCCGCGCCATCAATCTGGCGATCGACCGCGAAGCGATCTGCGAACGGGTGCTGCGGGGCCAATATGTCCCCGCCTATAACCTGGTGCCGCCCAAGACCGCCAACTATCCCGGCGGCGCGTTCCTCGATTTCAGAAACACGCCTGCCCACGCCCGGCTGCAGGAGGCACGCGTCCTGATGCAGGAGGCCGGGTTCGGCGCGAGCAATCCGGTGCGCTCGACCCTGATGACCCGTGCCACCACGGTGGGCATCTATCGTTCAGTCGCAGCCGCGCTGCAGCAGATGCTGGCGCAGATCCATATCGACGTGTCCATCCTGCCCAGCGACATGATGATGTTCTATGACACGATTCAGGAGCATGACTTCGAAATGGCCTATCCCGGCTGGCAGGCGGATTTCGACGACGCCAGCACCTTCCTGGAACTTTTCATCACGGGCAGCGGCAACAATTGGGGCAATTATAAAAGCGCCGCCTATGACAGCGCCGTCGCGCAGGCCCAGCAGGACTCCAATCTGGCAAGTCGGGGCGGAAAATTGGCTTCTGCCGAGGCCATCCTGCTGCACGACCAGGCCATCATGCCGCTATATTTCTGGACCAGCCAGAATTTGATCCGACCCTATCTGCGCGGATTTGAGAGCAACGCCATCGACTATCACCGGTCGCGCTGGGTGAGCATCGATGAAGCGGCCCGCGCGCGGTTGTTCGCGTGAAGATACGGTTCGCCCTTCTGCTGTGGCTGGCGGCGACCGGCGCCCATGCCGAAACCGTTCTCAACCGTGGCAATGGGGCCGAGCCCGATACGCTGGACCCCGCCTTCGCCTCGACCGCCATGGAGACCAATATCCTGGGCGATCTGATGGTGGGGCTGACCACCCTGGATGCAGCCGCGCGCCCCGTGCCCGGCATCGCCGATCATTGGGAGACCTCGCCCGACGGTCTCACCTGGACCTTCCACCTGCGCAGCGCGCGCTGGTCCGACGGCAGCAAGATCACGGCGCAGGATTTCATCTCGGCCTGGCGGCGGCTGCTCGATCCCAAGACCGCGGCGCGAGGGGCGCAGAATCTTTGGGTCATCAAGAATGGCCAGGCCGTCACCGCAGGCAAGCTACCGCCACAGGCACTGGGCGCGACCGCGCCCGATCCGGCAACGGTGATAATCACCCTGGAAAATCCCGCTCCCTATCTGCCGGAGTTGCTCACCCAGCCTGCCGCCCTGCCCTTGCCACCCTCTGCGCTCAAAAGCGGGCCGCGTCCGAATGCCTATGTTTGCGACGGTCCTTATCGCCTTCAGAGCTGGGTGCCCAACGATCATATCGCGCTGGTCAGAAACCCTGATTTCTACGATGCCGCCAAGGTGAAGATCGACAGGGTGAATTATTTCCCCACCGCCGATACCGAAGCGGCCCTGCGCCGGCTGCGCGCCGGCGAGCTGGACATGCAGACGCCGCTGCCCAGCGCGCAGCTGGCATGGCTGCGCGCGAACATGCCGGGTGCACTCCATATCATGCCGTCGCTCGCACTGGCCTATATCGCGATCAATCAGCGCGATCCGGCGCTGGCCGATATCAGGGTGCGGCGCGCCCTCAATCTCGTCTACGACCGCGAAGCGGTGGCGGCAAAAGTAATGAAGCTGAACGAACGGCCGGCCTATGCCTTCGTGCCGCCCCATGTGGCGAATTATGAAGGCGGCCCGCAGCTGGATTTCAAAGCCATGCCATACCCAGCCCGGCTGGCGCTGGCCAAACGGCTGATGCAGGACGCGGGCTATGGACCTTTCAACAAGCTCACCCTCACCTACGCCACCACCGGCAATCCCGACAGCAAGCGGCTGGCAGCGGTGTTTCAGGCCATGGCGCGGCAGATCTATGTCGATGTGCGCATCAATGTGTCGGACTATGCGCTGGAGCTGCGCGCCCTGCGGCAAGGTCAGTATCAGCTTGGCTATGCCACCTGGCTGGCGGATTTTGACGATGCGTCCAACTTCCTCGATCTGTTGAAATCGCGCAGTCCCGGCAATTATGCGGGTTACAGCAATCCCAAATTCGATGCCGCGCTGGCGGCGGCCGAGCGCGAGCCTGATTCTGGTAGGCGCGCTGTCTTGATGAAAGCCGCAGAAACCATCGCACAGAAGGACCTGCCCTGGCTGCCCATCCGCTTCCTGTCACAGAGCGAAGCCGTGGGTCCCAGGGTGGGTGGATATGTGCCCAATGCCCGGGATTATAATCGCAGCCACTGGCTTTGGATAAAGTGAATGGTGACCCCGGGAAGACTCGAACTTCCGGCCCTCGGTTTAGGAAACCGATGCTCTATCCTGCTGAGCTACGGGGTCACGCGCGGAACTTTTGCCGTATTTTGATTCTTAAAGCCAGCGGGGCGTAAGCGCGCTCTCCCCAGCCACAATCCGCCCGTGAAATCTCCGCATTTCGGAACCGTTTCATCCGGAACCAAGCAAATGTGGTCGCCGTTTCCACCCGGCGAAGGGGGAAACCGATTCAGGAGAAATGTCATGAAAAGCACCCTCAACCATGCCTGCATCTCCGCGGTACTCTGCGGCGCCGTCATCATTGCCATGCCGGCCTATGCGGCCGGCCTCGGCGGTGGACTGGGTGGTGGTATCGGTGCGACCGCCGGCGGCGCCACGGGCAGCATTGGCGGCATGGGCTCTGGCAGCATTGGCCGCTCCAGCTCCATCGGCGGCGGCATCGGGGCCAACAGCGCGATTTCAACACCTTCGACTGCACCCGTGACCAATGCTGCCAGCCGCACCAGCAGCGGCGTCGAAAACACGGCCAACGGTGCCGTCGACACGACCTCCAGGACGGCCTCAAATGCGGGCGACAACGCGGCGAGCGCCGCGAACAACACCGCCCAGGCCGATGCCGGGGGCAGCGTTTCTACCGGTGGCGTATCGGCCAGCGGCGATATCAACAGTGCCGATGCGGCCAACAATGCGGCAAGCATCAATCGCTCGACCCAGAGCACTGCGCGCAATGTGACGGGTGGGGCCGAGAAGCGCGCCAATGCCGCAGAAGGCCGCGCCAGCAACGCGCTGAACGGGACTTCGGCCACGGCGGGCGCCAATGCCAGCACCTCAGCCGGCGCCGACGCCCGCTGACAAGACTCTGTGACGATTGAGATGCCCCGGCTTTCGCCGGGGTATTTCTTTTTGCGCCTGCACAGTGGCATGCCTCACGGCCGCGGGCTAAGAGTCTGTCGCCACCCTTCGGAATTTCCCATGCCCATCTATCGCGCGCCGGTCGAGGATTACCGTTTCCTGTTCAACGAAGTGCTGGAGCTGGAAAAGCATCGCGACCTGCCAGGCTTCGCAGACCTGTCCCCCGACCTAGCCGACGACATTCTCACCAATGCGGGAAAGTTCTGCGAGGAAGTGCTGCAGCCCCTGAATCAGCCCGGTGACGAGGAAGGCTGTCATTTCGAGAATGGCGTCGTGACCACGCCCAGGGGGTTCAAGGAAGCTTACAAGGCCTATAGCGAAGCCGGCTGGGGCGGGCTTGGCGCGCCAGAAGAATATGGCGGCTCAGGCCAGCCCCCCATCATCACCATGGCAGTGAGTGAAATGGGCATGAGCGCCAACCAGTCGCTGGCCATGTATCCCATGCTGACCGCAGGCGCCTACGGCGCCCTCCTGGCCACAGCGCCCGACTGGATGAAACAGGCCCTTGTGCCCAAGATGGTATCGGGCGAATGGGCGGGCACCATGTGCCTGACCGAGCCGGGTGCCGGCACTGATCTCAGGCTGATGAAGACCAAGGCCGTCGAGCAGCCGGACGGTACCTACAAGATGAACGGCACCAAGATTTTCATCTCCGGTGGCGATCAGGACCTGACCGACAATATCATCCATCTGGTGATCGCCAAGATTCCGGACGAGAACGGCGCGATCCATGACGACCTCTCCACCGTGAATTTCTTCATGGTGCCGAAATTTCTGGTCGATGAGGACGGCAAGATGGGGGCCAGGAACGGCATCAATGCCGGCGGCATCGAGCACAAGATGGGGATCAAGGGCCAGGCGACCTGTGTGCTGAATTTCGACGACGCCAAGGCCTGGCGGCTGGGTCCCAAGCCTGTGCCACCCAAACCTGGCGAGAAGCGGTCGTCCTCCGCCGGCATGGCGGGCATGTTCGGGATGATGAACGCCGCGCGGCTGGGGGTCGGCGTTCAGGGTATCGGGTTGGGAGAAGTCGCATACCAGAACGGTTACGCTTATGCGCATGAACGCCGCGTCGGCCGCGCATTGACCGGCGCGAAAGATCCCGACAAGTCCGCCGACCTGGAAATCGTGCATCCCGACGTCAAGCGCATGCTGCTGCAGGCGCGCTCGGCCACCGAAGGCCTGCGGGCGCTGGCGGCGTGGATCACACTACAGATGTCGATCGCCCATTCCCGGCGCCCGGAAGCGGAAACCGCCGGCATGCTGGCCGACCTGATGACGCCGGTGCTGAAATCCTTCGGTACCGATATGGGTTTTGAAGCCGCGAACCTGGGCATGCAGTGCTATGGCGGCCATGGCTATATCCGCGACAATGGTGTGGAACAGTTCGTGCGTGATGCGCGCATCAACCAGGTCTATGAGGGCGCCAATGGCGTGCAGGCGATGGACCTGGTGGGGCGCAAGCTGGGCCGCAAGGGCGGCGCCGCGCCCATGGCACTGTTCGCCCTCTTGACCAGCTGGATCGGCGAAAATGAAAAGGACGAGGCGATGAAGCCTTTCGTCGCCGGGGTAAAGCGCAGTGTCGAGGCCCTGCAGGCGGCGACAATGTGGCTCGCCGCCAATGGCCTCAAAAATCCCAATGATGCGGGCGCCGGCGCATCCGACTATCTGCGCCTGATGGGTATCACCATGCTGGCGATGATGTGGGGCAAGATGGCCAAGGTCAGCCTCGGTAAAGAAGACACAATGCACAAGGACAAGTTGATGTGCGCCCGCTATTGGATGGAGCGCATGGTGCCGGAATGCCCCATGCTGCTGGAACGCATCCAGGCGGGAAGCGGCACGGTGATGGAGCTGGAATGATGGAAGGTGGATGCACCTGCCGCAGCGTGCGTTATCGCATGACGGCGCCATCCATGATCACGCATTGCTGTCATTGCCGCTGGTGCCAGCGCGAAACCGGCAGCGCCTTTGTCATCAATGCCATAGTGGAGACCAACACGCTGGAGGTAAGCGGCAAAACCGAGACGATCGACACGCCATCGCAAAGCGGCAATGGCCAGAAGATCGTGCGTTGTCCCACCTGCCGAGTGGCTCTGTGGAGTCACTATTCCCGCCGCGGCACGGCCCTGGCCTTTGTGCGCGTGGGCACGCTCGACAATCCCGACGCCGTCGCGCCGGACGTGCACATCTTCACTAGCAGCAAGCTGCCTTGGGTGCGCCTGCCCGAAGGGGCGCGCAGCTTCGCTGAATTCTACAATGTGCCCGAGGTCTGGTCCCAGCAAGCGCTGGCGCGCGCCAAGGCCGCGCGCGAGGCCTGACCCCACACGCGGCCGAGACGTTGCTGTGAACCGGTATTAGCCCGCGGTGCCGGTGGACGAGGAGCTGCCGTTGCCCTGGGTGGTGGAAGCCACCAGAGCGATGGCGCCCGCCACCACCAGAATGCCCGCAACCAGCAGCACGCCGCCGGTTTCGATCTGGGCCTGCTTGGTGCCGGCCGGCTTGCCCGGCGCCAGCGTGCCATCGGCGGCGAACGCACTGGAAATGGTCATCGTCATCGCCACAAGGGCCGCACCGATCGCGCGCATATCACTCTCCGAAAAGGCCGAAATCTGACGGTGATTTTGGTACGGAGATTCTTAAGAAATTCCTAGGCAATCGACATTTTGTGACCGAAAAATGCCGAAAAACCGGGCTTTTTGTCGTTTATCCCTGTACGGATGGCTTTGGCAGAGACGCCCGTCAATTGCGCTGCGGCTCGGATATGGGGAACAGATCGCGCCCGTCGCCTTGATTTTCGCCCTGCCGTTCCAGTGCCTGGTTGTAGCGGCGCAAGGCATAGGGCTCGGTGAGAAAGCCGATCACCCGCCGGTCGGCGGGGGAATCCAGCACCGCCAACGCTTCCTGTTCCACGCGATCGAAAATCACCAGCGCACTGCGGATATTCTGCGCCGGCAGCAGAAAGGCGCCCGGCGACTGGGCGATCTCGCCCGCCGTGACAAGCCCGCTGCCCAATTCCGGACGGTCGACGTGCAGGGACAGCACGTCGATGGTGCCGACGAAGCGGCCCTCTTTCTGGACAAAAATGCTTTTGGCCGTTTCCGGGGGATATTTGGCGCGAAGATCGGCAAGCGGGATCTGATCGTCCACGATGATCGGATCGTTGCGCATCAGCTTGGCAACCGTAAGGTCGGCAATCCAGCCGATGTCATGGGGACTTCGGATGTTGATGCCGCGCTGGTGGAAGCGCCAGGTCGAGAAAGAATAACCAAACAGGAGCCGCACCAGGCTGGATGAGATGATCACCCCGGTCATGACCCCGATCGTCATGGGGAAGTCGCCTGTGCCTTCCAGCACCAGGAATATCATGGTCAGGGGCGCCCCGATGACCGACGCCGCGACCGATCCCATCCCCACCATCATCAATGGCGCATGCAGGGCAGCGAGGCGCGGAACCAGCGCCCCCGCTATGTCACCGAAGGCCGCCCCAAACAGACAGCCCAGAAACAGGGACGAACTGAACATGCCGCCCCGGTAGCCCGAGCCGATCGAAACCGCGGAGGCCAGAAGCTTGGTCACCAGAACAAGGAGGACCAGCGCAGTGGGCCATGGATGGGTGAACAGATATTGGATCGCCCCGTGCCCGCCGCCCAGGACCTGGGGGAAGAATATGGCGAGTTGCGCCAGGCATATGCCGCCGATGGCGGGCCTGAGCCATTGCGGCAGCGGAACACGACGCAAGCCCCGTTCCACCCAGGTGACCGACTGCATCGCAAGGATGCTGAAGCCGGCGGAAAATATCCCAAGCAGCGCGAACAGCAGGTAGACGGATTGCTTGAAATAAAAAACCTGGCTGACGAGGAAAACCGGTTCCGGATTCACCACCGCCCGTTCCGCCATGACGGCGGCCAGCACCGCCGCCGCAACCGGCGCCAGGGCGCGCGTCATATAGGTGCCGATGATCAGCTCGAATCCATAAAAGGCGCCGGCCAGCGGAGCATTGAACGCAGCCGCGATGGCCGCGGCCGCGCCGGCGCCGACGAATACGCGCTGATCGGCGCGGCGCAAGCTCAGCCGCTCGCCAAGCCAGGAGAACAGGCTGGCACCAAGCTGGCTGTAGCCGGCCTCCATGCCGACCGCCGCGCCGGCGCCATTGGAGACCACGGTGGCACCTACGAGGCGCATGCTGGCCGCCAGCGACATGCGCCCGCCATGAAGCGCATTGGCCTCGATCGGGTCGACCACGTCGCGCGCGCCGAACCAGCGCGCCGCCAGCGCGCCCGCCCCCAGCAACAGGCCTCCGATCAGCGGCACGAACAATATGCGCGCCAGATCGACATTGACGCCGGTGCTCAGGCTGGCGCCGGCCGGCAAGGCGAAGGTCACGCGATGCAGGAAATCGACAAAACGGTGCAACAAAGCGATGACGACACCGATCACGGCGCCGCCCATGCCGCAGGCCACGATCTGGGACGGCTCGCTGGAGCGCATATAGCGCTGTGCGACGCTCCAAAACTGCCGCATGCGGCGCAAAGCCAAGGATGCCCTGGACGGAACAGTCACCCTACGCCCCCGCCGAGATATCGCCTTTTGTTTACGGGCCGCATCCTTCTTCGTACATCACATTTTGCATGCACGACAGGCCGGAATCCGATGAGCGGACTTTCATGCAAAGTGCTCAGGCCCGCAGCCGGTTGGCGCCCCGGGGCAACGCCACCAACGCGATCTCGCGGAAGAAGGCGTCCTGTTCCGGCGTGAAGCCGCGCTTGGGAAGGCGCATATAGAGCTGGTTGAAACGCATCAGATAGGCAGCCTTGTTCTCGGCCACCAGATTGGCATCCGCCCAGCGCGCGCCATAGCTGAAGCCGTCTTTCTTCAGCGTGATGCCGTCGGGCGTGATAAGGGCGCGGATCTCACGCGGCCTTGGCCGGCGCCGCCAGGCCAGTACCGCCAGGATCATGGCGATGGCGTAGATCACCGCCAGCCCACCACCACCAGCGCCAGATAGCGGCCCGCATTCTGGCTGAGATCGGTCAGCGAATCCTTGAGGGGCGCACCATTGGCCAAGGTGGTGAACACCACCGCCCCCAGCATGCAGCCCGCCAGGATCAGGCTGCGGCGCAGGAGATGGTTCTTCAGCATGAAGAATTGCAAGGCGAGCGAATCGCCGAGACGGTGATCGGCGCGGTATTCGATACTGTCCATGGTGACCACATCCAATCACATCGGCAAGCCGATGGCGATTATCTGGCCAACCATCCATCCAGCCGTTGCAGAAGGGCGGTACTGTCGCCCGCAAGGTGCAGGATCTTTACCCGGCTGGTTTCCCCGGAGCGAATGGTGACGTCAGCTTTGCGCAGGCAAAGTGCTTTCGCCAGAAAAGCGATCAGTGCCTCATTGGCAGCACCCTCAACCGGCGGCGCGACCAGACGAAGCTTGAGCAACGGCCGCCCTTCGGCGTCCTGAATGACCCCATCCACGCCATTTTTCGACGCCCGTGGTGTCAGGCGCAGCGCCAGCCGTACCCCGCCCTCCACGGCGGCATATGGCTTCATGCCTTGGCCAGTTTCGCCAGCTGCCCCAGCAGCGCCTTGGCGCCCTTGAGCCGGTCGTCGGGGGTGGGCCAGTCGCGGGTCACCACCACCTTCTGGTCGGGGCGCACTTTCATCGTGCCGGCATGCTGGCTGATGAACTGGATCAGCTTCACCGGATTGGCGAAAGCATTGTTGCGGAAGGCGATGGTGCCGCCCTTGGGGCCGGCATCGATCTTTTCCACCCCGGCTTGCTTGGCGAGCTGCTTGATGGTGACGATCTCGAACAGGTGATGAACCTCTTCGGGCAAAGGCCCGAAACGGTCGATCAGCTCGGCAGCGAAACGGTCGATATCGTCCCGCGTCTCGATGGATGCCAGCCGCCGGTAGAGCGACATGCGCACATTGAGGTCGGCGACATAATCCTCCGGGATCAGCACGGAAGCACCCAGATTGATGGTGGGCGACCATTGGTCGGCCGTTTCGGCCTCCGCGCCCTCTTTCAGGCCCGACACTGCCTCTTCCAGCATCTCCTGATACAGCTCGATGCCGACCTCGCGGACATGGCCGGACTGTTCCTCGCCCAAGAGGTTGCCGGCGCCGCGGATATCCATGTCATGACTGGCCACCGAGAAGCCGGCGCCCAGCTGGTCCAGCGACTGCAGGACTTCCAGCCGCCGCGTCGCGGTCTCGGTCAGCTTCTTGTCCGCCGGCGTGGTCAGATAGGCATAGGCGCGCTGCTTGGAGCGGCCGATGCGGCCGCGCAGCTGATAGAGCTGCGACAAGCCGAACATGTCGGCCCGCTGCACGATCAGCGTGTTGGCTGTGGGAATATCAAGACCCGACTCCACGATATTGGTGGAGACCAGAACATCGACCTTGCGCTCATAAAAAGCGGTCATCACCTCTTCCAGCACCTTGGGCGACATTTGGCCGTGCGCCACCGCGGGCTTGACCTCCGGAACCACTGTCTTCAGGAATTCCTCGGCCTCGCGCAGGTCGGAGATGCGCGGGGCGACAAAGAAGCTCTGACCGCCGCGATAATGCTCGCGCAGCAGCGCCTCGCGCACCACCAGCGGATCGAACGGCGTCACGAAGGTGCGCACGGCCAGCCGGTCGATCGGCGGCGTGGTGATCAGCGACAGGTCGCGCACACCCGACAAGGCCAGCTGCAAGGTGCGCGGGATCGGCGTGGCCGTCAGGGTCAGGACATGGACATCGGCCTTGAGGTTCTTCAGCCTTTCCTTGTGGATGACGCCGAAATGCTGCTCCTCATCCACGATCACCAGGCCCAGCCGCTTGAATGTGATGCTTTCGGCGAGCAGCGCATGTGTGCCGACCACGATATCCACCGTGCCCTCGGCCAGCGCCGCCTTGGTTTCCTTGGCCTCTTTCGCATCGACAAAGCGCGACAGCTGACGCACCTTGAGCGGAAAGCCGGCAAAGCGCTCGGCAAAGCCGCGATAATGCTGGCGCGCCAGCAGGGTCGTCGGCACCACCACCGCGACCTGTTCGCCCGCCATGGCGGCGACAAAGGCGGCGCGCATGGCGACCTCGGTCTTGCCGAAGCCGACATCGCCGCATACCAGCCGGTCCATCGGGCGGCCAGCCGCGAGGTCGCCCACCACCTCGCCGATCGCCTTTTCCTGGTCTTCGGTCTCCTGATAGGGGAAACGGGCCGCGAATTCGTCATACAGCCCGCTGGGCGGTTCGACCGGCGGAAGCGACTTGAGCTGACGCGCGGCCGCGATCTTGATCAGCTCGGCGGCGATGGCGCGCACCCGCTCCTTCATTTTCGCCTTGCGCTGCTGCCAGCCTGCGCCGCCCAGCCGGTCGAGCTGGGCGCCCTCGTCCGAGCCGTAGCGGGTCAGAAGCTCGATATTCTCCACTGGCAGGAACAGCTTGCCGCCGTCATATTGCAGCTCCAGGCAGTCATGCGGCGCGCCCAGCGCATCGATCGCCTTGAGCCCCAGATAGCGGCCCACGCCATGTTCGATATGGGTGACCAGATCGCCCGGCGTCAGGGATGACGCCTCGGCGATGAAATTCTGCGCCCGGCGCGCGCGCGATTGGGCACGCACCATGCGGTCGCCCAGCACATCCTGTTCCGACAGGATGGCGAAATCCGGCGCCTCAAAGCCGCGCTCGATGCCCAGACAGGCAATGCCGAAAGCGGACTTGTCCAGTTTCAGCGCTTCCGGCCAGTCCTCGACCTTGCGGATCGGCGACACGCCATGGTCGGACAACACCCCGCCCATCCGCTCGACCGAGCCTTCGGTCCAGCTGGCCACCAGCACCCGTTTGCCGCCGGCCTGCAATGACTTCAGGTGATCGCCGGCTGCCTGGAAGACATTCACATTGCCGCCTTGCCGTTCGGGTGCGAAGTCGCGGCCCTGGCGGCCGCCGGCATCCACGCTGTTGGTGCTTTCCGGCGCCTGGAACGGCGTGAGATCGCGCACGATGTTCCTGGCCAGGGCCGCCTTCCAGTCGGCGTCGGACAGATAGAGCGCATCCGGCTTCAGCGGCTTGTAGGGCGGCCCCTTGATGGCGTGCTTGTCGTCCTTTTGATGCCGGAACTGCTCGCGGGTCTCGTAATAATCGCGGATCAGCTCCAGCCGCGCCGCCTTGGCCTCTTCCGCCTGGTGGCCCAGCAGCACCAGCGCGCGGGGCAGATAGTCAAACAGCGTGTCCAGCCGCTCATAGAAAAGAGGCAGCCAATGCTCCATCCCTTGGGTCTTGCGCCCGGCGCTGACGCTCTCATACAGCGGGTCATCCCCGGCCGCACCGAACTGGGCGACATAACCGGCGCGAAAACGGCTGATGGCATCCGGATTGAGCGGCGCTTCGCTTGCCGGCAGAAGCGTGACTTCCAGAACCGGCGTCTTCAGCGAAAGCTGGGTCTCGGCGTCGAAATGGCGGATCGCATCCAGGGTGGAACCGAAGAAGTCCAGCCGCAACGGCTGTTCCTGGCCCTTATCTCCCGAAGATGGCGGCCACAGATCGACAATGCCGCCGCGCAGCGCGAAATCGCCGGGCTCCCGCACGGTGCCGGCGCGGACATAGCCATTGCCGGACAGAAAAGCGACCAGCGCCTCGCGGTCTACTTCCGCGCCATTTTCAGCCGCGAAGCTGGCCTTGGCGATGGCGTCCCTGGGCGGCACGCGCTGCAGCAAGGCGTTGATGGTGGTGATGATGACCGCAGGCTTGTCGGGAGCCTGCGCCAACGCCGCCAGGGTCGCCAGCCTTCGGCTTTCGATGTCGGACTTGGGCGAGACGCGGTCATAGGGCAGACAGTCCCAGGCCGGAAAGGGCAGCACCGAAAGTCCCGGCGCGAAAAAACCGATAGCCTGCGCCGCCATATCGGCCTGCACATCGTCGATGGCCACAAACAGCACCGGTGCACCGCGCCGGCGCGCGGATTCCGCCGCCAGATAGGCGTCATAGCCCTGCGGCGCGCCCGTGACGGTGAGCCGGCCCTGTTGCTTGGCGATATAGTCGAGACGATCCAATCAGCTGTTCCAGCGCGGCGACTGCTGCTGGCATACCGCTTTCAGTCCGGCGAATACCGGGTTGTCATATTCTGACGGCACGGCGGCCGCACCACGCAGCCAGGCATAGACATCCTGATCGGGTGCGGTCAAAAGCGCCTCGAACTGGTCGAGCTCCGCTTCGTTCAGGCCCGCCAGCCGCGCTTCGGCATAGGCGCCAAAGATCAGATCGACCTCCTTGAAGCCGCGCCTTTGGGCCCGAAACAAAAGCCGTTTCCGGCGGTTCTCCGAAGAGCCACCCTGTTCCATGTCCGTCATGGCGCCGATATAGCGAGCCGTCACGTTGAGAACAACCGGCCGGGCCCATAATGTTTCAGCCTTATGCGCCCCGCGATTCTTTTCCCCCTTTTTGCCGAGATCCGGACCCTGTCCGGGGTGGGGCCGAAGCTTGAAAAGCTGATTGCCAAGGTGGCCGGGCCCAGGCTGGTGGACCTGGCTTTCGATCTGCCTGTGGGTGTGGTCGACAGGAGCTATCGCCCCCGCCTGGCGGAGGCGCAGGCCGGGCGCATCGCCACGGTGGAAGTGAATGTCCTGGAACATCGCCCCAACCGGGTGAAGGCCCAGCCCTATCGGGTGCTGGTGTCGGATGACACGTCCCTGATGGAACTGGTGTTCTTCCGTGCCCATGCCGATTACCTGGCCGGCATGCTGCCGGTGGGCGCGCGCCGGGTCTTGTCGGGCAGGATCGAGCGCTTCAAGGACCGCCTGCAGATGGCCCATCCCGATTACATCGTGGCGCCGCAAGAGATTGCGAGCTTTCCGCTGCATGAACCGGTTTATGGCCTGACCGAAGGCCTCACCGCGCGGCCAATGGCCAAGGCGGTGCGCGGTGCGCTGGAGAAAATGCCGAAACTGCCCGAATGGCAGGACCCGGCTTTCATGAAACAGCGCCAGTGGGACGGCTTCAATGCGGCGCTGGAGGCGGCACACAATCCGGTGCATGACAGCGATCTGGAACCGACCACGCCGGCGCGCCAGCGCCTGGCCTATGACGAACTGCTGGCCAACCAGCTGGCACTGCTTTTGATCCGAAGCCATATGCGCGAAACCCGCGGCCGCGCCATCACCGGCACGGGCGCGCTGAAGGCCAAGGCCATCGCCGCCCTGCCCTTCGCCCTCACGGACCCGCAGTTGCAGGTTCTGGCCGAAATCGAACAGGACATGGCGTCGGAAAAACGCATGTTGCGGCTGCTGCAGGGCGATGTCGGCTCCGGCAAGACGGTGGTCGCGCTTTTGGCCATGCTGGGCGCGGTCGAAGCAGGCCTGCAAGCCGCCTTGATGGCGCCCACCGAACTCCTGGTGCGCCAGCATGCGGCCTCGCTGGAGCCTTATGCCAAGGCCGCGGGAGTACGGCTCGCCTGTCTTACGGGGCGCGAGAAAGGCGCCGGCCGCGCGGAGACGCTGGCCAAGCTCGCGGCCGGCGAGATCGACATCATGGTCGGCACTCATGCGCTGTTTTCCGAAGACGTCGCCTTCAAGGATTTGGGTCTGGCGGTAGTGGACGAACAGCACCGCTTCGGCGTGCACCAGCGCATGCAGTTGCAGAACAAGGGCAAGCCGGCGGATGTGCTGGTGATGACCGCGACCCCGATCCCGCGCACCCTGGCGCTGACCGCCTATGGCGACATGGATGTGTCACGCATCACCGGCCGCCCGCCCGGCAGGAAACCGGTGGAGACCCGGGTGCTGAGCGCCGACCGGCTGGACGAGCTGATCGGCCATCTGCGCGCCGCGCTGGATCGGGGCAGCCGCGCCTATTGGGTCTGCCCGCTGGTGGAGGAATCCGAAAAGATCGACCTGGCGGCGGCCGAAGATCGCGCCGTGATGCTGCGCCAGGCGCTGGGCCTCAATGTCGGCCTGATGCACGGAAAGATGAAGGCCGCCGAGCGCGATGCGGCCATGGCCGCCTTCAAGGCCGGCGAAACCCAGTTGCTGGTCGCCACCACCGTGATCGAGGTGGGTGTGGACGTGCCCGAAGCGACCATCATGGTGGTGGAACATGCCGAGCGTTTCGGCCTGGCCCAGCTGCACCAATTGCGCGGGCGCGTCGGCCGCGGCCTGGGCAAATCATCCTGCATCCTGGTATGGCACGAACCTTTGGGCGAGACCGCCAGGGCGCGGCTCAAGACCATGCGCGATACCGATGACGGCTTTGTCATCGCCGAGGAAGATTTGCGGCTGCGCGGCCCCGGCGAAATGCTTGGCAAGCGCCAGAGCGGGCTGGAGGAATTCCGCATGGCCGATCCGGCCGCCCATGCCGATCTTCTGGCCGTGGCCCATGACGATGCGCGCCTGATCCTGGCACGCGATCCCGATCTGAAATCGCCGCGCGGCGAAGCCTTGCGGATTTTGCTCTATCTGTTCGGCCGCGACGAAGCCGTACGCTATCTGCGTGCGGGATAAAAAAGTGGCCCGCCGCGATCGGGCGGGCCACCAGATTACTGCTGCGGAGCCGGAGCGGGTGTTGCCGGCGCCTGCGTATCTTGACTCGGTGTCGTCTGCGAGCTGCTGCCCATCTGGTCCTGGCTGCTGGTGGAATTCGACGACCTGTGTTTGCGATGTTTGGCCTGATTGGAGGCCACGCGTGTGTCGTCATTGCTGCTCATGCCGGATGTTGCCTGATCCGTGGCCGCGGGATTGGCGGAGGATGAGCTGCTGGCGCCGGGATATTGTTGCGCCAGCGCCGGCGCCGCGACAAACGCCAAGCTGACAGCGATTGCTGTGAGTTTCATGCTGTTTCCTTCAAGTTTCAGGTTTGCCCGCACCCCTATCTGGGAAACAGGTCCCGGTCGCAGGAGTTGCGGTGGTTCCGCGCTGAAACATGAAAGTTGATCTGGCGCAGATTCGCGCACGGACAGAAAGAAGCCCGCCGGAGCGGGCTTCTTTTCTCACTTACTGACTGTCTTCGATGGCATCGCGAGCCGCGGCCGCGCGATCCAAAGCGGCATTGCGATCAGCCCGGGCCTGATCTGCCTGGGCGGCGGCGGTGTCGGCCTGGGCCTGCGAAACACTGGCCTGGGTCTGGGCGCTGGCGGCCGCGCTCTTGGCGGCATCGGCACGGGCCTGCAGATTGCCGGCCGCGCTCTGCGCCGCATTGGCCTCGGCCTGCGAGCTGGCGGCATCGGCCTGGGCGCCGGCGGCCTGGGCCTGGGCATCTTCCTTCTGCATCTGGGCGCGTTCGGCATCGGCCTTGGCCTGGTGGTAGTCCGCGCGTGACTGTTCTTCCTGGATCGATTGCGCCAGCACCGGGGTCGCGGTCAGGGCCGCGATGGCTGCAAAAGTAATGAGTTTCACGTTGCTCTCCCTTGATCTATGAGGCTGGGGATTAAACAGCGCAGCCTGTTCGAGGTTGCCGCGGTTCCGGCGGGAACCGGTGACGTTCACGCGGCAGAATTGTGGCGCGCCAATGTCCGGATTCCGAAGTCGCACGACTCCATATCGAGGCTGGCGCGAACTTCGAACGGCGGCGCTAACGCGCCTTGCCGCTAAGCCGGTAGGCCAGCATGCCGATCCACTCATGCGCCGCATAATCGCTCAGGCCCAGATTGCCGCCGACATCAAACAGGCCGCCGGCACTGCCGCCCGGCGCGGTCATGTAATCGCTCGGCCAGGGCCGCATCTGCCATTGGAGTTTTTTTGCCACCGCCATCGCGCGCGGCATGTGGATCGCGGACGTGTCCAGCAACCAGATCTCGCCGGCTTTCGGATGCACCAGCTGCTTGGAGAACAGGATGTTCTCATAGGTATTGCGCGAGCGCGGCTCGATCAGAAGCCGGCGCCGGTCGAGCCCCAGCTCGTCCAGCACATAACGCGCGGTGGCCGATTCCGCATTCTGGGTGCCCACCAGCACGGCCGAACCGCCGGTGAACACCACCCGCGCCTCGGGATAACGGCGCGCCACCGCCATGGCGGCGATCAGCCGGTATGCGCCTTCATTGGCCTGCGGTGCGCCACGCTCGCGCAGGATCTGTGCATCTTCGCCCGATCCCAGCACCAGCACGCCATCGACACGCGCCGGCCAGGCGGGAAGCGGATAACGGTCCTCGAGCGCCCGTATCATAGGTCCGTTCAACAGCGGCGTGCCGGCCAGCACCAGCACCAAGACGGCCAGGCCGGCACAAATCCCCGCCGCGCGAAAGCGCCGCAGCAGAAGGCAGAAGGCGGTCGCCAGCACCAGCAGGCCAAGCCAGTGGCTCGGCGGGGCGAGGTATTCAAACAGCTTGGAAGCCACGAAGAACATGGCCTCATAGCGGCACAAAAGCCCGGCCCAGACAAGCATTGCCGGACACGGGATTTCATTGCAGAAGGGCGCAATGGAGCAGTTCGAAGCAGAAGCGGTTGTTATCGGCGCGGGCGCGGTGGGGCTGGCCGTGGCCCGTGCGCTGGCCCTTGCCGGGCATGACACCATCATCCTGGAAAAGAACGATCATATCGGCATGGAGACCAGCGCCCGCAACAGCGAGGTGATCCATGCGGGCATCTACTATCCGCAGGGCTCGCTAAAGGCGCGGCTGTGCGTGCGGGGCAAGGCGCTGCTTTATGATTTCTGCGCCGCGCATGGCGTGCCGCACAAGCGGCTGGGCAAGCTGATCGTGGGCCATGCCGGACAGGACGGCCAGATCGCGGCCATCGCCAAGGCGGCAGCCGACAATGGCGTGGACGACCTCAAGCCGCTGGGCGCGCGCGAGATCGCACAGCTCGAGCCCGAGGTGGCGGCCACGGAAGGACTGTTGTCGCCCTCCACCGGCATCATCGACAGCCATCAATACATGCTGGCACTGCTGGGCGACCTGACCCTGGTCAAGGGCTGCGCCGTCACCTCTGTCCGTCCCGCTGGCGATGGCTGGTCACTGGAGCTTCGCAATGATGGCGAGGACATGGTGCTGAATACACAGCTCTTGGTGAACGCCGCAGGGCTTTGGGCGCCCGGGGTCGCAAAGCGAATCGAGGGGTTGAGCGGTATTCCCGCGCAGCACCTCGCCAAGGGAAGCTATGCCGGCCTTTCGGTCAAGAGCCCCTTCGCCCATCTGGTTTATCCGGTGCCTGAGCCGGGCGGGCTGGGCGTGCACGTCACCCTGGATATGGGTGGCCGTGCCCGGTTCGGTCCCAATGTCGAATGGCTTGCGTCCGACGATCCGGCAAATATCGATTACACCGTGTCGCCTGGCATCGCCGCCCAGTTTGCGCCGGTCATCGCGCGCTATTGGCCCGGCGTGCGGGAAGAGATGCTGACCCCCGATTATTCGGGGGTCAGGCCCAAATTGTCCGGCCAGGGCCAGGCAAATGCCGATTTCCGCATCGACGGGCCCGCGGCACATGGTCTGCCGGGTCTGGTCAATTTATTCGGTATTGAATCGCCCGGTCTCACCGCCTCACTCGCTATCGCAGAGCATGTCCTGGAACTGCTGAATTCCGCCGCGGCACGATAAACATTCGTCGCCTTGATCGGAATCAAGGAGTTCCAACCACCACTTTCCAAAATCATCAGATGTTCTTGGAAGCGGGGCAACCTTGCACTTTCTGTCGAGCCTGAAAACTTTGCGCCGCTGGAAACAAATCGCAAATTCACTGCATGCCTTCGGCCGTCCGATCGATATGGCCGAGGCGATGTCGGCGATCCGCGCAGAAAGGCCGGACGCGCGCGCCCTGATGACCGAACTGCGGACGTGCGGCGTCGTCGCCGTACCAGGCTATTGGAGCGCACAACATTGCAATCAAGCCAGGGACGATATCGACCGTGTCATCATCCACCAGCCCGAATTCGTCCAAAGACATTGTTCCGATCACCGCATTTACGGGATGGAATCGGCCAGCGCCATTTCCATGCGATTCCACCGCGATTCCCTGCTGCAGAAGTGCGGCGAGGTGCTTTGCGGCAAGCAATTGATGAACTTCATCACTTTGGGAGCCAGGATCGACGCAACGCCGGACAACCGCGGATCAGGCGATGGCTGGCACAGGGACGCCGATGGCTTCCAGTTCAAAGCGATCATTTATCTGAGCGATGCGGACCAGGATAATGGTCCGTTCCAATATTTGCCTGGCACCCATACCATGTGGCGAGCGGCACGGGACGCGCTGTTGACCGGCAATGGCACGACACGTTTTTCGGAAAAGGAAATCGAGCGCCTTCTTTCCGACGGTTTGCCGTTGCGGACCTTTACCGCCAAGGCGGGCACACTGCTGCTTGTCAACACGTCCGGAATTCACAGGGGCCAACCTTTGGTTTCCGGCAACCGTTATGCGCTTACAAACTATTACTATCCTCCGTCACAGGTGGACGAAGCCCGCATAACGCAGTTCAGCCCCCTTGTACCAAATTCGGCCGAGAGGGTAAGGGCAACGCTGGAAACACTTCGCGTCGCGGTTTGAAATTCACCAGAGCGATGGCGTCAGGATGCGTTCATCCTTGAGCATGCAGGTCTGCCAATCCATCTCCGGCAAGGGTGAGAGCACGGCAGAGACGATCTCGCGCAGCTGCGAGAGCCCCGTCATGCCGACCACGGCCACGTCAATCTCTGGCCGTGACAGCACAAAGCCCAGCGCCGCTGCCAGTGGTGTGGCGCCCGCCGCGGCGATCTCTCCCCTCACACGTTCCACCATCGGGCCGGCGGATTTGAGCTTTTCCGGCGGCTGAGCCATGAACAGCAACCCCTGCAGGAACAGCGAACGGGCATGGATTTCCACGCCCAGGTCTTTCAGCCGCGCCAGCGCGCCGCTGCGCAGCAGGCGCTGATCCAGCAGGCTGAACGGCAGCTGCATGGCGTCGGGACGAAACCGTTCCGCCAGCGCCACGGGGTCGTCCGCCACATAGGCGGAAATGCCCACGCCGCCAACGACGCCTTCGGCTTTCAGCGCCTGCAGTGCCCGCCACAAGGTCGTACCGCTGGACCCCAGCAGATCTTTCACCGAATGCACCAGCAACAGATCGACCGCCCCCAGGGTGCGGACGGATTCGCGCACCCGCGCGATCACGGCATGCACGCCCCGCTCGACGCCACAGGTCTTGGTGACGATGCGAAAGGGCTTGAGATCGTTGCCACCCAGAACCGCTTCGGCCTCGCCATAATTGGCGGCGGTGTCCAGCAGGGTGATACCGGCCTGCGCCGCCAGCTCCAGCATGAGCTTTACATCGGCGCGCGGCACCTGGCCCAGCCTATTGGAAACACCATAGGCCTGGCCGAACTGGACCGTGCCGATCCCCAGCCGGCCCAGCAGGCCCGGTGTCGGCGCCGAGAGGTGAGAAGTTTGATGCAGCGACATCAGGCCGGCACCCAATTCTTGCGGACATGCTTGAAGGGCCTGAGGCCGTCAGATGGATCGGCGCGCCATTCCCGGTCGGGCAGTTCGGCCGGCACCGGTTCCTTGAAGCCGTTGCCGTCGGCGGCAAAAGCCTGCCGCACGCGGGCAATGACTGGCGCGATTTCCTCCGGCAGCCAGCAATGGCCGGTGTGATATTCCTCGCCGGTGCCGTCCAGATCCAGGTGCAGCTCGATGGCCGCAGCGTTCCAATGATGCACAGCCCGCTCGATCACCGCGGGCGAGCGCGAATGATCCGACCAGCCGGTCTTGGCGCCCGTCGCCTTGCGGATGGCATCGATCGCCGCAAGGTTTGATTGTTCCGGCGGCGAGGGATAGGCCGAGACACAATGCAGGACCGTGACGTCGCTGGCACCGGCCTGTTCCAATGTCGCGACGGCCGCCTTGATCTCGGGCATGATTGCCATGCCGGTGGAGATGATCACCGGCTTGCCGGTGGCGGCGCAGGCCTTCAGCAGGTCGTTCCACAACAGCTCATAGGACGCGACCTTGTAGAAGGCGACATAGGGCTCAAGCTGCTTGACCGCCTCCAGATAGAAAGGCGTACAGGAGAATTCGATGTTTCTCTCGCGGCAGCGATTGGCGATCGGCTCCAGATGCGCCAGCGGCAATTCCCAGGCCACACGTTTGCTGTGCTGCGGGCTTTTGGCCAGGATTTCCGGCGCGAACAATTCGGTCACGCGGAAAAGCTGGAACTTGACCGCATCAAAGCCGCAGTCGGCGGCGGCATCCACGAAGGCAAGCGAACGGCCCAGATCCTGTGCGTGATTGCTGGAGACTTCGGCAATGAATTTGACCATTCAGGCCTCCATCCGGAATTCGACCTTCGCCACGGCTGCCTCGGCGGCGGCCACCGCTTCTTCGCGCGTCGGCGCGCAGGCAATCACGTAACCCACCCGCGACGGATGATTTTCGGCCGCGGCAACCGCCTGGCCCGGGCTGGCCCAGATATCCACCTTGCGGATATGGGGGGCGGCCTCCACGGCTGCGATGCCATCGATCTGCTTGATGGTGCCGGTCGCCGGAAAGAAATAGCGCTGGGAGGTCGCCAGATCGCGCGTCGGCACAAACCGCTTCGGATCGACGGGATTGCCCACCGCCATGTCGACCAGGATATCCACGATATCCACGCCGGTGGACCATGGCACCTTGTCGTAACAGAAATTGCCGCCGGAAAGCCGCGCGGCGATCTCCACCACATAGGGCTTGCCGTCATCGCCAAAGATCATGTCGCCCTTGGCCGGGCCCCAGTCGATGCCCAGCGCCCCCGCCGCCTTCTCGAATTCGATCTCGACCTTCTTCTTGTCGGCGGCGTTCAAGACAGTCGGGATGTCGCCGCCATCTTCGACCATGAAGGGCTTGGCATCGTCCAGCCTGGTGTAATTGCGGTCGGCAAAGCCGGTGCAATGGAAAATACCATCGTGAAACAGGCCTTCCGTGCTGATCTGCAATCCGGAAATGAATTTTTCCGCGATCACTTCGCCGCCATAGGAAAAGCCCTTGGCATAATCGAACGACGCGGCAATATCCATGGATTGCGTCAGGCGCTGCACGCCCCTTGCGCCGGAATTGTCCACCGGCTTGATCACCACCGGAAAGCCCACGCGATCGATGAAAGCCTTGAGCTCGTCCAAAGAGGCGACACGCGCGAAGGGCGGCACATTCACGCCGGCGGCAGCCAGTTTTTCCTTCATGTGCAGCTTGTGCACACAGGTTTCAGCAACAGAGACCGGAATATGGCGCACGCCCAGCACCTCGGCCGCAGCAGAAACCATATGCGGAATGTCGCTGGCGATGGTCATCACGCCATCGATCTTGCCGGCATAGCTCTTGACGAAGTTCAGGATGGCATCGCGGTCGCGGGTACTGACCAGATGAAATTCGTCGGCCAGCGCCGCGCCATCCGCCTTGGGATTGAAATCCAGCACCAGGGTACGAATGCCCTTGGCCTTGGCGGCGGTGATGGCCGCAACCTGTTCCTTGCCGGCGCCCAGGATCAGCAAGCTCTTCATGACATCAACATCCCTCCATTGATGTTGAGGGTCTGGCCGGTGACATAGCCGGCCGCGTCGGACGCGAGATAGACGATACCGGCGGCGATTTCCTCCGGTTCGGCGATGCGGCCGGCGGGAATCTGCGCGACCTTCTGCTTGCCGGTCCGGGACTTCAGTTCTTGCTTGATCATGTCGGTGGCAACCAGCCCCGGCGATACCGCATTGGCGGTGATGCCGTCGGCCGAATATAGCCTGGCCAGCGAATGGGTCAGGTTGATCAGCCCGGCCTTGGCGGCGGCGTAATGCACCTGGCGCATGCCGCCCCATTGCCCGCCGATGGAGGTGATGTTGATGATGCGGCCCCATTTATTCGCTTGCATCGCCGGCAGGGTTTCCTGGGCCGTGATGAAGGCGCCGCGCAGATTGACGGCCAGCATGCGGTCCCAATCGGCGTCGGTGATGGCGGCGAACGGCTTTTCCTGGGCCAGCGCCGCATTGTTGACCACAATATCGATGGCCCGGCCGAAATGCTTCCTGCCAGCGGCAATGGCGCGCTTCACCGAGGCGCGGCTGGCAATGTCGATCTTCACCGCCCAGGCATTGGCATGACGGATGGCCTCGGCCCCTGCCCGGTTCGCGTTATAGCCGCAGGCGACACAATAGCCCGCATCCAGCAGCGCCAGGGCCGCGGCCTTGCCGATGCCGCTGCCGGCGCCGGTCACCAGGGCAAGTCTTTTCACCATCAGAACGACCACTCATTGGACATGTCGTCCAGGGTATGGCCGCCGAGCAGCATGGGCAGCAGGTCTTCTTGCGGGTCGACATGGCAATGGATCAGCACAGGGCCCTCGCGCTTCAGCGCATCGCGGATCTTGCCGCGCATGCCTTCGCCCGACGTGATCGAGACGCCGGCGATCCCATACGCTTGCGCTATGGCGGCAAAATCAGGGTTATAGCGTTCGCCGGTGGAAGGATGCGATTTCCAGTTCTGGCGCTGGAACTGCGCCACGATCGACAAGGCGTGGTTGTCCAGCACCACGATCTTGATGTCCATCTGCGCTTCCGCGATGGTGGCCAGCTCCTGGATGTTCATCTGCAGGCTGCCGTCACCGGCAAAGCAGACAACGGTGGCCGAGGGATTGGCGATTTTGGCGCCAATCGCCGCCGGCAGGTCGAAGCCCATGGTGCCATGGCCTGACGAGGTCAAAAGGACGCGATCGGGCGCATCGAAATCGAAATGACGCGGCACCCAGCATTGATGCTGGCCCACGCCAGTGGTGACGATGACAGGCCTGCCCTGAACCGAGACATTGACGGCTTCGATCACGGCTTGCGGCTTGGGCAGGCGCGAAGGCTTGCCGGTCAGGAGCGGATACTGGGCCTTCCAGGCCGCGACCTGCTCGCGCCATTTCGCGGTGTCGGGCCGGCCGGTGCGTTGCATGGCACGTTCCAGCGCCGCCAATGCCGCCTTGGCGTCGGCATTGATCGACAGGTCGAGCGGCACGCGGCTATGGTTGAGTTCGTTGACGTCCAGGTCGATGCGCGCAACGCGCCCCTTTTCCACCGTCCTGTCCGGCAGGCTGCCGGTCTGGCGCAGATGGAAGGTGGTGCCAACACCGATCAGCAGATCCGCCTTGTACATCGCGATATTGGCATACTGACTGCCGGCATAGCCGCACATGCCCAGCGACAAAGGCGAGCGCGAGGACATCGCGCCCACTCCCGGCATGCTCATGGTCACCGGAATGCCGCAGGCTTCGGCCAGGGCGCGCAATTCGCGCGTGGCGCCGGACGCGATCACGCCGCCGCCGGCCAGTATTACCGGACGCTCCGCCTCGCGGATCCATTGCGCCAGGGTTTCGATCTTGTCGGCCGGCACAAACGGCACGACCTCGTTGGCATTGCCGATCGCGTGCGCTTCGCCTTGCAGGACCCCGCGCTGGATGTTCATCGGCAAGTCCACAACCACGGGGCCTTGGCGGCCGGAACGCGCCAGCCTGAAAGCCTGCTCCATCACATCGGGCAGATCGCGGACATCCCTGACCAGAAAGGCCGCCTTGGTGACCGGCTTCATCAGGTCGACGGTATCGACCTCCTGGAACCCGCGCTGCTTGACCGGCAGATCACCGCGCATGTCGCCCGTGCCGACCTGGCCGGTGATCACCACCATGGGGATATTGTCATAATAGGCATCGGCGATGGGCGTGACCGCATTGGTGACGCCGGGACCCGAGGTCACCATGAATACCGCGGTCTCGCCGGTCATGCGGGCATAGCCCAGCGCGGCATAGCCGGCGCCCTGTTCTGTGCGCGGGCAGACGATTTCGATCCGGGAGCGCTTCTCGATGCGGTCCAGGATGGGCGCGATGGTGCCGCCCGGGAAAATAAAGACATGGCGCACCTGATGGCGCAGGAAGGCCTCCAGCACCAGGTCGGCACCCTCGCGAGGGCTGGCGGCGGGACGGGCATCGAAATCGGCTAGCGACATAGGGCAACCATTTTCTGTCCGCTCTCGCAGGCTTCACTGAGCCGGCCGCCGGACTTGGAGGAAAGGATTTTGACGGAGGAGAAATGACGTTCCAGGATGGTGCGCATCTTCATGCCTGCCCCTTGCGGCCCAGCACCAGGAATTCGCGCCCGATACCCTGCGCGGTCCAGCCGGCGGTCACGGCCCGCATCTGGGCGGGGTCATGCGCGAACAGCGCGCTTTCAAAGGCCTTGCGCTCCAGATGGCAGGCACGGCCCAATTCCGGATGGGCGACATAGTCGCGGCCCGCAATCAGGAAGCTTTCCAGCGGAAAGCTGGTTTCCTGATGCAGAACCTCGAAGCCTCGCGCCATCATGAAACGGCGGCCCGAGGCGAGATCAAAGTAATTCAGATGATGTTTGGGATTGATCCACCAGGGCCTGAAGCCTAGCGACTTCCACAAGGTCATCTGCAGCGGATTAAAATCGTTGGGGGAGATCAACAGCAGCAGGCCTCCCGGCACGAGCAAGCTCCTTGCCTCTTCGATCAGGCCGATCGGATCGCGCACATGCTCAAGCACCATGGAAAGCGAGATGGCATCAAACGGGCCATGACTGCAGGCAGCCTGCGCGGTGAAGAATCCGTGCTCGACGTTGAGGCCCCTTGCGCGGGTATATTCGCAGGCCATGCGCGACGGCTCAAAGCCCAGCACATTCCAGCCGCGGCTTGCGCCCGCTTCCAGGAAATAGCCGGGGCCTGAGCCGATATCGAGAAGACGGCGGCCGCTCACATGCGCTTCCAGCAGCTCGTAATAATGGCGGTAGCGCAGCATCCACCACGCCTTGTCTTCTTCCGCCTTGGTGAAGTAGTCGGAGCGCTCGCTCTCATAAAACTCGCCGTCATAGAACTTCTTCAGCTCATCCTGACTGAACAGCGGGTCGATGTGGCGAAAACCGCATTGGGCGCAGTCGATCACGTCGAAATTGTCGACCGTCGCGATGATGGGACCGTGATGGGCGGACACCTCGAGCAGGCGTTCGGCAATGTTCATGGCGGTTCGGGCCCTGTTCCTGTCCCGGCCGGGCAGACCTGCCCGACCGAATGGCCCATTTTTGAATGTTTTCGTTCACGAGTGATTAACGATAAGCCGGTTTGATGAAGGCGATTTTCGACCGGATTCGCCATGGCCCAGGCCCTGCCCCAGCCCGCATTGGACACGCTTGCCGGCGTGGACGCCCGGCTTGAGGCCATCGACAAGCTCGAAGCCCTGGTTAACGAGGTGGCCCGGGAAAAGGCCCGCCACCGCTCCAATATCGCCCTCAAGCGCGGCATCCAGGCCTGGCGCAAGGGCGACATCGTCAAGGCCGGCCAATGGGCACTAAGGGCCACCGAGGCCGATGGCGACAATGCCAAGGCCTTCCATATCCTGGCCATGGCACTGGAGCGCATGGGTCACCAGCACAAGGCCCTGATCACCTATGAACGCGCTTTCGAGCTGGACCCGGAAGACCCCGAGCTCTTGATCAATCTGGGCCTGACCGCCTGGAATCTGAAGCTGACCGAAGGCGCGGCCAAGATGTTCCAGCTCTATATCGCCGCCTGCCCGGATTCCCCGCTCGGCTATAACAACCTGGGTGGCGCGCTGGGCGATATGGGCCGTCCCGATCTGGCGATCGATGTCCTGCGCGACGCGATCAAGAAGATGCCGAACCAAGCCATTCTGTGGAATTCGCTGGCGACCGTGCTGGCCGAGGAAGGCCGGGCCGACGAAAGCATCATCTTCTATGAGGAAGCGGCGCGGCTGGAGCCCAACTTCGCCCGCGTCTATCACAATCTGGGTTATGCCTATCAGCATCTGTCGCGGCGCGATCTGGCGATCGAAGCCTATGACCGCGCGCTGGAATTGGTGGTGGACCCGGCCGAGCGGATCGAGACGCTGCATTCACGCAGCATTTGCATGATCGGCCTGGGCGACCTGAAAAACGGCTGGCGGGAATATGAGATCCGCAACAATCAGCGCTTCCGCTGCTACTTCCATCACATGATCGACGCACCCATGTGGAAGGGCGAAGACGTGACCGGCAAGAAACTGCTTTTGGTCGGCGAGCAGGGCCTGGGTGACGAGCTGATGTTCGCCAACATTCTGCCCGATGCGCAGCGAGCCGTGGGCGAGACCGGCAAACTGCAGGTCTGCGTCGATCCGCGCCTGATCCCGCTTTTCCAGCGCGCCTTTCCCACCGCCGAGGTCGGCACTTATGACGACCGCACCCTGATCGACAAGGACGGCAACAAGGCACTGCGCCTGGTGCCGTTCGCGTCCAAGGACAACAAGCCCGATTTCTGGGCACCAATGGGTACCGCGCTTCAATTCTATCGCGACGATCTGTCGAAATTTCCGCACAAGGCCTTTCTGGTGCCCGATCCCGCCAGGGTGGCGGAGTTCAAAACGCGCCTGGCCGGCCTGCCCGGAAAGAAGGTCGGCATCTGCTGGCGCTCCATGATGATGGGCGCCAAGCGGGCAAAGTATTTCTCCCCGATCGACAGCTGGGGGCCGATCCTTGCGACGCCGGGCATCAGCTTCGTCAACGTCCAATATGGCGATTGCGCCGCCGATATCGCCCGCGCCGAGGAAAAGTTTGGCGTCAAGATCCATCAGATGGAAGGCCTTGACCTGAAGAACGACATCGACGGCGCCGCCGCGCTTTGCGCCGCGCTGGATCTGGTTCTGTCGGCGCCGACCGCCGCCGCCCACACCGCCGCCAGCGTCGGCACCAAGACCTGGTTCCTTTCGGCCGGCATCGGTTGGCCACAGCTGGGGACCGCGGAATATCCCTGGTATCCCGACACCAAGGTGTTCTGGCCGGAGAAATTCGGCGACTGGGACGCGGTACTGCCGCGCTTTGCCGCCGAGCTGGCGGATTTCGCCCGCGATTAATGCGAACGAAGCCGCTTCAGGGGCGCGGCCAGGATCAAGGTCAGCACCAAGGCCAGCCCGCTTAGCGCCAAGACGCATAGGGCGGCCGTGACGGCCAAAGCTGCTTTACCAGCGCGGCGCATGAACGCATTCATCGGAGCAACCATTGGCGTCCGTCCATCCTGGCGGGCGGTATAGCCCCCGTTCCTGCACAACGACCAGTCGGGAGTAGCGCGTTAAGATTACCCATTAAGGGTCAGCAGCCGTGCGGCTTCCGGCCAATCCTGGACCAGCCGCTCGGCACCGGCAGACAGAAGGCGCGCCCCCAGCCCGTCACGGACATGGCCGCCGCCCAGAAATCCCCACACCGTCATGCCGGCGGCGCGCGCGCCAATAACGCCGTTCACACTGTCTTCCAGCACCACACACTCAGCTGGCGCAACCTCCAGAGCCGCCGCGGCATGCAGGAAGAGATCGGGCGCCGGCTTGGCATGCGTGACATGGTCGGCGGAATAAATGTGGGGCACGAAATGATCCCACAACCCCGTCTGTTTCAGCTTGCGCTCCAACCCAGCACGGGAACCGGAACTCGCGATGGCCTTGGGCAATCGGAGTGCGAGAATTGCCTCCAATGCGCCCGGCACTTCGGTCAGATGCGCGATCATCACCTGACGCAGGCGTTCGGAACCGCGCACCTCTGCGCTGATGGAACGGCCCAGCCGCTTTTGTGCCTCTGCCTCAATGGCGGCATGAAAGGCGTCGGCCGAAAGCCCCATGAAGCGCAGCGCATAATCGCTGCGATCAAAGCTCAGGCCCAGTTCGGCCAGCACTTCAAGCTCGACCTCCAGCGCCAGCTTCTCGCTGTCCACCAGGACGCCATCGCAGTCAAAGATAACGGCGGCGAACGGCTTCACGCCGCCTTGCGGGTCTTGAGAAAGCCGTCCACCCGCTCCAGCGCCCGCAGGATGTTTTCGGCCGAATTGGCATAGGACAGCCGCAGATAGCCTTCACCCAAAATGCCGAAATCGGGCCCGCCGATCAGCGCCACGCCTGCTTCATCCAGCAGCGCATTGGCCAGGGGCTTGGCCTTCCAGCCGGTCTGCTTGATGTTGGGAAAGGCGTAGAAGGCGCCCTTGGGCATGATGCAGCTGATGCCGGGCAGCTTGTTCAAACCTTCCACCACCAGCTTGCGGCGCTTGTCGAATTCGTTGCGCATATGCAAGACGGCGTCCTGCGGCCCGGTCAGGGCGGCAATGCCGGCATATTGGGTCGGCGCATTGACGCAGGAATGCAGATTCACCGCCAGCTTGCGGGCATAATCATAAAGCTTGCCCGGCCAAATCGCGTAACCCAGACGCCAGCCGGTCATGGCATAGGTCTTGGACCAGCCGTTGAGCAGGATCAGCCGGTCGCGGATCGACGGATAATTCAGCAGCGTGATGTGCTTCTCGCCGTCATAAATCAGCTGGTCATAGATCTCATCGCTCATCACCCCGACATCAGGCCATTTTTCGAGACCGGCGACGAACTGGTCGACCTGCGCCTTGGGGGTGACGCCGCCGGTCGGGTTGGCCGGCGAGTTGATGATGATCAGCCTGGTCTTGTCGGTGATCAGCCCCAGCGTCTCTTCGGCCGAGAAGGCAAAGCCGTTCTCTTCCCGGATCGGAATGGGCACCGGCGTGGCGCCGGTATATTCGATCATGGAGCGGTAGATGGGAAAACCCGGATCGGGATACATGATCTCAACCCCAGGCTCGCCGAACATCAGGATGGACATGAACATGGTCGGCTTGCCGCCCGGCATGATCATCACTTCTTCCGGCGACACATTGGCTCCGTAGCGCTTGTAGAGATCGGCGGCCACCGCCTCGCGCAGCGGCAGGATGCCGTTAGCGGGCGTATAGCCATGATGGCCATCGCGCAGCGCCTTGGCTGCCGCTTCGACGATATGATCGGGCGTGCGGAAATCGGGCTGGCCAATGCCCAGATTGATAATGTCGCGGCCCTGAGCGGCAAGGGCGGTCGCCCGCGCCAGCACGGCAAAGGCGTTTTCCTCGCCAATACGGTCGAAATTCGCGACAGTCTTCATGGGCTTATCCTGGGTTTCGGGCTGCCCGTATAAAGCCATCCGCCCGGACGCGCCAGAGTTTCCACGATCAGCCCAGATAGCCCCTGTCCCGCAGATATTTCACGATGGCCTGGGCATGGTCTTCCGGGCTCGTCTCGACCGTCTTGATGGTGAGCTCGGCCCGTTCCGGTGCTTCGTAAGGACTGTCGATGCCGGTGAAGTTCCTGATCTTGCCGGTCTTGGCCTTTTCATACAGGCCCTTGGGGTCGCGCTGCATGCAGACCTCGATGGGCGTATCGATGAAGATTTCCAGGAACTCGGCCTCGCCCAGCAGCTCACGCGCCATGCGCCGCTCGGAGCGGAAGGGCGAGATAAAGGCCGTGAGCACGATCAAGCCCGCATCGACGAACAGCTTCGCCGCCTCACCCACCCGGCGGATATTCTCCACCCGGTCGGCATCGGTGAAGCCCAGGTCCTTGTTGAGGCCGTGGCGCACATTGTCGCCATCCAGCAGATAGGTGTGCTTGCCTTCGGCCGTCAGGCTCTTTTCCACCAGATTGGCGATGGTGGACTTGCCCGAGCCCGACAGACCGGTAAACCACAGCACCACCGGCTTCTGGCCCTTCAGCCGCGCACGGGCCTCCTTGTTCACATCCAGCGCCTGCCAATGCACGTTGGTGGCACGCATCAGCGAGAAATCGATCATACCGGCGCCGACCGTGGCATTGGTGAAGCGGTCGATCAGGATGAACCCGCCGGTGTCGCGATTGTCGCGATAGGGGTCGAAAGCCAGCGCCTGGCCCAGCGCGACATTGCAATAGCCGACTTCGTTCAGCGCCAGGGTCTTGCCGGCCAGGTGGTCGAGATTGTTGACGTCGATCTTGTGCTTGAGCGCACTAACCTGTGCTGGGACCGTCGCGGTGGCCAGCTTGAGAAGATACTGGCGACCGGGCAGCAACTCCTCTTCCGCCATCCACAAAATATGGGCGGCGAACTGGTCGGACACGGCCGGGCGTGCCTGCGGATCGGCCAGCACATCGCCGCGTGAAATGTCCACTTCGTCGGCCAGGGTCAGCGTGACCGCATCGCCGGCCACCGCCTCCGGCAAGTCGCCGTCCATGGTGACGATGCGGGAAATCTTGGTGGTGCGACCCGATTTGGCGACGGCGACCGCGTCACCGGGCTTGATGCGCCCGCCGGCGACGGTGCCGGAAAAGCCGCGAAAATCCAGATTGGGCCGATTGACCCATTGCACCGGCAGCCGGAACGGCTTGTCGGCCAGCGCGGTATCGACATCGACGATTTCCAGATGCGACAGCAGCGACGGCCCCGTATACCAGGGCGTTTCTTTCGACGTCTCGATCACATTGACGCCAAAGCGCGCCGACAGCGGGATCGCCACCTGGCTGACGAAATTCAGCCGCGCCGAAAAGGCATGGAAATCCGACACGATCTTGTCGAAGACGGCCTGGCTGTAATCCACCAGATCGATCTTGTTCACTGCCAGCACGATGTGGCGGATGCCCAAGAGCGAGGCGATATAGGCATGGCGGCGGGTCTGGGTCAGCACGCCCTTGCGCGCATCGATCAGGATGACAGCGAGATCGGAGTTGGAAGCGCCGGTCGCCATGTTGCGGGTGTACTGCTCATGGCCCGGCGTATCGGCAACGATGAACTTGCGCTTGTCGGTGGCGAAGAAACGATAGGCGACATCGATGGTGATGCCCTGCTCGCGTTCGGCTTCCAGCCCATCCACCAGCAGCGCGAAGTCGATATCCTCGCCGGTGGTGCCGAACTTCTTGGAGTCCTTCTCCAGCGATGCCAGCGTGTCTTCGAACAACAGCTTGGTGTCATAGAGCAGCCGGCCGATCAGGGTGGATTTGCCGTCATCGACACTGCCGCAGGTGAGAAACCTCAGCAGGCTTTTCTTTTCCTGGGCGGCAAGGAATTTCTGGAGCTCGGAAGTGGGGGCTTGCTGCCCAGCCAAAGTGCGCGCGCTCATTCGCAAACCCCGAAGTAGTAAGTATTGTTCTTGATGGACGCGCGCAAGGGCTGGGCGTCCGTTCGCTGCTGCTCACGGACCATCTCAGAAATAGCCCTCTTTCTTCTTCTTCTCCATCGAAGCCTTTTCGTCGCTGTCGATCAGCCGGCCCTGGCGCTCGCTGGTGCGGGCGGTGAACATCTCGGTAACAATGGCCTCCAGGCTATCGGCATCGCTTTCGATGGCGCCCGTCAGCGGATAGCAACCCAGGGTGCGGAAGCGGACTAGCCGCTCTTCGATCCTCTCGCCAGGCTTGAGTTTCATGCGCTCGTCGTCGCGCATGATCAGGGTGCCGTCCCGTTCCACGATCGGGCGCTTCTTGGCGAAATACAGCGGCACGATCGGAATGTTTTCGGCCAGGATGTACTGCCAGATGTCCAGCTCGGTCCAGTTGGAGAGCGGAAAGACGCGGATCGACTCGCCCTTGTTGATGCGGGTGTTGTAGACGCGCCAAAGCTCCGGCCGCTGGTTCTTGGGATCCCAGCTGTGGGTGGCGCTGCGGAAAGAGAAGATGCGCTCCTTGGCGCGGCTCTTTTCCTCATCACGACGGGCACCGCCGAACGCGGCGTCAAACTTGTACTTGTCCAGCGCCTGCTTCAGCGCCTCGGTCTTCATCACCTGGGTGTGCAGGGACGAGCCGGAATCGAACGGATTGATGCCGCGATCCACGCCGTCCTGGTTGATGTATTCGATGAAGTCCAGGCCCAGCCGCCTTACCGTCTCGTCGCGGAACTGGATCATTTCCCGGAATTTCCACGTCGTGTTGACGTGCATCAGTGGGAATGGCGGCTTGGAGGGATAGAAGGCCTTCATCGCCAGATGCAGCATCACGCCGGAGTCCTTGCCGACGGAATAGAGCATCACCGGATTGGCGAACTCCGCCGCCACTTCCCGCATGATCTGGATGCTTTCCGCCTCCAGGCGTCTCAAATGCGATATAACAGTCTTTTTACTGGACAATTTTTTGTATCCCAAATCCGGGCTGTGAAATAGTCCCAAGGCGGCCCCGATGCAAGGTGCCCGATCGGCGCAGGCGGCCTAGCGCAGGATTTTCGTCGTGGTCGCCGGCGGAACGGCCTGCTGCTCGACCGCAAAGCGCACCCGGCCCACGGAACGGCCGTCCCCCGTCAGGATATTGACCTGCCATTGTCCCGGTCTGGGAGCGCTCTTGGTGGTGTAGAAGCGAAATCCATCCTCCCTTCCGCCCGCGATCTCGACTCGGACCCGCTGCTGGGTCTGCCAGCCCTGGCCAGGCGAGAGCCACTGCCAGTCGTGCACGATGGGGGTATGCAGGCCGCGGGGGGCGAACACGGCATTGTAAAGATACAGCTTGGCCCCCGGCTGCACATGCAGGATGGGATGGGTTCCGAACAGCGCCTCCCATTCCGGCGGCTCCTCCTCGACACTGGCCTGGAAGTCCGCGCCGGCACGCCTGACATCATGATAGACGCCCGCATCGGTCAGGACCAGCGGCAGAGGCGGCAGCACCCGCAGGAAATAGGCAATGTTGAGCAAGACCCAGATCAGCGCCATGCCACCGAAGACCTGCATGCGGGCGCCGCGATAGCGTTCGTGCCCCAGCCTGGCCAGGGCCTGCATGTAGAAGAAAAACAGCACCACCGCCACGAGGCCGCTGATCACAAAGGGGATGCGGCCGATATGGCCGCTCACCACCGGCACCAGCATGATGGCGTAGGAATAAAGCGCGAAGAAGAACAACAGCGCCGAGAAGACCAGCCGCGCGTGGTAGCGGCGCATATATTCGTTGCCGATGAAGATGGCCGCCATCGCCAGCAGGAAGGGCCAGGACGAGGTGATCGAGGCGCTGCGGATATAGAAAACGCAGAAGCCCGACAGCAGGCAGCCGAGCGCAAACTGAGTGATGGCGACCAGAATGGTGCGGGTCTTGTCCGACGGCTTCCTGCCATCGGGACGCGATTCCAGCCCGTGCAGCACGGCAATCGAAATGCCTGCCACCAGCAGATAGACGATGAAGACCGCTTGGGTGACGGCGTGGTCGATGCGGCCGAAGGTCATGCTGTCGAAGGCAAAACCGCCGGCCAGTGAAAGCGCCGAGATCTGGCGCTCATGCCTTCGCGCCCAGCTTATGGCGGGCTCGAAAGCCTTGGTGTCAAACGGTCGCATGGCGAGGTCTTATGGTGCCCGTACCCCTCGATAACAAGGCCGGATTGCGGCAAAAGCGGGTTTGACGGCTAATATGCCGGTCAAGAATTGTCTCAGGGAGTTTCATGATGCGGTTGGTGCAGTTTCGGGCCCCGGATGGCGGCCGCAACGTCGCGGTCGTGGGCGATGACGCCCATGGCAAGGTGGTCAAGGGCGTGACCACGACCTTCGAGCTGGCCTTCCGCGCCATTGCCGAAAAACTCTCACTCGATGCCATGGCCGACCGGCTGGGCTATGGCGAGAGTGTGGACATCCGCGCAGCCCTGGCGGAAGGCCGGGTGCTGGCGCCGCTCGACCATCCCGATCCGGCCCATCTTCTGGTGACCGGCACCGGTCTCACCCATCTCGGCTCGGCCGAAGGCCGTGACAGCATGCACAAGGACCTGTCGGACACCGCCAAGCTCACCGACTCGATGAAGATGTTCAAGCTGGGGCTGGAGGCAGGCAAGCCGAAGGCTGGCGAAGAGGGCGTACAGCCGGAATGGTTCTACAAGGGCGACGGCGACAGCGTGGTGGCGCCGCAGACCCCCTTTGCCTCACCGTCCTTCGCCCAGGATGGCGGCGAAGAGCCGGAGATCGTCGGCCTGTACATGATCGGTCCCGACGGCACGCCGTACCGGCTGGGCTTTGCGCTCGGCAATGAATTCTCCGATCACGTCACCGAGAAATTCAATTATCTGTGGCTGGCCCATTCCAAACTTCGGCAATGTTCCTTCGGCCCCGAATTGCGCACCGGTCCCCTGCCCCACTCTGTTGTCGGCCGCTCGCGGGTCGTCCGCGGCAATGAGGTGATCTTCGACAAGCCCTTCTTGTCCGGCGAAGACAATATGAGCCACACCATCGCCAACCTGGAAGCGCATCATTTCAAGTATGAGGGATTTCGCCGGCCGGGCGACGTGCATGTGCATTTCTTCGGCACCGCCACCCTGTCCTTCAGCGCCGGCGTCAAAACCCGGCCCGGCGATGTGTTCGAAATCGAAGCCGACGCGTTCCTGTTTCCCCTGCGCAATGGCCTGAGTATGGCCCCGGCCGCCCCCTTCCTGGTGGCGGCGCTTTAGCTGTTGAAGCGCCGCTCCCAGGCGATGGCGGAACGGATGATCTCATCAAGGTCTTCATGGGCGGGCGCCCAGCCCAGTTCGGTCTTCAGCCGGGTGGGGTCGGAAATGAGGGTGGGAGGATCGCCGGGCCGGCGCGGGCTTTCGCGCGCCGGCAATTTTTCGCCCGTGACCTTTTCCACACCCGCAATGACCTGGCGCACCGACAGGCCACGGCCATAACCCACATTGTAGGTGTTGGAGGATGCGCCAGCCTTCAACGCATCCAGTGCCAGCAGATGGGCATTGGCCAGATCGGTGACATGAATATAGTCGCGCACGCCGGTGCCATCGGGAGTGGGATAATCGGTTCCAAAAATATCCAGCTGCGGCACCCGCCCCAGCGCCACCTGCGCGGCGCGCTTGATCAGATGCGTGGCCTTGGGCGTCGATTGGCCGGTGCGGCCCTGGCCGTCGGCGCCCGCCACATTGAAATAGCGCAGCACCATGTGGCGCAGAGGCGTGGCGCGGGAGACGTCTTCCAGCATCCATTCCGTCATCAGCTTGGAGCGCGCATAAGGCGAGATCGGCGCCTTGCGCTCGGTTTCCGCCAAAGGCTGGCTGGCGTCCTCGGCATAGACCGTCGCGGTCGAGGAAAAGAGGAAGTGTGACACGCCCGTTTCGACGCAGGTCGCGAGCAGCGCGCGCGACTTCACGACATTGTTTTCGTAATAGCCCAGCGGATCGGCTACGGAATCCGGCACCACGATCGAGCCGGCGAAGTGGACCACCGAATCCACGCCATGATCGGCGATGATTTTTTTCACCAGCGCGCCGTCGGCCACGTCACCCTGCACAAAAGCAGCTCGCGCGCCCACCTGCGCCTTCACCCCGGTGGAGAGATTGTCGAGCACCACGACCTTGTCGCCGCGATCAAGCAGCGCATAGACGGTATGGCTGCCGATATAGCCGGCGCCGCCTGTGACAAGCGTGGTCATGCGAATCCCCTGAACCCGATCATGATACGCCTATAACGGCGCCCTAAGCGCGATTTCCGCCCCCGCGGCAAGTCCCTTGTGGGGGCGCGGCTGGTCGTCCTGCAGCCGCCCGGCGAGATCGATTTTCCACCCCCGCCAGGGAAGCGACACCCGCGCCTCGCCCAGATTGAGCAGCGTCGGCGTGGTGCTGAGGATATTGGCGCCCACCGAATGGCTGTTGCCGATGGTGGCATGATGGAAGCTCAACTCATAAAAGCGTCCACCGGCATCGCTCCAGCTTCCCTGAAGCGTCATCAGAGTGGAATCATTGTCCAGGCTGAAACCCAAGGTACGGCCGCGATAGCGCATGCCATCGAAATACTGGCCATTGGTGTAGGAAAAACCATAGATATTGCTGCCGAAGCTGAACGGATGCAGCGTGGCGATGCTGTCGGCGAATTCCGCCGTCAGCCGGATGGGATTTTCGCCACCCGGCAGGAAGGCACTCAAGCCGAACAGATGGCTGGTGCCCGAATGGTTGAACCAGGAATAGTCCTCGTTCATCAGCTGGAGATAGGCCTGCACCGGAACGCCGGCGACGGTATGGCTGTATTTGAAATCCCAGGTCAGCTCGTCATTGGTGTTGTCGACGCTGTTGGGATTGTTGGAGAACTGGAAATAGTCCCTGAGCGGCGAGCAGGGATGGCCATCGCCGCAGAACTGCTCGGTTCGTGAAAGCGCGACTTCGAAGCCTTTCAGCGGATGAATGGCAAGGCGCGCCGCGTTGTAATAGGTATTGGGCATCAGCCGCGGTCCGTCGAGATATCCCAGCAGGAATTCGAACTGCCACGGTCCCAGCCAGCGCAGCACGGGCCAGCTCGACGCCCTTGTGTCTGCCCGTTCTATGCCGACCTGCGGCATCGGCCGGGCATCATTGGACAGCGACAGGGCGGAGATGTTGCCCGAGCCCCACCAGTGATCGAGATAGCCGGCATACAGCCGCACATCGCCCAGCCGCACCGAGGCATAACTGCCGTCCGGCATCAGCCTGGTGTTGCTGCCGAAGAAGTAACCCTGCCTGGCGCCAACAGGCTCGGGCACCGAGGTGGTGGTGAAGTTGTTGGTGAAAGCGCCCAGTGAAATGCGCCCCGAGAACGCGCCTGCGGTCGCTTCGCCCGACACCTGCGCCTCGCCTTCCCCGCGTCCCATGCCGTCAAAGCCGTAAATGACATTCGCCTTGTTGGTGGCATCCAGGCTGGCCCAGGCCGATGCGCGCTGTGCCGTCCCCGCATGGGCCCGCGCCAGGACACGCTCCGCGGCCGCTCGCAAGGGAAGTGGCAGTGACGACAAATCGACGCCCCCCAGGTCACCTTGTAGTGATGCCCATGGCAGCGGCCATTGGGTGGTGATGTCCTCGATCACCCCCGCCGACTGCAACAATTCGATATCGGAGCGTAGCTGGTTGTCGCCCGCCTCTGCCCAAGGCGATGCAGATGCCGGCAGCAGTCCCCCAAAACTCAGCAAAAGGGTAAGCGCAACCTTCCAGCCAGAAAACCTGGTTTGCATGAGTCTCCAGAACGCCCCCGAGGGAATCGAGGATAAGACTTTTGCAATTGCGAACAAGCTGGAATTTGTGACGGATGCGTGATGTTCGCAATCCGTAACGTTAGTCCCGTGCGGGCAGACAGGCCACGCCTCGCGCGCTCAGGCCGGCGCAGAACGCGCTCTGGCTCTGGCCGGCGGTGACGGCGACACGCAGGCGAAAATAGCGTCCCCTGCCCGGCAGATCGGCCGTGACAATGTGCGGGCTCACGCCGTTCAAGGCTTCGCCGGCGCGCAGCCTGGCTTTCTCCCACCCGGCGCTGGCTTCGCCTTCACTGCGCCAGGCACCCAGCTGAACTTCTGTCCCGCCCTGCCTCGGCGCAGGGGCGTGCCTCATGCGGGCCGGTTGATCCAATGCGGGACGCAAAGCCACTTCGGCTACGCTGCGCTTGTGCTCCGGCGGTGCGTCGGAGATCGGATTCGATATCTCACGCCGGGGTGCTTTCAGCGCGATCTGCAGGGCTTGGGCTGCCGCGGCATTTTGCGGCGGGCGCAGGACAATGGTTCCGTCCGCTTCTTTTGTGACCTCCAGCGCGGGCTTTGCCAGGGCATTTGTCCCGGGCGGATGCAACACGATCCTGTCTTGCGGATCGGTGATCGCGCCTTCCGGTGGGCCGCCCAGCGCCTGAAGCCGCTCAGAAGCCAATGCGTAGCCGGGATCGGCCGCTACCGCCTGCGCATAAAATCTCCGGGCGGCGAGCGTGTCGGCCCGGGCTTCGGCGATCTGACCAAGCCCGTACCAGGAATATTGCCGCTTGCCGCCTTGCGCCGACAGCGCCGCCTGATAGTCGCGCTGGGCATCCACAAACCGTTTCTGCCGGCGATAGATATTGGCACGATTGTTGAGCGCCGTTGCCATGCTCTCGCCCTGGAGCGCGATGACGGCGCTGTAATCCCTGGTCGCCTCGTCCAGATGGCCAAGCCCGTCCCGCAGAAAACCACGTTGCAGCAGCGCCTGTTCGCGTTCCTCCGCCGGCAACGCGCTTGTCTCCAGCGCCGCGGTGAAATCGCGCATGGCCGGATCGTGCAATCCCAACAGTTCTTCTGCCAACCCGCGATAGAGGCAAAGCCGGCCGCGCTCGACCACGGAGAGGGTTCCCGCTTTCAGGGCATCATCGGCCAGATTGGCGGCATGCTGGGCATCGCCCCTGTCCAGCGCCGCCTGCGTCTCCGCAATCAATGCTTCCGTGGCAGGCGCAGATCTGGCCGCTGTCGCCATGACCATGGCGGCAATCACGCCGATCAATGCCAATCTGCCCATCGCGGCCTGCCAAATCCTTGAAACTGGACAATAATGGCGGCCCCATGTCATGAAACAGATGCTTTACGAAACCATCCCCTGGAAAAAAGCATGTCTGCGTCTAGACCCGTCCGCAAAGCCGTTTTCCCCGTGGCCGGCATGGGAACCCGCTTCCTGCCCGCCACCAAGGCTATCCCCAAGGAAATGCTGCCGGTGGTGGACAAGCCGGTTATCCAGTACGCCGTCGAGGAAGCGCGCGAGGCCGGAATCGAGCAGTTCGTCTTCATCACCGGTCGCGGCAAACATGTCATCGCCGATCATTTCGACCATGCCTATGAGCTGGAGTCGCTGCTGGAGGAACGGCACAAGACCGCGGAGCTCAACAGCCTGCTGGAATCCCTGCCCAAGACCGGATCTGTCGGCATGATCCGCCAGCAGCAGCCGCTGGGCCTGGGCCATGCGGTGTGGTGCGCGCGCCATTTCATCGGCGACGAGCCGTTTGCCGTGCTGCTGCCCGACGACCTGATGGTGGGCAAGCCCAGCGCGCTGTCGCAGATGGTGATGGCCTATCGCGAGGTCGGTGGCGGCATCATCGTGGCGGCCGAGGAAAAGCCCCACAATGAAGTCAAGCGCTATGGGGTGGTCGATCCGGGCAAGACCGTCGGTAACGCGACCGAGGTCAAAGGCGTGGTGGAAAAACCGGACCCCGCCAAGGCCCCTTCCAACCTGTGCGTCATTGGCCGCTATATCCTGCAGCCGGAGATTTTCGCCATCCTGGACAAGCAGGAGCGCGGCGCCGGCAATGAAATCCAGCTGACCGATGCCATGGCCCAGCTGATCGGCAAGACACCCTTCCATGCGGTCAAGACCGACTGTGCCCGCTATGATTGCGGCGACAAAGTCGGCTTTCTGCACGCCAATATCGCGGTCGGCCTGCAGCGCCCCGATATCGCACCGCAACTGTCAGCCATCCTGAAGGGCCTGGTGTGACGCATCGCGTAAGAGGCGGCGCGGGCCTGGCGGCGCTGCTGTTTCTGGCCGCCTGCAGTTCCGCAGACTCCGGCAACACCAATTACGCGCAATTCTATCAGCTGGCCAAGCAGAGCCTGTCGGCGAGCTTCGGCAATGTGCGCATCACCCGCGACCAGGCCGCGTCGATCCCCTATGCCAGCATGGGCTACAGCCTGGATGACGGCAACCAGCAGCTCCTGGTGCTGGCAACCGATTCGAATGGCGAACAGCTGTGGACCGGACCATCGCATACCGTGATCGTCACTCGCGACGGGCGCATCGTGCGCACCGTCGGCATGGGCCACGACCTCGCAGCCCTTACCTTGCGCAATGGCCCGGCACCGGCGCCGGGAGCTGCCGCCCGAGGCTCCTTCACAAGCACCAGGCTGGAAGATTTTCCCGAACTGGGGATCTATGGCGCCCAGGTCTCATGCCGGGCGCGCCTGGTAGGGCAGCAGAAGATCAACATCCTGGGACAGCCGATCACCACCAATCGGGTCGATGAGGCCTGCCAGAGCCAAAAGCCTGACTGGTCTTTCGTGGATACCTACTGGGTCGATCCGGACAATGGGCTGGTATGGCGCTCCCGCCAGCATATCCACCCCAAGGGCGGAGAGATCGAGATAGAACTATTCCGCCCGCCGGGCTGATATTTTGTCAAATCTATCTGGATCTTAGGCAAAAAAAATCGGGAGAGCCTTGCGGCTCCCCCGATCCGAATGGCGATAGCGCCCTGTTACACCGTGGTGCTGGTGCTCGATGTCGAAGTCGTCGGCGTCGTGCTGGTGGTCGGACCACCCGCATTACCGGCGGATGCCGCAAGCCCAATGCCCAGACCCGCCAGACCAACCCCAAGGACGATCATGGTGGTGTTGGTGTCCATCTGCGCCTTCTTCACGCCGGCCGGCTTGCCCGAGGGGAGCGTCGTGCCAGCAAAGGCATTCGTCACCAACAAGCTGGCGGCCAAGACGGCTGCACCGAAAATCCGCATTGAGGTCTCCATAAAAATAAAGTTTTCAGGGGCGTTAGCCCAACTTCTACGCGCCCTGGCGCGATCCTGTCAATTCATGACAACGACGCCGGTTCAGCTAGCGTGGGAAAGAAAGCTCGGGTGTTGCTGCGCCGCAACAATTGCACGAAGCCGGGAAATTGTCAGGATTCGCAAATCCCTGCCTTGCGGGGCTAAGTAGACACTCTTTTACGCGGATTTTTGCTTAATGGCTGTTGTTCATCCTGTCATTCTGTCCGGCGGCGCCGGATCGCGTCTATGGCCCCTCTCACGCAGCCTTTTCCCCAAGCAATTGCTGGCCCTGGCGGGCGAACACAGCCTCATCCAGGACACGGCGCGCCGCGTGCAAGGCATCGGATTCGGCCCAGCCCTGATCATCTGCAATGTCGAGCACCGTTTCCTGATTGCCGAACAGATGCGCGAAGCAGCCATCAAGCCGGAGGCGATTGTTCTGGAGCCCGTGGCCCGTAACACCGCGCCTGCCGCCGCGATTGCGGCTCTGATGGTCGCCGAAAAAGACCCGCATGGCGTGATGCTCCTGATGCCCGCAGACCATATCGTGCGAAATGGTACGGCATTTCGCGAGGCCGTCGACCGCGCGGTCGCCGCCGCCGGCCGTGACTATCTGGTGACCTTTGCCATCACGCCCGATTCGCCGGAAACGGGTTATGGCTATATCCGGCGAGGCACGGCCATAGACGGGCTTGCCAATACCTTCGCGGTCGCGCGCTTTGTTGAAAAACCCGATGCCGCCACGGCGGCCGGCTATGTCGAATCCGGTGAATATGGCTGGAACAGCGGCATGTTCGTCTTCAAGGCAAGCGTGTTTCTGGCGGAAATGGAACGGCTGGAACCGGAATTGCTCGCCCAGTGCCGCGCTGCCCATCAGAAGGGCAAAAAGGATCTGGATTTCTTCCGGCTGGAAGAAGCTTCCTTCGCCAAGGCGAAATCCATCTCCATCGATTATGCGGTGATGGAACGCACCGACAAGGCGGCGATGGTGCCGGTCGAAATGGGTTGGAGCGATATCGGGTCGTGGGAGTCTTTATGGGCGGCTTCGGAGCGCGATTCGTCGGGCAACGCGGTCAAGGGCGACGTGCTGCAGCATGGCACGCGCAATTCCTATCTGCGCAGCGAAGGGCCCCTGGTCGCAGCGGTCGGCCTTGAAGATGTCGTGGTGGTGGCGACCACGGACGCGGTGCTGGTGAGCCATAAGGCGGCGGCCCAGGACGTGAAACGCATCGTCGAGCAGCTGGACGCGCAGGGCCGCGAGCTGCACACCACCCATCGCAAGGTCTTCCGCCCCTGGGGATCCTATGAAGGCATCGACAATGGCGATGGTTTCCAGGTCAAGCACATCATCGTCAATCCGGGCGCAAAGCTGTCCCTGCAGATGCACCACAAACGCGCCGAGCATTGGGTTGTGGTGTCGGGCCTGGCCCAGGTGACCTGTGATGACAGGGTGTTCCCCCTGAAGCAGAACGAATCCACCTACATTCCGCTCGGCTCGCGCCACCGGCTGGAGAATATTGGCGGGGAACCGCTGCACCTGATCGAGGTGCAGTCCGGTTCCTATCTGGGCGAGGACGACATCGTCCGCTTCGAGGACACGTACGGACGGAGCTGATCCGTCCCCTGCCCCGCTAGATCAGTTGTTGTGGGCCAGAACCGCCAGTGAGGCGATGGTCACCGCGAAGGAGCTCATGATGCTGGTCACGTCCAGAATGATCTGGCGGGTGAACAGGGGTGCGAGGTCGCGGGGAACCACGATCGAACTTCCCGGCGGCAGGCTCGCGACATCGAAATTCAGCCATGACGTATCAACTCGTCGTGCCGAACCATCCGGCATGACGATGAAGGTCAGGTCGTCATTGGCGAACTGGGCATAACCACCGGCCCGCTTGATATAGTCGCCGACGGACATGCCGGGCCGATAGCTGTAGCTGCCCGGCTGCATGACCTCACCCAATACCGCCACGGTGGAGGGCCGCTGGGGAATGAACAGAACGTCGCCAGGTTCGAGCAGCGGGTCCTGGGCGGGATTGGCCGCCAGCAGGCTGGGATCGGCATCCATGGCAATGCGGCCGAGCGGCTTCTGGGTTCTGAGCTGGGTGATAAAACCCTGAATCGCGCTAACCGCATCGGCAGGAATCTTGTCATTGCCGATACGCGCCATGCCGGCGATCAGCTGGCTTTGGATCTCGTCGGCGGCGTGATTGTATCCGTCCTGCTCCACCTGGGCGGCAGACTTGCGCAGGAAAACCGTGCCCTGGGGATAGGCCGTGCTTGTCAGGCCACCGGCACGCATCAGCACATCGGAAAGATGCTCGCCGCGCGTGATGGGGTAGTTGCCCGCAAAGCGGACCTCGCCCTGCACCGTGACCGAACCGATGCCCGTATCGGTATAGACCTTGTTGAAATGCAGCTGGTCATGCGGACGCACGATATAGCTCGCCAATGTGCCTTGCCGCAGCGGAAGGGTCTGGCGCTGGCTGGCGGCGCGGCCGTTACGGCTGTCCACCACCGTCGTGAGCAGCTCCACGCCGCTTTCGTCGGCCCAGCTGTCGGTGCCGCCGGCGGCCTGAACCAGGTCGGACAAGGTCACGTTGGGTCCCACGAAATAAGGTCCGGGGCCATGCACCGCACCGTCCAGCTTGACGCGGTGGTCTATCAGGAAATTGACCAGCACCAGCGGATCGACGTTGAGCTGGCGCGACAGCTCCCCGAAAGTGTGAACTTCCCGGTTGCTGGCGAAGCCTTCTGCCGTCGCAGGTTGCTCCTGGTAATTCGGCGCCATGGGCTGGCCGGGCACGGCACCGGCCCCATACTGGCCCGACTCCGTCACGCCCGGTTGACCGGTTTGAGACGCGCCCAAGGTCTGGCCCGCGGTCGCGGTGCCGGCCTGCTGCTGACCGGCACCGTAAGGCGTCGCCCCATAGGGTTGCCCGGCAACGCCCGTGGGTTGCAGGGGAATGCCTGTCTGGGACGAAAGCAAGGCGGCCTGCTGCGCCTGTGCCGCCTGGGCAGGTGTCTGATTGGTGGTCGAACTGTTCGCCGTCAGCAGGGCCTGCTGATACGCCTGTTCCCGCATCAAGGCATCGACCGATCCGGGAGCAGCGACATTCAACAGGGCGATGATGTCGTTGCGCTGGATATCGGCCGGCACGCTGCTGAAGTCTTCCTGGCCCAAGGAATAGGAGGTCAACTGCCCCGGCTGCAAACCAAAGGGATTGTCTGGCGATATCGTGCTGGCATTGAAGGCTTGGGCGGTGGTGGTGCTAGTGGTGTTGGTGCCATTTGTGCTGGTAGTTGTGACAGGGGCGCTCGCAGCCGCTTGCGCAGCCGCAGCCGCATCCGCACGCTGGGCATCGAGCGGATTGCGGATGCGGGCCTGGTCGAGCGCCAGCTTGTCGAGATAAGTCTTGAGCACGAAGTCGAGCAGCCGCGCTTCCTGCACCGAAATCGGCCGGACGACATCATCGGTCTGAAGCTGCACATCTTCCGTCCCACTCAGGACAGCGACCGGCGAGAATGCGATCAGCGAACGCAACAGGGTCCGCGGGTCTTTGCGAACGATGATGCCAAACAGCGTGTAAGGAGACTGGCCCAGCGCACCGGGCGCCCGGATCATGTCCGACAAGCGCGCGCCCGCCACCACGGGATATTGTCCGGCAAGCCCCAGGCCACCTGAAAGAGTAGCCTGCTGGCTCGCAAGATCGGCACCCAGATCGACACGCAGGATTTCGCTGTCGCGAATCGTGCCGGTATCATTCTGAAGCGGTACCAGGCTCAGACGACCGTCCGCTTCAACCCGCTGAACCGCCAGCCGGTAGCGGCCCCGCACTTCCTGGCCGCCGGCCAGCGCAAGCAGGGACTTTGCCGTGATGCTGCTGGCATGAGGGGGAAGTTCAAAAATGCCTGGCCGGCGCACCAGACCCGCAACCGCAACGGTGCGGCCCAAGGGCGGCACCACAATGCGATCACCATCGGCCAGGCGCATCATTCCCGTATGCGCACTGGTTGTCAGCAGGCCATAAAGATCCACGATATAGTCATGGCCATTGCGCTGAACGTGGATATCGCGCAACGAACCGCTTTTACGAACCCCGTTCGACAACAGCAGCGCATCCGCGACCGAGGACAGGCCTGTGAGAAGCCGCTGACCAGGCACATTGACCTCGCCAGATACTTCCACGCTGATCTGCCGCACGCGGCCGATCGCGACCGAAGCGGTGCTGGCCACATAGGCGCGATGTACAGCGGCATCCACATCCTGCCGGAAACTGCCAAAGCTGCGGCCCGTCGCCGGGATTGGCGGCAAACGCGGCAACACCACGCGCCCATTGCGGTCCACCGTGGTGCGGAAATCGCTGTTCTCCTGGCCGCGCAGCGAAACGACGATTTCGTCACCCGGGCCCATGATGTAATCGTCCTGGACGGCGCCGGTTTCCGGAACCGTGACCTGGCGGCCCACACCGAACTGGTTGTAGCCAAATTGCTGCAGGTTCACGCCGGCCCGTGCCGACATGATCTGCTCCAGGCGAGAACGCGGTTGGGGAACGGCGGGGAGGTTCGACTGGGGCTGCAGCGTCTGGTTCTGCGGCAGACTGGAAGTCGTATCGACAACGCCACCATTGCCAAGACTGCCCAGGCCGCCAAGACCAGCCCCGCCGCGCTGGACCTGTTGCAACAGGGACAGGGGGTCGGTGCCCGACACCTGCGCAAAGCCGTTGCTGGACGGGGCGAGCCAGCAGGCCAGGGCCAGAAGGAACGGTGCGAAAAACCCGGCTGTCGAAAGGCCATGGTTGCGGCGCTTGCCGCCGGCATTTTTCGGCTTTGACACGAATGCAGATCCCGGGTTCGACAGGCCGCTGGTCTAGCACAAGGCCTTTGCCAGGGAGAAGGAAAAAGATTTTCCTTGCAATTGCTTAGGCGAAAGGCAAGGAAACTTTGGACGGGCGTGAGCGAAGGTCGGACGAAGTGAAGGGACGGGCGCCGTTATCCGGCAGCGGAATCAGCGCCGGCCGGAACGCGATGTGGAAGGCCGCGCTCGCCTGCACTACCGCCCTTGTCGCCCTGTTGCTGATCCGCCCCGCCCTCGCTCAGGATATGGCGGACGATCCTTCCAACCTGTTCGGCAGCCGAGGCGTTATGGGCACCCCCAGTGCCCGCATGGCGCCGGACGGCGAATTATCCGTGGGCGCCAGTTTCCTGCGCAACAACCAGCATTACGACCTGGAATTCCAGGCCCTGCCCTGGCTGGACACCACGTTCCGCTATTCCGGATTACAGCATTTTCAGCCGGATTTCCCTGTCTATTATGATCGCGCTTTCGGGGTCAAAGTGCGATTGTTGCAAGAAGGCGATGTCATGCCCGCGGTCGCGGTCGGCATCGACGACATTATCGGAACCGGGGTCTATAACGGCGAATACCTGGTCGCCTCCAAGCGGTTCGGCAATGTCGACACCAGCCTGGGAATGGGCTGGGGCCGTTACGCGGGCGCCGATACCATCAGAAATCCGCTCGCGCTGGTCTTTCATTCCTTCGACAACCGCCCCTCTTTCTTCGGCCAGGCCGGCCAGGGCGACTTTGCCGAACTTTTTCATGGCCACGATGTCGGCATATTCGGCGGCGCGGTGTGGCATACGCCGCTGGACGGCCTGTCGCTGATGGTCGAGTACGACAGCGACACCTACTCCCAGGAAAAAGCTTTCGGAAATTTCTCGCCTCGCAGCCAGATCAACTACGGTATGGCCTATCAGGTCTCGGACCAAACCCAGGTCAGCCTGGATTGGTTGTACGGGACCTCGCTGGGGGGCAACGTCTTTTTCCGGTTAGATCCCGTGCATAACCAGTATCCTCAGAAGATCGAGGCGCCACCGCCACCCGTCGAAGTCCGTACCGCGGAACAGCGGCAGCGCGCGCTGGCAACACTGGAAGACCTGCGCGACCCGCACAATGCGCAACGTATCCAGGCCTTCCGGAGCCGCAGCGCGGACCGCAACAATTTTGTCGATGCGCTTTGGCAGCAAGGTAGCGACTATGCCGACATCCAGCTCAACGAGAACACGCTGGACCTTACCGTAACCGGCGCGGTTTCCAGCACGCGCTGCACTGCCACCGCCCGGCTGATGCAAGGCGTCGCGGTGCACATCGACCGCATCAGGCTGCGCGCCGCCGAAAGCAGGCGCAGTGTTTCCTGCGCGGTACCACGCTCGATCGAGGGCGCATCTCTTAGCGCGGCCCTTCTGACCGCCAGCGATCTGGACAGGCTTGCCACGCCCGCACTGCAGATCCGGATGATAGACGCATCTGATGTCATGGCGACGGCCGACCCCGCAAAGGTCGAGCAGACCATAAGGGCCGCAATCACCGCACAACATCTTTATGTGCAGGCCCTGGCACTGGGCCGTGGTGAATTGGTGCTCTATTACACCAATACGCACTACTTCGCGGAAACCGACGCCATTGACCGCATCGTGCGCGTTCTCACAAAGGAAGCACCCCCCGAAATCGAAAAATTCCGGCTGATTGCGACGAATGCGGGCGTACCCGTCCGGGAATTCGACGTCCTGCGCGCGCCCGTGGAACGCAGTTACGAACAGGAAGATGGCAACATCTTCAACAATTCGATCCAGAGCGTGGCGCCGGCGATGAACCAGCCGATATTGGCGGCAGCCGCGTCCAAGATCTATCCGCAATTCAGCTGGGGCGTCTATCCGCAGTTCCGTCAGGCGTTGTTTGATCCAAGCCAGCCTTTTGGCGTGCAGTTTCTGGCCGTGGCTTCCGCTGGACTGGATCTCGCATCCGGTCTGTCTCTGTATGGATCGGTGGAGGGCAATCTCTATGATGATTTCAACACTGCGCGGGTAAGCGACAGCGTGCTGCCGCATGTGCGCAGCGACTTCATGAAATATTTCACGCAGGGAAAGAATGGCATCGGCAATCTGGAAGCCGATTATCGTTTCCGTCTGGCGCCCGATGTGTTTGCGAAGGCGCGCGCCGGATATCTGGAAAGCATGTTCGCAGGCGCCGGCGGTGAAGTTCTATGGCGCCCCGAAGGCGCTCGCTGGGCGCTTGGCGCCGATGTCTATCAAGTCTGGCAGCGCGACTTCGACCGGCTGCTGGGGCTGCAGCACTATCATCAAACCACAGGCCATATATCGCTATATTACGACTCGCCCTGGTATGGCTTGAATTTCGAGCTTCGTGCCGGCCGATATCTCGCCGGGGACCGCGGTTTCACCCTGCAGATCACCCGCAGGTTCGCAACCGGCGTGGAAATCGGGGCCTTCGCCACCAAAACAAACGTTTCCTCGTCCCAGTTTGGCGAAGGCAGTTTCGACAAAGGGCTGATCATCCGCATCCCGCTGGGCTGGGTCGCACCGATCGAAACCCAAAGCCAGATCGGCCTGGACCTGCGCCCGGTGCAGCGCGACGGCGGCCAGGCGCTGAGCGGGGACGCCACATTGTATGATGAAACCCGCAATACCAGCGAAGGTGAACTGCTCCGCCAACAGAGTAGTTTGTTGCCGGCCCAGTGAGTTACTGGCGCACCATTTGCGGAAATTATGTTAAGAACGACCAACGGAGTACCCCATGACGACGGACGAAGCAAAGGCAGCGACGCTACGCGCCCCGACTGAGGTGATCGCCAGCTATCTTCGCGGCTCGATTTCCGTATTGAATATTTCGTCGGAAATCTGGGCAGGGAAATGGATCGTCGGCGCGGCGATCGCGATCGGTCTTCTTTTCGGAGCCTATACTGTTCACCGGAGCGGCGCGGCCTATACCGCCACGATGCAGATTTCGCCCGCCGAAACCGACAATTCGGGTGCGCTGGCCGGCGCTACCAGCCTCTTTGCCGGCTTGGGCGGGGGCGGCGCCATGGCCGTACCCAAATTCACCCAGTTTCTTGCGGCCCTGGGTTCGGTCGGCGTGGCCAAAATGATGGACCAGCGATACGATATGCTCTGCCGGGTCTATCACGGCGATTGCAACCAAGTCACACATCAATGGACCGAGCGTACGGGCTTTTGGGAAACTATCGCGGCAGCACAGGCTTGGCTGGGCGGCCTGCCTGATCCCAACGGGCCGCGGACCCTGAGCGATCTGGCGGCGTACACCGGCGGCGCTGTGGCGGTGACCCAGAACAAAACTAACTCGCTCGTAATTCTGAACTATACGAATTCCGACCCGAAATTCGCGGCCTTTTTTCTGTCAGCAGTGGTAAAGACCACAAACGATTATATCCGCGGCCAGAATCGCGAAATCCAGCGGCGCTATGTCGAAAATGTCACCCAGTCGATTGCACACAACACCAATGTCCAGCAACGGGAGACGCTGGATCAGTTGCTTCTGCAGGAAGAACGTCAGCTGATGTTGGCGGAGGTCGATGTACCGTATGCCGCCTCTATACTGGACGGTCCGAATGTATTGCCGGTAAATCCGGTAAAGCGCACACTGCTGATCTATGGTTTCATCGCAGCGTTGATCGGCATAGCAATCGTGTTGTTACGCAATCGGCTGCTTCGTCGATAGCATTGTAAAAATGCGACTCGCAGACCTTCTTGGAAAAAAGTTTGACGTCGACCAATACCTGGTCGTATCGACCGTGATCAGCTCATTCCTGCTGATTATTGTCGCCCATGTTGGGCTGGATATTTTCCTGGGTTACCCGATTGTTTTCGTCAACAGTGCCATCCTCTTTGTAAGAAACCGCCTGATCATTCATCCCTATCATGCGGCCGCCATCGGCATGGTGGCCGTAGTCAGCGTGATCGCCTCACTCTTTTCCACAACGCCTCTGAATTCCATTCTTTCGCAGATCGCGGGCATTAGCCTGATGTCCGTCTATTATTTCAGCATGCTGACAACTGCCGGCCTGACGATCCAACAATGGCTGGATCTTCATGCCCGCGTCGCTTTTGGTCTGTGTCTATTTGGTTTTCCGCAATGGCTCGTTTCGCATCTGCTGAATAGCGCTGACCCGCGACTGCGATCGATATTCACCGAACCCTCGCTCTATGTTTACACCACACTCCCCGCACTGGGCTATTACCTCACGTCCTGGTTCAACGAAAAGCGCTACGGCAAGGAAGCGCTACTGTTCGTACTCTCTTATGTGCTGGCGGACTCGGCGTTGGGCTATGCCGGTCTCATGTTGACCCTGGCGTTCATTTTCAGCCGCCATCTGACCTTCTGGCGGATCATCGCCGGCTTGGTATTGATGGCAGCGGCTGTCACTGGCCTGTTCTTTGCCAGCGAGAATATTCGCCTGCGCATTCGTGACACGGCCATCGCCGTCGCGACACAGGACCTCTCAGGCAGCAATGGCAGCACCTTTGCATTGTTGTCGAACCTTTACGTTGCCGGCCGCGCATTCATCGATCATCCACTCATAGGCGTTGGCATTGGCGGTTATGGCCACGCTTATGACATCTATATTGAAGACCTTACCGGCGTAGACTTGAAGAATTTGCCGTTCAACCTCAACAAGGAGGATGCCAATTCGCTTTTTTTGCGCGTGGCGGCCGAAATGGGGATAACCGGCCTGGCAGCTCTGTTCGGATTCCTGATCATCTGCAGCCGGGTCAAAGGCCCCCCCTACCACGAAATCCGCAATATGTTCTTGCCCTACGTCATCGTGCGCATGTCGCGCTTCGGCGGATATTTTTCAATGGAGCTTTACTTTTTCATGGGTCTTTATCTGCTGAACTATCTGAACTATCGGCGCAGCATCGAGCCTAGGCTGGCATACAGCCCGGCCAGCAGCGAACACCTTCCGCCGCCGGCACCAGCGCGTTGAACCCAGCGTCCGATCAGTATATGCAAACTTACCCAATTCTAGTCGAGCGCCGAGAATGTCCAAGAAAGCACTGATTACCGGCGTCACCGGCCAGGATGGCGCACTTCTTGCCGAGTTGCTGCTGGCCAAGGGCTACGAAGTCCATGGCGTGAAGCGCCGCTCATCATCCTTCAACACCGAGCGGGTAGACCACCTGTACCAGGACCCGCATAAATCCGGCACCCGCTTCTTCCTGCATTACGGCGACCTCACAGACTCCACCAACCTGATACGTCTGGTTCAGGAAACCCAACCGGACGAGATTTACAATCTGGCCGCCCAGAGCCATGTCCAGGTCAGTTTCGAGACCGCGGAATACACCGCCAACGCCGATGGCATAGGGGTGCTGCGCCTGCTGGAGGCCGTCCGCATTTTGAGGATGCAGGAAAAGGTTCGCTTCTACCAGGCGTCTACGTCGGAGCTTTACGGCAAGGTTCAGGAAACGCCACAGCGCGAGACCACACCCTTCTATCCCCGCAGCCCTTATGCGGCGGCCAAGCTCTATGCCTACTGGATCACCGTGAACTATCGCGAGGCCTACGGCATGCACGCCTCAAACGGTATCCTGTTCAACCACGAAGGGCCCACGCGCGGTGAGACCTTCGTCACCCGCAAAATCACCCGCGCGGTTTCCGCCATCCATCTCGGATTCCAGAAGACCCTCTACATGGGCAACATCGACGCCAAGCGTGATTGGGGCGATGCGCGAGACTATGTGAAAGGCATGCATCTGATCCTGCAGCAGGATCGTCCCGACGATTATGTCCTTGCCACCGGCGAAACCCATTCGGTGCGCGAATTCATAGAACTGGCCTTTGCCGAAGTCGGCCGCGAAATCACCTGGCGCGGCAAAGGCGTGGATGAGGAAGGCCTGGATGACAAGACCGGCGACGTGCTGGTGAAGATCGATCCGCGCTATTTCCGCCCGACCGAGGTTGATCTGCTGCTGGGCGACCCCTCCAAGGCCCGCAAGGCGCTAGGCTGGAAGCACGAGATTACCTTCCCACAACTGGTGAAGGAAATGGTTGCATCCGACCTCAAGAAGGTGGCCGCGGAAGGCCAGCGCAATTCGTGAGTTATACGCTTTCAGGCAAGCGCATCTGGGTCGCCGGCCATCGCGGCATGGTAGGCGCCGCCCTTGTGCGCCAGCTTGAACGGGAAAATTGTACGATCCTGACTGTGGGCCGCGACCGGCTGGACCTGCGCGACGGCGCAGCGGTGCAGGGCTGGATGAAACAGAACCAGCCGCAGGCGGTGATTCTGGCGGCCGCAAAGGTCGGCGGCATCGTCGCCAACGATTCCTGGCCGGCCGATTTTCTATACGACAATCTGGCGATCGAGAACGCCATCATCCATGGCGCTTTTGAAACAGGCGTGGAAAAGCTGCTGTTTTTGGGCTCATCCTGCATTTACCCGAAATTCGCGCCGCAGCCCATCACCGAAGATGCGCTGCTGACCGGACCGCTCGAACCCACCAATGAATGGTATGCCATCGCCAAGATCGCGGGCATCAAGCTATGCCAGGCCTATCGCCGCCAGCATGGGCGGGATTTTATCTCGGCCATGCCGACCAATCTCTATGGGCCGGGCGACAATTTCGATCTGACCAGCAGCCATGTCATCCCTGCCTTGATGCGCAAAGCCCATGAGGCGAAGTCCGCCGGCGCCAAGTCCATGACCATCTGGGGCAGCGGTACGCCGCGGCGCGAATTCCTGCACGTCGACGACTGTGCCAGCGCACTGGTTTTCCTGCTCAAGAATTATTCCGGTGACCAGCATGTGAATGTGGGATCAGGCACCGACGTCACCATCGATGAGCTGGCGCGGCTGGTGATGGATGCAGTCGGATTTTCGGGCGCCCTCGAACACGACACCAGCAAGCCCGACGGCACCCCCCGCAAGCTCATGTCGAATGACAAACTGGCGGTCATGGGATGGGCACCGGCTGTCAGCCTTCCTGATGGCCTGAAATCCACCTATCAATGGTTTCTTGCCAACAAGGCGAGCTAAGCGCGGGATCGATTTTCAAACAAAAGGTCCGCCTGCAGCAATGCGCCACCCTTGCTGGCAAGCGCAGGATTGAACTGCCCTTTGGCCCGAAAGTCGCGCTCCGCCAACCATGCCACGATCTGCTGCGCCAGGGCTTGGCCTTCATACAAAGGCACAAAAGAACATTCGGCGTAGATCCAGTCGAAGTGCCGCAGCAATGGTTCAGCGGATTTCAGGACTTCGAGTTCAAAGCCCTGCACATCGATCTTGAGAAGATTGCGCGCACCCATCCCCAATTGCAGAAAGGTTGATAGCGGCGCAATCTTCACCATGCGTGTCGCGACGGCATCGGTGCCGGGAAAATTGTCTGTCTGTGCGCTTGAGATCGGAAGCAACGACGAAGAATCATCACGCGCCGAAACATTTATCGCCACCTCGCCCTGCTCTTGCCCCACCGCGGTCTCATGCAGCGAGACCAGAGGGTCGCTCGCGAAAAGCTGACGATAAGTCTGGGCGGGCCCAGGCAGCGGCTCGAAGCCCACGATCGCAGCCCGCGGACGCAAGCTGCGGCAGACCAGCGAGAACTGCCCTCGATTGGCACCGACATCGGCCACGAAATCGAACGGCAGCTCACGCAAGACACTGACATGCTCGATGGCGGGCGCCACGCGGTGGCGCAGGAACGCACTGCGGTAATAGCCATTGAGCGCTATGGCCAACAGCTTGCGGGACCGGACGGCTAGTAACTCCCAGTTCATGATCGCGGCTAACCGAGTCCGAGAGGGCACCGGCCCTTTTGGTTTCTGGCGGTTTCTGCCATATCCCTTCCCATGCTTTTCAATTCCACCATATTCCTGTTCGGCTTTCTGCCGGTCACGCTTCTGCTGTTCTTCCTGCTCGGCCGCTTCTCGATACCGGCGGCCCGGTTGTGGCTGGCCGCTGCGTCGCTTTTTTTCTATGCTTGGTGGAATCCGCCTTACCTGATCCTTCTGGGCATATCCATAGTCTTCAACTTTGGGGTGGGATGGCTTCTCCAGAACCCGGACACATTGCCTCATCGCAGCCTGCGCAAGACAGTGCTGATCGCGGGCCTTGGCTTCAATCTCGGTTTCCTGGGGTATTTCAAATATTCCGCATTTTTTGTCGAGAATCTGGATGCGCTCACGGGTGCCGACTTTGTCGTCAGCCACATCGCCCTGCCGCTCGCCATTTCCTTCTTCACCTTCCAGAAAATTGCCTATCTGGTCGATTCTTATCTTGGCAAGGTCAAGGAAAACAGTTTCCTGAACTATGTCTTGTTCGCGGCCTTCTTTCCGCAGCTGATCGCGGGCCCCATCGTCCATTACAGCGAAATCTTTCCCCAGTTCAAAAAGCCGCAAACCTATCGTTTCCAATGGGTGAATTTCACGGACGGCCTGACATTGTTCCTGCTGGGTCTGGCCAAGAAGGTGGTTCTTGCCGATGAATTCGCCCGTTACAGCGATGTCGTATTCTCCAATGCCCAAGCCGGCGCATCGGTGAGCCTGGTGCCCGCATGGGTGGGCGCGCTCGCCTACACATTGCAACTCTATTTCGATTTCTCCGGCTATTCCGATATGGCGATAGGGCTTGCCAAGATGTTCAATGTCGAATTGCCGTTGAACTTCTGGTCTCCTTACAAAGCATCCAGCATTATCGAATTCTGGCGGCGCTGGCACATGACCCTGTCACGTTTCCTGCGCGACTATGTCTATATACCGCTGGGCGGCAACCGCGACGGCACCGTCAAGCGCTACCGAAACCTGATCTTGACCATGCTGGTTGGGGGGATCTGGCACGGCGCGGGCTGGACCTATGTCATATGGGGAGCACTGCACGGCACAGCGCTGGCGGCCAATCATCTTTGGCAATCGCGTGTGGGAGCCCGGGTCCACGGATTTCTCTACCGCGCCGGCGCGCATGTCTGCGCCCTTTTGGTCGTGATCTGCGGCTGGGTGGTTTTCCGGAGCCCCTCGATTGCCGCCGCGCGACGCGTGTTTGCGGGCATGGCGAACAGGCACGGCGCCTATCTGCCGGACCAGATTCTGAATCTCGCGCCGCAGCTTCGCCGCATCTTTTCGGGACTGGGACAGGTGCCCTATCTGGGCGATTCCACCGTCATGGGCACATTCGAGATATTCATGATGCTGCTGTTGGGCTATGGGATCGTTTTTCTCGCCCCGAACCTTTATCAGATGAGCCGCCGCGCGCGGCTCGCGGCAGTCGCCGTCAGCTTTGCCTTCGTCGTGCAAAAGATACTGTTCGCCGGCAGCATCTCGCCTTTCCTCTATTTTCAGTTCTGAGGGCCGCGATGAAATATCTTCTCCCTCTCGTCGGCGCCTGTCTGCTCTCTGTTTTAGCCTATTTGGTACTGTTCGGCTTCGTGGTGTCGCGCCCGCTGGTGGTGGACCAAATCCGCGATTTCATGGAGAAGAAACTCGCCTATGCCAACGCCACGCCCCACCCCAAGATATTCCTCGTGGCAGGCAGCAATGCGCGCTTCAGCCACAGCTGCGCCGTCCTGGAAGAGATCTTGAAACGGCCCTGCGTGAATATGGGTATTGCCGGCGATGTGGCGCTGGACTGGACGTTTGACAAGGTGCGGCCCGAACTCCAGCGCGGCGATCTGGTCTATATGCCAATCGAATATGAACTCTATTCGCGCAGCCGAGAGCAGTTGATGACAGGGATGGACGCGGCCTATCGCTTCCGCCACGACAAGGCGTCATTGCTGTCGCGAGGTCCCGAAGGCATGTTGCGCGCCGCCTTCATGTTCACGCTGCCGACATTGGTGCAATCGGCGGGCGAGATGGCGTTGGAAGGCGGCGGCATTCACCGGCGTTTTGGTGTCGACACGATGGACAAGGAGGGCGACGAAACCGGACATGATGGCGCCAAGGCGCAACCTTACGCCGCGATCATTCGCGCCGAACCGGCCGTTCTGCCCGACACCAAGCGTCTGTTGGACAATCCTGACGGCAGCCAGGCCGCCATCGCGCGCTTTCTGGATTGGTGCCGGAGCCATGGCGTTGTGGCCGTCGGCGGCCTGCCCACCGTTTTCAACGACAAGCCGGTCCCAGACAGCGCGATTGCGCAGCTGAGCAGCTTTTATGCCAGCCATGGCGCGAAATTCGTGACGCTTCCCAATCGCAGTCAGTATCCGCGCGCCGATTTCTATGACTCGTCCTACCACCTGCGCCAATCGGCGCAGGAACGCCACAGCCGCCTGCTAGCGGAGGCCTTGCGCCCCCTGCTCTAGCCCGCGAGGCGATGGAATATCTCGACCAATCTCGCCACTTCACCGTCGTACGAGAAATCCTGTGCCCGGGCCAAGCCTCTGGCAGCAAGGTTGTGCCGCAAACCCTCGTCTTGCAGCACCGCCGATATCTGTGCCGCACAGGCTTGCGCATCTTCGGGGTCATAATATAGCCCAGCGCTATCCAGAATCTCCGGGGTCGCGCCGGCCCGCGCCGCCAGCACAGGAGCGCCACAGGCCATCGCCTCAATCACCGTCCGGCCGAAGGTTTCCGCCACCGAAGACTGGACATAGAGTGCCGCGCCGGCATAGAGCGCCCGCAATTCCTGGATGTTGACGTCTTCAAGCAAGACGAGACGGTCTTGAAGTCCTGCGGCGGCCATCGCCCCTTCGATCTGCCGGCGATAGGACGCGCCCATGCTGTCGGCGCGCCCGAAGCTGCCCACGATCACAAGCTGGTGCGGCAGTTTGGCTTGTGAGATCACCCGGCAAAAGCCATCCACAAGCACATCCAATTTCTTGTAGGGGTAGATCTGGCCGACGAAAAGGACATAGGGGTGGACCACGCCGCGCTGTGCCAGGCTTTCCCGATCCTGCGCCGTCGGCGGTTCCGGCCGAAACAATTTCAGGTCGACACCATGATGCACCACTTCGACTGGCGCGCGAATGTCGTCATAATGGTTGAGCAGCAAGTCGCGCGTATAGCCCGAATTGACCAGGATCACGTCGGCACGCCGCAGGCCCGGTTTAAAAAACAGGCTGCGATAAAGCTTCTGCTCCCACCGGATGTCTGAAGAGGCGACATGCTGCATGCCCCAGATCGCCAGCACCAGCTTGAGGCCGCGGGGCAACCGGAGGGGGGCCACCCCTGAGCCGCCGTGAAACAGGATATCGGCTTTTTCCCGCTTCAGCGCCCGCGACAGCAGAAGATGTTCGGACAGCACCCGCAGCCAGCGGCGTGCATTGCCCCAGCCAGCGCCCACCACCCGGGTACCCGGATTCTTGCGCCGGTAATACTCGGCATCGTCAAGGCCTGCGATCAGGACGTAGTCGGTAGTAGGGTCGCTTAACGGCGCGGCACGGGCAAATTGCAGGAACCAACTGAGCGCGCCGGTGGAATGACCCGGGCTCTGGGACAGAACATCGATCGCGACCTTCATTGGGGGATTCCAGCGGAGAAGGCTGAATTATAATAGCTATTTCCCGGCGCTGGGAAGCAATATAGGAATGGACGGCCCACCTGCGAGGATTTGCGTGACGCTGCCGAAAATCTCGATCGTGACCATCAACTACAATATGGCGCCCGATCTGGACCGGACAATCGAAAGCGTGTTGAACCAGGATTATCCCTCCCTGGAATACATCGTCATCGATGGAGGCTCGATCGACGGCAGCGTTGACGTAATTCGCCGCCATGAGGACCGCATCGCCTACTGGACCAGCGAGCGCGACCGGGGCCGCTATCATGCGATGAATAAGGGGGTGGAGGTCACGACCGGAGACTGGGTCATCTTCATAAATTCTGGTGACCGCTTCCGCGATTCCCGGGTGATCAGCGACGTATTCCTGGAACACCCCCATGATGATGCCGATATCGTCTATGGCCACGTCTTGCGGCGCTATGCCAAGGAAGGCGTAGAACGGGAGATTCCCGCGCAACCCCTGTCGGTTCTGCCTCTACGCATGCCGTGCAGCCATCAGAGCATGTTCGCGCGCCGCAGCTTGCTGCTGCAACACCCTTTGTCGCTGGATCTGTCCATAGCCGCCGATCACGATTTCACATTGCGCGCGAAATTGGCGGGCGGGCGCTTCAAGAAAGTTGACCGTACCATCAGCGTGTTCTCCACGGGCGGGGTGAGCGATCAACAACGCCTGGAAGCCTTGCGCCAGATTCGCAGGGTTCTGGGCGACCTGAACATGATGACCCCCACGCTCAGCCTGATCCACGCCGTGATGCTGGTGCGCGCGCTGGGCGGCGCATGGCTAAAGCGCATCCTGCCGCCCCCCCTGACGGCTTGGATCCTCAAGCACAAGACGTTCGACTAAGGCGCGATCTTGCGAAGGCAATAATTGGGGGCTCGCTCGACCAGTTTATAGTTGGATCGCAGCGACGCCTCGCGGGCGGCGCGATGGGAACCCCAGTCAGTCCAGTCGGCACTGTCGTCGAAGACCACAAAGCCGCCCACGGCTAGATAGCGATTTACGTTTTCAAAATCCTTCGAGGATTGAGAATAAGAGTGGTCGCCGTCGATATAGGCAAAGGCGATCGGACCGCCCAATATCACTTCACGTCCAAAAAAATCGGTTTTTCCTTCCTTCCGTTCCCATTCCGAGAAAAAGTCGTTTGAACCGAGCTGGATATGAAACGGCAGCCGATCGCCGTTGAAGAATTCGACATTGCGGCGAAAACTATCGACCACGTGCTGACGGTAACCCATCGCCGGAATCTGCGTGCCTTCCAGGCAGGCCATATCACGGCTGAAGCCCTCGAACTCCCAGGGATCGACAGAAAAGACCGGGTTGGTCCGCCGATGCTGTTTCAGCAGCAGCAGGATATGATTCAGGGACAATCCGCAAAAAGAGCCGATCTCGACAACGGCACCTTCGGGCATCTCGCGGATGCAACGGTCGAACAGATAAAGATTGCCCGGATCCAGCATCCCGGGATTGGCCATGCTCAGCCAGGCGCGTGTTTCATCCGCGGGCAGCCGCTTGCGGCGGCGCATAGCGGTGAAAAGCCTCATCGCGGTGCCCATTCTGGATTTGAAATCCATCCGTTTCTTTCCCCGCGCACATCTGCGCTTGCACAATCAGGTGATGATTTGCACGGCCTGTTGCAGATCCCGCGCGGTGTGTGTCGCGTCGGTATCCGGGCTATCGGCGATACGAACCGTTCGCGCGCCGGCGGCCCTGCCGCAGGCAATATCCGTCTCGCGGTCACCGATCATCCAGCTGTTCGCCATATCGAGGCCATAGCGCGCCTGCGCCTGACGAAGAAAGTAGGGGGACGGTTTGCGGCAATCGCACGGACCGGACAGGGATGGCTCAACGCCCTTGGGATGATGGAAACAGTAAAAAAACTCCTCGATCCTGATCCCCGCATCATTCAGCGCCTGTGCAAGCCTGGCTTGAATAGCTTCATGATCGGCGCGCGTGGCCTTGCGCTTGGCCTGGTTGGGCTGATTGGAGACAACAAACAGAAGATACCCGGCATCCTGCAGGCTCTTCATCGCCTCCAGCGCGCCCGGCAGGATCTGAAAATCTGCCGCGGTGCGCGGCGCCTCCACCTCCCCAGTGTCGGCATAGAAGACATTCGCGTTGATGACGCCATCGCGGTCCAGAAAGACGGCCCGCCGGTCCATCAGCGGGTGGATTCCCACTTCATCTGGTTTTTCTTCAGATCGGGGTGGGTGACGATCAGGTGCCATACCACCGCATGAAAGGCTTCGGTGTGCGGGGTAATGGTCTCGCTGTTGACGGTGGGGATCAAGACACAAGCGTCCGCCACCTGTCTGGTATAGCCGCCATCGCGGCCTACCACGCCCACCACCTTTGCGCCGGCAGCCTTGGCAGTCTTCAGCCCTTCAACGATATTGGCAGAGATGTTCTTCTCCGCATTGCCGCCGCCGACCGAGAAAACGAAAACCACGTCATCGGCGCGGACGTTGCTGGTCTCCAGCCAGCGCGAGAAGATATGCTGGAAGCCGTCATCATTGGTGCGCGCGGTCAATTCGGAGACATTGTCGGTGGGTGCATAGGATTCGATGCCCGCGATCTTGCGGAAATCATTCACCGCATGGCTGCAATTGCCGGCACTGCCGCCCACGCCCAGGAAGAACAGCCGTGCCTTCCTGGCCCGGCATTCCGCCAGGATCGCGACCATGGCGTCGATCTGGCCCTTGTCCAGCCCGTCGATCACCTGATGGGCTTCCTTCAGGTACATTTCGGTATAATCGGAAGCCATCACTCTTGTCCTTTCAGGAATGCGTCCAGGTCCGCCAGGCCCTGGGGCGAGCCGATCTCATGGAATCGCCGGGCGGTCTCATAGCCCGCCATGCGCCCCTGCTCAACCAGGGAGCCATAGACGTCCGCCAGGTCGAATTTCTGCCCCCTGGACCAGCCCGCCAGGGCCTCGGCTTTCAGCACCTGGAGGCCATAATCGATATGTTTCATGGCCGGGCTCGGCTTCACTTTGTCATAGCGCTTCAGGCAGCCGTCAGTGAACTCGATATTGCTGGTGTCATAGCGGCCCTCGTTGCGGAACACCGTCATCAGAGCGGGCTGGCCACTGGCACGAAAGGTCTCCACGATGGGCGCGAAAGGTTCATCCAGATAGCTGTCGCCATAGGTGACCAGGAATTCCTCGCCCAGGAGCGGCAGGGCGCGCATCAGCGCGCCGCCGGTACCCAGAAGCTGGCTGCCGTCGAACGACCATTCAATGGCGATACCCCATTTGGCGCCGTTGCCCGCGAAGGCCTGCATCTGTTCGCCCAGGAAACCGGCGCAGATCACCACACGCCTGACGCCCTGGCGCGCGAACAGCGCCAGCTGGTGATCCAGGAACGGTTTGCCGGCCACCTCCAGAAGCGATTTGGGAATGGTCTGCGTCATGGGACGCATCCGGGTCGCCAGACCACCGGCCAGAAGCGCAAGGGGCGGCAGCGGCCTCATACGACGATCTTGGTGCCCTCATAATCGAAGCGGAAACGCACTTCGCGCATTCCTGCCCCGATCATGGCATGACGCAGCCTGGTCTTGTCCTTGGCGTGAAACAGAAGGAAACCGCCGCCGCCGGCGCCGATCAGTTTGCCCCCGGTAGCGCCGGACTTCATCGCCAGCTCGTACCATTCGTCGATTTTCGGATTCGACATCCCCCCCGAGCGCCGCTTCTTGTGCTGCCAATGCTCGTCCATCAGCCGACCGAAGCCTTCCAGATCACCCTGCTCCAGCGCCCGCTGGCTGCGGAAGCCCAGGTCCTTCACAAAGTGCAGGTTCTGCACCATGTCGCTGTCGGCCTTTTTGGTCTTCTCGTCCTGCTCTTTCAGGATGGAACCCGCCTTGCGGGAATAGCCGGTAAAGAACATGACCAGGCTGTCTTCGAGGTTGGATTTGATCTCCTCGTCGATCTTCAGCGGGCAGGCATCGACGCTGCCGTCCTTGCGGAACTGAAAACAGGTCACACCCCCATAAGCGGCGATATACTGGTCCTGCTTGCCGATAGGCTCCTTCAGCAAATCGATCTCGATATGGCAGGCCTGCTCCGCCAGCTCGCGCGGATGAATCAGGTTGCGCTTGAGCGCATGCAGCGCCTTGAGCAGGGCGGTGGTGAAGCTGCCGGACGAGCCCAGCCCGGTCCCCGCCGGAATATCGGCCATGCTGGTGACCTCCAGCCCGCGCGGAGACATCTCCACAAGTTTCAGCGCTTCACGGATGATGGGATGCTCCAGCTCGTCCAGCTCCATGACCTTTTCCAGCTTGGAATATTTGACGATCAGCTCGTCGATGAAGGTCTGGTGCAGGGTGATATAGACGTAGCGGTCGATCGCGGCCGCGATCAGGAATCCTTCATGCTGCAGGTAATAGGACGGCAGGTCGGTGCCGCCCCCGCCCAGGGTAATACGCAAGGGACTACGGGTAATGATCACTGTGCGGTCTCCCGATAGGCGGCGGCGATTATCCGGTGCATGGCGAGCGCATCTTCGATGTCGCCCGTGGCGCGCCGGTCGGCCTCGATCGCCTGGGCGAAATTGGCAAACTCTGCCTCCCAGCTGACGTCGGGGCCGGGAAAATCCCAGACCGTGGTTTCCGGCGGTCCCATCTGCGGCAGCATCTTGAAAAACGTCAGCTTCTCGGGCCCGTAGCTTCCGCCCAGGCCGTCAATCATCAACTTGCCATCGCGCCCATAGATTTCCAGCGAAAACATGTTCTTCCATTCCGACCAGCTGGCATGGAGCCAGGCGATATTTCCGGCGCCGTTCTTCAAGGCGAGGAAACAGTTGTCGTCCACCTTCATGTCCCAGAACAGGGTCGGCGTGGCGGCGAACGCCAGATCCAGTTCGCCCAGAAACCAGCGCGACAGATCGATGAGATGCGAGCCCTGGTCGATCAACTCGCCACCGCCCGACAGTTCGGGCTGTGCCCGCCATTCCTTTTCCATGCCCAGCCGGCCGCCATGGCCATAGCGGCCGCGCACAAACATCATCGGTCCGACAGCGCCTGAATCCACCATCTCCTTGGCTTTCCAGATCGCCGGATGAAAACGGTGATTGAACCCCACCTTGCAGATCTTTTTGGCCTTCCTGGCGGCGGCGGCCACCTCGGACACTTCGGCCACCGCCATGCCCGCCGGCTTTTCCACCAGCACATGCTTGCCGGCCACCAGCGCAGCCTTGGCGATGGCTGCCAGGCTGCCATGGGTGGTGGCAATGATCACCGCATCCAGGTCGGCAGCAACCAGCGCCTGCCAGTCCTTGGCTACCTGGGCGCCCGTCTTGTCCGCCAGCGCCTGGGCCCGCGCGGGGTCCAGATCGGCCACCAGAGCCACTGTATGGCCCATGGCAGCCGCCGCCCGCTTCTGGCCAATCAGGCCGCAGCCCACGATCCCCAGCCGCATCAGTCGTTCCCCCAATCCTTGCCGCGGTCCTTGGGCACGATCCGGCGCAGGGTATAGATATCCCCCTCCAGTTCGGCGGCATGGGCGGGAAAGGTCTCGTAGGGGTCCCACTGAGCCGCCACCAGCTTGCCGGTAATGCCGTCGCTGGCGCCGGAGGCCAGCCAGACACAGCATTTGGCGCCGACCGACAGGGGCGTGCCCCCATTGTCCTTGAGCTTCTGCATACGGGCCAGGAACGCCTCCCCGGCCGCCTGGGGCTTGGCCTCCAGGAGCTGGTCCATCATCCGGGTGGCCAGGGCGCCCGGCGCCACCGCATTGACGTCGATACCGAAGGGCTTGAGCTCCAGGGCCAGGGTCTCGGTGAAACGCACGCTGGCGGCCTTGGAGGCGGCATAGGCGCTGATCCCCGGCAAGGGGTTGGTCGCGCCCCCGCCGGACAGGTTGATGATCTTGCCCTTGCCCCGCGCCTTCATGCCCGGGATGACTGCCCGGCAAGGGTAGACCGTGCCCATCAGGTTGATGTTGATGGCCTGGACCCAGTCCTGCCAGTCCACCTCTTCGATGGCGCCCATGGGGCCATAGATACCGGCATTGTTGACCAGCACCCCGATCGATCCCAGGCGACGGATGGTTTCGGCCACCAGCATGTCCACGGCGGCGGGATCGCCCACATCGCAGCGCAAGGCTTCCACCTGGCCGCCATACTGGCGTGAGAGCCGCTGGGCGACGTCGCGTACACCGGCCTCGTCGCGCGCGCACAGCATCAGGGCCGCACCCTCGGAGGCGAATTGGGCCGCGATCTCCGCACCCAAGCCCTGGCTGGCGCCGGTGATCAGCGCGGTGCGCCCTTTCAGCCTCATGTCGCCCGCCCCGCGGTGAGATATTCGATGCCCGTTTTGCCGGAAAGCTGGGACTGGAGGAACCGCGATTGGTCCAGCACCAGAGGACGGACCATCCGCCGGAAGTCATCGGCGCCCAGGTCACGGAAATCGGGCCACTCGGTGGCGATGATGGCAGCATCCGCGCCATCAAGCGCGGTCCGGGCCGACGGAGCGATGGTGACCTTCAAGTCCGGCGGCAGGCTTTTGACCTTGGGATCAAAGGCCGTGATCAGGGCACCCGCCCCATCCAGCAGACGGATCAGATCCACCGCCACGGAACGGCGGATGGCGTCGGTGCCGGGTTTGTAGGACAGGCCCAGCAACGCGATCCGCTTGCCGCCAAGACCGCCCAGCAGGGATTGGAGACGGTTGAAGGCCCAGAACCGGTGCGCCTCGTTGCTGTCCAGCACGCTGCCCAGCACCCGCAAAGTGACGTGATTGGCGTCGGCGGCCTGTTCCAGATAGCGCACATCCCGCGCCAGCGTTCCGCCGCCGAAACCGAAGCCCGCGCGGACATAGGATTGCGTGCCGATGCGCGGATCGGACTGAATGGCCTTTTCCACTTCGCTGGCATCGGCGCCTACCCGCTCGCAGACCGTGGCGATCTCGTTGGCGAAGGTGATGGAGGTGGCCAGGAAGGCGTTCAGCGCATGCTTGGTCATTTCCGCCGACTCCATCCCGATCCAGAAGATGGTGTCGCAAATGGGCCGCAGAAGCGGCTCGAGCTTGGCGCGCCCCGCTTCGTTGCGTATGCCGACGATGATGCGCCCAGGATTGGTGAAGACCGCGATCGCCTTTCCCAAGCGCAGATTTTCAGGCGAACAGGCAAAATCGACCTGCCGGCCACCGGCCACCGCGGCAAAGGCTTTTTCCAGCCGGGCCATGCTGCCCACCGGCATCTGCGACGACACCAGCACCACCGCGCCGGACTTCAGGTGGGGAAAAATATTGCGTGCCACCGCCTGTTCGACGAAGCCGACATCCGCAACGTCGTCGTCATTCACCGGCGTGTCGATCGCCACCCACACCACGTCGGCGTCGGTGACCGCGGACTTGGCATCGGTGGTGAAATACAGCTTGCCGCCACTGATCCCCTCTTCCACCAACTCCGGCAGCCCCGGCTCGTGGAGCGGCGGCACGCCCTTGGACAGGTTGGCGATGGTCTTGGCGTCCTCGTCCAGGCCAACCGTCTCCACGCCATATCTGGGCAGGCAGGCGGCAGTGACGGAACCCAGGTGCCAAAGACCAAAGACGCAGACTTTCACGGAATCCTCGCTAGCCGCGCAGTTCATACACCCAGCCATTGGCTTTCAACCAATTCAGGGTGTTGCGGACGCCTTGCTCGATGGAGAATTGCGGCTTCCAGCCCAATGCGCGGACTTTTGCGGTATCGAGATAGATGAACGGATTGTCGCCGATCCAGCCCCGTTCGCCGCCAGTGAAGTTGAGCTTGGGACTGACACCCAGCTCATCGCAGATCCAGCCCACCGAATTGACGATCTCGCAATATTCGTCCGTGCCCAGGTTGAAGATATTGACCCTGTCCTTCGCCTTCTCAATCACCGTCAGCATGGCGCTGATGCAATCGTCGATGTGCAGGTAGGACTTTTTCTGCCGTCCGTCACCCAGCACCGTCAAGGCGTGCGGATCCGCCACCAGCTTGCGGTAGAAATCATAGACGTGCCCATGGGTATAGCGTGGGCCCAGGATGGAGACGAAGCGGAAAATGTAGGTCTTCAGGCCGAAGCCTTCGGAATAGGCAGCCAGAAGGCCTTCGCCGGCCAGCTTGGATGCGGCGTAAAGCGACGTCTGGATCGGGAACGGTGCATCCTCAGGCGTGGGGATCACCTTGGCTTCGCCATAGACCGAACCGGTCGATGAGAATGCCACGCCGCTGACGCCGTTCAGTCGCGCAGCCTCCAGCACATTGAAGGTGGCGATCGTGTTCTGCTCCAGATCCTTGCGCGGATGCTCGGTACCGAAGCGCACATCGGCATTGGCGGCGAGATGGAAAATGAAATCGGCGCCCTTGGCCGCGGCCTGGATGGCGCCTTCGTCCAGCAAATCGCCCTCGATCAGGCGATAGCCCGGATTCTTTTGCGCCTCGGCAACGAAGGGCCGCAGACCGGTCGAGAAATTGTCGAAGGCGGTGACCTTGTGGCCCAGGCTCAGAAGCCGGTCCGCCAGACTGCTGCCGATAAAGCCGGCGCCGCCGGTGACCAGATAGTGCATGGCGCTCAGATGGAAAAACCGGCGGCGATGGCGTCGCGATAAAACATCTCCACCGTCTCCAGTGAATACTGGCCCAGATCCTTGCCCTTAAGCGGCAACTTCTTGAGCAGGTCGGGTGTCACCGTGATGATGTGACAGCCAATCTCATCGGCCTGATAGATGTTGAGCACCTCACGCGGACTGGCCCAGAGCAATTCCGCCTTGGGCTTGGCAGCGCAGATCTTCAGCGCCTCGCGCATCAGCGGCACCGGATCGCGGCCGGTATCGGCGATGCGGCCCGCGAATACCGATACGACGGCCGGCACATCGGCATCCAGCGCATCCACCACTTCCTGGACCTGCTCCAGGGTCAGAATGGCGGTGACATTCAGCTTCACGCCTTCCTTGGCCAGCTTGGCGATCAGGGGGGCGGCCGATTCGCGCTTGGTGTTGGTGACCGGGATCTTGACATAGACGTTCTTGCCCCAGGTCGCGATCTCGCGGGCCTGCTTTTCCATGGTGGGAAAATCGTCGGCAAAGACCTCGAAGGAAATCGGGAAGTCGGTGATCTTGGCCAGCACATCCTTGGCGAAGGCGACATAGTCGGTCAGGCCGGCCTGACGCATCAGGGTGGGGTTGGTGGTCAGCCCGCTGATCATGCCGTTCTTGGAGGCCGCCAGCATGTCGTCCAGCCTGGCGCCATCGGCAAAAATCTTCACCCGCATCAACCGCTCCCATCGTCCCGAAAGCCGCAAAAAGCGCTGCTTCCCGCGGGCGAAGCAATAAGGCATGCATGCCCCCAAAGCCAGCGGCAAATTGACAAGCTAACAGACGGAAAACGCTGGAAAATCGCCCTATGGCCACACCCATGGCGTCTTGACTTTGGTGGCCTAACCAGCAATGGCTGCCCTTTAGGAAAAATGGGCCGATCGGGCTTCTCGCCAGGCCTTGAACGAGCCATGAAGATCTTCCTCCACGACTATCCCGGCCATGCTTTTGCCATGCAGCTCTCCCGCGAGTTCGCTCGGGAAGGCCACAGCGTCGTGCACGCCTTCGCAGCGGCTCTGGAATCCCCCCGCGGCGGCGTGCAGGCGCGGCCGGACGACCCGCCGGGCCTGACTATCATGCCGGTGGTCACCGGAGGCGCGATGGACAAGTATGACCTCCTGCGCCGGGTGCGGGACGAACGTGCCTATGGAAAGCTGCTGGCTGCAAAGATCGCCAGGACGCAACCGGATCTGTTCATCACCTGCACCACGCCAAACGATGTGCTGGACGTGCTGCGCGAGAAGTTGCCGGCCTCGTTGCGGACCGTGTGGTGGCTGCAGGACATCTACAGCATGGGGATCAGGAGCGTGCTCAATCGCAGGCTCCCTTTGTTCGGAAGCCTGGTCGGCAGGATCTACCGGGCCAAGGAAAAACGCTTCGCCGAGCGCGCCAACCACATTGTCTCGATCACGCCGGACTTCCTGCCCTTCCTGCACGGACTGGGCGTGCCGGCCCAAAAAGTCACGGTCATCGAAAACTGGGCGCCCGTGGACGAGATCACTCCGCTGCCACGCGACAATGACTGGAAACGTGAACAGGGCCTCACGGGCAAGACCGTGATTTTGTATTCGGGCACGCTGGGCTTGAAGCACAACCCCGCCCTCTTGTCGCGCGCGGCAATGCATTACCAGGCGCGCAAACGCGACGATGTGATGGTGGTGGTGGCCACACAGGGCCCGGGCGCGGAATTCCTGCGCAAGGAAGCCGAGTGCCGCGCCATAGCCAACCTCAAGGTCCTGCCCTGGCAGCCCTATGAGCGGCTGCCAGAAGTCTTGTCGTCGGCCGATATCCTCACCGCAATCATCGAGCCGGACGCGGGCCTGTTCTCGGTGCCGTCGAAAATTCTCAGCTGCCTGTGCGCCGGACGTCCGATCGTGGCCGCGATACCTTCCGACAATCTGGCCGCACGCACCATCCGGAAAGCACGGGCTGGGCTGATCGTCGAACCCAACGACCAGGCCGGCTTCATCGCAAAGCTGGACCGGCTGGTCGACAATTCCGCATTGCGCGAGGAAATGGGCCGCGATGGCCGGGCCTATGCCGAGGAAAAATTCGACATCGGTCGCATCGCGCACCAGTTCCTGGGCCTGGCGCGCGTATGAGCAAGCAGGTCGCGTTTCGCGCCGCCGCCGGCGCCGCGATCGGCGGCGGCCATGTCGTTCGAAGCGTCGCCATTGCCAATGCGCTGCGCAGCGCGGGCGCTGCTTGCACCTTTTTCGTCAACGAAGAAGCGACGAAAGCGGCCCCTCTGCTGATCCAATCCGGCCACAGGCTGATCGCGACGCCGGCGGACAACGAGGCCGCCATTGCCCTGGCCCGCGGGCATGGCCGGTTCGACTGGCTGGTGGTGGACGACTATTCGCTTGCCGCGGCGCAGGAAGCGCCCTGGCGGGCCGTGGCGGACAATATCCTGGTGGTGGACGACCTGGCCAACCGCGCCCACGATTGCGACATGCTGCTGGATAGCAATCCCAGCCGCACCGCCGAGGACTACAGCCCCCTGGTGCCACCCGGGGCACGGCTGCTGCTGGGGACGCCCTATGCGCCGCTGCGTGCGGAATTCTCGCGCCAGCGGCCTGCGGCGCTCGCCCGGCGCGCCGTCACCACAGTGCCGCAGCGGCTCCTGGTCAGTTTCGGGCTGGTCGATCCGGAGGGCATCACCGCCGAGGCGGTGCAAGCCATCGCCGCCGCCCTGCCCGACCTGGCCATGGATGTGGTGCTGGGGCCCCTGTCCCGGAGCCGCGGTAAAATCGAGGCCCTGGCATGCCCTCAGGTCACGCTGCATATCGACCCGCCCTCCATGTCCGAACTGATGATCGCCAGCGACATCGCGCTGGGTGCGGGCGGCTCCACGGCATGGGAGCGTGCCTGCCTGGGCCTGCCCGCCGTAGCGGTGATCCTGGCGGACAACCAGCGTGCCCTTGCACTCGGCCTGGAAAAGCGCGGTGCGCTTCGGGCAACTGAAAAAAACGGTGGTCACTGGCGGGAGGTGATCGCGATCCTAAAAAACCTTCACGCGGACCTTGCAGCATGGCGGGCCATGAGCCTGCGGGCGGCGCTGGCATGCGACGGACTGGGCGCCCGGCGACTGACTGCCGAAATCCTTCCGCCGCATTCGAAATCCGGACTGCCGGTCCGGCTAAGGCCTGCCGTGCCGTTTGATACGGACCGCATCTTCCAATGGCAAACCGCGCCGGGCGCCCGCATCTTTTCCAGCAACCCCCAGCCGCCAAGCTGGGAAGGCCATCAAAGTTGGATGGCGCAGAAGCTGTCGGACCCCGGTTGTATCTTCAGCGTCATCGAGGAAGACGATGCACCGGTAGGCGTTCTTCGCATGGACCAACGCCTGGACGGAAGCTTCATTGTCTCGGTGCTGGTAGCCGATGCGGCGCGGGGACGCGGGGTCGGACTGGCGGCCCTGCGGGCTGGTGCAGCGATGATGCGCGGGCATACGCTTTGGGCCAAGATCGATGATCGCAACGTAAACTCGCTGCGCATGTTTGCTCGTGCAGGTTTCACGCGCCACAGCGATACCTTGTACCGGCACGAGATCTCCCAGTGAAACACGGGTGGGCTTTTCTGGCGGAAATTACCCGGGCCATCGAAGCCTGGAGTGTCGACGTTCAGGCACATGATCCTCTTGGTTTCACTTACCGCGGCGCCGATTTGCGCCACGCCGCGGAACGTGCGCTTTTTTTCGTACTGGCCAATGACACAACATTGCTGACGTATTTCGATGCCCTCGCGGACGGCCTGCCCTTGCCGGTCCTGCGTCCTACAGCCTATCGCAACATGATCCTGCCGTATTTTGGCAAGCATATCCCTCCGGATGTCGTGCCTCGGCGGGCGACGCCTTGGGGCCGACGGCTGCGGAGCGGTTTGGGCAACCTGTCACGACTTGGCCGCAAGCCCTTCCGCACTGCCCGGCTGAAAAGCGCCGACTTTTTGTTCCTGGCCATCCATCCAAAGTTCGTGAGTTTCATGGCTCCCGTCGCCCAGGAATTGGGGGGGGCATTTCTTTCCTTCAATGATCCGATTGTTGAGGATCATCTGGAACATAAGGAGCTTGCTTCCGTCGCTCTTCAGCCCTGCTATTCATCCGGCAACAGGATATCGAGCGTGTTGTGGCACTTTGTTTTTTTGTGCCGGGCCTTCGACGAGATGGCCGCAATGATGGACGAGTTGCGCCCCCGCGTCATCCTTGTGCCGGAGGGCAATGCTCCGATCCATGAAATCGCGCACCGCGCCGGGCAGCAGCGGGGCGTCAAGACGGTATGCCTGCAGCAGGGCGCCCCCGCTTATACCAACCCGGGCTTCCGCAACTGGACATTTGCCGACGTCCTGGTATGGGGCGAGGCTTTCGTGGATCCGTTCGCGCGCCACAATCCCCGCCAGCATTTTTCCGTCGTCGGCACCCCGGCAATGCTGCCGGCCCCCCGGAACGACCGTCCCGACGCCCCTATTCGCAGCATCGGTTTTTTTCTGCAAAAGGGCATTATCGTCATTCCTCACGAGGAATGGCGCGCGTTGCTGCATTTCATCGGCTGGACGGCGTCGACCTATCCTGCGATCCAGGTGATCGTCCGCGATCACCCGTCCCAGGGACCATTGAGTGCGGCCGAACGCGCGATTATTGGAGACGCTCCCAACCTGCGCTTCATGCCGCCGTCGCAATACACGCTGAACGATGTGCTGACGGCGTGCGATATGGCAGTTGCCGCGGCGTCCACGACTTTACTGGAAGCTGTCCAGGCGGGAGCGATCCCGTTCATCTTCGGCAATGCATATCCAAAAGATTTTCCTGATTTGGTGGCGTCGGGGGCGGGCGTGCTCGCGCAGGACCTTGGAGCCGCAAAAGCGGCGCTGGCACGGCTTGTGGAAAATGATGCCAGGCGCGCCGATCTGCGTTCGGCCGGCACCGTCATGCGCCCAATGCTTTTCGCGACAAGCGGGCCTGAAGGCGTGGCGCGAATTGCCGCCGCGCTGAAAGCGATGGCTGGCTAGCTTACAGAAGCTGATGTTGCAGGCCCCATCCTCATCGGGTTCGGCCGGCACCATCGCAAGGCAAAAGCTGCCCCTACACAATATCCCAGGACATCGGCGTGCCGCGCTTGACGGGCTTCTTCACGATCCGTCCCATCAATTCATCCAGGAATTTGGGCGGCAAACCGAAACCGGGCCGAATGGCGCGCAAATTCTTGGGGCCCAGTACATCGCCTGCTTTCAGGTCTTCGGTGATGTAGAGGGAGCGCCGAAACGCCTTCGATCCCTCTTCCGCCCTGGTGGCGCCATAACGTACGGCGCCGAGCGCTCTGAAGGCATCTTCACATGCTTGAACCAGGTCGTGCAGTTCATGAGGCTCGGCGGAGAAAGCCGAATCCACTCCCCCATCGGCGCGCGCCAGGGTGAAATGCTTTTCCACCGCCACAGCGCCAAGCGCTACCGCCGCAACCGCGACACCCGAACCCATGGTGTGGTCGGACAGCCCGATTTCGCAGCCGAACAGATCGCGCATGTGAGGAATGGTGCGCAAATTTATGTTGTCAGGTTTCGCCGGATAGGTGCTGGTGCATTTGAGCAGGATCAAATCCCTGCAGCCGGCCGACCGGGCTGCCTCGACACTTTCCGCCAGCTCAGCGATCGACGCCATGCCGGTGGACATGATGACCGGCTTACCGGTAGCCGCTACCTTGCGGATGAGCGGAAGATCGGTGTTCTCGAAAGACGCTATCTTATGACACGGCGCATCCAGGCTCTCCAGGAAATCAACCGCCGTATCATCGAACGGCGTGGAAAGCGGGATCAACCCCAGTTCGCGCGCCCGCCTGAACAGAGGCTCGTGCCACTCCCAAGGTGTATGGGCCTCGTCATACAGTTCGTACAGCGAACGACCGGTCCACAGGCTTCCGGGATCATTGATCCGGAAATCGCCGTCCGCAATATCCAAGGTCATGGTATCGGCGGTGTAGGTCTGCAGCTTAATGGCGTGCGCACCGCTTTTGGCGGCGGCCTCCACAATTTCCAGCGCCCGATCCAGTGACTGATTGTGATTGCCGGACATTTCGGCAATGACGAGCGGCGGGTGGCCGATGCCGACATTTCGATTGGCGATACGCATCAAGTGACTTTCCGCGAGAGACAGAACGTATCATAGGTCTGAAAAAAACAAACGCCAGCCGCAAGACGGACCGGGGTCAAACCTGCCGCCGCAACGCGTTCAGATCGAAAAGAGCCGGATCGTTGGCCCGCAAGGCTAGAATTTCGGCAAGGCCAAAGTCAGGATTGGCCGGATACAGCCGCTCATAGATAGCACGGATCAGCGCCAAGTCCTCCGGATAATCGAGGGTGATGCGCATGTCCGCGCATGCGGGGCCATCGCGCACCACATGGACGGCAGGGAAGCGATGCGGCCGACGGATAATGAAAGGCATGACATGCTCCCGCTCATGTGCATCGGTAGCCTCATGGTCTGCCGCCTCCAGCGCTTTGCGCGATGCCACCTGGACGTCATAGCCGTGCGGGAATGTGCGCGGCTCCAAATTGTCGGCATAGTCGAATTCGCCGGACTGAAAGCGCGCCAGCACTGCATCGATCACATCCGCCTCCATCAGCGGACAATCGCCGGTGATGCGGATCACGGGGTCGATATCGAAATGCCGCGCCGCATCCGCATAGCGTTTCAGGACGTCCTGCTCGGATCCGCGCCACAGCCCGATTCCGGGCGTCTTTTCCACAAGCGCCGCCAACGGATCGTCGATCGGCAATGTGCTGGTCGCCAGCACGATCCTTGGCGATCCTTTGACGCGCTTCAGCCGCTCGAACAGCCGCACGATGGCTGGAGCCCCCGCCAGGTCAGCCAGTACCTTGCCAGGCAGCCGGCTCGACCCCATGCGCGCCTGGACAATGATGCCCGCCGCCACGGCTCAGAGCCCGGCCATGATTGACTTAAGAGCCTTGGCCACCTTGGCCTGATCGGTGGCGGTCAAGCCCGGGAACACCGGCAACGAAATTTCCGACGCCGCGAAGCTTTCGGCATTGGGACAGAGGCCTTGCCTGTAACCCAGCATCTCATAATAGACGTGGCGATAGACCGGAATGTAATGCACCTGCGCTCCGATGCCGGCGGCGCGCAGCTTGACCAGAACCTCGTCGCGGCGCGGCGTCCATTTCGGCGCCAGCCGCACCGGATACAGATGCCAGGCTGAGATTTCGCCATCCCGTTCGCCGGGCGGCAGGATAAGCCCGTCCACCCCTGCCAATAGCTTGGGATAGCGACCGGCGACCGCGCGGCGGCGCTCGACAAACTTGCCGAGGCGTTTGAGTTGGCTTTCACCCAACGCCGCCAGGATGTCCGGCATGCGATAGTTGAAGCCCAGAAGCTGCATCTCCTGATACCAGGGGCCCAGGCCCTGCCGCTCGAAGCTGCTGACGTCCTTTGCGATCCCATGGCTGCGAAACAGGAGCAGCTTGCGATACAGCGCTTCATCGCCGGTGACGATGGCCCCGCCCTCGCCTGTGGTGATGGTTTTGACGGGATGAAAGCTGAACATGGTCATGTCCGCCAGACTGCCCGCGGGCTTTCCCCCCCGGCTTGCCCCGAGACTGTGGGCACCGTCTTCGATCAGCGCCAGGCGATGTTTTCCGGCAAGCCTGCGAAACCCCGCCATGTCGGCAATACGCCCGGCATAATCCACCGGCACGATCGCCTTGGTGCGGGAGGTGATTTTCGCCTTGGCGTCCGCCAAATCCATAAGACCGGTGGCGGGATCGATATCGGCGAATACCGGCTTGGCACCCAGATAAAGGGCACAATTGGCCGTGGCGGCGAAGGTGATGGCCGGCACGATGACTTCATCACCCTGCCCGATACCGGCGGCGAAATAGGCGGCGTGCAAGGCGCTGGTGCCGGTGGAAAAAGCGGCGCAGAACTTCGTGCCCCCGGCCTTTGCCAAAGCTTCTTCGAAACGGACGACGGCGGGGCCCTGGGTCAGATAAGGATGGCGCAAGGCCCTGGCGACCGCGCGGATGTCGGCGTCGCTGATGTCCTGCGTCGAATAGGGGATCATCTACGATCGAACAGGGCGGCCGCTTCATCCCTGGTCAGCAGCAGATCCTGGTTATCGCTGGACAGATCGAAAGGCGTCTTGACCAACGGCTTGTCGTTCAGCCAATCCATCGCGCCCTGGCGCATGGTGAATTCGGGGCGGATCACATACATCCGTTCGATCTCGCGGGTACGCGGCGCTTCGTATTGTGTTACCAGGCGCTCATGCAGTTTTTCACCCGGCCGGATGCCGATTTCCTCGATCCTGCATTCCGGCGCGAGCAAGGTGATCACATCCCTGACCGCCATATCCTTCATCTTGGGCACGAAAATCTCGCCCCCCTTCATCAGGCTCAGGCTTTCCAGGACGATATCCATTACCTGATCGATCCGAATCCAGAAGCGGGTCATGCGCTTGTCGGTCAAGCCGATCACGCCCTTGGCGCGGTTGCGCTCGATCAACTCGACAAAACTGCCGCGGCTGCCGATCACATTCCCATAGCGCATAACTGAAAAAGTCGGGCCAGTAGTGCCGACCAGCGCATTGGCGGCGATGAACAGCCTCTCGGCACAGAGCTTGGTCGCGCCGTACAGATTGATCGGCTCGACCGCCTTGTCCGACGATACCAGAATCGCCTTTTCAACCCCGCAGTCGATCGCCGCCTCGACGATATTCTGGGTGCCGTCGATATTGGTTGCGATAGCCTCGGTCGGGTTGAATTCCGTCGCCGGCACCTGCTTTAGGGCCGCGGCGTGCACCACGATGTCGACCCCGCGGAAGGCGCGCGTCATGCGCTCGCGGTTGCGGATATCGCCCAGGAAATAGCGCAAGCGCGGCTCATTCGGATAGCTGGCCTGCACCTCGCTCTGCTTGAGCTCGTCGCGGCTGAAAACGATGATCTTCTTGATGCCGGGGACCTGCAACGCCCGCTTGATGAAGGCACGCCCGAAGGTGCCCGTGCCGCCGGTGACCAGCACCGTTTTGCCGTTCAGGAAGGAGGTATCCATGGGTCCGTATCGCAAGCCGCGCCAGGGGAAAGGTCCGGCGTGGGGCGGATGGATATATTCTTTCCCATCCCCGGACAACCCCAAATATGGGGGCAAACCACGTCAATACCGAGCTATTTCGTGCCCTTCGCGCCGCAGAGTGGTTGCGAAAACGCTCCTTAAGCCCCACGAATACGCCGCGCGGCAGATGCTGGCCGGCCCATCTCTAAAAATGCAGGACGTGAACCTGATCCTTGGTCGGCGTACGATAAACATCGACACGGACGACATCCAGCTTGGCCAGGATCAGCCTGTAATAATCCCGTCCCAGGGTCCAACGCAGATACGGACAAGGGGGGACATCGGGATTGCCGACATTCAGATTGGCGATTTCCACCAGGGTATCGGTGGCTTCGGGTGGTTCGAAAAACCGAATCAGAATCCGGTCAGCCACTCGTTTGGCATTCCTGAGCGAAATTTCTGGAGACGACAGCATTTCGATAACATGCGAATATATCGCATAATCATAACGACCCGTGATCTGCTTGATCTGGTGAACATCGTCCAGAACAAAGTTCACCGTTCTATCGCCGGCAAAAACCTCGCGACCCGCGTTGAGAAGCGGCTCGGAAAAATCCACTCCCGTATAGGTGAAATCCAATCGCCTTTCCCGCAGATATTCAGCCAGCTGACCGTTGCCGCAGCCCAATTCGATCAAGTTCAGCGCCTTGCGCTCGCCTGCCTCCAACAGAATATCGGCCACGAGTTTTTTGGAATCTTGCGAAGGGGAGCCAAACGATTTGAGATACCGGCGTGCAACATCGCTGGAAAAATTACTCCAGGAATCCTGGAGAATGCTCATCTCTTGCCTCCTGTCTGAGTGACGCAAGTCCATAAAGCGCGGGCAACCCTGCGCAATGAATCGTTGATCAGAAGCAGAAGACGGACCAACCCGCCCCTGGAAGCGACCCCGAGCGCCGGGGATCCGAATGGAAGAAAGAAAACGGGCTTTGTCTGCATCTGCCCTTCCCCATGCAAGGCATGATAATATTCTTGCAGCCTGACTCCCGTCATAGGTTCATCCCGCATTTTCTGGGCCGCAAAGACTGCGATCGCTTCCGGCAGGTTTCGCATGATAAAAGACCGCCCGTGCCCGCGATAAAGGTTCGTTTCGGCCGGCAGTGCATATGGACGCAATCCAAACACAAAAATTGCACTGGTCAGCAGGCGATAGCCAGAGCTCCCATAGGCTGCCCGGTAAAGGTCTGGCGAAACCTGCCAAAAACCATGATCGGTAAATCCGTTCGTCGGCGTGGCATGGACGATCACGCCCTCGGGTGCGACTAACGAATGTATGTTTCGCAAAGCGCCGGTAATATCGAAAATATGCTCTATCGTGCCCGAGTCATAAACCAGATCATAGCGCTTGCCGATTTTTTGGGCCAGGTCGGGCTCGTTCAGATCACCCAGTATGTTCGCGCCCTCATAATCCGAAATGTCCAAAGCGTCGACTTCTTCGAAACCCTGCAATCGGAAGAATTCCGCCGCCGTGGTGAATAACCCGAAAGCACCGGGCGACGGCGTATGATGCCGTTGCGTTTGTTCCTGCATATAGGTCTTGGCCGAAAAATTCAGTGTCGGAACGCCGAGGGTCAGAACGCGGGAGCGCCGCGGCAGCAACTTTATTGCTTCCGAAAGTACCAAGGCATCATAGACGGTCATGCCCATATGAACGTTCCCCGTCCCACTACAGCTTTGGCCTTCGTGTGCCCTTCCAGTTCAATGCCCATTTGACGGCATGCTTCACGGAAGAGATGGCGTTCAGCGTCCTCTGGCTCTTCGTCCGGCATTCAACGAAGTTGTCGAACAGCGGCGGGGCAGCCAGAGCCTCGTGCAAGTCGGGATTCATTCCACGCGATCCCTTGTCCATGAAGCTGGCGCGACGACATGACCGACGCGTTCCTTGCGGTAACCCTTATGGTATGTATTCTGCGACAGTTCTTCGATATCGAAGGTCAGCGCGCCCTCAACCTCCATCATCAGTCTGTCCGGCGTTCCGGTAGCAATACGAACGCTATAATTGCCCGCCTTCAGGAACATGCCGGGCAGGCGGCAGCTGGCGCGATAAACGCCGGGCTCGTGGAAGGGAATCGAATCCAGTCCATCGGAATCAAAGGTGCACACAATCTCGTTCATGTTGCGGGATATGACTGCGCTGAGCTGCAGCCCTTCCAGGGGTTCGCGGACCCTATAGCTGAAATTAAGGACGACCTCATCGGCAATATCCAGAGTACGGGTGACGATGCCGCTGCGGTCGGTGACGCTGGCACTGGAAATTGCAGCAGGCAGATTCTCGTTCTCATCAAATACAACGCCATGCTCGGTGCCACGTTGGAGCCGGGCATATTCCGCGACGATATCACCGGTCTCGCCAATGGCGTGGACCTGGCCGCGCTGCATCAGGATGGCATGGCTGCATAGTTCCGACACCGCGCCCATATTGTGGCTGACGAACAGTACCGTGCGGCCGCCCTTGGTCATGGTATTCATCTTGCCCAGGCACTTGCGCTGGAATTCCACATCTCCCACCGCCAGCACTTCGTCCACAATCAGGATTTCCGGCTCCAGATGGGCGGCAACGGCAAAGGCCAGACGCGTGTACATGCCGCTCGAATAGCGTTTCACCGGCGTGTCAATGAACCGCTCGATGCCCGAGAAATCGATAATCTCATCCATCTTGCGGGTGATCTCCGCCGCCGACATGCCCAGGATGGTGCCACTGAGCAGAATGTTCTCCCGCCCCGTGAGCTCGCTGCTGAAGCCGGTGCCGACTTCCAGAAGGGCGCCCACACGGCCCTCAATCACGGCGCGCCCGGCGGTGGGCGAGACGATGCGGGACAGAATCTTGAGCAGCGTGGACTTGCCGGCACCATTGCGCCCGATGATGCCCATCACCTCGCCCTGGCGGACCTGGAAGGACACATCCTTCAGGGCCCATAGGGTGCGCCGTTCGTCTTCCTTCGCTCTTTCGTTTTTGTCGCGGCGAAACATCTCATTGATGGCGTCGGCCAGGGTGTGGCCACGCCGCATCGCGCCAAGAGTGTAGGATTTGGACAGGTTTTCGACGGTGATGACGACATCGCTCATGGGATCAGATCATGTCTATGACGCGCTGCTCGACGCGGCGGAAGAACATCGCTCCCCCGACCAGCAGCAGGAAGGTTATCGCAACCGCGACGAGTACATCCAGCATCGGAGGCGGCGCCACATTGCCCAGCATCGACCAGCGGAAGCCCTGGATCGTGGCCGCCAGCGGATTCAGCGTCATGATCCACCGCAACCGGACCGGCACAATGCTGAGCGGGTAAATGATCGGAGAGCCGAAATACCAGACCTGCAGAAGGAAAGTCAGCGCGTAGCGCACGTCGCGATAGAGCGCGTCCAGCGCCGAGAGCCAAAGACTGATGGCGAAGGCCAGAAGACCGGTCAACAGCGCGAACAGGGGAGCAGCCAGCATCGGCCATGTCGGGTGAATGCCATAAAACAGTTCCACCGCGATCAACAGGCCGAACATGATCAGGAAATCGACAAAGGCCGACACCACTGCCGTCAGCGGCGCCAGGGGGCGCGGAAAATAGACCTTGGTTATGATCTGCTGCTGCATCACCAGGCTGACGCTGCCCTGGCCGACCGCGAGATTGAAGAATTGCCAGAGGATCATGCCGCCAAGAAAGAAGACGGGATAGGGCACGCCCTCCGACGGGATCCGCGCGACGTAGCCGAAGAAAATGCTGTAGACCAGGGTCAGCGCCAGGGGTTGGATCACCACCCACAGAAAGCCCAGCACCGCCTGCTTGTAGCGGACCTTGAGATCGCGCCAGACGAAGACGCCAAGCAAGCGGCGAAAGCGCCACATTTCACCGACATCCAGAGGGCGCCAGCCGCTGGCCGGGGCAATGACTTGACGAACAGCCGAGGTCGAACGCGCCCGCGGGGGTGCTTCAGCGGGAAATTGCATCTTGCTCATGAAAAACCAGGGTCCGTCCTTGCGCACCCCTAGGGGGCGCGGGGCCCCTCCATATCAGCACCGCTCGCGCCTCGCCAGTCCCATAACGCCGGACGGACAGGCTCCCCCAGGGGGCAACTTAGCCGTTGAAATCACACGGTTGTTGAAGGCATGTAGGCCCTGCAGGAACCTCGGCTAGGCCGCCGCGGCAGACAGAGTAGAAGACCATGGCATGCCTGATCAAAGCGCCCAACGGGCCGCAACTGGGCTGCGTCTCCTTTACCACCCAGGAGCGCGACCATTTCATGCGCAAGGATGCCGCGACCCTGGCCGCGATCGAGGCTCTCAAGGACCGTTACATCATCGGGCTGCACCACAATTGGCACGATTTCAGCTTTGTCCATGATTCTACCTTCGATTTCAGCATGGCGGGTGATGCCGACCTGATCGAACGCAGCGGCAAGGCCTTTGACCGCACCCCGATCGATTGCTGCAACTTCGTGCCAGAGACCTTCTTCCAGCCACGCGACTTTGAGCCCTTTTGGGATGTGATCAACGTCACGCGAGAAGCCTATTTCAAGGGCCATGCCGAATTCCTGGAAGCCATCCGCGCGATCTACGATCGCGGACAGAAACTGCGAGTGCTCCATCTCTGCCCGGTGCCGCGGGCCAAGCCCGGCGAGGAGCCGTTGCCCGAGATCCGCCGCCTGCATGAAGCCATGTTCTCGGTGGAGGAACGGCGCACCTTTACCCTGATGACCATGGATTGGGACCATCCCCGCCCGCTCGATCTGGAAACGCTGGCCTTTTTCTACCGCGCCGCGCGGATCTTTGTGCATACGGCACCGGACGAACGGCGCTGCCGTATTGCGGCTTATGCTTGGGCCAACCAGATGCCAGTGGTGGCGCGCGACAACGTTGCCAGCATTCTGCCGCTCGAACTGCGTATCCCTCCTTTTTGGTTCGGCTATGAACAACCTGGCGAATTGCCGGACGCCATTCTGGCAGCCTTGGAGAGCAATCCGAAAAATGCCGACTGGCGCGGAGTGGCGGAAACTTTCCGTCCGCAAAACACCGCGATCCGCCTTTCGCAATATCTCGATACGCTGGCGGCTGCCCGCGGCAAGGTGATGTCGGGCGAACCGATCAATCCCAGCCATATGGATTTCCGTTTGGGCCGTCACCACATGACCACCGAAGTCAGCCCCAATTTGGTTCCTGAAACAGTGGCTGGCTTTTGCGCGGCGCTGACTGCGCGCTCCGACGCGGAATTGGCCCGCATCGCGGCCATGGAATGGCCCGAGGAAGCTCTGCTCGCCACGGCGGGGGTCGAAGTTGTCGCCACACCGGTCGCCCGTGGTGCCGCGCCCGCGGCCTTGCCTGTCCAGGCGCCCAGGCGCCCCTCACTTCAGAACCGGATCCGTACATGGCTGCGCAAGGGACACGTCATTCCCCTCACACGCTACCGCATCGTCATCGACTTGCTGCGAAATGCGCGCTAGCGCCAGGCGTGATAGATTCGCATCGGATAGGCCCCCTGCTCGCGCAGGGCGTTTGCATCCTGCCGCAGCAGCCAGTTCTCCACCTCGACGCGAAAACCGGCACCGGCCAGGCGCTGCTCCAGATCCCGGCCGTACTGGCGCACATGCCCATCATGGGATTCGTCGGGAATGGCCCATTCCACCGTGCCGGCCAGTTGCGGTGATTGCGGCACCGAAAAGCTCAGCAGGCCGCCGGGCCGCAACACGCGGTACAACTCGCGAAATCCCGCCGCATCGTCCAGCACATGCTCCATGACGCGGTGGCAGATGACGAGATCGTAGCTGCCATCGGCAATATTCAAGGATGTGATATCATGGTGTTCGTCGACATCGGGCGCGAAACCGTCCGCGGTGACGTAGCGGCCGATACCCAGGGATTGGCGGTTGGCCAGGAACCAGGCCCGCAGATGCGCCTCAGGCGCGAAATGCAGGATATCCTTGCTCCGTACAAGATCCCGATGGGCGTCGAAAAAGGCGACCAGCGTCTTGCCCCGATCGGAATTGCCCCATGAGGGGCCGATCAGCGTTCCGCCATAGGCGGCATTGAAGTCGCGGGCACTCTGTTCCCAGCGCGCGCCATATTCCGGATCGTCCCGAAGCGAGGCGCTGCGGTCCGGCAAGCCGTCCGCCAGGTCGCTGACCGCGATCGCCCGTGTTGCGGCAGCCTTCAGCGCCACATCTTCTGTACGGACCCGCAAACGGTTCAGCAGGCTGCGCAGAGACGCGCCACGGCTTTGCGGATGATGAAGCGGGATATAGGCCGTATAAAATTCCGCCAATTCGACGGCATTGTCCTCCGTCGCCTTGAAGCCGAATGCGCCAAGCCCCGGAAAGCGGCGTTCCAGTGTCTGCGTGTAACCGAGGTTGACCATTGTTTCACTGCGCATGGCAGAAGGGGGGCGACGCGTGACGCGCAACCCAATGATGAACTTCCCCAGCGACAGGGACAACGTCCAGGCCACGTGCACACTCCTCCAAGCCCAATATTTTCTAGCTCAAAAGCACCCGCTGGTCTAATTTGCTTTTCCCCCGCCAGACCCCTTAAAAACCCTGTCATGCGTCCCCGACACCGACTGATCGAATTGCCCGAACGCGCCGACGCGCGCGGCGCGCTGACCTTTGCGCAAGAGGGCGATCACATCCCCTTCCCGGTGAAGCGCTTCTTTGCCATCTATGGCGTGACGGAAGGCGCCAGCCGCGGCGCGCACGCCCACCGCGCCCAGCACCAATTTCTTGTCATGCTGGCAGGCAGGTCGGTGGTCACGGTGGACAATGGCGCCGACAGAACAGCGGTCGCACTGGATCGTCCCAATCTTGCGCTTTATGCGCCGCCCATGCTGTGGCTCGAACTGGACAAATTCAGCGCAGGCGCTGTCTGCATGGTCCTGACTTCCGACGTCTATTCGGAGAGCGACTACATTCGGGACCGTGCCGAATTCGTGCGCCTGGCGGATGGCTGAATGCGCATCCTGATTCTCAATACCGACTACAGTCAGTTTCTGCGCGCCTTTTATACCGAAAATCCCGGACTGGCGGACGCCAGCTATGCCCGTCAGATGGAGCTGCGCAACCAAACCCTGTTCGGCAGCGTCGACTTCTATTCCAGGAACTTCCGCGCCCACGGTCATGAAGCCGAGGAAGTGCATGTCAACAATCGCTGGATTCAATATGCCTGGGCGCGCGAACATGGGCTGGCGATGGAACCGCCGCCCGCGCCGGATGGCGGCAATGGCGATGCCGCACCCAGCCTTAAGTCCCGCCTCAAGCCTTTGCTGCGCCCGGTGCTGCGGCCGCTGATAAAGCCGTTTCGGCGCTATCGCCTGCCCGACTGGGAGGCCAGGGTCCTGGCGGCGCAGGTCGAAGCCTTCAACCCCGACGTGATCCTGAACCAGGAAATCTCCTACATAGACAACCGCACCCTGCGCTCGTTCAAGGCGCGGGGCATCGCCATCCTGGGCCAGCTGGCCTCGCCACTGGGCGAGGACGAGGAATATGATTCCTACGATCTGGTGATTTCCTCGTTGCCGAATCTGGTCGCGTACTTCCGCGCCAGGGGCGTTGCCGCCGAATTCAACCGTCTGGCCTTCGAGCCCTACGTGCTGGATGCCATGGGTCCACAGCCCCCCCGCGACATCGAGCTGTCTTTTGTCGGCAGTCTTTCGCCTGTGCATGCCAGGCGTATTGCGATGCTGGAATTCATTGCCCGCCGCGCACCGCTCAAGGTCTGGGGCAACCAGGTCGAGCGGCTCGACCCCTCCTCGCCGCTGCATGCCTGTTATCAGGGCGAAGCATGGGGACGCGACATGTTCGACGTGATGCGGCGCTCGCGCATTACCCTCAACCGGCATATCGATATGGCCGAGGATTGGGCCAATAATATGCGCCTGTACGAGGCAACGGGCATGGGCGCGATGCTGCTGACAGACGCCAAGCGCAACCTGGCGGAAATCTTCAAGCCAGGCCTGGAGGTCGCGACCTATACCAGCGACGAAGACTGCGTAGCCCAGATACATCGCTATCTTGCCGACGAACCGGCGCGCGCCGCGATTGCTGCGGCAGGGCAGAGACAGGCGATCCAGTCCCAGACCTACTTCGACCGCACAGGCGAAATCATCGAACTGATAAGGCGATACGGACTCGTGAAATGACCCACAATCAGATCACCATGGTGGACCTGCGCGGAGGCTATCTGGCGCAACAGGCTGAAATCGATGCCGCTGTGAAACGAGTGCTGGAGAGCGGCTGGTACATCCTCGGCAAGGAATGCGACGCCTTCGAGCAGGATTTCGCGCGCTGGTGCGGTATCGATCATGCCATCGGGGTTGGCAACGGCACCGATGCCATCGTCATCGCCCTCAAGTCCCTGGGCATCGGTGAAGGCGACGCCGTGTTCACCGTCTCCCATACCGCCGTGGCCACCGTGGCGGCGATAGACATGGCATCCGCCACCCCCGTGCTGGTGGATATCGACCCCGCCAGCTTCACCATCGATCCGGCGAAGCTGGAAGACGCCATCAAGGACTGCAAGACAGGCAAACCCCGCGCCGTGATTGCGGTGCATCTCTATGGCCAGCCCTGCGATATCGCCGCCATCACCGATATCTGCAAGCGCCACAACCTGTTCCTGATCGAGGATTGTGCCCAGGCCCATGGCGCCATGCTGAATGGCCGGCGCGTCGGCAGCTTCGGCGACATGGCATCCTACAGCTTCTATCCCACCAAGAATCTGGGCGCCTTCGGTGATGGCGGCATGGTGACGACCAGGGACAACGCGCTGGCAGAGCGCGCCAGGGCGTTACGCCAATATGGCTGGAAAGAGCGCTACCTCAGTGATCTCAAGGGAATGAATACGCGCCTGGACGAGATCCAGGCCGCCATGCTCGCGGTGCGTCTCACCCGGCTGGACAGTGAGATCATGCGCCGCCGCGCCGTCGCCGCCCGCTACGACACGGCGCTTGGCTCCCTGATTGACACGCCCAAGGTGCGGCAGGGTGCGGACCATGCCTATCACCTGTATGTGGTGCGCGATCCACGCCGCGACGCCCTGGCGGCAGCGCTCAAGCAGGCCGGTATCGGGACTGGGATCCATTACCCGGTCCCGGTGCACCGACAAAAGGCCTATGAGGGCCGCATCGCGACAGCCCGGTCCGGCCTCAACGAGACCGAGCGTGCGGCTTGTGAGGTTCTCAGCCTGCCGATGCACGCCTTCCTCGGCGACGCGGACGTGAACCGCGTGACGGAAGAAGTTGCGCGCTGGGCAAAGGCCTAGGGCCAGCCCAGCACGAACTCCCGATAGACGATGATACGTGCCGCGTTGCGCAACCAGCCGCGGCCGGGTACCGCCCGGCTGAGCGTGGGCACCCCGTCGCCGAGCCCTGCCCGCAAACCCAACCGGTGCGCCCTCGCCAGCGCCCGTATGTAGGGGCGATAAAGCAGCCGCGCCAGAAAACGATGACGGGGGATGAAATTGTCGCGGTGATGGATCCGCCAGACGATCCCGGCCAGGCGCTTGAAATTGTGGAAATGAAAGAAAATCAGCTTTTCGCCGTCCACGCGGATCTCCCCGCCTTGTTGCGCAAGCTGATGTCTTCCCATGTTCCAGGGCGCGAGATTGGCGCCCGGATGGTTCAGCACCAGAACGCCCTTGAACAGCTCACTGAAGCGATCGAGATATTTCTGGTCGGCAAAACGGTCGCCCTCTAGCCGGTCGTAGCACCATTCCAGGCAGCGGTCGCGCCACCAGGCCAGGCATGCCAGCCCGTCCTCGTCGCGCCGGAAGCTCACCCAGCCGACATTGTAGATTCCATACATCTCAAGTCGCTTGAGCTGAGGCGGGAAACGATGGCCCACAATGAGTGACGAATACCCTTCAAAGGCCGAGAAAATGGGCTCGGGATCGGAAAAGAAATACAGGTCGCCGTCCAGATAGGTGATCACCTCGATTTCAGGCCGGGTCTTGAGCAGCCAATCCATCAGCGAGGCGGTACAGGTGAAATAATATTCGATCAGGGAGCGATTGGCCTTGGCAGCCGCCAGAGCCTCATTGCCGGCTTCGAATTCCGCCAGCCGCACGGGCACGAGATTCGGCAAGGCAAGCCGGCTGAGCGCATCGAAGCAGAGATCGCTGAGGCACAGCACAAACAGCCGCGCGCCAGGGCAATGCGCCACAAGGGACTGATACATCGCGACACCGCGGTCGAAATAGCGGTGATCGAAATAGGCGCAAAAATCCCTGCGCATCGCTAACCTTCGGCAGCGATGCGCAGCAGATACTGGCCGTAACTGCTTTTGGCCAGGGGCCTGGCCAGCGCGGTCAACGCGTCGCCCCCAATATAGCCCTGGCGGAAGGCAATCTCTTCCGGGCAGGCGATCTTGAAGCCCTGGCGGCTCTCGATCACATGGACGAATTCGGAAGCCTGCAGCAGGCTTTCGTGGGTGCCGGTATCCAGCCAGGCAATGCCGCGGCCCAGTTTCTCGACCGTGAGCGTGCCGCGTTCGAGATACGCACGGTTGACATCGGTGATCTCCAGTTCGCCGCGCGGCGACGGCTTGAGTCCCGCGGCGATCCCGATCACGCTGTTGTCATAGAAATACAGGCCGGTCACGGCGTAGTTGGACTTGGGCTTGGACGGCTTTTCCTCCAGCGAAACCGCCTGGCCTGCTCCGTCGAACGCCACCACGCCGTAACGTTCGGGGTCCTGCACGGCATAGCCGAACACGGTCGCACCCTGCTTGAGCGCGGCCGCCCGCCGCAGCATGACGGGAAGCCCCTCGCCGAAGAAGATATTGTCGCCCAGCACCAGGCAAACCGAGTCGTCACCGATGAATTCGCGCCCGATGATGAAGGCCTGCGCCAGCCCATCCGGCGAAGGCTGCGGCGCATAGGAAATGCGAATGCCCCAAGACGCGCCGTCACCCAGAACCGCCTCGAAACGGGCCATATCGTCGGGCGTGGTGACCACCAGAATGTCGCGGATGCCGGCCAACATGAGCGTCGACAGGGGATAGTAGATCATCGGCTTGTCGTAGATCGGCAGCAACTGCTTGTTCACCGCATGGGTGACCGGATACAGCCGCGTGCCGGAGCCGCCGGCGAGAATGATGCCCTTCATGTGTTGACCAGTCCCAGCCGTTCGGTACGGTATGCGCCGGACAGAACACGCGCCCACCAGTTCCTGTTGTCCAGATACCAGCGCACGGTCTTTTCCAGGCCGCTTTCGAAATTTTCCCGCGGCAGCCAGCCCAGCTCGGTCCGTATCTTGGAGCTGTCGATGGCGTAACGGGCATCATGGCCGGGCCGGTCGGAGACGAACTCGATCAGGTTCGCATGGGGCCGAAAAGCCGATTGGGGCAGCATCGCGTCCATCAACTCGCATATGCCGCGCACAACGTCGATATTGCGGCGCTCCTGGCCACCGCCGATGTTATAGACCTCGCCGATCCGCCCCCTTGTCACGACAGCGATCAGCGCGCGGGCATGGTCTTCGACATACAGCCAGTCGCGAATATTCTCGCCCCTGCCATAGACAGGCATGGACTGGCCCTTGAGGCCACGCACGATGGTCAGCGGGATCAGCTTTTCGGGAAAATGGAACGGACCGTAATTGTTCGAGCAATTGGTGATCACGGCCGGGAAGTCATAGGTGTGGAACCAGGCGCGCACCAGATGATCGCTCCCCGCCTTGGACGCCGAATAGGGCGAGTTGGGAGCATAGGGACTGTCCTCGCGGAACAGGCCGGTCGGCCCCAGCGATCCGTAAACCTCATCGGTGGAGATGTGATGGAAGCGGAAACGTGTCTTGCGGGGGCCGGTCAGGCCGCGCCAGTAGGCCAGCGCCGTCTCCAGCAGCACGGCCGTGCCCATGACGTTGGTCTGCACGAAAATAGCAGGGCCGTCGATCGAACGATCGACATGGGATTCCGCCGCCAGATGCATGATGACGTCTGGCTGTTCCGCCGCCAGCAGGGCCTCGACGCCGGCGCGATCGCAGATATCCATCTGAACGAATTTGTAGCGCGGATGGCCGGCCACTGCGGCGAGGGATTCGAGATTGCCCGCATAGGTCAGCTTGTCGAGATTGACCACTTCTGCGCCGTCGGCGATCAGGGCACGCACCACGGCGGACCCGATAAAGCCTGCTCCGCCGGTGACAAGGACCTTCATGAATCCACATGTAAAAAACCGGCCAGACGAATAGGGATTTTTGCCGGAAAACTCAAACCACCCCCTGTCAGGGAACGGCCAGATTCACGCTTTTCCTTTATAAGTCAATCTGTTAGAAGATCGCCATGCTCAATTTTCATGCTGGCGCCGGGGCGCTGTACCACTGGGCGCGCTCCCTGCGCGGTGCGCGGCGTGCCGCCACTGTTGTCGATCCTGCCACGACGCGACGGGCCCTTATCGGTGCGCGGCCGGATCTGGACCTTCTGATGCGGACCCTGCGCAAGGACGGCGTCGTCGCCGTGCCGGACTATTGGCCCGCCGAGCGCAGCGCGGTGGCGCGGCGCGAGATGGACCGGTTGCTTGCCGAGTATCCTGCGGCGGTACAGCTCTATTCCAACGGTTCGGACAAGCGCATGTATGGCGTGGAATCCGCCAGCGCCACGCTGATGGAATTCCATGCCGATCCTTTCCTGCGGCGCTTCGGTGAACTGGCCAGCGGGCTCGACATCTACAATTTCGCCACCCTGGGCGCCCGGATCGAGGCGAGCGACGGCAATTCCGGTTCCGGCGATGGCTGGCATCGCGATGCGCATGGCTTCCAGTTCAAGGCCATCCTTTATCTCAGCGATACCGGTCCCGAAAATGGTCCGTTCCAATATCTGATCGGCAGCCACACCATTTGGCGGGCGGTGGCCGATACAATGGCCACCGGCCAAAACGACCCCCAACAGACCCGTTTCACCGAGGCTGAAATCGGACGACTGACCGCGCGCGGCATCGAACAGCGCGCTTTCCCAGGCCGCGCCGGCACCCTCCTGCTGGTCAATACCGCGGGCATCCATCGGGGCATGCCCCTCAGATCCGGCGAGCGCTATGCCCTGACCAACTACTATTATCATCGGGTCCATGTGGACGAGGCCCGCATCCAGAAATTTGGCCCCCTGGTGCCCGGCACGGCCGAACGCGTGCGCGGTGATTTGTTTTTGATTTGAGCGGTATACCCAAAACAGAATTTTCAATGCCTGAGGCAGTTCATCCGCTGTTGGGAGATTTCATGGGCCACCAAAACCGCGTCACCGGCCGTTAGATGAATTCCGTCCACGGTGTGGGCACCTCCGGGCACACCGAGTTTCAACCAGCAAAACCTGCTTGGCGGAAAAGCCCGCAGTGCTTCGCGCCGCACCTCGGCGTCCGCCGGTGTATCGATCAGGCTCGGATCAACAGGCATTTCGAAAAAACCGACCTTGGTTCCCCCGGCTTGCAGAAAAGCAACCATGGAGGAAACCTGCGCCAGGTTCCGCCGTAAAGTTTGGAGGTCCGGCGGTTCCGATTTTTCCCGCCACTGCGCTTGCGTCAACTGGTGGACCACTCGAGCCGACGGCGGTGGCTCAACTTCCGTACGGTGTAGCAGGAACATTGCCCCACGCCATAACCAGTTGACGGGATCGTAGCCGGTCCGAAACACGCGAAGATGCTTGCGTAACTGACGCTCTGGAAAGCGGGTTAGCGATTCGATCATCGCCTGGTCAGGACCGCGCAACAACAGATTGATTTCCACCAGGACCAGGGCGGGCCGAGCGCCCGAGTCGCGGACCAGCGCCAGGCCAGTCGCGGGTCCTCCGCCCGCAAATGCCAGATTGGCGATATGCGTCCCGAGCGCCTGAGCCGGAAGCCGAAAGGTCAGCGACGACCCCACCAATACGGAGTCTCGATCCGGCTGGGCGACGAATTCCTGCGCGCGGATCAGGTTGGTGTCGTCCTGAGTCTGGCCGGCTGTGATCGTGAAGGGTATGAATTGCACAAGAGCGGCATAGGCCGAAAACACCATGGCAGCCGCCGCAAATATGGGTAGAAGAGGCTTCTGCATTTCAGAACTGGAAATAGATGAATGGCACAGGATTGCCCGCCTGCAACGCAATGATGCCAAGCATGAGCCCCAAGACCCATGGCTCTACGCGCGTGCTCCACAGTCCTGCCAGCTCACGCGGTGGTGTCATGCGAAACTGATACAGCAGATGATAGAAGATGACGGGAGCACTGTAGACAGATATTAGCAGGGGAACCGTCATGGAAAACCGTTGATGCCGGTTCTGCCAAAAAACACCCGCGAGCTCACGCACCTGGGAAAAATCAGGCAGCTTAAACAAGAGCCATCCCAGCGTAACGACTACAAACACCAGCAAACATCGCGATATTTGGACCCAGCGCTTCCGCGACAGATAGAATCGCGTTTCACGAAATACCCGCTCGACCGCCAGGGCAGAACCGTGCCAAAGCCCCCAGAGAGCATAGCTCCAGCTTGCTCCATGCCACAGACCGCCAAGCGCCATCACCAGCAGAAGATTAACGTAAGTGCGGTGGCGACCTTTGCGATTTCCGCCCAGGGGATAATAAACATAATCTCGTAGCCAAGCCGATAACGACATGTGCCAGCGAGTCCAGAATTCGGAAAAGGTCTGAGAAATATAGGGAAAGCGGAAATTGTCCGGCAGCGCGTAGCCGAACAACCGCGCCAGGCCGATGGCGATCAGAGAATAGCCTGCGAAATCCGAAAATATCTGAATGGAATAGCCAAAAAGGACGGCGGCAAGATTCAGGGCGGAATAGGCGTAGCAATAAGGCGGCTGCAGCACAAAGGTTTGCTGCGCCAAATTGTCGGCGACAACGGATTTCAGGAAGAAGCCGATAATGAGAGCCTTGACTGCGCCGTACCAATGAATGTCGCGTAAAGCTTTGCGACCCATCTGGGGATAGAAGTCCTTGGCCTTGACGATGGGACCTGCCACCAGTTGGGGAAAGAAAGTGAGATAAAAGAAGGTTCGTTTGCAGTGATCGAAAAAACTGCGTGTGTCGCCAATTGGACATTTTTCGTCACCACGCTGGCGTGCACGAAAGACGTCAACGACCAGGCTGATGCCGTGAAAGGTGTAGAATGATATCCCGATTGGCAGCGGGATCATCAACATGGCACCAAACAAACCGCCGGGATTGGCAAGAAACGTCGTCGCAATCAACCTGTCGTATTTGAAAAATATCAAAACCAGAAGGTTTATGCCGACACCGGCGCCTGCCCATGCTCGCCGCCAAACCGGATCGCACGACCGGTCAACCTTGTAACTTGTGACCGAAGAAAGAACTGCCGAGAACGCCAGGAGAAGCAGTAGGTAAGGCTGCGACCAAGCGTAAAAGATAAGACTTGCGACCAGCAGGACACCGATCTGCCAAGCGGCCGATTGCGCAAGATAATAAAACAAAAAAGTCCCGGCCAGCAGCAGGAAAAAGGTCCGGTCCGTGAAAAGCATCCATGCCCCGCCGGGCCTTGGCGGCCACGTGCCCTTGCTTTCTGTGTTAGCGAAATATAACACCGTCGAATTCCTGCGGGCAACTACCGGGGCACATGGCCGCTCACACCGACGAGAGCATCTTCATCTATCTGGAATCGCCCCCGCTGGAGGCGAACATCGCAACACACGGGCTGTACCGCGCGGGGACGCCAATCCTGAAGTCGATCCGTGATCGCATCGCGACGATTGCGCTGTATCCGATGGACCGCCGCTACCGTGCTGCGCAAACGGACCCCGAACTACGCCCTCTGTGCCGCAGCTTGCCACTTGCCTTCACCTTGTTCCGTGCTCTGCGCAAACGACTGCTGCCGGATAATTTCGAAAATGGCCTGGTTGCGGCCATCGTGGGTCACTGGGCGCGCCATTCATCGGCGGCCCAAATCCTGGCCCTGGAAGGTTCCGATCCCGAAGTGCTGGCGCGCGTGGACGCCATAGCGGCGCAGGCCGACAAACCCTTTTCCGTTTATCTGGTGGATGATTTCGCCTGGTCAATGCGCCTGTCGGGCAAATCGGAAGCCGACATCGCCGCCACCAAAGCGCGCATGCAAAAATCGCTGGCCCGCGCACGGCACGTCTTTGCCATAACTGATGAGCTGGGCGAATTGTTGCGTGAACAGTTCGGCGTGGCGCCGGTCACACTGCCTCTGGCATTTGAGCCCGGACCGCGACCGAACCCGGCGGTCAAGGACCAGATATTTTTTCTGGGAAGCGTGAACTTCCTTTATGCCGACGCGCTGAGAGCCTTGATTGAAACTGTCGGCCGCCTGAGGACCGAGACCGGGCGCGACCTTACTATTCGCTTCACCTCCATGGCAGCGCGCACCGAGCTCGGATCCCTGCCCGCCTTCGTCCGCGCGGAACCGATCGCGGGTGCCCAAATGCTGGCGCAAGAGATCGCAGCCAGCCTGCTAGCCTTCCTGCCTTATTCCTTTGATGAAAAGCTCCGCACCATGGTGACGACCTCTTTTCCGTCCAAGTCGATGGAATATCTGGCCTATGCGCGTAGCATCCTGGTTTATGCGCCGGACTATAGCAATTCGGCGCGGTTTTTTGTGCGTTCCGGCTTGCCAACCGTGACGTCCTCACCTCAGGCGATGGAGAACGCGATTCGCGATCATCTCGTGATGGCGCAAGATCATAGCGAAGTTTACCGCAGCTATCTGGAGCGGCATCACTCGCTCGCGGTGGTACGCGCCACGATCTTGCGCACCCTTGGGGTATGATGCTTTTCAGCCCTCAGCCGTCACACTTTCGAATACGCGCTTGAGTTCGGCGCCTACCCTGTCGGCGCGGCATTCCTGAACGAATGCAAGCGGTGGCGTGTAGCGGGGCGACTCTGTCAGTAAGGCCTTCAGGCCAGCCCCTATCTCCCGTACCGAAGCAGGTTCTGCCAAGAATGCATTGCGATAGAACATCTGGCGTGCATAGGGCCGCCGGCCCAACATCAAGGGCTTGCCAAGAGCTGCAGCTTCCAGACCGATGGTAGGCTGCTGCTCCTCGAAACTGACAAGAGCGACGGCACGGGCCGCACGATAGGCGCTTTGCAACTCCGGCACCGCCATCCACTTGTTCCAACGCAGGAAGGGGTGCGGAGCAATCAAGCGGGCAAATGCGTCGCCATAGGCTTCTTCGCCCCCCATAATATCGCCTGCAAACAGAACCGGTGTTGCGGTCGCGATTGCCGCCTGCGCCAGTCGGATTTGGTTCTTGCGGGCACAGATATTGCCAGCGCAAAGCACGAAATTGTCGATTGCAGCACCGGTAACAGTTGTCGGCGAGGTTTCGAAGAAGCCATCATCTAGCATCGTGGGAACGATTTTGATCTTAAGCGGAGAAACTCGGTAAAGCCGGATTAGAGTTTCGCGCTGCAATTCGTTCACCGGCAGAAAACGATCCACCAGCTTTCCTAGGGCGATGCGACGACGGCCGGCGCCTTCCAGCCAAGAAGCTGCAAATCGCAGATAGGCGCGCGGCGTCAAATACTGCACAAGGGGTGTCAGCACGATTTTCTTGCCATAGCGTTTGGCGAAGCGCGCGGTGGTCAGATGCTGGTCGGGATCGAAACCCCAGAAATGCAGGATGTCGAAATCGCTGTCGCGCGACCAGAAATCCAGCGGCTTGGCATCGACGCCCAGACGCTGCAAAACCTCAAGGGTCCGCTGCATCTGGATATCAAAGCCTCCAAAGGCGAAGGCATGTGGCTGGCCGGGAATTACGCGGATTTTCATGCAATCGCTGCGACGCGCCAGCCGGCGGATTGGTGAGCCCAGATGGGGTCGAACCATCGGCCCTCTGATTAAAAGTCAGATGCTCTACCGCTGAGCTATGGGCTCTTTTGAAGGAGGGCGCACCATATGTAGATGCCCTCCCGAGGTCAACAGATTTGCAGAATAGCGCAAAAATGCCTATCGCTGGACGCTGATTGGCATCTTGCGCCCCTTGAGACCCGTCCAGAGAGTTGATTTTGCCCGAGTTCGACCAGTACTCGCAGTCCTATTCTCAGGACATTGACAAGGTGATCGGCGTCTTTGGCCAGACGCATGATTTCTTCATCAGGTCCAAAGCAGACATTATATTGTCGGCCCTGGCGGCATTGAACCGGGATGTCTCAAAACTCAAGCTTCTCGATGTCGGGTGCGGTGTGGGGCTCGTCCATCCCTATATCGTGAATGCGCTCGGAGAACTTCGGGGCGCTGAGGTTTCCGGCGCCTCGCTCGACATAGCGCGGAAAAACAACCCGGCAGTGCAGTATGATGTCTATGATGGAACCAAACTGCCGTATGCCGATGCCACATTCGACGGCGCGGTGGCGGTTGCGGTAATGCATCATGTGCCGCCGGCACAATGGCTGGACTTTCTGTGCGAGATGCGCCGCGTTGTTCGGCCGGGCGGATTGGTACTGGTGATAGAACATAATCCACTCAACCCGGCCACCCAGTGGGTGGTGCGGCACGCCCCAATGGACGAGAATGCCAAACTGCTTACGCCCTGGCGCCTGCGTCGACTGATGAAGGCGGCCGGTGTCCGCCAGACGTGGATACGGTACGTTCTGTTCACGCCTTTCGCGGGCAAGATTTTCCGACTGCTGGATCGACTGCTGGAGCGCGTACCCCTTGGTACGCAATATGCCGCGGGCGGCAAGGCGTGAAATTCAGGAATGGGGTCTGAACACGAACCAGCGCAGGGTGAAAAACAGAAATAGCACCGACAACGGCAGAATAACCGCTTGCGCCAAATACGGGGAGGAAATGACAGACTGGACCTTTCCCAGCAGAAACGCGTTGCCCAGATAATTCAGCACATAGATTGCCACAAAATACGGCATGCGTTTCCATGCGATTCGCTTAAACACCAATTTTCCAAAACTGACGAAATTGAACGCAACGCCCAACACGGTTGCGATCAGCAGCGCCAAAGACGGGGGAAGCCCGAGATAGACCATACCGGCGTAAACCAGATAGCCGAAACAGGTGTTGACACCTCCCACCAGAATGAAGTGCATGAAATGGCGCAATGGCGCCGGCAGATTTTGCCAAAGAGCAGATACCGTCATCGATTACCCGCGCAATCGAGCCGCCGCGCTTGTGCTTCCGAGGCAATAATCAAGGTGTGATGAAAGCCTTTTGCAGTCGTGAGTTTGCATAAAGCAGCATCGCCCAATGGGCGAGATTGCGCCTCGCTGCCATACAGACTGTAGCCGTAATAACTGCCGAGAACGCAGTGTTCAGCAGGCGGCGGCAGACCATTCAGCAGAGGTAACCCGAAATAGGCCGGTATCAGAAAGGGAGCGGCGTTGCATTGCGGCGTGAGTGACCAGAACGCGCGGAAGGACGGAGAAACCGCGACCAAGAAATCCATCCCGGGCCTCATGCCGCTGTTCCGCATCAAAACGGCAATTCGCGCGCCGGTCGATGTTTCAGATTCAACCTGCACCTCCTTCAGCGCGCGGGAATCAAAAAGATTGCGCGCTGCGTGTTGCGCCGATGCCCGCAAAAGAGAATTTCGCTGGTTCTTAAATTCTCCGTAAGCATGCAGCTTCTGCGGCGTGAGAATTGTCATGAACAGGATCACGGCCAGGCCAGCCCCAAACACGAGCCGGGGCGAGCGCTGCGACGTCAGCGATGCAAGACGCGAAGAAAAACTCGCAATTGCCAGCCACGTCGCCACGTTTATAAAATAGTATGCACTCCCGCCCTCCACCCGAAGAAGCAGGGTTGGCAGCAGATTCACCAGCAGCATCACCAACACAGCTTCGTGCCAGGGCCGGTCCGCGCTTTTGCGCCAGTCGCGAAGATGAAAAATGCCTGCCGCGCCGACAAGGGTAAAATTCGCAACCGCAACCAAAGGATAGGCAAAAAGGAAATGAAGCGGTTGGAATACAGTCGTCGCGACGTTGTCGTTGGGCAGAAAGAACTTGATGGCCAGATAGCCATGCAGGATCAGCAGGATCGCCGATGCAATCATTCCAACGCGTGTCAGTCGCCGCTGCCGCAACAGAAGGAAAACGACCGCCACGGTCCAGGTCATGCCTATGGATATTTTCGCTGCCGACAAAAGAATTGCATATGTCAGTGCCAGGATTGCAGTGCGATCCGGCATCTCACCTTCCCCGCCTGCCAGCGCCCGCAGGTGCGGAAGCGCAAGCAGCAGGAGGCCGAGGCCGACCATGTAGCTTTCCGATGTCAGATAGGACATCCAGTCGAAGCGATCGAATACAAATAGGATACCGAGGGGTATGACGACCAATGCGGCCATGCTTCGCCGCGCACCGAATGCCGCGGTCGCGACACCAAGCCCCATCAGTAGAAGAGGCAACGCCACAATTTGCAGGCCCAGATAATAACCATGGACGGAGCCCAGCCCCACGCCTTTTGCAGCCAACCCAAACCAAAGATGGGAAAAAGCGTGATAGCGAATGCGCGTTAGCCCATTAAGCGGGCTCGCAAGCTCCCCGTAATTCGCAAGCATCGATGATAGAGAAGTGTGAAAAAGAGTATCGGGATAGGCAAGTCCCGCCAGGACGCGTTCCGGGAGAAATACATTGGCGTAGCCGACACCGTTGATGATGAGAAAATAGATCGCGCCCAATCCAGCCGCGAGAGCGCCGCCGGCCAGGACGACAGACAGGTCGCGTTGTTGCGCCGCCCTCCACGCCAGGATAGCCACCGCCCCCGCGCCAAACGGGCAAAGCGCGTAGATACTGAAGGCGGATAGCGCACACAGCACCAGCATCGCCAACAGCCCCACCATGAGCCAAAGAAGATACAGGCGCCCGCCAAAAACGAGCGTGGCCGCCAGCAAGGCATACTCGCACCAATAGACGAGGAATACGGCCGGGGACGGACCGCCGAGATAGTGCCGAAAATAGCAGAGACCGCCAGCAACGATCGCCGCAAAAACACTATAGAATGGAACAATCCAGCCATCGGCCGGCGTGTCTGTCCCCTTGGCATTCCTCATGAGATGCAGACCGCCATCGCAAAACTCTTGTTGCTTTACCGCGCGCACGGACCGATTTACATACGTTATCTGGCATGATCGGCGGGGGATCGCAAATGCGCTTGTTTGTGCGGGCTGCTTGCGCCCGCGGTGATAGCGCCCGCCTTATGATCGCCTTCTGCGGCACAGCCGGGCTCGCAGCGGCGGCCGCCATCATGGCGGCACTTATCGTTCATTTCTGTTTCCGTTCCCCCGACATCAACCTGCTGCGCCACATGTTCGTGGAGGCCTACTGGAGCGACGTCCGTCCCGAACCGGCGGAAAGGGCCGCATGGCTGACAGGAGTGGCAATTTCCTTTCCCGTCGCGCTGTTTGCCTTGCGTCTCGCACGCGGGTTGCCAGGCGAAGGATTGCCATCGCTTTGCATGCCGTTGCTCTGTTCGCTCTCTGCGGTTTTTCCGTGCTTTTCATCGGTTCAGATCTCGCAGGCGATCTTTTGCGCGGCGATTTGGCCAATCCTGCCGCTCGGGGGGCGCACCCGCTGTTGTGGTTTCTGGTGCCAACGGCAGGCGCCGTCGCAATTTTCCTGGTCCGTGAAAGCCTTGATGGACAAGGGCTCAAACGCGTGATGTTCACCCGCCTGCAGCAGCAAATGGCGCGCCATTACAAAGGAATTTATTTTGCCCTAGGGGCCGCAGTCCTTCTAAGTGCGGTCGCCCTGCGCGTACGGACGGCGGCCATTGTTGGCGGCGCCCCCCATTTGGAACCGGTCCTTTATTCGGTCTCGCAGGTGGTGGCCGGAAAAACCCTCCTCTCCGACCTCCCCGCTCAATACGGGCTCTATGCAGAGTTGCTGCGTCCGGTCTTTACTCTTACAGGCTTGTCCGTTCTGAAATTCACGCTGCTGCTTACGACACTCCAGGCCGTCTCGTCCTTGATGCTCGCAACTACGGCAGCAGCACTGGTCCAGTCGAAGCTTCTCAAGAGTCTTCTGGTGCTGACTTTTTGCTGGATTCTAGGCTCGACGTGGATGTGCGGATACGCATCTCCTCTCGGTTACGAATATTTCCAGGTTTGGCCAATCCGGTTTGCATTTCCTGCGATTTCGGTATGGCTGTTTGTGCGAGCACGTCGCCGCGATTTTCCGACGACCATGCTGGTACTGGCTGGGGCTCTTGCAGGCCTGGGCTTGGTCTGGAACCTGGATTCCGGTGTGCCCGTCGCCGGTGCGTTGATCGCAAGCATGCTGGTCCGCGTGATCTTTGCAAGCAAAGACTGCTGGAGACGAGAGCTCAAACGGCTGGCTATCGCCCTAGTGGTCCCCGTGTCGGTTGCCGCGATATTCCTCTCATATCTCGCAATCAAGGCGGACGGCGGCTTGCAGCTGCAAGACTGGATCAAATATCAGCGCATTTTCTACCAAGCCGGTTTTGGCATGTTGCCCCTGCCCGCTATCCACACCCCTGGATGGCGATCCTGGGGCTATATGTGTTTGCCATTTGCGGCGGGATCTCTGCATACCAGCGTAAAATGCCGTCCGCTTCGTGGGACAGCATGTTCTATTTGGCAGTGCTTGGTATTGGTTTGCTGACCTACTATCAGGGTCGTTCGCATGTCGTCGTCCTGGCCCTGGCAATGTGGCCGGCCATACCTATCGCCTTCATTCTGGCTGATCGGACTTTGCGATCGGCGCATGCAAACCTGCTGCCGCGGGAGACGGACTGGGCAACGGCCCCAGTTATTATGTTCGGGCTGTTGATGTCACTGCTGTGGATATCGATGACACCCAAGCTGATCTTTTTGACGGCAAAAGAAGCAGGCTGGGCCACCATCTATCATAAACCCACGCGGAATATTGAAAACATTGCCTTCGTGAAAAGCCATACGATCGGCGCGCGGCGCGCCGCCATAATTGATCGCGCTCAAGCAGTTTATTTCGCCGAGACCGGCCTGGCATCCGCGACCGGAGGACCCGGCCTGGGAGAAATGGTTCTTGCAGCTGATCGCCAGCGGATGATTGCGGCGCTTATCGCCCAGCCGGCTCCCCATCTGTTTATCGGCCTGGACGCCAACGGCAAGATACCGGGTCCCTACCGCCAACTGCTTCACTACTACCGGCCGCGCGCAACCAGCGGCGCCGGGCTGCAATATCTTGAACCGCGCTGAAATGGTCGCCCGACCTTCCAAGTGCCCTTTAACCGGCGGAAATCGCTACAATAATTCCGGCCCCCTTCTGCTTTGCCAAGTCCAGGGTCACTGCTATAAGGGCCGCCAAATCGGAGGATTCCCTTGTCGCGCATGCCTGACCATGATGTTGCTCCCGGCCCTCTGACCCGCTGTCAGATCACCGGTTCGACGGATCTGAACCTGGTGATCGATCTGGATTGCCAGCCGCTGTGCGACTCCCTGCTAACCAAGGACCGGTTGCTGCAGCCGGAAGAGACTTTTCCGCTGCGGCTTTATGTATGTCCCGAATCCGGTCTGGCGCAGCTCGACTATGTGGTGGACGGTTCCAAGGTTTATCACCCGGAATACCCCTACCGCAGCGGAATCACCAAGGAACTCGAAGTCTATCAGCGCGCCTTCGCCAAAGGCATCGTCGAGGAATTGGGCGTGCCGGCCGGCTCGCTGTGCGTGGACATCGGCTCCAATGACGGCACGCTGCTCACCGGCTTCAAGGCGATGGGCATGAAAGCGCTGGGCGTGGAGCCCACCAACATCGCCAAGATCGCGCGCGAGGAAAACAAGGTCGAGACTATCCAGTCCTTCTTCACTGAGAAGGTGGCCCGGGAAATCGCCAAGGACTATGGCAAGGCGAAAGTCATTACCACCACCAACGTGTTTGCCCACATGGCACCGCTCGGCGAAGTGGTGCGCGGCATCGTCGAGCTGCTGGACAATGACGGCGTCTTCATTACCGAAAGCCACTATTTGCTGGATGTGATCCAGACCGGCCAATTTGACACCGTTTACCACGAGCATATCCGTACCTATTCCCTGAAATCGCTGATGGTGCTGTTCTCTTATTACAACATGGAAGTGTTCGACGTTCGCCGCGCCGATCGCTATGGCGGCAACATCCGCGCCTATGTCGCGCGCAAGGGCACGCGCAAGATCGCTCCCGCCGTGCAGGAACTGCTGGACGTTGAAGTGGCCGCTGGCCTGTTCGATCCAAAGACCTATGTGAAATTCCGCGCCCGGGTCGAGGAAAGCCGCGACAAGCTGATGACCCTGGCCTATCAGGCGCATATGAAGGGTCAACGTTTCGTGGGCAACTCCTGCCCCGGCCGCTGCTCGACCCTGCTAAACTATTACGGCATGACACGCGATCTGATGCCGTACCTGGCCGAACAGCCGACCTCGCTCAAGCTGGGCATGTACCTGCCGGGCAAGCACATCCCGGTGGTCAACAACCAGATCCTGATCGACGAACAGCCCGATTACGTCGTCCTGATGGCCTGGCACTATGCCAAACCGATCACCGAACAGCTGCGAGCACGCGGCCTGAAGTCCAAGTTCGTCATGCCGCTTCCCGATATGCAGATCCTGGACGTCTGATCGATGACCGGGGGGCAGATCGCGCAGGCGATGCCGTCCGGCAATGGGCGTCGCGTTTCCCTGGTGATGCCGGTCTACAATGAGGCCGGCAACATCGAGCGCGCCTATGCGGAAATCCTGGCTGTGTTCGCCCCCCTGCCTTATGAGCTGGAATTCGTCTTCACCGACAATCACAGCGAAGACGAGACCTTTGCCATCCTGGCGCGCTTGGCGTCGGCCGACAGCCGCATCAAGGTGCTGCGCTTCAACCGCAACTACGGTTTCCAGCGATCGCTGCTGACCGCGTATCGCCATGCCACGGGTGATGCCGCGGTGCAGATCGATTGCGACCTGCAAGACCCCCCCGCCCTGATCGCCCAGTTCCTGGCGCTTTGGGAACAGGGCCATGACGTGGTGGTCGGCATTCGCCGCCGGCGCCGCGAAAATCCGCTACTTACGCTTGGGCGGCGCACCTTCTATGCCATGCTCAACAAGATATCGGACGACCGCATCACCCGCGACGCAGGCGATTTTCGCCTGGTGGATCGTTCCGTGCTGGAGATGCTGGGCCGGCTGAATGACATTAATCCCTACGTGCGCGGACTGGTGTCGGCCTTCGCGCGCAACGAGACCGGCATCATCTATGACCGCGCCGCCCGGCAGCACGGCCAAAGCAAGTTTCCCGTGGTCAAGCTGTTCCGCTTCGCCGTCGACGGCATCATTGCCCATTCCGTGGTGCCGCTGCGGCTGGCGACCTATACCGGCCTGGTCGTGTCCACCGCCACCTTCTTGCTCAGCATCGCCTACCTAGTAGCCGCGCTGCTGTTCGGCAGCTCCTGGCCCAGTGGCTTTGCCACCATCGTGATCGTCACGCTGTTCGGCATCAGCCTCAACGCCATCTTCCTGGGCATCATCGGGGAATATGTCAGCCGCATCTACCAGCAAGTGCGCGTGAGGCCGTTGGTGGTGGTGGAGAAGGCGATCAACGTGATTGACAATACGGGGTTGAAATGAAGGCCGTCATTCTGGCCGGCGGGCGCGGCACGCGCATCGCCGAGGAAAGCACCCTGCGCCCCAAGCCCATGATCACCATCGGCGGGCGCCCGATCTTGTGGCACATCATGGAAAGCTATGCCGCGCATGGCATCACCGATTTCGTGATCTGCCTGGGCTATCGCGGCTACATGATCAAGGAATATTTCGCCAACTATTTCCTGCACGCCGCAGACTCGGTGGAGATGAACCTGGCCGACCGCTCGGTGAAATATGGGCACAGCCAGGCCAGGAACTGGAAGGTGACGCTGGTGGAAACCGGGGAGGCCACCCAGACTGGCGGGCGCATCAAGCGCATCGCGCCCTGGGTTGCGGGCGAAGAAGCCTTCTGCCTCACCTATGGCGACGGATTGTCGGACGTGGATATCGCTGCCTCCATTGCCCACCACCGCGCCCATGGCAAGCTGGCCACCATCACCGCCGTGACCCCGCCCGGCCGCTTCGGCGCGCTGCAGATCGAAGACGGCGTCGTTACGGAGTTTGTGGAAAAGCCCGCCGCCGGTGGACAGGTCATCAATGGTGGCTATTTCGTGCTCTCGCCCAGGGTAATCGACTATATCGCCGAGGATTCCACGGTGTGGGAACATGAGCCGCTGCGCCGCCTGGCTGCGGAGCGCCAGCTCAACGCCTATCCTCATGCCGGCTTCTGGCAGCCGATGGACACGATCCGCGAACGTGAGCTACTGGAAGAACTGTGGGAGACAGGCAAGGCGCCCTGGAGCAGATCTTGACGCCATCCTTCTGGAAGGGCCGCCGCGTCCTCGTCACCGGCCATACGGGGTTCAAGGGGGCCTGGGCCGTCGCCATGCTGTCGGGCTGGGGAGCGCAGGTCACGGGCGCGGCGCTGGCACCGGATACCGATCCCAACCTTTGGCTTCTGATCAAGGACCGCGTCCACATTGACGAAGTCGAGGTGGATTTGCGCGACGCCGCCGCCACCGCCGCGATCTTCCGCGGCAGGGCCCCTGAGATCGTGCTGCACATGGCGGCGCAAGCGCAAGTGCGCTCCAGCTATGCGGACCCGGTGGGAACTTTCGCCAGCAACGTGATGGGCACGGTGAACCTCCTGCAGGCACTGCGCGACGTACCCAGCGTCAGGACGGTACTGGCCGTCACCAGCGACAAGGTCTATGCCAATCAGGAAGACGGCACGCTGTTCAGCGAAACCAGCGCGCTGGGCGGCAGTGATCCCTACAGCGCGTCCAAAGCCGCCTGCGAGATCGCCGTCAAATCCTTTGCCGAGAGCTTTTTCGTCCCCGCCGGCGTGCCGCTGGCCACCGCGCGCGGCGGCAACGTCATCGGCGGCGGCGATTTTTCCAGCGACCGGCTCGTGCCCGATCTCTACCGCGCGGCCCTGGCCGGCACGGCCGTGGAGCTGCGCTATCCGGGCGCGCACCGGCCTTGGCAGCATGTGCTGGATTGCCTGTCGGGTTATTTCACCTATCTCGAACACCTGTCGGCCCAAAACAAGGCCGAGCCGGCGGCATTGAACTTCGGCCCCTCGTCCGAGGAGATTTTCACCGTGGCGCAGGTGGCGGACGCGGTGGGTGCAAGGCTGGGTAATGCAAGGCCCTGGAAGCAGGCGCAAGGCACTTTCCCGCTGGAAAAGCAGGCGCTGCGGTTGACCGCCGCCTTGGCGGCGAGAACGCTGGATTGGCATCCGCGGCTGGACTTGGCCACCACCATCGACTGGACGGCCGATTGGTATGCCCGCTTCGCCAAGCGCGAAGACGCGCTGGCACTGATGCAGGCACAGATCGCGGCATTTTCAGCCCTGGGCTGAGATTTCCTGCCGCGCATAATCGCGCGACGCAGCATCACCTTGCGCTTCCAGCCATTGCTTTTGCTGGCGGCGATAATCTTCGCGCAACGCATCGGCAAACTGCGCCGAAGCCAGCGCCCGCTGCGGCGACAGGCGCGGATCGGGTTTCTTGTCTCTCACCGATTGCAGGAACGCGGTGAGCATGGCGCCAAGGGGACGCAGGCCGCTGTCCCAGTCCGGATCCCCGCTTTGCGCCGCCAATCCCGGCGCCGTCAGGGTGCCCGGCTCGACCGAGAAATCCAGGGTGCAGGGGCCATCGATGGTCTGCGCCGCCAGCACGCGCCGGCGCGCCTGCGCATTGCGCGACAGGCGGATGGCAATGGGCAAGCCGCCGGCCGTGGCGGTTATAGACACCGCCGCGCCGCCCCGATCAATCGACAGGCTTTGGGCCGTGATATCCTGTTGCGCAACATGCGCCAGCACAGGCAGCACATGCGGCAGCACATCGTCGAACACGGTGACGGCCGGGTCATAGGATTTCACATCGCCGCGCACCACATCGCCCTGCCCGTCCTCCCAAGTCATCTGCAGCTGGCGGGCATGACCATGCCCGGCCACCAGCCGCGTGAATGCCTCCAGGTAGCGTGCGAAGAGGAAGACATGGCTGGCCGCCAGAAACCCGCCCGATGCCGCGTTTACCAGCTGGCGCACCGCATCTGCGCCAATTGCGATGGGCTTTTCCACCAGCACCGGAAGGCCCGCGTCCAGAGCGGCCAAGACAGCGGGGGCGTGATCGGCGGCCCGATTGGCGACAACCACGGCATCCGGTAGCATCGCGCGGTAATCAGGCGGCGCCTGCGAGACCGTCACCTGTGCGCCGATCCCTTTCTGCGCGATCCAAGCCGCCAAGTCGGCGCGGGAATGCAGCCGCAACCGGTGGGATGGATCAAGTCCTGCCAGCACGCCCGCGATGGTTCGCGCCCAGCGCCCGCCGCCAATGACCGCAATAGTTGCCATGGCCTGTCTTACACCAAAACGGGCACGCCCCCAACCCATTGAAAACAATAGAATTACTTGCTGCAACGAAGGCTTAAGGCCCGGCGATGGATCATGGTTAGCCAATTGCTACCGACTGTTCCCAGGACCATGAACAAGCCCCTGTTCAATCGCGACACCCAGGCTCATGCGGGCTGGCTACGGGTTTTCGCTATCTTCCATCTCAACCTGGCTTTCTCGTCGATCGAGGAAGAGCGCCGGCCCCAGGTCATCGCGTCCTGCTACTGGCCCCTGTTGCGGCTGGCGGAACGCCATTCCCATCTCGGTATCGAAGTCTCCGGCTACACCCTCGAGGAAATCGCGCGGCTTGATCCCGCATGGATCGCCAAGGCCCGCCAGCTGGCGGCCGGCAATCGCATCGAGATCATCGGCTCCGGCTATAGCCAGATGATCGGTCCCCTGGTCCCTGCGCGCGTGATGGCCGAAAATCTGCGAATCGGCAACCAGGTTTACGACGCACTTCTGGGGGTGAAGCCCACCGTGGCGCTGGTGAACGAGCAGGCCTTCTCCGCTGGGCTGGTCGGCCACTATCTCGATGCCGGCTACCAAGCCCTTCTGATGGACTGGGACAACCCTTCCGCCAACCATCCGGAATGGGACGCCGAACGCCAGTATCTGCCGCAATATGCCGCCGGCCTCGATGGCCGCAAGATCGCCGTGCTGTGGACCAATACGGCCGCCTTCCAGCAGATGCAGCGCTTCGTTTATGACGACATTTCGCTGGAAACCTATCTGCGCTTTGTGCGCACCCGCCGCGCCTTCTCCACCCGCGCGCTCTGTCTCTATGCCAGCGATGCAGAGATTTTCGACTTCCGCCCCGGCCGTTTCCGCACCGAAGAGAAACTTTCCGAGAACAGCGAATGGACCCGTTTGGGCAAGGCGCTCTGCGCCGTCACCGCGGAACCGGGCATCAACCTGATCGGCCCCTCCCATGTGCTGAAGTTGGTCGATCGCGAAGGCGGCGGCAATGTTCTCCAGTTGGAGAGTGCCAATTGCCCGGTGCCGGTAAAGAAACAGCGCAAATACAACCTGGCACGCTGGGCGGTGACAGGACGCGATAACACGGCCGTCAATGCCGCTTGCGAGCGCATCTATCGCGGCATGCTGGAAAGCAGCACACCCGACTGGAAAGAACTCTGCTATCTCTGGGCTAGTGACTTTCGCACCCATCTGACCGAAAAACGCTGGCTTGCGTTCCGCGCCCGCCTGCAGGCGGCGGAAAAGAAATATGCCCTGCCCGGCCCCGCGCCCGTCATGGTGCCACGGGTCGAGCCGGCAACCGACCGACACCTGACCATAGAAACCCGCATGATCAGCGCCCGGCTGGACCGCCGCCGCGGCCTGGCGCTCGAACGCCTGCGCTTTGACGGCAATGACCACGCCGTCGTGGGCGGCATCGCTCACGGCACCTTCGAGGAAATCTCACTCCAGGCAGACTGGTACACCGGGGACTGCGTGTTCGAGGCGCCGGGCGAAGCCAAGGTTACCGATCTGGAATGGTGCGACGCGCGAATCCAGAAAGCAGAAAATGGTGATGTGATCGCCCATGCCAGCATCGATACGGTCAAGGGCCGGATCGAGAAGCAGATGCGCTTTTGCGGCAACGAGCGGCGCATCGACTTCGATGTCGTGTTCCATTGGCAAGAATGGGGTAAAGGCGTGCTGCGGCTTGGCCACTTCACCCTGCTGCCGGATGCCTTTTCGCTCGACCGGCTCAGGCTGGCCACCACCAATGGTGGCGGCCGGGAGACCTTCTCGCTTTGTGGCCGCACCATCGATCATGGCGCGCCCGTGTCCTTTCTGGTGTCCTCCAGCCATGGCGTGGGCATGACCGAGGGTTGGGCCGAGATCGGCGATGATCGAACGCGCCTCAGAATCGATGTGGACCGCTCCACAGCCCCCCTGATGGGCCTTTTGACCCACCGCCCCACCCGGCGCGCCAACGGTTCGGCCGGCCTGTTTTGCCAGCTTCAGCTGTCGGCGCTGGAACTGGATGACACGCGCAAGCCCTCGGAATACCAAGGCGGACCCCGGCGTTTCCGCTTCTCCATAAGCGCCGCATAGCCAATTTCATGCCGTAAATTTCGTGCGGTCATGTACCATCTTCCCGCGACGGAGGGTGGAAGGATGATCTGCTGGCGCATCTGGTTGAAAATGATCGCAACGGCCGGGGTCGCGGCCGTGGTGGCGCTCGGTCCCGCCCGGTCTGTGCCGCTGTCTGCCGCCAGTTCGCTCGCCGATATGCAGGCGCAGCCCGGCAACGGCGCGATAGAATTGCTCTCCTACCATCCCGGCATGAACAAAGGAGGCGGAGTGTTTGTCTGGGCGGCCGGCAGCAATGCCGCGCCCGACGGGTGCACCATATTTCCGGGCGCGGGACCCGGCCGCTGGATCCGCCAACTGTCGGGCCCGCTGGACGTGACCATGTGCGGCGCCTATTGGGACGGATCGCATGACGATGCGGCGGTGCTGAATCAGGCGTATCGCGTGGCCAAAACATTGCGCACCAGCCTGACGTTACCGGGAGGGGTGGGCAAAGTTTGTTCGACTGTGACCGCGGCGCCCGGCGTGATCCTGCGAGGACAAGGCATGGGCACGGCCGGCGCCATAGGTGACAGCCCAACGTTGGTGGATGCCAACTGCATGAAGTCCGGCTGGGTGTTCGACATAGTCACGCCGAAAGGCTCGGCTCAGCTCGAAGCGCCGAAATATTATGACATGAGCATTCGCATTGCCGGCACCACCGCGGCTGGAGGCTGCATCCGCTGGAATAGCGTCGATGGCGGTTTTACCGACACCACCGCGTCGCAGGCCTACATCATGCATCCCCATGCCGAGCGCATTTACTGCGAGATGAACTCAGGCATGGCGGATCAGCAGATCGGCCTGCAATGCAGCAAATGTTTTGACGGGGATTTTTCCCAGAACAATGTGGTGTTCGGCCGGCATGGCATCGACCTGGAAGGTTCCGACGTCATCTGCATCGGCTGTGCGGGACCAAATAGAATTGCCGGCGCCACCGACAATCTGATCCGCATGACCAGCCATGGCACCTTCGGGAACATGGATCGCGTCGTGGAGAATGAGATTCTCTATCCCTCTGATTTTGGCCAGAGTTATGACTCATTCATTTACGACGGCGCCTGGTCGTCGACCATCGAATCCAATCATATCGAAGGCCAGGTCAAAAATGCTCTGAGCGCCATTCACCTGGATGGCGGGTTCACCCACGGTATCCAGAACAACGATATCGACGCGGTGGTGCGCAGCGGGGTCGCCGTCCCGAACTGGCTCATAGCGGACGGAAAATTCGTCAATCTGCGGGTTGTGAACAATGGCTGCGGTGGATGCATACTGGGGCCCGCACTCTTCAATCGCGGCAGGGGCGTTTCGGCCTATTTCAATGACGGCGGCGTCCGCCAGATCATTACCCATGCGGGAAACGCCGCCAACGGCGATGCCGGATTTCCCTGAGGCCTGAGTTTAGTAAGCGCCTTCGCTCCGTAGCAGCACCCAGACAGTCTGCAGCATGATCACCAGATCGTACCAGACCGTCCAGTTCTTGATGTACCACTCGTCGTAGGAAATGCGTTCGGCAAAGGTGGTGTGGCTCCTGCCGCTGATCTGCCACAGCCCTGTAATGCCGGGGCGTACACGCTCATAAAGGCTGATCACCGCCCCATAGTCGGGCAATTCTCGGCGCAGCAGCGGGCGCGGTCCCACCAGGCTCATATCGCCCAACAGCACATTGATCAGCTGCGGCAGTTCATCCAGGCTCCTGCGCCGCATCCAGGCGCCGATACGGGTCACGCGCGGATCCGCCGCCAGCTTGAAGTTGGATTCGCAATAGCGGGCCAGCAGGATGGGATTTTCCTTTTCCCAGCGCTTCATCTGGTCTTCGGCATCCACCACCATGGTGCGGAATTTCCAGCAGGTGAAATCCCGTCCCGCGCGACCGACCCGCGGCTGACGGAAGAAAACCGGTCCGCGGTCTTCCCGCCAGATCAGGAAGGCAAAAAGCAGCAGTACCGGGCTCAGCAGGGCTCCCAGAATGACCGCGCCAATGATGTCCAGGCTGCGCTTGAAGATGCGCTGCGGCAGCCGCGCCAGGTTATTTCTGACCTGCAGCAGCAAGAGATCCTTGCCGAAGAAATAGTTGGTCGAAAGGCCGTACAGCGGCAGCCGTCGCAGCGAGGGCACGATCGCCACCGCGATGTCGGCACCCACCAGCTGGTCGATCAGGTCATTGGGATTGGCGTTGGTGCGATCGTCCGGCACCAGGATGACCTGGCGGCAGCCCGCTGCCGTCAGCGCGGGCGCCAGCTCTTCCTGGGGCACCATGACCGGGACAAGGCCGGAAAAGGCACTGGAAAGATGTTTTTCCGGACTCTCCGGCACCACCCAATGCACTTTCAGTCCCAGCGCGAGTTGCTTGCCCAAAACCGGCACCACTTCCTGCGCCATCGGGCTGGTGCCGATGATGGCGGTTGGCAGATGCCACATCCCGATCTTGCCGAGGAACAGGCGCATCAATTGGCGCGCCGTCGGCAGGACAAACAACATCCCGATCCACACGGCCAGGCTGGCCACAACACCCTTGGGCTCCAGCAGCGACACCGCGGCCACATAGGCACCGCCGCTGATCAGAAGTGCCGTGGTGGTTGCGCGCGCCCCATCCCAGAACAGCTGACGCTTGCTGTAATCGCCTATCAGATAGCGCGCGGCGACAAAGACCAAGGCGATGATCATTACCAGGTCGACGACCGTGTTGGGCTGGCCCAGGGTGCGATTGCGAAACAGGGCCAGCGCCGGCGGCTGGGCCAACAAATGTAAAAGCGCATCGGCGACAGCGAAACAGGCCAGGTCGGCCGTCATCAGGCCAAAGACGATGGCGATACGGCGCACATGCGATCCGCCACTGCGAACCCCCAAGGGATAGTGGCCAGACTGCTCAAAGGACGCAGCAACGGTCATCGACGAATGGGCTCCCACCTCTGGCGCACAGTACCAACTCGCATCCGCAAAAGCACCCGGGCAATCTCCTCTTTGTCGCGCCCGTTCAGGGATTGCCACCCCATGTCCAAAAGCGGACCAAAGAAAAAATTCCTACGTCCAAACAATCAGTTAGCGCTATCACGCTTCGGGCACGGCTTCCGCCTGCAAGGAACCGGAAAAGCGGGCGGCAAAGGCCGTGACACGCGATTCGGTTATCGCCTGGCGCAAGTCGGCCATCAGTTTTTGATAAAATGTCAGATTGTGCCAGGTGAGCAGCATGGCGGCGATGATCTCTCCCGCCTTGACCACATGATGCAGATAGGCGCGGGAGAACTGCCGGCAGGCCGGACAGCCGCATTGCGCGTCCAGTGGCGCAGAATCTTCGGCGAAGCGGGCATTCTTGAGGTTCAGGGTCCCTTCCGAGGTAAAGGCCTGGCCATTGCGCCCCGATCGCGTCGGCAACACGCAATCGAACATGTCGATGCCGCGCAGCACCGCGCCGACAATGTCTCCAGGCTTGCCCACGCCCATCAGGTAGCGAGGCCGGGCGGTCGGCAGATGCGGAACCGTCCCCTCCAGGGTTTCAAACATGGCGGCTTGCGGTTCGCCCACTGCCAGCCCGCCCACGGCATAGCCGTCAAAGCCAATCTCCTTCAGCGCCTCGGCGGACCGTACGCGCAGATCGGTGAAGGTGCCGCCCTGCACGATGCCGAAACAGGCATGCCCCGGCTGTTCGCCAAAGGCGATTTTCGAACGCTTGGCCCAACGCATCGACAGCGCCATGGATTTTTCGATTTCGGCGTGGGTCGCGGGCAGCGCCGGGCACTCGTCGAACACCATCTGGATGTCACTGCCCAACAGCCGCTGGATTTCCATGGCGCGCTCGGGCGACAGGAATTCGGCATGCCCGTCGATATGGGAACGGAATTTGACGCCCTCCTCGCTGATCTTGCGCAGGTCCGACAACGACATGACCTGAAAGCCGCCGCTGTCGGTCAGGATTGGCCGGGGCCAGTTCATGAATTTGTGCAAGCCTCCCAGCCGGGCAATGCGCTCCGCGCCGGGCCTGAGCATCAGGTGGTAGGTATTACCCAAGAGAATGTCGGCGCCGGTTTCGCGTACGCTTTCCGGCATCATCGCCTTCACCGTCGCCGCGGTGCCGACCGGCATGAAGGCGGGTGTGCGGATCTCGCCGCGCGGGGTATGGATCACGCCCAGGCGCGCCGCGCCGTCCGTCGCCAGCAGTTCAAAGCGGAATTCATTCATGGCGCACGCAGTAGCAGACAGGCGTCGCCATAGGAATAGAAGCGGTAATCCTGCGCGATGGCTTCGGCATAGACCCGCTTCATCACCTCCAGGCCCATGAAAGCCGAGACCAGCATGAACAGGGTCGATCGCGGCAGATGGAAATTGGTCAGCAGGATGTCGGCGGCACGAAATTCATAACCCGGCGTGATGAAGATGTCGGTATCACCGGCAAAGGGCCGGACCAGCCTGTCTGTCCCAGCGGCACTTTCCAAGGTGCGCAGCGACGTGGTGCCCACCGCGGCGATGCGGCCGCCCCTGGCATGGACCGCGTTCAGCCGCGCGGCGGTTTCGGCATCCAGCTGCGCGGTTTCCACATGCATCCTGTGCTGGCTGGTATCCTCGGCGGTAACCGACAGGAAAGTGCCCAGCCCCACATGCAGAGTGACGGCTTCGCGTGCCACGCCTTTCTGGGCAAGGCGCGCAAACAGCTCCGGTGTCAGGTGCAGCCCGGCCGTGGGCGCCGCAACCGACCCGCTCTCGCGCGCAAAAACTGTCTGGTAGTCGGAGATATCCCGCGCATCGGCTTTGCGCCTGCCGGCGATATAGGGTGGCAGCGGCATTTCACCCAGCGCGGCAATGGTTTGATCCAAGGCCGCGCCGGATTGCGCGAACCGCAATTCCGCCTCGCCATTGTCGCCGCGGCTCACCACCTGCGCCTGAAGATCGCCGAACTGCAGCGTATCGCCCACTGTCAGTTTCTTGGCGGGGCGCGCCAATACCGAATAGCGGTTGACCGACAGGCGGCGATGCAAAAGGATCTCGATCTTGGCCGCCCCGGTCTCCCGCAGGCGATGACCATGGAGCCGCGCCGGGATCACCTTGGTGTCATTGACCAGCAGGGCGTCGCCGGCTTCCAGATAGTCCGGCAGATGGCTTACCTGGCGATGCTCCAGCCGGCCGTCGGGCCACACCACCAGCATGCGCGCGCTGTCCCGCGGGCTTGCGGGCCTCAGCGCAATGCGCTCTTCCGGCAGCTCGAAATCAAACAGGCCGACATCCATGACAGGGGCCTATAACAGCCCCAACCCTACTGACGCGAGATATTTTGGCCCCTGGCTAGGAGCGAGGAGCGACGTGGGCTGTAAAGCGCCCATAAGCGACGAGGCGAGTAGCGACAGCGTACGAGCACGCCAGGGGGCAAAAGAGCCGCGTCAGGCGATCAGTTTGCGGTAGAGATGCCATGTCGCGTGGCCCAGCACCGGAACCACCACCATCAGACCGACAAAGGCCAGCGCGGTGCCGACGACCAGCAGTGCCGCCACCACCAGGCCCCACAGCGCCATCGGGCCGGGATTGGCCATCACCGCGCGGAATGAGGTGGCGATGGCCGTATCGAGCCCCGTGTCACGGTCCAGCAGCAGCGGGAAGCTCACCACGCTCAGCATCATCGACAGCAAGGCGAAGATGAACCCGACGCTCACGCCCATCACGATCATCGCCTGGCCGGGCGGGGTAAACAGCACCGCTTGGGCAAAGGCCAGCGGGGGCGCGCCTTGCGGCAGGCTGGGCGCCAGGGTCGCGTCATAGATCGCCCAGGCCGCCAGCAACCAGACCAGGAAGACCGCGATCAGGATCGCGCCCAACGCCGCGATGCCGCCGATGGCCGGCGCCTTCAGAACATCAAAGGCATTGGCCCAGCCCACTTCCACGCCCTGCTCGCGCCGCCGGCTCATCTCATAAAGGCCCACCGCCGCCAGCGGCCCGATGATGGCAAAGCCGGACGCCATGGGGAAAAGCAGCGGCAGCAGATCCGACCCGAACGCCACCCGCGCCAGCACAACGCCGACCAGGGCGTAGGTCGCGCAAAGAAAGATCACGTCGCTGCGATAGGCTTCGAAATCGACGAAGCCTTCGCGCAGCGACTGCCAGATGTCGGCATTGCTGATCCTGCGGATCGCCGGGGCCGGCGAATGCGCGGTCTGGCGCATATGGTCGACGGATCGGCCGACCGCTTCGGCGGCATGTGCGGCGGCAGCCAGCTGGGCCCCGCTCCATTCAATGGGATTTCGGATGGTTGACATGGCGCTTCTCCCGTTGCGTTGCGGGGGCGCCTTTGGCCTGGCGGCTGTCTGAAGGCCGTCGGTCACGGCGAACCCGTGGACCTGTACCAGTGCCTGAACGATAGCCTGCGACAGGACGCCGCGGAAGGTGGAACTTTATCCCGCACTTGCGAGAACAGCAGCGATGATGCGGTCTTGGGTCGCCGGCTCCAGATAGGGGTGCATCGGCAGGCTGACCACATGGCCGCTCAGAGCCTCGCTGACGGGCACGGGCGCGCTGGGATAGCTGGCGTAGGCCTGCTGGCGGGACAGCGGTATTGGATAATAAACCGCCGTCGGTACGCCCTTCTCCTTCAGGCCGGCCTGGAACCTGGCCCGGTCGGCGACCTGCAGAGTGTATTGCGCCCAAGTTGAAACCGCGCCGTCGATCACCACCGGCGTCTTGATGCGGTTCGAGCCGGCGAAGGCGTCGTTGTAGCGCCGGGCCACGGCATTACGCTTCTCGATCTCGTCATCGAAGATCTTCAGCTTCTCGATCAGGATCGCGGCTTGGATCGTGTCCAGCCGGGAATTCATCCCGACCTGGACATGCTCGTAACGGTCATTGCCCTGGCCGTGCATCCGTAGAGACAGAAGCTTTTCTTTCAGCGCATCGTCATTGGTGAAGCAGGCGCCGCCATCGCCGTAACAGCCCAGCGGCTTGGCTGGAAAGAAACTGGTGGCGGCCGCGTCACCGATCGATCCCGCCCGCTTGCCGTGGAGAAGGCCTCCAAAACCCTGGGCCGTGTCGCACAACAGCTTGAGACCTTCACGCCGTGCGATCGGCTCCAGCGCGTCATAGTCGGCAGGCTGGCCGAACAGGTCGACCGGCATGACCACCTTGGGCCTGAGCGCGCCGTCCTTCTTCACCAGCGCGATCGCGGCCTCAAGACTGGCCGGATCCATGTTGAAAGTATCGGACAGCACGTCGACGAACACCGGCGATGCACCGGCCAGCGCCACCACTTCCGCACTGGCGGCGAAAGTGAAGGCCGGCACGAACACCGCATCACCAGGCCCCACGCCCCAGGCGCGCAGGATCAGAAGCAGCGCATCCGTGCCGTTGGCACAGGCGATGGCGTGCTTGACCCCGGCCCAGGCCGCGATGTCTTTCTCGAACTGGGCCACTTGCGGGCCCAGAATCCACTGCCCGCCTTCCACCGCAGCCTTGATGGCAGCTTCCAACGGCGCGCCCAGGCGCCGGCGCTGAGCCTGCAGGTCGATAAAGGCGATTGCTTCGGCCACGAATATTTCCCGCGCGAACAACACACGCTTCTAGGATGCGGGCCGAAGCCAGCGCCACTCACCAATTATTGCGCTTTATTCTGCTTCGATGCGCGCCTTGATGATCTTGTCCGGCGCGCCCGAAATGGCGCCGTTATTGTGTTCGCCGCCCTTCTTGATCTTGTCGACCGCGTCCATGCCTTCGACCACCTGGCCCCAAACGGTATACTGGCGGTCCAACCAGGGCGCGTCGTCGAAGCAGATATAGAACTGGCTGTTGGCGCTGTTGGGATTGGCGGTGCGCGCCGCCGAAACGGTGCCCTTCACGTGCTTTTCGTTGGAGAATTCCGCCTTCAGATCGGGCAGATCGGAGCCGCCCGAGCCGGTGCCGGTCGGATCGCCGGTCTGGGCCATGAAACCGGGAATCACGCGGTGAAACACCACGCCGTCATAGAAACCCTGGCCGGCCAAGGTCTTGATGCGCTCGACATGATTTGGCGCCAGGTCGGGACGCAGCTTGATCTTCACCGGACCGTCCTTGAGTTCGAGAATGAGATATTCGGCCATTACAATTTTTCCCTGCTGCGTTTGATGAGTGCGTTCGCCACGGCTGGTGTCGTGAAAGGCGTGATGTCGCCGCCAAGGAGCGCGATTTCCTTGACCAGCCGCGAAGAAATCGCCTGATGGCGCGGATCCGCCATCAGAAACACCGTTTCGATTTCGGTGTTGAGACGCTGGTTCATCGCCACCATCTGAAATTCATATTCGAAGTCCGACACCGCGCGCAGGCCCCGGATGATGACCTGGGCCCCGACCTCGGCGGCGAACTGCACCAAGAGGCTCTCGAACGGCACCACCGCGAGGGTGGCGCGACCTTCCGCCAGCTTTTCGGCCTCCGACTTGACCATCTCCACCCGCTCGGTGAGCGAGAAGACCGGATTTTTGGGCGCGTTGACGGCGACACCGATCACCAGATGATCGACCAGCTTGACCGCGCGCTTGATGATGTCGAGATGGCCGAGCGTCACCGGATCGAAAGTGCCGGGATAAAGCCCGACGCGCTGCTTTATTCTTGAAGACGGGGCGCTCATTCGCCGGCGCCGACATCGGCGATGCGTTCCACCGACACCACTTTTTCCCCCTCATCCACCCGGAACACGGTGACGCCCTGAGCGGCACGGCCCTGGATCGAGATGCCCGACACCGCGACACGAATGGTCTGGCCGGCATCGGAGATCAGCATCAGGTCGTCGGATTCCTCCACGGGGAAAGAGGCGATCACGGCGCTGTTCTTCTTGCCCATGCCAATGGCGACAATGCCGGAGCCACCGCGGCCGGTCACGCGATACTCATAGGACGAACTGCGCTTGCCGAAGCCGGTCTGGGACATGGTGAGCACAAACTGCTCGCGCGCACCCAGCGCCGCGTAACGTTCCGGCGTCAGGGTGGCTTCCTCGACACCCTCTTCCGCATCGTCCTCGACCTCGACCGGCGCTTCCGCCTCCCCGCTTTCGGCGCGGCGCGCCGCATTGGCCTGTTTCAGATAGGCGCGCGCCTCGGCGCTGGTCGCGTCGGCATGATAAAGCAGCGACAGACTGACCACCTCATCGCCACTGGCGAGCTTGATGCCACGCACGCCGGTGGAATCGCGGCCCTTGAAGACGCGCACATCGGCAACCGGGAAACGGATCGCCTTGCCGCCGCGGGTGGTGAGCAGGAAATCATCGGCATCGGTGCAGGTCGCCACCCCGACAATTCCGTCGCCGGCGCCGAGCTTCATGGCGATCTTGCCGTTCTTGTTGACCTGGGCGAAATCCGACAGCTGGTTGCGGCGTACATCGCCCGATTTGGTGGCAAAGACCACATTCAGCTTTTCCCATTCGCCCTCGTCTTCCGGCAGCGGCAGGATGGTGGTGATGCGCTCGCCTTCCGCCAGCGGCAGGAGATTGACCATCGCCTTGCCCTTGCCGGCGATACGCGCTTCCGGCAGGCGCCATACCTTGAGCTTGTAGGCCATGCCGGTGGAGGAGAAGAACAGGAGCCAGGCATGGGTGGAGGCCACGAACAGGCTGGTGACGAAATCCTCGTCCCGGGTCGCCATGCCGGAGCGGCCCTTGCCGCCACGACCCTGCACCCGGTACTCGGCCAAGGGCGTGCGCTTGATATAGCCGGCATGGGTAACGGTGACGGCGACATCCTCGCGCTCGATCAGCGCCTCGTCTTCCAGCTCGATTTCCGCGTCGATCAGTTCGGTCTTGCGCGGGGTGGCGAACTCGTCGCGGATCGCCTTGAGTTCGTCAGTGATGATAGCCAGCACCCGGCCGCGCGACGACAGAATGTCCAGATAATCGGCGATGGCCAGGCCTAGCTTCTGGGCCTCGTCATTGATCTCGTCGCGGCCGAGCGCGGTGAGGCGTTGCAGACGCAGGTCCAGAATGGCCTTGGCCTGTTCTTCCGACAGCTTGATGGTGCCGTCCGCTTCCATGCGATGGCGCGGATCGGCGATCAGCGCGACCAGCGGGGCGACATCCTTGGCCGGCCAGGCGCGCGCCATCAACTGTTCACGGGCGGTGGCGGCGTCGGGAGCGGCACGGATCAACCGGATCACTTCGTCGATATTGGCGACGGCAACCGCCAGGCCGACCAACACATGACCGCGGTCGCGCGCCTTGGCCAGGTCGAATTTGGTGCGCCGGGTAACAACCTCTTCCCGAAAGACGACAAAAGCGCCGATCAGGTCCTTGAGGTTCATCTGCATCGGCCGGCCGTCATTCAGCGCCAGCATGTTGACGCCGAAGCTCATCTGCAGGTTCGAGAACCGATAAAGCTGGTTCAGCACCACCTCCGATGAGGCATCGCGCTTCAGCTCGATCACCATGCGCATGCCCGAACGATCGCTTTCGTCGCGGATGTCGGAAATGCCTTCAATCTTCTTGTCGCGCACCAGCTCGGCGATGCGCTCGATCAGCTGCGCCTTGTTCACCTGATAGGGCAATTCGGTGACGATGATGGCGTCGCGGTCCTTGCGGATTTCCTCGACCGCGCAACGCGCCCGCATCAGGATCGAGCCGCGGCCCCGCGCCAGCGCGGCGCGGGCATTCTGCTTGCCGATCAGAAGCGCGCCGGTCGGGAAGTCGGGGCCCGGCACGATCTCGGTCAGCCGTTCCAGATTGATGGAAGGATCTTCGATATAGGCCAGACAGGCATCGATCACCTCGCCCAGATTGTGGGGCGGGATGTTGGTGGCCATGCCCACCGCGATACCGGCCGAGCCGTTCACCAAGAGGTTGGGGAAGCGCGACGGCAGCACCGACGGCTCTCTCTCCGTGCCGTCGTAATTGTCGCGGAATTCGACCGTGTCCTTGTCGATATCTTCAGTCAGGCTGTGCGCGATCTTGGCGCGGCGCACTTCGGTGTAACGCATGGCGGCTGGCGGATCGCCGTCGACCGAGCCGAAATTGCCCTGGCCGTCGATCAGCGGCGCGCGCATGGAGAAATCCTGCGCCATGCGCACCAGCGCGTCGTAGATCGATTGGTCGCCGTGCGGGTGATACTTACCGATCACATCGCCGACGACGCGGGCAGATTTGCGATAGCCCTTGTTCCAGTCGTAGCTGTTCTCGTGCATCGAATAGAGGATGCGGCGATGCACGGGCTTGAGACCGTCGCGCGCATCGGGCAGCGCACGTTGCACGATCACGCTCATGGCGTAATCGAGATAGGAACGCTTCAGCTCGTCTTCGACCGCGATGGACTGGGCCGGATTGCCACCCTCAGGCGGGGTCAGCGTGTCTGGATCATCACTCAAAAATCAGGCCTCGCAAGCGCCCCTGGGAGGCGGAGAAATCGGTGGCGATTCCTAGCATTTTACGGTTACCGAAACCAGCAAATATTTGGAAATAAGCCATTGTTATAACTTGTATTTTTTGCAGGCCGGCGGCTCACTCGACCGACACCTCTCCCGCTTCAAAACCGAATCAAAATTGGATGTGCGAAACGCCCCGTTTTTCGGCTGAACAGGCTCTACAGCTTTTTATCGCAAGCCTCATAAGCCGGCGACGGCACGCCTTGATCGTCGGTCACGGCTTTTTGCGGCCTTTTGCGCTGAAATTCGTCAGCCACCCGCTTCATGTCATAGGCAAAGATCAAGCGCCGGTTCCCCGGCCTGTCGACATAGCCATAGGTGATGCCGATCAGCTGGCCAGCCCGATTGAGAACGGGACCACCGGAAAAACCCGGCCCAGAATTACCGGCAAAGATGAAATAGGGGGAATCGGCACCGCCCGGCACCCGGACAATGTCGCAGATCACGCCATGTGCGATACGAAGTTCGGCATCGGCGCCCTGACCATAGCTGGTCACGGCATCGCCCACGACCGGCGCCGCGACACGAAGCGTAACCGCGCGGGCCGTGCGAAAGAACATTAGGTCCGAGGATGAGCCGTACCCAAGTACCAGCTTGCGGGAGACGAGATTGTCATTGTGATCGTTGGTGACCGCGACGCCGGGCGCGATCGCCACCGCCGCGGCATCGGCAGAGCCCAGCCCCAGATTGGTCCGCCCATGCAGCGGTATATACGCCGCGGCAATGTCGGGCTCGGCGATGGCAGCCACCGGCGCGCCAGATGAGGTGGCGCAGCCGCTAGCCAGCAATGCGAGAAAAAGGACGACGAAACTAGAACGGAATCTCGTCATCCATCTCATCGCGCTGGAAACTGGCCGGTGCCTCGCTGGCGCCGCGGCTCCCGCCAAAGCCGCCGCCACCCTCGCCGCCGCCACCCTTGCCATCCAGCATGGTCAGTTCGCCGCGGAAATTCTGCAGCACGACTTCGGTGGAGTATTTTTCCACCCCGTCCTTGTCCGTCCATTTGCGGGTCTGCAACTGTCCCTCGACATAGACCTTGGAGCCCTTGCGCAGATACTTCTCCGCCACATCGGCCAGGTTCTTGTTGAAGATCACAACCCGGTGCCACTCCGTCTTTTCCTTGCGCTCGCCACTGGCCTTGTCGCGCCAGGTCTCGCTGGTGGCGAGCGACAGATTGACGATGGGATCGCCGGCCGTGGTGCGGCGCACCTCCGGGTCCTTGCCCAGATTGCCGACCAAAATCACCTTGTTAACACTGCCCGCCATGACCTTCTCCATCGAACTGGCGCGGACGTTAGACGACGGCCGCCATCCTGCGCCATGGACCGGGCCCTTTTATCCACCCTTAACATTGTTCCCATTTTGTTCCAATAGCCTTTAGGGCCCTTTTCCTCGATAAGCGGGACGGCTGGTGAGGCGCATGCCCTTCAATTCCTATCCCTATTTCGTGTTTCTGGCGGCCGTCGTGCTGGGGTTCCGCGGGCTGGAAAAAACCGCCCTGACGGGGCGCCGTGTCTTCCTGCTGCTGGCGTCCTATGCCTTCTACGCGTGGTGGCGGGCGGACTTCCTGCTGCTTTTGTGCGGCTCGACCTTGGTGAACTATGCGCTAGCGCGCGAGATCGAGCAGCGCCGTGCCCGCGCGGGCGGCCGCCGTGCGATCCTGATCACGGGGCTCGCTTTCAATCTGGGCCTGATCGCCACCTTCAAATACGACACGCTGTTTGTGGGCACGGCTGACCAGCTCCTGGGTCTGGGCCTGCCCATCCCGCATTTCTTCCTGCCCTTGGCGATCAGCTTCTTCACCTTCGAGCAGATCAGCTATCTGGTGGATGCCGATGCCGGCAGGACGCACGGCTATACCCTGCTCGACTACGCCCTGTTCGTCGCCTATTTCCCGCATCTGATTGCAGGGCCCATCGTGCGGCACAACGACCTGATCCCGCAATTTCGCCAGCAACGGGGCACCAACGACGATCTCGCCACCGGCATCACGCTTTTCACCCTTGGGCTGGCGAAGAAAACCTTGATCGCCGACAATCTGGCGCCGTTTGCCGACGCCATCTTCAACGCGGCGGGCCGGGGCACGCATCTGGGACCGGTCGATGCCTGGCTGGGCACCCTGTTTTTCGCCTTCCAGATCTATTTCGACTTTTCCGCCTATTCCGACATGGCCCTGGGATCATCGGTCATGCTGGGCATCCGCCTGCCGGTGAATTTCCACTCGCCTTACAAAGCCGCCAGCATCGTCGAATTCTGGCGGCGCTGGCATATTTCATTGTCGGCTTTCCTGCGCGACTATCTCTACATTCCGCTGGGCGGCAACCGGCAAGGCCGCGGACGCCGCTATTTCAATCTCTTCGTCACCATGCTTCTGGGCGGACTGTGGCATGGCGCCAACTGGACCTTCATGCTGTGGGGCGGCCTGCATGGGCTTTATCTCAGCATCAATCACGCCTTCCGCCACGCCACCAAAGGCACGGCGCTACCGCCGGCGCTTCGCCTGCCGCTGCATATCGCTGCCGTGGCACTGACCTTCGCCGCCACCAGCCTGGCCTGGATCGTCTTTCGCGCACCCGATCTCGCCAGCGCCCGCAATGTGGCGGGCGGGTTGATCGGCGGCGGCCATAGCGCAGTGGTCAGCTTCTCGCCCTTGGCGGCCATCACGCTGCTGCTTCTCGCCATCATCGTCTGGTTCATGCCCAACAGCATGGAGCTGATGTGGAAGTATTGGCCCGCTCTGCCTTCGCCCTATCCCGACCAGCCGGTCACGCCCACGCGGCGGCTGGCCTGGAATCCCACGCCATTCCATGCCGCGGCTTACGGGCTTATTTGCATCGTCGCGGTACTGGCGCTCTCCAATCTGAAACCTTTCATCTACTTCCAGTTCTGATGGCCAGGCTTTGATGGAGAGAACGCGCTACGCTTTCTGGTTCCTGGGCACGGTGATGCTGGTCATCGCAGCCCTGGCCGCGTTCAACGCACTTGCCGGCGCCTTTATCCTGAACCATCCGGCCGGCGGCAGCGTCCAGACGCTTGCCGGCTTCGAGCGTGCCTTGAAGCCGGTCTGGCTGGCTCAGCTTCGCCCGCGCCTGGTTTTCGTCGGCTCCAGCCGCGTGCGCGATGGCTTTGACCCCAGCCTGATCGATCCGGCCTTGAAGACACGCAGCTTCAATTACGGCGCCTCCAGCATGACCCCCTATGAAGCGCGCCGCTTCGTCCAGGATGCGTTGGCGCAAGCCTCGGTCGATCAGGTCGTGGTGGCGCTGGACGCCTTCACCGGCAATGGCGGTCCGGGCGAAGCCTTGCCCAGCTTTGACGAAACCCGCCTGGCAGTGACCCCCGATGGCGCGCCCACCCCGCGCCGCGGGCTTTGGCTGTTCACCACCCGTTACCTCTCGGGCGGCGCGCTGGGCATGAATGCGCTCGGCGCCTGGTCACTGCTGCAGCTCAAAACCGGCCAGACCGCAGCCGACCGGCCGGACATCTTTGGCGCGTATGCCCATATGAACCAGGCCGTCATGCAGCGCGACCTGAACTATCGCCGGGCGCGGGCCATGCGCATGGGTGACGGCGCCGCCCGGGAGTTTTCCACCATGCTGCGGGCCGCCTGCGCGTCTCGCGCGCGGCTGACCTTGTTCTTTCCGCCCGACAATATGGCGATCGTGGCCCGCTATCGCCAAAGCGATGCGGCGGGGCTCGACGCCTTCAAACAGACCGTGCGTGATGCCGTCGCCCGGCACAACGCCGCCTGCCCCGGCAAAATTGCGCTGTTCGACTTCATGGCGCCCAACGCGCTGACCACCGAGGCGCTGAAAAACGGCGTGAGCCCCGACTATGTCGACCTGGTGCACTTTCGCCCGCCCGCCGGCCTTTGGCTTCTGCGGCAGATGGGCGTGACGGGCGGCTGAGTTCAGCTGGTGGTGGACGTGCTCGCCGTCTGGTTCGGACAATTGGTGGCGCTGCAGCTGGAATTGCCGCTGTCGGTGGCGGCAATCACGATACCGGCCACCACCGCCGCGGTGACACCGCCGATCAGGAGCAGGTTGGGGCCATGGCGCTGAGCCTCCTGCACGCCCGCCGGCTTGCCGGGGGCCAGCGCTCCCGCAAATGCCTGGGAGCCCGTCATCGCGGCTGCGACCACAATTGCCATTGCCACAGTCCCAAAACGCGTCATTTCCATTTCCCCACAAGAAACCCACCTGGGCGGCGGTGTAAAAGCCTGTTCCGCTTGGCCAATCCATCGGGCCAAGCCGCACGGTAATTAGGGCGCTTCGCCGATTCTTTGCAAATGAACAATGTCAGCGGCCAGATGAACTGTTCTCTTTTTGTTTCGCAAGCCCGGCGAAAAGGTTATGAACGGCCATGGACCTTCTGACCGAGATTCTGGCGCCTCGCCGCCTCACGGCCGTCGTGGATGTGGGCGCCAATCCGATCGACGGCGATCCGCCCTACAAGGCGATGCTGGCGGCGGGTCTGTGCGAGGTTACGGGCTTTGAACCGCAACCCGAAGCCCTGGCGAAGCTGGAAAAGGCAAAGGGTCCGCACGAATCCTATCTGCCTTATGCCTTGGGCGATGGCAGCGCGCGCACCCTGAATGTGTGCGAACTCGAAGGCATGACCAGCCTGCTGGTTCCCGATCCGACCCATCTGGCGCTTTTCAATTTGTTTCCTATATGGGGAAAAGTGAAAAACCAGATCCCGGTCACCACCCGAAAACTGGACGATATCGCGCAAATCGCACATCTGGATTTCCTGAAAATGGATGTCCAGGGCGCGGAACGCGAAGTGCTGGCGCATGGCCGAACCAAACTCGCCGAGACGGTGGTGATCCAGACCGAAGTTTCCTTTGTTCCGCTGTATCAGGGCCAGCCGGTGTTCGGCGAGATGGACCTGGCTTTGCGGGAATTGGGGTTCCTGCCCCATGCGGTCACCGGCACCAAGATCTGGCCGATCGCACCCATGGTGGTGGGCGATGCTCCCAATCGCGGCATCCGCCAGCTGCTGGAAACCGACATGATCTATGTGCGCGATTTCAGCCGGCCGGAAAATATGAGCGCGGAACAGTGGAAGCATCTCGCGCTGGTCGCGCATCATTGCTACGGCTCTTATGATCTTGCTCTTAAGGCCATCATCACCCTGACCGAGATGGGCCATCTCGCCCAAGGCGCCAACAAGCGCTATCTCGCTTCCCTGCGGAAACCTCACTGATGCTGAAGAACATCTCCATTCGCGGCGCACGCGAACACAACCTCAAGAATGTCGATGTCGAGATTCCCCGCGACACGCTGACGGTGCTGACCGGCCTTTCGGGTTCCGGCAAATCGAGCCTGGCCTTCGACACCATCTATGCCGAGGGCCAGCGCCGCTATGTGGAATCGCTGTCAGCCTATGCCCGCCAGTTCCTGGAACTGATGCAGAAGCCGGATGTGGATCATATCGAGGGCCTGTCGCCGGCCATCTCGATCGAGCAGAAGACCACCTCGAAGAATCCACGCTCCACCGTCGGCACGGTGACGGAGATCTATGACTATCTGCGCCTGTTGTTCGCGCGGGTCGGCGTGCCCTACTCGCCCGCCACCGGCCTTCCCATCGAAAGCCAGACGGTGAGCCAGATGGCCGACCGCATCCTGGCGCTGCCGGACGGCACCCGGCTTTATCTGCTGGCCCCCATCGTGCGCGGCAGAAAGGGGGAATACCGCAAGGAACTGGCGGAGCTGCAGAAGAAGGGCTTCCAGCGCGCCAAGGTGGACGGCAAATTCTATGACATCGGCGCCACGCCCGCCCTGGACAAGAAACTCAAGCACGACATTTCCATTGTGGTGGACCGCATCGTGGTCAAGCCGGATATCGGCAACCGCCTCCCCGATTCCATCGAGACGGCGCTCAATCTGGCGGATGGCCTGCTGGTGGTGGAATTCGCCGACGAAAAGGAAAAGGACGGCACCCCGCGCCAGATGCTGCTCTCGTCCAAATTCGCCTGCCCGGTCTCGGGCTTCACCATTCCCGAGATCGAGCCCCGCCTGTTCTCCTTCAACAACCCGCATGGCGCCTGTCCGGAATGCGACGGATTGGGGGTACAGAATTATTTCGACGAGGCGCTGGTGGTGCCTGACGAAAGCCTGACCCTGAAGAAGGGCGCCATCGCGCCCTGGGCCAAATCGTCATCGCCCTATTACTTGCAGACCTTGGAAGCCCTGGCCCGGCACTACAAATTCTCCATGAACGAGGCCTGGGAAGATTTGCCCAAGAAGGCGCGCGACGTGATCCTGCACGGCTCGGGCGATGAGGTGATCAAATTCACCTATGACGACGGCATGCGCCGCTATGACACCAAGAAGGAATTCGAAGGCGTCATTCCCAACATGGAACGGCGCATGGAGGAAAGCGACAGCGCCTGGGTGCAGGAAGACCTGGAAAAATTCCAGGCCGAGGCGCCATGTGACGCCTGCAATGGCTATCGCCTGAAGCCGGAGGCGCTGGCGGTCAAGATCGGCGGCATTCATATCGGCCAGGTCTGCGAACAGTCGATCCGCGATGCCGATATCTGGTTCCGCGACATCGACAAGAAGCTCAACAAGCAGCAGCAGGAGATCGCGGTTCGCATCCTGAAGGAAATCCGCGCCCGCCTGAAATTCCTCAACAATGTCGGTCTCGACTATCTCACCCTCGCGCGCTCGTCGGGCACCCTGTCGGGCGGGGAAAGCCAGCGCATCCGGCTGGCCTCCCAGATCGGCTCCGGCCTGACCGGCGTGCTGTATGTGCTGGACGAACCTTCCATCGGCCTGCATCAGCGCGACAATTCCAAGCTGCTCGACAGCCTCAAGGGATTGCGCGACATGGGCAATACCGTGCTGGTGGTGGAGCATGACGAAGACGCCATCCGCACGGCCGACCACGTCATCGACATGGGCCCGGGCGCGGGCGTCCATGGCGGCCATATCATCGCCGAAGGCACGCCCACCCAGATCGTCGCCAACAAGAAAAGCCTGACAGGGAAATATCTGAGCGGGGCGGAGTTCATTGCCATCCCGCGCGAGCGCCGCAAGGCGGCGCATAATCGCTGGCTGAAGGTGGTCGGCGCGCGCGGCAACAACCTGAAAAACGTCACGGCCCAGATTCCGCTAGGCACCTTGACCTGCATCACCGGCGTGTCCGGCGGCGGCAAATCCACGCTCACCATCGAGACGCTTTACAAGGCGGCGGTGCGCAAGCTCGCCCAGGCACGCGAGCATCCCGCGCCCCATGACCGCATCGAGGGCCTGGAATTCCTCGACAAGGTGATCGACATCGACCAGAGCCCGATCGGGCGCACCCCGCGTTCCAATCCGGCCACCTATACGGGCGCCTTCACCCCTATCCGCGACTGGTTCGCGGAACTGCCGGAAGCCAAGGCCCGCGGTTATGCGCCCGGCCGCTTCTCGTTCAATGTCAAGGGCGGGCGGTGCGAGGCCTGCCAGGGCGATGGCGTGATCCAGATCGAGATGCACTTCCTGCCCGACGTCTATGTCCAGTGCGATGTCTGCAAGGGCAAGCGCTACAATCGCGAAACCCTGGAAGTGAAATTCCGCGATTATTCCATCTCCGACGTGCTGGAAATGAAGGTGGAAGCCGGCGCCGAGCTGTTCAAGGCGGTGCCTTCCATCGCCGAAAAGCTGGAAACGCTGAAACGCGTCGGCCTGGGCTATATCTCCATCGGCCAACAGGCCACCACGCTTTCGGGCGGCGAGGCCCAGCGGGTGAAGCTCAGCAAGGAATTGTCGCGGCGCGCCACCGGCCGCACGCTCTATATCCTGGACGAGCCCACCACCGGCTTGCACTTCCATGACGTGAAGAAGCTTTTGGAAGTGCTGCAGGAGCTGGTCGATCAGGGCAATACCGTGGTCGTGATCGAGCACAATCTGGAAGTGATCAAGACCGCGGACTGGATCGTGGATTTGGGCCCGGAAGGTGGTGACGGCGGCGGCGAGATCGTGGCCAGCGGCACGCCGGAAGAGGTGGCGAAGAACCCGCGCTCCTATACCGGCCAGTATCTCAAGCCGCTGCTCAAAAACGCGCCCGCGCCCAAAAAGCTCAAGGCGGCGGAATAGGCCTCAGACCGCGATATCCAGCGCCGCCGGCTCGTCCTTCAGCGCGCGCCAGGCCGAAACGCTGGCGCCCGCGAACAGGCCCACGACCAGGGGCGAGATCAGGAACCACAGCCCGCTGATCAGAGGCAAGGTCGCGCGGGCCCGCGACAATGCCGCGCGCATCAATTCCTGCTCGTCGCCGGACAGCGGCGCGCCATGGCTCATCAGCGCCATGTCGATGCCGATGAACACCAGGAAGACCGGACCGAAAACGGCCAGCAGTACCGCCAGCAGGCGCCAGAAATTTCCCGCCGACAGCATCCAGGCACGCCGCAGCACCGGCGTGGTTTCGCCCACCGCGATCGCGGGCAGCAGCGCCAGAAACCTGGGGGTGACCAGCGCGACGATGACATAGAATACAAGCCCCATCTGGGCCGGATCCGCCTGCACGCCTGCCGCCTTGAGCGCGGCCGTGCCCAAGACAAAGACCGGCATCACCAGAAGCAGGCACAGGCCGGCGAAAGCGGCCAGGGCACGGAACATCCGCCATTCCAGATTGCCGAAAGCGAAATGCGCGAACACAGGCGCCGTGCGCGCACCCAGCGCCAGCTGCACCACACCAACATACATGATCGCCCACAACAGCAGCGCCGCCACCAGATAGCAAAGCATCATCAGAAGGCTGGGCGCCAGCGCGGCGGTATTATTGCTGGTCAGCGCGGCGCTGAAGTCGGTGTAATAGCGCTGGAGGGAGAAGAATCCCATCACCGTGACCAGCACCATCGGCACCCAGATCAGGCTGATGATGCCGCCCAGGTGGGTGGCGGTAAAGACATAGGCATCGCGGATGGTCGCGATGACCGGAATGCGCCGCATCAGGCAAAACCGCTTTCTGTTTCGCCGCTCTCAGAACTCATCAAACGGACGCAGGTCGTCAAACACCGGGGCCTGGGGAGCGGTGGCGTCGCGCCACAGGCTCACGGCCCAGGCGGTGACAGCGGCCGCCACCGGCAATTTGGCAAGTTCGCCCAGCGGCTCGGTCACGAAGGCCAGACGGCGGCGCGGCACGAACATCGCCACGCCGACCGCGGCTGCAGCCAGAAGCCCGGCGCCCACGGCAAGCCTGACATAGTTGGTTCCCTTGCTGTCTTCAGCCATCTCATTCGTCCTTTCCCTGGACACTATATAGGCGGCGACCCGCTGGCCGTCATCAGGTCCCACCCCCCTGCTGCTCGGGCTTTTTGCCTCTATACACCTGAAAGATGAAGGCCGGGGCTGCCCCATCTTCCTTTGACACAAAAGCTTTAAAGAGCGCCCAATTCAAGGCGGGTGGCCCAAAAACCGCAAAGCCCGCCATCGGCTGATGGCGGGCTTTCGGCTTCCTTATCGGAACTGTTCTTTTCGGACCTTACGGCGTGGTGGCCGAGGTGCTGGCCGTCGGGAAGGTATTGGCGGCACCGCTATTGTTGTTGTTGCTCTGGTTCGAGACGGTGATGGCGACGGCCGCGATGACGCCGGCGGTAACGCCCGCGATGATCAGCGTGCCGGTGCCGATCTGAAGCTGCGCCTTGGCGACGCCGGCGGGCTTGCCGGGCGCCAGAGACATATCGGCAGCGAAAGCCGAAGAACCAACCATCGTTGCTACCGTAACCGCGGCAACAACACTCTTAAGACCAAACATAGGCTTTCCCCCGTTTCTGATGGGGGGATACTTGTCTTAAGCTATTCGCCAAGTCAACCGCTCTAAAGAATTCCTTTTTGACTGTTGCCAAAAGGCTTTACCGCATCGCCGCAGACAAAAATTCGACACCTTGACGGCGGCCCAGCCTCCCTCTTCCACCCCCGTAAGGTGCTCAAAAGGCCCCCGAAATGGAGCCGGGCAACACCCGGCGGGGGAGGTTTGCTGCAACTGCGAAATACGCGTTCAGAGCCGGTTTGCGGGCCTGTGACGACCTGCTAAAGCCTGCGCCATGACCAAACTTCATGTGATCGGCGGCGGCTTGGCGGGATCGGAAGCCGCGTGGCAAGCGGCAGAATCAGGCATCTCCGTGACCCTGCATGAGATGCGCCCCCATCAGGCGACGCCAGCCCACCAGACCGATGCCTTGGCTGAACTGGTCTGCTCCAATTCCTTCCGCTCCGACGATGCGGCCAACAATGCGGTGGGCCTTTTGCACGAGGAGATGCGGCGGGCGGGTTCGCTAATCATGCGCGCCGCCGATGCCCACAAGCTGCCGGCCGGCGGCGCGTTGGCAGTGGACCGGCACGGCTTTTCGGCCGCCGTGACTGAGGCGCTCAAACAACATCGCCACATCACCATCGCGCGCGAAGAGATCGCCGCCCTGCCGGCTCAGGACTGGGGTTCTGCGATCATCGCCACCGGGCCGTTGACCTCGGCGCCGCTGGGCGCTGCGATTGCACAAGCCACGGGATCGGACCATCTGGCCTTCTTCGATGCCATTGCGCCCATCGTGCACCGCGAATCCATCAACTTCGACATCGCCTGGTTCCAGTCGCGCTACGACAAGGTGGGTCCGGGCGGCGGTGTGGCCGATTACATCAACCTGCCGCTGGACGAAGCGCAGTACAAAGGTTTCGTCGCCGCGCTGCTGGAAGGCGAAAAGACCGATTTCAAGGAATGGGAAAAGTCGACGCCCTATTTCGAGGCCTGCCTGCCCATCGAGGTCATGGCGGCGCGTGGCCTGGACACATTGCGCTTCGGACCGATGAAGCCGGTAGGGCTGCAGGATCCGCGCAGCCAGTCGCGGCCCCATGCCGTGGTTCAACTGCGCCAGGACAATGCGCTTGGCAGCCTGTGGAACATGGTCGGCTTTCAGACCAAACTGAAGCATGCCGAACAGGTGCGCGTCTTCCGCACCATTCCGGGCCTTGAGAAGGCGCAATTCGCGCGGCTGGGCGGTCTTCACCGCAACACCTTCATCAACTCGCCGCGCCTGCTGGATGGCCAGCTGAGACTGAAGTCCCGCCCGCATCTGCGTTTTGCGGGCCAGATGACCGGCGTGGAAGGCTATGTCGAGAGCGCGGCAATCGGGCTTCTGGCCGGACGCTTTGCGGCGGCGGAAATCGCCAGCCTTGCGGCAAGCCCGCCCCCGCAAACGACGGCGCTGGGCGCCCTTTTATCCCACATTACGGGTGGGGCAGACGCCAGCCATTTCCAGCCCATGAATGTGAATTTCGGCCTTTTCCCGCCACTGGCGGGCGGCGGCAAAAATCGCGGCAAAGACCGCAAACAGCTGCTCAGTGCCCGCGCGCTGGCCGATCTGGCCGGCTGGCTGGACGGCAAAAGCCGGCAATCCGCGGCTGAATAACGGCCCGAAACCGGCTAACATTTGGCACGTTGTCAAAAAGTCATCATGCGGAAAAAGCCATGGATATTCCTCTCGAACTTTCTTTCCACAATATCGAAGCTTCCGACGCGCTGAAGACGGCCGTGCGGGAACATGTCGGCAAGCTGGAACAGCTGCATGACCACATCATCGGCTGCCGTGTCGTCATCGAGTTGCCGCACAAGAGCCAGAAGGCGGCGGGCAACCAGCCGGATGTCCATATCGTGATCCGGGTGCCGGGCAAGGAAATCGTGGTCAGCAAGGAACTGGCGCATGAAGGCCACAAGAAAAACGCCACTGACGCCTATGCGGTGCTCGACAATGCTTTCGCGGTCGCCGCGAGCCGGCTCAAGGATTACCGGCGCATCAGCCACGGCGATGTGAAATACAAAAGCGGCGAGCGCGCCTAGAGCCGCCGCTTCATCGCGGCACTCAGCAGGGCCATCTGGCGCCGATGAATCGGCACCTCGCGCCCCAGCCTGCGCAAATAGACCGGCACCAGCGCCGCCGGCAGTATCGCGGCAAGCGCGGCGCCGGGCTTGGGTGCGGCACGCGCCGCCAGAAAATGATCGCGCGCTTTCAGGGCCATCTGGCGCGTGGCCGCAGCCAGCGCCGGAGCGCCTTTTTCCAGATGGAAAAACTCCTCCGGCGTGACGTGCAAGGCCGAGAGCAGGTCCAGCGGCAGATAGAGCTTGTGGCGGTTGTTGTGAAACGGCAGCGAACGGATCAGCCCGGTCAGGCCATAGGCAAGGCCCGCCTCGCGTGTCAGTTCCGGCTTGCCCCCCAGGATACGCGCCGCCATCCGCATCACCGCGCCACTGGTCCGGTCCAGATAGTCTTCCAGCGCGGCAAAATCGGCAAAATGGTCGGCGGAGGAATCGAAAGCCCGCGCCGCGACCAGGGCCTCCAGATCCGCCAGCGCGACCGGCCCGGCCGCGAACAGCACCGCCAGCGCCCGCGCCACATCGTGATTTCGCGGGGCGCCTTTGCTCGCGCCTTCCGCCGTCTCGCGCCACCATTCCAGGCGTATGGCGCCCAGCATGGGTTCGCGCACGGTCTCGGCCACCCGCGCCACCTCGGCGTTGAAGGCGTAGAGCGCCAACAGCAATGGGCGCACAGGCGCCGGCGCAAATAGGGCGCTGAAATAGCGGTCGGGATCGGCAGCACGCACCGACTGGGCAAGGCGATTTGCGAGCGCGGCATCCATTCAAAAAAGAAACCGCCCGCTTTCGCGGGCGGTTCCCCTTCAACCTTTTACAAAACTCAATAAAGATGCCCCGCCGCCACCATGCTGAACAGCATGGGGAGCGAAAGCAGGGTGTTGATGCGGCTGAACAGGCCCGCGGTCTTGCCGGCGGCCGCCTTCTGGTCGGCCGGCAGATCGGGATATTTGCCGCCGATATTCAGCGCCTTCTGCTGATTGGGCCAGATCACGAACCAGACATTGAACCACATGATGGTGCCCAGCCACATGCCGATGCCGATGGCCAGATATTTGGGCACCATGGGCCAGCCGGCGGTGCCTTCGCTCAGATCCAGCGTAAAGGCTTCGAGCAGATAATGATTGCGCAAGGCCAGCACGATGCCGAAGAAGATCGTGCCCATCGCGCCCCAGCGGAACCAGAACAGGGCGGCGGGGGTGATGAAGCGACCCAACGCCGGCTTATACTCGTCCGGGATCTTGGGCATGGTCGGCGTGGAGACGAAATTGAAATACCACAACAGGCCAATCCACATCACGCCGCAGGTGATGTGCAGCCAGCGCAGCACGAACAGTTCGAAGGCCGGTCCGTCATAACCCTGGGTGGTGCAGTAGACGCCCACCAGCAGGATGGCGAGCACAAAGCTCGCAATCACCACATTGCGCAGATTGCCGAAAAAGGCAGCCATGTTCCCCTCCCCTTCAGATTCGAGGCGGGAACTTTACCGCAGACCGCAAGACTTGTCGCCCGCCGCTCAACCCTACTTATCCAGGGGGTACTAGATGGTGAGCTTGCGGGGCCGTGCCGTGTTCAGCCAGGTGATCACGATCAGCCGGGTCACCATCACCGCGGTGAAGAAGGAGGTGATGATGCCGACCGCCAGGGTCACGGCAAAGCCGCTGATCGGGCCGGTGCCCAGCTCGAACAGGATCAGCGACGCGATCAGATGGGTCATGTTGGCGTCGATGATGGTGGCCATGGCGCGGCGGAAGCCGGTGTCGATCGAGGCCAGCATGCCCCGGCCATTGCGCTGCTCTTCGCGGATGCGTTCATAGATCAGCACGTTGGCGTCGACCGCCATGCCCATGGTCAGCACGATGCCGGCGATGCCCGGCAAGGTCAGGGTGGCGCCGAAGGCGGTCAGCGCCGCCAGCAGCAGGACCACGTTGAGCGTCAGCGCCACGTCGGCGAACAGGCCGAACAGGCCGTAACGCAGCACCATGAACAGCGCCACCAGCGCAAGACCGGTGATGGCGGAGTAACGGCCGGCCTTGATCGAATCGGCGCCCAGCGCCGCGCCCACCGTACGCTCCTCGATGATCTGCAGCGGCGCCGGCAGCGCGCCGGCTCGCAGCAGGATGGCGAGATTGTTGGCGTCTTCCGCGCTGCCCGCGCCGGTGATGCGGCCGGAACCGCCCAGGATGGGGTTTTCGATCACCGGCGCGGTGATCACCTGCTTGTCCAGCACAATCGCGAAGCGGTGGCCGACATGCTGGGTCGTGACGTCGCCGAACTGCTTGGCGCCGACACTGTCCAGCCGGAAGTCCACTTCCGGCTGGCCGGTCTGGGAATCGAAGCCCTGGCTGGCATCGGTCAGACGGTCGCCCGACACCAGCACGCGGCGCTCGACCACGATCTTCTCGGCCGGCACGTTCTTGTTGCGGCTCTGCATCGGCAGAATCTCGTCGCCGATGGGCGCGACCTGGGCCATGGGATTGGCCTGCTCGTCCACCAGCTGGAACGTCATCTTGGCGGTCTTGCCCAGGATGGTCTTGAGCTGGGTGGGGTCCTGCAGACCGGGCACCTGCACCAGGATCCGGTCGTCGCCGGATTGCGTGATGTCCGGTTCCTTGGTGCCCAGCTGGTCGATGCGGCGGCGCACCACTTCGATCGACTGGTCCATCACCTGCCGGCGCGTGAAAGTCTTGTAGGCGTCGGTCATCTGCAGGCTGAAGACGCCGCCGCCCGGCTCGGTCATCTGATATTCCTTGCCGCCGACCGACAGGACCGAACCGCCCATGCTGGGATTGAGGCCCTGCAGCAGTGTGCGCGCCTCATCCAGGCGCGTGGGATCGGTGATGCGCACCGAAACCGTGTCGCCATGGGAATTGAGATCGGTGGCCTGGATATGGGCCTTGCGCAGCGCCGCCCGGATGTCACCGGTCAGCGATTCCACCCGATCGCGCGTAACCTGGTCGAAATCCACCTGCAGCAGCAGATAGGAACCGCCTTGCAGGTCCAGCCCCAGATTGACCGCTTCCCGCGGCAGGAATTTCGGCATATGCGCGCGCACATTTTCCGGCAGCGCATTGGGCAGCGCGATCAGGATGCCGGCCAGAAGGACGATCAGGGTGAATAGGCGCGACCAGAAGGAGACCTGCAGCACGGCTTAAGCCTTGTCCGCCGCCGGCTGGATCTTGGCGCGCACGTCCGACAGCGTCGCCTTCACCACCTTGACCTGCACATTGTCGGCGATCTCGATCAGGATTTCCTGTTCGTCGGCGCCCGCCGCCTTGACCACCTTGCCCAGGATGCCGCCCGCCGTGACCACCATGTCGCCCCGGCGCAGATTGTCGATCGACTGGCGCAGCTGCTTCTGGCGCTGGCTTTGCGGGCGCCAGAGAAGAAAGTAGAAGATCGCGATCATCGGCAACGCGAGCGTCAGCGTCTGGAACAGCGGATCGTTGGTATTCATATTGGGAGACTTTCGGGTGCGGCTTGGGCGGCGCGACTATAGCGAGCCCGCCTTCCTTTGCAACCGCGTCAAATCAAGGACTTAGCATGGCAAAAGGCAGCACGAAACCTGACCAGGCGGCACTGGTCGCCCGCATCGCGGCAGCCTTGGAACGGCTGGCGCCCCAGGCGCTTGGCAACACCCTGCCCGCCGGCGACGCCTTTGTCTGGGAGCCCGCCCAGGGCGGCCTGGTCGCCGTGCCCCATGTCGCCCATGTCGATCTGTCCCTGCTCAAGGGCGTGGAAAGCCAGCGCGACACCCTGCTCGCCAATACCGAACGCTTCGCGCAGGGCCTGCCCGCCAACAATGCGCTGTTGTGGGGCGCGCGCGGCATGGGCAAAAGCTCGCTGGTCAAGGCCGTGCATGAAGAGGTCAACCGCGCCCGCAAAGGCGCGAGCCGCTTGGTGCTGATCGAAATTCACCGCGAGGATATCGACAGCCTGCCGATTCTGCTGCGCATCCTGCGCAACACCAAAAGGCGGGTGGTGCTGTATTGCGACGACCTGTCCTTCGACAAGGACGATACCAGCTACAAGTCGCTGAAGGCGGCGCTGGAAGGCGGCATCGAGGGACGCCCGGCCAACACCATCTTCTATGCCACCTCCAATCGCCGTCACCTGATGCCGCGCGATCTGGTGGACAATGAACGCGGCACCGCCATCAACCCCGGCGAAGCCGTGGAAGAGAAAGTCTCGCTGTCGGACCGTTTCGGGCTGTGGCTGGGCTTTCATCACTGCGGCCAGGACGAATATCTCGCCATGATCGAGGGCTATGTCGGCTTCTACAAATTGAAGATCGATGCCGAGGAGCTGCGCCGGCGCGCGTTGGCCTGGGCCATGGGGCGTGGCGGACGTTCAGGCCGCGTGGCCTGGCAGTTCATTCAAGACCTGGCTGGAGAGCTTGGCCAAAAGCTGGATTCCTGACAGTCCTCATTGTCATGGCCCACCGGAGTGTGGGCCATCCAGCTGGATTGATACCGTCCTGAAGCTGGAGTGCCGGCGCCATCTGGATGGCCCGCATTTGCGGGCCATGACAGGCAGCCTAATTACTCGCCGTCGAGTTGGTGAGATAGCTGCGCGGATTGACCGGCGTGGTCTGCTCGCGGATCTCGAAATGCAGCTGCGGCGTGTTCACATCGCCAGTCTGGCCCGAATAGCCGATCACCTGTCCCTTGGCGACAAAGTCACCGCGCGACACCACCAGCCGGTCGGCATGAGCATAGGCCGTGGTGAAACCGCCCTGATGCTTGACCAACACCAGATTGCCGTAATTCTTCAGCTCGTCGCCGGCATAGGTGACGGTGCCCGATGCAGCCGCGTGAATGGGCGCATCCATGGCGGTGGCGATATTGATGCCGTCATTCTTGCCGCCATCAGCGGTCGAGCCGAAATCCGAAATCACCCGGCCCGACACCGGCCAGGCGAACGCCGGCGCATCGGCGCGCGCAATCGGCGCCAGGGGTTGGCTGGTGACCGGCGAATAGGGCGTGACGTTCTTGCTGACATAATTGGGCGCGGGCCTTGGCGTGGGACGCGCAGCGCTCTCTTCATAGGTGTAGGTGGCGGCGCCTTTGGATTCATTGCTGGCGACATGGCGCGCTTTGCTGGTGTTGACGCCCCAGTCCAGATGGGTGCGCGCATCGTCGGGCATGCAGCCCGCCACCAGCGGCGATGCGGCCAGAAGGAGGCTGGCGAAAAGGATTTTCCGGTCCATGGGCGCCTCTGACGTGTCTCGAAAAGGATCATGGGCGCCAAAGGTTGAGAAGGATTTAACCGTTAACAGGCTTTGGCGGCCGCTTAACACGGTTTTGGACCCCAAAAGTTAACAAATCCCTACTTCTGCAACGCCGCGCGCAGAGTTCCCAGGGCCGCGTGCTCGGTGAGGTTGAGATGCAGCGGCGTCACCGAAATGTAGCCCGCATAAACCGCGCCCAGATCGCTGTCGGGTTGCGGCACCGCATCCTTCCTGCGGCGCAAGCCGATCCAGTAATAGGCGCGCTGGCGCGCATCGATGCGCTGGTCGATCTCGGTGGATTGCAGATCGTATTTGCCTTGCGGCACCACCTTGATGCCCTTCACCTCGTCCGCGGCGCAACCGGGGAAGTTCACGTTGATCAAGGTGCCTTTCGGCCAGCCCGCCTGCACCAGCCGGCGGATCACGTCGGCGCCATGCGTTTCGCCCGCCGACCAGTCGATGGCATGGCGGTCGCCTTCGTCATAGCTCTGCGATAAGGCGATTGAGGGAATACCCAACGCGCAGCCTTCCATGGCGCCGGCGATGGTGCCGGAATAGGTGACATCGTCGGCCATGTTGGAGCCCCAGTTGATCCCCGACAGGATCAGCTCCGGCGGCTGCTCTTTCAAAATATGCAGACAGGCCATCATCACGCAGTCGGTGGGCGTGCCGCTGACGGCATAACGGCGCTCGCTGATCTGGCGCAGGCGCAGGGGCGAGGCCAGGGTCAGCGAATGCGAGGCGCCGGACTGTTCGTTTTCCGGGGCCACCACCCAAACATCGTCAGTTAAGGCCAGAGCGATCTTTTCGGTGACGGCAAGGCCTGGGGAATGGATGCCGTCGTCATTGGTGACCAGGATGCGCATGTCTAACCGATCTTCGTCTTGCCGTTCATGTAAGGCTGCAGCGCGGACGGAATGGCGACACTGCCATCGGCCTGCTGATAATTCTCCAGAATGGCGACCATGGTGCGGCCCACCGCCAGGCCGGAGCCGTTCAAGGTATGCACCGGACCTTTCACCTTGCCCTCGGCGTTGCGATAGCGGGTGTTCATGCGCCGCGCCTGGAAATCGCCGCAGTTGGAACAGGAGGAAATTTCGCGATAGGCGCCCTGCCCCGGCAGCCAGACTTCGATGTCGTAAGTCTTCTTCGCGCCGAAGCCCATGTCGCCGGTGCACAAGGTCACCACCCGGTGCGCCAGGTCGAGGCGCTTGAGCACTTCCTGGGCTGCATCGGTCATGCGCTCATGCTCGGCATTGGACTGGTCGGGCGTGGTGATGGAGACCAGTTCCACCTTGGAGAACTGATGCATGCGGATCATGCCGCGGGTGTCCTTGCCCGCTGCGCCCGCCTCGGCGCGGAAACAGGGCGTGTAAGCCGTGAAGCGCAGCGGCAGTTCGGCTTCGTTCAGGATTTCGTCCGCCACATAATTGGTAAGTGAAACTTCGGCAGTCGGGATCAGCCAGCGGGGCGGAAGAATGCTTTTTTCTCCCCAGCGTGGGGTGGGCAACAAATTGCCTTTGCCGTCCTGCCAAAGATCACCACCAATCGGCACATCTGACGCCGGCGACTCGATCTGTACGAAGCTGCTTGCGAAAAACAGATCTTCTTCAAACTTCGGCAACTGGCCCGTGCCAAACATTGCTTCACCACGCACCAACACCGGCGGCGACATTTCGGTATAGCCGAACGTCCCAGTGTGAATGTCGATCATGAACGCCGCCAGCGCCCGCTCCAGCCGCGCCAGGTCAGCCTTCAGATAGACAAAGCGCGCGCCCGACACTTTGGCCGCGCGCTCGAAATCCATCTGGCCCAGCGCCTCACCGATCTCGAAATGTTGACGGGGATTATTAATTCCGGGCGGGCTGCCGAAGGCGCGCGCGGCCACCGGCACATTGGCGCTTTCATCCGCGCCGTCCGGCACGTCATCGGCCGGAATGTTGGGGATTACCGCCAGGGCATCGCGCAAATCTTTTTCCAGCTCGCGCTGTTCGGCCTCGCCCTGCTGGATCTCGTCTTTCAGCCCTGTAACCTCGGCCATCAGGGCCTGGGCCTGGGCTTCGTCCCTCCTGGCCTTGGCCTGGCCGATCAGCTTGGAGGCCTCGTTGCGACGGGCCTGGGCGGTCTGCAGCCGGACCAGCAGGTCGCGCAACGCCTTGTCTTTTTTCAGCAAATTGTCGGCGATGGCCTGTGCATCCGCCATGCCGCGACGGCTCAAGCCCCGGACAAATTGGGCGGCATCGTCGCGAACAGCCTTGATGTCATGCATGGGAATCTCCTGGGTCCGGGTCATGCCACGACCCCGCGCGCCGGTCAAAAACCGCCTTTTCCGCGCGATCCAGCTTAACAAAGTCCTAAAACCAGCCCCGCAATTTTGGGGAGGCGTGAAACCACACTGCAACCCGGCATACGTAACACTACGGAGGCAATTTCGGGGGATGTCCGGGTGAGCCTGCCTGCTGGGCAACACATCGCGGCGCGCATCAAGTGGGTGCTGGACAGGCTGGACGGCCAGATGGCGCGCTATGGCCGCTTCGGCTCGACCATCGCCCTGACTGTCATGGCGGGTTCCGCGGCGGCGGGAATTCACATCCTGGTGCGCAGCCTGGAAGGCCATCAATTTCACTGGCGCGCGGTCGGCAACAGTTTCCTCGAAATCGCGCTGGTCACGGCGCCGATCATCTTTTACGCCCGTGATGTCATCGCCCAGCTCAGGGCCTCGCGCGCCAGCATGGATGAGATGTCGCGGCGCCTCGCCATCACCGCCGAACAGGCCGAACAGGCCAACCGCGCCAAATCCGCATTCCTGGCGAATATGAGCCATGAGCTGCGCACGCCGCTGAATGCCATCATGGGCTTCTCGGAAGTGATGAAGGACCAGCATCTGGGTCCGGTGAACAACCCCCGCTATCTCGCCTATGCCGGCGACATCCATGCCAGCGGGCGCTACCTGCTGGGCATCATCAACGACATTCTCGACCTCTCCAAGATCGAGGCCGGCAAGATGTCGCTGGACCAGGCCGAGGAATTCCCGCTGCGCCAGGCGCTGGAGGGCTCGCTTTCGATCTGCGGCACATTGGGCGAGAAGTTCGGCGTGCGGCTGGCCTGCGACCTGCCGGCGGAAGAAATCCGGCTGGTGGCGGTGGAACGCATGATCCGCCAGATCATGATCAACCTGGTGGGCAACGCCATCAAGTTCACCCCCGCTGGCGGCCTGGTCGAAGTGGCGGGCTCGGGCCTTGCCTGCGGCGGCTATGCCGTGACGGTGCAGGATTCCGGCATCGGCATGAGCGCGGATGATATCGTCAAGGCGCTGACACCTTTCGGCCAGGTCGAAAACAAGATGACCGCCACCCATAACGGGACCGGACTGGGCCTGCCCCTGGCCAAGGCGATGCTGGAACTGCATGGCGGCGCGCTGGAGATCGAAAGCCAGCCCGGCCGCGGCACCATGATCGTGCTGAAATTCCCCGCCAGCCGCGTCAATCGCGGCCGCAAGGTCGCCGCCGCCTAGGCTGTGCCGGCTGCGTCAGCCGCCGCGCGGGCGGCGTCTTCCTTGGCGCGGCCTCTTTCGATCATCACCACGCTCAGGATCGAAATCTCGTAGAGCAGCACCAGCGGCACCGCGAGCGACATCATCGAGATGGCATCGGGCGGGGTGAAGACCGCCGCCACCGCGAACAGGCCCACAATGGCGTAGCGGCGCATCTCGCGCAGCGCCTTGGCGGTGACGATGCCGACCTTGGCCAGCAGCGACAGCAGCACCGGCAGCTGGAAGGTGAGCCCGAAGGCGAACATCAGGGTCATCACCAGGTCGAGATAGTCGCTGACCTTGGCTTGGAGCTCGATGCCCAGCGCGCTTTTGGTGGCGGGCACCTGATAGCTGCCGAAGAACTTGATCGAGAAAGGCAGCATCACGAAATAGACGAAGGCGGCGCCGATGGCGAACAGGACCGGCGTCCACATCAGGAAGGGCAGGAAAGCGCGCTTCTCGTGCTTGTAGAGGCCCGGCGCCACGAACATCCAGACCTGGGCGGCGATCATGGGAAAGCCCAGGCAGGCGCCGCCGAACATGGCGACCTTGACCTGGGTGAAGAAGATTTCCGGCAGCGCCGTATAGATCAGGTGATTGGTGGCGCTCGCCAGCGGCCGCTCCAGGATCTGCAGGATCTGGCTGGAGAAGGCAAAGCAGATGCCAAAGCAGATGCCGAACGAGACCATGGCATAGATCAGCCGGCGGCGGAGCTCCAGCAGATGCTCCATCAAGGGCGCCTTGGTCGCGTCGAGCGCGGCTTCGTCTTCAGGCGTCGGCTGGATCACGGCGCGGCAGGTTCGTTGGTGACGGGTGCCGGCTTGTCGGTGACGGCGAATTCACCGCTGCGCGGCTCGATATGACCTTCCACCGGCGCGGCGGTCTCGGCCGGGGCCTGGGCGGCGGCTTCGATCGGCACGCTCTCCGACATCTGGGCGCCGACTTCGTTCATGGTGTTGGCCATCTCGGTGATGGGATTGTTCTTCTTGAGATCCTCGATCTCCTTGCGCAGCTCGTCCAGCTCGGCCTGGCGCGCCATCTCATCGAAGCTCTTGCGGAATTCGTTGGCCATGGCGCGCGCCTTGCCCGCCCATTTGCCCGCCATGTGCATCATGCGCGGCAAATCCTTGGGTCCCACCACGACCAGAGCCACGGCGAGCAGGATGATGATGTGGCTCCAGCTGAACAGATCGAACATGGGACGACGCCCGGCTTGCGGGTTTCAGACCGTGGTCTTGTCCTTGTTGGTGTCTTCGGCGTTGATCACCTTGGGCTCGTCCTTTTCGGCCAGGCCCTTCTTGAAGCTGTTGATGCCCTTGCCGAAGTCGCCCATCAGGTCGGAGACCTTGCCGCGGCCGCCGAACAGGACCAGGGCGACCAGGCCCAGAAGCAACCAATGGATCCAGCTCAAACCACCCATGACATTCTCCTAAGTCCTTGAAACGCCGCACCTCTAGCCAGCCCCGGCCCGCGCGGCACCCATTCTTGGGCCCCTATAAAGCCCCTTGAGAGGTAAGGTGCAAGTACGGACAAAAAAAGGGGTTATCTGTCTCGCAGGCGCAGCAGTCAGCCCACCAGGATCTCACCCTTACGGCCCAAAATGTCGGCCAATTCCCCCAGCCGCCGCTGCACCGGCTCGCCCGCGATGGCTTCGCGCCGCGCCGGAACTTCCAGGATCACCTTGGAGGGCGTCATGCGCAGCCGGTAATGCGCAAGTTCGCCGGCCGCGCTCGCCGACAGCGAAAAGGCGAAACGCCAGGCCAGGCCCAGCACCAGGGCGCGCTTTTCGTCATCCTTGCCCAGCAATCCCTGCAGCGCCATGTGCTGCGGAAAATCCTCATCGCCGGAATAGCGGTGGAAGACACTGGCCGCGATCACGGCGCGGGCGCGATGACTGGCCCCGGCGAAAGGCGCAGTCAGGACCTGGTTGAAGGCGCCGGCAGCGCGGTCATCGGGATGGCGCCGCCAGGCAATGTCGGAGAACAGCGCGGAGGCCTCGCGCTCGCGGGCATCCTCGATATCCTCGCCCTCGAACAAGGGCGCCGTCCAGCCCAGCATCTCATGGGCATGCACCGGCACACGCGCATTGCGGGCATTGGCGGCGCGGGCAAATTCCACCAGAGGATCCTTGATGCGCTCCTCCGGCGGAAGGCGCGCATAAAGCAGTCCTTCGCGCAGACCGAAAGCGGAGATCACCACATCCTTGATGCTGCCGGCCTCCAAGAGGCGCTCCAGCACCACCGCGCCATAAGGCAGGCTTTCGGCGCGGCGCTTGGACACGACCTTGATCTTGCGCACGCTGTCTTTCGACAGGCCCGCCAGCAGCCGGCACAGCCGAAGCGCCCGGCCGCGCGGAATGGTGTAGTGCTGCAGGACATGGAGAGGATAATTATGCTCCTCCATGTCGACGCGGGCGAAGCTGCGCCAGATGCCGCCCACCGCATAAAGCGCCGGCGCCGACAGTTCGGGAATGCTCCTGAGGCCCTTGTCGACGATGTCGCGCGCCTTGTCGGGATCGCCCTTGGACTGGTCCATCAGCCGCAAGGGCCCGAACGGCATGGTATAGGCGGCGCCGGTCTGGCCCTGCTTGACCGACACCATGTCCAGCGAGCCGCCACCCAGATCGGCGGCCAGGCCATCGGCATCGGGAATGCCCGCCACCACGCCTTCGGCGGCGATGCGGGCTTCATCCTCGCCCGCGAGAATCCGGATCGGCCGGCCCCAGGCGGCTTCGGCGCGGCGGATGAATTCGGGGCCGTTGCTGGCATCGCGCGCCGCCGCCGTCGCCACCGCGTCGCGCTGTTCCACATTCAGGCCGTCGGCAATCATGCGAAAGCGCGACAAGGCCTCCAGCGCGGCGGCGCAGCCTTCGGCATGCAGCCGGCCGGTGGTGACCATCTCCCGGCCGATGGCGCAGATGGATTTTTCATTCTGCAGGGTGGCCGCCACGCGCGTCTGGGATTCATAGACCACCAGACGCACCGAGTTCGAGCCGATATCGACGATAGCGACAGGCCCCTTCGCCTTCATGGCGGCCGGGGTCTGGCCCTTTGGCTGCCAGACAGTGCGAAGGTCAGCGACAGGCATGACCGGCTACCGGCGCTTGGCCGGGTTTTGCATCTTGAGCGCGCGCCCACGCCCGGACAGTGACGGGTTGGTCATGAAATAGGTATGCGCGGAGAAAGCATCGCCGTCCTCGGAATGCGAATCGCGGACATAACGTCCGTCCGACTGCATATACCAGCTTTGCGCCTGGTCTTTCAGCTGCGCCACCATGATCTGGTCAAGGACCTGTTGATGGACGGTGGGATTTTCAATGGGAACCAGGGTTTCCACCCGGCGGTCCAGGTTCCGCGGCATCCAGTCGGCCGAGGAGATGTAAACCTTGGCATCCTTGTGCGGCAGGTCGTGGCCGTTGCCGAAGCAGACGATGCGGCCATGTTCCAGGAACCGGCCGACAATGGATTTGACGTGGATATTGTCGGAGAGGCCGGGCACGCCGGGACGCAGGCAGCAGATGCCGCGCACGATCAGTTCCACCTTCACGCCCGCCTGGCTGGCGCGATAGAGCCCGTCGATCATGCCGGGGTCCACCAGGCTGTTGAGCTTGACCCAGATATGGGCGGGCTTGCCGGCGCGGGCATTCATGATCTCGTGCTGGATGTCCTCGATCAGCCGTCCGCGCAGGGTGAGCGGCGACATGGCGAGTTTCTCCAGCGCCACCGGCTCGGCATAGCCGGTGATGAAGTTGAACAGTTGCGCGGCGTCGCGGCCGAGCGCCGGGTCGGCGGAAAACAGCGACAGGTCGGTGTAGATCTTGGCCGTATTGGGATGATAGTTGCCGGTGCCGAAATGACAGTAGGTGGCGAGCTGACCGCCCTCACGGCGCACCACCAGGCTGATCTTGGCGTGGGTCTTGAGCGCGATGAAGCCATAGACCACCTGCACGCCGGCGCGTTCCAGGTCGCGCGCCCATTTGATGTTGGCGGCTTCGTCGAAACGCGCCTTCAGTTCGACCAGAGCGGTGACCGACTTGCCCGCTTCGGCCGCCTCGATCAGCGCCGACACGATGGGGCTGTCGGAGGAGGTGCGATAGAGCGTCTGCTTGATCGCCACCACATCGGGATCGGCGGCGGCCTGGCGGATGAACTGCACCACCGTGTCGAAGCTTTCGAAGGGATGGTGGACGATCAGGTCTTTTTCACGGATGGCGGCGAAGCAGTCGCCGCCATGATCGCGGATGCGCTCGGGAAAGCGCGGGATGTACGGCTTGAACACCAGATCGGGCCGTTCGGGCAGGATCAGCTTGGACAGATCCGACAGGCCCATCAGATTTTCGACGATCACGATTTCGGAATCGTCCAGGTCCAGATGCTCGGCAATGAACTGGCGCAGCGCATCGGGCATGGAGGCGCTGCATTTCATGTGGATGACGCTGCCGCGGCGGCGGCGCTTCAACAAGGTCTCGAACAGAAGCACCAGGTCTTCGGCTTCCTCCTCGACTTCCACATCGCTGTCGCGCAGCAGCCGGAACATGCCCCAGCCGGCGACGGCATGGCCGGGGAACAGGCGGTCGAAATAAAGCGCGATCACATGTTCCAGCGGAATGATGCGCACATCTTTGGGCGCGGTATCCGGCAGGCGGATGAAACGCCTGAGCTGCGGCGGCACCGGGATCAGCGCCGAGAAGCCCTTGTTGTCGCGCTTGTTGACCAGCTGCACCGCGATGGTGAAGCCCAGATTGGGAATGAAAGGGAAAGGGTGCGCCGGATCGATGGCCAGCGGCGTCAGCACCGGAAATATCTGTTCGGCGAACTGGCCATCCAGATATTCCCGGTCCCGGTCGCCGATTTCCTCGCCGGTGACAATGCTGATGCCTTCCTGGCGCAGCTCGCCATGGAGTTCGCTCCAGATGCTCTGCTGGTCGCCGATCAGGGCGCGGGCGGTTTCATCCACCTTGGCCAGCTGCTGGGCGGGGGTAAGTCCGTCGGCGCTGGCGGTCGTCACCCCGGCGCGCACCATGCCCATCAGGCCGGCCACGCGCACCATGTAGAATTCATCCAGGTTGGAGGCGGAGATGGAGAGAAACCGCACCCGCTCGAACAGGGGATGGCGGCGGTTCTGCGCCTCCTCGATCACCCGGCGGTTGAAGCCCAGCCAGCTGAGTTCGCGGTTGAGGAAGCGATGGGGCGAAGCCGGGTCAAAGGCGAGATTGCTGCCCTGATGGGAAAGCGACACCACATCCTCGGTGGTGACGGCGGCCGTCTCGGCGCTGTCCTCGTTGGCCACGGCGAGGGACGGATTTTGGCGGGGGGTGGACATGACCCAACTTTAGCCAAAAGCCGTGACTTTGGAATGACATAATCGGTTTCAGGGCTCGCTGGCGCCCCCCGGTTGGGCCAGCAAGTCCTTGATAAGGTTCAAGGTAATGGGGCGCTTACGAGCCAGCGCCGCAGCGTCCGCGCGGGCCACGAAATCGCGGATGGCGGCGGGCGAGCGTTCCAGTTCGCGGATCATGTGCAACACCACATTTTCGGGAACCTCGACCTGGCGATCGGCAAACAGCTTCACCGCCAGCCCCATCAGCAATGCATCGTCCGGTGCCCATAAGGCGAAGGCCAGGAGGGCATTGGCGCGGGATTTCAGGTCTGGCAGCGCGACGGGCCATGCGGCCGGCGGGGCCTGCGCCGTCAGGAGAAGCGGCCCTCCCCGCTCCAACAGCGCAAACAGCGCGGTCTCGGGCACACCCGGCCCGACATTTTCCACCACCAAAGGTCCGTCCGGGATCGCGCCTTCGAGCGCTGTGGCCTCCAGCACGGTCGCGCCGGCCCTGCCGGCCCATACCGCGGCCAGATGCGACTTGCCGCTGGCCGGCGGACCGTAAAGCGCTGCTGCCGGCGCCGGCCAGCGCGGCCAGGAATCGATGAAGGCGACGGCCTGCTGGTTTCCCGGCGCGACGATGAAATCGGCGCGGCCGGACGCGCTGCGCGTCTCAAGCGGCAGGACAAGCTGGGTCACGAGGTCATCGGCTTTCCGGCGAAGACACCGCGCAGGAAAAGTCCGGCATAGGCGGCGGCAGCGAACAGGGTGAACAGTCCGCAGACCCAGGCGGCGGTTTCGGCCAGCCGCGGCGCGTCCAGATCGAAGGCCAAGAGCAGCAGCACACCCAGTACATAAAGAATCTGCACCATGGTGGACGCCTTGCCCGCCAGCAATGTCCGCGTGGCAATCGGCAGACCGAGCCATTTGATCAGAAGCCAGCCGGCGGCGATGGCCGAGGCCACGCCCACCACCAGCACCAGCAACCACAAGGGCGTGGCGCCGACCGCAAACAGCGCGCTCAGGCACAGAATCATCAGCAGCTTGTCGGCCGCCGGATCGAGCCAGGCGCCGAAGTCGGACGTCACATGCCAGTGCCGGGCGATGAAGCCGTCCAGTCCGTCGCTGAGACCCGCGCCCACGAACACCAGCAGTGCCGCGGTATCGTGATTGTTCAGGATCAGCCAGGCCGCGAAAGGCGCAGCCAGCAGTCTCAATGCGGACAACAGATTCGGCACATCTTTGATCCTTGGCCGGATCATTGCGCTTTGGCGAGCATCCATTGCCCGCCGCGATTGGTCAGCGTCAGCCCGGCCCCTGCAAAAGCCTCGCGCAGCTGCTCCAGCCCGCCCTGATAGGTCAGGTTGACCCGGGCATAGCCGATATCCATCGCCGTGACATTCATGCTGGTCACGTTGCCGACCCCCGCCAGCGAGGACTGGATCTCGCCCCATTGCGCCAGCGAAGCGATGCGCACATCCGCGGTCAGCCGGCCGCGCTGGTTGAAATCGATGGCCGAGCGCGTCTTCCACATGTCCTCGATGGTGCGCACCGCGGCCTGGGCCGCCACCGGATAGGTGGTGCCCACCGTTTGCAGCACCGGCACATCGGTGCTGGTCTTTGCCGGCTGCTCACCGGGACCCAGACGGCGCACATTGACCGTCATCTTGCCGCCGGCATAGACGGCCTGGACCAGCGCGACTTCCCCGACATGGTACTTGGCCGCCACCGCCGCCACGTCGTTCCAGCCGGCCGCATCGAAATTCAGCACCGCCAGCGCGGCATCGTCTTCCGGCGCCGCGACCTGGAACGGCACCTGGCTGTCGCGGAAGGCTGGCGACATCAGGGCCTGGGCCCAGGGGCCGTGACTGACGCCCGGCGACATGGGGATCACCAGGATGGGCTTGGCCTGAACCTGGGAGAAAGCGATCTGCGCGGCACGCAGCGCGCGCTGCACGGCGGTGGGATTGAACATATAGGTGACGTCGGCGGTGTAGCGGGTGGTGGAACGCCGCTCATTGGTGATGTTGGTCCCGCGGCTGAGCCGAAGCAGGGCGGCGGAATCCAGCGCCGGCTGGCGGCCCCAGTCGGCCTGGCGGGTCAGTCGGCGGAACAGGATCTGAAACGCCTTGGCCCGGCCCTGGGCGATGGCCTCGTTCAGGGCCTCGCCCGACGAGGCAGCAGTCGCATCCACATGGACGCCATTGATCGTATAGAGGGTTTCCTGCGCTCCGGCCGGGAGGGCGGCAAGCATCACGAAGGCGAAAGCGGCAAGGATCAAAGCGCGGGGGTTCATGCAGGACCTGTCTTGGAGGCGGGACTATACCGAGGCCTTGTGACCGGAGGAAGGCATCTAACGCCATGCCCTAACAGGCAAAATCCTTTCCTGTGCGTGGGGCGTTCGGCCAGCTTGCGCGCAGCCGAGCGGCCCCTTAAACGAACCCCATGTCGGACAAAGGCCTGACTTATAAAGATGCCGGCGTGGACATCGACGCCGGTGAGGCGCTGGTGGAACGCATTGGCCCAGCCGCCCGCGCCACGCGCCGGCGCGGCGCCGATGCCGACCTGGGCGGCTTTGGCGGGCTGTTCGACCTGAAGGCGGCCGGCTTCAAGGACCCGATCCTGGTGGCAGGCACCGACGGGGTCGGCACCAAGCTGAAACTCGCCATCGATACGCATCGCTTTGAGGGGCTGGGCCAGGACCTGGTCGCCATGTGCGTCAACGACATTGTGGTGCAGGGCGCGGAGCCCCTCTTCTTTCTCGACTATTACGCCACCGGCAAGCTGGACGTGGAATCCGCCGCGATCGTGGTCGAAGGCATCGCGCACGCCTGCAAGGAATCCGGCTGCGCCCTGATCGGCGGCGAGACCGCCGAGATGCCCGGCCTTTATGCCAGGGGCGATTTCGACCTTGCGGGCTTCGCCGTGGGCGCGGTGGAGCGCGACGGCATCCTGCCCAAAACCGCCACGATGAAAGCGGGCGATGTGTTGATCGGCGTCGCTTCCAGCGGCGTGCATTCCAACGGCTTCTCGCTGGTGCGCAAGGTGGTGGAAAAATCCGGCCTGACTTTGGAGGCGCCCGCGCCGTTCGCGGCCGGAAAATCGCTGGGCGAGGCCTTGCTGGTGCCGACGCGGCTGTATGTGAGGAGCTGCCTGGAAGCGATCCAGACCGGCGGCGTAAAGGGCCTGGCGCACATCACCGGCGGCGGCATCACCGACAATCTGCCGCGCTGCCTGCCCGACGGCCTGGATGCGGAGGTGGACCTGGCCGCGATTTCGGTGCTGCCCGTGTTCCAATGGCTGGCGAAGGAAGCCGGGATCGTGGAAAGCGAAATGCTGCGCACCTTCAATTGCGGCATCGGCATGGTTGCGGTGAGCGACGAGAAGAATGCCGGCCATGTGATCGATGCGTTCCAGGAAGCCGGCCAGCCGTCCGCGCGCATCGGCAAGCTGATCGAGGGCTTTTCCAATGGCGCCTCCGCAGCAAGCCGCGACGGCGCTGGCGAAGCGAAAGTCGTTTATCGCGGGGCGCTCAAGCTTTGAAGCGCGCCGCCGTTCTGATTTCCGGGCGCGGCAGCAACCTCGCCAATCTGATCGAAGCGCAGGACGAGAGCTACAAGATCATCCTGGTGATCTCCAATGTCGAAGGCGCGGGCGGGCTTGCGAAAGCGCATGCCGCCGGCATCGCCACCGCCGTGATCCCGCATCTGGGCAAGACCCGCGAGGCTTTTGACGCCGAAGTCGATGCGCGGTTGCGCGCGGCCGGGGCCGAGCTGGTGGTCCTGGCCGGTTTCATGCGCATTCTGTCCGACGGCTTTGTGCGCGGCTGGGAAGGAAAACTGATCAACATCCACCCCTCCCTGCTGCCGGCCTACAAGGGCACGAAGGTGCATGAACGGGTGATCGAAGCGAAAGAAGCGCTGAGCGGCGCATCCGTCCATTTCGTGGTGCCGGAACTGGATGCCGGCCCCGTGATCGCCCAGGCCAGCGTGCCGGTTCATCCATCCGACACGCCCGAGACCCTGGCCGAGCGCGTGCTGGAGGTGGAACACAGGCTCTACCCTGAAGCCTTGAAGCTTCTGGCCAGCGGCAAAGTCACGCTCAGGAACGGCCTTGCTGTATTCAGCTAGCTCTTGTGCTGCAGCCACCAGATGAAGGGCGGCTTGTAATCGCAAGGCAGCACCAGCCCGTAATTGCCCGTATCGACCACCGGACAGAAACGCGGGCCCAGCGGCGGCGGCGGCATGGTCTTGTAGAGTGTGTAGGTCTGGGTTTCGGTGAAATTGTCGGCCAGCGCCTCGCGCCGGAAAAAGCCCCCGCCCAGCACCATGAAGGCGGCGACCACAAACACCGTCACCTGAAAAATCCGTTCCAGAATATGCATCACAGCCCCGCTATGCTCTCCGATATCTCCCACAGCTTGCGCGCATCCTCGTCGTTGCGTGCCTCCCGCGTGGGCGTGGTGATTTTGCACTCATAGAAATACTCGCCGGTGACATCGGCCACGTCGGGCGCGGACGCCAGATGGATGATCGTCCTGGCGCCTTCTTCCGGCGAGATCGCGCCGATCGGCTTGGCCACTTTCAGCACCGTGCGCATCAGCCCGCCGGAATTGTCGCCGAAGCTGGTGGCGACAAATCCCGGATGCAGCGCATTGGCGGTGACGCCGCTGCCGGTGATGCGCCGGGCAAGCTCGCGGTTGAACAGGATGTTGCAGAGCTTGCTTTTGGCATAGACCGGAAAGCCGACATAGCCCTTGCGCGATTGCAGATCGCCCAAATCGAGCTTGGCGCCGCGATGGGCATTGGATGCGACGGTGACGATGCGCCCGCCGGGCTTGAGCTTGCCCAGCAGCAGATTGGTGATGACGAAATAGGCCATGTGGTTGAGGGCGAAGGTCATCTCCAGCCCGTCCGCCGTTTCCTGCCTTTTGTTGAAGAGGGCCCCGGCATTGTTGATCAGGACATCGATCTGGGGTTCGCGCGCCAGCTCGCCCGCCACCCGCTTCATCTCCGCCAGCGTGGAGAGATCGGCCATGTGCAGGGCATGCTCCGCGGACGGATTGGCCTTTTTCAGGGCCGCCATGGTGTCGTCGGCACGCGCCTTGTCGCGGGCCGTGAAGACGATGCGGGCGCCCTGCTCCGCCAGGCGGATGGCGGCGACTTCGCCGATGCCGGAAGTCGCGCCCGTGATGACGACGGTTTTGCCCTGCATGAAAAAGGCTCCCGTTGCTGCGGGAGCCTTTTAGCACTTTATGGGCCGGGACTCAGCCGACTATGTCCAGATCCCGGAAGAAGAACTTGATCTCGTTGGCCGCGGTTTCCGGCGCGTCGGAACCGTGCACCGAATTGGCCTCGATCGATTCGGCGAATTCCTTGCGGATGGTGCCGGGCGCCGCATTGGCGGGGTTGGTCGCGCCCATCACTTCGCGGTTCTTGGCGATGGCGCCCTCGCCTTCCAGCACCTGCACCACCACCGGACCCGAGATCATGAACTTGACCAAGTCCTTGAAGAAGGGGCGTTCCTTGTGGACGGCGTAAAACGCCTCGGCATCGGCCTGGGACAGGCGGATACGGCGGCTGGCCACCACGCGCAGGCCGGCATCCTCGAACTTGGCAACGATCTTGCCGGTCAGGTTCCGGCGGGTCGCGTCCGGCTTGATGATGGAAAGGGTGCGCTCGACGGCCATGGGGACTCCGACAATGGAAAAACGGGCGCCTTATGCAATGGGCTTGAGGAAAGGGCAAGGACCGTTATAAGGCCGCCCAAATGCTGGCAATCGACAACATCACGGTCCGGATCGCGGGACGGGAAATCCTGTCCGGGGCCACCGCCAACCTACCCGCGGGCCGCCGTATCGGCCTGGTGGGGCGCAATGGCGCGGGCAAATCGACGCTCTTCAACGTGATTCTGGGGCGCCTGCAGCAGGATGACGGCGAGATCAGCGTGCCTTCCTCCTGGCGGGTGGGCGCCGTCGCCCAGGAAGCACCGGGCACCGATGTCAGTCTGCTGGACACGGTGCTGGAAGCCGATCCCGAACGGCTGCGCCTGTTGGCCGAAGCCGAGCACGAAACCGATGGCCACAAGCTTGGCGAAATTTACCATCGCCTGGATGCGATCGACGCCTATACCGCGCCCAGCCGCGCCGCCGAGATCCTGGCGGGCCTGGGTTTCTCGGCCGAAGAACAGTTGCGCCCCTGCCGCGAATTTTCCGGCGGCTGGCGCATGCGCGTGGCGCTGGCGGCGATCCTGTTTTCCGCGCCCGATCTTTTGCTGCTGGACGAACCCACCAACTATCTGGATCTGGAAGGCGTGCTGTGGCTGGAGAACTTCATCCAGAAATATCGCGGCACCATCCTGATCGTCAGCCATGACCGCGACTTGCTCAATACGGCCTGCGAATTCATCCTGCATCTGGAGCGGGGCAAGCTGAAGCTCTACACCGGCGGCTACGACACTTTCGTCGCCACCCGTGCGGCGGCGCGCGCCCAGGACATGGCGTTTGCGAAAAAGCAGGAAGCCGCGCGCGCCCACATGCAGAAATTCGTGGACCGCTTCAAGGCATCGGCCGCCAAGGCGCGCCAGGCGCAAAGCCGCGTCAAGATGCTGGCAAAAATGGCGATGGTCGAAGTGCCGCCGGACGAGCATGTCGCCCCCATCCGCATTCCCCAGGCGACAGAAGCCTCGCCGCCGCTGATCACCATGGACCGCGCCTCGGTCGGGTATGAGCCTGGCAAGCCCATCCTGACCGGCCTGTCCTTCCGCTTCGATCCGGAAGACCGCGTCGCGCTGCTGGGCAAGAACGGCAACGGCAAGTCCACCATGGCCAAGCTTCTGGCCGGCAAGCTGCAAGCCATGTCGGGCGACTTCATCCCGGCGCGCAAGCTGGTGGTAGGCTATTTCGCCCAGCATCAGGCGGAAGAACTGGACACCACCGTCACCCCGATCCTCACCCTGCAGCGCATGCGGCCCAAGCTGACGCTTGAGCAGGTGCGCACCCAGCTGGGCGGCTTCGGCTTTTCCGCCGACAAGCAGCAGACCCAGGTGGGCAAGCTGTCGGGCGGCGAGCGGGCGCGGCTGATGCTGGCCCTGGCCACCCTGGACAAGCCCAATCTTCTGATCCTGGACGAGCCGACCAACCATCTCGATATCGATGCGCGCAACGAGCTTCTGACCGCGCTGAATGATTTCGACGGCGCGGTGATCCTGGTCAGCCATGACCGGCGCCTGATCGAAGCCACCGCCGATCGCCTGCTGCTGGTTTCCAACGGCCATGTCACGCCGTTCGAGGGCGACCTGGACGATTACCGCCGCTTCCTGCTGTCGGGCGACAACACGCCGACACAGCGCAATGCCGCACCCGCCGTCGCGCCGGAAATGAAAGTTTCGAAAGAAGAAGCCCGGCGCAGCAATGCCGAGAAGCGCGCCAATCTCAAGCCGCTGAGGGACAAGATCACCGCCGCCGAATCGCAAATTGCAGCCCTGACACTTGAACTGGCCAAGCTGGACAAGACGCTGTCCGACCCGTTGCTGTTCAACAAGGATCCGGCCAAGGCGACCTCGGTCTCCAAGAAGCGTGCCGATGCCGCACGCAAGCTGGAAGCCGCCGAGAAGGCATGGGTGGCGGCCAGCGAGGCGTATGAGGAAGCCAACGCCTAGGCTCCCAACCTGTGAGGGTTTCCTCGCCCGAATTGATGCACTAGGGTCGCGCCCATGACCGATGACAGGTTCTACGAACGGGCCGGACCTTTCACCCTGGCCGACATCGCCACACGCATAGGCGCCGAACTCGCCAAGGGCGATCCCGCGGACCTGAAGCTGCGCGATGTCGCCTCGCTGGAAAGTGCGGAGGCCGGCGATGTCTCGCTGTTCAGCGATGCCAAATATGCCAACGCCTTTGCCATGACCAAGGCCAGCGTGGTGATCACATCCGACAAGCTGGCCGCCATGCCCCATGGCGTGACGGTGCTGGTGGCGCCCAATCCCAGGCTGGCCTTCGCCCAGGTGGGACATATCTTTTATCCGCCCGCCCAATTGCAGGCCGGAATACGCGCGGCACAGCCGGTGCATCCCACCGCGAAAATCGGTGACGGCACCGAGATCGGTCCCGGTGGCGAAATCGGCTCAGGCGCGGTGATCGGCAAGAATGTCCTGATCGGCAACAATGTGGTGATCGGGCGCGGCGTGGAGATCGGCGATGACTGCCGCATCGGTCCAAACTGCGTCATCACCCATGCCCTGATCGGCAAGCGCGTGGTGATGGGACCAAACAATTCCATCGGCAATCAGGGCTTCTCCTTCGTGCCCAGCCTGGAAGGCCTGTTGCGCGTGCCGCAGCTAGGGCGCGTGGTCATCGAGGACGATGTGGAGTTCGGTTCCAACTGCACCGTCGACCGTGGCGCCATCGGCGATACCCATATCGAACGCGGCGTGCGCTTCGACAGCCTGATCCATGTCGGCCACAATGTGCATATCGGCCATCACTCGCTGCTGGTGGCGCAGGTGGGCATCGGCGGTTCGACCACGGTTGGGCCGATGGTGCTGATCGGCGGCCAGGTCGGGATCAGCGATCACCTCAATATCGGCGCCGGCGCCAGGCTGGCCGCGCGTTCCGGCGTCACCCGCGATATCGCTGCCGGCGAGCGGGTCGGCGGCTATCCGGCGCGGCCGCTGAAGCGCTGGCACCGCGAAACCGCGCTTCTCGCCAAGATGGCACGCCCCAAAAAGACCGAAGAAGAACAAGAATAAGAGGTCTGTCATGTCCGACGTGCAGCTTTCCCGCATTCTGCCGAAGCTGCACTGGCGGCTGATGCCGACCTTGCTGATGATGTATGTGCTGGCTTTTCTGGACCGCTCCAATGTCAGCTTTGCCAAGATGGGACTGGCGGCCGATGCGGGGGTCGGCGAGACCGCCTTTGCCTTCGGCGCCTCGATCTTCTTTGTGGGCTATGCCTTTCTGGAAGTGCCGTCCAACCTGATCCTCCACCGCGTCGGGGCGCGGATCTGGCTGGCGCGCATCATGATGACCTGGGGGCTGGTGTCGGCGGCCTGCGCCTTTGTGCAGACGCCATTTCAATTCTATGCCGTGCGCTTTCTGCTGGGCGTGACGGAAGCCGGCTTTTTTCCCGGCGTGATCTTCTATCTGACCTACTGGTATCCCGCCTCCTCGCGCGCCCGCTCCATCGGCCTGTTCTATTACGGCGCGCCGCTGGCCTTGACCTTTGGCGGCCCCATCTCCGGCCAGCTGGTGGCGCATGATGCCTTCGGCCTGCATGGCTGGCAGGTGATGTTTCTGATCGAAGGAGTTCTGGCTTCGCTGGGCGGCATCGCGGTGCTGTTTCTGCTCAAGGACCGGCCGGAAAAAGCGCCCTGGCTGGATGCGGACGAGAAGATCGTTCTGCTGGCGGCGCTGCGAAAGGATGAAGACCGCCGGGAAGAGATCAGCGTGTGGCAAAGCCTGTGCGATTCTCGCATGCTGTTCCTGGCGCTCGTCTATTTCCTGCTGGAGATGGGCTTTTACGGCCTGACCTTCTATTTGCCGGCACAAGTGGCGAAGCTGCTGGGCACCAGCATCGGCCTGGAAGTGGGTTTCGTCTCCGCTATTCCCTGGGCCTGTGCGCTCGTCGCCACCACCATCATCCCGCCCTGGTGCGACCGGCGCGGCAATTCCCGCGGCATCGGCGCCCTGGCACTGGCCATATCAGGCCTGGGGCTTGCCTTTTCGGCCATCACATCCTCGCCGCTGGTGGCGGTTGTCGCGCTCAGTGTTGCGGCCTGCGGCCTGATCATCGCGCCGGCCTTGTTCTGGACCCTGCCAACCGGACTCTTGCGCGGCGCGGCCGCGGCCAGCGGCATCGGATTGATCAACTCCATCGGCAATCTCGGCGGCTTTGCCGCGCCCAACTTCCGCGCCTGGCTGGACGTGCTGCTCAACTCCCATTCCGCGGGATTGATCGGGCTTGGGATCATCTGCGTGGTCGGCGGCTCGCTGTTCGCCTTTGCGCCGCGCAATGTCTAGCGCAGGTGCGAGCGCGCAATACTGATCCACTCCCGCTGGCGTGAGCGGTAGTAACTGGGCGCGCCCTGCACCGATTTGAGGATTTCCGTGAACAGCGCCTGGGCGCGGGCCTGCTGACCCAGGCTTTCCAGCAGCAGGCCAAAGCGGGCGCGCGCTTCCTCTCCCGGATAGCGGTTCACCACCCTCTCATACTGCGCCACCGCCGCATCATTCTTGCCCTGCAGCACCAGGGCGCGGGCATAATCCAGCTCGGCATCGGCATCATAGGCCGCCGGATCGATCTCCTTCAGCTTCAGGAACAGCGCCTCTGACGCGGCGCCATCGCCCGACAGCATCTGGGCGCGCGCCAGCCCCTTCAGCAAGGCGGGATCGGAAGCGCCCAACGGCCCATGCATCGCGCTTTGATACAATTCCACCGCATCGCCAAAACGGCCCATGCGGATGCACTCCTCGGCCAGCGCGCGCTTGGAATCCACCGATCCCACCTGCTCGACATTGCGCAATTTCTCGCGATAGCTGCGGCCCGGATCGGCCAGATTGACGACATTGTCGGCCAGCCGGCGCGCCTGATTGCTGCGCGCCATGTCGGGCAGGATGGCGAAGACGATATAGGCGATCCAGCCGAACACCTGCCCCAGCGCCACCGCCGCGATCCAAAGCGGCGAGCGGCCGGTGCGGATGATGTGCCAGGCAAAGGCCAGGTCGATCAGCAGCACCGGCACGCCAAAGCCAAAAAGATCGATCATGCCCATGGGTCAGTTCTGCTTCTCGAATTTGCCGGACGGGGTTTCCTTCCAATAGGTCACGTCATGGCCGGCGCTTCTGGCCTCTTTCCATGCCGCCCGCGCGCCCGCCAGTGCCGTTTCGTCGCGGCCGTCAAACAACAGCACCACCCGGGCCAAATCGTTCAACCCGCTCCAGTCGCCCGGCAGCGCACCGCCAACATAAAAAAATATCTGAGCGCCATTGGGATTGCCCTCTTCCACCGTGATCAGCACGGGCTGGTTGCCCGCATCGCCGTCACCCAATTGCGCATGCGGCAGGAAGCTCGAATCGTCATAGGTCCACAGCAAAGTGTCCAGCGCGTCGGAACGTTCCGAAGAATCCGTCTTGATCGCCGCGCGCCAGCCGCGCGCAAGCGATTTCTCCACCAGCCCCGGCAGGACATCTTCCAGTGCGCGCCGCTCGAGATGATAGAAAAGGGTTTCGGTCATGATTCGTAATGCTCGAGCATCAGCCGGTTGAGCAGGCGCACGCCCCAGCCGGTGCCCCAGCTGGGGATGGTCGGCTTCTGCTCGCCGTCCTGCCAGGCCACGCCCGCAATATCCAGATGCGCCCAGACCGTGTCCTTTTCGATGAAGCGCAATAGGAACTGGGCCGCGGTGATGGAGCCGGAATTGGCCCCGCCGATATTCTTCATGTCGGCGATCTTGGAACGGATCATCTTGTCGTAGAAGGGATCGAGCGGCAGCTGCCACACCCGTTCCCCGGTATGGCGCCCGGCCGCCTGCACGCGTCTGACCAGTTCGTCATCGTTGGAGAAGATGCCGGCATGTTCGAAACCCAACGCCGCCACGATGGCGCCGGTAAGGGTGGCCAGGTCGATCACCAGCCTGGGCTTGAAGCGCCGCTGGGTATAGGTGAGTGCATCGGCCAGGACCAGCCGCCCCTCCGCATCGGTGTTCAGCACTTCGATGGTCTGGCCCGAGAGCGATGTCAGCACATCGTCGACGCGAAACGATCCACCGCCGGGCATATTCTCGACCAGCCCGATCACGCCCACCGCATTCACGCGTGCCTTGCGCGCGGCCAGCGCCAGCATGGTGCCGGTGACGGCGGCCGCGCCCGCCATGTCGCCCTTCATGCCCTGCATGCCGGCGCCGGCCTTGATGGAAAGGCCGCCGGAATCGAAACACACGCCCTTGCCCACCAGCGCGACGGGCTTGCTGTTTTTCTTGCCGCCGTTCCATTGCATCACCACCAGCTGGCTTTCATGCTCCGAACCCTGGCCCACGCCCAGCAGCGCGCCGAAGCCCAGCTTCTTCATTTCGGCTTCGCCCAGGATTTGGATCTTGACGCCCAGCTTGGAAAGCTGCGTCCTGGCGCGGCGGGCAAACTCCGCCGGATAGAGAATATTGGGCGGCTCGTTGACCAGGTCGCGGGCCAGGAAGATGCCATCGGCCACCGCCGCAAGGCCCGCATAGGCCTTCTTCGCCGCCGCCGGCTCGGCTGCGACGACACGCAATGTCTTCAGCTTCTTCTCATATTCATCAAGATTGCGGGTGCGATACTTGTCGAAGGCGTAACTTTTCAGCCGGGCGCCGAAGGCCAGATGCGCCGCCAGCTCGCCCTTCTTGACCTTGCTGCCCTTTGGGACGTCGATCTCGATACTGGCAGACGTTTCGCCCGCGCCGGACAACCGCCCCGCGATCTGTGCGCCGATGGTCTCCAACGCTTTTTCGTCCAGCGATTCGGCTTTGCCCAACCCGACCAGCAGCAGCCGCGAGATTTTCATCCCCGCAGGCGCCAGCACTTCCAGGAATTGGCCGCTCTTGCCGGTGAAGCGGGAAAATTTCAGCGCCCGCGTCAGCGCCCCGCCACTGGCCTTGTCCGCCCGGACCGCGGCGGGCAAAAGTGCCGCGCCCTCGCCCGCACCCACTACCCAGGCGCCCGTGTCTTTGGCTGTGACATCGGCGGGTCCAACAAAGGAAATCTGCATGCTATATCTCCGGGCGGGGACGGGGTAGTTTTGGGGAAATTCCCAATTCCGGTGATAGCTTAGGTCGAATCCAGCCGACCTCCAACAAGGGCCCGAAAGGTTGTGACGCCAAGCCCGCGCCCCAAAGCGCCAGACAGCGACCGCAAGGCCCCGCCGGCCCTGCGCGTCACCAGCCTGTCGATCTATGTGCTGATCCAGCTCCTGGGACCGGTGGCAATTCTGACCCTGCTGCTCACCAGCGTGATCTGGCTGGTCACCAGCCTGCCGCTGCTGGACCTGGTGATCAACCGCGGCCAGTCGGCGCCCACCTTCCTCTATCTGATGCTGCTGGAACTGCCCACGCCGCTGGCCATCATCATGCCCTTCGCCTTCTTCTTCGCCACCCTCTTTACGCTGCAGCGGCTGGCGGCCGACAGCGAGCTGGTGGTGATGGCCTCGGCCGGTTACTCGCTGCGCCAGCTGGCCACGCCGGTCCTGGGGGCGGCGGCCATCGTCATGGCGCTGACCTATGCCTGCCTTTTGTGGCTGTCGCCGGTGGGCCAGCGGGCGCTGAATGAAAAGCTGGGCGACATCCGTGCCGACATGGCAGGCGCGCTGTTGAACGAAGGCGATTTCAACCCCGCCGCGCCCGGCCTTACCGTGTTCATCCGCCGGCTCAGCAATGATGGCGAGATCGAGGGCATTCTGGTGCATGACAGCCGCGACCGGCGCAGGCCAGTCACCTACATCGCCGAAAAGGGAATCCTGGCACAGACACCGGCGGGCCCGCGCCTGATCATGCAGGACGGCACGGTGGAAACCGGCGCCAATGGCGGGCAACAGCTGCAGATGCTGAATTTCCAGAGCTACACGCTCAGCCTGGACCAGTTCTCAGGCCCCGCGCGCTATGGTCTGCGCAAGTTGCCCGAACGTTTTCTGGACGAGCTGCTATGGCCGTCAGAGCCCGGGCTCAGCCAGCGCGTCCGCGATCAATTCTATGCCGAGGCGCATAACCGCCTGTCGCAGCCGCTTTATTGCATCGCCTTCGCGTTGATCGCGCTGGCGGCGGTGGTGCGCGGACGCAGGCAACGCGGCAGCGTCGCCATGCGCCTGGGGGCGGCGATCATGGCGGCGGTCGGCCTGCGCGTCATCGGTTATGCCATCGTCGGATTGGCGCAGCGCCATCAGCCGCTGGTGGCGGCTTTCTATCTTCTGCCGTTTTTAGGCACCATCGGCGCCATCCTCACGCTGGCGGGCTACACACCCCAGGCGCTGGCGGCCCGCTTCCGGTTAAGCCCCGCATGAGCTGGTCCTGGACACTTTACCGTTATCTGGCGCTGCAGTTCATGCTCGGCGTTGCCGTCACCTACGCCATCTTTCTGGCGCTGGCCTTCTCCATCGACATCGCAGCACTTCTGGAGCGCACGGCCGGCCATGACGTGCCGACCTCGACCGCGATCGGCATGGCGATCCTGCAATTGCCGGACCTGGGCCAGAAGATGCTGCCTTTCGCCATCCTTCTGGGCGGCGTGTTCACCTTCGTGCGGCTGTCGCGGTCGCGCGAGCTGGTGGCGACGCGCGCGGCCGGCGTCTCGGCCTGGGATTTCCTGCTGCCGCCCCTGACGGTGGCGGTGTTCATCGGCGTCTTCGCCGTCACCGTCTTCACCCCGGTTTCCGCCAAGATGTTTTCGGCCTTTGCGGGTCTGGAAGCGCGCTATGTCAAAGGCCAGGAAAGCCAGCTTTCGGTTTCGATCAACGGGCTGTGGCTGAGACAGGGCGACGCCCATCAGCAATCGGTGATCCATGCGCTGCGCGTGGCACGGCAGGGCGAGCATCTGGAAGACGTGCTGGTATTCCTTTACGGCCCTCATGACCATTTCATCGGCCGCATCGATGCCAGCTCCGCCCAGCTGCACGATCGTTATTGGGTGCTGAACGATGCCTGGGTCTCCGACATCAGCGGCCATGCGCCGGTGCATCACACGAGCTATGAACTGCCCACCACGCTTACCCCGGAGCAGATCGTGGAAAGCTCCGCCGCGCCCGACACGCTTTCCTTCTGGGACCTGCCCGGCTATATCCGCGCCGCCCAGGCCGCCGGCTTTTCGGCCGCCAGGTATCAGCTCTATCTCTACACGCTCTATGCCCTGCCCGCCCTTTTCGCCGCCATGGTGTTCATGGCCGCCAGTTTCTCCCTCCGGATGGGACGCGACGCCAGCATGGCCAGGGTGATCCTGTTCAGCGCGGCGGCCGGCTTTGCCGTCTATTTCTTCCAGGACCTGACCAAGGTGCTGGGCAGCTCCGGCGCGGTGCCGATCCTGCTGGCGGCGACAGCGCCCGCACTGGCCTCCATCCTGATCGGCATGACCTTGGTCTTCTCGCAGGAGGATGGCTGATGCCATCTCCCGCTGTTCTTACGGGCGCGTCCGCGGGCGCATCCGCGCGCAAGATGGTTAAGTGATGCGCGCCACCGCCGTCCGCTTCGTTGCCCTTGGCACCTGCGCCATGCTTCCTCTGCTGGCACAGGCCGCGCAGATCCATGCCGCCGCGCCCAAGCCGCCCAGCAAGGACGCGCCCATCCAGCTTCAGGCCGATGAGATCGATTATGACAGCGACCACAAGATCGTCTCGGCAGTGGGTCATGTCGAGATCGTGCAGCAGGGCCACACGCTGCAGGCGGAACGGGTGGATTACGACCAGAATACCGACACGGTGACCGCAAAGGGCCATGTGGTGATGATCGACGAGCGCGGCAATGTCGCCTTCTCCGATCATGTCATGCTCAAGGACCAGATGCGCGACGGCGTGCTGCAGGGCTTCGGCGCCCTGATCGGCAAGAACGGCCGGCTGGCCGCGCGCGACGCCCAGCGCATCAATGGCACCACCGTGGTGGCCAGGCGCACCAATTACAGCCCCTGCAAGATCTGCAACAAGCCAGGCCAGAAGACACCGCTATGGCAGGTCAAGGCCGAGCGCATTGTCTATGACCAGGTCCGGCACAAGATTCATTTCCACGACGCCGTCATCGATGTGAAAGGCGTGCCGGTGGCCTGGGTGCCGGCTTTCACCGTTTCCGACCCCACGGTGCGCTACGCCTCCGGCCTGCTGACACCGGAATTCGGCACCTCCACCAAGATCGGCTATTTCACCCGCCTGCCGGTCTATATCTCCATCTCGCAAAGCCAGGACATGACGGTAATGCCGATGTTCGCCACCGGCGGCTCGGTTCTCATGGAGCTGGAATATCGCCAGCGCTGGGACAGTGGCGGCATGTGGTTTCAGGGCAGCGGCGCCTACAATCCCGATGGCGGGCTGGGCGGCACGCCGGGCGCTCAGACCTATGGCCACATCTTCGGCTCGGGCCGCGAGCAGCTGGCGGATACGTGGCGCGCCGGCTTTGACGTGCAGGCCACCAGCAATCCCGGCTATATGCGCTTCTATGACATTTCCTATCTGGACCGGCTGACCAACGACCTGTTCATCGAGGACACGCCGGGCCGCTCGCGCTTCGCCCTGACCAGCTATTATTTCCAGGGCCTGCGCGCCACCGACATCACATCGCGCATTCCTTACATCCTGCCCAAGCTGGAATTCTCCTATATCCCCGCCGAGAAGGTGGCCGGCGGCACGTTCCGCCTGGACATCGATGGCGCTTCGATCGGGCGCGACTCCCAGCGCAACGACCAGCGCCTGACCAGCGAAATCAACTGGAAGGAACCCACCATCCTGGGCAACGGCCAAGTCTGGACCTTCGTGCTGGACGCGCGCGGCGACGCCTATCACTTCGACGTGCCGCAAGGCACGGTGCGCACCAGCGACAATATGCTGGAGCGCGGCACCGCCTATGCGGCGCTGGACTGGCGCTGGCCCTTTATCGCCCAATCGAGCCCCGGACATTCCTATGTCATCCAGCCCATCGGCCAGGTCGTGCTGCAGCCTTATGGCGGAAATCCGATGGGCCTGCGCCAGGAGGATTCCCAGGATTTCGAATTCGACGACAACAATGTCTTCAGCTTCAATCAGCTGCCGGGCTATGACATCATCGAGACGGGACCGCGCGCCAATGTCGGCGCCATGGCGGAAGCCCTGTTTCCCGGCGGCGAAGTCGAAGCCCAGCTGGGCCAGACCTATCGCCTCAAGCCCGATCCCGTGCTGACGGCTTTTTCCGGCAATACCGGCACGACCTCGGACCTGGTGGGCAGTCTCTCCGTCAAGTTCCCGCACCTGGATATCACCGACCGTTTCGATCTCGACCGCCGGGATGGAACCGTGCGGCGGCATGAAATCTATGTCACGGGCAGTTACGACCGCTCCTCGCTCCAGGTCAGCTATGTCCAGCTACCCCAGACGGTCACCAGCCTTGGCCTTCCCAGTCGCGAGGAAATCAACGTCCAGGCCGATGTGAATGTCTTCGGCAACTGGCAGGTGTTTGTCGCCGGCCAGCGCGATCTGGCCAATAACCAGTTCCTGAACACCGAATATGGCATCGGCTATGAAGATGAATGCATCGCGATTTCGCTGGCGATACGGCGCAAATACACCGCCGACCTGATCCAGGGCGTGCCCCCTTCCACCACGCCGCTTCTGCGATTCTATTTCAAGACCGGGGACAGCCCGATCCAGCCCTTCAGCCTGTTCCCCAGGGATGTTTTCGCCCTCACCCACCCCTAGACTGGCGGAAATGCTGGCTTTTGGCGGCCGGGCCGTCGCCTGTGGCGCTTGATCGGGACGGGAAATTCCGTATTTTGGAGAGAGGTTTAGGGGTCAGCGGAGCGCGCCCCAAGACACCCCATTTAGGCGAAGATTCGACGGACGATGCGTATTGTCACTACCCTGATGCTGGGTGCCGCCCTCATCGCCGGCGCGAGCGCGGCGGGCCTGGCCCAGGATTCAGGCGTCAAGTCCGCGCCGGCCGTTCCCGCCGTCGCGCCCGCCAAGTCTGCCGCCGCCACGCCGCAGACCCGGGAAGCCGCCGTCACGCCCGCGGCCAAGGCGTCCGCTTCCTCGTCTGCCAGCACGACAGCTGACGCGGCCCCTGCCGCTGATGCCGGCTCTGCCGACACCCAGGCCGAGAGCCCGCAGGAAGCGGCGGTCAATGGCGACACGCCGACCCAGGAAGCCAAGAACAACGACGCGACCACCATCGACGCCACCGCCGACAAGACCGATTCCGATTCCATCGTCGCCACGGTGAATGACGAGACCATCTCCGACTATGAACTGCGCCAGCGCGTGGCGCTCTATCTGGCGCTGAACGGCATCAAGCAGCAGCTGACGCCGGAGCAGCGCACCCGCATCCGCAACCAGATCCTGGAAGTGCTGGAGTCCGACAAGCTCGAACTGCAGGAAGCGGTGAAAAAGAAAATCACCGTCAGCCCGGTCGAGGTGGACAAGCGCATCAATGCGATGATGGAGGACTATCACTTCACCATCCAGCAGCTGCGCCAGAATCTGGCCGATGCCGGCGCCAGCGAGGATGCGCTGCGTTCCCAGATCACCGCCTCCATCGCCTGGCAGAAGACGGTGCAGGACCAGTATGGCGACGACGTCAATATCACGCCGGCGATGGTGAATGCGGAACTGCAGCGTTATGCCGAGGGCGCCAACAAGCCGCATTACCGGGTGATGGAAATCTTCCTGCCGGTGGACAGTCCCGATCAGAACGACAAGGTGAAGAAGGACGCCGACGAAGTGGAGCGGCAGCTGCACCAGGGCGCCTCTTTCCAGATGGTGGCGCGCCAGTTCAGCCAGCATCCCACCGCGGCTACCGGCGGCGACATGGGCTGGGTCAATGCGGGCCAGCTGGCGCCGGAACTGGACGCGGCGCTGGCCAAGATGGATGTCGGGGCGGTCAGCGATCCGATCCGCTCGGCGGGCGGCTGGTATGTGATTGCGCTCGCCGCGCGCCAGGAACCCATGGGCACCAAGATCGCCGAGGTCCCCACCGGCCCCACCGGGCCGGCCGGCACCTTGCCGTTGGCGCGCCTGCTGTTCCCCACCGGGCCACGCCCGCCCAAGGACCAGCTTGAGCAGGTGATGACGGTGGCGAACCAGATTCAGCAGCATTATGCCGGCTGCGGCCAGCTCGACGAGCTGCACAACAAGATGAGCGGCACCGTCTATATGAATCTGGGCGATGCCAAGCTGAGCGAGCTGAGCCCCCAGATCCAGGAAGCCATGAAGAACACCAAGCCGGGCGAGGCCGCGGCTCCCTTTCTGGATGAAGCGGGCGTGGAGCTGATCGGGCGCTGCGACAAGCGCATCGAGACCAAGACCGCCTATGTGATGCCCACCCGCCAGCAGGTGGAAGACCAGCTGTTCCAGAACCAGATCGCCACAATGGCCCGGCGCTATCTGCGCGACTTGAAGCGCGAGGCCAATATCCAGGTGCACGACAACAGCAAGCCTGATGCCCTCATCCGGTAGCGGCACGGCCAAACCCATCCTGATCACCATGGGCGAACCGTCCGGCATCGGGCCGCAGGTCGCCGTTTCTGCCTTCCATCATTTCGGCGGCCGGATAGGCCCCCATCCCCTGCGGCTGGTCGGCGATCCCGATGTGTTTGGGGCGTGCGGCATGAAAGAGGACAGCGCGTTGATCGCATCGCGCGCCCTTGCCGCTCCAAACCGGCCTGGCAGACCGAACAGCGAAAACGCGCCCGCGGTTGTCGATGCCATCGAAACTGCGGCCGGCATGGCAATGGGTGGCGCCGCCGCCGCGGTAGTCACCGCCCCGATTCACAAGGCCGTGCTGAACAGCGCCGGCTTCGGCTTTCCCGGCCATACTGAATTTCTCGCCCATCTGACGGGCGCGCGCCGGGCGGTGATGATGCTGGCCAGCGACCAGCTGCGTGTCGTGCCGCTGACCATCCACATGCCGATTGCCGAAGTGCCGCGTGCAATCGACAAGCAATCGGTGTTCGACACCGGCGAGATCATCCTGACGGCGCTGAGGCGGGATTTCGGCATTCTCAATCCGCGCCTGGCGGTGGCGGGGCTCAATCCCCATGCCGGGGAGGATGGCATGCTGGGCGGCGAGGATCTTTCGGTGATCGCGCCGGCCATCGCGGCACTGAAGGCGCGCGCCTTCCATGTGCGCGGCCCCCTGTCGGCCGACACGCTGTTTCATGACGAAGCGCGCAAGACCTATGACGCGGTGTTGTGCATGTATCACGACCAGGCGCTGATCCCGATCAAGACCCTGAGTTTCTGGGACGGAGTGAACGTGACCCTGGGACTGCCGATCGTGCGGACCTCACCCGATCATGGCACGGCGCTGGATATTGCAGGCCAAGGCAAGGCCGATGCGCGCAGCATGATCGCGGCGGTGAAGATGGCCGCGGAAATTTCTGATTCTCGGGCCGATGCCAGACGCCGCTAGCCTGCCGCCCCTGCGGGACGTGATCGCCGCCCATGGCCTCGCGGCCAGGAAATCGCTGGGCCAGAATTTCCTGCTCGATCTCAACCTGACCCGCCGCATCGCCCGCGCCGCGGGTGCCGAAGAAGGTGGCACCTTTTATGAAGTGGGACCCGGCCCCGGCGGGCTGACGCGCGGCCTGCTGGAAGAAGGCGCCGGCAAGGTGATCGCGGTGGAGCGCGACACGCGCTGTTTGCCGGCGCTGGAAGAGATCGCCCAGGCCTGGCCCGGAAAGCTGGAGGTGATTTCCGCCGACGCGCTGGAATTGGATGAAAGCACGATATGGCCCCAGGGCGTGCGGGTCGCGGCCAACCTGCCCTACAATGTCGGCACGGCGCTGCTGATCAAATGGCTGATGGTCGAACACTGGCCGCCCCCCTGGAGAAGCCTGACCCTGATGTTCCAGAAGGAGGTCGCCCAGCGTATTACGGCCTCGCCGGGCAGCGAGCATTATGGAAGGCTGGCGGTCCTGGCGCAGTGGCGTTGCACCGCCAAAATCCTGTTCGATGTCAATCGCAACGCCTTTGTGCCGCCGCCATCGGTCACTTCCGCCATCGTGCGGCTGGAACCCCGCGAAAAACCGCTGGCTCCGGCGAGCCTGTCCGATCTGGAAAAGGTCACCCAGGCAGCCTTCGGCCAGCGCCGCAAGATGCTGCGCCAGTCGCTGAAGGCGCTGGGTGGTGAAGCGCTGCTGAAAAAGGCGGGCATCGATCCCACCGCGCGGCCGGAAGATCTGACGATCGAAGCCTTCGCGGCACTTGCGCGCGCTTTATAGGCGCGCGGGATTTTGCGATCTGTGCAGGAGCGCCGCGCGGAGCGTGCTTCACGCACGTGAGCACGCGACGCACTCAGAGCGCAAAAGACCCGCGCCTAGCTCATCAGCTTGCCGACAAAGGCGGGAATGCCCGTCTGCCGCCCGCGCCGCATGCGTTCGGCATCCAGGATGGTGCGGATCTTCTCCAGGGTCGATTCCAGGTCGTCGTTGATCACGACGTAATCATATTCCGCCCAGTGGCTGATCTCGTTATTGGCCTTGGCCATGCGCCCCTGCACGACATCCTCGCTGTCCTGGGCGCGGGCGCGCAGCCGGCGTTCCAGCTCCTCATGGCTGGGAGGCAGCACGAAAATGCTGACCAGATCGTCGCCGGCCTGCTGACGCAATTGCTGGGTGCCCTGCCAGTCGATGTCGAACAGCACGTCGCGACCTTTCGCGAGCGCCTGCATCACAGGCTCCTTGGGCGTGCCATATTGGTGGCCGAATACAAGCGCATGTTCCAGGAATGCGCCTCCCTCGGCCATCTGGCCGAACATGGACGGCGAAACGAAGAAATAATCCTTGCCTTCCCGCTCGCCGACGCGCGGCGCGCGCGTGGTGGCCGAAACGCTCATGGTGATGGCGCCGTCGATCTCCAGCAGCCGGCGCGACAACGTCGTCTTGCCCGCCCCCGACGGCGAGGACAGGACCAGCATCAGGCCCCGGCGCTGGATATTGTCATTCGACATGCTTACTCGACATTCTGGGCCTGTTCGCGGAGCTGGTCGATCACCGCCTTAAGGGCGAGGCCGTTGCGGGTCAATTGAATGTCCGCGGATTTGGAGCACAGCGTATTGGCCTCGCGGTTGAATTCCTGGGCGAGGAAATCGAGTTTCCTGCCCACGCCCTTGCCTTGCGCCGCCAGCGCGCGGGCGTCCTGGACATGGGCAGTGAGCCGATCCAGCTCCTCGCGCACATCCGCTTTCACCGCCAGCAGCGCCACTTCCTGCGCCAGCCGCTCCTCGGGCACGGTGTTGGCGTCCAGCAATTCCTGGAGCTGGACCTGAAGCCGGGCTTTCAGCGCCGCGGGCTGGGCGGCGGCCAGCCGGCCGGCTTCGGCCACCAGCTTTTCAATCTCGTCCACCTGCGCCGTGAACAGGGCGGCCAGCTTTGCGCCTTCGCGCGCGCGTTCCTTGGCCAGCTTGTCGAAGGCCAGCCCCAGGCTTTCCAGGATCGCGGCATCGCGGCCGCCGCGGGCCACCGGATCGAGCGCCGGCACGCCATCATCGGCGACGATCACGCCCTTCAGCGCCAAGAGGCCGTCGACCCGCGCCGGCGCAAGCCCGGTCTCGGCCGCCACTTCGCGCGCGATCTTCACCGCGCTGGCCAGCGCCGCCGCGTCGACAACCAGCCCGCGCGCGGCCTCGGATGTCTCGATGGAAAGGGAAAGCTGCAGCGCGCCACGCAGGAAGCGTTCGCCCGCCAGCCGCCGCACCGCCGGCTCCAGGGCGTCATAGCCCGGTGGAGTACGCAGCCGCAGGTCCAGGCTGCGGCTGTTGACGCTCTTGACCTCCCAGCGCCAGCGCAGCCCTTCATGGCTGCCCGTGCTTTCGGCAAAACCGGTCATGCTGGCAAAGGTCATGGGATCTCGCATTTCTGAGGCGCGAACGTTAGCGCCCCACCCCTCGCCCTGTCACCTGTGGTGCGCGGCGTGTTTCTTCCGGGACGCAGCCGGCGGCAGGCTCGGCACGGAGGGATCGAGCACCGTGACGGTGGTCGTCCCCGGATGCTCCGTCGCCTGAACCTGGCGGCTTTCCGGCAGGCCCAGCTGCTGGCGCTCGAAGGCGCGATAGGCGGCGACATTTTTGGCCTGGCCCTCGACCGTCGCGGAGAACACATGGCCACCCTTGCCGGTGGCGACGAAATACAGATCGCTGGTCTGTTCAGGACCCAGCACCGCGGCAAGGGAATCCTTGCCCGGATTGCAGATCGGCCCCGGCGGCAGGCCCGTGATCACATAGGTGTTGTAGGGCGTCGCGGCATCGAGCTCGCTCTGGCGGATACCGCGGCCAAGCGGATATCCCTTGGAGATGTCGTAGATGATGGTGGGATCGGACTGCAGCTTCATGCCCAGCTTCAGCCGGTTGACGAAAACCGAGGCGATGTGGCGCCGCTCTTCTGCGAGCGCCGATTCCTTTTCCACGATGGAGGCAAGCGTGATCGCCTCACGCAAATTCCTGTAAGGAAGACCGGCGGCGCGGGCGTCCCATCTGCCTTCCAGGAATTTCTGCTGCGCCGCCGCCATCTTGGCGATCAGCTGCTGGCGGGTCTCGCCGCGGGTGAAAAGATAGGTTTCCGGCAACAGCGTGCCTTCCGGCGGTACCGGACCCGCATCACCCATCAGGTCGGGATCGTTCTGGACCAGTTTCCATATCATGTCGCTGGTCAGGCCTTCGGCGACGGTCAGCTTGTGCTGGATGGACTTGCCGGAGGCCAGGATGGAGGCGACCGTGGCCATCGGCGCGCCGGAGGCAATGGCATATTCGCCCGCCTTGAGCTGGCTGGCATAACCCTTCAGCCGGGCATCGAACTCAAACAGCAACGCGTGCTTGACCACGCCCTTGTCTTCCAGCAGCTGGGCCACGTCATGGGTGCGGCTGTGGGCCGGGATGAGGACCACGGTCTGGTTGCCCGACCGCGCCGGCGGCCCGGCCGCGTCCCAGGCGGCGTTGGCCCATTCGATCACGCCCGCCACGATGACGGCGAGAGCGATGAAGACCAGCAGGAAACGCATTAGACTTTAGCGAGGATGAGCGCGGCGTTGGTGCCGCCGAAGCCGAAGCTGTTGGACATCGCGACATTGACCTCACGCTTCTGAGCCTTGAGCGGCACCAGGTCCAGCTGGGTGACAACGTCAGGATTTTCCAGATTGATGGTCGGCGGCACGATGCCGTCGCGCATCGCGAGCAGGCAGAAGATCGCTTCCACCGCGCCGGCCGCGCCCAAAAGATGCCCGATCGAGGATTTGGTCGAGGACATCGCCGTCTTGGAAGCCGCATTGCCAAGCAGCCGCTCCACCGCGCCGGCCTCGATGCCATCGGCCATGGTCGACGTGCCATGGGCGTTGACGTAATTGATGTCGGACGGGGAGATGCCGGCCCGCTTCAACGCCATCTTCATGGCGCGGAAGCCGCCATCGCCGTCTTCCGACGGCGCGGTGATGTGATAGGCGTCGCCCGACAGGCCATAGCCCGTGACTTCGCCATAGATCCTGGCGCCGCGGGCTTTGGCATGTTCCAGCTCTTCCAGCACCACGATGCCGGCGCCCTCGCCCATGACAAAGCCGTCGCGGTCCTTGTCGTAAGGACGCGACGCCTTGGTGGGCGTATCGTTATAGGCGGTGGACAGCGCGCGGCAGGCATTGAAGCCGGCGATGCCCAGCCGGCAGACCGCCGATTCCGCGCCGCCAGCGATCATCACATCGGCATCGTCCAGCGCGATCAGCCGCGCCGCGTCGCCAATGGCATGGGCGCCGGTGGCGCAGGCCGTGACCACGGCATGGTTGGGACCCTTGAAGCCATGGGCGATGGAGACATAGCCCGATACAAGGTTGATCAGCCGGCCCGGAATGAAGAAGGGCGACAGACGGCGCGGCCCCTTCTCATGCACCAGGATGGCGGATTCCTCGATGCCGGTAAGCCCGCCTATGCCCGAACCGATCAGGACTCCGGTGCGCTCCTTCTCTTCCTGGGTCGCGGGCGCCCAGCCGGAATCACTCACCGCCTGCTTGGCGGCAGCCAGCCCATAGATGATGAAATCATCCATGCGCCGCTGTTCCTTGGGATCAACCCATTGATCGGGGTTGAAGCTGCCCTCGCTGCCATCGCCACGCGGCACCTGACAGGCGATCTTGGTCGGCAGATCGTCGGTCTTGAACTTGGTGATCGGGCTGGCACCCGACTGGCCGGCGAGCAGGCGCGACCAGGTCTCTTCCACGCCACAAGCCAGTGGCGTGACAAGACCCAGGCCCGTGACAACGACCCTGCGCATGAGGCTTAAACCTTATTTCGCCGGATCAGGAGGCGTTGGCTTTGTCGATATACTTAACAGCGTCACCGACGGTGACGATGGATTCGGCCGCGTCATCGGGAATCTCGATGCCGAATTCTTCCTCGAACGCCATCACCAGCTCGACGGTGTCGAGGCTGTCGGCCCCCAGGTCTTCAATGAAAGACGCGGTGTCCGTGACCTTGTCGGCATCAACATTCAGGTGCTCGACGACGATCTTCTTCACGCGCTCGGCAGTATCGCTCATGGACTTGTAAGCCTCTCCTAGATTTCCAACCGGCAAAGTGGAAAACGCCGGGACCACACAATGGGTGCTTCGTGAGGTGGCCGGTTTGGTAACACAAAGCCCCGGCCCCGCCAACGCGGCACTTAAGCTGTTGATTTTCCTGTCATATCATTGCCATCCCGCCATTCACATGGATGGTTTCGCCCGTCACATAGGCGGCTTCCTGCGAGGCCAGATAGACGGCGGCGGCGGCAATTTCTTCCGGAGCGCCCATGCGGCCGACGGGGATACGCTGGGCAATGAGTTCCTTGTATTTGTCGTCCAGCACATCGGTCATGGCGGTCTGGACAAAACCCGGCGCCACGACATTGACGGTGATGTTGCGGGACGCGACCTCGGCGGCCAGGCTTTTGCTCATGCCCACCAGGCCGGCCTTGGCGGCAGCATAATTGCCCTGGCCGGGATTGCCGGTCGCGCCGACCAGGCTGCTGATCTGGATGATGCGGCCCCAGCGCTTCTTCATCATGCCGCGTAGAACGGCGCGCGACAGGCGGAAGGCGGCGGTCAAGTTCACCGCGATCACCTGGTCCCATTCCTCGTCCTTCATGCGCATGAAGAGATTGTCTTTGGTGATGCCGGCATTGTTGACCAGGATGTCGATGCTGCCGCCGGCCACATCTTCCGCCGCCTTGGGCAGGGCTTCCACCGACGCGGTATCGGAAAGGTTGGCGGTCGCGATGAAGGCGCGCGATCCCAATTCTGCCTGCAGCGCCTCCAGCGCCTGCGCGCGCGTGCCCGACAGCACCACCGCCGCGCCCTGGCCATGCAAGGCCTTGGCGATGGCGGCACCGATGCCGCCCGAGGCGCCCGTCACCAATGCAGTCTTACCCGTGAGGTCAAACATCACAGCACCTTCCCAAAGGCTTCCAGATCGGCGGGAGAATCGAGCGTGATCATCTGCAGGCCGGGCTCGATGCGCTTGACCATGCCGGTCAAGACCTTGTTGCCGCCGAATTCCACCGTGGTATCGATGCCCTGATCCTTCAACGCCAGGATGCTTTCGCGCCAGCGCACGCGGGACGTGACCTGCTCGACCAGCAATCGGCGCACATGATCGGGATTGTTTGCTTCCTTCGCGGTGACATTGGCCAGCACCGGCACGGAAAGCGGACAGATGGTGATCTTGTTCAATTCCTCCGCCATGCGGTCGGCAGCGGGCTGCATCAGGGGCGAATGAAACGGCGCCGACACCGCCAGCGGCATGGCGCGCTTGATGCCTTTGGCCTTGGCGATCTCGCCGGCGCGCGCCAGCGCGTCCATGGTGCCGGAGATCACCACCTGGCCCGGCGCATTGTCATTGGCGACGACGCAGACGCCGCCTGCGGCAGACGCTTCCTGCGCAACAGCTTCGGCCTGTTCGATATCGGCGCCGATCAGCGCGGTCATGCCGCCTTCGCCCGCGGGCACCGCCGATTGCATGGCCTGGCCGCGGATCTTGAGCAGTCGCGCGGTCTCCGCCAGGGTGAAGGCGCCATCGGCGCACAGCGCGGAATATTCGCCCAGGCTGTGGCCGGCCACCAGCTTGGCGTGCTTGCCCACATCAAGCCCCATCTCTTTTTCCAGGATGCGCACGATGGCCATCGAATGGGCCATGATCGCGGGCTGGGCATTTTCGGTCAGGGTCAGCTCGGCTTCCGGGCCTTCCCACATCAGCTTCGACAGCTTCTGAGACAGCGCGTCGTCGACTTCCTGGAACACTTCGCGCGCGGGCGCGAAAGCATCGGCCAGGTCCTTGCCCATGCCGACCTTCTGGCTGCCCTGCCCGGGAAAAAGGAATATGCGAGTCATTGCGGGGCGAGACAAATCAAGAGGTCTTGCCGGAGTCAAGTTTCGAGAAGAAGGCCCGTCCGATCCAGATCACCGCCACGCTGCCCAGAACCAGCATGGCGGCGATGAAGGCAAGGCCCAGCCCATAGGTTCCGGTCTGCTGCTTCGCCCAGCCCATCAGGGTGGGACCGAAGAAGCCGCCCAGATTGGAGAAGCTGTTGAGCAGCGCCAGCCCCGCCGCAGCCGCGGTGCCGCGCAGCAGCGAAGCCGGCAAGGTCCAGAACACCGCCAGCGCGGCATAGATGCCGCTGGTCGCCAGGCACAGCGCGGCGATCACCAGCCAGTTTGCGCTCGCCAAGGTCGCGCCCACCACGCCCAGCGCCGCCAGCAAGGCGGCAAAGGCGACATGGCCGGCGCGGCTGCCGCTGCGGTCGCTGGACCAGCCCAGTGCCACCATCGCCACCATCGCGAGCAGATAGGGCAGCGCCACGATCCATTTGGTCTCATCGATGGAATAGCCCATGCCATGCACCATCAGCGGCAGGAAAAAGTTCAGGGCATAAAGCGGAAAGACGATGGCGAAATCCGGGATCATGAGGATCCAGATGCGGCGGTCGGTCAAAAGCTCGCGCAAGCCATGCAGCGCGCCCCCCTTTATTGTGTCCGGTTCAGCGGCAAGGCGCGCGGCGATGATGCGCTTTTCCTCATCGCTCAGCCATTTCGCCTTGGAAGGCCCGTCGGGCAGCACCCACAGGGTGGCCAGCCCGCAAAGGACCGACGGAATTCCTTCCAGCACGATCATCCATTGCCAGCCGGCCAGGCCATGGCCGCTGACGCTGAGCAGCGATCCGGAAATGGGCGAACCGATCACATTGGCCAGCGGCACCCCCGCCAGGAACAGGGCGATGAAGCGCGCCCGGGTCGAGGAAGGAAACCAATAGGTCATGTACAGCACCATGCCGGGATAAAGCCCGGCCTCGGCCGCGCCCAGCAGAAAGCGCACGATGCAGAAGCTGACCGGCTCGCGCGCAAAGGCCGTCAGCATGGAGAGAAACCCCCAGCTCACGCAGATGCGGCACATCCACAGCCGCGCGCCCACCTTCTGCAGCATCAGGTTGGACGGCACCTCGAACAGGAAATAGCCGAAGAAGAACACGCCCGAGGCAAAGCCATACACCTGGGGCGAGAAGCCCAGGTCGTGATTCATGGTGAGCGAGGCAAAGGAGATATTCACCCGGTCCAGGAAACTGACCACATACATCAGCGACATGAAGGGGATCAGCCGCCAGGCGGCGCGCGCGAAGATGCGGTCGGACTCATGATGGACAGAGACGGCGTTCATCGCGGCCCGCGTGACACGCTTTTGGACAGAACCGCCATGGACAGGGCCGACAGCACCGGCACCGCCACGCACATCCACAACCCCGCCTTGTAGTCGCCGGTCAGCTCGTAAAGCAGGCCCATCAATCCTGGCCCCAGCGAACCGGAGAGATTGCCGGCCGAATTGATCAGGGCGAAGGCGCCGGCCGCGGCCGTGCCGCCCAGGAACAGCGGCGGCACCGACCAGAAGGTGGCGAGACCCGAATAGGCGCCGCCCGCCGCCAGGCAGAAGCCGGACACCACCAGCAGCGGATTGCCCTGGCCCAATGCCGCGATCAGAAAGCCCAGGGCGGTGACAAGACAGGAAATGCAGAAATGCAGCACGCGCTTGCCGCTTCTGTCCGACGACACGCCGATCGCCCACAGGATCGCCAGCGACACGGTATAGGGAATGATCATGATGTAACTGGTTTGGGTGATCGTATAGCCCATGGCATGCACCATCTGCGGCATCCACAGTCCCAGCGAATAGATGCAGAAGACGATGGTGAAGTCGGGCACGATCAGCGCCCATACCCGCCAGTCCCTGAACATTTCGCTTAAGCCATGCACGTCGCCCTTGGGATCGGCGGCCAGCCGCGCCAGCACGATCTCCTTCTCGCGCGCGCTGAGCCAAGCGGCCTTGGCGGGAGAATCCGGCAGGCCCTTCAGCACCACAAAGCCCAGGAGCACGGTGGGCACGCCTTCCAGAACGAACATCCACTGCCAGCCATGCAGGCCGGCGGCTTCAAGACCGAGCAGCCAGCCCGACAAGGGCGAGCCGATGATGTTGGCGACCGGAATGCCCATGCAGAACAGCGCCAGTATCCGCGCGCGGGTGGCGGCGGGAAACCAGTAGGTGAAATAGAGCAGGATGCCGGGATAGAAGCCGGCCTCCGCCACGCCCAGAAGAAAGCGCACGACAAAGAAACTGACCGGCCCCCGCACAAAGGCGTTGGCCATGGAGACGATCCCCCAGGTCAGCATGATGCGCGACAGCCATAAGCGCGCGCCCACTTTTTCCATCACCAGGTTCGACGGCACCTCGAACAGGAAATAGCCCCAGAAGAAGGCGCCCACGCCCCAGCCATAGATCTGGGGCGAGAAGCCCAGATCGTGATTCATGGTGAGCGAGGCAAAGCCGGCACTGACCCGGTTCAGAAAGCTGGCGATGTACATGGCCAGGATCAGCGGCACCAGCCGGAGGGCGGCGCGGCGCAGGATCGCGTCCGCCTCTTTCTGTGTCGCTTCCATGACGCCCCTGTTCTTCTTGAATTCCAGAGTCGGCCAGCCGGACGCCGAATACAAGTTCCTCGTTCCGCATCACCGGGTCTGGGCCTAATCTGGCCCGGTCGCGTGATTCCAACTTTTAAGGACTGCCCATGAACAAGCTGATCGCCGCCGCCATCGCCCTGACCTTGCTGGGCGCCGCCGCCGTCCAGGCCGCGCCGCATCACCGTCACCGGGTCTGCGTCTGGCACCACCATCACCGGGTCTGCCGCTGGCGTTAAGGCCGGACGGGCCGAAAAATTCAGGGCGCAGGGGCTTAAGTGCCTCTGCGCTCTTTGTTTTTTGGCCGTGGGCCGGGCGGCCCACCGGCGGTTTTTTGGCCGTGGGCCGGACGGCCCACGGGCGTTTCTTTGGCCGTCTTGCCCTTTCAAGCCCTTTTCTCTATAGACCCGCCCCTCAAACGGCCGCGGTCGGCCGGGGCCCTTCGCAAGAAGGGTTTGCGCGATGGTCGCGCGTCCCGGGCGAGCCAAAGCGAAGGCGGGAACCCTCCCAACTTCGTTCCGCGGTCAAAGGAAAGGGAAGCAGATGGCTCTTTACGAGCATCTCCTGATCGCGCGCCAGGACATCAGCGCGCAGCAGGTGGACGCACTGGCCACCCATCTCAAGACCATCGTCGAAGGCGAAGGCGGCAAGATCGAGAAGCAGGAATATTGGGGCCTGCGCGGACTTGCCTATCGCATCAAGAAGAACCGCAAGGGGCATTATGTGCTCCTCAACATCAATGCGCCGGCCAATGCAGTGGTCGAGCTGGAACGCCAGCTCAAGATCAACGAAGACGTGCTGCGCTACCTGACCGTGAAGGTCGACCAGTTCGACGTCTCGTCGAACAAGAACCGCCGTGACGACCGCGCCGAAAAGGCCGAAGGCGAGACCACCGAGGAGACCGTGCAATGAGCTATGGTGGCAACCGTGAAGGCGGCCGTGACCGCGAGCGTGGTGGTGATCGTGAAGGTGGCCGTGGCGGCCGCGAGGATGGCGCACGCCGTCCCTTCTTCCGCCGCAAGAAGACCTGCCCCTTCTCCGGCGATAACGCGCCCAAGATCGACTATAAGGATGTGAAGCTGCTGCAGCGCTTCATTTCCGAGCGCGGCAAGATCGTGCCGTCGCGCATCACCGCGGTGAGCAACAAGAAGCAGCGTCTGCTGGCCAACGCCATCAAGCGCGCCCGCTTCATGGCGCTGCTCCCCTATGTCGTGAAGTAGGAGAACTGCCATGCAAGTGATCCTGCTCGAACGCATCGAAAAGCTGGGCCAGATGGGCGATGAAGTCCGCGTCAAGGACGGCTTTGCCCGCAACTTCCTTCTGCCCAAGAAGAAGGCGCTGCGCGCCACCAAGGCCAACCGCGACTATTTCCAGGCCCAGAAGGCGCATCTGGAAGCCAACAACCTGAAGCTTCGCGGCGAAGCCGAGAAGATCGGCGACAAGTTGAACGGCAAGTCCTTCACCCTGATCCGCCAGGCCGGCGATCGCGGCCAGCTCTACGGCTCGGTCAGCCCCCGTGACGTCGCCGACGCCATGGAAAAGGCCGGCTTCAAGGTCGACCGCCACCAGGTCAATATCAGCGTGGCGATCAAGTCCATCGGCCTCTTCACCATCCCGGTCGTGCTGCATCCGGAAGTGAAGGTGAATGTCACCGTCAATGTCGCGCGCAGCGAGGACGAAGCCGAGCGCCAGGCGCGCGGCGAGGACGTGCTGACATCCAAGACCGACCAGGAAGAAGCCGTCGCCGCGGCGGAAGAGATGTTCGAGGAAGGCGCCGCTCCCAAGGCCGAAGCCGAAGAACAGCCCGCGGAAGCCTGAGCTTTTCCGTCACCAAACAAAAAAAGGCCCGGTCTCGCCGGGCCTTTTTCATTTGCGGCTGGCTGGCGAGCCGGCGCTTCCCTTCACACCTTGACCCGCAGCAGCGCGCGGGACTGCGCCAGTGTCTGCTGCACGGAATGCAGTGTCTCGACAAATTCGTCGCTGATGCGCTTGGTGCGGCAGGCGGACTCCAGCGCGGTTTCGAAACCAAAACGGATCGGCGGGGCTTCGCGGTCCCGGCAGCTGTCCAGCACTTCCTGGAACGGCAGGACGAACAGCAGCTCGCCCTTTTCGTCGCGCACCTCGAAGATGCAGCGGCGCGGATCCTGGCGTTTGCGCAGCAGTTCGCCCCACATGTCTTCCACCGCCTTCACCGCTTCCATATAGGCCTGTTCGACATGCGCAAATTCGGTGCCCTCGGCATCGCAGCAGCAGTCGGCGCCTTGGCGGAAATCGAAAAAATAGCGGGCCATGTCGGTGCCATCCGAAAAACGCCCTTGAAGTCTAAACCCATAAAGGGTTTTCGTGTAGCGGTCCGCAGGACAGGGTGTTGGGCTTTTGCGAGGTTGCGGCGTTTCCGGACAGACGGGAGGCCATGGCCAGGATCATCACCATCGGTGCATCACAGGGCGGCGTGCAGGCGCTGCGCGCCTTGATTGCAGGCCTGCCGCCGGATTTCGGCGCGCCCGTGCTGATTGTCCAGCATATTGGCGCCGCCGAAAGCATGCTGCCCTGCATCCTGAACGAGGTGAGCGCGCTCAAGGCCGCCTTCGCCAGCCCTGGCGAGCCGCTTGAGAGCGGCCGCATCTATGTCGCGCCGCCGGACCACCATTTGTTAGTGCGGTATGGGCATGTCCTGCTCTCGCGCGGGCCCCGGGAAAATTGGGCGCGTCCGGCGGTGGATCCCCTGTTTCGCAGCGCCGCTCATGATCATGGCGCCGATGCCATCGGGATCGTGCTCAGTGGCCGGTTGAACGACGGAACCGCGGGACTGGTCGAGATCAAGCGCGCCGGCGGCGTGGCGCTGGTGCAGACGCCGCGCGAAGCCGAGGCCCCGGGCATGCCGCAAAGCGCGCTCGACAATGTGGCGGTGGATTATTGCCTGGGCGTGGACCAGATGCCGCGCCTGTTGGTGCGGTTGGCGGCGGGAGCGCTGGCGCAGGAACGCCGGCTGGACGCATCCCGAGCCGGCCGCCGGCCCGGGTGAATGATCAGCTCTTGCGCCTGGGCTTGCCGCCGTTCTTGTTGCCGTTGTGCTTTTCCAGCTTCTCGTTGGCGGTGCGCAGCGCGTCTTCCATCTGGCGCCGCTCGGTCACGTCGATGAATGTGGCGACCACGCCGTCGATCTTGTCGTCCACCGTGCGATAGGGACGGATGCGGGCCAGGTACGAGCTGCCCTTGCGGCTTCTGATCTCGCGTTCGATCGGGGTCAGATGGTCCAGCACGGCGCGGGCATCGGCGACCAACCCGTCATAATCCAGCTGATGGGTGAAATCGGTGATCGGGCGACCGACATCGCCGGGGGTGATGCTGAACAGGTCGGCCAGGCGGGGCGTGAAGCGCTTGATCTTCAGCGACGGATCCAGGAACAGGGTGCCGAAATCCATCGCCGCCATCAGGTTCTGCAGGTCGCTGTTGGCGCGCGACACCGTTTCCAGTTTCAGCTTCAGCTCGCTGTTGACGGTCTGCAACTCCTCATTGATGGACTGGAGCTCCTCCTTGCTGGTTTCCAGCTCCTCGGCGGTGGAGCGGTACTCCTCGTTGATGGATTGGAGCTCCTCATTGGCGGCGCGCAGTTCTTCGTTTGCCGATTCCGATTCCTCGCGCATGGTGCGAAGCCGCGCCTGCGCCAGGTCCAGCTCCTGGCGCAGCTGGTTGACCGTCTCGTTGTTCGCGCCGGCCGCCGGTGGTGCCCTGCCGGATTTGTCCGGCTGCCCCTCGATGAAGAACACGATGGCGCGCTTGATGCCCTTGTCGGGGCCCTCCGCGATCTGCGGCTTGACCTGCAGGTAGACCGGGTGGGCGGAGCCGTTGAAACGCACCGCAATGGCGGCCGACAGGGAAGTTTCGCCACGCTCAAAAGCCCGGTGCAGCGCCGACCTGAGCTCGAAGCGCATTTCCTGGCGCACCAGATCGGTGATGTCGGTGGTGAGCGGCCCGGCCGAAGGCTGCAGATAACGGCCCGCATTCTCCGACAGATGCAGCACCCGGTTGGCCTGGTCCACCAGGGCACTGGGCGGGGCGGCTGTCTCCAGCGCCTCGCGATGCGCGGCCTGCACGGTGCGCATGTTGATCAGCGGAGGCGCCGCCGCCGCGCCGAGTTGCTCGGTCGGTATCCCCAGGATGCGCGGCAGGGTGGGAAGACGTTCCGTCGCCCGGCCGGCCGACTGATAGATGCGCGCGTCGCGATCGACAATGCGAAACAGGCCTTCGGCATGTTCGCCGGATTCCGACGAACCCAGGAACAGATAGCCATCGGGCAACAGCCCGTAATGCAGGGTCGCCAGCACCTGCTGCTGCAGGTCGCCGTCCCGGCGTGCCAGGCCGCACCAGGGCCCAGCTCGCGGACGCCAAGGCACAAAATCTCCAGCCCAGCCATACCGGCGGCAACGGCTATATCCATGGGCCCGATGGCGCCATCATCGAATTCACCGGCAACAGCGCGGAGCGTTTCGATCACATTCATATGTGGCAGGACGATCCGCTCTGTGCCCAGCTCTGGTACGAGCGCCATCTGGAGGCGGAGCCCCGCCGGGGGTCCCAGCCGTCTGTCTCCGAGGAAGATTGCAAAGTGCCGCGCGGCGCCGAGCCGTCCTGGCCCTCGCTGAGCCAGGCCGGCACCTACCGCTTTCCGACCGGCGGCGTGCGCTTCGATGACGTGGCGATGAACTGGTACATGAATCAGACCGACAAGCCGCTTGCTCCGACTCTGGGCCGGCTGATGGATCATGTGAGTCTGAGCGTGGCCGACCTGGACGCCTGGATCGCCAAGCTGAAGGGCGAAGGCGTGGTCTTTCTGAAGGGACCCTACCCGATCGGTGCCGCCCGGGCCGTCATGATCGAGGGACCAAGCCGCGAGGCCATTGAGCTGATCGAGGATCGCTGACTGTCCGGAATCGGACAGGTGTCCGCTTTTGTGCACGAGAGCGAACAGTGGGAATGGCACAAGGCCCTAACACATTGAATGGCTGGCCAGAAATCTTGGCACCGTGCTTGCCAGGGAACCAGCAAGGGCTCGGCCCGACAGGCGCGAGGGGACATTCATGATCGGCAATTATCTTATCGTCGCGCTGCGCAACCTTACCCGTCACAAGCTCTACAGCTTCATCAATATCGGCGGCCTGGCGGTGGGGCTGGCCTGTGTGATCTTCGTGCTGCTCTTCATCCGCGACGAGTTGTCTTACGACAAATGGATTGCCGGCACTGAAAATCTCTACCGCATTGAAAAGACGTCCCATCTCCAGGGGCGCGATTCCCTGGATATGGCGATCGTGCCGTTCCCGCTGGCCCCTGCCATGCGCGCGGAAATTCCCGAAATCACGGCAGAGACCCGGATCTTTTACACCTTCACGACCCTGTTCGCCGGCGACCGGGAGTTTCGCGAGCATATTGCCGAGGTAAACCCGAATTTCTTCGCCATCATCCGGCTGCCGCTGGTCAAGGGCGACGCGGGCAGCGTCTTCCGCGATCCGGAATCGGTGGTGCTGTCGGAAAGCGCGGCCCGAAAATATTTCGGCACCACCGATGCCCTCGGAAGGGTGATCAAGACCACGCCGAATTGCGAGACGGCCGACGATATCACCGCATGCCGCAACCGGCTGGTTCCCCTGAAGGTGACAGGGATCATGCGGGACATTCCGCACAATTCCCATCTCGACGGCGATGTGTTCGTTCCCAACACTTCCATCACCGACCGCATTGGGCAGAGCGCCAAGCAGTCCTGGTTCATGCCCAGCGGCTACAGCTATGTCGTGCTGGCGCCGGGCGCCCGGCCCGCGAGCGTGATCTCGAAAATGCAGCCCCTGCTTGACCGGGCCTTTCCGCCGGAGCCGGGTGATATGCGCAAGGGAAGCCAACGGTTCACATTCCATCTGACGCCGTTCAACGACGTGCATCTGACCTCGGCCCGCTGGCAGTTCAACGAAAAGCCGGGCGGCAGCCGGACGACGCTTTATGGTGTCGGCCTTGTCGGCCTGCTGATCCTGTTTGTGGCCTGCTTCAATTTCATGAACCTGGCGACGGCGATGGCGTCGCTCAGGGCGCGAGAAATCGCATTGCGCAAGACCCACGGCGCCGCCCGGCAGCAGTTGATCTTTCAGTTTCTGGGAGAAGCGGTGCTGATGGCGCTGATGGCGCTGATGGCCGCGCTGGCGCTGGTGGAAATCCTCCAGCCGGCATTTGGCCGCCTGCTCGAACGCCCTCTCGCGCTTTCCTATGATCGCGGCTGGCTCCTGCTGCTGGGTCTTATCGCCGTCACCGCGGGCCTGGTGAGCGGCATCTATCCCGCACTGATCCTGTCGGGTCTGCGCCCTTCCACGATATTGCGCACCGGCAATGCCGGGCGGGCCGTCTCCGGGGGTTTGCAGAAGAGTCTGGTGGTCCTGCAATTCGCCGTTTCCATCGGCCTGGGCATCGCCGTCATGGTCGTGTTCAGCCAGATCAGCTTTGCGCGTAATCTCGATCTGGGCATCCGCAAGAACGACCTGTTGGTCGTTTCGGGAAACGGGTTGCTGACCCTGGATGGCCGCGAAGCCTTTGTTCAGATGCTGAAAACCAATCCCGGCATCCTGGATGTGGCCATGACCGAAGCGGTGCCCTTCGGCACCTACAGCATCGGGTTGGCGGCGGCCCAACTGCCCGGTCGTTCCGGGATGATCGCATTGAACCAGCTTGCCATCGGCACCCACACGGTCCAGCTTTTGGGCACGCGGCTGGTCGCGGGGCGCCTGTTATCCGACAACCGCGCACAGGACCAGTTCGACTGGAAAGGCGGATCGGTGACCGGCGCCAATGAGGGGCGCAATGTCATCATCGACGAGGCGGCGGCGGCGAGCCTTGGCTTCACCCCGCGGCAAGCGGTGGGCAAGATCATGATCATGGCCAAAAGCCATGTGCATATCGTCGGCGTTGTCGCCAACGTCAAGTTCGAAGGGGCGCAGGAACCGCCGCGGGCAACCATGTATGTCTATGACCCGAGCCATCCGGGCTCCCTGCTCATCAGGCTGCGGCCCGGCATGGAACCGCAAACCCTGTCTTTCATCGATCGCGCCTGGCACGACTTCGCACCGACCATGGCGATGGACCGCTGGTTTCTGGACGACCATCTCGACAGGCTTTATCGGGGCGACGAACGTCAGGGGCGGATGTTCGCCCTGTTCGTCGTCATCGCCATCTTCATCTCCTGCCTGGGCCTGTTCGGGCTGGCCGCCTTCACCGCCGGACGGCGCACGCGCGAGATCGGCATCCGCAAGGCCTTCGGCGCCAGCACCCGCGACCTGGTCTTTCTGCTGCTCTGGCAATTCTCGATCCCCGTGCTGATCGCCAACGCCGTCGCCTGGCCCGTGGCCTGGTATTACCTGCACAACTGGTTGCAGGGCTTCGCCTATCACATCGCGCTCAGCCCGCTCTATTTTGTCAGTTCCGGCGCCGTCGCGATGCTGATTGCCTGGGCCACCGTCTTCACCCATGCCCGCAAGGTCGCCTCCGCCAACCCCGTCCACGCGCTTCGCTACGAGTGAACCGCGCTCAGTCGAAGATGCGCGGGGTAAGGCGCCGGGCTTCGCGGCCCGATTGCGCAACCGCCAGGGTGGCGGCCAGGGTGTTGGCGCCATCGCTGACCGATACCATGGCCGGCTCACCCAGCCGGATCAGGCGCTGGAAATGCTCCAGCTGGGCTTCGAACGGATCGCGATAAGAGACAGGCAGATCGGTCGCCACGATCGGCTTGTCCCAGCCGACCTCGCCCGGGGCCTGTGGTCCCCACAGCCGCAGCACCGGCAGCTCCAGGCTTGCCCTGGTGCCGATCAGGCGGTAGGCGCTTTGGCCGCTGAAGCGGAAATGGGGATTTTCCTGGCTGCCCTGCTCGATGGTCCAGGGCGAAAACCCCGCATCGCTGCAAACCAAGGTGCCAAGACACCCGCCGGCAAATCCGAACAGGGCAGCGGCGGTATCCTCGACCGCAAAGCCGCGCCGTGCATGGCTGGCGACGCCACCCACCGCCCGCACCTCGCCACAGAGATGGCGCAGCATGTCGATCTCGTGAATGGCGTTGATCAACAAGGGACCGCCGCCGGGCTCGCGCCGCCAGCTTGTGTTGAAATAGGCATCGGGCTTGCGCGTCGCCCAAACCACCGAGGCCGCGACCAGATCGCCCAACGCGCCTTCGCCGATCAGGCGCTTGGCCTCGCGCACCGCCGCCAGATGGCGGCGATGATGCCCCACCAGGGTCTTCACCCCGCTTTTCGCCACCGCCTCCACCAGCCGCGCGGCTTCCTCGACCGTCGCGGTCACCGGTTTTTCCACCAGAAAATGAATGCCGCGCTCGCAGGCCAGCAACCCCTGCGCTTCGTGCAAATTGTTGGGCGTGGCGATGATCACCGCTTCCGGCTTGACCTGATCGAGCATCTGGCGCGCATCGGAAAACCATGCGGCGCTGCCCAGGTCGAATTGCGCGCGATCCGCGACCGGATCGACCACCGCCAGCAATTCGGCAACCTGCGGCAGGGCGCGAACCGTTTCGATGTGGCGGCGGCCGACCAGCCCGGCGCCCAGCACGGCCAGACGCAACGGCTTCATGATGTCACCGTCTCATGGCGGGCGATGAGTGCGCGCGCCGCCTGTGCCAGACGCCGCGCATGCGCCAGCGGTTCGGCATCGGGCGGCATGGGCACTTCCAGGCTGGCGACGCAACCGGGCGGCATTGCGTCCAGCAATGCGGCGAGGGGAAATTCCCCCTCGCCGGGCGCCAGCCTTTGGCTGCGCGCTTCCAGGATCAGCGCATCGCGGCCTGTGGGGCCATGCAACGGCCCGTCACACAATTGCACATAACCCAGCCGGGCAGGATCGGCCGTCCCGATATTGCCGATATCGCCCGCGCGCACCCCGTGAAGCGCATCGACCAGAACCTTCAGATTGGGGCGCGCCGCCGCCTGGGTCAGCGCGATGGCCGCGGCCAGCGATCTGACGCCGGAAAAGATCATGTATTCCAGATCCAAGGTCAGGCCGAAAGGCGCGGCCAGATCGCAGAGCCGGCCGATCGCGTCGGCCATGCGCGCATGGTCCTGGCTGTCACAGACCAGCTTGATCCGCCTGGCGCCAAGCTGTGCCGCCGTTTCCATCAGGGGCAGGTAATCCACCGGCCGCGTCCGATCATTGAGGCGGATGATTTCCACGTCCCACACAGCCAGGCCGGCATCGCGCAGGATGGGCGGCAGCGCGCGGGCCAGGCCCTTCAATGCGTCGGCATCATAGACCCGGTCGGCTGGCGTCGCCGGCGCCAGCCTGAGATCGACCAGATCGAAACCGGCATTGGCGGCGGTGCGGATCAGCTGTTCCGGCGGCAAAGCCAGCAGGCTCAGATGCGCGAGCGACAATTGCCGGTGGTCACGCATCACGCAACAGCCGATGATCCTTCAAGCCAGGTTCGACTTGTACAGCGCGCTCAATGCCGTCCAGGCGCGCTCGGCCTCGCTCTGGTTGTAGACCGCTCCGCCCGGCACGCACCAGCCGTGATTGGCGTGATAGACCTCGACGGTGGCGGTCTTGCCCGCCGCGGCAAAGGCCGCCTTCAGGTCGTCTTTCACCTTGGGCTGGGTGGCATCGTCATTCTGCGCCTGCAGCACCAGGAACGCGGCATTGGTCTTGGGGATCAACAGATGCGGACTGTCAGGCTTGTCGGTGACCAGGCCGTTGCCGCCATGGAAGCTGCCCACCGCGCCGATGCGGTTGGGAACGATGGCCGCGGTGCGGAACGCCAGCGCGCCGCCCATGCAATAGCCCTGCACGCCCGCCTTCTTGGCCTTGGCGGTCTGCGGCTGGGCATCGAGGAAGGCGAGATAGGCCGTGGCGTCGCGGTCGATGCCGTCATCGGTCATGGCGCCGCGATAGCCGGTCAGCCGGTTGCGCAGTTCGGTATCGGTGCCGAAATCGAATTTTTCCGGCACGACCGGCGCCTTCGCCGAGCGATAGAAGGGATTGGGCACCAGCACGACATAGCCCTGCGCGGCCAGCCGCTTGCCCATGTCGCGGAAGGCGGGACGAAGCCCCATGATGTCGGGCCAGATCAGAACCGCGGGCCAGTGGCCTTCGGCGGGATGAAACAGGACCGCGTCGCAATTGCCGTCCGGGGTTTTCACCGTGACATCGCTCTCGACCACATTGGACTGGGCCACGGCACCCGTGGCGATGCTGGCGGTCGCCACCGTCATCAGGCCGAAGCTGCGGCGCGACAATCTCGTATCGGAAACCATGCCTGGGTGAATGAATTCATCGCACATGATGTTTCTCCCTTTGACGGCGCCCCTGCATGGGGTCTGTGGGCGCCAGCAGATGAGCCCCCGCGGGCCCTGTCAAGCGCGGGCCGCCGCGCCCGCTCAGGGCCTTGGCGCTCTTGGCAAAAAAAGGCTGAAAACGGCAACCGCCATAGCGGCTTGCAATGACCGCCGCATTTTGCACCCGGTCTTCTTTTCGCACAGGCACCTCCGCTTTATGCTGCCTGTCGCGTAGGGGGGCTCACGGAATGAAGTTCAGATTCGCTCTTATCGGGCTTGTGGCGATGGCTGCCACCGCGCATGCCCAGCCGGCCGGCGATCATCTTTTGTCCGCCGACGATCTTGCGCAGATCGCGCCCCACAGCTGGGTCATCAAGGGTTTTCCCAATGTCGGCATCGTGGTGGGTTCGACCGGCACCTTGGTGATCGACACCGGCATGGGCACCAAGAATGGCCAGATCGTCGCCGGCATCGCCCGGCGCCTGTCGCCCGGCGGCCAGAAGCTTTACCTCACCACCACGCATTACCATGCGGAACACGCCGCCGGTGACGGCGGCTTTCCGCCCGGCACCATCGTGATCCGGCCACAGGTTCAGCAGGCCGAACTGGAAGCCGAGGGCCAGAAGCTGATCGATTTTTTCAGCAGCCGCTCGCCCCAGGACAAGGAATTGCTGGCCGATGCCCGCATCCGCAAGGCCGATACGCTGTTCGACCGCGAATACCGGCTGGATCTGGGCGGCGGGGTGATGGTGCGGCTGATGTGGTTCGGCGCCGCCCATACCAAAGGCGACGAGCTGATCCTGGCCGAACCGGATGGCGTTCTGTTTTCCGGCGATGTGGTGCAGAACCAGACCGGCCCCTTTTTCTATTGCAGCGACTGCACGCCCAAATCCTGGCTGGCGGTGATGAACAATGTCGCCAGGCTGAAGCCTCGCATTGTCGTGCCCGACCACAGCGCGCCGGGCGATGCCTCCCTGATCGCGCAGGAACGCGACATGATGGCGTTCCTGCAATCACGCATCGTCAGCTTGAAAGCCGCGGGGCAAACGGCGGAGCAGGCGACCGCAGCCCTGACCGCCGAGGTCCATGACAAATATCCCGGCTGGACCGGCTTCAATCGTCTCGACCAGGCGGTCGCCCACAGTTACGCCGCGCCCTAGGCGGGCAACGATTCCAGCCGGGCCCGCAAGGCACGTGCCGCCGCCACCATCGAAACAAGCGCCGGCTTCACTTCCGCCCAGCCGCGGGTCTTGAGTCCGCAATCCGGGTTGACCCAGAGCTGGCCGGGCTTGAGCACATCCAGCGCTTTTTCCAGCAGGGCTTCCATCTCACGCTGGCTTGGCACGCGCGGCGAGTGAATGTCATAGACGCCGGGCCCGATATCGTTGGGATAGGCGAAAGAGACAAAGGCATCCAGCAGCTCCATCGCCGAGCGCGAGGTCTCGATCGAGATCACATCGGCGTCCATGGCCGCCACGGCGCCGATAATGTCGTTGAACTCCGAATAGCACATATGGGTGTGGATCTGGGTTTGGGGTGCTACGCCAGCCGCGGTGAGCCGGAAGGCTTCCACCGCCCAATCCAGATAGGCCGCCCACTCGGCCTTGCGAATGGGCAGACCCTCACGCAGCGCCGCCTCGTCGATCTGGATGATCCTGGCGCCCGCCTGTTCCAGATCCATCACCTCGTCGCGGATGGCGAGCGCGATCTGAAAACAGGTGTCTCGCCGCGGCTGGTCGTCGCGCACAAAGCTCCATTGCAGGATGGTGACCGGGCCGGTCAGCATGCCCTTGACCGGCTTTGGGGTGTGGCTTTGCGCCTTCTGCCACCATTGCACGGTCATGGGCCGGGGCCGGGAGACATCGCCAAAGATCACCGGCGGCTTGACGCAGCGCGAGCCATAGCTCTGCACCCAGCCGCGCTCGGTGAAGGCAAAGCCGTTCAGCTGCTCGCCGAAATATTCCACCATGTCGTTGCGCTCGAACTCGCCATGCACCGGCACGTCGATGCCGATCTCGTCCTGCCAGGACATGGCTTCGGCGGTCTTTTCCGCGAGCAGCCTGTTGTAATCGGGCATGGACATCTCGCCCCTGCGCAAACGGGCGCGGGCTTCGCGCAGTTCGCGGGTCTGGGGCAGCGAGCCGATGGAGGTGGTGGGCAGCAGTGGCAACTTCAGCAGCGACTGCTGCAGGGCGATGCGTTCCTTGAACGGCATCGCACGCTGCGCCATGGCCGGCGTCGCCGCGGCGAGCCGCGCCTTCACCGCCGGATCATGGATGCGCGCCGACGTGGCGCGCGAACCCAGCGCCTGGGCATTGTCCAGGAAATAGCGGCTGTCGCGCAGGCCATTGGCGGCACGCGTCAGCGCCACCACTTCATCCAGCTTCTGCACGGCAAAGGCGAGCCAGCCTTTCAGTTCGGCATCGAGTTTGGTTTCGCCTTCCAGGTCTACCGGCACATGCAGCAGCGAACAGCTGGGCGCCACCATCAGGCTTGCCTCTGTCTTGGCACCGCGCAATTCGCGCGCCCGCTCGATCAGCCTTTCGGCATCCGGCAATGCGGTCTTCCAGATGTTGCGGCCATTGACCAGGCCCAGCGACAGCAACTGGCCGGCCGGCAGCGCCCGGCAGATCGCCTCCAGCTGCTGCGGCGCGCGGACCAGATCGACATGCACCCCGGCAACCGGCAACGACGCCAAGGCGTCGAGATTGTCGCCGACCGGCCCGAAATAGCTGGCCAGCATGATCTTCAACGGCGCCTGTGCAAGATCGATATAGGCGGCACGCAGGGCGGCCTGCGAGGCCAGGTCCATGTCGCTCACCAGCACCGGCTCGTCGAGCTGCACCCATTGGGCACCCGCCTTGGCCAACGCCTCCAGCAGCTGGCGATAGACCGGCAGGATGCGCGGCAACAGGGCCCAGCGATCGCTTGCATCGCGCATCTTGGCCAGCGCCAGAAACGTCACCGGACCGATCAGGACGGGCCGGGTTTCGACACCCAGGAAACGCGCCTCGTTAAATTCGTCCAGCGCCTTGGTGGTGGAGAGCGAAAATTCCATGCCGGCCGACAGTTCCGGCACGATGTAGTGATAATTGGTGTCGAACCATTTGGTCATCTCCATCGCCGGCGCGGTCGCGGTGCCGCGGGCCATGGCGAAATAGAGATCGAGCGGCACGGTCCCATTTGCGGACCCGAAGCGCGGCGGCACCGCGCCCAGCATGGCGATGGTGTCCAGCATCTGGTCGTAAAGCGAGAAGTCGTTGGACGGGATGTGATCGATCCCGGCCTTGGCCTGGATGAACCAGTGCCGCGCGCGAAGGGCTGCCGCGGTGGCATTGAGATCATCGGCGCCGATGGCACCGTTCCAGTATTTTTCCAGCGCGGTCTTGAGTTCGCGTGTGCCTCCGATGCGGGGAAAGCCAAGGTTGGCGGACAGGATCATGGTGCGGCTCGTCAGGGACCTGGGTTGCAGCGCGGCCACACGCGTTTCGCCCAGGAAACGCGCGCGCGCATGTCACCGCCTGGTCGAGCGACCACAGCCCTTGCAAGAACCCACCGTTCCCGCGAGCAGACGTGACACCGATAGCAGGTCTCCTGGCTCGCGGGTCGCTGTCTCGCGGCCTGTCTTCCCGAACGGACGTTCAGTGACCTGGCGGGCGCGCGAAACTCGCCGCTTACAGTTGCGGGGGCAGCTCCGGCTTTCACCGGATTCCCTATTAATCCCTCTCGGGAACTATCTGGCACGAGCTAATCCCAGACCGGCAACCAAGTCAAGAAACATATAAAGACATTGTTATGTCAGAATGTGTTTTTCTGAAATAACATCAGTTCTCCAAAGACTTGCCCAACTGGTCCATCAGGAGATTGGTACCGTGCTCGCGCGATCCGGCATCGTCATAGCCGTCGAGGAAGTCGCCATATTCGGTCACCACCAGCCGGGTGCCGGCGCCTTCCGGCGTGATCTCAATGGTGGCCTGGGAGACGGAAATCTTGCGGCCATCCAGATGCATCACATAGCTGTAGATGATGCGGCCCGCCTCGCCGGCTGCCGGCGCCACGATATCGCGATAGATGCAATCGAAGCGCGAGATCGTGCCCTTGGCATGCTGGCCTTCCGCCATCTCGTGGCCGCCTTCGCGAAAATCAAAAGCCTTCTCGATCAGTTTCCACCCCGGACCGCCGAACCATTTGGCCTTCGCCTCTTCTTTCGCGAAAGCCTCGAACACGCGCGCCGGCGCATGCTTCCAGGTGCGGGTGATGGTGAAACTTCCACGGACGACCGAACGCGGCATCAGGCTTTTTCCTTTGCATAATGCAGGCGAACAACGCCGTTATCGAAGGCCTTGTGGCCCTTGAGCTTCAATCTGGTTCTGTCCGCCCCCTTGAAATAGGCAATGCCGGACCCCAGCAGGACCGGGTTCTGGAAGATCCAGAATTCATCGATCGCATCCAGCTCCAGAAAGGCATGCACCAGGCTGGGGCTGCCGAAGATCAGAAGGTCTTTGCCCGGCTCTTCCTTGTCGGCGAAAATCTCTTTCGCCTCGCGGCGCAGATGCACATTGTTCCAGTCGCTGGATGTCATGCTGCGCGAGAAAGTCAGCTTGGGAATCTGTTCCACCCAGCGGGCATGCTGCACTTCCGGGGAATCCGGCTTGCCCAGAAGCTTGGGCCAATAGCCCTTCATCATGTCATGCGCGGTCCTGCCATACACCGCGGCACCGGCCTGATGGATGATCTCGGTGGCATCGGCGAAAATGGTGCCGTTCATGCCGATCCAGTCCATTTCGCCCTTCGGCCCGCCGCAATAGCCGTCCAGCGACACATGCATCAGCGAAATCAGCTTTCTCATGCTTTCGTCTCCTCCGTCTCATCAAGATAAGCGCCCAGCCGGTCCAGATTGCGCTCCCACAGCTGGCGGCGCTGGCTGACCCATTTTTCGGCCTCGCTCAGCATTTGCGGCTCGATGCGGCAGGTGCGGACCCGGCCCTGCTTTTCGCTTGTGACCAGCCCGCAATCCTCCAGCACCTTCAGATGCAGCATCACCGCCGGCAGCGACATGGGCAGCGGCGCGGCCAGTTCGCTGACGCTGGCTGGGCCCTGCGCCAACCGCTCCACCATGCTGCGGCGGGCGGGGTCGGCTAGGGCGGCAAAGGTGCGGTCCAGCTGATAGTTAAGCATACACTTAACTATCAAGATCTGGCCCCGCGCGTCAAGCAGAGCTGCCGCGATTATTTTTGCCGCGTTTTCTGGGATATGTTGCGCCGCCGAACAGGAGGACCCGATGTCCGTCCAGACCCAGCTCAAACGTGTCACGGTTCCCGAAATCCGCGCCCACAAGGGCAACAAGCCGGTGGTGTGCCTCACCTGCTATCACGCCCATACCGCGCGGCTGCTCGACAATCATGTGGACCTGATGCTGGTGGGCGACAGCCTGGGCCAGGTGATGCATGGGCTGGAAACCCCGCTCGGCGTGACACTCGACATGATGATCACGCATGCCAAGGCAGTGATGCGCGGCTCAAAGCGCGCCCTGGTGGTGGTCGATCTGCCCTTCGGCACTTATGAGGAAAGTCCGGCGGTCGCGTTCCGCAATGCCGCGCATGTGCTGAAGGAAACCGGCGCCACCGCGGTGAAACTGGAAGGCGGCACGAGAATGGCCGAGACCATCCATTATCTCAGCGAGCGCGGTGTTCCGGTGATGGGCCATATCGGCCTCACCCCGCAGATGGTCCATGTCAAAGGCGGATTTCGCACTGTCGGCCGCAGCGAAGAGGAATGGCCGGCGCTGGAAGCCGATGCCAGGGCGGTGGCCGAGGCCGGCGCCTTCGCCGTGGTGCTGGAAGGCATGGCCGAGCCGCTCGCCGCCCGCATCACCCGATCCATCCCCATCCCCACCATCGGCATCGGCGCCTCGCCGGAATGCGACGGTCAGGTCCTGGTCCTGGAGGACATGCTGGGCCTGAACCCCTCGCCGCCCAAATTCGTGCGCCAATATGCCCAGCTGGGCCCGGCCATCGAGCAGGCGGTCAAGGACTATGCCGAAGACGTGCGCGAACGCCGCTTCCCCGGGGTGGAAAATGTCTACCCCATGAAAAAAGCCGGGAGCGGCGGCCAGGCGTAGCATCGGCCGCGCGACAGAAAACCAAGTAGAAGCCGCTTTCCAGGCTGTTTTCTTACCGCCATGCGCATTGCGTATAGGCGCCGCGCGGGCTAATTAACGCGGCCCTTCAATGGCTTCGGCCTATGCCCAAGCGGGGGCCTGCCAAAGACCTGGCCAAAGGACTGGAGCGCCGTGACCGATATTTTCCGCGAAGTCGAGGAAGACGTTCGCCGCGAACGGATTGAGAAACTTTGGAAGGCCTATGGCAATTATGCCATCGCCGCCCTGGTGCTCCTGTTCCTGGGCATCGGCGGCTGGCAGCTGTGGGACCGCCATGAACAGGACGAGCGCGCCAAGGTCGCCGCCTCCTTCATCGCCGCCCAGCGCATCACCAATCCCCAGGCCGCGGCCAGCGCCTTTGTCGATATCGCCCGCACCGCGCCCAAGGGTTATGCCCGGGTGGCTGAGCTGGCTGAAGCCAACGCCATGTTCGCCTCCGGCCAGCAGGGTTCGGCCATCGCGCTCTACAAGCAGATCGCCGCCGAAGACAGCGGCCCCATCGGCATGGTGGCGCGCCTGCGCGCGGCCTGGGCGCTGGCCGACAGCGCCAACCGCGCCGTGCTTGCCGACCTGCTCAAGCCGCTGGACCAGCCCGGCAATGCCTGGCGCGAGAATGCGGAAGAAGTGCTGGGCTATGCCGACTATCGCGCCATGGACATGAAGTCGGCGCTGGCGCGCTATAGCGCGCTGGCCGTCGATCCCCAGGCGCCCGACGCGCTGCGCCGCCGCGCCGAGGCCATGTCCGCTTTCCTGAAGAACGGCGGCGCCGTTTCCTATGGCAGCGTGCCGGCCGATGCAGTGCCGCCTCCGGCGGCTAGCAATACAAACGCGCCGCAGGCGGCAAAGGGCGCGCCGGCGCCGGCAACCGCTCCCGCGAAGAAATAAGATGAAGCCTTCGCGCAGCCTGTTGCTGGTTTTGGTCGCCGCCTCGTTTGTGCTGGGCGGCTGCTCGGTATTCGACGAAGTCGGCAGCTGGTTCGCCTCCAGCGGCAAGAAATCCAATCTGCGCGGCGTGCGCATTCCGGTGATTTCGGCGGAAGCCGAACTGAAGGTCGACGCCAGTCTTGCCAACACGCCGGTGGTGCTGCCTCCGCCCTATCGCAATCCGGAATGGCCCGAGCCCGGCGGCTATGCCTCCAACGCCATGTACCATCTGGATGCGCCCGGCCGGCTGCGCAAAATCTGGGACCAGGATGCGGGCAAGGGCTCCGACACCGCCTCGCTCCTCACCTCCTCGCCGGTGGTCGGCGGCGGGCTGATCTTTGCGCTGGATTCCGAAGCCCATATCTGGGTGTTCCGCGCCAGCGACGGCCATCCGGTGTGGAACCGCCGGCTGGCGCCCAAGAACGGCACCGACATGCCCACCCTGTGGGGCCTGCTGGGCAAGCCCAACACGGTGGATCCGCCCCAGGGCATGGGCGGCGGCGTCGCCTATGACGATGGCAAGGTCTTCGTCACCTCCGGCTTCGGCGTGGTGCATTGCATCGATGCGCGCACGGGCCGCGAGATCTGGTCGAAGGATCTGGGCATGCCGGTCATCAATGCCCCGGTGGTCAATGGCGGGCGCATTTTCGTCTCCACCCATGACAATCATTTCTACGCCCTGGCAGAGGCCGATGGCCGCAATCTGTGGGACCATCAGGGCATCACGGAATCCGCCGGCATCCTGGCCTCGACCAGCGCCGCGGTTTCCGGCGAGACCGTGATCGCGCCTTATACCTCGGGCGAAATCTTCGCGCTGCGCGCCCAGAACGGCCAGGTCGGCTGGAGCGACGTGCTGTCCAAATCCGGCCATGTCACCGCTTTGTCGGCGCTGGACGATATCGCGGGCCGGCCGGTGATCGATCGCGGCGTGGTCTATGCCATCAGCCAGTCGGGCATGATGGCGGCCTTCAGCATCAACACCGGCGAGCGCATGTGGTCGCGCGACATTGGCGGCATCCAGACGCCCTGGGCCGCCGGCGATTATGTCTATGTGCTGGACAATAACGACCGGGTGATCTGCCTGACCCGCAAGGAAGGCCGGGTGCGCTGGATCCATCAGCTGCCGCAATGGGACGATCCCGAACACAAGGACGGCGCCCTGATCTGGGCCGGGCCGGTGCTGGTATCCAACAAGCTGATCGTCACCTCGTCCAACGGCTATGCCGAGGCGATCTCGCCCTATGACGGGCGGCTGACGGGACGGGTGGAAATCCCCGATGCCACCACCATTGCGCCGATCGTGGCCAACGGGACCCTGTATCTCTACACCAACGACGCCGAACTGGTCGCTTTGCGATAAAGATGCGCTATGCCGCTTGTTCTCGCTATTGTCGGCCGGCCCAACGTCGGCAAATCGCGGCTCTTTAACCGCCTTGCGGGCCGCAGCGCGGCCATCGTGCATGACACGCCGGGCGTAACCCGCGACCGCCAGGCGGTGGATGCGGTCTATGACGGACTTTCCCTGCGCCTGATCGACACCGCCGGTTTCGAAGATGCCGCTTCCGGCTCCATCGCCCACCGCATGACCAAACAGACGCTGGCCGCGATCGCGGAAGCCGAGGCGCTGCTGTTCGTGATCGATGCGCGCGCCGGCATCACTGCCGGGGATCAGATCATTGCCGATGCGCTGCGCAGATCCGGCAAGCCGGTGATCCTGGCGGCCAACAAGTGCGAAGGCCGGATCGAGCCGCCTGCGGAGGCCTGGGGCCTGGGCCTGGGCGAGGCCATCGCGATTTCCGCCGAACACAATCTGGGCATGGCCGAGCTCGCCGACGCGATTGCCGCGCACGCGCCCAAGGCGGACATTCCCGAGGAAGAAGACGAAGAAGAATTCTTCGACGAGGAGGAAGAACTCGAAGGCGAAGCGCCGGTGGTCCACTATCTCGACCGGCCGTTGCGTCTGGCGCTGGTGGGCCGGCCCAATGTCGGCAAGTCGTCCCTGTTCAACCAACTGTTGGGCGAGGAACGCTCGCTGGTGGGGCCGGAAGCCGGGCTAACGCGCGACGCGATCACCGCGCCCTGGAAGGCGGGCGACCGCGATGTGCTGCTGCACGACACCGCGGGCCTGCGCAAGAAGGCGCGGGTGGCCGGCGAGACATTGGAAGAGATGTCGGTGGCCTCGACACTCGAAGCCATAAGGTTTGCCGACTGCGTGATCGTGATGATCGACGCCACCGCCCCGTTCGAGAAACAGGACCTCACCATCGCCGACCTGATCGCGCGCGAGGGCCGCGCCATCGTCTTTGCCGTCAACAAATGGGACCTCTTGGAGAACAAGGCGGGCGCGATCTCGCGCATGCGCGAAAAGCTGGATCGCCTGTTGCCGCAGGTGGCGGGTGCGCCCCTGGTGGCAACCTCGGCGCGCACCGGCGAAGGCATCGAGCGGCTGGAAGCGGCAATCGCCGAGGCCGACCGTGCCTGGAACACCCGCATCCCCACCTCGCCGCTCAACCGTTTCCTGGCGGAAGCGCTGCAGCGCCATGCCACGCCCGCCATTTCGGGCCGGCGCGTGCGCATCCGCTACATGACCCAGCGCAAAGCGCGGCCCCCCAGCTTCACCCTGTTCGGCAACCAGCTCGACGCCCTGCCCGAGGCCTATCAGCGCTATCTGCAGAACGGCTTGCGCGAGACGTTTGGTTTGGTTGGTACGCCGATCCGCTTCAGCGTGCGCAATTCGAAGAACCCGTACGCGAAAAAGAAATAGTCTTGTCATGCCCGCGAAGGCGGGCATCCAACTTTTTGAATCACACTGACCAGAAGTTGGATTCCCGCTTGCGCGGGAATGACATCATTTCTGGAAGTTGATGATCGTCTCGTTGCGGTCGTAGGTGGACGCCAGCATTTCCACGACCTTGTAGGCCATGTCTTCCGGCTTCACGAGATAGGCCGGATCCTCGCCCGGCATCGCCTTCTGGCGCATCAGGGTGCGCATCGGCCCCGGATTGATCAGGTTGACCTTGATGTTGGTGGGTTCGCATTCCACCGCATAAGTCAGCGCCAGGATTTCCAACGCCGATTTGGACATGGCATAGGCGCCCCAATAGGCGATGTGCTTGCGTGCCGCGCCGCTGGTGACAAACAGCACGCGCCCCGCATCGGACTGGCGCAGCAGGGGATCGAGCGAACGGATCAGCCGCCAGTTGGCCGTGACATTCACCTCGACCACTTCCTGGAAGGTCTTGGGCTCCAGATGCGCCAGCGGCGTCAACTGGCCCAGCACGCCGGCATTGCCCAGGAAGGCATCGAGCCGGCCCCAGCGCTCATAGATCGAGGCGCCCAGCCGGTCGATGGCGTCGAAATCGCGCAGATTCATCGGCACCAGGGTCGCGGTGCCGCCGAGCTTCTGGATCTCGTCGTCGGTTTCTTCCAGCCCGCCGACGGTGCGCGCCACCAGGATGACGTGCGCGCCGGCCTTGGCCAGCGCAATTGCCGAAGCGCGGCCAATACCGCGCGAAGCGCCGGTCACCAGAGCAATACGGCCGGAAAGGTCGGGCATCATTCACAAACTCGATCTGTCATGGCCCGCCGGAGTGCGGGCCATCCAGCTGGGCTGGCCAACCATCCGCAGGATCGGGAAAGGTCCGCGTCAATAGCCCTATGGAAGAGAATTGTCACCTGGATGGCCCGCATTTGCGGGCCATGACACCGGATCAGGCTACGTCCGCCAGCAGGGAAAGCTGCCGCGTTCCCCCGCTGATGTCGGTCAGCGAAATCGGATAATCGCCGGTGAAGCAGGCATCGCAGAAGCCGGGCGCGCCGGCTACCCGCTCGCCCTGGCCCATGGCGCGATAAAGGCCGTTCATGGAGATGAAGGCCAGGCTGTCGGCGCCGATGAAGCGGCGCATCTGCTCCACATCCATCTTGTGGGCCAGAAGATCGTCGGTGTTGGGCGTGTCCACGCCATAGAAGCAGCTGTGGGTGGTGGGCGGCGACGACACACGAAAATGCACTTCCGCGGCGCCGGCGTCACGCACCATGGCCACGATCTTCTTGGATGTGGTGCCGCGCACGATGGAATCGTCGACCAGGATCACGCGCTTGCCCTTGAGCTTGGCGCGGTTGGGATTGTGCTTCAGCCGCACGCCCAGATGGCGGATGGAATCCGACGGCTCGATGAAGGTGCGCCCGACATAATGGTTGCGGATGATGCCCAGCTCGAAAGGAAGCTTGGCCGCATTGGCAAAGCCCAGCGCGGCGGGCACGCCCGAATCCGGCACCGGGATCACCATGTCGGCATCGGCGGGCGCCTCCTCGGCCAGCACGGCGCCGATATTCTTGCGCGCCTCATAGACGTTGCGGCCTTCCAGGGTCGAATCCGGCCGCGCGAAATAGATGTATTCGAACACGCAGAAGCGATGCTGCTGCGGCTTGAAGGGGAAATGGCTGGTGACGCCATCCTTGTCCACCACGATCATCTCGCCCGGCTTGACGTCGCGCACATATTCGGCGCCGATGATGTCCAGCGCGCAGGTTTCCGACGCAAAGATCACCGCCCCGTCCAGCTGGCCCATCACCAGCGGCCGCACACCGATGGGATCGCGCACCCCGATCAGCTTCTTGGAGGTCAGCGCCACCAGCGAGAAGGCGCCTTCGACCTGGCAGAGCGCATCCACCAGCTTTTCGACGATGCGCGGGCGAGTGCTCCTCGCGGTCAGATGGACGATGGTTTCGGTATCGGAGGTGGACTGGAAGATCGCCCCCTGGGCGACCAGTTCCTGGCGCAAGGTATGGGCGTTGGTGAGATTGCCGTTATGGGCAATCGCCAGGCCGCCGCCGGCCAGATCGGCGAAGATCGGCTGGATGTTCGAGGCCCTGGAACCGCCCGCGGTGGAATAGCGGTTATGGCCGATGGCGAAGTTGCCCTTGAGATTCTTGGCGGCATTGGAGCCGCGGCCGAAGGCGTCGCCGACCAGGCCCGGATGACGCTCGGCGATGAAGTGGCCGTCATTATAGGTGACGATGCCCGCCGCTTCCTGGCCGCGATGCTGCAGCGAATGCAACCCCAGCACGGCCAATGCGCCGGCATCGGCATGGCCGAAAACGCCAAACACGCCGCACTCTTCATGCAGCGTGTCGCCCTCTTCAGGAGATACGTCCCATAATTTGTCGCCTTGGCCGGTCATCGACTGTTCCCGCCGGACTCCACGAGGCTGTCTAGCGCCTGGCGGTCGCTGGCGCCATAGGATTTCGTCGCCCTGGCAGCGGTCTTGTGCTGCACCGGTGCGGAGGCCGGTTTTGGCGTTGTTTTCGGGACACTATTGGCCGCCTCGTTCTTGCGGATCAGCTCTGCCATGGGGTCATGGCTGGCGGCGGGCCGCGGCGCCTGGCGCACCTCTTCTTCATGTTTGGGAACATAAGTGTAGTCGCGCGGATGATCGGGAACCACCGTCAGCATCACGTCGGCGGCGGATTGCACCATCGGCAACAGCCGCGCTTCGGTCACCCAGTGCGGCTGTTTGCGGATGGGCACGAAATAGGTAAACGCCAGATAGGCCAGACCGACGATCACCAGACCGCGCACGATGCCGAAGGCGACGCCGGCGGCGCGGTCCAGCGGCCCGATGGGAGAGTGTTTCACGCTGGCACTGAACCGGGCGGTCATGAAGGCAAGCGGGATGAACACGGCCAGGAACACCGCGGCATAGGCCAGAAGCGAGGCCAGCCAGGCTTCGCTGACCATGCTGCGCATCATGGGGATCAGATAGGGCCCGAAATAGAGGCAGCCGAAGGCGGCCGCGACCCAGGCGAAGATGGTCAGGGTCTCCCACAGGAAACCGCGCCAGGCGGCATAGCCGGCCGACACCACGATGATCAGCACGATCAGGCAGTCGATGAACGTGACCGAGAGACTCATGATTCGAGTTTAGCACGGCCGGGGGTTTTTGGCCGCGATGGTTCCGGGGCGAATCTCAGCAGGTCGGCGACGCTGGTAATCTCGGTTAACGCCATGCCTGGCACCTCGGCACGGGTGCCAGCCGGGACAAAAGCGGTCTTGAAGCCCAGCTTGGCGGCTTCCTTCAGCCTGGCATCGGCCTGGGGCACGGGACGGATGTCGCCCGACAGGCTGATCTCGCCAAAGAATACGCTGTCGCGGGGCAAGGGCTCTCCACCAAAAGACGAAACCAGGGCGGCGGCGGCGGCCAGGTCGGCCGCGGGCTCGCCAATTTTGAGGCCGCCGGCGACATTCAGATAGACATCTGAGGCCCCGATTCCAACCCCGGCGCGGGCGTCCAGCACCGCCAGAATCATGGCCAGGCGCCCGGTGTCCCAGCCCACCACGGCCCGGCGCGGGGTGCCGTAAGACGTGGGGGACACCAGCGCCTGAATTTCGCAGAGAAGCGGCCGCGTGCCTTCCAGGCCGGCAAAGACCGCGGTGCCGGGCGAAGCCTGCTTGCGGTCGCCCAGAAACAGCGCCGACGGATTGGCGACTTCGGCCAGGCCCTTGCCCGTCATCTCGAACACGCCGATCTCGTCGGTGGCGCCGAAGCGGTTCTTGACCGCGCGCAACACGCGGAAGTGATGGCCGCGCTCGCCTTCGAAATAAAGCACGGCATCGACCAGATGCTCGACCGCCTTGGGGCCGGCGATCTGGCCGTCTTTCGTCACATGACCGACCAGCAGCAAGGCGGCGCCGGACGATTTGGCATAACGCACCAGATCGAAGCTGGCGGTGCGCACCTGGGCGATGGTGCCGGGTGCGGCATCCAGGGCGCCCGTCCAAAGCGTCTGGATGGAGTCGATGGCGACAATCGCCGGCGGCTTGCCGGATTCCAGGGTGGCCAGAATGTCTTCGACACAGGTCGCGGCACCCAGCATCAGCGGCGCCTCTGACAATCCCATGCGGGCGGCGCGCATGCGCACCTGCGCCATCGCTTCTTCGCCGGAGATATAGACGGCGTGGCCGCCATTTTGCGCGTACTTGCCTAGCGCCTGCAGGATGATGGTGGATTTGCCGATGCCCGGATCGCCGCCGACCAGAAGGGCCGAGCCCGGCACCAGGCCGCCGCCGGTGACGCGGTCGAATTCGGCAATGCCGGTGGGGCGGCGCTGGGGCGGCGCGTCCTCGGTCTTGAGGTCTTCCAGGGTGATCCTGCGGCCCTTGACCCGGCGCGACGCGCCCGAGCCCAGTGGGGGAGCGATGCCTTCCTCGGTGATGGTGTTCCAGCCGCCACAGGCTTCGCACTTGCCCGACCATTTGGCATGGGTCGCGCCGCAGGACTGGCAGACATAGGAGGTGGAGGATTTGGCCATGATTCGATCATAGCATGGCCGTCAAGCGTGGTCGGTGGCGGCTTTTAAGCCTTCACAGCCATCTTGATAGGGCCCTCGGCGCGCCCGTGGATGAACTGCTCCACATAGGGATTGCCCGAATGGTCGATCTCGCCGGTGGGGCCGGTCCAGATGATCTTGCCGCCATAGAGCATGGCGATCTTGTCGCTGATCTTGCGCGCCGAGGTCATGTCATGGGTGATGGAGAGCGCGGTGGCGCCGACATCCTTCACCGTGGAGACGATCAGGTCGTTGATGATGTCGGCCATGATCGGATCAAGCCCGGTGGTCGGCTCGTCGAAGAAGATGATCTCGGGATCGGCCGCAATGGCGCGCGCCAGGCCGACGCGCTTCTGCATGCCGCCGGAAAGCTCCGACGGCGACAGGAACGCCACGTCTTCGGTGAGCCCCACCTTGGCCAGCTTCTGGATGGCGATGTCGCGCGCCTTTTTGCGCGGCACGCCATGGCCCTGGATAAGCCCGAAGCCGACATTCTCCCAGACCGGCAGGCTGTCGAACAAGGCGGCGCCCTGAAACAGCATGCCGAACTTTTTCATCACCTTGTCGCGCGCCGCGCCGCGCAGATGGGTGACATCCTCGCCATCGACCAGGATGGTGCCCTCGTCCGGCGGAATGATGCCCAGCACGCTCTTGATCATCACCGACTTGCCGGTGCCCGAGCCGCCGATCACCACCAGCGAGGACTGCTTGTCGATGGTCAGGTCGATGCCGTCCAGCACCACCTTGGGGCCGAAGCGCTTCTTGACGCCGATGAGCTGGATTTTGGGTGTGGTCATTTGTGGAACAGCAGCGCGGTCAGCACATAGTCGGCGGCCAGGATCAGGATCGAGGAGGTCACCACCGCATTGGTGGTGGCGTTGCCCACGCCCTGGGCGCCGCCCTTGGAATTGAAGCCGTTGTAACAGCCCATCAGCGCGACGATGAAGCCGAACACCGCCGCCTTGATCAGGCCCGAGGTGATGTCGTCGTTATGGGCGAAGTCGATGGTGTTCTTGAGATAGGTATAGCCGGTGAAATTGAGGTTATAGACCGACACGACATAACCGCCGAACACGCCGATGGAATCGCCGATCGCGGTCAGAATGGGCATGGAGATCACCGCCGCCACGACGCGCGGCACCACCAGATATTTGACGGGATTGGTGGCGAGCGTGGTCAGCGCGTCGATCTGCTCGGTCACTTTCATGGTGCCGATTTCGGCGGCGATGGCGGCGCCGACGCGGCCGGCAATCATAAGCCCGGCGATCACCGGACCGAGTTCGCGGGTGATGGCCAGAACCGTGACCTGGGGCACGATGGATTCCGCCCCGAAACGGTTGCCGCCCAGATAGATCTGCAGCGCCAGGACGCCGCCGGTGAAGAACGCCGTCAGACCCACCACCGGCAGCGAGTAATAGCCGATGCGCAGCATCTGGCTGAGGATCAGCCGGGTATAGATGGGCGGTGACGCCACGCCCGCCAGCGCCCGGCCGGTGAACAGGGCCAGGCGGCCGATATGGGCCAGCACCGTGAGAACGGCGCGGCCGATGGTTGCGAAAAAATTCATTGCCCCTCTACTCTTGGTCGCTCCGGCTCGCGCCTACGCTCCCTCGTAAAACCTCGGCACCCGACGCAGCCGGGTCAGTATCTCATATTCGTTGGTGCCGGCCATCGCGGCAACCTCACCCAGACCGATCCGCTCACCCAGGAATTCGGCCTCATCGCCCACATGCGGCACATCCGGCAGGTCGGTCACATCCAGGATGGTCATGTCCATGGAGATGCGCCCCACCACCGGCACCCGCGCCCCGTTCAGCACCGCGACGCCCTTGCCGGACAGGGTGCGCGGAAAACCATCGGCATATCCAAGCGCAACCGTCGCAAGCATGCTGGGCCTTTTGGCGCGGAACGTGGCTCCGTAGCCAACGCTCTCGCCCAAGTCAATTCGGCGCAGCTGCAGCACCCGGGCGCTGAGAATCGCGGCAGTCTGCATCAGATTGGGCGCCGAGCCGCCGGCGCCGCCCTCACGCACCTGGGGATTGGCGCCATACAGCGCCACGCCTGGCCTGACCAGATCGAAGTGATATTCCATGCCCAGCATGGCGCCATGGCTGGCGGCCAGGCTCGCGGGGGCGGGCGGCAGCATGGCCAGCGCCTGGCGGAAGCGCGACAGCTGCTCGGCATTGAGCGGATTGGCCGGGTCGTCGCTGCAGGCCAGATGGCTCATCACCAGCACCAGATTGATGCCGCAAAGCCGCTTGGCGCTTTCCGCCGACAGCACCGCCAGTTCCTCGCCCGGCAGGCCCAGCCGGTTCATGCCGGTATCGACATGGATCACCGCATCCAGGACCTGGCGGCCCACATCCGCCGCCGCCGACCAGGCCGCGATATCGGCAAGCGAATTCAGCACCGGCGTCAGGCGATGGCTGATCAGGGCGGGCACCGCATCGGGCGGCGCGCCGTCCAGGACGAAGATGCGCGCGCGCGGCAAAAGTTTTCGCAAGGCCACACCCTCTTCCAGGCGCGCGACAAAGAAGCTGTCGCAGCCGGCATCGGCCAGCGCCGGCGCCACGCGCGCCGCGCCCAGCCCATAGGCATCAGCCTTCACCACCGCGGCCACGGCGGTCGGTCCCGCCAGCCGGCGATAGGTGCGATAGTTGGCACCGATGGCCTTCAGCCGCACCGTCAGGCGCGCGGCCTCGAAATCCGCAAATCCCTCCGTCATGGGGTGAGGATGGCCGGGGCGGGGCTTGGCGTCCATCTGCGCGCTCAATTCTGGCCGGTGGCGTCACGCATGCCCGGCGAAACATGCAGGCATGGCGTGTTCTGCAGAATGGTACAGGGCTGGCCGGGCGTGATGCCCTTCTGCAGGTCGGACTGGACACGGTCGGCGCCGGTATTGACGCTGAACTCGGTCTGGGGGACATCCGGCAGGCGCGGCAGCACGCTGCGAGGCACCATCACCAGCGTGCCATTGGGCAGCCTTGCCGCCCGCCAGGGATAGAGGCCGCAGCGCGCCCGCTCGGCACTGGTGAGATGCTCCCAGCTGCCGGCGCTGCAGGCGAGCGCGCGGCCAACCGAGCCCAGCACGTCGGAGGGAGGCCCAGGATTGCCGGTCTGGTCATGCTGCTGGTCAGGCACGATCGGCGGCGGCTTGGGAATCGTGATGGGCGCGGATTCGATGCGCGGCGGCGCGATCACCAGCGGCTGGGGATTGACCGGCTTCTTGTCGGGCAGGTTGTTGCCCGGCAGCGGCAGGGTGAGAAAAGTCTCCACGATCGGCTTGGAGCGCATGTCGAAGGGATGCACCGCAAAGACGAAAAAGAAGAAGAACAGGATGTGCAGCGCCGCCGCCAGCACCGTGGAGGTGGTGCGCGACAGCGCCCTGCGGCGGCGTTCTTCCTCACCCTGAGGTCCGTAGCCGGGACGCAGGAACGGGTGCGTCAGGACATGTTCACTGGCCAAAACCTGGTATCCGTCAGAAACGCTTTTCCCGCCGCCCCCAACATATAGAAGCGGCAAGGCTCGCAAAACAGCCCCGGATTGGCGGAAAACAGGCAAAAATGCTAACGCCGCTGTCATGCGCATCTACCTGATCAACCTGGAGCGCCGCAAAGACCGGCGAACGGCCATGGAAACCCAGGCCCGCGCGCTGGGCCTGGAGCTGGAACGGGTGGCGGCGCTGGATGCGGGAACCGCGGACCGTGACGCGGTTAACCGCTGGTTCGCCCTGGGCGGCCCCCTGGGCGAGATCCCGGCCGGGGACAAAGCCTGTCTCTTGTCGCACCGCGCCTGTTGGGAGCGGTTTGTCGCAAGCGGCGATGCCCATGCGGTGTTCCTGGAAGACGATGTGCGGCTGTCGAAGGCGGCCGGCACGCTGTTGATGTCGGATGACTGGATTCCCGCCGGCGTGGAGGTGGTGAAGCTGGAACATTATGGGCCGCCGGGGCAGCGGGTGCTGCTGGCGGACATGCACGCGATTGATGGCCGCTTTGCGCTGGGCCGGATACTGTCGCGCCATACCGGCGGGGCTGCCTATATTTTATCGCGCAAGGCGGCCGAATTGTTGCTGGCCGAGCCGCGCTTCGACCTGCCGGTGGATCATCTTCTGTTCAATCCCAACAATTCCAGACTGTTTGCGCGGCTCGCGCCCTGGCAGCTGTTGCCGGCCATCGCCCGGCAGCAGGAATTTGTGGGCGAGAAATCCGACATCGAAAAGACCCGCACGGGGCTGCGCAGTTTCGGCCCGACCTATGTCAGGCGCGAGCTGGTGCGTTTCGGCTATGACCTGAAATTGATCCCGCGCCAGGTCGCGGCGCTGCTCGCCGGCGCGAAATTCGTGGCGATGACGACGGCCGACTAACGCTTTAGCCGCTCGCTCAAGCTCGCGGCGTTCGCTCGCTTTCGCATGTCCACTGGACATGCTCATGCCTTCGGCACCGCAAGCTCACTCTTCCGGCGCCATATTGCTGAAACGCGTGAAGTTGCCTTCGAACACCAGGTCGATGGCGCGGGTGGCGCCATGGCGGTGCTTTTCCACCAGCACTTCGGCGCGGTTGGTGGCGCGGTCGAGCTTGTCCATCCATTTGGCATGCTCGGGCGTGCCGGCATCGGGCTCGCGCGACTTCAGGTAATATTCCTCGCGATAGACGAACATCACCACGTCGGCGTCCTGCTCGATGGAGCCGGATTCGCGCAGGTCCGACAGGACGGGACGCTTGTCGTCGCGGGCATCGACGCCGCGCGACAGCTGCGACAGCGCCAGGACGGGAATGTTGAGCTCCTTGGCCAGGGTCTTGAGACCCTTGGTGACTTCGGTGATTTCCTGCACCCGATTGTCGTGACGGCGCGAGGGTTCGACCAGCTGCAGATAGTCGATGATGATCAGGCCGATGTTCTTTTCGCGCTTGAGACGGCGGGAGCGGGCGGCAATCTGGGCGATGGAAATGCCGCCGGTATCGTCGATGTAAAGCGGCAGGTTGGAAAGGTCCTGCATCGCCAGGACGAATTTCTCCCACTCGCTCTCGGTGAACTTGCCGTTGCGGATTTTCCACACTTCCAGTTCGGACTGTTCCGACAGGATACGGCCGGACAGCTGCTGCGCCGCCATTTCCAGGGAGAAGAACAACACCGGCGCGCCGCGTGGATATTCGGCGCCGCTTTCCAGGTCCTGGAGATAGGCCTTGGCGCAATGGAACGCCATGTTGGTGCCCAGCGCCGTCTTGCCCATGCCGGGACGCCCGGCCAGGATCAGCAGGTCCGACGGCTGCAGGCCGCCGAGCAGATTGTCGATATCGGTGAAGCCGGAGGTGACGCCGGAAATGCGGCCGCCGCGGGCGATGGCACGCTCGGCGATTTCCACCGTGCGCCGCAAGGATTCGTGAAAATCGATCGCGCCTTCGCCATATTTGCTGGCCTCGGCCACGGCATAGAGCGCCTTTTCGGCTTCCGAAATCTGCTCTTTCGAGGTCTTTTCGGTCGGCGCGTCATAGGCGGTATTGACGATATCCTCGCCAATGCGGATCAGGCTGCGGCGGACCGCCAGGTCGGCCAGAATATCGGCATAGTCCTTGACGTTGGGAATGGCGGGGGCGGCGGCGCGCAGAGCGTCGAAATAGGCCTGGCCGCCGGTCTCGATCACGCCCGGATCGGCCTTCATGGTGGCGTGCAGGGTGAGCGGCGTCACCACCACCCCGCCCCGCTCGATCATCTGAGACATGGTCTCGTAGATGCGCCCATGCAGCGGATCGTAGAAGACGTCCGGCTTGATCAGCGCGCTGACCCGCTCCATCGCCCGGTTGTCGGCCAGGATCGCGCCGAGCAATGCCTGCTCGACATCGATGTCGTAGGGGACGTGGCGATAGGCTTCCTGTTCCATTTCTACTGTCGCGGTTCCGCGGCTCAAGGGGCGAGCAATCAACCGTCCGCAAGGGTCCTATTCAAGCGGCTTGTCGTTTCACTCACAGGCCACGACTCAGGATTCTACACCTTGTGGGGCTCCGGAATGCTCACACAATCAGGCGGCGCGCTTTTCTGCGACCAGCTTGCGGATGCGTTTCAGGTCGGCCACGAACTCGCGATAGGCCTTGGGCTTGTCCTCTTCCGGCATGCGAAGAAGAAAAGACGGGTGGACGGTGAGATAGCCGGGGCGGCCATCGAATTCGTAAGACCCGCGGTTCTTCGCCACCGGAACCGCCTTGCCGGCCAAGGCCAGCGCCGCGGTCGCGCCCAGGGCCACGACCAGCCTGGGCTTGACCAGATCGAGCTCCTTTTCCAGCCACCAGCGGTAATGCTTGACCTCGCCCGCGGTCGGCTTGGAATGAATGCGCTTCTTGCCGCGCTGCTCGAATTTGAAGTGCTTGACCGCGTTGGTGACATAGACGCGGCTGCGGTCGATCCCGGCTTCCGCCAGCGCCTTGTCCAGCAGCTTGCCCGCCGGCCCGACAAAGGGTTTGCCGGCCAGGTCTTCCTGATCTCCCGGCTGCTCGCCGACAAAGGCGATGTCGGGATGAAGCGGCCCCTCGCCCAGGACGGCGCGGGTGCCGCCTTCGACCATGGGCGGCGCCGCCTGGATCAGCCGGTTCAACGCCTTGAGCGAGGATGGGGCCCGGGTCATGCCTGCTTAACGCACAGGCTCCAGCCGGGTGTCAAAAATCGGTCTCACGGAAAAAGGACAGCTTTTCCGCCCGTTCCGACAAGACCGCCAAGGTGGGGAAATCATCCGCCGCCACGACATCGGCCGCCATGTGCTGGGTGAAGCGCCAGGCGACCGCGCAGGTGATCTGCGGCTGCATCAGATCCTCCCCGGTGAACCAGTCGGGCGAGACTTCTTTCTCCAGCGCGGCATAGGCCTTGAGAAGCTGGCCGCTCACCCGGTCCAGCCAGGGCTGATGCTGCTTTTCCTTCGGCCGTTGGTTGCATTCATAGACGATCGAAACCGTTTTCTCGCAGGCCGCCAGCGCCAGGCCGATCTGGCGCAGCGCCCTTTCATGGCCGGCGCGATCGGGCGGCATCAGCCGGCGCGGCGCGATCTCGGCGACATGTTCCAGGATCAGGCTGGAATCCATCAGCACCACACCGTCATCGGTGACGAAACTGGGCGCCTTCACCACCGGATTGATGGCGGAGAATTTCTCGAAATGGCGAAAGACCGAAACCTGGTCGAGATCGAAGGGCAGTCCCAGCACCTTCAGCGATACCGCCACCCGCCGCACATAAGGCGAATCCAGCATTCCGATCAGCTGCATGGCGGCATCCCCCAAAAGATCGGCGGGATGGTCACAAGCAAGACCGGCTTTGTCCATCGCCGGCGCGCGCATGACGGGCCCGCGATTAAAGCGCGGCGATGATGGCTTGCGCGGCGGCCGGATTCTTTTCCTTGGCGCCTGAGATGACGAACAGAAAGACGTCGCGTTTTTTCTTGGGCGCCGCCGGCGCCACCAGCAGGGAAGATTTGGGTGACTGGCCCTCTTCCCAGTCCCGCGCCCGCGCTGCCCATTTTTTCAGCTCGGGAGCAGGATAGCCCAGCTTCTCTTTCGCCTGGGTGCCCATGAGGCGGGCATAGACAAAATCCGCTGTCACGTCGCCGATGGTGGGAAATTCGCTGTCGGCGGCAAACACCACGCCGACGCCATGCTTGCGGCACAGCGCGATGAAATCGGCGTTCCGGAAACTGTCATGGCGCACTTCCACCGCATGGCGGATCGCCAGACCGTCCACTTTCCGGGGCAGCAGTTTCAGAAAAGCCTCAAAGTCCGTGGGATCGAATTTCTTGGTCGCCATGAACTGCCAGTTCACCGGTCCCAGCTTTTCCTGGAGTTCGGTGACGCCGCTATCGAAGAATTTCTGGATGGAGTCGCCGGATTCCGCCAGCACCCGCCGATTGGTGGCAAAGCGCGGGCCCTTGACGGTGAAGACAAAGCCGTCCGGCGTTTCGCTCCGCCATTTGCGGAAGCTTTCCGGCTTTTGCGAACCATAATAGGTGCCGTTGATCTCGATGGCGGTCAGCTGCGCACTGGCATATTCCAGTTCGCGCTTCTGCGGGAGACCTTTCGGATAGAAGGTCTCCCGCCAGTCCGGATAAACCCAGCCGCCAATGCCGACATAGATGCTCATGCAAATATCAACGCATGCTGTCGCGGCAACTGCAAGGCCGGTCCGGTGCCTCGCTCGAGCTGGCCTAGCTTTTCTTATGAGCAAAGCGAATTAGAAAAGCTGGCCCCTCTTCGAGCGAAGCGAGGGAGGCGGCGGGGACCGGTTCAGCCTTTCTTCGGCCCGACGAACGCCCAGATCACGCCGAAGGGGTCCTTGCACTGGGCATAGCGGTCGCCCCAGAACATGTCCTGCGGCGCCATGATGCCGTTGCAGCCCGCATCCACCGCGCGCTGCCACCAGGCATCCACATCCTGAACCGGCAACATGAGATTGAAACCTGCCGGCGCGACATAGGGGTGACCGTGCTCGGGATAGCAGTCGCTCATCATCACGGACGAACCGTTGATATGAACATGCACATGCATGGTGCGCCCCTTCTCGTCGGGCGGATTGACCATCACCTGCTCCGCGGCAAAGGCCTTCTTGTAGAATTCGCCCGCCTTGATGGCGGCGGTGTCGAACGACAGATAGGCGACGACACCCCCCTTGGGTGCGGGCAGCTGCGGATCGGCCATGACAATCTCCTTTTGGTTTCACATGCCCATAGGACGGGCGGACGCATCGCCATCCGACATCGTCTTTATGAAACTTTTTCGGCCATCAGCCGGTCCAGATGCCGGCGGATATGGGCGGCTTCCGCGGGCGTATTCGCCAGCGCAATGGCGCGGTCGAAATCGGCCCGGGCCTCCTGGTTCCGGCCCAATTGCAGCAGAAAGGCGCCACGCGCACCGAAGAAATGAAAATAGCCGGCAAGTGGGCGTTCCAGGGGCGCAATCATTTCCAGCGCGGCCTCTGGCCCGTGCAGCTTGGCCACCGCCACCGCGCGGTTCAAGGTGATCACCGGCGAGGGCTGCATCCGCTCCAGCGCCAGATACAGACCCTCTATCCCGGCCCAGTCGGTCTGCGCCGCCGTCGCCGCGCGCGAATGGGTGGCCGCAATCGCCGCCTGCACCTGATAAGGTCCCGGCCGGTTGTGGCGCATCGCCTTGTCCAGCAGGGCCAGGCCTTCCTGGATCAGCTTCGGGTCCCACAGCGAACGGTCCTGGTCTTCCAGCAGGATGGTTTCGCCATTGGCATCAAAGCGCGCCGCCAGCCGCGACTGTTGCAGCAGCATCAGGGCGGCAAGTCCCATGATCTCCGGCTCCGCCTGGAACAGGCGCAGCAAGAGCCGCGCCAGCCTGATCGCCTCGTCGCACAAAGGCGCGCGCGCGCTGTCATTGCCGGCGCTGTAGCCCTCGTTGAACAACAGATAGATCATCGCCGCCACCGCGGCCAGCCGCTCGGCGCGCTCGATCGCGCCGGGCGCCTCGAAGGGCACATCGGCTTTTGCGATGCGCTGCTTGGCGCGGGTGATGCGCTGTTCCATTGCCGCCTCGCTCACCAGGAAAGCGCGCGCGATCTGCGCGATGCTGAGACCGGAAACGATGCGCAGGGCCAGTGCGATCTGCTGGCTGGGCTGAAGATCGGGATGGCAGCAGATGAACAGAAGGCGCAGCACGTCATCGCGATAGTGCGAGCCGTCCAGCCGCTCCGCCAGTTCGCTTTCGGCGTCGCCCAGGTCGGAAATCTGCTCGTCCGGCGGCAGTTCGGTGGTGCGGCTCTCCTTGCGCACCGTATCCAGCGCGGCGTTTCGCCCAACCATGATCAGCCAGGCGGTGGGATCGCGTGGCGGACCCTTCTCGGGCCAGTTTTTCAGTGCGCGCAGACAGGCATCCTGGAATGCTTCTTCCGCGCGATCCATATCGCGGAAATAGCGCAGCAGTGCGCCCACCGCTTGCGGCCGTGCCGCGGTCAGGGCGCCGTGAATCCAGGCCAAATCACTCATCAATAGGCCTTGATCGTTTCCTTGGGCGCATCGGGCCGCGCGTCGGGCACATACAGCGCGATGGGCCGCACTTCATAAGTGCTGGTGGGATTGGCGGCGGAAAGCTGTTTGGCCACATCCAGCGCGGCATCCAGATTTTCCACATCGATCACATAAAAGCCCAACAGCTGTTCCTTGGTCTCGGCAAAGGGGCCATCGATGACCAGCCCCGGTCCGCGCAAGGTCGTGGCGGCGGTGGTGGGCAGAAGCCGCAAGGACGGGCCGAGCTTTCCTTCCTTCACCAGCTTCTCATGCACCACCGCGAGCCGGCCCATCACGGCATCGTCTTCTTCCTTGGTCCAGGACCAGACAACGTCTTCCTTGTTGTAGCAAAGCAGGGTGTAGAGCATGGGCGCTTCCTTTGACTTCTTTCCAGGACGCGCAAGTATGGCCCGGACCGACAGGCGGCTACAAAAATAAATCCCGCTTTTCCTGTCGGCGCGGTCCGGGCGGGGGCGTCCTTGGGCCAGAGATCGCGCTTTTTGGAGAAAATCATGGCTGCCCATGAAATGTCACTGACCCGGCTTCTGGATGCCCCGGCGGACAAGCTGTATCGCTGCTGGACCACGCCCGAACTGATCAAGCAATGGTTCGCGCCCAAGCCCTACACCACCCCCATCGCGGAAGTGGAACTGAAGGTTGGCGGGCGCAACAATATCGTGATGCGCAGCCCCGAGGGCCAGGATATCCCCTGCCCGGGCACCTATCTGGAACTGGTAGCGAACAGGAAGATCGTCTTCACCGACGCTTTCACCGGCGACTGGTGCCCGCGCGAAGGCGCGCCTTTCATGGTCGCCATCGTCACCTTCGAACCCGAAGGCGACAAGACCCGCTACACCGCCACCGTGCGGCACTGGACCGAGGAGGACCGCGCCAAACACGAACAGATGGGTTTCCACCAAGGCTGGGGCCAGTGCGCGGACCAGCTGGAAGCGCTCGCGAAAACAATCTGAAGGACAACAGACATGACCATCAAGAGCATCACCCCCTTCCTGTGGTTCGATACCCAGGCCGAAGACGCCGCCAACTTCTATGTCTCGCTGTTTCCCGATTCCAAGATCACCTATGTCTCGCGCTATGGCGATGCGGGACCTGGCCCCAAGGGCAGCGCCATGGTGGTGGCGTTCGAACTGATGGGCCGACGCTTCACGGCGCTGAATGGCGGGCCCCATCAAAAGCTCAGCGAAGCCTTTTCGCTGCTGGTCGACTGCACCGAACAGGCCGATATCGACCGGCTGTGGCAGGCCCTGACCGACAAGCCCAATGTCTGCGGCTGGACCAAGGACCGTTTCGGCCTGTCCTGGCAGATCAACTATGCCGGCCTGCCCGATCTGATGACCGGTCCCCATGCCGGCAAGGTGATGGGGGCGATGATGGGCATGACCAAGATCGACATCCAGGCTTTGAAAGACGCCGCCGCCTAGCCGAACAGCTTTTTATAGTCTTCCGGCTTGAACCCGACCGTAAGCTTGCCTTTGGCCTCCAGCACCGGGCGCTTGATCATCGAAGGCTGGGCCAGCATCAGGGCGATGGCCTTTTTCTCGGTGATGCCGTCCTTGTCGGCGTCGGGCAGCTTCTTGAAGGTAGTGCCGGCGCGGTTGAGCAGCACCTCCCAACCCAGTTTCTTCACCCAGCCTTCCAGCATCGCGCGGTCGATGCCGGCGGATTTGTAGTCATGGAAGCCGTAATCGATCTTGCGGCCTTCCAGCCAGGTGCGGGCCTTCTTGATCGTATCGCAGTTCTTTATCCCATACATGATCGTCATGACGCGCCTCGCCCAATTTGAAAACAGGATATGGGAGGCATCACCCGCGTGAAAGCGGTTAATCTGACGCCATGAAACAGCACTGGCCGCGCATCGCCGCCGAACTGGACGAACAGGGTTGGGCGATCCTGCCCGGCCTGATGGACGATGCCGGCTGCGACGCGGTGGCGAATTTCTATGACCAGGACGAACTGTTCCGCAGCCGGGTGGTCATGGCGCGCCATGGTTTTGGCAAGGGCGAGTACCGCTATTTCGCCTATCCCCTGCCCCGCCCCGTGGCGCAGCTGCGCGGCGCGCTTTATCCGCATCTGGCAACGATCGCCAATGGCTGGCAGCAGCGGCTGGGCAAAGAGGCGCGCTTTCCCGCCGATCACGCCCGCTATCTGGAACATTGCCACGCCAACGGCCAGGCGCGGCCCACCCCGCTGCTGTTGCGCTATGGGCCCGGCGATTACAACTGCCTGCACCAGGACCTCTATGGCGCGGAGGTCTTCCCGCTGCAGGTCGCGGTGCTGCTGTCACGGCCTGGCACCGATTTCACCGGCGCAGAATTCGTGCTGACGGAACAGCGGCCGCGGATGCAGTCACGGGTGATGGTGGTGCCCTTGGCCAAGGGCGACGGTGTGGTCTTCGCGGTCAACAGCCGGCCGGTGAAAGGTTCGCGCGGCGATTATCAGGTGAAGATGCGCCATGGGGTCAGCCGATTGCTGACGGGTGCGCGCCACACCTTGGGCATCATCTTTCATGACGCGGCGTGATCAGCGGTTTGAGAGCTGGATCGGATTGCCGTCGGGATCCTTGCCGTCGCAGAGACAGAAATCACCGCCCTCACGGACCTTGCCGAACCGGGCGCCACGTGCCGTCAGCTTTTCGCGCAATGCGCGCACATCGGCGGCCTGAAACGCGATCTTGGGACCCTTGCGCCCGGGCGAGGCCGGGCCGGAATGCAGCGCGATGGTGACGCCGCCGGCGGCATATTCCCGCCAGCCGGGTTCGGCACAGACCAGCTTCAGTCCCAGCACTTCGCCGTAGAAACGGCTCATCGCTTCCATCTGCGGCGTGAACAGGATCACCCGGCCCATCTTCAATGTCATTTGCCGTCCTCGCCCGAGCGCCCCATCTCGATCAGCGCGCCCAAGGTCTTGCGCGCGCCGGCGATGGCGCTGGCGCCCACCCTGCGCTCCAGCTCGGCTTCGAGTGTCTCGCGCGCCGCGCGCTGGACCTGGGCCGCGTGGCGGCCGCGTTCGGTCAGCGCAACGGTGAAGCAGCGGCGGTCGGCCTCGTCGGTCTCACGCACCAGATAGCCCCGCAGCACCAGGGTATCGACCAGCTGGCCGGCCGCCTGCTTGCTGAGCTTGAGCTGCTTCACCAGCACGCTGAGCGGCACATCGCCGGCCCCCAGCGCCAGGCCGCCGATCACATACATGCCGTTTGGCGGAATGTCGTCGCAGCCGGCCTCGGCCAGCGCCTTGTGCATGGCATCGCCATAAGTGCGGCGGGCCCAGCGCAGCAGCGCCGGGAAGACGACGGTGTCGTACCAGGGGACATTCGAACTGGTCATGGAGTCACTCCGATTGGGCGCGCCACGGTCTTATCAAAACATATGACAGTCAATAGTATTTACTGTCATATGTTTTTTGGCCAGAACAACGGAACTTTACATTGCGTAAAGCCCGGTTTCCGGGCAAACTTTACATTGTGTCAAGAATGGGCCCCACCGCCGACAGGATCATGGATGCCGCCTTTGCCTGCGCGCAAGAAGGCCCGGACTTCACCATGGCCGATGTGGCACGCGCCGCGGGACTATCCCGCCAGGGGGTCTATCTGCACTTTCCCGACCGCAAGACCCTGCTGGTTGCCCTGGCGCTACGGGCCAGGGAGGAGCATCCGGCGACCAGGATCGGTGAGGCGCCCAGCGCGCGGGCGGCGCTGACGGCGGCGGTCACACGCTGCGCAGAGATCTATCCCAAGGTCTGGCCGGTGGTGCGGGCGCTGCAGGCGCTGGAGGATCAGACCGGGGAACGCCCCGCGCTCCCCGGCTACCGGTCCCTGGCGGAACGCTTTCGCGATGAAGGCGCCCTGGCCGCGCATCTGTCACCGCAGACGGCCGGCGATCTGCTGGCCACCCTGCTCTCGCTTTCGGTGTGGAAGGAACTGGTGTTGGGCTGTGGCTGGGACAGCGCGCGTTACAAAAGCCATATCGGCTTTCTGGCAGCCGCGGCCATCACCCGCTAGTCGGCGCAGGCCTCTCGCATGCATTCCATATGCGCCGGGCCGTCGGCGGCCTTGATCGCCTTGGCCTCTGCCGCCGGCATCAGCCGGGCCGACACCTCCGCCCCCCGCGCCAGGGTCAGATGCACCGGGCAGCGCTCGGCAATGTCCATGATCCGCGCCCGCTGTTCGGCGCTGAGTTCGCCCTCCAGCGCGATATCGAGTTCGAAATGGTCCCTGGCATTGAGGCCGGCGCGGCTGTGGCGCACCGCCGTTTCCACATGGCGAAGCGGCCAGCCTTTATGATCGGCATAAAGCCGGATGGTCATGGTGGTGCAGGCGCCCAGGGCCGCCGCCAGCAGATCATAGGGATTGGGACCCGAACCCAGTCCGCCGGCCGAGACCGGCTCATCGATCAGCAAAGCCGTGCCGTTCACCCGCGCCTCGACCTGGAATTTGCCCCGCCCGGTTTCGGTGACGAGGACGGTTTCGGTTTCGCTGGCGGCGCTGGTCATGCGGAGGTCTCCATTCCCCTCCCAGTGTGCCGCGCCGGCACGACAGGAACAACCGTGCCTGCGATCGGCGCATATGGCCGCTGGGCCGGACTGGCGCTATGGTCGGCCGACCCAGGGGGGCGGAGATGCGTCACATCAGGCTTGCCACGCTTTTGCTTCTTGCCGCCGTTGCGGGCTGTTCCTACACCACCACCCTCAGCGACGCCGACGAAAATGGCGGCACCGTCAACATGGTCACCCAGATCAACAAGGACAGCGCGGTCGAAAAGGCCAACGAACATTGCCGCGGGTACAACAGGGTCGCGCGCATCACCGGCACCGACCGGGCCAGCAATTCGCTGACATTCGTCTGCGAGGCGCCGCAATAGCCGCCACAAAATTGCCCCACGGATGTCGCGGCAACCCGGGAACAGACCGCGGCCTGCCGGGTTGCCAATAAGTGACCTTGTCCGTTGAGGTTTCCATGGCCACCATCACCTATGGAACCGATGTAGCGCCCCACCTTCGGCGCGCGTTGATGTACCGCCGCCGGCGCATCCGCCGCTGGGAGGTCCTGCATCCCCGCCATGACTGCGACGACTATGACCCTTATGCCTGGGCCAGGAACAGCCGCACTACCGATTTGCTGGCCGGACTGGTGGCCGTGGCGTTTTTTGCGGTGATCGACGGCTTTGGTTGGGGGCGCGCGGCACATAGCAGCCCCTGAAACAAGTTCTCGTCCGACGGCCAATGGATTCAATGCAAAGGCCAGCGGGCAACATCCATATGATGCGAATGGCCTTGCAGGCTGGCGGTCAGCACAAATTCACGCGCGGTCCAGGTGAGCGGCGCGATGGGATAATCCTCCACGCACCGGTCGGCCCACAGCAAGGTGACATGCGGGGTGAAGCTGCGCTCCACCGGGAAGCCGGCACGTATCATCTGCAGCCGCAGAGCCTCGCGGAATTCCGATAGCGCTTCGAGCCCATCTTCTCCCCGCAGCACAAAGGGATGGCCGTGGCCAACGCCCTTGAAACTCCCCGTCCAGTCGAAGCGCAGCGAAAAGCGGCGACGCCATAGCTGGTCTGCGACCGCCCTGGCGCGCGCGATGTTCTCGCTGATGGAACCGGTGCCGTGAACCGCAGCCAGCGTATTGTGCAGCCGCTGCCGGGCGATCGGCCGGCCGCGCAGGCGATGGGCCGTCTTCAGCCGCGCGCCCAGTGTTTCAATCGCGGCACCGGCTTCTGTGTCCGGCCGGATGGCGAAAAACAGCTTGACCGGGACACGGGCGGAGACGGACCACAGCAGAGGCTTCATGGCGGAACGGAACGGGAAGCCTTGGCCCGAGTCAAATCACGTTCAGAACAGGCCGGCGGGGTCGGAGACGGTGGGCTTTGCGCGCCGGGCGGATTTCACGCGATCTTCCATCGTCATGGTCCAGCGCATGTCGTCCACGGTCTTCAGGCAGGCTTTCACATCTTCCAGACTTGCCGGTTCCTCGCCCAGCCAGACAGCCCAGTCGTCCGGCAAAAGAACCGCGGGCATGCGATCGGTGGGCAGGCCGGAGAGCAGATTGTTGGCTGCAACCGTCACCATGACACAGGCAAAGAACGGCTGCGGAGGCCCCACGACATCGAACCGGCGCCAGACAAAGGCAATGCCGATGGCACCTGTGGGCGCGATCACATGCTGTGTTCCGTCTTCAGGGGCTTCATTGAATGTTTCGACAATCGCAATGCCGCGTTGGCCATCACGAAAAGCCTCGGCGAAGGCGCGGGTGGTGTCGATGGTTTCAGCCCGGGCATGGATCGGCTGCGGCCTCTTCCAGTCCTGCGGGTGCGGAAAACCCCAGCGCATCGGCACCACGCGGCGCTTACCTGCTACCGGATCGAACACAATCACCGGCACCGCGCCCATAACCCGATAGGTAAGTGTGCGGTCGTTGCTTCCCGCTTCCTGCGCCGGCGCGGCGTAAATCAAATCAACAATCTCAGTCCAGGACGCTTTTGCTGTGAATTTTCCGCACATCGTAAAAGTCTACCCGATTCGGCGGGCTCTGCTCGCGCGTCACGCCGGCGGCCTCAGCAGCTGCGAATCTTTTCCCGCCGCGTCCTTCACCGCTTTCAGCAACCAGTCGCGCAGCGCCCGGACCTTTGGCAAGTTCCGCTTGTGCTCCGGATAGACCAGCCAGAAGCCGTTTTTGTACAAAGCCACATGGCGAAAGGGCTGAACCAGCAGGCCGGCCTCGATCGCCGGCTTGAACATGGGCGGCGACAGGACCGCCACGCCATGACCGGCGATGGCGGCATGGCCATCCAGCACCTGGGATTCGAACCGGATGCCCGGACCATTCCGGCGATCAAGCGCGCCGCCCGGCAATGTCCCAAACCACAGATCCCACCAATCGTCCTCCGGTGACAGGCGCGGCACCGACAACAGGTCCTTGGGCGTCTTCAGTTTGTGTGCCGCCAGGAAGGAAGGGCTGGCAAGCGGCGTGACGGGCATGCGCATCAGGAAATGCGAAATCAGTCCCGGCCCGGGGCGCGGGACACCACGGATGGCGGCATCGAAACTGCTTCTGGCCAGGTCGACCAGCTGGTCCGACACCTCCAGCCGGACGCTCAGGTCCGGATGCGACACGTTGAAGTCGCCCAGCCGGCCGGCGAGCCAGTTGGTTGCGAAGGTGCGCGGCGCCGTGATCGACAGGACCGATCCGCTTTCGGCGCGCGCGGACGAAAATGCTTCCTTCAATGTCTGGAATGACGCGGTGACCTGCGGCGCGATCCGCCGGCCCAGATCGGTCAGGGTCATGCCGCGCGCGTGGCGCACGAACAGGGTCACGCCCAGCCGCTCCTCCAGGATTTTCATCTGATAGCTCACGGCCGCCTGCGTCATCGCCAGTTCTTCAGCGGCGCGGCTGAAGTTTTCGTGGCGTGCAGCGGCCTCGAAGACCCGGATGGCGGCAAGGGGCGGCAGGTCGGACATGCCGACATATAAATTGAATTTATATCTTGTGCCCAGCCTTTTGTTGGTGCGCGGCCCTGAAAAGCATCAAAACGGCGCTGTTTCAAACCGAGGAGGAAGCCCATGAAACTGTCTCACATCGCCATTTCCCTTATGGCTCTGGCCCCCGTTCCGGCCCTGGCCCAACAGGGGGCGCCGTCGGTCGTGGTGTCCTATGCCGATCTCGATCTTCACTCCGAAGCGGGCGTGAAAGTGCTGGATCGCCGCCTGGCCCACGCCATTCGTTCGGTTTGCGGCGAGCAGGATGGCAGCGCGATTGCCGGCCAGCGCTTCGCGGCCCAGCGCTGCGTGAAGGAGAAGCAGGCGCAAGCGACCGCGCTCCGTGACGGCGCGATCGCCAGCTATGCCGCGCGGCTGGCTTCGCGGTGAGCAGGCTCCAGGAGGGCGGCTCGCGATCTCAATTCGCTGGCGATTTTGCGCCCGGCCGGTGATCATCGATTGGCGGCTGGGCGGTGCCTGATGGAAGGGATGCATGATGGTGACGGTCGAACAGAAGCGGGCCGTTTTCCGGCGCCTGCATGACAGCGGCTTCTTCGTGATGCCGAATGCCTGGGATGCGGGCAGCGCCAGGCGTCTCGCCAGGCTGGGCTTTCCCGCCATAGCTTCCACCAGCGCGGGCGCGGCCTGGGCGCTGGGCAAAACCGACGGGGAACTGACTCTGGACGAAGTGCTGGACCATCTCGCGCAGATGGTCGAGGCCGTGAATGTGCCGGTCAATGCCGACTTCGAGAACGGATTTGCCGATCGCCCCGAAGCGGTGGGCGCCAATGTGGCAAAGGCGGTGGCCACGGGGGTGGCCGGTCTCTCCATCGAGGACTGGTCGGGCGAAAAGCTTTACGATCTGGACCTTGCCGTGGATCGCATCGCCGCGGCGCGCCAGGCCATCGACGCGTCGGGCACCGGTACCATGCTGATCGGGCGCAGCGAACATTTCCGGGTTCCCGATCTGAGCGTCGATGAGAGCATCCGCCGCGCCGTGGCCTATGCGCAGGCCGGGGCGGATTGTCTTTTCGTGCCCATGATTGTCGATCCGGCGGCGGTGCGCGAGCTGGTGGCTGCCGTCGCGCCCAAGCCGGTCAGCGTTCTGCTTCCCAGCCTCGACGCCGATCCGCTGTCATTCGCCCGTTTGGGGGTGCGTCGATGCAGCACGGGCGCGTTGTTGCCGTCGGCCGCGTGGCGCGCGTTCGACGCGGCAGCCCAGACGCTCAAGGACAAGGTGACCAAATTGTAAGCCCCGCCGGCCGCATGACCCTTGCGCATGTCACCACCCTGTCGCCAAGCACGGGCAAGCTTTTCCGATCCGCTTCGCTTATAAAGTCAGGCCGACATGGACCGGCAAGCGCGGCACTTCGGAGAGATGATGGTGATCAGTTCGGCAGACATGGCGGAGATCCGCGCGCTTTTCCTGCGGCAGGCGGCGGGCGAAACCGCACACGATATCGATGTCCTCGACGCGGTTCTCGCGCGCGCTCTTCCGGATGAACCGGATCCCGTGAATTTCGTGGCCCGCGCCTACCGTTTCTGGGGCCGGCAAGCCGTGCTGGACCATTTTCGCGCCATCTTTGCCGGCACATGGCGGTTCGAGCCGGACGAAGAGGCCATCCGGGTGATGCCGCTGGGGCCCGATGTCGCCCATATTTACGCGCCCACGCGCATCACGGCGGGCGCGCCCGGCCAGGAAGCGGCCACCTATACATTCCTGGTGAATGAATTCGCCATCCGCACCGCCGATGGCTGGCGCATATCGGCCATCGTTCCGGTGCCGGCGCAATGACGGCAAAGCCAATCTCATTGTAGGAGGCGGATCATGATGGACAGGCGCATGGTTTCCCGAGGCCTTGTGGCTGGCGCCGCGGCCTTGGCGGCGTCCCGCAGCGGGCTCGCCGCGACCTCTTCACCGGTCAAGGCCCGCAATGTTGTGCTGGTGCATGGGCTGTTCGCGGACGGATCCTGCTGGTCCAAGGTCATTGCGCGTTTGCAAGCGGCGGGGCTCAATGCCACGGCCGTGCAAAATCCGCTCACCACGCTTCCCGAGGCCGTGGCCGCGGCCCAGCGCGTGCTGGCGCGCCAGGATGGGCCCACCGTATTGGTCGGGCATTCCTTCGCCGGCATGATCGTCACCGAGGCCGGGGTCGATCCGAACGTGTCGGCGCTTGTCTATGTCGCGGCGCGCGCGCCGGATGTGGGAGAGGATTACACCGCGCTGGCCAAGACATTCCCCACGCCGCCGGCCTCGGCAGGCATCGTCTTTGACGGCGACGAAGGACGGCTCAGCGAGTCGGCCTTCCTGCGCGACTTCGCGGGCGACGTGCCGCAAGCCGAAGCCAAAGTCCTTTATGCGGTCCAGCAGCCGTTTCAAAAGGCCCTGCTTGCCGGCAAGACCACGCACGCGGCCTGGCGTTCCAAGCCAAGCTTCTATGCGGTTTCCAAGGCCGACCGGACCATCAATCCCGACCTGGAACGTTTCATGGCCAAGCGCATGGGCGCCAGGACCATCGAACTGGATGCAAGCCATCTCTCGCTGATTTCGCATCCCGACGAGATCGCGGGACTGATTTTGCAAGCCGCGGGCCAGCGCGCTTAAGGGAAATATCCCGGCCGGCTGATGTCGGCGATCATGCCGATCTGGCTGGGCTTCCATCCCAGCCATTGCTGCGTCAGCGCGCTGGATGCCGCGCCATCGCGCCCGGCGAACATCGCGATCATCCCGAAATGCTCGGCGGCCTGCTCCGGCGGGATCGAAACTACCGGCAGCTTCAGATGGCGGCCCAATATCTCGGCGATATCGCGCGCGGTGACGCCTTCATCCGCCACCGCATGATAGCTGGTGCCGGCGATGCCTTTCTCCAGCGCCAGCCGGTAAAGCTGTGCCACGTCCAGCCGGTGCGCCGCGGCCCAGCGATTGCCGCCATCGCCGATATAGGCGGCCACGCCTTTCTCCCGCGCGATGGTGAGCAGCCAGTTGACTAGGCCGCATTTGCCGTCGCCGCCATGCACCTGGGGCAGCCGTACCGCCATCGCCCGCACGCCGCGTTCGGCAAAGGCGAGGCCCGCGGTTTCGGAGAAGCGCGGCAAGCTGGGCGCCGGCCGATCTTCCTCCGTGGCCAGCCGGCCCGGCGCCACCACCAACGTGCCCGAGGTGACGATGAAGGGCTTGTCCGTTCCCTCCAGCACTTCGCCCATCGCCTCGATGGCGCGCTTGTCGATCTGGCCGTTCTCGGCGAATTTCGAGAAGTCGTGAATGAAAGCAAGATGGATGGTGCCATCCGCCTGTCTTGCGCCTTCGCGCAGGCTGTCGAGATCCTCCAGCGCGCCGCGATGGACCTTGGCGCCCAGTTTCTGCAGCGCGCGGGCATTATCATCGGACCGCGCCAGCCCCAGCACCTCATGGCCGTGTGCGATCAATTCCCGGGTGGTGGCGGTGCCGATAAAGCCGGCGGCGCCGGTAACAAATACACGCATGCGAAACGCTCCTGTTCAGACAGGGGCGATATTGGTACGCTGCGCATGCGGGTAAAGCCGTGAGATTATACGGGTATAATTGCTAACAGGATGACCGACACCAACCCGCTTGGCGCCTATCTGAAGGATCGGCGCGCCAAGCTCGATCCCACCGCCTTCGGCCTTTCCCTGGCGCGGCGGCGCACGCCGGGCCTGCGGCGGGAGGAAGTGGCCCAGCGCGCCAATGTCAGCGCCACCTGGTACACCTGGCTGGAACAGGGGCGCGGCGGCGCGCCATCGGCCGATGTGCTGGACCGCATCGCCCGCGCCATGCTTTTGACCGATGTGGAGCGCGAGCATCTGTTCCTGCTGGGCCTGGGCCGGCCGCCGGAAGTCCGCTACCGCGCGCCCGAAGGCATCACGCCGCGTTTGCAACGCGTGCTCGACACGCTGGACCACAGCCCCGCCTTCATCCGGACCGCGACCTGGGATGTGATCGCCTGGAACAAGGCCGCCGCCGCCGTGATGACCGATTACAGCGCCCTGCCGAACGGCCAGCGCAATGTGCTGCGCATGATGTTCCGCGACTCGCGCGTGCGCGCGGCGCAGTCGAACTGGCAGAGCGTGGCGCGCTATGTGGTGGCGTCGTTCCGCGCCGATGTGGCGCGGGCCGGTGCCGCGCGCGAGGTACAGTCGCTGGTCGATGAACTGTGCGCCACCAGCCCCGAATTCGCGGCGATGTGGCGCGACAATGACGTGCAGGGCCATGGCGATGGCGTGAAGACGTTGCGCCATCCGGTTGCCGGGCCCCTGTCGCTGGAATTTTCCGCCTTCGCGGTGGACGGCCGGCCCGACCTCACCATGGTGATCTACAATCCCGCCACGCCCCAGGACGCCGACAAGATCCGCGCGCTGCTGAAACCGCCGCGCAAGCGCAAGGCCCCTCGTTGACCATCGGATCGCCATCGCGCGCTTTCGACGATCGCGCGCCGGGCATCACCTGGGCCGGCGCACCGCCCGCAGCTTGCCGCTGCTGGCGCCGCCGCAAAAGAAGCGATCGGCGCCATCGGATTCAAGACCCGACACGGTGACGCCGGCGGGCATCTCGATCTTTTCCAGGACTTCGCCGGTTTGCGGATCGACGCGGCGCAATTCGCTCTCGCCCTCCTCCAGCGTGCCGTGCCACATCTCGCCATCGACCCAGGTGACGCCGGTGACGAAACGGTTGGATGCGATGGTGCGCAGCACCTTGCCGGTGTCCGGGTCGACCTGATGGATTTTCCGCTCCCGATACTGGCCAACCCACAGCGTGCCTTCGGCCCAGGCCAGGCCGGAATCGCCGCCGCCGCCCGGCGCCGGAATCGAGGACAGGCTGCGGCCGGTCTTGGGGTCGATCTTGTGGATGCGGCTTTCCACGATCTGGAACAGGTGCTCGCCATCGAATGCGGTGCCGGCTTGTGCGGCGACATCCAGGGTGCGCAGCTCGCCGTCTTTCTCCGGATCGAAACGGTTCAGCCGATCCCCCGACGCGAACCAGACCTCCTTGCCGTCGAAGGAGACACCGCCGACCTGCTCGACCCCGGCAAAGGGGCCATATTCGCGGATGATTTCTGCTTTGGAGTTTTTCATGAACCCATCCTAACCGCCGGGGAGTGGTGCTGCGAGTAACAAGCTCGTCGCGAATCCGGGCAAGGGCGGCGTCATCCAGCGCTGGGCCCGGCCACGGCCGTAAGACTGCACCTTGCCGGCGTCCGCCATATCCTTGAGCGCGCGCTGGACGGTGCGTTGGCTGGCGCCCAGCGCCAGGGCCAGCGCCGAGCCGGACCAGGACTGGCCGTCCGCCAGCAAGGCAAGCAGGGCGGCGTGCCGCTCTTCCACCGGATGCGCCAGGACCACAATCTCGCGTCCTGCCAGCGGCGACAGCACAAATCCCCGCTTGGTCGCGTCGATGCGGGCAAGCGGCTTGAGTTGCCGGCGCAGCCGCCCGATCTCCACCCTGAGCCGCGCACGATGGGATTCATCAGCATGCCTGGCGCCGAAGGCCCGGGCGAGCAGCCCGTCCCGGGTCACGTCCTGTGGCCAGGCCTCGCCCAACGCGCGGGCCAGCGCGAACAGCACGGGACGGCGGGCCAATGGCACAAGGATATCGCGGCCGCGCACCAGGTTGCGGCAGGCGTCAACGACAAGCGCCTTGGATGCGAACAGGGCCTCGACATCCGCGAGCAGCAAGGCCCGGTCTTCGCCATGCGCGATGCGGCGCGCCACCGGTGTATCGAGCATCGTGACGGCCTGTTCCACTTCCGCCGCCAAGGCGGGAATGCCGGCCCAGCGCGCCGCCTCCTCGGCGCGGCCGAGTGCGGCCCCCGCGGCGGCCGCCTCTATCCGGCGCATCGCGATGCCGGCAAGCGCCAGTTCGTGGATCGCGCGCAAGGCGGGCGTGAGCGCCAAAAGATCGATGGCGGCCAGTTTGCGCGCGGCCTCGTCCAGCCGGCCAATCAGAAGCAGGCGCCGGGCTTCCAGATGGCGCGCATGGGCGGCATTGGCGCGGTCGCCATGCGCCTCCAGTGTTTCCGCCGCTGCGGCAAGCTTCTTGCTGGACCAGGCGAGATCGCGCGACGCCAGCGCGATATCGGCCTCGACGACAACGCAACGGGCGCGCGCCACCACATCCTTCGGCGCAAAGGCGCGGGCCGCGCGCCGCACCAGCAATTTCGCGCGGGAAAGATCGCCCAGCTGCGCCATGGCAATGCCGCGCAGCGCCAGGGCCGGCGCGTCATTGCGCAAAGCCACCCGGTTCAGCGCGCCGATGGCATCGCCCATGGCCAGCGCCCGCGCCGCGGCCGTGATCAGCCCGTCCATGCAAATCCCGTCACACTTGTCACTCCCGGCGCGGTCGATCCCGACCCTAGTCTAGCCCCTATCGGCACAGACAATGGAGATTGACAATGACGACACACAAGACAGCGACACGCGAAGAATGGCTTGCGGCCCGGCTCGATCTGCTGGATGCCGAAAAGGCCCTGACCCGGCAAAGCGATGCGATCGCGCAGCGGCGCCAGGATCTGCCCTGGGTCCGGGTTGAAAAGGATTATCGTTTCGACACCGACCAAGGCAATGTGCCGCTGGCGGAGCTGTTCCAGGGGCGTTCCCAGCTTCTGGTCTATCACTTCATGTTCGGCCCCGACTACAAGGCCGGCTGCATTTCCTGTTCTTCCATCGCCGACGGCTTCAATGCCATCGCCGTGCACCTGGCCAATCATGACGTGATGCTGTGGGCTTCCTCGCGCGCGCCGCTTGCCAAGCTTCAAGGGTTCAAGCGGCGCATGGGCTGGACCTTTCCCTGGGCATCCTCCGCGAATGGCGACTTCAACTATGACTTCAATGTCTCCATCACCGCGGAACAGCAGCACAAGGGCGGCACGGAATATAATTACCGCCATGGCGGCCATGCCATGACCCAGGCAACTCTTCCGCCGGTGGTGATCCAGAATGCCGCCCAGGCGGGCGCGGAACCTTCCGTCTATCTGCGCGAGCGGCCGGGCCTCAGCGCCTTCGTGCTGGAGGATGGCGTCGTCTATCACACCTATTCGACCTATGCCCGCGGCCTGGACGGGCTGTGGGGCATGTATCAGTGGCTCGACCGCGCGCCCAAGGGCCGCAACGAACAGGGCGTGTGGTGGCGTCACCACGACAATTATCAGCAGGCGGCAGAATGAGCGCCGCCGGCAACGAAACCGGGCGCCGCGACAATGCGGCGCCCGCGCTGGCGGGTTGGCTGAGCCTGGCGGCGGCGCCGACCTTCGCCGCCATGGCGCTTGTCACCTGGGCGTCGGGCGGGGATGCGGACATGATCTGCTCCATGCACGCGATGTCGCCGCTGGGCGGCATGGTCCCGATGTATCTGTTGATGAGCGCCTTTCACCTCTCGCCATGGCTGAAACTGGCAACTCGGCAGTGAAGCAGACGGGGCGGTTTGCACCGCATAGCCGACGCAAGTAGCTTGGAGTCCTGTCTTGCCGGTGGACCCCATGCGATTGACTGATTCCGGTGGGGAGGTTCACCACCTTCCCCGCACCTCGATGGCCATCGCCGCGGTTTCCACCGTCGTCGAATGGTACGACTTCACGCTCTACCTCTATCTCGCCACGGTGCTGTCGCGGGTGTTCTTCGGCGGCGCGCAAGGTTCGTTGATCGTCACCCTGGCCGGCTTCGCGCTGGCCTATCTGCTGCGTCCCCTGGGCGCGATCGCCTTCGGCCAGATCGGCGACCGCTGGGGCAGAAAGCGCATGATGCTTGCCTCCATGGCCATGGTGACCCTGGCCATGCTGGCGACCGGGCTGCTGCCGACCTATGCCGCGATCGGTCCTGCCGCGGGATGGCTGCTGCTGGGCCTGCGCTGCGTGATCGGTTTTTCGGTGGGCGGCGAATATACCGGCGTGGTCGCGTATCTGCTGGAAGGCGCACACAAAGACCGGCGCGGGTTGATCACGTCATCGGCTTCGGCTGCCAGCGAAGTGGGTGGTCTGCTGGCAGTCGGTCTTTCGGTGCTGACGGTGCATGTCCTTTCGACGGCGCAACTCGATGACTGGGGTTGGCGCATCCCCTTCCTGGCGGGGGCGGCGCTGGCGGCGGCGGTGTGGGTGGCGCGATCCGCCATGCAGGAATCGCCGGATTTCGAGCGCCAGCGCGCCAACGGCACCACGCCCGACAAGCCGCTGCGGCACACGCTGACCAAGCATCCCAAAGGCGTGTGGCGTTCCTTCGCCATCTCGGCGCTGGGCTCGATCACCTATTATGTGGGCATCACCTATGTGCCGGCCTTTCTCACCTCCACCGGTTCGCTGGCCGAGAACATTTCGCTGTGGCTGTCGGTGCTGCCGGCGATCGTAGTCATTCTGGTGACGCCGCTGACCGGCTGGCTGAGCGACCGTTGGGGCAGAAAGCCGGTATTGCTGCTGTTCTGCCTGCTCAGCGCGGTGCTGCCCGTCACCCTGTTCTCGCTGATGGCAAGCCATTCGCAAATCCGCGCGCTGCTTGGTGCCGTCATCCTGGCCATGGTGGCGGGCGGCGTCAGCGCGGTGGGCGCGGTGGCCACGGCCGAACAATTTCCCGGCGAGGGCCGGCTGAGCGGCCTGGCGCTGGGCACCACCACGGCAACCACGATCTTCGGCGGACTGACGCCCTGGCTGGCCCAGCTGCTGGTGGAACATACCGGTTCACCCGTCATGCCGGGCGTGATGATCGCGGTGGTCGGGTTATGCGCGCTGCCGATATTCCTGCGACTGCCGGAGACGGGGAGCCGATAGTTTCCTATCGCCGCAACCGGGAAGGTTGCCGATCACTCCCACTCGATCGTTCCCGGCGGCTTGGAGGTGATGTCGTAGACCACCCGGTTGATGCCGCGCACCTCGTTGACGATGCGGGTCGCGGTGCGCGCCAGGAAGCTGTGCTCGAAGGGATAGTAATCCGCCGTCATGCCGTCGGTGGAGGTGACGGCACGCAGCGCGCAGACATGGTCGTAAGTGCGGCCGTCGCCCATCACGCCCACCGTCTTGACCGGCAGAAGCACGGCAAAAGCCTGCCAGATCTGGTCGTACAGGCCGGCCTTCCGGATCTCGTTCAGGTAGATGGTGTCGGCCTTGCGCAGGATCTCGAGTTTTTCTTCCGTGATCTCGCCCGGAATGCGGATGGCTAGGCCCGGGCCCGGAAAGGGATGGCGGCCGACAAAGGCCGGCGGCAGGCCCAGTTCGCGGCCGAGCGCGCGGACCTCGTCCTTGAACAGCTCGCGCAAGGGCTCGACCAGCTTGAGCTTCATGTAATCCGGCAGGCCGCCGACATTGTGATGGCTCTTGATCGTCACCGAGGGCCCGCCGGTGGCCGAGACGCTTTCGATCACGTCGGGATAGAGCGTGCCCTGCGCTAGGAATTCCGCGCCGCCGACCTTGTGGCTTTCCTTGTCGAACACGTCGATGAAGGCGGCGCCAATGATCTTGCGCTTCTGTTCCGGATCGCTGACCCCGGCCAGGCGCGTAAGAAACATCTCGCGCGCATCGGCATGGATCAGGGGAATGTTATAGTGGCCGCGGAACAGCGACACCACTTCCTCGCTTTCGCCCGCCCGCATCAACCCGGTATCGACAAAGATGCAGGTCAGCTGGTCGCCGATCGCTTCATGGATCAGGACCGCGGCGACGCTAGAATCCACGCCCCCCGACAGGCCGCAGATCACCTTGCCCTGCCCCACCTGCTTTCTGATCTTCTCGATCATGGCGGCGCGGAAGGCGTGCATGTTCCATTCCGGCTCGATGCCGGCAATGGTGCGCACGAAATTTGACAGCAAGGTCGCGCCGCGCGGCGTGTGCGCCACTTCGGGATGGAACTGCACGCCATAGAAACGGCGCTTCTCGTCGGCGATCACCGCATAGGGCGAGGATTCGCTGGTGGCGACGACGGAAAAGCCCGGCGGAATGGCGGTGATCTTGTCGCCATGGCTCATCCAGACCGGCTCGCTGCCGCTCTCGGCCAGGCCTTCCAGCAGCGGCGACTTGGTCTGCACATGAATGTCGGCGCGGCCGAATTCCTGGTTGTGGCCGCCTTCCACCTTGCCGCCCAGCTGGGCCGACATGGTCATCTCGCCATAGCAGATGCCCAACACCGGGACTCCCGCTTCGAACACACTTTGCGGCGCGCGCGGCGCGCCGTCCTCATAGACCGAGCGCGGGCCGCCCGACAGGATGATGGCGCGGGGCTTCTTGGCCAGCGCTTCGTCGGCCTTGTTGAAGGGCACGATCTCGCAATAGACCCCGGCCTCGCGCACGCGCCGGGCGATCAGCTGGGTAACCTGGCTGCCGAAATCCAGAACCAATACGCTCATTGGTTCGCGCGCGCCGTATGTTCGGTAGGGGTGTGGTCCAGCGCGGCAATCGCCTTCAGCGCCGAGGGCTCGGACGGGTTGATGCCAAGCGCCTCGTCATAATAGGAACGGGCATAGTCTGCCTGGCCGGCGCCGGCATAGATATCGCCCAAGGCCACATAGGATGTCGGCCGGGTGGGATCGGCAACGATGGCAGACTGGGCCATGCGGACGGCCAGTTCCATGTCACCCTTGCCGGCGGCGTCATGCGCCTGGCCGAGCAGCGATTCCACCGTGATCGGCTGTTCGGCCGGGGCGGCAGGCTTGGGGTGTTTGACCGGGGCGGCCCAGCTGCCGGTCGAAACCAGCAGGACTGCCAGGGCAGGAATCAGGCGGAACTTCATGGGCGCCAACATAAGCCATTTTGGCCGCGGCAAACCATGCGCGAAATGACCATCAGCCGCGCCTGAAAACCGCGCAATAAAAGCCGTCGGTCCCGGTCAAGGCAGGACTGGCGCACAAATCGCCCGCAAGGCCCGGCGGCGGGCAGGCTTCGGCAAGTTGGGACCAGCCTTGCGCCAGATTCAGAGGGGCAAAATCGGGGTGACGGGCCTGGAGGGCCTCTGCCCGGTCCTGATTTTCCACGGGCAGGATGGAGCAGGTGGCATAGGCCAGCCGCCCGCCCGGAGCGACCCGAGCCGCCGCCTGGTCCAGCAGCCGATCCTGAATGCGGGTCAGTTCCGCCAGCCGGGCGGGGGTCAGCCGCCAGCGCAGTTCGGGCTGGCGGCGCCAGGTGCCGCTGCCGCTGCAGGGGGCATCCACCAGCACCAGATCGAAAGCGCCGTCAGGGTGCGCATGTTCCAGCGCCAGGGTCTTGATGATGGTGACCCCGGCGCGGCGGGCGCGCTTTTCCAGTTCGAACAGCGCCTCGCCCCGCACATCACAGGCAACGATCTCGCCCCGGTTCTGCATCGCCGCCGCCAGCGCCAGGCTTTTGCCGCCGGCACCCGCGGCCAGATCCAGGACCCGCATGCCGGGTTTCGCATCACACAGAACCGCGGCGATCTGCGCCGCCTCGTCCTGAAATTCAAAGGCGCCGGATTCAAACAGGGCCGACCGCGACAGGCTTGGCACCTCTTCGGCAACGCGGATGCCATGCGGCGCGTAAGGCGTGGCCGCGGCGGCGACGCCGTCCTTATTCAGAGCGGCGATCACGTCTTCGCGCGTTGACTTCAGGATGTTGACGCGCAGGTCGACCGGCGCCCGGGGGATCAGTGCCGCCATCTCCCGCGCCAGCCGATCGCCGAATGCGCGGATGAGTTCGGTCTCCAGCCATGTCGGATACTCGCCCCTCACCCAGCCGGGCTCGGGTGACGGGGCGGCGGCGATGGCCGCGTATTCGGTGTCGGTCAAAGGCGCAGGGCCATAACCGCCCGTGAACAGCGCCGCCAGATCGGCGCCCGCCTCCAGCAGCGATGCGATCACCAGCGCGCGCGGGCTTTCGCTGCCCATGCGGTGTGCCAGATGCGCATGGTGGCGCTGGACCGAAAACACCTGTTCGGCGATGGCGCGGCGGTCCTTTGACCCGGCAAAGCGGCGGGTACGAAACCAGCTTTTGAGCAGGCGGTCGGTGGGCTGGGCGGTCTTGTCCAGCGCTTCCAGGATCTCGATGGCCATCTGCAGGCGAGCGGCCGGTGTCATAGGGGGGCAGTCATTTCTTTTGAAAAACCATGCACTTGGGCTGAAAAGATCGTATTGACGATTGCTCTTATAAAGTGTCGGCCATCCCATGACCCGCGCTTTTTCCCCTGCCCTGAGCTTTGCCCTGTTCGCCGGGCTGGCGGCGTTCGCTTTGGCGGCTTTCGCGCCCGGCCTTCTGAACGACAGCGACACCTATTGGCACATCGCGGCCGGTCAATGGATGCTGGCGCATCACGCACTGCTGCGCGTGGATGTCTTTTCCTATACCGCCGCCAATGTCCCCTGGCACACCCAGGAATGGCTGGCCGAAATTCTGATGGCGCTGGCCTGGCGTGGTGGATGGATCGGCATCCACCTGCTGTTCGCCTGTGCCGCGGCACTGACTGCCGGGGTGGTCGGCCATTTCGTGCGCCGAAGGGTTGATGTCGTGCCCGCCTTGCTGGTGGTGGTGCTGGGGCTTTCCTGCACCACCGCCAGTCTTCTGGCGCGGCCCCATCTTTTGGCGCTGCCGCTGCTGGCGATCTGGACGGCGGGCCTGGCCGAAGCGCGGAGCAAGCAAGAAGCGCCCCGCTGGTGGCTGATCGCCGTGATGCCCCTTTGGGCCAACCTGCACGGCAGTTTTGCTTTCGGCCTGGCGCTGGCGGCGGCGTTCGGGGTGGAAGCGGTGATCGAAAGCCGCGACCGCGGCAAGGCGCTGGTGGAATGGGTGATCTTCCTGGCGGCGGCAACGGCATCCTGCCTGCTCACGCCTTTCGGCATCGACGGTCTGTTGTTTCCGCTGCATCTGTCGGCGCTGCATGCGCTGGGCCATATCGGGGAATGGCAGGCCAGCGACTTTTCCAGCCTGTCAGCCTTCGAGATCGCGCTGCTGGCGGGGCTGGGCGCCTTTGCACTGGGCCGCATCAAGGTGGCGCCGGTGCGGCTGGTGATCCTGCTGGGAATCGTGTGGCTGGCGCTGAGCCATGGCCGCCATCAGATGCTGCTGGGCGTCACCGCGCCCATTTTGCTGGCGGCATCGCTGGGCCAGGCCTGGCCGGCCAGGCCGCAGGTGGGAAGCAGCCTGCTTGTGCCCCTCGCGGCTCTTGGCTTTGTTATGGTGATCGCGGCCCGGCTGATGGTGCCGGTGGTGCGCGGCGACGATCGCGTCTCGCCGGTGACGGCGCTGGCGCATGTGCCGCGCTTTGTGCGCGAAACCCCGGTGATGAATGACTACGGCTTTGGCGGCTTTCTGATCTGGAATGGCATCAGGCCTTTCATCGACAGCCGCGCGGATCTTTATGGCGACCTGTTCCTGGACAATTACGCCGACATCACACAGCCCGACAGGGATGCGCTGGCATCGAACCTGGCTTTCTATCATGTGCGCTGGACGATTTTCGCGCCCAGCCAGCCGGTGGTGAAGCTGCTGGATGCGACACCGGGATGGCACCGCTTTTACGCCGACAAGGTTGCGGTGATCCACGTCCACGACTAGCGTTGGGGCGACGGAGACCCCATGAGCAACGACATCGAGAGCCGCGTGAAACTGCGCGGACTGGAAATCCTTTCCGACAATTACTACACGCTGCGCAAGGCCAGTTTCGACTTCCAGCGCGCAGACGGAACCTGGCAGCACCAGGAGCGGGAAAGCTATGACATCGGCGATGCCGCCGCGGTTCTGCCCTTTGACCGCGCCCGCGGCAAGGTGCTGCTGATCAAGCAGTTCCGCCTGCCGCCCTTCGAATGGGGCTACCACCAGCTTCTGATCGAGGTGATCGCCGGCAAGCTGGACGGCGACACGCCCGTTGACTGCATCCACAAGGAAGCGATGGAGGAAGGCGGCGTCACGCTGACCAATCCCCGGCTTCTCAGTCACTGTTTTGTCAGTCCCGGCGCGGTGAAGGAACGGGTATCGCTGTTCCTGGCCGACTATGACTCGGCGGCGCCGCGCGCCAAGGGCGGCGGCCATGAGCATGAGGGCGAAGACATCGTCGTGCTGGAACTGGACCTCGACGAAGCGCTGGCGATGATCGCCCGTGGCGAGATCGTCGACATGAAGACGATCGCCCTGCTACAGGCGGCCAAGCTGGAACAGCTCTAGTCGGCGGGGCCCTCGATGGCGATATGGCGGGCTTCCAGCTGCGCCAGCACGCCGCCCTTGCGCAGCAGAGGTCCAACGCCGACCACCGCGACGGTTTTCCCGGGCTGATTGAGGGCAGCATCGATCGCGGCCACCGTGGCTGCGGTGGTGCGCGCATCGATATCGCCAATGGCGCTCACCGCCTGACTGACACAGTTGTACAGGCGGGATTCGCCGAAATTGGCCTTCAAGGTCTTGAGGTCGCCCACCGCCCAGGCGCGCGAGGCGCGGTCGGCATGCGCCAGCGCGAAGGTCACATCGTCGACCGCCTGTGACAGGCAGACCCGCTGCTGCTCGGGACTGAGCTTCAAGATATCGCGCACCGCATCCATGGGCTCGAAATGCATCACCGGCTCGGTATGGGCGCGGCTGCGGTCGGCCAGATCCTCGATGGTGCGGCGGGGCTCGCGCGGTTCCAGATCGGCCTTCTTCATCAGGTCCTGCTGCAGCCGGATGGCGGCGCGGATGGGAATGTCGGTGCTGTAATCGTGGTCGTCGCCACCCACCGCATCGCGCGCGGCGGCGAAGCGCGCCCGCAGATCATCCGACAGACCGCTCTCCAATATCTGGCCATGCGGCAGGCGCAGCTCGCCGCCATGCCGGATCAGGAACCAGCCGATATCCACCAGATTGACGTCGGCCTTGGCTGGAAACAGCACGGCGCGGGCGCCATCGAACAGTTCGGAGACGTAATGCCGGTTCCAGTCCAGGCCCTTGGGCAGCGGGCCGGCGGTGCCCAGGATCCAGACTTCGGAATTGCCGCGGGTCAGATGCCACACCGCGGGTCCCGGTTCGCCCTTGACGGTGACGGTTTCGATATTGGCCCAGTCGGGCTGGGTCTGGGCGAAGGCCGCGCCCGAAAGCGCAGACAAAAACATGAGGAGGACGGCCACTTTCCACATGATGTCCGCGCGAGCCGCTCGCCCAAGCTCGCGGCGTTCGCCGCTTTCGCAGGTCCACTGGACCTGCTCACACGCGTTCCGCGTGATGCGGCTCACTGGCCGCCGCGATGATAATTGGGAGCCTCGCGCGTCACCGTCACGTCGTGAACGTGAGACTCGCGCAAGCCTGCGCCGGTGATGCGCACGAATTGGGCGCGCTTGTGGAATTCCTCGATGGTGCGGCAGCCGGTATAGCCCATGGCGGCGCGCAAGCCGCCGATGATCTGGTGCACCACCGCCGCCACCGGACCCTTATAGGCCACCTGGCCTTCCACGCCTTCCGGCACCAGCTTCAGCGCGTCGCGCACTTCGGCCTGGAAATAGCGGTCGGCGGAGCCGCGCGCCATGGCGCCCACGCTGCCCATGCCGCGATAGCCCTTGTAGGAGCGGCCCTGATAGAGGAACACCTCGCCCGGCGATTCATCGGTGCCGGCGAGCAGCGAACCCACCATCGCCACATCGGCGCCTGCCGCCAGCGCCTTGGCCAGGTCGCCGGAATATTTGATGCCGCCATCGCCGATCACCGGCACGCCGGCGTCGCGCGCCACCGATACCGCATCCATGATCGCGGTGAGCTGGGGCACGCCCACGCCCGCGACGATGCGGGTGGTGCAGATCGAGCCCGGACCAATACCCACCTTCACCGCATCGGCGCCGGCATCGATCAGCGCCCTGGCGGCATCGGCGGTGGCGATATTGCCGCCCGCGACCTGGACGTAGTTGCTCTGCTTCTTGATGCGCTTGATCGCATCGATCACGCCCTTGGAATGGCCATGGGCGGTATCGACCACGATCACGTCGCATTCCGCCTCGATCAGGCCCATCGCGCGGGCATAACCGTCCTCGCCCACGCCGGTGGCGGCGGCGACACGCAGCCGCCCGCGCTCGTCCTTGCAGGCATTGGGATATTTCTGCGCCTTCTCGATGTCCTTCACGGTGATCAGGCCGACGCAGCGATAGGCATCGTCCACCACAAGGATCTTCTCGATGCGGTGCTGGTGCAGCAGGCGCTTGGCTTCGTCCGGCTGAACGCCCTCGCGCACCGTGACCAGTTTTTCCTTGGTCATCAGCTCGGCCACCTTCTGGCGCGGATCGGCGGCAAAGCGCACGTCGCGGTTGGTCAGGATGCCGACCAGCTTGCCCGCGCCCTTGGCATCCACATTCTCCACAACCGGCACGCCGGAGATGCGGTGACGCTCCATCAAGGCCAGCGCATCGGCCAGGGTGGCGTTCGGCCCAATGGTCACGGGATTGACCACCATGCCGCTTTCATAGCGCTTCACCCGGCGCACATGCTCGGCCTGTTCCTCGATGCCCAGATTCTTGTGAATCACGCCCATGCCACCGGCCTGCGCCATGGCAATGGCGAGCCCCGCTTCGGTGACGGTGTCCATGGCGGCCGAAATCAGCGGAATGCCCAGCTCGACCGTCTTGGTCAGCCGTGTCTTGGTATCGACCCCGCCGGGAAGAACTTCAGAGGCGCCGGGCACCAGCAACACATCGTCGAAGGTCAGGGCTTCGCGGATGGTCGAGCTGGTCATTGACAGGCGCTCCTTCTGGAGCGCCGAGCCTGTATCAGCGCCTTGGTGTCAGTGCAAGGGGCGGAACAATCGCCTCGTTAAACCCTTGTAAAATATGGATTTGTGCCTTTTGCCGGGAACCCGGGCGGGCCCTCGGCGTTGTAGCGGGGTGACCGGCAATTAAGCCGAGTCCTTCGGAAATTGCCTTTCGGGAGAGAGTCATGAAGACATTTCGTTTGATGCTTGGCGCCGCGATTGCCGTGGCGGGTCTGGCTGTGGCGTCTGCGGCCGATGCGGCCCCGCATGGTGTGCGCGTTGGCGACCTGACCTGCAATGTCGCCAGCGGGTGGGGCTTTGTGTTCGGCTCCTCCAAGGACTTGCATTGCACCTATCGCGGCAGCAGCGGCCGTCGCGAACATTATGTCGGTACGATCTCCAAGTTCGGCGTGGACATCGGTTACACCGAAGGCGGCGTGCTGGTGTGGGGCGTGTTCGCGCCCACTTCCGACATGCGCCAGGGCGCGCTGACGGGCGACTATGTCGGGGCTTCGGCCCAGGCCACCGTTGCGGTCGGCGCCGGCGCCAACGTGCTGGTCGGCGGATTCAACAAGTCCATTTCCCTGCAGCCGCTCAGCGTGGAAGGCAGCACCGGCCTGAATGTGGCGGCTGGCATCGGCGCGATCTCGCTGCATTCGGCGCCGTAACAGGGCACGACCTGAAACGGGAAAAGCCCGGCTCTCGCGAGCCGGGCTTTTTCATTTTACAGTGATAGTCGCCATCATCTTGGGATGGATGGAGCAGAGATATTTGTAGACGCCTGGCTTGTCGAACTTGAATTGATAAGTGTCGTTCTCATCCAGGGCCGGCGAGCGGAAGGTGCCATCGGCGCTGGTCACGGTATGCGGCTCGCCGTCCAGATTCTTCCAGGTCACGGTCGAGCCCGCCGTGATCGTCACATCCATGGGCGAATAGTCGAAATTCTTCATCACCACCGTGGCATCGGCGGCATGGGCGGCGGGCGCTGTCGCGCACGCCGCGATCAGCACGGCAAAAGCAAAAATGTTCGATTTCATGGTCCGCCTCAGGCCAGGGTGGAATCGGTGAGAGAAAGCTTCTTCTTGCGCGCCGCGACCGTGGTGATGCCCAGCATGCCGGGCAGCTGATCGGCCGGCACGACCAGGGGCCCCGGTCCCGGCCCGTTCCCCGCCTGGGGTTGGGGATAGGCGGTGGAACGGGCCGTGTGGAAGAGGATATTGCCTTCCACTTTCTGCACGATCTGATGGATATGACCATTCAGAACCGTGACCGAGCCGAAACGGCGCAGCAGTTCGGCGATCTGATCGCCTTCGCCCGTGCCCCAGCCCCAGGGCTGGTAGATGGTCCAGAGCGGCATGTGCGCAAAGACCACGATGGGCTGGCTGGCGGAACGGCCAGCAAGATCATCCTTCAGCCAGGCCATCTGGTCGTCGCCCAGCCCACCCAGCCCGTTGGGCTTGAAGTTCATCACATTCACCAGGGCGACGAAGTGCACGCCATGGGCGTCGAAGCTGTAATAGCCGCGATTGTTCGAAGCCTTGCCGAAGCGGCCGAAAAATTCGCCGCCCGGGCCATCGGTGACGTCATGCTCGCCCGGCACCACATGCAGCTCGCTGACTTTCAGCCGCGACAGCAACTGGTTGGCGGTGTCGAATTCGCTGGCCTTGGACAGATGGGTGATATCGCCGGTATGGATCACCAGGCCGGGCTGCTTCGGCATGGCATTCACCATGTCGATGGTCCGGTTCAAGGTGCCGACCACATCCGGATTGGCGTCCTTGTTGAAGCCGATATGGGTGTCGCTGATCTGCAGGAACAGCGGGGTACCCATGTTTTCCTGGGCTTCCGCCAGGTCGAACGCGGAAAACACGCCGCCTTGCAGGGTAAACAGGGTGCCCGCGCCCACACCCAGGCATTTGAGCGCATCGCGGCGATTGGTTGGTTGGGTCATGGACAGCCTCGTCTTGTTCCGGATTTCCGGAGAACAAGACCGCCCGGCCCCCGCTTTTATTCCCGCTGGGCCTTGGCCAGGGCGACGAATTTCTGGAAGGCGGCCTGGTCCATGTCCGACACCGCCGCGAAATCCAGGTCGCCGGCCTTCCAGAAGGCAACCCGGAAGCCATGCGCCATGCCGGTCCCTGGCAGATCGGCGCCCCGGTCGGGCCAGGCGAACAGGTCCACTTCATGATTGCCATGGGCATAAACCATGACGGCAGCAGGCCGGCCCGCCACTTCGTCGACCCTGCCGCCCGTGAGCTTGAAACCTTCGGCGGCGAAATCGGTGACCGGCGGCGACAGGCCGGCATGGGCCGCCAGCCAGGGCTTGACCGTGTGATGATTGCTGGAGGCGACCATGATGGTTTTGCCGCTGACCAGAGCCTGGGCATGAACGTCGGCAACAGACTGGGTCAGGGTGGCGATGGAAGGCGGCAACAGCGCCAGGAAGGCAAAGCCGGCGGCAAGCGCCGAAAGCCCAGCCCCACTGCCTGCACCGATCCAGAAGCTGCGGCGGGAGAAAGCCACCGGCTCCTTGTCCAGCCTTGCCAGCACCGCGGCACGCAGCTGCGCCGGCGCGGTGTAGCGGGGCGCGCGGCGCAGCGCATCGCTGAGTTCGGCCGCGCCCGTGGCAAAGGCCTGGCATTCCTCGCAAGTCTGCAGATGGCGTTCGGCTTCGGCCGCTTCCGCACCAGACAGTTCGCCATCCAGATAGCTTTGGGTATTGAGCAAATGTTCTGTGCTCATGACCCCTCCTTCACAGATTCCTGGGCAAATTCGCGCAAAAGCGCGCGCGCCCGGGCCAGGCGCGACATCACGGTGCCCATGGGGACGCCGGTGACCCCGGCGATTTCGCGGTAACTCATGTCTTCGATCTCGCGCAGGATCAGCACCTCGCGGAAATCATCCGGCAGCCGCGCGATCATGGCGTTTAGGCGCCGCTGATGGCCCGCCTGGATGGCGCTTTCCTCCGGGTCGGGCCCGGCATCGGCCAGGCCTTCATCCAGTTCGGTATGGCCGCGCCGGCGCGAGGCGCTGCCGGCGCTGAGCCAGCAATTGCGCACAATGGTCAGCAGCCAGGCCTTGGCATCGCCGCCACGAAAGCCGTCAAAGGCGCGAAAGGCGCGCAGCATCGCATCCTGGACGATGTCGTCGGCATCGGTGGGCGAGCGCGACAGCCATCGGGCCAGGTTGTAGGCCGCATCCAGGTGCGGCAGGGCCTGTGCCTCAAATCTGCGGCGCCGGTCATCCATAACCAGATTAGACCTTTCAAACGGGCGGTTTATTCCCCAATTGAAAAAACATTCCGGGCGCCTTCCCGGCGCCTCGCCCGAGCTCGGCGCGTTCAAAGCTCAAATCGATCCACTGGATCGATTTGCCCCTATCGGGTCGCTTTGAACCCCAATGCGACCACATACAGTTCGACGGACTCCGCCCGGCTGGCCGGCGGCTTGACATGCTTGACCTCGCGGAAGGCCTTTTTCAGCCCCGCCAGTAGATCCGACGATGACCCGCCCTGGAACACTTTGCCCACGAATGTGCCGCCGGGCTTGAGCGTGTCCAGCGCCACCTCCAGCGCGATCTCCACCAGCGCGGTGGTGCGGATATGATCGGTGGCGCGGTGGCCGGTGGTGGGCGCGGCCATGTCGGTCATCACCACATCGGCGGGGCCGTCCAGCGCCTGTTTCAGCATGGCGGGCACATCCGGATCGGTGAGGTCGGCCTGGAAGAAGGTGACGCCGGGGATTTCCTCCATCTCCAGCACATCGGCCGCCACCACGGTCGCGCCCTTGGCCGCAGCCACCTGGCTCCAGCCGCCAGGCGCCGCGCCCAGGTCCAGAATTTTGGCGCCCTTTTTCAGGAAATGGAATTTCTGATCCAGTTCCACCAGCTTGAAGGCGGCGCGGCTGCGATAGCCCTTGGCCTTTGCGGCGGCGACATAGGGATCATTGAGCTGGCGCTGCAGCCAGGCGCGCGAGGAGGCGGTGCGTCCCCGGTCCTTCTTCACTTTCACGGGAACGCGCCCGCGGCCCGATGCATCGCCCTGTTTCATGGCCTGTTCTTCTATGATTGGCTCAAGCGGCGCAACATGCCTTCGCGCAGGCCCCGGTCGGCGACCCGCAGCACCGGCGAAGGCCAAAGCGAACAGATGGCAGCGAAGATGGCGCAGCCGGGCAGCATCAGGTCGGCACGCTCGGCCCCGATGCTGCCGATTTTGGCCAGCGCTTCGGCATCAAGCCCCACCAGCCGGTCCACCACCTTCAGCATGTGCGCGGCCTCATGCCAGCTGCCATCGACCCGGGCACGGTTGTAACGCGGCAGCTTGAGCGCGATGGCGGCGAGGGTGGTGACCGTGCCGGACGTGCCCAACAGATGATATTTGCGGCTGTCGAACGCCTCGCCCATCCGGTCGCGGAATGGCGCCAGCCGGGCGCGCAGATCGACGAACATGCGGTCGAAACCGGTGCGTGTGCCGGCCGCGGCGCCATAATTCTCCGCCAGGCTCACCACCCCCAATTGCAGCGAAGCGGTCAGTTTCTTCTCGGGCCCTTGCTGGCTTTTCTGCAGCCAGATGATTTCGGTCGAGCCGCCGCCGATGTCGAACACCAGCGCGCCGCGATATTTGCGGCCGATCAGGGGGGCGCAACCTTCGGCCGCGAGATCGGCCTCCTCTTCCGCGGAGATCACCGTCAGTTCCAGCCCGGCTTCGTCGCGGGCACGACGCACCAGCGTGTCGGCATTGCCGGCCAGCCGCGCCGCCTGGGTGGCGATGGCACGCACCCGCGTCACGCCATGCTTGGCGATCCGCTCCGAACAGACTTTCAGCGCCGCGATGGTGCGCTCCAGCGCCGCGTCGGACAGAACCCCGCTCTGGCCCACCCCTTCCCCCAGCCGCACGATGCGGGAAAAGGAATCCACCACCCGAAATCCGCCCCGGGCGGCCGGGGTGGCGATCAACAGGCGGCAATTGTTGGTGCCCAGGTCCAGCACCGCCAGAAGCGGCCCGGTCCGGCTGTCGTCCCCTCGCGATTTCTGGCGGTTTCCGTGCATTTCTCCCCGGGCGGCGACTGAGCGGCCGCCCCAAGGCTAGCACGGGCCGGGCCCCCTGGGGGGACAGGAATTCGGGCGAAAACCCGTCCTTGCAAGGGGTTGGCGGCTGGTCTAAACGGGCGGTCCCGAAGGGCCAAGCCCCGATGGGGGATCGTCTAACGGTAGGACCCCAGACTCTGACTCTGGTTGTCTAGGTTCGAATCCTAGTCCCCCAGCCACCCGGACCAGCTCATCCGGCTGGCCCGATGGCGCCAAGAGCCCCCTCCCGGCAGGAACGTCGTCAGAAGGTCAGGCGGGGCCCGACATTGATAAGCCGGTCCGGAGCGACATGAGCCACGCCTTGCAGATCATCGATGCCGGTGAATTTTCTCTGGCTTCGCCGCGCCACGATCGCGGCCGCGACATCGTCGCCGACCTGGAGCACCGCAGCGATCTCGTCGGCGGGAGCGGTGTTGACGTCCAGCGTGGTCAGGGTGAGCAGCAGGAAGCGGGAAATGTGGTCCCACTGTTCGTCGCTGCCCCGGGCGCCGACGTCCGACATCTGGCTCAGCACATTCAGCCAATCACGCCACGGACGCGAATGCATCAGCCGGCTGGTGTCGTGGCAAACGGTGCATACCTGCTTGACGGCGGTGAAATCGGCGGGATCGGCCTTCGCCGGATCATAGGGCTGCTGGGCAATCGCCGACGTGCATGCGAGGCACAGGACACATGCTGCCGCCAGAATCCTGGACGCCAGCTTTACCGCGGTCCGGTCGGGCGGGAATGCGCTCATTCGCATCGTCCCTGCTTCCATCGACCGGATGCGCCGGTCAATTGCCGGGCCGGACCGCTTCAGGGCGCCCTTCGGCGAATTGCGATTCCGCCTGGACGAGCTTGCCATCAAGAAACGCCAGCTCCAGCTGCTTTTCGCTGTGCAGGGGGACGCCGAATTCGTCCTTCAGTTGCCCCACGATCTTGTGGGTCTTGACGTCCACAATGTCGCCGGACGCCAGGTAGGCCAGCTTGCCGTCCAGACCCATCGTAATCCAGTCTGCACCGGCAGTGGTCTTGAACGATTTCTTGTTGTCGAGGGTGAAATTGTCGTCGCCATGATTGTCGTAGACCAGCACGCCATCATTGATGTCGTCCACGACCCACAACTCGCTTTCGTCCGGTGTCAAGCCGATGCCATGGCTTGGGCAGGCATGCCCGAAGAAATGCTGATTGGGGTCCGCCCATTTGGATTTCCACATTTCGGCGGGCGCCTCGACGCGTTTGATCATCTTGCCCGTCTTGGCGTCTCCGATTTCGAAGCCGAGCAGGTTATCGACATTGGCGTAGACACGGCTGCCGTCATGATTAATGACAAAGGGCCGAACCAAGTCGGAGAAGGTGATGGTCTGGATGACCTTGCGTGTCGCCAAATCGGCGATGCTCAGCACAGGCGGATTGCCGGCCGAAGCGGCCAGGAACACCGTCTTGCCGTCAGGCGCCACGGCCACATTGTGCGCGTGACGGGTCTTTGCCGGGAAGATCTTGCCCCGCACATCGCCGGTCTTGGCGTCGACGACATACCAGAAATTGGCAAGGTTTGAACCGACCACAAGGGTTCTGCCATCGGGGCTCAGTTCGGCGCGTTCGCAACATTCCGCGATGCCTCCTTCATGGCTGGCTGGCAGGTTGTTGCCGCCATAGGCGTTCTCCCACACCACTTTGTCGGTTTTGAGGTCAATGGCGATCAAACGCGATCTGAGTTCGATATAGAGCATGTTGAGCGGCACATTGGCGGTGATGCCGGACACTTCCGGGCCGGGCGCCTCGCTGGCAGCTACACCCCAATAGATGTGCTTGAGGAATGCATAATTGCGGTCGGCATCCAGCACAATGATGCCGTTGCGGTGTTCCGGATATTCGCCGCCGGCGGAGCCGCCCGGTTCGGCGATGTAAACCAGATGGCGCGGCTTGTGCACGGGGTTGAATTGGGGATCGGACGAGAAGGAGCCGCCGCCCGGTTTCGGGCGAAACGGATGCTGCAGCGAATTGTGGGTATCGATGGTGCCGTTCGGCGGCGGCGTGTTGGGCACATTCACGGCCGGAGACCAATTGGTCTGTTGCGCCGACGCGCAGACGCCGAAATATGCGGCAGCGACCGTGCATGCAGAGATAAGAAGAGCCTTGCGAATTTTCATGACCATTGTCCCTGTCGGCCCGACTGACCTGAGCTCGTATGCCACTTCAGAATTTGGCGCTGATCGTCGCTTTGAACACCCGTCCGTAGAACACATTGGTTCGAAGGGCTTCCTGGAAGCCGTCATAGCTTCGCTGCTTTTCATCCAGCAGATTTTGTGCTTCGAAGCCAAGCGACAGATTATCTGTCAGATCGTAACGCAGCGTGGCGGACATATCGGTGTATGAGCCATTGAAGATCCCGGTCTGCGCATTGGACAGGCTCAGCAGATAGTCGTCGCGCCAATTGTAGGCAACGCGCACGCTGTATGGTCCCTTCTCGTAGTACCCAACCAAATTGACGTTGTTGCGCGATAAACCCGGGAACGGCAGGGCGCGCCCCGTCGAGTCTGTCGAAGGCGTGCTCGAGTCGATGTAAGAGTAGGTCGCCAACAGGCCAAAACCATCGAAAGGGTCCGGCAAGAAGTAGAACGGCAGTTGACCGAGGACTTCCACACCCTGCACCCGTGCACCGGCGCCGTTGACCTTCCTGCTCACCAGGTAATTTGTTCCGCTGTAATTCTCCAGAACCTGCGTCGGGACTACGAAGGTGGAAATATCCTTGTAAAACAGGCCAACGGACACCAGGGCGGACTCCGCAAAATAGTATTCCGTTGAAACGTCAAACTGGTTGGCCTTGAACGGATTGAGGTTTGGCGCGCCACCGCTGCCCCCGCCCAACTGGGTCTGCACACCATTCACAAAAAGGGCGCTTTGATTGAGGCTCACGCCGTTGTTGAGATCCGCGGTATTCGGAAAGGCAACAACCTGGGCAGCGCCTGCGCGAACGATGAGATCGTCTGTCACCGCGAGTTTCGCCACGGCCGACGGCAGCCAGTCCTGGTCGGTTCTGGTGAATGTGTTCGGCGTGATCGTGCCGCTTCCGCTAATCAGGTTACCGATCGAAACCTCGCCCCTTCGGATATAGCGAACGCCCACATTTCCTGACAGCGCCATCGACCCGATAAGCGTGTCGAAGTCCAACTTCGCATAGCCCTCGGTGAAGTGTTCCTTGATCGTATAGGTACCTGCCAGGGACGTCGGATTATTGAAAGGGTTGAGACACTGAGCACTTTGCGAGATCGCGGGAACGTCTGTAACCACACCGCATCCCGTCAGATTATTGTTCGCCACCAGGTAGGCACGCGGAACTCCGGCAAAATCTCCGGCGGCGAAATCGGGATTGGAGTGCACCGTAAGGTACTTTGACAATGAAGCAGCCGGCACTCCCGTGCCAAGGCTCGCGCTTACGCTTGAGTTGATCTTATTGCTGTTGGCTTGGTCGTATCTGAGTCCCGCGCTGATGGTCTTGAGCAGGCCATCGCCCAGGTCGTAGGACCAGTCATTGCGCATGGCAAAATCCCGTGTCAGAGCGAACTGCCGATTATCCAGAGATCCGACGGCAGAAAGCTGGGACGGGTCGGTAAGGTCAACTCCGCTGTATTGGAAGGAGCCCAATGCGCCGCTGGTCAGATCAAAATTGACGGGCGTGGCGGCCGACTGCAATTTCAAGGTGATCTGGTGCTCATTATCTGCGGAACGATCATAGGAGATTTCAGCGGTCGTCTTCAGGCGATCGCTGATGTCATATCTTCCACGCAGAGCCGATGACCAGATCGTCGAATAGATCGGCAGAATCTCTGTATTGCTGATTAGAGGGCTTTTCGCCGTTCCGGAAAGAAGCACGTTATTGCCGGAATAAGTCGCGTTGGACAGGCCTGCCGTCGGGATGATGGAGACAAACCAGCGGTCTCTAAGTGTGGAAAACGAGGAGTAAAAAGTATCGGCGGTCAGTTCGAATGCGGAAGTCGGCCGCCACTGGATGGTGCCATCCAATCCCAGCGTCTTGGAGGTTTGCGATATTTCCTCCGCCCTGAAATCTGAATCGCCGAAGCGCGACGTTCCACTGGCATCGTTGTATTTGACGTAACCGGAAAACGTATCCAGCCCCTGTTGGGAGACTGGCTCATTGGTGTAGGTCGCCGACAAGAGGATGCCGAGCGTGTCATTCGCGAACGCATGCGACCCCAATACAAATGCCTGATAACCCTGGCGCTGGGATTGATCGGAATCGATACCGCCAATCTTTGCAGCTGCCTGGTCCGGCCCGTCGAGTGGCATGCGCGTCCGAATGTCAACAATGCCCCCCAGCGCGCCCGCTATCTGGTCGGACCCCGCCAGTTTCGTCACATCCAATCGCTGGATCAGCTCGGACGGCACCAAGGTCAAAAGTCCAAAGGAGGTGGTACCGAGAGGATCCAAACCATTGCCTCCGCGGCCGGTCGCATCATCAATTTGGCGACCATTCAGGAGAAATACGTTTTGCGTCAGACCACGAATAGAGACGGTGGAACCCTCGCCGATCCCCCGGGCAACCTGCACGCCGGATACCCGTCCCAGGGACTCCGCGACATTGGTGTCGGGAAGTTTGCCGATGTCGTCGGCAACGATCGTATCGACGATTTGCGTCGCGTCACGTTTGATATCGCGGGCCGCATTTAAACTGCCGCGGATGCCGGATACCGTGACTTGTTCAACTTCCCCGGCACTTGCGGACTGCACGTCTGCGCTCTGTGCATGTGCCGTGGATCCCGCAAACACTCCCAGAATTAGAGCCCAAATGGATGTTGAGTTTTTGAGTGTTGACGGCATTTCTTCTCTCTCCTCGCCTTTTTCTGTTTCGAGTTGAGAGATCGTCACGATCCCTTCCGCTGAATGGCTGACCTTGAGGCCAGTCCCCTTCAACATCAGGTCAAGGGCTGCAAATACGCCGTAGGTACCTTTGAGCGGGGGAGTGGTCACGCCATGAAGTTGGTCACCTGGCGCGACGACTTGAATGTGCGCTTGCCGCGCAAACTCGGGTATGGATTTGCCGGCGTCCTCGGAAGGAACATCGAACTGCCGGACTTGGGCGGATACGGACGTGCTGCTGCCCAGCACAGCAATAAACGTTGCTGCGCATATCGCTGCACGCTTATTTCCGATCTCCACTCCCCCCTCTTATTTTTATGTACCTTCGTGGATGAAGCGCCCTCTCCTGATACTCGACCAGATGACGGGCGGCGGACGCCATTTCCCTATGGCACCCACTCTAATTTTCGAAAATTCTTACTTCGCTGCCTTTCGTTTCACAGTGAAGCTTTAAAACTTCTGAAGCCGCCTTCGCAAAGCCGACCGGGTCGTTCGACGCAAAGAGGCCCGTGATGGTTCTATTCGCCACAGCGGGATCAACCACGATGCGCACTTCGCTATAGCGAGAGAATTCTTCGGAGGCGTCTTCCAGGGTCTGATTGTCCAGTGCTATGTCGCCATGTTGCCATGCCAAATCGCGCGCCACCTTGTCTTCTGGCAAGGCCACCGTAACAATCGGGGCATTCGTGGGTGCGAGTGCTCGAATGTTGGCGGTGGCTCTCACGGACGCCCCTCCAGGACGCTGCAATTCGACAACGCCCTCCTTTACAAGCACCTGTATCGGCCGTTCGGGAAGCATCGATACGGTAAAACTGGTGCCCACCGCCCTTACCTTGGTGTCGCCGGCCGAAACAATGAAAGGACGGTGCTTGTTCTTGGCGACGTCAAACAAAGCTTCCCCCCTTAACAGTCTTATGTTCCGGGAATCCTTGGCGAAACGCACCGCAATTTTTGAATCCGTGTTCAGGGAGACGACAGAGCCATCTGCGAGCACGATCTCGCGCATCTGTCCGATTTCAGTGGTGAACGATTCTTCCTCGCTACCCCTGCCGAGATTTAGGGCAACATCGGTCGCCACCGCCAAGCTGGCAGCCGCAGTTCCAATCAGAACGACCCGTCGCCTGCTCCATGTAACCCGGTCGGCCCCCTCGGTTGGGGACGCTTCCACGGAGGAACCGTTTACGCGATCCAGCCGGCAAAGCACGGCTTCGGCCCTGCCATATGCGCCCAGATGGCGAACGTCCAACGCTAGCCAAGCCTCAAATTCGGCCTGCTCCTGATCGGATAGCACTCCAAGGTCCCTCTTCGCGGCCCATTGTGCCGCTAGAGCATCAATCTCCTGGTTTATTGACGACATCTTCCGAACCAGCCATTTCCTCTGTAGTGGACGTATTTGCCCTGAACTTCCCTCCTCGTCCGAACAAATTGATGAGCAGTCGCACGCCGTTTGCCATGTGCTTTTCCACGGTCTTTTCGCTTATCTGAAGTCGTCGAGCCACCTCCTTTTGCGAATATCCCTCGATGCGTCGCAATACGAGAGTCTCCCGGCACGTTTTGGGCAGCAGGTCCAGAGCCGCGATGACAGCTCGAATTTCCTGCTGAAATTCAATCCGTTCTTCGGCGTCTATGTCGGGAGCGGGAATCTCCAACGATTCCAGATTGCCACTTGATGTAATTGAAACCACCCGAGAATGGCGGACGTGGTCAATGATGATGGCTCGGGCAGTAAGCAGCGCATACTGTCTGGGATATCGAATGGATGCCAACGACGGGTGTGTCATGAACCGGGCGTACATCTCCTGGATCACGTCCTCGATGTCGAGGCCGTAGTGACACATGCCGCGCAACTTTGCTCTCAACAAAGGCTCGTGTGGAAGCACGTTACGCGCAAGCCACCGGCCCCGCTCGTGGAAATCCTGCGACATACCGCAAAGTAATCGCCGGCAACCGGGCTTGCAAAGCGAAACGCGCAATCCCGCTCAAAATTGGGCCGTTCCAAGCGGAGAAATATTTGTTTGGAGACTGTAGGGAAATGCCGTGGTCATACGACATATGTTGAAGGGCTTGAATCGGACGCGATGGCCGGCTGCCGATAACGCTCAAAACCAGTTCCGATGTCTTCGCATTCCGCGAAGAAAATGGCCCCCACCCCGGCAAGGATGGAGGCCATCACGAACCTCTGCCAGGGGAGCAGAGGGTGAACGGACATCTTTTCCTCAGGCGATGACCACAACTTCATGGCTTGCGATCGAGGGAATGACGAATTCCACCCAGCCGTCCGACACACCGGCCTGTGCCGGCTGGCCGGCGACCAGAAGCTTCACATTCCGGCCCGATACGTCCTTGCCCAGCTTGATCCGAACCTTGAACGGGCCGACCGGGACGAATTCGTCCAGCGGGGCACGGAAGGTCGTGTAGGTCAGGTTGGCGACATGCAGCACCATGCGCCCCGGTTGCTGATAAAGATTGCAATCCATATAGCCGGGCCCTTCCACCGCCAGTGGCAGGTCGTCCTTGGCCGCCCAGCGCACCGCGTTGGAAAGCAGGACGCCATGATCGGGATTGTTGGCATTGGCATATTGCCGGTCGAAATCGGCGGGAATGAACACCACGCGCGCGCCGTTCGGCAGGGTACGCACCGTCAGGGCCTGGATGTCGGTCTTGGGCGTGCGCCACCAGGCATTTTCGGCCTGCAGCACCGGGGCGACCGGAATGAAGGTCAAAAGCACATCCGTGCCGGGATCGGTGTTGAGCTTGGGAACGATGCCGCCGAAATAAATCACGTCGGTCTTGTCGAAGCCCTTGAATATTGGATGGCGCACGGCACCCGGCGCCACAGGCGGCTCGTCGCCTTTGGGATGCGGGCTGTAGGCCACATTGGCACGCAGCTCGGGCGTCAGGCGCGCGTAAGTGTTGATGCCAAGCGGGCGTTCGCCTTCGCCCGCGGTGTTGAAGCCAAGGCTTGGATCCGGCTCGAATGGATTTGCGCGGCCGTTGATCGGAGCCCGATAGCCGGTATTGGGCCGCGAGCCCGAAATCCAGTGGGCGCCGAATAGGTCTGCCAGCGCATAATCCCGGCGCGGGTCGCCAAACTGGTCGTGCAGGCTGGTATCGCCGGTGGCAACCAGATTTCCGCCATTGGCCACGAAGCGCTTCACCGCCGCCACCTGCGCATCCGTCATGGCGGCAAGGTTCGGCAGCACCAGCGTGCTCACCTTCGCCCCATCGCGCTCGATATGGTCGGCATTGATGACGATGTAGGGAATGCGATAGCGGGTGAAGGTGTTGATCCAGCCGCGCCAGGGTGCCTCCACATTGCCGGAAATATCGTCGCGGCCATAGAAGACGTTGTTGTCCTCCGAATAGACGAGGCCGATGGTTGCGACCGGTGTGCGGTCATAGAGATATTGCTCGTTCTCCGCATGCCATTTGAATACCGGCAGCGCGGTTTCGTACCGGCGTTTGTCGTGATGATGCGCGCTGATCGTGTGCCACCAGGGCGAGACCCCGCCCGCGATACCCTCATACATCCACATCTGGCTTTCCGGCGCCGCCTTGGTGGTCATGCGCGGGCCATACAGCGCCTGCGAGGCGGTGACGATCTTGTCCCACCCCATCACGCCATGGGTAAGCTTTCCGTCCTCGGTGAATTGCTGGAAGCCGCTGGCATCGGACCGGTTCTGGTGATCCTGGAAAGAGATCGGCGAGCGCTCCAGAATGCGCAGAATATTACGTTCGGTGACGACGCCACGCGTCATGCCCAGCCAATAGCAATCGGGACCGCCGGCGGTGCGGGTGACCTTGTTCTGGAAATCCCACAGGGCGATCACCTGATCGGCGTTCCACTTCACCCAGTGGCGATAGACCGGGTCCTGCCAGTTCACGGCCTTGGGCAGATCGTGGCCGGTCTTGTCCTTGAACAGCCGGGTGCAGACTTGGCAATAGCAGAGCTGATAATTGAGGCCGCCGCCGCCATTCACGGCAAAGCCCGCCGGCTTGTAGCGGGCAATGATCTCCTTCATCTGGGCCGGCACCCATTCATAGAGATAGCCGCCATTCATGCAGGCGCGGCCGGTGCGCTTGCCGTTCACGTCCTGGCACATCCATTCCGGATGCATCTTGATGGTTTCATCGGTCGGCGCATTGGTCATGCGCGCGACATAGACGATACCATCTTCGCGGCAGGCATTGACCAGCTCGCCCAGCAGGTCGCGACTGCCCAGGGTGAGCCCCTTGTGCGCGCCGGGAATCTTGGAGTCGTAATAGTTCACCACTCCGCCGGAATTGATGATCGTTCCTTCCGTGTTGGTGTCTTTCAGGTACCGGCGCCAGAAGCCGATATCCATATTGCCGTCGTCTTCGGTGATATTGATCTGGCCCCAGCGCCGGACCCGGCGGTACCAGGGCTCGACGGTGGTCGCGGCCTGCGATTGGCCGACTGCGGATGCGGCAACGGCGGCGCCCAAAACCACAAATTCGCGCCTGGTCGTTTTCATGTTTCCTTCTGATCCTTGTCAGGCCCGTTGCAAAAGAGATGGCTGGCCACGCAGGTCCGGTGTCGCGACTGGCCGGCCAGCAGATCGTCCGCCTATTTCCAGGTGTAGCGTACACCAATGCCGAACACGCGGCCCAGATCATATTCCGGATAAAGGGAAGAACTGTCCGCAAGCGCCTTCAAGGTCGCGTTGTTGGCGATCAGCGGCGGGTCCGTGTTGAACAGGTTGTTGATCTTGCCATAGACCTGGAATTCGTCGGTCAGCTGATACTCGGTGGAAAGATCGAACAAGGACCGGCCGTCAAAATGATACGGATAGATGTCCGCCGGCGTCTTGAGGGTCGGCGAATAGCGGCCGGCCCCGGTGTAATCCCACAACATGCGCATCGTGAGCGGCCCATTGTTATAAACAAACGAGGTGACGGTGCGCCAGTTCGGCAAGGAGTTGCCGCCCGTCAGGAAGCCCGCATTCTCTTGCGTGACATTGTTGGCGGTGGTGGTGATGTGTTCGGCATAGGAAGCAAGAGCACCAATTGCCAGCGATCCGTCCAGCTGGTCCCAGACATCATGCAGATCGAAGGCATAGCTGGCCTCGAAATCGACGCCACTGACCTTCAGCGTCTGGGCATTGAATTGGGAGGACTGCACCACCGTGATGACATTGGCGGCATTGCGGGTGATGGCGCTGCAGAACAGCGCGCTGCCGGCGGCGCAATTGTCCACCACATTCTGGGCGCTGAAGGTGGTGAGCGCATTGCCCATATCGATGTTGTAATAGTCGATCGATGTGGTGAAGCCGGGGAAAAAGCGCGGCGACAGCACCACGCCGGCCGTGAAAGTCTTGGCGGTTTCCGGTCTGAGTTTGGGATTGCCGCCCGACAGGACCTGGATGGTGGGGCTGCCCTGATAGTTCGGATTGGGGGCACCATTCACGGTCTGCACATTGTCGCGGATCACCGTGCCGTTGGAGATCAGCGGCGTGCTGTAGAGATCATTGACGCTGGGAGCCCGGAAATCGCGCGAATAGGTGGTGCGGAACCGGATGTCGTCGATCAGGGACCAGTTCAGACCCGCCTTCCACACAAAGGCCGCGCCGCTGCTGTCATAATCGGCGATGCGGCCAGCCGTATCGAGTTCCAGCTTCTGCATCAGCGGCATGTTGGGAATGGTGAGCGGCGTCACCAATTCCACATAGCCCTCGCGCACCTCGTTTGCGCCATAGAAGGGTTGCGCGCTGGCCTGGCGCCAGCCAAGAACGTGCGAAACCGGATCGGACGTCTGGTTGATGGAATCGCGGCGATACTCGCCGCCAATGGCGGAAGAAATCGGGCCGGCCCAGGTACTGAACAGGTTGCCGCGCAGGTTGCCGCCGAAATTGAACTGGTTGTCGCCATCCCTCACATAGGACGTGCCTCTATAATAGTTCAATCCCGACTGGCTGATCGCGCCAGCACCGAACACATTGATCGGCACGCAGCCGTTGGTCGGATTGGTCAGGGTCGAACGGCAGACCGGCTGCCCCACCGGCACGCCAGCCACGCCGCCCGCGGCAGGGTTCGCCACCGCATCGACCGCATTGAAGAAATTGGTCTGGATGCGGTTGTTGGCGGCCTGGTTGTAGTAAAGCGCTTGCGTGTACGTCACATGCGCATCCCAACTCCAATCGCCGAGCCAGGACAGCGTGCCCTGCACGCCGGCATTGTAGCGCATATAGGTGGTGAGCGCGTTGTTGACGGTAGACCCGTCCTCGAAATTCTCGCGGCCCATGTTGAAGGTCGCGGGAAGCGTCCCGCCATTTGCGGCGGTAAGAATGTTCTTGATGTTGAGAGCGCTGGCGGAGCTGGGGTTCCAGTTGGGAGAATTGACCAGGTAGTAATTGTCCGTCGCGATCTTCAGATCGCCGTTATTGTAATTGGGAACATTGGTGCCGATTTCGGTGTCGGAGGAGTAGAGCACCGAACCGAAGAGCTGGATCGAAGGGGTCAGGTCGTAGGTAAGATGGGTGTAGAAATTGTAGCGTTCGGATTTCGGTAGCAGGACGCCCCCGGGCGCGGAGGTAGGCTGGGTGGAGGTGGGGACGCCATCGCCATTCTGGCAATAATTGGTGGCGCCGCAGATCGAGCCCTGATTGAACGGCGCCAAGGCGCCGCCGGGCAGGAATTGGTAATACTGGGTCGGCGACTTGTTCTTTTGGGGCACGATCATCACGCCGCCCGATGTCACCTCAGCCAGCGTGCCGCCTGGCCCGATCGTATAGGTCGGGGCGCCCGCCGCGATCGCGGCCGGGGTATTGGTGAACTGTGTCCAACCCTGCCGTCCCCAGGGACGATGCGCTTCGTAGATGATGTGAGGCTGGTTGTAATAGGCAGCCGCGAACACGATCTGCCCTTTGTTGCCGTCAAAGCCGTGGCCGTATGTAAAACTGCCCGACAGCGCGTGATCGTCGCCATAGTTCGAGCCGGTGGCCTGCAGGTCGATCTTGCCGCCTTCCATTTGGGGCGTGAGCGACACGTTGACCACGCCGGTGATGCCGTCGGAGCCATAGGCGGCTGAAGCGCCGCCCGTGACAATGTCGATATGGTTGATCAGCTGGGCAGGGATCACGTTGACGTTGAAGCCGCCGGTGGGACTGGTGTCCTCGACCCGCATGCCGTCGATCAGCACCAGGGTGCGGGTGGGACCGATATTGCGCAGATTGAAGGTGCTGAGGCCGATATTCTGGGAATTGTTGTTGTTCTGGTTCGGCGCTAGGGAGGGAATCTCCGCGATGATGTCGGTGACGGTCACCGCCGCCTTCTGCTCCAGTTCGACACTGCCGATGGCGGTGGTCGGGGTGGGCGCCTCGAAACCCTGACGGGAAACGCGGCTGCCGGTGACGCTCACCGTCTCAACAGCCGGGCTTGCCGCACTGTCGCTGGCGCTCTGCGCCCAGGCCGGACCTGCCAGCGACAAGGCAAAAAAGCTTGTACCCAGTAGCACGTTGCGTGACTTGATCATGATATCCCCCTCGCTCGGCCACGTTCCTGGCCTGGTGCTGTTATCGAAGTCATCCATCAGCACGCCGGTTGACGGCGCAGAAAGCAGCCGTCCGCATCCCGCTTCCATGGGACACGTGCTTGCGATCACGAATGGATTGACTGTCGCTGCGTTATGCGGGCAACCGCCCGCGCTCCACCGCCGTTGATTGCCCTATGCGTTTCATGCCCTGCCCGCCTTCTATGTTCTGATGGCGTTATCCAACGATACGCAGCTCCCGGATTTCAGATAAAGGTAGATTTGCGGGCATGGGTTGTGCAAAAATGCACATACGGAACCTATTCGGTCTGGCGTATCCCGCACACCCCACGATCTGATACCGCACGTCCCATCACGAGGCAGCAATGGATAATTGGGACGATGTCCGGGTGTTTCTCGCCGTGGCGCGCAATGGGGGCATGGCCGCGGCCGCGCAAAATCTGAACGTCAACCACACCACCGTTGCGCGGCGGCTATCGAATCTGGAAGCCACGCTGAAGACGCGGCTGGCGCTGCGCACGCCGGCCGGTGTGACGCTGACGCCGGCCGGCGCGGAATTTATGCGCTTTGCCGAACGCATGGAAACGGAAGCCCTGGCCGCGGATCAGCATCTTCGGGCACGCGACGGCAAGATTTCCGGCAAGGTCCGCCTGGCGACACGCGAAGCGTTCGGCCAATGGCTTGTTTGTCCCAAGATCAGCGTGCTCCGCGCCCGATATCCCGACCTTGTCCTGGAGCTGGCCCCGGAATCGCGAACCTTCAACCTGATGAAACATGATGTCGACATTTCGGTCACCGTGACACATCCCGCGCAGAACCGACTTATTGCCCAAAAACTCACGGACTACCGCCTCGGCCTTTTCGCCTCCCGCGAATATCTGGAGCGGGAGGGTCCCGTGAAAAGCGTCGAGGACCTGAAAAACCGGCAAGTCATCTGGTACGTCGAAGACATGATCGACATGGATGTGCCGCGCTATTTCAAGGACATCGTATCAACATCCGGCTCGGCATTTCGCGCCACCAGCATACTGGCGCAATATGCGGCCACCGTGTCGGGCGTCGGGTTGGGCATTCTGCAGCTCTATCAGGCGGGCCAGGATCCGGCGCTGGTGCGTGTGCTGCCCAATGATGTCGAGGAAACCTTGAGCTACTGGCTGTCGGTTCATCCCGATTCCCGGAACCTGCCCAATGTCAGGGCCGTGATGGATTTCCTGGTCGAGATCATTCGGGAAAAGCGAGATTTGTTCTGATCCCTGCGGGCGGGACCGCCAGCAAAAAAAGACCGTCGGGAATATCCCGACGGTCGAGATGCGGAAGCCAGGGGGGACCGTCCGCTTCGCCGGTGAAAGCCATCCCGGCGATCTTATTTGCTCACGTCCCGATCAGGGCCGCACAATGCCACCATCGAGATAGCGGTCGTTGCCGCGCGTTTCGAATGGCACTTTGTAGGGATATTTCGCGGCCGCTTTCTCGTCGATGTCGATGCCGAAGCCCGGCTTGTCGTTGCAGTACATGTAACCGCCCTTGATTTCCGGGCATCCCGGGAAGACCTCGCGCGTCTTTTCGTCGAAGAACGTCTCTTCCTGAATGCCGAAATTGGGAGAGGCCATATCCAGATGGACATTGTAGCAGTGACCGACGGGATCGACATTGTTGGGCCCGTGCCAGGCCGTGCGCACCCCAAACATTTCGCAGGTATGAGCGACCTTGCGGCACATGTTCAAACCGCCCATCGCCGACTGATGGCAGCGGATGAAGTCGATCCAGCGGTTCGCCACCAGCGGCAGCCATTCGTTCCTGTTGACGAACAACTCGCCCATCGCCAGCGGCGCCGACGTCTCCTCGCGGAAAATCTTGAACCACTGCACATCGTCCGGAGCCAGGGCATCTTCCATATAGAAGGGCCGATAGGGCTCAACGGCCTTGCACAGCTGGATGGATTGATTGGGTGCCGGCCGCTCATGAATGTCATGCACAAGGCCGACATCGAAGCCGATCTTGGAGCGCAGATGGTCGAACATGTTGATGGTGGTGGTGACGTATTTTTCGGGGTCAAACACCGGCGAGGAGCCGCGAATGCCTTCCGGCCGCAGCGCCTGGACCCGGTCGGAGGTTCTGGCGCCACCGACCCCGTAGCCGGAATATTCCGGCACGGCGAGCTGCACGCGCACCACCTGATAGCCCTTTTGCATATAGTCGCGGACCTGGTCTTCCAGCTTGACGATGTCGGTCGACTGGGCATGACCATAAAGCTGCACCGCTCCGCGCGTCTTGCCGCCGAGCAGCTGATAGACCGGCACGCCGAGCCGCTTGCCCAATATGTCCCATAGGGCGCCGTCGATGCCGCTCAGCGCATTATTGCTTTCCGGACCGGACCGGAAATATTGCTGCACATAGGCCGACTGCCAGATGTCCTCGATCTCATCGCAGCGCTTGCCGATCACGAACGGCTTGAGGCGGGTCTCGATATAGGCCTGCGCGGCTGCTGGCACTTCCTGGTGCGTGGCGGTACCCAATCCATACAAGCCGGGTTCGCTGGTAATCACCTTCACGATGGTCCAATTGGAACCCGACGGTGCGGTCCGGATGATCTGGACATCCTTGATGGTGAGCGGCGGCATGCCGCCACGGCGCGCCGCCTCCTGCGCATAGACCGCCGGGCCCGGCGCCGACAGCGAGCTTGCGATTCCCGCGGCGGCCGCGGCGGGGATGGCCTTGAACATGTCTCGGCGTTTCATGACGTAACTCCTCCTGGATATTTTGTGAATCAGTCCTGCACGCGAACCCCGACATGGAACATGCGGCCGATCGTGTCGAACAGCTGGGGATTGGAGCCGTCGCTGTTGGGCGAGGCCGCGATCGGCGGCGCCGGCGGCGGATCCACATTGGCGACATTGTCGACCTTGAAATAGACCTGCCAATGCTCGCTGAAGTCCAGCGAGCCGGCCAGATCGACATAGAACGCACCCGCCATCCTGTTGTTGTTTATGGTCGGGTTGTTGGCGGTGGGAAGCGGGCAGCCGGTGGTGCATTGGATGAAATTGCCGCTTATCACGCCAGGCGATATCCATCGTTCGGCGACGGTGAAGCTCCAGCGGTCGAGATCATAGGTCTGCTGGGCAAACACCTTCCAGTGCGGCGTCACGCCGGTATTCGTGCCGGCGGATTCGACCGGTATCGTGGTCGGGATGCCGGAATTGGTAATGAACTTGGTGATGTTGGTTGCGAGCGCCCGCAAGACAAAATTTCCCGGCACATCCCAATCCTGCAGGTCGAATTGGTAGCTCGCCTCATAGTCGATACCATCGGTCACCACGGTCGCGAGGTTGAAGGGCTCCAATACGACCGTCGTGATCCTGCCGACCTGTGGCGGGCTGCCATCGGCCGTGAGCAATGCCGCGCATTCGGCCTGGTTCCCAAGCGCACACAGCTGCACTTCCTGCTGGTTGCTGAGCGAGCCGATTTCGCCTTTGATGGCAAGACGCCAATAGTCCGCGGAGATCCTGAATCCCGGCAGCCAGGACGGCTGGAACACAACGCCCACTTCGGTATTGGTCGACTTTTCCGGCTTGAGGCTTGTATTGCCTTCCTGCTGGTTCAACACATTGACCTGGTTCGGCGTACCCGGCTTGGTGAGGTCCAGGATCGAGCTGTTGATGCCACTGGGTGGCGCGAACAATTCGCTCAGATTGGGCGCACGAACGTCACGTGACTGAAGAGCGCGCAGGCGCACGCCGTCGATAGGGGTGTCCCAGCTTAGCCCCGCTTTCCAGGTATTGACATAACCCGAGGCGGAATAGCCGGTGGCGCGGCCCGCCATGTCGATATCGGCGTGCCCGAAACTGTCGTCGTTGATCAGGGGCAAGTCCATTTCCAGGAAGCCTTCGACGACATGATAATTGCCCCTGCCATTGTGGAAGTTGCCGAACACCCAATTGCTGCCTGCCGTGGACAAAAGCGGTTGCACGTTGGGGCCGCCATTGCTGTCGACGTCGCCAACCACCTTGAAGGCCTCTTCGCGGTACTCCGCGCCGGTCGCGAGCGAGACGGGGCCGGCCCAGGTTTCAAAGGGCTTGCCGTTCAGGCTGATGCTTGCCGCCTCCTGCCGTTCATGGGTGAGCTGATCGGGTCCCACCTGCTGACTGAGTGTGCCGCCTTGCATCCAGGACAGGGATGCGGAGCTGGGCGGGAAATTCCCGAACAGGTCGTATGGCTGGCACCCGATCGCCTGCGCCGCCGCGGAACGGCAAACGATGGTGCCATCCGCGGCCCTGACCGCATCCGTGGCAAATTTGAAATAGGGTGTCAGGAGAATATTGTGGACGAGAATGCTGGAATTGTTGTTGGCATGCTCGACATAGCCGCTCCACGTCCAGTCCCTGTCCAGAAACCGGAATGCGCCGTCAATCCCGGCCGTATACCGCCACATGTCGCGCTGATTCACGATGGTCGGGTTGCGGGGAAGGCTCGCATTCAGGGTGCCGAGCATGAAGCTGCTGATCTTGTTGGTGGCGCAGGCTTGCGTGACCGAAGCCGGCAGATAGGCATTGTCGCATTGGATGGTGAAATAGTCCGGGCGATAGGTGCCTATCATGGAGACGTTTCGGGTGCGGACCTGGCTGCCCATGAAGGCGGCCCAGATCTGCGTGCTGGATCCGATGTCGTAAGATGCCCTGGTGTAGAAATTGCCCCTGACCAGCGAGCCCACCAGGGTCGCGCCGGCGCCGAAATTGTTGGTCGTGTCGCCGCCAACGCAAAAGGGCGAGGCGCAATTCGTCACCGTGCCCGTGGCATCATGGTTCGGGGTCTGCCCCGGGCCGTAATTGAAGTGATAGGTACTGCCGTCCGCATTGAAGGCGAGTCCCTGGAGCGGACCGCGGGTGATGATGCCGTATTTGGTTTCCTGATAATCCTCGGTATTTTGGGCGTAGGTATATTCCGGGAGTCCGGGCGGCGTGTTGGCGATGCTGAGCGGCAGAATGGCCGGCGCGCTGTACCAGCAACGCCCACCGGCCTGGACGCAACCCGTGCCGTAGGTGCCGATGCCGATGCCGGCTTCGTAACTGTACTCAAAGCTGCCCACGATGTGGCCCTTGCCGTTGGCAAAGCCTGTGCCGGCCGCCACCTGCATGGTGACGTTTTCATCGTCGCCATAGGTTGAAACACCCGTCAGCAGGTTGCCCTTGAGCCCGGTATATTTGTTGTCGAGCACGAAATTGACGACGCCGGATACCGCGTCCGACCCCCAGGAGGCGGAGGCACCGCCGGTCACCACATCGACGCGCTGGATCAGGAGCTGCGGAAACTGGCTGACGTCGACGGTACCGCCGATCTGTGCAGGCACCACGCGTTGGCCGTCGATCAGGGTCAGCGCCCGGGTAGTGCCGACACCGTGAATGCCAAAGGCGCTCAGACCGTTGGTGCCGCCGCTCGTGCCGTGATTGCCTGTCGAGGTGCCGGTACTGCCCATCAAGGACGGCAATTCGGTCACGGTCGTGAACACATTGCTTTCCGCCTGCTTGGCGAGGTCGTCGGCCGAGAGCACCGTGGTGGGGGTCGGGGCATTGAAGCCGGCAGCGGTAATGCGTGACGAGGAAACGACGACCTGCTCCACCGCCGGCGCAGCATTGTCCTGCGCCAGGGCGGCGGATATCGACAGCATGTTAAACGCCACTATCGCGGCGCCGCTCAGTTTTGCGGCCCGCAGGGCCTGCATTCCGCGGTTGCCCTCATGCATCGCTTCCGACTCCCCTTTTTGTCTGATAGCCCGCGCGAAGGCGCGAGCCGGCCGCTCGCCCACCCGAGATCGAGCAAACGTTTTTTCCGATTATCGTTGTGATTCAAATCGCGCGGCGCTTGCCTTCAGATCACCGACCGGACTCGACCGATAGTTTCGATCTTGGACCAGTGCGCCGCGATATCCTGTCTAGACGCTTACAAATCCCGTCATCGCCACTCTCCTTTGCCCTGAAAGTGGACAGGTCACCGGCACTCGGCAATACGGAAAAGAATTTTGGGTGATATAGATATATTCTATACCTGCGTCGCGGCCGGTCGGCTGGACAAGCGGGGCCCCGCAGGCCGCACAAATAGCGCTCAGTCCCGGGAGTTGCTGCCGCTGCGATTTCCAGCCGACGTTCCCAAAACAGCCCGGCAATCCGCCGATATCTTGTCCCAATGCGCTACAAGACACTCCTGCTTGAGGTTCGCTTGGTCGCAGAAGCGCTGGATATCCACCTTGCAGATCTGGGCCAGCCTGGTCCGGTCGCCAGCCGGCTGATTTTCCGGCGCGGATGCCGCCGCCACCTGCTGCGGGCCGCAAACCAGCACCAGAAAAAATAGCGCCTTGATCATGTCGAAGGTGCCGGGCGACAGCATCCCGATATCGAACCGCACTCTCCCGCTTTTCCAGGCTTCCAACATCGAAATCCCACCTTCGCGGGAAGGCGTTGCACAGTGATGGCGCATTGGTGAGCGCCCTTCGATAACGCCAGCAGCCATGCTGTACGTGATATGGCTGGAGAGTGTGGCAGCGCGATGAGACGCACAATATGGAAAATATATTCGGCAGGCATAGAATTCTTCTATATCGAAACCCGCGATCCAGCCGCCGCCAGTGTCATGCGGCCTGCAATTTTGTGCAGTGCAAAGATTGCGACCGCCATATCGATCGACATTGCGGGTGATGTTGGCGGGCGATACGGTTCCCGAAGGGGAACGGCATGCGCCTTTTGATTGTCGAAGATGACGCCGCGCTTGCAAGAGGGCTTCTCAAGGCGTTTCGGGGCGACGGCCTGGCGGCGGACCATGTGAGCAACGGCCAGGAAGCGCTGGATATCGTGAGGATGGAACCCTACAGCGCGATTATCCTGGATCTCGGCCTGCCCGACATGGATGGCCTGACCGTCCTGAAACGCATGCGCTCGATGCATGTCACCACGCCCATCCTCATCCTTACCGCGCGCGATGCCACAAGCGATCGGGTGAACGGTCTTGATCACGGCGCGGACGATTATCTTTCCAAGCCGTTTGCGGTGGAGGAATTGGAGGCCAGGGTTCGCGCCCTTATCCGCCGGGCCAATGGCACGCCCGATCCCGTTGTCACGCTGGGCCTGTTGACGCTCGACCGGGCTTCAGGGGCCGCCTATCTGGGCGACCAAATGCTCGAACTGACGCGGCGCGAAAGGTCGGTGCTTGAGACGCTGATCGCCCGCGTCGGCACCGTGGTTCCCAAAGCCCGCCTCACGGCCGATGTATTTGACTATGATGATGCAGTCTCTCCCAACGCGCTTGAAGTCTATATAGGCCGGTTGAGACGCAAGCTCGAGGGCAGCGGACTTGAAATACTGACCGTGCGCGGGCTGGGATATGTGTTGCGTCAGACATGATGGGCCGGGGCGCGAACGGGCCGTCGATCAAGCGGCGCCTCCTGTGGACGCTGCTCATGCCGCTCTGTGTCATCCTCATGGCGCTGGGACTGTCGGGCGCCTGGCTGATCGACCGGACGGTGGAGAACAGCAGCGATCGTGTTCTCAGCGGCTCGCTGCAGGCGATCGGCGAAACCCTCGCCATGCAGGAAGGATACATAACACTCGATCTTCCTCCTTCGGCACTGGGGATGCTCGAAAATGTCGACAGAGACAATGTCTATTACAGCGTCGTGTACCGGGGAAAGGTCATAACCGGCTATCCGGAGCTCACGGCGGAGCATGCCACCCTGTCCCTCGCCGGCATTCGCTTCCGCGACGGCCTTTTTCACGGCGTGCCGATCCGCATCGCCACGGAGGCAAAACTGATTCCCCAGCTGGACGCGCCGATCATCGTGCAGGTCGCCGAAACCAAAAAGAACAGGACCGCTCTTGCGCACCATATGCTCGTCTCCCTGGTCGCGGGCGAGCTGTTTCTGCTCCTGGTCATCGCCAGCCTGATAATTTCCGCGGTGGACTGGGGCTTGAAACCCCTGTCGACGCTCAGGCGTGCCATTGAAGCGCGAATCGCACAGCCGGAGCTGGATTTTGCGCCCCTGCCCCTTAAGGAGGTGCCGCAGGAGATCTCTTCCTTTGTCTCCGCATTCAACACCTTGCTCAAGCATGTCGAGGATGCCTTTCAGACCCTGCGCCGCTTTACCTCGGATGCCTCCCACCAGCTGAGAGCTCCCCTGGCCGTGGTGAGAACCCATGTCGAACTGCTCGCGCGGAGATCGGAAGCGTCCCAGGAAGTCCGCGGCGCCCTGAGCGACATCAGCCAGGCGGTAAATGCGCTTCAGCGCCTTATCGTGCAGCTCATTTCCCTCGCCAAGGCGGAACGCCCGTCCGAGGGCGGACCGACCGAGGCGTTCGACCTTGTCGAATGTACCGCAGCCGCGTCCCGCGCCTATGCCACCCGCGCCCTGGACAAGGGCATGGAGATATCTTTCGAACCCGATCCGGAGCATCTGGTGGTGAACGGAAACGCGATGTTCGCCGGTGAGATGATCGCCAATCTTCTGGACAACAGTGTCCGTTATGGCCTGAAAGGCGGCCGCATCGCGATCCGCATTCCCGGAATCGAAGGGCGGCTGGAAATCGAGGATGATGGCCCCGGCATTCCGTCCGATCAGCTGGAGCGGGTGTTCGAGCGTTTCTATCGCCTGCCGCAGGCGACGGAGGTGGAAGGCAGCGGGCTTGGCCTGTCCATTGTCCAGGCGCTGGGCAGGAGGATCGGGGCGACGGTCAGGCTGGAGATACCGGCCAGCGGCAGGGGCGTGCGCGCCGTCATTCAATTCCAGTGCGTCTAGCCGGAAACGATTCTCGCCTGTTTCCAGCGCCTCAAAAACTGGGCCCGCACCAGGCTATCCAGATCCGAGAGCAACCCCGGTCCGATCCGGATAGCCTGGGTGCGCATGGGATCGATGACAGCCTGTTCCAGCGGCACGGACAGATCGTTGCGCACGGGCCCCATGCCATGCCGCTTCAGAATGGCCTGACCTTCCCGCGACAACAGAAAATCCAAAAACAGCTTGGCTGCGTTCGGATGCCGGGCTTGGGCGGTAACGAAGCCGACGCGCGAAAGATCAAGGACATAGTCGGTGGGATAGACTATCACCAGTTCGGGATGCTTCTTCTGCAGCTCCACGGCGTAGGATGCGATCACATCATATCCGAGCCACTGGTTGCCGTTGAGAATATTGGTCAGCATGTCGCGGCTGGTCGTATAGAGCTGCGCGTTCTCTGCGCCGAGCCGGTCGAACAGATTCCAGGAGTCCCGCGTCACGCGAATATCCTGCGAGAACAGAAGCATGCCCACTTCCGATCTTTCCGGATCATAGGCGGCGACTTTTCCCAGGAACCGGCTTGGCTGGCTTGATAGCATGGCATTGAGGCCGGCATGGGTCCGCGGCATCTCCTCGGCCGTGAGATAACGGCTGTTGTAGATGAAGGCTATCGGTTCCAGCGTCACGCCATAACCCAGGTCCTGCCAGTGTGCCCATGCCGGCAACGCCGCCATTTCCGGCGTGGTATAGGACATGGAAAAGCCGTCATTAATCAGCTTTTCCTGCAGGTCCATCGCCGAACTCCAGATGAAGTCGGCGGAAGCCTGCCGCGCAGACACTTCACGAATGAAACGGCGAAAGGTCTTTGCGCCGTCTCCATCCGAATTGCGGATTTTTATGAAAGGATAATGAGCATGGAAATGGGAAAGCAGATCGTCAACCGCGGCATCGGCATGCATCACGCCGTATATGACAAGTTCGCCCTCCCGGCGGGCGCCTGCCGCGGTTTCCGAATAGCTGTCAGCGTAGCTGCGCACCACCGCGTCGGCCTGAAGGCCCAGCGCCCACAACAATCCAAATAACAGGGATAATTTCAAAGGCGCGCCCCTGCAGCTCAAACCGACAGGCTGACTTCACTCCGCGGCAAGAGAAACCATATTCACGGCGCCCCGGGATATGGGCGCTTCATTGAGAATGAACTGGACCAGCTTGCCGATCATCCCCTGCAAGACGGCCGATGCAGCCGATGCATATATCACATTTACCGACTGCCGTATCTCTGGTTCGACAATGCGCCGGGCTGAGAGGGAGCCGTTTTCGATCTCTTGAACAAACATGCTGTAGGGCGCGATCGTGTGGCGGCCACTATGCAATACCAGCGAACGCAGCAGGGACTGCGATTCCACTTCCTGATCCACGGTCAATTTGACTCCCGCGCCCGTCGCGGCGTCTTCGATGATACGCCGGGGCGCGTGGTTGCGAGATCCCAGAACCAACGGCAGGCCGGCAAGCCTTGCCATCGAAATCTTCTGGCGCGGGTTTTCGATATCCAATCGGGGGCCGATCAGACAGAGCGGCTCATTGTAAATCGGCAGCGTCCGCAGGGGCGGTTTGCCGGCGGTGAGACAAACCGCGATGTCCAGGCTGCCATTCGCGAGCCCATCCTGAAGTTCGGTTGCATAAGCTTCCGCCAGGCGGATTTTTGTTCCGTCTTGCTGGGCCGCCGCCAGCAATATGGGTCCCAGGGGCTGAATAAGAGACGGCGCCAGCCCTATTTTCAGTTCCTGATGCGCGTCCTGGGCCAAAGCGGCCATGGCGAGCTTGGCGTTGTTGATGGCGCCCAGGATCGACTCGGCGTGATCAAGGAATGTCTGGCCCGCGGGCGTCAGCGAGACACCGCGCGCGTGCCGCTGGAGGAGTTGGACCTGCAATTCCTCTTCCAGCTGCTTGACTTGATATCCCAGCCCCGGCTGCGACACCCTGAGACTGCGGCTGGCAGCCGCAAAGCTGGAACAACGAACAACCGCGACGAAGTCGCGAATCTGCCTCACATCCATATCCGGGTCCCCTCGCTGACCACCCGTTCTGCGACGGGTTTTGGATTGCCTTCGAAGCACCACGTGAGAGGTTAGCGCTTCCTGCTTGTCAGCAAGCTGTCATCATTTCCATTTTGCGGCGCAAAAATATATTGCGGTGCACTCAAGGCGGTAGCTTCCTACGCCTTCTGTGAGCTGCCAGTTGTAACGACATAAATCGCCAGACCGATGAGGTTCCAGCAGGCAAAGAAAATCTGGGTACGCGCCGGCAGGCTCAGGAACAGATAAAAGCATCCCAGGATCGCCATGGGGCCCACCAGCCAGGCGGCTTTGGTGCGGAACGGCCGCGGCCGGTGCGGAGCGCGACGGCGCAGAACCAGCATGCACAACGCCACCGCCATGAAAGCCAGCAGCGTTCCTGCGTTGGCGAGCGCCGCGATCTGATCGAGGGGAACCAGGCCAGCCAGCACGCCCACAATGACAGCCGTGACCCAGGTGATGCGTATCGGGGTGCCGGTCCGGGCATTGATCGTCGCCAGGGCCAGCGGCAACAAGCCGTCACGCGCCATGGCAAAGAAAATGCGGCTCTGACCAAACAGAAACGCCAGGATCACGGTCGGCAAGGCGATGACAGCGGCGGCGCCGATGGCCTCGGCTGCGCCGGCAGCACCCAACCGGCGTAGGATCAACGCCAGCGGCTCTGCGCTATGGGCATATTCCGTGAACGGCATCGACCCGACAGCGAAGGCTGCGACGCCGATATAGATCAGGGTACAGATCGCCAACGATCCGATGATTCCGATCGGCAGGTCTCGTCCGGGATTCCGGGCCTCTTCGCTGGCGGTGGAAATGGCATCGAAGCCGTAAAAGGCGAAAAATATGATGGCCGCCGCCGCCATCACACCCCGGGGCAGGCCGTCGACGCCATGCCCGGAAAAACCATAGGGCATGAACGGATGGAAGGCGGAGAGATGAAAATGCGGCGCTGCCACCGCCATGAAGAGCAATAACGCCGCCAGTTTGATCACCACCAGCGCAGCATTGACTGTGGCGCTTTCGCGCGTCCCGGCCGATAGCAAACCCGCCACGACGGCGATGATGACGATGGCGGGAAGATTGATGACGCCACCCGCATAGGGACCGGCCACCAGCGCCGACGGCAGGGGCAAGCCGATGCCCTGCAGGAACCCGCCGGCATAGCCGGACCAGCCAACGGCAACCGCGCTGACCACCAGCGAATATTCCAGGATCAGGCTCCAGCCCACGACCCAGGCGAAAATTTCGCCCAGCGCCACATAACTATAAGTATAGGCGCTGCCCGAAGCAGGGATCATGGCCGCAACCTCGGCATAGGCCAGCGCCGCGCAGGTGCAGACAACGCCGGCCACCAGAAAGGAAAGAATGACCGCCGGCCCCGCCAGATTGGCGCCCACCCCCACCAATGTGTAGATGCCGGTGCCGACCACACCGCCCACACCCAGCGCGACCAGGTGCCACCAGGACAAGCTGGCGGCGAGCCGGCGTTGACCCGGTCCTGCGGCCGCATCCGGGTCTTTTCGTTTTAGCCAATTCATCCGACACCTGAGGTCAATGGGCGGGCGCACCTTGAACAGCGCGATATCCGATGTCCATCGGCCTCAGCGGCAAAGCCGCGCGCCGCAAACCGCCCCAAGCTAGAGCTGGGACAATTCAGTCCATTTGACGTTTTTGAAGGGCAAGGTGCGAACCCGCTTTCCGCTGGCGGCGAAAATGGCGTTGGCGATTGCCGCCGCAATGGGCGCGACCGAGCATTCTCCCACCCCGCCCCATTTTGGCTTGCCGCGCTGATCCACCCCGCCCGTATTGGCAAGATACGTCTGCACTTCGGGCGCATCCGCCAGCGTGACCATGCGATACTGATTGAAATTGCTTTCGACCGCCGCGCCGTTCCGGATGGTGATTTCGCCAAACAGCATTGCGGACATGCCGAACATCACGCCGCCTTCGATTTGCGCCTCGACCAGGTTTGGATTGACCACATGATAAGCGTCGGTGGCGGCGAAGACCCGGTCAACCTTGACCGCGCCCTTGGCGTCCACACTCACCTCTGCCACATGACCGCCAATCGCGCCATGATTGTCGACCAGCGAAATTCCCCGGCCGCGCCCGGGAGGAAGCGGTGTGTGCCAGCCACTGACCTCTTCAAGCTTGTTCAGCACCGACAGGGAATCGGGGCGATCGGTGAGGCTGCGGCGGAAGGCGAGCGGGTCCTTGCCTGCCGCGTGGGCCAGTTCGTCGATAAAGCTTTCCAGATAAAAGCAGTTCTGTGAGCCGCCGACCGAGCGCCAATAGGCCACCGGCACATGCGTGTTCTTGTTCTGGATGCCGGTATACCAATTGGATACCTTATTATAGGGGACCGAAGGTCCGATCCCCTCTACCGAGGTGTTGTCGACGCTGTCGCCGTGCATCTGGCCGGTGGATTTTTGGATCGATCCGCAGGCGCTTTCAATATGAAGAGCGGCCAGGCTGCCATCAGGCGTCAGCGCGCCCTTGAGCCGGATGGCCGATTGCGGCCGGTAACGGTCGGCATGCATGTCCTGCTCGCGCGACCAGACCAGTTGCAGGGGCGCTTTGATGTCGCCGGCTTTGGCCACCAGAATGGCATGGCGCAGCTCATCACCAAAGGACCGGCGGCCGAAGCCGCCACCCAGATAGGTCTGGTGGAAGAATACATTTGAAGGATCGATGCCTGCGACCTCGGCCGCCATCCGCGCATTGGCCAACGCCGACTGCGAGCCCATCCAGACATCGAGTTTGCCGTCGCGCAGATGCACGGTCGCGTTGCAGGGTTCCATGGTTGCGTGCGCCAGCAAGGGCGTCTCGTATACCGCTTCCACGACATTCTTGGAGCCTGCAATTATGGATTTGGCATCGCCGTCGTTGCGCGCGGTCAGCATGGGACCGTCGAGCGCTTTCCGATAATCGGCCCGAAACTGGGTGCTGTCGGTATTGGCGCTCGCACCGCCGTCCCAGACAATCTTCAGGGCCTTCAACGCTTGGTTGGCTCGCCAGTAATTATCGGCGACGACCGCGACCGCATCGTCCAGCTTGACCACTTTCACGATGCCGCGCCGTCCCTGGATGGCAGCGTCATCCACCGACACAAGCTTGCCCCCAAAAACCGGACAGGATTGGATGGAGGCATAAAGCTGGCCGGGCTGCCGGGTATCGATGCCGAACTTGGCGGCGCCATTGGATTTGATCGCGGAATCGAGCCTGGGCTGACGGGTGCCCGCCAGGGTGAACTGCTCCGGGCGTTTGATCTGCGGTTCGGCGGCAAGCGTCACCTGGGCTGCATCCCGGGCAAGCGCGCCATAAGTCAAGGATCGCGATGTCGGCGTGTGCGTGACCCTGCCCTGATGCGCCTTGCAATCCGCGGCGGGGACATTCCATCTGTTCGCCGCCGCCTGGATCAGGCGTGCCCGCGCCGACGCGCCCGCCTGCTGGACATGCTCCCAATTCATGCGGATGCCCATGCTGCCGACGGTCAGCATGTTTCCGTAAGGCGTGCCGGCCTGCAGGTTGCGGTTTACCGAGGCGAATTCGACCGTCACCTTGCTCCAGTCACATTCCAGTTCCTCGGCCAGCAGCATCGGCAAGCCCGAGCCCGTGCCCTGGCCCATCTCCGCCATCGGACAGCGCAACGTCACCGTCTCGTCCGGCCCGATCACCACCCAGGCATTGACCTCGTTCGGATTGACCCCGTCGTCGGCCCAGTAGCGGGAAGCGAGTTTTGGCGCATCGGCCCGGGCCGCGCCCGGCGCCATGACGCCCAATGCCATTGCACCGGCCAAGGTACTGCCGGTGATCACAAAACTGCGGCGCGAAATGCCTCCGGAATCCTGTACCGATCTCAGCTCGCCCATCACCGGCCTCATATTCCGATGCCGGCGGCGCGCTTGATGGCGCGCCGGATGCGCACATAGGTGCCGCAGCGGCAGATATTGCTGATCGTGTTGATGTCCTCGTCGCTGGGCTTGGGCTTGCGCTTGAGCAGGGAAACCGCGGCCAGTATTTGTCCGGACTGGCAATAACCGCATTGCGGCACGTCTTCCGCGATCCAGGCGGCCTGGACGGGATGCGACTGGCCGTCGGCGGGAAGACCTTCGATCGTGACGATCTCCTTGCCCTGAGCGCTCGATAAAGGAATCTGGCAGGATCGCACCGCTGCCCCGTCCATCAGCACGGTACAAGCGCCGCAAGCACCGATGCCGCAGCCATATTTGGTGCCGCTGAGCCCCACTTCGTTGCGCAGGGCCCATAGCAGGGGCATATCGGGTTCCAGATCCAGATTATGCACCGTGCCGTTGACTTTGAGCGCAAGCATTGGGATCCCCCGTTTGGGAACCCAATTCTAGCACATCCCGGCGGACGGGTCGAAACCGATCACCCCCCCGATGGAGATAAGGCTCAATTCCAGGGGTCGCGGAGCCAGTTCAACGCATGTCGGCCACGCGGCGCTCGGTCACCTGGAAACGGGCCAGTTCCAGGCTGGCCGGCTTGAAGTCAGGCGCCAGTTCCTGGGCCTTGCGATAGTCGTGATAGGCGGCAACCAGATTGCCAGCGGCTTCCTGTGCTTCGCCGCGATTGAAATACGCGACATGCAGATCGGCGGTGCGCAGATCAATGGCATGGGTGAAATCCATCCGCGCATCGTCATAGCGGGCGGCACGGAGCATGGCGAGGCCGCGGCCCATATAAGCCTGGGCGAGATTGGAATCGCGCGTCAGAGCCGCATTGAAGTCGGCGACGGCTGCCTCATCATTATGGGCGGCAGCCTGAAGCAGGCCGCGATTGGCCAGCGTGCCGGCGCGCGCCAGCTGAGACAGATCACCGGCCAGTGCCGTGTTGCACGCGGCGATGCCATTGCGCAGGCCGCGCTCCGACAGGGATTGGGCGCCTTGCGCGGCGCGGAAACAATCTTCCTGGACAGGCTGGCCCGAAGACATCACCGACACGGCATAGGACGGTGCGGCGGCAAACAGCGCGATGGCGGCGGCGGCAAAATACAGTTTCATGTTTCGCTCTCCTGAATGGTCGGACCGCTGTTTTCACGATGGGTCCTTGCTTGCAGGAGAATCTAGGCGTCGTCAGTGACGGCGCAAATACCAAAGCGCGTTCTGAGAAGGAAAAAGACAGGAATGCCGGGGGCTTGGGCTTGATCAAACTATCGGCAGGGCCGGAAGTCGATTTGCTGCGCTGCTTTTATGGACAGGATTTAGGCCTGACCAAAAAGCAAACAGTTTTGCGCCCCCCAAACGTCCAAGAGCAGCGCATCAGCCCCCGCTCGAGCTGTTGGCGCCGGAGGATTTCAATGGCGGCAGCGGCGGGGCGATCTTGCGCAGAGGGGCGGTGGGCGTATTGGGATAGTGGATGCCCAGCTGATCCAGATAGGTCGGATACTTCTTGGCGTCATAATAATAGGGCTCCATCAACGGCCGATAGGTGCGCATGTAATCGTCATTGACGTGGATGGCCGGCACATCACTGGCGGTGAGCAGCGGCGCGTAATGGTCGAACTTCTGCTGGTCTTGGTCGAAATACTTCTTCGCCTCGGTCAGCTTGTCCGGCGTGGTCACCAGGTCCAGCACCGTGAAAGCCACCGCCTTGGCGCCGGCAATCGCGCCCTTATGCGCGATCGGGGTCGCTTCCGCCATGGCGGACGTCACATTGTGGCCGATCGTGTTGGGAATGTTGGCGGGATAGAAGATGGAAACCGTCGGCACCGTCCACATGATGTCGCCGATATCGTCGGAGCCGCCGCCTGTCGGCATGCGTTCGCTCTGCGGCGCCATCATGTTGAAGGGCGGCACGGCGTCGGGCAGAGGCTGCAGTTTGAAGTTCTGGGTCTGCTGCACCATCTTGGCGAAGGCCTGGTCGTCGGCCGTCCATTTCGGCATGCCGACCATCTTGATATTGGCATAAGCCAGTTCGGCCATTGGCTTGTTGCCGAAATTGGGCGCGGCATAGCCCAAAAGCTTATGGTCGACGGTGGTGTCGGTCATCATGGCCGCGGCATCGGCGGTCTTGTTGCCGATCTCGAACAGGCTTTTGACCGAGGCAAAGTCGTGCTCGCGGAAATAGTACCAGACCGAGGCACGGCCCGGCACGATATTGGGCTGGCCGCCGCCATCGGTGACCACATAATGGGTGCGCTGGGAGAGCGGCAGGTGTTCGCGGCGGAAGTTCATTGCCACATCCATCAATTCCACCGCGTCCAGCGCGCTGTGCCCGTCCCAGGGGTCGGCGGCGGCATGCGCGGTCTTGCCATGGAAGGTGTATTCCACCGACACCATGCCGTTCATCGGGCCGTTGCCGTAAAAGGTGCCGAAGGTGGAGGCGACATGGACGAAGATGCAGGCGTCCACCCCCTTGAACACGCCGTCGCGCACATAGAAGGCCTTTGCCCCCAGCAATTCCTCGGCAATGCCAGGCCACAGCATCAGCCGGCCCTTGATATGGTTCTTGACCATCTGGTCCTTCACCGCCAGCGCAGCCGCAATGATCAGGGGCATGCCGGTATTGTGGCCCTCGCCATGGCCGGGCGCGCCTGGAACAATAGGTTCTATTTTGGGGTCGCCCGGAATCTGCGAGACGCCACGCAGATCATCTTCATCACTGCCCAGCGCGATCAGCGGCCCGCCATCGCCCCAGGTCGCGGTCCAGAAGGAGGGAATGCCGGCCACCCCGCGGGTGATCTTGAAACCGTTCTTGGCGAGAATTCCGGTCAGGTAATCGCCGGTGCGGAATTCCTGAAAACCCGGCTCGCCATAGCTGAAGACCGTGTCGACCATCTCCTGCACCAGCTTGGCATGGCCGTCGATATTGGCGGCGGCCTCCTGCTTCATGGCGTCCGGCGCCACGGCCAGGGCCGGGGTCAGCATGGATCCGCACAGCAACAGGCTCAAACTCGCGCGCAGAACGGAACGAAGCATCGAAGACCCCCAAGAGAAGAAAACAGCCGGTCCCCAATTTGGAGGCCGGCCGCGACCATTGTCTTCAACCGCCCGAGCTGGAACTGTCCATCGGCCCGGTGAACTGCTTGGGCGGCGTGATCTTGCGCAAGGGCGCGGTGGGCGGGGTGGGGAATTTGATGCCCAGCTGATCCAGATAGGACGGATATTTGGTGGAGTCATAATAATAGGGCTCCATCAACGGCCGATAGGTGCGCATGTAATCGTCATTGATATGGATGGCCGGCACGTCGCTGGCGGTGACGAATGGCTTGTAGTGGTCGTATTTCTGCTGGTCGGTGTCGAAATAGGTCTTGGCCTTGGCCAGTTCGTCCGGCGATGTCATCAGGTCCAGAACGGTCATGGCCACCGCCTTGGCACCCGCGACCGCACCCTTGTGCGCGATCGGCGTCGCCATCGCCATGGCGGAGGTCACATTGTGCCCGATCATGTTGGGGATGTTGGACGGATAGCGGATGGTGATCGTCGGCACCGTCCACATGATGTCGCCGATATCGTCAGAGCCGCCGCCGGTCGGAACACGTTCCTCCCGCTCTTCGCGCAGAGGAGAGATCTTGTCGCGCAGGGGCTCGACCTTGCGCTGCTGGGTCTCCTGCACCAGCTTGGCGAAAGCCTGGTCGTCGGCGGTCCATTTGGGCATGCCCACCGCCTGAATATTGGCCATGGCCAATTCCGCCATCGGCTTGTTGCCGAAATTGGGCGCCGCGGTGCCCAAAAGCTTGTGCTCCACCGTGGTGTCGGTTGCCATGGCGGCGGCATCGGCGGTCTTGTTGCCGATGTCATAGAGCGACTTGACGGTATCGAACGTGTGCTCGCGGAAATAGTACCAGACCTTGGCGATGCCGGGCACGATGTTGGGCTGGCCGCCGCCATCGCTGATAACATAATGGGTGCGCTGGGACAGTGGCAGATGCTCGCGGCGGAAATTCATCGCCACGTCCATGATCTCGACCGCGTCGAGCGCGCTATGCCCGTCCCAGGGATCGCCGGCGGCATGGGCCGTCTTGCCGTGGAAGGTGTATTCCACCGAGACCATGCCATTGCTGGACGGGCCGTAAGACGTGGAGAAATCGTTGGAGACATGGGTGAAGATGCAGGCATCCACGCCCTTGAACAGGCCGTCGCGGACATAGAAGGCCTTGCTGCCCAGCAGTTCCTCGGCAATGCCCGGCCATAGCATCAGCCGGCCCTTGATATGATGCTTCTCCATCACATCCTTGATCGCGAGCGCGGCTGCGACCTGCAGCGGCATGCCGGAATTATGGCCTTCGCCATGGCCGGGCGCGCCCGCCACGATGGGCTCGACCTTGGGATCGCCGGGAATCTGCGAAACGCCGCGCAGGTCGTCTTCATCGCTGCCCAGCGCGATCAGCGGACCGCCTTCGCCCCAGGTCGCGGTCCAGGCGGTGGGCATCCCTGCCACGCCCTTGGTGATCTTGAAGCCGTTCTTGGCCAGGATCGAGGTGAGATAGTCGCCGGTGCGAAATTCCTGGAAGCCGGGTTCGCCGAAGCTGAACACCGTATCCACCATCACCTGGACCAGCTTGGCATGGGAATCCACATTGGCGATGGCTTCCTGCTTGTATTCCGGGGGGGCGACGGCAAGGGCGGGAAGCGGTGCCAGGATCGAAGCACCCAGCAGCAGCGAAACGAATTTCCGGAAGATGGTCATTTCATTCTCCTTTTTATTTCGGCGGCTTCCTGGCGGCCGCCGGGTGATCGCGAAGAAGACCCGTTCCGTGATCGGGCGGAACGGGCCTGGAGCTTACATCTTGATGCGCAGTCCGATGCGATAAACGCGGCCCAGATAGTCATACAGATTGCGGTTGGTCTGCGGATAGGCGGGGATATTGTTGCCGTCCGGACCCGAAGCGACCAAGACGGGATCGCTGTTGAAGACATTCTTCACGTTGAGGAACAGCGAACTATCGGAACCAAAGGCATCGAAGTCATAGGCCACCGTCATGTCCATCCAGGCCTCGCCGGCGATATCATTGCGGTTGGCCGAGGGCGTTGCCAGTGTGAAGACTGGGCAGCCGGTGGAGCACACCGTGTTCAGATTGGAATAAACCCCCGCGCTGACGCCGCGGCCGACCAAGTTGAAGGTCCAATCGCTTACATGATAGGTCGCATCAACGCGCCACACCCAGTCCGGCGTGCCGCTGCCCGCATTGACTCCCGCCAGGTCGTTGGGCGGATTGACGCCGTCATTGGTGAAGTTACGCATATAATGCGTGACCAAACCATGCAGGATCATGTCGCCGGGTATCTTGCCGAACCAGGACATGTCTTCCAGCGGCAGCTGGTAGGTGATGTCGAAGTCTATGCCTTCATCCTTTTGTTTGGAGAAGTTGAAGGGAATCAGGTTGATGAAGGCGATCGGCGGTCCGCCCGCAATGGTCGCATCGGCCTGGATGGCGGTGGTGCGGCCACCCACCCCGGTTCCGGAATAGATGATGTTGTTGCAGTAGGCCTGGTTGCCGCCCACATAGCAGAGGTCCGCGGTATTCTGCGCCGTGACCGAACCGATCGCACCTGAAATGGTGATGTTGTAATAGTCCACCGAAGCGGTCAGCCCCGGGAGGATATCGGGTGTCAGCACCACGCCCACACCCAGGCTGTTGGCGCTTTCCGGCGCCAGGTTGATGTTACCGGTCGCGTTCTGGACGAAGGTGATGGTGCTGCTGCTATTGGTGTTGGTATTGGTGACCGCCACCGTATTGGTGCGCGCCGTGCCGGCCGCGAACAGGTCGTTGAGGTTTGGTGCCCGGATGTCGTGGCTATAGGTGGTGCGGAATTTGATCTGGTCCGTCGCCTGCCAGGTGAGGCCCATCTTCCAGGTCGAAACCCCACCCGAGGTCGAATAGGCTGTGTAGCGATAAGCGCCATTGAAATCCAGCGACTGGACCAGGGGCATGTCCTTGAGCAGTGGCACAACGGTTTCGAGATATCCCTCGCCCACCGAATAGTGGCCCTTGTTGACCAGGTAGTTGCCGAACAGCCAGCCGGAATTGTACTGCGACGGCACAAAGCCATTGACCGATTCAAGCCGCCACTCGCCGCCGAACGCCACCGAGATCGGACCGGCCCAATCTTCCATCGGATCGCCGCTGACGTTGAAGCTGTAGTCCTGTTCGCTGAGGCGTTCGGTACGGAACGGCGTGCCGAGGACATAATTCAAGCCGGACTGGAATGCCGAGGCGCTCTGCAACCCGCCATTGATGCCGATGCGTGACAGGGGTTGGCAGCCGGTAGCCGCGGGGTTGCCTTGCAGCACAGCCCGGCACTGGATGGAGCCTAAGGCGGCGCCGGAGGTGCCGACATTGGCGGCCGTCACCAGCACCGAGTCCGCCGCGAAGTTCAGCCGCGCGGTATTCCAGACCGGAGTTTCCTGCTCGCGGGTGTCGACCCAGCCGACCTGGCCGTTCAGGTCCCACTTCCAGTCGGTGGCGAACAGGTTGAAGACGCCGTCCAGACCGCCGGCAAAGCGCCAGGCCTCGCGGCCGTTCAGGCTGCCCGATTCCGGAAAACCGGCATTGGTGGAGCCTTCGGTGAAGGATTTCAATTTGTTGGTTGCCATGAAGCTGGCAATGCTGGTCGGCAGGAAGGCATTGTCGGCATTGATGGTGATGCCGCCGACTTGTGGCGGCTGCTGATAAATGCTGAAGCCCTTGTAGCGGCTGATCGAACCTTCGGCCCAGGCTTCCAGATTATCGAAGATGTTATAGCTGATGCGATCATAGACTGATTCGCGCGTTTCGCCGGCGGCGAGCGAATTGGTGCCGCCATAGCCGGCCTGGGTGACGGCGGTATCGCCGCCGATCATCCATTGGCCTGTGGTTGTTCCGAAGGCGAGATTGTTCACGGTGGCGTTGGTGCCGAAGTAGGTGCCGCGCAGCAGGGTCGACGACGCGCCTGTCGTGGTCGTGGAACTGAGGATCAGCCCGCCTGGAGAGACTTGGCCGGCGCCAACGCCACTGGCATAGAGATAGAAAGGCAGACCGTTCGTCGCGGTATAGGCCGGGTTCTGAACCTTGAAGAAGCCTGACTGGTTCCAGGCCGGGTTGTAGTCCTTTGGCGTGGCCTTGATCTGGTCCCACTCGGTACTGAGGATAAAGTGACCCTTGCCACCGTCGAATTCGGCGCCCCAGGTGCCGGCGACCTTGTAGGCGGGCTGGAGCCCGGCGTCGGTCTCGCCATATTCCACATCGCCTTTGAAGCCGGTGAACTCGGTATCGAGAATGAAGTTCACCACGCCACCAACGGCGTCGGAACCATAGTCGGCCGAGGCCCCTCCGGTCACGACGTCCACGCGCTTCACCAATTGCTGGGGAATGGTGTTGATGTCGGTGTCGCCGGTCACCGCCGAGGCCGGGGTGCGGTGGCCGTTCAGCAGGATCAGGGTACGGTTGACGCCCAGGGAGCGCAGGTTCAGCGCATTGATGCCGGCCAGGCCATTGGACAGCGACCCCGACGAATTATTGGGGGTTTCGCTGCCGATGAAGGCAGGCATCTTGTTGACGAAGTCGGCCAGGTTTTGCGGCGCCTGGGCTTCGATCTGTTCGGAGCCGACGACGGTGACGGGGGTTGGCGCGCTGTATCCGTCGCGCACGACGCGGGTGCCGGTGACTTGCACCGACTCCACGGTCGAGGAATCGGCCTGGGCTACAGTCTGGGCAATAGCGGAGCCGGCTCCGAGAAATATCGCGCCGGCGCTGACGGTTGCCAAAGCATGTTTACGAACGCGGCTGGCAACAAAAGCCGGATGAGATCCCCTTACGCGAACACGACCCATTGAACTTCCCCTTTTAAAAGAACTGCGACAGCTGCAGCGCTTCCTCCCCGGGGTTCTTGTTGTTTGGAAAATTTCAGCGGCGCCTGACTATTTCGTGGTCAGTCTGACGGTCAGTTCGCCTGCTTTATCAGCAATACCTCCAATTCCCAGTGCACGACGTTTCGTCGCACGACACGTCAATGGATTTCCCGCCCATTTATCCGCCCAAAGAAATGCCAAACTCTGCTTGGCTTTTTTGCATCCGGACAAACCACTCAGTCATCAATCGACATTTGAACCGTAACTGAAACGTCATTGTGGTTCTCAGTTATTTCGGGCAGCATTTTCTCCAACAAGTTTGGTTTTCATCAGCGTTGGAGGTTTTTTTGGCGGGTTCCGGCACGACATCACTGGATGCAACGGATTATCGAATTCTCCGGGAGCTCAGCACCGATGGGCGTGTCGCCGATGTTCTTCTGGCCGAACGCATCAATCTGTCCAGCACCGCGGTGGCGCGCCGGCGCAAAATCCTGGAGGAAAGCGGCGTCATCACCGGCTACAATGCCCGGATCGACATGCTTTCGCTGGGTTTCACCGGTGTGGTCATGGTGGCGATCGAACTGAGCTCCCAGGCGGAGCATGTGCTGGTCGAGTTCGAGCGGGAGGTCATCAAATGCCCCTCCATCTCCTATTGCGGCTTTGTTTCCGGCGACACCGACTTCCTGATCATGATTCACGTCAACTCGTTCGACGATTACGACCGTATCTATCGCCGCGAACTTTCCAGCCTTCCCCATGTGGCCAAGATCCGCTCGAGCTTTGTCCTGAGGGAAGTGGCACGGCGGGTGACACCACCAGTGGTGTTCGAGGGCCGCAAATAGATCAAACATGTTGCGGCGCGCGGCGCCGAAATCCTGCGCAAGGCGGGCCCAGATCTGGGAAATCCATCAACAGGCGCGCCTGCGCGTGTTGAAATCGGCGAGAGGCAAAATTGCGTATCTGCTAGCCTCGAACGCAGCATGCAGATCTCCACCAGCTCCGAACCCGATCTCAGGCGCGCGCCGCACCGCCGTCTTCAGGCGGCCTGACGTGCTGGCGCAAGCATCCCTCGTCGAGAGCGAAGAGATTCAGCCGGCACCACCGCAGCTGAGCGTCAAGGACCTTTTCACCATCGGCATCGGGCCGTCCAGCTCCCACACTGTGGGGCCGATGCGGGCCGCGGCGAGCTTCGCGGTGCTGGCGCTGCTGCATGGCGCTCCTTCCCGGCTGCGCTGCGAACTGTTCGGCTCGCTGGCCTTGACCGGCAAGGGCCACGGCACCGATACCGCCATCATGCTAGGCCTGGCGGGCTGGCTGCCGGAGAATATCGAGCCCGAGCGGGTGCCGCAGATCGTGGAGAATATCCGCAAGGCCGATACCTTGTTGCTGCGTGGAACCAGGCCGGTGGAGTTTCACGAGCATGACATCGTTTTCCGCATGAACGAATTCCTGCCCGGCCATCCCAACGCCATGCGCTTCAGCGCCACCTACAAAGACGGGCGGGAAATCAGCCAGATCGTCTATTCCATCGGTGGCGGCGCGATCCTGACCGAAGGCCAGGAGGCCGAGCGGCCCAACATCACGATCCGCCATCCCTTTTCCTCTGCAGCGGAGCTTCTGGCCATCGGCCGGTCGGCGGGCCTTTCCATCGCCGCCATCGGCTGGATGAACGAAGAAGCCTGGCGACCGCGCAGTGAAACGGTGGCTTTTCTCGATCAGGTGCGCGAGGCCATGTTCGCCTGCATCGAGCGGGGACTGGCGCAGGAAGGCACCCTGCCCGGCGGCCTCAATGTGCGCCGCCGCGCCAGGTCTCTGCATGAGAGACTGCTGGCACGGGGCCCGCGCACCGACCCGTCGACCATTTTCGAGTGGGTCAGTCTCTATGCCTTGAGCGTCAATGAAGAAAATGCTGCCGGCGGCCGGGTTGTCACCGCCCCGACCAATGGCGCGGCCGGAATCCTGCCCGCGGTCCTGAAATATTATGAAGTCTTCACCGCCGGCCCAACCCGAAAGGGCTCACAGACATTCCTGATGACGGCGGCGGCGATCGGCATGCTTTACAAGTCGCGGGCTTCCATCTCGGCGGCCGAGATGGGTTGCCAGGGCGAAGTCGGCGTCGCCTGCTCCATGGCGGCTGCGGGCCTTGCCGCGGCGCTGGGCGCCACCAACGAACAGATCGAGAATGCCGCCGAGATCGGCATGGAACACAATCTGGGCCTGACCTGCGATCCGGTCGGCGGCCTGGTGCAGGTGCCCTGCATCGAACGCAATACCATGGGCGCCATAAAGGCGATCAATGCCGCCTATCTGGCACTGCAGGGTGACGGCAAGCATGTGGTTTCGCTGGACGCGGTGATCGAGACCATGCGCCAGACCGGCAACGACATGCGGGCCAAATACAAGGAAACAAGTCTTGGCGGCCTGGCCGTGAATGTGGTCGAGTGCTGACCTGAGTTAGGGGGCAGCCATGAAGATCAAGTCTGTTTTGGCGGCGGCCGCCTGCGCCTTAGCGCTGGCAAGCGGACAGGCGTCGGCCGGGCCCCACAGGTTGCTGGTCATTTCGGTCGACGGGCTGGACTGGCGCTATCTGCGCGACCGCGACGCGATGGGCCTTTCCATTCCCAACATCCGCAAATTGATGGCGCGGTCCCAGATCGCCGATGGTGTCACCGGCGTGTGGCCCACCGTCACCTGGCCTTCGCATACCAGCATGCTGACCGGCGTGCGTCCGGCCGAGCATGGCATCCTGGCCAATGCCGGCGGCCCGCCCGATCCGGCATTGAGCTACTGGTCGGTGAACAAGATCAAGGTACCGACCCTGACCCAATGCCTGGTCGCGTCCGGCCGCACGGTCGGCGCCGTCAACTGGCCCGTGACGGTGGATGCGAAGATCAACTGGAACCTGCCCGAGGTCTATGCACGGCGTAATGGCGATTCCTCCGACATGGACACGGTCGATCGCTTTGGCACGCCCGGCCTGGTGGCGGAAATCGGCCACGCCTATCCGTCTTTTCCCCAAGCCTGGCTGGACGATCGCTCCCGCGCGCTGGCGACGATTTTCCTGCTGAAGCAGAAACATCCCGACCTTCTGCTGCTGCATTTCGCCGAGCTCGATTCCGAAGAGCATGAGGAAGGACCATTCACTCCGCACGCAAAGGCCGTGGTGGAACGTACCGACGAACTGATCGGCGATATATTGAAAGTGCTGCCCGCGGAATATGCTCTGGCGCTGGTGTCCGATCATGGCTTCGAGCGGGTCGATCACATCGCCGGCCTCAAGGCCATGGCCGCGGCCGATGACGTGACCGGCGAGATGGTCGTGACGCCGGGCCTGGTCACGGCCAGCGACCCAGCCGTCGTCGCCTGGCTGCGCCAGAAATCCGGCAAGGGTGAGGTCGGGCGCGAAGTGCCGGCTGACGAACTGGCCCGTTATGCGCCACAGCTAACGGGCGCGGCCTTCGAGCCCGCCCCGCATGTGATGTTCGGCAGCGGCCCGGCCCAGAGCGCGGCGGGCACCAAAGGCAATCACGGCTTCTGGCCCATGCGCGCCGACTATCACAGCATCTTCCTGCTCTCCGGTCCCGGAATCCAAGCGCGGCAGCTCGGCACCCTCGAGATGGTTTCGCTGAAAGATCGCTTCGCTGCTGTGCTCGGGGCGAGTTGCCCGGCGCCCTGATCCTTTTCTAGAGCGGCGGCCCCGGCGGCAGCGGGAAGCGCGAGCGGGGACCCTTGCCCCATAGCGGCTCGATCTGCTTGGGCACATTGGCTTCCGGATTGGCCAGATAATGGGTGATCTGGCGGGCCGATTGCCGATAGAAGGCGTCGGTCAGCGGATCGCCATCCTTGCGGGTCTTGAGATCGTCGGCCAGCGCGGCCAGCTGATCCAGCACAAAGTCCTTGGCCTCGGGTGCGGTGTCGGTGGCGCCGCCAAGCGCCATCATCGACTCCATGGCCACATTCTGGGTCACCCTCAGAAGCGCGCGCTGTTCGGGCGAACTGCCGGCTTGCGCCTTCCAGGTGCGAGCCATCACCTGATCCACCATTTCCGGAAAGGTCAAGGTGTCGGGCTTACGGGCCGCCAGCGCCACCATGCGCGCGGCCCGCGCCGGGTCGAACAAGGGCTGGATCACCATGGCGGAAAGAATGCGTGCCGCCCTAAGCTGGTCGAAGACGCTGTCCCTGGAAAGATCCTCCAGATTTTCGACGGGAGCGGGCGCAAGCTGGATCAGCAGCGATTCCGGGATCTCCAGATTTTCCGGTTTGACGGAGTCCATCAGCAGGCCCAGGATTTCGCGCTGTTCGTCGGCCGCAATGAACTGGGTGGGCGGCAAGGGGCGCGCCTCGTCCTTGACGGTAAGATTCTGGAACATGCCGCCGATATATTTGACGGCGGATTCGATGGCATAGCGCTGCTCGAGATAGACGATCCAAAGCCGCATGTCGCGCAGGTCGCCGATTGCCTCGCCGGGCTTGAGCATGCCGGTGCCGTAATTGGCCAACGCGATCTTGCGCACCGCCGCGGTCTCGCGGAGGTCGGCCATCGGCGTTTCGCGGTCGTCATACCAGGTGTAGCGGGGATCGTCCTCGCGGGTAAAGACGATGCCATGATCGCGCATGTCGGCGATCACACCGTCCAGGCCTGTCTTTTCCTGGCCCGGGGCAAATTGGCTGTAGGCATAGCGCACCATATAGGTGTCATAGGCGCCAATCGAGGTCATGAAGGATTCGCTCAGGTCCAGCTTGCCGTTGGTGACCTTCACCCTCGGCGTGGGATATTCCATCACCGACGAGCGGTTGTTCAGGTTGGCCGCCCAATTGTGCTGGAAGCCCAGCGTATGGCCCAGCTCATGCGCGGTGAGCAGCGCCTGGCGCAGATAGATCATGTCGCGCTGGCCCTTGGGCATCTTGTCCATCTTGTCTTCGCTGACCAGGCTGGGATCAGCGATGGTCAGGCCGGAGCCGTCATTGGGCAATCCGCCGCTATAGGCATCGTAATAGTTGGCGATGGTGCGCATGCGGTAGGTGTCCATATGCGTCTTGGAGCCCAAAGTCTCGCCGGTGCGCGGATCGTGATAGTTGCCGCTGGAGGAGAAACCGCGTTCATCGCGCTGGATCCACAGCACATAGGCGTAGCGGATATCCATCGGATCCATGTCGGGCGGCGCATCCTTGGCCTCGATGGCGTTCTTGAAGCCGGCCGCCTCGAACGCCTTGTTCCACCACAACAGGCCTTCCTTCATGGCATGGCGGACGGGGTCGGGAATGGCGGGGTCGAAATAATAGACGATGGGTTTTTGGGGTTCGCTGAGCGCGGCATTGGGGTCTTTCTTTTCCAATCGCCAGCGCGTGACCCATTCGGTCACGGGCGAATCGTCGACCGGCTTGGAGAAATCATGGAAACGGATGGCACTGACGCCGATGCGGGAGTCAGCCTCGCGCGGCGTATAGCCGGTGGGCGCCTTGAGGAAGGAATGATGGATGCGCATGGTGAAGACGCCATGTTGCGGCGTCACATTGTTGATCGCCGCGCCCGGCGCATCGGAGGTGAAGGTGGAAATCGTTTCGATTTCGGTATTTTCCGGAAACGCCTTCATGCGCCTGGGATAAAAGACGCTGCGGCCGGGATCGAACTTGAAATCGCCCAGCTTGGCGCGCTTGAAACTGTCGGCGATGTTGCCGGCGTCGCGCATGAACAGTGGCGTGCCGTCGACGATCACCTTGCCGCCTGCGTCCGATACGACCGGCAGCACCGCCAACACCGAGGTAGGAAAGGAATCGGCCACGCCTTCCTGGGTCTTGGCGCTGCCATGGGTGGCGCGATAAGCCAGGTTGATCTGGTTGACCACGACCTTGCCGCCCGAACGCTCGAAATGGATCACCGAGCTGACAATGATGCCACGGTCGAAAGGCGCTTCGACCGAGCCGGGATTGGTGGCGGCCGACACATAATAAAGTACGTCCTGATCGAAGACGGGGATTTCCAGCAGCACCCGGCCGCGGGCGCCGTCGAAATAGAAGGGAACATAGCCTTCCGTGCGGCTCAGCCCCGACGCGCCGGATTTTTCCCTGGCCGGCGGATTGTCGACCGGCTGGGCGTGAGCCGATGTGAACGGCATCAGCAAGGCGCACATCGCCAACAGCGCGAGCATCGCCAACAGCGGCCGGCCCCCTACGGACGCATCAGTCAAGACCGCGAGTTTTTTTGACATGCCAACCCCATGATGCCGAGGGCCGAGCGGCATTCTCGCCCATGCGTCGGCACAACAACGGCTTTGAGAAAGCCGGTCATTGCCCGCGGCGCACGGATTTTCGAATATGACCCATCAACCCGATTGCGACAGGTTAGCCAAACCGCCCCTGTGGTTCTCGGCAATTTTCCGCGAGGTTTGGGCGGAAGATTTTGAAATCCTGCGCGGCGGCACAGAATCGTGCGGATTTACGCCGCACCATGACCCGCGCCTAGCGTTTCGATGATTTCGCTTTGGGCGTCGTCAGATGGGAAATGATCTCGTCGATAAATTGCTGCACGACTTTTGGCGGGGTTGCCGATTTGCGCTTCACCAAAGCCAGTTTCCGGACAAAGAAGCTGTCATCGACCCGCCGCGCCAGGATGCCCGCAGACCGTATTTCGACCGCCGTGGACGGCAGGATCGCAATGCCCATGCCGGCCTGGACCAGGGCGACCGCGGTGGACATGTAGGTGACTTCACAGGCAGGAGAAACACTGAGCCCGCCTGCCGCAAAGGCCTTCTCCACGACGTCGCGGATGCTGCTCCCACGATGAATAAGGATAAGCGGGTAATTGGTGAGTTCGGCCATGGTGATGCGTTTTGCCGAATGCAACGGATGGCCTGGCCGGTAAACGACATTCAGATCGTCTTCGAACAGGTCCTGGAAAACCAGGTCGGGCTCCTCGCCCTCATACACGCAAATGCCGACATCGACATGGCCTTCACGCACCGAGGAACGGATTTGGCTGTTAACGGTGTCCTGAACGACGAAGGTGGCTTCCGGGCGCTTCGCCTGAAATTTGGAAATCAGGTCCGGCAGGAGCGTTGCCGCGCATGATGGAAGGCACGCGATCCTGATGATGCTGTTGGACTTGCGCGAATGTTCGCGTGCGTTGTTGACCGCCCCTTCCAGGTCGCTCACCAGCCTGCGAAAGATCGGCAGCAGCTCCTTGCCGGCGTCGGTCAATTCGAGCGAGCGAGTATTGCGATTGAGCAGCCGCAGGTCCAACGCGTCCTCAAGCTGGCGGATGCGTGTTGTCAGGGCGGGCTGAGAGAGATGCAGAACTTCCGCGGCGCGGGTGAAGCTGCCGGTGGAGGCAACGGTAACGAACCCTCTGACCTGGCTGAAGGTGATCCTCATGGCTCGGAGAGCATAGCCCAGTTTCGCGGCCAAGGAACCCTGCTCACGGATCGCGACGCACAACCTGCAACGCAAACATCGAGCCATCAAAGTGCATCAGCATCCCGACGGGCGTCTTCTCGATCACCACATAGCTTCGACCGGGTTTGAAGGTCAGCCGTCGCCGGTCGGTGGAATACCAGGTCTGGCCATTTGCCAGCTGCAGAACCGGCCTGCCATCCTGATAGGAGATAGCGGTCACTCCCGCCGAAATGCGGCCCGGGCGGACCTGGCGGGGCGTCTGGAATTCCCTATAAGGCGCGTGGCCGGATACAGCCTGGTCTGCGGGTGCGGCCAGCTCCTGCTCCAGGGCCGCGCTGGCTCGTTCCAGGCAATCCGAGCGGCCCGGACCAGGAGGCAACTGACGGCAGGCGATGACCGCCTGCACATCGGCCACCGCCTGGCCCGCGAACGCCCCGACCGACCAGGGGAGCCAGCCGATGATCGCCAGAAAAACCTTGCTGCCCGAACGCACGTCTTGTCTCCCAGGCTATTTGGACGAACTCAGAAATGAACTCCCAGGCGGATATATGCCTGCCGGCCCAAGGCATCGGAGACACTGGGCAGATAGCCGGTGAATTTGGCGAATCCTGGCGCCGAATTCAGGACGTTCAGCATGCCCAAATCGACCTCATAGTGAGAGTTGTCACCCAGCAGTATGCGGTACTGCCAATCAAACACCGACCAGGCGGCAATTCTGGCCGCCGGCGCCTGGGTCACCGGGATATTGTAGTCATCATACAGGCCGGAGCTGTAACGCCAGTCGACGTTGAACGAGTGGATGTCATAGGTCCAGGACGCGTTGAGGAAATTGCGAATGCGGGGGGCCGCCGATGACGATGAAGGCGACGTGGTGGTCGCGTTCCGGCGTCCAATGCCATTATAGACCAGAGAACCTGTGTCGATGTCATAGGCGGTCAGATAGGTCAGAGTGTCGGTGACCCCCAGCGTGCCGCCCAGCACATCCTCGAGCGTATATGTGGCGGAAAGATCGACGCCCGACGTCTGCGTTCCGCTGGGCGCATTGAACTGTTCCACCAGAATGGTTTGGGCGACTCCATTGGAGTCGCGAATAACCTGCGGCCCGTTGGGATTGGCATTGATCACAGCCTGCGCATTCTGCGTCAGGATCTGGTTCTGGTAATCATAGCTCCAATAGTCCGCCGAAAAGCTGAGATGCTGGATGGGCAGGAGCGTGAAGCCGAAATTCAGGGCGGTGTCCTTCTGCGGCTGCAGGTTCGGATTGCCCTGGGTCGTGATCGTCCGGAAGGTCGTCACCCCATTGAGCGGATCGGTAACCTGCCCCACGCCGGAGCCGATCGCCGTATTGGATGTGCTTTGGATGGTGGGCGCCTGGAAGGCCGTGCTGTAAGACCCCCGCAATGACAGCAAGCCGGGAATTATTTTGTAATTGGCCTCAATCTTCGGCGTCAGATTGTGGAAGCGGCCGTAATTTTCGTAGCGCCCGGCCACGTCGATATCCAGGTTCTCCAACAGCGGAATGTCGGCTTCCGCATAGAAGCTGCGCACCGACCTGTTGAGATAGAGATCCTTGGAGGGACCCGAAAAACCGCCAAAGCCGGTCTCGGTCAGGTCTGAAAAAGTCTGGCTGTAGAATTCGCGCCGATACTGTGCGCCCACGGCCAGCTGAACCGTGCCGCCCGGGACATCGAACAACGGACCGTTGAAATCCAGCTCGCCAATCTCATAGTCCCGAATAACATTTGAGAAGACATTCGTCTGGATGTTGTAGATCAGTGACGGATCCTGGTTTTCATTATCTTTCGCGAAGGGGCTGAAATACAGGCAGTTGCCCTGCCCGGCCACGGCGCCGGGCCCAGGGCCGTTCCAGTCGATGTTGCAGCGCGGTCCACCATAACCGTTCAGAGCATCCTGAAACAGTTGCATGTCGGTGTCCTTGTCTTTCACATACGTGCTGGATCTCGACCAGGTCAGGTTGGCGTCATAATTCCAGTCGGAGAAGAAGGGCATCTTGCCGCTGGTGCCGACCACCGAGTGAACCTGCATCAGCTCATCGCGCTCGATCTTGTAGAGAATTCCGTCGAAACCCTGCGAACCGATGGCGCGGCCCGAGAATTGCACCGGCACGCCGAAAGGATTGCCTGGATTGCTGGCCGGCACGATCGGCCCCGCGCCCGCATTGTGGTTTTGCGCGAAGGACGGAACACCCCAACGTTCGGAATCCTGGTGGTAGCCGGCAAACTCCAGGTAGATCTTCTGATCGTCGGTCAGATCATATTCCGCGTCCAAATGGGCGAGGAGATTGTTCGACCCTGGACGCAAGGGGTTCTGGCCCTGGTAACTGAACGTGCAAGTCCCAAGACCGAAACCCGGCGAATTGGCCGATGGCGTGTAGATGCTGTTCGTCGCGGCCGATCCGCAACCGGGGTCAACCACCGTCAGCGATCCGGTACCGCTTTTGAATTTGTCGTAAAGGGTCGAATAGTCATTGCCGTTGATGATGACGTCGCCGCCCCCTGCAGCCTGCGGACGCGCGGTCATGGTGAAGCTGCCGGGATTGGCGCCGGTTCCCGACGAGCCATTGAAAAAGTTGGTCACGCGCCGGTTGCTGTTTTGCAGGCGATCAAGATGGGTGAAGGCCATGGAGACGACGGTGTGAAACTTCCCGTTGCCGGCACCGATTCTGGCCTGGACCTGATAGTCATTGGCATCGGCAAGATTGGTATATTGGGTCGTCGCGTCGAAGCCCTCGAAATGCTTGTCCGTGATCACATTGATCACGCCGGCGACGGCATCGGCACCATATGTCGCGGAGGCGCCGCCCAGCACCGTTTCGACGCGCTGAATGGCGATGGTGGGAACGAGGCTGTCCAGGTTGACAAAACCTTCCGCGGGGACGACGCGCCGGCCGTTCAGCAACACGAGCGTCGCGCCAGCGCCCAAGCCACGCAAGTTGGCGGATCGGGCGTCATGACCGTCGGTACCGCCCTTCTGCAGGTCCTGAACCCCGCCGGTGCTGCCGATGTTCTGGGGGATGAACTTGCTGAGGTCTCCCAGGTCCATGGTACCCGTCTGCTGCAGCTGATCGCTGTCGGTGGAGATCACCGGCGTTGCCATGTCTTCCTGTTTGCGCCTGAGCAGGGTTCCGGTGACGACCACATTCTCGACCGCGGCCTGACCGGGCGGTGCGGTCTGGGCCCAGGCCTCACGCCCCGAGATCAATGCAAGCATGGAAGCGCCGGCAAAGAGGGTCCGTTTCGCCGCCTGGCGAACGCGCATACTGTTCATTTCATCCCCCGACTAGTGGTTGGGCTGAGAACGGTCGGGCAAGGGGTGAAAGCAGATATGGTCCCTGCACATAAGCCCGTTCTCTGCAGACTCTTGTGTGGGATCAGGCTGGCAAAGAATGCCGCGTGAGAAAATTTGATTTATTGGATCGGCTTATAAAGAAAGCTTGGGCCTTGCGATCAAACACGTATCGCCGCGGCCCCGACGCCCGGATTCAGCCGGTTTTGGCGTCACCGATCGGCATCGATAACAGAAGCGAACCCAGGGATTTGCCATGGATGTCCAGGGCAAGCGACCTCGTGACACCGCCGGCCAAGGCCCGGTGGAGGACAAAATTCAACGCCCCCAAATCAGGCAGCTCATAGCGTTCGATATCGCCCTGCACCATGTCGCCCAATATGGCCTTCACCTTTTCGGCCGTCACTTCGCGCTTGAGGAGCGGGAAACTGGCCGGATCGAAGGCGATCACCGAAATGTTCGAGGTGTCGCCTTTGTCGCCCGACCTGGTATGGGCGATGTCGCGGAGTATCACGTCACGCTCTCCCAGTGGATCCGGGGAAAAACCTCATCCCGTTCTATCAGCGTGGAGACGACGGCCACGACCGGCTTGGTGCATTGGCTCGCCCCGCCGCCACCGGCGGGACCGTTGGTATAAAGCGCCTCGACTTCCCGCCCCACCAGTTCCGCCGCGGCGCGGCTTCGCATACGCGCGGCAATGCGGGCGCGGACCTCCCGGGGTGGTTCAGCCGGACTTCTGCCGGCCTGGACGGAATCCACGCCAATCAATTCCGACCGAATATCCAGTATTTCATGGCCCAGGCGCTTCAGGCGTTCCTCCACGATCGCCAGCGCAAGCCGGCCCCGCTCGATCGCTCCCGGCCCCGCATATGTTATCTGGCCTTCGCCGACATAGCCTTCGCGGAAGCCGACAGACACTTTCAGGCTTTGCGGTCTGGCAACGCCCCCGCCGCCGGAAACCTGAATCCGATCCGCCGCAATTTCCGCGAAGCGGACGGTGGAAAAATCGGCGGTCACGTCCGGCGTAAGATAGCGCGTGGGGTCATGAAGCTCATACAACAGCTGTTCCTTGCAGGTCGCTTCGGTGACCCTGCCTCCGGTGCCTGCGACCTTGGTGAGAATCGCACTGCCGTCGGCGGACACTTCCGCCAGGGGGAAACCCAGGTTGGCGAGGTTCAGCACATCCTTGAAGCCCGGATCGGAAAAATAGCCCCCCGTCACCTGTCCGGCGCATTCCAGCAGATGACCAATGACGGTTCCGCGTCCCAGCAGATTCCAGTCATCCCATTTCCAGCCGAATTCATGCGCAAGAGGCGCAAGAAACAGCGACGGATCGGCGACCCGGCCGGTGATGACGATATCTGCCCCCGCGGCGAGGGCATGCGCGATGGGCTCGGCACCCAGATAGGCATTTGCCGATATCAGCTCGCCCTGCCATTGCAGGACAGTGCCCGGTGCGTCGATCAGCTGCCGGTCCCGGTCACGCAGTTGCGGCAACACATCGTCGCCGACGATTGCGGCAATCTTCAAGGGACCAAGACCGAGCTTGGCCGCGATCTCGGCAGTGCGCCGGGCAGCCGCGACCGGGTTGGCGGCGCCCATATTGCTGATGATGCGCGTGCGGTTGCGCACGGCAACCGGCAGGACCGCGCCCAGGCGTTCGTCCAGATAAGGATCATAGCCCAGCTCGGTCTGCTTGAGCCTGGTTCGGACGGCAAGCGCGATCGTGCGCTCCGCAAGGCATTCGAAAACCAGGTAGTTCAGATTGCCGCTTTCTGCCAGGACGACCGCAGGTTCGATACGGTCGCCGGAAAATCCCGCCCCAGCCCCAATTCTAACCTTGCGGCCGACACCCTGCGGGGCCGCGTGATCCTTCGACATTATTCAAAGCCTTGTGGACCGACGACCGCTATCGGAGGGACATTTGTGAATCCAAGCATATTCACCCATGTATCCTGTCGCAACGGCGCGATCAGTCGTTTGGATATCCACCTTTGCCCGGCACATCGAGAAAAAAACGGCACCCTCCCGGCTTGCCGGGACCTGTTACGGGACAAATCTGGAGGATCATCCCTATCGGGGCCAACTGATTTTTTGAATGAGGCAATAGATTGGCCTGATAATTCAGGGGTGTGTGGCGAAACATCATGGAGCGATGGTCTTCTGCTTCAGAACAACGGACAGTGATGGACTGAGGCCTTGGGACGACCCACCTGCTGCGAATGTATAAGTACCGCCCTGGACGCGCCAACGGTGTACGTCCCCCTGCCAGTCCGCGAGCAAGCGCGGCTCGATCGTTATGGATACCGTCCTGCTTTCGCCCGGCCTGAGCTCGACGCGTTGCCAGCCAACAAGACGTTTGTGCATGCCACTTGGCGTGCCGGTCAGATAAAGCTGGGCAACCGCTGCACCGGCCCGCTCGCCGGTATTGGCGACATTGACCTGGGCCGCGAGGGCCTCCCCCGGGATGATAGTGGGTACGCCGAAGGAAAATTCCGTATAGGAAAGACCAAAACCAAACGGAAATAGCGGGCGCGCTCCCTTGGCGTCGAACCACCGATAGCCGACATCCGCGCCTTCCGGATAGTGGACATCGAAGCGGGTCCCATCCGGGAGATCGGCGCCGGGAAGTTGCGGATTGGGCAGCTGGCGCATGTCGGCCGGAAAGGTGATGGGCAGATGTCCCGAGGGATTGACCGCGCCGGAGAGGATGTCAGCGATCGCCTCACCGCCCCGGGCGCCGGGAAACCATGCTTCGGCCACGGCGGCCACCTGCGGCAGCCAGGGCATCACGACCGGGCCGCCCGTTTCCAGAACCACGATGGTATTGGGATTGGCGGCGGCAACCCGGGCGATCAGCGCGTCCTGGCCATCCGGCAGCGTCAGGTCGGGAGTATCGGACCCCTCCCCCATCCATTTGGTCGCGAACACGATCGCAACATCCGCCTGCGCAGCCATCGCCGCCGCTGCCGAAGGATAGGAACCACTGTCATAGCTGATTTGCGCCGACGGAAACCTGGACTGCAGCGCCTTGAGCGGTGACGATGGCATGTACATGGATGTGTGAAGGAAAGCGTCAATCTGGCTTGTCCCACCCAGCGGAATTGTGGCGGCAGGCCCGCCCGGAGGCGCGACCTGGGACGACCCGCCCCCGGATATGACGCCGATATCGGCATGACCGCCGATTATGGCGATGCGCTTGATGCCGCCATTCAAGGGCAGAACATGTTTGGGATTGGCAAGAAGGACAATGCCCTCCTGTGCCACACGCTGCGCGACCGTGGCGCCAGCCCCCATGTCCAGGTCGGATCTGACCGGCGGGTGATCGACGAGGCCCACCGCGAACATCGAGCGCAGGATACGGCGGACCATATCGTCCAGGCGCTGGCGGACCTTGGGATCCTTGCCGGCAAGCGCGCGCAGCGGTGCATCGAAGAACACTGTGTCGTCAAGCTGGGCGCCGGATTCCTGATCCAGCCCATGCATGGCCGCTTCCACATCCGGCACCGCGCCCCAGTCCGACATCACAAAACCGGGGAAGTGCCAGTCTTTTTTCAGCACATCGTTGAGGAGCGCAGCACTGTCACAGGCATAAGGGCCATTGACGCGGTTATAGCTGCACATGACAGAAGCGGGATGGCCCTTCTCCAGCGCCAGTTCAAACGCCAGCAGATCGCTTTCCCGCGCCGGTGCGTCATCCATCACCACATTCAGGACGTGCCGCCCGGTTTCCTGATCGTTCAAGGCAAAATGCTTCAAGGTCGAGATGACATGCTGATCCTGGATGCCGCGGATCGCTTCCCCTGCCAGCGATCCCGCCAGCAGGGGATCTTCCCCCAGATATTCGAAATTGCGGCCATTGCGTGGTTCGCGGGCAAGATCGGCCCCGCCCGCCAGCAGGACATTGAAGCCTTTACGCCAGGCCTCCTGACCGATCATGGCGCCGGCCTGATAGGCGCCTTCCGGGTCCCAACTGGCGGCAGAGGCCAGGCCCGACGGCAGGGCGGTGGCCCCGTCATGACGCAGCCCCATCACATAGGCGACGCCGAGGCTGGCATCACTCTCGGTCAGGGCCGGGATGCCAAGCCGCGGCACCCCCGGCACATAACCGGCACCCAAAATCGCCTCCGGAGGGATCTTGACCGAGGGTCCCAGCGGAATGGCCATGATGCCGTGCACCAGCGACAGTTTCTCGTCCAGGGTCATCGCGGACAATGCCGCGGCCGCGCGCCGGTCAGCCGACAATGCGGTGTTGGTCCAGTCGCCAGGTGTGGCTGGCATGGCGCGAGCGGGCGCAGCAAGCACGGACAGCACCGCCAGACACACCATCAGTCGCGCAGAGACAGCCATCCCCCACCCCCTTTTTCATCATCACCTAACATGCGTTTCCGCGCGGCTGAAATAGTATTCCGAGAGCATTCATAGCGTTGTTGAATAAGCCGGCATGGCATTGCGCCGCCTTGCCCGCGGTAGCATCATTGCCATCCTGAATAGGCCTATAAAAATTTCTGAATTCCCGCACCGGGCCACGGTGGTCACAATCACACAAAAACCGGGGAAATCGCCGATGTACCGCGCCGCCGTCAGGATCATCGCGCTATCAGGCTTTTTCGCCGCGATTGCCCCGGGGCTGCAAAACTCTTCTGCGGAAGATGCGCAGATCGGCGCGGCATGTCGGGCCCTTGCGGCAAAATCCTTCGCGGACGCGAAGATCGAAACGACCGCGGTTGAGGGATCGGTCTGCAGGATCAGGGGAATTACGACACCCACGGCACAATCCAATATCCATTTCGAAATCTGGCTGCCGCTATCGGAATGGAATGGCCGCATCGAGATGATCGGCAATGGCGGTTATAGCTCGCAGATCCGCTTCGACGAACTTGCCGCGCTCGCACGGGACGGCACTGCCGCCGTCGCCACCGATACCGGCCACAGCGGTGAAGGCCTGGATTTCGGATACGACAATAAGGAGGCGATCGCCGACTGGGGACACCGCGCCGTCCACGAATCCATCACCGCCGCCAAGAAAATAGCGACGGTCTTTTATGGGCAGGCTCCCCGTTACGCCTATTTTGCGGGTTGCTCGACCGGCGGGCATCAGGCGCTGATGGAAGCCCAGCGCTATCCCACAGACTTTGACGGCATCCTGGCGGGCGATCCCGGAAACAATCGGACCAACCTGAACCTTGGCTTCCTGTGGCAGTTTCTGTCCAACCACTCGAAAGGCGACAACGATCATCCAATCTTGTCGGCAGACGGCCTGAAGCTCGTCAACCATGCCGTGATGGAGAAATGCGATGCCCTTGACGGCGTTCGCGACGGCATCATCACCGATGCGCGCCTTTGCCATTTTGATCCGGCAGAACTGCGCTGTCCGGCGGCAAAAAGCATGGAATGTCTGACCGAGACACAGATTGCCGCGCTGCGCAAAATGTATGCGGGCGCGCATCGCAGCGATACCGGCCAGAGCATTTATCCCGGCTGGCCGGCAGGCAGTGAATGGATCGAGGGAGCCGGAGGCTGGCAGATCTATTGGGCCAATCCGCAAAAGCCGGACGAGCCCCAGCGCGTGGATTATTTCCGGCGCTGGGCTTTTCATGATCCGGCCTGGAATTGGTGGACTTTCGACTGGGCCAGGGGTGTCGACACGGCGCGGACCAGGCTCGGGCCGTTGGTGGACGCGCTCAATAGTGAGCTCTCCGCCTTCCGCCGGCATGGCGGCAAGCTGATCCTGTATCAGGGTTCGGCCGATCCGGTTGTTTCGGCGACCGACACCATTGCCTATTACGACCGGTTGGTTCGCGGCAATGCGGACGCGAGTTCCTTTGCGCGGCTATTCATGGTTCCCGGCATGGCTCATTGCGCGGGCGGCCCCGGCGCCACATCGTTCAATTCCGGTGACGATGCCGACCATAATATCGGCCTGGCGCTTCGCCGCTGGGTGGAAGACGGCCAGGCTCCCAACCGGATCATCGCGGTAAAATACCGGGCCAGAACTCCCGACAGCGGCATCGCAATGTCGCGGCCATTATGTGCCTGGCCAAAACTTCCGGCCTATAAAGGCAAGGGCAACACCAACGACGCCGCCAGTTTCACCTGCCACTGAGGGATTGCCGCATGCTTGTCCTGTTGGGCGTGCTGACGATAGTGGCGCTCCTGGCCGCCATTCTCTTCAATCGCATGTCGCCGGTTGTCGCGCTTATTCTCATCCCGGTCGCCGCAGCGCTTGTTGGCGGGTTCGGATCGTCAACCGCCGGTTTCATGATCCACGGCATCACCGAGATCGCTCCCGTCGCGGGCATGTTCGTGTTTGCCATTCTGTTTTTCGGCGTCATGACCGACGCGGGCCTGCTGGAACCGCTGCTGCGGGGCGTTATCCGGCTGGCCGGCTCACGCCCCAGCCTGATCGTGCCGGCGTCGGCTCTGCTGGCATTGCTGGTGCATCTGGATGGCTCCGGCGCGGTCTGCTTTCTGGTGGTGATCCCGGCCATGCTGCCGCTATACGACCGGCTGGGCATGGACCGGCGCATCCTGGCCTGTGCAACATCGCTGGCGGCAGGCGTGAATGTCCTGCCATGGACCGGCCCGACCCTGCGATCCTCCGCGGCGCTCAAAATACCAGTCATGGATATCTTTCGGCCCATGATCGGGGTGCAAGCCGCCGGCCTGCTGTTCGTCTTCGCCGCCTGTTTCTGGCTGGGACTGAAAGAGGAAAGGCGGCTCCTGGCCGCCGGCCCAACAGCGCGCCAGCCCGCGGTGACCGTCGGCAGCGATGACAAGAATGACCTGAAGCGGCCAAAGCTCTTCTGGGTCAATCTGGCGCTGATCATCGCGGTTCTGGGCGGGATGATATTTTCTGCCATACCGCCCGTGGTCCTGTTCATGGCGGGAACGGCGCTGGCGCTTTTGGTCAACTATCCCGATGCCGCCCAGCAGCGTGTACGCATCGATGCCCATGCCCGGGCTGCCTTGCTGATGGCGGGCGTGCTGTTCGCGGCTGGTGTCTTTACGGGCATCATGACCGGCTCCGGCATGCTCAAGGCCATGGCGGCCGCGGCCGTCAACGCCGTGCCACCCGGTGCCGGCCACCACATCCCGTTTGGCCTGTCGCTGGTGGCAATGCCGCTCAGCCTGGCTTTCGATCCGGACTCCTTCTATTTCGGCGTCCTGCCCATCCTCGCGCATACGGTGCAAAGCCTGGGCGGCACGGCCCTGCAGACCGCACAAGCTGCCCTGATCGGGCAAATGACCACGGGCTTTCCGGTCAGCCCGCTCACGCCCGCCACCTTTCTGGTCGCCGGCCTGTGCCGGCTGGAACTGGGCGCGCATCAACGCTTCACCTTCCCGTTCCTGTATGCCGCATCGCTGGTCATGTCCGCGACGGCGCTGGCTTTTGGTCTTTTTCCGATATGAGGATGAAATGATGCGCAAGAGCATCTTGTTGGCCACGGCATTGTCAGTGGGCTGGGGTGGCGCCCAGGCCGCCGTCACCAAATTCGAGGTGCAATCGCGCAAGCCCTTTGCCGCCGATCCCCGCTATGAGCTGCTCGAAGGCCGGTTTACGGGCGCGCTCGATCCCGCGGATGCGCATAACAGCATCATAAACGACATCAGGCTGGCGCCCCGCGATGCGCGGGGCCGGGTCGGCTATAGCGCGACCTTCAAATTACTGAAGCCGCTGAATATGACGGGGGCTTCCGGCGTGCTGGTCTATGACGTGCCCAACCGCGGGCATGGCATGGTGACCGCGTTCCCGCAGGGCCATGTCAGCGTCATCAGCGGCTGGCAGGGCGATTTGGCGGACCATCCGGCCTTGCAAACCATCACCGTGCCGGTGGCGCACAATCCTGACGGTTCCCCCATTCTTGGACCGGTGATTGCCCGCTTCATGGACATGCCGGCGGGGACGACGACCGTGACCATCGCAGGCGGCCCGGCCGGCGGAATTGGCGGGCATAACTTCCTGCCCGCCACGGCGAAAGGCGCGCGCCTGATCAAAGCCACCAGTGACGCAGCGCAGCCGACAGAAATTCCGCGCAGCGACTGGGCTTTTGGCGATTGCACCTCCACGCCCTTTCCCGGCAAGCCCGACCTGAGCAAGCTATGCCTCAGGAACGGATTCGATCCCAAATTCGCCTATACGCTTTCCTTCCAGACGCGAGACCCGAAGCTTCTTTCGATCGGATTCGCCGCGACGCGGGACCTGGTGGCCTTCCTCCGCTACACCAGGACCGACGCGGCCGGCAATCCCAATCCGGTCGCCGACCAGATACATTGGACGATCGGGCGCGGCGTATCGCAGTCGGGAAACTATCTGCGGAGCTTTCTGCATCTGGGATTCAATGCCGACGAAAAAGGCAGGATCGTTTTTGACGGGGTAAACCCGCTCATCGCGGCCCGGCAGAATCCCATGAACTTCCGCTTCGCCAATCCAGGCGGCGCGGCAAATCTGTATGAGCCCGGCAGCGACGGCGTGGTGTGGTGGACCCGCTATACGGACAGCGTGCGGGGCTTGCCCGACGCCGGCCTGCTGGATCGCTGCAATGCCACGGCCACATGCCCCAAGATTGCCGAGGAACTGGGATCGTCGGAATTCTGGGGGCTGCGCGCATCGCCGGACTTTGTGGGCACCGATGCGAAAGCCGACCTGCCCTTGCCGGCAAATGTTCGCCGCTATTACACGCCCGGGGTCACCCATGGCGGAGGGCGCGGCGGTTTTGCGTTGGCCAGCGGTCCGGCGCCCGGCTGCACGCTTCCTTCCAACCCCAATCCCGCTTTAGATACCTACAATTCGATCTTTGAGGCCCTGGTCCAGTGGGTCACGCATGATGCGGCGCCGCCACCCAGCAGCTATCCCAGGCTCGCAAACGGCGACCTGGTTGCCCCGACAGCGGCGGCCATGGGCTTTCCAGCCATCCCCGGCCAACCACAGCCGGACGGCCATCTCAACACGCTGCTGCAATATGATTTCGGCGCCGGCTTCAACGCGGTCGATCTGAGCGGCACGATCAGCATACAGCCGCCGCATATTGTACGAACCCTGCCTTCCCTGGTCCCGCGGACTGACAGCGACGGCAATGAGATTGCAGGCATCCGCTCCGTCTTGATGCAGGTGCCCCTGGGGACCTATCTCGGCTGGAATGTGGCCGCGAAAGGCTACGAAGCCGGCCAGGGTTGCGGATTCCAGGGCGGCTATATTCCGTTCGCCGTCACCAAGGCGCAACGCCTTGCCAACAAAGATCCACGCCCGTCCTTGGAGGAACGCTATGGCACGCACGACAATTTCGTCGCGAAGGTGAAGGCTGCCGCGGAAAAACTGGTGAGCGAACGTTACCTGTTGCCTGGCGACGCCGCGCGGATCATCAGCCAGGCTGAAGCCAGCGACATCCTTAGATAAAAACGACGGATGCGCGGCACCTGCCGGTCGATGCGACAGCGCGTCACCGGCTGTCCTATTTTCCCGGCAAGGCGAAAATCGCGATCACATCCCCGAACTGCGGCCGGCCCTTGAGCTGCAGCATCCGTTCATAGCCATTGGCCCCCACCCCGCCCGCGGCCACCGCCACATATTGCACGCCGTTCACCCGGTAGGTGACAGGCGGAGCGGTGACGCCGACACCCAGATTGAAATGCCAGAGCTTCTGGCCGGTCCTCGCATTGAAAGCGTCGAACATCCCATTCTGTTCGCCGGTGAAAACCAGATTGCCCGCCGTGGCCAGCGCCCCGCCGATCATCGGATATTCCGACTTGTACTGCCAGGCGATCTTGCCGGTATCGACATTGATGGCCGAGAAAGTGCCACTGACGGGAATGGTATCGATGGTCTTGTCGACGCCGCTGATGATGTGCATGCGGCCGCCGATGAACTGGCCGGCCACCGGCGTTCCTGGCGTGTAAGGCTTGGCATCCTTGTCCTGATAATAGCTCCAGGCCATGTTCGCCCCGGGGACATAAAATTCCTGGGTGAGTGGCGAGAAAGCCGCCGCGGACCAGGTATTGCCGCCGGCCGGCGATGGATAGACCGGCTCATTATTCTGCGGCTTGAAGATGTTGGCCGACTGCAACACAAAAGGATCGGACTTGCGCAACAGCGCGCCGTTGCGCCGGTCGAAGATATAAAGGTTGCCTTCCTTGCCCGCTTCGCCCACCGCAGGCACGCGCTTGCCATGCCCATCGTCGGCGTCAAAGAACACGACCGGCGAGCACTGGTCGTAATCCCACATGTCATGCGGCACGACCTGGTGCCACCAGGCGAGTTTTCCATCCTTGGCGTTCACCGCCACCACGGAGTCGGTATAGGCGTTGTCGCCCAGCCGCAGCTGCCCATTGGCATCCGGGTTTGGGTTGCCGACGCCGAAAATCAGCAGCCCGGTCTTCTGGTCCAGGGCCGGCGTGTCCCACATGGAACCGCCGCCATATTTCCAGCTCTCGCCCGCCCAGGTTTCATGCCCCGGCTCACCCGGTCCGGGGATGGTGCGGAAGCGCCAGATCAGGGCGCCGGTATTGGCATCATAGGCCTGAACGAAACCGCGTGTGGGATATTCCGCGCCGGAGCTCCCCACCACGACCATGCCATCATAAACCTGGGGCGCGAGCGTGAAGGAATAGAATGCCGAATCCTCGGGCAAAGTCTTGGCCGGGTCGCCCTTCCAAACCACCTTGCCGGTTTTCGCATCCAGCGCCACCACAATGCCGTCCAGCTGGGCGACGAAGACCTTGCCATAGGCAACAGCCACGCCGCGCGACACCGGACCACAGCATTGGTTGGAATAGCCCAGTTTGGGATTGTAGGACCACAACACTGCGCCGGTCGTGGCATCATAGGCCTGAACATGGTCATAGGGTGTGGAAACATACATCACGCCATTGACCACGATGGGCGAGGCTTCGAAGCTGTTGGAGATGCCGGTCTGGATGATCGAGACCGGCACCAGCCGTTTCACCGTCTTGACGTCGATCTGGGTCAATGGCGAGAAACGCTGGTTCTCATAGGTGCGGCCGAACAGCAGCCAATTGTTGCCGTCGGTTCCCGCCTTCTTCAACATGGAATCGGTGACCGTTACGTCGGCAGTGACGGGCGCAACCTGGGCGCTCTCGATAATGGCCGTTGGCGCGGCCGAAACGCCGTGATCGTTGCTGGGCTGGGGTGTGGGAGCCGATTGGGCCAGCGATACGGCCAGGCCTGCATCACCGGCGGCGAGCGGCGCAGGGCCGGATGGGTAGCCATTCTGCTTGAGGATGTAAGCGGTGACGGCCGCATATTGCTGGGCCGAGAGCGAGCCAGGATTTTCCTTCGGCATGGTCTGCGAGACCGCTCGCAGCAGCGAAGCCACGGTCAGGTTTTGCGCCCTGGCCATGCCCTGAAAGCCATCGCCCTTCAACGCCGGCGCGGCACCGCCCGAAAGGTCTGCGCCATGGCAACTGGCACAGGACTGGCCATAGGTTACCTGCCCCAGCCGGGCCTGCGCATCGCTATAGAATGCTGGGGCGTCGGCGACCACCGCGCCGATGCCACACAGAGACATCACGCTGGCGCCCGCGACTGCAACAATGAATTTCCGCATCATATCCCGCCCCTTCGCGCATTATATTTATAGTCTGCGGCCATTAATCATGTAGCGGCCTGGCGACACAATCCCGGAAATGATTGCGGCGCCCACCTGCGAGCGCCGCAATCCACCAAAGCCGCATAGGCCTGTTCAGGGGGGTGCCCAGACCGATGTGCCCGGCAAGTCCTCAAAAGTCCGATCTGAACCCGACCGCGAAGATCCGCCCAATCGGGTTGGAAAGGAAGCCGTTATAGCCGTAACCGCCAAGACCGATGCCCGCGGTGTTACCGCTATAGAAAGGCGGATCGGAATTGAGGACGTTCTTGACGTCGATATAGATGGCGGTGTCTCCGAACCAGCCGGTCTGGCCGAAATTATACTCGCCATGCATGTCGAGCGTCACATTGGCATCGACATGATCGCCGCCGCCGATGGGAACGCCCACGGAATTGCTGATCACCGGTATGAGCGAGGTGTTGCTCCAATTGTGGTAGGCGCTGGTATAGTTCACGAAGGTGTCGAACGAGAACTGATCGAGTGTCCAACCCGCCTGGAGGCGGGCATGGCCCGCTACCGACGGGAAGGTGTTGTTGGAACCGGATGTGCCAAGCATGCTGTAGGCGACGCCGGGGAAGTCCTGGGTGAACTTGGTGAACCAAGTCAGGGCCAGACCAAGCCGGAATTCGCCGTCGTGATCGGTCTGCATGTCATACATGGAGTTCAAGTCCACGCCCTGAACCCGCAGATTGACCACATTCCCGAGGTCATCGTTCCTGAGGAAATAAACCGTCGCCGGCAGCGTGCTGTCGAGCGTGCCGCCATTGGCGATATTGGTGAACGCATTGATCTGGGCCGCGCTGCAACCCGACGGGCAAAGCGTCAGGCGGTTGAGTGACGGGATGTTGATTTCCTGGGTGAGGCCCAGCGCGTCGGCACCGGATTTGAACCGGTTGTTCCACAGGGTGACGGAAGAGGTGAAGCCGGGCAGGAAAGATGGCGTGAAGTCGAAGCCCACCGACCAGCTGTTACCGGTCTCGGGCCGGGCATTGGGGCCAATGCCATAGGTACGCGACAGACCAGGGTTCACCGAACTGCCGAGCTGACAGGTGGTGGTGACACCGGCACAGCCGGGTATGCTGGCGACTTGAGGATACAGAGAGACCGGCACGTTGATGAGCGTGGTCAACTGGGTCACACCGGTGGCGATGCGCTTGTATCCATCAGCAGGAATACCGATGGCTGCGAGCGGCGGCGCGACAAATGCCGTCGCATAGTTCGCGCGCACCTTGAGGTCGTCATAGACCGTCCAGTTGGCGGCGATCTTCGGATTGGAGGTTTCCCCGACATCGCTGTAGCGGTCGTAACGGGCCGAAAGGTCCACATCGAAGCTTTTCATGAGCGGAACGCCCATGCTGTCCGAAACGATCGGCGCGACGAGCTCGGCATAACCCGAATAGACATTGCGGGCGAGCGAGAACTGGAAGTATTTGGAAAGACTGCCGCCCAGCGCGCCAAGGCCACCGGTGGCGATGGTCGCAACGTCCTGGGTCACCCACATATATTCGGCGCCGGCCGCCATCCTAAGCGGGCCGGCCGGCAGGTCGGCGACGATGCCCTGAATTTCCAGCTTGGACTGATTGAAGCTGTTCCAGTGGGTATTGTTCTGGTTCAGGGAATAAATTTGCTTGAGCGTGGTCGCTGACGAATTGCCCCCATTGGCGTTCCAGACGTCCAAGGCGTTGCTGGAAGTCAAAGGCAGGTTCAGCGCAATGATATTGGCGCCGCCGACACTGGTGGTCGTGGTGCTGGCATTGGCATTGGTCGTGCCGTTCAGAGCCAGGATGGCGCAGCTCGGGCAGAATGCCCCGATCCTTGCGTCATTGGTGCGGCTGCGCCCAAACGAGTCGCTCAGCTTGACGCTCCAGTCTGTGCTCAACTTGTATTCGGCATTGCCATACAGAAACAGCGTGTCGTTGCTCTGCTGCTCGATGCCATAGGCGTTGCCGGAAGATCCGGGCCTCAATCCGGGCAGCAATGCGGAATAGCTGATGTTTTCCTGTGTCGCGCCCGGTTCGCCGGCGGGCGCCTGGAAGAAGGGATTGATCTGGCCGCCCATGCCGGAACCCGGACCAAACACCGTCACGCCCGTGACCAGACCTTCCTGCAGGTTTCGGTTGCCCAGCAGGTGGCCATAGTCCGCGGTTCCCGTGAGCGTGAGCCGGTCGCCGATATTCTGGACAACCCGGACCAGGCCACTGAGCCGCTCGGCGCTCGGCAGCACGTCGCCATTCAGGGTGTTGTTGCAGGGCGCGAAAGCCGAAGTGCTGGGAACGGTCGTTGTCGCGCTGGGCGACAGATAGGCATTGGTGCCCGACGCCGGGGTGCGAATGCTCGCCGGCGAGCAGTTGAAAGTCTGGAAGTTCTGGCCTCGCGGGCGATAGTCGCCTCGATCCAGGAAGGCGCGCGAGCTGTTGGCCAGCGCGCTCTGATAGGAATATTGGCCGGCAACATACATGGAGCCGGTATTCCAGGCCTCGCCCCAGATGGCATTGGCGTCGCCGCTGTTCCATCCGTTTGCGACGCCGACCTTGCCGTTGATCTCCAGACCCTGAAATTCACGCCGCGTGATGTAGTTGACCACACCGGCGACCGCGTCCGAGCCATAGACCGACGAGGCGCCGTCGGCGAGAACCTCCACACGCTGCAAGGCGCTGCTGGGAATGATGTTGGGGTCGGTCTGGCCGAACTGGGTGCCGCCGCCCGGCATGCGCATGCCGTCGACGATGACCAAGGTCGTGTTGCTGGCGCTGCCGCCCAGGCCGTGAATCGACGGCGCATAATAGGAATAGGCATTCTCGCCCTGTGCCGCCCCGCCCGACTGGGTGATGGCGGGAACCGTATCGGTCAGTTCGGTCGCATTGATGGCCGCGGTCTTTTCCAGCGAATCGCGGCCGACCGCCACCAGGTTGGAACCGATCGGCGCAACGCCGCGGATGCTGGTGCCGGTCACGGTCACCGACTCGACGTCCGAGGACGGATCGATCCTGTTCGCTTCCACCTGCCTGGGAGAAGCCGCCCCCTCAGTGGCCGGGGCGGCTGCTACGTTTTTTCGGGATGCCCTCAAAAGAATGGTCTGGTCGTCGCTCGCCGCCACCTGCAGGCCGGTGCCTTGCAGCAGCTTGGCCAGTCCGGTGCGCACGTCATAGGTGCCGCGGATGGCGCCCGTCTTGTGGCCTTCCAGCTGGTCGGCCGGCGCGACAATCTGAACGCCCGCCTGGCGGGCGAACTCCGGAATCGAATTCACCGCATCTTCGGACGGCACATCGAAAGTCTTGGCCTGGGCCCAGGCAGCAGACGCACACAATATGGCGATGGCGGCGCCACCGCAGCTCAGGATGGCCTTTCGGGCGAATAAACTCATCTGACACTCCCTCTGGCGGCCACGTTCTTTGCATGGCCCGCTACAACCAAGACACTTGGCGCCCTCCAAATCCCTACGGCGCGATTTCGATTTTTAGCGCGTGATGCGAATCTGGCTGTCGCTGATCTCAGTATGGAGATCGAAAGACACCGCTACCGCGTTTGCGAACCCGACCGGGTCCGTCGACACGAAAAGGCCAGTGACCTTCTGATTGGCAACATCGGGATCATCGATCTGGATACGGGCATCGCTGTAGCGGGCAAACTCCGCCGCCGCCTGCGCCAGCGTCTCGCCGTGAAATGCCAGCCGGCCAACCCGCCATGCCAGTTCACGTCCCACTTCCGAGGTTTCAACCGGCTTGGCGGTTATCGGCGCGTCTTGCGGCGCGATGGCACGGCTGTTCATCGCAACCAGAACCACCGGCGCCACCGGCACGCCGGGCCGCTTGACCTCGACAATCCCCTCGCGAACCAGGACCTGAACCGGCTGGTCTGGGAGAACCTTGACACTGAAACTGGTGCCGACTGCGCGCACCAGCGCCGTGCCGGTCTGGACGATAAAGGGGCGAAGCTTGTTCTTGGCGACGTCGAAGAGTGCCTCGCCATGGACAAGCTCGATCATGCGCTGCGATGGCGTATAACGAACAGCGATCTCCGAATTGGTGTTCAGGGTGACGACCGAACCGTCGCTCAAGGGAATGACCTTCATTTCCCCGATCTGGGTTCGATAGCGATCTTCGCCCAGAAACCATTTGGAATAATTTCGGATGCCCATGGCCGCCAGCAGCGTGGCCGCGATTCCACCGCCGATCAGGAAACGACGCCGCGGCGGGGGGCCGGGCTCGACCAGCCGCATGGGAGCAGGCTTTTTGATTGGCGTCAGCAGCGCGCAGGCCTGCGCATAGGCACCATAGTGCCGCGTGTCGGCGGCGAGCCATTGTTCAAAAATGGCTTGGTCTTCCGCAGGCAAGGCGCCAGCGTCTACCCGCGCCGCCCAATAGGCGGCTTCGTCATAGACCTGTTCGCTGGAAAGTCTGGTGGTCATTTGAGCAACTTGGTCCGATCTCTGTCTACTGTATTCTCCCCTTCCATCTTTCTAGACACTTGAGAACCGCTCATCCCCCCTCGGCCATATGTCCGGATGAGGAAACGCACGCTGCGTGTCATGTATTTCTCGACGGTCTTGACGCTGATGCCCAGTTTCTCGGCCACTTCTTTTTGCGAGAGATTCTCCACCCGGCGCAGCAGGAAGGCGGTACGGCAGAGGGGCGGCAACTCCTGCAGGGATTTTTCCAGCTCCCGAAGTTCGTGCTGGGAATTCAAGGCGTGTTCCGGTGACGGCTCGGGCGAGGCAAGTCCCATTTCCTCGAAATCTCCCAGCGGGATCATGGGAACGACGCGCGCATGGCGCGTCATGTTCAAGGCAATGGAAACAGCTGTCTGTGCCGCATATTGCCGTGGATTTCTGACGTCTTCGACGCTATCGAGGGATGCCAGCCGCGCATACATTTCCTGGACGATATCGTCGATCTCCAGATCCAGCGCGCGGCGGGAAAGCCAGGCACGAATATCGCGCTCGTGCGGCACGATATGCTCGGCGAGCCACATGGCCCGGGCACTGGAAGGCGGCTTCATGCGCAGAGATCATTCCGGCCCGACGAAAACCGCAAGAGCAATTCTGGTCGATGTTGCTGGCCTGCCCCGAACTATCTTTTTTCGATCGCGGGTGTAGGGATTTCGGTTCCTGAAGTGTCAGCCGGCTTTGCCTTACGCTGCAAAGCAACAAAAGCCGCCTCAGCTGATGCGATGCACACGATAAACCCGCGACTCGTTGCGCACCGTCAGGATGAAACTGCCTGACATGCCATGCCGTATCGTAACCAGATAGGTGCTGGCCGGCTTCTTCCAGAAAGCGTCATGGGAATCGCCATCGATCTGGCGCCAGGTTTGCCCATTCTCCAGCGTGATGGTGAATATCCCTTGTGAATCAAAGCTGTAATCGGTCATTCGCGAAACAATGGTCTGGCCTGCTGCCATGCCCTGCTGCAAGTTGCGCGCGTTGTCATTCTGCGCCGCGGAAGCAGACTGCGGTCCGACAGGTACCGACAGTCCAAGCTGCTCGCGCATCGGAACGGCCGCGCGATAGTAGCAATCGAGCCAGTCCCGGTCGTCATCCTGGTCATAGCAGCGGCCCGCTTCCGCAACCACACGGGCGCGGACCTGAGATGGCGGCGCCTGAGAGACAATCGCCGGTGGCGACTGAACAAGTTGCACCTGCCCTGGCAAAGCCGGCTTCAGTCCCAGCCCCGCCCGGGCCGGCTGTGCCGCGCCATAATAGCAATCAAGCCATTGCCGGTCGTTCGCCAGGCCATTGCAACGGAACAGCTGGGCCATGACATCGTCGCGAGGGCGGGCTTGGGCCCCGCATAAAGGCAACAGCAGAAAAATGCCCGCGGCACAGACGATGCTTTTCATTGCCGCCGATGAGAGCCGGGAAACGAGACGGGGTCAAGAAGCAGCGGTCACGACGCGGCTACACGTCTCTACCAGTTGGTAAAGGAACCATCGGGCCGGTGGTTGAGCATCATGCCGGCATGATAGGTGGCGTATTCGCCGATCTTGGTCAGCTTGCTGACGTCCACCTCTACGCCCAACCCTGGACGCTGATTGGGCCACAGCTTCCCGTTCCGGAAATCATACACCTTCGGAAGGTGCGGCCAGGTGCGCGTGCCGTCGCCCAGCATTTCCATCAAGGCCGGAACCGATGTGGCCGTCAGGCAGTTGACCAACGCGGCTTCCGCGATCGGGCCGGTGAAATGCGGGATCATGCCGACATAATGCGTCTCGGCCATGGCCACGATCTTCATGAATTCGCTGATGCCGCCGACATTGGGCAAGGTGACGCGGGCATAGTCCATCAGCTGACGTTCGATCAGGGTGTTGACGTCCCATTTGTAGCCGAACTGCTCGCCGACCGCGATCGGCAGCTTGGTGTGCTGGCGCATCATCACATAGGCATCGACATTCTCGCTGCGGATCAGGTCCTCGCAAAAATAGGGCGCAAGCTGAGCCGCCTCGATCATCTGACACAGACGCATCGCATCCGGGGGATCCAGCTCGGTGTGGAAGTCCATGGCCCAGCCGCCATCGCCGGCAGCCTTCTGCATGGCGGCACAGTCGTCGAACATCCGCCGCACCAGGGCAAAACGGTCGACCTCGCGCCCGCCACCGATATCGGCCGCACTGCGATAGACGCGAAAACCTGCATCCCGGCAGGCACGCGCCGTATCGCCGATGGTCGCGCCAGGATTGGGCCGCGGATAGGCGGTGGCATAGAGCTCGACATAATCGCGTGATTTGCCGCCCAGCAATTGCCAAACCGGCCAGCCCGCCGCCTTGCCCTTGAGGTCCCACAGCGCAAGGTCCAGTGCGCCCAGCGAATGGATCTTTTCCCGCCCGGCTGGATAGAAATAGCCTCGCATCATGCGCTGCCACATATTTTCGATGCGGAAGGGGTCCAGCCCGATCAGCATCGCCGCGCATTCCTCCATGGTGCGGGGTTCGCCGCCTTCGCCGATGCCTTTCAGGCCACTTTCGGTTTCGATGATCACCACATTGGTGGACTGGTTGACCATGGGCTGACCCTGGCGGCCCTGGGCATCGCCGGGATTGGTGTAATAGCGGATCACCTTGATCTTGTCGGCGCCAAGGCCCAGCGCGTCAGCCGAGGCCGGGATCCACAGTGATGCGCTCGCGGCCCCGCCCAACATGCGACGGCGATTCCACAATGACATGAGACGCTCCCGATGGGCGGGCAACGGCCCGCCATGCAAACCTATTTGGCGTCGTTGCGCAGCTTGGCGGCGGTGGCGCACTCCTCCATCACGGTGAAGTAGTCCTGCACGCTCTGCTTGCCCATGATGAAGGGATTGTTTTCGCCAACCTCGCGCTTGACCCCCACCAACCGTGCCTTGGTATAGGCGTTGTCATATTCGCTGTGGTTGGAAAGGATCACCGAGGCACCTGCCGCGGCAGCCGCCTGGGCCATCCGCTTTTGCGAGTCGATATATTCGTCCCAGCGCTTGCCGTCATTGCCGAAGGCGCCGGTCAGGGTGCCGCCGGAATAGGCCACCATCACTGTCTTGCCCTTGTCCTTGACGGGGAAGATGTAGGACAGCGTGCCTGGCGTATGGCCGGGGGTAAAGACGACATCGACCGTGGTGTCGCCCAGGGTCACCTTGGTGCCTTCCGGTCCCACCGCGATATCGCCGGGTCCACGGGCCGGCACGCCGCCGGCAACATCAGGCGCGCGTTTCAGGGTGGCATCCCAGTCGGGGGCTCCCATCACCACCTTGGCGCCGAACTTGCTCTGCAAAGTGGCGACACCCTGGTCATGATCGCCATGCGCGTGGCTGAGGATCACATATTTGATGTCCTTGGGGTCGAGCTTCAGCTTGGCCAGCCCGTCCAGGATTTCCGGCTGCGTCGCCCAGGCGAAGTTGGTGTCGATGATGATGAGGCCTGCGCTGGTTTTCAGCGCCCAGGACGAATGCTGCCGCGTTCCCAGCCAATAAAGATTGTCGAACACCTGATAGGGCGAGGCATACCAGATAGCCCGATCCGGCGCCGGTCGTGGCTGGAGCAGCGCAGCCGCGCCGCGCGGGCCGGCTGGGAAAGGCGTGGGAAAACACAAGTTGACGAAGGTGGCACGATAATCCAGGCCGGCCGCTGTTTTCGCAGCAGCAATATGCGTGTCGATCTGACTTTGATCGGCCTGGCCCAGCGCAGGGATATCGATCAGCGGAATGGCAAGCAAAGCCAATAGCAAGCTGCGTGTTTTCATGGCGCTTTCCCCTCTTTTTTCTCGGACTATCGCCGATTTGCTCCGGTACGGAAATGCCCGGACGACGGCAAATTAAGGCACTTCAGGACTGAATGATACGGCGCACTGCACCTTGCGGATCGTCGGCCATGTGCACCTGGTTGTCGAAGATCATGGTTTGCATGCGCTGCGTGTCTGCCGGCGTCCAGCCGCCGCCGGGGTTGCCGGTGGCGGCGAAGTTCGCCCAGGCGGTCGCCATCTTTTTCGCCAGTGCCTGTGCCTGTGGCGTATTGCCCGTTCCCTGCTCGCAACGCTTGGTATTGTCGAAACAGAAGGCCAATTCGGACGTGTGCCAGGCGCCCGCCACGCCGTCCAGCTGAGGCGATTGCCAGGTAAACCAGTATTGATAGACCGGCGCTCCACCGATCGCCTGCTTCAGGCGGATCATGCGTTCGACATTATTGCGCTGGGCCAATCCGGCAACGCCATAAGACAAGGTGCGGATGCTTTTGTGCGGATTGGCCTCCTTCATCGCATCCACCAGCCGGCCCGCTTTTTCCGCGCCATAGGTTTTCGCCAGACTGTCGCGCCATTCGCTCTCGCTGGGGTTGGAATGGTAGCTGTAGCCCTCTTCGCTGACCGACCCGATCATCAGCGGGATATTCTTCGATATTTCCGGGGCGGCATCGTAGAACGGCCGCATCGGCACGACTTGGCCGTCCATGGTGGGTGCCCAGCCGGCGCGCCGCACCGACCCCGGCGGAAAGAAAGGTCCAGGCGGCAGTGATGCATTGACCTTTGCGATCGCCGCCTGGCCCGCCGCATAGAGCTTGGACCATTCCGTCTGCTGCAGGCCGGCAATGTCGTTGGGCTTCAATCCCAGCTCGGTCATCAGCTGGCGGGTCAGCGCGCGCGATTGCGCGGCATCCGCAAAATTTCCTCCGCCACCCGACTGTACGCCCGCGCGATGAAACAGGCCTTTCGCAGACGGCATCCCCATAAGGCAGGTGACTTTCGAGCCTCCTCCGGATTGGCCATAGATCATCACCCGATCCGGGTCTCCGCCAAAATTGGCGATATTGTCCTGAATCCAGCGCAACGACGCCACCAGATCCGTCATACCCACGTTCGCGGATTCGGCATAGTCCGGCCCGCCAACCTCCGAGACGTCCAGGAAGCCCAGCACGTTCAGCCTGTGATTGACCGAGACCTGTACGACATCATGATGGCGTGCCATCTGCACGCCTTCATGGGACGGCAGTTCATATGCCGAACCAAATGAGAAGCCGCCGCCGTGGAAATAGACCATGACCGGCCGCTTGCCGGTGAGGCTCGAGGTCCAGATATTCAGCTTCAACATGTCTTCGCCGAGATAGCCGTCGTCCCAGTCGAACAGGAACGAGGTCTCTATGGCTTTGAAGTCATGCAGCGTTTGCGGACAGTTGGCCCCATAGATGAGCGTATGACGCTCTCCCTCCCAGGGAACAGGCGGTTTGGCGGGCAGCCAACGGTTGGCGCCACCGGTGTCCTGACCGTAAGGCACGCCTTTGAAGGTGTACACGCCGCCATCCAGGAAGCCCCTCACCTTTCCATATCTGGTTTGCGCGACTGCCGATCGCGGTGTCGTGCAGTTACCGGGTTCCTGGTGAGCCGTGGTCTTGGTGCTGTCTGCGGAAAAGGCTTCGCCCGTCAGGGCAACGGCACCACCGTTCGCGGAAAGCCAAAGCGCGGCTCGGCGATTGAGCGCCTTATCACGGAGCATGGCTTCGTCCTCCCGTTGTTATTGCCGCAATGCTAGCAACATCGCGAAAAAGGAACAGCTTTTGTCTGACAAAATATGATTTGCCTGACAAAAAGTCTTTCGACGAGCTTTGCGAAGCCGGTTGGTTTTGGCTGGGGATCAACGGCGGCCGGCGCCAGGGGGACTGTTGCCGGCCGCCGCGTCACGGATTGGCCCGCGGGCCAACGGTGAAGTATTCGCCGGTGCTTTCCCTTTGGCGTGCCTTCGAACTTTTACGCAAGGAACACCTGCACCGGCTGTCCATCTTGCGCGCTCCCTAGGCAGACAGGCGAGGATCGACGTGCAAGACCGATTTTGCGCCCAGGCCGGCTATGGGGCCCGCGACCCTGCTGGTCCCCGTGCTTTTGCCCAACAGGTCCGTGGCAATTCCGTTTACCGCGGCCTCGCGCGGCAGAGGTTTGCCGGTCGAGATCGTCAATTGGAGCGTGTCGAGATCGAAATCGATCTGCGCGTCGATCATGACGGAATTCTTGTCCCAGCCATGGATGTCTCGCCAGGCCGCAAGATCGCGATATTTGACGTGGCGCCAGGCATCGGGGTCGTAATAAAGCGTTGGCGTTCCTTCGAACAGGCCCTGGAACTCCTTCGGCATGTCCACATAGACATTGCCGTCCGCTTGATTGTTGGTATTGAGGAAGATGATGGCGGACCTGCCGCATTTGGCGAAAATGTTGTTCGCGACGTTATTGCCGACCGCGAGGCCGCTATTGGCCCGATCGGGACGGACAATGGCAAAAATGCCGGAATTGTCGCAGCGCCCGATCAGGTTCTGCGCGATGATGAGATTGTCGGACGCATTGTCGAAGATGCCCGAGCCCGCGCAGCCCCGCTGGCCAGGCGTGCCCGGTTCGGCATTGCGCACATCCCATACGATATTGTTGTCGATCGAGTTGTTCGCGTTCGGTGCCGGATTCATTTCCATATGAACCGCGCCGCCGACTGTCAGGACGTCGGCGAAGATGTTTTTGGTGATGCGGCAGTTGGTATTGCCGACATCCCACCAGGCGGCATTGGCATGGCGCATGTGCCGGATCACGTTGCGACGGAACAACATGTTCTTGGCGCGGTGGAATTTGGCGCCAGCGGCTTCCCACCCCCGCTCCGCGTCTGCCCAGCCGCACCACTCGATCAAATTGTCTTCCACCAGGGTGTTGATGGTGCCCATGCCGCCGATGCCTTCGATGCCGCAGTAGCGGAAGATGTTGCGGCGCACGATCTGGGAGGCTCCGGCATGCGGCGCGCCGGTGCTGTTGCCGTCGCTGCCAATATCGAGGCCGACACCATTGGCCCATTCGAGGATATTGTCTTCCAGGATCCAGTGATCGCCGCCGGCGAGCGAGACCATGCCATATTGCGGGAACGGATAGGCATTGCCGGCGTGCTGGAAGGTTATGCCCTTCACCCGGATGAAGCTGGCCCCGCTTTGGGCCGGAATGAAGGCGTGCTGGCGCGTGGTGACCTCGATCATGTGATCGGCGGGCGTGCCCGAGGCCAGGCGGACATGGATCGCCGTTCCTGAATATTCCACCCAGAACCGCGCATCCGGTGAGCCGCCCACTTCCTGCATGATGGGCCCACCGCGCCGGCGCGCCGGCATGCCGAGCTGCGGCACCGGCGGAACGGTGAAGTCCGGCACCGGCGGCAGCTTTGCCATCGCCAGTTCGCGAAGCTGCTCCATCGGTTCCAGCGGCTTGCCGTCGACAAATACCAGCCCGCGCCGACGCAGAAACGGCCCCATGTCGACTATCTTGGTGTCCAGCCATCCCCAGCTGCCCATGATGCTGGGCAGCGCGAAGGGATTGTAGGCATCGGGAAACAGCGCCTGCGGCAGGTCATGGCGCCAGGCGGTGATGCCGGTTCCTGGCGCCGCATTGAAGCTTTCCGAAATGGCTTCCTGCTGCCAGCCATCCTTCAGCACTTCGGAGCCTTTGATGATCACCTTGGCGCCAGGAGCGGCCTCATAGCTGATCATCTGGGCGGGGCCCGTGCCGCCCCGCGCGGGGCGCACACATTCCCGGTAGGTGCCGGCGGCAATGACGACGCGTTCGCCGGGCTGCAACACCTGCGCGGCCTTGTTGATGGTACGGAAGGGCCGCGCCTTGTCGCCTGGGCCACCGTCGTCAGCCGCAGCCGACGTGTTGTCCACATAATAGGTCTTGGAAAAAGTCAGGTTCTGTTCCCAACGCGGAAACTCGCTGCCGTCGGGCATGCGCGAGTCGGCGCTTCTCCGTTCGGCCGCGGCCACCTCTCCCCAGACATTTGCGTCCAGGCCCAAGAATGTCCCGATTGCTGCCGCGGTCCCCATGAAGTGCCGCCGATCATATGCCTGACCGGCAAACTCAGTGGGCTCCATACCTGCCCGCTTCATCTCGCACCTCAATCCATGCCTAACAACTTATGGAACGCGTCTCAGAAAATTCCGGCAATTCTGCAACCTCTGGGCCCGACGTGATCTCGGTCACGAGGGCTGCCGATCCCGATTCAGGTCGTTGTCGGAGTGACAATGGTTGTCGGCTGGGTGGCCACCGATGCGTGGTCGCCGCTTCCGGCATTGGCGATAAGGACGGCGGCGACAAGAACGCCCACGCCGCCGAATACCAGCCATTCCTTATTCCCCATTTGCGCCGCCTGCACGCCGGCCGGCTTGCCCGGAGCGAGGGGAGCAGCGTATGTCGCCGAACACACAGACCCGGCAAGGATGGCTGCCGCAGCGCAGATCGAGATGGTAGACGTTCGCATAAGTCCTCACATGGTGTTGTCGAAGTGGCACCGCCGGAGCGGTGCCACTTCGGATGATTCCTAGAAGTTGCCTCTCAGGCCGATGGTGAAGTAGCGGCCCATGTCGTTGTACGGCCCGATCACAGGATAGAAGAGGCCCGGGACCGATGCGTTCTGCCCGCGAAGCGGCGCGCGGGTATTGCCGACATTCTGGACGGAGAAGTAGAAGTTCGAAGAACCGCCCCACAGATCAAACCTGCGGTTTATCGAGAAGTCCAACACGTTGACGCTGCTGAGGCGCGGCGCGAGATAGTTCTGGTTGACGAAACCCGTGGCCTTCTTCGCCCCGGACAACCACTGGTTCTGGAGGTCAAAGCCCCAGTCGCCGACCTGGTAATTGATGAAGCTGGTCATGCGGGTCTTGGGTTGGTTGGTCCAGTTGAAGGCAGTGCCCGGCAGGTTCTGGGTTTCCAGCACCGGCTGGTAAGTCAACAGATGCCGCAAGGTCACGGAGCCCGGTATCGCGCTCCACACATCGGCCCAGTCGAAATTGTAATCAGCTTCGAAGTTCCAGCCTTCCATCTGAACCTTGGCGCTGTTCTGCGGCTGGTTGAAGATCTGGGTCGGATAGTTTGCCGTCGAGGTGTAGCCCGGCTGGCCCGGCGCGATCGGCCGGGTGGCCAGTGCGCAATAAGGCGAATTGTACGTCGGAGCACTGGTAATGCAGAGGTTCTGGACCGTCACGCTTTGATAGCTGATGCCGGTGATCGCGTTGGACATATGGGTCTGGTAATAGTCCAACGAGGTGGTGAAGCCCGGAATGAAATCCGGCGTCAGCACGATGCCCAGCGTATAGGTATGGGCCTGTTCCGGCGTCAAGCCGGCATTGCCCTTGCTGACCAGCTGGGTGCTGTTGTTGGCGGTGGTCAAAAGGTCGTTGAATCCGGTCGACGAGATGCCCACCGGCGCGAACAGGTCGTTCAGGTTGGGTGCGCGGATATCGAACGACATGGTGCCGCGCACACGGACGCTCTCGTTGATCTTGTCGTTGACACCGATCTTCCAGGTTTCGGCCACGCCCGAAATCGAATAGTCCGTGTAGCGGCCGGCGATGTCGGTATTCAGATCCTCGGCCAATGGAACGTCCTTGAGGATGGGCACATTGAGTTCCAGCGCCGTCTCCCAGACATTGTCGCTGGCGCTGACCGGCGCATTGACATTCTGGGTCCACAGCGCGGGTGCCGCACCGCCATTGACCGTGCACATGCGCAAGCCGGTGCAATTGACAAAGTCGGTCGGCAGCGCGTTCGTCTTCATGTCATAGGTGCGCCAGCGCATTTCCGCCGAAAGCGCGCCGGTGATTTCGCCGGCCGGCAGGCCCAGGCCGAACAGGCCACCCGAGATGCTGGCACCGATATTGTCCAGCTTCTGAGTCAGGGACCAGAAAGTATCCTGCTTGATATAATTGAAGGCACCCTGGGTAATGCCATTATTGGGATCGAAGGTGTTGATCGGCACGCAACCCGCATACAGCGCGGCGAATTGCGGCTGCGTCTCGTCCCAGCACTGGATCGTGCCGCTGACATCCACGCCATTGATCTTGGTGCCGGTGGGCGCAATGACTGCATCCTGCGCCGCCATATATTTGGCGTTGTTGGTGTTTTGGGGATCGCTCACAGTCACCCGGCTTTCCTGGTGGCTGTAGAAGGCATCCCAGTCCAGGGCCGCGAGCTTGCCGCTCAGGCCGGCCGTCATGCTCAAGTTCCGGTCCAGGCCCTTGGTCTCATACACATCATGCGCGCGGCCGGCATGCTGCCCATCGACCGTGTTTATGTAATGTGCGTCAGAGAAATAGGGCGTATTCGGCGCAACCGCCGGGGCGATGCTCGTGATGTTGCCCACCGCCTGGGTGAAAGCAACCGGCGCGGGAACAAAGTTGCCAGCAGCGGTTGCCGCCGCGGTCAGGCGGGTCTGGGCATCCTGGCTCAGATAGGGATTGTTGGTGAAGAAGGTGTTGGGCCGGGAGCCGGCCGAGCTGACCAACAGAGGCGTCCAGGTGGAATAGTCGGACGCTTCATTCCAGCCACCTTGAATATAGGCATTGATGTCGGGCGTGATGTCATAGCTGAAGCGGTTGAAGAATTCGCCCTGGCGCTGCCTGGACTGGAATGTCGTGTCGGCGGGATTCGCATAGCCACCGTCGCCCCCATTCTCCAGGCCCGCGGTCGTGGTGGGAATGCCATGGGTCATCGGAATGAGCTGTCCAGCGGAACCGAATGTATAATTGCTCAGCGAACAGGTGGCGCCGCACTTGATCGTGCCGTTCAGCGACTGATTGAAAAGATGGCCATATTGCACGTTGACGAAGGGCGCCGCGGCGGTACCACTGCCGGCCTCGACCCAGCTTTGGTTCTGATAGCCGTAAGGACGCGCGGAAATCGGGACCATGTCCTGGTTGAAGACGCGCGCGGACATTTCATAATGGCCGCGGCCGCCGAAGAGGTCGGTGCCCCAGGCGAAACCGATCTTTTCTTCCGCCGCATCGCCATATTTCGAAATGCCGGCATTCATGTCGTATTTGAAGCCGTCGAATTTCTTGTCCAGGACGAAATTGACCACACCGGCCACGGCGTCTGAGCCGTAGACCGCCGAGGCACCGCCGGTCACCACATCGACCCGGCTGACCAGCATCTGCGGCAATGCGTCGGTATCCACCGTGCCGCTCTGATTGGATGGCGCCACGCGCTGACCGTCCAGCAGCACCAGGGTGCGTGCCTGGCCGAGATTTCGCAGGTTCAGCACATTGCCGCCATTGTTGGTGGAGCCATTGCCCTGGGAGCGCGGCGTCGCGCCACCGATGAAGTCAGGCAGCTTGTTCAACGCGTCGGGAATGTCGGTAGGCGTGTTGGCCTGCAGCTGTTCGGAGGTCACCACCGTCAAAGGCGTCGGCGACAAGGTGATGTCGGAAATGACGCGCGACCCGGTGACGGTCACCTGCTCGGGTTCATTGGCAGCCGTTTGCTGGGCTCGGGCTGCGGTGGTCAAAGCCAAGGCGCTCGCGGCGCAAAGCAAGGCCAATTTGGTCTGTTTCTGCATGGAATTACTCCCCCCTGATACTATTTCTCACGCAGACACGCTCCCGGCGCGGTGGCGCCAAGATCGCGGACCTGCTGGGCGATTTGTTTTTCGCCGGTTCCATAACGAACAGGGGCGGATTTTCCTCATCGGATTTTTTCGAAGGTTGCCGATCGACCGCAGCCGGAATTTTTGCTGCTATGCACCCTCGCACTTGCAGCAAGATCTCACGTCTCGCGGAGTGAGAGGCGGGGGCGGCAACGGCAGTGAGGAAATCTGCACGTCATTCGTTATTCGCGCGCAGACAGGCCGCCAAATTCATATCTGAAACTGACTTTCCTTATGCGAGGGCGGCTGCACATGCGGGGCGATCATTGCTGGCAATCTTGAGAAAACCTCTGTCGCCCCGGGCGCGCTTTGGCGTCCGCCGGTCCGGCCCGCGGTCGACAACCGCATTTTGTATGCAACGTCCTGTCGCCCGCCATGCGCCGTGGCGGATTCGCAACGGGAACAACAATCAATGCCGACGCCCTGCCGGCATGACCGACCTGCTGTCGACTTACACCAAAACGTCATTATTCTCCGGCCGGGCGGGGTGCCAGGAAGGGGCAATGGCGCATATCTCCATCGATCGCGCTTTTTGGGATGGTTTGCTGCAGCAAATCAACAAATGCGTTCGCCGAAAGGACGATGCGGAAGACCTGCTGCAATCGGCCTATCTCCGCTTCATCTCCTATCCGAACAACCAAAAAATAGAAAATGTGCGGGGCTTCCTGATAAGAACCGCAATCAATATCGACGTTGACAATTACAGGCGCGAGCGGTTTCTGGCGAAGGCGGCTCCTGAGATCGGAAAAGGCAACGATGACCCGCTCCAGGACGAGATACTGGCCGCGCGAACGAGTTTAAAGCGGGCGGAAGACGGCCTTGCCCAACTTCATCCCCGCACGCGCGAAATCTTGCTGATGCACCGCCTGGAAAACCTCAAATACCGCGAGATCGCCGAGCGCCTGAACATAAGCCAAAGCGCGGTGGAGAAGCACATTGCCAAGGCCAGCTTCTTCATTACCAAGTGGATGGAGGGCTGGTGACATGCCTGACCGCCAGCCCCCCAGCGATGACGTGCTGATGGACGCTTCTGCCTGGCTCGCGCGGCTGCGTGCCGACAATCGCAAGCCCGAGGAAGAGCAGGTTTTTCAAACCTGGCTGCAGGCCAGTCCTGACCATGCACAGGCCTTTGAGGCCGTGGACAATAGCTGGGCGATCCTGGGCGGCGTTTCGCGCACCGTTCCAACAGGCGGGATTTCGCGTATGCCGCGGCGCGCACTGTTGATGTCAGGTGTCGGCTTTGCCGTTGTTGCCGCCGGCACGCTGTCCTTTGTGCGAAGCGGCGCGGCCAAAGTCTATGAGACCGGTGTCGGAGAACAAAAACATGTGGCGCTGGAGGACGGCAGCCGCCTCTTTCTGAATGCGCGGACCCGCGTGTCCATTCAGTTCGACCAGAGCAACCGCGTTGCGGATCTGGAGTTCGGTCGCGTGAACTTTTTCGTTCGCCAGGATGCGCAGCGGCCCTTTGTTGTCGAAGCCGGCCAGCGCCGCATTGTCAGCCAGCAATGCAGCTTCGACGTTCACCGGGAGGACCAGAACGTTCAGATTGTGCTTTTGGATGGAACCGCGAAAGTCATGGATACGCCCGCCGGTCATCCAAGCGGCAACGGCAAGGGCCAAATTCTCCATGCCGGTGACAGGTTTATAGCGACGGCAGATCACTATCGCCTCGATCGCCCCAATTTAAAGCCGCTAATAGCATGGCAGGTCGGGCGGGCGGTCTTCGACGATGAACCGCTGATGGAAGCCGTGCAGGAAATGAACTTATACTGCCCCGAAAAACTGGAGATTGCGGATAGTGCCGCGGGCCGTCTTCGTGTCAGTGGCGTTTATCACGTCGGAGACAATCTCAGTTTCGCGCGCTCGATCTCAAGATTCCTCCCCGTCAGTGTCCATAAAGATGGCGATCGTCTGGTTTTGAGCGCAACCTCGCCGGTGACCGCCAGATAACGGTTGCAGCGGGAACGGAGGGGGGTGGTCCATCTGGATCACGGCAGGGACGCGAATTTGAGGGAGAGCCTGCGCCTACGGTGCGTGGTGCTCGCCACGGGCATCGTTTTGCTTTGCGCGCAGGCCCAGAATGCCGTGGCCCAGGGCGTTTCGCTTGTTCAGCGGGAGCAGCCTCTGTCAGACGCCCTTCGCAATGTCGCGGAGAAAACCGGCCAGGACATTCTTTATGCGCCGGACGCAGTCGCAGGCCAGCAAGCCCCGGCCATATCGGGCGTCTTCACGGCAAAACAGGCCTTAGACCTCTTGCTCCAAAACACAAATCTTGAAGTGATGGATGACGGTCCGCGGGGGCTGATTGTCAGGCCACGCACGCAAGTCCAGGCAGCCGGCATCGAGGGGATCGGGAGCCCGATAAATCTGGAAGCCGAATCCATAGTGGTCACGGGCTCGCGCCTGATCTTCCACGATACGCAATCTCCGACCCCGGTGACCTCGCTTCCGGTTCAGCAGCTGCACTCCACCACGCCGAGCAACCTTCCCGATGCCTTGAACAAGCTGCCGATATTCGGCGGTTCGGTCACGCCCCGGGGCACAAACAATGCCAGCGTCAATTCGGCGGGCAATGTCCTCAATCTGAGGAATTTCGGCACCCAGCGCACGCTGATCCTGATGGACGGCCATCGCCTTGCGGCCTCCAATGCCAATGGCACCGTCGATATCGATGCCTTGCCCCAGATGCTGGTCGAACGCGTCGAGATCGTCACTGGCGGTGCGTCTGCAGTCTATGGCTCCGACGCGATGACCGGTGTCGTGAACTTCATTCTGGACAAGCACTTCGATGGCCTGAAGGTGGAGTCCAATGCGGGCATTTCGACCTATGGCGACGCGGCCAGTTACAATCTGGGCATTGCCGCCGGCGCCGACATTCTGGGCGGGCGCGGGCACGTCGAAGGTTCGATCCGGCGGTTTTATCAGGACGGCGTGCGCAATGACGACCGGCCGGAAGGTCCCTATGACTGGATAATCACGGGCGCCGGCACGGCCGCCAATCCTTATGTCAGTACCGCCAATGGCAGGCTTACACGCTATGGCGGCCTCATCACCTGTGCCGATTGCGCGGTCAATGGCATGCGCTTCAACGCATCTGGCGGCGTTTCGCCATACAATCGGGGTACCCCAACCGGCACCAATGGCGTGGCCATCGGCGGTGACGGTGGCTATTCCTCGCTCGCCCAAATCACCTCCTCACTCGGTACCAACGAAGCCTTCGGCCGCTTCAGTTACAATATCGACAATGGCACCACCTTCTACGTTCAGGCTTCGGCGGCGGAATCCTATAGCAAGGGAAGCTTCCAGAACCACGCTTTCCAGACCGGCGCAGTGCCAAACACATTCTTGAAGTCCAATCCTTTCATGCCCGCCGGACTGGCGCCGCTGTTCGCGGGAAGCACGCCGGCCTTTTCCGTCTCCGGCTACTTTGACATGGGCTATCCCCGTTCCGGCTATCAGTCCAACGGATTGCAGCGGAACCTGCAGATGACCGCCGGGTTGGACGGGACACTTTGGGACAACCGCTTCAGCTGGGACTTTTTCTATACCCATGGTGAAGGGCGTCTGCACGAGGACGATCCCACCAATGTCAACTACCAGCGCATGTATGCCGCCATCGATGGCGTGCCCGGCCCAACCCCCGGATCTGTCGTTTGCCATGTGTCCACAACGTCCAGCGCCAGCCTCTATCCCGGATGCGTGCCGATCAACCCTTTCGGCGCCAATGCGGTGGGGATGAACATGGTCACCACGCAAATGAACAATTATATCTCGAACGATACCGGCTTCTGGCTCACCAACAGGGTCGACGACATAGGCGCCAGTGTTTCCGGCAATATCCTGGATTTGCCCGCCGGCCCGGTGAAAGCCGCCTTGAGCGCGGAAGCGCGTTGGCTGGGCTTTGAGATCAAATCGAACGCTTCGCCCACCGCGACGGTGGATTGTACCGGACTGCGCACCAGCGTGCCCGGCGCCCCCGCCAATGTCCTATGCAATCCGAACACCCCGTTATGGGCGAACAACACCGTGGCTGCATTGGCCCAGGTGACCGAGAATGTCTGGGAATTCGCCGGCGAGACGAATGTCCCGATCCTCAAGGGCCTCCCGCTGGTCCAGACACTGGATGCCGACATCGCCGGGCGCTACACCGACTATTCCACTTCCGGCGTCGGCCAGACCTGGAAGATCGGTCTGGATTGGCATGTCGATGATGATGTGCGCCTGCGCGCCACCAACTCCGTCGACATCCGTGCGCCGACGCTCAACGACCTGTTCGCGCCGGTCAACCAGGGCATCCAGACCTTCAATGATGGCTTGCATACCGGCGTCACGGCCCAGAACACATCCGTCCTGCTGGGCAACACCGCATTGGTTCCGGAGGTCGCCCGCACCTATACCGCAGGCATCGTCTTCACCCCGACATTCATTCCCAATTTCACGACCTCGGTCGACTATTACACGATAGCCGTGAAGAACGCGATCACCACGATCAGCGGCAACAACGCCTCGATCCAAAGCCTCTGCGAAATGTCGGGCGGCACCTCACCCTATTGCGCGCTGATCGTGCGTCCCCTGCCCTTCAGCGACAGAAACCCCGCCAATTTTCCCCCAAAGGTCCTGAGCCAGCCCATCAATACCGCCGTCAACAAGCTGGAAGGCATCGATATCGAACTCAACTACCACACCGCGCTGGAAGACATTTACCAGCCGCTCGCCGGCAACCTGTCCCTGCGGCTGCTTTCGAGCATGCAGCCCGTCAACCAGTCCATCCAGTATACCGGCGCGCCCTTGACGTTTCAGGCGTTCCCCAAGACGCGCGTGAGCGCATTCATCACCTATCAGGTGGACAAATGGTCTCTTGATCTTCTGGACCGCTGGATCAGCGGCTTCAAGCAGGCGACCCAGGCCGGCCAGATATATGCCCAGCCGAGACAGCCTTCCACAAACTATATCGATCTCAATATCGACCGGCAGTTCGAGGGTGATGACAATGTCATAGACATGTATCTGGCGGTTGAAAATTTGTTCGATCAGCGGCCGCGCGTGATTCCGTCCACCACCAATACGAATCCCGGGCTATACTTCATGGGCGTCCAGGGGCCCACGGCCAGCCTCTACGACGCCATCGGCAGGTATTACACCATTGGTGTCCGTGCAAAGTTGTGAAATCGGCAGTGCACGCGCGGCAGTGAAATGGATTGCAAAGGAAGCATCATGACCCTCTCCGTCCGCCTTTTTGCATCGGCCTTTATGCTGGCGCTGCCCACAGCTGTGTTGGCCCAGCCAGGCACTTTGCCGGCGGTGCCGCTGAATCCGCCGGCCAACGCCCCCTGGCTCGATGCCAGCCTGCCCGCAGAGCAGCGCGCCGAAGCGCTGGTCTCTCAGATGACCCTGGAAGAAAAGGGCCAGCAGATGGTCAATCGCGCCAAAGCCATCCCGCGCCTGGGCGTGCCGGCCTACAACTGGTGGAGTGAAGCGCTTCATGGCGCGGTGATCCGCGACCGCGCCACCGTGTTTCCCGAACCCGTCGGCTTGGCCGCGACCTTCGACCCCGCGCTGGTGCATGACATGGCGACGGTGATCTCCACCGAGGCTCGGGTGGAATACAACAAGGAATTGCGCCAGAACCAGTATGCCGGCCTGGATTTCTGGTCGCCCAATATCAACATCTTTCGCGATCCACGCTGGGGCCGCGGCCAGGAGACTTATGGCGAGGATCCCTTCCTGACCGCCCAATTCGGTGTCGCATTCGTCACCGGACTGCAGGGCGAAGACCCCCGCTACCTCAAACTGATCGCGACCCCGAAGCATTATGTCGTCCATTCAGGCCCGGAGCCGACGCGCCATGAGATGGATGTGAAGGTCAGTCGCCATGACGAAGAGGACACCTACTTGCCGGCTTTTCGCGCCGCCATTGTGGACGGCAAGGCGGAATCGGCGATGTGCGCCTATAACCGCATCAACGGCCAGCCTGCCTGCGCCAGCGATTTCCTGCTCACCGACACCTTGCGGGGCGCCTGGTCCTTCAAGGGCTACATGACATCCGATTGCGGCGCCATTCGCGACATCCATGAAGGCCATCACTTCACCGACAGCCTGGCCGCCGCCGCCGCCGTGTCCTTGAAGCATGGCGTCGATACCGACTGCGCCGATTTTGGAGAAGGCCCCGAAGCGGGTGCCAAGGCCTATTCGGACGCGGTTTCGCAGAACCTGGTGCCCCCGACGGTCATGGACCTGTCGCTGAAGCGGCTTTTCATGGCCCGCATTCGACTGGGCATGTTCGATCCGCCGGACATGGTGCCCTGGTCGAAACTGCCGGACAGCGAATTGGACTCCGAGGCGCATCGGTCGCTGGCGCTGCGCGCGGCGCGTGAAAGCATGGTGCTGCTGAAGAATAACGGTCTGCTGCCCTTGAAGAAGACCGTCAAGCGCGTTGCCGTCGTCGGACCGCTTGCCGATCAGGTTCCGGTGCTGCTGGGCAATTACAACAACCAACCCAGCCGCGCGGTGACGGTTTTGGCGGGCATCAAGGCGGCTTTCCCCGATGCCCGCGTGACCTACGCGCCCGGCACCAACTTCCTTCGCCAGCTCAATCCGATACCGGCATCTGTCCTGAAAACACCGGACGGCCAGCCGGGCGTGAAAGCCGAGTATTTCACGTCCGATGATCTGTCGGGTGCTGCGTCCGTCAGCAAAATCTATCCGCAACTTGATTTTTCTTTCCGCAGCCGCGGTTTGACCCCCGACGCGCCAGAGGCCCATTCCGCCCGCTTTACCGGGACCCTGACGCCGGATGAAGACGGCACTTACGAAATCGGGCTGGCCACACCCAATACCAAGCTGTGGTTGGACGACAAGCTCGTTGTGGACAATAGCGTCAAACAGGATACCCAGCGCACTCCCAAAACTGTGGAGATGGCGCTTCACAAGGGTCAAACCTACAGGTTGCGCATCGAACAGACGCCCAGCCGCGGCACGCCGGTTCGGCTGGTGTGGTGGCATGTCATCCCCGATGCGCAGGCCGAGGCGGTGGCTGCGGCGAAAAACGCCGATGTGGTGATCGCAGTGGTCGGCATAACCTCCGAGCTTGAAGGCGAAGAGATGAACGTCGACCTTCCGGGTTTCAAGGGTGGCGACCGCACCAGCCTGGATCTTCCCAAGGATGAGCAGGACCTCCTCAAGGCCGTCAAAGCCACCGGAAAAAAACTGGCCGTGGTGCTGATGAATGGCTCCGCCCTCAGCGTGAACTGGGCGGCCAGCAATGCCGATGCGATTTTGGACGCCTGGTATCCCGGGGAAGAAGGCGGCACGGCGATCGGCCAGACGCTCTCGGGAGAAAACAACCCTGCCGGCCGGCTGGCGGTCACCTTTTACAAGGGCGTGGATCAGCTGCCGGCCTTCGAAGATTACAGCATGGCCCACCGCACCTATCGCTACTTCACCGGCAAGCCGCTCTATCCTTTCGGTTACGGGCTTTCCTATACCAAGTTCGCCTATGGCGGCCTGAAGCTGTCGGCAGCTTCATTGCAGGCGGGCAGCAAGCTGGGCGTGGACGTGACGGTAAAGAACACCGGCCAACAGGCCGGCGACGAGGTGGCGGAGCTTTATCTTTCCTTTCCGCATATGCCGGGCATGCCAATCCGCGCGCTGCGCGGCATCAAACGGGTGAACCTTGCGCCGGGGGAAAGCCGGGCGGTGCATTTCGATCTTTCGCCGCGTGATCTGTCCAGCGTCACGCCGGCCGGCGACCGGAAGGTGGCCTCGGGAGCCTATAGCCTGGCAGTCGGCGGCGGCCAGCCGGGCACCGGCGCCCCGTTTGTCATGACGCGCTTCAACGTCACCGGCGAAGCGGCCGTGCCACGCTAGACTGTCGACGTCATCACAGGCATCGGGCCTCGGCGCCTTTTTCCTATGCGCCGCGCAGCATTTGCATGACCCTGGCGCGGATGCGCCCATAATTCTGTTTGAGAGGTCCCAGAATCCCGTGCCTCTCCACCGGCAGATGGGCGAGCGGATGGCCGTCTTCCCGGAAGACGTAATGATCGAACAGCGATTTCCAGGCCTTGCGTTCGGCCAATGGACGTTCCGCCAGGGTGATCATGGATAGCAGCATGGCCGTGTAGGGCGCGTCCGGTCCCGAGGAAAAGGCGTCCCACCAGTAATTGACCAAGCCGTTGAAGGGCGCCGTGGCCTGAACCCGGTGCCACCAGAGCTTGGGCAGATAAAGCGCATCGCCGGCCCCCAACTCCGCCACCAGGGCCTGGTCGCGGATTTCGCGAAACAGCGGAAAGCGGCTGTCGTCATCGCTGGATGCCGCCAGGCTGATCGGTTGGCCCGCCATGGTGTGATCGATCGGTCCCACATAAAGACGAGAGACCAGCTCTGGCGCATACAGCGTGAAGCGGCGCTCTCCCACCACAACACAGGCCAGATTGTCGGCTGTGTCGTAATGTGCCGAGACATCGCTGGCATGGCCAAGCCAGATGCGTGGCGCGGCACTGGGGGCCAGCAGGGGCATGTCGTTGGCGGATGCAAAACCAGGCAAGTAGTCGGCGAGCGGGATCGAACCGACATAGACGGACCGGGCGCCAGGCTGTTGCAGCGCTGCCATGATGGCATCCAGTGCCTCGGCCAGGCGCATTTGCCGACGCTCAAAGTTGAAGCCGGTCAGGCTGTCGTCATAGTAATATCTGCCGGCGATGCCGGGATCGCCCCAGAATACTTCCAGGCTGCCGCCGGCATCGAATTGCCTCAGATAGTCCCGGAATGCGCCGGCCGATTGCCGGGCGGCCCGTACCGCCGGCCATGCGGCGACCAGACCGCGCAGGACTACCGGCTTGCAGGGTTCAACCACACGGCGCTGAAACGTGTCGGGCGAAAGTCCCGCCCCGGCAATCTCGGCAACCGGGCGGCTCATCCGGCCAGGCGCGCATTCTTCTTTTGCGCGAGCATTGGAAGCTGCTTGAGCGAGGCGATCATCAGATAAATGGCGCGCAGATAGCCCCGGCGAAACAATTCCACCACCTTGTCATCAGACAGCGCATTCAAGGCATCCTGATTGACGGTATAAAGGTCCTCCAGCCGGCGCCGGCTGCCGTCGTCGAAGGAAAGACCGATATCGATCGGTTCGATCAGCTTTAAACTGAGCAGTGTTTCGACAAAGACCCTGGTCTGTTCCAATCCCGTCTTGAGATCGCGAAACAGGTTCATGATGCTTTTCAGATAAAGGGAAGGCTGGCCGTCCGCACCGAACAACGCCTGTCCACTGCCGACCCGGGGATTGTCCAGATCGATGGCGATATCGCTGCCGGCGGTGAAGAAGGGGCCGCGCTGCAGGTTGAGCGGGCGGTAAGTCTCGAACGGCTTGCCTTCCGTCAGGAAGAGGTTCTCGTCTTCATCGATGCCCAGCATCGCGCCGCAGAAGAAGCCGCCCGTTTCCGCATCCTTGGACAGAAGGATCGGGTAATGCGCCGCTGCATGCGCAAACTCGCCGACGATCACCGGGACAAAGCGCCTGGCATCACCGAAACGGGCCGATGCGCCGGTTTCCACGCACAGATCGCGATGGGCCTTGGTGTCCAGAAGGACGATATTGGTCATGGCCGTCATCAGATGGGCTGCAGCCCATATTCCTGGATCTTGCGCACCAGGTCACGGTTCTTGGGCAGTTGCTTGCGCATCTTCTGGGTCATGACGGCATTTTCCTGCATCTGCTGCCTTGCCAGGGACCGGGTCTGGGCATTGTCGTCCCGGTCCACCGCGGTGCGAAAGCCCATCCCGTACAGGACATATTGATAGCTCGCGGCCGGGAAGACCTCCTCCAGCCGGTCGAATTCTTCCAGGAACCAGGGTGGCTGATATTTCCACAGCTGCAGCAGATCCTTCAGCCGGTCGGGAACCGTCGCCGGATCGGTATTGTCGCGCCAGAATTTTTCCGGCCTCTGGGTCAGCACATAATGCAGTTTCAGGAAGTCTATGATGCGGCCCCAGCGATAGTGGTTCACTTCGTTGAAGCGGCGCGCGACGATATCCATCACCTCGCGGTTTGCCGGCATCTGTTCGGCGATCAGCTTGGCTGAAAGCTCGACCAGGACAATGGCCGAAGATTCCAGCGGCTCCAGGAAGCCGGAGGAGAGGCCGACCGCCACGACATTGTTCTTCCAGAATGTCTCACGATAGCCGCCGCGAATGGGGATCTTGCGCGGGGTCAGGCCCTTGGCCTGCGGGCCGATATAGCGCATCAACTCGCTGGCGGCCTCGTCATCGCTGATGTGGCGGCTGGAATAGACATAACCGACGCCGCGGCGGGCCGACAGGCCGATGTCCCAGGTCCAGCCGGCGGATTGGGCGGTGGAGATGGTGTGGGACGCCATGGCATCGTCGGGATGGGCATAGGGCACCTGCACCGCGATTGCCGTGTCGCAGAACAGCACGTCGCTGCAGCTCTTGAAGCCCACGCCCAGCGTCTTGCCCAGAAGCAGCGATGCAAAGCCGGTGCAATCCACGAACAGGTCGCCGACGATTTCGCCGCCCTGTTTCAGGGCGAGGCTTTCGATATCTCCGTTCTCGGCCTGTTTGACGCCCTGCACATCGGCCAGGACATGGCGCACCCCAAGCTTCTCGGTGCAATGCTTTTGCAGAAAGGGCGCGAACTTGCCGGCATCCAGGTGATAGGCGTAATTGGCCATCGCCTGATATTGCGGCGTGGTAATGGTCTTGGGCGCCAGGCCATCGTCGCAGAGCGCGCCTTGTGGCGTAACGCTGTCGCAGAAGCTGCGGCCACCTTCATCTTCCAGCCAGTGCGGCACCAGATTCACCTGATGAAAGCCCTGGGGCAGCATCAGGGGATGGTAGTAGCCATCATCCTCCACCCCTGTGGTCCAGCGGGCGAAGCGCGCCCCCTGCTTGAAGGCGGCGTCGCAATGGCGGAACAGATCGGTCTCCGAAACACCCATCTTCTCGAGCGTCGAGCGCAAGGTGGGCCATGTGCCTTCGCCCACACCGATGATTTTGATATCGGGCGACTCGATCAGGGTGACGGTGAAACCGGACTTCATGCGCCCCTGATGACGCGCAGCAATCACCCCGGCGGTCAGCCATCCGGCCGTGCCACCGCCAACGATTACGACATTGCTGACCGGTTTCAGCATTTCCGTGCCTGCTTTTCGCCTATACTAGCAAAAAGCAAGGGGCCGCCAATGGGCGACCCCTTGTCAGTTTCGCTTCCACTAGTATTTGAAGTGGAAGCCCAGGGTAAAGCGCCGGCCGTAATCCACCATGTCCAGCAGCTGCTCGGAATAGCGGCCGTGGGTGCTGTAGGTGGAGTCGTTCAGGTTCAAGGCCGAGAAGTAGACATTGAACTGCTCGGTGATGTCGTAGCTGGTCGAGAAGTCGATCTGCATGTTGCCATTCACAAATGTCGGCTCGGTGCCGAACTTGGAATTGTTCTGGCCCTGGCCGAAGCGGTCCAGATAGGCATCGCGCCAGTTGCCCGCGATACGGGCCTGGAACCCGTCTTTGTCATAGAAGGCAACGATGTTGGCGGAGTCAGCCAGGCCGGTGACCGCAAAGCCGCTGATCGAGAGATTGTTGGGATCATAGGGCTTGTTGGTGCCCACCACCGTGGCGTTGGCCTGGACGCCATAGCCGCTGTCGCCGAACACATGCTGGACGGCAAACTCCGCGCCGTAGACATTGGCGGTGGGACCGTTGACGTTGGTGGTGACCGTGAAGACCCCGGGTACCCCCGTGGTGGGATCGATCACCCCATTGATGGTCTGCTGGGTGGACCCCTGCACGATGAAGTTGGTCACGTTCTTGTTGAACACGTCGACCGACAGGTAGGAGTTGGCCTGATAGTACCAATTCGCGCTCAGATCCACGCTGTCCGACAGGAAGGGCTGCAGGTTGGGATTGCCGCCGGTGGCGACCAGCGAACCCACGCGTTCGCCCGTTCCTACCTGCAGCACCGGGGTGATGTCGTTCAACGGCGGCCGCGTCAGGGTGCGTGATGCATCGAAGCGGATTTGCAGCTCGTCGGTGACGTTCAGGCTCATATCCAGGTTGGGCAGAAGATACTGGTAGCTGTTCTTGCCGCTGACCGGGGTGGTGGGACCAAAACCCACCAGGAAGGCGGTATGGTCGGAGGGTTGGACAGTGAGCGAGGTGGGAAGCTGGCCGAGACCGACGGTCGTGACATTGGTATATTCGTCGCGCACGCCGGCGTTGATGCGAAGCGGCATGCCGTCGATGTTGGTCTGGGCGAAGATATTCACATAGCCCGCATTGGTATTCTCGATCACCTGCTGATAGGCGTTGACCACCGGCGACAGGGTATACTGACCGGCATAGGCAGGGGTGCAGCAGCCGGTATTGAAGCCGGGGACGGTGGTGGTCTGAGGATTGCCCAGCCCTTGCAGGTAATTCAGCACCGAATAGGGATTGAACACCAGCACCTGCGGCGGCAGGTTGTTCGCACCGCCAAAGCCATTGATGAAGTTCGACGTGTTGAACGACTGGGTGAACAGGTTCTGCGGCAGGGCGGCGCCATGGGTGCCGTTGTTGTTGGACGCCGGACCGTAACCGGCGAACGCCTGCCACTGATTGTTGGCGAAGTCGTCGGCACTGTGGGCATCATCATGGTCGCCCACATATTGATAGCCGGCGGTGAGCTTGAGATTGTCGTTCTCTGCCCATACCGCTTCCGCCTTGAACTGCTGCACGCGGTCCAGGCGTTGCGGGCTCGACATCGGGAAGACATGGCTTCCGATCAGGCCATTGTTGATGAACGCCGCTGCGTTTCCGTTGGGCCCAAGGCCGGTCGGATAGGGCAGATTGTGGCCACCGGGGATCACAACGCCGACATTGGTGCCATTGGTGCCGCCAGGCGTGGAAGGGCCATAGCCCACATCGGAGTCGATGCTGGAAAGCTTGCCGCCCGGGTTCAGCCAGGCCTGGGAATAGTCATAATCCAGATTGACGGAGAGCCTGTCCGTGGCATTCCACTTCACATTGAGGCCGGTATCATTGTTCTGCAGCACCGAGCCGTTGACCTGGGACTGGAAGTCCGTCGGGGTATTGTTCTGCACGAAGCTGGTAATGGTGCCCTGGGGGCTCTGGGTGACGTTTCGCAGCTGGCCGGCATTGAACCAGACGCTGTAGCCATATTGCCGCGCATGCAGCGAGTCGCGATCGTAATTGTCGTCCACCGTCACGAGCAGGTTTTCCGAAGGCTGCCACTGGAAAGCGGCACGCCCATTGATGCGGGTGTCCTGCGTGGTCTCCTGATAAAGACCATAATCCTGGATGAACCAGGCGGGGTTGTTGTTGGGCGTGAGGGTGGGGGCGCACGGCGTGGCGGCGCCGGAAAGCTGGCAGGGATCCAGATGGGTGCCTTCCCAGCCCTGAATGTTCACATGGTTGGCGCGGGTACGATTCTCGGAAAGCGCCGCATCCACCAGAATGCCCATCGTGTCATGGGCGAAGGTATCGCTGAACAAGGCATTGACATTGGGCGTCACATTGCCTTCTTCCGGCGAAAAATTTCCGGAGGCCGAACCCACCAGGTGCAGGCCCGGATTGTCCATCGGCTTGGGGAACTTGATATTCACGGTCGCGCCGATCGCACCCGACGACAGGGTGGCATCCGGCGACTTGAGCACATCCACCTGACCGACAAAATCGGCTCCCACAGAGCTGAAATCGAAGGCGCGGCCCACGCCAGAGGCCACTTTGCGTCCATCAAACAAGGTTTCGTTGAAGGAGGGCCCGAAACCGCGCACCGTGATCTCGGTGGCCGTGCCGGTTGAGGTTGCCACGCCGCCCAGTGCCGACACGCCGCGGCTGATGGTGACGCCTGGAATGCGCTGCATGGCGGCAGCGATGTCCACATCGGGGAACTTGCCGATATCTTCCGCCGAAATCGCGTCCACCAGCCCCCCGGCATCGCGCTTGATGTCCAGGTTCTTCTGCAGCGAACTGATCAGGCCCGTGACGGTCACATTTTCAACATTGGCGGCCTGCTGCTGCTGACTCTGTGCGGCGGCGGGAGCCACCATCGCCATCAAACAGGCGCCGCAAAGAAGCGCGACGCGCATGCCATGTACACCGACAACCGAATTCGACATTTCATTCCCCTCGTTGGCGCCTGCTGGAGAGGCGCGCTGGATCGTTTTGCGACTGTTCTGAAAGATGTTCCGGAGTTGGGGATCGGCGCTGCCGGCCGCACCCTTGCGGCCGGGCAAAAAGCCACCCGCTCGGAAATGCGCTTACCGCCCCTCCGGATATCAAAAATCATAAAAATTATGGCTTTGCGGGCCGAAACCCGCCTTTCGTCCTCCCGTGACCGGCGCGATCTGCGCTCTTGCTGGCGGTTAAGACGACGGTCTTGTGAAAACCCTCCAGACTTTCTTCACAATTGTGGCGGGAGGCATCTCGCGCGGCCGGCGGGCGGCTCAGCCGGCAATTTCACGCGCCGTCGCGAAATATTTTCCACGCGTCGCCAAACTGTCGTAGAGTCCCGGGCCATTGGGGAACGCCTGTGCACCTAAGCGGTTCGATACCAGATCGCAGTGCCGTCAAGGAGGAGCTGGATACGCGGTTTCGCGCGTCCCTTCTCGCCTATTTCTTGCGCCGTACCGGCAACCGACAGGAAGCCGAGGATCTTACCCAGGAAACATTTGTGCGCCTGATCGGCTCCAGCAGCTTTGAAAAGGCGGAAGAAGCCCAGGCCTTTGTGTTTCGCGTCGCCAGCAACCTGCTGCGTGACCGGCTGCGCTCCGCCTATCGCACGCGCCGCTTTGCAACGCTGTCCATCGAAACTTCGGGAAGCGAAAAGCTCGAGCCGAGACTCGTGGAGGATATCGATCCCGAACGCGTCTTGATAGCGAGGGAAAATCTCGGCGAAGTTCTGGCCTGCCTGAACGAGCTGGGCGAGCGGACCAGGAACATCTTCATTCTTTTCCGGCTCGAAGGCATGCGGCAAAAGGAAATTGCGGCGCTGTACGGCATCGGTCTTTCCACCGTGGAAAAACATGTCATGGCCGCCGCGATCCTGCTGGCCAAACGGTTCGGTTCCAAATGACGATCAAGCGCGATGAGGATATTCCGGAGGACCGCCTGGCGGAAGCAGCGTCCTGGCGCGTGCGGCTGGGCGAGGCTGGCAAGGACAGTACGCCGGCGTTCGAAAGCTGGCTGGAAACCGCCGACAACCGCACCGCCTGGGACCAGCTTTCCCGGTCCTGGGACTATATCGGCGAGATCAGCCAGGCGCCGGAAATGCTGGCGGTGCGCAGTGCCGCACTGGCCGATGCGCAAGCAAGCCAGGCCCGGATCGCCGGGCGCCGGACATTGCGGCTCATCGGGTCGATCGCTGCGCTGCTGCTGGTCGCAATCCTGGGCGCCGGCAGCTATTGGTGGATGAACCGCCCCGATGATTATCAGACCGCGATCGGGGAACGGCGCGTTGTCACGCTTGCCGACGGCTCCAAGCTGTCCCTGGATGCCGACAGTGAAGTGACCGTGCGCTATCAGGCGCATGCCCGCGCGCTGCACCTGTTGCGCGGCCAGGCCCGCTTCGACGTGGCCCATGACAAAAGCCGGCCCTTCTCGGTCGTGGCCGGCAACCAGATCGTGGTCGCAACCGGCACCGCCTTCAATATCGATATGGCCGGCCCCAAGGTCCTGGTCACCCTGATCGAAGGCCATGTCGTGGTCTTGCCGGCGGAAGGTGACAGCAGCCAGCCCCTCCCCTCCGCATCAGGCGTGATCGAGCTGCGCGCCGGCCAGCAGCTGGCCGCCGGCGCCAACACCCCGCCCCAGATTCTGCCCGCCAATGTCCAGAAAGTCACCGCCTGGACCATCGGCCAGATCGTGTTTGACGACGAGCCGCTGTCCTCGGTGGTGGAACGGGTCAACCGCTATGGCGGGACCCGGGTCGTCATCGCCGATCCGGCTGTCGGTGCGATGAAGATCAGCGGGGTCTTCAATGCCGGCGATGTCACGGGCTTTGTCGACATCGTCACCCATTATCTGCCGGTCAAGGCCGTGCCGTCCGGGTCGAGCTCGATCGCGCTGGAAAGCGCAGCAAGGAGAAACGGCGCGCTCTAGGGAATGGCGAGGGTTCCCGGGGACCATCCGCAATAAGGGCGCACGCGCATCAGCGGGCCGTGCGAATAACAAGAAAGGGTAGCATGCTGAGGGGGCCAAAACGACATTGGCTTTTAAGAACGGTGTCGGCGGGGTCCCTGGCGCTATGGAGTTTCGCCGCCCAAGCCCAGCCGCCGCAGAAATTCTCCTTCGATCTGCCGCAACAGCCTCTGTCCAGCGCACTGAAGGAATATGCCCATGTATCGGGCCAGCAGATCATCTTCACCGAAGACCTGGTGCAGGATTATATCGGCAAGTCCCTGCATGGCCGCTTTACCGCCACAGACGCTCTCGATCAGCTGCTGGCGGATACCGACCTGACGGCCGAACATGGCGCCAGCGGAGCGGTGATGATCCGCCGCAAGGACCATGCCGGACTTGACCAGAATGCACCAGCCGAGGCGGGCGTGGCCGCCGTGCCAGCGGGCGAGCCATCCGAAAACGTCGTCGTCACCGGCCTGATCCATTCGCTGCGCACCAATCTGGATATCAAGCGCAACGCGACCGGGCTGGTCGATGCGATCGCGTCGGAAGATATCGGCAAGTTTCCCGACACGGATATTGCCGCCGCCATGCAGCGCATTCCCGGCGTCACGGTCAGCCGTGGTGTCTCGTCCCTGGGTGGCGTGCCGACCTCCACCGGCACGGCCACGGAGATCACGGTTCGCGGCTTTGGCCCTTCCTTCAATGAAACCCTCTTTGACGGCCGCAAGATTTCATCGGGCGCGGGCCGGGCCTTCGATTTCAGCACCATCGGCGCGGATTTCGTCAGCGAAGTCGATATCCTGAAATCGCCGGACGCCACCCTGTCGTCCGGCGCGATCGGCGCGACGGTCAATATCAAATTTCCCAAGCCCCTGAATTCTCCCGGACTGAAATGGGTGACATCAGCCTCCACCACCTTTTCACCCGAGGAGGGCAATGCGACACCCAATCTTGCCGCCCTGTTCAGCGACACATTCGACCATGACAGGCTGGGCGTGCTGCTGGATGGTTCCATTTTTGAAGCGCGCACCCGCGCCAATCATGTGAATATCCAGGGCTGGGAAGGCACCCATCTGGATCCTTGCCAGCTTTCCGGCGCCACCGCGCCGTGCGCCGCCACCCTCACACCCAACAACAATCCCGCCTGGTTCATCCAGGATTATGGTCTCTATCAGGAGACCACGCAGGAGACCCGCATCAATGGCCGCGCGGCGTTCCAATGGCGGCCTGTCGACGACATCACATTCACGCTGGACGACAACTATTCCCGCGACTCGCTGCACGCGCTTCAATATGGCTACAGTGTCTGGTTCAATGCCGGCCAGTTGCGTAATGCCACCCAAAGCCCCGCCGGCACCATCACCAGCTTTGTGCAGAACAATTCGCCCACCGACTTCCAGTCGCAGATCAACGGCTCGGTCCTGCAGAACAACGATACCGGCCTGAATGTAAGATGGGATGCCAGCGACAGGCTGGCGGTCAGCATCGATTATGATCAATCCCAGGCCTGGGAAAATCCCGGCGGCAAGCTGACCAGCATCGATTCAGACGTGGGTTATGGTCCTTCGACCCCCGGCGGCACCAATGGCACCAATGTCGGAATTGTGATTCCGGGCGGTCACAATCTTCCTTTTCCCACGGGGCTGGGCCCCAATGGCAACGCCACGGCTTTTATCAATAATGGGCTGATCGGCAGCCATGTTTTGCCCATGGTCAGCAACCAGCGCTTTGACGGCATCCGTCAAATCAAGGCTGAAGCAGTATGGACGGGCGAGCATTTCAAGGTCACTGGCGGCTATCAGTATGTCGGAGACCATGACGACGCGCACGATAGCAACGACTTTCCGAACAACCAGTGGCAGGCCTTCGCCGGCTATGGCCCGGCCTCCAACAATAACGGCACCCATGGCGCGGCCCTGCCGCAAAGCTTGTTCACCCAGTCCTTCAACACGTCCAACTTCATCAACGGCTATGGCGCCGCCGCCAACCTGCCGCCGCAGGTCCTGGTGTTCAACGCTTATTCGGTGCTGAACTATCTGCAAGGGCTGGGCAATCCCCAGACCACCGCGATTCCCGGCTTCAATGTCGGCTGCTGCAATCCGGCCTATACCGGAACGTATACGCTGGCGCCGGTGGTCAATGCCTATTCTCAGGTGATTGAAAACACCCATGCCGGCTATGTGAATGTATTCGCCGAGATCGACATCGCCGGCATGCCGCTCAGGGCCAATGCCGGGCTGCGCGACGAATATACCAGCTTCACCACCATCGGACTGGGACAGTTGCCGACGTCCCTGACGGTGCAACCTTCCGATCATACCGCCTTTCTTGTGGGTTTCGGCCCAACATCCGTGGTCAGCGGCAACAGGAATTATGACTCGCTTCTGCCCAATCTGGACCTCAACCTCGGCGTTACCGACGATCTGCAAATCCGCCTGGACGCGTCGCGCACCCTGACACGGCCGCAGCTGGACCTGGTGACGCCGGTTCTGACCATCAACAATTCCCAACGCGTGGGGTCACTGGTGGCAACCGGCGGCAATCCCAATCTGCTGCCGTATTTTTCCGACAATCTGGATCTGAGCGCTGAATGGTATTATCAGCCCAACTCCTATCTGTCGGTCGACCTGTTCAACAAGAAGGTCACCAATTTCATCGTGGCGGGTTCAAGCCAGAAGGCCATCAACGGTGTGATCGATCCCACCTCCGGCGCGCCTGCCGTCTTCACCATTTCCACCAACGTCAATGGTCCAGACGCCAATGTCTATGGCGCGGAATTCGCCATCCAGCACGTGTTCGGCAATTCCGGCTTCGGCTTCCAGCTCAATGGCACCATTGTCGGCACCAACAAGCCCTATGACCCCACCAACATTTCCATCAGCGGCTTTGCCGTGACGGGCCTGGCGGATTCCGCCAATCTCGTCGCCTTTTACGAGAAGAACGGGTTCCAGGCCCGGGTGGCTGCCAATTGGCGCGATGCCTATCTGGATCATTTCGGCCAGGCGCAGAACAATTCGATGTTCGGGTCCGAGCCAACCTTCGTCAACGCCAATACCCAGATCGACTTCTCGACCAGCTATGACATCACGCCGGGGATGAACATCTATCTAGCGGCGCTGAACCTGAACGATTCCACCTACACCACGCGCGGACGCTTTGCCGAACAGCTGCTGGATGCGGTGGACTATGGCCGCCGCTTTACCATCGGCTTTCGTTTCCGCTACTAATGTTCCGGCAGGCGCATCGCTAGATGCCGCCTTGGCGCAGCCACGCGAGCGCCAAGCCGAGATCGTCCGGACGATTGATGTTGAAAAACATGTCACCGCCGGGACCAGAGCCAGCGGCAAACATCACCGGTGCCGCACCGACCTGGTCCTGCGCCGCCATCAACGATCGCGTGCCAGCGGCATACACCTCTTGGAGTTGGCCCAGAACGGACGTGCGCCAGATCGCAAACACGGGGTGACGCGACCCGTCCACACTGGCGAAGGCGCAACTCAGGGCGGGCGTGAGCCTGCCAGCCAGACGTTCCACAAGATCTGCTGGAAAAAACGGCGCGTCACAGGGAAATGTGGCGACCGCGGGAAATCCGGCGCCCTGCGCCCACTTCAGCGCGGAAAGAATGCCTGTCAAAGGGCCTTCACTGGTCAGGGTATCCGGAATAACCGGCAACCCCAACCCATAGTCCCTGCCATTTATCGCCACGGCCGCGGTCTGGGATTTCGCTCTCACGGCCACATGTTCTATCAGCCGCCGCCCGTCCAGTTGCGCGATGGCTTTGTCCTGCCCGAACCGGCGGGCTTGTCCGCCTGCCAGCACCACGCCCAGAATGTCCGAAATTTTCAGAAAGCCATCGCTCATTGCAGGCTTGGTATATCCCCTGCTTCTGTCCATGCCGCAAGAGCATCGGATCAAAGGTTCAGAAGCGCCGGATCTCCACCCTGGGCCGCGATATTGGTGCTGATGGCGCGCTCCACGGCATAGCGGGACAGGGCCAATGGGCCGCCGGCCTTGGGTCCGGTGCCGGACAGGCCTTCGCCGCCAAAAGGCTGCACGCCAACCACCGCGCCGATGATGGAGCGGTTCACGTAGATATTGCCGGCCGGCACCAGGGCTCGAACCCGGCGAACGAAGCTGTCGAGCCGGCTATGGATTCCCAATGTCAGTCCATATCCTTTGGCGGCCAGAGCCTGGCAGCAGATTTCCAGGTCTTTTTCCGCATAGCGCACGACCTGCAGAATGGGGCCAAAGATTTCCCGGTCGGGAAGCTGATCGCAGCTGATCTCGGCCAGAGCCGGCGCAAACAGAAGCGGCGCGGTGGATGCTTGGGGGCAGCGCTTCAACAGCCTGGCATCTTTTTCAAGCCTGTGAAGAGCATGCAGAAGCCCGTCCCTTGCCGCAGCATCGATCACCGGTCCGACGTCGGTCGAGAATTGTGCCGGATCGCCCACCACCAGCGCATCCATGGCGCCACAAATTCCCGCGATCAGTTCGTCCGCCGTTTCTTCGGGCAGAAACAGGATCCGCAAAGCAGAGCAGCGCTGGCCCGCCGATCCGAAGGCAGAGACGATGACGTCATCAATCACCTGCTCGCGCTGGGCCGTGGTATCGACGAACAACGCGTTAAGGCCGCCAGTTTCGGCGATGAAAGGAATGATCGGTCCCTCCCGTTCCGCCAAAAGCCGGTTGGTGGCTTTGGCCGTGGCCGTGCCCCCCGTGAAAGCCACGCCGTCCGCCCCGGGGTGCGCCACCAGCTGCGCCCCTACCGTTTCGCCGCGCCCCGGCAGAAGATGCAGAAGCCTGCTGTCCAGTCCGGCGCCATGGAAAAGCTTGACCGCTTGCGCCGCGATCAGCGGGGTCTGTTCCGCCGGTTTGGCCAGGACCGCATTGCCGGCGGCGAGTGCCGCCGCCACCTGGCCGGTAAAAATCGACAGCGGAAAATTCCATGGGCTGATGCAGACGAAAATGCCGCGGCCGTGCAATTCCAACAGATTGGTTTCGCCAACCGGACCTTTCAGGACATCGGCGCCCCCAAACTGGCGCTCGGCCAGAACGGCATAATAGCGGCAGAAATCGACGGCTTCCCGGACCTCCGCATGCGCGTCCGGCCAGGTCTTTCCCGCCTCGCGAACGCAAAGCGCCGAAAGCGACAGGGCCTCCTTTTCCAGGGCATCGGCCATGGCATTGAGGACAGAGCCGCGCACCCGGCCCCCTTTTTTGTCCCAATCCGGTTGGGCTTCGCGGGCCATGGCAAAAGCGCGTTCGATGTGGATCGCACTGCTCTCGCTGGCATGGCCGACAATATGGCGGCCATCGAATGGGGAAACGACAGGGGTGAGCGCCGGGCCCGCGCCGACAACTCCGCCGACGATCGGATAACCTTCGAACCTTGTGCGATCCACACGCTCCAAAGCAGAAGACAAAGCCTCCCGCGTCAGCGCCATACTCATATCCAGGCCCAGGCTGTTCTTGCGGTTGCCATAGAGATCAACCGGCTTGGGGATCTTCGGGTGGCGATAGCCGGAAAGGCCCGAAATAAGACGGATGGGATCGGCTGCCACTTTTTCGGCGGGCGTTTCATCATCCAGCAGTTGATGGACAAAGCTGGTATTGGCGCCATTCTCGAGAAGCCGGCGCACCAGATAGGGCAGCAGGTCCCGGTAAGCCCCCACCGGCGCATAGGTGCGCACCGCCGTCACTCCCAATGTGTCGCCGGCCACGGCATAAAGAGCTTCGCCCATGCCATGCAGGCGCTGGAACTCGGCCGCGACACCGGCGCTGTCCGCCATGACCTTGATCGCTGCCAGCGTATGGGCGTTGTGGGTGGCAAACTGGCCGAACAGATGCGGTCGGGCCGCCAGAATATCGCGGGCGCAGACCAGATAGCTCAGATCGGTTGCGGCTTTGCTCGTAAAGACGGGATAGTCGGCGCGCCCCGCCATCTGGGCGCGCTTGATCTCGCTGTCCCAATAGGCGCCCTTGACCAGGCGCACCATCAGCCGGCGGCCGGTTTGCCGCGCCAGTTCCGCAAGCGCATCGATCACCTTGGGTGCGCGCTTCTGATAGGCCTGCACGGCGATGCCCAGACCAGTCCAATCGGCCAACATGGGCGCGCGCGCCAGCCGATCGAGAAGCTTAAGCGACAGAACCAGACGGTCCGCTTCCTCGGCATCCAGGGTGAAGTTGATATTGGCGTTCGCGGCTGCCTGCGCCAGCCGCAGGAGACGGGGATAGAGTTCACTCCAGACGCGGGCTTCCTGGACGGCTTCATAGCGCGGCGACAGGGCGGAAAGCTTGACGGAAATGCCATGAGCAGCCTCAGGCGCGGATGCCCGCCCTTGATGCAACCGCAAGGCGGAAATGGCTTCGGCATAAGCGGCCTCATATCGCGCGGCGTCCTGGGCGGTTCGCGCGCCCTCGCCGAGCATGTCGAAGGAGCAAAGAAAGCCTTCCTCCCTCGCCCGGCCGAGCGCCGCGGTGATGTCGGCGCCCAAGACAAACTGCCGGCCCATGATGCGGATCGCCTGACCGATGGCTGCGCGCACCATCGGCTCGCCCAGCCGCGTCAAAAGCTTGCGCAATATGCCGGCGCGGTCCTCGATCTCGTCGAGCACGCCCCATTTGCTGGTCAGCATCAAGGCCCAGGTGGAAGCGTTCACAAACAGATTTTCCGAATTGCCCAGATGAGCCTGCCAGTCGGCAGGACCAATCCGCTCGGCGATCAGCCTGCCCCTGGTTTCTTCATCGGGCGTGCGCAGCAAGGCTTCCGCCAGCCCCATCAGCGCGAGGCCCTCCGGCGTGGACAACGAAAATTCCTGCAGGAAACTTTCCGCGACACCCTGCCGGCGGGCGCGGGTTCGGGCTTCTTGCACCAGCAAAATCGCCTGGCGATTGATCGCGCTGCGGGTGTCGGCAGTGAGCGATACGGCTTCCAAAAGCGCGCCAACAGCTTCGTCCTCGTCGCGGTATTTGTCGGCGTCGATCCCGTCCCAGTTGTGGGAAGCCATAAGAGGATCGGGTGTCTTGCGGCGGGCGGACATGTCAGCGCTCCACACAATTATGGCACAGCCTCCTTCCTAAATTCGGCAAAGAGCTGTATATGTCAATAGTTCTCCTACATATATCTTAGTATACAAAATATAATTTGGTTATGGTTCGAATTCCCCATGTCTAATTTGGATGTCACCGACAAAATGCTCCTGCGCGAATTGCAGGAGGATGGGCGGATCACCAACCAGGATCTTGCCCAGCGTGTCGGCCTGTCGCCCGCCGCCTGTCTGGAGCGGGTCAAGCGGCTGCGCGAGAGAGGCGTCATCCGCCGCACCATGATCGATGTAGATCCGGATGCGGTCGACCTTGCGCTTCTCATCTTTGTCGAGGTCAGCCTGCACAGCACGGTCGAAGCCGGCCTGAAACAGTTCAAGGACATGGTGCGCAAGATGCCCGAGATCCTGGAATGCCATCTGGTGGCCGGCGGTTTCGATTACCTCATCAAGGCGCGCGTGAAGGACATGCATGCCTATCGCAGCTTCCTGGGGGAGCGGCTTTCGGTCCTGCCCGGCGTGCGCGAGACCAGGACCTATGCCGTCCTGGAAGAGGTCAAATCCACCACGGCGCTTCCGATCTGAGGGCTGTCATGCAGAGTTCCACTTCGATATCCAGCTCCACTTCGATATCCAGCTAAGTGTCGCTCTATGATGTACACCCCCGCGATCATCGGGAGATGACGATGCCCCAGGAATTCTACGCCCGGATACGCCAAAGCCTTGAAGCCATCGAGGCCGAGGGGCTCACCAAGCCCGAGCGTGTGCTGTTGTCGGCCCAGGGCGCGCGCATCAGCGTGCGCAACAGCCTTGACCAGGCCCAATCCGTCCTGAATTTCTGTGCCAACAATTATCTTGGCCTTGCCGGGGACCCGCGCGTTGCGGCCGCGGCCGCCGAGGCGGCGCTCAAGTTCGGCGCCGGACTTTCCTCGGTGCGCTTCATCTGCGGCACCCAGTCCATTCACAAGGAACTGGAGGCCGCGCTTGCCGATTATCTCGGTTATGAGGACGCGATCCTGTTTCCGGCCGCCTTTGACGCCAATGGCGGGCTATTCGAGCCGCTGCTGGATGAACAGGATGCGATCGTTTCCGACAGTCTCAATCATGCCTCGATCATCGACGGCGTGCGCCTGTGCAAAGCCCGGCGGTATCGCTTTGCCAATGGCGATATGGCGGAGCTGGAGCAAAAGATCGGCGAGGCAAAGGGCGCGGGCGCCCGCACGATCGTGATCGCCACCGATGGTGTGTTTTCCATGGACGGTCATATCGCCAATCTCAAGGAGATCATCCGCCTCGCAAAACGCTTTGACGCCCTGGTCATGGTCGATGACTGCCACGCGACCGGATTTCTGGGACCAGAAGGCCGCGGTTCAGCGGCCTTTCATGGCGTGGAAGGAAAGATCGACCTGCTCACGGGTACGCTGGGCAAGGCCTTGGGTGGGGCCATGGGCGGCTTTGTCGCCGCCAGAAAGGAGGTCGTTGCCCTGCTGCGGCAGAGAGCACGGCCCTATCTATTTTCCAACGCGCTGGCACCATCGGTTTGCGGCGCGGCCTTGAAAGCGATCGAGATCGCCCGCAGCCCGGAAGGCGGCAGGCTGCGTGCGCAGTTGTTTGCCAATGCGGATCGCTTCCGGGCCGGCATGGCCGTCAACGGGTTCAACTTGCTGCCGGGCGAACATCCCATCGTGCCGGTGATGCTGGGTGATGCCCGGCTGGCGCAGCAGTTCGCAGCCCAGCTGCTGGACGAAGGCATTTATGTGATCGGTTTCTCTTATCCGGTGGTGCCCAAGGGCCAGGCCCGCATCCGCACCCAGATGTCGGCCGCGCACACATTTGACCAGATCGACCAGGCCATTGACGCCTTTGCCCGCGTCCGCGGCCGGCTGGAGGGCAAGTCATGAAAGGCCTTGCCAAGATCAAGCCCGAAGAGGGCCTGTGGCTGACCGAGACCGCGGCCCCGAAGCCGGGGCCGGATGACGTCTTGATCCGCGTGCGCCGGACCTCAATCTGTGGAACGGACCTGCACATCTACAAATGGAACGACTGGGCGGCACGCACCATTCCGATCCCGATGATCGTCGGCCATGAATTCGCCGGCGAGATCGCCGAAATTGGAAAGAATGTCACGCGGCCGCTTCATATCGGCCAGCCTGTGTCGGGCGAAGGACATATCATCGATCTGAATTCGGCTGCGGCGCGCGCGGGACATTTTCACATGGATCCGCACACCAAAGGCGTCGGCGTCAATCGCCAGGGCGCGTTCGCGGAATATCTCTGCATTCCTGGTTTCAATGTTGTTCCCCTGCCTGAGGAGGTGAGCCTGGATGTGGGCGCCCTGCTCGATCCTTTCGGCAACGCCGTTCACGCGGCCCAGCAGTTTGCGTTGATGGGAGAAGATGTTCTGGTCACGGGCGCGGGGCCGATCGGCATCATGGCAGCCATGGTGGCGCGCAAGGCCGGCGCCCGCCGCGTGGTGATCACCGACCAGAACGATTATCGCCTGGCGCTGGCCGCGAAACTGGCCGACATCCGCCCGGTGAATATCATCAGGGAAGACCTTCATGCCGTGATGGCGCAGGAACGCATCGATGACGGCTTCGGCGTCGCGCTGGAAATGTCTGGCGCACCGGCCGCCATTCACCAGGCCATCGATGGCCTGAAAATGGGCGGCAGTCTGGCGATGCTGGGCATCCCTTCAGGCGCAATGGCGGTGGAATGGTTGCAAATCATCCTGAAGGCCATCACGATCAAGGGCGTGTATGGCCGCGAGATGTTCGAAACCTGGCGCAAGATGCTGGCCTTGATCCAGGCCGGCCTCGATCTTGCTCCGCTGATAACCCACCAGGTTGCGGCGGAAGCATTTCAACAAGCTTTCGATGCGGCTCTTTCCGGCCAGGCCGGCAAAGTCGTCATGCGCTGGTAGATTGACGCTCTGACCGCAGGCCTGGTCGCTGATGCCTGTTGCGGCCAGCAAAAGTTCCGGCTGCTACCTGCGCGCCTCGGGAACTTTAAAATCACGGCGCCGTAACTTGCTGCGCCAATTTTTACGGACGCGGGAATATTTCGGAGCGCCGGTCCGTCTCAAGAGTGAGATCTGCAAAAGAGGTCGCGGCCGCAATCACTGTCAGGTCCGCTTGCGGGAATGCATGCAAAGACAAGCTTAAAAGCGCACCGAGGGGTGTGATCACATTTGTTTGTTCCGGTCCGGGAAATCCGGGCGCGACTCCATCCCTTCGGACACGGGGGGCGGCGGATTCTCATAATCGTCGAACGCCAACTCAGCCGATGAGGACAGATGCCATGCATAAATCCCGACTGACTGCCGGCCTTCTTGCCGCCACCGGCTTTGTTCTGTTCGCAGCCGACCCGGCAAACGCGCAAAGCGCTCTTGGCCCATATCTCTTCCTCGGCCTCGGCTACGATCAGTTGCCCGACCGCAATCTGCTGATCAATGGCCATGCGGTGAGTTCGCAATGGAAGCCTGGTTATGGAGCCCTTGCCGGGGTCGGCTACAAATGGTTTTTTGGTCTTCGCACCGAGGTTGAGTATAGCGGCCGCGTCTCCTGGGTCAGGAGCTTCAACCAGACGAACCCCTGGGCCGGGACCGCCTGGGACAATTCGCTGATGATCAACAACCTCTATGATTTCGAGTTCGACTCCCCGGTTACGCCCTTCATCGGCGGCGGGATCGGTCTGAACCAGATTCAATGGGGCAACAATTTCCGGGTTCCCTCCCAGGCCACACCGACCATCTACGATGCGGAGAGCATACGACCGGGCTGGCAAGGCATTGCCGGCCTATCGGTGGCCGTGACACCCCAGGTCTCGCTGGCGCTGGACGGCCGCATCAAGGGTTCCTTTGGCCATCTCAGCTTCCCCGGCAGCGTGGCCGGCAGGTCCATCACCGATTTCAATTACGAAACACGCAGTGTCTTCCTCAGCGTCCGCTACGCCTTCGGCGGCTGACCGCATCGGAAACCCAATCCGACAGGAGATCGCATGACTGACAAATGCCCGGATGCGGAACGCGTGTCGCGACGCAATGCCTTGGTCAGGTCGACGGCCGGCATTGCCGGGCTTGCCTGCGCGCTCGGCGGCTGCGCCACCAGCACCAAGGTTCAAGGCAATGCACCGCAGGCCGAAGCACAGTATCAGGACCATCCGAGCGGTCTTGAACGCTGCGGCGTCTGCAAGCACTTCATCGCCTTGACGGGCTGCGAGATCGTCGCGGCTCCGGTTCAAGCCAATGGCTGGTGCAAATATTATGCGCTTTTCTAGAGGCTCCTCAAACCCGCAGGGATGAGGGCCTTGCGGTCACGGCACCGCAAATCTTGTGCTGGATAGCGCAAAAGAAAAGGCCCGGACTGATGGTCCGGGCCTTTCCACTATTGACGTGAGAGTGTCTTAGCTGATCGGCTTCTGGCGCACGATGGTGAAGCGGGTCATCTCGCGGCGGGGCTGTTCCCATTGCGGCGCCAGCTTCGCGGCCTGGGCATAGTCGGCATAGGCGCCATTGAGGTCGCCCATGTCTTCGCGGGCGAGCGCACGGTTGAAATAGACCTTCTCGGGATGCGCCGGATTGAACATCAGCGAGCGGTCGAAATTCGCGGCCGCCGCCTGCGGACGGTGCTGCACCAGATAGATCGAGCCGCGATTGACGATGGCCTCCGCCATGCGGTCGTTGATCTGCAGCGCCGCGGTATTGTCGGCAAGCGCCGCATCATATTCACCGCGCGCATAATGCAGCACGCTGCGATTGTTGAGCACCTCGGCGCGGGCGCCGGCGGAAATGGCCAGCTTGACCGCCATGTTGCAGTTGGCGAGCGCGGCGTCGGTGGCACGGCCGGATTCCTGCGCGGCGGCACTGGCCGCGGCGCAGCTGTCGGCGGTGCCCGACGCAAGAAGGCTGGCGCTGGGCCAGGAGGTGACGGCAAAGGCCGGCGCCGCGGCCAGCAGCATCAGCGCGCCGGCAGAAATGGAAAGACAGGACTTCAAGGACATTCGAAACCTCCGGAAGTTTTTGTTTGCTGGAATCACGAATAACACAGCAGTAGCGTCACTCAAGTGAATTGCTTGTGTGCGCAGCAACGTGCCTAAAATCGCGCCAACGCAATGTTTGGCGCAAAAATCAGAGTACTGATTGATCGCGCGGCAGCATGCTCAAAACATTGCCAACCCGCCGATTGCATAAAATTTGGCTGCCGAAGAAGTGCATGAATCCAAATACGAAATTCAATCCGTCACATGGCGCGCGTCTTGCTAACCGTAAATCGGGAGACCGCTGCGGAGCAGACAGCACATGAAAGCGCCGATGATTTTGAGTCTTCTGATTTTGACGATGACGGGCTATGCGGCAAACGCAGCCCAATTTACCCCGTCCGACTATTCCGACATCGATGTGGTGTCCGTCACGCCCCGAAATCCCGCCATCAAGCCCTATGTCATGGCGATCTTCACCAAGGAGCAGCAGCAACGCGTTGCTGCGGCGGCGCTCAGTAAGTCTGCCACCAGGAACGGGCCTCAGGGGCGGTAAGCGGGCGCCATAACAGCGCTATTTGCGGAAAACGCTGTTGGGCAGCCAAGTGGGACGCCCATCCGCATTGGCGACCCGCGTCGCCAGGGCGGCGACGAAATCGTCCAGCTTGACCGCCTGCTCCTTCATCACCGGCTGGTCGAGATCGTCCGAAGGGGCATGATAGCGGTTGGCGCGCCAGTCATGTTCGATCTGGAATTCCGGCGTGTCCTTGGCAAAGCCGAACTTGAAGACCAGGGCAGGAATCCCCTCGCGCACAAAACTGAACTGGTCGGTGCGGATAAAGACATTGCGATCCGGCAATGGATCTGGGACCATTTGCAGGCCCTGGGTCGCCGCCACGGCCTTGGCGTCATCACCCAGGCTGCTTTCATCCTGGCCGGGGGCATAGACAGTCTTGAGCGGCCACAACGGCAACGGCATGTCGAAATTCAGGTCCGCCACGATGGCCGATTTGGGCACCGTGGGCCTTTTGGCATAATAGGTCGAACCCAGAAGGCCCTTCTCTTCCGCGGTGAAAAGCAGAAACAGGACAGAGCGCTTCAAGGGCGGCCCCTGTTTCAGGCGATGGGCAATGTCGAGCACGGTCGCGACACCGGAGGCATCGTCCATCGCGCCATCATAGATGCGATGGCCATTGATCGGTGCGCCGATCCCCAGATGATCGAGATGCGCCGATACCGCGACATACTGGGATTTGAGCTTTGGGTCGCTGCCTTCCAGCTTGGCCACGATATTGGGCGAGGTCAGCCGGCTGGTGCTCGCCGCCACCGACGCCTTGAGCCGGAAGGGCAGCGCAAACAGCGGCAACGGTTTGGACTCATCGGCCAGTGCCGCCAGCTCGGCGAAACTGTGTCCGCTGCCCTGAAACAGCATCTCGGATTGCGCCGGATCGAAGCTGGCGGCGAAGAAGGGCTTTTTATTGTCGCGCAGTGTCTTGTCGGCCAGATACATGCCCGGCCCGCGCGCCAGCAGCTTCTGGCGTTCCCACAGAATCTCGACCTGCTTGGGCGTGGTCAGGCTGATGATGCCCACCGCCCCCAGCCGGCCCAGTTCCTTGTTGCGTTCCGACCGCGCGTTGGACTTCAGCGCCCCGGAAAGATCGGCAGGGCCGCCGCTCAACACCACCACGATCCTGCCCTTCAGATCGCCGGCGAAATCGTCATGACCCTGTTTGGGCAGATGCAGGCCATAGCCGATGAAGACCAGCGGCGCGTTCACGCTTTTGGGCCTGGGTCCCTGCCCCGCACTGATCAGCATCTGGTCGCCCAGCTTGATCGGCGTCGCGCTGCCATCGGCTGCGACCAGCGTAGCGCTGCTCTTGTCCTGATCCACAACCTGCTGTTCGAACGCGACCGGCTGCAGATAGCCTTGGTTGCCGGCCGGCGCCAAGCCTTCGGCCTTCAGCCGGTTGATGACGTAGGCCGCGGCGCGGGCATAGCCGGGCGAACCCGTGAGGCGGCCGTCCATATTGTCGTTGGCCAGGGCACTGACGTCGCCCCACCATTGCGTGGCCGCATCCCCCATCGCCTTGAGCGGCAGAAGCGAGAGAACACATGGCAAGAGAAAGCGCAGGCGGAACATGCAAATCCCCCGATGGTCGGCTTGACGGTGGCATGGCCCGCGCCCGGCGGGAAGAGCGGAAAGCCTGACATTTTGATCACCGCCCGTTTGCATGGCAGGCTGATGCGTTTTTGAGCAAAACTATTTTCGCGCTCCCGCGTTGCGCCCATCATCGCCCGCCGCTTTAATCTTGGTACGGCACGTCGAGATTCACGCGTGAACCGGCGCCGCAAACAGGCGCGAAGTCGGGGACTTCCGGGACGGATATGCAAACCAGGCGCTGCTGAAAGCCGCGCCGCGTCACGGGGGAAGACCATGACCGACGAAACCTTGGCGCCGAGCCGGCGCTCTCTGCTCAGCATGATCGGCGTGGTGGCGGGAAGCGCCGCCATGTATCACGCCATGACCGAGATGGGCTATGCGGAAGGCTCGACCTTCACCGGGCCCGTGAAGCTGTCCCAGCCGCCACCCGGCACATCCGTTCTGGTCCTGGGCGCCGGCATTGCCGGCATGGTGTCGGCGCTGGAATTGCGCGATGCGGGCTACAAGGTGCAGGTGCTGGAATATAACGACCGGCCGGGGGGACGGAATTGGACCCTTTACGGCGGCGATACCTATACCGAACTGGGCGGCTTCACCCAGAAAGTCGGTTTCGATCCCGGCCAATATATCAATCCCGGTCCCTGGCGCCTGCCCTATCACCATCAGGGCATTCTTCATTATGTGAACCGGCTGGGCGTCGCGCTTGAGCCCTTCACCCAGGTCAATTTCAACGCTTATGTCCACTCGACGGAAGCTTTCGGCGGCAAGCCTGTGCGCTATCGCCAGATCCAGGCCGACATGCACGGCCACGTCGCCGAGCTTCTGGCCAAATGCACCAAACAGGGCGCACTGGACAAGGCGGTGAGCAAGGAAGACCGCGAGATACTGATGCTGGCGCTGCGCAACTGGGGCGCCCTCAACGGCAATTTCGAATATGCCAGGGGACTGGAATCGTCCAACCGGCGCGGCTTCGATGTCGATCCGGGCGGCGGCCTGAATTCTGTGCCGGTGCCGTCCGAACCCATGGCGATGAGCGCGCTGCTCAAATCGCAGCTTTGGGCCGCCATCGGCGCCAGCTGCAATTACGAGATGCAGAGCGCCATCTTCCAGCCCAAGGGCGGCATGGGAATGATCGGCAAGGCTTTCGGCAAGGAGCTGGGGCCCCTGATCCAGTACAATTCCAAGGTCATCGACATCCATCAGGACGAAAAGGGTGTCACCGCCACCTATATCGACAGCCGCACTGGCGGGGAAAAGCGCATCGTGACGGCGGACTGGTGCGTCTGCACCATTCCTGCCTCGATCCTCAGCCAGATTCCCATGAATGTGGGCGAGCCGATGAAGGCCGCCATCAACCAGTTGCCCTATCAGGCGGCGCTGAAGATAGGCCTGCAGATGAAGCGCCGCTTCTGGGAACAGGACGACCAGATCTATGGCGGGCACACCTATACCAACCAGCCCAACCAGACGATCAGCTATCCGATGTGGGACTATTTCTCCAAGGGCAAGGGCGTGCTGCTGGGCGCCTATGTCTTTGGCGAGCCGGCCTTCATCGCCGCGGCCAAGCCGCCCGAGGAGCGCATCAAGGATGCCCTGGAATACGGCGCCAAGATCCACCCCCAATATAAAGAGGAGTTCGAGGCCGGCGTCGCGGTGGCCTGGCACCGGGTGCCCTTCACCCTGGGCTGCGCCGGCGCCTGGACCGATGCGGGCCGCGCCCAGCACTACAACAATCTGTGCGCGCTGGATGGCCGCATTGTGCTGGCCGGCGAACATGCCTCGCGCATTCCCGCCTGGCAGGAAGGCGCGGTGACCTCGGCGATCGACGCCATCACCCGCCTGCACAAGCGCGTGATGGCCTGACCATGGAGAAGAAGAGAATGCGCAATCGTCTGGTCGCCGCTGCCACGCTTGTCTGTCTGGCGCTGCCCGCCCTGGCCGACACGGCCGCGCCCACGCCGCCGCCTTCCGCGCGGCTCAATGCGCGCGGCGGCCGTTTCCCGATGCAAGGCGGCGAGGCCATTTACCAGGGCGTCTGCCAGGGCTGCCACATGCCCGATGCCAAGGGCGCGGTGGGCGCGGGCGCCTATCCGGCACTGGCCGGCAACGAAAAGCTTGAGGAGGGCGGCTATCCGATCGGCGTGATCATCAACGGCCAGAAAGCCATGCCGCCGCTGGGCCCCTATTTCAGCGATGCCCAGATTGCCGATGTGGTGAACTACATCCGCACCCATTTCGGCAACCACTACACCGACAAGGTGACGGCGGCCGAAGTCAAGACCATGCGTTAAGGCCGCCTATTGTTTTCAATCCTCGAAAGGAGCTGACATGAAAGCTTTCCACAAACTTGCCCTGTTGGGATCGCTCGCGGTGTTTTTCACCGGCGCCGCCCAGGCCGCGGATATCATGCGCATACCCGAAGAGCGCCCGAATGCGCCCTTTGTCGCCATCGCGGCCGTGCCGCCCGGCTACACCACTTATTATATCAGCGGTTCGGTGGCCAAGCCCAAGACGCCAGCCATGAATGGCAAGCCGGCCGACTGGGGCGACACCGCCTATCAGACCAAATCGGCGCTGGACAATCTGACCGCCACCATGGCCAAGGCCGGACTGACCTTTGGCGACATTGTGCAGGCCCATGTCTTCATGGCGCCCGACCCCTCCAAGGGTGGCGACATGGATTTCGCCGGCATGAACAAGGTCTGGCTCACCTATTTCGGCACGCCCAAGCAGCCCAACAAGCCGGCGCGCGCGGCCTTCAAGGTCGCCGCCCTGGCCGGCAAGGGCGCCCTGTTGGAAATCGAATTCATCGCCGCGAAGAAGAAATAATTGAGAGCCCCGGAGCGGACACCCCGCTCCGGGCTCATTTTCGTTTGGCCAGCGCCTCGGCCATTTTTGCAAATACATTTTGCCAGTCGCCGGGTCTGTCCTGGCGGAACAGTCGCATGGTGGGATACCAGGGGCTGTCGTCGCGTTCTGTCATATAGCGCCAGTCGGGCGCGAATTTCAGCGCCACCCAGACCGGCCGCGCCAAAGCCCCCGCGAGATGGGCGATGGACGTGTCACAGCTGATAACCATGTCCATTGTTTCCATGACCGCGGCAGCGTCCAGAAACGCATCCGGCCCGGCATCATAATCCTCTCCCAAACTTTCCACGGGGATGGGAGATGTCGCGCGCTGCTCGGAGCCGGGACCCTTCTGCAGGCTGATCAAGCGCACTCCGGGGCAAGACGCGATCGGGGCAACCGCGGCCAGCGGAAAGGACCGTGCCGGATTTCCAGGGCCGCCTTGCCAGCAAATGCCAATCCTCAAGCCGTCGTTGCCAATATGGCGGCGCCAGCGCTCGACCCGCTCCGGCTCTGCCTTCAGATAAGGCGTGAAGGCGGCGAAACCATTGTCCGGCACCCCAAACGCCAGCGGCAGGCTCAGCAGCGGCACATGATAGTCGAACGCGGCGGGCGGCTGGTCCTGCGGCCTGACTTCCATGCGGGGATCCAGACCTTGCAGCAACCGCACCTGGCTGGCTTGCGCCGTCAGGACCACGCGCGCACCTTTGTCGGCGGGGAGCCTGGCAAAGCGGCAGAACTGGATCATGTCGCCCAGCCCCTGTTCGCCCTCGACGAAAAGTGTTTTGCCCGCGATATCCTCGCGGCCCAACCATCGCGGACGGCCTTGTGCGTGAAAGGCCTCCGCACCAACCCTGCGGATGCGGGTTTCATAGGCCTGCCAGCCTTCGGAGAAGCGTCCGGTGATCAGCAAAGCCGTGGCGCGACCAAACTGTGCCTCCGCTGATTGCGGGTCCAGGGCGAGTGCCCGCGTGAAACTAGCCAGCGCCTCGTCGTAACGCCCCAGTTCAGCGAGCGTCTGGCCGCGGGCGATATGAGCGTGCGCAAGCCCCGGCGCCAGCGCCACCGCCCGGTCATGACTTTCCAATGCTTGCGGATATTGTTCCAGTCTGTGCAGAGCGCTGCCGCGGTTGCTGTGCGCGAGCGCAAATGCCTCATCGAGAGCAATGGCGCGATCAAAACTCTCCAGCGCTTCGGCCAAACGGTTCAGGCCCGCCAGCGCACTGCCGCGATTGAGATGCGCCAAAGCGCGGCCGGGGGACAAAGCCAGCGCCATGTCATGGCTCGCCAGCGCGTCCGCCAACCGGTCCAGCATGCGCAGGGCCGTTCCCCGGTTGTCGAGGATTTCGGGCTCATGCGGCTTCAATGCCAGTGCCTGGTCGAAGTTCACCAGCGCCCCAGCGAAATCCTGCGCCTGCAACAGAATATTTCCCAGGTCGCGATAGGCCAGGAAGCGGCGCGGGTCGATTTCCAGCGAGCGCTGGATCAGTTCTATCCCACGCGGGATCTGGCCAGCTTGCGCCGCAAGCAATCCCATAAGATGCAGCACGCGGGCATCCCGCGGATTGCGACGCAGCAGGGCGCGATAGGCTTGTTCTGCCGCATCAAGACGACCCTGCCGATGCAAGGCAAAAGCCTGTTCCAAACTCACGCCGGCCGGCTGGCGCATCTGTCGCCACCCGCCAGCCAATCAGCGCCGCTTGCACGGCGGCTTGGGCTCTTCCGCAGCCGGCTTGCTGACATCGAAGCTGACCAGCTTCAGCCCGTCGCCGGCTTCCAGCTCCTTCTGGCCGGCGGGAAAATTGTTGGCCTGAAGGATATAGGCCAGAACATCGGCAGTGTCGGTGTTGCTCAAGCTGCCGGGCGCGAACAAAGGCATGGTGACCTGAATCTTTTCAAACAACTCGGAGAGCTTCGTGCCGGCCCAATCGGGAATGAAGCGGCCCACCAGCGGCGGCGCTTCGCCATTGCCTTCCAGCACCGGACCATGACACATCACACAAGACTGTTTGTATTTTGCCGCGCCGCGATCAGCCTGGGCGGCGGTATAGCTGCCGTCCCACACCGACGAGCCCGCGGCCAGAACCGGCGTGGCCCAGGCCATCGCGAGGGTGCCTGTGATCATGCGCCTTGCGGCTTTGCCCGGCTGGAACATCAGGCCGCACCTGTAGGCATGCGGGCATAGAGGCTTTCGATCACGCGAACGGCATCTTCGATCTCCGCCCGGTCCTCCACCTCATAGCCGTTGCCCACGCCCGCAAGATCACCTTTGACCGGTCCGCGCCCCAGCGACATGACCATCACGCCGTCGCTTTTGGACAGCATCGACACGCCGCCATAATAGAGCCCGTATTTCACTTCCGGCTGCGGGATCAGCCATCCGGTCTGGCCGCGCACCGGGATCATATGCTTGTCCTTCCACAAATCCTTGGCCGCATAGCCCGTGCTGTTGATCACCACCTTTTCTTCCAGGGCCGCATATTCGGAAGGATGATGGAATTCGCGGATCTCGATCTTGCCGCCGGCACCGAAGAATTCGCTGAGCAAGAGATGGCCATAGGAGCCGAAATTGAAGAACATGGTTTCCGAGCGCTGGGCGTATTTGACTGGGAAAGGGGTTGCGCCTTCGGGCAAGACTTCAGGGCGCGGCGTCAGATCGCGGATCAGATCGCCATAGCGGCCGAATTCGGCATTCTGCTGGATCTTGCCGGTCGACCCGTAGGTGCCTTTCGCCGGGTCCAGCACCTCTTCTTCCCGTTCGATCGGCGTATCCGACAGTCGGTACTGGTCGGCAAAGTCGATCGGTTTGCCCGGCAGCCCCATATAGTAGCGATAGGTCTTGTAGGAATAGCGCGCCATCTGCTCCCACAGCGCACCGAACTTGGGGCCGGCCTCCTCAGCCAGGCAAATGCGTGAATCCGGCGTCCAGCTGCCATTGGCACGCACCGAACGGGTACGATTGTACATCTCGCGCGCATAGATGGTGACCTGGGCACCGGCGCGCTGGGCGGTGATGGCGCTGGTCAGCCCGACAATGCCGCAGCCCACCACCGCGATCTTTTTGGGGCTGACCGACATCGCCTTCTGGACAGCGACATTGGCCGAACCCCAGGACAGCGACCAACCGCTGCCGCCATGGCCGTAATTATGAACGACCAGGGTATCGCCGATCTGTTCGGTATCGAGATTGGGACCTTTGACCCGGAAAGGCCGGATGCAGCAGCGCACGTCGAAAATCCGGTCGGGATGAGCCCGGATCGGCGCGAGCGTGGGCGGGATGTCTTCGACCGCGAGACCGGCGACGCGACCGGGCGGACGCGGTGGAGGAACGGTTGCGCAAGCGCCGAGCCCGGCAAGGCCGCCCAGCGCGAAAGATGTCTTTAAAAGACTGCGACGATCCATGGTTCCCCGGGCACGCGTTGGGCCAAGAGTGGCATGGGCGCCGTCGTCACAGACAACGGCGCCCATGTCTCATCGTTTATACCGTGATGATCCTAGAAGTGGTAGCTGATCCTCGCATAGTAGAAGCCGCCATTCGGATCCCAGGCCGTGTTGAACGGCGCGGCGATCACCGAACCGTTGCTGGCGGTCTGGCCGCCGCCCGAGGAATTGTTGGGGCCGGCGACGCAGCTCGCGCCCTTGGTCACGATGACGCCGGGAGCAGTGAGGCAGCTGGCAGGCGCGAAGCCGACGCCATCGGGACGCACGGCGAAGACGTTGTTGCCGCCGACGGCCAGCTGGATGTCGTCGGTGAAGCTGTAACGGATTTCCGCGTCCGTCAGGCCGACGCCGGCCTGGTTGAAGGGAATGAGCTCGCCACCGGAATTGGGACTGGCGTAGCTGTGCTGTGGTCCCCAATAGGTTTCACGCAGGGTCGCGCCCCAGGCATCCAGCGTCCAGTCCGCGGTCAGGCCGATCTTTTCCTGGGGCGCGGAATGCACGAAGTTGTAGAGCGACTGCTGGTTGAAGAAGCTGGCATTGGCGTTGGACGCCAGCAGCACCGCCGGGGCAGGCGCCACCGAGGACACCGAAGTGTTGTTGTAGTTGCCCCCCAGCGTCCAGCGCACAGAGCCGTAATCTTCGAAGTCCGACAGATAGCTGATGGTGACGTCAACGCCTTGCGTCTTGGTGTTGATGCCGTTGAGGAACGCGGTCACGCCCTGCTGGGTGGCAGTGGGGTCGAGCGAGACGCCATCGGCCAGGATCGCCTGGGTGACCAGCGGGGTGTTGATCGCACCGCCCGCGCTGGTGACCGTGCTGGAGGTCACGATGCGGTTGCCCAGGGTGATGCTGTAGACGTCCACCGTGGCGGTAAGATTGTCGAGCGGATGGGCGACAATACCCGCGCTGTACTGGGTGGAAACTTCCGGCTTCAGGTTGGACAGGCCCAGCAGCTTCGCGGCCGAGCCGTTGGCCGGCAGCTGAACGGTGGCCGAGGTCGGCGAGACGTTGACCGCGGTATAGAATTCCTCGGCCAGGGTCGGCGCGCGGAAGCCGGTCGAAACCGTGCCGCGGATGGCGAATTCCGGCGTGAAGTCGTAGCGCGCCGTCACCTTGCCGATCTCGGTGTCGCCGAAGTCGGTGAAGTGTTCGAAACGGCCGGCGACGTCGACCTGCAGGTTTTCGATCGGGGCCGCCGCGAAGTCGACATAGGCCGCATAGTTCTTGCGGCTGTGGGTGCCGGCGCTGGCCGGAGCGAAGCCCGGGAAGGATTGCGGGCCTTCCTTGTAATAGGACTGCGGATCGCCCGAGCCGATGCTGTAGCTGTCCTCGCGCGCTTCCACGCCCCAGGCGAAGGTCAGGGGTGACGCCAGTCCGACCTCGAAGGTGCGGCTGGCGTCGACGGTGCCGGTGAACTGGCTGGCCTGGAATTGGCCGTCATAGAAGTTGAACGGCGTGGTGTGGGTGTCGATGAACAGCGAGCGGTTGGCCGAGTTCAGGGTCGAGATTTTATCGATATCCTTGCCGTAACCGATATTGGCATCGAAGCCGAAGCCCAGCAGCTTGAACTTCACACCGGCATTGTACTGGTAATCGACTTCGCGAATGCCTTCCTGCGGCTCCATGCCGTTGGGATAGGCGACCAGTTCGCCCGGGGTGAACAGCGTGCCCGCCTGCCCCGAGGAAATGACCTGGCCATTGGCGTTCAGACCCGTATAGAGGTTGCCCGTGGCGGGATTGGGAACCGACCCTTGGATCGGGGCCACACCGGTGGTACCGGCGACCGCGCCCAGGGCGCAAGCCGCGCCGCCCGTGGCGGACCGAGCGGTGTTATAGCCCTGCGGGTTGGTGGCGCTGCACGGCTGGTTGGAGCCGGGCGAGGCGATCACCTGGGTGTTCAGGCGCACGTTTTCAAACGATTTCGCGGTGCGGCTGCTGATCGTGCCCTGGAGATAGAACTGGATATCGTCGGTGAGGTTATAGCCGGCATTGATGATGCCAGTTTGCAGCTGATACTCGCCGTTTCCGTCAATGCGGTTGCTGTTGGGATAGTTGGCCAGGCCGGTCACCGCATAGGGGCCGCTGGTGGGAATGCAGTTGCCACCCGAGCAGGCGATGATGCCGGTCGCGTTAGGCGTGGCGCCCACGGTACCCATTGGAACGGGGTTCCCCTGGGCGTTGATCAGGCGCGGATCGGCGCCGCCATTCTGGGTGAAGGCTTGGGTCTTCTGGTCGATCGAGATATTGACGAAACCCTTGCTGGTCAGCGGCAGGCCGATATTGGCCGTCACGTCGGACTGGGCGCCCTGGCTGTTATAGTACTGGCCGAGGGTGCCTTCGATCACGCCGCCGTCGGAAGATTTCTTGGTGATGATGTTCACCACGCCGGCGATGGCGTCGGTGCCGTACTGGGCGGCGGCGCCGTCGAGCAGGACTTCGACGTGATCGACCGCGGATTGCGGGATCAGCGAAAGGTCGGGCGAGTCGCTGCCGCCGGCAAAGCCGCCGGCGTCGACATGCAGGTTGCCGGAATAGTGCCGGCGATGGCCGTCGACCAGGACCAGCGTGTCGTTGGGCGAAAGTCCGCGCAGGGCGGCTGCCAGCGTGAAGGCGGCGGTGTCGCCGCCAAATTGCTGCGCCGTAAAGGAGGGAACGATTTCACCCAGGGATTGGCGCAGGTCGGTCGAGCCGACGCCCTGGCTCAAGGCATTGGTGTCGACCACCGTCACAGGTTCGGCGCTGTCGGCCGCAGTCATTCCCTGGACGCGCGAACCGGTGACAATCACCTGTTCGGGCTGGTTGGCGGCTACGGTTTGCGCATGCGCGGCCGCGGCCAAGGCCGCGAAGGCAATGATCGAAGTCCCCAGCAAAAGGGACGTCTTGGATTTGGAACGCGACATGAGGAACCCCCGGATGTTTCGCCCTTGCGGCGAGGTTGGTGTGGTTCCTTCCTGATCTGTTTTCCCCTGCTGCCGATTTTGTGCACTGCGATACAGCTAGATGACGGTATGACCATCATTCGGAGGGCGTAAATTGGATTCTTTTTCGGGCGATTACTACGCGAAGGTAAAGTGACAATAATGCATCGAAAATGAGCGTACTTGCCATAATGTGGCTTTCGTATGCGTTTTTTAGATATTTTCGGTCTTTTGAGATCTACATAAGAAATCTTCGTGCGCACATTTTTTACAATCAACCCGGATGCATCATGCATGTGCAGTATCACAGCTTTTAGGCAGTACAAGGACTGATATCTCGGCATGCTGCATTGCAGCATAGAATGGGAAGCCGATTTTTGCCTAACTCTTGGGCCGGTTGCACAGACCCAAAATGCAAAAAAACTCCATTGCTCAGTGTACTGATTTTATCGGCGGCGCGTGTCAGGGCCTGAAAAGACCCGGACAAACATTTTGAGACCAAAACAGACTCAATGCGCGGGCTTCGCGCGTCTCTGAAGCATGCGAGCGGGAAGCGGATTTGCAGTCAGGCCCGTTCAGGGCGCCATCATCGCCTTCACGTCCGCTTCGCTTACCGGCTGCCGATAGCTGTTGCCGAAGTGGGTGCGGACATAGGTTACCACACCCGCGATCTGCGCCGGGCCCAGCAGGTCGGTTAAGGGCGGCATTGCGCCGCGTCCCTGCAGGATCATGCCGATGGGATAGCCAGGCTCGGCAAGCTTGGGATTTTTGGCCAGTGCGGGAATGGTGGCGGCACCGCTGCCCCCCTTGGCATCGGCCATATGACAGGCCTGACAGACCTGCACGTACACCTGCTCGCCAGTCACGGGTGGCGGGGTCCTGCCGGGCGTATCGCCGCCGCCGGGCGGTTGAGCCCAAGCCGGCGCGGCGAGGAACAATACTATAAGAGTCCCAAATGCACGTTTCCTTGCCATCGGATCAGGCCTCCAACGCCCGCTTATGCAGCCGGGTGATGGCGTCCAGCGATGAGAGCAGCGCCCCTTCCATCCAGCAGCCGACATAGGAGGCATGCTCGCCCGCCAGCACGATGCGATCATCCACCGCGACCAAGGTCTGATAGTGCTCCTTTCGCGTCTCCTCGTTCCAGCGTGCGCAACAGCCCAAGGTCCAGGGCACCCGATTCCAGGCCACGGATGCGCCGTTCTGGAATTCCTTGCGATAGGCTTCGGGATGAAACACCGAGCCCTGCGCCAGGGCCGCCGCGATACGCTGCTCTGGCGTCATGCCCGCCAACCGGTAGGCGCCGGCGCCGGTGGCAAAAGCCCCCAGCAGCACGCCCGGCCCGTCCTCGAACAGGTGATAATTGGGGTAGGAGACCAGCGCGATGTCCTGGCTGGTGAAACTGTGGCCGCCATAGATGTAGTCGTCGGTTTCCCAGAAGCGGCGCGCCATCTGCAGCCCGATCTTGACCGAATTGCTGTAGGGGACGGCCGCGACCGCGGCGCGCTTCTCGGGCGCCATGTTGTTGGAGATCTGGTTCAGCACCCCCAGCGGGATGGCGCAAACGCAGAAATCGGCTTTGGCCTCGCTGACCGTGCCTGTGCCGGTATCAGCGTAGGTTACGGTCACGCCGCTCTTGTCCTGGTTGATGCGCGTGACCTTGGCATTGAAGGTGATCAGCTGCTGCACCTGGCGGGCAAAGGCTTTTCCGATCATGCCCATGCCCCCCACCGGCTGGAACATGGTGGTCTGCATCTCATGGTTCATGAAGAAGGCCATGTTCTTCCAGACCTGCGAATACAGCACGTCATGGAAGGAAAAGACCTGAGACGGAATTGGGGCGCCGTTCACCCCGCCGCCCGGCGGCCGCTCATAACCCCGATGTTCCGACGACATCAGATTGGTCGTGTAGCGCATGTCCTTGTCCAGCATGCCCCAGCCGCGCAAGGCCTCCAGCAGCTTTTCCCGGTCCTGCGGAGTCAGCTCGCTATCCAGCGCCTTCTGGTTGACCGCCTTGGCCAGAAGCTCGGCGACATTGCCCTCGAAATCGGCCGCCGCCTCGCGGTAACGCACCGGCCGGCCGCCGAAAGCATCGGCAGAATGGACAAAGGCATTGTGGTTGAACTGGATGAAAGGCTCGAGCTGAACGCCGAACGCCTTGCAGTAATGCAGCAGAGTGCGGTGGTGATAGGGAATGCGCCAGGGGCCAGGGTTGAGATAGTGGCCCGGGGCGAACTGGACTTTCTGGGTGGCGCCGCCAAGTTCGGTATAGGTGTCACCGCCATACAGCGACCAGTTCCGGCCACCGGCACGGTTTTGATATTCGAGAATGCGGACCTTGTAGCCCGCCTTGTTCAGCTCATAGGCCGCCAGCATGCCGGCGAGCCCTGCTCCAAGCACCAGCACAGAAGCGCCTGGCCGCGCACCGGACAGATCGGGTGGCCCTTTATATTGGGTCTCCGCGGCATGCCCCATGGTGGTCATGGCGTGATAGAGCGCTGTGGTGCCGCCAACCATGCCGATCGCGGTCAACAGTTGGCGGCGAGTCGAGCGGGGCGTTTCCATCGCAAGCAGCTCCTGCGCAAATGCCTAGGCCAATGCTAGGGCGCTGTTGCGCTCAAACAACCTTGGTCATGCCGGAGCAACCACGATTGATTGTCTTTCCTCCGCGACCAATCGCCCATCACCGCGAGTTCCGCGATGGGCCGCTCAAATTCACGGCAAGGTGCAGCGCACGCTGCATAAAACTTGTCCAGATTGCATTGCTGTCCGTTTTGCCCTTCCATACCTGCGGGCAGGCAATGGCTGTGCCGCGGCACGGCATGGGAGGCGCAGGCATGCGGGCGTTCTTGGCGGCAGGGCTGGCAGCGGCCATTATTCTTCCAGCGGCGGCGCAGGATTTGCGACCCGACCAGGCGCGCTTCCGCGCTCTCTATAAAGAGCTGGTGGAAACCAACACCACACTTTCGGCCGGTGATTGCACGCTCGCGGCGCAGAAAATCGCAAACCATCTGAAGGAAGCGGGTTATTCCGACACCGATCTGCACCCATTCGCCGCGCCGGGCCATCCCAAGGAGGGCGGACTGGTCGCCGTGTTACCGGGCAGCGATTCCAAGGCCAAGGCGGTGTTGCTGCTGGGTCATCTGGACGTGGTGGAAGCCAGGCGCGAAGACTGGGCCCGCGATCCCTTCACCCTGATCGAGGAAAACGGCTACTTCTACGGCCGCGGCACCGACGATATGAAGGCCCAGGTCGCCAGCTGGGTCGACATCATGATGCGGTTGAAGCAAGAGGGCTTCAGGCATCGGCGCACCGTCAAGATGGCGCTGACCTGTGGCGAGGAAACCTCCACCGCCTTCAATGGCGCCGGCTATCTTGCCAGTCACGAGCGCGATCTGATCGATGCGGGCTTTGCCCTGAACGAAGGCGGCGGCGGACGGCTGGATTCATCCGGCAAGCCGCTGATCCTGACGATCCAGGCAGCCGAGAAATTTCCCCAAAATTACCAGCTGGAGGTCACCAATCCCGGCGGCCATTCCTCCCGGCCGGTGCCCGACAATGCCATCTATCATCTGGCGGCGGGATTGACCAAGATCAGCACCTATCAGTTTCCCTTCCAGGCCAGCGACATCACCCGCCAGTATTTCGCCAAAATGGCGCCGCAGGTCGGCGGCGGCATGGGCGCGGCCATGACCGCCTTTGCCAATGGCGACATGGAGGCGGCGCGGGTTCTGGCGGCTGATCCTTCTTATAACGCGGTACTGCACACCACCTGCGTTGCCACCCTGCTGAGCGCCGGCCATGCCAACAATGCGCTGCCGCAACGCGCGGATGCCAATATAAACTGCCGCATCTTCCCCGGAACCAGTGTCGAAGAGGTACGGGCCAAGCTGCAGGAACTGGTGGCCGATCCCGAAATCAAGGTGACAGCCAGCGACAAGCGCAGCGAAGTGCCCAAGGGCCCGCAGCCCCTGACCGCGGATGTGGTGAAACCCGTGGAAGCGGTCGCCGCCAAAATGTGGCCGGGCGTTCCGGTGGTGCCATTCATGTCGGCGGGCGCCACCGACGGGGCGTTTTTGACCCCGGCAGGCATTCCCACCTATGGCGTGTCGGGCATGTTCGGCGATCCGGATGGCAATGGCGCGCACGGGCTGAATGAACGCATGCGGGTCAAGTCCGTCTATGACAGCCGCGATTTCCTCTATCAGCTGGTCAAGATCTACGCCAACCAGCGATAGGGCGATGTCATTCACCACCGCTTCGCATCGGCGTGGCGAGGGCATCCTGGCAATCGCTGGAAATTTTGGTCCAGTGCGCAACCAGGCATTCCTGCTTCAGATGGACCTGATCGCAATATTTCCGGATGTCCGGTCTGCAGGAATCCATGGTCTTGCCGCCGATACCTTGCGGCGGCGATTTGACGGGCTCCTGTGCGGCGGCCGCGGACAGAGCGAGCAGCAGAGCTGCCGAATAGACGATTTTCATGATCATGTCCTCGTCGCCCGCAGGCCTTCATCCCTGGCGGATCGCAGCAGCCCCTCGATATAGCCGTAGGAAAACGCGAAAGCCTGCAGCTTTCTGGGATCATCGGCATGGCGGGGATTGTGATCGGGCAGCAATGTGCCTTCCCAACCCGTATCGCGCAGCACCCGCACGCAGTTCAGCATGTCGGTATCGCCCTCGTCCTCGTAAACCTCGACGAAATTGCCCTGGCCGCCGCGAATGTTGCGGAAGTGCACCTGCACGATCTTTCCCTTTTCCGCCATTTCGCGCAGCAAAGGCAGCTGCGCATTGGTGTCGGGTATGGACTCCCCGGTGACGCCCACTTCATAGCAGAGCCCGTTATAGGGATCGTCGTAAAGCGCCATGTATTTGCGGATGGCCGCCATATAGTTCACCGCATCCCAGTTATCGACCCCCTGATACCCCAGCGGCAGCCCGCCCGGATCATAAGGGTGAACCGCAAGCCGCACCTTGGATTCGCGCGCTACCGGCACGACCCGCTTGAGGAAATGATCGATACGTTCCCAATATTCGTCCGATGACACGCGTCCCGCCGCCTCGGTGGAAGGAAGGCTGGAATAGTCCTTCTCCAGCTTGAATCCGTCATAGATGGAATGGCCACGGCCCGGCACGGTGAAATTGCGGCGAATCGGAATCATGGTCCAGTGATAGGACACCAGCCGAACGCCTGCGCGACCGGCCTTGCGGATATTCTCGCAGATGATGTCGATATATTTCTCTCGCAGTGGCCCCTCCTTCATGATGATGTAAGCGGAATCCATGCGAACCGCCTCCAGCACCATGTCGGCCGCCTGGCAGTTGTCCTGCCAGCGCGCCAACTCGTCGCCATCCCAAGGTCCGTCGGCATTGAGGAAGCCGCCCGCATGCGGCCATTGCTTCATTTCGTCCGGACTCGCCTTGGTATTGGCGCGCACGGTCAGGTAGCGTGCATTGAAGCGGCGGAAATAATCCAGGCTGGCCGGATCTGTGGGGCCCTTGCCGACCAGTGTGTGATAGTCGCCGCCGCTGTGAATATCGCCCAGACGCCGCACTTTGAGGTCGGGCAATACTCGATAAGGCGCATCCGTGCTGGCAACGGTCTGGGGCTGCGCGGGCGCCGCGCCAAGAACGGTCATGCCCGAGCCGCCGATCAGGGCAGTTGTGAAATGCCGTCTGTCCATGCCTTACCCCTGATTTGTGCAGGTGCAGGCTAGCAGATTCTGGCTGGGGTCAAAAAAGAGCCCGCCACTCGCGCAGCGGGCTCCGAGCCTTTAAGGCCGGCTTCAGCCAGCTATCTCAAGGAAACTCTGCGTCGTCACGGGCCTGCCGATAAGCGCCTTCGTCAAAGCCATTGCGGTAGGCGCGGTTGGCAGCACTTTCATCCTGCGCGGCGCGGCTCTGATAGCCTTCATTATAAGCTTGCTGCGTAGCATGATTGGCTTGGGCAAGACCGGCCTGATATCCGCTGTTGTAGGCCTGGGTGCTGGCCGCCTGGCCATCCACGCTACCTTGATCGGTGGCACCGGCCCTGTAGCCGCTGTCAAATGCGCTGAAACTGTTGCGTTCCTTTGCGGCAGCGCCGGCAGCGTAACCCTGCTGATAAGGATCAGCGCCGGTAACATTCTGCGCTACGGCACCGCCAATGCCGAGGCCAATAAAGGCGGTGCTCGCCGCAACCAATGCGATCGTATGGATCCTGTTCATGTCTGACTCCTATGAACGTTGCCCTACAGAAAAACGTCATCAAGGGACCCTTGTTCCTGATGGAACCGGGTTCAGCCGCGCGGCCACTTTCGTTGCTGAATGGAAAGGAATGGGAACAGGCAACAGGTGGGACTGGACCCGCCTATCCAAGCGCCAGACTGGAGCGTGTTTCTAGCGACTGTCTCTTGCCAAGCACGCGTTGCAGCGTCTCGGCAAGCTGCTCTTCCAGGACCGGCTTCTGCAAAATCGGGATCGAGGCAAAACGGGGGTCCACGCTATGGGGGGCATATCCCGTCACGAACAGGAACGGCACCCGCTGTTCGGTCAAAATATCCGCTAGCGGATAAACAATTTCCCCATGCAGGTTCATGTCCAGCACGGCGCCGCGGAACCGTTCGGCTTTGACGGCAGCGATCGCATCCGCCAGCCGGCCGATTGGATCGGTCGGCCGGTAGCCAATGGTTTCGAGCACCTCATGCATGAACATTCCCACCACCAGCTCGTCTTCCACCAGCAGAAGGCGTGCGCCGGCGTCGCCGTTTTTGGGGACCGATGCCGCGGGATTTTTGACGATCTGATTTTTGAGATGCATTTCCAATGAGAAGGCCAGCCCGGACGGCCGCCAGTCGAATCCGGTCCGGCCGCGGCCACCGCCGCCAAGACTGGAAATAATGCGCGTGCCAAAGCCGACTTTCTTGGGCGGGGCGACGGGGGGACCACCTTTTTCCTGCCAGGCAAAGGAAAGAACATCCTCAAAGACCGACCAGCTGACATCCACTCGGCCAGCGTCTACCGACAGCGAACCGTATTTGGCGGCATTGGTCGCCAGTTCATGCACAGCCATCGCCACCAACTGGGCCTGTTCCGGCACCAGCACAAGCGAGGGGCCGATAGCGGTGATGCGTTGCTGATTTTCGCTGTGATAGGGCGCCAGTTCGTCCAATACCAGGCGAAGAATATCCGCCCCTTCCCACTTCGATTGCGAAAGCAGCTCATGGGTCTGGGCCAGGGCGCCGATACGGCCTTCGACCGCCTTGACATAATCTTCGACATTGTCGCGCTTGGCCATGCGAACGATCGCCTGCACCACGGCCAGCGTGTTCTTGGCCCGGTGGTCCACCTCGCGGGCCAGAAGCGCCTGACGATTCTCGGCCTCCTTGCGGTCGGTGACATCGGTGGTGACACCGCTATAGCGCTGCAACACGCCGGAGGGATCGAACGATGCGACGGCCGCCACCGTGCACCACCTGACTTCGCCATTGGGCCGGATGATCCGGAATTCGATGTCGCAGGTCGGTTGCTGGGGCGTCAGGTTGAAGACCGCGCCACGAACTATCTCCAGGTCGTCAGGATGAATCCCGCGGCGAACCGTTTCAATGGTCGGCACAAAACTCCCGTGATCGACGCCGAATATGCGACTCTGGCCTTCATCCCAGAGCCAGCTCTTTGACATCAGGTCGAAATCCCAGGAACCCATATTGCCGGCCACCATGGCCAGTCCGCGGCCCTGCTCGCTCTTGCGCAACCGGTCGGCGGAAAGCGCCAGCGCCTGGGTGCGCTCCTCCACCCGGCGCTCCAGATCGTCATTCAGCTTCTGCAGGTCGCGGGTCTTTCGGAACAGCTCGGCGAACACCCGAACCTTGGCGCGCAGCAGTTCAGGCACGACGGGCACGGAAATATAATCCACCGCGCCGGCCTCATAGCCTTTCAGGTAATCGCTTTCCGCCAGATGGATGGCCGAAATGAAGATGATCGCGGTCTTTTGAAACCGGGGATGCTCGCGGATCATCTTGGCCAGCTCGAAGCCGTCCAGTTCCGGCATGCAGACATCCACCAGGATGACGGCCACGTCGGACTTGAGCAGATAGGCCAGCGCCTCGCGCGCGGAGGATACCGGCACCAGATTTTCGTCCAGCTCCGCCAGCATCACCTCATAGCTCAGGAGCTTGCCTGGCTGGTCATCGACCAGCAGGACATTGACGCGGTCGCGTTTTTCGCCCCCGGCGCTCAACGGTGCAACCACATGCGCAATGCCGACAAAAGCTGCTCGGTGTTCACCGGCTTGGCCAGATAATCCGAGGCGCCGGCCTCCAGGCATTTCTCGCGGTCACCCTTCATCGCCTTGGCGGTCAGGGCGATGATGGGAAGGCGGCGATATTCCGGCTCTTCCCGGATGCGGCTGATCGTCTGATACCCGTCCATTTCCGGCATCATGATATCCATCAGCACGATGGCGAGCTCCGGCGTGGAATGAACCAGGCTGATCGCCTCCATCCCGGTCGTGGCGGTCAAGACCCGCATGCCGCGCCGTTCCAGCGCGCTGGAAAGCGCAAAGATGTTGCGGGCGTCGTCGTCCACCAGAAGCACCGTCTTGCCGACCAGGTCTTCGTCCGAGCTGGTCAGCTTTTCCAGCATCAGCTGTTTTTCCCGCGGTAGGTCGGTGACGTTGCGATGCAGGAACAGCGCGGTTTCGTCCAGCAGCCTTTCCGGCGATTCCACGCCCTTGACCACAATACTGCGGGCGACGGAATGAAGCCTGGCTTCCTCCTCGGCCGACAATTCCCGCCCCGTGAACACGATCACGGGCAGGTCCGCCAGGGCGGGATCGGCGTTCAGCCTCTCCAGCAGTTCAAAGCCGGATATGTCGGGCAGGCGCAGGTCCAGCACGACACAATCGGCGGTTTCCTCCCGCAGCATGTTCAGCGCCGATTCCCCGGTACCGGCCGAGACGATCTCGATGTCGCTATGCTCCAGCAGCGCGGAAATGCTGAGCTGTTCGGCCGGATTGTCTTCCACCACCAGCAAGCGCTTGCGCCTGGGCTGCACATAGGCCTTGATCTTGGACAGCGCCAGCCGGACACCTTCCGCCGAGGTCGGCTTGGGCACAAAGGAGAAAGCGCCCCGCGCCAGCGCGTGCTGCTTGTCTTCGTCGAGCGTGATGATCTGGACGGGAATGTGGCGGGTCTTGGGGTTCTGCTTCAGCTGACTCATCACCGTCCAGCCCAGCATGTCGGGCAGGAAGATATCGAGCGACACGGCGGCCGGCGCATATTCCTCCGCCAGTTCCAGGGCGTCCTCGCCCCGGCTGGCGGTGACGACCTTGAAGCCCTCTTCATGGGCGATGTCCATCAGGATGCGGGCATAATGCGGATCGTCCTCCACGATCAGCAGCACCGTGTCATCGGGCGTCAGGTCGGCGCGGTCATCGGCGATCTGTTCGGGCACCCGGTCCGACAGCACGACCGGTCCGGCCGAAGGCTGGGCCGGTCGCGCCACCGTGGCGGCGCCGACATAGCGCACCGGCAGATAAAGGGTGAAGGTGCTGCCGGCGCCGGGCGTGCTGCGCAACTGGATCTCGCCGCCAAGCAGGTTGGACAGCTCGCGGCTGATGGCGAGGCCGAGGCCGGTGCCACCATACTTGCGGCTGGTCGAGGCATCCGCCTGCTGGAAAGCCTCGAAGATCAGCTTCTGCTTTTCCACCGGGATGCCGATGCCGGTGTCGGAGACTTCGAAGGCCACCACATTGGCCGCCTGGGCCAGAACCGGGTGACCGGCGCTCCAGCCTTCGTGAACGGCGCTCACCCTCAGGCTGACCTGGCCCTGGGCCGTGAACTTGAAGGCATTGGAAAGCAGGTTCTTGAGCACCTGCTGCAGGCGCTTGGAATCGGTCAGCATGTTGCGGCCCAGGCTCGGATCGAGGTTGACCGAGAAGTTGAGCAGCCGCGCATCGGCTTCGTGACGGAAGGGCCGGGCCACCGCCTCGATGACGTTGGCGAAGCTGACTTCTTCCGCCTCCACGGTGACGGTACCGGATTCGATCTTGCTGAGATCGAGGATGTCGCTGATCAGGTTGAGCAGGTCGGTACCGGCGCCGTGAATGGTACGGGCAAAGTCCACCTGCTTGACGGTCAGATTCTGGTCCGGGTTGTCGGCCAGCTGCTGGCCCAGGATCAGGATGGAATTAAGCGGCGTGCGCAATTCGTGGCTCATATTGGCCAGGAATTCCGACTTGTATTTGGAGGTCAGCGCCAGTTCGCTGGCCTTTTCCTCCAAGGCACGGCGGGCCTGTTCGATTTCCTGGTTCTTGCGCTCCACCTCGACATTCTGTTCCGCCAGCTCCCGCGCCTTTTGTTCCAGCTGGTCGTTGGTCTGTTGCAGCTCCTTCTGCTGTGCCTGCAACTCGCCGGCGAGCTGCTGCGACTGTTTCAGCAGGCCTTCGGTCTGCATCGTCGCCTCGATCGAGTTCAGCACGATGCCGATATTGGCGGTCAGCTGTTCCAGGAAGCCGATTTCCAGCGGAGTGAAATCCGACAGTGATGAGAGTTCGATCACCGCCTTGACCTGGTTCTCGAACAGAACCGGCAGCACGATGATGCTTTTGGGCGTCACCTTGAGCAGCGCGGAACTGATCGAAGCCGCGCTGCGCACGCTGGTGATCAGCTTGGGCCGCCCGTCGGCGGCACACTGGCCGACCAGCCCCTCGCCCACCGCGAAGGAGGTCGGATAGCCGTCGCCCTGCTGGCTGGCGCCGGCATAGGACGACAACAACCGCAGCATGGGCTGCTCGCCCTCCTCCATCTGATAAATCACGCCCATCTGGGCATTGACCAGCGGTGTCAGCTCACCCAGCAGCATCTTGCCGACCGCCCCCAGGTCGCGCTGGCCCTGCAGCATGTTGGTGAACTTGGCAAGATTGGTCTTGAGCCAGTCCTGCTCGGTATTGCGCTCGGTGGTCAGGCGCAAATTCCCGATCATGGTGTTGATGTTGTCCTTGAGCTCGGCCACTTCGCCGCGCGCATCCACCTGGATCGATCGGGTCAGGTCGCCCTTGGTCACCGCGGTGGCCACTTCGGCGATGGCGCGGACCTGATTGGTAAGATTGGCCGCCAGAAGATTGACGTTGCCGGTCAGGTCCTTCCAGGTGCCGGCGGCGCCGGGCACGTTGGCCTGGCCGCCCAGACGTCCTTCGACGCCGACTTCGCGCGCCACGGTGGTGACCTGGTCCGCAAAGGTCGCAAGCGTTGCCGTCATGTTGTTGATGGTTTCGGCGAGCGCCGCGACCTCGCCCTTGGACTTGACCGTGAGGTTCTGCTTCAGGTCGCCATCGGCCACCGCAGTCACGACCTTCACGATGCCACGCACCTGTTCGGTCAGGTTCGCCGCCATCACGTTGACCGTGTCGGTCAGGTCTTTCCAGGTGCCGGCGACGCCGGGCACCTGGGCCTGGCCGCCCAGGCGGCCTTCGGTGCCCACTTCGCGCGCCACACGCGTCACTTCCGAAGCAAACGAATTCAGCTGGTCCACCATGGTGTTGATGGTGTTCTTCAGCTCCAGAATTTCGCCCTTCACGTCCACCGTGATCTTGCGGGAGAGATCGCCGCGGGCGACCGCCGTGGTCACTTCGGCGATATTGCGCACCTGGCCTGTAAGGTTCGAGGCCATGGAGTTGACCGAGTCGGTCAGGTCCTTCCAGGTGCCGTCCACGCCAGGCACCACCGCCTGACCGCCGAGGCGGCCATCGGTACCCACTTCGCGCGCCACGCGGGTCACTTCGGCGGCGAAGGAGCGCAACTGCTCCACCATGGTGTTGAGCGTGTCTTTCAGCAGCAGGATCTCGCCGCGCACGTCCACGGTGATCTTTTTCGACAGGTCGCCGCCGGCGATCGCGGTCGCCACTTCGGCAATGTTGCGGACCTGGGCGGTCAGGTTGGACGCCATGAAGTTGACGTTGTCGGTCAAATCCTTCCAGGTCCCGGCGACACCGGGCACCTGGGCCTGGCCGCCGAGCTTGCCTTCGGTACCCACTTCGCGCGCCACGCGCGTCACTTCGGCGGCAAAGGCGTTCAGCTGGTCCACCATGGTATTGATGGTGTTCTTCAGCTCCAGAATTTCGCCTTTCACATCCACCGTGATCTTGCGCGACAGGTCGCCACGCGCCACGGCGGTGGTAACCTCGGCGATGTTGCGCACCTGGGTGGTGAGGTTGGCCGCCAGCAAGTTGACGTTGTCGGTCAAGTCTTTCCAGGTGCCGGCCACGCCAGGCACATTGGCCTGGCCGCCCAGGCGGCCTTCGGTACCCACTTCGCGCGCCACGCGCGTCACTTCGCCCGCGAAACGGTTGAGCTGGTCGACCATGGTGTTCAGCGTTTCCTTGAGCTGAAGGATTTCGCCGCGCACGTCCACCGTGATCTTGCGCGACAGATCACCGCCGGCGATGGCCGTGGCCACTTCGGCGATGTTGCGCACCTGGGCCGTGAGGTTGCCGGCCATGGAGTTCACGCTATCGGTCAGATCCTTCCAGGTTCCGGCGACACCAGGCACTTCGGCCTGGCCGCCCAACTTGCCGTCGGTACCCACTTCGCGCGCCACACGCGTCACTTCCGAGGCAAACGAGTTCAGCTGGTCGACCATGGTATTGATGGTTTGCTTCAGCTGCAGGATTTCGCCCGACACATTGACGGTGATCTTTTTCGACAGGTCGCCATTGGCCACCGCGGTTGCCACTTCGGCGATGTTGCGGACCTGGGCGGTCAGGTTCGAGGCCATCGAGTTGACCGAGTCGGTCAGGTCGTTCCAGGTGCCGGCGACGCCGCGCACCACCGCTTGGCCGCCCAGCTTGCCCTCGGTGCCCACTTCGCGCGCCACGCGCGTCACTTCCGAGGCAAAGGCGTTGAGCTGGTCGACCGTGGTGTTGATGGTTTCCTTGAGCTGGAGGATTTCGCCCTTCACGTCCACCGTGATCTTTTTCGACAGGTCGCCATTGGCAATTGCCGTGGACACTTCGGCGATGTTGCGCACCTGGGCGGTCAGGTTCGACGCCATCGAATTCACGCTGTCGGTCAAATCCTTCCAGGTGCCGGCCACACCCAGCACGTTGGCCTGGCCGCCCAGCCGGCCTTCGGTACCCACTTCGCGCGCCACGCGCGTCACTTCCGAGGCAAAGGCGTTCAGCTGATCGACCATCGTGTTGACGGTTTCCTTCAGCTGCAGGATTTCGCCGGATACATTGACGGTGATCTTTTTCGACAGGTCGCCGCCGGCGATGGCGGTCGCCACTTCGGCGATGTTGCGCACCTGGGCCGTCAGGTTCGAGCCCATGTAATTGACGTTGTCGGTCAGGTCCTTCCAGGTGCCGGCGACGCCGGGCACCTGGGCCTGGCCGCCCAGCTTGCCCTCGGTGCCAACCTCGCGCGCCACGCGCGTCACTTCCGAGGCGAAGGCGTTGAGCTGGTCCACCATGGTGTTGATGGTGTCCTTCAGCTCCAGAATTTCGCCTTTCACGTCCACGGTAATCTTGCGCGACAGGTCGCCGCGTGCGACGGCCGTGGTCACCTGGGCGATGTTGCGCACCTGGTCGGTGAGGTTGCCGCACATGGCGTTTACCGAGTCGGTCAGGTCCTTCCAGGTGCCGGCGACGCCGGGCACCAGGGCCTGTCCGCCCAGCTTGCCTTCGGTGCCGACTTCGCGCGCCACGCGCGTCACTTCCGACGCAAACGAACGCAGCTGGTCCACCATCGTATTAATGGCTTCCTTGAGCTGCAGGATTTCGCCACGCACGTCGACAGTGATCTTCTTGGACAGGTCGCCATTGGCCACCGCGATGGTGACCTCGGCGATGCTTCGCACCTGGCTGGTCAGGTTCGAGGCCATGGAGTTGACGTTTTCGGTCAAATCCTTCCACACGCCGGTCACTTCGGTGACCTTGGCCTGGCCGCCCAGCTTGCCTTCGGTGCCCACTTCGCGCGCCACGCGCGTCACTTCCGACGTGAACACGCTGAGCTGCTTGATCATGGTGTTGACGATATTGGCCGAGCGCAGGAACTCGCCCTTCAGCGGGCGGCCATCGACATCCAGGTTCACCGTCTGCAACAGGTCGCCCTTTGCCACCGCGGCGATAGCCCGGGTCACTTCCGCGGTCGGCCACAACAGATCGTCGATGAGGGTGTTGACCGAACTTTCCATCTCGCCCCAGGCGCCCTTGCCCGAACCGATGGTGACGCGCTGGCGGGTCTTGCCCTGCTTGCCGACCACGTCGCCCACACGCTCCAGTTGCTGGGCCATGCGCTGGTTGGTGGCGACGATGTCGTTAAAGGTATCGGCAATCTTGCCGACAATGCCGGTCTGGTTGCCCGGCAGGCGAACGGAGAAATCGCCCGCCTGCACCGCCTGCAGTGCTTCCAGCAGCTGTTCCAGCGCCAGCGGCGGCAGTTGGGCCGGATCGCCATGACCATTCACGCGAGGGGCCACGGTCCGAACGGCGTTTACTGGTCCGCCCGCCTTATCCGGCGTCGTGCGCTGCTGCCTCATGCCCCTTACCCCTTACAGAAAATGCTTTCGGGGACAGCAGGAAACCGCCGCTTGGACTGCGCAATCGGCCTTGGAAACCTGGCGCCAACGAAAGCCCCCCCGAATTGCCAATGGAACCTTGGCAAGACGGGCAACGCCGGTCCGAGCTAAAAGTTCCCAGTCCCGGGCGCGCGGGGTTCGGTTTTCTGTTCGGCGGGGTGAGAAATGCCCGCGTTGGGGCGGTCGGCCAGTTGGGACTGGAGCCATTCCTTTTCCAGGGCGACCGCCTTGCGCCCCCAGACCTCGGCCAGATTGAGATAGGCCGCCCGCACCGCCTTGCTGGAGGCGGCCTGCGCCTTGGCCATCATGTCGGCCGCGCGGGCATGATAATAGGCGGCCGCATCTATCTGTTTTTCGCTCACTGCCCGAATTCCGTACGATATCGTGCGTAACAACGATAAGCCCTGGATTCAGTTCCGGAATGTGGCCGCTGCTCACGCCCGGAATTCACAGCCGGCGGCTCAGATAGCCAGTGCGCAGGATGGAAAGACTTCCGATTTGGTCCCGCGGGGGTCACAGCCGGCTTCCAGCACGCCTTTATCGAAATGGCGTTCGGCGGCGCAGAGAAAGCCTTCGCTCCAGGCCGGCGCGATATCCAGTTTATGGCCGCGCGCTCGCAGCCCCTCGAAAACCGGCTCGCCGATGGCCGGTTCGATGCGCAGCCGGTTGGGATAAAAATCGTGGGGCGAGAAGAAGCCGGGAAAATGCTCGCTGCTGAACTTCGGCGCCTCGATCGCGGCCTGCAGCGGCATGCCAAACACCAGGCGGTTGAGCAGGAACTGCAGCTGCCACTGGTCCTGCTGATCGCCGCCCATGCTGCCGAAGGCCAGCCACGCCTTGCCGTCCTTTGTCACCAACGACGGGCTGATGGTGGTACGGGGCCGCTTGAAGGGCGCCACCAGATTGGGATGGTGGGCCGGCTCGAGATAACAGTTGGACAGCCGCATCGAGAGCGGAAAGCCGAGCGCCGGGATGACCTCCGATGAGCGGATCCAGCCGCCGCTGGGCGTGAAGGCGGCGGTCAGGCCATCCGCGTCCATCGCATCGACATGAACGGTGCCGGGGCCCCAGGCGGCGCCACCCAGGCGTGCATGGGCCGGCAGCAAGGCAGCATTGTTGAAGGCGTCGCCGGGCCGGATTTCGCCGCTGGCCCCCTTTTCGATCAGCGCCGCGCGCAATGCGCCATAACCGTCGGAGAGCAGCGTCTCCATCGGCACGGTGACTTGCAGGGGATCACCGTAAAATTGCTCGCGGTCGGCGAAAGCCAGCTTCATCGCCTCCACCACGACATGGATATAGTCGGCCGAGTTGTGGCCCAGCGCGGCAAGATCGAAATTCTTGAGGATGGTCAGCGACTGCAGCAGCGCCGGCCCCTGGTTCCAGGGGCCGCATTTGTGGACCTCGACACCGCCATAGCGGACATGCACGCTGCTTTCGACCGGAATCTCGAAGCGGTCGAAATCGGATCGCTCCAGAAGTCCGCCCCGCGCCTTCACAAAGCTGACGATTTCGGCCGCGATATCGCCGCGATAGAATTCGTTGAAGACGGCGCGCAGCCCTGCCTTGCGGTCGCCGCCTACTTTGCGCTCCGCGGCCGCCAGATGCAGATACGTGTCCGCCAGCGCCGGGTTGCGCAGTAGCTGGCCTTCTTCGGGTATCCGCCCCCCGGGCAGATAGATCGCCGCGGTGCCGGGCCAGCCCGAGAATTTTTCATAATTGTCGGTGATGCCGGACTTGTGCTGGCGGATCAGGCCGCTATGGGCGGGGAAGCCATTTTTGGCCAACTCGATGGCAGATGCCGCGACGTCTTCGAAGCGCAACCGGCCGAAGCGCAGCAGCGCCTCGACCATGGCACCCAACGCACCCGGCACGCCGGCCGCCAGCACCCCTTCGGATGGGATGGCATCGTGGCCAAGCGCCCGGTACGCATCGGGCGTCGCCCGCTCCGGCGCAGCCATGTTGCCGTTGATGCAGACCACATCCGAACCATCCGGCGCACAGATGAGGATCGGCAGCTCGCCGCCGATGGTGTGCATGTGCGGATTGACGACGCCCTCGACCAATGCCGCCGCGCATGCCGCATCCACGGCGTTGCCGCCCAGTTTGAGAATGTCGATGCCGGCCAATGCGGCACTGTAATGCTCGGCCGCTACCGCGCCGCGCCGCCCGAACATGCGGGGAAGAAAAGGAATATTTTCGGTCGGCTTGGCGCGGAAGGTCCTGGTGCTGGTCTCAGCCATGGGACCGGTCCGCACATGCTTTCACGTCTTGCTGGGTTTTCATGCTGCCGCCCCGAAAACCCAAACATCCTTCATCGAAGTCTTGAGTTCAATCCACTTCGATGAGCGCGACCCCCAATTCCGGATGCTTGCGGCGGGTCAGATGCGCCGGCGTCTCAGTGATGGTGATTTCCAGGGTCGGGCGCACATGGCCTTCCTGCAGATGCCCGCCGCGGGTCGAACCGTCGCTGCGTCCCAGCACGGTGTGGGCATGAAGGCTGGGCTTGCCTTTCTCATCGGGCACCAGGTCGCCAACAAGGGTGATGACCTCGACCTGCTCGTCTATGGCAATGTCCTGATACTTTTTCTTCTGCCAGTCGAAATAGGCGATTGTCGCTTTGACGAAAGCGCCCAGCGCCACAAACGACGCGTCCTGGATATTTTCCCGGGCCGCAATTTCCAGCAGCGACCGCCGGGCCTCCTCGCCCTCTTCCAGCACCGCGATCCACACCCGCGTCTCGCCGGGCCTGCTCACCAGTTTGCTCTGCATGACGCCTCCTATTCAATCCACAGCCCACGTTGGCGGTGCCATTCCTCGATCGACTGTTTGGGATAAAGCTGGAACTTCTTGTCGCCCCGGCCGACATCCGGCTTCACCCAGGGCGCCTTGAATCTCAACATCAGATGCACCTTGGATGGCGGCACCGGCAGCCTGGTGTCTATGGCCGAAGCGAAAGGATGCACCAGATCCGGCCACTCCGGGTCATAGAGCCACAGCGCGGTGCCGCACTTGGTGCAGAAATTGCGTTCGCCCCTGCTGACCTCGCAATGACCGTCTTCGTCCCGGATCTCGGCGCGAAAGACGCCGATGGCTTTTCTGCCCTTGACCTTCAGCGTCCTGTTGTCAGCCGACAGGTTGATGGCAAACCCGCCACCGCCCGCCGTCTTGCGGCAGATCGAACAATAACAAAGTTGATAGGGCTGGGGCGCATGGCTGTCGACCGAGAAATGGACGGCACCGCAGCGGCAGGAACCTTCGAGCCTTTTGGGCATGCTGGCGTAACGTTTCCGGCAACCACCGGTTCCGGCCCGCGTTTTCTGACAAAGGGGTGTTGAATTCCTGGAGACAGTCATGAACCGCAAACTGCTTGGCGCCGCATCGGCGCTGTTTTTGCTGGCCGGCGGCGCCTTCGCCGCGCCCGCCGACCAGCCTGGGCACCAGAACCCGCGGCCGGGTAGCAATTCCGAATCCATGAGTGCGGTGAAAGACAGCACCGCCGGCCTGGTCGGTCAGGTTTCCGCCGAGATGACCAGCACCACCAAGGGCTTCGTCACGGCGGCGGCGATCAGCGACATGTATGAAGTGACTGCCGGCAAGATTGCCGCGCAGCGCGCCCAGTCGCCCGAGGTTCGCGAATTCGCCGAGAAGATGGTCAAGGTCCATACCGAGACCACCGACAAGCTCAAAAGCATCATCGCCAGCAACCATATCAATGTGACGCCACCGGCGCATGTCGATAGCCGCCGGCAGGGCATGCTGGATGACCTTCGCGGCGCCAAGGCGCAGGATTTCGATCACCGCTACATCACCCAGCAGATCGCGGCTCACAAGGAAGCCGATATCCTGATGGCCGGTTACGCCAAGGACGGCGACAACCAGGCGATCAAGGACTTTGCCGCCACCACGGACAAGGCGGTGAAGATGCATCTGCAGATGGCACAGACACTGGATGCCAATACCCGAAGCGCCTCCAACCGGTAACACAAATGGCGCGCCCTGACGGGCGCGCCATTTTTTCGATTTCGAAATGCGGATTTTCGCCAGCCTGCTTCTCGCCATCATTGTTTTGGCCGCACCTGCCAGGGCGCAGGACGCGGCGGCGCGCGGGCGCTATCTCGCGATCCTGGGCGACTGCGCCGGCTGTCACACCCATGCCAATGGCCCCGCCCTGGCGGGCGGACTGCCCTTCAATGCCCGCTTCGGCACCGTCTATTCCACCAACATCACGCCCGACAAGGCGACCGGCATCGGCAGCTGGACGGCCGACCAGTTTTATCGCGCCCTGCATGAAGGCATCGCCGCCGACGGTACCCATCTTTATCCGGCGTTCCCCTATGTCTATTTCAGCCGGATCAGCCGCCAGGACAGCGACGACCTGTTTGCCTATCTCCGGACCATCAAGCCGGTTTATCGCAAGCCCACGCCAAATCGGCTGATCTTTCCCTTCAACATCCGCTGGGGCCTGATCTTCTGGAACTGGCTCTTTTGTCCCGGCCAACCGCCCACGATCCCGGCGAGCCAGAGCGCCGAGTGGAAGCGGGGCGAATATCTGGTCAATGGACTTGGCCATTGCGCCGGCTGTCATACGCCCAAGAATCTTCTGTTCGGCGATCGCAGCAGCCAGGCTTTCACGGGCGGGGTGGTGGATGACTGGTATGCCGCCAACCTGACCGGCCGTAGAATCGACGGGCTGGGCAAATGGAGCCATGGCGATCTGGTTCGATATCTCGCCACCGGCCGCAACAAATACGCAACCGCGGCCGGCAACATGCAGGAGAAGGTGACACTCTCCACCAGCCATATGACGGATGCCGATCGCGATGCCATTGCCACCTATCTGAAAAGCCTGCCGTCAAACGGGCCGGTCGGCACTGCGCTGCCCGGGGCAAAGCAGATGGAAGCGGGCGAAGTGGTGTTCGTGAAAAACTGCAAAATCTGCCATGCGCCGCCCGGCCAACCCGACCAACCCAACGCCAGTTTGCCCGACTATCCCAAGCTCGGTGGCGACACGCTGGTCATGGGCCGCAACCCGACCACCGTATTGCGGATCATCCTGGGCGGCGCGGAATCGCCGGTGACGCCCAACGAGCACACCACCTATTCGATGCCCTCCTTCGTCACCCTGAGCGACCGGGACATTGCCGATGTGGCGACCTATATCCGCAACAGCTGGGGCAACAGCGCCGGCGCAGTTTCACTGTCCGCCGTCAAAAGCCTGCGGGCGAAAATCAGCAGCTGATCACTGTTCGAACAGCGCATCCGCTTCATGCGGCGCGGCCTTGTCGCCTTCGTCTTTCCAGCCCCCGCCCAGCGCCTTGTACAGCGACACCAGATCGGCTGTCAGGCCGGCCCGGCTCTGGGCCAGATTGTCTTCCGCACTCAGCTGGGTGGTCTGGGCCTGCAGCACGCTCGTGTACATGACAAGACCGGCACGGTATTGCTGCAATGCCAGCGCGGTCGAGGCCCGGGCGGTCTTTTCGCCCTCCTCCAGCGCGACAAAGCGCTGCTGCTCGGTCTCATAGCGCACCAGCGCGTCTTCGGCATTCTGTATGCCGCCCAGCACCGCCTTCTGATAGGCGTAGTAGGCCTGCTTTTCTTCCTCTTCCTTGGCGCGGATATTGGCGTGGATCTGTCCGCCATGGAAAATCGGCCAGGTGATCGAGCCCGCGCCGATTTCACCCAGGCTGTTGCCGGAAAACAGGCTGCTGAAATGGCTGCTGGTGAGGGTCACGGCCCCCAGCAGATCGAATTTGGGGTAAAGATCCGCCACCGCGACACCGATTTCGGCGGTGGCCTGGGCCAACCTGCGTTCGGCCATGCGGATGTCGGGGCGCGCGCGCAACAGATCGGATGGCAGGCCCACTGGCAGGCGCGGCGGCACGGGCGGCACCGGCGCCGTTGCATCCAACTCGGTATCCAATGCCCCAGGCTGCTCGCCCATCAGAACCGCGATGGCATGGCGCATCGCCAGCATGTCGCCCAGAAGCGGCGGCCGCTCGGCCTCAGTCGAAGCCAGCAACTGGCGCTGTTGGTTGACATCCAGCTCGGTGACAAATCCCGCTTTCGCCCGCGCCGCGATCAGCTTCAGCGCCTCCTGCTGGCTTTTGATCTCGGCGTCCAGGATCACAAGGCGCGCCTGGTCGGAACGCAGGGAGACATAGTCGGCCGCAATCTCGGCTGTCAGCGTGACCTCGCCATCGCGCATTTGCCAGCGGGCGGCTTCGGTCCCGGCCGCGGCCGCCTCTACCGAGCGGCGCACCTGGCCGAAGATATCGATCTCCCAGGTGGCATCGAAGCCGGCCGAATAGATTTTGAGGTCGGTGCCGGAAGATGCAGCAGCCCCACCACCGGAACCGCCGCGCTGACCGCCCGTCAGGGCCTGCAGGGGACTGCTGTTGGAATGAAAATGCACTGTATTGCCGATGGCATTGACCTGGGGCAGGCCTTTCGCGCCGGCGACGATCTCCTGCTCGCGCGCCTCGCGCACCCGGCTCTCGGCAGTGAGCTGGTCGGGGTTCTGCGCCAGCGCGCGCGTGACCAGGCTTTCCAGCTCCGCATCATGAAACTGCTGCCACCACCGGCTCAGGTCCACGCTTTCCGACACCGGCATGGAAAGCGGCGCGGAAACCTGCGACGGCGCGCTGAAGGAGGCCGGCACCGGCATGTCGGGCTTTTTATAATCCGGCCCGACGGTGCAGCCCGCAAGCAGCAGGCAGGAGAGCAGCATGCGCTTCATGCCGGCGCTCCCCCTTCCCCGCCCTTTTTGTCGGACTTCTTCAGCAGCAGCACCAGCGGCAGAACCACGATCACCACCCACATCAGCACATGGAAGACGTCGATGTAGGAAAGCATCTCCGCCTGCCGGCCCAGGCTGCGGTAAAGCTGCGCGGTGGCGGCGCGCGTGGCGTCGGCCTGAGACAGTCCGTTGGCCATCAGCTCGCGCGCCAGGCGGGAAATCCCGTGGACATAGTTGGGATTGAGCGGATTGAGCGTCTCCACATACTGGGACTGGTGCACCTGGCTTTGGCGCGCCAGCATGGTCTGCACCAGCGAAATGCCGAACGTGCCGCCCAGATTGCGCGCCACATTCATCAGGGCGCTGGCCTGGTTGTTCTGGCCGGGCCTGATGCCGACATAGGCGATATTGGTGATGGTGACGAAGAGGAAGGGCAACGCCACCGACTGGATCATGCGGGCAATGGCCGCGTCGCGGAACGCCATGCCGGTATCGAGCCCCGCCATGTTCCACATCGCAATAGCCTGCATGGCCAGCGCAAAACCGATCAGGATTCGGGCATCGACCCGACTGGAAAGAAACCCCGCCAGCGGCATCATCAAAAGCGTCGCCACGCCCCCCGCCGTCAGCGCCAGGCCGGCATTGGTCGCGGTATAGCCCAGCACTTCCTGCAGCAGCTGGGGAATGAACTGGGTGGTGCCGAAAACGATCAACCCCATCAACAGCATGAAGACGTTCGAAATGATGAAGTTGCCGTTGCGGAAGAGCTTGATGTTGATGATCGGCTCGTCCTGAAAAAGCTCCCAGGGGATGAAGGCCAGAAAACTCAAGGTGCAGACGGCCGTTGTCGCGCAGATCAGGCCGCTGGAAAACCAGTCCTCGCGCTGGCCGCGGTCCAGGGTCACTTCCAGGCAGCCCAGGAACAATGCCGCGAGCAGAAAGCCGACATAGTCGACCTTGAGGCCCCGCGCCCGCAGCTTTTCGGATTGGCGCTTCAAGGCTTGCGGCTCATCGACAAACAGGGTGACCAGAACCAGCGACAGGACGCCGATGGGGACATTGATCAAGAACACCCAATGCCAGGAATAGGCGTCCGTGATCCAGCCGCCCAAGGTCGGCCCGAAAATCGGACCCACGATCACCACCACGCCATAGGCGGCAAAGGCCGCGCCACGCTTGGCCGGCGGGAAGGTGTCCACCATCATGGATTGTTCGACCGGCGCCAATCCGCCGCCGCCAATCCCCTGCAGGATGCGCGCCACGATCAGCATGGGAAGATTGATCGAAAGCCCGCAGGCCAGCGAGGCAAGCGTGAACAGCGCCACCGAGAACATGTAATAGGGCTTGCGCCCGAACACATCGGCCAGCCAGCCCGAGATCGGGATCACAATGGCGTTGGCGACCAGGAAGCTGGTGATCACCCAGGCGGCTTCGTCATAACTCGCCGAAAGGCCGCCCGCGATATGCGCCAGGGCGACATTGGCGATGGAGGTATCGAGAACCACCATGAAGGTGGCGATGGAGATGACCGCAATGATGCTCCAGGGATTGCGCTTGCCGGCAACGGAACGTTCCGGGGTCCAGCCGCCATGAGCGCGGGGTCCCGGCATCAGCGCACCGTGACGCGCGGTTCGACGCTCATGCCCGGGCCCAAGATGCAGCCATCGGGCACATGGTCCAGGACGATCTTCACCGGCACGCGCTGCACCACTTTGACGAAGTTGCCGGTGGCGTTTTCCGGCGGCAGGATGCCGAAGGCCTGGCCGGCGCCGCGCTGGATGGAATCGACATGGCCGTCGATATCCTTGTCGCAGCTGTCCACCGTCACCCGCACATGTTGGCCGCGCCGCATCAAGGCGAGCTGGGTCTCCTTGAAATTGGCAGTGACCCACAGATGATCCGGCACGATCGCCATCAGTTCCTGTCCGGGCGAGACATAGTTGCCGGGCGCCACGCTGCGCTGGGCGACATGGCCGTCCACCGGCGCCACGACCCGGGAATAGCCCAGGTTCAATCGGGCGGTGGCGAGTTCGGCATCCAGCACCTTGATCTGGGCCCTGGCGCCTGCGATCTGCGCCCTTGCCTGATCACGCTGGGCCACGGCATTGCGCTCGGCCGCTTCGGCCTGGTCCAGCTGCTGCTGCGCCACTGCCTGCGGTGTGGTTGCTTGCAGCGCGCGGTAGCGTGCCAGATCGCGGCTGGTATTGGTCACCTGCGCCAGCGCGGCGCGTTCCTGTGCCTGGGCCTGCTCGATCTGGGTGAGTGCCTGCGTGCGCTGGGCCATGGTCTGGTCCAGTTGTGCCTGCTGGGTGCGCGCATCGATGTCCACCAACGGCTGGCCGGCACGCACCCGCTGATTGTCATTGACATGCACCACCAGCACCTGGCCCGCGACTTGCGGCGAGACATGGATGATGTGGGTATCGATGAAGGCGTCGTCGGTATCTTCATAGTGGCGCGCGATCAGCCACCAGATGATGCCGCCCGCGATCAGCAGCAGCAGAACCACGACAATACCGATCTTGACCCAAGGATTGGCAAAGGGCGATTTTCCCTTTTTGCCTTTGGCGGAATCGTCCTCTTCCGCTTCTCTCTCGCCCGGCTGCCCGCCCTGTTTTCCGGCTTGTTCCGCCCAACGGTCCAAAGCGTCCCTGGGCTCGGGCGTCCGCTCACCGTTCCGGTCTGGGGCCATATGACTATCGCAATATAACCAATGACAATTGCGCGCCCACCGGCGCGCAAGGGTGTAACGCGGGCCGCGCCCCTATGTTCCGGCCTAGGAGCCGCCTCGCCTCTTTCCCGGCGCCCAAAACCAAGCAATGATCCGGCCAATTCACAAATGAGGACGCCCATGAAACCCATTACATTTGCCGTATCGGCTTTGTTTGCCATGCTTGCGGTTCCGGCCTTGGCGCAACCCGCCGCCGCACCCGCCCGTCCCAATGCGCTGGTGGAATTTCCCGCCAAGGGCGGCGCCAAGCTGACGGTCACCACCCCCGCCTGGAAGGATGGCGGCGACATCCCCTATGAGAACACGCAATATCGCGGCAACGTCTTTCCGGGTCTCGCCTGGACGGCAGGCCCCAGCGGCACCAAATCTTATGTCGTGATCATGCAGGATACCGGCGCCATCGTGCGCGGCGCCCCTATCCTGCATTGGACGCTCTATAACGTTCCGGCCAGCGTGCACAAACTCGACGCCGGCATGTCGCCGACCGGCAATCCGCCCGGCTCCAGTTATGGGCCCAACATCCGCGCGGCGGCACAGCCCTATATGGGTCCGCGCACGCCTCCCGGCCCCAAGCATCCCTATCACCTTCAGGTCTTCGCGCTGGATACGACCATCCCGGCCGACCCCGCCATGACCTATGACGGGCTGACCGGGGCGATGAAGGATCACATCCTGGCTTCTGGAGAGGTTGTGGGCATGGGCTCGGTCGATCCCAACGCCCCGCCGCCGGCGCCACGGCCGAACTGAAGCCAAAAACCGAATTGGCAGCGCACCGGTCAGGTCACTGGCCGGTGCGTTTGTTTCAGGCGGCCAGACGCCGGCGGATCACCGGCTCCAGCATCCATAAAAGCGCGGCGCTGATGCTTCCACCGCCCGCCAGCACGGCAAACAGCATCCAGGTCGGCGCGTCGGCGAACATCCCGCCCAGCCAGCCGGCGCCAAGACTCCCAAAGCCCATGGTGAAGACCCAAAGCCCCATCAGCATGCCCATGAGTTTTTGCGGCGCGCGGCGGCTGATCTCGGCAAGACCGATGGGAAAGACGCAAAGCTCCGCCACCGTGATGATGAGATAGAAGACAACAATCCATATCGGCGCCACCAGGGAAGCGCCCGCTATCCGGTCGACCGCCGCCATCAGGACATAGGACAAAACCATCAACACGGTGCCGGCCAGGATGCGGGTGATCGCCGGCAGGCGGCGGGCCGTGCGGTCATGCAGCGCCCAGTATTTCGAAACCAGCGGAGCACCCAGCACGATGATCAGCGGATTGAGCGAGAGGAACCAGGTCGTGGGAATGTCGAAGCCCAGAAAACTCTTATCGACGCGGTCGCGCACGTAAAGGTTCATCACGCCACCATATGTCTGCTGGCCGATCATGTAGACGGCGGTGAACGCGACCATGATCAGGACCAGCCGCACGCCGGGATCGCGCCAGGCAGACGGCTGGATTGACGTGCTTTCCTTCTGTGTCGGCCTGACAAAAGCAGGAAACAGGCCGCGGCTGAGCCATAGAAAGAAGAAAAGCCCGAGCAACATGCCCAGGCCCGCGACCAGGAAACCCCAGGACCAGCCGGCCCGCTCGCCTAAGGTGCCTGCGCCATAGGGCGCGGCAAAGGCGCCCAGATTGATGCCCATGTAGAAGAGCATGAAGCCGTCCTGTCGCCGGTTATCGCCGGCGGCGAACAGTTGACCCAACAGCGAACTGATATTGGATTTGAACAGGCCGGCGCCGGCGATCATGCTGGCCAGACCGCAATAGAAGAGAAGAAATTCCACGCCGGCGGAATGCGCCCGGCCGGTTCCCGCCGCCGCCAGGAGGAAATTGGCGCCGGCAAGCCCCAGACAGCCCAGCACGACGGCGCGATACGGGCCGATCAGGCGATCGGCGATCCAGCCACCGAGCGACGGCGCCATGAACATCATGCCGACGGCGACGCCAAAGGTTTTCAGGGTGAGGCCCTTTTCCATCCCCAACCCGCCCGTGGCCGGATCGGCCGCCATGAACAAAGCCGCAAGACCGGTGAAGCCGTAATAGGAGAAGCGCTCCCAGAACTCCGTGGCCGCGACCAGGTTCACGCCACGCGGCTGGTCGAAGAATTTGAGCGCCGGCCGCACGCTCACGCGCCGGTGATCTCAGCCAGCAGGTTGAAAAATCCCTTCTTGCGGGCGGAGTTGATGCCCCAATCCACCGGCAGGCTCTGATAGCCGTCCTGGAACGGCTCGCGGATCTGGCGGTAATCGAAATAGCCCCAGCCGCTATATTCCCCAACCGCGGCGATGAAGTTGTTGTCCGGCTTGTCGAAGTCGAAATGGTCGTCCTCGTTGCACAACAGTGGCTGGCCGCGATACCCGGCACTGGCGCGGATGGATTTGACGCGGGCATGCACCATATCGGGTGTCGGCAGGCCGTTGCCGTGCCAAAGCACCAGGTCGGCCACCTGCAACAGCGGCTGCGGCAAGGTCGCCTGGATCACATAGCTGGTGCTGACCAGAAGCCGCCCGGCGGCATTCTTGATCTTGCCCTGGCTGCGCGCCTGGATGCGCGTCACCAGTTCGTGGGCCCGCGCCGGCAGAATGATGTCATAGGGCCAGCGCGGAATATCGGATTCATTGGCTACCTCGATGAGGACATGGGTGTAGCCGCGATCGCAGATCAGGTCGGTGACCTCGTCCGCCGCGCGAATGACCGCGGCCTCGCCGCTCAAAGCCGGCGTGGCGGAAATGTAGAAAAGCCCCAGCACCGCCGCCATGCCATTGGCGTCCAGCGCGTCCAGCACCCGGATCAGGCGCGCACGATAATCCGGCAGCAGACGGCCATCCGGTGTGTAGCCGCTGGTATGCCAGGGCTGGTGCCAGCCATAGCCCATCGGGCTGCCGCCCTGGATATTGAAAGCCACGGAGGTGAGGCCGCGCGACTTGTAAAGCGGCAGCGCCGCAATGAACTCGCTGGTGTTGCGCTCGGGGTCCCAGGGACCATCGCGGTAAGACCACATGCCGCAGGTCTCGGGATTCTGGTCATTGACGATGCAGTTCACCATGCGCGAGGTGAACAACAGGCCCTGGACTTTTTTGCCGCGGAAAGAGCGGCCGGGATAAGTCGGCTTGCCGTTGATGATGAATTCGTTGCCCGCAATGCCGACATTGGTGACGCCTGTCGCCGCGGCGGCTACGCGCGCGCCCATCCCCGCCATCACCAGCGGCATCGCGATGCCGGCGGTCTTCAGAAGCTTGCGGCGGTCCTGGATCATGCTGCCCCCCTTATTATCGGTATTGTTGGTCAGTGCGGGCCGAGCGGCTCCATCCCGCTGTCGCGCATTGCGGCAGCGGCTTTTGGAGACGCCAGAAAAGAAATCAGCTGTTTGGCCTGATCGGCCTTGGCCGACCCGTCCACTTGGGCCGCCGAGAAGACCGAGATGTACTGGATCTGCTGCGGCAGCACGCCGACGAAATCGGTACCCGCCACATGCAGCAACTCGCTGACCGGCTGGATGGCCATCTCCACCTCGCCCTTGCCGACCGCGGCAACACCGACATTGGTGCTTTTGGGCGCCAGCGCCTTGTCGATGCCAAGCTGCGGGAAAAGCTTGGTCGCCATGTAGATGCCGGTGGTGCTGCTGGGATAGGTGATCGACTTGGCCGCCAGCAGGGTGTTCTTGAAGGCGTCGACCGTGCCGATGTCGGGCTTGGGCACGCCGGCCCTGACCGCCAGGCCCAGTGGCGTCTTCGCCAGATCGACATCGGAATGGGCGGCGATGCGGCCCGCGGCGATCAGATCATTCAGGCCCTCGCGGGACAGGATCACGACATCGGCTGCCACGCCGCGGCGCAACTGGGCATCGATGGTGTCGGGCCCCGCGCCTTGCGACTTGCCCAGGATCACGGTCACGGGAATGCCGGTGGCCTTCTCGAATTCCGGCAGCGCGGCTTTCAGTGGTGTGGCAAAGCCACCCGAGGTGATCACCGTCATCTGGGCAAGCGCCGTTTCGGACGACATGGCCAAGGCAAGCGCGGCAACAGCAATAGCAGCGACCCAGCGCGACAGGCTTGTCATGGCGTTCATCCCCATCGGTGACGGCACGGCCATGATTATAGCCTGCCGATGAACGGTCAATGGCGAGGCGTGTCTGGGAGGGCAAAGATGGCAATGGCATCGCCGAAGGCAGGCCTGCCCAGCCGCGCCATCAGCCGCGGCCAGGCATTGGCGGAAAGGCCGCCGGCCGCGACGGCAACATATTGCACGCCTTTGACGCGATAGGTGATGGGCGGGGCGCCGACCGCCACACCCAGATTGAAGCTCCACAATTTCTTGCCGGTTTTGGCGTGAAAGGCGCTGAGATGACCGTCCATCTCGCCGCTGAACACCAGATCGCCGGCGGTGGCCAGCACACCGCCCACCATCGGCAAGGGCGACTTGTACTGCCAGTCGATCTTGCCGGTATCGACATTGACGGCCGAGAGCGTACCGAACATGGCCTGGTCACCCTTGCCGTCCATGATGAAATTCAGCCGGCCGCCCATGATCTGTCCCGCCACCGGGGTGCCGGGCTGGTAGGGCTTGACCTCAACCGTGGCGTAGGATGCGGGCTCATGCACGCCCATCACATAGAAATCGCGGGTGCGCGGCGAGAAGGCGGCCGGCGACCACTGGCTGCCGCCATTGCTGGCGGGATAGATCACCACGCCGGGATTTTTCCCGGGATCCTGAAACAGGGTCGCGCTTTGCGGCACGAAGGGATCGGACTTGCGCAGCCGTTCGCCGGTCAGGCGATTGACGATGAAGACATTCCCCACCTTGCCGGCTTCGGCGGCGGCGGGGACCAGCTTGCCGCTGGCGTCGCGGGCATCCATGAAGATCACCGGCGCTGCGGCGTCATAGTCCCACAAATCATGCGGCACTTCCTGATTCCACCAGCGCAGCTTACCGTCGCGAAGCCCGATACCGACAATGGAATTGGTATAGGCATTGTCGCCCAGCCGGTCATGGCCATCCAGATCGGGATTGGGGTTGCCCACCGAAAAGCCGACAATGCCGTGCTGGGGATCAATGGCGGGCGTGCTCCAGACAGAGCCGCCGCCGCGCAGATAGGAATCCCCGCTCCAGCTGTCGCCGCCGGGTTCGCCGGGCGCCGCGGTGGTGCGGAAGCGCCAGATCAGCTTGCCGGTATTGGCATCATAGGCCTGAACGAAGCCGCGACCGGGATATTCGGCGCCGGAACTGCCGATGATCACCATGCCATCATAGACCTGCGGCGCCATGGTGTAGGAATAGAACACGGCATCGGCGGGAAGCGTGGATTCATAGTCGGAAGTCCAGAGCGGAGAACCGTTCCTCGCATCCAGCGCGGTCAATCTGCCATCCAGCTGGGCCAGGAACACCTTGCCGTAAGCCACCGCGACACCGCGCGATTGCACGCCGCAACACAGATCGCTGTAGCGCAAGGCCGGAGTATAAGACCAGAGCGGGTCGCCGGTTGCCGCGTCATAGGCCAGAACATGGTCGCCGGGCGTGGAGACATACATCACACCATTGACGACCAAGGGTGTGGCTTCGAAGCTGTTGGCGATGCCGGTCTGAATGAACGATACCGGCACCAGGCGCTTCACGTTGGACGGGTTGATCTGTTTCAGCGGCGAATAGCGCTGATTGTCGTAGGTCCGACCATGCAACAACCAGTTGTTCTGGTCCTTGTCCGCATTCTTCAGCATGTCGTCGGTGACGTTCACATCCGCCGTCACGGCCCTGGCCACACTCGTGCTGGCCACGGTTGGCGCGGGCGTTGATGCCACGCCATGCGATGCGTCCGGCGCGGGATTTGATGCGTTTTGGCCCAGCGCCAGCTGAACCCCGGCAAACAGAACAAATCCACATGCCGCCAGCCCCGAGATGCGCCCCATCATTCTGCCCCTTTGTGTCAATGAGGTTGTATCGCCAGCTGGTGGAACAACGCCGGATCGAATTCCTCCAACGTCATGATGCCATTCAGATGGTTCGCCGCCATCCAGGGCAACCACTTGCCGGGATCGGCGCTCCAGCTTTCCTGCTCCCAACCCGGGCCGACAAAATCGAATGTTTCCTTCGCGGTGGCCAACTTCGCCTTGGTATTGTGCAGGAGAATCTGCGCCACGTCGCGATAGTGCAAGTCGCCGGAATAGCGGTAGGCCTTGGCATACAGCGGCACCGCCCAGTCCAGATATTCATCGCCACTGGCGCCGATGCCAGGTCCAGCGGTGGTGATTTCCTGCAGGCCCACCATTGGGCCGTTACGCCAGCGCAGGTTCGGGTCCGGCACATGGCCGGGCAAGGGCACATCCCAGATCCAGATCCAGCTTTCGGTATAGTCGGCGGCCGAAAGCGCGCGGGTGAGCCATTTCCGGTCATGGGTCGCTTCATAGAGCGCGATAAAGGCGTCCAGGGACGCCATGCCGCCTTCCTTGTCGGTCAGAAGATGCGCCGAGGAAGCATCCACGGCGCCACCCTGGTAATTGCCGGCGGTGCCGTATTTCCGCCAGACAAGTTCGCCGGCCTTGAGCGCGGCATCCAGATATTTGCGATCACCGGTCACCCGCGACAGCGGCACGAACAGCACCACCGGCGCATAGGTGGCACTGGGCGAATTGTTGAAGACCGTGTCGGTACCGGGCTTCCAGGCGCGCGGGAAGGATCCGTCACCATGCTGCTGGGTCAAAAGCCAGTCGGCATAGGTTCTGGCCCAGGCCAGCCATTCGGGATGATCGATGCCATGGCTCTTTTCGCGTTCATAGGCCAGCACCAGGCTGCGCATGTCGGTGCTGATGGTCAGCAAAGGCTGCTGGCCGATGGACCAGGACGCCGGAATGATCTTGCCGGTGAAAATATCGAAGCCGTCGCCATCCGGCGGCGCCATCGGCAGCAGCCGGACAAAGGTTGCGATAATGTCCAGCCCCTGCTGGCGCAGTTTTTTGGCCCGCGCGGTGCCGGGCTCGCGATCGGCCTCTTTCAGGAATTCGTCGGCGATTTCGATATTGCGGGCGCAGAAACCCATGGCCGCGCGTTTGGCATCGGAGCGATTGCGGAACTGGCCGGTATGGGCGTCCAGCAGATAGGGGATGCCGGTGCGCCCCTCCACCGTCAGCACCTGACTGGATAGCACGTCGATCGCCAGCCGCCGCACCATGTCGATGTCGGCATAATTCACCTTGGGTTTCAGAACGGCCCAGGCCCAGCGCCAGGCATTGCGGGTCGTCTGCGGAAAACTCTCATGCTGGCCGAAGCGGAAGCCGACATCGTAATCCTGCGTCACGCCCTCTCGAATCGGATTGTAACGGCGCCGCCAGGCCGGCTTCACCGTGGGCGGGGGAAGCGGCGCGAGAGCACCCTGCGCCGTCAGGACGGCCGGCGCGGCACCGGGCGAGATGCCGGGCGGCGGTGACGAGCCGGTACTTCCCAGATTCAGGAAATCATTCACCGTGCCAGGCAGCCAATAGCCGAATGTCACGCCGTCCTTAGTCTGTTCGGCGCCCAGCGCGCCGAAGTTGAAGCGCGCATCGGTCAACACCGTATCGGTCGGCGCCTGCGATTCTTCCACCGTGGTATCGCCCTTGGGCTTCATATCCAGAACCGCGATGGAATGGCCGTCAGGGAAATTGAGCGCGAACAGCGGCGCCGTCAGCGTCATTTCCCGGATCGAGAAGCGCTTGGCCTCATAATGCAGCGAACTGCCCGGCGCGGTTGCGCCGTCGAAAGTGGGATCGCTGTAGAGCTTGCTGGGCGCCAGGAATTTAAGATCGGACCAGCTCGCATCCGTCGAAAACAGCAGTTTGGAGCCGAAGCCGCCCTCGGTATTTCCGGAAACGACGACATGACGGTGCACCCTCAGCACGTCGCCCTGGATGCGCCAGCGGTCTTCGACATGAAAGACCGCCGCGCCGAAGGAAAGATCGGCCTTGCCGATCATGCCGTCTTTGCCCGCGCGAACAGACGCATAACCCGCGGCAATCTCCTGCGGCTCACCGGCGACATATATCTCCAGCCGCGCCGGTTGATGCTGGAAAATGTGCGGGCTGTTCTTGCCAACAATGTCCATGCCCCAACCGCCCGCGTCCTTGACGAACGCCACCTTGGCGCCGGTGGGAAGCCGCCCCAGGCCCGTGCTTGTCTCAGCTTGCGCCGCGTGACAGCCAAGACTCAGGCACAGCATTCCCGCGGCAATTCTGCCGACCGTCATGTCCGCCCCCCGTGCCGCCTCAGACCGTATTCCAGTACACCACGTAGCGTTCCTGGCTGAGATAAAATGGCTTGAAGACGATGTCCTGGCCGATGCCGCTGGTGCGCCAGGAAAGACCCTTTTCAGGCCTCAGCCACTCTTGCGGCGCTTTGCCGGCCACTGCCAATGCCGGAACCGCGATCGGCGATTGCGCGACATTAGGCCCGTGCGGCTTGTCGGCCGGCATCGGCACGTCGCCAATCGGAAACTGGCCGGCCAGCACCAGTGGGCCGTACATCACCGCCACAAGGGAGGGATTGTCGGCAAAAGGTTCGGCATGCAAATGCATCGGAATGTCCAGTTCGATGCTGTCGCCCTTCTTCCAGGCACGGCGCAGGCTCAGATAACTCCCTGGCAGCGGCACGACATCGACCGGTTTGCCGTTCACCAGCACCCTTGCACCGCCCGTCCAGCCCGGAATCCGCAGATTGATCGCAAAGGCTGTGGCCGGCGCGGCCTCGATGGAAAGATGCGTGCGCGCCTCTTGCGGAAAGCGCGTGGTCTGGGTGATCCGCAGGCCCTTCTCCTTCCAGTCCAGGCTGGAAGGCATGAACAGGTTCACCCACAGATTGGCGCCGTCATTGTAATAGATGGTGTCGTTGAGCTTGTTGTATTCCTCTACCGCGGTGCCGTTGCAGCACCAGAAGGTGTCGGTTTCTCCACCATAGGTGCGCCAGGCGCCGGGCGTGAGCGAAATGAAATACTGGTTCATGCCGTCAGGGCGGATCGTGCCCAGGCGATGGTTGACCAGGTTGCGCTCGTAATAATCCATGTGCGCGGCCTCGGGCTCCCAGCCGAATAGATGCCGCGTCAGCTTCATCATGTTGTAGCTGCAGCAGCATTCCTGATGGGTCTGCCCGCCCGCCCATTCCGCCGACAGCTGGCCAGCCGGCGACAGCCAGTGCTCGCGGTTCGACGCGCCGCCGGTCGCATAGGCGCGCGGACCCGATACCTGCCGCCAGAAGAACTGCGCCACATCGTGAAAGCGGTGGTCGCCGGAAATCTCATAGCGTTTGGCGGCGCCGATGACCTGGGGCACATGGGTATTCATGTGCAAGCCCGCCAGATCATCGCGCGACGACGCCAGGGGATTGAACACCACTTTCTTGGTGAAGCGGTCGCCGACCCGGGCCCAGCGATCGTCGCCTGTCAGATCGGCCAGATTGTAGAGTTGTTCCTGCATGCCGCCGAACTCGACATTCAGGATGCGCTGCATATGGGCCTCGTCCCATTGCGCCGTCCAGTTGTCGACCCAACCGCACATGCCCGTCAGCACCGCCAGCGCCTGCGGGTTGCCGGTCAGGGTGTGCATGTCATAGAGCCCGGCCAGCATCTTGTGCATGGTGTAGAACGGCGCCCAGACATATGTGTCGCCCTTCTGCAGCCGGTCATAGAATTCGGTCGGATAAGCCGACAGATAGCCGCCCTGCCCCAGCTTTTCCTGGCATTCGGCCAGGCCAGCCACCAGCACATCGCCCCGATGCTTCAACTCGGCATCCTGGGCGCTGGCCCAACCAAGCGCACAGGCCGACAGATAGTGGCCGGCGAAATGCCCGCGCAGCTCGCCTTTGGGATCTTCCCATCCGCCCAGCGGCGCGGCGTTCGACGGGATGCCGGCATTGATGCGAAAAGTGTGCAGCAGGCTGTCGGTGGACAGCCGTTTCATGTAACCGGCATTCGCCGCATGCAGGTTCCGGAACGGGCCCTCGCCCAGCCGCACCTCGCCCAGCGGAAAGGGTTTCAGCTTCGGCGTCTGTTTGTTGCGGGTGAAGGTCAGCGGCTTGGCGAATGGCTCGACATTCAGCCGGGCTACCACTTCGTGCAGCTCCTTGGCGCTATTGGTGGGCGGCGCGGCCTGCGAGGGTCCCAACGGGCCCGACAGCGGCGCGTTCTGCGCCACCGCTTTGCCAGCCAATGCGACCAGGGGCGCGGCCGCGGCGGCGGCCGAAAAACCTCTGCGGCTCAGGCCGCCTTTGAACGCCATCCCATCCTCCCGGTCTTTTGTCTGAGTTTATCCCGGCAAGCCCCCATGGCAAGGGTGCCGGGCCTTTGCCGCGTCGAGCGCGGGAACATGCGGCACGGCGCGGACATAGACATCCTTTGCGCCTATCGTAATATGCCCGCCGCCTGCGACAATGCAGGCCTCAACACATAAGAACAACCGGGGTTCGCGATGCCGTCAGTTTTGCTTGCCGAGGAAGAAGCCAAGCGCTTCCAGGACATCGGATTCATGACATGCATGACCCTGGTGCTTCTGGGAAACTATGCGCAAACCGGCCATTTCGGCGGCCCGCTGGCTTACACGCCTTTCAATGTTGCATTGCACCTAGCAGGTCCTGAACGCGGTGGCCTGCGCTATGACTACCGCCGTCCCAAACATCCCTTTGGCGACAAGTTCATGATGGCCGCCGGCCACAGCGTGCCGACCTGCTATGCCCTTTGGATGGTGCTGGGCCAGGCGCTGGAGCGCAAATTCCGGGCGAGCGGCGACAAGCGTTATTACGCCTCACCCGAGGTAGCGATGCTGCCGATCGATGCGCTGGGGTTCCGGCGCGGCGCCGGCGCGCTGAAAAACCTTCTGGCGGAAAACGGCTTGGCCGATCATCCGCTGTTCGCTCAGGCCAAGGCGCGCGGCATCAAGGCGCTGTCGGGTCATGCCGAAAGCATCGACGTCACCAATGACGTCAATGGCGGACCCTCCGGCGTGGGTGTCGCGACCGCGGCGGGCAAAGCCGCCTTCTGGGACATGGCCGGCGCGAAGGATGGTCCCAAGGTAGTGGCGCTGGAAGGCGAGTTCGCCATGACCGAAGGCCATGCCCAGGAACTCAAGACCCAGGCCTTGGCACTGCAGGTTGGCAAGCGGCTGCGCGTCATTCTCTCCGACAATAATGCCGGCATCGACGACAAGCTGTTGGGCGGCGTCATCGCCAACCAATATTCCGGCTACGACATCGCCGAACAGTGGACGTCCTATGGCTGGAATGTACTCAGCATGGATGACGGCAGCGATTATGCCAAGATCGTGTCGTCCCTGAACGACATGGAGCGGGGCGATCCGGCCGATCTTCGGCCCATGATCCTGATCGCGCAGACGATCAAAGGCTATTGGCCGGCCGCGATCGACGGGGTGTTGCCCGGCGGCACCAAGCAAATCGTGAGCTATCAAAGCCATCCCTATGGCCACAAGATGAACGCGCCTTATTTCGTAGCGCTGGCCGAAAGCTTCGAGAAGCATTTCGGCGTTTCCTTCGCGGGCATCCGCGACGGGGTGCCGGCGAATGAGCGCGAGCGGCTCATCCAGTTCAAGACCAATATCGATGTGGTGATGTCGGTCCTGGACAAGAACGGATTGGGCGACTGGCTGGCCGACCGCCTGGTTCAGATCGGCGATGGCGTCAGGGACGACCACAATGCCGGCTTCGCGCCAGACAATGATCCCTTCCTCGATGACCGTCTGAAAGTGGCCAATCTTCCGGCTGCGCCGGTCGAGGTCAGCGTGCGTAACCATATTTCGGGCGCGGAAAAGAAGGTTTCCATCTCCCTGTTCCAGCCGGTGGGCAAGGCCGCCGGCGCGCGGCGCGCGATTTCGGAAATCATCAAGTGGATGAACTATGTCACCGACAACCGGTTCATCACCCTGGCGGCTGATCTTTCGGAATCGATCAATGTCGAGCATGGCAGCCTTTGGGGCCATTACGATCCCAAGACCAATCCGCTGGGCACACGCGTCAAGGCGGCGATTCAGGAAGCGGGCAATGTCTGCAGCGCCATCGGCCTGGTCAGCCAGAGCGCGGCGCTCGATCCCAAGAAATTCGCCGGCGTGTGGGCGCTGTCGGGCACCTATGGCGCCTTCACCCCGCTGATGTACACGCCGGCGCGAGTCTGGAGCCAGCAGAACCAGGACAGCCGCTTCCGCATGGGCGTGCTGCACATCCTGGTCGGCCATTCCGGTCCGGAAACCGCCGCCGACGGACGCACCCATTTCGGAATCTTCGCGCCCCAGGTATGGCGGCTGTTTCCCCGCGGCCAGACCATCAATCTCAGCCTGTGGGACTATAACGACGTGGCGCCGGCCTATTTCGCCGCCGCCGAGATCGCGGCGCGCGACCCCAAGGTCGGCATTATCGTCATCGAAGTGGCAAGGCCGGACACGCCGGTCGCCGATCGCAGCACTTTTGCCGATACTGACATCAAGGCCGCGGCAAAAGGATTTTATGTCGTCCGCGATTTCGCTGCGGGCAAACCTCGCCAAGGTTATGTCATCGCCCAGGGCGCCAGCTCGACCGCCAATCTGGTCAAGATCCTGCCCAGGCTGGAGCAGGCCGGGATCAATGTGAAAGTGATCTCCGCGGTGAGCGAGGAGTTGTTCGACCGCCAGCCGGAAAGCTATCGCAATGCGGTGCTGCCGCCGCACGCGCTTGTGGATGCGATGGTGGTAAGCTCCGGCACGCGGCGGGTCTGGCCGGTGCAGAATCTGGGGCCCCTGACCGATGCCTATTCGCTGACCTCGGACTGGGACAATCAGTGGCTGACCGGGGGATTGGAAAAGGAGGTGATCGAGGAAGCCCATCTCGATCCCGAATCCATCTTCAAGGGGATCGAGCGTTTCGCCCGGGACCACGACAAGCGCCTGGCGCAACAGTCGAGCATGCTGTCAGCCTAAGCTCAGGGACCCGGCCTGGCGGCGACAATGGTGGCGCCGCCCGAACCATCCATGGCCAGGCTTTCGCCTGGCTGCAGCAGCCGCTTGGGATAGGGCGTGACGATATCTACTGCCTTGTCGCCCAGCCGGGGCAGCGCGAAGGCCACCAGGGTCTGATGGAAAAGGCCGCTCTCCCGCGCTGACGGCCGGCGCGCATTGCCGGGCCCGCCCGCGGCGACCACCACATATTGGCGGCCGTCCTTGCCCATATAGGTCATCGGCCCGGCATTGGCGGATGCCGCCATGCGTGTCTGCCACAAAAGCTTGCCTGTCGCGGTATCATACGCATGGAAGCGGTCATCGGAGGCCGACGCAAATACCACGCCGCCATGGGTGACCAATGTGGGACCGATGCTGTTGGCGCCCATGTCCCTGGCGCCTTCGCCATATTCCTTTTCCAGCGAGCCCAGCGGCACCCGCCAGGCAATCTTGCCCGATAACAGATCGACCGCCACCAGCTCGCCCTGGCGGCCGCCATTGCAGCTTCGCCCGCCACTGTCGGCAAAGCGCACATTGCCGGAGGCCGAACGCAGGCCGCCATTGTTTTTGACGCCCTCCATGGTCTTGGTCACCGTGATCATGGTGGGCATGTTGGCGATATTGGCGATCGCATAACCGTGGTCCTTGTCGATCGAGGCGCCGCCCCAATCGACGCCGCCGATGGCGCCGATGCTCATGATGCCCCAGGCACCATCGCCCACCGGCGGCGAGAACGGCGTCACGTCATGCAGCTTGTTGGCATCAAACAGCGCCTTGCACTCGGCATTGGCCTGCGGCGACAGCTGGCTCAGATGATCGCGGCTGACGGTTGCCGGCAACAGAGGTGGCGGCAGGATGGTGAAAGGCTGGGTAGGCGAGGATTTCTCGCCGGCGATGCGGCTTTGCTCGACGGGGCGTTCTTCATAGGGAAAAACCGGCTTGCCGGTGGCCGCATCCAGAATCCAGATCATGCCCTGTTTTGTGGTCTGCACCACGACCTTGCTCTTGCGGCCGTTCCTGACGACTTCGACCGGAACCGGCGCGGCATTGGTATCCAGGTCGAAAATATCGTGATGCAGATTCTGGAAGCGCCATTTGACCTTGCCGGTTTCGGCATCCAGCGCGATGGTGGACCCGGTTCCGGCATTGTCGCCCGGCCGCCAGATGCCGACATAGTCGGGACTGCCGGAGTCGGTGGGCACGTAGACCGTGCCGCTGGCCTCATCCAGACCAAGAATGCCCCAGGCGCCGCTGCCGACCACGCTCTGCGTGTCAGGCCCCCAGGAATCCCCGCCCGGTTCGCCCGCAGCCGGAATCATTTGTGCCCGCCACACCAGCTTTCCAGTGCGCAGGTCGTTGGCGTGCGGTTCGGACGGTTGCGCCGGCGGCGGCAGAAAACCGGTCGCTGCCGTGGTGATGATCAGATTCTTGTAGATGATGGGCGGCGAAGCCGCGAAAACGCCGCCGCCGATCTTTCCACCCATCGCCGGATTGGGCAGGCCGATATCAAGCCCGCTGGCCGGCCAGTCGGAAGATGGCGCACCGGTCTTGAGGTCCAGGCCGAACATCATGTGACCCCACAGCGCCACGATGCGCGGCTTCATCGCGCCGTCGCCGGCCCAATAGGCCAGGCCGCGGCGGTCGATGCGCCCGACCACGCCCGCGGGCGGCTTGCGGCGCCAGACGGTTTTTCCGGTTTCCGGCTCAAGTGCGATGATGTCGCCGGTCTGGTTCTCGGAGATATAGAGAAAGCCATCGATCAGGAGCGGCGTGATTTCCCAGGAGCGGCCGAACTGCCCGCCATCCCATACCCAGGCCGGCTTCAGGCTCGAGACATTGGCCGCGGTGATCTGATTCAGCGGTGAATAATGGCTGCGGTCACTGCCGCCGCCCCAATCCTTCCACTCCGTGGGTTGCGCCAGCGCCGGCAGGGCCAAGCCCACCAGAAAAGCAATCAGCATCGTCCCGCGAAATGCCATGGCCATCCCCGAATGGTTTGCGGGCGGATTTATCTGATTTTATGGAGCCCGTCCTGGCGCAAGCTAGCACAACTCGCCCAGGGCGCGAACGGCCGTATCAGGCGGCGATATGAAACATCATCGTCTCGGCCACCAGACCGGGGCCAAAGGACATGGCGCAACCGCGCTGGCCGCCCTTGCTGCTGCGCATGATGTCGTCGAGGACGAACATCACCGTGCCCGATGACATGTTGCCGTAGTCGCGCAGCACCGTGCGCGAGGGCTGCAATGCCGCCGGCGGCAGGACGAAGGCCTGCTCCACCGCGTCCAGCACGCTGCGGCCGCCGGGATGGACGGCCCACAATTCCACGTCATTGGCGCCGCGCAGGATTTTTTCCTGGGAGGCGGCCAGCGCGGCGCGGATGGCGCCCGGCACCGCCCCCGACAGCACCATGTCGAAACCCTGGCGGCGGATATGCCAGCGGATCAGTTCGCGGGTGTCGGGCACCAGCGCGGCTTGAAAGGATTCCATCGCCACGCCTTTTTGGTCTGCCGAGACCAGCGCCGCAGCGCAGCCATCGCCGAACAAAAGGAAGGACAGGATCTCATCCATCTCCGCGGTTTCCTGCAGGTGCAGGGTGCAAAGCTCCAGATTGACCGTCAGCACGCGAGCGCCCGGTTCGGAGCGCACGATATGGCGCGCCAGTTTCAGGCCATTGATCGCGGCATAGCAGCCCATGAAGCCCACCATGGTCCGTTCCAAGCTGGGCTGCAGGCCGCACTGTTCGATCAGCGCCAGATCGACGCCCGGCGCGGAAAAGCCGGTGCAGCTGGTGACGATGAGATGGGTAATACGCGAGCGGTCCTCGCCCTGCAGCAGTTTTTCCACCGCATCCGCCGCCAGTGCCGGCGCACAATCCTCATATTTGCGCATGCGCGCCGCCGTATCCGGAAAATCGCCCAGGCTGTAGAAGCCGTCGGCGTCCACCGTCATCCCGCCATTGCCCGGCCGCAGACAGGAATAGCGGTGGGCAATGCCGCTGCGGTCTGCCATGCGGTCGAACAGGGCGACGCGGCGGTTGTCGCTTTTCAGCATCCGCCGGCCGAAGCGGAGAAAAGCGTCGTGCACGTCATGCGGCGGATTGGCCGTCGCAATGCGGTTGATGAAGGCTTCGCTCATGTCAGCTGTTTCTCATGCTCGGTAACGCACGCGTCCCCAACCGGTCGCGGCTTGGTGGAAAAAGAAAGGCGGGCGGGATGAGGAAGGGCAGGGTTGGTTCCCGCCCGCCTTGGAGCGGCGACCGCGGCAAGGACATGCGGCAGCAGCTCTTTCTATACAGACGCAACATGCAAGGGGTCGCGATCCGAATCTGTTTGTTCCAGTGATGAGACGCGATCGGGCGCGGTTTTATTCCGGCAACCTGCTTTATCCCGTCCGCCAGGATCAGGGGAAAGCGGAAATTATGGCGTGTTTCCAGAAGCTTCCGGAGGCCCTGGCGCCGCGGCGCCCCCAGCCAGGGAATAAATTTCCCCTATGCAACGTCTGAGAAACAATGGGAGATTGAAGCAGGCCTGCGTCACCCCGAAACGGCTGTTTGGCGATGCATTGGGCGGAAAGACCAACCTTCACACATGAGAACGCCGATTCCCGCCACCAGCCGGCTGTCTGTCGTCCTTCTGCCGCCGTGATCGCTCCTTCCGCCTTTGCCGACGCGCTTGTTGCGCAACTGCCCACATTGCGGCGCTATGCCGTCGCGCTGGCCGGCAACGCCGCCCTGGCTGACGACCTGGTGCAGGATTGCATCGAACGGGCGCTTGCCCAGAAGGCACAGCTGCGCGAATCCGAAAGGCTGGGGGGATGGCTCAGGCGCATCCTCTACAATCTTTACATCGATGAAATCCGCCGTGGCCGGCGGCGCGGCCGCGAACAGGACATTTCGGAGCTGGCCGATCATCTGGAATTGAGTGCCCCCGCGCCGGACAACAGCGCGACGCAGGAATTCCTGCGTGCCGTCAACCGCCTCAGCGCCGAGCACCGCCAGATACTTCTTCTGATCAGCGTGGAGGAGCTGAGCTATCGTGAGATCGCCGAGGAACTGGAAATCCCCATGGGAACCGTGATGTCGCGCCTGGCGCGCGCCCGCGAACGCCTGCGCGAGATGATGGAACGCACAAGCGCCGAGATCATTCCCCTGCCCGACCGGAAGCGAAGCCCGTGAGCAATCCCCACTTCATCAGCGACGAGGACCTGCATGCCTATGTCGATGGCATGCTGGAGGAAGATCGCGCGGCCCAGGTGCGCAATGCGCTGGCCGGCAATCCTGTCCTGGCCGCGCGTGTCGCCCGCTTCCAGGCCGACAAGGCCATGTTCAAGACCGTCTATGCTCCGCTGGCGGACCGGCCGGTGCCGCAGGAATGGATTTCACGCGCCCGTCGCCGCACGGCGCCCTCCTGGCGACAGGCCGGCGCCATCGCCGCCGCGCTGCTGGTACTGGCCGCGGCCGCGCTGGCCTGGCGGCAATTTGCACCGGGCGTAAGTCCAGATGTGGTCGAGATGGCGCTGGATGCGCGCCAGGATTCGCCGCTGGAGGCGCACGATGTCGGGGCCGGCGGCGGTGCCACGGAGCAAGACAACGCCGCGCTGCGCCGGATGCTGGCGTCCGATGTACGCGTTCCTGACCTCAGCCGCATGGGCTACAAGCTCCAGGGCCTCAATTTCTACGACAAGGCGGCGGAAATTCTGTATCGCGGGCCGCGGGGTGAGCTGTTTACGCTTTATGTCAAGCACTCGGACGGTCATGCCCGTTTCGACCAGTTCGAACGGCGGGGCCTGCGCGTCTGCATCTGGCAGGATGACCAGATCAGTACTGTCATGGCCGGAAATGTTTCCGCCGCGGCCATGCAGCGGCTGGCGACCCTGAGCTATACCGGCCTGACGTCCTGACGATGCGGCGCTCAGCGCACGGAGCGCGCCGACAGCGAATCCGGCGTGAACAGGGTGACCGGATGCGGCGCCGTCACCTTGTAGGCCGACCCTTCACCATTGAAGGCAAAGGCATAGGCATAGCCGCCCAGTTGCAGGTCATAGACGAACTGGCTGCCCAGGATCATCGCCGGCACGTCTGGCATCAGATACATGGTGGCCTGGCCGAATTTCCACAGATGGCCATCCTTGTCCCAGGAATCGCTGTAAACGGCCATCCAGCTGTCTTCATCCAGATAAAGCCGGCGGTGCGCGACGATATCGTGCGCGCCCGGCACCAAGGTGCCATCCACCACCCAGACCCGGTGCAGCTCGTAACGCAGATCGTCGGGGTTGGCATGATCGCGTCCCAGCACTTCGTTCACCGGACGGGTGTAGAGCCGGTTATTGTTGTAAGGGATATACATCTCCTTCTTGCCGACCAGCCTGAAATTGTAGCGGTCCAGTCCGCCGAAGAAGGTGTAATATTCATCCAGGCTGACGAAACCGTCCGCATCGATGTCGGGCACGTCATAGGAAATTCCGGGCGCCTGCCGCACCCGGTGCTCGCCCGGCAGAAGACGCCAGGCCACGAAGTTGTTGCGGCGTATGTTGATCGGCTGCCAGTTCAGATAGGCCTGGCCCGCGCGCGCTGCCGGCGCCACTGCCAGGTGCAGGGTCTTGAAATAATAGGGGCCAAAAGATTCGGGCGTCGCACCCGGATAGTAATAGGGAAAATCGGAAATCTCCCGATAGGTGCTGGCTTTCTCGGGCGCGCCGCCCGCCGGCACGATATAGGTGCTGACCGTCAGCTCGCGCGCCGGACCCCAGAAGGCCAGCAGGTGATTCCACATCGCCTCAAAACCATTCTGGGGAATGGGAAAAGGGATGCCGCCCACCGCGCCTTCGACGCCATAGGCGATGCCTTCGGGCGCGGCATGGGCGCGCGTGGCATTGCGCAGGACATTCTCATAGACCCAGTCGGGGGCCGCGGCGCTGCGGCGGGACGGATAGATGTCCATCCGGTAGTCGGGCTGCTTGGTGAACAGCGCCTTGGCGCCTTCGGGCAGCCTGTCCTCATAATCGTGAAAATTGCGCGCGGTGATGGAGAACAGGGGTTTATCGGACGCGAAATAGTCCGGACGCGGAGTGCCAGGGACATAGCCAGCGGCTGCGGCGGTCCCGCCGGTCCAGGCCGGAATGGTGCCTTCGGCATTGCCGGCACGCTCCGCCCCCAAAGGCGTCAGGCGTGATTTCAGCGCGGCCGCTTCCTGGGCGGAAACAAGTGCAAGCACAGGCCCGCAGACCCAGGCAGCTGCCGTCAGGACACAGAGGCACAACGGACCAAAGGGGCGCATCGCTCGTGGACGGATTATGCCCTTATTTAGGGGCGACCGACCTGTGCTATAGCCCAAATCGCGGCTTGCGGCACGGCAAAAAGCTCGGCATGGCCTATCCTTTCTTCCGTCTGGCCTTCCGTCTGGCGCTCATTTGCGCGCCGCTCTTGCTGGCTGTTTTCAGCCGCGCGGCCTGCGCCGCCGAGATCTATGCCGGCGACGGCATGGATCTGCGCTGGGACAATACGCTGCGCTACAGCCTGGCGCTTCGCACCTTTCCGGTCGATACCGAGCTGCTCAGTTACATCAATGGCGATGATGGCGACCGCAATTTCGCCCCTGGCATCGTCTCGAACCGTATCGACTGGCTGTCCGTGTTGGATTTGTCGGCAGGCGATGTCGGCATCCATGCCAGCAGCGCGGCCTGGTATGACACCGCCTATCTGACCCGCACCAACAACAGTTCGGCCGCGACCAGCAATGCCGCCGCGCCCGCCGGCCAGTTCGCGCCGGCGGTGAAGAATCTGCAAGGCCGGCACATCGAGCTCGACGATGCGTTTGCCTATGGCAATTTCGTGCTGGGCGACATGCCGCTTTCGCTCCGGGGCGGACGCATGGTCCAGCTGGGCGGCGAAAGCCGGTTTTTCGATCCCAATTCGATCGCCGCCGCGATGGCGCCGGCGGACTATCTCAAAACCGCGACCAGCCAGGACGGCTATTCCGGCAACATGTTCCTGCCGGTGGCGCAGGTGAGCCTGGCGGCGCAGCCTTTGCCCTGGCTTTCGGTGTCCTTCTATGACCAGCTGGAGTGGCGCGCCTCGCGTCAGCCCGGCGATGGCAGTTATCTAAGTTATGTGGACTATGTCGGCGTGGGCGCCGCGCGGCTGTTTTTGTCGCCGGGCCAGTATCTGAACCAGCGTCCAGTCCACGTCCCCGCAAGCGGCCAGTATGGCGCCACGCTCCATGCCAGCATCGCGGACATGGACTTAGGTCTTTATGCGCTGCATTTCCGGTCCAGGGATCCCATTGCCATATTGTCGCCGGACCCGGCGCTGGTGAACCAGGTCGGTGCGGTTGGGGGCTATAGCCTGGTCTATCCCGCCGGTGTCGATCTTTATGGCGCCAGCTTCAGTACCGAGATGGGATCAAGCACGCTCGCCGGCGAAATCTCTGCCCGCCAGAATATGCCGCTGGTGAGCTATGACTCGCGCACGCCGCAATTGGCGACCCTGGCGGGCGTGCCCTATTACAGCCGGGGCGATACCCTGCATACCCAGATTTCTCTCGTCACCGAGCTTGCCGAAACATCCCTGTGGGACAGGGCGGATGCCACCACGGAGATCGCGGCAGACAATGTTCTGAACTATGCCGAGCCGCCGGCCGGCGCGCCCTCCTATTCTGACTTTGCCCTGAAAGTGCGTGCCCGCATCGAGCCTCGTTATTTCCAGGTCTTGCCCAATCTGGATGTCACCGGCCTGGCCGAGCTAGGCTTCAATCTGGCTGGGCACAGCTTCACCTACTACGCACAGAACAGCGGCACGGGCGATTTTCGCCTGGGCGTTTCGGCCGTCTATCTCTCGGCCTGGAAGGCCGGGATAAGCTATGTCGGCTTTCTGGGGCCGCCTGACCGCCAGCCTCTGGCGGACCGCGATTTTGTCATGCTCTCTCTGGAACGCACCTTTTAGGCAGCACTTTTTGGCGCCTTCGGGAATATCGGGCGTCCTGCCCGCGTCTCTATCTACGGAAGGGAGCGCGGCCGGCTGGTGGCGGGTCGATTTGCCCAAGCGGAGATATCGCATGATCAGGTTTGGCGCCATCGTCCTGGCGGCCCTCGTCTTCTCGGGTGCGGCCCGGGCCCAGACCCTCGCCCCGCTCAGCATCACCTTGAGCAACTATGCCTTTGCGCCCGGCGAGCTCGACCTGAAAGTCGGCACCACCTATCGGCTGCATTTTGTCAACAGCGCCTCCAAGGGGCATAATTTCAGCGCGCCGGAATTCTTTGCCGCCGCCGAGATCGCGGCCGAAGACCAGGACAAGGTCAGGAAAGGCCTGATTGAGCTCGACAGCGGTCAGACGATCGACATCACCATCACCCCAACCCGTCCCGGTACATTCGCGCTGGAATGCACCCACTTCATGCACAGCACCATGGGCATGCATGGCAGCATTGTCGTCCAGCAGGAATGAACGATGTTCCAGCTTCTGCATCGCTGGATTTGGCAGGACCCGGCGCGTTGCGCACGCAAGCTTTTCAGCTTTGCCGAAATCGAAGCCGATGGCGGCCGCGACCTGGTCCGCGCGGCGGAACTGACATGCGATCCGACCTTGCGCCGCTTGTTCATGGTTCATGCCGCGGACGAGGATCGCCACGCCCGCATGTTCCGCGCCAGGGGCCAGGCGGTCCTGCGCGCTCTCAAACACCATTCGGCGTGCCGCATGCAGCTGAACTGGGTCTCGCCGGGGGAGCGCGGACTTGACGATCTGCGCGTCCATGACGAATCCGATGCCAGCCTGCTCGCCTTTCTTCACCTGTCGGAAAAAACCGCCGCCGGCCATTTCGCGGCCTATGTCGAGGCCCTGAAAGATGATCCGCAGACCAGTTCGGTTTTTCGGGATGTGCTCAAGGACGAGACCTTTCACATGAACTACACTCTTGCCCAGCTCACGCGCGTGGCGCCGGACCGCCACGGTTTTTTTCTCTGGAAGGCGCGAGCCGGTCGGTTGTGGAAGGCATATCTGCGCCTGATGTCAGGGGTCGCAGGCATCATGGGCGGCATCATCCTCACCCTGCAATATTTCATCCTGCTGCCTCCTTTTGCCTTGCTAGCGAAACGGGCTGCGCGAGGCGAACGGGCCGGCTGGACCGCGGTGCAAGAGGAGCGCGACAACGCGCTGAGGAGCCAATACTGACATGAACATACTGGGCATATCGGCGCATTATCACGACTCGGCCGCGGCCCTTGTCGTCGACGGCAGGCCGGTGGCCGCGGTGCAGGAAGAACGGCTTTCCAGGCGCAAGAACGACGCGGCCTTTCCCCTGGCGGCGATCGAATGGTGTCTGGAACAAGGCGGGCTGGAGCCCGACGATCTCGACGCCGTGGTCTTTTACGAACGCCCGATGCTCAAATTCGACCGCATCCTGACCTCGGCGCTGCGCGCTTTTCCCCATTCCTGGCGGTCTTTCCCGCATGCCATGAAGAACACTTTGGGCGAGAAACTGTGGGTGCGCGGCATCATCTCGTCCCAGCTGGGCGTGCCGCGCCAGAAGATCCTGTTCACCGAACATCATCGCTCCCATGCCGCCGCCGCCTTTCTCACCGCGCCGGTGAGGGAGGCAGCCATCCTCACTGCTGACGGGGTGGGCGAATGGGCGACCATGACGGTGGGCCGGGGGAGCCGCGGGCCGGACGGCACGAAAATCACGCTGCTGCGGGAAATCCGCTTTCCCCATTCGCTCGGCATGCTCTATTCGACCTTCACCGCCTATCTCGGATTTCCCGTCAACGAAGGCGAGTACAAGGTGATGGGTTTGGCCAGCTATGGCCGCCCGGTAATGGCCGAAACCGTGCGCGCGATCGTGCGCCGCACGCCCGATGGCGCGTTCCAGCTCGACCTCGGCTATTTCGATTTCCACACCACCGCCAGGCGTTCCTTTTCCGACAAATTCGTCGACGCATTTGGGCCGCCGCGCGACCCGCTCGATCCGATCGACCTGGAAACCTCCGAAGGGCAGCGCTTCGCCGATATCGCCGCGAGCGTCCAGCGGGTGGTGGAAGACATATTGGTGGAGGCCGCCCGCGCGCTGCAGCGCGAGACCGGCCTCACGGATCTCTGCCTTGGCGGTGGCGTGGCGCTGAATGGCGTAGCCAATCACCGGCTGCTGCGGGAATCCGGTTTCGAGCGCATCTTTGTTCCGCCGGCGCCGGGAGACGCGGGCTGCGCCATGGGGGCAGCGCTCTATGCCGATCGCATCCATTTCGGCAATGCCGACCGGGAATTTCCCGATCATCCCTTTTGGGGGCCAACGGTGGAAAGCGCAGAGCTGGCCCGGCTGGCGCGCGAAGACCGGCTGCCAGTCGAGGAGCTTGAAAGAGGCGTGCTCATTGAACGGGTGGCACAGGATCTTGCGCTGGGACGCATTGTCGGCTGGATGGATGGCGCGCTCGAGCTGGGTCCGCGCGCCCTGGGCAATCGCAGCATTCTCGCCGCCCCCCACACCATCGCAATGCGCGAACGGTTGAACCGCGACATCAAGCACCGCGAGGAATTCCGCCCCTTCGCCCCGGTGGTGCCTCTGGAAGATGCCGACCGCTTTTTCGAGCTGCCGCCGGGCGGCAAGCGTTTGGCCCGCTTCATGTCGGGTGTCTTTCCGGTGCGCCCGGTGTGGCGCGAGAGACTGGGCGCCATCACCCATGTCGATGGAAGTGCCAGGGTACAGGCGCTGGATGCAGACATGGCGCCGCGACTGCATGCGCTGTTGAAGGCTTATGGGCGGCTGAGCGGGGTTCCCGTATTGCTCAATACATCTTTCAACCTGGCCGGCGAACCGATCGTCAATCGCGCCGTGGAGGGCTATCTGACTTTCCGCCGCTGCGGCATCGACGTACTTGTGGCCGGCCAGACCAGGGTCACCAAGCGAGGCCATTGATGATCAAGAGACGGGGCAAGATACGGCGCGGGGTGATCGTCATGGGCAGCGCCGCCGGCGCGATCGGCGATCTTGCCGCGGGCATGTGGCGCAGCGACGCCTCCCGGCGCTGGGTGCTGCCCTTGGCCATCTTCCTCTGCCTGACCGGCATTTTGCTGGTGGTGGCGGCCAGCGTCGAAGCGCTGGCGCCGTTCATCTATTCCATCTTTTGACAATGACGGCCTTTGCGGACCTGCTGGCCTGTCCCGCCTGCCAGGGCGCGCTGGACCAGGATCTGGCCTGCCTCGGCTGCGGCGCGCAATATCAGGCCGCCGATGGCATTGTGGACCTGCGCCTGCCCGGCGATGCCAAGACCGATATCGTGCGCCAGTTCTACGAGCAGGCGCCATTCCCGGGCTACAGACCGCGCGACAGTCTTGAGGCATTGCGCACCCGCGCCGGGCGCAGCGAATTCGCCCGCCTGCTGGATGCGGCGATAGCACCCGACGCGCGCATTCTCGAGATCGGCTGCGGCACCGGGCAGATGAGCCTTTATCTCGCCAGCGCAGAGCGGATCGTGATCGCAGCCGATGTCACCCGCGCTTCCCTGAAACTGGGCGCCGCCGCGGCACGGCTTTTTGGCGTCGCCGGCGTGCAGTTTGTGGAGACCGATCTTCATCATCCGGGCCTGCGGCCCGGCGCCTTCGACGTTGTCTACACATCCGGCGTGCTGCACCACACCAGCGATCCGCGGCGCGCGTTTGCGGCGATCCTGCCCCTGCTGCGGCCGGGAGGGATGGTTGTGGTCGGTCTCTACAACGCCTTCGCGCGCATTCCGCTGCGGCTGAGGCGGGTCGTGGCGCGATTGTCGGGATATCGCTGGATTCCCTTTGATCCGGTACTGCGCGATCGCAAATGCGAGCCGGCCCGCCGCGAGGCCTGGCTGCGCGACCAGTATCGCCATCCCGAAGAACATACCCACACCGCCGCAGACGTGCGCGCCTGGTTTGCCGACAATGGTGTCGAATATCTGCGAACCTATCCCAGCCTGTTGATGGCAGAGGAACCGGGCGATCTGTTCGCGGCCGAGGGAGACTATTGGCCGCTCGAAGCCTGGCTGTCCCAGATCGGATGGATGAGCAGTTTGGGGCGCGAGGGCGGGCTGTTCGTGACGGTGGGACAGCGGCCATGAGGGACGCGCCCGCCCGCAATCGTCTGAGCGCCGCTCTGCAAGCAGGCGTCGCGGCGATAAGCATCCTGTTGGTGGGTGCCGCCCTGCTGGCGGATCAAAGCTGGTGGGATCGGCACTTCCTGCCCGTGTTCTTCTTTTCGCACGATAAATACGTATTGGGCGAAAGCTTGGTGCGTATCGCCGGCATGGTCGCGGGCGCCGGCCTTTTCCTGTTCGTACGGCCAGCCCTGGGCCGCATTGCCGGCCGCATGCGGCCCCGCACGTTTTTGGCGGCCACCTTGCGCATCATTCTGGCCATCGCGCTGGCCCTGGCTGTCGCTGAACTGGCGCTGGGGCACAGATTTGCCCATGCCGCCGCCGAAACCCAGCCGGGCGAGGAGCCGGTACGCCAGCCGGATCGGAGGCTGGGCTGGGTCTTCACGCCCTCCCATGACGGCACCGCCGTCGTAGGAGATCGCAAAATTTCCTATTCGACCGACGCGCACGGCTATCGCGTGCCCAGCCATGACCACCCGGTGGATCCGGCTCTGCCGTCGATCCTGTTCACCGGCGAATCCATTATTGCCGGCTATGGCCTCAACTGGGACGAAACCATACCGGCGCAGGTCGGCGCCGCGCTCAAAATGCAAAGCGCCAGCATCGCAGTCTTCGGCTATGCCAACGACCAGGCCTATCTGCGCCTGGTGTCCGAGCTGCCGCGATTTCGCCGTCCGGTTGCGGTGGTATCGCTTTTCATCCCGTCACTCTTTGCCCGCAATCTGGGTGACGACCGGCCGCATCTGGCCGCCGGCATGCGCTGGATGCCGGCCGTCCATCGCGCCCGGCTGAGCGCGCTGGCCCGCTTTGTCGTGCCCTATCACAGCGAAGCGGAGATCGCCCAGGGCATCGCATCCACCCGCGCCGAACTGCTGGCGAGCGCGTCGCTGGCGCGCCAGCACGGCGCCATGCCGCTGGTGGTGGACCCGCAATTTGGCCCCGAAAGCCTGGTCGAGCAGATGCTGCGGCGCCGGATTCTGGATGAGCCGAAAATTGCCTATGTGCAGGTCAAGCTCGACCCCAGCTGGCATCTGAAAGGGGACCTGCATCCCGATCCTCGCGCTGCCCATGCAATCGCCATGGCGATCGTGGCGCGGCTCCAGGCCGGTGTGACGCAGCAATAGCAGAATGGCTTGCCCCGGCTTGCGCTTCTTGCCAGACTTCCCGCCAAAAATGGGAGGCATGGGATGCGGAAATTCTGGTTGGCTTCGGCGGGGGCCGTTCTTATGGCCCTGTCGGGCACACAGGTCGCCAATACCGCGCCCTTGACCGCCTGGGCGCCCAAGCCGGTAACGCTGGCTCCCTATATCGCTCCCAACAAGCCTCTGAAGAAGTTTGTCGACATCCTGGCGCGGCACAAAGGCAAAAGCGACTGGGCGGAGACCGAAGTCCTGACCCGCGATTTCATCGGCCAGTACATCTCCATGGGACCGGGCAAGAAGACCAAGACCCTGTTCTATGCCGACGACCGGGTTTATTGGGTGGTGATGTCGGGCCAGATGCGCGTGACCATTGACGGGGTCGAGCCGTTTGTCGCCTCCAAGGGCTTCCTGGTCCAGGTGCCCTATCGCGTGCCCTACAGCATCGAGACCGTGGGCGACGAACCCTCGTTGCGCTTCCAGGTCAGTCCGTCGGGCGAAACGCCCAGCTACCCTGTAAGCGAAACCCCGGCGCCGACAAAAGGCATCAAGTTCATCCAGGCGGTCTATTCCGGGCGCGGCAAATATGACGATACCAACAAACCCTATATCGATTTCGAGAAGGACATTGTCGCGGTAAACGGCAAGGGCGGCGGCGCGGTCAAGGACGACCATACCTGGGCCAACATCATCCGCACCAAGGGCGTGCCCACGCCTGGTCCCAATGACTATGGCCATTTCCACGAGAATTTCGCGGAATTCTGGCTGGTGATGGAAGGCCAGGAGCAGTTCCTGATCGAGGGCGAACCGCTGATCACCGCCGACTTTGGCGATATCGTGTTTGCGCCGGAAGAACGCTGGCACCGCGCACTGGCCTATGGCGATGGCTATGGCACGCGCTTGGCCATCACGCCCAGGCCGCCCAGCCTGCATTACTATCAGCCGGATCACGCCGGCGGCGACTAGAACGCGACCTGATCGCCGCCCTTGAGCGAAAGAATGGCGCGCGCCTCGTCCGGCGTCGCCACCGTGCGTCCCAGGCCTTCGATGATCTGACGCACCATGCGTACTTGTTCGGCGTTGGACTGGGCCAACCGCCCCCTGCCCGCCCATAGCGAATCTTCCAGCCCGACGCGCACATTGCCGCCCATCGCGGCGGCCTGGGCGGCGATCGGCAGCTGGCTGCGGCCCGCGCCCAGCACCGACCATTTATAACTCTTGCCGAACAGCCGGTCGGCAGTGCGCTTCATGTGCAGCACGTCTTCGGGGTGTGGGCCGATCCCGCCCAGAATGCCGAACACCGTCTGCACGAACAGCGGCGGACGCACCAGGCCCCGATCCAAAAAATTCGCCAGATTGTACAGATGCGAGGTGTCATAACATTCGAATTCGAAGCGGGTGCCGGCATCGCCCAGGGTGCGCAGCACATATTCGATGTCCTTGAAGGTATTGCGAAACACCAAGTCGCGGGAATCCTCCAGCGCCTTCTTCTCCCAGTCATGCTTGAAGTCCTTGAAGCGGTTCAGCATGGGGAACAGCCCGAAATTCATCGACCCCATATTGAGAGAGGCGACTTCCGGCCTGAACGTGGCGGCCGGCTTGATGCGTTCCTCGACCGTCATGTAGGGCGCGCCGCCGGTCGTGAGGTTCACCACCGCATTGGTCGCCTGCTTGATTCGTGGCAAAAACCGGCCAAAGGCTTCCGGCGTCTGGTCCGGCCTGCCGTTTTGCGGGTCGCGGGCATGCAGGTGAATGATGGCCGCGCCTGCTTCCGCCGCGCCGATCGCAGCCTCGGCAATTTCGTCCGGCGTAACCGGCAGATGCGGGGACATGGAGGGCGTATGGATCGCGCCCGTCACGGCGCAGGTGATGATGACTTTGTCCTCGACGCTCATTTTTTTCAACCCGGGATTTTCTTGGCCGCCTGCTGCTTGTAGGCCGCCAGTGACATCAGCCGGCGGTCGCGCCAGGCCTGACGTTCCTGCAGCTTTGCCGCCGGCAGATTCTTGCGGCGCTCACTCTCTATGCCGTCCAGCACCGCGCCGCCCCAGTCCGGATGCGCAAGCGGCCCCGCGGCGATGCGGTCATAGACCTGCTGATAGCGTTCGACATAGTCGCGTACCCCGCCCGGCGCATTGAGGTCGATGGTCTCGAACGGCCCCATGAAGGACCAGCGCAGCGCCAGCCCATCGCGGATGCCGACATCGATATCCTCGACACTGGCATAGCCAGCAGCCACCAGCCGGAACGCTTCTTCCAGCAAGGCGCCCTGCAGCCGGTTCATGATGAAGCCGTCCAGCTCGCGCTGCATTACTAGCGGCGCATGTCCGGCATCGCGCAACAACTGCGCGGTCCTGGCGACAACCGCCGCATCGGTCCAGGGCGCCGGCACGATCTCCGCTGCCGGGATCAGATAGGGCGGATTCAAGGGGTGCACCACGATGCAGCGCGCCCGGCCTTTCAGCTCTTCGGTGAAACGCGATGGCAGGATGGCGGAGGTCGAACTGGACAGCACCGCGTCGGGACCAGACGCCTTGTCGAGCAGCGCAAAAACCTTCTTCTTGACCTCGACATTTTCCGGTGTGTTCTCCTGCACATGGATGGCACCGGTCAGCGCGTCCTTGAGGCTGGCGGCCGCGCGCATGCGCCCGCGCACATCCGCGACACTGGCGCCGCGCAACAGGCCGTTACTGGCCAAGTCCGGCAGCAGCATGTCGATATAGGCAAGCGCCTTCTCAACCGCGCCCGGCTGCTCGTCCCAGAGCGAAATCGTGTGGCCCGCCCGCGCGAAACTGATGGCCCAGGCCCGGCCGATAAAGCCAGACCCGACGATTGCTATTTTTGGCATCTTCCCCGCCTGTCTTATTCTTGTTGGGACGAGTTTGGGGTCGTTCCGCCGGAGCGCGCAACAACTTTGTGCGGCTACCAGCGATAGTCGAACCGGGCCTCGCCCAAAGCCGCCTTGAGCGGGCCAAGCCAGGGCTCGAATTTCGTCCATTGCTCCAGGCTGTCGCGGAAGATGGGCTGGCGCACCTGTTCGGAGCTGGGCGTGCGTACGCTGCGCCGGGTCTTGTGGAAATCCACACAGGACTGTTCGAACGGCAGGCCGCAATAGTCCAGGATCCGCCGCACACTGCCTTCCAGATCAGCCACCACGTCCTCGTGCTGGACCCGCAGCACGCGGCCGGGCAGCGCTTCGTCCCAGTGCCGCATCAGTTCCAGATAACTGCGGTAATAGCGGGCAATGTCGTCGACGCTGTAAGTGAATTCCTGCCCGGTGGCGAACAGCTGCTTGAGGTTGGAGAAACAGCAGGCCATCGGCTCGCGGCGCGCATCGATGATTTTGGCATTCGGCAGCATCAGATGGATCAGGCCGATATGGCGGAAATTGTTGGGCATCTTGTCTATGAAGAAAGGCTTGCCGGTGCGATAGACGCGGGTATCGGCCAGGTATTTTTCGCCCAACTGGCGAAAATCGCCGGCGGCCATTTCCGTCAGCGCCCCCGGATAGCGCGGATTGTCGGGATCACTGTCGCGCCCCATCAGCTCGATCACGATGCGGTGGATGTCGGCCAGTTCCTGTGTCCCTTCCGCCTGGGGATGGGACGCCAGAATCTGCTCCAGCAGGGTCGAGCCCGAGCGCGGCAGGCCCAGAATGAATATGGGATCAGCGCTCTTGTCGCCCCAGCCGGCGCGCGCCTCGAAGAATTCGCGGGTACAGACCGCGATCTGGCGGGCGGTGTTGGCTTCGGTTGTTTCCGGGCGATAGCGGCTTTGGGCGCGCTTCAGGCTGTTGCCCCTCTCGTAATAACCCCATGACCCGGCAATATCACCCCGGTCGTCCAGCGCCTTGCCCAAGGCAAAACAGAGATGGATACGGTCCTCGGCCAGCGTTCCGGCCGCTTCTTCCGCCGCCCGCATCAGCGCGATCTCGTCTTCGCCGAAGCGGTAAGTCTTGAGATTGGCCAGACTCCAATAAGCATCGCCAAAATCAGGCCGCGCGGCGGCGGCGGCCCGATAGGAGGCAACCGCCTCCGGCAACCGGTCGATCGTCTTCAAGGCATGGCCCAACCACAGATGCACATCCGGATTGCCGGGCGCGGCCGCCTGCATCATCCGATAGAGCATGATCGAGCGGTCATGCTCGCCAAGACCCACCGCCGCAGTCGCCGCAACCGAGAGATAGTCGAAATGCGCCGGGTCCAGAGCCAGCAGATGTTCGGCCTGGTCGCGGGCCTGCTGGTATTTGTGCCGCTGCAGCAGGGCCTGGGCATAGTCCAGGCGCGCCGGGCGGTGATCGGGCGCCAGCAGCAGCACCGCCTCCAACAGCAGTTCGGCATCGTCCAGCACGCCGCGCGCCATGCCGATTTTGGCCAAAAGGCGCATGGCTTCGGGATGATTGCCATGGCGCAGCAGAAAGGCGCGGACGATCTGCTCGGCCGGCGCCAGATCGCCATCGGAAAACAGCGACGTCGCATGCACCACTTCGGGTGGCAGAGCCTTCAAGGTGGCGACGTGCTCGCTGGCGGTCTGGGCATTCTTGAGGTCCCCGGTCAGGCGATAAACGCCTTCCAGCATGCGCCAGCTCATTGGGAGCGCTGGGTTGATGTTCACGGCGCGCAGCAAAGCGTCGATCGTTGCCGCCGCATCCTTGCGCGCCACATGGCACAAGCCCCGCTCCTGATGCATCAGGCTGAAGCGGGGCTGGAGTTGTTCCAGCCGCTCCAGCACCGCCAGCGCCTCATCGATGCGCTTCAAATGGCGCAGGCTCGCTGCCTCGATCAACAGCAGATCGCGATTGTCCGGAAAATCCCGCAACCGGTCGCGCGCGCCGGACAGCGCCTCCGCGTGGCGGCCATCGGCATGCAGCCGCCGCAGCCGCAGCACTTCCGCCTCGGTCGAGGAGGAAGGTGCGGAATCAATCGTCGTTTCCATGAAACCTGCTGCGTCCGGACGGCCGGCACTGTCCAGACGCAGGTTAGCAGAAAGGCTAGAAATTGGCGCCGATCCTCAGCCCGATCACCCGCGGCCGCAGGGGGACTTCGGCTTTGATGAACTGGGCCGACGAAGTGAAGGTACTGGCATGGCTGTTGCCCAGATTCTGGCCATAGAGCTGGGCGTACCAGTTGTTGTAGTTCACGCCCAGGGTCGCATCGAACGTGGTGTAGGCCGGCTGCAGATAGCGCAGGAAGGTCGTGGACGGGACCAGCACGCCCGTCCCCGACGCATAGGTCGAGGGCTGATTGTACATGCTGCCGGTATAGGCCAGGCCGGCAATCACGTAGGGATTGAAACCGTCCATGGTCCAGTCATAGCGGACATGCGCGTTGGCCTGGTATTTGGGCGAGAAGGCCGGCGTGCTGCCGGGCGCGCCGAATGGATTGATGAAAGGCTGTGGCGTGGTCAGGCCCTTGGGCGTGATCGCGGTGATGCACTGGCCGAAGGTGGGCGAGGTCGAGATGTTGCTGACAAAGCATTTCGACCCGGCCTCGGTGTCATCATTGTAGGAGCCCGAGCCATAAAGGGTCAGACCCTCGGCCAGGATCGCCTGCAGCTGCAGCTCCGCTCCCTTCACGTGATAGTCGGGACCGTTCAGACCGAAAGTGGTATTTCCCAACAAGGGCGGATTGAAGAACAGGAACTGCACATTGTCCCATTGCATCAGATAGGCGGACACATTCGCCTGCAGCTTGCCGTCCAGGAAGGTGCCCTTCATGCCGATTTCCTGGTTCTGCAGGGAGTCCGGGCCATATGAGGTGGGCTTGTTGAACTGGTTGACCCCGTTCAACGGCGCGACCCCACCGGAGGAACGGTTGAAGGCGCCAGGGCGGAAGCCCTGCGAGAAGGTGTAATAGGCCATGATGTCCTGGTTGATGTGCCAGGTGATGTTGGCCCTGCCCTTCACGCCCGCATAGGTCTTCTGGTCATGCGCGGCATCGATATTGACCAGGCCGCCAGTGCAGGCTCCATTGGGCACGTTCAGGCAGCCGGTGGTGGTGCCATATTGGGAGCCGCGCTCGAAATCGCGATACTGGAACCAGCGCAAGCCGCCGGTGACCGTGAGGGTATCGGGGATGATGTCGTAGTCGGCCGACCCGAAGAAGGCGATCTGGTCATAGCCACGCTGGGTGTCTTCGCCAAAAGCCGTGGTATCGCCGCGGATGCCCGGCTCATTGGCGGTCGAGTTGGGCGCGGTGCGCACATCGGCCAGGCAGACCGGCCCGCCGGCCAGCGCCGCCGTCAGGTTGGCCTGGCTGCAGGCCTGGATGGATTTGTAGTTGAAGTTCATCACGTCATAGATGCGGAATTGCTCCCAATAGGCGCCGCCGATGACACGCAGACGCCAGTCGTCCGGGGTGCTGAGCCTGAGTTCGTTGCTGATGTGATTGCTGTGGATGGTGTCCTGCCAATAGCCCAGCGGCGAAAAGCAGGTGGCGGGGCCGGTGCCGAAGCCGGTTGAGCCGCCGGTGCACTGGTAATACATGCCGCCGGCGGAGCGGGAATAGTTGGCATAGTCCATCTGTTCGTGGATCTGCCGGTCGGTATAGCCGCCGGTATAGACCAGCTTCAGGTCGCCAATCTTGCCGTTCACCGTCCAGGCTGTGTTGGAGTAATAGTCCTTGTTGTAGGACGGCGTGAACGACGTCACCTGCAGCGGCTGCAGGGTCTGGAAGTCCGAGCCGGTGGGATATTCGACCGACAGGCCCTGGGCATTGAGGTTCTCGACGCTTTCGGTGATCAGCACATTCCATTCGTCATCGATCTGGTAGAGACCGGACAGGCGCCCGCCCTGATAGGTCACCGGATTGAAGTCTTTGCGCGCGATGGAGAAATTGTTGAACTGGGGCGCGCGCGATGTTGGCAGGGTGCAAAGACCGGTCTGCGAACCCGCCGGCAGGCCATTGGGGCAGACATTGGCGCCATTGGGCTTGATGCCGAAATAGCCGTTGCCCAGGTCTTCATTGGAGCGGGTGAAGGTCGAGGCGACATTGTCGATATAGCCGCCCTGGGTTTCGTCATAGACCACGGCGCGGATGGCGAGCTTGCCGTCAAGCAGCGGCACATTGACCATCAGGTTGGCGGCGGAATTGTCCGCGCCTTGCGCGGTGAAACCGTACGAACCTTCGACCTTGGCCTCGAACGTATCGAGCTTGGGCTTGTTGGTGATGTAGCGCACCGCGCCGGCTTCCGCGCCGCCGCCGAACAGGGTGCCCTGCGGGCCTTCCAGCACTTCGACCCGGTCCATGTCCACCATGTAGATGTCGACATTGCGCGCCGGGAACTGCATGGACTGTTCGTCCAGATAGATCGCGACATTGGGGAAGTTGGCGATGGTGCCGCTGGACTGGTTGCCGCGGAAACCGTTGGAGAGGCCTCGCATGATGATTTCACCCTGGCCCGGGCCGTTGTTGCCATAGGTGATGTTGGGGGTGTAGCGCAGCAGGCTGTCCAGGGTCAGGACGTTTTCGTCTTCCAGCGTCTTGCCGGTGAAGGCCTGAACGGTGTTGGGGACTTCCTGCACGGATTCGTCGCGGCGATCGGCCGAGACCACGACGTTCTCGATGGTGGTGGAGGCTGCGGCCATTTGCTGGGCCTCAGCCGCGGCGGCTCCGCTGACAAGCGCCGCAACGGCGCAGGAAAGAAAATATTTGGTTTTCATGAAGTGTCCCCCGGAAATAGGCGGAAGTGACCACCCCTCGGTCACGTCCAAAATAAAACTGGCGGGAGACTGGGTGCGTCATATGACGCTTCGGTGATGAAAAAAATTCAAACTTCTGAATACCCACATGCGGGAGCGTGACGGCCTGTCGCGTGGCTGGGCCGCCACGATTGTAAAGCTTCCATCAAATTTTGGTGACGGCCGCCAAAATATTGCGCATCAGGGGAATAAAATCGGCAAAGGCCCGGCCGGAAATTTCCGCGCACTTGCCCATGTCATCAAAGCGTCTCAGCTGGACCGCGTCCTGCCAATAGGGTGACCGTTCGAAAGCCCGCGCCTGCGCCTGGTTGAACGCGCCGCCCTGCAACCGAAGCGACTGTTGCGAGGCAAGACTCAGTCCGACCCAATATTGCGGTTCCGTGAAGCACAGATAGCGCTTGGCCGCGACATGCAGGGCGATCGGACGCCATACCGCTTCCGGAAACAGGCCCCCCAGCGCCCGGGCACCAACGGCTTCGTGAAAGCCGTCGGAACCGGCTCCGGCCACATCCACTTCCTTTTCGAACAGATGCCCGATGTCATGCAGCAAGGCGGCCACAATCAGGGTCGGAGTACAGCCCCGTGCTTGTGCCAGCGCCGCGCTCTGCAAAGCGTGCTCGACCTGGGTAACCCCTTCGCCATAATGCAGCCCGCCATGCGCGGCATACAGCCGTTCGATCTCTTCCAGGCTGTTCAGGCCGGTCATGCGCTCTCCGGGTGCCGCAGTCGGCGATGGAAGTAAAGACCCGAAGCCGCAATCAGGACCAGCCCCACCAGGGCGGCGGACCAGGAAATCACCACCAGAAACTCAACCCAGGAAATCTTCACGCCCACAAAATTATAGAGCACCAGAAGCGCGACCGAACTCATATAACCGCAGGCATCCGCCACATAGATCAGGAACCCGGCCGTGCCGCTGCGCCCGCTGGCGGCGATGAAACGGTCGAACAGCAGCGCATTGAAGGGCGTGTAGCCCATATAAAGGCCGGCCCCCAGGGCGATCATCCAGCTGACCGGTCCGATCATATGCGTTTTGAAAGCCAGGGATGAGAGGCCGGCCAGCGCCAGGCCGCATCCCACCAGAACCAGATTGGCCAGAAATGCCCTGCGATTGTCGCGAATGAACATGAGCAAGGCCATGGTCACCAGAACGATCGCCGCAACCGGAAGTTCGGAAAGGGTGAAGATGGCCGCATCATTCCTGAATCCAAGACCGCTCCAGATCTCGACGGCAAAATTGTCCCGGAAATCGCGCAGCGCCGTCAGCCCGACATAGATAACGACCAGCCCCACCAGGCCGGGCGCAAAAGCGGCGAACATCTTGTGGCGCGCGGCACCATCCATGGGTGCGCGGGCCACACGCAGCCGCTCGTCCTCGCGGCTTGGGGGCGGCAGCACCGCAAGGCCCGCCACGCAGACGATCAGCAGCGGCGCAAAGATCAGCCCCGTGAGAGCCGGCATCCAATATTCATTGGCCCAGCCGGCCAGCATCACGCCGGCACCCACCGATTTCACGGCACCGGACGAGACGATGAAGCTGGCGCAAAGCATCGCTCCCAATACTTCCGAAACCCGGCGGCCCTCCAGAAAGCCGAACACCAGGCCCCAGATCATGCCCAGCGCCAGGCCGTTGGCGAACAGGCAGGAGACGTTGAAGGGTGGTGGTATCAGTGCAAACAGGACCAGGAACAGTTCCGCGGCCCCGATCAGCACAAGGATCGCGGACGCACGGCGCTGGGGCGGCATTTCCGATACCAGCTTGATCCCGGCGACCTTGGACAGGGCATAGCCGAACACCTGGGCGATCACCAGCGCGATCTTGTATTCCACCAGGACCGGCGCGGTGTCTGCATAGCTCGCCACTGTGAAGGGCCGGCGAAAGCCGTACATGGCAAAGTAGGCGCCAAACGCCATCAGCCCGCCATAAAGCGTAAAGGCGGGCGCCGGCAGACGCGAAAGCCAGCCGCGCAGCCGCTGGGACAGCGAGGCCGTATTGAGCGGAATCGCCAGGCTCATGGGCTGGCGATCCGCCGGGCAATTTCCTCCACGATGGGCATCAGCTGCGAGACGTCTTCAATAATGAAGTCCGCGCCCGCCTCACGCAGTGGAATTTCCGCTTCGGCGACCCTGGCGCGCCGTTCCTGTGGCGCAAGGGCAAGGAAGCTGTCGCGGCTCATGCCCACCCCGTTGCCGGAAGCAGACAGGCCCACGGTCCAGCATCCCGCCAGCCGGCCTTCCTCAATGCCGACGGCGGAATCATCGACCTTGATGCAGGCGCGCGCCGGCCAGACGTTCAGCGCAATCAGCGCCTTCCAGGTCATCAGCGGCGCGGGCCGGCCGCTGGGCGTTTCGCCTGCACAGACCACGACTTGCGGCGCATAGCCTTGGCTTGCGGCGCTGGCCAAAATCTCGGCCATCATTTCGCGCGTATAGCCGGTGCCCGAACCGATCTTCACGCCCATCGCTGCAAGTGCCGAAGCGGTTTCGGCGGCGCCCGGGATCAGGACCGAAGCCCGCGCCGCGGCCGCGGTCATGGCGGGGACCAAATTCAGATAGATGCGCTCGATATCCGCGGCCGTTGCCTGCGCACCTTTCTTCATGCGCCAGCGGGTCGCCACATCCGGATTGGTCATGATCGCGGTCAGGTGATCATGCTTGGCCTTGCCCATGTCGCGGCGTGCCTCGGCGCCGGTGATTGGCACGCCTTCGGCACCGAACACGTCGATCAGCGCCTCCACCGGCGCCATGCAGCCAAAATCCACCATGGTGCCGGCCCAGTCGAATATCACGGCCTTGACGGGGAAACTCATGTTCTTGCCTTCCTGCCGAAAAGATCACCGATCACGCGCTCGGCAATGCCAAAACCGGTCGAAGCCCCCGTGCCGCTGGTGACAATGACCAGCCGCACATTTTCCGCCGGCGTGTCGATGAGATAGGTGCGCTCATCCGCCACGGCATAGATGCCGGTCCAGCGCTCCAGCACGGCGGGTGCTTGCCGGCCCAGGCTGCGGGCATATTCATCCAGAATGGCGTGCTCGGCTTCGGCCGGCGCAAACGGGCCCGGCAGATGTTCGTAATGATGGCTGTCGCCCGCCACCAGGCTGCCGTCCTGGCCCTGCACCACGATCAGATGCACGCCATTGTCGTAATGCGCCGGCTGTTCGGCACGCAGCTTCTTTTCCAGCGCGCGCGCCTGGGGCAATGCCGCATAGCCGCGGTAGCGGGTCAGGCTGAGATCCGACATCAAGGCTGACGGCAGGCGCAGGCCCGGATCGGCCAGCTTCAGCATTGAAAGGCGGCATTTGCGCAAGCCGTAACGGGCGATGCGATCCGGATAAAGCGTGACAAAATCATCGCCCGGGCAGACCACCACCGCGCCGGCCTCGATCACACCGCGCGACGTACGAAGTAGCGGCGGCGCGGCGTCGAAGACGACGGTTTCGTTGAAAAACGCAACACCGCAATCTTCCTCAAGCCAGGCTGCCAGCGCGGGCATGGCATTGCGGGATTCCACGCGCAGCTCATGCGGGCTGAACAACGCGCCTTGCAGGTCCGCACCACCCAGCCCATGCGCCGCTTCGCGAAAGGCATTGGCGCTCATCAGCCGGCAACCTTCGCCCATCTCCGTGCCGAGAAAGGCCTCGATCACGGCCAGCGCCTCGGGCGAGCGTGCGGTGAGCATCAAGCCGCGCTGTTCGATGGCGATTGCGGCCTTTGGCGCCACCTCGGCCCAGACATCGCGGGTGCGACGAGCCAGGCTCCAGCTGTCGCCGCGCTCCTGCCCCGTCACCGTTATGAATCCGAAGTTGCGGATCGAGGCGCCATTGGCACGCACATCCCGTTCGATCACGGCGACGCGCTTGCCGGCCTGAACCGCGGCCCAGGCATGGGCCAGGCCGATGATGCCGCCGCCCACCACCGCGAGATCGAATGTCTGAGCCGGCATCAGGTCGCGGCCGACGCTGGGCGGCCCCAATAATAAGTGTCAGGGGCCAATCCCGGCCCGGGTCACCTCTATAGGGTGCGAGCATGACAAAATGGATTCAGCCGCGGGTAGCCGGCCGCCCATATAAGCCACTGATTTTGCTGAATAATCTGTTTGCAGCTTGGGAGGCCCTGCTCTAGATTGAGCGCGCAAAGAGCTCCGCACAGGGGCCGGCGGGATGAAATCCGAAAGGATGGGAGGCAGCATGCCCAGAAACGCTTTGGTATTCGCGATTCTTATTGGCGCGGCGGCTGCGGCGCAGGCGCAGGTGCCCCCGGGCGCCTCTCTGGGTGCATTGGGCCAGGCCGGGCCACAGACCTTGCGCGCCGATTATGCTCGTTCACACGCCGTCATCTCTCCCGTCATTCATGCCGATGGCAAGGTAACGTTCCGCCTGAATGCACCCGAGGCCAACACTGTCCGGCTGACCGGCCATGTGATCGGGCCCAATGCCCATTGGCTGTCCAAGGACCGGTCCTTGCCCATGGCCAAAGGCGCGGACGGGATATGGAGCATCACCTTGGGGCCTTTGCCGCCGGACATCTATGACTATGGCTATCTGGTCGATGGCGTGACGGCCTCCGATCCGGGCAACCGGCTCGGCCTGGTGGAAGTGCCGGGCAAAAGCCCCGCCTATTATGACGCGCGGCCGGTGCCGCATGGCGATGTGCATATGGTGGTCTATGAATCCAAGGCCATCGGCGCGACCCGCTATCTGCGTGTCTACACGCCGCCCGGCTATGAGGCAGGCACGACCCGCTATCCGGTTCTTTACCTGATGCATGGCGGCAATTGCTGCGAATACAGCTGGATGGAACAGGCACGCGCCAATCTCATCCTCGACAATCTGATCAGCGAACATAAAGCCCGGCCCATGATCGTGGTGATGGCACTGGGCGCCCGCTCGGGTCCCAGCGAAGCGCTGGAGCCGGTGCCATCCCAGATGGAGGGCTTCAGGCCGCCGGCAGGAAAGCAATCCAACTATGACCCCGGCAATCTGTTCGAGACGGATCTGCTGACAAACATCATTCCGCTGGTGGACCGGCGATTTCGCACCATTGCGGATGCCGATCATCGCGCCTTGTCTGGCCTGTCCCAGGGCGGGATTCAGACCGTGACGATCGGTTTGCGCCATACCGACATGTTCCACTGGCTGGTCCCGATGAGCGCGGGCGCGGAGAGCCAGGGCGACGACCAGTTCGTCGCCATATCCCGCGATGTCTATGAGCATCCCGAGGCACTGAAAAAGAATCTGTCGTTGCTATGCTTCGTGGTGGGCGATCAAGACGTGCTGCATGAAGCCGACAAAAGACTGGCCGATCTTCTGGTGGCGCACGGCGTCAAGCTCACCTTCCTGACCGAACCGGGAATGCACGAATATAAAGTTTGGCGGAAAGGCCTGTACGACGTGGCGCCCTTGTTGTTCGCGCAACCCAAGGGTTAAGCCGCGCACTTTTGACAGTGCGGACGATGCAAATTGCGCATCCAAAAATACAAATCGCGCATCCAACTTCGTCGTCGCAGGGCTTGGTACCGTTACCGGTTTCCATGGATGCCGATAAACGGCTGATATATCTGCACATGCCGCTTTGACCGCCCTTCATGCGGCCAGCCGTTTCGCGTGCGCCCTCAAAGTACGGGCATTGCGCGACAGGTCCGCGTGATTAGGCTCTCGCTCGCAAAGACTCAAAAAAAACAGAGAGTCCGGTCGATGAGTCAGTTCGCGGTGGACCGCGCTTTTGCGGGTTTCATGAATGCCATCTCCTCGCCCGCCCTGAAAGAAATCGCGCAGCATTGGCGCGATATCTGTCAGGCGGACGGGCTGCCGAGCTGGAAGGATATTCGCCCGGCCGCCATCAAAAAGCATCTGCCGATCATATGGTGCTATGACTATGACCCCGTGCAGGATGATTTTATCGGCCGGCTGGCCGGCATCGGCATCACCGGCGTCTCCGCCAAGCCGTTCAAGGGCACGAGGCTTTCCGACCTCAGGCCGGCCGACATCTATCCGCGCTCGCTGATGCGGGCCAAGCGCGTCGTGCAGGAACCGGCCTTCTATCGCGGCCATGGTGTTGTCTATAAAACCGCCGATCAGCGTGGTTTTGGCGAACGCATCGTGATGCCGCTCAGGGCGGAAGGTCAGGTCCCGGCCGGCATCTTTGGCGCCTCGGAATACAAAAGCCGCTCGGAATGGTTTCGGGTCGCCACCGACCCCAATGCGGAGGAAGAAGAATGGTTTTCGCTGCGGGGCACCTGACCCGTTCTAGCCGGCGATATAGTGCGGGTTGAGGCGCGACAGGGTTTCGTTGATATAGAGTGCCGGATGCACGGTAAGACCACTCTGCACCACCTCTTCCGGCAAGACATCGGCATGATATTGGCAGATGCCGCTTAGCGTCGGGTGCGACTGGAAGAACATTTCCAGGGCGCGTTCATAAGCGACCAGAGCCGAGAAATTCCGGGCCGGTCCGAACTCCCAGGCCATGTCACCAGATGCCCACAGACCGGCATGTCCGTCTTTGAGGGCCTGGTCATGGGTGTCTTCCAGCAGCTGCAGCATGCGGGCGGGATCGAATGCGCCATCGACCAGATGGTCCTGGCCGGATGAGAGGATCAGGCGCTTTTCCACAATCGCCTGGGTCACGTTGATGCCCGATGAGGTCAGATAGGCCCGGATACCGGCAACCATGGCCGGGCTGTTGAGATAAAGACAACGGTAATTGGCATCCAGTTTCTTGCGGATCAGAAGCGCCAGGCCCGCCAGATGCTGGGACGCGGCGCCGTGATAGACGAGGCATTGATGCCGTGGGACAGGGGCCATTCGAGCTTCCCGCTGGAGCGAACGGCCGGATTCTAGGTCGCGGCTGGTTAAATTTCCATGGCCCCAAAGCCATGGCCGGGCGCAGAATTATGTCGCAAGCCATGGTGAAAGCTGCCAAAAAGCGCAAGGAACGCGGCCCGGAAGCAGAATGCCGGTCATGAATCAAACCGCAGGCATCACCCGGCCTCCCGTCCTGATGGAAGGGGGCAGCGTGACCTGGCGGGGGCTATTCTTGCCGTCACAACTGGACGAGCTGGAACGGCTTTGCGATCGCCTGCCGCTGGAGCCGGCGCGGCTGACAGGCGAAAGCAGTGGCGGCATCCGCACCACCCAGGTCGCCTGGGTCATGCGCAATGACGAGACCGAGGACCTCTATCTGCGGATGGAAGCCATCGTGCTGCAGCTGAATGTCGATCTGTTTCACTTCGACCTTACCGGCCTTTCGACCATGCAATATGCCGTCTACCGCCAGCAGGATGCCGGCTATTTCGACTGGCATAGCGATTATGGGCGCTACCGCGGCGCGCCCGACCAGGAGCCGCGCAAGATCACCCTGAGCCTGCAATTGTCCGATGGCGCCTCTTATGAGGGCTGCGACCTGGAAGTGCGCGCCGCCCATCCCGTCGATATCGCGTCGCGCGAGCGCGGCGCCCTGATGGCCTTCCGCGCCAATGCCTTGCACCGGGTCACGCCGATTACGCGCGGCCTGCGCAAGGCGCTGGTGGTGTGGGCGGCGGGTCCGGAATTCCGCTAGGGCGACATTACTGGCGGACGAACTTCTCGACCGTGCCGTTCAGCAACCCCAGATAAATGTCACCGTTCGGCGCGACGGCGCCGCCATGGGCGCGGGCATTGGCGCCTTCTCCGGGAAGCCGTTCCAGTGCCTTGCCGTCAAGATCACGCAACACGCCCCCGGCCCAGATTTTTTCATCTGGGGTCATGATCAGCGACGACAGCGCCCCGACATTGTCCCACTCGCTTAGATATTGTCCCTTTGCATCGAAGACCTCGACGCGCTGGTTGTCGCGGTCGCTGACATAGATGCGGCCCCGATGGTCGATCACGACATTGTGGGGAAGCTGGAATTCGTCGGGTCCATTGCCACGCTTGCCGAACTCACCCAGGTAATGACCATCGGCGGAGAAACGCACGATACGGGCATTGCCATAGCCGTCGCTCACCACCAGTTCTCCATTGGGGGCAAAAGCGATATCGGTGGGCATGTAAAAGCTGCTGGCAGTCCTGCCCGCCTTGCCGGGCGTGCCCAGGGTCATGACCGTGCGTCCCTGTGGCGTCAATTTGTATATGACATGCGCTGGCGCATCGACCGCCCAGACATAGCCTTGGGGATCGACCCGCAATTCATGCGCACCGCAATTGCTGCAACCCGGGGGACCATAGACGGATTGATAGCCCGATATATCCGGCGTGCGGTCCTTCTTGTCGACAAACATGACCTTGCCGGCGCTGAATTTCACATCGCCCCAGGGGCCGACGAAATCCCCATTGGGCTTGTATTCCAGGATGGGATAATCGCCACGGTGCAGGACAAGAATGTTGCCGTTCTTCTCCACCGCGACACTGGGCACTTGCCAATAATTCCAGGGGCCGGCGGCGAACCCTTTGTCCCCGATCGGCGGCTTGGGCCATTCGCCCACAGCCTTGTAATGCACCACCGCGACATCCTGTTGGGCAGAGGCCGGCAAGGCCAGGCAGCAAAGCCCCAGTGCCAAGGTCAAATTGCGGATCAATCGTTGCGCCATGGTCCCAGCCTACCACAGAAATTGCGATCGCCGACGGTCCGTATATCGGTCTGACGTAGAAAGCAGTCGCCAGCTTCAGGCCGTCATCGGCTGGGAAAGCTATCGCTGCTGTTATAGGCTAAAGGAATGCCCGGACCGACCTCTGCCGCCGCCATTCAGCCTGTCCTGACCGCCGCAGCCAATGCGCTGCAGAGCGGCAATCTGATAGCAGCCGAAATGGCGCTGGCGCCTTTTTTTGCCGGCAAACTGCCGGTCAATCTCGACCTGCTGAACATCGCGGGCACGCTCCGGATGCTGCAAGGCCGGCTGGATGAGGCGGCCAGCTTGTTTGGCCAGGCGGCGAAGGCGGCGCCGCGCGAACCCATCTTCAGCTTCAACCTTGGCATGACCCTGGCGCGTCTTGGCCGGGCGCCGGAAGCCGAGGCGGCGCTGCGCGCGGCACTGAAGCTCAAGCCCGATCTGGTTCAGGCGCGGTTCGAACTGGGTGCCCTTCTGCATCGGACGGGCAAGCTGGAAGAAGCCGAAAAACATATCCGGGAGGTGTTGAGGCTGACGCCGGGACAGGCGCATGCCGAACTGGCGCTTGCAGCCATCCTGGTCGATGCGGGACGTCCCGCCGACGCCGAAGCCGCGGCGCGGCGTGGACTGGCAGGCGCAAGCGAAGGCCGCCTCAAGGCGCAGCTGCACCTGCAGCTGGCGCAGGCACTGCGCCGCCAGCGCAAGGACAGCGAGGCATTGGCGGCCCTTGATGCCGCCCAGGCCCTCGATCCGGCCCTGCCCGGCCTTGCCCGCCACCGCGTCGAAACGCTCCAGAATCTGAATCGCTTTGACGAGGCGGTGGCACTCCTGGAGAAAGAGATCGTCCGCACCCCTGCCGACCCCGCGCTGCATCTGGATTACAACGCGCTGCTCTATCAGCTGGGCCGCAACGACGAATTCCTGAAATCCTTCGAGCGCGCGCCGCAGAGCCGCGAGCTGCTGCTGGGAAAGGCTTTTCTGCTGGCGCGGGAAAAGCGCTACCCGGAGGCCCATGACATATATGCAAGCCTAGCGGCGCGCGATCCAGATGACCGGCTTGCCGCCATCGGCGCCGCCCAGGTGCTGACATCCATGGGGCGCCATGGCGAAGCGCTGGCCTTGTTCGAAGCGGTGATTGCCCGTCACGGCCGCGAGGCAAAGCTGCTCAGCATCGCGGCCGAGCCGGCCTTGTTGAGCGGCGATCCTGAGAAAGCCGCCTGGCTGTGTGAACAGGGCCTGGCACAGACACCGAACGCCGCCTCCTGCCTGGCGATGCTCAGCGTCGCTTCACGGATGATGGAAGATGGCCGGGATGAAGCGATCAACCGCTATGAAAGTCTTGTGCGAAGCTTTGACCTGGAGCCGCCGGAGGGCTTCTCCAGCATGGCGGATTTCAATGCCGAACTGAATGCCGAGCTGGACCGGCTTCATCCCCAATCGCGCGAACTGATCGATCAGAGCCTGCGTGGCGGCACCCAGACCCCCGGTCACCTTTTTCCCGCGGGCCTGCCGCTGGTGAGCAAGCTGAAGCAGCGGATCGATCAGGCGGTGGCGCGCTATATTGCCGAACTCGACGAAGACAGGTCACACCCCCTGCTGTCGCGGCGCGGCAGAGATTTCCGCTATTCCGGCTCCTGGTCGTCGCGGCTGAAGGACTGCGGTTTCCATGTCAATCATTTCCACCCCGATGGCTGGATCAGCTCCTGTTATTACGTGTCCGTGCCGGATGCCGTGAAAGACGAAACCGCGAAAGCGGGCTGGATCAAGTTTGGCGAACCGGCGATCGAGGCCCCGCTGAAGGACCCGATCCGCCGCGCCATCCAGCCGGTAGCCGGCCGGCTAGTGCTGTTCCCATCCTACACATGGCACGGCACCGTGCCCTTCCGCGATACCGCGGCACGCACCACGATTGCATTTGACGTGGTACCCCTGGCTTAGAATCCGCGGCCAAAAAAAAGAGCCGGCATCGCCATCGCGATGCCGGCTCCGCCCGGGGGACGGGCCTAGAACTAGAGATTGCCCTTCAGGCCGATGGTGAAGTAGCGGCCCACGTCGCTGTAGCCGAAGCCGGGACCGGTAGAACCGGGCACGGGATAGAACAGGCCGGGGTTGGAGGCATTGCTGGGTGCCAGCGGCGCACGCGTATTGCCGATATTCTGGACGGACAAATACACAGACGAGGAACCGCCCAACATGTCGAAGCGGCGACTGACGGTCACGTCCATCACGTCGTAGCTCGAAATGCGCGGCGCCAGATAGACCTGGTTGACAAAGCCGGTGGCCTTCTTCACGCCCGCCAGCCACTGGTTCTGGATATCGAGACCCCAGTCGCCGACCGTGTAGTTGACAAAGCTGGTCATGCGGGTCTTGGGCTGAGACGTCCAGTTGTAGGGCGTGCCGGGAAGGTTCTGTGTCTCCAGCACCGGCTGATAGGTCATCAGGTGCCGCAAGGTCACCGAACCCGGTATGGCGCTCCACACATCGGCCCAGTCGAAGTTGTAGTCGGCTTCGAAGTTCCAGCCTTCCATCTGAATGTTGGCGCTGTTCAGCGGAGAGCTGAGGATCTGGGTCGGGAAATTCGCCGGCAGGTTATACCCGGCACCGCCGGGCGCGACCGGCCGGGTGGCAAGCAGGCAGTAAGGCGAACTATAGCTCGGCGCGCTGGTGATACAGAGGTTCTGCACCGACGTGCTCTGATAGCTGATGTTGGTGATCGCGTTGGACATATGCGTCTGGTAGTAGTCCAGCGAGGTCGTGAAGCCGGGAATGAAGTCCGGCGTCAGCACCACACCCAGCGTATAGGTATGGGCCACTTCCGGTGTCAGGGTCGAGTTGCCCCGGGTGACCAGCTGGGTGCCGCTGTTCACATTGGTCAACAGGTCGTTGAAGCCGGTCGAGGTGATCGAGGTCGGGCCGTACAGGTCGTTCAGGTTGGGCGCCCGAATGTCGAACGACATGGTGCCGCGCACACGCAAAGTCTCGTTGATCCTGTCGTTGACACCGATCTTCCAGGTTTCGGCCACGCCGGAGGTGGAATAATCGGTATAACGGCCGGCGATGTCGGTGTTCAGGTCCTCAGCCAGCGGGAGATCCTTGAGGAGCGGAATGTTCACCTCAAGCGCGGTCTCCCACACATTGTCGTCGACACTGACGGGCGCATTGGTGTTCTGGGTATAGAGTGAGGGCGCCGCACCGCCATTCTGTGTGCACATGCGCAGGCCCGTGCAGTTGACGAAGTCGGTCGGCAAGGCATTGGTCTGCATGTCATAGGTGCGCCAGCGCATTTCAAACGACGCGGCGCCAGTGATTTCGCCGGCCGGCAAGCCCAGGCCGAACAATCCGCCATGGATGCTGGCACCCACATTGTCCAGCTTCTGGGTCAGGATCCACTGGGTGTCCTGCTTCACATAATTGAATGCCGCCTGGGTAATGCCCTGAGACGGGTTGAACACATTCATCGGCACGCAACCAGCATAAAGGGCGGCATAAGCGGCCTGGGTCTCATCCCAGCACTGGATGGTGCCGCCCACATCGACACCGTTGATCTTGGTGCCGGTCGGCGCGACGACCGCGTCCAGCGAGGCCAGAAGCTTGGCATTGTTGGTGTTGGTGGGGTCGTTCACCTCCACCCGGCTTTCCTGGTGGCTGTAGAACACATCCCAGTCGAAGCTGGACAGCTTGCCGGTCAGGCCCGTGGTGAAGGCGAGATTCCGGTCGACGCCCTTGGTCAAATACACGTCGCCCTGCGATTCGGCGTTCTGACCATTGACGATCTGGGGAACATAGGAGGGATCGGTGAAGAAGGGTGTGTTCGGCGCAACCACCGGGCCGGTCTGGAGCGGCTGGTTCATGCTGGGATTGGTGGAGAAGGGAACGGGCGGCTTGACGAAATTGCCCGCCGCCGTTGCCGCCGCGGTCAGCTGCTGCTGGGCAGCCTGACTCAGATAGGGATTGTTGGTGAAGAAGGTATTGGGACGGCTCGAGGACGAGCTAATCACCAGCGGCGCCCAGGTGGAATAGTCGCCGGACTCCGACCAGCTTCCCTGGACATAGAAATTCATGTCCGGCGTGACGTCATAGCTGAAGCGATTGAAGAACTCGCCCTGGCGCTGCCTGGACTGCAGGGTGGCGATATTGTCCTCAAAGCCACCGTCGCCGCCGGATTCCAGACCCGGTGTCAGCGTGGGAATGCCATGAGTCAACGGCACCAGCTGGCCGGCGCCATTGAAGGTGTTGTTGGCCAAGGTGCAGCCCGTGCCGCAGGTGATCGTGCCCGTCAGCGATTGAGCGAAAAGATGGCCATAGGGCACGTTCACGAACGGGTTCGCCGCAGTGCCGGCACCGGCCTGCACCCAGGTATTGTGCTGATAGCCATAGGGACGCTGATTCATCTGAATGCCGTCCTGCTGGAAAGCGCGCACCGCCATTTCATAATGGCCGCGGCCGCCGAACAGGTCGGTACCCCAGGCAAAGCCGATCTTCTCTTCCGCCGCATCGCCATATTTCGAAATGCCGGCGTTGACGTCGTATTTGAAGCCGTCAAAGTTCTTGTCGAGGATGAAGTTGACCACACCGGCCACGGCGTCAGAGCCATATTGCGCCGACGCGCCGCCGGTCACGACGTCCACCCGGCTCATCAGCATCTGAGGCAGGGCGTCCACATCCACGGTACCGTCGCGGTTGGACGGGGCGACGCGCTGGCCGTCCAGCAGCACCAGAGTGCGGGTCGTGCCCAGGTTGCGCAGGTTCAGCGTGTTGCCGGAATTGTTGTTCTGGCCGTTGTTCTGGCTGCGCGGGCTGGCGCCGCCGATGAAGTCGGGCAGCTTGTTCAACGCGTCCGGAATATCGGTCGGGGTGGTGGCCTGCAGCTGATCGGCAGTCACCACGGTCAGCGGCGTCGGCGACAGGGTGATGTCGGAAATGACGCGCGAGCCGGTCACCGTTACCTGCTCGGGACCAGTGGCGGCGGTCTGCTGCGCGCGCGCGGCCGTGGTCAAGGCCAAGGCGCTGGCTGCGCACATAAGCGCCATCTTGCTGAACTTGCTGTTACTCATTTGGGCCCCCTGAAGGCGTGTGATTTTTGATTGAGAAACAGGCTATTGAAGATTGGCAGCGCTGCCAAGAAGAAAATGGAAGCGCTACCATTTTGCGGTTGCATTCCAAAAAGCCTGCGCCGCAAAAGGGATATTTCCGATAAGCCTCTGTTTCCCCGGCGACTTTCCGGCGGCGCGGCCACTTGGAAACCAAAAGCTCCGCCGCCGAAACCGGACGAAGGTTTTAAAACGCGGGAATTTTGCAACACTGCGCCTGAGGCGGCTGACCGTCAGCTCGTCGCGCCAACGATCAGTTCGAATCCCACATCCACGATGGTGGAAGGCCCGCCCGAAAGCAGCAGATTGGCGCCCGCCTTGCCCATGGCAATGCGCGGGGAGCGGATGGTGGAGAGCGGCTGGGGCGTCAGCCGCGTGATTTCCAGCCCGTTATAGCCGAACAGCGCCAGGTCGGAGGGCACGGCGATGTCATGCTCCACGCAGTGGAAATAGCCGCCCAGCGCCAGATCGTCATTGGAGAAGTAGATCGCATCCAGGTCCGGCTGCCGTTTCAGCAGCTGGGCAACCCCAATGCGCCCGGCCTCGACCGAGGAGCCGCCGCTGGGGTGAAATTCCTGGTCCACAAGTGCCAGGCCGTGCTCGCGCATCACGGCGCGGAAACCCTCGAGCCTTTTGCCGGCGCGCACGTCCACACGGATGTCGTGGCCGACATAGCCGATGCGCCGGTAATTGCGGGCCAAAAGATGTTCGGCGCTCTTGCGGCCGGCCAGGCGATGAGAGGAGCCGACCACGATATCGATCCCCTCCCCATCGATATCGAGAAGCTCGACCACCCGCACGCCACAGCCCTTGAGCATCGCGCGCGCCCGCTCGGTATGTTCCAGGCCGGCCACCATGATGCCTGCCGGACGCCAGCTGAGGATGGATTCGATCAGGAATTCCTCGCGCACGGGATCGTAGTTGGACACGCCGATCACCGGCTGAAAGCCGGCATCCTCCAGCACCATATTGGCGCCGGCGAGAACCTCCGGCACCACGGTGTTGCCGACGGAGGGGATGACCACCCCGATCAATTTTGACGTCATCGAGGCCAGTGTGCCGGCGATGCGATTGGGCACATAGTTCAGGTCGGCGGCGGCCTTGAGGATCTTCTCGCGCGTCGATTGCGAGACCGAACCCTGATTGCGCAGCACCCGCGACACGGTACTTTCTCCCACCCGGGCGCGCTGCGCCACATCGGTGATGGTGACGACCTTGCGGCTGCCGCCCGGCGTTTGAGACGGGGACGCCGGCGCCGAGCCGACTTGTGTCCTGTTTTTTCTCGGGCGTTGCGGCAAGGCTGAGCTTCGCTTTTTGCGCCGGGGTTTTTGCATCACCCGAGGGAAGGTTTGTTCATGCGCGGATTATGTCTGAGCATTTCCTCAAAATAGCAACAAAAGTTCCCGCCGCCAAACGCACCATGTGACCACCTTATTAAGGGGGTACGATTTTATTGATGAAACTCAACCTCTTGTGCGAGCAGGCAGCCAGCCTGTTCACACGCGCCGGACATGAAAGGTGACGCCGCGCTCATCCTTGACCTTGAGGATGAAGGTATCACCCGAGCTGATGATCGTGACCAGATAGCTCGCCGCCGGCTTGTTCCATTTGGCCTTGATGGTGTCGGATTCCTCCTGGCGGTAGGTCTGACCGTTCTGCAGGACGACGGTGAACGTCCCGTCGCGGGCGAACTTGTAGGAGGCCATCGGCACGTTGCTGGCCACCGGTTTGGAAGAACCAAGAATGTCGGCAAGGAAGCCACCGGATTTTTCCGGCGGCGGGGCATAGGCACGCGACGCGCCGGGCGAGACATAGGCAGCGCCCGGCGGCGGCACCAGCTTGATCTGTGCCGGCGGCGCCGGCGGCAGCCCCAGAAGCGAGCGCATCGGCTGGGCGGAGCCGTAAAAACAGTCGAGCCAGGTGCGGTTGTCAGCGATGCCGTCGCAGCGCGCGGCGCCCGACATGACTTCATCGCGCGTGGGTTCGGCGCGCGCGCCAAGCGTCAAAACCACAAGACTTACCAGAACAAGCCCGCCGCGCATGACCAGCCCCCGCAACTTTTGCCGCTCTTTTGGTAGGCCATGGCGCACAGGCTGGCAACCCGCATCAATGCGAAGTGCTGGGTTTCACGCCCCGGTCTATGAGCAGCTGCTTGTAGAAAACGCGGACTTCTTCAGGCCCGACCCGGTTGATGTAGTCACCCGGCGCGATGTTGTGCTCATCCCTGATGGCCAAAGGCGCACCCCTGTCGGCGAGATAAGTCACGATCGCTTCGGTGTCTTCGGGACGCGCGGTGCGATTGGCGAGAGCCATGTGCATGATGCTCTTGCCGCCCTGCGCCAGGGCATTGAGATTGGGGTCCAGGGTCAGCGCGAATTTCAGCGCATCCAGGTTGCCGCTGCCGGCCGCGGCCAGCGCCAGGGTCAATCCATCCTGGGCCTTGGCATCCGGCTTGGCGCCGGCAGCGAGCAAGGCCTTCATCGCGTCGATCGAACCGGCCCGCGCCGCAATCAGAAGCGGCGGCGTGGGTGCAGGCGGAGGCGGCAGCAGATATTCCGCTGCCTCCAGGGCTCGCTTCTTGGGTGCCCCGCCACCACCGCCACCGCCTGCGGCAGGTGCCTGAGCGGGCGGCTCGGGTTTGACCGGCGGGGCCGGCGGATCGGTCATCGCATTGGGATCGCCGCCCTTGGCAATCACCAGCTCGACCAGATTCGCATCGCCGCTGGCGGCGGCGATATGGATCAGCTGGCGTCCCTCCGGATCACGCGCCTTCACGTCCGCCCCGCGAGACACCAGGGTTTCGATGAAGGGAACGTCCTTTTCGAGCAGCGCCGCGGCAACAACGGAGGTGCCATCCGGCAAGACTGCCTTGGCATCGGCGCCGGCACTGAGCAGCGCCACGGAAGCTTCCGGCACCTTGCTGCGCAACGCGAAGAACAGCGGCGTGAACCCCTTGTTCTCCACCGCATTCACATTGGCGCCATGGGCAACCAGGAAAGCGATATTGTCGGCGCGGCCGTAAGCAGCGGCGCGCATCAGCGCGGTCTGGCCCTTGCCATCGGCCGCATTGACGTTGGCACCCTTCTCGACCAGCAACCCCAATTCCGCCGGCGTGACGGAGCCGGCACAGAGCGACAAAGCGGTGATGCCGTCGGGGCGCACGGCTTTGGCATCGGCGCCAGC